>QLAH01000001.1_pt1 | contig 814641 bp, 721 predicted proteins | sample 4693081 | NCBI WGS metagenome assembly QLAH01 (sample SAMN09425401, study PRJNA476045) | Lake water metagenome, whole genome shotgun sequencing project. | reverse complement strand
GTACCACCGACATCACCGGCGCCGTGCAGCTGCCGGAAGGCGTCGAGATGGTGATGCCGGGCGACAACGTGAAGATGTCGGTCACGCTGATCAACCCGGTGGCGATGGACGAAGGCCTGCGCTTCGCCATCCGCGAGGGCGGCCGCACCGTCGGTGCCGGCGTCGTCGCCAAGATCACCAAGTAATCGCGTCTTTCCCGTTCGCGGGAAGCGTGGAAAAGGGCGGCCTCCGGGCCGCCCTTTTTGTTGCCGGCACCGTACGCCCGTGGCCTTGCCGGAGCGGGCGCATGGCAGTGGCGGCAGGCGCCCCTGCCGCATGCCCGGGCCGTGGCATCCGCAGCCAAGTCCGCGTCCTGGTGGCTGGCTGGGTTGGCGCATGCGCGGGCGCGCGCGCGGTGCATGGCAGGTGTCGGGCCGTGCCCCGGCGGCGACATCGGCTGCCGCGCTTTGCCCTCGCCGATGGCGGAAAACGCCTGCTTCCCTGCTCTTGTATCCATGGGGTGCGCACGGCACGCCGGAATCCGGTACGGCCGGCATGACCTTCGCTACGTGAATCCGGCGATGGATGCACCTAAGGTGCCGCATGTGGCGGCGTCGGCCGCCGGCAGGACAGACGCGAGGAGAAGACGGATGTTGCGAGCAGTGGGACAGGGGCGGCGCCGGGCGCTTGCAGTGGCGCTGGCGGCGTTCGCGGCGGTGGCGCAGGCGGCGGCGCCGGCACCGAAGGAGCACTTCGGCTTCACCATCGGCGACGACTACATGCTCGCCAACTACACCCAGACCGAAGCCTATTTCCGGAAGGTCGCGGCCACGTCGGACCGCTTCCGGCTGGTGGAACTGGGCAGGACTTCGGAAGGGCGCCCACAGCTGATGCTGATCGCTTCCGCGCCGGCCAACCTGGCGCGCCTCGACGAGTACCGCGCCATCTCCGAGCGGCTGGCGCGGGCACGCGACGACGCCGCGGTCGCGCGCGGGCTGGCGGAGCAGGGCAAGGCGGTGGTGTGGATCGACGGTGGCCTGCATGCCAACGAAACGGTCGGCGCGCACCAGCTGATCGAGACCGTGTGGCAGCTGGCCAGCCGCGACGACGCCGAAACGCGCCGCATCCTCGACGACACCATCATCCTGCTGGTCCATGCCAACCCGGACGGGCAGGAGCTGTACTCGGACTGGTACATGCGCGAGCCGGTGCCGGCCAGGCGCGTGCTCGACAAGCCGCCGCGCCTGTACCAGAAGTACGCCGGGCACGACAACAACCGCGATTTCTACATGGCCGCGCTGCAGGAAACGCGCAACCTCAACCTGGCCATGTATACGCGCTGGTATCCGCAGATCGTCTACAACCACCACCAGACCTCGCCCAAGGGCACGGTCATCGTCATCCCGCCGTATCGCGATCCCTACAACTACAACATCGACGCGATGATCCCGGTCGGGCTGGAGGCGCTGGGGGCGGCCATGAACCTGCGTTACCTGCAGGAAGGCAAGCCCGGTGCGGTATCCAAGGGCGGCAGCGTGTATTCCACCTGGTGGAATGGCGGCCTGCGCACCATGCCGTACTTCCACAACATGCTCGGCGTGCTGACCGAGATCACCGGCAACCCGACGCCGATGCAGATCCCGTTCCTGCCGGAGCGGCAGCTGCCCGACAGCAACCTGCCGGCGCCGGTGCCGGCGCAGACCTGGCATTTCCGCCAGTCGATCGACTACAGCCTGACCGCCAACTGGGCGTTGCTGGACTATGCCTCGCGCAATCGCGAGCAACTGCTGTGGAACATCTACCGCATGGGCCGCAATTCCATCGAGCGCGGCAGCCGCGATACCTGGACCCCGCGCCCGAGCGCGCTGGCCAGGGCCCGCACGGCCGTCGGCAGGGACGGCAAGCCCGCCGCGGAGCTCGATGCGGGCCAGGTGCAGGCGCTGCTGCGCAGCCCGGACCAGCGTGACCCGCGCGGCTACATCATTCCGGCCGACCAGGCGGACTTCCCGACCGCGACCGCCTTCGTCAATGCGCTGCAGCTGGCGGGCGTCGAGGTATCACGCGCCAGCCGGCCGTTCGCGGTGGCCGGCCGCAGGTACCCGGCCGGCTCGTTCGTGGTCCGGGCCGACCAGGCCTTCCGGCCGCACGTGCTGGACATGTTCGAGCCGCAGGACCATCCACATGACTTCGAGTACGAGGGCGGTCCGCCGATCGCGCCCTACGACTCGGCCGGCTGGACGCTGGCCTTCCAGATGGGCGTGGCCTTCGACCGCGTGCTGGAGGGCTTCGACGGCCCGTTCGAGGCGCTGCCGGCCGGGCAGCTGCAGGTGCCGGCCGATGTGCCGGTGCCGGGTTCGGCCAATGGCTACCTGCTCGATGCGCGTGCCAACAACAGCGTGATCGCGGTCAATCGCCTGCTGAAGGCGGGCGTGCCGGTGCGGCGCCTGCAGGACCGCGATGGCGCCTTCTTCGTGCCGGCGGCCGCGCCCGAAGCGCTGGCCACCGCCCTGCGCGGGACCGGCGTGCGGGCGCTTGCCGCCGACCGCCGCGTCACTGGCGGGGTGCCGGTGAAGGCGCCGCGGATCGCGCTGTGGGACCACTACGGCGGCTCCATGGTGTCCGGTTGGACCCGGCTGGTCCTGGACAGCTTCGGCTTCGATTACGAAGTGGTGTATCCGCGGCAGATCCTCGATGACGACCTGCGCAGCCGGTTCGACGTGCTGATCCTGCCCAGCGGCGCGCTGCCGCTGCCGGCGGAGCTGGCGGTCGAGGGCAAGGCCGGACGCGTACCGGCCTCGCCGGATCCGGCCACGATTCCGGCCGAATTCCACCCGCTGCTCGGCGAACTGCAGGGTGAGGCCGCGGTCGCCGCGCTGCGCCGTTTCCTGCAGGCCGGTGGCCATGTCGTGGCAACCGGCTCGTCCAGTGGACTGGCGCTGCAGTTGGGCCTGCCGCTGCGCAGTCATCTGCAGTCGACCGGTGCCGACGGCCAGCCGCGGGCGCTGAGCCAGCGCGAGTACTACATCCCCGGCAGCGTGCTGCAGGTCGCGGTGGACAAGTCGCGGCCGCTTGCCTGGGGGCTGCCGCAGCGGCTGGATGTGTACTTCTCCGACGGCCGCTGGGACAATGCGCCGGTGTTCGACCTGCCGGCCGGCCGCACCGACATCCGCCCGCTGTTGCGCTTCGATACGGCCACCCCGCTGCGCAGCGGCTGGGCCTGGGGCCAGGAATACCTGCAGGGCGGGGTGCTGGCCGCCGAGGCCGATGTCGGCGCCGGGCGCCTGACCTTCTTCGGCACGGACATCACTTTCCGTGCGCAGGCCCACGGCTCGTTCAAGCTGCTGTTCAACAGCCTGCTGCAGGCCGGGGCCGGCCCGGAATGAGGCGCCGGGGCCGGCATGGCCCCCGTCGCCGCCGGCCAAGCATGGCCGGCAGCTGAAGCGCAAGAGGCAGGTGGTGCCCGGGACTTGCAAAGCCCCGGGAATGCTGACAGAATGCACGACCACTCGCGGGACTCATGCTTGCATGGGCCCCGCAACCAGCGAAATGAAGGGCAGGACGCGCTTCGTATTCGCCAGACTAAGGACAGGTCGCGTGGGTCGCTCCAGGGCATCGGGGCGTTTTCTGCGCGTTTGTTTGTGTCTGGGGCGGGCCGGGTAACCGGGCCGCCTTGCTGTTTTGAAGGGATTCGCGCGGCGGCCTGGTGGATATCGCCGCGCATTCATGGGGTCCGGTACACAAGAGGCCGGGCCTGTCGCTCTTTAGACCTATAGGAACACCGTCATGGCGGACCAAAAGATCCGGATTCGGCTGAAGGCGTTCGATCATCGCTTGATCGATCGCTCGGCCAGCGAGATCGTTGAAACGGCCAAGCGGACCGGCGCGCAAGTGCGTGGCCCGATCCCGCTGCCTACCAAGATCGAACGTTACACCGTTCTGGTTTCCCCGCACGTCGACAAGGACGCGCGTGACCAGTACGAAACCCGCACGCACAAGCGCGTGCTCGACATCGTCGACCCCAACGACAAGACCGTGGACGCGCTGATGAAGCTCGAACTGGCTGCCGGCGTCGACGTTCAGATCAAGCTGACCTGAGGACTGCGACCATGACGAAGAAGTATTCGTTGGGCTTCGTGGGCCGCAAGGCCGGCATGAGCCGCGTTTTCACCGAGGACGGCCAGTCCATCCCGGTGACCCTGATCGAAGCCACCCCGAACCGCATCGCGCAGGTCAAGACCGTCGAAACCGACGGCTACAGCGCCGTGCAGGTGACCGTCGGCGCCCGTCGCGCCGCCCTGGTGAACAAGCCGGAAGCCGGCCACTTCGCCAAGGCCAAGGTCGAAGCCGGCCGTGGCCTGTGGGAATTCCGCGTCGAGGACGCCCAGATCGGCGATTACGCCGTCGGTGGCGAAGTCAAGGCGGACATCTTTGCCGTTGGCCAGAAGGTCGACGTCCAGGGTGTCACCAAGGGCAAGGGCTTCCAGGGCACCATCAAGCGCTACAACTTCACCATGGGCGACGCCACCCACGGTAACTCGCTGTCGCATCGCGCGCCGGGTTCGTTGGGCCAGCGCCAGACCCCGGGTCGCGTTTTCCCGGGCAAGAAGATGGCCGGCCACATGGGTGCCGTGCAGCAGAGCACGCAGAACCTGGAAGTGGTCAAGGTCGACGTCGAGCGTGGTCTGATTGCCGTCCGTGGTGCCGTTCCGGGTGCTGCCGGTGGCGACGTGATCGTGCGTCCGGCGAGCAAGGCATAAGGAGAGATGACGATGGAACTCGTTATCACGGGTAGCAACAACAAGGTCTCGGTCTCCGAAGCCGTGTTCGGTCGCGATTTCAGCGAAGATCTGGTCCACCAGGTCGTCGTTGCCTACCGCAACGCCGCTCGCGCCGGTACCAAGGCACAGAAGACGCGCTCTGAAGTGGCCGGCACCACCAAGAAGTCGAAGAAGCAGAAGGGTGGTGGCGCTCGCCACGGTGCCCTGACCGCTCCGATCTTCGTCGGCGGTGGCGTCACCTTCGCGGCCAAGCCGCGCAGCTTCGAGCAGAAGGTCAACCGCAAGCAGTACCGCGCCGCCATGTGCGCCATCCTGTCCGAGCTGAACCGCCAGGGCCGCCTGACCATCGTCGAGTCCTTCGACGTGGAAGCGACCAGCACCAAGGGTCTGATCGGCAAGCTGGCTGGCCTGGAAGTGGGCAAGCGTCCGCTGATCGTCACCGAAGAGGCTTCCGAGCATCTGTACCTGTCGGCCCGCAACCTGCCCTACGTGCAGGTGCGTGACGTCCAGGGTCTGGATCCGGTCGCTCTGGTCGGTGCCGACACGGTCGTCATCACCGCCGATGCGGTCAAGAAGGTCGAGGAGTGGCTGGCATGAGCAGCAACGAAAAAATCTTCAGCGTGCTGCGCGCTCCGCGAGTCTCCGAAAAGACCGCGCGCCTGCAGGAACTCTCCAACCAGTACGTCTTCGAAGTCTCGAACGAAGCAACCAAGGCCGATGTGAAGGCCGCGGTCGAGCAGCTGTTCGACGTCAAGGTCGAGGCCGTCAACGTGGTCAACGTCAAGGGCAAGAGCAAGTCCTTCCGTAACCGCGCTGGCCGCCGCGGCGATTGGCGCAAGGCGTACGTGCGCCTGGCCGATGGCCAGTCCATCGATGTAACGGCCAAGGCCTGAGGTACATCCCATGCCATTGATGAAATTCAAGCCCACCTCCGCAGGCCGCCGCTCGGCCCTGCGCGTGGTCACGCCCGATCTGCACAAGGGTGCGCCGCACGCTGCGCTGGTGGAGTCGCAGAGCAAGTCCGGTGGTCGCAACCACCACGGCCGTATCACCACCCGTCACGTTGGTGGTGGCCACAAGCAGCACTACCGCATCATCGACTTCAAGCGCAACAAGGAAGGCATTCCGGCGCGCGTGGAACGCATCGAATACGATCCGAACCGCACCGCCCACATCGCCCTGCTGTGCTACGTCGACGGTGAGCGCCGCTACATCATCGCCCCGAAGGGCCTGAAGGCGGGTGACCAGGTCATCTCCGGTGCGCATGCGCCGATCAAGACCGGCAACACCCTGCCGCTGCGCAACATCCCGGTCGGTACCACCATCCACGGCATCGAGCTGAAGCCGGGCAAGGGCGCCCAGATCGCCCGCGCCGCCGGTGCTTCGGTGCAGCTGGTGGCTCGTGAAGGCATCTACGCCACCCTGCGCCTGCGTTCGGGTGAAATGCGCAAGGTGCCGGTCGAGTGCCGCGCCACCATCGGCGAAGTCGGCAACGACGAGCACAACCTGGAGAAGCTGGGCAAGGCCGGCGCCAAGCGTTGGCGTGGTGTCCGCCCGACCGTCCGCGGTGCCGCCATGAACCCGGTGGACCACCCGCACGGTGGTGGTGAGGCCAAGGCCGGCCAGGGTAACCCGCATCCGGTCACCCCGTGGGGTGTCCCGACCAAGGGCTACAAGACGCGCCATAACAAGCGCACCCAGCAGTTCATCGTCCGCGATCGTAGGGGCTAATCGACCATGGCACGTTCACTCAAGAAGGGCCCGTTCGTCGATCACCACCTCGTCAAGAAGGTGGAGGCCGCTGCGGGCAGCAAGAAGCCGATCAAGACCTGGTCGCGCCGTTCGATGATCCTGCCGGAAATGGTAGGCGTCACCATCGCCGTGCATAACGGCAAGAACCACGTACCGGTTCTCATCAACGAGAACATGGTCGGCCACAAGCTCGGCGAATTCGCCATCACCCGGACCTTCAAGGGTCATGGTGCTGACAAGAAGTCGGGCAAGTAAGGAGAGATGACGATGGAAGCGAAAGCAATCCTGCGCACCGCGCGCATCTCCCCGCAGAAGGCCCGTCTGGTCGCTGACCAGGTGCGCGGCCTTCCGGCCGAGCGTGCGGTCAATCTGCTGAAGTTCTCGGACAAGAAGGCTGCCGCCCTCATCAAGAAGGTGGTGGAGTCGGCCATCGCGAACGCCGAGAACAACCAGGGCGCCGACGTCGATGAGCTGAAGGTCAAGACCATCATGGTTGATGAAGGTCCGAGCCTGAAGCGCTTCATGGCCCGCGCCAAGGGCCGCGGCACGCGCATTCTCAAGCGCACCAGCCACATCACCGTGGTCGTGGGCGAGGGCAAATAACGATGGGTCACAAAGTTCATCCGATTGGTATCCGCCTGGGCATCGCCAAGGACTGGAACTCCAAGTGGTACGCCAACAAGGCCGAGTTCGCCAGCTACCTGGCGGCCGACCTGAAGGTCCGCGAGATGCTTCGCAAGAAGCTGGCGCAGGCCGGTATCTCCAAGATCCTGATCGAGCGTCCGGCCAAGACCGCGCGCGTGACGATCCACACCGCCCGTCCGGGCGTGGTGATCGGCAAGCGTGGTGAGGACATCGAGAAGCTGCGCAAGGAAGTGAGCGAAGTGATGGGCGTCCCGGCGCACATCAACGTCACCGAAGTGCGCAAGCCGGAGCTGGACGCGCAGCTGGTCGCCGAGTCGATCGCGCAGCAGCTGGAGCGTCGCATCATGTTCCGCCGCGCGATGAAGCGTGCGGTCGGCAACGCGATGCGCCTGGGTGCCCTGGGCATCAAGGTCAACGTGGCTGGCCGCTTGAACGGCGCTGAAATCGCCCGTTCGGAGTGGTACCGCGAAGGCCGCGTGCCGCTGCACACCCTGCGCGCCGACATCGACTACGGTTTCGCTGAGGCCAGCACCACCTACGGCATCATCGGCATCAAGGTCTGGATCTACAAGGGCGAGGTCTTCGATTTCTCCCAGGTTGGCCAGGAAAAGCAGGACGACAGCCCGCGCAGCGATCGCAACGATCGTGGCGACCGTGCCGACCGTCCGTCGCGCCCGGCTCGTGAAGCGAGGTAACGGCAATGTTGCAACCCAAGCGAACCAAATACCGCAAGATGTTCAAGGGCCGCAACGACGGCCTGAGCTGGAGCGCCAATGCCGTCAGCTTCGGTGAGTACGGCCTGAAGGCCACCGCTCACGGCCAGCTGACCGCGCGCCAGATCGAAGCGGCCCGTCGTTCGATCAGCCGTTACGTCAAGCGTGGCGGCAAGATGTGGATCCGCGTTTTCCCGGACAAGCCCATCACCAAGAAGCCCATCGAAGTCCGAATGGGTGCCGGTAAGGGTGGCGTGGAGTACTGGGTCGCCCAGATCCAGCCGGGCCGCATGATCTATGAAATCGAGGGTGTTTCCGAGGAAGTGGCACGCGAGGCGTTCCGCCTGGCGTCGGCCAAGCTCTCGGTCACCACCACTTTCGTGACCCGGACGGTGCGCTGATGGACATCAAACAACTCCGCGAGAAGTCGGCTGACGAACTCAAGGCCCACCTGGGCGACCTGCGCAAGGAGCAGTTCTCGCTCCGCATGCAGGCCGCCACCGGCCAGCTGCCGAAGACCCACGAAACCCGCCGGGTGCGCCGCGAGATCGCTCGCGTCAAGCACCTGATCGGCAGCACGAAGTAAGGATGGCTGCGATGAGCGAAAATACTGAAAGCAAGACGCTGCGCACGGTCGAAGGCCGTGTGGTCAGCAACAAGATGGACAAGACGGTCACCGTGTTGGTGGAGCGCCAGGTCAAGCACGCCCTGTACGGCAAGTACATCAAGCGCTCGACCAAGCTGCACGCTCACGACGCCGAGAACACCTGCAACGAAGGTGATTTCGTGCGTGTGACCGAGATTGCGCCGCTGTCCAAGACCAAGAACTGGCGGGTGGTGGAAGTCATCACCCGCGCAGCGAAATAAGGAGCCTGAATCATGATTCAGATGCAGAGCTACCTCGACGTCGCTGACAACTCCGGTGCCAAGGAAGTGATGTGCATCAAGGTGTTGGGCGGCTCGAAGCGCCGTTATGCCCACATCGGCGACATCATCAAGGTCACCGTGAAGGACGCGATTCCGCGCGGCAAGGTCAAGAAGGGCGAAGTGTACGACGCCGTCGTGGTGCGTACCCGCAAGGGTGTGCGTCGCGCCGACGGTTCGCTGATCCGTTTCGACGGCAACGCCGCGGTCCTGTTGAACAACAAGCAGGAGCCGATCGGCACCCGTATCTTCGGGCCGGTGACCCGTGAACTTCGTTCCGAGAAGTTCATGAAGATCGTCTCGCTCGCTCCCGAAGTGCTGTGAGCGACAGGAGATAATCATGGCTAACCGTATCAAGAAGGGCGACCAGGTCGTCGTCAACACCGGCAAGGACAAGGGCAAGCAGGGCGAAGTCGTCCGCGTCGACGGCGACCGCGTGGTCGTCGCCAACGTGAACATCGTCAAGCGCCACACCAAGCCGAACCCGCAGGCAGGCGTTGCCGGCGGCGTGGTCGAGCGTGAAGCTTCGATCCATATCTCCAACGTCAATGTCCTGAACCCGGCTTCGGGCAAGGGCGAGCGCGTTGGCTTCAAGGTGCTGGAGGATGGACGCAAACTGCGTGTGTTCCGCTCCAGCGGTGAGGCGATTGACGCCTGAGGAATGAGCTGATGACTTCCCGTCTCGAAAAAATCTACAAGGAAGAAGTGGTGCCGGCGCTGATGAAGCAGTTCGGTTACACCAATCCGATGGAAGTGCCGAAGCTGGTCAAGATCACCGTCAACATGGGCGTCGGCGAAGCCGCGACCAACAAGAAGGTGCTCGAGAACGCCGTGGCCGACATGACCAAGATCACCGGCCAGAAGCCGGTGGTCACCAAGTCGCGCGTCTCGGTGGCCTCGTTCAAGATCCGCGACGGCTGGCCGATCGGTTGCAAGGTCACCTTGCGCCGCAACACCATGTTCGAATTCCTGGATCGACTGATCAACATCTCGCTGCCGCGCGTGCGTGACTTCCGCGGCGTGTCGGGTCGTTCGTTCGACGGTCGCGGCAACTACAACATGGGTGTGAAGGAACAGATCATCTTCCCGGAAATCGATTTCGACGCCGTCGATGCGATCCGCGGCATGGATATCGCCATCACCACCACCGCCAAGACCGATGCGGAAGCGAAGGCGCTGCTGGCAGCGTTCAAGTTCCCGTTCCGTAACTGATCCGTCGAGGAAACCGAAATGGCAAAGACCTCCATGGTCAACCGCGACATCAAGCGGGAAAAGCTGGCCAAGAAGTACGCCGACAAGCGTGCTGCTCTGAAGAAGATCGTGTCCTCGGTGGACGCGAGCTACGAAGAGAAGATCGAAGCCGCGGCCAAGCTGTCCAAGCTGCCGCGCGATTCGTCGCCGAGCCGCCAGCGCAACCGCTGCGAACTGTCGGGCCGCCCGCGTGGCGTGTACCGCAAGTTCGGCCTGGGCCGCAACAAGCTGCGTGAAGCCACCATGCGTGGCGACGTGCCGGGCCTGCGCAAGGCCAGCTGGTAAGAAACCCCCGTGCCGGGCCGCAAGGTCCGGCCGGCGGGCCGGCAGGGCGACCTGCCGGCAAGACAGGAAGTCCGACGCAAGTCGGACTTTTTGTCGTATACTCCCGCGTCTTGCCCGGCCGAAATTGCGGGTGACGTTGGAAAAGGGCCCCGGCCCATCCCGGGAAAACTCGAGATTTTCGCGAAAGCGGATATCGGTGCACTCAAAGGTATACACATGAGCATGACTGATCCCATCGCCGACCTGCTGGTCCGCATCAAGAATGCGGCCGCGGTTGGCAAGCAGACGGTGAAAGCGCCGTCGTCCAAGATCAAGGTGGCGATTGCCCAGGTCCTGAAGGACGAGGGTTACATCACCGACCTGCGCGTAAACCAGCTGGACAACAACAAGTCCGAGCTGGAAATCGTCCTGAAGTACTTCGAGGGCAAGCCGGTCATCGCGACCCTGAAGCGCTACTCGCGTTCGGGTCTGCGCCAGTACCGTGGCAAGAGCGAGCTGCCGAAGGTCCTCAACGGCCTGGGCATTGCCATCATTTCCACCTCCAAGGGCATCATGACTGATGCGCAGGCGCGCCAGCAGGGCGTCGGCGGTGAAGTCCTGTGCTTCGTGGCCTAAGCGAGAAGGAGTAGAACATGTCCCGCGTAGCCAAGAAGCCGATCAACCTGCCCAAGGGCGTTGAACTGAACATCCAGCCGGAATCCGTGAGCGTGAAGGGCCCGAAGGGCACCCTGTCGCTGAACAAGGCCGCTGGCGTTGAAATCACCATCGACAATGGCGTCGTCACGCTGAATCCGAAGGACATCTCCTTCGACGCGCTGACCGGCACCGTGCGTTCGATCCTGGCCAACATGGTCAAGGGCGTGTCCGAAGGCTTCGAGAAGAAGCTGGAGCTGGTGGGCGTGGGTTACCGCGCTGCCATGCAGGGCAAGGACCTGAACCTGTCGCTGGGCTTCTCGCACCCCGTCGTGTTCGTGGCGCCGGAAGGCATCACCCTGGCCACCCCGACGCAGACGGAAATCGTCGTGCAGGGTGCGGACAAGCAGGTGGTCGGCGAAGTCGCCGCCAAGATCCGTGGCTACCGTCCGCCGGAGCCCTACAAGGGCAAGGGTGTGAAGTACGCCGGTGAGAACATCATTCGCAAGGAAGCCAAGAAGGCCTAATTCCTAGGTTTTCAGCTTTCGAGGATAAAGATCATGAACAAGAACATCGCTCGCCTGCGTCGCGCCAAGTCGACCCGTTCGCACATCCGCACCCTGGGCGTGCCGCGCCTGTCGGTGCTGCGTACCGGCCAGCACCTGTACGCGCAGGTCTTCACCGCCGACGGCTCGAAGGTGCTGGCTGCCGCCAACACCACCCAGGCCGACGTCAAGGACGGCCTGAAGAACGGCAAGAACGCCGACGCCGCCGCCAAGGTGGGCCGCATCGTTGCCGAGCGCGCCAAGGCCGCCGGCGTCGAGAAGGTCGCCTTCGATCGTTCGGGCTACCGCTACCACGGCCGCATCAAGGCCCTGGCGGACGCCGCGCGCGAGGCCGGCCTGCAGTTCTAAGGGAATGGGGCAGGGGCCTTGTCGGCTCCTGCCCGCCCGCTCGCCGGCCTGAGCGAGGCCGGACGGCGCCGTTCTTCTGCAGCGGCCCACCGGAACAACGCGTCATTCCACAACCATAAGCGGCCCCGAGCCGTACATACCCAACAACCAAGGAATCAACATGGCAGAAGAACGTCAGCAGCGGGGTCGCGACCGCGACCGCAACCGCGAAGAGAAGATCGACGACGGCATGATCGAGAAGCTGGTCGCGGTCAACCGCGTCAGCAAGACCGTCAAGGGTGGCCGCCAGTTCACCTTCACCGCCCTGACCGTGGTCGGCGACGGCGAAGGCAAGGTCGGTTTCGGCTATGGCAAGGCGCGCGAAGTGCCGGTCGCCATCCAGAAGTCGATGGAGCAGGCCCGCAAGAACCTGGTCAACGTCGACCTGAACAACGGCACCCTGTGGCATCCGGTCAAGGACGGCCACGGTGCGGCCCGCGTGTTCATGCAGCCCGCCTCGGAAGGTACCGGCGTGATCGCCGGCGGTGCCATGCGCGCCGTCCTGGAAGCGGTTGGCGTGAAGAACGTGCTGGCCAAGGCCACCGGTTCGCGCAACCCGATCAACCTGGTCCGCGCCACCGTGAAGGGCCTGGCCGGCATGCAGTCGCCGGCGCGCATCGCGGCCAAGCGTGGCAAGAAGGTGGAGGAACTCAACCATGGCTAATGAGTCCAACAAGACCGTGAAGGTGCGCCTGGTGCGCGGCCTGCGTGGAACCCAGTCGCGTCACCGCCTGTCGGTGCGTGCCCTGGGCCTGAACAAGCTCAACGATGTGCGTGAACTGAAGGACAGCCCGCAGGTTCGCGGCCTGATCAACAAGGTTCAGTACCTCGTCCAGGTTGAGGAGTAATCGACCATGACTCTGCGTCTCAATGAACTGAGCCCGGCTCCGGGCGCCCGCACCGAGCGCACCCGCGTCGGTCGTGGTATCGGCTCGGGCCTGGGCAAGACCGCCGGCCGCGGCCACAAGGGTTCGTTCGCCCGCAAGGGTGGCGGCAAGATCAAGGCCGGCTTCGAAGGCGGCCAGACCCCCATGCAGCGTCGTCTGCCGAAGATCGGCTTCCGTTCGCCGATCGCCAAGGACACCGCTGAAGTGCTGCTGTACCAGCTGGACAAGCTGCCGGCCGGCGAGATCGATTTCGCCGCCCTGCGTGCCGCCAAGCTGGTTCCGAGCACCGCCAAGAAGGCCAAGATCGTCGTCAAGGGCGAAGTGACCAAGGCGTTCACCCTGAAGGGCGTCGCCGCCACGGCCGGTGCCAAGGCCGCGATCGAAGCTGCCGGCGGCAGCGTACAGGAGTAACTGGAACATGGCGCAAGCTGGCATCGGTAACCTCGCGGGCGGAATGGGCAAGTTCACTGAACTTCGCCAGCGTCTTCTGTTCGTAGTCGGGGCATTGCTCGTCTATCGCATCGGCTGCTACGTGCCGGTGCCGGGCGTCAATCCCGATGCCATGCTTGCGCTGATGCAGGCGCAGGGCGGCGGTATCGTGGACATGTTCAACATGTTCTCGGGCGGCGCCCTGCACCGTTTCAGCATCTTCGCGTTGAACGTGATGCCGTACATCTCGGCATCGATCGTGATGCAGCTGGCGGTCCACATCTTCCCCGCGCTCAAGGCGATGCAGAAGGAAGGCGAGTCGGGCCGCCGCAAGATCACGCAGTATTCGCGCATCGGCGCGGTGCTCCTGGCCATCGTGCAGGGCGGCAGCATCGCCCTGGCGCTGCAGAACCAGGTGTCGCCGGGCGGCGCGCCGGTCGTCTATGCGCCGGGTATGGGCTTCGTGCTCACCGCCGTGGTCGCGCTGACTGCCGGCACCATCTTCCTGATGTGGGTCGGCGAGCAGGTCACCGAGCGTGGTATCGGCAACGGTGTCTCGCTGATCATCTTCGCCGGCATCGTCGCCGGCCTGCCGGCAGCGGTCATCCACACGCTGGATGCCTACCGTGACGGCAACATGAGCTTCATCTCGCTGCTGCTGATCGTCATCGTGGTGCTGGCGTTCACCTATTTCGTGGTGTTCGTCGAGCGCGGCCAGCGTCGCATCACGGTCAACTACGCACGGCGCCAGGGTGGCCGCAATGCGTACATGAACCAGACCTCGTTCCTGCCGCTGAAGCTCAACATGGCGGGCGTGATCCCGGCGATCTTCGCCTCCAGCATCCTGGCCTTCCCGGCGACGCTGGCGATGTGGTCCGGCCAGGCCAGCTCCGCGACCTGGCTGCAGAAGGTGGCCAACGCGCTGGGTCCGGGCGAGCCGCTGCACATGATCGTGTTCGCCGCGCTGATCACCGGTTTCGCGTTCTTCTATACCGCGCTGGTGTTCAACTCGCAGGAAACCGCCGACAACCTGAAGAAGTCTGGCGCGCTGATCCCGGGCATCCGTCCGGGCAAGGCCACCGCCGAGTACATCGACGCGGTGCTGACCCGCCTGACCGCGGCCGGCTCGCTGTACCTGGTGATCGTGTGCCTGCTGCCGGAACTGATGCGCACCCAGCTCAATGCCTCGTTCTACTTCGGTGGCACCTCGCTGCTGATCGTGGTGGTGGTGGTGATGGACTTCATCGCCCAGGTGCAGGCGCACCTGATGTCGCACCAGTACGAGAGCCTGCTGAAGAAGGCCAACCTGAAGGGTGGCAACCGCGGTGGTTTTGCACGCGGCTGATTCCCCTGTTATACTTTCCGCTTCATAGCGAGAAGGCCGCCCTGGGTTCCCCGGGCGGGCCTTCCAGACAGAAGGGCGGCCCCCGCAGCGGTCTCGGGTTGGGGGTGTGATGTGGTAGTTCCGCGCGGGAGTAGCGCGGGCGGCCTGGAGAGAAATCTCCCTGCCAGGCACATCCGGCGCCGGAGCATGGGCACACTCCCCACGCCGGGCTCATGGAACCTTGTGTTCCACGGGCTTCCAAGCAAACCGGGACCTTGTTAGAATCGCTAGTTCACTTTTTTGATCCATCCTGCCGGAATGGCGCGCCATGCGGTGCGCATTCGGCCATCACTCAGCTGGAGAACCGCGTCATGGCGCGTATTGCAGGCGTCAACCTGCCAGCCCAGAAGCATGTCTGGGTCGGGTTGCAAAGCATTTACGGCATCGGCCGTACCCGCTCGAAGAAGGTCTGCGAAGCCGCAGGCGTTACTTCGACCACCAAGATCCGCGACCTGTCGGAGCCGGAAATCGACCGTCTGCGCCTCGAAGTGGGCAAGTACATCGTCGAAGGCGACCTGCGTCGTGAAGTCGGCATCGCCATCAAGCGCCTGATGGACCTGGGCTGCTACCGCGGCCTGCGTCACCGTCGCGGCCTGCCGCTGCGTGGTCAGCGCACCAAGACCAACGCACGCACCCGCAAGGGTCCGCGCAAGGCGCTTAAGAAGTAAGGGACCTAGAAAATGGCTAAGCCCGCTGCTGCTAAGACCAAGAAGAAGATCAAGCGCGTCATCACCGACGGCGTCGCCCACGTCCACGCTTCTTTCAACAACACCATCGTGACCATCACCGACCGCCAGGGCAATGCACTGTCCTGGGCGACCTCCGGTGGTGCCGGCTTCCGCGGTTCGCGCAAGTCGACCCCGTTCGCTGCGCAGGTTGCCGCCGAGAAGGCCGGCAAGGCCGCGCTGGACTACGGCGTGAAGTCGCTGGAAGTCCGCATCAAGGGTCCGGGTCCGGGCCGTGAGTCGGCCGTGCGTTCGCTGAACAACGTCGGCTACAAGATCACCAACATCATCGACGTGACGCCGATCCCGCACAACGGGTGCCGTCCGCCGAAGAAGCGTCGCGTCTAAAGGAGCGATAAGAAATGGCTCGTTATATCGGTCCTACCTGTAAGCTCGCCCGTCGCGAAGGCGCCGACCTGTCGCTGAAGAGCCCGGCCCGTGCGCTGGACTCCAAGTGCAAGCTGGAGCAGAAGCCCGGCCAGCACGGCGCCACCGCCCGCAAGGGCAAGCTGTCCGACTACGCCACCCAGCTGCGCGAGAAGCAGAAGGTCAAGCGCATCTACGGCCTGCTGGAGCGCCAGTTCCGCAACTACTACAAGAAGGCCTCGACCAAGAAGGGCAACACCGGCGAGAACCTGCTGCAGCTGCTGGAAACCCGCCTGGACAACGTCGTCTACCGCATGGGCTTCGCCGTGACCCGTCCGGCCGCGCGCCAGCTGGTCTCGCACCGCGGCGTCACCGTGAACGGCAAGTCGGTCAACCTGGCCTCGTACCAGGTCAAGGCCGGCGACGCGATCGCCCTGTCGGAAAAGGCTGCCAAGCAGCTGCGTGTCCAGGAAGCCCTGACCATCGCCGAACAGCATGACCTGAGCCCGTCGTGGGTGGAAGTCGATTCGAAGAAGTTCAGCGGCGTGTTCAAGGCCGTGCCGGATCGCGCCGACCTGCCGGCGGACATCAACGAAGCGCTGATCGTCGAGCTGTACTCGAAGTAATTCACATTGGAGAACCCCCGGCGACGGCCGGGGGTTCACTAGGAGAACCCGCAACATGACGGTTACCGCCAACCAGGTTCTGCGTCCCCGCGGTCCGCAGATCGAACGCCTTACCGACACCCGCGCCAAGGTCGTTATCGAGCCCTTGGAGCGGGGTTACGGGCATACGCTGGGCAATGCCCTGCGTCGCGTGCTGCTGTCGTCCATCCCGGGCTTCGCCATCACGGAAGTCGAGATCGACGGCGTGCTGCATGAGTACACCACGGTCGAAGGGCTGCAGGAGGACGTGCTCGAAGTCCTGCTCAACCTGAAGGACGTGGCCATCCGCATGCATTCCGGTGACAGTGCCACCATCTCCCTGTCCAAGCAGGGTCCGGGTGTGGTGACTGCCGCCGACATCAAGGTCGACCACAACGTCGAAGTCCTCAACGGCGAGCAGATCATCTGCAACCTGACCAAGGACACGGCGATCAACATGCGCCTGAAGGTCGAGCGTGGCTTCGGCTACCAGCCGGCGGCTTCGCGTCGTCGTCCGGACGAAGAAACCCGTGCCATCGGCCGCCTGGTCCTGGACGCCTCGTTCTCGCCGGTCCGCCGCGTCGCCTACGCCGTGGAAGCGGCCCGCGTCGAACAGCGTACCGACCTGGACAAGCTGGTCATCGATATCGAAACCAACGGCACGATCGATGCCGAGGAAGCCGTCCGCACCGCGGCCGACATCCTCAGCGATCAGCTCTCGGTGTTCGGTGACTTCACCCACCGCGACCGCGGTGCGGCCAAGCCGGCCAACAACGGCGTGGATCCGGTGCTGCTGCGCCCGATCGACGACCTGGAGCTGACCGTCCGTTCGGCCAACTGCCTTAAGGCCGAAAGCATCTACTACATCGGCGATCTGATCCAGAAGACCGAAGTGGAGCTGCTCAAGACCCCGAACCTCGGCAAGAAGTCGCTGACCGAGATCAAGGAAGTGCTGGCCCAGCGTGGCCTGTCGCTCGGCATGAAGCTGGAGAACTGGCCGCCGGCCGGCGTCTCCGCCCACGGCATGCTGGGCTGAGCAAACCCTGTTTCCCCGCATGGGTGACCATGCGGGGAATGCAGCATGCAGTACCCGCGCCGATGGCTTGAAAGCCACGGTGCCGGTCGTCCAGGGAGCGGGGCGACCAGGACCACCCGCAGTCCACAGCAGCAGCGCCAGGAAGGCGACAACGAAGTCCAACGAACCATCATTGACCAAGGAATAGACCCATGCGCCACCAGAAGTCGGGCCGCAAGTTCAACCGCACCAGCGCCCACCGCGAAGCGATGTTCAAGAACATGGCCGCCTCGCTGTTCAAGCACGAGCTGATCAAGACCACCCTGCCGAAGGCCAAGGAACTGCGCCGCGTCGCCGAGCCGCTGATCACCCTGGCCAAGGTCGACTCCGTCGCCAACCGCCGCCTGGCTTTCGCCCGCCTGCGTGACAAGGAAGCCGTCGGCAACCTGTTCACCGTGCTGGGCCCGCGCTACGCCAGCCGTCCGGGCGGCTACCTGCGCCTGCTGAAGTGCGGCTTCCGTGCCGGCGACAACGCGCCGATGGCCTACGTCGAGCTGGTGGACCGTCCGGCCGCCGTTGCCGAGGAAGTGGCCGAGTAATCGCGCCTTCCGCAACGAGCCTGAAACGAAAAGCCCGGCCTCGCCCGGGCTTTTCGCTTTTCCGGAGTCCGGACTCTCCAGCCGCGTAGCTGGGCGGGCGCACCGTCCGGACGCGCCGGCGTCGGGGCCGGTACCGTTCGCCGCGGCCCGGGGGCGATCAATGTGCAGTGCATGGCATGGTGCGCTCCGGCAGCCGCATGGCGCCGAGCATCTGCGGTACGTTCCGCGTGGTGGATGCTGTCGTGCGGCCGCCGGCCTGTTACGCTTGTTGGATCATTGATCCGGAACGACACGATGAATCCTTTGCGCTGGGGCTTCCGCGCGCAGTGCCTGCTGGGCTTCCTGGCCTGCGCGGGTCTTCTTGCGTTCGCCATCTGGATGCAGCTGGAGATGGGCCTGGAGCCCTGTCCGCTGTGCATTTTCCAGCGCATCGCCTTCGCCGCGGTGGGCCTGCTGTTCCTGTTGGGCGCGCTGCACGGGCCATCAACCCGCACTGGGCGCGGCGTATACGGGGGGCTGGCGTTCATCGCCGCGGCCGTGGGCGCCGGCATTGCCGGGCGCCACGTGTACGTGCAGTTGCTGCCGAAGGACCTGGGCAGCAGCTGCGGCCCGCCGCTGAGTTTCCTGAGCGAGACCATGGGCCCGTTCGAGGTGTTCCGTACCGTGCTTACCGGCACCGGTGACTGCGGCAACATCGACTGGACCTTCCTCGGCCTGAGCATGCCGATGTGGAGCCTGGTGTGGTTCGCGCTGCTGGGTGCGTGGGCGCTGTATGCCGGCCTGCGCGCGCGCCGGACACGCCTGTTCTGAGTCCCTTTGGTTTTCCGCTGTATCCCCCTGCTATCGCTACGGTAATCGCATGAACCTGTCCCCGTCCTTGTCCCCGGCCGCCACCGCATCGCACTGGGCGCCGGACAGCTGGCGTGGGCGCCCGGCGCTGCAGATGCCGACCTATCCCGATCCGCAGGCGCTGGAGACGGCGCTGGCGCAGCTGCGCCAGCTGCCGCCGCTGGTGACGTCGTGGGAGATCCTGGCACTCAAGCAGCAACTGGCCGAGGCGCAGGAAGGCGAACGCTTCCTGCTGCAGGGCGGCGACTGTGCGGAGAATTTCGCCGACTGCGAATCCGGCACGATCTCCAACCGGCTCAAGGTCCTGCTGCAGATGAGCCTGGTGCTGGTGCACGGGCTGCGCAAGCCGGTGATCCGGGTGGGACGCTTTGCCGGCCAGTACGCCAAGCCGCGTTCGGCCGACACCGAGACCCGCGACGGGGTGACCCTGCCCAGCTACCGGGGCGACGTGATCAATGCGCCGGAGTTCACCGAGGCGGCGCGGATGCCCGATCCGCAGCGGATGATCGTCGCCCATTCGCGTTCGGCGCTGACGATGAATTTCGTGCGTGCCCTGATCGATGGCGGCTTCGCCGACCTGCACCATCCCGAGTACTGGAACATGAGCTGGGTCGGGTGTTCGCCGCTGGCGGCCGAGTACCAGAAGATGGTGGGCTCCATCGGCGATGCGGTGCGCTTCATGGAGACGCTGGCCGGTGCACGGGTGCACAACCTCAACCGGGTCGATTTCTATACGTCGCACGAGGCGTTGCTGCTGCCCTACGAGCAGGCGCTGACCAGGCAGGTGCCGCGCCAGCACGGCTGGTTCAACCTGAGCACGCACTACCCGTGGATCGGCATGCGTACCGCGGCGCTGGAGGGCGCGCACGTGGAGTACCTGCGCGGCGTGCGCAACCCGATCGCGATCAAGGTGGGGCCGTCGGTGCAGCCGGACCAGCTGCTGCGCCTGATCGACGTGCTCAATCCCGATGACGAGCCGGGCCGCCTGAGCTTCATCCATCGCATGGGCGCGACGCAGATCGCCGACAGGCTGCCGCCGCTGCTGGATGCGGTCAAGCGTGACGGCCGCCGCGTGCTGTGGGTCTGCGATGCGATGCACGGCAACACGGAGAGCACCAGCAACGGCTACAAGACCCGTCGCTTCGACAACGTCCTGGCCGAGGTCGAGGCGTCGTTCGACCTGCATGCGGCGGCCGGCACGCGCCTGGGCGGCGTGCACCTGGAACTGACCGGCGAGGACGTGACCGAGTGCACCGGTGGCGCGCGCGAACTGACCGACCGCGATCTGGAGCGCGCGTACCGCTCGACGGTCGACCCGCGGCTGAACTACGAGCAGTCGCTGGAAATCGCGATGGCAATCGTGCGCAAGCGGCAGCAGGGGCCCGACGCGTCCTGAGGCGGGCACGGCGTATCGGTCGCTGCGCGCGACCGTGCGGACTGCCAGCGTGGCGACAACGGGTGAGGGCGGCGGCATGCGCCCGGCCTGCGGCATGACATCGCGATCATGGTTTCTGGCGCATCATGGGCGGCACATCCTTTCGTATCCCCAGGAGGACGCGCATCGATGGCCGACTGGACCGTCATTCGCACCTACGCATTGCCGCTGGGAGCGGCGATTCTTGCTGGCTTCGTCGTCTGGACGCTGATGCTGTGGCTGTTCCGGCGCACCCAGGGACGTGACTACCGGCGCGCGCGCATCGTGCGCGTGGTGAGCCTGCCGCTGGCGTTCTTCCTGCCGCTGTTGTTCCTGGAAATGGCGCTGGGAGCCACGCCGCTGGACGGGAAGGCGCTGCAGGTGATGCAGCGCCTGCTGCACGTGGGCGTGGTGGCATGCCTGACCTGGCTGCTGGTACGGGCGGTGGCCGCCGGCGAGCGCGCGATCCTGCGCAACCATCCGATCGAGATGGCCGACAATCTTGCCGCGCGTCGCGTCCAGACCCAGACCCGGGTGCTGAGCCGGGTGCTGATGGGCGTGATCGTGGTGTTCGGCGTGGCGACGGTCTTGCTGGCGTTCCCGCAGGCGCGGCAGGTCGGCAAGACCCTGCTGGCCTCGGCGGGCATCGTCGGGCTGGTGGCCGGCATCGCCGCCAGGCCGGTGTTCGGCAACCTGATCGCCGGCCTGCAGATCGCACTGACCCAGCCGATCCGGCTGGACGACGTGGTGATCGTGGAAGGCGAGTGGGGGCGGATCGAGGAGATCGGCAGTTCCTACGTGGTGGTGCGGATCTGGGACGAGCGGCGCATGGTGGTGCCGTTGTCCTGGTTCATCGAGAACCCGTTCCAGAACTGGACCCGGCGCAGCGCCGACCTGCTGGGGACCGCATTCCTGTGGCTGGACTACCGTACCCCGGTTGCGGCGGTACGCGCCGAGCTGGAGCGCATCTGCAGGGAGTCGCCGTTGTGGGACGGACGGGTCTGCGTGACCCAGGTGACCGAGGCGAGCGAGCACGCCATCCAGGTGCGGCTGCTGGTGAGCGCGCGCAACTCCGGCGATGCCTTCGACCTGCGCTGCATCGTGCGCGAGCGCATGATCGATTTCCTGATGCGCGAGCATCCTGCCGCGCTGCCGCGGCTGCGCGCGGAGATGGCGCAGCCGGCCGGGGTGCCGCAGCCGGCGCGCGGGGGCGGACCCGCGGACATCCGTTCACCGGGCGCGGAGGATGGCGCGCCGGGGTAGGCGGCATCGCCGCCGCGGTCGTCAACGGGTCTGCGCGGTGTCCGCGAAGGTCGGCGGCTTGCGCGCCCGGGTCAGTTGTTCGTAGGCGTGTCCCAGTTCGAGCAGGCGTGGCTCGCTCCAGGCGGTGCCCATGAACAGCAGCCCCAGCGGCAGGCCGCCGGCATGGCCCATGGGCACGCTCAGGCTCGGGTAGCCGGCGACCGCGGCGGCGCCGTAGCTGCCGCCGGGGTAGGCATCACCCTGGCCGGGCGTGGTGCGCCAGGCGGCACCGGTGGTGGGTGCCACCAGCGCATCGAGGCGGTCGGCACGCAGTGCGGCGTCGATGCCTTCGGGGCCGGCAAGCCGGCGGGCGTTGCCGCGCGCGGCGATATAGGCCGGGTCCTTGAGCGTGCCGGACTGTTCGGCCTCCAGCAGCAATTCCTGGCCGAACAGGTGCAGTTCCTGGGAGGCGTTGGCCTGGTTGAACGCGATCAGGGTGGCGAGCGAGTCCACCGGCGTCCGCCACTGCTGGAAATACCGGTTCAGCCCGCTCTTGAATTCATACAGCAGCACCGTCTGCTCGTCCTTTTCCCAAGCGCCTTCGCCGGGCAGCGTGGTTTCCACGACGGTGGCACCGGCGGCGCGCATCGCCGCCACCGCCTGGTCGAGCACCGGCTTTATCTCCGCGCGCTCGGCGAGCGCGTTGCGCAGCACGCCGATGCGCGCGCCGCGCAGGGCGTCGGGGCGCAGGCGGGTGCCGTAGTCGTATACGGCCCGCCCGGGCATCCCAGCGGTGGCGGGATCGGATTCGTCGCGGCCGGCGATCGCCCCGAGCAGCAGCGCGGCATCGGCGACGCTGCGGGTCATCGGTCCGGCGGTGTCCTGGCTGAAGGAGATCGGGATGATGCCGTCGCGGCTGACCAGGCCCACGGTGGGCTTGAGCCCGACGATGCCGTTGACCGCGGCCGGGCAGACGATGCTGCCGTCGGTTTCGGTGCCGATGGCGGCCACCGCCAGGTTGGCGGAGATGGCCACGGCGCTGCCGGAACTGGAGCCGCAGGGATTGTGGTCCAGCGCGTACGGGTTGCGGGTCTGCCCGCCCACCGCGCTCCAGCCGGATGTCGAACCGGAGGAGCGGAAATTGGCCCACTCGCTCAGGTTGGTCTTGCCCAGGATCACCGCGCCGGCGTCGCGCAGGCGCTGCACCAGGAAGGCGTCGCGCCGCGGGCGGAACGTCTTCAGCGCCAGCGAGCCGGCGGTGTTGTGCATGGGCGTGGCGGCGATGTTGTCCTTGAGCAGGACCGGCATGCCGTGCAGCGGGCCGCGGATGCGCCCGGCACGGCGTTCGGCGTCGCGCTGCGCCGCTTCGCGGCGCGCGGCCGGGTTGAGCTCGATCACCGAGCGCAGCGCGGGCCCGGCACGGTCGAGCTGCGCGATGCGCCGCAGGTAGGCATCGGTGAGGGTGACGCTGTCGAGCTCGCCGGCGGTCATCCGCGCCTGCAGTTCGGCGATGCCCGCTTCCTGGTAGGGGAAGGGCGGCTCGCCGGCCGGAGTGTCGCTGGCGCTGCCGTTGCAGGCGCTGCACAGCGCCGTCGCCAGAAGGGACAGGAGCAGTCGGGAACAGGTGTGGAGGGCGCGCATGCCGCGCAGGCTATCGGGCCGGACTGGCGTTGGCAAACCGGTGTGGGCCGGCCCGCCGCGGCGGCGGCTGGCGGCGGTCGGGGGCCGGGCGCGGCGGCCGCGTGCGCCCGGTGGTGCGGTGCGGATTTCCGGCGTGCCGCGGCTCAGCGCGCGGTCGCTGGCCGGCGTTTGCCGATGTCGCGGGCCAGTACCCAGACCACGACGAGGTTGACGGCCAGCAGCAGCCACGAGGCCCAGCCGGGGTGGCGGATGATGGCGTAGACGTCCAGCGGCAGGTACAGCGCGGCGGAAATGCAGCCCAGCCACGATGCCCAGGCGCGGGCGCGCCACAGGCCCCAGGCTTCCAGCGATCGGAGCAGGCCGTAGGCGACCAGCGCGAGGGCGCCGACATGCACGGTGTCGGGCGTGATCATGTCCAGCAGGGTCGAGGACGAGCCGTGTTCGGGGTCGCCGCCGACGTGCCGGATCAGGGTGTTGACGAAGGTGCGGAGGGGGGCGGGCCCGGAGAACTCCAGGCCCGCGGCGGCCAGAAAGGCCAATGCGGCCTTGACCGCTTCCAGCAGTGCGATGGCGGCAAGTCCCGGATGCGCATGCGGATCCGGGTTGTAGGGCTTGCGCGCGGACAAGTCGATCAGCCGGCGCGGGAGGCGCGCTTGCGATCGCTCTCGGTCAGGAACTTCTTGCGCAGGCGGATTTCCTTCGGGGTGATTTCCACCAGCTCGTCGTCATCGATGAAGTCCAGGGCCTGCTCCAGCGAGAACTTGATGGCCGGGGTCAGCTGGATCGCGTCGTCCTTGCCCGAAGCGCGCATGTTGGTCAGCGGCTTGGTCTTGATCGCGTTGACCGTCAGGTCGTTGTCCTTGGAGTGGATGCCGATCAGCTGGCCTTCGTACACGTTGTCGCCTTCGGCGGCGAACAGCTTGCCGCGTTCCTGCAGCGGGCCCAGCGAGTAGGCAGGCGTGGCGCCGGCGGCATTGGCGATCATCACGCCGTTCAGGCGCTTGGCGATGGCGCCCTGTTCCTTCGGGCCGTAATGGTCGAACACGTGGAACAGCAGGCCCGAACCCTGGGTCAGCGTCTTGAACTCGTTCTGGAAGCCGATCAGGCCGCGCGCCGGAATCTTGAAGTCCAGGCGCACGCGGCCCTTGCCGTCCGATTCCATGTTCTCCAGCAGGGCCTTGCGGGTGCCCAGCTTCTCCATCACGCCGCCCTGGTGCTGCTCTTCGATGTCCACCACCAGCTGCTCGATCGGCTCCATCAGCTGGCCGTCGATTTCCTTGATGATGACTTCCGGGCGCGACACGGCCAGTTCATAGCCTTCGCGGCGCATGGTTTCGATCAGCACCGACAGGTGCAGCTCGCCGCGGCCGGAGACCAGGAACTTGTCGGCGTCTTCCAGCTGCTCGACCTTCAGCGCCACGTTGTGCACGGTCTCGCGCTCCAGGCGCTCCTTGAGCTGGCGGCTGGTCAGGAACTTGCCGCCGGACAGGTCCTTGTTGCCGGCGAACGGCGAGTTGTTGACCTGGAAGGTCATCGAGATGGTCGGCTCGTCCACGGTCAGGGCCGGCAGCGCCTCCGGGGTGTCCAGCGCGCAGACGGTGTCGGAGATGGTCAGCTCCTGGATGCCGGAGATGGCCACGATGTCGCCGGCCTGGGCCTCCTCGACCTCGATGCGCTCCAGGCCCATGAAGCCCAGCACCTGCAGGATCTTGCCCTGGCGCTTCTTGCCTTCGCGGTCGACGATGCTGACCGGCATGTTCTTCCTGACCTTGCCGCGCTGGATGCGGCCGATGCCGATCACGCCGACGAAGTTGTTGTAGTCCAGCTGGCTGATGCGCATCTGGAACGGGCCTTCGGCCTCGACTTCCGGTGCCGGCACGTACTTCATGATCGCTTCGTACAGCGGGGTCATGTCGCCGTCGCGCACGGTGTCTTCCATGCCGGCGTAGCCGTTCAGGCCCGAGGCGTAGACGATCGGGAAGTCCAGCTGCTCATTGGTGGCGCCGAGCTTGTCGAACAGGTCGAACACCTGGTCGATCACCCATTCCGGGCGCGCGCCCGGGCGGTCGACCTTGTTGACCACGACGATCGGCTTGAAGCCCATCGCGAAGGCCTTCTGGGTGACGAAGCGGGTCTGCGGCATCGGGCCGTCCATCGCGTCGACCAGCAGCAGCACCGAGTCGACCATCGACAGCACGCGCTCCACTTCGCCGCCGAAGTCGGCGTGCCCGGGGGTGTCGACGATGTTGATGCGGTTGCCGCGCCAGTTGATCGCGGTGTTCTTGGCCAGGATGGTGATGCCGCGTTCCTTTTCCTGGTCGTTGCTGTCCATCACGCGCTCTGCCAGCACCGTGCGCTCGGACAGGGTGCCAGACTGCTTCAGCAACTGGTCGACGAGGGTGGTCTTGCCATGGTCGACGTGGGCGACGATGGCGATGTTGCGAAGGTTTTCGATGGACATGCGAAAGACGGCCAGCCGGTGCCGTGAATGGGGAAAAGAAGTCCAACATTATACGGGCATGAGGCCGATTCGCGAAAAGGGGCCGTGAAGGCCGCCGGGACGGGCGTTCAGCCGGCGGCGGGCGCGGTGAGGGCGGGGGACGTCGCCCGCCGGGGCCGGGTGTATCCTATGCGGTCTGCGATAGACGTCTTCTCCCACAAGGATTCCCATGTCCCTGACCGCCCATTTCGACACCTCCCGCGGCCTGATCAAGGTCGAGCTGTTCGCCGACAAGGCGCCGCTGACCGTGGCCAATTTCGTCAACCTGGCCCAGCGCGGGTTCTACGACGGCCTGAACTTCCACCGCGTGATCGCCGATTTCATGATCCAGGGCGGCTGCCCGGAAGGCTCCGGCCGCGGCGGCCCGGGCTACCGCTTCGAGGACGAGACCAACAACGGCGTGCGCCACGAGCGCGGCGTGCTGTCCATGGCCAATGCCGGCCCCAACACCAACGGCAGCCAGTTCTTCATCACCCACATCAAGACCGACTGGCTGGACGGCAAGCACACCGTGTTCGGCAAGGTGGTCGAAGGCCTGGACGTGGTCGACGCGGTCAAGCAGGGCGACCTGATCAACAAGATCACCATCGAGGGCGATGCCGACGCCGTGCTGGCCGCCCAGGCCGGGCGCGTGGCCGAGTGGAACAAGATCCTCGCCGCCTGATCCCCGTCCACGGCCACCGGCAACGGTGGCCGTTCGCGTGATGTGCACCGATTGCAGCCCCGCTTTCGCGGCCGCGGAGGCCGGGGCCGTCCCGAGACACCTTTCTTAGCAGAGGAAACCCCCATGAAAGCACCCGTACGTGTCGCCGTGACCGGCGCTGCCGGCAATATCGGCTACGCCCTGCTGTTCCGCATCGCCTCCGGCGAAATGCTGGGCAAGGACCAGCCGGTCATCCTGCAGCTGCTCGAGATCGACAATGAAAAGGCCCAGGCCGCGCTGAAGGGCGTGGTCATGGAACTGGAGGACTGCGCGTTCCCGCTGCTGGCCGGCGTGGTCACCACCGCCGACCCGCTGGTGGCGTTCAAGGACGTCGACGTGGCCCTGCTGGTCGGCGCCCGCCCGCGCGGCCCGGGCATGGAGCGCAAGGACCTGCTGCTGGAGAACGCCAAGATCTTCACCGTGCAGGGCAAGGCGCTCAATGCCGTGGCCAAGCGCGACGTGAAGGTGCTGGTGGTCGGCAACCCGGCCAACACCAACGCCTACATCGCCATGAAGTCGGCCCCGGACCTGGATCCGAAGAACTTCACCGCCATGCTGCGCCTGGACCACAACCGCGCCCTGAGCCAGCTGTCGGCCAAGACCGGCAAGGCCGTGGACAGCTTCGAGAAGTTCACGGTGTGGGGCAACCACAGCCCGACCATGTACCCGGACTACCGCTTCGCCACCACCGGCGGCGCCTCGGTGGCCGAGCTGATCAACGACCAGGAATGGAACGCCAACACCTTCATCCCGACCGTCGGCAAGCGCGGCGCGGCCATCATCGCCGCACGTGGCCTGTCCTCGGCGGCCTCGGCCGCCAATGCCGCCATCGACCACGTGCATGACTGGGTGCTGGGCAGCAACGGCAAGTGGGTGACGATGGGCGTGCCGTCCGACGGCTCCTACGGCATTCCCGAGGGCGTGGTGTTCGGCTTCCCGGTGATCACCGAGAACGGCAAGTACACCATCGTCAAGGACCTGCCGATCGACGACTTCTCCAAGAAGTACATCGACATCACCCTGGGCGAGCTCGAGGAAGAGCGTGCCGGCGTGGCCGACCTGCTCTGATCGCAGCGGCCGGGCGACCGGGTCGACGGGGGGAAGCTTCGGCTTCCCCCTTTTTGTTGGAAAGGCTGCGGCACGGTGTCCCGCTGGGCGGCCGGCGCCCTCCCCGTGGCGACGTGCAAAGGCGGAAACGGTGATCGGACTGCACTACATCGACGAGGCGCTGCTGGTGGCGGAGAAGCCCGCCGGCCTGCTCTCCGTACCCGGGCGCCTGCCGGAGAACCAGGACTGCCTGGTGGCACGCCTGCAGGCGTCGTATCCGGACGTGCTGACCGTGCACCGGCTGGACCAGGTGACGTCGGGGCTGATGCTGTACGCGCGCGGCAAGCAGGTGCAGGCGGCCCTGTCTATGCAGTTCGAGCAGCGGCGGGTGCACAAGCGCTACGAAGCGGTGGTGGAGGGGCAGGTCGCGGGCGAGGCGGGCGAGATCGCGTTGCCGTTGATCTGCGACTGGCCGAACCGGCCCAGGCAGATGGTGGACCTTGAACGGGGCAAGCCGGCGCTGACCCGCTGGCGGGTGCTGGCGCGCGATGCGGGGCAGGCGTGGACCCGGGTGGAACTGGAACCGGTGACCGGGCGCAGCCACCAGCTGCGGCTGCACATGGCCAGTGCCGGCCATCCGATCGTCGGCGATGGCCTGTACGGCGCGCGGCCCGCGCCGCGCGTACAGCTGCATGCGTGCCGGCTGGGCTTCGTGCACCCGCTGAGCGGGGAAACGATGACGTTCGTTTCACCCAGCCCGTTCTGAGCACGGCGCCGGCCCTGCAACGATGGTCGTACGACCATCGTCGCAGGGAGGCGGCGCGCCGGTCCGGACTATGCTCGGCGCAGGCCAGCAGGTTCCGGAGGGTGACATGCAGTACGAGCAGACCTACCGCCGTTCCATCGACGCGCCGGAGGCATTCTGGGCCGAGGAGGCCAGGGCGATCCATTGGCACACGCCGCCGCGGCAGATCCTGGACTACTCCAATCCGCCGTTCCGGCGCTGGTTCGTTGGCGGCGAAACCAACCTCTGCTACAACGCGGTGGACCGGCACCTGGCCGAACGTGCCGACCAGCTCGCGCTGGTCGCCATTTCCACCGAGACCCAGGTCACCCGCGAGATCACCTACCGCGAACTGCATCGGGAGGTGAACGCTTTCGCCGCGGTGCTCAAGGCGCTGGACGTCGCTCGCGGCGATCGCGTGGTGATCTACATGCCGAACATGGCCGAGGCGGTGTTCGCGATGCTGGCGTGCGCGCGCATCGGCGCGGTGCATTCGGTGGTGTTCGGCGGTTTCGCCGCGCACAACCTGGCGCTGCGCATCGACGATGCCAGGCCGAAGCTGCTGATCGCCGCCGATGCGGGCATGCGTGGCGGCAAGGTGATCCCCTACAAGCCCATGGTCGACGCGGCGTGCGCCGAGGCCGCTTCGCCGCCGCCGAAGGTGCTGATCGTCTCGCGCGGCCTGGATGCGGCCATGCCCCGGATCGACGGCCGCGACGAGGATTACGCCGCGCTGCGCGCACAGGTGGGCGATGCGCAGGTGCCGGTGGAATGGCTGGAGTCCAACGAGCCCAGCTACCTGCTGTATACCTCGGGCACCACGGGAAAACCGAAGGGCGTGCAGCGCGATGTCGGCGGCTACGCGGTGGCGATGGCGCAGTCGATGCGCACGGTGTTCGATTGCGCGCCGGGCCAGGTGATGTTCTCCACCTCCGATGTCGGCTGGGCGGTGGGGCATTCCTACAACGTGTACGGGCCGCTGATCGGCGGCTGCACGTCGCTGCTGTACGAAGGCCTGCCGACGAATCCGGATCCGGGCATCTGGTGGGCGCTGTGCGAGCAGTACGGTGTGCGCACGATGTTCTCCTCGCCCACCGCGATCCGCGTGCTGAAGAAGCACGACGTTGACTTCATCCATCGCCACGACCTGTCCGGACTGAAGTACCTGTTCCTGGCCGGCGAGCCGCTGGACGAGCCCACCGCGCAGTGGATCGGCGATGCGCTGCGCAAGCCGGTGATCGACAACTACTGGCAGACCGAGACCGGCTGGCCGGCGTTGACCCTGCTGCCGGGGCTGGAGATGAAGCCGGTGAAGTTCGGCTCGCCGGGCTTCCCCAACCTCGGCTACCGGATGAAGGTCATCGACGAGCGCACCGGGGCGGAAGTCGCGCCCGGGCAGAAGGGCGTGCTGGTGATCCAGCCGCCGCTGCCGCCGGGCTGCATGAGCACGGTGTGGAACGACGACGAGCGTTTCCTGAAGAGCTATTTCGGCCACTTCAAGGAGTTGCTGTACAGCTCGCTGGACTGGGCCATCCGCGACGCCGACGGCTACACCTTCATCCTCGGCCGCACCGATGACGTGATCAACGTGGCTGGCCACCGGCTGGGTACGCGCGAGATCGAGGAGGCCGTCAGCAGCCACCCGCGCGTGGCCGAGGCGGCGGTGGTCGGCATGCACGACGAGCTGAAGGGGCAGGTGCCGCTGGTGTTCGTCACCCTCAAGCAGGCGGCCGCCTCCGACGAGATCGCGGCACTTGCGGCGGAGATGATGCAGCAGGTCACCGGCTCGCTCGGGGCGGTGGCGCGCCCGGCGCACGTGCATATCGTCAACGCGCTTCCCAAGACCCGTTCGGGTAAGCTGCTCCGGCGTTCGCTGCAGGCCCTGGCGGAGCGGCGCGACCCGGGTGACCTGTCGACGCTGGACGACCCGGGCGCACTGGAGGAAATCCGCCGCGTGCTGGGGACATAGCGCAGGCCGCTGGCGCGGCGATCGCAGGGGGCGGTGCGGGTGCAGGCATGCAGGATGGGGCGGGGGCCCCGGGTGCCGGTCGCGCGCATCGTGGTTGCGATGCACAAATGCGGGAGGGGGAATGGCGTTGATCCATGCCAAGACGGCGGCTGGCCGTCGCGAAATCGAGGACCGGGGCCTGCGCCTGGCGCCGGCGCTGCGCTCGGTGCTGCTGCTGGTGGACGGGCAGCGCGACAGCCGCGAACTGCAGCAGATGGCGCAGGGGCTGCGGGCGCCGGAGGATGTCCTGGAGCAGTTGCTGGCGCTGGAACTCATCGAGGTGGTGGGAGGCAACGCGGAGCGCGCGCCGCCGGTGCCGGTCACCATGCAGCTGGGCGACGATCCGCTGCGCTACCAGCAACTGCGCGACTGGATGGCCGAGTCGGTACGCCGGCACCTCGGCCTGAAGGGGTACCTGATCCAGCTCAAGATCGAGCGCAGCCGCAACGCGGTGGGGCTGGAACAGTTGTGGCCGGAAGTGGCCGCGGCGCTGGGCAAGGCCAAGAGCCCGGCATTCGCCAGCCGCTGGCTGGAGGAAACCCGGGCCCTGGTGCTGGCGTGACGGCCCTGCCTGCCGGCGTGGTGCCCCGGTTGCCCCGGGGCAGCACGGCGGCCGTCCGGTAGCCGGCACTATCATGCGCGGTTGGTATCCGAGGGAGCGGCAGGCATGGATCAATACAACGGTGGCGGGGCGGGCACCGCGGGCTGGGACGCCATCAACGCGGCGTTGCGCCCGGTGCACGCGGGGCAGGAGCCACGACACTTCGGCACGGCAGCCTCGTACACGCTGGGCGGCGACGATCCGCTGGACGGCATCAGCGTGTACTGGAGCCCGCTGCCGCGCCCCCACTGGCATTACGTCACCTATGGTTTCTCCGAGCTGTACGACAAGCACAGCGACGATCCGGAGGCGAGCGGCTTCGGCTTCGAACTGACCTTCCGTCTCGCCGCCGAAGCCGGCGAGGATGGCAGCGGCACGCCACCGACGTGGCCGTTGAACCTGCTGCAGAACGTGGCCCGCTACGTGTTCGGCAGCGGCAACGTGTTCGAGGCCGGGCACCATCTCGATGCCAACGGCCCGATCGCGCTGGACAGCGGTACCCGGCTGCGCCACCTGGCGTTCGTCGCCGATCCGCAGTTGCCGGCGATCCAAACCCCCAACGGGCGCCTGGATTTCCTGCAGATGGTGGGCCTGACCGACGACGAGATGGCGGCGGTCAGGCGCTGGTCGACGGCCGGCGTGCTGGAGGCGCTGGCACCGGCGATGCCGTCGTGGATCACCGAGCTCGCACGCGATTCGCTGCTGGCCGATGCGGCACTGGCCGGACAGGTGGAGGCGGGCAGCCGCCGCGAGGGCTCCAGTACCGGCATGTTGTTCGTGGAGACGCTGGACTGGTCCGACGAGGGCGTGGTCACCACCCTGGTGCTGGGTGCGGGACAGGTGGAGAGCGTGCTGGAACTGCTGCCGTTGCGGCTGCACCACGACCGGCCGCTGGTGGTGCTGGGCAGGGAACGGCAATGGCGGTTCGAGCCGGGCGTGGCGGACGACCTGCAACTGGACGAGGACAGCGCGCGCTGCGTGCTGTGCGACGCGAGCATCGCGGCGATGCTCGCGGGCATCCGCGCCGAGCGTGGCGTGTACCGGTTGCCCGGCGGCAAGCTGCAGGTCGAAGTGGTGCCCACCCAACTGCGCGACGGCCGCGGCAACGTGATCGGCGAGATCGGCTGAGCGTATCCGCCGGCGTGGCGGGATTCAGCCGCCGTCCTGGAGCGGTGGCGGGCGGCGGCCGGCCGCCGCCAGCGAGAACACGAACACCGCGCCGGACGCACTGTCGGCCAGTTCGATCCGGCGCTGGTGAAGCTGCAGGATGCGCTGCACGATCAACAGCCCGAGCCCGCCGCTGTCCGGGCGCCGGCTGGCGAGCGCGGATGGTGCGTTGAACAGATGCGCGCGCTGCTCCGGGGCGATGCCCGGACCGCTGTCGGCGACGCGTACCTGCACATCGTCGCCGACCGCGCGCAGCGTGACCGTGATCCGGCCGCCCTCGGGCGTATGGCGGATGGCGTTGTCGAGCAGGTTGGTCAGCACCCGCTCGACCAGGCCGAGGTCTGCGTGGACCGCCGGCAGGCCCGACGGGATATCCGCGGCCAGCACCTGCCGGCGCGCCTGCGCGGCCAGTTCGAATTTCTGGAACACGTCCTGTACCAGGTCCGGCAACGAGAACGCTTCCGGCTGCAGTACCACGCCGCCGTGTTCCAGCCGCGCCAGTTCGAACAGCGCCTGCGCCAGGCGGCCGACCTTGGTGCTCTGTGCCAGGGCGATGGACAGGTAGCGCTGGCGTTCGGCGGGGTCGAGCGTGGCGTCCTTCAGCGCCAGGGTTTCCAGGTAACCATGCAGCGACGACAGCGGCGTACGCAGGTCGTGGGAAATGTTGGCCACCAGTTCGCGGCGCTGCAGGTCCTGCTGGCGCAGTTGCTGCCATTGCTCGCCGATGCGCTGCGCCATGTGCGCGAAGCTGTGCTGCAGGATGGCCAGCTCGTCGCGTTCGCCGGGCCGCGGTGGCATCGGTGGCGCCGGCAGCGCAGGAGGGGCGGCATCGACGTCGAACGCCTGGATGTCGCGGGCCAGCCGCCGCAGCGGCCGGGTGATCCAGCGGAAGGCGATGACCCCGGCGAGCAGGCCGACGACGGCGACGATGGCCAGCGCCCACAGCGTGGTGCGCACGCTGGCGCTGGCCGCTACGTCCGCCGCCAATGCCTCGCGCTGTTCGCCGGCCAGGACCACGTAGATGTAGCCCACCTGGCGCCCCTGCACGCGCAGCGGTGCGGCGTTGAACACCTTGCGCCCGGTGCTGCTGCGCGGGTCGTCGCCGAGGATGGGCAGCGGCGCGCCGCCCAGTAGCGCATGCACCGGCGCCAGGTCGACGCGGTCGCGCCTGAGATGGCCGTCCGGCGCATCGTGGCCGAGGATCCGGCCCTGGTCGTCGAGCAGGTAGACCTCGACACTGGGATTGACCGCCATCAACTTGCCGAACAGCGCGCGCACCTCGCCGTCGCGCATGCCACGCGCGTCCATCAGCTCGCCGCTGCGCGCGATGTGTTCGGCCAGTCCGCGCGACAGGCGCTGCACGGTTTCCTGTTCGTGCAGTCGCGTGCTGCGCATCTGGATCCACGCAAGCGCGCCGCAGCACACCAGCAGCAGCGCGCAGAACACCAGCGACAGCCGTTGCCATAGCGCCAGCCGGTTCATGGTACGTTGCCGCCGCCTGCCAGCTTGTAGCCACGGCCCCACACGGTGAGGATGCGCCGTGGCGTGGCCGGGTCGCGTTCGATCTTGTTGCGCAGCCGGTTGATGTGGGTGTTGACGGTGTGTTCGTAGCCCTCGTGACGGTGGCCCCACACCTGGTTGAGCAGTTCCATGCGCGAGTACACCTGGTCCGGGTGGCGGGCGAAGAAGTGCAGCAGGTCGAACTCGCGCGGGGTCAGCTCCAGGGCATCGCCATCGACCTGGGCCGTGCGCGCGACCGGGTCGATGCGGATGCCGGCCACATCGATCGCGCCGGCATCGATGCGCGCGTTCTGCGCCATCGCCTCGACCCGGCGCAGCAGCGCCTTGATCCGCGCGACCAGTTCCAGCATCGAGAACGGCTTGGCCAGGTAGTCGTCCGCACCCAGCTCCAGGCCGAGGATGCGATGCACCTCGCTGGCGCGCGCGCTGGTGATGATGATGGGCGTGTAGCGCGTCATCGCGCGCGCGCGCCGGCAGATCTCCAGCCCGTCGACGCCGGGCAGCATCAGGTCGAGCACCAGCGCGCTCCAGTCGTCGCTTTCCAGCAGGCGCAGGCCGTCGTCGCCGGTGGCCGCATGGGTCACGTCGTAGCCTTCGTCGCGCAGGTGCATGCGCAGCAGGTTGGCGATGTGGACATCGTCCTCGACGATCAGGACGCGCTTGGCGCGGTTCATCGGTACGTACGCAGGCTGGGAGGTGGTCCCATTGTCGGTGGAAGCCGGCGCCGATGTGTCACGGAAAATTTAACTGCGCGTGAGGATTCATTGACCGCGGCGGGCGCAGCATGGCCCCATCGTTCCTGCCCGGAGACCGGTCATGCCCCTATCCCGTCGCACCCTGCTCGGTCTGGGCGGCGCATTGGCGGCGGCCGGCCTGTCCGGGGTGGGTGCCTGCGGTCGCGCCGCACCGGCGCCCGTGGCCAGGCGCGGTACCTTCGAGGTCGAGCACGACGACGACCAGTGGCGCCGGCTGCTGGCTCCGGCGCAGTACAACGTGTTGCGCGGGCACGGGACCGAACGCGCCTTCAGCAGCCCGCTCAACGGCGAGCACCGGCGCGGCACTTTCCATTGCGCGGGCTGTGCGCTGGCGCTGTTTTCGTCGGCCGCCAAGTTCGACAGCGGCACCGGCTGGCCGAGCTTCTGGGCACCGCTGCACGGCGCGGTCGGCGAGATGCGCGACAGCACCCTGGGCATGTTGCGGGTGGAAGTGCACTGCCGCCGCTGCGGTGGCCACCTCGGCCACGTGTTCGACGACGGCCCGCGCCCGACCGGGCTGCGCTACTGCATCAACGGCGTGGCCCTGGATTTCATCGCGGCGTGAGCGCCGCCCCTCATCGATCGCACAAAGGACTCCTGCATGTTCCTGCTCCTGCTGGCCTACCTCGGCGGCGCGCTCACCATTGCCAGCCCGTGCATCCTGCCGGTGCTGCCGTTCGTGTTCGCGCGCTCGGACCGGCCGTTCCTGCGCAGCGGCCTGCCGCTGCTGGCCGGTATGGCGCTGATGTTCGCGGTGGTCGCCAGCCTGGCGGCGGTCGGCAGCCACTGGGTGGCGCAGGCCAACCAGGCCGGACGCTGGATCGCGCTCGGGGTGATGGCGGTGTTCGCCCTGGCGCTGTTGTGGCCGGCAATGGCCAACCGCCTGCTGTCGCCGCTGCAGCGCCTGGGAGGACGGCTGGATGCGGCGGCCGGCGCAGGGCAGGGCATGGGCAGTTCGCTGCTGATCGGTATCGCGACGGGGTTGCTGTGGGCGCCCTGCGCCGGGCCGATCCTGGGCTTGATCCTCACCGGTGCGGCGCTGCAGGGCGCCAATGCCGGTACCAGCGGCTTGCTGTTGGCCTACGCGCTGGGCGCGGCGACGTCGCTGGCGCTGGCACTGTGGGTCGGTGGCCGGGTACTGGCCGCGCTGAAACGGCATCTGGGCGCGGGCGAGTGGATCCGGCGTGGCCTGGGCATCGCCGCGCTGCTGGCGGTGCTGGCCATCGCCATGGGCTGGGATACCGGCGTGCTGACGCGGCTGTCGACGGTGAGCACCGCGCGGCTCGAGCAGGGGCTGCTGGACGCGCTGCCCGCGCACCCCGCGGCGGCGCGCGGCTCGATGATGATGGCCGCCAACCCGGCCGCGATGCCGGGGCTGCCGGTCGAGGGCGAACTGCCGTCGCTGGCCGGCGCCAGCGGCTGGCTCAACAGCCCGCCACTGGATGCGCAGGCGCTGCGCGGCAAGGTGGTGCTGGTCGATTTCTGGACCTACTCGTGCATCAACTGCCTGCGCGCGCTGCCGCATGTGCGCCAATGGTACGAGCGCTATCGCGGGCATGGGCTGGTGGTTGTCGGCGTGCACGCGCCGGAGTTCGCGTTCGAGCGCGACGTGCGCAACGTGCAGCGGGCGGTTGAGGACCTGGGCGTCAGCTGGCCGGTCGCGCTCGACAACGATTTCGCGATATGGCGCGGCTTCGACAACCGCTACTGGCCCGCGCATTACTTCATCGACGCGCAGGGGCGCATCCGCGCCCATCATTTCGGCGAGGGCGATTACGAGGAATCCGAGCGGATCATCCGCCGGCTGCTGCGCGAGGCGGGCAACGTGTTGCCGGGCGACGCATCGGCGGCGGCCATCGCGCGCGGTGCCGTCGAGCGTGCGCCGGACATGGGCAATCTGCGCTCGCCGGAAACCTACATCGGCCATGCGCGGGCGGAGAACTTTGCATCGCCGGGCGGGCAGCGCGCGGGTCGCGCCTTCGATTACGCGGCTCCGCCCGTGCTGCGGCTCAACCAGTGGGCGCTGGCAGGGCGCTGGGTGGTGGGCGAGGAGGACGCGCGGCTGCAGCAGGCCGGCGGCCGCATCGCCTTCCGTTTCCATGCGCGCGACCTGCACCTGGTGCTGGCGCCGCAGGCCAGCGGCCAGCCGGTGCGTTTCCGGGTGCGTATCGATGGGCATGCGCCAGGCGCGATGGCCGGCGCCGACGTGAGCGCCGGCGGCGATGGCCGGGTGGACGAGAACCGGCTCTACCAGTTGATCCGCCAGGACGGCGAAGTCGGCGAACGCAGTTTCGAGATCGAGTTCCTCGACCCGGGCGTGCGCGCCTATGCCTTCACCTTTGGTTGAGCCGCGGAGGCCGGCGATGACGATGAGCATGGAAAAATGGGTGGCCGGCGGCATCGCCGCCCTGGTCGCCGGGCTGCTGGTACTGGCCGGGTCCGGCCTCGGCCGCCCGGTGCATGCGGCGCCGGCATCGGTGGATGTGCCCGTGCCGACGGGCGCGGCCGACCTGCGCCAGCCCGGCGTGCACCGCGCGCAGGTGGTGTTTGCCGGCGGCTGTTTCTGGGGCGTGCAGGGCGTGTTCCAGCACGTGAAGGGTGTGGACAGCGCCGTGTCCGGCTATATCGGCGGCAGCGCTGCCGATGCCCGCTATCCGCGCGTCAGCAGCGGCGGCACCGGCCATGCCGAAGCCGTGCAGGTGACCTACGACCCGTCACGGGTCAGCCTTGCGCAGCTGCTGCAGGTGTTCTTCTCGGTGGTGCACGACCCCACCCAGCGCGACCGGCAGGGCCCGGACCGCGGCAGCCAGTACCGGTCGGCGGTCCATGCCGACGATGCGGCGCAGCGCGCGGCCGCGCTGGCCTATATCGACCAGCTGCAGCGCAGCGGCGTGTTCGCCGCGCCGGTGGTGACGCGGGTCGAGGGCGGCAGGCGTTTCTACCCGGCGGAGGACTACCACCAGAATTACCTCGCGCTGCATCCGGACGCGGCGTACATCCGGTTCTACGACCTGCCCAAGATCGAGGCGCTCAAGCGCCAGTACCCGGCGCTCTATCGCGACGCGCCGCGGCTGGTGATGCCGGTGTCGGTGCGTTGAAGCCGGGGGCCGCGTAGCGGCACCAGAACGCGAAGGGCCGCCGGCCATGCCACCGGCGGCCCTTCGGTTTCCAGGCGTTGGAGCGCGGACTCAGCCCAGGCCTTCGGCCTTGAGCGCGGCCTGTACCGCCGGGTCGGCCTGCATGCGCTGCTCGAAGCGGTCCAGCGCGTCCATGCCGGCCAGATCGATCTTGAGGCCACGTGCCCAGCGCAGGGTCACGTAGGTGTAGGCATCGGCGATGGAGGGGCGCGGCGTGCCCCCCAGCCAGTCGACCTGCGCCAGGCGGTCGTTGAGGCGCTGGTACAGGCCCTTGAGCTTGTCGCGCGAATTCTGCTGGGTGCGGGCGATGACCGCCTCGTCCTCCAGGTATCGGGTCGAACCGAAGATCGGGTAGTACTGCGGGTGCAGGTCGGCGTTGACGAAAGACAGCCAGCGGTTGACCTCGGCACGGGTGCGCGGGTCGCTGCCGCCGTCCAGGCCGGCGCCCGGCGCCTTGTCGCAGATGTAGTGGAGGATGGCCGCGTTCTGGGTCAGGACCCAGCCGTCGTCCTCGAGCACCGGCACCGCACCGGCCGGGTTCATGGCCATGTATGCCGGCGACTTCATGGTGGCATGGTCGACGATCTGGACCTCGAACGGCAGGCCGGACCAGATCAGCGCGATATGGTCGGCCAGCGAACAGGCGCCGGGCTTGGTGTAGAGCTTCATCGGATACCTCGGGGGTGGAAGGACCCCCGCATTATCGTCGCCGGCGCGTTCGCTGGCGTGACCGGCATGCGATGCCGCCGCCTCAGGACGTGCGCGGCTTGAGCGACTGCACCTTGTAGAAGGTGTGCCCGCCGATGGTGGCGACCTGGTAGGCATTGCGCCAGCTCGGGCTGGCGATCGCATGCGCGGCGAAGTGGCTGGCGCCAGGCACGATCTCCTTGCGCTGGCCGGCCGGCAGGGCCCAGTTGCGTTCGGCGGCGAAGGCCACGTCCACGGCCTCGGCCCAGGCATCGTTGTTGCGCAGCTGGGTGTCCGGCGCCACCAGGGTGGGCGCGAACTGCTTGCGTGCGGTCACCACCTGGCACATCGAGTCGCCCCACAGGCCGCTGTCGAGGCGGCGCAGCGCGACTTCGGCCACGGCCTGCTGGCCGCGCAGGGTCTGGTCGCGGGCTTCCAGATAGACGGTGGTACTCAGGCACAGCGAATCGGCGGCCGGCTGCGGCAACAACTGCGACAGCCAGAGAATCCAGGCCAGTTTCATAGGTCTCCTTGCTCCGTATGGGCGGCAACCTGCCTGTTCCCGGTGCAGCAGGGGACAGGACGGCAGCGGCTTGGCGTCATGGGGAGGCGGCCATGGCATCGGGGCCGCCCCGTGGGCAGACCCCGATCAACCGATCGTGGGGGCTGCGCCGTGCTCACCAGAACTGGGGGGTGAGCGGAAAGTTGGCGCAAGGTAGGGGGGCAATCCCAAACTCATCCTGAATGCGCATTCTTGACATTCAGCTTGGTTGCAGGTCCCGGATCCGGCGTGGATGTGGCGGCGGCGCGTCGCCCGGCGATCGGATGGGATGTGTCGCCGGTCACGAAAAACGGCGGGCAGCGGACCGGCAAGGTGTCTGCCGGCGCACGTTTCCACCCCGGGCGAACACTGTAATCCTGCTGCCCGGGAGGCGGGGCCGACGCGGATGCCTAGAGCGCGGCGGCCAGGCGGCTGCCCTGGTCGATGGCGCGCTTGGCATCCAGTTCGGCGGCTACGTCGGCACCACCGATGACATGGGCGTTCACGCCCGTCGCCGCCAGTGCATCGGCCAGGGCGCGCATCGGCTCCTGGCCGGCGCAGACCACCACGGTGCCGACTTCCAGCAACTGCTCGGTGCCATCGACGCGGATGCGCAGTCCGCGGTCGTCCACGCCCAGATACTCCACGCCACCCAGCATCCGCACTCCCTTGGCCTTGAGCGTGGCGCGGTGGATCCAGCCGGTGGTCTTGCCCAGGCGGGCGCCCGGCTTGCCGGGGCTGCGCTGCAGCAGCCAGACCTCGCGCGCCGGTGCCTCGGGCTGCGGCGCGGACAGCGCGCCACGGCTTTCGAAACTCGGGTCCACGCCCCATTCGGCCATCCACCGCACCGGGTCCAGCGACGGCGACGGGCCGTCCTGCACCAGGAACTCGCCGACGTCGAAGCCGATGCCGCCGGCGCCGATGATGGCCACCTTGTCCGCGGCCCGGACCCGGCCCTGCAGCACGTCCAGGTAGCTGACCACCATCGGGTGGTCGGCCCCGGGGAAGTCCACCTTGCGTGGCGAGATGCCGGTGGCCACCACCACGTCGTCGAAGCCGGCCAGCATCGGCGCATCGGCGCGCACGCCCAGGCGCAGTTCCACGCCGGTATCGGCCAGGCGGTGGCGGAAGTAGCGCAGGGTCTCGTGGAACTCCTCCTTGCCGGGAATGCGCTTGGCGACGTTGAACTGGCCGCCGATCTCGCTGGCCGCGTCGAACAGGGTGACGTGGTGGCCGCGTTCGGCCGCGACCGTCGCGCAGGCCAGCCCGGCCGGGCCGGCACCGACCACCGCCACCCGCCTGGGCGCGCTCGTGGGGCGGTAGACCAGCTCGGTCTCGTGTGCGGCACGCGGGTTGACCAGACAACTGGCGCGCTTGTTGACGAAAATGTGGTCCAGGCAGGCCTGGTTGCAGGCGATGCAGGTGTTGATGGTCTCGGGCCTGCCGGCGCGGGCCTTGGCCGGCCACTGCGGGTCGGCCAGCAGCGGCCGCGCCAGCGAGACCATGTCGGCCTGGCCGTCGGCCAGCACCCGCTCGGCGACGTCGGGCATGTTGATCCGGTTGACCGCGATCACCGGCACCCCCACGTGCGGGCGCAGCTTGGCGGTGACCGCGGTGAAGGCCGCACGCGGCACCGAGGTGGCGATGGTCGGCACGCGTGCCTCGTGCCAGCCGATGCCGGAGTTGATCAGGGTCGCGCCGGCCGCTTCGATGGCCCGCGCCTGCTGCAGGATTTCTTCCCAGTTGCTGCCGTCCTCCACCAGGTCCAGCAGCGACAGCCGGTAGATGATGATGAAGTCCGGTCCGCAGGCCTCGCGGATGCGGCGCACGATCTCCACGGCGAAACGCATGCGCCTGGCAGGGTCGCCGCCCCAGGCATCGGTACGCGTGTTGGTGCGCGGGGCGATGAACTCGTTGATCAGATAGCCTTCCGAACCCATCACCTCGACGCCGTCGTAGCCGGCATCGCGTGCCAGCCGCGCGGCACGGGCGTAGCTGCCGATCTGGCGTTCCACGCCCCGTGCCGACAGTGCGCGCGGGGTGAACGGGTTGATCGGCGCCTTGAGCCGGGAGGGCGCCACCTGCAGGGGGTGGTAGGCGTAGCGGCCGGCATGCAGCAGCTGCAGGCAGATGTGGGCGCCGTGGCTGTGCACGACGGCGGTGACCTGCCGGTGCCGGCCCACTTCCCATGGCCAGGACAGCTTGCTGCCGAACGGCGCCAGCCAGCCGGCGATGTTCGGCGAGAAGCCGCCGGTGACCAGCAGTGCGGCACCGCCGGCGGCGCGCTCGCCGAAATAGGCTGCCAGCTTCGGGAAGTCGCGGACGTGGTCCTCGAGGCCGGTATGCATCGAGCCCATCAGGATGCGATTGCGGAGCCGGGTGAAGCCCAGGTCCAGCGGTGCGAACAGATGGGGGTAGGCGGTGTCGGTGGCTGGCGTCATGATGGATACGCTTGCGTACGGAGCATGTCAGCCTGCCCCGAAACCGGGTCGGCGGCAAGGGCCGCGGCCCGCGGCGACCGCGGGCCAGTGTCATGGGGCCGCGCGGTGATCCATCCCCTGCGCCGGCCCCTGTGCGGGCACCCGGGCGGGGCCGGTGTCGCCGTCGCTGCAGGCCGGTCGTCCGAAGGTTGGCCACGGGCTGGACGCCGCCCTGGCAGGTGCTGCCGCCAGCGGGTGCGTCAGGGGGCGGTGCGGCGGGCGGTGTGCCGGTCGCCTGCCGTCTCAGTCCCAGCCTTCGAGCACCAGCTTGCCCAGGGTGCTGCCCGATTCCAGCAGCTGGTGCGCCTGGCGCAGGTTGGCCGCGTTGATCGGACCCAGCCGCGCGCTCACCGTAGTGCGAAGTTCGCCGGCATCGATCAGGCTGGCGGCACGGGTGAGGATGCGGTGCTGTTCGATCATGTCGGCGGTGCGGAAGCGCGCCCGCGCGAACATGAATTCCCAGTGGATGCCGATGCACTTGGCCTTGTACGGGTCGCCGATGCGCAGCTCGCCGGCAGGCTCCACGATCAGGCCGACATGGCCCTGCGGCGCCAGCAGTTCACCCAGCACCTGCCAGTAGCGGTCGGTGTCGGCCAGGTTCAGCGCGGCGTCCCCCTGGTCGATGCCGAGCGCCTGCAGTTGCGGTGCCAGCGGCTGGCGATGGTCGATGACGTGCGCGGCACCCAGTTGCCGGCACCAGGCGCGGCTTTCCTCGCGCGATGCGGTCGCCACCACGGTGAATCCGGCATGGCGGCCGAGCTGGATCGCCATCGAGCCGACGCCGCCCGCGCCGCCGATGACCAGCAGGGTCCGGCCGCTGTTGCGGCGGCCATCGAGCTGGTAGGGCATGCGCTGGAACAGCAGCTCCCAGGCGGTGAGCGTGGTCAGCGGCAGGGCCGCGGCTTCGGCGAAATCCAGCGTGCTCGGCTTGCGCGCCACCAGTCGTTCATCCACCAGGTGCATCTGTGCGTTGCAGCCCGGCCGGGTGACATCGCCGGCGTAGTACACCTCGTCCCCCACCTCGAACGCGGTCACCTCGGGGCCGACGGCCAGGACGGTGCCCGCGGCGTCGAAACCGAGGATGCGGGGCGGCGTGTGTTCGCCCTTGCCCGAACGCCGCAGCTTGGTATCGACCGGGTTGACCGACACGGCCTGCACGCCCACCAGCAGGTCCTGCCCCTGCGGGGCGGCGGGCGGGGGCAGTTCGACGTCTTCCAGCGCGCGGGGATCCTCGATCGGCAGGGAGTGGCTCAGGCCCACAGCTTTCATGGCAGAAGTTCCGTTCGGTGAGGGGTGGGCGGCCATGATACCCAGCCACCGTTCAGGCAAGGGTCGGGGGATCGGACGGCAGGGCCGCTCCGGCCGTGCCCGCGGCCGGCTCCCGGCGCAGGGCACGGCATGGCCCGGAACGCCAGTCAGGGCGGGGATCTTGTGCGTCTTGATCAAGCTGTATAGGGTGGCGTTCCAGCGGTCGCCCACGTCCAGGGGACCCGCCATTTGTTACGCAGCTGTTAACGTGGTCTTCACGGCCCAGCGCATAATGTGCACTCCGTTGGCGTGCGGAAACGGCCATCTTTCGGACGCGACGAACGAAATCGCTGTGCTGGACATGCCATTACCGGTTTCATACCCCCGAAACAAGGAGTTGTATTCATGAACAAGAAGATCCTTACCGCCGCACTGCTGGGCGGTCTGGCATTTGCCCAGGCTGCGTCGGCCCAGGAATTCGACGACCGCTGGTATCTGACCGGGTCGGCCGGCTTCAACTTCCAGGACAACGACCGCGGTACCAACGACGCTCCGTTCGTCACCCTGGGCCTGGGCAAGTTCATCAGCCCGAACTGGTCGCTGGACGGTGAGCTGAACTACCAGAACCCGAATTTCGACAAGAACCAGGACCTGAACTGGTCGCAGTACGGCGCCTCGCTGGACCTGCGTCGCCACTTCATCCAGGACGGTCGCGGCTGGAACCCGTACCTGCTGTTCGGCCTGGGCTACCAGAAGGCCGAGGAAGAGTACGTCATCAACTCGACGAACTCGCCGGCCCAGCGCAAGGACGGCAACCTGGCCGCCAAGATCGGCGCCGGTCTGCAGACCACCTTCGACAAGCGCGTCGCCGTGCGTGCCGAAGTCGCCTACCGTGCCGATTTCGACGACCAGAGCGTGAACCCGCGCCTGGCCGGCCATGACAACGACTGGTTCGGCGACGTGCTGGCTTCGGTCGGCGTCGTGATCCCGCTGGGTCCGGCCCCGGTTGCCGCCGTGGCTCCGCCGCCGCCGGCTCCGGTTGCGCCGAGCTGCGCCGACCTGGACGACGACGGTGACGGCGTCAACAACTGCGACGACAAGTGCCCGAACTCGCAGGCCGGCCAGATCGTTGGTCCGGACGGCTGCCCGGTGCCGGTGTCGATCGACCTGAAGGGCGTGAACTTCGACTTCGACAAGTCGACCCTGCGTCCGGATGCCGTCGCGATCCTGAGCGAGGCCAGCGAGATCCTGAAGCGTTACCCGGAACTGCGCGTTGAAGTCGCCGGTCACACCGACTCGAAGGGTACCGACGCCTACAACCAGAAGCTGTCCGAGCGTCGCGCCAAGGCCGTGTACGACTACCTGACCGGCCACGGTGTTGCCGCCTCGCGTCTGGTGGGCCCGATCGGCTACGGCGAGAGCCGCCCGATTGCTCCGAACACCAACCCGGATGGCTCGGACAACCCGGAAGGTCGCGCCAAGAACCGTCGCACCGAGCTGAACGTCCAGAACTGATCGGACGTATCGGTTGATTCGAAACAGGGCCCGGCGAAAGCCGGGCCTTGTTTTTTTGCGCAGCATCGAATCGCCAGGCATACGCCTGCACCTGCCGCGTCGTTCACCGGCAAAACCTGGCAACACGCATTCCGTGAACCCGGTCGTGGTGGTTGAAAGCCCTGCGGGGCATGCCTACACTCGCGGCGTTCCCTGTACGAATGGAAATACCGATGCTGCGTATCGCACTGGCCGGCGCCATGGCCCTGGTCCTCGTTCCCGCCGCCCACGCAGCCGTCGATTGCTCGGCCAGCAGCATCGTGCCGCCGCCGTTGCCGGCCACGGTGATCGAGCCGGTCGCCATGGAGCTGTATTCCCGGCCGGGCCAGCTGGGCATGCCGTCGGGCGTGCTGGCGCCCAACGCCAGCGGCGAGCAGTCGCTGGAGCGCGTGCTGATGCGCCTGCGCGTGGAAAGCTGCAACAACGTCGCCAGCGCCATGCCGGCGCGCCCGGCGATCAATCCCAATGACCCGGCGGCCTACAAGCCGCAGACGCAGTACGACAACACGCCGTGGCGGTTCGACATGAGCCAGAACGGCAAGCGCATGACCGCCGACGAGTTCGATGCCTGGATGAAGGCCCGTGGCGTGCGCGTGGTGAAGGCGGCGGCAACGCCGGCTGCCGAGGGCGCGGCCGAAGCCAAGGCGGCGGCCGAGGTCAAGTAACGCAAGCCGCCCGGATGTCGCGCAGGAATTACCCTGATGCCCGCCCTGCCAGACAGGGCGGGCATTTTGCTGCGTCCCCCGGTCCCCGTGCCAAGCACGCCGGCGCGACGCAGGCGGCGCCGCGGCATGGCCTGGCACGCGTGCTGTCGAAGGCGGGCGTGTGCTCGCGCGCCGAGGCCGCGCGCCGCGTGCTCGCCGGCCGGGTCGGCGTGGACGGCCGCGTGGTGCGCGACCCGGAATTCCCGGTGGTCCCCGGGCGCCAGCGGGTGACCATGGACGGCCAGCCCCTCGTGGCGGCGCAACGCCTCTACCTGGCCCTGAACAAGCCGCGGGGCCTGGTCACCAGCGTCCGCGACGAGCAGGGCCGGGATACCGTCTACCGGTGTTTCGAAGGCGCGGGCATGCCGTGGCTGGCGCCGGTCGGGCGGCTGGACAAGGCCAGCGAGGGCCTGCTGTTCTTCAGCAACGACCCGGAGTGGGCGGCGCGGCTGACCGACCCGGCGACCGGGCCTCTGAAGACCTATCGCGTGCAGATCGACGGCGTGCCCGACGCGGCGCAGCTGGCGCGCATGCATGACGGGGTCGAGGACGCCGGCGAACACCTGGCCGCGCATTCGGTCGCGGTGCTGCGCCAGAGCGAGCGCACCGCATGGCTGGAAATCGTGCTGGACGAGGGCCGCAACCGGCACATCCGGCGCCTGCTGCAGGTAGTGGGATTCGAGGTGCTGCGCCTGGTGCGGGTGGCGATCGGGCCGGTCCAGCTCGGCGAACTGGCCAAGGGGCAGTGGCGCATGCTGGGCGAGGATGAACTGGCACGGCTGGTCGCCCATTCAGTCGAATCATCCGAAAATCCATGAAATTCTTCATGTATTTCATGGAAATAGCTTGATTTCATGAAGTGCAGCGTTAGGCTGTGTGTCTGTTCTCAGCGAGGTCGGGCCACCATGTCAGCTTTCTTCCGCATCGCGGTGTCGTCATTGGGTGCGGCGGCAGCCGTGGTCCTGGCCGGTTGTGCGTCGTCCGGCAAGCCGGTGGCGGCGACCGCCGAAAAGCCGGTCACGGTGACGGTCGAGGCGCCGATGGCGGAGAAGGACGCACTGGGCAACTACCGTTTCCTGATGCAGCAGGCAGGCAAGAACATGAGTGCCGACCAGTTCGATGCATGGATGAAGGCCAACGGCATCCGCGTCGCCCGTGGCGGTACGGCGTCGGCCAAGCCCGAGGCATCGGCGGCATCCACGCCCAAGCCCAAGCCCAAGCGCTAGCGCTGCGGGTCCCGCAGGGCGGGGTGCGGCCATTGGCGGCCGCGGGCATGAACAAGAACAGGCGCCTTGCGGCGCCTGTTTCGTTGCGGGCGGAGGTCAGCCCTTGATGACGCCCAGTTCCCGGCCGATGCGGGTGAAGGCGTCGATGGCGCGGTCCAGGTGCTCGCGGCTGTGCGCGGCGCTCATCTGCGTGCGGATGCGCGCCTGGCCCTTGGGCACCACCGGGAAGAAGAAGCCGATCGCGTAGATGCCTTCTTCCAGCAGGCGCTCGGCGAACTTCTGCGCCAGCGGCGCGTCGTACAGCATCACCGGGCTGATCGGGTGCACGCCGGGCTTCACGTCGAAGCCGGCGGCGGTCATCTTCTCGCGGAAGTAGGCGGTGTTCTCGGCCAGCTTGCGGCGCAGGTCGTCGGCCTTGTCGAGCATGTCGAAGGCCTTGATGCCGGCGGCGACCACGTGCGGCGGCAGCGAGTTGGAGAACAGGTACGGGCGCGAGCGCTGGCGCAGCAGTTCGATCACTTCGGCGCTGGCGCAGGTGAAGCCGCCCAGTGCGCCGCCCATGGCCTTGCCCAGGGTGCCGGTGATGATGTCGATCCTGTCCAGCACCCCCTTGACCTCGGCCGAGCCGCGGCCGGTGGCACCGAGGAAGCCGGTGGCGTGGCATTCGTCGATGTGCACCAGTGCGTTGTACTTCTTCGCCAGCGCGGTGATCTCGTCCAGCGGGGCGATGAAGCCGTCCATCGAGAACACGCCGTCGGTGGTGATCAGCTTGGTCCGGCAGCCGGCGGCGTCGGCCGCCTGCAGCTGGGCTTCCAGGTCGGCCATGTCGCAGTTGGCGTAACGGAAGCGCCTGGCCTTGCACAGGCGCACGCCGTCGATGATCGAGGCGTGGTTGAGCGCGTCGGAGATGATCGCGTCGTTCTCGCCCAGCAGCGGCTCGAACAGCCCGCCGTTGGCGTCGAAGCAGGCGGCGTAGAGGATGGTGTCGTCCTTGCCGAAGAAATCGGCGATCTGCTTTTCCAGCTGCTTGTGCAGGTCCTGGGTGCCGCAGATGAAACGCACCGAGGCCATGCCGAAGCCATGGCTGTCCAGCGCGTCCTTGGCGGCCTGGATCAGCTCCGGGTGATCGGCCAGGCCCAGGTAGTTGTTGGCGCAGAAATTCAGCACGCTGCGGCCATCGTCCAGGGTGATCTGCGCCGACTGCGGGCTGGTGATGATGCGTTCGGACTTGAACAGGCCCTGCGCGCGGATGGCGTCCAGTTCCTCGGCGTAGTGCCGGGTGAGCGGGGAAGTGTTCGCGGTAGCGGTCATGGCAGGGTCTTGCGGCGGGAAGGAAGTCCGATTTTAGCGGCAGCGGGGTGGGCGCGGCGGGCGTCATGTGCGATGGCTATATGCGCCGCGCTGGAAGTCATTTCTCCGTGGACGTGTGCGCCCGCAGCATCGGCAGCCTGCCTACCACCCGCCAGGAGCCGTCGATGCCCGCGCCACGCCCCATGCCGACCCTGCCGAGCCGCCGGCTGCCGCCGCTGTGCCTGGCCGTGCTGGCGTGTGCGGCGGCGCTGCCGGCGCAGGCGCAGCAACCGGACGTGGAACAGCTGCGGCAGCGCCTGGAGCGGCTGGAGCGGCTGGCCGGCGTGGCGGACGCAACACCGGCCCAAGGCGGCGGGCTGGCCGATCTGGACCAGCGCCTGCGCATCCTCGAGCGTCGCCTGGAACTGCAGGAAGACGAGCGCGTGGCCGCCGCAAGGCTCGCACCCAGGATCGCGATCGACCAGAAAGGCGCTTCGTTCAAGTCCGGCGATGGCGACTACGAGCTGAAGCTGCGCGGCCTGCTGCAGGGCGATGCCCGCGTGTTCATCGGCGACGGCAGCGCGAATGACGGCTTTCTGCTGCGCACCGCCCGGCCGACGCTGGAGGGCTCGCTGGGCAAGCGGGTCGCCTATCGCTTCACCCCGGAGTTCGCCGGCGACGGCGCGACCATCGTCGATGCCTATGCCGACCTGCGCGTCTCCCCGGGCCATGCGCTGCGGGTGGGCAAGTTCACCTCGCCGGTCGGCCTGGAACGCCTGCAGTCCTCCGCGGCGCTGGTGGATGTCGAGCGGGCGCTGGCCAGCGAGCTTGCGCCCAACCGTGACCTCGGCGTACAGCTGCAGGGCGAGGCGGCCAGTGGCCGCTTCAGCTACGCGGTGGGCGTGTTCAACGGCACGGTCGATGGCCGCGATGCGGTGGCCGGCAACCCGGACGGCGATTTCGAGTACGCCGGCCGCGTGTTCCTGGAGCCGTTCAAGGGCAGTGACGGCGCGTGGGCAGGGCTGGGCATCGGCCTGGGGGCCAGCGCCGGCCGGAAGCATGGCAGCGGCAACAACTTCCTGCCGCGCTACCGCTCGCCCGGGCAGGCGACGTTCTTCAATTACCGCGGCCCGGTGCTGGCTGCGGGCGACACCCTGCGCTGGTCGCCGCAGGGGTGGTTCTACCGCAACGGCTTCGGCTTGCAGGCCGAGTACATCGTCTCGCGCCAGGCGGTGGCCCGCGACGCACGCCGCCGGCAACTGCAGCACAGTGCCTGGCAGGCAACGGCCAGCTACGTACTGACGGGCGAGGACGCCGGCTACCGCGGGGTGACGCCGTCGCGCCCGTTCGGCGTCAATGGCGGGCTGGGCGCGTTCGAACTCACCGCGCGCTATGGCGGGCTGGATGTCGACGCGGCGGCATTCCCGTTCTACGCCGATCCCGACACATCGGCCACGCGCATCCGCTCGTGGACGGTCGGCGCGAACTGGTACCTGACGCCGAACCTGAAGCTGGCCACCAACTACCTGCAGAGCCGCTTCGGCGCCTTTGCCGGCAGCACCAGGCTGGCGGATGAAAAGGCCGTTTTCTCGCGCCTGCAAGTTTCCTTCTGACGGAGAGCCTTCGTGAAGCACTTCTTCCTTCCGCGCATCGGCGTGGCCACGCTGGCCTTCGTGCTGGCCCTGGGCGCCGGCACGGCCTTCGCCCGCGACCTGCAGCTGCTCAATGTTTCCTACGACCCCACCCGCGAGCTTTACCGCGAATACAACGCCGCGTTCGCAAGGCACTGGAAGCAGACCCGGGGCGAGACCGTCAGCATCGAGACCTCGCATGGCGGTTCGGGCAAGCAGGCGCGCGCGGTGATCGATGGCATCGAGGCCGACGTGGTGACGCTGGCGCTGGCCTATGACGTTGACGCGATCGCGCAGAAGTCGCGGCTGCTGCCGGCCAACTGGGAGTCGCGCCTGCCCGACAGCAGCGCGCCGTACACCTCGACCATCGTGTTCCTGGTGCGCAAGGGCAACCCCAAGGGGATCCGCGACTGGCCGGACCTGCTGCGCGCCGGCATCTCGGTGGTGACACCCAATCCCAAGACCTCCGGCGGCGCGCGCTGGAACTACCTGGCCGCCTGGGCCTACGCCGAGCACATCTTCAAGGGCGACCGCGCGCGCATCCTCAACTACATGCGCGCGCTGTTCCGCAACGTGCCGGTGCTGGATACCGGTGCGCGCGGCGCCACCACCACCTTCGTCCAGCGCGGCATCGGCGACGTGCTGCTGGCCTGGGAGAACGAGGCGTTCCTGGCGCAGGAAGAGCTGGGCCCGGACAAGTTCGAGATCGTGGTGCCGCGCCAGTCGATCCTGGCCGAGCCGTCGGTGGCGCTGGTGGACCGCAATGTCGACCGGCATGGCACCCGCGAAGTGGCGCAGGCCTACCTGCAGTACCTGTACTCGCCCGAAGGGCAGCGCATCGCCGCCCGCCACTACTATCGCCCGCGCAATCCGCAGTACGCCGACCCGGCCGACATCGCGCGGTTCCCGCCGGTGCAGCTCGTCACCCTCCGCCAGGCGTTCGGTTCCTGGGAAAAGGCACAGGCCGAGCACTTCGCCGACGGTGGCCTGTTCGACCAGATCCAGGCGGGCAAGTAAGCGGTGGCCGCGAACGCTGCCGCACTGCCGCCGCTGCGGCGCCATCCGCGGGTCCTGCCCGGGTTTGGCCTGGGCATGGGCGTGACCCTGTTCTGGCTGGGCCTGATCGTGCTGATCCCGCTGGCCGGCGTGTTCCTGCGCGCGGCCGGGTTGGGCGTGGAAGGCATCTGGCGGATATGGAGCGAACCGCGCGTGCTGGCCGCGCTGCGCCTGAGCTTCGGCACCGCCTTCGCCGCGGCCGCGTTCAACACGCTGATGGGCACGTGGGTGGCGTGGGTGTTCGTGCGCTACCGCTTCCCGGGCCGGCGCCTGTTCGATGCATTGATCGACCTGCCATTCGCGCTGCCCACCGCGGTGGCCGGCATCGCCCTCACCGCGCTGTATGGCGGCCAGGGCTGGGTCGGGCGCTGGCTGGAGCCGCTCGGCCTGAAGGTCGCCTACACGCCGCTGGGCATCGTGGTCGCGCTGGTGTTCGTCGGCCTGCCGTTCGTGGTGCGCATCGTGCAGCCGGTGCTGGCCGAAGCCGAGCGCGAACTCGAGGAGGCGGCGGCGACGCTGGGCGCCAGCCGTTTCCAGGCCATCGCACGGGTGGTCGTGCCGGCGCTGTGGCCGGCGATGCTGACCGGCTTCGCGCTGGCGTTCGCGCGCGGCGTGGGCGAGTACGGCTCGGTGATCTTCATTGCCGGCAACCTGCCTGGCGCGACCGAGATCGCGCCGCTGCTGATCACCATCCGCCTGGAGGAGTTCGACTACGCCGGTGCCACCGCCATCGCCGCGGCGATGCTGCTGCTGTCCTTCGCGGTACTGTTGCTGGTCAACACGCTGCAGGCCCGCCTGCAGCACAGGGAGCGGCGATGAACGGGATGGTGTCGGAACTGCCGGTGCCGGCCGTGCGCGCTGCCGGTACCAGGGCGCGGCGTGGCGTCACCACCGAACCGGCCTGGGTGCAGGCGTTGCTGGTGCTCGGTGCACTGGGGTTCCTGCTGTCGTTCCTGCTGTTGCCGCTGCTGCTGGTGTTCGCCGAGGCGCTGCGCGGCGGCGTGCAGGCGCTGTGGAGCGCGGTGAGCGATGCGGATGCGCTGTCGGCCGTGCGCCTGACCCTGCTGGTCACCGCCATCGTGATTCCGCTCAACCTGGTGTTCGGCGTTGCCGCGGCCTGGGTGGTGAGCAAGCACCGGTTCCCCGGCAAGCGCTGGCTGGTGACGCTGATCGACCTGCCGTTCTCGGTGTCGCCGGTGGTCGCCGGGCTGGTGTTCATCCTGTTGTTCGGCCGCGATGGCTGGCTGTGGCCGTTGATCGAGGACGGCGTGCGCCTGCACCTGCCGGTGGCGGGCGAGGTGCTGCTGCAGTTGCCGCGCATCGTGTTCGCGATCCCGGGCATCGTGCTGGCGACCACCTTCGTCACCTTCCCGTTCATCGCCCGCGAACTGATGCCGCTGATGGAGCAGCAGGGCAGCGACGAGGAACTGGCCGCGCTCACCCTGGGCGCCAATGCCTGGCAGATGTTCTGGAAGGTGACGCTGCCCAACATCCGCTGGGGGCTGCTGTATGGCGTGTTGCTGTGCAGTGCGCGGGCGATGGGCGAGTTCGGCGCGGTGTCGGTGGTGTCCGGGCATATCCGCGGGCGCACCAACACGCTGCCGCTGCACGTGGAGATCCTCTACAACGAATACGCCTACAGCGCCGCCTTCGCCTGCGCGTCGCTGCTGGCCGGCACCGCGCTGCTGACCCTGGTGCTGAAGACTTTCCTGGAATGGCGCCACGGCCAATCGCTGGCCGCCGCGCATCGGCCGAGGTGACATGAACATCCGCATCCAACAACTGGGCAAGCGCTTCGGCGCGTTTCCCGCGCTCGACGGCGTCAGCCTGGACATCCGCAGCGGCGAACTGCTGGCGCTGCTCGGGCCTTCCGGCTCGGGCAAGACCACCCTGCTGCGCGCGCTGGCCGGGCTGGAACATCCCGACCAGGGCCGGATCCTGTTCGACGGCGAGGACGCCACCGGCCTGAGCGTGCAGGCGCGTCGCGCCGGCTTCGTATTCCAGCACTATGCGCTGTTCCGGCACATGGACGTGCGCGCCAACATTGCCTTCGGCCTGGAGGTGCGGCGCGGCGAGCGGCGCTGGCCGAGGGCGCGCATCGCCGCGCGCGTCGAGGAGCTGCTGGCGCTGGTGCAGCTCGACGGCCTGGGCGGGCGTTATCCGACGCAGCTGTCCGGCGGCCAGCGCCAGCGCGTGGCGCTGGCCCGCGCCCTGGCCATCGAACCGCGCGTGCTGCTGCTGGACGAGCCGTTCGGGGCGCTGGATGCGCAGGTGCGCCGCGACCTGCGCCGCTGGCTGCGCGAACTGCACGACCGCACCGGCCTGACCACGGTGTTCGTCACCCACGACCAGGAAGAAGCGCTGGAGCTGGCGGACCGCGTGGCGATCCTCAACCGTGGCCGCATCGAACAGGTCGGCAGCCCGGGCGAGGTCTACGACCGGCCGGTGTCGCCCTTCGTCTACGGCTTCGTCGGCGAGGCCAACCGCCTGCCGGCGCGGACCGATGGCGAGGTGCTGGAGGTGGCGGGCGCCCGCTGGCCGCGGCCGGAGGGCCTGCCGGACCAGGTCCCGCTGGACGTCTATGTGCGCCCGGAAGACATGCGCGTGGACGATGCCGGCGACTGGACGGGGACCGTCCTGGCGGTGCAGCGCAGCGGGGCCAGGGCGCGGTTGCGGGCGCGGCTGCGCGGGGCCGCGGTGGACGTGGAGGTCGAGCTGCCGCCAGACGCGCCGGCCTATGTCGCCGGGCAGGTCGTTGCGCTGGCGGCGCGGCGCCATGGGGTGTTCGCTGCCGCTGCCACGGGCTAGGGCGCAGCAGGGAGCCGGGTCGGACGGCGACGCCACGAAGTGCTGGCGCGCCGGATCATTTTGGTTAAAAATTCGTGAACCGCGCGCCGCGGCGGCGCCCACCCCCACCTCCCGGAGACCTGCATGATTCCCTGCAAGCGCCTTGCAGTCGTTGCCTGTGCTGCCCTGCTGTCCATTCCCTTCGCTGCCTGCGCCGAAGACGCGGCGCCCCTGAGCTGGGAAGTCGGCGCGGTTTCCGACTACCTGTTCCGCGGCGCCTCGCAGACCGACGAGAAGCCGACGGTGCAGGGCACCGTCACCTGGACCACGGCAAGCGGCCTGTATGTCGGCAGCTTCGCCTCGGGCGTGGACTTCGGCGAAGGCAGCCCCGACGTCGAGGTGGACTATTTCGTCGGCTACGGCTTCGACGTCAACGAAGCGGTCAACGTCGACCTGATGCTCAACCGCTACACCTACCCGGGTGCCAGCGAGATGGCCTACAACGAGCTGGTCACCACCACCACCATCGCCGAACACTGGAAGGTCAACGTCAGCTACACCAACGACGTGTGGGGCAGCAGCACCACCGGCTGGTACTACGGCGTCGGCGGCGAGTGGGCCCTGCCGAACGACTTCAGCTTCAACGCCAACGTCGGCCGCAGCGTGTTCAACGACAGCGACGTGGCCCAGGACTACACCGACTGGAGCGTGGGCGTGGGCCGCAGCTTCGGCATCGCCAACGTCTCCCTGGGCTACTACGGCACCGACGGCAAGGGCCGCGACAACTTCGGCAAGCTGGCCGACAACCGCGTGGTGCTGGCGGTCAAGATCGCGCGCTGAGCGCCGCTCACGATGCCGGAATGATGACGGCGCCGCAGGGCGCCTTCATCATTTCGGGATGCTGCCTCTCATTGCGCCGGTGCTTCACGCTGTGCGTTCACCCAGGCCGACCAGTTCCTGTCCAGTTCCTTGACGTTGGCACCCAACTGGTGGCGCAGACCATTTGCCGTAAGCCAGGCATCGAAACCCATCCCGTCGGCCAGGGCCTGGCTGATCTCACCCAGCAGATCCTGTCGGCCGCTGCATTCGATGAGGAAATCGGCCATCGCCAGGCTCTGCAGATAGAAGGCCGCCTGGGCCTTGGCGCCATCGCCGGAGACAACCGCCGCCACGGTGCCGTTGGCGGCCTGGCCTCCGCTCCGTTCGGCAAGCCGGGCACGTTGTTCCGCGGTGGCGAAAGGATGCGGGCGGGATAGGAACACACTGGGCGGGCTGACCTGCTCCGGCGTTTCGTGCAGCCACTGGCGGAACTGGGCACGACGGTCGGCCAGCATGGTTTCGGGCTCCATCAGGATGGCGCTGGCTTCGTCCAGCCAGTCGGGCGCGGGCGTCGCATAGTGGCCGTCGTCCGGATTGTGCCGTGGCCAGAACACGGCCCGGTACACGGAGTGACCCAGTTCATGGCGCAGAATGTCGCCGCTGCTCTGGTGGGTACGCTGCACGATAGCGCCGACCTGTTCGTCGGACAGATGGGGCATGCTCCTGCGCAGGCTTTCTTCGATCATCGCCGCCTTGGCTTCGGCCGGAATCCAGGCACGCAGGTAGGGCAATGCATGTTGCGAAGCGAAGACCTCCTGCCGCTCCATCGGAAAGCGCGCGCTCAGTACGGTGGCGCCGGCGGGAGCAGCGCGCCCCAGGTAACGCTGGAAGGCGGCGGCCGTGGCGGCGCCCTCGTCGGCGGCCTGCCTGGCCGCCTGCGCGGAGTCCGCGTAAAACCAGCCGTGCGGAGTGGCCTCGCAGACGAGGAAAGGGAGCGAGGAAACCGGCGGGCACGCGCCGGAAGCATCCGGTGCCGGAGAAACGAGCAGGGCGGCCAACAGGAACAGCGTGTCCATATGCGATAGCTCCATGTGCGGGAACGGTCGTGTGACCGCACCCTGGCGCCGAAGTTCACGACGTTTCTGCACCGGCGCATCGCCTGTCGCCGCATGGGAAAGGCGCCTTGCGGCGCCTTTCCCATGCGGACACCGGGTGGGCCCGGCAGCCGGGCCTCAGTTCCAGCTCAGCACGACCTTGCCGGCCTTGCCCTGTTCCATCAGCTCGAAGCCTTCCTGGAAACGCTCCACCGGCAGCTGATGGGTGAGCACCTTGCCCAGCGGGAAGCCGGACAGCACCAGCTGCGTCATCTTGTACCAGGTCTCGTACATCTTGCGGCCGTAGATGCCCTGCACGGTCAGGCCCTTGAAGATGATCTTGTCCCAGTCGCAGCCGGCGCCCTTGGGCATGATGCCGAGCATGGCGATCTTGCCGCCGTGGTACATGCAGTCGAGCATGTCGTTGAACGCGCGCGGGTTGCCGCTCATCTCCAGGCCCACGTCGAAGCCTTCCATGTGCAGGTCGGCCATCACGTCCTTCAGCGACTGGTTGGCGACGTTGACCACGCGGGTGGCGCCCATGTCGGCGGCCAGTTTCAGGCGGAAGTCGTTGACGTCGGTGACCACCACGTTGCGCGCGCCGATGTGCTTGCAGATGCCGGCGGCGATGATGCCGATCGGGCCGGCGCCGGTGATCAGCACGTCCTCGCCGATCACGTCGAACTCCAGCGCGCAGTGGGCGGCGTTGCCGTAGGGGTCGAAGAACGCGGCCAGTTCGGACGGGATCTGGTCCGGGATCGGCCACAGGTTGCTGGCTGGCATCACCATGTACTCGGCGAAGGCGCCATTGACGTTGACCCCGATGCCCACGGTATTGGGGCACAGGTGCGGGCGGCCGCCGCGGCAGTTGCGGCAGTGGCCGCAGACGATGTGGCCTTCGGCCGACACGCGCTGGCCGATTTCGTAGCCGGTCACGCCGGGGCCGATCGAGGCGATGCGGCCGACGAACTCGTGGCCGATGGTGAGGCCCGGCTTGATGGTGCGCTGGCTCCACTCGTCCCACAGGTAGATGTGCAGGTCGGTACCGCAGATGGCGGTCTTCTCGAGCTTGATCAGCACTTCGTTGGGGCCGGGCACCGGCACCGGCACCTCTTCCATCCAGATGCCCTTGGTGGCCTCGCGCTTGACCAGCGCGCGCATCGTGTTCTGTGTCATTGCCGGGAAACCGCAGTGGGAAAGAGTGCCGATTATATGCGTGCGGGCGTGGCCCCCCGGACCGGGAAGCGGCGCTACGGCGACGGTTTCACCCGCTACAATCGGGGTTTCCAATCTTCGGGGTCCGCTTCATGCGTCTGAATCTTCTCGCTTTTTCCGTGGTGGCCGGGCTCGGCCTGGTGCAGGCGGCCAGCGCCGCCGAAGGCATGTGGGTGCCGCAGCAGCTGCCGCAGATCGCCGGGCCGCTGATGAAGGCCGGGTTGAAGCTGGACCCGCTGCAGCTGAGCAACCTGACCGGCGACCCGATGGGTGCGGTGGTGGCGCTGGGCGGCTGCACCGCCAGCTTCGTCTCGCCGCAGGGCCTGGTGGCGACCAACCACCACTGCGCCTACGGTGCCATCCAGCTCAACTCCACCGCCGAGAAGAACCTGATCAAGGACGGCTTCAGCGCGGCCGCCTTCAAGGATGAGCTGAGTGCCGGCCCCAACGCGCGCATCTACGTGCTGGACGACATCACCGACGTCACCGCCCAGGCCAGGGCCGCCATCGCCGGCGCCGGCAGCGACCCGCTCAAGCGCACCGAGGCGCTGGAGGCACTGGAGAAGAAGCTGGTGGCCGACTGCGAGGCCGACGACAGCTACAGCTGCACGCTGTACAGCTTCTCCGGCGGCAACACCTACCGGCTGTTCAAGAACCTGGAGATCAAGGACGTGCGTCTGGCGTACGCGCCCCCGGGCAGCGTCGGCAAGTTCGGCGGCGACGTCGACAACTGGATGTGGCCGCGCCACACCGGCGATTTCTCGTTCTACCGCGCCTATGTGGGCAAGGACGGCAAGCCGGCCGCGTTCTCGGCCGACAACGTGCCGTACCAGCCCAAGCACTGGCTCAAGCTGGCCGAGCAGCCGCTGGGCGAGGGCGATTTCGTGATGGTGGCCGGCTACCCGGGCCGTACCGACCGCTATGCGCTGGTCAGCGAGTTCGAGAACACCGCCAACTGGACCTACCCGACCATCGCCAAGGCCTACAAGGACCAGATCGCGCTGGTCGAGGCCGCCAGCAAGGACAACAAGGACATCGCGGTGAAGTACGCCGCCAGCATGGCCGGCTGGAACAACACCAGCAAGAACTACGACGGCCAGCTGGACGGCTTCAAGCGCAACAACGTGCTGGCGCACAAGCAGAAGGAAGAAGCCGCGGTGCTGGAATGGCTGCGCGGGCAGGGCGCCGCCGGCAAGCCGGCGCTCGATGCCTACGCGCAGCTGCAGGCGCTCGGCACCCAGGCGCGCAGCACCCAGCAGCGTGACATCACCCTGGGCATGTTCAACCGCACCGGCACCCTGGGCACCGCGGTGCGCCTGTACCGCCTGGCGATCGAGAAGGCCAAGCCCGATGCGCAGCGCGAGGACGGTTACCAGGAACGCGACCTGCCGGCCATCGAGGGCGGCCTGAAGCAGATGGACCGCCGCTACGTGCCGGCCATGGACCGGCAGTTCCAGCAGTACTGGCTGCAGCGCTACGTGGCCCTGCCCGCCGACCAGCGCGTGCCGGCCTTCGACCGCTGGCTGGGCGGCACCGACGCGGCGGCCGTTGACGCCGCGCTGGCGCGGCTGGACGGCTCGCGCCTGGGCGACCTGGCCGAGCGCATGAAGTGGTTCAGCGCCGACAAGGCCGCGTTCGAGGCCAGCACCGACCCGGCCATCCAGTACGCGGTGGCGGTGATGCCGGCGCTGCTGCAGATCGAGCACCAGAACAAGGTCAAGCGTGGCGAGGAACTGGTGGCGCGTCCGCTGTTCCTGCAGGCCATCGCCGACTACAAGAAGAGCAAGGGCGAGTTCGTCTATCCGGATGCCAACCTGTCCCTGCGCATCACCTTCGGCAACGTGAAGGGCTACACCGGCCTGGACGGCAAGGTGCAGCAGCCGTTCACCACCATCGAAGGCGTCGCCGCCAAGGAAACCGGCGTCGATCCGTTCGATTCGCCGAAGGCGCTGCTCGATGCGGTCAAGGCCAAGCGCTACGGCGGCCTGGAAGACAAGCGCCTGGGCAGCGTGCCGGTGGACTTCCTGTCCGACCTGGACATCACCGGCGGCAACTCCGGCTCGCCGGTGCTGGACGCGCATGGCCGCCTGGTCGGCCTGGCGTTCGATGGCATCTGGGAATCGGTGGCCAGCAACTGGGTGTTCGACCCGGTGATGACCCGCATGATCTCGGTGGACCAGCGCTACATGCGCTGGATCATGCAGGAAGTGGCGCCGGCACCGCAGCTGCTGAAGGAACTGGAAGCGGCCTCGAAGTAAGCCGCGCCCGGTTTCGCTGAAAGCCCCGGACGGGAAACCGTCCGGGGTTTTTTCATGGTCCCCGCGGCTGGCGGCGCGCCCATGCGGCGATGCCGGGGGAGCGCAGGGTTGTTGCCGGTGGCGCCGGCCGCGGCCGTGCGCATGATCCGCACCGCGCGCTGCGGCCGACCCACCCGGACGCTCCGGCCGCCGCGGTGGTCCCTGCGCGTGCACGGCGTTCGCCACGCGGGGAGGGTGCGGTGGCGCCGGGACGCGGTTGTCTCAGCGGTACGGACCCGGCCCGCGCCAGACCAGTTCGCCGCGCCGGTACACGTACATCACCGTGACAACCTGGCGCGCATCGCCGATGGACTGCAGTTCGGGCGCGTCGGGAGGCAGCAGGCGGCACTTGCTGGAGCCGCGCCTGAGCGCGACTTCGGCCGGGCAGACCATCAGGTAGGTAGTCCCGGGCAGCGGAATGGACAGCTCCTTCACGCCCTGCTCCATCCAGCTGCGCAGCCGGGCTTCGCCCAGCAGGTCGTAGACGATCTGGTAACCGCCCACTTCCATGGCCGGCTCGCCGGCGGCCATGTCGTTGCGGTAGCCGTTGCGGTTGACCGGCCCGGAACTGCGTCCGTCGTCGGGGGCGGTGTCGCGCGGCTGCCAGCCCGGCGGGCGCCCGGTCCAGGTCTGCGGCCGGCGCTGCACGCTTTCCGGCGGCTGGATGGCCGCGGCCTGCGTCGGCTCGGGGGCGGGCGGCTCCTCGCTGCGGGCCTGCCGTTGTTCCGGTTCGGCCGGGGGTTCGATGTAGCGGGCTTCCGGCACCGGCTTGCGGGCGTCGGCCTGGCGGCGGGCGGTGGGCCTGGCGGGCTTCTTGCGCGCGTCCTCCTGCTTCGGTCCCGGCGGCTGGCGGGCAGGGGTCGGGGAGGGCGGCGCCTCGCCGACGAAATCCACCTTGACCCGGCCGCCGCCGGCGGTACCCTGCGGCGTGGTCACCACCGGTGGCGTGGAGTGCAGCAGGAGCAGCAGCACCAGCAGGTGCAGCAGCGCGCTGACCAAAGCGGCCGCCCACGGTTGCAGGCGTTCGGTCCAGCGCGGGGGAGCGGACGGCGGGGAAAGCGAAGCGCTGCTCATGCCACCTTGCGGGCGTTGGAGCTGCTGGCCCTCATGTGGGAGTCACACCGTGCAGCGGATCGGGGCCGTCATGGTAACGCCTGTCGCCGGCCGGCAACGCGCCGGCCGGCGTCTGCCCGGGCCGCGGCCGTGCGCTCACCGGGGATTCGTAACGCGGGCAACCGACGCCTGCGGCACGGCGGCGACAGGCTATGATGCCTGCCCCCCGCCACGGACTCCCAACTGCATGCGCATCCTGCTTGCCCGCCACGGCGAAACGCCGTGGAACGCCGAAGGCCGCTACCAGGGCCAGATCGACATCCCGCTGTCGCCGGTAGGCGAGGCACAGGCCAGGGCACTGGGCGAGCGCCTGCAGTCGATCGAGATCGCCCGCGCGGTGGCGTCGCCGCTTTCGCGCGCGCAGAGCACCGCGCGTGCCGCGCTGGGCAGTGCCCGCGCCTCGATGCTGCAGACCGATGCGGACCTGCAGGAAATCGCCCACGGCGAATGGGAAGGCCTGCTGGCCAGCGAGATCAACGACAAGGATCCCGCGCGCCTGCGCGCCTGGCGCGAGGAACCCGATACGGTGCTGATGCCCGGCGGCGAATCGCTGCGCCAGGTGCTGGACCGCAGCTGGCGTGGGCTGGCGCGCGCGGCCGAGGGGCTGGGCGCGGACGACACCCTGCTGGTGGTCGCGCACGACGCGGTCAACCGCGTGATCCTGTGCAAGGTGCTGGGCCTGCCGATCGGCAAGCTGTGGACCTTCCGCCAGGCGCCGACCACGCTGAACCTGCTCGAAGGGCCGGACGTGGAGCACCTGGAAGTGGTGCGCCTGAACGATTGCGCGCACCACACCCCGTTCTTCGGCGAGGCCAAGCACCGGGCGTTGTAATGGCGCGCCTGCGGCTACCGCCGCGCTGGCTGCCTGCGGCCCTGCTGACGCTGTGGTCGTTGCCGGCACTGGCGCAGCCCGCCGGGGGCTGCCCGCCGTTTTCAGCGGCGGCCAACCGCGCGCCGCACTACCCGCCGGCGGAACTGTGGCGCCTGCTCGGCTATGTGATCAACGTGATCATCGACACCGATGCCTGCGGACGGGTAGAGGCCGCACGGGTCGAGCAGGGCTCCGGCGTGGCGGTACTGGACGCGGCGGCGCTGGCGGCGGCCCGTGCCTGGACCGTGCCGCCGGAATACCGGGGCCAGCCGCGCTACCGCCTGCCGTTCGCGTTCGAACCGCTGCCCGAGGAGATCCCGGCGCAGGCCGGCCAGCGCCTGCGCGACCCGTTCTTCGACGAGCGCCGCAGCGGACACGTGCCGATGCCGGTGCTGGATGCCGACGGCACGCTGCCGGGCTACATCCCCGATCCGTACCCGATCGGCTTCCTGTCGATTCCCGAGGCGGTCGCCACGATCGGTCCGCTGGCGCTGTTCCGCCGCTATGGCGCGCAGGCGGATTTCTGGCTGCACGACGAAGAAGGCCTGAGCCTGTTCCAGCTCGAGGGCCCGATGATGGTGCGCAACCGGCGGGTCAGCGATGGCCGCCACCGGTTCGTGGTCACCAGCGTGCTGTGTGGCAACGACCTCGATGCCTGCCGCCAGTCGCTGGCCACGCTGCGCGCCAGCCGTGGCAGGCAGCGACCACAGGTGGTCGCAGTGGCCACGCCCTAGGCGCGGCGTCCGGGCGCGGGGCGGCACGGCTGTATCATGTGCGCCCCATCCGCGCCGCCGCGCCGTGCGCCGGCGCGTGCCACCGAGAATCCCGCATGTCCTCCGCACGTCCCGCCACGCTCGAACAGTGGCTCGCCCATATCGACCGACAGCACCCGCAGCCCATCGCCATGGGCCTGGAGCGGGTGCGCGAGGTGGCCGCGCGGATGGGCCTGGAGCGTCCGGCGCAGCGCTGCATCGTGGTCGGCGGCACCAACGGCAAGGGCTCGACGGTGGCCTTCATCGAGGCCATCGCCCGTGCCGCCGGCTGGGCGGTGGGCGCCTATACCTCGCCGCACCTGCTGGCCTACAACGAGCGCGTGCGCATCGACGGCACCGACGTCGACGACGCCACCCTGGTGGCGGGCTTCAACGCCGTGGAGGATGCTCGTGGCGACACCGCGCTGACCTACTTCGAATACGGCACGTTGTGTGCGTTGTGGGCGTTCGCGCGCGCCGGCCTGGACCTGGCGGTGCTGGAAGTGGGGCTGGGCGGGCGCCTGGATGCGGTCAACATCGTCGATGCCGACGTGGCGGTGATCACCACCGTGGACATCGACCATGCCGATTGGCTGGGCAGCGACCGCGAGGCCATCGGCACCGAGAAGGCCGGCATCATCCGCGGCTGGAAGCCGCTGATCCTGGGCGAGATCGACCCGCCGTCCAGCGTGCTGCGCCGCGCCTACGTGCTGGGCGCCAACGCGATCCGCTTCGGCAGCGATTTCTTCGCCGAGCCGATCGACGCCGAGACCTGGCGCTGGCGTGACGTCTCCTTCCGCATCGAGTTGCCGCAGCCTGCGCTGTGGGCGCCGGTGCAGCGGGCGAACGCGGCCGCCGCCATTGCCGCGCTGCGCGCGCTGGACCGTCCGCTGCCGCGTACGGCCTGGGCGCGCGGCGTGGCCGCGGCGCAGGTCGCCGGGCGCCTGCAGCGGTTCGATCGCGACGGCGTGGAAGTGCTGGTCGATGTCGGCCACAACCCGCAGGCCGCCGCCGCCCTCGGCGCCGCGCTGCAGGCACGTCCGGCCAGCGGACGCACGCTGGCGGTGTATGCGGCCCTGGCCGACAAGGACGCGGCCGGCGTGGTCGCGGCCCTGCAGGCGCGCATCGACCGCTGGTACCTGGCCGGGCTCGACGGCGCGCGCGGCCAGAACGCCGGGCAGCTGCGCGAGCGGCTGGCCGGTACCGCCGCTGCCGGCGCCGTGACCTGCGCGGACGTCGGCCAGGCGCTGGCCGCGGCACTGGAGCAGGCACGCCGCGGCGACCGGGTGCTGGTGTTCGGCTCGTTCCACACGGTGGCCGAGGCATTGCCGCTGCTGCAGGATCCGGCAGCAGCGCCCGCGCGCAAGCCGCAACCCGCGCGCTGACCTGCGCCGAGCACCGTTCAGCTGGCGCGGCCGTGGCCGGCGGCGGCCGCGCATATAATCGCCGGACATTCCGCCCTGCCGCCCATACGCCTTGCCGTGGATACTCCCCTGAAACAGCGATTGATTGGCGCCATCGTGCTGGTGGCCCTGGCCGTGATCTTCCTGCCCATGCTGGTCAAAGGCCCAGCGCCGGACAGTGGCGTGCAGGACGTCCCGCTGCGCGCGCCCGACGCGCCTGCCGACGGCCAGTTCGAAACCCGCGAGCTGCCGCTGGTCGCGCCCAGAGCGCCGGCCTCCGGCAGCGCCACCGGCATGCCGGCCGTGCAGCCCGTGGCCGACGCCGCCTCGCCAGCGGCGGATGCCGGCAGCGGTGCGCTGCCGCCGAGCGCGGCGGCCGGCAACTACGCGGTGAACTTCGGCGCCTACGCCACCGAAGCCGATGCCGATGCGGTGATCGCCCACCTGAAGAAATCCAACCTGCCGGGCTTCCGCCAGCAGGACACCATCAACGGACGCCCGGCCTGGCGGGTGCGCATCGGCCCGTATGCCGACCGCGCGCAGGCCGAGCTGGTCCGGCTGGAGGCCGGCAAGGTCCGCGGCGACGTGAACGCGCAGGTGGTGGTGCTCGACGCCGACAAGGAGCCCGCGGCGCAGGCCGCCGCCCCGGCCACCCCGGCTACGCCCCCGGCTGCGGCCGCGGCCGCCCCGGCGGTGCGCACCGAAGCACTGCCCGCCGAGCCCGCCAGGCCGGTGGCCGCGGCCCGCCAGGACGTCCGCGACGCGTCCAAGCCGGCCGCACAGAAGCCGGAGCCCGCCAAGCCTGTCGCGTCCAAGCCTGCACCGGCCGCGGTCGCCCCCGCGCCGGCGGCCAGCAGCGTCGGCTTCGCCGTGCAGCTGGGGGCGTTCGGCAAGCCGGCCGACGCCAATGCGCTGCGCGACAAGGTGCGCGCGGCCGGCTTCAGCGCCTTCGTCGAACAGGTGCGCACCGACAACGGCGTGCTCAACCGCGTCCGCGTCGGCCCGGTGGCCAATCGGGCCGAGGCCGAGCAGCTCAAGGCACAGGTCGCGGCCAAGGTCGGCATCGCCGGCATGGTCCGGCCGCACCCCTGATGCGGCAAGCAGCCTGATGCGCGGGCGATCCAACCGGTGATCGACCTGCTGCTGCTGGGGGTGATCGTGGTATCGGCCCTGTTCGGGCTGATGCGCGGCCTGCTGGCCACCGTGTTCGGCGTGCTCGGCTGGCTGCTGGCCGGCTGGGCCGCGTTCCGATTCGGCCATGACGCCAGCGTGATGCTCAGTGGCGGCGCGACGCCGACCCTGGGCCAATATGCCGCCGGCCACGCCATTGCCTTCTTCGGCGTACTGCTGGTCGTTTCGGCCATCGGCCTGCTGCTGCGCGGGGTGGTCGATTCCACCGTGCTGCTGAAGGGACCGGACCGCCTGTTCGGTTTCGGCCTGGGCATCGTGCGCGGCGTGCTGCTGGCGGTGCTGGCAGTGCTGGTGCTGGGCTTCACCCCGGTGGCCGACGGCGAGCCGTGGCGGCATTCTCAGGTGGCGTCGTGGCTGCGCCCACCGGCCGATTGGCTGCGCGCGCGGCTGCCGGAACTGCCGGCCGTGCCGGAGCACCCGCTGCTGGACTTGGGCAAGGCGGTGCTGGCAGGCGATAATGCCGGACTCAGCGAACATGAAGCGGGCAGCGGACTGCCGCAAGCGATGCCGGAACGGGCGGAAGACGCCCGGCCGGCCGCGACCGGAGGCAGCCGCCAGGACCCGGCGAAGGCGTGGCCTTCCAATATCGATCCGGCGCAGGTGCGCCCGGATCACCCCGGTCCGGCGCGGACCGGGCCATCGGGCCAGGCACGGCCCCCTTCACGTTAACCGGGCCACGGCCCAGCGGAGATCGCGCAACATGTGTGGCATCGTCGGAATCGTCGGCAACCAGAACGTCGCCGGGCAGCTCTATGACGGCCTGACCGTCCTCCAGCACCGCGGCCAGGATGCCGCCGGCATCGCCACCGCGCACGGCACCCGGTTGCGGGTGGAAAAGGGCAACGGGCTGGTGCGCGACGTGTTCGACGAGCGGCGCATGGCACTGCTGCGGGGCCGCATCGGCATCGCCCACGTGCGCTACCCGACCGCCGGCTCGGAAGGCACCGACGAGGCGCAGCCGTTCTACGTCAACTCGCCGTACGGCATCGCCCTGGCGCACAACGGCAACCTGATCAACACCGAGGCGCTGCGCCAGCAGGTGTTCGAGGCCGACCGCCGCAACATCAACACCGACTCGGACAGCGAAGTGCTGCTGAACGTGTTCGCCTACGAACTGGACGCGCAGCGCATGCTCACCCCGGAGGCGGCGATCCGCGCCGTGGCCGGCGTGCACCGCCGCTGCAAGGGCGGCTATGCGGTGGTCAGCGTGGTGCTGGGCCTGGGCCTGGTGGCCTTCCGCGACCCGCACGGCATCCGCCCGCTGGTGCTGGGCAAGCGCAGCCATGCCGAAGGCGAGGAGTACATCGTGGCCTCCGAATCGGTGGCGCTGGACGTGCTCGGGTTCGAGCGCGTGCGCGACGTCGCCCCGGGCGAGGCGGTGGTCATCACCGAGCGCGGCGAACTGTTCGCCGAGGTCTGCGCCACCACCACCCAGCAGACGCCCTGCATCTTCGAATACGTGTACTTCGCGCGCCCGGATTCGATGATCGACAACGTCTCGGTGCACAAGGCGCGCATGCGCATGGGCCAGAAGCTGGGCGAGAAGATCCTGCGCCTGCGGCCCGACCACGACATCGACACCATCATCCCGATCCCGGACACCTCGCGCGACGCGGCGCTGGAAATTTCCAACGTGCTCGGCGTGAAGTACCGCGAAGGCTTCGTCAAGAACCGCTACGTCGGCCGCACCTTCATCATGCCGGGGCAGGGCGAGCGGGTGAAGTCGGTGCGCCGCAAGCTCAACCCGATCCACCTGGAGTTCCGCAACCGCGTGGTGCTGCTGGTGGACGACTCTATCGTGCGCGGCACCACCAGCCAGCAGATCGTGCAGATGGCGCGCGACGCCGGCGCGCGCAAGGTGTACCTGGCCAGCGCCGCGCCGCCGGTGCGCCACCCCAACATCTACGGCATCGACATGCCGGCCGCCGAGGAACTGGTGGCGCACGAGCGCAGCGTCGAGGACATCGAGAAGCACCTGGGCTGCGACTGGCTGGTGTACCAGGACCTCGAGGACCTGGAGGCGGCGGTGCGCGAGGGCAATCCGGAGCTGAAGGCGTTCGATTCGTCCTGCTTCAACGGCCACTACGTCACCGGCATCGAGCCGGGTTACTTCGAGCGCATCCAGCAGCTGCGCTCGGACGAAGCCAAGAACAAGCGCCGCGCCTGAGCCATGCAGGCGGGGGCCGCGCAAGCCGGCGGCATGCCGGCGGTGGATGACCTGCTGCACGCCGCGCAGCTGTGCCTGGCCGAGGCCGATCCGCTGCGCAAGGTGGCGCTGACCCGGCACTGCGCCAGCGTGTTCCGCGCCGGCACGCTGAAGCTGCCGGCGCACGCACCCGAGCCGGCGCCGATCCGCATGCCCGGCCGCCCCGCGCGCCTGGTGCTGGTGCACCCGCGCGACCTGCCGCGGCGTGGCCTTGGCAGCGTGGAAGGCCGTGCCGCCTTCATCCACGCCATCGCCCATATCGAACTGAACGCCATCGACCTGGCATGGGATGCGGTCTACCGCTTCCGCGGCCTGCCGGGCAGTTTCCATGCCGACTGGGTGAGCTGCGCCGACGACGAGGCGCGCCACTTCCTGCTGCTGCGCGAGCGGCTGTTGGCGCACGGCCACGACTACGCGGACTTCCCCGCGCACAACGGCCTGTGGGAAATGTGCGAAAGAACCGCGCATGACGGGCTGGCGCGCATGGCGCTGGTGCCGCGCGTACTGGAAGCGCGCGGGCTGGACGTGACCCCGGCGATGATCACCCGGCTGCGCTCGCTCGGCGACGACGCCACCGCCGACGTGCTGGAAGTGATCCTGCGCGAGGAAGTGGCGCATGTCGCCGCCGGCTCGCGCTGGTACCGCTGGTACTGCGAGCGTGCCGGGGTGGAACCGCGCGCGCGGTTCAAGCAGCTGCTGCACGAATACGCCGGCGGTTACCTGCACGGGCCGTTCAATCTCGAAGCGCGCCTGCTGGCCGGTTTCGACGCCGACGAGCTTGCGGACTTGGTCGAGCAGGCGGGATGACGCAACCGCGTGGCCGGCTTCCGCGGCCGCGCGGATCGCATTGCGTTTACCTGGCGCATGCGACGATGCCGGTTACCTGTCGCACCCCCATGGAGCCGCGCATGCCTGTCTTCCGCCCCCTGTCGCTGGCGTTGCCGATGACCCTGTTGCTGGCCTGCAGCCCGGCCGCCCCCGACGCCGGTGCGCCCGCGCACGAAGCGGCCACCACGCGGGGAGACACGGACCCGGCAGCGTTCCCGGCCAGCCTGCAGGCCGCGGGCGTCGAGCCGTTCTGGAGCGTGAAGGTGGAGGGCGAGGCGTTGGCCTACACCACGCCGGAAACGATGGACGCGCCGCGCCGGCTGCAGGCCACGCGCCGCATCGATGCCGATGGCCTGCACCTGGCGGGCGAGGACGGCGGCGTGCCGTTCCGCCTGGACGTGCGCCGCGCGCCCTGTTCGGATGGCATGTCTGACATGGCGTATCCGTTCAGCGTGTCGTGGCGGCTGGGGGAAACGACCGCCAAAGGATGCGCGTTCGATCCGGCGTCGCCTCCGTCGCCCCGGTAGGCGGGCTGCCGGGGCTCTGGGCAGGCTCGATGGAGAATCGAAGCCGGCCGCATCGTCGGCGGCACCTCGACGATGACGCGGGCCCGCAGCGACGGCGCCGGCTGCCAGCAGCCGCCAGCGCCGTTGCAGCGCCCGCTCAGCTGCCGCCGCTGACCAGCTTGAACCGCGTATCGGTGACGGTCCGCCTGGATGGCTCGGCCCGCGTCGCCGCCACGCATTCCATGGTGGTACGGGCGGCTTCCTTCCGGGACGTGGGTCGGGTACTGGAGTGGAGGCTGAAGTCGACCGGGACCCGGACCACCGTGCTTATCGGCTGGCCATCCACTTCTTCGGGCGTGTAGCGCAACTGGTTTACCCACTGGCGCAACGTCGGTTCGAAATAGCCGAGTCGCTTCAGCGGGGTGTCGCCCTGCGGATCGACGGACACCCATTGGGTGGTGCCGTCGGGCAGTACTTCGTAGGTCACCAGCCACGTGCCCTGGACGTCCGCGCGGATCGCGTCGACGGGATAGCGGGGTGGAGGCACCAGGCCGGCGGGATCCTGGTTGTTGACCGGGCCGCCATAGACGTAGCCCACCGCCAGATTCAACTCGCCCGATGCGCCCGCGGCGGCACAGGCGTCGAGCATCAGGTGGGTGACGCCGCTCTTTGCTTCGCCATTGAGGATGGCGGGCTCGAAGCGCCACTCCCTGACCCTTGCGCCGATGGCTTCGCGGATCGCGGCGGGAAGCCGGTCCGGGGTTTCAACCTTCTGCGGAACGCCCTGCGTGTCCAGCCACACCGTCGCGGTGGTCTTGAACGGAACCGGCTGCTCGGCATTGCCGGCGTGCGCAGTTCCCATTCCCGCCGCGGCAACCGCCGCCATCATCGTGCATGCCCACACTGCCGCGCGTGCCATCCTCACTCTCCTGATCAGATTGGTGCGTCGATGGTAGTGCTTTCCGGCGCCCGCCGGCCCTGGCCTGGACCTACGGGGTCAGTGCCTGCAGCCGGTAGCCGCTGGCATCCACCTGCAGCACCGAGCCCTGCTCGTACCAGTCGCCAAGCACGATGCGGGTACAGGTGGCATCGTCCACCTGCACGCTGTGCACGGCCGGACGATGGGTGTGGCCATGGATCATCGTGTCCACGCCATAGCGGCGGAACGTGGCGGCGACTTCGTCCGGCGCCACGTCGGTGACGGTCTCGAACTGCGCGCGGTCGCCTTGCTTCATCTCCGACTGGCGTGCCTGGCTGGCGGCGCGTGCCTTCTGCGCGAAGGCGATGCGTGCTTCCAGCGGCTGCGCCAGGAACTGGGCGATGAACGTCGGGTCGCGGGTCTGCGCGCGGAATGCCTGGTAGGCGGTGTCGTCGGTACACAGCAGGTCGCCGTGCTGCAGCAGCACCGGCCTGCCGTACAGCGGCACCACGCACGGGTCGGGCAGGATGCGCATGCCGGCACGCCGGGCGTAGTCCTCGCCGACCAGGAAGTCGCGGTTGCCGCGGATGAAGAACACCGGCACCCCGGCATCGGCCAGTTCGTGCAGTGCGGCGGCGACCGCATCGGCGGCGGTCGATGGGGTGTCGTCGCCGATCCAGGCCTCGAACAGGTCGCCGAGGATGTACAGCGCCTCGGCCTGCCGCGCCTGGCCGCGCAGGAATTCCAGGAACAGTGCGGTGATGGCCGGACGGCTGGGGTCCAGGTGCAGGTCGGAAATGAACAGCGTGGTCATGGCCGCCATTGTAGGGCAACGCTGGCGCGCTCCCGCTGGCCGCGCGGAGGCGACGTGGGCGCCGCTGCGTGCGGGCACGGCGGCTGGCTGGCCGCCGCCGTTCAGAACGGCAGCGGCATCAGCTGCAGCGAAGCGCTGCCCAGCAGCAGGGCGATGCCGGTGGCGGCCAGTACGTCGCTGGGGTAGTGCAGGCCGAGCACGACGCGCGACAGCGCCACCCCGGCGGTGAACGGCAGCAGCACCGGCGCCAGCCACGGGTAGTAGGCCAGCGCGACCACGCTGAACGACACCGCGTGCAGGGTATGCCCGGAGGGGAAGCTGTACTCGTCCAGCGGCGCCACCCAGGCGCGGATGCGCAGGTCGGCGGCGAACGGGCGCGGGCGCCGGGTCCAGCGCTTGAGGACCTTGTAGAGGGTGAGCGCGACCACCCCGGTGGCGGCCATGTGCGCCGACGCGCGCAGGCCGTCCATGCCGTCGACCAGTACCAGCGCGGCCATCAGCAGGTACCAGAACACGCCATCGCCGAGGCGGCTGATGACCGCGAACAGGGTGCGGATGCGGCGCCGGCGGCAGTAGTGGTTGGCGCGCCGGCACCAGCGGGTTTCGCGGGCCAGCAGGCCGTCAGGCGGCAGCAAGGGCATGGGCACGTCTCCGTTGCGACAGTTCGTGCAGCAGTGCCTCGAATTCGGCGACCACGTGGTCCGGATGCAGCCGCTGCATCGCCAGGCTGGCGTTGCCGCCGAGCGATGCGCGCAGAGCCGGGTCGCCGGCCAGGTTCAGCGCGGCGCTGATGAAGCTCTCGTCGTTGTCCACGGCCACGCCGCTGTACCCGCTCTGCAGATGTTCGCGTGCGGCGCCGTAGTCGAAGGCGACCGTGGCCACGCCGCTGGCCATGGCCTCCAGGGTCACGTTGCCGAAGGTCTCGCTGCGGCTCGGGAACAGGAACACGTCGCCGCTGGCGAAGTGGCGGGCAAGCGCCTGGCCGCGCTGGATGCCGCAGAAGATGAAGTCGGGGTTGTCCTGCGCGATGCGCTCGCGCAATGGCCCGTCGCCGACCCAGACGAAGCGTGCGTCCGGGCGCAGCTGCTGGATCCGCCGGAATGCCCGGATCGCCAGCCCGAGGTTCTTCTCCGCGGCGATGCGGCCGACGTGGATCACCGCCAGCCCGCGCGCGTCCAGCCCCCATTCCTGGCGCAGCGCCAGGTCGCGCTCCCGCGGCGAGAACTGCGAGGCGTCCACCGCACGCGCCAGCAGCCGCGGGTGGTGGAAGCCGTTGCCTTCCAGGAAGTCCTGCAGCTCGCGGGTGGGTACCAGCGTGGCATCGCCCTGGTTGTGGAAGCGGCGCATCCAGCCCAGGGCCACGGGCTGCAGCCAGGCTGCGCCGTAGTCGGGCAGATAGGTGTCGAAGCGGGTATGCAGGCCGGTGGCGACCGGGATGCCGAGCCGGCGCGCGGTGCGCAGCGCCGACCAGCCCAATGGACCCTCGGTGGCGATGTAGACCGCATCGGGGCGCTGCAGGCGCCAGCGCCGCGCCAGCCGGCGCGGGGCCGGAAGCCCGAAGCGCAGGCCGGGATAACGTGGCAGCGCCAGCCCGCGTACCAGCAGCTCATGCGGTTGTGCCAGTTCCTGCGGCTGGTGTGGACGCACCACGTCCACCTCGTTGCCGCGCGCGCGCAGGCCGCGTTCCAGGCCCTGCACGGTGAGGGCGACGCCGTTGACCTCCGGCGGATAGGTCTCGGTGACGATGGCGTAGCGCATGCGGCCTCCCTTTTGTCGCAAAGGGTCGCCTGGCGCCGTGGCAGCCGGGTGTCAGCCGCGTGCCAGTGATGTGACAGCCCGACAGCGTGGAAGGGGGCGGCTCCGCGCGCCCCCGGGGGTCAGGCGACGAACGGCCGGAACGAGATGCCCAGCCCGGCCATGCCTTCGGCCTCGCCGACCAGGTCGGCACGCAGCAGCGGACGGGCGTCGATGAAGACCTTGTCCAGCACCAGCGACAGGGTGTTGCCGTCCACGCTCAGGTCCAGGGTCGGGATCGGATCGTCCTCGTGCGAACGGTGCAACAGCACCGCCAGCCGCAGCAGCGCGGCGGTACGCCGGGCCGGCAGCAGCAGGCGGTCGGGCAGGGCGTCGAAGGCGGTCCTGGGCACGCCGCGGCGATGGGTGCGGATCAGCGCCGCCAGCATCTGCTGTTCCTGGCGCGAGAAGCCGGCGATGTCCGAGTGCTCGATCACGTAGCTGCCGTGGGTGTGGTAGCCGCTGTGGGCGATCATCAGCCCGAGTTCGTGCAGGCGCGCGGCCCAGCCGAGCATGCGCGCGTCGTCGGAGTCCAGCTTCCAGCTCTCGGCGACCTGCTCGAACAGGCGCTGGGCGGTCGCCTCCACGCGCAGCGCCTGGGCGGCGTCGATGTCGTAGCGGCGGGTCAGCGCCGCCACCGATTCGTCGCGCGGGTCGTTGTCGCTGGCGCGGCCCATGATGTCGTACAGGATGCCCTCGCGCATCGCCGCCTTGCTGACCAGCAGTTTCTGCAGGCCCAGCGACTGGAACGCGGCCTCGAGCACCAGCACGCCGCCGGCGATGATCGGGCGCCGCTCGCTGGACAGGGTGGGCAGGTTGATGTCGTTGATGTGGCGGGCGCGCAGCAGCTCGTCGCGCAGCTGCGGCAATGCCTGGGCGGTGATCGCGCCCTTGCTCAGCTTCATCGCCGCGCAGATCTCGCTGATCGCCTTGTGGGTGCCGGACGAACCCAGCGCCTCGTCCCAGCCCAGCGCCCGGTACTTGGCGGCAAATGGCTGGAACTCGGCGCCGATCTCGGTCAGCGCGTCCTTCCAGCGCTTCTTGCTCAGCTTGCCGCCGGGAAAGAAGCGGCGGGTGCTGGCGATGCAGCCGGCCTGCAGGCTCTCGCGCTCCAGCGGCTGCATGCCGCTGCCGATGATGAATTCGGTGGAGCCGCCGCCGATGTCGATCACCAGCCGCCGCTGGCCCGGCTTGGGCGGCTGCGCATGGGCCACGCCCAGGTAGATCAGGCGCGCCTCCTCGCGGCCGTTGACCACTTCGATGGCATGGCCCAGCGCGGTTTCGGCGGGCATCAGGAACGACAGCGGCGAGCGCAGCTGGCGCACGGTGTTGGTGGCCAGCGCGCGTACCCGGTACGGCGGGATGTTGCGGATGCGCTGGCCGAAACGGGCCAGGCATTCGAGCGCGCGCTGCCGCGCCTCGGCCGACAGCCCGCCCTTGCCGTCCAGGCCGTCGGCCATGCGCACGGTCTCGCGCAGGCGGTCGACCACCCGCAGCTGGCCGAGCAGGTAGCGGGCGATGACCATGTGGAAGCTGTTGGAGCCCAGGTCGATGGCGGCCAGCAGGTCGCCGTCCTGCAGTGGGGGAAAGGTCGGGGAGGACTGGGGCATGGCGGAATGGTAGTGGATGGCCGGGGGCGCGTGTCACCCTGGGCGTGGATCCGGAAGCCGGCGCCATGGCCCGGTGCGCGTGCGCACGCGCGTCCGGGCCTGCAGGCGCCGCCCCTTCCGGCGGCCGCGGCGCGCGGTTACAGCGCTTCCAGCAGCGCCTGCTGCGCCGAATGCGGCGGCTGCCCGGGCTGCGGCGTGCACTTGCGGTAGCGGCCGTCGGCCTGCAGTTCCCAGGCGTTGAGGTTGTCGTCCAGGTAGTTCTGCAGCACCTCGCGGTAGATCCGCCGGGCCAGGTCGCTGTCCAGGATCGGGAAGCAGGTCTCCACGCGCCGCAGCAGGTTGCGCTCCAGCCAGTCGGCGCTGGCGCAGTACAGCTCCGGCGCGCCGTTGTTGCCGAACCAGTAGACGCGGCTGTGCTCCAGGAAGCGGCCGACGATCGAGCGCACCCGGATGTTGTCCGAGACCCCCTCCACCCCGGGGCGCAGGGTGCAGGCACCACGCACGATCAGGTCGATCTGCACGCCGGCCTGCGACGCCGCGTACAGGGTACGGATCACCTGCGGTTCGTTGAGCGCGTTCATCTTGGCGACGATCCGCCCCGGCTTGCCGTCCAGCGCCAGCCGGGTCTCGCGCTCGATCCGCTGCAGCAGGCCGGCATGCAGGGTGAACGGCGACTGCAGCAAGTATTCCATCTTCATCTTCGAGGCCAGCCCGGACAACTGCTGGAACAGCTGGTGCACGTCGTTGCCGATGTCCGGATCGGCGGTGATCAGGCTCAGGTCGGTGTAGGCGCGCGCGGTGCCGCTGTGGTAATTGCCCGTGCCCAGGTGCACGTAGCGGCGCAGCTTGCGGCCCTCGCGGCGCACGATCAGCAGCATCTTGGCGTGGGTCTTGTAGCCGACCACGCCGTAGACCACCTGCACGCCGGCATCCTGCAGGCGATCTGCCAGGCCGAGGTTGGCCTCTTCGTCGAAGCGCGCGCGCAGTTCGACCACCACGGTCACGTCCTTGCCGTTGCGCGCGGCCAGGATCAGCGCCTCGACGATCCCCGAATCCTTGCCGGTGCGGTACAGCGTCTGCTTGATCGCCAGCACGTTCGGGTCCACCGCCGCTTCGCGGATCAGCTCCAGCACGGTGCTGAACGAGTCGAACGGGTGGTGCAGCAGCACGTCCCCGCGCGCCACCGCCTCGAAGATGCCTTCGGACGTCTTGAGCACGCGCGGCGTCATCGGCGGGTACTTCAGCTCCGGCCGCTGCACCAGGTCGTAGACCTGGATGACGCGGTTGAGGTTGACCGAGCCGTCGATGCGGTAGGCCGCGTTCTCGGACAGGCCGAAGTTCTGCAGCAGGGTCTGCACGATCGCGCGCGGGCAGTCGTGGGCGATCTCCAGCCTTACCGCCGGGCGGTAGCCGCGGTCGACCAGTTCGTCGCGCAGCGCCAGCGCCAGGTTCTCCACTTCCTCCTCGTCCACCACCAGCTCGGAGTTGCGGGTGACCCGGAACTGGTAGGCGCCGCGCACGTCCATGCCCGGGAACAGTTCGTTGACGAAGGTGGACAGCACCGCCGAGAGCAGCACGAAGTTCTGGGTGCCGCCCAGCGACTTGGGCAACTGGATGATGCGCGGCAGCGAACGCGGCGCGCGCACCAGCGCCAGGTGGCCGGCGCGGCCGAAGGCGTCGGTGCCCTTGAGCACGACCACGATGTTCAGCGACTTGTTGAGGATCTTCGGGAACGGATGCGACGGGTCCAGCCCCAGCGGCGAGAGCACCGGCATGATCTCGTTGCGGAAGTAGGCGCGCAGCCAGCGCCGCTGGCGCGGGGTCCAGGTCGACGGCGAGAGGATGCCGATGCCCGCGTCCTGCAGCGCCGGGCGCAGTACTTCGTTCCAGCAGCGGTACTGCTGTTCGACCAGTTCGGCGGCGCGGTCGTGGATGGCGGTCAGGATTTCCTGCGGGCTCATGCCGTCCGGCGCCGGCGGCAGGCCGAACTCCTGCGCGTGGCGCACCGCCGCGGCGCGGATCTCGAAGAACTCGTCCAGGTTGGTGCAGGAGATGCACAGGAAGCGCAGCCGCTCCAGCAGCGGTACCTGCTCGTCCATCGCCTGCGCCAGCACGCGGAAATTGAAGTCCAGCTGCGACAGCTCGCGGTTGATGTACAGCGCCGGGTCGCGCAGCGGGTCGTTGCCGGGAGCCGTGGCAACGGGGGACGGGACGGGAGCGTTCATGCCGGGGAGTCTTCCGTGGACGGTGGCGAGGGGAGGGCGGTGCGCGGGCGGACGTGTTCGGCGTCGAAATGGCAGGCGAAGGTGCTGCCCTGGCCGACTTCGCTGCGGATGTCCAGGCGCGCCTGGTGCAGGCCGAGGATGTGCTTGACGATGGACAGGCCCAGGCCGGTGCCGCCGCTCTCGCGCGAACGGCTGCTGGACACGCGGTAGAAGCGTTCGGTCAGGCGCGGCAGGTGGCTGGCCGGGATGCCGTAGCCGGTGTCGGTCACTGCCAGTACCGCGCCGTCGCCCTCGCGGGCGAAGGTCAGGGTGATGCGGCCGCCGGCCGGGGTGTAGCGCACCGCGTTGGTGACCAGGTTGGAGAAGGCGCTGTGCAGCTCCTTGTTGGAGCCGGCCAGGTCGACGCCGGCGCTGTCCTCGACGGTGATCGTGTGGCGGCCCTGGCTGTGGGCCTCGGCTTCGCGCCGCAGCGAGGCGAGCATCGAGGTCATCGCCACGGTTTCCAGCTCGGTCTGCTGCTGCGATTCCAGCCGCGACAGGGTGAGCAGGTCCTCGACCAGCTGCGCCATGCGCTGGGACTGCTTGCGCATCTCCGCCAGCATCGGCCCGGTGTCCGGGAAATCCTCCGGGTCCATCATGTCCAGGTAGCCATGCACCACCGTCAGCGGCGTGCGCAGTTCGTGCGAGACGTTGGCGACGAAGTCGCGGCGCACCTGTTCCAGGTGCAGCAGCTTGGTCACGTCGCGCGCCACCAGCAGCCAGTGGTGGTCCGAATACGGAATCAGGCGCAGGTGCAGGCGGATGCCCGGATCGACCGGCGAATTGGCATCGAGGATCGGCTCGGCGTTGCGGCCGCCGGCCAGCCAGTGCGCCAGCGGCAGCGGCTGCAGGCGCTCGACCAGCGGCGCATCCATGTCGGCCGGGTGCTGCAGGCCCAGCAGCGCGGTGGCGGCCTCGTTGAACCACTGCACGCGCTGGGTGTTGCGGTCCACCACCACCACCGCGTCGGGCAGCGCCGCGGCGGCGGCGCGGTAGCTGCGCAGCATGTCGATCAGGCGCCGCTTGCGCACCCGCATTTCCTGCTGGTTGCGGTACAGCAGGCGGTCAAGCTCGTTCCATACGCCGGTGCCGCGGGCGGTCTCCCAGCGCTGGCGCGCGGTCAGGCGCAGCAGCACCTGGCGCAGCCGCCAGTAGTGCCAGGCCAGGATCCCGAGCGCGGCCAGCGCCAGCACCAGCACCGGATGGCCGAGCAGGGCACCGATCAGCAGGGCCGACAACAGCAGCGCGGCCAGGGTGGCCAGCGTCTTCAACCAGGCGGATCGGAATTGGCGGGGCATTGCGCTCTCGGGTGGTGCGGGTGGAACCTTGGGAACCGTGACCGGTTATAGCAGGAAGCACGGGCGCCGGCCGCGGCGCCGTGCTCAGACCGAGGCCGAGAAGCGGTAGCCGGCGCCGCGCACGGTCTGCACCATGTTCTCGGCGCCGAACGGTTCCAGGGTCTTGCGCAGGCGGCGGATGTGCACGTCGATGGTGCGCTCCTCCACGTAGACGCTGCCGCCCCACACATGGTCCAGCAGCTGCGAGCGGGTGTAGACGCGCTCGGGATGGGTCATGAAGAAATGCAGCAGGCGGTACTCGGTGGGGCCGATCGAGACCGGCGCATCGCCGGCGAACACCCGGTGCGCGGCGCCGTCGATGCGGATCGGGCCGATCGCCACGCTGCCGTCCTCGTCGTCGTCGCGGGTGCGGCGCATGACCGCGCGGATGCGCGCCAGCAGTTCGCGTGCCGAGAACGGCTTGACCACGTAGTCGTCCACGCCGGCCTCGAGCCCGCCGACGCGGTCGTTTTCCTCGCCCCGTGCGGTGAGCATGATGATCGGCACGTCGCGGGTCAGCGCTTCCTTGCGCCAGCGGCGGGCCAGCTCCAGCCCGCTGGTGCCCGGCAGCATCCAGTCCAGCAGGATCATGTCCGGCACGCGGTCGGCGATGGCGGTCTGTGCCTCCAGCGCGTCGCCGGCGTGCACCGGCTCGTATTCTCCCTTGCGCAGTGCGAACGCGACCATGTCGCGGATCGCCGGTTCGTCATCGACGATAAGAATGCGTTTCTGCACGTCTTGCCTACCATGAAGCCCATCGGACCGGATGTGCCCAGTAGACTACGGTTTGATGACCGGTTTGTGACATCGCCGGCGCCGCCGTCCCCCTGGCTTCCCGCCGGCAGCGCGTGGGGTCAGCGGCGCTGCATGTCCGGGTCGCGCATGCCCAGCCGGCGCATTTCCAGCACGGTCGGCATGATCGCCTCGATCCGCGCGTCCACCCGGGCGCGGCTCACGTAGTCCAGGCCGGGCTGCTTGAGCAGCGCCTGGAACTGCAGCAGGGCCTGTTCCGGACGCCCGTTCAGGTAGGCGGCCTCGGCATAGGCCTCGCTGGCGCGCGCGTTGTCGCCGGCCAGCTCGCAGGCGCGGGCGAAGGTGCGCTGGAACACCGGGTCGTCGCCGGCGCGGGCCAGCAGCGGGCGCAACATGGCCTGGGCGCGCTTGCCGGCCTCCCTGCCGCCCTGCTCGTTGAGCACCTGGGCGTAGGTCAGCGCCACCGGGCGGCTCTGCGGCAGCTTCTGCAGCAATGCCTCGAAGCGGCGGTTGGCGTCGGCGTGGCGGCCGTTGCGCGACTCGGCTTCGCCCAGCGCCAGGTTCACCCACAGGTTGTCGGGGTGCTTGGACTGCAGTTGCTGCAGCTCCTGCAATGCCTGCTGCAGCGCGCCGGTGCCGTCGCGCAGTTGGGCGATGGCCACGCCATAGCGCTGCGGATCGCTCAGGCCATCCTTCTGGCTGCGGCGCAGGTCCTCGTATTCGCGCACCAGTTCGGACGGCGTCGGGGCGCTGAGCACGCGCAGGCGTTCGCGGGCCCAGTCGAACTGGCCGCTGGCGCCGCGCGGCAGGCCGATCGACGGCAGCGACAGCTGCAGCGAGCCGGGCAGCAGCGGGTTGCCGCTGGCCCTGGCCGGATCGGGAATGGGGTCGGCCGGGTTCACCCGCTCCTGGCGCACGCCGCCGGGGGTGGTGGTGGTCAGCAGCACCGTGTCCTTCTTGATCTGCTCGGCGCGGGCCTTGGCCTCACTGATGCGGGTGATGTTCACCGGATGGGTGCGCAGGAAGTCGGGCGTCGAGTAGCCGCCCTCGTTGCCGCGCATGGCCGCCGACATCCGCTCGAAGAAGCCGGCCATCGCATCGACGTCGTAGCCGCTGCGCGCCAGCGTACGGATGCCGAGCCGGTCGGCCTCCGATTCGTTGGAACGGGTGAAGTTGATCTGCAGCTGCTGCATCAGGCCCATGCCCGAGCTGATTGCCGCCATGGTGGCGTCGCCGGAGGAGTTGCCACCGGCCTGCTGCGCCGCGATCACCGCCGCGAGCATGCCCAGCAGGATCGGTATCTGGTCGCGCTGCGCCTTCTCGACGCTGCGCAGCACGTGCTGCTGGGTGACGTGCGAGATTTCGTGCGACAGCACCGCCGCGACTTCGTCCTCGCGCTCGGCGGTCAGCACCAGGCCGGCATTCATGCCGATGTAGCCGCCGAGGGTGGCGAAGGCGTTGATCTGCCGGTCCTTGAGCATGAAGAAGGTGAACTTCTGCTGCGGCTGGGCGCTGTTGGAGCCGAGCCGGGTACCCATGGACTGCAGCCAGTCGTCGACCAGCGGATCGTCCACCAGGTAGCCGTAGTTGCGCAGTTCGCGCAGCATCATGCCGCCATACTCGGCCTGCCGCGCCGGGGTGAGCAGTTCACCGGCGGACGAGCCGATGTCCGGCAGCTTGCTGTCCTGGGCCCGGGACAGGGGAGTGGCCAGGGCCAGGGCGACGGCGGTGGCGAGCAGCAGGGTTCGCAAGCGTGGGGCTCCGGTGAGGCTGGGCGGAGAATGACGGGGAAGCGGGCCGCAGGTGTGAAGCACAGGTTAACCCGCAGTGTTCCAGCGTTGGGCGGTGTGATCCGGCGCACCGCTACCATATAGGGACACCATTCCCCGCGCGGAGTTTCCCGTGAGCACCCAGACCCCCGAGATCACCATCTACTCCACCGCCGTGTGTCCCTACTGCGTGGCGGCCAAGAATTTCCTCAAGAGCAAGGGCCGCACCTGGAACGAGGTGCGCATCGACCTGGACCCGGCCGAGCGCGAAAAGATGATGGCGCTGACCCGCCGTACCAGCGTGCCGCAGATCTTCGTCGGCGAGGTCCATGTGGGCGGCTACGACGACATGATGGCGCTGCACCGTGCCGGCAAGCTGGAGCCGCTGTTCGCGGGGCAGGGCGCATGAGCGGCGCCGACAAGGACCGCGTGGCCGAATTCACCGAATTCCGCCAGCGCATGAACCAGCGCATCCTGGCCGAACCCAACCAGGTCGTGCGGCGCTTCTTCGCGCTGGACACGCAGACCTACCAGGCCGGCGCGCTGGACGTGAAGACCAAGGAGCTGCTGGGCCTGGTGGCCTCGCTGGTGCTGCGCTGCGACGACTGCATCAGTTACCACGTGGCCCAGTGCAAGGACGCCGGGGTCAGCCGCGAGGAGTTCTTCGAGACCTTCTCGGTGGGCCTGGTGGTCGGCGGCTCGATCGTGATCCCGCACCTGCGGCGCGCGGTGGACTTCCTGGACCAGCTGGAGTCCGGGGCCGCCGAGGCGCCGGCCGGGCACGACCACGGCTGAACCTGCGACCTTGGTCCAGTTGGGGCGGGGCGGGCGGATCAGGCATAATTGACAGTTGAAACTTTTGGATGCGCCTGATCCCGGGCAGCCGGCCGGCGCACGCTCCCCCTCCCAGTTCGGAACCCAAATCATGACGCAGACAATCACCGTCATCCGCGGCGATGGCATCGGCCCGGAAATCATGGACGCGACCCTGTTCGTGCTCGACAAGCTCGGCACCGGGTTGTCCTACGAGTTCGCCGATGCCGGCCTGGCCGCGCTGGAAAAGCACGGTGAGCTGATTCCGGCCAGCACGCTGGAATCGATCAAGAAGAACAAGGTCGCGCTGAAGAGCCCGCTGACCACCCCGGTCGGCGGTGGCTTCAGTTCGATCAACGTTGCCCTGCGCCGCCAGTTCGACCTGTACGCCAACGTGCGTCCGGCGATCTCGTTCCCGAACACCAAGTCGCGCTACGAGAACGTCGACCTGATCACCGTGCGCGAGAACACCGAAGGCGCCTACCTGTCCGAAGGCCAGGAAGTCTCGGCTGACGGCGAGACGGCGTTCTCCGGCACCCGCATCACCCGCAAGGGTTCCGAGCGCATCGTGCGCTACGCCTTCGAGCTGGCCCGCAGCACCGGCCGCAAGAAGGTCACCGCCGTGCACAAGGCCAACATCATCAAGTCGACCTCGGGCCTGTTCCTGAACGTCGCCCGCGAAGTGGCCGCGAAGTACCCGGAAATCGAGTTCCAGGAAATGATCGTGGACAACGCCTGCATGCAGCTGGTGATGCGCCCCGAGCAGTTCGACGTGATCGTCACCACCAACCTGTTCGGCGACATCATCTCCGATCTGTGCGCCGGCCTGGTCGGCGGCCTGGGCCTGGCCCCGGGCGCGAACATCGGCGAGAGCGCGGCTATTTTCGAAGCCGTCCACGGCACCGCGCCGGACATTGCCGGCAAGGGCATCGCCAACCCGTGCGCGCTGCTGCTGGGCGCCGCGCAGATGCTGGACCACGTCGGCCAGCCGCAGAACGCCGAGCGCCTGCGCAAGGCCATCGTCGCCACCATGGAAGCCAAGGATTCGCTGACCGGCGACCTCGGCGGTACCGGCGGCACCATGGACTTCGCCCGGGCCATCGCCAGCCGCCTGTAACCGCGGCGCGGCATCGAGGAAAGCAGAAAGGGCGCCGATGGCGCCCTTTCTGGTTCCGGTTCGCGCTGGTGACGGGCCAGGCCCGCGCGGCGGCGTGCCGCCCGGCGCCGGCCTGTGGTCAGTTGCGCGACTGCAGCTTGGACAGCCGGCGCAGGAACTCGATGTACAGCCATACCAGCGTCACCATCAGCCCGAACGCTCCATACCATTCCATGTACTTCGGTGCCCCGGCTTCCACGCCACTCTCGATGAAGTCGAAATCCAGCACCAGGTTCAGCGCGGCGATCACCACCACGAACAGGCTGAAGCCGATGCCGATCAGGCCCGAATCGTGGATGAAGGGAATGTTGATGTTGAACAGCCCCGGCACCAGGGTCGCCAGGTACACCAGGGCGATGCCGCCGGTCGCCGCCACCACGCCGAGCCTGAAGTTCCCGGTGGCCTTGATCAGCCCGCTGCGGTAGGCGAACAGCAGTGCGGACAGGGTGCCGAAGGTCAGCAGCACCGCCTGCAACACGATGCCGTCGAAACGCGCCTCGTAGAGCGCCGGGATCGTGCCCGGGAACAGGCCTTCGAGCAGCGCATGGAGCGGTGCGCTGACCGGTGCCCAGCGCTTCTTGAAGAGGGTGACCATGGCCAGCACGAAGCCGCCGATCAGTCCGCCCCACAGGTACAGGCGCGCGCCGCTGGCAAGCTCGCCGGTATCGGTCAGCGCCTGGTTCCAGGCGAAGGTCGCGGTGAGTACCGCCAGCAGCAACGGCAGGCCGGTCTTGTTGACGGTGCCGTTGAGGGTCATCGCCCCCGCACCGCGCGAGACCATCGTACCGCTGCCGGGATCGAGGAAGGTGGAGTCGGATAGGGCTGGATTGCCGCTGCGCACGTGAGGCGCCCGGGTCGGATGTGGATGCCGGCGGCATAACCAACCGCCGTCGCGATGAAATCCGCCGTTGACAGACTGCTCCACAGTTCCGACAATAGCCGACCTTTCGGGGGGAACCTCGGGAGATTCACCGCCGGGGTATAGCGCAGTCTGGTAGCGCGCCTGCTTTGGGAGCAGGATGTCGGGGGTTCGAATCCCTCTACCCCGACCATCCGATGCGACCAGCGCGTGTTGGAGTGCGACGATCCGGTCAGAGCGCCCGTAGCTCAACTGGATAGAGCACCGGCCTTCTAAGCCGGCGGTTACAGGTTCGATTCCTGTCGGGCGCGCCAATCGGCGCAAGCGGTGGGTTGTAGTTTTCAGTGGTGGCTGTAGCTCAGTTGGTTAGAGTACTGGATTGTGATTCCAGTGGTCGGGGGTTCGAATCCCCTCAGCCACCCCATTGAACAGAAAGACGCCGGAATGTGCATTCCGGGGTTGAAGGAACTGAAGGGTGCAGGTATCATTTGCCCCCTGATTTTCAGGGCCGTTAGCTCAGTTGGTAGAGCAGTTGACTCTTAATCAATTGGTCCAAGGTTCGAATCCTTGACGGCCCACCAACAAAGACAGCCACCTGGCACGCCGGGTGGCTGTTTTCCTCTAGAGTGAGGGTCCTGCGTTTTCCTGCAGGAATCCGGTGTCGCAGGCAGCAGTGCGCACCCATGTTTCAGGGCTGTTAGCTCAGTTGGTAGAGCAGTTGACTCTTAATCAATAGGTCCAAGGTTCGAATCCTTGACAGCCCACCAGACAAGGGCATCCGCTACGGCGGATGCCCTTTTCTTTGCCTGCTTCCGGGCGTGGCCGGTGCATCCCGATGCCGTGGCCTTGCCGTCCCCGCGGTCGGCGCCCCCTGGGGCGATCGCCTGCAGGTGCGAAAGGCGCATCCGGCAGCTTTTTTGCCCACAGGTCTGCAACAATGCCGGCCGGACGCGAAAGTGGCGGAATTGGTAGACGCCCTGGATTTAGGTTCCAGTGCCGCAAGGCGTGGGGGTTCGAGTCCCCCCTTTCGCACCATCCGTGTGTCTGCCGGATGTTCCCCGGGCGCACCTGTCCGGGGGCAGGCTGGAAGCGCCAGCCGGAATCGGCGAAACTACAGGGCTGCGGCGGAATCATGTCCGTCGGAAACCGTTCATCTTCCACATCGTGCCGGGGGCCAGGGCGCCACCGGTGGCAGGAGTCCACATGCAAGCTTCGATCGAATCCACCGGCAACCTGGAACGCCGCCTGACCTTCTCCCTGCCGGAGGAGCGCCTGCAGAGCCACATCAACGGCCGGCTCGGCGAGATCGCGCGCACCGTGCGCATCAAGGGCTTCCGTCCGGGCAAGGTGCCGGCCAAGGTGGTCGAGCAGCGTTTCGGCCAGCAGGTGCGCGCCGAGGCGATGGACGGCCTGCTGCGCGAGACCTTCGACGCCGCGCTGCGCGAGCATGAGCTGCGCATCGCCGGCAATCCGCGCATCGACAAGGCCGGCGAAGGCGAATTCGATTTCGTCGCCACCGTCGAGCTGGTGCCGGATTTCGGCGATGTCGACGTGACCAAGCTGACCGTGGTGCGCCACAGCGCCGAAGTCACCGACGCCGACATCGACCAGATGATCGAGAACCTGCGCCAGCAGCGCCGCAGCTGGAAGGCGGTCGCGCGTGGCGCGCAGGAAGGCGACCTGGTCGCGCTGGAAACCTGGTCGCAGGCCGGTGACGAGCGGCTGCCGGCCGAAGGCGCCGAGCAGGGCACCATCATCATCGGCCAGGGCATGATGTTCGAGCAGATCGAGCAGGGCCTGGTCGGCCTGGCCAAGGGTGAAGAGAAGACGCTGGACGTCGAGTTCCCGGCCGACTGGCGCGTGCCGGCCCTGGCCGGCAAGAACGTCAAGGTGACGGTCAAGGCCACCGAGGTGTCCGAGCCGGTGGTGCCGGAGGTCGATGCGGCCTTCATCAAGAGCTTCGGCGTGAAGAACGGCGAGCTGGCGCAGTTCCGCGCCGACATCCGCGCCAACCTGGAGCGCGAGCTCAAGGGCGCGCTGATGAACCGCCTGCGCCGTGAAGTGGGCGAGCAGCTGATCGCCGCCTATGCTTCGGTCGAGCTGCCGCCGCGCCTGGTCGAGAACGAAGCCCGTGCCATGCTGGCGCAGCAGGTCGACGCGATCCGCCGCCAGGGCGGCAACCCGGGCCAGGTGCCGGCCGACGCCCACGAGGGCTTCAAGGACGCCGCCTCCAAGCGCGTGCTGGTCGGCCTGCTGGTCGGCGAAGTCGCACGCCGCAACGACCTGCGCCTGGATCCGAAGCGCCTGAACGAAACCATGCGCCTGATCGCCTCGACCTACGAAGAGCCCGAGCAGGTCATTGAGATGTACCGCAACGACCCCCAGCTGATGAGTGGCCTGCAGAACCGCGTGATGGAAGAGCAGGTCATCGACTGGATCGCCGAGCGTGCCCAGCACACCGAGCAGGTGCTGACGTTCCAGGAAGCGATCCGCCCGTAAGGCGGTCGCTCCACCCGCCCCGCGCCCTGGCGCGGGGTGATGTTTCCCCGTCAAGATTAGGTGCCCCACGTAATGGACAACCGAGCCAAAGCCCTGAACCTGGTTCCAATGGTGGTCGAACAGACCAGCCGCGGCGAGCGCGCCTATGACATCTACTCGCGCCTGCTGAAGGAGCGCCTGATTTTCCTGGTCGGCCCGATCGACGACCACATGGCGAACCTGGTGGTGGCGCAGCTGCTGTTCCTGGAAGCGGAAAACCCGGAAAAGGACATCAGCATCTACATCAACTCGCCCGGTGGCGTGGTCACCGCCGGCATGGCGATCTACGACACCATGCAGTACATCAAGCCGGACGTGAGCACCATCTGCGTCGGCCAGGCCGCCTCGATGGGCGCGCTGCTGCTGGCGGCGGGCGCGGCCGGCAAGCGCTTCGCGCTGCCCAATTCGCGGGTGATGATCCACCAGCCGCTGGGCGGCTTCCAGGGCCAGGCCACCGACATCGACATCCACGCCCGCGAGATCCTGACCCTGCGCGCGCGCCTGAACGAGGTGCTGGCCAAGCACACCGGCCAGTCGCTGGAGACCATCGCGCGCGACACCGAGCGCGACAACTTCAAGAGCGCCGCCGATGCCCAGGCCTATGGCCTGGTGGACCAGGTCCTGGAGCGGCGTCCCGACGAGTCGATCCAGCCGGCGTGACCGGCCTAAGTAGCCGAAAACACGGCGTTTTCTGCAGGGTCGGAAGTGGACTGGCGTCCATCCGGCCCTGTGCTATTCTCGAAATCGAACCCCCTGTTCACGGGGGGAGCAACTGGGTAAGCGAAGCATGAGCGAAGACCGGCAAGGTCGTTCCGGAGACAGCGGCAAGATCCTTTACTGCTCGTTCTGCGGCAAGAGTCAGCATGAAGTACGCAAGCTGATCGCGGGTCCGAGCGTGTTCATCTGCGATGAATGCGTGGAGCTGTGCAACGACATCATCCGCGAGGAACTTGAGGAAAAGGCGCAGTCGGCACGCAGTTCGCTGCCCAAGCCGCGCGAGATCCTCGAGGTCCTGGACCAGTACGTGATCGGCCAGAACCGCGCCAAGCGCACGCTGGCGGTGGCCGTGTACAACCATTACAAGCGCATCGAGAGCCGTCAGAAGAGCGACGACGTCGAGCTGTCCAAGTCCAACATCCTGCTGGTCGGTCCGACCGGTTCGGGCAAGACGCTGCTGGCCGAGACGCTGGCACGGCTGCTCAACGTGCCGTTCACCATGGCCGATGCGACCACGCTGACCGAAGCCGGCTATGTCGGCGAGGACGTGGAGAACATCATCCAGAAGCTGCTGCAGAAGTGCGACTACGACGTCGAGAAGGCGCAGCAGGGCATCGTCTACATCGACGAGATCGACAAGATCTCGCGCAAGAGCGAGAACCCGTCGATCACCCGCGACGTGTCCGGCGAAGGCGTGCAGCAGGCCCTGCTGAAGCTGATCGAAGGCACCGTAGCCAGCGTGCCGCCGCAGGGCGGGCGCAAGCATCCGCAGCAGGAATTCCTGCAGGTGGACACCAAGAACATCCTGTTCATCTGCGGCGGTGCGTTCGCCGGCCTGGACAAGGTCATCCAGCAGCGCTCCAGCGAGGCCGGCGGCATCGGTTTCGGTGCCAAGGTCAAGAGCAGCGAGCGCAAGCAGGAAGTGGGCAAGGTGCTGGCCGAGGTCGAGCCCGAGGACCTGATCAAGTTCGGCCTGATCCCGGAGTTCGTCGGCCGCCTGCCGGTGGTGGCGACCCTGGAGGAGCTGGACGAGACGGCGCTGGTCAGGATCCTGACCGAACCGAAGAACGCCATCACCAAGCAGTTCAAGAAGCTGTTCGAGATGGAGAATGTCGAGCTCGAGTTCCGTCCGGACGCGCTGTCGGCCATCGCCAAGAAGGCGCTCAAGCGCAAGACCGGCGCGCGCGGCCTGCGCACCATCGTCGAGTCGGTGCTGCTGGACACCATGTACGACCTGCCGTCGCAGGAGAACGTGAGCAAGGTGGTGGTGGACGAATCGGTCATCGAGCACAAGTCCGAGCCGTACGTGATCTACCAGACGCCACCGGCCAAGGCCGCATCCGGTGACTGAATAGGCGTGTCGGGACGTCCTGTCCACGCCAGGTGAAGCCCGGTTCAGGTGCTTCCCCGACGCCACTTGCATCACCCCGCCGATGGCCCCATAACGGGGCCATCGGCTTTTTTCATGGCCACCCCCGAATCCAAGTGGAGCCCCCCCATGGCCCAGTCCCAAACCGAAGTCCTCGACCTGCCGGTCCTGCCGCTGCGCGACGTGGTGGTGTTCCCGCACATGGTCATCCCGCTGTTCGTCGGGCGTGACAAGTCCATGCAGGCGCTGGAACGGGCGATGGAAGCGGACAAGCGCATCCTGCTGGTCGCGCAGAAGTCGGCCGAGACCGACGACCCGGCTGCCGCCGACCTGTACACCGTCGGTACCCTGGCGCAGGTGCTGCAGCTGCTGAAGCTGCCTGATGGCACCATCAAAGTGCTGGTCGAGGGTCTGGCGCGCGTGGCCGTGGACAGGATCCGCGAGCAGGACGGCGCGCTGCAGGGCGCCGGCACCGAACTGGAATCGGACGAATCGCGCGAGTCGCGCGAGATCGATGCGATCGCGCGTTCGCTGATGTCGCTGTTCGAGCAGTACGTCAAGACCAACCGCAAGCTGCCGCCGGAGCTGCTGCAGACCCTGAACGGCATCGAGGAGCCGTCGCGGTTGGCCGATACCATCGCCGCGCATATCGGCGTGCGCCTGGCCGACAAGCAGAAGCTGCTGGAAACGCTGCAGGTCGGCGACCGGCTGGAGATGCTGGTGGGCCTGGTCGATGGCGAGATCGACGTGCAGCAGCTGGAAAAGCGCATCCGCGGCCGGGTCAAGTCGCAGATGGAGAAGAGCCAGCGCGAGTACTACCTCAACGAGCAGATGAAGGCCATCCAGAAGGAGCTGGGCGATCTGGACGACGCGCCGGGCGAACTGGACGAGCTGGCGCGCAAGATCGCCGAGGCCGGCATGCCCAAGGCAGTCGAGGCCAAGGCCAGGAACGAACTGAACAAGCTCAAGCAGATGTCGCCGATGTCGGCCGAAGCCGCGGTCGTGCGCAACTACCTGGAGTGGCTGCTGGGCGTGCCGTGGAAGAAGCGCACCAAGGTGCGCAAGGACCTGAAGGTCGCCCAGGACACGCTCGACGCCGATCATTACGGGCTGGACAAGGTCAAGGACCGCATCCTCGAGTACCTGGCCGTGCAGTCGCGGGTCAAGCAGATGAAGGGCCCGATCCTGTGCCTGGTCGGGCCGCCGGGCGTGGGCAAGACCTCGCTGGGCCAGTCCATCGCCAAGGCCACCAACCGCAAGTTCGTGCGCATGAGCCTGGGTGGCGTGCGCGACGAGGCCGAGATCCGCGGCCACCGCCGTACCTACGTCGGCTCCATGCCCGGGCGCATCGTGCAGAGCCTCAACAAGGTGGGCAGCAAGAACCCGCTGTTCGTGCTCGACGAGATCGACAAGATGTCGATGGATTTCCGTGGCGACCCGTCGTCGGCGCTGCTGGAAGTGCTCGACCCCGAGCAGAACAACGCGTTCAACGACCACTACCTGGAAGTGGACCTGGACCTGTCCGAAGTGATGTTCGTGGCGACCTCCAACTCGCTCAACATCCCCGGCCCGCTGCTGGACCGCATGGAGGTGATCCGCATCCCGGGCTATACCGAGGACGAGAAGCTCAACATCGCCACCCGCTACCTGGTGCCCAAGCAGCTCAAGGCCAACGGCCTGCAGCCGGAGGAACTGGCCATCGACGAGGACGCGATCCGCGACATCGTGCGCTACTACACGCGCGAGTCCGGCGTGCGCAACCTCGAGCGCGAGATCGCCAAGATCTGCCGCAAGGTGGTCAAGGAGATCGCGCTCGCCGGCCCGCAGCCGGCCAGGAAGACTGCCCGGAAGTCCGCCAAGAAGCCCAGGGCGCTGGTGGTGGTCGACGCCGCCAACCTGGACAAGTACCTGGGCGTGCGCCGCTTCGACTTCGGCCGTGCCGAGGAAGAGAACGAAGTCGGCCTGGTCACCGGCCTGGCCTGGACCGAGGTCGGCGGCGACCTGCTGCAGATCGAATCGACGCTGATCCCGGGCAAGGGCGCGGTGACGCTGACCGGCCAGCTCGGCAACGTGATGAAGGAATCGGCGACGGCGGCGCTGTCGGTGGTGCGCGCACGCGCCCAGGCGCTGGGCATCGACGTGGACTTCCTGCAGAAGCATGACGTGCACCTGCACGTGCCCGATGGCGCCACCCCCAAGGATGGCCCCAGTGCTGGCATCGCCATGGTCACCTCGCTGGTGTCGACGCTGACCCGGGTCCCGGTCAAGGCCGATGTCGCCATGACCGGCGAGATCACCCTGCGCGGCCGCGTCACCGCCATCGGCGGCCTGAAGGAGAAGCTGCTGGCTGCGCTGCGCGGCGGCATCCGCACGGTGGTCATCCCGGAGGAGAACCGCAAGGACCTGGCCGACATCCCGGCCAACGTGACCCACGACCTGGACATCATTCCGGTGAAGTGGATCGATGAGGTGCTGGACATCGCGCTGGAGACGCCGCTGGCGCCGAAGAAGGTGCGCAAGAACGGCCAGCGGGTGGCGGTGCGGGGGCGGGCAAAGGCAGCTCCGGCCGCGCGCGTCAAGCACTGATGATGAACGCAAAATCCCTTGAAACCCGCGTCGTTATTGGCTTTTCGGCTTGCGTGGGTAGGGGGGCGCTGGTATAAAAGTGCGACTCACGCGCCCGCTCGATGAGCGGGCGACGTGTTTGCAGGATCTTACGGCCGCCGCCGCCGCTGTGATGGCGACGACCAATCCAATCTATTCCGCGGATTGCCGCATAGGGAGTTATTACATAATGAACAAGACCGAATTGATCGACGGCGTTGCCGCTGCTGCTGACCTCTCCAAGGCCGAAGCCGGCCGTGCGGTCGATGCCGTCGTCGCCGAGATCACCAAGGCGCTGAAGAAGGGCGACGCCGTGACGCTGGTGGGTTTCGGTACCTTCCAGGTCCGCGAGCGTGCCGAGCGCACCGGTCGCAACCCGAAGACCGGCGACACCATCAAGATCGCCGCTTCGAAAAATCCCGCTTTCAAGGCTGGTAAAGCCCTGAAGGACGCTGTAAACTAAGCGGCTCACCGGGGGTGCTTAGCTCAGTGGTAGAGCGTCTCCCTTACAAGGAGAGGGTCGGGGGTTCGAAACCCTCAGCACCCACCACGAAGAAGCACCGTCGAGCAGTATTGAAAGTGGAGCGGTAGTTCAGCTGGTTAGAATGCTGGCCTGTCACGCCGGAGGTCGCGGGTTCGAGTCCCGTCCGCTCCGCCAGTTTCAAGAGGGCCCCTGAGCAATCGGGGGCCTTGCTTTCTCTCCACTCTTTTTGGAGTGGTGCCGGAAGCGAACAATCAAGTGCGGAGCGGTAGTTCAGCTGGTTAGAATGCTGGCCTGTCACGCCGGAGGTCGCGGGTTCGAGTCCCGTCCGCTCCGCCAGTTCCACCCGCCACTGCATGCAGTGGCGCCCCGGTCGCGAAGTCGGCCGGTAGCGGTTGCAATATGCGGAGCGGTAGTTCAGCTGGTTAGAATGCTGGCCTGTCACGCCGGAGGTCGCGGGTTCGAGTCCCGTCCGCTCCGCCATTGATTCGAAGCCCCGGGCAAAAGCCCGGGGCTTTTTTTTCGCCATCTGCCCCGGTCCTGGCCGCCGCCACGGCAACGACGTCGTGCGTGGACGGGGAGCGCACGCGCGGCCGGCGCCGGTTGGGAGTCAGGCGGGAAGCGGGTTACACTGCCCGGCTCGCCAATCAGGCCTTGATTTTCCCATGCTGCAGAAACTCCGCGACAAGACCTCGGGCTGGATCGTGACCGTGATCCTGGGGCTGCTGATGATTCCGTTCCTGTTCGTGATCGACAACAGCTACCTGGGTGGTGTCGGTGCGCAGAACGTCGCCAAGGTATCCGCACCGCCGTCGTGGTGGCGCTCGGCGCCGTCGTGGTGGCCGATGTCGTTCCTGTGGAGCCACCATGAGATCAGTGTCGAGGATTTCCGCACGCGCTTCGAACAGGCGCGCATGGATGCCCGCCAGCAGCAGGGCGACAGCTTCGATCCGCGCGAGTTCGAGACCACCGAGAACAAGCGGGTCGTGCTCGACCAGCTGATCGACGAGCAGGTAGTGCGGCTGGCCGCCGAGGACGCGCGGATCGTGATCGGCGACGAAGCGGTGCGCAATTACATCGCCGCGATCCCGGCGTTCCAGCGCGACGGCAAGTTCGATGCCGAGCAGTACCGCCTGGTGCTGGCGCAGAGCCAGCCGCCGCGCACCCCGGCGATGTTCGACCAGGTGGTCCGCACCAGCCTGCAGCAGTCGATCATCCCGACCGCGCTGGCGCAATCGGGCTTTGCCACCAAGGGCGAAAGCGAGCGCCTGCTGAAGCTGCTGGGCGAGACGCGCGACGTGGAGTTCGCCATGCTGCCGGCGCCGGAGGCCGACACCGCGGCGGTGGACGACGCGCAGATCAAGCAGTGGTACGACACCCATACCCGCGACTTCATGCAGCCGGAAAGCGTGTCCATCGAGTACGTCGAGCTGGATGCAGCGCGCATGCCGGCGGCCACGCCGGCGGACGAGGCGGCCCTGCGCCGCCGCTATGAAGAAGAGAAGGCGCGCTTCGTCAAGCCGGAGCAGCGCCTTGCCTCGCACATCCTGATCAGCGCCGGCAGCGACGCCGCCGCGCAGAAGGCTGCCGAAGCCAAGGCCGCCAAGCTGGCTGCCGACGCCAGGCAGCCGGGTGCCGACTTCGCCGCGCTGGCCAAGGCCAATTCCGATGATCCGGGCTCCAAGGCCGAAGGCGGCGACCTGGGCTGGGTCGAGCACGGGGTGATGGTGAAGCCGTTCGAGGACGCGCTGTTCGCCATGCAGCCGGGCGAGATCAGTGGCCCGGTGAAGACCGAGTTCGGCTACCACGTGCTGAAGCTGCGCGAGGTCAAGGGTGGCGAGGGACGTCCGTTCGAGGAGGTCCGCGACCAGCTGGCGGCCGAGCAGCTGCAGGCCGATACCGAGCGCGCCTTCAACGAACTGGGCGGGCGCCTGGTGGACCTGGTCTACAAGAATCCGACCGTGCTCGATTCGGCGGCCAAGGAAGTGGGCCTGCCGGTGCAGACGCTGGGGCCGTTCACCCGCGCCACCGCCAGCGGCATCGCCGCCAACCCGGCGGTGCTGCGTGCGGCGTTCTCCGACGCGCTGAAGGAGGACGGCACGGTCAGCGACCCGATCGAACTGGGCCCGAACCACAACGTGATGATCCGCGTGACCGCGCATACGCCGGAACAGGCCATCCCGCTGGCGCAGGCGCGCGAGCAGGTGATCGCCGCGGTGCGTGCGCACCGTACCGAGGAAGCAGCGAAGAAGGCGGCCGATGCGCTGCTGGCCAAGCTGCAGGGCGGGCAGACGCTGCAGGCGCTGGCCGAGGGCGAGAAGCTGCAGCTGTTGCCGATGCCGGGCCTGCCGCGTTCGGCGCCGGTGCCGACGGCCGCCGCCAACCGGGCGGTGTTCAGCGTGGTGCCGCCGACCGACGGCAAGCCGAGCTACGGCAAGGTGGAGATGGATGACGGCCGCTATGCGGTGTTCGCGGTGACCAAGGTCACCCCGGGCGACCTGAAGGAAGTGCCGGAGCCGCAGCTGGCGATGCTGAAGCAGCAGCTGAGCCAGATCGACGGTGCGGCGGCGGCCAAGGCGTTCGTCGATGGCCTGCGCAAGCGCTTCAAGGTGCAGGTGCAGGAATCGCAGCTCTGACCCCGGGGCGCGGCCGGGGCGTTGCAGCGAACGCCCCGCACGCCCCATGAAGCAGAAAGCCCGGCACGCAGCCGGGCTTTCGCGTTTTTGCCATCGCTGGCGCGCCACCGCACCGAAGGGTCAGCGGCTTTCCTCGAAACGCAGCACCATGCCGGGCTTGAGGATCGCGTTGGCGTCAAGGTTGTTGCGGGAAAGCAGGGTCTTGACCGGAATGCCGTAGCGGCGTGCGATCGTCCAGGCCGATTCGCCGCTGCGGACCGTATGGCCACGTCCCGTGCCGGCGGTGCTCGCGGTGGCCACGGCGGTGCCCGCGACATCGACGTGGGCCGGGGCGGGCTGCGACACCGCTGGCGTGGTGGATGCCGCGATCTGGCTTTCGCTGCCCAGGAGCATGTCCGGCAGTGCCGGTGCCAGCACCCGGACACCGGCGCGCTTGCCGTTGACGGCGGGGTTGAGCCGGGCCACGCGCGCCGGGTCCAGCGCATTGCGCGCCGACCACTCGGCCAGGGTGGTGCCGGCCGGCAGCGCATGACCACGCAGGACCGGTACCGGGCGGTCGAGGGCGGCCATCAGCTCCGGCTCCTTCTCCGCCTGTTCGAGCACGCATGCAAGGGCATGCAGCTTCTCGACATAGGCATGGGTGATCGGCGACAGGCCCGGCAGCTCGGCCGGACGCGCGTTCTGCGCGTTCATGCCACCGCGGCGCAGCGCCTGCAGGATGCGGTACTCGCCCGCGTTGTAGGCCATGACGGCCAACTGCCAGTCGCCGCCGAACATGCCGTAGAGCGTTTTCAGGTAGCGCACCGCGGCGCGGGTGGAATCGACCGCCGACAGCCGGCCGTCATAGCCGCTCTCCATCGGTACCCGGTGGTTGCGCGCGGTGGTGGCGATGAACTGCCACAGCCCGGCCGGGCCGCTGGCATTGCGCGCGCCCGGGCGGTAGCCGCTTTCCACGAAGGGAATCAACGCGAACTCGGTGGGCAGGCCGGCCGCGCGCAGTTCGTCCACCACATAACCGAACAGTGGCAGGGCGTCATCCTCGACATTGCCCAGCCGTGACGGTGCGTGCGCGAACTGCCTGCGCCAGCGCGGGCTGGTGGCGTCCGCATCGCATTGCGCCATCGCCAGGCCCTCGCGGAAGCTGGCGAATATCTGGTGGCCATTGCGGGTGAGCGGCGCCGGCAGGGCCGCGGGGTCGGCGGGCAGGGCCGCGAGCGAGGCGATGTTCTGGGTCAGGCCGGCACTGGCCGGCAGCGACTGCGCGCCGGCGGTGACGCCGGCACCGGCGCCGAGCAGCAGCCCCAGCGCCAGGGACAGGCCACGCCGCCTCACGCGCGGAAACCGTCTTTCCAGCGCCGTAATTCGGCGAACACTTCCACTTCGTCCAGCGGCGCGCGGCCCAGCCGCGCGGCGATGGCCTGGCGCACGGGTTCGGCATGCGTGCGCAGGAAGGGATTGCATTCCAGTTCGCTGGCCAGCAGCGAGGGAACGGTAGGGCGGGAGCGGCTGCGCATGTCCATGGCTTCCTGTTGGCGGCGATGCAATGCCGCGTTGGTGGGATCGACATGCCGCGCGAACACGGCATTGCCCAGCGTGTATTCATGCCCGCAGCAGACCCGCGTCTGCGCCGGCAGTGCCGCCAGTCGCCGTAGCGAGGCCAGCATCTGGGCGGGCGTACCTTCGAACATGCGTCCACAGCCCAGGCTGAACAACGTGTCGCCACAGAACAGATGACCGTGGCCATGGAAGGCGATATGGCTCCGGGTGTGGCCGGGGACGGACAGCACCGGGAACGTGAAACCGGCCGATTCTACCCGGTCGCCTTCGCCCACTCTTTCACATTCCAGGTGAATCCGTTCATCTTCCGGCGCGAAGACCGCCAGGTCGGGCCAGCGTGCGCGCAGTTCCGCGACTCCGCCGACGTGGTCGTCGTGGTGGTGGGTAAGCAGCACGGCGGCCGGCCGCATGCCCCGCGTGGCCGCGTCCAGCACCGGTTGCGCCTGGCCCGGATCGACGAACATGGTGCTTCCATCCGGCGCCTGCAGCGCCCAGATGTAGTTGTCCTGGAATGCAGGCAGGGCGGTCAGTCGCATAGAATTGGACCATGCCTGCCGCCCCGTTCCCCCGTCAAGCTGCAGTCTCGGCCTGGTTTGAGAAGACTGGAGCGGCGGCGATGCGGGCCGCGGAGCAGCGCCACCTGCTCGATCAGGTCGGCGGCTTTCCCGCGCAGCCCTGGCTGTGGCTGTCTCCCTGCGCGACCTGGCTGCCCGCCGAGGCGCCTGCCGGGCGCGGAGTGCGGCTGCACCGGGCGGCCGATGGACGCGGCTGGGACGGGGACGTGTGCTGTGCCCTGCCGCTGCCGCTGCCCTCGGAGGCGGTCAACGCGATCATCCTGCAGCACGTGGCCGCGCTGGACCTGGAGCCGCTGTTGTCCGAGTGCGCGCGGGTACTGATGCCCGGGGGGCGGCTGTGGATGACCCTGCTCAACCGCTACAGTCCCTACCGTGCCCGCTGGCAATGGCAGGGGCCGCGGCCGCCATCGGCCACGCGGTGCCAGTTGCGGCTGCAGCGCGAGGGGCTGCGGGTGCGCTCGGTGCGTCATTTCGGGCCGCTGTGGAGCGATGCCGGCCCTGCCGGCGGCAAGGCACTGCCGGCATTGCGCGCGGTCTGCGTACTGGAATTCGAGAAGCGTGCGGCGGCCTTCATCGGCCCCGAAGCCGCCCGCCCCGTGGGCTGGGGCGGACAGGTGGCGACCTGACGCTCCATACAACGGAACAACATGAAATCAATCGAGATACATACCGACGGCGCCTGCCTCGGCAACCCGGGGCCGGGCGGCTGGGCGGCGCTGCTGCGCTACAAGGCGCACGAGCGCGAACTGTCCGGTGGCGAGGCCCATACCACCAACAACCGGATGGAGCTTATGGCGGCCATCGCCGGGCTGGAGGCGCTCAACGAGCCGTGCACCATCATGCTGCAGACCGATTCGCAGTACGTGCGGCAGGGCATCACCGAGTGGATGCCCGGCTGGGTGCGGCGCCACTGGAAGACCGCGGGCGGCGACCCGGTGAAGAACCGCGACCTGTGGGAGCGCCTGCACGCGGCCACCCAGCGGCACCAGATCGAGTGGCGCTGGGTGAAGGGCCACAACGGCGACCCGGACAATGAACGCGTGGACCAGCTGGCCCGCGATGCAGCAATCCGCGTGCGCGATGGCGCCGCCGGCAACCGAGGTTGAGCATGCGCCAGATCGTCCTTGATACCGAAACCACCGGCCTGGAGTGGAAGAAAGGCAACCGCGTGGTCGAAATCGGCTGCGTCGAACTGCTCGAGCGTCGGCCCAGCGGCAACAACTTCCATCGTTACCTCAAGCCCGACTGCCAGTTCGAGGCCGGTGCCCAGGAGGTGACCGGCCTGAGCCTGGAATTCCTGGCGGACAAGCCGCGCTTCGAGGAGGTCGTCGACGAATTCCTGGCCTACGTCGATGGCGCCGAGCTGATCATCCACAACGCCGCGTTCGACATGGGCTTCCTCGAGAACGAGATGGCGTTGCTGGGCAGGGGGCCGCTTGCCGAGCGGGTGCGGGTGACCGACACGCTGGCGATGGCGCGCGAGCGCTTCCCCGGTCAGCGCAACTCGCTGGACGCATTGTGCAAGCGCCTGGGCGTGGACAATTCGCACCGCCACCTGCACGGCGGCCTGCTCGATGCGCAGATCCTGGCCGACGTCTACATCGCGCTGACCTCGGGGCAGGAGGAGATCGGCTTCGGCCTGCCGGAGTCCGAGGTCATGGGTGCGGCGGGCGCGGTGCAGGCGTTCGATGCCGCGGTCCTGCTGCCGCGTCCGCGGGTAGTGGCCACGGCCTCGGAACTGCAGGCCCACCAGGCGCGCCTGGAGCGCCTGCGCAAGAAGGCCGGCCATGCCTGGTGGGATGGCGCCAGGCCGGAGGAAGTGGCCGGCGCGTAACCGACGGCGGCAACGACTGCCGCCCGTCGGGCCGTGCTCAGTGGCAGCGCACCAGCAGTGCGGTGATGTTGTCCGAACCGCCGCCGTCCAGCGCGGCGGCCACCAGCGTGTCCACGCATTCCTGGGCGCTGCAGTCGGCCTGGGCCAGGGTCTGCGCCAGGTTGCGGTCGTCCACCTCCTCGGTCAGCCCGTCGCTGCACAGCAGCAGCTGCATGCCCGGGCGCAGTTCGCCGGTCATGGTGGCGACGTTGAGGTGGGCCGGATCGGTGACGCCCAGTGCCTGGGTGACGACGTTGCGGTGCGGGTGGGCGCGGGCCTGCTCGACGGTCAGCGAGCCCTGGGCGATCAGTTCCTGCACGTAACTGTGGTCCTGGCTCAGCTGGGCCAGCTTGCCGTCGCGCCACAGGTAGGCGCGGCTGTCGCCGACCCAGGCCACCTCGAAGCGGTTGCCCTGCACCCGCGCGGCGACCACGGTGGTGCCCATGGGCAGGCTGTCGTTGCGTCGGCGCGAGGCGCGGATGATCTCCTCGTCGGCGATGCGGATGGCCTGCGGCAGCGCGGTGCCGCCGCGTACCTCGCGCACGATGGTCTCGCGCGCCAGCGCGCTGGCGACTTCGCCGCAGGCATGGCCGCCCATGCCGTCGGCGACCAGCCATAGCCCCAGCTCGCCATCACCGTAATAGGTGTCCTCGTTGAGCTGGCGGCGCAGGCCGACGTGGCTGAGGTGTCCGAATTCGATCATGGGCGCCCGTGGTGGGCCATTTCCGGTGGAAAGGCGTTTCATGATCGCGTCCGTGCCGGTGCACGGCAAGAGCCGGCGGCGTGGCTGCCGGGCGGCAGGCCGGCGCGCGGGACGGGCTGCGATGGGGCACGGGCGGCTGCACGGCGAAAAAAGCGCTTGTCCGCGCTGCCAAGGCCTCGTATCATTCGCAGCCCGGTACGCCGGGAACCACCGGGAAGGTGGCAGAGTGGTTGAATGTACCTGACTCGAAATCAGGCATACGTTAATAGCGTATCGGGGGTTCGAATCCCCCCCTTCCCGCCAGATCTGGAAACGGCCCCCGACGGGGCCGTTTTCGTTTCCGGACCGCGGGCCGGCACCACGTGCGGCCGTGCCGGCCGCTACACTGATCGCCTCGTTTCCCTGGTGTCCGTCATGTCCGAAATCCTGGTGCCCGTGTCCTTCGGCGAACTGCTCGACAAGATCTCGATCCTGCAGATCAAGTCCGAGCGCATGAGCGATGCGGCCAAGCTGGCGAACGTGCGCAACGAACTGGCCGCGCTGGAGCGCACCTGGAACGCGCATCCGGCGGCGAGCCGGGAGATCGATGGCCTGCGCGCGGAACTGAAGGCGGTCAACGAGCGGCTGTGGGACATCGAGGACGACATCCGCCTCAAGGACAAGGCGCAGGCGTTCGACGCGGGGTTCGTCGAACTGGCGCGCAGCGTGTACTTCCAGAACGACGAGCGCGCGCGGATCAAGAAGGCGATCAACCTGGCGCTGGGGTCGGGCTACGTGGAAGAGAAGTCCTACGCGGACTACCGCGCGCGCTGAACCGCTGCGGGTCCGGCCGGCTCAGGCGGCGTGGTCGGCCACGTAGCGCTCGAACGCGGCGATGGCGTCGTCCACGGTGACCAGCTCCATCACCCCGTCGAACTCGATCTTCGTGCCCCACTTCAATTCGGCGGCGGGCCTGCGCAGGAAGCGGCGCGCCGCGGCGTCGTAGCGGTCCACGCAGTAACGGCGGTCCGAATACGGGCCGCTGCGCTCGGGGTTGCTGGCCGCATGCAGGCCCAGCACCTTGGTGCCGACCGCGTTGGCGATGTGCATGGGCCCCGAATCGGGCGTCATCAGCAGGTTGGCGCGGGCCAGCAGGGCCGGCAGCTGCTTGAGCGTGTCGCGGCCGACCAGGTCCAGTGCCGGCGCATGCATCGCGGCCAGGATCGCGTCGGTGGTGTGCCGTTCCAGCTCGCTGCGGCCGCCGCACAGCACCACCCTCCAGCCACGGGCGGCGGCATGGTCGGCAACCGCTGCGTAGCGGTCGGCATGCCAGTTGCGGCGTGCGTGGCTGGAGCAGGGCGAGATCATCAGCACCGGGCGGCCGTCGTCGTCCCATTGCGCGCGCGCCCAGTCGTGGGCCTCGGCCGGCGTGGCCAGGTCCCAGCTCACCGTGGTCTGCTTCAGTCCCAGCGGCTCGCAGAAGCTGCCGATGGCGTCGAGCACGTGGATGCCGGGGCGGTCGGGGATGCGCTCGTTGATGAACAGCCCGTGCAGGTCCTTGGAGCGCGAGCGGTCGTAGCCGATGCGGCGCCGGGCGGGGATGAAGGCCGACAGCACGTTGGCGCGGAAGGCGACCTGCATCTGCAGCAGCGCGGTGAAGCCGGTCGCGGGCAGTTCGCGCCGCAGCGCGCGCATGCCGGCCAGCCCGGACTTCTTGTCGTAGACGTGGAACACCACGCCGGGCAGCCCCTCGAGCAGGCGGTGCCCGGCCTTGTCGATCACCCAGTGCAGCTCGACGCCCGGCCGGGCCTGCTGCAGCGTGCGCACCAGCGGGACCACGTGGGTCACATCCCCGAGTGCGGACAGGCGCAGGAGGCACATTGGGGAGGACGCTGAAGGCATGGTGTTGTTAGACTCGCGGTGAATGGTCGCTTTCGACGCCACTGAAGCGCTGACGCCTTGCCGCGAAGGCCGCGGCTATGGCGCCATTCTGTTCGACCGCCAACATCTGCGGCAAGCCGAAACCACCTTGTTTTCGCCTGCGCACTGGGGCGGCCGGGCGCGGCCGGTGGGCGAGGGCGGGCGCGGCGGGGCGTGGTTCGTGGACGCGCCGTTCGGCCATTGCGTGCTGCGCCACTACCTGCGCGGCGGAGTCGCCGCCCGGCTCAGCCGCGATCGTTACCTGTGGCAGGGCGCCGACCGTACCCGCAGCTTCGCCGAGTTCCGCCTGATGCGGAAGCTGATCGCACTGAAGCTGCCGGTGCCGCGGCCGCTGGCCGCGTTCTACATGCGCCAGGGCGCAACCTACCGCGCCGCGATCCTGATGGAGCGGCTCGATGGCGTGCGTTCGCTGGCCGACCGCGCGCTGGTGGCCGGGCGCGGCGCACCATGGGAGGAAGCCGGACGCCTGATCGCGCGCTTCCACCGCGCGGGGCTGGACCACGCCGACCTCAACGCGCACAACATCCTGTTCGACGCCGGCGGCCATGGCTGGCTGATCGACTTCGACCGCGGCGTGCTGCGCATTCCCGCCACGCGCTGGCGCGAGCGCAACCTCAAGCGCCTGTTGCGGTCGCTGCTGAAACTGCGCGGCGAGCGCAGCCGTGAAGACGTGGAGAAGGATTTCGCGCGCCTGCGCCGCGCCTACGACCTGGCCTGGAACCGGGGCGTGTGATGGAGTGGGCGCTGCGCTTCCTTGGCGTCGGCAACGCCTCGGCGGTGGAACTGGGTTCGCCGATGGCGGTGATCGAGCGCGATGGCCGGCCGTGGCTGACCATCGACTGCGGCGGCGAAGGGTTGACCGCCTACCAGGCCCGCTATGGCGCGATGCCCGATGCGCTGTTCGTCACCCACGTGCACCTGGACCACGTGGCCGGTTTCGAGCGGCTGTTCGTCGATGCGTACTTCAATCCGGGGCGGCGCGGGCGGGTGCGGCTGTACGTGCCTGCGCCGGTGGTGCCGCTGCTGCACCGGCGCGTCGGCGATTACCCGAACGTGCTGGCCGAAGGCGGCGCCAATTTCTGGGACGCGTTCCAGCTGGTCGTGGTCGGCGAGGCGTTCTGGCATGAGGGCATGCGCCTGGAAGCGTTCCCGGTGCGCCACCACTGGCCGGAGACGGCCTGGGGCCTGCGCCTGCAGGGCGCGCTGGTCTGGACCGGCGATACCCGGCCGATCCCGGAGATGCTGGCCCGCCATGCGGACGACGGCGAACTGGTGGCCCACGACTGCGGCCTGCACGGCAACCCCTCGCATACCGGCGTGGACGACCTGGAGCGCGAGTATCCGGCGGAGCTGCAGGCGCGCATGGTGCTGTACCACTACGCCAGTGCGGCCGATGGCCAGGCGCTGCGCGCGCGCGGCCACCGCGTGGCCGATCCGGGGCAATGCGTGGCGCTGGCTGAACCCACCGCGCCGCGGGCGCTGCCGTTCCAGGACTGAACCGGGTTGCCAGCCGGCATCGCCGGCGGCCGCATGCTCGCATGAACCGCCATCAGGCAGCATCGGAATTCGGCTACGCGCGGCATGCGCGGGCTCAGGCATGCACAGGCGTGCGCAAGGGCGCGCCGGGCGCCCAAAAAGGTGGTGGCCCCGCCGGCTGACCTCGGCGCCCGCGTCGATCGATACCGTTGCTGCCTTCCGGCCCTGGCGGGATTTTCGACCTAGCGTCGCGAGGGGCCGACGGGGCCACCATAGACGCGGGCCGCGCATCGCGCGGCCCGGGTTCACTGTTCCGGATCAAGACCGGACGCATGAATCTGGCGGAGAGAGGGGGATTCGAACCCCCGAAGCGCGGTTTAGACGCTTACACACTTTCCAGGCGTGCTCCTTCAACCACTCGGACACCTCTCCGTGACCTGCCGCTTCCCGAAGGCGCTGCAGGGGCGCAGATTCTATAGGGCCGGCGCTGCGGCCACAAGTCGAATGTGCCTGCGTCGATGCGATGGGGCATCCGCGCGGTGGCCGGCCGCGCCGCCGCCTCTGCCCGGTGCCGCCCGGCGGCGCGCGTCGCTGCCGGGGGCCGGGGGCTGGCCGCGCTCGATTGCCGGCGCCGGCGCGCGTGGCCGCGCGGTCCTGGCCGGTCCGCGCAGATGATGGATGGCGGCGCGTCGCAGGCCATGGTCCGGGGCCTGGGCCGTCCATCCAGGGGCTGCCGCCACCTCCCTGCCCGGGGCGGGCCGGCGGGGCAGGGGCATGGCACAATGTGGGTTCAGATGAAGACGGTTGCCTGATGTCCTATCTCGTCCTCGCCCGCAAGTGGCGCCCGAAGCGTTTCGCCGAGCTGGTGGGCCAGGAACACGTGGTCCGCGCGTTGAGCAATGCGCTGGACAGCGGCCGCGTCCACCATGCCTTCCTGTTCACCGGTACCCGCGGTGTCGGCAAGACCACGATCGCCCGCATCTTCGCCAAGTCGCTGAACTGCGAGCATGGCACCAGCGCCGACCCCTGCGGCCAGTGCCCTGCATGCCTGGACATCGACGCCGGCCGCTACATCGACCTGCTGGAGATCGACGCCGCCTCCAACACCGGCGTGGACGACGTGCGCGAGGTGATCGAGAACGCGCAGTACATGCCGTCGCGCGGCAAGTACAAGGTCTACCTGATCGACGAAGTGCACATGCTGTCCAAGGCGGCGTTCAACGCGCTGCTGAAGACGCTGGAGGAACCGCCGGAGCACGTGAAGTTCCTGCTGGCCACCACCGACCCGCAGAAGCTGCCGGTCACCGTGCTGTCGCGCTGCCTGCAGTTCAACCTCAAGCGGCTGGACGAGGAGCAGATCCGCGGGCAGATGACGCGCATCCTCGGCGCCGAGCAGATCGAGTTCGAGGACGGGGCGATCACGCAGCTGGCGCGCGGTGCCGACGGTTCGCTGCGCGATGGCCTGTCGCTGCTGGACCAGGCCATCGCCTATGCCGGCGGCGCGCTGCGCGACGATGTGGTGCGGGCCATGCTCGGCACCGTCGACCGTACCCAGGTGGCGGCGATGCTCGACGCGCTGGCGTCGGGCGATGGCGCGCGCCTGCTGCAGGTCGTGGCCACCCTGGCCGATTTCTCGCCCGACTGGAGCGGCGTGCTCGACGCGCTGGCCGAGGCCCTGCACCGCATCCAGGTGCAGCAGCTGGTGCCGGGCGCGGCGGCGCCCGGCGACGGTGTCGACGCGATGGCGTTCGCCTCGCGCCTGCGCCCGGAAGTGGTGCAGCTGTGGTACCAGATGGCGCTGGGCGGCCGTCGCGACCTGCACCTGGCGCCCAGCCCGCGCGCCGGTTTCGAGATGACCGTGCTGCGCATGCTGGCGTTCCGCCCGGCGGGCGCGGTGCCGGCGGTGCCGGAAGGCGAAGGTCCGGGAACGGGCGCGGTGTCGTCGTCGGCTGGCGGTTCCACGCCTGCCGTGACCGCGGCTGCCGTCGCTGCACCGGCGGCGCAGCCGGTGGCGGCTGTGCCGGTAGCCGACCCCGTTTCTGCCCACGCGACCCCGAAGCGCGAAGAGGTCGTGCCGCTGGCGGCGCGCGCGCCGCAGGCCGATGCGCCGCTGCTTTCCCCAGCGCCGGCAGCAGAACCCGTGCAGGCGCGCGAGGACGACGACCTGCCGCCATGGATGGAGGAGACCGCTGCCGCGCAGGCGCACCACGAGGCGGCCGACGCCATGCCGCCGGCACCGCGCCAGGCGCCGCCATCGCCGTTCCGCGCCGAAGGCATCGCCATTGCACCGCCGCCGCCGCCAGCCACGACCACGGCCGGCGCCGCGCCGCGTGCGCTGGAGAACGCCGAACAGTGGCTGGACCTGGTTGCCGACAGCGGCCTGTCCGGGCCGTCGCGCGAGCTGGCCGCCAACGCCGCTTTCGTCGGTTACCGCAACGGCGTGCTGCGGCTGGCGCTGCTGCCGGGTTTCGAATACCTGCAGTCCGAGCGCTCGCTGGGTGCGCTGGCGCAGACCCTGGCGCAGGCGCTGGGCAGTGCGCCGAAGATCGTGATCGAGACCGGCAACGCCCAGGCCGAAACCCTGCACGAGCGCGCCGACCGCCAGCGTGGCGAGCGACAGAATGCGGCCGAAGCCGTTTTCATGGCCGACCCCCAGGTGCAGCACCTGCTTGCGCAGGGTGCCCGGGTCGTGCCCGATTCCATCCGTCCCTTTGAAGAGTAGGAAACCATGCGCGGCAACATCGCCCAACTGATGCAACAGGCCCAGAAGATGCAGGAGAACCTGCAAAAGGCCCAGGAAGAACTGGCCAAGCTGGAAGTCACCGGCAGTGCGGGTGGCGGCATGGTCAGCGTGACGCTCACCGGCACCAAGGAGTGCCGCAAGGTGCGCATCGATCCGTCGGTGCTGTCCGACCAGGAAATGGTCGAGGACCTGATCGCCGCGGCGTTCAATGACGCCTCCAACAAGATCGATGCCGAATCGCAGGCCCGCATGGGCTCGGCCACCGCCGGCATGAAGCTGCCGCCGGGCATGAAAATGCCGTTCTGATCGCGGTGCGCCGGTTCCGCCCGGCTGCCCGTAACCCCACGTCGCGAAGCCCATGGGCTTCGCGCGTTTGTTTCGACCATGAGCCCGATGCGATGAGCCTGCCGCTGCTGGAACAACTGATCGAGGCCTTCCGGGTGCTGCCCGGCGTCGGCCAGAAGAGTGCCCAGCGCATGGCCTACCACGTGCTCGAGCGCGCGCGCGACGGCGGCCTGCGGTTGTCGCAGGTGCTGGCCGATGCGATCGAGCGGATCGGACACTGTGCGCAGTGCCGCGATTTCAGCGAAACCGAGGTGTGCCCGCTGTGCGCCAGCGCCAGCCGCGAGCGGGAGATGCTGTGCGTGGTGGAGTCGCCGGCCGACCGCCTGGCCATCGAGCACGCCACCAGCTACCGCGGCCTGTACTACGTGCTGCAGGGCCGGCTGTCGCCGCTGGACGGCATCGGCCCGCGCGAACTCGGGCTGGACCAGCTGGAAGCACGGCTGGCGCAGGGCGAAGTGGTCGAGCTGATCATCGCCACCAATTCCACCGTCGAGGGCGAAGCCACCGCGCATTACCTGGCGCAGCTGGCGCGCCGCCACAAGGTGCGGCCGAGCCGGCTGGCGCAGGGCCTGCCGCTGGGTGGCGAGCTGGAATACGTGGACCGCGGCACGCTCTCGCACGCCTTCGGCAGCCGCAGCGAAATCAGCGAATAGGCCGCTGCGGGACGGTAAGCTGTAGGCCGTTCAACGCCAGTGAGCCGTCGCATGACCGATACCATTTTCGGCAAGATCATCCGCCGCGAAATCCCCGCCAGCATCGTCTACGAAGATGACGACGTGCTGGGCTTCAAGGACATCGCCCCGCAGGCGCCGGTGCATGTGCTGTTCATTCCCAAGCAAGAGGTCATCCCCACCCTGGACGACCTGCAGCCGGCGCAGGCGCACCTGATCGGCAAGCTGGCGCTGGCCGCCGCCGCATACGCGCGCCGCGAGGGGTTCGCGCAGGATGGCTACCGCATCGTGATGAACTGCCGCGAGAACGCCGGGCAGACGGTGTTCCATATCCACCTGCACCTGCTGGCCGGCGCGCCGCTGGGGCATTTCGGCGCGCCATGAGCCGGCATTCGCGGAGCCCGGCGATGCGGGCCGGGTCCGGTCGCCTCCGCAACCGCATCGGCCTGTTGCTGCTGGCGCTGCCATCGGTGGCGTTCGCGCAGGCGCTGCCGGATGCATCGGCGGCGGGCACGGTCTTCCAGCGCATGCAGCAGTTGTGCGCGGCCGATGACGGCAGGGCCTGGGGCGTGAGCCTGTGCGGGCCGGTGCTGCTGGTCGATCCGGCCAGCCGCCAGTTCGTTGCCAGCATGGACGGGACCGATACCGCACTGGAACGCGACGGCCCGGTGTTCCGCGGCCGCCTGCCCGACAGCATGCCGGTCGCCAATACCGCAGTGGGCTGGAACGGGCGCACCTGGACCATGTTGATGCTGCCGCTGCCGGAAGACCCGGTGGCCCGCTCGATCCTGCTCATGCACGAGGCCTGGCACCGCATCCAGGCGGGGATCGGGCTGGCGGCGGCCCATGCCGACCAGGACCAGCTGGAGACCGAGCAGGGACGCACCGCGTTGCGGCTGGAGCTGCGTGCCCTGGCGGCGGCGATGGAGGCAACCAGCGCGGAGCAGCGGCGACAGGCCAGCGCCGACGCGATGACCTTCCGTGCCTGGCGGCAGGCGCGGTACCCGGAGGCGGCTGCCGCCGAGGATGCGATGGAGCGGCATGAAGGCATCGCCGAGTACACCGGCCGCATCCTCGCGCAGGACGACGCGCTGGAAACCCGGCTCGCCGCGCACCTGCGCCGCGGCGACGCGGTGACGGCCTATGCCCGCTCCTTCGCCTACTACACCGGGCCGGCCTACGGTGTCCTGCTGGATCGCGCCGCACCGGGCTGGCGCAGCGGCTGGAACCGGAAGGACGGCCTGCCGCAGCTGCTTGCCGCCGTGCTGGGCGTGCAGGCCGAAGCCGGCGATGCCGCCTTCCAGCGCGCGGGCGCACGTCATGGCCTGGCCGAGGTGGAGGCCGGGGAGGGCGCTCGCGCCCGGCACCAGGCCGGCGTGGTGGCTGCCCTGCGCACGCGGCTGGTCGACGGCCCGGTGCTGGTCGTGCCGGTCAACGGTGCCAGTTTCAGTTTCGATCCGAACCGGGTGACGCCGTTGCCGCCGCAGGGTTCGGTGTACGGCGTGATCCGTGCCGCTGCCGCCTGGGGCGTGCTGGAGGTGCGCGGCGATGGGCTGTTGTCCACCGACTGGAAACGGCTGTCGGTGGCCCACACCGGGGCGCGGCAGACGGCCGCAGGCTGGGAGGGCGATGGCTGGGTCCTGAACCTGGCGCCGGGCTGGATGCTGCAGCCCGGTGCCCGCCAGGGCGACTGGACGCTCCGCAGGCAGGAGTGAGTCCTGCGGCCGCAACGGAAAACGCCGCCCGAAGGCGGCGTTTCCGGTGTGCTGCGGACGCCGGGCTTACCACCAGCCGCCGCGCCAACCCCAGCCCCAGCCGGGGCCCCAGGCCGGTCCCCACGGACCGTACGGGTAGGCCGGCACCACTTCGACTTCGCGCTGCACCGGCCACAGGTACACCACGTCGGCGGCGATCTTCGGCAGTGGGTAGTCGTATTCGCCGATCTTGGTGGTCTGGTAGCCGTCGATGCGGCCGATGAAGGTCACGTCGCGGCCGGGCTCGAACACCGCCGGGTCGTAGAAGCCGGCGCGGCAGGCGAGGAAGCGGCCGTCGCTGGCGTCGGCGGAGGTGGTGCTCGGGCGGCCGTTGCCGTTGAGCGGGCGCGCGATCATCTGGAAGCAGGTCTCGCCCTGGCCGGGAATGGTCTCGATGATGCGGCCCCCCCAGCGTACCGGCGTGCCGGTCTGCTTCTGCGCGACGCTGTCACGCGGGGACACCGTGCTGAACTGTCCCTGCAGTGGCTTGGGGGCGGTGGCACAGGCGGCCAGCGTCAGGCTGGCGGCGAGGGCAAGGAGGATGCGGGTCTTCATGTTCGTGCTCCGGTGGGTACTCCGGGTTGAGGACGGTGCCTGTGCAGGTCACGCAATAATGAAGCGAGGTCCGACGAGGCGCCAGCGTAGCGCGCATCGCTGAAACGCTGGCTGAGCAGTACCAGTCCGCTGCCGGGCCGGAGGGCCTCCACGCGCGCGGCCCAGTCGCCGGCGGTTTCGTGCGCCTGCCGGCCGAGGCCTAGGCGGGCGTAGCGACGGTCGAGCCGGCGCCAGGCGCGCAGCAGCGGATCACGCTCGCGCTCGCCGCGCGCCAGCAGCCAGGCCATGGCGATGACGGCAACGAGTGCGAAGGCGGCGAGCAGCCCGACGAGTTGCGCCGGTTCCAGGCGCTCGATGCCGAACGGACTGAGCAGCCGCTGCTGGCGGCGTGCATCGAAGGACAGGACCAGGCCGTTCCAGTTGCGGCGCAACCAGTCGCCGGCCTGCGCGAGCTGCAGCCAGCGCGCGCCCATGTCCAGCCCGCCGCCGGCGCTGTCACCCCGCGCCAGGCGGTCTTCGAGGGTGTCGCGGATCCGTTCCGGTGCGACCGCCGCGGTCGGGTCGACGCGGGTCCAGCCGCGTTGCGGCAGCCACACCTCGGCCCAGGCGTGGGCGTCCATCCGCCGTACCAGCCAATAGTCGCCGTAGCGGTTGCGAGTGCCGCCGGCGTAGCCGGTGACGACCCGTGCGGGGATGCCGGCGCCGCGCATCAGCACCACGAAGGCGGAGCTGAAGTGCTCGCAGAAACCGGCCTTCCAGTCGAACAGGAACTCGTCGGCGCCGTGCCGGCCGGGCATCGGCGTGCTCAGGGTGTAGCTGAAGTCGCGGCTGATCCATTGCATCGCGCGGCGGACGATGGCCGCGTCGTCATCGCCGGCGTCCCGGCGCCACTGCCGGGCCAGCGCCAGCGTGCGCGGATTGAAGCCGCGCGGTAGTTGCAGTGTGGCTTCGCGCAGGTCCGGCGGCAGCGCCGGCTGGAAGCGCCCCGGTGGCGCGGAACGGAGCCGCCAGCGGGTGAGCGTGGCCAGCGGGCGCGCGCTGACCAGCGTGTAGTCGGCATCCAGCCCGGTTTCGTCCGGTGCGGCCAGCGGCAGGTCCAGCGCCACCAGTTCGCGCCGCTCGGTGGCTTCGTACTCGATCTGGTAGTCCCACTGCGCCGGGCCGGCGGTCACCGCGGGCGGCGGGCGGCGGCGCTGGCTTTCCAGCCGCGTCCAGGTGCGCCCGTCGAAGCGGGTGAGCACCGGGCCGCGCCAGTAGCGCTGTTCGGGCGGCGGCGCGGCACCGGCGAACTGCGCGCGCAGTGCGGGGCTGTCGTCGGCCATCAGGTCCAGCCACTGCCCCGGCGCCATCGTGTCCGACAGCCCGGGCTTGCCGATCGCGCGCTCGGGGATGCCCCACAGCGGTGTCGGCAACCGCGGCAGCAGCCAGAAGGCGGACAGCGCCAGCGGCAGCGCGACCAGCAGCAGCCGGCCGATGGTGCGCAGCTGCAGCGCGACCGTCTGTGGTGCGGCGCTGGTCTCGGCGTCGGCCAGGTGCTGCAGGCCGAGCAGGGCGCAGATGACCGCGGCCAGCGACAACAGCAGGGTGCCGGGCCCCTGGTCGAGCAGGAAGGCGGCAAACGGCGCGAACAGCGCGAAGCCGAGCAGGCTGCGCGCATCACGCAGGCTGCGCAGCTCGCTGGACTTGATCGCCAGCATTGCCGCCAGCAATGCGCAGCCGGTATCGCGCCCTGGCGACGCGCCCATCTGCCAGTAGATCGCGAGCAGCATGGTCGCGACCAGCAGCAGGCGCAGCGGCAGCGGTACCGGGCGCCGCCAGGCCAGCAGCGCCACCAGCAGCGCGGTGGCGGCGAAGACCGCGGCCAGCATGCCGGGTAGCTGCAGCAGCAGCGGCAACAAGGCCAGCGCGGTCGTCAGCAGCGCCCAGTTGCGCGCGGTCGGATTCAATGGCGGAAGACGGGCGCGGTCGCTCATGGCGCACATCCCTGTGCGCCACCCTCCGGGCGGCTTCGCCGTGAAAAACGGCTGTCCTGCCGTTTTTTCATGGCGCATGTCCTTGTGCGCCACCCTCCGGGCGGCTTCGCCGTGAAAAACGGCTGTCCTGCCGTTTTTTCATGGCGCATGTCCTTGTGCGCCACCCTTCGGGCGGCTTCGCCGTGAAAGACGGCTGTCCTGCCGTTTTTTCATGGCGCATGTCCTTGTGCGCCACCTTTCGGGCGGCTTCGCCGTGAAAGACGGCTGTCCTGGCGTTTTTTCATGGCGCATGTCCTTGTGCGCCAACCCGCGGGCGGCTTTGCCGCGAGAAGCGGCTGTCCTGTCGTTTTTTCATGGTGCATGTCCCCGTGCGCCAACCCGTGGGTGGCTTTGCCGCGAGAAACGGCTGTCCTGTCGTATTTTCATGATCCGGGCATCAGCGCCAGCGCCCGCAGGCAGTGGTGGCGGTGGGTGTCGCCGCTGGCCGGCCCCAGCGGCGGCTGGCCTGGCAACAGCAGGCGGTAGCGGCGGCCTTCGCGCTCGGCGTCGTCCACCCAGCGCGCCAGGCGGGCGATGCGGCGTTCGTGGGGCAGCGGCCCTAGCGCATGCCAGTCCAGCAGCAGCTCGGTGCCGGCCGGACGCTCGTACTCGCGTACCAGCAGCGTGTCGCGGCGGGCGGAGTGTTTCCAGGCGATGCTGCGGCGGGGATCGCCCTGGCGATACGGGCGCAACTGCTGCAGCTCGTCGCCGAGCGGGTGCTGGCGGGTGCGGGTCGAGGCGCTGCCGGTGTCCGGCAGCGGCACGGCAGGGTGTTCCGGTGCGGGGTAGACCAGCACCGGCGGTGCCGGCCAGACCCAGCTCCAGGCGCGCACCAGTCCCAGCGGCTGGGTAGTGGCTACCTGGATCCGCTGCAGCTCCAGCCAGCCACGACGGGTAGTGGGCAGGCACAGGTCGACTTCCGTGCGGTCGCTGTCGGCAAGGTCCGCGAAGGCGAAGGCGGCGCCACTGGATACCCGCAGTCCGCGGCGTGGGCGGCGGTCGTCGCGGGCCAGCGCCAGGCGCAGCCGTAGCGGCTGCCCGGCCGCCACCGGCTCGGCCGACACCGCGTCCACGCGCAGCCCGGCCAGTTGCAGGTGCGCCTGCAGTGCGCTGGCCAGCGCCGTGGCCGCGAGCAGCAGGGCCAGCAGCAATGCCGGATTGTTGTTGTAGTTCAGCGCGCCCAGCAGCATCACCGCCAGCAGCGCGGCCAGGAACAGGCCGAAGCCGGTGGGCAGCACATAGATGCGGTGGCGGTCGAGCGTGACCGGCAGCGGCTCGGGCCGGCGCGGGCGCGCGAGCCGCTGCAGCACCTGCAGGCGGGCATGCAGCCAGGCACGCATCTCAGTCAACCTGCACGCCGTGCAGGATGGTGCCGGCCAGCGCCGTGCCCGAGGAGGCTTCCGCCTCGGCGACGAGCCGGTGCCCGGCCACGGCCACGAACAGCGCCTGCACGTCGTCGGGCAGTACGTGCTGCCTGCCGGCCAGCAGTGCGTGCGCCCGGGCCGCGCGCAGCAGGGCGATGCCGGCGCGCGGGGACAGCCCCACCCTGACCCCGGGCTGCTGCCGGCTGCGTGCCAGCAGGCGCTGCACGTAGTCGACCAGCGCGTCGCTGGCGTGGACCTGCTCGACCGCCACGCGCAGGTCGCGGATGTCCTGTTCGGCAAGGCTCGGCAGCGTCTGCGCGATCATCTCGCGGCGGCTGGCGCCGGCCAGCAGCGCGCGCTCGGCCCCGGCATCGGGGTAGCCGAGGGTGAGCCGCAGCAGGAAGCGATCCAGCTGCGAGTCCGGCAGCGGGAAGGTGCCGGACATGTCCACCGGGTTCTGCGTGGCGATCACGAAAAACGGGTCGGGCAGCGCATGCGTGGTGCCGTCGATGGTCACCTGCTGCTCGGCCATGGCCTCCAGCAGCGCGCTCTGCGTGCGCGGCGGCGCGCGGTTGATCTCGTCGGCCAGCAGCACGTTGCTGAACACCGGCCCCGGATGGAAACGGAAGCCGCGGCTCTCCGCCTCGTAGATGGAAACGCCCAGCACGTCGGCGGGCAGCAGGTCCGAGGTGAACTGCACGCGCTGGAACTGCAGCCCCAGCGTGGATGCCATGGCATGGGCGAGTGTGGTCTTGCCCAGCCCGGGCAGGTCCTCGATCAGCAGATGGCCGCCGGACAGCAGCGCCACGAACGCCAGCCTGACCTCGGCGGTCTTGCCTAGCACCAGGGCGTTGACCTGCTCCTGCGCCTGCTGCAGGGCCTTGAAGGCGACATCGGTTAGCATTCTTGGTGACGGCATCGGAGCCATGGTCGTCTCGGATCAGGGGTCGAAGGGAGTTTAAGCGCCAATGCAGGTGGGTCAGCGTGCGCGCAATGCGTTCGTCGTACTTTGGGTGACGGTCACGGTGCTGAAGGCGATCGTGGCGGCGCGCCTGCCATTGTTCGTCGACGAGGCGTTCTACTGGCAGGAGGGCCGGCACCTGGCGGCCGCGTATTCGGATCTGCCGGGACTGACCGCCTGGATGACCCGGCTCGGCGCGGAGCTGGCCGGCCACCACGCGTTCGGCATACGCCTGCCGTTCCTGGTGATGGGGGCGCTGCTGCCGTGGATGGTGGCGCGGATATCCACGCGCTGGTTCGGCGCGCGGGTGGGTTGGCAGGCCGGCTCGCTCACGCTGTTGATGCCGCTCTCGGCAACCCTGGGCATCCTCGCCGTGCCGGACGTGCCCATGGCCTTCGCCGCCCTGCTGTGCCTCGATGCCGGCGCCCGGCTGCTGCGCCAGGTCGACGCCGGCAGCGCGCTGATGCTGGCCTCGGGGCTGATGCTGGGTGCGTTGAGCCACTACCGCTTCATCGGCGTGATCGCGGTCGGCTTCGCCGCCCTCCTGCTGCTGCCGGAGGGCCGGCGCACGCTGCGCGACGCGCGGGTATGGATGGCGCTCACGGTCGGCATCGTCGCCTGGTTGCCGTTGCTGTCCTGGAACATGGACAACCAGGACGCGGGCCTGAAGTTCCAACTGGTCGAGCGTCATCCCTGGGCGTTCCAGGCCGGCGGACTGTGGTTCCTGGTGATCCAGCCGCTGCTGGTGACGCCGTTGCTGTGCGTCGCGATATGGCAGGCGTGCGTGGCCGGCATCCGCCCGCTGCCTGCCAGCCCGCATCGCGTGCAATGGCGCTACTTCGCGCTCCTGGGCGGCGTGTCCACGCTCTCCATCTTCCTGCTCGGCTTCTTCACCGACGTCGAGCGCATCAGTTTCCACTGGCCGCTGCCGGGCTACTTCGCCCTGCTGGTGGTGGTGCCGCTGGTCCTCGGGCGCTGGCCCCGCCTCTGGCGCCGGCTCGCCTGGGTGCTGGTGCTGCTGGGTGCCGCCTGTGCGTTCGGCTACTACCTGACGGCTGCTTCGCCGACGCTGCGCGCGCAGCTTGCCGGCAACAAGTTCTACCCGCGCAATTTCGCCGGCTGGCAACCGCTGGCCGATGCGGTGCGCGAGGAGCTCGCGGCCATGCCGGAGGGTACCCGGGTGGTGGCCGGCAGCTTCAAGGTCGGCGCCGAACTGGGGTTCCTGCGCAACGACCCCTCCATCCACGTGCTGCCGCATCCGCTCAACGACAAGCATGGGCGTACCGCGCAGCTGGCGTTGTGGAAGCTGATCGGGGAGGAGCCCCGGAGCGGTCCGCGGCTGCTGGTGCTGGCGCCGGGCGACCAGCGCTACCGCGACCTGCTGGCGCGCTACCACCAGGTATGCGCCCTGGTGGGGCCGCTGCCGCCGCCGCGGGTCGTGTCCACCGACCACGGTTACCAGCGCTTCCTGCTGTTCCGGCTGCCCGCCGAAAGGCAGTCCGGTGCCTGTGTCACCCCGGCGATGGCGTGGGTCGATGCGCCGCTGCCCGACGCGCAGCTGCGCGATGCGGTGGACGTATCGGGCTGGGCCTTCAAGGACGGCGTCGGTCTGGCGGCGGTGGAGATACTGGTCGATGGCCAGGTCGCGGCACGGGCCGACTACGGGCTGGAAAACGACGTCACCGGCTTCTGGGAGATATCCACCGATCCCCATCATCCCCGCGTCGGTTTCCGCGCGCGCCTGGACGTCCGCGCGCTGTCGCCCGGCCGCCACTGGCTCGGTTTGCGCCTGCACGGCACCGATGGCAGCGTCGAGGATTGGTGGGAACAGCCATTCCAGGTCGCGCACTGACGTATCCTCCCCGGCCGCGTCCCCGCATTCCGCCTGATCGCCGCCTGGCGCCGGTACCGACATTCATGGATAGAACCCGTATTGCCGTCCTCGTGCCCTGTTACAACGAGGCGGCCACCGTCGCCAAAGTGGTCGGCGATTTCGCCAGGCATCTGCCCGGGGCGGACATCGTCGTGCTGGACAACAACTCCCGCGATGGCACCGCGGCGGCGGCGCGGGCGGCGGGAGCGCGCGTGCTGGAGGTGCCGCTGCAGGGCAAGGGCAACGTGGTGCGGCGGGGATTCGCGGACATCGATGCCGACATCTACGTGCTGGTCGATGGCGACGATACCTATGAAGCGGCGGCGGCGCCGCGGCTGGTGCAGCGGCTGCTCGACGACGGCCTGGACATGGTGGTGGGCGCGCGCCGCGACCAGCAGAAGGCGGCGTATCGCCCGGGCCACCGCCTCGGCAACGTGCTGCTGACCCGCTGCGCGGGCATGCTGTTCGGCAACAGCTTCGACGACATGTTGTCCGGCTACCGGGTGTTTTCGCGGCGTTACGTGCGTTCGTTCGCGGCCCATGCCCGTGGTTTCGAGATCGAGACCGAGCTGGCCGTGCATGCGCTGCAGTTGCGGATGCCGGTGGCCGAAATGGATACCGCCTATGGCGTGCGCCCGCACGGCTCGGAGAGCAAGCTGAGCACCTGGCGCGACGGCTGGCGGATCCTGGGCACCATCGCCAAGCTGTTCAAGAGCGAACGGCCGCTGCTGTTCTTCTCCATCGGCTGCATCGCCAGCATGCTGCTCTCGGTGGTGCTGGCGGTGCCGCTGTTGATGACGTACCTGGAGACCGGGCTGGTGCCGCGCTTCCCGACCGCTGTCCTGTGCGCGGCGCTGGCACTGATGGGTTTGCTGCTGCTGGCCTGCGGGCTGATCCTGGACACGGTGACCCGTGGCCGCATCGAAGCCAAGCACATGGCCTACCTGGCGGTACCGGCCTCGGCGCCGGCGTGCGGGAGCGGCCGATGAGTGCCGCCCTTGCGGCCAGCCCGGTGCCGGCCACCACCCGCATGCGCCGCATCGCCGCGCTGCTGGAGCGCGGGTTCGCCTTCGATACGCCCGGCAACGTGTTCCGCGCCACCGCGGCGATCATGCTGGTCGGCGGCATCGTCTCGCTGCTGCTGGGACAGGATGCCAACTGGGACCTGCGCAACTACCACCTCTACAACGGTTATGCGTTGCTGCATGGCCGGCTGCTGCAGGACCTGGCGCCGGCGCAGATGCAGAGCTACTTCAGCCCGTTGCTGGATGTGTTCCATTACCTGCTGATGGCGCGGTTGCCGGCGCCGCTGGCGGGTTTCGCGCTTGGCGCGCTGCATGCGCTGGTGTTCCTGCCGGTGGCCGGCATCGCCTGGCTGGCGCTGCACGGGCAGCCGCGACGGGCCCGGCTGGCGCCGCTGCTGGCCCTGGCGGGCCTGTGCACGAGCGCCTTCCTGTCCGAGTTCGGCAGCAGCATGGCCGACAACACCACGGCGTTGTTCGTGGTCGCGGCGTTGTACATGGTGCTGCTGGCGCAACGGCAGCAGGCCGCAGGGGCGCGGCGTGCCGAGTTCCTCGCCTGGACGGTGGCGGGCACGCTGCTCGGCATCGCCGTGGCGCTCAAGCTGACCAACGCCATCTACGCCGTGGCGCTGGGGGTGGCTGCTGTGTGCGCGGGCGGCCCATGGTGGCGCCGGCTGGCCGGCGTGGGCGTGCTGACCCTGGCTGCGCTCGTGGTGGCCGCGGCACTGGCCGGCGGGTGGTACCTGCGGGTCTGGCAGGCATTCGGCAACCCGCTGTTCCCGCAGTTCAACGCGCTGTTCCAGGGGCCGCTGGCCGCGCCGATATCGGTGGCCGATGTCCGCTGGCTGCCGCGCGACGCGTGGGAGCACCTGACCTGGCCGCTGCAGTTCGCGGCCGCCCCGCGGCGTGTCAGCGAGGTCCGGCTGGTGCAGCTGGTCTGGCCATTGCTGTATGTGGCGGCGCTGGCGCTGCTGCTGCGCCAAAGCGTGCGCAGGACGGTGGCGGTGCCTGCATTCGCACCGGCGATGCGGGTGGTCCTGGTGTTCTTCGGCATCGGTTACGTGCTCTGGCAAGGCCTGTTCAGCATCCATCGCTACCTCGTCGTGCTGGAACTGCTGGCGCCCCTGGTGCTGTGGTTCCTGTGCCAGCGCCTGCTGCCGGGTGGACGCGCGGCCAAGGTGGGCGGCTGGGTCCTCGGAATCGTGGCGGTGGCCTCGCTGCTGGGCTGGAACACATGGGGGCACGAGCGCTGGGCGCGCCAGGGCTTCAGCGTGGAGGCGCCGCCGATGCCCGCGCCGGAGCGCAGCGTGGTGCTGCTGGTCGGTGGCGATCCACAGGCATGGCGCCTGCCATGGTTGCCGGGTCAGGCCCGCTATGCAGGCGTTGCAACCAGCTTTCCCGAGTCTCCCGGCTACCGCGCGTACCTGGCCGCGATCGTGGAGGAGCGCGAGCAGCGTTTTGCGATGATTCCCGCCGCGATGGGCGAGGACGACGCACGCTGGGCGCGCATGAACCATTGGGTGAGGGTATTGGGTCTTTCCCGGGGGCGTGGCTGCGACCGCCTGCACTGGCTGGCCAGGAGGGTGAGGGGGTTGCGCGCGGAGGTCGAAATGGTGGATGCGGGGCAATGCCGCCTCGGACCCCGTCGCGGGACGGCGCCCGAACCGGCGGAGGCTTCGGCGCAGTTGCGTGAACTGGCACGGCAGCAGCTGGCCGGCTACGGCCTGGTCCTGGACGAAGGATCGTGCGTGACCCTGGACAGCCGCATCGGCCAGGGCCGTTACCCGTACCAGTGGTGCCGGGTCGGGCTGGCGCGCTGAAACGGGTTCAGGGCAGCGCCAGGCCGGCTTCGCGCAGCAGCCTTGACAGGCCGATCAGTGGCAGGCCGACCAGTGCGGTCGGGTCCTGGGTGTGGATGGCCTCGAACAGGGTGATGCCCAGCCCCTCGCACTTGAAGCTGCCGGCGCAGTCCAGCGGCTGTTCCGCGTCGACATAGCGTTCGATCTCGTCCGCGTGCAGGGTGCGGAAGCCGACCCGGGTCAGGTCGACCGCCTGCAGGTGGCGTTCGCCATCACTCACGCAGACCGCGGTATGGAACAGCACCTGGCGGCCGGACATCGCGGCCAGCTGCGTCCGGGCGGCTTCGCGGGTGCCCGGCTTGCCGAGGGGCGCACCGTCCAGTTCCGCGACCTGGTCCGAGCCGATGACCCACGCGCCGGGGTGGGTGGCGGCCACCGCGGTGGCTTTCGCCCGCGCGAGCCGGGTGGCCAGCTGCAGGGGCGGTTCGGCCGGCAGCGGCGTCTCGTCCACCGCCGGCGCGACACAGCTGAACGGGAGCCGCAGCCGCGACAGCAGTTCGGCCCGGTAGCGGGAAGTGGAGGCGAGGATCAGGGCAGGCATGCGACAATACCGGCGTGGAAGCGGCGCCGAGTCTGCGGCGCGGCTGGCGCGCTGGCAATGCCGGCACGATGGATTTGACAGCCGGCAGGCCTGCCCTTAACATTCTGCAGCTTATGTCCGCGAACGTGCCCGAATTGCTGGATGCTTGGCGGATGGTCGTAGCGCGCAGGCGCTTCGAAGGCCGGGTGCCGTTGTCCGCACTGGCACGCCTGCAGGGGCTGGTCGCCGATGCCGAAGGAGAGTGCAGTTATGCGCTGGAATTCGGTCGCGACGAGATCCTGCGGGTCGCCTATGTCGAATTGACCATCGATGCCGCGCTGCCGCTGGTCTGCCAGCGCAGCATGCAGCGTTTCCTGTTGCCGGTGCACCTGGTGCAGCGGCTGGGGCTGGTACGCGACGAGGACGAGGAACAGGCGCTTCCGCCGGATTACGAAGCGCTGCTGGTGCCGGAGGACGGCAACCTGCGGCCGCTGGACCTGGTGGAAGACGAGCTGGTGATGGCGGTGCCGGTGGTACCGGTGGCGCCGGGAAGCGAAGCGGTCGAACGCGACTTCTCCGCGACCAGCGAGGAACTGGGCAAGGCCAATCCGTTCGCGGCATTGGCGGCGCTGAAGAAACAATAGCAGCCGGTTGTCGTCGGCGGCTGCGGCGAAAGCAAAACCAGTGCCGGATGCCTGCATCACGCGCACTGCAACGACGAAACGAACGAACCGAGTTTGGAGCAATCCCATGGCTGTGCAGAAATCCCGTGTTACCCCGTCCCGCCGCGGCCAGCGCCGTTCGCACGACTCGCTGAGCGCCAAGCAGCTGTCCACCGACCCGACCACCGGCGAAGTGCACCTGCGTCACCACATCACCGCCGATGGTTTCTACCGCGGCAAGAAGGTGATCACGACCAAGACCTCGGTCGTCGAAGAAGATTGATCCGCGTCGGGCCGCCACCGCGAGGTGGCGGCCCCCGCACCGATTTCTTCCGGGCCCGCCGCACGGCGGACCCGCGCAACAGGAACCAGCATGAGCAAGCGGATCTACTCGAGGATCGCGGGCACCGGTAGTTATTTGCCCGAGAAGGTGTTGACCAATGAGGATCTGACCAAGATCGTCGACACCAGTGACGAGTGGATCCAGTCGCGAACCGGTATCCGCGAGCGGCACGTCGCCGCCGACGGACAGACCACCGGCGACCTCGGCTACAACGCCGCGCTGCGCGCGCTGGAAGCGGCCGGCATCGAGCCGTCGCAGCTTGACATGATCGTCGTGGGCACCACCACGCCGGACCTGATCTTCCCGTCCACCGCCTGCCTGATCCAGGCGCGCCTCGGCGCGGCCGGCGCGGCGGCGTTCGACGTCAATGCGGCATGTTCGGGCTTCCTGTTCGCCCTGAGCGTGGCCGACAAATTCATCCGCAGTGGCGATGCCCGGCATGTGCTGGTGATCGGCGCGGAAACCCTGACCCGCATCGTCGACTGGAACGACCGCACCACCTGCGTGCTGTTCGGCGACGGTGCCGGCGCCGTCGTGCTCAAGGCCGACGAGGAAACCGGCATCCTCAGTACCCACCTGCATGCCGATGGCAGCAAGAAGGAGCTGCTGTGGCATCCGGCCGGCGTGTCGACCGGCCTGGACAAGCCCGGCAAGCTGACGATGAAGGGCAACGACGTGTTCAAGTACGCCGTCAAGGCGCTGGACTCGGTGGTTGACGAAACCCTGCAGGCCAACGGCCTGGACAAGTCCGACCTGGACTGGCTGATCCCGCACCAGGCCAACCTGCGCATCATCGAAGCCACGGCCAAGCGCCTGGAGATGTCGATGGACCAGGTGGTGGTGACCGTGGACAAGCATGGCAACACCTCGGCCGGCTCGGTGCCGCTGGCGCTGGATCACGCGATCCGTTCCGGCAAGGTCGAGCGTGGCCAGCTGCTGCTGCTGGAAGCCTTCGGCGGCGGCTTCACCTGGGGTTCGGCGCTGCTGCGCTATTGATATGCCGGATTGGCCGGGAGCACGACGCACCCGGTGCGGCCCGACGGGCCGCTGTTTCCGGGAGGTGTCGTCATGGCTGAACCCATTCTCATCGAAGGGCAGCGCGCATGGCTCAAGCATTATGGTGAAAGCAGCCGGGCGCTGGCCCTGGGGCTGCTGAATTTCGTTGCCCGGCGTTTCCGGCTCGACGCGCTGCGTCCGCCGCCGCACCGCGGCGGCGCGCAGGCGCGCGAGGTCGAGGCGCGCCGCCTGGTCGAGCTCAAGGCGCAGGGCGTCAATGTTCCCGAGGTGATCGGGCATGGCAAGGCCGCGCTGGTGCTCGAGCACACCGGCGCCTCGTTCAATTCCTGCCTGCGCGAAGCCGACGCGGCCACGCGCGACCGCCTGGTGGCGGCCGCCATCGATGCCATTGCCGAGGCCCACCGTGGTGGCGCCTATTTCGGCCAGCCGCTGCCGCGCAACATGACCTGGGACGGCAGCCGCGTGGGCTTCATCGATTTCGAGGAAGACCCGCTGGAGGTCATGGACCTGGAGCAGGCGCAGGCGCGCGACTGGCTGATGTTCGGCTACGGCGTGGCCCGTTACTACGAGGACCGCCCGCAGGCGCTCAAGGCGATGCTGGCCGGCGCGATGCAGGTGGCGGACCGGCCGGTGGTCGAGCATGCCCACGAAGTCACCGGCCGGCTGCGGCGGCTGGCCCGCGTGCTGCGGCGCGCGGGCAGGTCCGGGCGGGCGCTGGCCCATGCCATCCTCGTCGTGCATGCGGCCACCAGCTTCGCCTGCGCCGCGCTGGTGGTGCTGTGTCTGGACTGGCTTGCCGACGGCGAACTGGACCTGCTGGCGCTGCTCACCTGAGCCGGGCGGTGCCGGCGTGCATACGCGCCAGTACAGACGGGCGGGGGCATTCACGCTTATGATGCGCCGCCTCGATTCATGCAGCAGATGACCGCGTGACTGACTCCCGACTCGCTTTCGTATTCCCCGGCCAGGGTTCCCAGTCGCTGGGCATGCTTGCCGAACTGGCCGAACTGCACCCGCAGGTCCGCGATACCTTCGCCGAAGCCTCCGAGGGCGCCGGCGTGGATCTGTGGGCACTGTCGCAGGGTGGCCCGGAAGAGCAGCTCAACCGCACCGAATACACCCAGCCGGCGCTGCTGGCCGCGGGCATCGCGGTGTGGCGGCTGTGGGGTGCGAACAACGGCGCCATGCCGGCCGTGCTGGCCGGGCACAGCCTGGGCGAGTACACCGCGCTGGTCGCGGCCGGCGCGCTGTCGCTGCGCGATGGCGCGCACCTGGTGCGGCTGCGCGGCCAGCTGATGCAGGAGGCCGCGCCGACAGGCGTTGGCGCCATGGCCGCGGTGCTCGGCGCCGAGGATGCGCTGGTGCAGGAAATCTGCGAACAGGCCAGCGGCAGCCAGGTGGTGGTGCCGGCCAATTTCAACTCCCCGGGCCAGATCGTGATCGGCGGCGACGCCGCGGCGGTCGACCGCGCGCTGGCGCTGCTGGCGGACAAGGGCGTGCGCAAGGCGGTCAAGCTGGCCGTGAGCGTGCCTTCGCATACGCCGCTGATGCGCGAGGCCGCCAACCGGCTGGCCGGGGCCATGGCCGGGCTGGACTGGCGCATGCCGTCGCTGCCGGTGGTGCAGAACGTCGACGCCCAGGCCCATGAGGGCGTGGACGCCATCCGCGACGCGCTGGTGCGCCAGCTGTACCTGCCGGTGCAGTGGACCGGTTGCGTGCAGGCGCTGGCCGCGCGCGGCGTGACCCGCGTGGCCGAATGCGGCCCGGGCAAGGTGCTGACCGGCCTGGTCAAGCGCATCGACAAGAGCATCGATGGCCGTTCGCTCGCCACCCCGGCCGATTTCGCCGGCGCGCTGGAAGAGTGGGCCGCCTGACCCCTACGATACGGCCGCCGGCGTCCGCGCCCGGCCCCGACCTGCAGCCGCAGCCTGCGGCGCACCAAGAGGAAACCGCATGAGCAAGCCATTGCAGGGTGAAATCGCGCTCGTCACCGGCGCCAGCCGTGGCATCGGCGCGGCCATCGCCGACGAACTGGCCGCGCAGGGCGCGACCGTCATCGGTACCGCCACCACCGAATCCGGCGCCGCCGCCATCGGCGCACGCCTGGCCGCGCAGGGCGGCCACGGCCGCGCGCTGAACGTCACCGAGCCCGGCGCGGTCGACGCGCTGATCGACGCGGTGGGCAAGGAATTCGGTGCCATCACCATCCTGGTCAACAACGCCGGCATCACCCGCGACAACCTGCTGATGCGCATGAAGGACGAGGACTGGCAGGCGATCCTCGACACCAACCTGACCAGCGTGTACCGCACTTCCAAGGCGGTGATGCGCGGCATGATGAAGGCACGCAAGGGCCGCATCATCAACATCGCCTCGGTGATCGGCGTGACCGGCAACGCGGGCCAAGCCAACTACGCCGCGGCCAAGGCCGGCATCATCGCGTTCTCCAAGTCGCTGGCCAAGGAAATCGGCAGCCGCGGGGTGACCGTGAATGTCGTGGCACCGGGCTTCATCGACACCGACATGACCAAGGATCTGCCCGAGGACGCCAAGACCGCGATGCTCGGCCAGATCGCGCTCGGCCGCCTCGGCGAGCCGGCGGACATCGCGCGCGCGGTGGCGTTCCTGGCCGGCCCGTCGGCCAGCTACATCACCGGCGAAACCCTCCACGTGAACGGCGGCATGTACATGCCGTAAGCGTGAGGCGCAGGGAACGCGCCCAAGTGGTTGATCGCCGGGGCATTTTCCCAGAATGCAAGGCCCCGGCGCTTTCCACTACACTATCCCACGGCCATCGCTTCCGATGGCGCCTTTTGAACCACTACTCCATCTGGAGCGATATCCAATGAGCACCATCGAAGAACGCGTCAAGAAAATCGTCGTCGAACAGCTTGGCGTCAAGGAAGAGGAAGTCACCAACAGCGCATCGTTCGTCGATGACCTGGGCGCTGACTCGCTGGACACCGTCGAACTGGTGATGGCGCTGGAAGAAGAGTTCGAGTGCGAGATCCCGGACGAAGAAGCCGAGAAGATCAGCACCGTGCAGGCCGCCATCGATTACATCAAGGCCCACGTCAAGGCCTGATGACCGGCGGCTGATGCGCGGCGGCGGCAGTTCCGCACGCCGCGCACGGCAAGCCCATGGGGCCGCGACAGCGGCCCCATCCCATTCGGGCGCCGGCCGCGCAGCGGCCCCGTCCGGTTGGTGTGGAAGCCGCGCCAGCGGCAGGTCCACGCAGTCCGTAATCCGGCCGTGAACGGCCATGTGCATCCGCGTCCCCCGCGTCATACCCGCATCGAGCACCGGGTCAGGAGAAACCGCAATGAAGCGTCGTGTCGTCGTTACCGGCCTGGGCATGGTCTCGCCCCTGGGCAATGATCTGGCCAGCAGCTGGCAGGGCATCATCGAAGGCCGTTCCGGCATCGGTCCGCTGACCCATATCGCCGACGCCTACCTGGAACGCTTCACCACCAAGATCGCAGGTGAGGTCAAGGATTTCGACATCACCGCCGACAACGAACAGTTCGGCAAATACCGGGTCAGCGGCAAGGATGCCAAGAAGATGGACCCGTTCATCCATTACGGCCTCGGTGCCTCGTTCATGGCCCTGCACGATTCGGGCCTGGAGATCACCGAAGCCAACGCCGAGCGGGTCGGTGCCATCGTCGGCGCCGGCATCGGCGGCCTGCTGGGCATCGAGGAACAGACCATCGAGTTCCACGAGGGCAAGAAGATCTCGCCCTTCTACGTGCCCAAGACCATCATCAACATGCTGCCGGGGCAGCTGAGCATCATCGCCGGCCTGAAGGGGCCGTCGTTCTCGGCGGTTTCGGCCTGCGCCACGTCCAATCATTCCATCGGCACCGCCATGCGCATGATCCAGTACGGCGACGCGGACGTGATGGTGGTCGGCGGCGCCGAGCGCGGCTCCTCGCCGACCGCCGTGGGCGGCTTCTGCGCGATGAAGGCCATGTCCACCCGCAACGACGACCCGACCCGCGCCTCGCGGCCGTGGGACAAGGACCGCGACGGCTTCGTGCTGGGCGACGGCGCCGGCATCCTGATCCTCGAGGAATACGAGCACGCCAAGGCGCGCGGCGCGAAGATCTACTGCGAGCTGGCCGGTTTCGGCGCCAGCTCCGACGCGTACCACATGACCGCACCGAGCGAGAACGGCGAAGGCGCCGCGCGCTGCATGGTCGCGGCGATGAAGGACGCCGGCGTCACCCCGGAGCAGGTCGGTTACCTCAACGCGCACGGCACCTCGACGCCGCTGGGCGACGTGGGCGAGACCATGGCGATGAAGACCGCCTTCGGCGACCACGCCTACCGGATGATGGTCAGCTCCACCAAGTCGATGACCGGCCACCTGCTCGGCGCCGCCGGCGGCGTGGAAGCCATCTTCTCGGTGCTGGCGCTGCGCGACAACGTGATCCCGCCGACCATCAACCTGGACCAGCCGGGCGAAGGCTGCGACCTGGACTACGTGCCCAACGTCGCGCGCCAGGCCAAGGTCGACGTGGTGATGTCCAACGGCTTCGGCTTCGGCGGCACCAACGGCACGCTGGTGTTCAAGCGCGTCTGATCCAGCGGCTGTACCCTCTCCCCGCCGGGAGAGGGGCGGCACGCGGGCGCACGGGGTCATGGCCGCGTCCACCCGCCCCGCAGGGAATCCTCTCCCGTCGGCGGAAGGCACCGCCCTCCTGATCTCCGGGCCATCGATGCATCTTTTCCCCCTGCACGCCGACACCGACCTGCTGGCGCTGCATCGGCTCGCCCCGCAGCGCTACCCGCTGCTGCTCGAATCCACCGCCGCCGGCCGCCAGGGGCGCTGGGACCTGCTGCTGGTCGCCGATGGCGGCCAACTGCGGCTTGATGCCGATGGCACGGTGCGGCGCGAAGACGGTACGCCGGTCGAAGGCGGCTTCCTGGACGCACTGGACCGCGACTGGCAGGCGCTGCGCACCGCGCGCGACCCGGCTGCCGCGGGCGTTCCGTTCCGCGGTGGCTGGGCGCTGCTGCTCGATTACGAGCTGGCCGGGCAGGTCGAGCCGGTGCTGCGCCTGCCGCAGCGCAGCGACGGACTGCCCCCGGCGCTGGCCCTGCGCTGCCCGGCGGCGGTGCTGCGCGACCGCGACAGCGGGCGCTGCATGGCGCTGGCCGAGGACGGCCGCGACGCCGTGTTCGAGCAGCTGCGGCAGGACCTGCACGCGGCGCGGCAACTACCGGACCTGCCGGCCTGGCAGCCGCCGCTGGCGCTGGACGAGGACGCCGACGCGCAGTTCATCGACGGTGTCCGCCGGGTGATCGACTACCTGCATGCCGGCGATGTGTTCCAGGTCAATCTCTCGCGCCGCTGGCAGGCGCGCTTCGCGCGACCGCTGGCGCCGGCGGCGCTGTACGCGCGCCTGCGCCAGGCCAATCCGGCGCCATTCGCCGGGCTGTTCGATGCGGCCGGGCGCGCGGTGGTCAGTTCTTCGCCGGAGCGGCTGGTGTCGGTCGAAGGCGACGTGGTGCAGACCCGGCCGATCGCCGGCACCCGCCCGCGCTTCGACGGCGACGACGATGCCGCGCGCATCCGCGAACTGGTCGGCCACCCCAAGGAGCGCGCCGAGCACGTGATGCTGATCGACCTGGAGCGCAACGACCTGGGCCGCATCGCGGCGCCGGGCAGCGTCGAGGTGGACGAGCTGATGACGGTCGAAAGCTACGCCCACGTGCACCACATCGTCAGCAACGTGCGCGCGCGGCTGCGCCCCGAGGTGACCCCGGGGCAGGTGATCGCCGCAACCTTCCCTGGCGGCACCATCACCGGCTGCCCCAAGGTGCGCTGCATGGAAATCATCGCCGAGCTGGAGCAGACCGCGCGGGGCGCCTACACCGGCGCGTTCGGCTGGCTCAACCGCGATGGCGACATGGACCTGAACATCCTGATCCGCACCGCCGAGGTGCAGGGCGATACCGTGTGTTTCCGCACCGGCGCCGGCATCGTGGTCGATTCCGACCCGTCGCGCGAACTGGACGAGACCCGCGCCAAGGCCCGCGGCCTGCTGCGCGCGCTGTAGCGCCGCGGCCGTCGCCATGGCGGTCAGCCTGCCCTGCCATCAACGCCGGCAGCCGCGCCGGGCGATTGCTTGGCGGCCGTGACGCGGCGCGCGGTATCCTGCGCGGCAGGATCGGACTTTGAGGTAATCCATGGGGCTTGGCAAACGCGGCTGTCTGCTGACGGTGCTGTTGCTGCTGCTGACGCTGGCCGGCATCGTCGTCGGCATCGGCGGCTGGTTCTACTACCGGCAGGTGCAGTTCGCCGAGGTGCGGCTCACGCCGAGCCAGGACAGCGTGGTGGTCGCCCGCGGCGACGGACTCAATGCCGTGCTCGGCAAGCTGCGCCAGGCCGGCATCGGCGAAGGCCGCGATTACCAGTGGCAACTGCTGGCACGCCAGCTCGACGCCGCCGGCAAGCTCAAGGTGGGCGAGTACGCGCTGGATGACGCGATCACCCCGCGCGAACTGCTGCTGCGCATGCGCCAGGGCAAGGTGCTGCAGCACCGCGTGACCATCGTCGAGGGCTGGAACATCCGCCAGCTGCGCGCCGCGCTGCGGCGGGCCGAGCCGCTGCTGCACGAAACCGATGCGCTGGACGATGCCGAGCTGATGCGCCGCCTGGGTTTCCCCGACCAGCATCCGGAAGGCCGTTTCCTGCCGGAAACCTATGTCTACCAGCGCGGCGACAGCGACCTGGACGTGCTCGGGCGCGCCCATGCGGCGATGGAAAAGGAACTGGCCGCGGCCTGGGCCGCGCGCAGCGACGACCTGCCGCTGGCTTCGCCCTACGAACTGTTGATCCTGGCCTCGATCGTGGAGAAGGAAACCGGCCTGGCCGCCGAGCGGCCGCAGATCGCCGGGGTGTTCGCGCGCCGCCTGAAAATGGGCATGCGCCTGCAGACCGACCCGACCGTGATCTACGGCATCGGCAGCGCCTACGACGGCAACATCCGCAAGGTCCACCTGACCACCGACACGCCGTACAACACCTATACCCGGGCCGGCCTGCCGCCCACGCCGATCGCCATGCCCGGCAAGGATGCGCTGGCCGCGGCTGCGCGCCCGGCGCCGGGCGACGCGCTGTACTTCGTGGCGGTCGGCGACGGCAGCGGTGCGCACGTGTTCTCGGCGACCTACGCCGAACACAACGCGGCCGTGGCGCGCTACCTGCGCCAGCTGCGCGGGAACCGCGCGGCGGAGGCGCAGCAGTGAGCGACGTTTTCGCCCCCTGGCAGCAGCGCGCCCATGACCAGACCGTGGCGGCGCTGGATGCCGGCCGCCTCGGCCATGGCCTGCTGCTGTGCGGGCCGGCCGGCATGGGCAAGCGCGCGGTGGCGATGGCGCTGGCCCGCCACGTGCTGGATACCGGCATGGATGCGGCCGGGCGCACGCGCAACGCGCAGCTGATCGCCGCCGGCACCCACCCGGACCTGCAGGTGGTGTCATTCATCCCCAACAAGACCGGCGACAAGCTGCGTACCGAGATCGTGATCGAACAGGTGCGCGAGATCTCGCAGAAGCTGGCGCTGACGCCGCAGTACGGCGCGGCCCAGGTGGTGATCGTCGACCCGGCCGATGCGATCAACCGTGCCGCCTGCAACGCGCTGCTCAAGACGCTGGAGGAACCCGCGCCGGGCCGCTACCTGTGGCTGGTCAGCGCCGACCCGGCGCGATTGCCGCAGACCATCCGCAGCCGTTGCCAGCGGCTGGAGTTCCGGCTGCCGGCGCGCGAGGAGGCGCTGGCCTGGCTGCAGCGCCAGGGACATGCCGAAGGCGCCGCGCGCGAAGCGCTCGACGCCGCACGCGGCCATCCCGGGCTGGCCGACCGCTGGCTGCAGGGCGAGGGCATGGCGCTGCGCCGGCAGGTGGCCGAGGAACTGGACAGGCTCGCCGGCGGACGCGTCGGCGCGGTGGAGCTGGCCCAGCGCTGGAGCGGCGACGAGCATGCCGACCTGCGCCTGCGGCATGCCGCCGACCTGGCCCTGCGCCGGGCCACCGACGGCTTGACCGATCCGGGCCGATTGCACAAGCTGGCCGCCTGGTTCGATGCCGCCAACCGCACCCGCGACCTGCTGCGCACCACGGTGCGCGCCGATCTGGCGATGGTGGAGCTGCTGCTGGGCTGGGCTGCGGCCAACCCGCCGCCATCCAAAGGAAACAATCGATGAGTGCGACGAACGCGCGCCAGGGCATTCTTTCCCTGGCGGTCAAGGACAAGGCCGCGCTGTACAGCGCCTACATGCCGTTCGTGAAGAACGGCGGCGTGTTCGTGCCCACGCCCAAGCGCTATTTCGTGGGCGACGAAGTGTTCGTGCTGCTGACCCTGCCCGATTCCAGCGAGCGCCTGCCGGTGGCCGGCAAGGTGGTCTGGGTCACGCCGCTGGGCGCGCAGGGCAACCGCCAGGCCGGGATCGGCGTGCAGTTGGCCGACGGTGCCGATGGCGAGGCCATCCGCGGCCGCATCGAGACCCTGCTGGCCGGCACCGCCGGTTCGGACAAGCCGACCCACACCATGTAGGCGGCGTGGGCGCCTCCGGCTCCCCAAAGGGCGCAGGATGCGCGTGCAGGCGGGCCCCTTGGCGGGCCCGTCGCGGTGCCGGACCGGGCCCGCAAAAAAGTTGCATCGATCCGTTGACGTCTTCGCGATTCCCCCTATAATGAGCGGCTCGCAACACGGGCGGTTAGCTCAGCGGTAGAGCATTGCCTTCACACGGCAAGGGTCGCAGGTTCGAACCCTGCACCGCCCACCAAGACACCGTTGCAACGCATGAAGACCGGCCCCAGGCCGGTCTTTTGCGTTTTGCCTCCTGCGGTCTGGACCGCCCGCCGTCCGGTACGCGCCGCGGGTTGCGCGATGCGACCGGTTGCCGTCACTGCGCCGCGTAGGGGCCGGACACCGCCTTGACCCGCATCCGCTCGTCGCCGTCATCGAGCACGAATACGCGGTAGCTGTCGCCGCCCGGGGCGGTGCGGATCACCACGTGGCCCTGGGTGCTGCGCGCCTGCCGCTCGATGCCGTAGGTGGTGCGCGCGGTGGCCTCGGATACGTGGGTGACGAAGATGTCGCGCTCGCCGGGCCACAGTGCCTTCGAGGTGAGCCGGTGCCAGGTGTTCACCGCCGGGTGGCCTTCGGCGCGCGCGGTCACCACGATCACGCGTGGCCGCAGCGCCGCCAGGAACGCGGCGCTGTTGGCATCCCAGCTGCCGTGGTGGTTGGCCTTCATCGCATCGACCGGGCCGGCGGCTTCGGCCACCGGCCGTTCCACCTGTTGCCAGGCGCCGTCGCCATCGGGCAGGGCGACGCGCTCGTCGCTGAGGTCGCCGCCGCTGAAGTAATCGAACCTGCCATAGCGGATGACGAAGGCGTTGCTGAGGATGTTCTCGATCGGCTGCTGGTCCTTGCCCAGGGTGTGCAGCGGCGGGAACAGTTCGCGCGTGCCGTTGCCCTTGCCGGTCCAGACCTGGCCGTTGCCGTACAGGTTGCGGATCTCGAAGCCCGGGTAGTTGCCGGCCGCATGCAGCAGGGCGATCTGGTCGTTGCGGCCCGGTGCGAAGCGCTCCACCTTCAGGCCACGGTGCCGGATCTGCCAGTCGAGGAACCGGCGGTAGTTGTCGACCGTGGCGTTGCGGATCGGCGTGGGGAAATCGTAATGCGGCCAGCCGCGGTCCAGGATCGTGGCGATCGGCACGGACTCCATGACCTGGGTGATGCCGCTGAGCCGGTAGGCGCCGTTGGCGGCGAGCGGGGAGTCGGCGGTGATCGCGCCCATGTGGTCGCCATGGAAATGCGAGAGCAGCGCGTAGTCGATGCCGCCGTGGCCGGGCGGCATCACCCGCTGTACGTAGCGCGCGACCCATTCGCCCGGCGGGCGCGAGGCATCGGGGCGGCTCGGCAACGAGAACGGCGCAGCCTCCAGCGTCTTGCCGCTGGCGTCTTCCAGCAGGGTGGTGCCGTCGGGAAGGATGAAGAACAGGGCGTCGCCGCGCCCGGTGTTGATGTGGTGGATGTCCAGTTCGCCTTCGCGCCAGGACGGCAGCGGCTGGCCGATTTCCGGCGGCTGTGCGAAGGCGCTGGTGGCCAGCACCGGCAAGGCGAGGAGCAGGAGGCGTGTGTTCATGGGCTCGTGGGGTGCATCGCGGCCGATCGGCAGCCGCGGGAATGCCGATGTGGACATGGACGTGGAAATGCCGGCGTGGCCGTCATGCTCGGTGCAGCTTCGGCACGTGCGGTTCGACGATGAAGCTGGCCCGGGTGGAAAGCCGCCCTCCCTTGCGCTGGACCTGGTCCATCACCTTGATGTCGGTGCGCCATTGCGTGGCGCTGATCTCGTGGAGGTGGTAACCGCGCAGGTTGTCGATCAGCTTCAGGAACGGGTTGTCGGCCTGGCCGAAGCGGCGCACGCTCGGCGAATCGACCGCGCCGTCGCCATTGGACGAGATCGAGGTGGCGAGGAACTCGGTCGCCACCGCGGGGCCGTCGCGTTCGTCGTCGCGCAGCGGCACTTCGGCCACGGCATTCATGTGCGCATCGCCGGTGGCGATGACCACGTTGCCGAGTCTGCGGTCGTGGATGCCCTGGACCAGGCGTCGCCGCGAATCCGGGAAGCCATCCCACTTGTCCTCATACGCGCCGTGCAGGCGGCCGTCGGGGTCGCGCCCCTGCAGCGGCATCACCCATACCTGCTGCGCGATGAGGTTCCAGCGGCTGCCGCCGCCCAGGCCTGCATGCAGCCAGGCTTCCTGTTCCGCGCCGAGGATGCTCGAGTCCTGGCCCTGCTCGAAGCGGCATTTGGCCAGCGCCCTGGGGTTGGGGCAGATCTGGTTGCCGCGGTGGCTGCGCGTGTCCAGCACGTGCATGCGCAGCAGGTTGCCGTAATCCAGGCGCCGGAAATAGCGGGTGCCGCCGTCCGCGCGCGGCAGCTGGGCGCGGCGCACCGGCGAGTTCTCGTACCAGGCCTGCATCGCGTGCAGCCTGCGCAGTGCGAACAGTTCCGGCGGGGTGCGGTCCTGGTCCCAGATGCCGTTCCAGTCGTTGTCCACCTCGTGGTCGTCGAACGAGCAGATGAAGGCAACGGCGGCATGCGCGGCCTGCAGGTCGGCGTCGCTCTTGTACTGCGCGTAGCGGCGCCGGTAGTCGTCCAGCGTGTACAGCTCGTCGCCATGGTGCAGGCGCTCGACCGGGTTGCCGGCCGCGTCGTGGATCGCGTACCCGGCCTTGCGCGATGCCGCCTCGCTGCCTTCGTAGATGTAGTCGCCGTAATGGAACAGCGCGTCGAGGTCGTGCTCCCCGCTGAGATGGCGGTAGGCATCGAACCAGCCATGGAAGTAGGCCTGGCAACCAGCCACGGCGATGCGCAGGCGTTCCGGGACATCGCCGGCGCGCGGCGCGGTGCGCGCGGTGCCGGTCGTGCTGGCATCGCTGCCGTCGACCATGAAGCGGTACCAGTACGGCCGCGCGGGCTGCAGCCCGGCCACTTCCACGTGCACGCTGTGGCCGAGTTCGGGCCGTGCCAGGTACTCGCCGCTCTGTACGACGCGCGCGAAGTGCGCGTCCTCGGCCACCTGCCACTTCACCGGTACCGCGACCATCGGCATGCCGCCGTGCTCGTGCAGCGGCCTGGGCGCGAGTCGGGTCCAGATGACGAAACCATCGGGCCACGGGTCGCCCGAGGCGACGCCGAGGGTGAAGGGGTAGCCGTCGAGCTTCGGCGCGGCGTGTACGCCGCGTGCCGGGGCAAGCCCGGCGAACAGGGCCAGCGAGCTGGCACCGAGCAGGAACCTGCGGCGGCTCAGTTCGGGAAACGTGCGCATGGTCATCCTCGATATGCAGGAGGCGGCGCACCCTGCGGTGCGCGCGCCGGATGGATGTGGACGGCCTGCTCAGAAGCGGGCGCGGATGCCGATCGATGCCTTCTGGCCGCTGTAGATGTCGATCTGGCTGTGATGCCCGGCGCTGCCGGGCCAGATCTCGTCGTTCGGATACCAGGTGCCGCGGTGGCGCCTGAGCAGGTTGTTCACCGAGAAATACGCCTCCAGCCCCATGACGTTGTCGCGGGTCTTGCGGATGACGGTGTAGCTGCCCGACAGGTTGACTTCGGCATAGGGAATGAACGGCTGCGACTGGGTGATGGTCCCGCCCGGCGTGGTGATGTTGCCGGTCTGGCCGCGGTCTTTCTCGTTGGAATAGACGCTGTTGAGGCTCAGCCGCACCCGGCCGTGCTTCCAGCCCACGCCGAACTGGGCGACCTGCGAGGCCACCCGCGGCAGCGGCTCGGACGGATTGGCGTACATGTACGCGCCACGCACGGTCAGGCCGCGCAGGACGCCGGGCAGGTAGTCCATGGCGTGGTTGAATTCCAGCTGCCAGGCATCGACGCTGATGGCCTGGTCGGACTGGTTGGCCGACGTGCTGAAGATCGCGTCGGCATACAGGTCGCCGGTGTAGCCGAATTCCTGGGCCGACAGGTTGCGGGCGACGATGCCGTTGCTGATGCGGTTGTGGTAGTAGTTCAGCGCGACCAGCCCGACCGGTTCCCAGTACTTCACCGCGCGCAGCGCGAAGTTGTCCGAATACTCGGGCTTCAGGCTGGTATTCGGCGCCGTCACCACGGTCCCGTCCTCGGTCTCGGCCACCGACCACACGCCGGCGATCATGCCCACGTCGGGCCGCTGGATGGCGCGGTTGTAGCCGGCGATCAGGTCCAGGCCATTGTCGAAGGAGTACTTCAGCGAGACGCTGGGGAAAAAGTCGTCGTAGCGGCTGCGGCGTTCGATCCGGTCGCGGGTGAGGTACTGGTACTCCAGCCCGTCGATGGTGGTGGCGCGGCCGCTGGCGGGATCGACTGCATGGCCTGCGGCCGCCAGCTCCTGTGCGCTGAGCGGATCGAACTCGTAGCCGGTGTTGCGGGTCTGTTCCCAGCGCACGCCGAACTGGCCCTTCAGGCGCTGGCTGAAGTCGGCCGTCGCCATGAGGTAGGCCGAACCGATCTGCTCGTCCAGGCGGCGTGAGTTGGCGACATGGGCGTCGTACCAGTTCGCCGCGGTCAGCGTGTTGGTCCACTGCTCGGGGTTGGCCTGCATCATCTGGTACAGCCGGGTCAGGCTGGGCATGTACAGGCTGCCGCCATTCAAGGTGGTGACGGTCATGCCGCCGCGGCCGAAGGTGAACGCGTTGTCGCTGCGGATGTACTCGAGCAGTTCGGCCTTGCCCATCGGCCCGGTGTAGACCCACTTGTGCGCGGCCGAGGTGTTCTCGTAGGCGTAGCGGGTGGTGGACAGCTTCAGGCCGGTCTTCCAGGTCACCGGCACGCGGCCGATGTCCTGGTAGATGCTCAGGTCCAGGCTGCCGCCGGTGTTGCGCGCCTCTGCGGTCTTGCCGCTGCGGGTGGTGACCGTCGCCGGGCCGCTGAAGGTATAGCTCGACGGCAGGCTCCAGTCCGGGCCGCTGGTCTGGACGATGTTCCAGTCCTGCGCGTACTGGCTGCTGCGCGATGCGCTGACGTTGCCGGTCGAGGTGACCGGGTTGAAGCTCTGCACCTGGCCCTTGCGGGTCGAATCGTACTGGCTGTCGGAGTTGGAGTAGAACAGGTTGCCGGCCAGCCGGAACTTCTCGGTGCTCCACTCGAAGCTGGGGATCACGTTGCGGCTGTGGCCGAACTTGTAGTTGTAGGTGCTGGCCGTGCTCAGGGTGGTGGCGGTGGCGGCCGAGCGGGTGACGAAATCCAGCACCGGGTCGCCCTGCACGCCGCGCGAGCGGGCGTTGGTGGTGAACGTGGGTGCGGGCTGCGCGGCCTCGATGTCGCCGCGGCTGGCCGACGCCATCAGCGACAGGATCAACTGGTCGGTGGCCTTGAAGTCCACGCCCAGCGACGCGGCCCGGCGGTTGTACTCGCGTTCGTAGTTGGTGCCGACGATCGAAGTGACCGCGTAAGGTTCGGGGCTGGCCGCGGTGGGGAGGTAATTGCGGTTGGCGGTGGTCTGCACGTGCTCGACCAGGCTGGTGCTGTTGCTGATGCCCGCGGCCACGCCGAGGCGCCCATCGAGGAATACGTCGGCGTAGCTGGCCTTGAAGCCGGGCAGGAACTTCTGGTCGTAGCCGCCTTCGCGCGGGCCGCTGCGGTATCCGTCCCACAGCGCCGAGTGGGTGGCGCCGTTGACGTCGACGGTGATGCGCCGGCCCTTGCCGTCGAAGGCCTTGCGGGTGCGGATGTCGATGGTGCCGGCCGGGGCGTTGGCGCCCATGTCGGCGCCGCTGGTGGTGTAGACGGTGATCGAATCGACGCCGGTGAGGGCCGACTGCTCGAAGCTGAAGGTGCGCGAGGCCGCGGCGCCGTCGTTGGCATCGACGCCGGCCAGCTTGACGCCGTTGATGGTCACTCCGGTGTACTGCTGCGGCAGGCCGTGCAGCGAGATGTTGCGCGGCACGTCGTCGGCGGTGACGTCGAAGTCCACGCCCGGCATGTTCTTCAGGAATTCACCCGGGTTGCCGTCGATGATCTCGCCGTAGCTGTCGGCCGACAGCGTGTTGGTGATGTTCATCGACGCGCGCTGTTCCATGATCGCGCGTGCATCGCCTTCGCGTGCGCCCACCACCTGCAGCGTGTCCAGGGTGGTGTCCGCGCCACGCCCGGAAAGCGTGCTGTAGAGCTCGATGTCCACCCGTTGGCGGCCATCGCCGTCCAGCCGCACGGTCTTCTCGGCGTCGCCGAAGCCGGCATAGCTGACGCTGATGGTGACCTCGCCGGCCGGTACCTCGGCCAGGGCGAATTCGCCGCGCTCGCCGGAGTACACGGTGCGGCTGCCGGCGGCGGTGGCGATGCGCACCGCGGCATTGCGCAGGAAGCCACCGGTGGCCGGGTCGAACACGCTGCCGGTGATGTAGCCGGTGCCCTGCGCCGGCATGCCACCGGCGGCCTGCTTCCTGCGCAGGGTGATGATGCTGCCGTCGTCCGAGCCGATCTCTAGCCCGGTGCCCTGCAGCAGCTTGCGCAGCGCGTCGCGGGCATCCATCTCGCCACGGATGGCCGGCGTGCTGACATCCTGCAGCGAACCGGCGGGCGCCACGATCTGCACGCCGGCCTGGCTGGCGAACTCGGGAATCGCGTGCGCTGCCGGCTGCGCCGGTACGTTGAAGTTGCGTTGCTGCGCCATCGCCTGCGATGCGGAGGCCAGTGCGAATACCACGGCGCTGGCCAGTAGGAGCTTCTTCGGTTGGATCATCTCGCTGCTCTTGGTGTGGGGGTGCCCGACGGGGTCCCTCCATAGAGCTGCGGCACCGGGTGCTTCCTCCATCTGTCACGAAAAATTCATGTGCGTGGACGGCGTGCCGCGCCGACGTGGTTCAGTGCTGCCGGCTGACGACGACCACGCCGTCGCCCTGGCTTGCATGGGCGCCGAACACCGCGGCCGCGGCGCGCGCGAATCCAACCGGGTTGCTGGCGGCGAACAGGCCGGTGATGGGTTCGCTGGCCAGCTCCGGGTCGGCGATGACGATCCGGATGTCGCTGTAGCGGGAGAAGCTGCGCGCCGCGTGCGCGAGCGACTCGCCGCGAAAGGCGATCTTGCCGTCGCGCCATGCCAGTTCCTGTTGCAGGTCGGTGGCGGACAATGGGGTGGGCGCGGCCTTGCCGCGCCCGGGCGGTATCGACAGGCGCATGTTGGCGCCGATGCCGGCGCCGCCCGCGTTGCCGTCCACGGCATCGAGCCTGCCGTTCTGCACCACGATCTGCGCGGGCTGGCCGTCGAGCCGGCGCACTGCGAACGCGGCGGCGTTCGCGTCGAAGCGGCGGCCATCGACTTCCACCCGCAATGGCGTGGCATTGGCCGCGGCCTCGAAGAACACTTCGCCGCGCACCACCTGTACCCGCAGGTGGCCATCGTCCTCGTGGATGCGCACCCGGCTCTGGGTGTTGAGCGTGAGCGTCGAGCCGTCGACCAGCGGCACCCGGCGCATTTCGCCCTTGGCGGTGGCGTAGGCGGTGGGCACGGGAACGCTGACGAACAGCAGCGCCGCCAGCATCAGCGAGGCCGCTGCCGCACCGGACCAGCGCAGCAGCGTGCGCCGGCGGGCGCTGCCGTGGCGGGCGCGTGGCGCAGTCTGCACGGTGGCGTTGGCCCGCTCCGGCAGCCGTGTCGGTGGCAGCGCATTGCCGGCCGCGGCGGCCTTCAGCCACAGTGCCTGCGCCCGCACCAGCGCACCGCGGCGGCGGATGTCGGCGGCCAGCCAGTGGCGCAGCCGTGCCTGGTCGGCGGCGCACAGCGGTGCCCGATCCATCCGTGCCACCCAGGCCGCGGCGGCCCGTGCGATCTCACCGCTGCTTTCGCGTCCGTCCATGGGTCGATCTCGTTTCCGTGTGCAGCGTGGAGGGGGAGGGCGTGCGGACCAGGCTGGTGGTGATCCATTCGCCCAGCCAGCGGATGCCACGCGAGATGTGCTTTTCAACCGTGCTTTCGGACAGCTGCATGCGCCTGGCGATTTCCCGCTGCGGCAGGTCGTGCACCCGGCGCAGCACGAACGCCTCGCGGGTCTGCTCGGGCATGGCGGCGATGGCCTGCGCCAGCTGCCGCAGCTCATCGCGGTCGATGGCGCTTTCTTCCGGGGTCGCGGCGGCGTCGGCGAACTCGACGTGGCCGAAATCCTCCATCGCCTGGATCGGCACGATCCGCGCGCGGCGCAGGTTGCGTATCACCAGCGACTGCGCGACCTGGAACAGATAGGCACGCGGATTGAGGATGTCGTCCAGGCGCGTGCGCTCGGCCAGCAGGGCGTAGCTTTCCTGGATGATGTCGTCCACGTCGAAGCCGGCGCCGTGCCGGCGCCCGAGCCAGGCACGCAGCGCCGGTTCGTGCGGCAGGATGTGGCGTACGAACCAGCGCGTCCTTCCGCTGTCGTCGAGCAGGGCATCCGTTGCCCCCGTCTCTTCAATTGAAAGCGACACGCGACCTTCCCCGGCACCGTCCCCCGGCACGCAAGGGCGGGATCATGCCGCGGCCACGGTTGCAGTCCGGTTACAGCCGGCCATGGCCGTACTGCCCGGGTGTGCTTGGGCAGGGGCCTGCCATGCTCGCAGGCGGTGTGCCGCCGGGCCGGTGCCGGCGCGGTGCCGCCCACCGCTGGCCTCCCATGTTGCGCAGGCCCGGGCGCACTGCGCACCGGCTTGCGGCCCGCCTGGCAGGTACAGGTTTCACTCGGCTTTCCGCCGACTGCACGCTATCGTTGCGCCGCCGGAGGACGGAACAGGATGGAGCGATCGTGGCGGCGGGCGAAGGTACGGCCAGGTGGTGTGGAAGGCGGGACGGCCGTACAGGCCTGGTGGACGGTCGTGGGGGCGTGCTTGGCGACAGCTAGGGCGGTGACCCGGGGCCGGGTGCTGCGTGGATTGGGCCGGTCCGGGCTGGTGCTCGCCTGCCTGGCGGTGGGCGCGTGGGGCGCACTGGCGCTGTGGTTCCAGTTCCCCGGCGGTACCGTGGCCCGCGGGGTGGTCATCCTGCCCTGGTGCATTGCCGGGGTGTGGGCGCTGCGCGCGTGCTTTGCGTGCCGGCGGCGCTGGCGTTCGCTCGCGGTGTTCGCCGCGGCACTGGCGCTGCTGCTGGGCTGGTGGGCGACGATCCAGCCGCGCCAGGACCGGCAATGGGCCGATGACGTCGCCCAGCCGCTGCATGCCCGCATCGAGGGCGGGCGCCTGCTGCTGGACAACGTGCGCGATTTCCACTGGCGCGGCGAGGACGACTACGACGTCCACTGGGAGCGGCGCGAGTACGACCTGGCGCAGGTGCGTTCGGTCGACCTGATCCTGTCCTACTGGATGGGACCGGCGATCGCGCACACGCTGGTCTCCTTCGGTTTCGCCGACGGCCGGCAGGTGGTGTTCTCGCTGGAGATCCGCAAGGAGCGCGGCGAATCGTTCTCGGCGCTGGGCGGCTTCTTCCGCAGGTTCGAGGCGGTGCTGGTGGCCGCCGACGAACGCGACATCGTGCAGGTGCGCACCAGCGTGCGCGGCGAGGACGTGTATCTCTACCGGTTGCACGGCCTGGACCAGGACGGGATGCGCGCGCTGCTGCGCGACTACGTCGCGCAGGCGCAGGCGCTGGAGCGGGCGCCTGCGTTCTACAACACGCTGACCAGCAACTGCACCACCGTCGTGTACGAACTGATGCGCCGGATCGTGCCGACGCTGCCGCTGGACTACCGGCTGCTGCTTTCCGGCTACCTGGCCGAGTACGCCGACGATGTCGGTGGGCTGGTTCCGGGGGTGCCCTTTGCCACGCTGCGCGAGCGCGGCCGCATCACCCAGCGCGCCCGCGAGGCGGGCGACGTGGCCGATTTTTCCCGCCGGATCCGCCAAGGCGTCCCCGGCATTGCCGAGGAACATGTTCCATGACGCATGGGCTGCAGGCGCGCATGCGCCACTGGCTGGCTCCGTTGTTCGCCGCGGCGCTGCTGCTGTCCAGCGGCTGCGCGATGGTGAAGGTCAAGCAGGTCACGCCGGCCGATTACGCGATGCTCAAGCGCGAGGACATCCTCAGCAGCGGACGCCTGAGCGCGCTGTCGCAGGAGTCGCTGAGCGTGATCGGGCTGACCGCCGCGCAATGCGCCAGGGACCTGCCCGCATGCCGGCAGACCGTGGCCACCACCGACGGGCTGCAGGCCGAGCAGCGCCTGTCCACGCTGGCCGAACTGTGGATGCAGCAGGCGCTCGCGCTGACGCCGCGGGCCCGGGTGGGTGAGGCGAATCCGTTGTCCGATGCCGCGCTCGATGCCTGGCTGGAGACCGCGCGTTACGCCTATGCCTACCTGTTCTTCAGCGGGCGTACGCCGGCCGAGCGCGCCCTGGAGGACCGGCTCACGCAGGTGCGCGACTACTACAACTACGCCGCCGAGCAGACCGCGGCCGTGGTGTTCCAGCACACCCGCGCCCGCGTGCTGGAGGGCGCCGACTACCGCAGCCCGGTACAGGTGGACCGCTGGACGATCCGCTCCGATTTCGACCGGCTGCAGCTCGATGGCGTTCCGCGGCAGCTGGTGTCGGCCGCCTCGGTGAGCTTTGCCGGCCTGCGCAGCACCTATCGCCGCGATGGGTTCGGCGCCGAGCTGGTGGTGGTGATGGAAGCGCCGCCGCTGGCGGTTCCGGTGGACGGCGCCGGCCCGGTCGCGGCGCCGGTGTTCAGCGAGATGCCGGCGATCAACGCCACCGCGCTGCTGCGCTTTGGCGGCGGCACCCTGGACGAGGTGCTGGCCACGCGCGAGATCCGCCTGGAGGCATGGTCGCCGGACACCACCACCAGTCTCCGGCTGGAAGGCCAGGAGGTGCCGCTGGCGGCCAACTTCACCGCCGCCTACGGCCTGTGGATGGCGCAGTCGGGGTTCGCCACCGAGTCGCTGCGCACCCTGTTCGGCCGCGGCGAGGGCATCCGCGAGCCGCATATCTACCTGATGCAGCCGTACGACCCGGACCGGCGCATCATCTTCATGCTGCACGGCCTGGCCAGCAGCCCGGAGGCCTGGGTCAACCTCGCCAACGAGATCATGGGCGATCCGGAAATGCGCCGGCACTACCAGATCTGGTCGGTGTACTACCCGACCAACGCGCCGATCGCGCTGAACCGCTACACCGTCAGCAACGCGTTCAACCGGACCCTGGACCACTTCGACCCGGGGCGCACCGCGGCGGCGACGCACGACATGGTGTTCATCGGCCACAGCATGGGCGGGGTGATCGCGCGGCTGATGCTCAGCGAATCGGGCGACACCCTGTGGAACGGCGCGGTGGAGCGCTTCAACCTGCGCGGCGAGCGCCTGCGCCGGGTCGAGGCCCGGCTCGGCCCGCTGGCGCGCTTCTCGCCGCAGCCCGATGTCGGGCGCGCGATCTTCATCGCCTCGCCGCATCGCGGCACCGATATCGCCGGCAACCGGCTGGGGCGCCTGATCGGCAAGCTGGTGCGGCTGCCGCTGACCATCCTGGGCAAGTTCGAGGACGTGTTCCTGGCCATGCAGGACGTCGAGCCGTCCGCGGACACGTCCAAGCCGCCGCGCATTGGCAACAGCATCGACAACCTCAAGGCGACCGATCCGTTCATCAGCGCCTCGTCCGCGCTGCCGATGGCGCCCGGGCTCAAGTACCACTCGGTCATTGCCCGGCGCAAGGCGGACATGCCGCTGGAGGCGTCCGACGATGGCCTGGTGCCGTACTGGAGCGCGCACCTGGACGGGGCGTTGTCGGAGAAGGTGATCCTGTCCGGGCACAGCGTGCAGGAAACCCCGGAAGCGGTGCTCGAGGTACGCCGCATCCTGCGCCAGGACCTGCGCATGCACGACGGCGCCGACCACCGCTGAGCGGATCCGCGCCGGTGGGCTTCAGTGTTGGTGGGTCGAGCGGTCCACGGTGATGCGCGGCGGCCGTGCCGCCAGTGGACGGCTGGTGTCAGCCGGCGCCGGCCAGCTCCTGCCCGCGCCGTGCCGCCGCGGCCACCGCGTCGCCCACCAGGGCGTGGAAACCGCCGCCGGCCAGGGTTTCCAGCGCGGCCTGGGTGGTGCCGTTGGGCGAGGTGACGGCCTGGCGCAGGGCGCCGGGACTCTGCCCGCCCTCGGCGAGCATGCGTGCCGCGCCGAGGATGGTCTGCACCACCATCTGCCGCGCGGCGTCATCGGCCAGCCCCTGCGCGCGGGCGGCGTCCTCCATCGCCTCGGCGAGGGCGAAGACATAGGCCGGGCCGCTGCCGGAAACCGCGGTGACCGCGTCCATCAGGGCTTCGCGTTCGATCCAGCGGATCTGCCCGGCACCGGCGAGGATGGACTGGGCGAGCTGGCGCTCGGCGTTGCCGACCTCGGCACCGGCGTACAGCCCGGTCATGCCGGCGCCCAGCAGCGCCGGGGTATTGGGCATGGCGCGGACCAGTACCGCGGCGTCCCCCAGCCAGCCGCGCAGGGCGGCAAGGGTGACGCCGGCGGCGATCGACACGACCACGGTGCCGGCGCGCAGCCGCGGCGCCAGTTCGGCGCAGACCGCGGCCATCACCTGCGGCTTGACCGCCAGCACCAGCACCTGTGCGTCCAGTGCCGCCGAGGCGATGGCGGCGGCGGTGCGCACCCCGTGCTCGTGCTGCAGGGCCTGGCGCAGGGCGTCCTGGGGTTCCACGACCTCGATCGCGGCGGCCGGCATGCCGGCCCGGGTCACCCCCGCGATCAGGCTGCGGGCCATGTTGCCGCCGCCGACGAAGGCGATGCCGGCGGGAAGGGAAGACGTCGGGTGATTGCCGCTCATGCAGGCCTCGTAGCGATCGGGTGGCGTGTCCCGGGCGTCGGCCACAAGGCGCCGCCCGGCCGGACAGTGTAGCCAGACCCGCGGCCCGGGGGTGCCAGGGCACCGGCCGCGCCGGCAACGGCGGTCGTCGCGCGGCCGGCGCGGCAGCCGCTGTGACGCGTTGCCTGCAATCGGCAGCGGTGGATCGACCTCTTACGCCGGAGGGCTATACTGCGCGGCAGGGGAAACACCTTCCAGCCATCCGCAACCTCGGGGAAACACAGCGTATGGACATCGCTGAACTTCTGGCGTTCTCGGTCAAGAACAAGGCCTCGGACCTGCACCTGTCCGCCGGCCTGCCGCCGATGATCCGCGTCGACGGCGACGTGCGCCGCATCAACATCCCGGCACTGGACCACAAGCAGGTCCATGCCCTGGTGTACGACATCATGTCGGACAAGCAGCGCCGCGATTACGAGGAATTCCTCGAGGTCGACTTCTCCTTCGAGATTCCCTCGCTGGCGCGCTTCCGTGTCAACGCGTTCAACCAGAACCGCGGTGCCGGTGCGGTGTTCCGCACCATTCCCTCCGAAGTCCTGACCCTGGAGGACCTGGCGTGCCCGCCGGTGTTCCGCCAGCTGATCGAGCAGCCGCAGGGACTGATCCTGGTCACCGGCCCGACCGGTTCGGGCAAGTCGACCACGCTGGCGGCGATGGTGGACCACATCAACAAGAACGAATACGGCCACATCCTCACCGTCGAGGATCCGATCGAATTCGTGCACACCCCGCAGAAGTGCCTGATCAACCAGCGCGAAGTGCACCGCGACACCCACGGCTTCAACGAGGCGCTGCGCTCGGCGCTGCGCGAGGACCCGGACTACATCCTGGTGGGCGAACTGCGTGACCTGGAAACCATCCGCCTGGCGCTGACCGCCGCGGAGACCGGCCACCTGGTGTTCGGCACCCTGCATACCAGTTCGGCGGCCAAGACCATCGACCGCATCATCGACGTGTTCCCGGCCGGCGAGAAGCCGATGGTGCGCTCGATGCTGTCCGAATCGCTGCGCGCGGTGATCTCGCAGGCGCTGCTGAAGAAGGTCGGCGGTGGCCGCATCGCCTCGCACGAGATCATGGTGGCCACGCCGGCGATCCGGAACCTGATCCGCGAGGACAAGGTCGCGCAGATGTATTCGGCCATCCAGACCGGCCAGCAGGCGGGCATGCAGACCCTCGACCAGAACCTGCAGGACCTGGTCAAGCGCAGCCTGATCACCCGCAACCAGGCCCGCGAGTACGCCAAGGACCGGCGCCTGTTCGAATAAGGCGCGGGACGGCGCGGCAAGCCGCGTCGCCGTTGCGCCGGGGAAGGCGTACAGTCGGTACCGGCAACGCCGTCGGCCCCGGGGGAGGGCGGCGGCGCCGGCCTGCAGATCAAGGTTCCACAGGAGCCCGTTATGAGCACCATCGATTTCACTTCGTTCCTCAAGCTGATGGCGCACCAGAAGGCGTCGGACCTGTTCATCACCGCCGGCATGCCGCCGTCGATGAAGGTGCATGGCAGGATCAGCCCGATCACGCAGACGCCGCTGACCCCGCAGCAGAGCCGCGACATGGTGCTCAACGTGATGACGCCGGCGCAGCGCGAGGAGTTCGAGAAGACCCACGAGTGCAACTTCGCCATCGGCCTGTCTGGCGTGGGCCGCTTCCGCGTCAGCTGTTTCTACCAGCGCAACCAGGTGGGCATGGTGCTGCGCCGGATCGAGACGCGGATCCCGACGGTGGAGGAGCTGAACCTGCCGCCGGTGATCAAGACGCTGGCGATGACCAAGCGCGGCATCATCCTGTTCGTCGGCGCCACCGGCACCGGCAAGTCGACCTCGCTGGCGGCGATGATCGGCTACCGCAACCAGAATTCGACCGGGCACATCATCACCATCGAGGACCCGATCGAGTTCGTGCACAAGCACGAAGGTTGCATCATCACCCAGCGCGAAGTGGGCATCGACACCGACAGCTGGGAAGCCGCGCTGAAGAACACCCTGCGCCAGGCGCCGGACGTGATCATGATCGGCGAGGTCCGCACCCGCGAAGGCATGGACCACGCCATCGCCTTCGCCGAGACCGGCCACCTGGTGCTGGCGACGCTGCATGCCAACAACGCCAACCAGGCGATGGACCGCATCATCAACTTCTTCCCGGAAGACCGCCGCAGCCAGCTGCTGATGGACCTTTCGCTCAACCTCAAGGGCGTGGTCGCGCAGCAGCTGGTGCCGACGCCCGATGGCAAGGGGCGCCGGGTGGCGATGGAGATCCTGCTGGGCACGCCGCTGGTGCAGGACTACATCCGCGACGGCGAGATCCACAAGCTCAAGGAAGTGATGAAGGAATCGGTGCAGCTGGGCATGAAGACCTTCGACCAGAGCCTGTTCGAGCTGTACCAGGCCGGCGAGATCAGCTACGACGACGCGCTGCGCCATGCCGATTCCCAGAACGAGGTGCGCCTGCGCATCAAGCTCTCGCAGGGCGGCGATGCCAAGACCCTTTCGCAGGGGCTCGATGGCGTGGAGATCGCCGGCACGCGCTGAGCCTGCGCCCGGCCGATGGCCCTGCCGGTGGACGGGCAGGGCAGTAGCGGCTGTCGCTGCCCCGCTGCCGCCGAGGAGCGCGGGCCTGGGCTGGCCTTTCCCACTCTGCCCGATTGTCGTGGCGGCGGCCATGCGAGGCCCGCCCGCCTGGCGCGCGTGCGGATGATCATCGGTGGATGCCGGCGAGCGGCGGGGCGTGCGCGCTGCCGTGGTGTCGCGTTTGCGTGCGTGCGTGCGTCGGCAGGCAGCGCCGGGCCGGCCGCATTGAGCGGGTCATCCCCTGCCTGGCCCGCATTGCGCCGATGGGGATGCCGCGCAGTCTGCCCCCTTGGAAGAAAGGCAAACGGCAGGCGATACGTGGCCGTTGTAATTTCGTGAAATCCACGTGAAAATGTGACCCATGTAGGAATTGAAGTGCGGGCGACCGCTCAATTCCGAGAAGGGGGCTTCTGTCTTGCATGTAACGCGTTGCTGCCGAACGGCAGCGACGGTGGGTGCGTGCGCGGGTGGGTTTTCGTCCTTCCCGGCGACGGATGGCGGCACAGGCGGGTAGTGCTTTGAAAATGGGGGCTTGATGGTTCCAGTGCTTGAAGAAGCTGCCCGGGCCGCATCCGCGTGCCCGTCGGGTATGCCTTTGCCGCGCCTTGCGCGCCTGTGGCGCCCCTTGGGCTCAGTGCTGCTGATCGTGCTGCCGTGTGTCGCAGCGGCCGCACCGGCCGCCAAGGGCACTTCGCCTGCCCCCGGGTCGAGCCTGCCGGCACGCAAGCCGGGACTGTGGGAGGTGACCCTGGCCGCGCATGCGGCGCAGGGCCCGGGGAGCGCGATGCAGCCCGAGGTGACGGTGCGCCAATGCACCAGCACCGCCGTGGAGCCGGTCATGCTGCTGGCGCTGCTGCCGGCGCAGGAAAACTGCAGCCGCACGCACGTCACCCGGCGCACCGGGCAGGGGGGCGGCCATGAGATCGCCACGACCTGCAGCACCCACCAAAGCCCCGTCCAGGGACGCATGGAACTGTGGGGCGACCTGCAGTCGGTCTATGGCGGCACTTTCAGCGTCAGGTTTCCGCAGGCGCCGCAGAACAACGTCGGCCCGGTGCGGTTCCAGGGGCGTTGGCTGGGGCGCTGCGGTGCCGGGCAGCGCGCCGGCGACATGCTCCTGCCCAACGGCATCACGGTGAACGTTGCCGACGATGCCGCGCGCGTCCAGAGCCATGCCCATTGAATGACATCACCTGCCCCGGCCCCGCGTCGCGCGGGCACCGCGAGCCGCGGCCACCGGGTGGCCGCTCTTCCAATCCACATGCCGCATTCGAATCACGGGTACCGCCCATGAAGGCTTCAGCTCATCCCCCCGTCAACACCGCACCTTCCATGCGCGAGGGGCTGCAATGCCGGCGCGCCGGCTTCATGGGCTGGCGGCCGCGCATCGGCGCGGCACTGGCGGCGCTGGGCCTGTTCTCCCTGCTGGCGGTGGCGCCCGCGGCGCAGGCGCAGATCAGGAACGGCGGTTTCGAGACCCAGAGCTTTTCCGACTGGACGCTGCGCGACTACAACCGCCCGAACGTCCTGGCCACGGATGCGCCGACCACCACCGCGCAGCTGGGGCTGGTGGCCACCGGGACGACGACGACCGGCGGCAACGGCAGCGGCTACCGCGCGCAGATCCTCACCTCGCCCGGCACCGCGGCCAATACCAACGGCATCCTGCAGTTCCCGTTCTCGGGAACCGCATCGGCCCTGGTCGGTGGCAACGACGGGCAGGCGAGGAAGGCGACCTCGATCGAGCAGGAGGCCACGATGACGCTGGCCGACGTCGATCCCGTGGACGGCAAGGTGCATATCCGCTTCGCGATGGCACCCGTGCTCTACGACGCCGGGCACAGCGCGGTGGAACAGCCGTTCTTCTTCGTGGAAGTGGTCAACAAGACCAAGGGCAACACCCAGCTCTTCCAGACGTTCAACTTCGCCGGACAGGCCGGCATCCCGTGGACCCGGGTCGGCAACTACCGCTCCACCAACTGGCAGGGCTTCGACATCGCTCCCGGCAATGGCCGGCTGGACCCCGGTGACGTGGTGGTGCTGAAGGTGTTCGTCTCCAACTGCCAGCCAGGCGCCGCCGATCACACGGCACAGGTCTACATGGACGTGTTCGGCTCGAAGATGCCGGGCCTGAGCGTGGCCGCGTCGGGGCCGTCAACCACCAAGCCCGGCGAACAGGTCACCTACACCTACAACTACGTCAACAACAGTGGCGTCTACGCGCTGGGATCGATGGTGCGCCTGGCCGCGCCGGTCACCGCGGACGGCAAGTACCTGGCGTTCGTCCCCGGCAGCTACCCGAACACCTGCACCGGCGTCCACGATGGCATCCCGCCGCGGGCGGACTACATCGATTGTCCGGTGGGCGACCTGGTGAACGGCGCCGGCGGCAGTTTCCCGGTCACCTTCACCGTACCGGCCGACGCCGCGACCTCGGGCAGCGGTGCGGTCATCAACAACGGCGATTACGACGTCCGCGCCAACACCGTGAGCCCGTTCATCGGGCCGCTGGTGAAGACCCGCATCGCCGCCGGCGCGGCGGTCCTGGTGGACCTGGGCATCGCGATCGGCAACGGCAACGTGCCGTCCTACCTCGCCGGCGGAGCCGTCACGTACGAAGTGACGGTGACCAACCACGGCCCGGTCGACGTCACCGGCGCGCTCATCCGTCAGACCACGTTGAGCGGCGTGACCAATGCCGCCGCGGCCAGCTGGACCTGCAGCGCGCCGGGCACGGCCAGCTGCGGCGCGGCCAGCGGAACCGGGGCGCTGGATACCACCGGCAACCTGCCGGTGGGCCAGACCCTGGTCTATACGATCACCACGTTGAACGCAGCGGCTGCCGGCACGCCGGTCGTCACCGTGGTCACGGTGGCGCCTCCGGCGGGCATGACGGACAGCGCGGCGGCGAACGATTCGGCCGGCATGAGCACCCCGGTCAGTACCGCCCAGTACACCCTGACCGTCAACACCCTGGGCGCGGGCTCCGGGCGGGTGGATGCCGTGCCTGCCGCGGCGGCCTGTCCCGCGGCTCCTGTTCCGGCGGCGGCCTGCAGCCAGCAGCAGCTGGGCCAGAACGAAGACGCTTACCTGACGGCGGTCGCCGGTGCCGGGAGCATCTTCAAGCGCTGGGATCCCGCCGGGGACTGCACGGCGGTCAATGGCAGCGAGTGCCACGTGAACATGGGGTCGGCCAACAGGAACGTCACCGCGGTCTTCGCGCGTGCCTGGGTGGTGTCGCCCACCGTCATCGGCGGCACCTGGACCGGTGAGCCCTCGGTGGAGGAAGGCTCGACCGGCACCTTCACGGTCACGCCCAACGTGGCCGGCAGCGTGCCGACCGTCGTTTCCGACACCTGCGCGGTGACGCAGAGTGGCCCGGTCGGCGGCAAGTACACCTACACGACGGGGCCGGTATCGGCCGACTGCGCGTTCCGCATCGAGTTCCCCAGCCCGGTGCTGGCGGTCAGCAAGAGCGCCTCCGTGGCGAGCGCGCCGGTGGGTACCTCGTTCGACTATGTCATCCAGGTGAGCAACACCGGTGCGCTGGCCACCACCGCGCCGGTGCAGGTGAGCGATTCGATTCCGACGGGACTGACGATCGTGGCGGCATCGCTGCCCGGCGGTTGCACGCAGAACCAGCAGGTCGTGTCCTGCACGATCGCCTCGCTGGCGTCCGCCGATACGGTGACCCGTACCATCCGGGTCACCGCCACGGCGGCAGCGACCGGCAGCACCAGCAACACCGCGACCGTGAGCGGCGGCGGTGACACCGCCTGCCCGGTGGCGAGCCCCTGCCGCAGCAATACGGTGATCGTGACGGTCGGTAGCCGGCCGGACCTGGCCATCACCAAGAGCGCCTCGGCGGCGACCGTGGTGGTTGGCGCGGCATTCAACTACACCCTCGTCGTGACCAACTCCGGCACCGGGCCGACGACCGCCGCCGCGACGGTGACCGACGTGATACCGACGGGCCTGGCCATCGGCAGCCTGCCGTCCGGCTGCGCGCTCGACCCGGCCGGCAGCCAGACCGTGGCCTGCACGATCGCCGCCGGCCTGTCCAACGTGGCGCCCGGCAACACCGCGACCTACGTGATTCCGGTGACGCCGACGGCCGTGGCTGCGGCCGCGGGCAGCGTGAGCAACACGGCCAGCGTGAGCGGTGGCGGCGATCCGGATTGCACCACCGGGTGCGCCAGCAACGCGGTGACGACCACGATCACCGCGCCGGCACTGGCCATCGCCAAGAGCGCCTCGGTGGCGACGGCGGTGGTCGGCGTGGCATTCGACTACACCCTCACCGTGAGCAACACCGGCACGGCGGATACGACGGCCGTCGCCACGGTCGTCGATGACGTGCCGGCCGGCCTGACCATCAACACCGCCCCGGGCTGCGGTATCGCCGGGCAGACCGTGACCTGCACGGTCGCGGCGGGTCTGACGACCGCGACCCCGGCGGACTTCACCATCAACGTCACCCCGACCGCGGCCGCGGCCAGCAGCGTGCAGAACACCGCGCGCGTCAGTGGCGGTGGCGATCCGGATTGCACCGCCGGCTGCGCCAGCAACGCGGTGACGACCACGATCACCGCACCGGCACTGGCGATCGCCAAGAGCGGTCCGGCAAGCGCGATCGTGGGCGTCCCGTTCGACTACGTCATCACCGTCAGCAATACCGGGACGGCGGACGCGATCGCCGATGCGACGGTCGTCGACGAGGTGCCCGCGGACCTGCTGATCAACACCGCCGCCGGCTGCGCCATCAGCGGCCAGACGGTGACCTGTACCGTGCCCCGGGCCAGCCTCGCGATCAACGCGACGGCGACGATCACCATCAACGTGTCGCCGATCATCCATGGCAGCAATGCGGTGAACACCGCCCGGGTGGCAGGCGGGGGCGACCCGGCGTGCCCGGTGGGCGCGCCCTGCGCAAGTGCCGCGGTCACCACCGCGCTGATCGCGCAGAACCCGGTGCTTGACCTGGTCAAGAGCGCGACCGTGCCGACCGGCTACGGTGCCGGCGAAACCCTGACCTACAGCTTCGTGTTGACCAATGCCGGCAACGTGGCGCTGACCGGCGTGGCGTTGAACGATCCGCTGCTGGGCGGCGCGGTGGCCTGTCCGGGCACCACGCTGGCCGTGGGTGCGTCGATGACCTGTGGCCCGCGCCTGTACACGCTGACCCAGGCGGACGTGGATGCCGGCGTGCTGGTCAACAGCGCCACTGCCCGTGGCCTGCCGCCTGCACCCGCCCCCGGCGTGGCGCCGAAGGCGGTCACCGGCAGCAGCAGCACCCGCACGCCCATCACCCATGCGCTGGACCAGGAGCTGGGCAAGGCCGTGACCGCGGACAGCACCGGCGGCGACGCGGCCGTGGGCGACGTGCTGACCTATACGGTGACACTCACCAACAGGAGCAATGCGACGCTGGCCAACGTGGAGCTCAGCGATGCCCTGATCACGCCGCGCAGCATCGTCTGCGCCAGCGTGGCCCCGGGCGCGGTCTGCCAGCTGGTGGGTACCTACACGGTGACCCAGGCCGACGCCGACGCCGGCCTGGTCCGCAACACCGCGCGTGCCAGCGGCCCGCTGTGCCCGGCCGGCACCGGCGATCCGCGCTGCAGCACGATCCTGAGCACGCCGGTGGTGTCCATCCGCGCCAACGACGATGGCGCCACGACCAAGGCCGGCATGCCGGTGACCATCCCGGTGCTGGGCAACGACACCCACGTCGGCGGCGCGATCGATCCGGCCAGCGTGACGCTGACGGCGACCTCGGCGGATGGCACCCTCAGTGTCGATCCGGCGACGGGTGCGATCACCTTCGTTCCCGCGCCCGGTTTCGCCGGTACCACCACCTATTCCTACCGGGTTTGCCTGGCCGCGCCCAACGCGACGGTGTGCGACACCGCCACGGTGACGGTGGTGGTGGCGCTGCGGTTGATCGTCGCGGTGGATGACGTGCCGCCGGCAACCGATGGCAGCACCGGCGCGCCCTCGCTGGGCAATGCCTACGACAACGACACCCTCGACGGGGCGCCGGTCGACCCGACGAAGATCACCGGCACCGTGACCACGCCGGCCACCCCGCTCAAGGGCGGCCCGGTGCCGGTGCTGGATCCGGCCACGGGCGAGGTGAGCGTGCCATCGGCAACGCCGGCCGGCACCTACACCATCGGTTACCGCATCTGCGAGGCGCTGCATCCGGGCAACTGCGCCGACGCAAGCGTGACGGTCACGGTCACCGCGCCCGCGATCGAGCCGGCGGGTGACAGTGCCGAGCCGCTTTCCGGCGACGGCGGCGGTACGACCCCGAGCGTGCTGGAAAAGCACACGCTCGGCGGGCGTCCGATCCGCCCCGGCGAGGTCACCCTGGTGCCCGGCGTGCCGTCGCACCCGGGCCTGAAGATGAATCCGGACGGCACCATCCGCATCGGTACCGCGATCCCGACCGGCACGTACACCTTCCCGTACACGATCTGCGAGGTGCTGAATCCGGGCAACTGCGTCACCGCCACGGTGACCGTGATCGTCGCCGGCCAGGTGCAACTGCGGGTGACCAAGGTCGCCGGCATGCGCGAGGTGCGCCTGGGCGACCTGGTGCGCTACACGCTGACCGTCGAGAACAGCGGCACTGTCGGCCTGGTGGGGGGCAGCGTCATCGATACCCCGCCGGCGGGCTTCAGCTACGTGGAAGGCTCGCTGCTGGTCGAGGATGGCGACAACGCCGCCACCGTGGCCGGCCAGCGTCCGCTGCGCTTCGACGGGCTGGACGTGCGCGCCGGCGGCAAGGCGCGGCTGGTGTACCTGATGCGGGTGGGGGCGGGCGTGCGCGCCGGGACCCTGGTCAACCAGGCGCAGGCGCGCTCGCTGGAGGGCGAACCGCTGTCCAACGTGGCCACCGCCGAGGTGACCCTGGCGGGCGATCCGCTGCTGGACGACAGCCTGGTGTTCGGCACGGTGTTCAACGACCGCGATGGCGATGGCTGGCAGGACAGTGCCGCGCTGACCGGGGTCACCGTGCAGGGCGGATTCGCGCCGGGCGCCTACGTGGCCCATTCCACCACGGTGGATCGTGGCGACGGCATGCAGCCGCAGGCCGACGCCAGCGCGCCGCTGCTGCATGGCATCGTCGTGGGCGCGATCGGCGGACGCCAGTCTGAAGCCGATCCCGCCCATGCGCGCCAGGTGGTGGTCCGCCAGCGCCTGCGGGCACTGGATTTCAGCGATGACTTCGTGCTGACCAGCGACCAGGGCGTGAGCGTGCGCATGGACCGCGCGGGCGTCACCACGGTCCATCGGGACGGTGAGGCGGCCAAGGGCATGAACGCGGCGGCACCGACCGTCGAGCGGCGCATCGCCCACGGCGCGGACGATTACGTGGTCGATTACGTGATCGGCAATGCCGGCATCGACGAGCGCGGCATCCCCGGTGTGCGCATCGCGTCGGTGGAAGGGCTGCTGGTCGAAACCGACCAGTACGGCCGCTATCACCTGGCCGGCATTCCCGGCGGCGCGTGGGAGCGCGGTCGCAACTTCATCCTGAAGGTCGATCCGTCCACCCTGCCGACCGGTGCGGCGTTCACCACCGACAATCCGCTGCTGCGCCGGGTCACCCCGGGCATGCCGGTCCGCTTCGACTGGGGCGTGAAGCTGCCGGAACGGGCGGTCGAGGGTGGCGCGCGCCAGGTGGAGATGGAAATGGGCGAAGTGTTCTTTGCGCCCGGCAGCGCCCAGGTACAGCCGCGCTACCGGCAGGCGGTGGAAGCCATGGCCGCGAAGGTGCGCGAGCACCCGGGCATGGAAGTGGTGATCCAGGCCGCGGCCAGCAACGAGGCGCTGGCATTCGAACGCGCGGCGGCGGTCAAGGCCGCCCTGCTGGCGCAGCTCGACGAGGCCACGGCCAGGACCTTGAGCGTGGTCGCCCGGGCCAAGGTGGGCGACACCGCGCCGCTGGTGGCCGGCATCGACGGCCAGGGCGTGCTGCTGGGCACGGTGCTGTTCGATACCGGCAAATCGGCCATCCGGCCTGGCTTCGAAGCGTTGCTGGACACGGTGGCTGCCGCGCTGGAACGGCTGGGCAGCGGCCGCGTCTCCATCGTCGGCCACGCCGACGTGCGCGGCTCCGACGCCTACAACACGGCCCTGGGCCTGGCGCGTGCCAAGGCGGTGTCCGATGCATTGGGCAAACGCCTGGGCGCCGAAGCGCGAAGCAGGCTGCGGGTGGACAGCGCGGACGTTCCGGCGGTGCCGGTTGGCGTGCGCAAGTAAGGGGCCGGTCATGGACAAGCGTATGAAGATGAAGCTACTGGACTACACCCTGCTGTGCCTGCTGGCCGGCGCGACCACCCCGTTGGCCACGGCCGCGGCGAAGCTGGACGGCGGCGCGCCCGGCGGGTCCACCGAGCCTGCCGAACCCATCCAGGGCGGCGCGCCGGAACAGGCGCCTGCGGCGCTGGACTGCGGCGCGGACGCCTGCACCGGCGACGACGGCCTGCTGTTCCAGCTGCGCACGCGCAGCCATGCCGCCCCGGTGACCCGGGGCACCCATGCGGGTTCGTCCTCCGACGCCCTGCAGCCAGACCGCCGTGTCGAGGTATCGGTCGAACCACAGGGCCGGGCCGTGGCGATGGGCAAGTACTCCATCGACCTGCCCGGTGGCGGGGTGGTGTGGGCGACCGAGGACCCGACCCTGGGCGCTCCGGAGCTGTCGGTATCGGCGCCGTCGATGGTGGCCTTCGATGGCGAGCGCGTGCTCAAGCCGGTGCAGTTCTATGCGCGCGGCAACTATCCGGCCTTCATCGAACGGATGGAGGTGCGCCTGTACCGCGCCAGCGACGCCGACCTGATCGAGCCCGTGGCCACCGTGCCGCTGGACGTGGCGGCGGTCAGCCATGGCGACTGGGATGGCGTGTTGCCGGGCAAGTACCGCTTCCGCAAGGGCGATGAGCTGGTCTACGTGCTGCGCGCCACCGGCGCCAACGGCCAGTTCGACGAAACCTCGCCGCGGGTGCTGCAGCTGGTGTCGCCCGAAGATGCCGAACGTGGCGCCAGTGCGCTGCGCAACAGCACCGAGAAGCGGCTGGGCAATGCCCTGAGCGCCGAGCAGGCGCAGACCCAGAGCCTGATCGACGACGTCTTCGCCGGCAGCGGCCTGCGCCAGCAGAACATCCCGCTGTACGGTTCGCGCATCCGCATCCAGGGCCGCAACATCCCCGCGGGCATGGCGCTGAGCATCAACGGCGAAAGCTATCCGGTGGACCTGGAGCGCAAGTTCGTCGCCGAGTACCTGATGCCGGTCGGCGCGCACCGTTTCGACATCGGCGTGGGCGGCGAGGGTGGTCCGGCGCACCGCCTGGACGTGGACGTCACCGGGCGCTACTTCTTCGGCGTCGCGCTGGCCGACGTGACCATCGCGCAGAACAAGGTCAGCGGTTCCAACGAGCCGTTCCGTGGCGACGCCAACTATCGGGACGACGTCATCAGCGATGGCCGGCTGGCGCTCTACGGCAAGGCCAAGCTGCGCGGCCGGTACCTGGTGACAGCGCAGGCCGATACCACCGAGCGCGACCTGGACCGGCTGTTCAACGGTTTCGGCAAGGCCGATCCGCAGGACATCTTCCGCCGCCTCGACCCGGACCTGTACTACCCGGTCTACGGCGACGATTCCAACACCCGTCGCGACGTGGACACGATGGGCCGGTTCTACCTGCGCATGGACTGGGACAAGAACCAGGCGCTGTGGGGCAACTACGCCACCGGCCTGACCGGGACCGAGTTCGGCCAGTACCAGCGCGCGCTGTACGGCGCGGCGCTCAACTGGCGCTCGAACGCCAGCAACCGCTGGGGTGATGCCGGCAGCGAACTGCGCGTATTCGGTTCGCAGGCCGAAACCGCGCCGGGCCACAACGAATTCATCGGCACCGGTGGCAGCCTGTACTACCTGCGGCATACCGACCTGCTGCCCGGTTCGGACGTGGTGACCCTGGAGATCCGCGACCGCAGCAGCGGCCGTACCGAGAACCGGGTGGTGCTGCAGCGCGGGGCCGATTACGAGATCGACGAACTGCAGGGCCGCATCCTGCTGACCCGCCCCTTGGCGCAGATCACCCGCGACAACAGCCCGACCCTGACCCGCGATGCGCCGCTGGACGGCTTCGAACAGCGCCTGCTGGTCGACTACGAGTGGGTGCCGACCGGCTTCGATGCCGATGACGTGACCGTGGGCTTCCGTGGCAAGCACTGGATCGGCGACCACGTCGGCCTTGGCGCGACCTGGGTCGACGAGAACCGGGCCGGCGAGGACTACACGCTCAAGGGCGCCGACCTCACCCTGCAGGCCGGCAAGGGCACCTACCTGAAGGCCGAGTACGCGCAAACCGAATCCTTCGGCGTGCCGGCGTTCTTCTCCGACAACGGCGGCCTGAGCTTCATCCAGCAGAACGACACCGCGTTGAACCGCAAGGGCGATGCCCGCTCGCTCGAAGCCCGCGCCAATTTCAGGGAGCTGGGCTGGACCGAACAGGACTGGGCCGCCGGTGCATGGTGGCGCCAGACCGACGCCGGCTATTCCGTGTCCCGCTACGACACGGGCCTGCCGGTGACCGAATACGGCGCCGAGATGCTGGGCCAGTTCACCCCGAACCTGGGCCTGTACACCCGCTACACCCGCGCCGAGCGCGGTGCCGACACGCTGGCCCAGGCCCAGGCCTCGCTGCAATGGCAGGCCAGCGACGCGGGGACCCTCAGTGGCGAACTGCGCAGGGTCGATCAGCAGGGCAGCTACCTCGATGCGGTCGGCACGCTGGCGGCGGTCAAGTACCTGCACCGCTTCGGCGCCACGATGGAGCTGTACGGCGTGGCCCAGCTGACCGTGGACGACGACGGCGGCAAGTACGCCGACAACGATGCCTTTACCCTCGGTGCCAAGCACCTGTTCGGCAACAACTCGTCGGTGGGCGCGGAAGTGACCGACGGCGACCGTGGCAACGCCGCCACGCTCAATGCCGAGTACCGCATCAGCCCGGAACACGCCTTCTACGGTGGCTACACCTATTCGGCCGATACCACCGAGCGCGACCCGCTGTTCAATCCGGGCGGGCAGAACGGCTGGACGCTGGGGCAGCGCTGGCGGGTTTCCAGCCAGGTCAACGTGTTCAACGAAAGCCAGTTCCTGAAGGAGCGCGGCGAGGCCGGGCTGGCGCATACCTTCGGCATGGATTTCTATCCGGCGCAGGGCTGGAACACCGGCTTCACCCTGTCCAATGGCGAACTGGAGAGCACGGGCGGCGGCGTGGTCGAGCGGCGCGCAGCCAGCATTTTCGGCGGGCGCACCTCGCCCGACACCGATTGGCAGAGCAAGCTGGAATGGCGCCGCGACAGCGGTGCCGAGCGTCGCGAGCAGTGGGTCAGCACCACACGCATGACCCACCGCATCAACGACAGTTGGCGCATCGCCGCGCGCTTCAACTACGCCGATACCGACGACCGCCTGGATCCCGCCGCGGGCGCCCGTTTCGTCGAAGGCAATTTCGGCTTCGCCTATCGTCCCTGGAACAGCACCCGCTGGGGCCTGTTCGGCCGCTACACCTACCTCTACGACCTGGCGTCGATGGGCCAGCTGGGCGGCGCGCAGTACGACCAGCGTTCGCAGATCGTCTCGTTCGAGGGCGTCTACCGCCACGACCAGCACTGGGAATTCGCCGGCAAGCTGGCCCGCCGCGAAGGCGAGGTGCGCATGGGTCGCGGGGCCGGCGTGTGGCTGGATTCGGCCACCACCTTCGGTGCCATCCAGGCGCGCTACGAACTGCGCGCGCAGTGGCATGCGCTGGGCGAATACCGCCAGCTGCAGGTCAAGGACGGGGGCACCCGGCAGGGCTTCCTGGTGGGCGTGGACCGCGACCTGAGCGGGAACTTCCGCATCGGCGCCGGTTACAACTTCACCGAGTTCAGCGACGACCTGACCGACTTCGACTACGACCACGAGGGCTGGTTCGTGAACCTGAGCGGTCGCTACTGAGCCTGCCGCCGCGCAGGCGCGGCAGGTGTGCGCCAGGCGCCCGGGCAGGGGCCTGGCGCCACGGCGGAACGGCGCCGGCCGGCGCCGGGCGCAATCAGCCGCCGGCGCCGCCCAGCCACGGCGGCGACGCCGCGCGGATGTCGGCCATCACCGGGCAGTCATCGCGGTGCGCGCCGGGCAGGTAGCCCAGGCTCATCAGGAATTCGCCGGTGATCTCGCCGCCGGTGAAGCGGAACGTCCTCTTGAACAGCTTCACCCAGTCGGCTTTGGGCCGCGGGTGGTGCGCGTCCAGCCACTGCGCGAAGCCGCCGTGCGAGTCGCGCAGGGTGCGGATCACCCCGGCATTGTGGATGGCGGCCAGCACCTTGAGCCGGTTGCGGATGATGCCGGCGTCACCCAGCAGGCGGGCGATGTCGGCCTCGCCGTAGGCCGCCACGACATCCACGTCGAAGCCGTGGTAGGCGCGGCGGAAACCCTCGCGCTTGCGCAGGATGGTTTCCCAGCTCAGCCCGGCCTGGTTGATCTCCAGCAGCAGGCGCTCGAACAGTTCCTGCTCCGCACGCTGCGGGAATCCGTACTCGCGGGCGTGGTAGTGGGCGTGGACCGGGTGACCGGGCGCGATGTCGCAATAGGCGCTCATGGGCGGCGATGGACCCTGGGCGGGCCAGTATAGGCGTGCATGCCTGCGCCGGCGGCGCGCTCCGGGCGCGGCCGCGTGGCTGACGGTAGAATGCGGCCATGTCCACGCACTTCGACAATCTGGCCAATCACCTGCTGGTCGCCTTGCCCTCGCTGACCGATTCGGCATTCGCGCGCAGCGTCGCGCTGATCTGCCAGCACGACGACAACGGCGCCATGGGCGTAGTGGTCAACCAGCCCTCGGAATACACCCTGGGCGAAGTGCTCTCGCAGATGGAGATCGACACCGGCGACGAGCGCCTGCGCGCCGTGCCGGTGCTCAATGGCGGCCCGGTGCACACCGGGCGCGGTTTCGTCATCCACGACGATGCCCGCGACTGGGATTCCAGCCTGGCGGTGGGCCAGGGCCTGTACCTGACGACCTCGCGCGACATCCTCGAGGCCATGGCCCGTGGCGATGGCCCGCGCAATGCGCTGGTCACCCTGGGCTGCGCCGGCTGGGGTGCCGGGCAGCTGGAGCAGGAACTGGCCGAGGACAGCTGGCTGACCGTGCCGGCCGACCCGGTGGTGCTGTTCGACGCGCCGCTGGACGAGCGCTGGCAACTGGCCGCCTCGCGCATCGGCGTGGACCTGTTCCGCCTGGCCGGGTACAGCGGCCATGCCTGATCCGGCGCCGCTTCCGGCCGACAGCACCGTGCTGGGCTTCGATGTCGGATCGCGCCGCATCGGCGTGGCCATCGGCAGCGCCTACGGCGTGGGCGCTCGTGCCCTGGCGGTGGTCGAGGTGCGCGGCGACGGCCCCGACTGGCCCGCGCTCGACCGGCTGCAGCGCGAATGGCGCCCGCATGGCCTGATCGTCGGCGACCCGCTGACCCTGGACGGCGACGACCAGCCCAACCGCAAGCGCGCGCAGGCCTTCGCCCGGCAGCTGCTGCAGCGCTACCGGCTGCCGGTGCTGCTGGTGGACGAGCGCTCCAGTTCGGTGGAGGCCGCGCGACGCTTCGCCACCGAGCGCGCCGAGGGCCGCAAGCGCCGTCGCGACGCCGCCAACCTGGACGCGGTCGCCGCCGCGGTCATCATCGAACGCTGGCTGTCCGCCCCCGGCGACGCCACTCCCGTTTCCTGACCCCCAAGACCTGCCATGACCGCCTCCCAACTCGATGCCGACGGACGCCTGCGCCACCTGCTGACCCTGGAGGGGCTGCCGCGCGAACACCTGCTGCAGCTGCTGGACCGCGCCGGGCAGATCCGCGACGCGGCGGTGGGCCGTGTCGGCAACAAGCGCGGGGTGCTGGCCGGCACCGCGGTGTGCACGCTGTTCTTCGAACCGTCCACCCGCACCCGCAGTTCGTTCCAGCTGGCCGCGCAGCGGCTGGGCGCGGACGTGCTGAACTTCGACGCCTCCACCTCGTCCACGCGCAAGGGCGAGACCGCCTGCGACACGCTGCGCAACCTGGAGGCGATGGGCGTGCGCGGCTTCGTGGTGCGCCATCCCGACGACGGCGCGGTGGCCGAGCTGGCCGCCGCCGCGGGCGAGGGCACCGCGCTGGTCAACGCCGGCGACGGCCGCAGCGCGCACCCGACCCAGGGCCTGCTGGACATGCTGACCCTGCGCCAGGCCAAGGGCCCGGACTTCTCGAAACTGAAGGTGCTGATCGTCGGCGACGTCAAGCACTCGCGCGTGGCGCGCACCGACCTGCATGCGCTGCGCACGCTGGGCGTCGGCGAAATCCGCGTCTGCGGCCCGCAGTCGCTGTTGCCGGACGAAGACACGCTGCGCGGCTGCGTGGTCGGCCAGGACTTCGATGCCATGCTCGAAGGTGCCGACGCGCTGATGATGCTGCGCCTGCAGCGCGAGCGCATGGAAGAAGGCCTGGTGCCGTCGCTGGAGCAGTACCACGCCGAGTACGGCCTCACCGCCACGCGCCTGCGGCGTGCCGCCAGCGACGCGGCGGTCCTGCATCCGGGCCCGATCAACCGCGGCGTGGAAGTCACCGACGAAGTGGCCGACGGCCCGCAGTCGTGGGTGCTGCGCCAGGTCGCCAACGGCGTGGCCGTGCGCATGGCGGTGCTGGAAACCCTGCTGGGCTGAGCGGCGCGTCGCGGCGCCGGCCCGCGGCCGGCGTTACCGGCGCTGCGCGAACAGCCACTGCCACATCGCCGGGTCGGCGTAGGTGGCGTCCCAGGCGTTGTGGTTGCCCTGCGGGTACTCGGTGTAACGCACATCGCGCGCGTCGGCCTGCTGGAAGGCTGCATGCAGCCGGCGGTCGTCGTCCGGCCGCACCACGTCGTCGCGCGCGCCATGGAAGATCCAGACCGGGGTGTCCTTCAGGCGCAGGGCCATGGCCTGGTAGGGGTCGGCTTCCGCGGCGACGGCCTCGACCCGCAGGCCCGGCCGTTCGGCGCGCGGAGGGCGCACCGCGCCGCATACCGGTACCAGCGCGGCGAAGCGCCCCGGGTCGGCCAGGGCGATGTTCCAGCTGCCGTAGCCGCCCATCGACATGCCGGTCAGGTACTGGCGCCCGCGGTCGGCTCCGAACTCGCGGATCGCCGCATCGAGCGCGGCGACCGCCAGGCGCGCGTTGCGTCCGCTCCACTCCTCGTCCCTGGCCACCTGCGGCAGCACCGCCAGTGCGGGGAAATCCGCCGCATGGGCGCGCAGGTAGGGGCCCAGCCCGACTTCGGTCTGGCGCCTGCCGTCGTCGCCGCGTTCGCCCGAGCCGTGCAGGAACAGCACCACCGGCAGCGCACCGGCCCCGCGCGCCGACGCCGCCGGGACGAATACCTGGTAGGGCATGCGCACGCCATCGAGCTCGACGCTGCGGGCGACGAACCGGCCATCGCCGCTGCCGGCAAGCGTGGCGCAGCCGCCAGCGACGGCCATCAGCACGAGCAGGGCAAGGTGATGCAGACGGGGCAAGGCCATGGGACGTTCCGCGCCGGGGATGCCGGCATCGTAGCGGTGATGGCAGGCCGGTGCCCGGTGCGCCGCATCATCTGCGGCGTGGCGCGCTGGCCAGGATGGCCAGCTGTCCGGCGGCCTCGGCATTGCCGGCCGCGGCGGCGGCCTGGACCTGCGGCAGGTCCGGGTGCAGCACCACCAGCAACGGGAACTCGCATTGCGGGCAGGTGTACTCGCTCTGCTCGTCGTGCAGTTCCAGCTCCATCTGCCGGGAGCTGCCCTGCCATTCGCAGGCGGGGCAGGTGTGGCGATGGTCGCGCCATCCGGGCTGGTAGTAGTCGCTGAGGGTGGTGGTCATCGGGGGTGTCCGGCGTGGGGGGCACGTGAGGGCCGGCCGCAGTGCCGGCCGTGATCGCGGGTGCGCGGCTCAGCGCAGCAGCACCAGGGTGGCCAGGCCGAGGAAGGTGAAGAAACCCATCGAGTCGGTGATGGCGGTCAGGAAGATGCCGCTGGCCAGGGCCGGGTCGAACCCCAGCCGCTTGAGCGTCATCGGGATCAGTACCCCGGCCGACGCCGCCAGCAGCAGGTTGCAGGTCAGGGCGATGAAGATCACCAGCGACAAGCCGGGGTTGTGGAACCAGACCAGCACGATCAGCCCCAGCACCGCGCCCATCAGCAGGCCGTTGAGCAGGGCCACGCGCAGTTCCTTCCACAGCAGCGCCTTCACGTTGGAGGCGCCCACCTGGCCCAGCGCCAGGCCGCGCACCATCAGCGCCAGCACCTGGGTGCCGGCGTTGCCGCCGAGGCCGGCGACCATCGGCATCAGCACCGCCAGCGCCACCAGCTTGTCGATGGTGCCTTCGAACTGGCCGACCACGTTGGCGGCGACGAACGCCGTGCACAGGTTGACGAACAGCCACACCAGGCGCCGCCGCATGGCGCGCCAGACCGGGCTGAACAGGTCTTCGTCCTCGTCCAGGCCGGCCGCGCCCAGCGCCTGGTGCTCGGCCTGGGCACGGATGATGTCCACCACGTCGTCGATGGTGATGCGCCCGATCAGGATGTTGTTGTCGTCCACCACCGGTGCCGACACCCAGTCATGGTCGGAGAACTGCCGCGCGACCTCGTCGGCGCTCTCGCCCACGTCGATGGCCGGCTGTTCGTCGTCGACCAGGCGGTTGATCGGTGTGCTGTCCTCGTGGGTGACCAGCGAGGCCAGCGACACCCGGCCCAGGTACTGGTGGCGGCGGCTGACCACGTACAGGTAGTCGGTGTGGTCGGGCAGTTCGCCGCGCAGTCGCAGGTAGCGCAGCACCACGTCGATGTTGACGTCGGCGCGCACGGTGACCACGTCGGGGTTCATCAGGCGCCCGGCGGTGTCCTCCGGGTAGGACAGCACCTGCTCCAGCCGCTCGCGGTTCTCGCGGTCCATCGACTTGAGCACTTCGTCGATGACCGTGTCGGGCAGGTCCTCGACCAGGTCGGCCAGGTCATCGATGTCCAGGTCTTCGACCGCGGCGATGATCTCGTCCGGGTCCATGTCGGCCAGCAGGCTTTCGCGCACTTCCTCGCCGACGTGGACCAGCACCTCGCCGTCGTCTTCCTGGTCGACCAGGCCCCACACCACCTCGCGCTTGCCCGGCGGCAGCGATTCGAGCAGGTTGCCGATCTCCGCCGGCGCCAGCGTGTTGACCAGCCGCCGCACCGGCCCCAGCCGGCCACTGTCCAGCGCGTCGGAAAGCATGCGCAGCTGGCGCGCGGTCTTGTCGTGGCGTACGGCTTCGGCCATCGGGACTCCGGGAACGGGAGGGCCGCGATGCAGGATGCGGCAAGGAAGGTGTCGGGCGCGTCATTATCACGCGCCGGTGTTTCAGTGCACACCCTCTGCGTGGATGCGCGGCGCCCGGGCGCCGGCGTTCAGGGGGGACAGGTGCCGGCGAGCCAGCGCTCGATGCCGCGGCGGTCGCGCGCCTGCAGCAGCTTGCCGGCGCGTGCGCGCAGCTCGCCATGGTTGCAGTCGCGGATCGCCCGGCGCACTTCCAGCAGGGTCGCCGGGTGCAGGCTGAACTCGGTCAGGCCCAGGGCCAGCAGCAGCGGCGTCATGCGCGGGTCGCCGGCGATCTCGCCGCACACCGACAGCGGCGTGGCATGCGCGCGCGCGGTGCCGATCACCTGCGCCAGCAGCTGCAGCACCGCCGGGTGCAGCGGCGAATACAGCTCGCCCACCGCCTCGTTGTTGCGGTCGGCCGCCAGCAGGTACTGCACCAGGTCATTGGTGCCGACCGAGAGGAAATCGACCTGGTCGATGAAGGTCGGCAGGGCGATGGCCGCGGCCGGCACCTCGATCATCGCGCCGACCGGCACGTGCTCGGCCAGCACGTGGCCTTCCTCGCGCAGCGCCGCCACCTGCCGGGTCATGCGCCGCTTGAGCGCGAGGATCTCCTCGCGGGTGCTGACCATCGGCACCAGGATGCGCACCGGCCCGTAGCCGGACGCGCGCAGCAGCGCGCGCAGCTGGGTGTCGGCGACCTTCGGATGCGCCAGCAGCAGGCGGATGCCGCGCAGGCCCAGCGCCGGGTTTTCCTCGCGGCCCAGCACCAGCCCGCTGCGATCGGCCTTGTCCGCGCCCAGGTCGAGGATGCGGATGGTCACCGGCCGGCCGCTCATGCCGAGCACGGCGTCGCGGTAGTGATGGAACTGTTCCTCCTCGTCGGGCAGGCCGTTGCGCTGCAGGAACAGGAACTCGGTGCGGTACAGGCCCAGCCCGTGCGCGCCCAGGGTGTGCGCGTGGGCCACGTCCTCGCGTGACTCGGCGTTGGCCAGCAGGGTGATGTCCACCCCGTCCAGGGTGCGGCTCGGCTTGGAGCGCAGGTGGCCGAGCTCGCGCTGTTCGCGCGCCAGCTCGCGCAGGCGCTGGCGGTACTGGCGCAGGTCGTCGGCGGCCGGTTCCAGCACCACTTCGCCGCTGCCGCCGTCCAGGATCAGCACGTCGCCGTCGTTGATCCGGTGCAGCACGCCGCTGGCCCCGACCACCAGCGGCAGGTGCAGGCTGCGCGCGAGGATGGCGCTGTGCGACAGCGGGCTGCCGGCGCTGGTGACGATGCCGACCACGCCCTGCGACTGCAGCTGCGCCAGCTCCGAGGGAGCGACGTTTTCGCACACCAGGATTTCGCCCGCCAGGCCCTTCATGCCGGTCGGGCGCTTGTGCAGGAATGCGTTGATGCGGCCGATGACGTGGTCCAGGTCGTCCAGCCGGCTGCGCAGGTAGTCGTCCTCCATGCCCTCGAACACCTGCGCCAGGGTGTCGCGCTGCAGGCGCAGGGCATAGGCCGCGCTGTAGCGCTGGCTGCGGATGAGTTCGTCCAGCGCCAGCAGCAGTTCGGGGTCGTCCAGCAGCATGGCGTGCAGGTCGAGGAACTCGCCGACCTCGGCCGGCAGAGCGCCCTGCAGGCGCTGGCGCAGCTCGCGCATTTCCGCGCGGGCCGATTCGATGGCCTGGTGCAGGCGCTGCAGTTCGGCCTCCACGGCGCTGGCGGCAATGCGCTTCTCGGTGACTTCCTGCGCATGCGGCAGGCGCACGCGGGCGCGCCCGAGCGCGCTGCCGCGCGATGCGCCGTGGCCATGCAGGCGCAGCGCGGTCATGCCGCCACGCCTCCCGGCGTGGTGCGGACGGGAACCGACGCCGCGTCCGCCGCCATCAGCTGTCCTCGTCGAAACGGCGCTCGAACAGATCCACGACCGCCGCCATCGCGTCGGCCTCGTCCTCGCCCTGTACCCGCACCGTGACCGGCGTGCCCTGGCCGGCGGCCAGCAGCATCACACCCATGATGCTCTTGGCGTTGACCTCGCGGCCCTTGGCCACCAGCGTGGCATTGGCGCGGAAGCCGGACAGCAGCTGCACCAGCTTGGCGGTCGCGCGGGCATGCAGGCCCAGGCGGTTGGATACGGTGAGTTCGCGTTCAAGCATCGTCGATGATGGCTCCATTTCGGGCGCCCGCCGCGGCGGTGGCGGGCAGTTGGTCCAGTCCCTGTTCCGGATAATTCATCACCCGCAGCAGCATCGGCAGGCTCAGCGCCGACACCCGCCGCACCGGCGTCCCCAGCCGCGCCAGCCGCGCTGCCAGGTTGCTCGGGCTGGCCCCGTACAGGTCGGTCAGCACCAGCACGCCGTCCGGGCCCTCGACCCGGCGCATGGCCGCCGAGGCCAGTGGCAGCTGCGCGTCCAGGTCCGCGTCGAACGGGACCTCGAAGGCCTCGGCGTCGAGCGGAAGCTGGCGCAGCAGGCGGGTGGCGACTTCCAGCAGGGAAGAGCCGACGCCGGGATGGGTCACGAGAAGAATGCCGCAGGTCATTACTGAACGTTAACAGGTCGGGTGCAGTCCGCGATAGCGCCTGGATCGCGCCCTGCGCGCACCATTCAGTCCTGTTCGCGGTGGAACGTGGCCACGTCCGGCCAGCCCTGCGCGCGCGCATGCCGGGCCAGGCGCTCGGCCAGGTACACCGAGCGGTGCTTGCCGCCGGTGCAGCCGAAGGCGACGGTCACGTAGCTGCGGGTATCGTTGCCCAGCTTGGGCAGCCAGGTATCGAGCAGGTCTTCGAGCTGGGCCGCGTAGCGCATCACCTCCGGCTGCGCGTCCAGGTATTCGCGGACCTCGCGGTCGCGGCCGGTCAGCGAGCGCAGTTCCGGGTCCCAGTGTGGGTTGGGCAGCACCCGGGCGTCGAACACGAAATCGGCCTCGGCCGGGACCCCGCGCTTGTAGGCGAAGGACTCGAACAGCAGCGACAGGCCACTGCCGTGGCCGAGCGCGTATTCGGTGATCAGCTTGCGCCGCAGCTGGTGCACGTTGAGCCGGCTGGTGTCGATCACGGCGTTGGCCTCGCGGCGCAGCGGCGCGGTCAGTTCGCGCTCGCGGACGATGGCCTCGGGCAGGGACAGGCCGAGCTGGCTGAGCGGATGCCGCCGCCGGGTGTCGGCGAACCGCGCCAGCAGGGTGTCGTCGTCGGCCTCGAAGAACAGCAGGGTCGCATCGATGTCGTGGTCGCGCGCCCGCTGCCGCCAGTTGGCGAGCTGGCTCAGGTCGCTGCGGCCGCGCACGTCGATGCCCAGCGCCAGGCGCCGCGGCCGGTCGTCGGTGCGTTCGCCGAGCACGCCGCGCACGAACTCCGGCAGCAGGTCCACCGGGATGTTGTCCGAACAGTAGTAGTCCAGGTCCTCGAAGGTCTTGAGCGCCACCGACTTGCCCGAACCGGACAGGCCGCTGACGATGACCAGCAACGGGGCCGGCGTGGCGTTCATGGGGTGCGTTGCTCCAGCAGGTTGCTGTGGCGGGCGATGAACATCGCCGCCGGGTCGATGCCCTTGGTGCGCAGGATGTGCAGGCGCGTGGCCGCCTCGGTCAGCACCGCCAGGTTGCGGCCGGGCATCACCGGCAGGGTGATCAGCGGCACGTCCAGGTCGAGCACGTGGCGCTTGCCGGAGTCGCCGGTGAGGCGTTCGTAGCCGTAGCTGCCGGGTTCGGTCATCGGTTTGGTCAGGTGGACGATGAGCCGAAGGTACTTGTTCTTCTTTACAGACGTGTCACCGAACATCTGGCGCACGTTGAGCACGCCCAGTCCGCGCACTTCCAGCAGGTCCTGCAGCAGTTCCGGGCAGGTGCCGTCGAGCACGTCCGGCGCGATCTGGGTGAACTCGGGCGCGTCGTCGGCCACCAGCCGGTGGCCGCGGCTGAGCAGCTCCAGCGCCAGTTCGCTCTTGCCCGAGCCGGCCTCGCCGGTGATCAGCACGCCGATGGAATAGATCTCCATGAACACGCCGTGCAGGATGATCCGCGGCGCCAGCGTGCGCGCCAGGTGGTAGGACAGGTGGTTGAGCAGCTCGTGGCCGCGCCGCGGCGACACCCACAGCGGGGTCTGCGATTCGTCGGCGGCCGCGCGCAGGTCCTCCGGGCAGCCGTGGCTCTTGGTGATGACCAGCGCCAGTGGCCGCGCCTGGATGATGCGCTCGATCACTTCCCAGCGCTGGCGCGAGTCCAGCGAGTCCAGCCAGGCCAGTTCCTCGGTGCCGAGGATCTGCACCTTGTTCGGGTAGATGGTGTTGAGGTAGCCGGCCAGCGACGGGCGCCGCGCGACGGTGTCGCCGGCGTCCAGTTCGCGGTTGCCGCCGGCCTGGCCCGCGGCCCAGCGCAGGTCCAGCTTCTCGCGCTGCTGATCGAACAGTTCGCGGGCGGTGATGCGGGTATTCATGAGGGACGGATCCGCTGCGGATGGTCGAGGATCTGCTTCAGCGCGCTGCCGTCGTTGGCCGCGCGCAGGGCATCGCGGACGTGGGCGTCGGAGAAGATCTCCGCCAGCTCGGACAGCAGCATCAGGTGCTGGTGGGTGTAGTGCTCGGGCACCGCCATGGCGAACACCAGGTCGACCGGTTCGGCGCCGCCGAAATCGATGGGTTGCAGCAGCCGCAGGAAGGCGCCGCGCGGGTGTTGCAGGGTGGGGGAGCGGCCATGCGGGATGGCGATGCCATGGCCGATGGCGGTACTGCCGACGTTCTCGCGGTCGCACAGGCTGCGGAAGATGCTGTCGGCGCCGGCTTCGCGGCAGGCAAGCAGGCTGGCGGCGGCGCGCAGGGCGCTGTCGCGGTCGGCGGCCGCGAGTACCCGGGTACTCACGGCCGCCATCAGGTCATTCAGGGGCATGACTGCAACGGACGGTGGCGGATGTCAGCCATTGTCGCGCAGTGCATGGGAGGCGTGTGGCAGATGCTTTTCCTTGTGCTTGATCACCAGCCTGTCCAGCTTGTCGGCCAGCACGTCGATCGCCGCGTACATGGTCTGGCCACCGGCCTCGGCGTGCAGGGTCTGGCCGGGGAGATTGGCGCTGGCATCGACATGGTGCTCGTTCTTCTGCAGCGACAGGGTCACCCTGACTTCACAGTGCTGGTCGAAGTGCTTGCCCAGCCGTTGCAGCTTGGTCTCCACGTACTCCTTCAGGGCGGGGGTGACTTCCACGTCTTTACCAAACGTTTCGATACGCATCGGATGCCTCCTGTGGTTCTTTGGTTGCCAATGAACCCTGCCGCCCGCCGCGAACGTTTCAGACAAGGCGTACGCGTTCGTGGGAGGCGGAGATGTTCATGGCTTCACGATACTTCGCCACGGTGCGGCGCGCCACCGGTATTCCGCTGCTCTTGAGCATGTCGGCCAGCTTGGCGTCAGAAAGCGGCTTGCGCGGGTTCTCGGCCTCGATCAGGCGCCGGATCATCGACTGGATCGCGGTGCTGGAGGCCTCGCCGCCGCCATCGGTATCGATGCCCGAGGCGAAGAACGCGCGCAGCGGCAGGGTGCCGCGCGGCGTGCGCACGTGCTTGCGGGCGATGGTGCGGGAGATGGTGGATTCGTGCAGGTCCAGCTCGGCGGCGATCTCGCGCAGGGTCAGCGGCCGCAGCGCCTGGGCGCCGAACTCGAGGAACCCGGCCTGGTGGTGCAGCAGGCTGTTGACCACGCGCAGCAGGGTCTCGCCGCGCGCTTCCAGGCCCTTGAGCAGCCAGCGCGCCTCCTGCAGCTGGCCGCGCAGGTAGCTGGCGTCGGCATCGCCGCAGCGGCGGATCAGCTGCTCGTAGCCGCGGTGGATCACCACCCGCGGGCCGGCATGGCTGGCAAGGGCGGCCTTCCAGACGCCGCGCTGGCGCCAGACCACGCAGTCGGGAACGACATAGGTGTCCGGGGACACTTCGCCCAGCTGCCGGCCCGGGCGCGGGTCCAGCGTGCGCAGCAGCTGCACCGCCTGTTCGACGGCCTCGGCCGGTTGCCGCAGTTCGGCGGCGATGCCGGGGATGCCGGCCCGCGGCAGGCGTTCCAATGGTCCCGCGGCGATCTGCCGGGCCAGGCACAGGCCCGGCGTGGCGGCGGGCAGGGTGTCGAGCTGCAGCGCCAGGCATTCGCCCAGGCCACGGGCGCCGACGCCGGCCGGATCGAAGCGCTGGATCCGGTGCAGCACGGTGAGGATCTCGTCCTCGCCGGCAGCGATGTCCGGGTGCAGCGTTTCGGCGATGGATGCCAGCGGTTCGCGCAGGTAGCCGTCCTCGTCCAGCGCGTCGATCAGGGCGACGCCGATGGCACGGTCGCGTGCGCCCAGGTGGGACAGGTGCAGCTGCCACAGCAGGTGGTCGGCGAGGGTGTCGGCTTCGGCGACGCGCTCGCTGGCGTCACCGTCGTTGTCGTCGAACGAGCCGCCCTGGCCGCCGCTCCACTGCTCGCCTTCGCCGGGCCATTCCATGCCCTCGTCGGCGCGGCCGTCGCCGGCATCGGCCGCCGCAGGGGATGCGTCCGCTTCGCCGGCCGGCTCGCCCGGGGCGGCCTCGTCGGCCCATTCCAGCAGCGGGTTGCTCTCCACCGCCTCGGCAAGTTCCAGTTCCAGCTCGGTGCTGGACATCTGCAGCAGGCGGATGGCCTGGCGCAGCTGCGGCGTCATGACCAGCTGCTGTCCAAGCGATGTCTGCAGCCGTGCTTTCATCCCGGTTCCAGGCAGAAGGAGGACCGGCCTGCCGCGGCTGGATCAGAGCGTGAAGCTGTCTCCAAGGTAGACGCGGCGGACGTCGGTGTTGGTCAGCAGTTCGTCCGGCGCTCCCTGCGCCAGCACGCTGCCCTCGTTGAGGATATACGCGCGGTCGCAGATTCCCAAGGTCTCGCGGACGTTGTGGTCGGTGATCAGCACGCCGATGCCGCGCTGCTTGAGGTGGGTGACGATGCGCTGGATCTCGCCGATCGAGATCGGGTCGACGCCGGCGAAGGGTTCGTCAAGCAGGATCAGGCGCGGCTTGGCGGCCAGCGCGCGGGCGATCTCGCAGCGGCGGCGCTCGCCGCCGGACAGGCTGGCGCCGGCCTGGTCGGCGACGTGGCTGATCTGCAGTTCGTCGAGCAAGGCCGACAGTTCGCGCTCGCGGCCACCGGCGTCCAGGTCCTCGCGCAGTTCCAGCACCAGGCGGATGTTGTCGGCCACGCTGAGCTTGCGGAACACCGATGGTTCCTGCGGCAGGTAGCCGACCCCCAGCTTGGCGCGCGCGTACATCGGCTCGCCGGTGATGTCGCGGCCGTCGAGCACGATGCGGCCGGCGTCGCTCTCGACCAGCCCCACGATCATGTAGAAGCAGGTGGTCTTGCCGGCACCGTTGGGGCCGAGCAGGCCGACCACCTCGCCGGCATCCAGCGACAGGCCGAACTCACGCACGACCTCGCGGTTCTTGTAGCGCTTGCGCAGGCCTTCGGCGACGAGCATTACTTCTTCTCTCCCGCCGCGGCCGGCGCCTTGTTCTTGGGCTGGATCACGGTACGCACGCGGGTACCATCGCCGCCGCTCTGCATGTCGCCGCTGCGGGTGTTGTAGACCATGCGCTGGCCGGCGTTGGAGCCACGCTCGGAGTCGACCTTGTAGTTGCCGGTCAGGATGATCACCTCGCTGTTGACGTTGTAGTCCATGTTGTCGGCGCGGGCGTTCATCCAGGTGCCATCGTCCATCTGCTGCTTGAGCGTGGCCTGCTTGCCGGCAAGCACGACGCGTTCGGTCTCGCCGTTCTTCTGGATCACGTCGGCGGTGTCGGCATGGATCTCCAGCGTGCCCTGGACGATGACCACGTTGCCGCTGAAACGGTACTTGCCGTTGCCGCCGGCCAGGTTGCCGCCACTGTTGTCGGCGACGATGTCCATGGGCTGGTTGCGGTCCGATTCCCTGGCCGCGGCCACGCCGGGAACGAGCGCGGCGGCGAGCAGGACGGTCGGCGCGAACTTGGCGAGCTCAGCGAGCCTGGCGGGCAGCATTGGGTTCATAACGGGTCTTGACCTGGGAAAGGAGGGAATACTGCCGGGATTTCAGGTCGGCCTCGAAGCCGACGCCGCTCTGCCGCAGGCCCGGGCGGGCCATGGTGACGGGTTCGGCGGTACGGGCCAGGCTGCGTTCGGGGAACACGTCCAGCGCGGTGGTACGGAACGTCGTCGGCGGGGTGCTGCCGTCCTGCGGGCTGTCGCCGGCGACATTGCCGCGCAGGCGCAGCTCCTCGCCCTTGGGGCTGACCCAGCCGGTGTCCGCGCGCAGCTGCCAGTGCCGGCCCTCGGCGTCGGGCAGCAGGAACAGCGGCCGGACGATGGTCGAGGTCTGGTCGGCGGCGTTGCGCTCCATGGACGGCGCGCGCAGCGTGGCCGCCTCCTTGCCGTCCTTGTCGAGGGTGACGATCTCGAAATCGCCCAGCACGTAATCGGTGCGTACCTGCGAAGCGCCCGACGGCGCGTGGGTCCCACGCTGCCGCCATGCCGACCAGCCGCTGGCCAGCGCCGCCAGCAGCAGGCCGATGCCGATGACCATGCGCCAGTTCATCGCGCGTACTCCGCCACGACCGCGTCGAGCCGGCCCTGCAGCGCCAGCAGCACGTCGCACAGTTCGCGTGCGGCGCCGCGGCCGCCCTCGGCGCGGGTCTGCCAGTGCACGCGCCCGGCGATCAGCGGGTGCGCGTTGGCTGGCGCCACCGCCAGCCCGACCGCGCACAGCGGGGCCAGGTCGGGCAGGTCGTCGCCCATGAACGCCACCTGCTCCAGGCCGATGCCGAAGCGCCCGCACAGCGCGCGCACGCTGGCCAGCTTGTCGCCGACCGCGATCTGGGTGTCGATGCCCAGGTCGGCACCGCGCCGCTGCGCCGACAGGCTGTTGCGCGCGGTGATCAGCACCGGGTGGATGCCGTGCTTCTGCAGCAGCTTCAGGCCCAGGCCGTCCTGCACGAAGAACGCCTTGCTCTCGTTGCCGGCGTGGTCGTAGTACAGGCGCCCGTCGGTCAGGGTCCCGTCCACGTCGAAGCACGCCAGCCGGATGGTGGCGGCGACGGCATGCAGTTCGGCGGGAAAGTGGGCGAGGGGAGACCAGGACATGGTGCGGGCGATCCGTTGCGGCGGGGCGGGCCATCGGGCCCGGAAGCGTGATTGTGCGGGCTTTTAAACCACTTTTGCCCGCAACAGGTCATGAATGTTCAGGGCACCGACGGCGCGGCCTTCGCCGTCGACCACGATCAGCCCGTTGATCTTGTACTGCTCCAGCATGCGCGCCGCTTCCACCGCCAGCTGGTCGGCGCCGATGGTACGCGGCGCGCGGGTCATCACCTGGGCGATGCCGGCGGTGCGCACGTCCAGGTTGGTGTCCAGGGCGCGGCGCAGGTCGCCGTCGGTGAACAGGCCGACCAGGCGGCCACCGGCGTCGACCACGGCGGTCATGCCCAGCCGCTTGCGGCTCATCTCCATCAGCGCCTCGCTGAGGCTGGCGTCCTCGCGCACGCTGGGCAGGTCGGCGCCGCTGTGCATCACGTCGGTGATGTGCAGCAGCAGGCGCCGGCCGAGGCTGCCGGCCGGGTGCGAGCGGGCGAAGTCGTCGGCGGTGAAGCCGCGCGCGTCGAGCAGGGCCACGGCCAGGGCGTCGCCCATGGCCAGCGAGGTGGTGGTGCTGGAGGTCGGCGCCAGCGCCAGCGGGCAGGCCTCGTGGTCCACGTTCACGTCCAGGTGGATGTCGGCGGCGCTGGCCAGGCTGGACTGCGGCCGGCCGGTCATGGCGATCAGCGGGTTGCCCTGGCGCTTGAGCACCGGCAGCAGCATCAGCACTTCGTCCGACTCGCCGGAGTAGGACAGCGCCAGCACCACGTCGTCGGCGGTGATCATGCCCAGGTCGCCATGGCCGGCCTCGCCCGGGTGCACGTAGAACGCCGGGGTGCCGGTGGAGGCCAGGGTGGCGGCGATCTTGCGCGCGATGTGCCCGGATTTGCCCATGCCGGTGGCGACCACGCGGCCGCGCGAGCCCAGGATCAGCCGGCAGGCGGCGGCGAACTCGGTGCCGATGCGGCCGCCGACCCGGTCCAGTTCGGCGCGCTCGATCTCGAAGACGCGGCGGCCGCTGGCGATCAGGTCGGCGTCGTGCAGCGAGTCCGGCGAAAGGGGGGAAGCAGCCATGCGGGCGCCACTCGGGGAGTAGAATGGGCGTTCATTTTATTAGGAAAGCGACTTGGACGCCGAGACCATCCAGAACCTGATCGAAGCCGGCCTGCCGGGCGCCCGCGCCCAGGTGAGCGGCGATGACGGCGTGCACTTCGAGGCCACCGTGGTCTGCGAGGCCTTTGCCGGCAAGCTGCCGCTGGCCCGCCACCGCATGGTCTATGCGACGCTGGGCGACCTGATGGGCGGTGCGATCCATGCGCTGGCCCTGAAAACCGTCACTCCCGGCGAAGCCGGCTGAGCCGGCCCCCTCCCACCTACTGGCCTCATACACATGGCGAAAATCGTGGTCACCGGCGGCAACGTGCTGAACGGTGAAGTCAATGTCTCCGGCGCCAAGAACGCCGTCCTGCCGATCCTCTGCGCGACCCTGCTGGCCGATGCGCCGGTGGAGATCACCAACGTGCCGCACCTGCACGACGTGATCACCACGGTGAAGCTGCTCGGCGAGCTGGGCGCCAAGGTCACCATCGACCAGGGCACCCTGTCGCGCGGCAGCGCGATCGTCGTCGACCCGCGCAGCGTCAACCAGCACGTGGCGCCGTACGAACTGGTCAAGACCATGCGCGCCTCGATCCTGGTGCTCGGCCCGCTGCTGGCCAAGTACGGCGCGGCGGAGGTGTCGCTGCCCGGCGGCTGCGCGATCGGTTCGCGCCCGGTGGACCAGCACATCAAGGGGCTGCAGGCGCTGGGCGCTGAAATCACCGTCGAGAACGGCTTCATCAAGGCACGCGCGGAGCGCCTGAAGGGCGGTCGCTTCACCTTCGACATGGTCAGTGTCACCGGCACCGAGAACGTGCTGATGGCCGCGGTGCTGGCCGAAGGCACCACGGTGCTGGAAAACGCGGCGATGGAGCCGGAAGTCACCGACCTGGCGCACTGCCTGATCGCGCTGGGCGCGAAGATCGAGGGGCTGGGTACCGCGCGGCTGGTGATCGAGGGCGTCGAGCGCCTGGACGGCGGCCGCCACGCGGTGCTGCCGGATCGCATCGAGACCGGCACCTTCCTGGTCGCCGCGGCGATGACCGGCGGCCGCGTGGTGATGCGCAACGCCCGCCCGGACACGCTCGACGCGGTGCTGGCCAAGCTTGTCGAGGCCGGCGCGAAGATCGAGACCACCGAGGACACCATCACCCTGGACATGCAGGGCAGGCGGGCCAGGGCGGTCAACCTGACCACCGCGCCGTACCCGGCGTTCCCGACCGACATGCAGGCGCAGTTCATGGCACTCAACTGCGTCGCCGACGGGGTGGGCGTGATCAACGAGACGATCTTCGAAAACCGGTTCATGCACGTCAACGAGCTGCTGCGCCTGGGCGCGGACATCCAGGTCGAGGGCCATACCGCCATCTGCCGCGGTGTCGAGCGGCTGAGCGGGGCGCCGGTGATGGCCACCGACCTGCGCGCGTCGGCCAGCCTGATCCTGGCCGGGCTGGTGGCCGATGGCGATACCACCATCGACCGCATCTACCACCTGGACCGCGGCTACGAGAACATCGAGGAAAAGCTCGGTGCGCTTGGAGCCCGCATCCGGCGGGTGTCATGATCCTGCGCGGCAGATTCACCCCGCGCCGCCGCGCGCTGCTGGTGCTGGTGCTGCTGGCGCTGGGCTGGCTCGGCTGGGCCTGGTACGCCGGCATCGCCATCACCCGCGGCGTGGAGAAGGAGCAGATGGACTGGAACGGCGACGGCCAGGTCAGCCGCGACGAGTTCTTCCAGGCGTTCTACGCGGTGAAGGTGGCCGATACCCAGGAAGGCAACCGCCACTGCCGCAGCTTCGCCTGGCGCAGCACCGGCGAGGAGTTCCGCCGCGACTGCAGGACCGTGTTCAAGGCCGACGACGCAGCTGCCGCCAAGCCGTAACCGACCCTGTCGCGGCGCACTGTGCCGCGACGCGGCGTGCCAGGCAGGGCCTGGCGCCGCTCCGCGAACCCCGTGCCGGGCGCCCGCCGCAGCCCGTGCCGGCCGCGCCCGGCAACCCGTGGCGCAGCGTGCCGGGGACTTTCCCGACCGCTTTCCCGACTCTACAACCGCGCACCGGGCGTTGCCCGGCGCGCCCCTGGCGGCCTGCGCACCCGGTGCCGTCGAGGGCGCCAGCGCGGGCATTCGCCTTGCCCAGGAACGCAAAACGCCCCTTGCGGGGCGTCGTGCGTGCGACCCGGCCGTGGCCGGCGCGGATTACTTGCGGTTCATCCGCGCGTTGCGCTGGCCGGTGGCGGCGGACTTCTCGCCGGCGAACGGGTTGAGCTTGCGCGCGATCCACGGGTACTTCGGCCATTCGCCCTGCAGCCACGGATGGTTGGGCTCGTTGAGTTCGAGCACGCGGCGGGCGTCGTCGGCCAGGGTCTTGTTGCCCAGGTGGACGTAGGACTCGCCGAGCAGGGCCACCGCGTCGTTCTGGAAGGCGCTCTGCGGGTAGGTTTCCAGCAGGTAGGTGGCGCGGCCGGCGGCCGAGACCCAGGCACCGCGGCGGGCGTAGTACAGGGCGTTGTCCATCTCGTGCTGGGCGAACACGTCGCGCAGCTCGATCATGCGCTGGCGCGCGTCGGCAGCGTAGCGGCTGTTCGGGTAGCGCTCGGTGACGATGTTGAAATCGGCGTAGGCCTGGCGCGGCGTGGACAGGTCGCGGCGGCTGGAGTCCAGCGACCACACCCGGCGCAGGAACACGGTGTCGCTGTTGCCGTTGGCCAGCCCGCGCAGGTAGTACAGGTAGGCGATGTTGCGGTGGGTCGGGTAGGTGCGGATGAAGCGGTCGATGCTGGACACCGCGTCGTCGTTCTTGCCGGCCTTGTACTGGGCATAGGCGCTTTCGATCATCGCCTGCTCGGTGTACGGGCCGTACGGGTACTGGGCGATCAGCCGCCTGAAGCTGGCTTCGGCGCCGGACCAGTTGCCGCCCTCCATCAGCCTGTGGCTCTTTTCGTAGAGCGTCTCGACCGGCATGCCCTCGTCGGCGTTCTTGCCCTTGGCGCCGCGATGGCAGCCGGTGGCGGCGAAGACCAGCACCAGCAGCAGGGCGGTGATGCGGACGGGAGCGGACAGCAGCGGGGAGCGTCGGATCATGGGTCGGGGCGGGACGCGGCAGGAATACGAAGGGGCGATGATAGCCTAGTGGCCTGTCCTGCGACTGATTCCTGTCGCCGGGACCCCCCGAATTCCGCCGATACCCCTGCCATGTCCGACAACGCTTCCCTTCCTTCCCGCCAGGCGCGGGTGCCCGACGCCGCCGCCGGCCGCCGTTTCGACGCGGTGCTGGCCGAGCTGTTCCCCGAATTCTCCCGTTCCCGCCTGAGCGAATGGATCAAGTCCGGGGCGGCGCTGCTCGACGGCGTCCCGGCCCGTCCGCGCGACCCGGTGCGCGGTGGCGAGCTGGCCATCCTGAACGCGACGCTGGACACCGAGACCGACGCCATCCCCGAAGACATCCCGCTGTCGGTCCTGTACGAGGACGAGCATGTCTTCGTGATCGACAAGCCGGCCGGGCTGGTGGTCCACCCGGGGGCCGGCAACCCCACCGGCACCCTGGTCAACGCGCTGCTGTTCCGCGACCCGTCGCTGGCGTCGGTGCCGCGCGCCGGCGTGGTCCACCGGCTGGACAAGGACACCAGCGGGGTGATGGTCGTGGCCCGCACCCTGCAGGCGCAGACCGCGCTGGTGGAGCAGTTGTCCGCGCGCGAGGTGCACCGCCAGTACCTGGCCGTGGTGAGCGGGGCGCTGGTGTCCGGCGGCACCGCCGATGCGCCGATCGACCGCCACCCGCGCGACCGCCTGCGCATGGCCGTGCGCGAGGACGGCCGCGATGCGGTCACCCATTACCGCCTGCGCGAGCGCTTCCGTGCCCATACCGCGCTGGAATGCCGGCTGGAAACCGGCCGTACCCACCAGATCCGCGTGCACATGGCGCACCTGAAGCACCCGATCATCGGCGACCCGCTCTACGGCGGCGCACTGAAGCTGCCCAAGGGCGCCACCGACGAACTGGTTTCGCAGCTGCGCGGCTTCAGGCGCCAAGCGCTGCACGCCGAGACGCTGGAATTCACGCACCCGATCACCGGCGAGGCGATCCGCAACAGCGCGCCGGTGCCGGCCGACATGCTGGCGCTGATGAAGGCGCTGCGCGAGGACAGCATCCTGTTCGCCGAACGCGAGCGGCGCTGAACCATGGCCGCCGCGTTGCCGCTGCTGCCGGCGGCCTGGCCGGCCCCCCCGGGCGTACGCGCGTTCACCACGCTGCGCCACGGCGCGGGTGGCTCGCAGCCGCCGTTCGACAGTTTCAACCTGGGCAACCGCAGCTCGGCCGAAGGCGACGACCCGCGGCAGGTACAGCGCAACCGCGATGAACTGCAGCGGCTGGCGGGCCTGCCCTCGGCGCCGCACTGGCTGCGCCAGGTGCATGGCACCGGCGTACTGCGCTTCGACGCGCCTGCCGTGGCGCAGGCCGCCGATGGCGAGCCGGTGGCCGATGCCGCGGTGACCGCGGTGCCCGGCGTGGTCCTGGCGATCCTCACCGCCGACTGCCTGCCGGTGGTGTTCGCCAGCCGCGCGGGTGACGAAGTGGCCGCCGCCCACGCCGGGTGGCGCGGGCTGGCCGACGGCATGCTGGAGGCCACGCTCGCAGCGATGCGGTCCCCGGCGTCCGATGTCATTGCCTGGCTCGGCCCCGCCGCCGGGCCGGCGCACTACGAGATCGGTGCCGACGTGCGCGATGCCTTCCTGGCGCATTCGGCCGCTGCCGAAGCGGCATTCACCGGCACCCGGCCCGGCCACTGGCGGGTGGACCTGTACGCGCTGGCGCGGCAACGGCTGCAGGCCGCCGGCATGGACGCGGCGGCGATCCACGGCGGCGACCAGTGCACCATCGCCGATCCCGCGCGCTGGTTCTCGCACCGCCGCGATCGTCGCAGCGGACGCATGGCCACGCTGGTGTGGATGGCGCGGTGAACCGGCCGCTGTTCGAGCGGGTGCTTGGCACCGCGTTCGCGCAGCTGCCGCCGGTACTGCGCGCGCTGCATTCGGTGCCGCGCCGGCAGCGCTGGGGCGGCCAGGCACGCGTGCGCCGCGGCCGCCATTGGCTGGTGGCGCCCTGTGCCTGGCTGGCGCGGCTGCCGCCGGATGCGGAGGCGGTGCCGGTGACGGTCGAGTTCGCGGTCGATGGCGCCGGCGAGCGCTGGGACCGCCGGTTCGGCGACGCGCGCATGGCCTCGCGGCTGTGGGTGCGGCAGGGACGCCTGTGCGAACGCCTGGGCGCGGTGCACTTCCGCTTCGCGCTGGAAGCCGTGGACGGTGAGATCCACTGGCGCGCCGAGCGTGGCTGGGCCTTCGGCATCGTGCCGCTGCCCGCCCGCTGGTTCGCGTGGGTGCGCTGCCGCGAGCGCGCGGACGGCGACCGCTATGCGTTCCTGGTGGACGTGGCGATGCCGCTGATCGGGCCGCTGATCCGCTACGAAGGCTGGCTGCTGCCGATCGAGAACCGGGAGGCAGAACCGGACGTCCCCGTCAGCGGCCGCATCGGCGGAGGCCGCGGCCATGGGTAAAGGGACGTCCGACTCCGCCTCCGGTCCTGCGCCGGTGATCGTGTTCGATGGCGTCTGCGCGCTGTGCAGCCGCTGGGTGCGCTTCCTGCTGCGTTTCGACCGCCATGGCCGCTACCGCTTCGCGGCGATGCAGGGCACCCACGGGCGCCGGCTGATGCGTGCCCATGGCCTCGATCCGGATGATCCGCTTTCGTTCCTGCTGGTCGAGCACGGGCACGCGCATACCGATACCGACGCCATCGTGCGCGTGCTGGCCGGCCTCGGTGGCCCCTGGCGGCTGGCGGCACTGGCGCGGTTGCTGCCGCGCTCCCTGCGCGACCGCGGTTACCGCTGGCTGGCGCGCAACCGCTACCGCTGGTTCGGCCGCCATGGCAGCTGCTACCTGCCATCGCCGGAGCAGGTTCACCGTTTCCTGGATTAGGCCGGGCAGGGCTGTAGCGCGGCGGCGTGCGAAAGGCGCCGTTTCCGGTGCATGCCCGCGCTGCCGGCGGCCGCGCCGCTCAGCCGCCCTCCAGAGCCTGCAGGTAGTCGCGCCGCCAGCGGTTGATGTCGTACTCGCGCAGGTGCTCCATCATCGCCTGCCAGCGCTCGATGCGTTCGCCGCGCGGCATGTTCGCCGCGGTGGCGATGGCGTCGGCGACGCCGTCCAGGTCGTGCGGGTTGACCAGCAATGCCTGCCTGAGTTCGTCGGCGGCACCGGCCAGCAGCGACAGCACCAGCACGCCGGGATCGTCCGGGTCCTGCGAGGCAACGTACTCCTTGGCCACCAGGTTCATGCCGTCGCGCAGCGGCGTCACCAGCCCCACCGCGGCTTCGCGGTAGAAGCCGGTCAGGGTGCTGTGCGCGTAGTTCTGGTTGACGTAGCGCAGCGGGGTCCAGTCGGCCTCGGCGTGGCTGCCGTTGATATGCCCGGCAAGCTGCTCCAGTTCGCTGCGCAGCGTGCGGTACTCGGCCACGCTGCCGCGCGAGACCGGCGCGATCTGCAGGAAGGTCATGCTGCCCTTCTGCTGCGGGTAGCGCGCCAGATAGCGCTCGAAGCCATGGAAGCGCTCGGGCAGGCCCTTGGAGTAGTCCAGGCGGTCCACGCCGATGGCCAGCTTGCGCTCCTGCAGGCTGTGCCGCAGCGCGCGTACCGGGCTGTTGCCGGTGGCCACGCGCGCCTGCCGCGCGATGTGCGCCGTGTCGATGCTGATCGGGAACGCGGCGATGCGCACGCGGCGCCCGTCGGGGGCCTGGATGTGCGCCTCGTCGATGACGCGGCCGCCGCCGAACAGGCGCACCCACGACTGGAAGCGGTCCATGTCGCGCCGGGTCTGGAAGCCGAGCAGGTCGCAGGCATACAGCGCCGAGAACAGCGAGTGGTGCTCGGGCAAGGCCTGCACCAGGTCCGCCGAAGGCACCGGCACGTGCAGGAAGAAACCGATGCGGCAGCCGATGCCGCGCTCGCGCAGCAGCGCCGCCAGCGGAATCAGGTGGTAGTCGTGGATCCATACGATGTCGTCGTCGCGCAGCATCGGCGCGAGCCGGTCGGCGAACAGCGTGTTGACCCGCCAGTAGCCCTCGCGCTTGCTGCGGTCGTAGTCCACCAGGTCCAGGCGGAAGTGCAGCAGCGGCCACAGCGCGCGGTTGGAGAAGCCGTTGTAGTAGTTGTCCAGATCGGCCTTGGACAGGTCCAGGGTGGCGTAGCGGATGGCGCCATCGCTGTGTTCGTGCAGTTGCCCGCTGGGCCCGGCCACGCTGCGCCCGCTCCAGCCGAACCACAGGCCGCCGCGTTCCTTCAGTGCGGCCTGCAGTGCCACGGCAAGGCCGCCTGCTCGGTTCTCGCCGGGCAGCGCGACCCGGTTGGAAACCACCACCAGGCGGCTCACGAGGCCTCCTGCCAGCTGCGCGACAGCCGCATCGCGGCCGTGATCAGGCCCACGTGCGAGTAGGTCTGCGGGAAGTTGCCCCATTGCTCGCCGTCGCTGAAGGCCAGGTCCTCGGACAGCAGCCCGAGGTGGTTGCGCCGTGCCAGCACGCTTTCGAACAGGGCGCGGGCCTCGTCCATGCGGCCGATCGCGGCCAGTGCGTCGATGTACCAGAACGTGCAGATGGTGAAGCTGGTCTCCGGCGCGCCGAAGTCATCGGGGGCGACATAGCGGAACAGCGCGTCGCCGCGGCGCAGGCCGTGGCCGATGGCCTCCACCGTGGCGACATAGCGCGGGTCGTCCGCGTCGATGAAGCCGATGTCGGCCAGCAGCAGCAGCGAGGCATCCAGGTGGGTGCCGTCGAGGGTGTCGGTGAAATGGCCCCGCTGCGCGTTCCATCCGCGCGCCAGCACCCGCTCGCGGATGTGGTCGGCGCGTTCGCGCCACAGCGTGGCGCGCTCGCCCAGTTCCAGGCGCACGGCGATCTTGGCCAGGCGGTCGCAGGCGGCCCAGCACATCGCGGCGGTATAGGTATGCACCGCGGTGCGGCCACGGAATTCCCACAGCCCGGCATCGGGGATGTCGTGCAGGGCATAGGCGCGTTCGCCCAGCGGTTCGAGCCGGGCGAAGGTATGCACGTCGCCCGGGTCGTTCAGGCGCTGGTCGAAGAACAGCTGGGTCGAGGCCAGTACCACCGAGCCGTAGACATCGTGCTGCCGCTGCAGCCAGGCCAGGTTGCCGCGCCGCACCGGGCCCATGCCGCGGTAGCCGGCCAGCGATGGCACTTCGTGCTCGTCGAGCCGTTCCTCCAGGCCGATGCCGTACAGCGGCTGCAGGCTGCCGTCGGTGGTGGCCAGGTTGAAGATGTAGCGCAGGAAGTCCTCCATCGTCCGGGTCGCGCCCAGCCGGTTGAGCGTACGCACCACGAAGGCGGCATCGCGCAGCCAGCAGTAGCGGTAATCCCAGTTGCGGGCGCTGCCCGGGGCCTCGGGAATGGAGGTGGTCATCGCGGCGATGATCGCGCCGCTGTCCTCGTACTGGCACAGCTTGAGGGTGATGGCGCTGCGGATCACCGCGTCCTGCCATTCCAGCGGGATGGACAGGTAGCGGGTCCATTCGCGCCAGTAGTCCTCGGTGCGCTGCTGCGCTTCCTGCGCGTAGCTGGCGAGCGAGCGGTCCAGCGGCTCGTCCACGCCCAGTACCAGTTCCATGGGGTGGGCGAGCACGAACGGCAGCGCCTCGCGGATGAAGCGCACCGGCACGTCGGTGGTCAGGCGCAGGGTGAAGCCCGGCAGCAGCCAGCGCAGGTGGTTGCTGCCCCAGGTGCATTCGGGAACGCGTGCGCCCCAGTCGGCCAGCGGTCGCGCCAGCACGCGGATGCGCGGGTTGCCGGCCAGCGGGCGGATGCGCCGGATCAGGCTCGGCGGACGGTAGAAGCGGTCGTTGCGGCGCCAGCGCGGGGCGAAGTCGATCACTTCCACCTGCCCGCCATGGGCGTCGCGCAGCACCGTGCGCAGGATCGCGGTGTTGGTGATGTAGTGCTGCTCGCTGCCGGCGTAGTCCTCCAGCTCGATGGCGAAGTCGCCGCCGTCATGCCCGCGCGGCGACAACAGCGCGCAGAACGCCGGGTCGCCGTCGAACGCGGGCAGGCAACTCCACACCACGCGTGCATGTCGGTCGATCAGGGCGCCGAAACTGCCATTGCCGATGACGCCCATCTCGAGGTTGGCTTGAAGCATCGCTTCCTCCTTGCTGGTGGGGAGGCCAGGCCTCCCCGGGTGTGCAAACGCGCACGCCGCCGGTGACCCGGCGGCGCGACATGGCATCAGGCCGCGCCCGCGCGCAGCCAGTCATGCATCGCGGCCACGTCCGGCAGGGCATGGCGGGCCTGGGTCGGGGAGCGGTCGCCGACCAGGATTCCGTAGCCGCCCAGCCGCGTCGCCGCGGCGAAGCCGTATTCGTCGGTGAGGTCGTCGCCGACGAATACCGGGTAGCGTCCGGCGAATGGCGCCGAGCTCATCAGCGCGGTCACCGCGGCGCCCTTGTCGTGGTTGGCGGACACCAGCTCGACGACGTGGTTGCCCGGTTGCAGGCGCACGCCCGGCAGCCGCGGCAGCTGTGCGCGCGCGAATGCGTCCACCGCCTGCGCGGCATCCGGTGCGTTGCGCCAGTGCAGGGCCAGGGCCTGGCCCTTGGCTTCCACGCGCACGCCGGGGTGCGCATGCGCGAAGCGCATCGCCTGTACGTGCAGCTCGTGCAGCCAGGACGCGGTTTCGCCGGCTTGTGCCGGTTCCCCGGCGCCGCGCCGCAATTGTGTGCCGTGCAGGCCGGCGGCGGGCAGCCGCAAGGGGGCGAACAACTGGTCCAGTTGCGCCAGCGGACGGCCACTGACCAGTGCCACGGCGCCATCGAGGCGCTCGCCGATGCGGGCTATCCAGTCGCGGACGCCTGGCGGCAGGCGTACGTCTTCGGGTTGTGCGGCGAACCCGACCAGTGTGCCGTCGACATCGAGGAACAGTGCACACGCGGGATCCAGCGCGGGGGGCGGGCTGATGGACGCTTTGAGCATGCGCCCACCATGCCATGCACGGCGTGAGCGGAAAGTTATCGCAGCGCCGCGTGACGGCTGGAAACCGGGCGCTGGTCCCGGTTTCCAGCACAGGGTCAGAACGCGTAGCGCACGCGGCCGTACCAGTACGCACCGTTGCTGCCGATCGGCGACAGCACGTCATAGGGCAGGTTGCCGAAGTAGTGGATGTCCTGGTTGGAGCGGTCCGGGTAGTTGTCGGTCAGGTTCTGCCCGCCGACGGCCACGCTCCATGCCGGGGTGATGCGGTATTCCACTTCCGCATCCAGCTGCCATTCCGCGCCATAGGTCTGGGTCGGAGTGAAGCCGCCGCCGAAATCGAACACGCGGCGGGCGCTGCCATGGCGGCTCAGGCGGCTGTTGAGCGACCAGCGGTCGTCGGTCCAGCTTGCCGCCAGCTGTGCGCGGGTGCGCGGCGCGGCGTCGGTGAGGGTATTGCTTTCCTCCACGCCGAACAGCACGTAGCCCGGATCCAGCGCGAGCAGCTGCGGCGGCGTGGCCAGCACGTTCTTCAGCTCGGTCCTGGCGTAGCTCCAGGTGCCGGTGAGCAGCAGGTCGCCGCCGCCCAGCGTCTGCCGCCAGTTGGCGACGAACTCGGCGCCACGGGTGCGGGTGTCGGCGGCATTGACGAAGTAGTGCGCGCTTTCCAGCCCGCTCACGCCGAAGCGTTGCTGCACGAAGTCGGTCAGTGCGTCGCCGGTGATGCTCTCCGACAGCGCGATGCGGTCGTCGATGTCGATCTGGAACAAGTCCAGCGACAGGTCCAGGTGGCTGCCGATCTGGCTGGTGAAGCCGAGGCTGTAGTTGATCGACTTCTCCGGCTTCAGGTCGCGGGCGCCGAGCGCGCGCGCGATCGGGTTGTTCACCGACAGCAGCCGGCCCTGCACCAGCTGGCCGCCGGCGGTGTAGCCGGTGGAGGTGGATTCGAAACCGGTCTGGCTCAGCGACGGCGCGTGGAAGTTGTTGGAGATGGCGCCGCGCAGCGCGAACGCCGGCGCGAACGCATAGCGTGCGCCGAGCTTGCCGGTGAGCTCGCCACCGAAGTCCTGGTAGTGCTCGTAGCGTGCGGCGATGTCGGTGGAGAATTTCTCGCCGAAGGTCGAGGACAGGCTGGTGTAGGCGCTGGCCACGTTGCGGCTGAGGTGCGCTTCGTCCTGCGGGGTCAGGCCGCCACCGGCCTGCGAGCCGGTCGGGCGGTCGGTGTACGGGCCGGCGGCGTAGCTGGCCGGGTCGCCGGCGCCGGTCTCGTAGCGTTCGCGGCGCGCTTCCACGCCGAAGCCGAGGCTGTGGCTGTCGTCGGCGCGCACGAAGATGCGGCCGACATCGAGGTTGGCCACGGTCTGCTCGAACGCGTAATCGCCGGTCTTGAAGCGGGTGGGGCTGGCCGGGCCGAGCGAGGCGTTGAGCGAATCGCGCAGGCGGTAGGTGAATTCGTTGCGACCGTGGTCGAGGCTGGCGTCGTAGTTCCACTCGCCCCACTGGCCGCGCGCACCGGCCACCAGCTGCACGTCGAGGTTCTCGCCTTCGGAGACGGGGCGGTAGCCGTGCGGGTAGAGCTGCTTCCAGTTGGCTTCGCCGTCGGGATAGCGGAAGTAGTTGGCGCCTTCGGTATCGCGCTGGTTGTAGGTGCCGAACGCATAGGCCTTGGAGGTCGCGCCGAACGGGATTTCGGTGTTGAACCAGGCGTTGAGATCCTTGCTGGCGCCGTCGCCCAGGGCGTAGTTGCGCTTGCCGGCCAGGGCCAGGTTGTCGGGGGTCTGTGCCTCCCACGGCGGGATCTGGTCGAACCCGGCGCGGTTGGTGGCTTCGCGGTTCTTCAGTTCCAGGCCGACGCGCAGGAAGCCGCCGTCATCGCCCAGCGCGGTGCCGACCTTGGCGCTGAGAAAGCCGGTCTGGCCGTCGGTCAGGGTGCGGCCGATCGGCTTGAGGTCGGTATGGTGGGCGCCGAAGCTGGCTTCGATGGCGCCGCCCCCGGGGGCATCGTCGAGGATCACGTTGATCACCCCCGCCACCGCGTCGGAGCCGTACAGCGCGCCGGCGCCGTCGCGAAGCACCTCGATACGCTTGATGGCGCTGACCGGGATGGCGTTGAAGTCCACCGGCGTGGTGCCCTTGCCGATCTTGCTGTCGGTGTTGACCAGCGCCGAGTTGTGGCGGCGCTTGCCGTTGACCAGCACCAGCACCTGGTCCGGCGACAGCCCGCGCAGCTGCGCCGCGCGCACGTGGTCGGCACCGCCGGAGTTGGACTGCCGCGGGAAGTTGAACGAGGGCAGCAGCGCCTGCAGCGCGCTGCCGAGCTCGCCGTTGACCACGCCGGCCTTGCGGATGTCCTCGGCGGTGAGCACGTCCACCGGCGAGGTGGATTCCAGTACGGTGCGGTCGCTGGCGCGGGTGCCGGTGACGATCACGGTGTCGAGCGTGGTCGCCGGGCCGGATGCCTCCTGGGCATAGGCGGGCGAGGACAATGCCAGCACGACGGCAAGGCCGAGCGGTGCCGTGGAAATACGGGCCATTGGGGGGAACTCCGGGGGTGACGTGGGAAGGGAGTCCGGATGCTTTGTTACATTCATCCGGATGGAGCGATATGTTATCTTCGCGTGATGCCGCTGCCCGGTGCAAGCCCCGCGTGGCATCAGCTCATCCGTAAACGTGATATGCCGCTGCAGCGACCGGTACGCCATCCTTGCAGGGCCCTCCAGAGGTCATCCATGAAGTCATCCGTTTTCCTGTTTCCGCTGCTGTTGTGCCTGGGCGGGGTTGCCGCCGCCCCTCCCGCTGACCCGCCGGCGGCGACCGCCGCGCTGCATGGCGACGCCGCGCGCCCCGCGGAGGGCGCGCACTGGGTACGCAGCGAGCTGTACTTCGGCGTGGGCCGGGAGGACGGCGAATCCAGCCGCGTGCAGACCGACTCGATCAGCCAGGCGCAGTGGCGCGCGTTCCTCGACGGCGAAGTGACGCCGCGCTTCCCCGACGGCCTGACCGTGTTCGATGCGTACGGCCAGTGGTTGTTCCGCGGCGCGGCCGGGCCCGAGCGGCTGCGCACCAAGGTGCTGGTGGTGCTGCACGAGGACACGCCGCAGCGCCGCAACGACATCGAGGCGATCCGCCTGGCATGGAAGCAGGCCACCGGCCACCAGTCGGTGCTGTGGGCGCGACAGGCGGTGGACGTCTCGTTCTGAGCATCGCGTGAGCCGGGCCGGGGCGTGGCACCCGCGTCCCGGCAGTGGTTTTCCTCCTTCTTTTCGCTGGTCCATCCATGGCTCCCCACTCCGCAGCCCCGCGCCCGCGCTGGTTCGTCGCCGGCGACCTCAACGGCTTTTTCGGCCTGGTGGTCGACAACCTGTCCATCCTCGGCTTCATCGCCATGGCGCTGGTGGGCATCTTCCAGTTCCCGGCCGAGGTGGTGTTCGGGCGCATGTTCCCGGGCACCGCCTTCGGCGTGCTGGTGGGCAACCTGCTGTACACGCTGATGGCGCGGCGGCTGGCCGCGCGCAGCGGCCGCGACGATGTCACCGCGATGCCGCTGGGGCTGGACGCCCCGACCAGCATCGGCATGGCGCTGCTGGTGCTGGGCCCGGCCTTCGCCGGCTTCCGCCAGCAGGGCATGGAACCGCACGCCGCGGCGATGGCCACCTGGCAGCTGGGCATGGCGGCGCTGGTGATCATGGGCGTGCTCAAGCTGGTGCTGTCGTTCTTCGGCGAGGCGGTGACCCGCGCGCTGCCGCGGGCCGCGCTGCTGGGCTCCATCGCCGGCATCGCGCTGGTGTTGATGGGGCTGCTGCCGCTGCTGGAGGCCCTGCGCTCGCCGGTAGCCGGCTTCGTCACCCTGGGCCTGCTGCTGTACGTGCTGGTCGCCAAGGGGCGCCTGCCGGTACGCGCGCCGGGGGTGCTGGTGGCCTTCGTCGTCGGTACCGCGCTGTACTACGGGCTGGGACTGGCGGGGCTGGGGGCACCGGGTTTCGCCCTGCCGCAGTGGACGCCGCCGCAGGTGGTGCTGCCGCTGCCGACGCTGGGCTTCATCGACGGCCTGCCGGCGGCGCTGGACTACCTGCCGCTGCTGCTGCCGTTCGGCCTGCTGATGGTGGTCGGCGGCATCAATGTGTCCGAGAGCGCGCGCGCGGCCGGCGACGACTACCGCACCCGCGACATCCTGCTGGTGGAGGCCGTGGCCACGCTGGTGGCCGGGCTCTGCGGCGGCGTCGCCCAGACCACTCCGTATATCGGCCAGCCGGCCTACAAGCACATGGGCGCACGCAGCGGCTACACGCTGCTGACCGGCCTGTTCGTCGGCATCGGCGGCATGCTCGGGGTGATCTCGGGGCTGGTGCAGTGGCTGCCGCTGGCGGTACTGGCGCCGATCATCGTGTACGTGGCCATCGACATCACCACCCAGGCGTTCGAGGCCACGCCGAAGCGGCATGCCGCGGCGATGGTACTCGGCTTCCTGCCCTCGGTGGCCTACCTGCTGGCGATCAAGGCCCCGGGCTGGATCGCGCCGGAGCGGCTGCTGGAACTGACCACCACGCTGGACGGCCATGGTCTGCCGGAACTGGCGGTGATCTTCGCCCTGGGCAACGGCTTCATCATCACCGCGATGCTGTGGATCGCCATGCTGGTGGCGATGATCGAGCAGCAGCCCCGGCGCGCCTCGGCGCTGTTGCTGGTGGCCGCGCTGCTGACCCTGTTCGGCCTGATCCACTCGGTCGATCCGCGCGGCGGCGTGTACCTGCCGTGGACACTGCAGGGGCTGCAGCGGAGCATCAGCTGGCAGTTCGCCGGTGCCTACGTGGCGCTGGCGGCAGTACTGGCCCTGCTCGGCTCGTTCCGGCCAGCAGGGGACAAGGACGCCCGGGCGGAGGGATAAGCCAGGCCCCGCGCTCCGGGTGATCCGGGGCGGCGATCGAACGAAGTACGGAGCGGGCAGGGGCGCTCCCGTTTCCGGCAAGGTGGCCGGACGCGTGAGTCGGGACTGCAGGCACTCATCCATTGGCGTTGCGGGGCTGTCGCCTCGCTTCGGATGAGGAGTGTGCGTTGCCGACAGGGGGCGCGCGATTTTCCTGTTGATTCTCAAGGCATCGCTGCGCGCGGGGCAGCCGGGGAATCCGCTTCAGCGGACAGCCGGCAGGGTGCGGTGCCTGCGCTGGGGCATGTGCATGGAGAGCCCGTGTCCCGGGTATAATTTGAGAATGATTATCATGTTCACAATGGCCGGCGTGATCTACGGGGCGCCGGCGACAGCGGAGATCCTCCCGATCCGGAGGCGCCCGGGAGGGGCTGCCTTGAACGCGCCGCCCGGCCGGGCCGGCATGAGGCGCACGAAACGCACGCTGGCCGATCATGAGCGGCGCCTGCATTGGCTGGCGGCGGCAAGCACCGTGCTGCTGCATCTGGCCGCAGCGATGGGCGTGTTGGGGGGCTGGGCACGGATGCCGGTGCCGGCGAAGGTTGCGGAGGAGACCGTGCGGGTGCAGTTGAGCCTGCTGCCGCCCGCGGCCCCGGCGATGCCGGTGGCGCAGTTGCAGGCACCGGTGCCGACCCCCGACAGCACGGCGTCGCCGCCGCGCTCCTCCGCCGCGCTGGCGCCGCCGACCTCCGAACGGGTGCTGGCCGAGGCCATGCCTGCGGCCGCGCAGTTTCCCGACATGGCTGCCGAGGCGATACCGGAGCCGTCCTCATCGCCCGCGTCGCCGGACGAAACCGCCGAACGCAGCCAGCAGGCCGCGCCGCCCGCACCCTCGCTGCCGCCGGCGCCGCGCCATGCCGGCAGAACGCAGGCGAACTGGACCGGCGATGTGCTGGCCCGGCTGGAGCGGTTCCGCCACTATCCGCGCGCGGCACAGGTCGCGCGGCAGCAAGGGGTGGCCTACGTGCACGTGCGCATCGACCGGCAGGGGCGGGTGTTGTCGGTGGCATTGCAACGCAGCAGCGGCCATGCGTCCCTCGACGAGGAGGCATTGCAGACCTTCCATCGCGCGCAGCCGCTGCCAGCGCCGCCGGCTTCGCTGCCCGACCCGGTGGAACTGGAAGTGCCGGTGGAGTTCTTCCTGCGCTGAAGCGCGGCACGCAGCGTTGCCGCGGCGACAAGCATGCCTGTCCACCAGGTCGTGACCGTTCCGGGCGGATCTGTGCGGGCACCTCCTGCGCTTCACCCTGCCGTGCGGATGACGAAGGCGCCCGCGGCGCCGAAACCCGCGCCGGTCAATCTGCCTGGTCGGGCCGGATGCCGAGAACGACGCCTTGCTGCCGCCAGTGCCGCAGCAGGTCGTACCCGGTTGCCATGAATGCGGCGGGATCGGGCGCGGCGGTTTCACCGGCCAACCGGGCAAGTGCTTCGGCCGCGCTCGGCGGTCGTGGCTGTGCCAGCCATTCCAGCAGGCGGAAGCTGGCCGGGCTGAGCTCGGCGAAACACACCTCGCCGGTTGGCGCACGCCACACCAGCAGCAGTGTCGGCATGGCCGGGGGCGTGTCCTCGGGCAGCCGGTCTCCGCCGAGGCGATGCACCGGCCAGCGGTAGGCCAGCGCGCGCAGCCAGGGCGACAGCACGGGGGTGCCGGTCTGCAGGTCCCCCTCCGCGAGGTGCGCCGGCGCCGGGTCGTCGGCGGTCTGCAGGGTCAGTTCGACTGTTTCGTAGTGCGCCAGTTCCACCAGCCAGGCCGGTGCTTCGGCTTGCGGGGTCTGCAGGTAGGTGACGAATTCGGACGGGATGCGGGCGAACAGCGGGCTCTGGCAGCGGTGCCGGGCATGGAAGTGGCGTACCCGGGCCTGCCATGCGTTTTCCCCGAGCAGGGTCCGGCAGACGGGGAAGGCGGCGTCCAGCATGCGTTGCAGGTTGCCGAGGACCAGCTCGCGGTACAGCGCCAGCCGGCGCGCCTCGATGCCGGGCGGTGGCGGCGCATGGTCCGGGTCGCGGAGATGGTGGGCGAACTGCAACTGCTGCCGGCGCAACGTGTCCTGGTTCATCGCGGCCGTCCGGGTGTGGCGGCGGCCTGGATGCGGCGGATGTGCGCCACTTCGTCCAGCAGCTCGGGCAGCGGCGGAAAACCAAAGTCGCGCTCCAGCAGGGTGGGGCGTACGCCGTGGAGATCGAAGGCCAGCGCCAGCAACCCCCAGACCGGCTCGCTCACCGCGCTGCCGTGGGTGTCTACCTTCAGATCCGGCGCGACATCCAGATGCCCGGCGACGTGGTAGCCCGCGACCCGCCGGGAGGGCATGCGCGCGATGAAACCGGCGGCGTCATAGCCGTGATTGACGGCGTTGACCTGCACGTTGTTGACGTCCAGCAGCAGGTCGCAGTCGGCCGCATCGAGCACCGCATTGATGAAATCGGCCTCGTCCATGTCGCGCCAAGGGGCGGCGTAGTAGGCGATGTTCTCCACGGCGATGCGCCGCCCCAGCAGGTCCTGGGCCTGGCCGATGCGTGCGGCCACGTGGCGCACCGCCGCTTCGGTGAAGGGCAGCGGCAGCAGGTCATACAGGTGGCCTTCGTCGGTGCAGTAGCTCAGGTGCTCGCTGTAGTGGTGTACGCGGTGGCGGTCGAGGAAGGCACGGGTGCGGGCGAGGAACTCCCGGTCCAGCGGTTCCGGCCCGCCCAGCGACAGCGACAGGCCGTGGCAGGTCAGCGGATGACGGGCGGCCAGCGCGGCCAGTGCCTCGCCCGGTGGGCCACCGATGCCGACCCAGTTGTCGGGCGCGCATTCGAGGAAATCGAAGGCGCCACCGGGCGCTGCGGCCAGCTCCGCCAGCAGGTCCCGCCGCAGGCCGAGTCCGGCCGATGCGGCAGGCAGGGAGGAGGCGGGGGCCGGCATGCCGAAGGCCGTAACGTCAGCGCCCGGCGCGTGGCGAGGCATCCGCATCCGTGACGGGCTGTGCCTGCTGCGGCTTGGGCTTGGGCTTGGCGTTGGCAGCAGGGGCAGGAGCCGGAGCGGCCGCAGGAGTGGCGGGGGTAGCGGGTGCGTGGGCCCCGCACTTGCCTTCGCCGCACTTGCCTTCCTGGGCCTTCTTCGCCACGGCCGGGGCGGCTTGCGGGCTGGCGGCTGCATCCTGTGCGTAGCCGCCGGCCAGCGCCTGCACGGCGAAGGTGGAGCCGGCCAGTGCGAGGCTGCCGGTCAGGGCCGAGCGGAGGATGCGGGAGGTCGAGGTGTCGTCAGGCATGGGAGTCTCCGGGTGCGGCCGGGCCGCAAGAATGAGGGAATTGCGAAGGCAGGCTACAGGCTTTGCAGGAATTCGGTGATGGCTTCCAGCTCGGTCTTGTGCAGGTCCAGCACTTTCAGCAGCGGGTCCGGCTGCGGAAACAACGGGTCGTCGGCCTGGCCCGGCTTCGGTTGCGGGCGCGGCATGCCGACGTTGTACATGTTGACGATACCCCGCATATGGGTGAACCCGCCCGTATGCATCCACGGCCCGGTACTGCTTACGTTGCGCAGCGAAGGGGTGCGGAATTTGCCGCTGTCGGCGGGGTCGCCGGTGATTTCGTAGCGGCCCAGGTCCTGTTGCGGACGGCCGTAGAAGTGCAGGCCGAGGTTGTGGAAGCCGTTGTTGGTCAGGGCCGGGCCGCTGTGGCAGTTCATGCAGCGCGCATGGGTGCGGAACAGGTGCAGGCCCCACAGCTGCTGGTCGCCGAGCAGGGTGCGGTTGCCTTCCAGGAAACGGTCGAAGCGGTTGTTGCGTGGCACCAGCGTGCGCTCATAGGCGGCGATGGCCTGGCCTACTTCGCGCACGCTGATCCTGCGGCTGCCGAACACGCGGGCGAATTCGGCCGGGTAATCCTTGCTGCGGTTCAGGCGCTGCTCCAGTTCCCGGGTGGTGAAGGCCATTTCCCGGGAATCCTGGATCGGAAACGCGGCCTGTTCTTCCAGCGTGGCGGCGCGTCCGTCCCAGAACAGGGGATGCGCATACGCGGCCATCGCCACGCTCATCGCGTTGCGCTTGCCCGCCTGGCGGTCGTGGCCGAAGGACACCTTGCGGCCATCGCCCCAGCCCAACTGGCGGTCGTGGCAGCTGGCGCAGGCGATCTGCCCGGAGCGCGACAGGCGTGGATCCTCGAACAGCTTCCTGCCCAGTGCGATTTTTTCCGGGGTACCCGGATTGTCGGCCGGCTCGGGAGGGTGTTTCGGCAGCGGCGCCAGCTCCTGCCATTGCACGCCCTCGTCGATGTGGGGCGCGGGCCATTGCGCGACCGGCAGGGCATAGACGCGGCGCAGGCAATCGAAATCGATGCCCGGCGCGCTCGGTGCGATGCGCTGGCGGCATTGCTCCAGCGTGGGTGCGGCGTCCGGCGCATTGGCGCCGGTTTGCGCGTGGGCGACGTACACGCTGCCCACCGAGCACAACAGCAGGACTGCGGGCAGCAGGCGTGATGGAGAGAGGATGCGTGGCATTCGAGTCAGAACCCGGTGGCGATCATGGAGGGGCGTGCCGCCACCGGCCAGACTGGAATCAGCGGCTGGCGCAGTGGCCAGCGGATACGGTCTGCGAAGGGAAGCGGCACCCGCCCGGGGAGAAGGCTGGCGGCAGCCGACCACAGGCTGCCGCCGGCCAACACGTTGCGGGCATGCGCAGTGCCAATGGACACACCCGGCGGGGGCAGCAGCACGATCTGCAATGCCACCATCGCCAACGCTACCCACATTTGCGTGCCGGCGATGCGGGCCGGTCGGACATGCAACGCGGCAGGCGTGCTCATCGTCTGCATCTCCCGGTCAGAACCTGTAACCCAGTTCCAGCCAGAAGCTGCGGCCGGCCTCGTAGTACATCGAGCTGGAGATGGTGCCGCTGATCTTGTTGGCGCGGTTCAGGATGTTGGCGACTTCGACGCGGGCATAGGCCTGCTGCTCGCGTGGCAGCTCCAGGGTGTATTCAAAGGTGCTGTCGAAGGTGAAGGCGCGCGGGTAGTCGCGGTCGACGTAGGCGTCCAGGCTCTCGCCGTTGTAGTCGCCGCTGCCGTCCCTGACGATGTCGCGGAAGCCGGCGCGGTAGCGCAGGAAATTGCTCCACAGCAATTCGCCGTGCCCCAGCGGCAGGCGGGTCTGGGTGGACAGGCGAGCGGTCCACTTGCGCGCAAAGTCCCTGGCCGGCAGGTCGTACAGCCACACCGCCTCGCCCTTGTACAGGACCCGCTCGTCGCTGGCATCGCTCCAGCTGGTCTGGTAGTCGGTGTAGTTGCGTTTGGTGTCGGTGTAGTCGAAGGCAAACTGCAGCCTGGTATGGCTGCGGCCCCAGTCCAGCGTCTGCGCCGGGGCGGCGCTCAAGGTGTGGATGCTGCTCCGGCTGCGGCCCTTGTTGACGTACTGGTAGACGCTGGTGGAGTAGTAGCCGCTGGCGTCGCCGCTGCGCACCGATTGGCGCAGCACTTCGTCCTTGTTGTCGCGGTTGACGTATTTCAGGCTGACGTCCCAGCCCTTCCAGTGCTGGTCGAAGCCGAGGGTCCATTCGTCGGTGTGCGGGATGTCCACCTCGGAGATGCGGTTGGTCGAGGTCGCCAGGGTTCCGGTCACGCTGTCCCACGAGGTGCTGCTGCTGGTGCGCAGCTTGATCTCGGTCAGGCGTTCGCGGCCTTCGCGCAGCAGGTAGCTGAAGAAATTGCGCCCGTAGTAGCGGTTGACGCCGGCGGTCAGCACCGATTCGCGGTTGCCGAGGATGTCCCAGGACGTGGCCAGGCGCGGCGACAGCGTGGTCCGGTTCCAGATGTTGTCGTCCTCCACGCGCAGGCCGGGACGCACGCTCCAGTTGCCCATGCGGATGTCGTCCTGCACCCAGCCGGCCCATTCGTTGCCGCTGACGCTGAACCTGCCGGCGTGGTAGGTGGTCAGGCGGCGGAAGTACTGGCCCTGGCCGGCCACCAGGATGGGGGCGGCGACCGTGCCGGTGGAGGCCTGCACCGGAGACAGCGAGCAGCCGTCGCTGTCCACGCTGCCGTTGCTGAGGACGCAACGGGTGGTGGCGTAGGGCTGCAGGTAGCTGAAGTGGTCGTTCAGGCGCTCGTAGTCGGCCTTGCGCTGCTGGTAGGACGCGCCGAACTGCAGCGTGTGGCGGCTGGCGCCCCAGTCGAAGGCCGCGCGGTTGGCCTCGAACCGGTATCCGGTTTTACGGTCGTGCTGGTCGATGTTGCCCCAGCTGCCCTCGAAGCTGCTGTTGTTCACGCCCCAGTCGTGGGCGTCGGATCTGGCCCAGGCCTTCCAGTAGTCCACCTGGCTGCGGCGCGAGCTTTCCAGGTCGCTGTAGCTGAGCGTGTTGTTGAACGACCACGCGGCGCGGTCCAGGTTGGCGCGCAGGCTGAGCACGGGGCCGCCCTGCTTTATGTCGAACCAGGCGTCCCTGGCGTTCATGATGAAGTAGCGGTCGTCGGTGGGCGCATGGACCAGGTTCGCGCCCAGCGTCAGCCCTTCGCCGTTGCTCCAGTCCAGATTGAGGGTGGCGGCGGTGTTTTCGCGGGTCTGGGTCTTGCTGTTGGCATCGGTCGTGCTGGCGTTGCCTGCGCTGTAACCGCGCAGCGGAATGTCCGAACGCGTGCGGGTGAGCGTTCCGATCATGCCGATGCCGGCGGCGGTGCGGCCTTCCAGGCGCACCCCGAACTTGTACTTGTCGTAGCTGGGCTGGTAGGCGAACGTGGCCGACTGGTCCCAGGTGGTTTCCTGGCCGCGCGGAATGATGACCTCGTCCCAGGCCGAGCGCGCCATGCGCAACCAGACCTTGCCGTGGAGTGCGTCGCCGGCCTTGCGCGTCTGTGCATCGACCACGCCGCCGGTGAAGTTGCCGAAGCTGGCGGGCACGTTGCTGTCATAGACGGTCACGCTTTCCAGCATGTCGGTGTCGATGGCGATGCCCTGCGACTGGCTGGGTACGTCGTTGATGTTGTTGACGTCGGCGACGGAGGTGAAGGCGTTGGCCGGGTCGATGTCATTGTTGACGCTGACGCCGTCGAGCAGGAACGCGTTCTGGTAGAACGGCGCGCCGTTGATGCTGATGTCGGCCGGGCGGATTTCGCCGCCGTTGCGCGAGCTGCGCGCGGTTTCGCCGGACTGCACCGCCGGGTTGATGCGCAGCAGGGTGGCGAGGTCGCCGTTGCCCTTGTTGGTGTCCTGGATGTAGGCCTGGTCCAGCACGGCACCTTCCGAATAGGGGAAGGCGCGCTGCGCGCCGATGCGCAGCGGTGCCAGCGCGATCGTGCCGTTGCCGGCCGGTGCCCTCTCCAGCGTGTAGCTGCCGTCGGACAGGGCGATCAGGCGCAGGCCGGAGCCCGCCAGCAGGCGTTCCAGTCCTTCACGGTCGCCGACCGGGCCACGCAGTGCGGGTGCCTGCAGGCCCGTGGTCAGCGCCGGTTGGTAGGCCAGGGCGATGCCGCGCTGGCTGGCGAAGGCGGCCAGCGAGCGGCCGAGCGGACCGGCCGGCAGCTCGGCGTTCGTCCCGGACCGGGCGGCGGCTGCGGGGACGAAGGGTGACAGCGGGGTTGCTGCGAGGGCGGCCGCGAGCAGGCTGACGCGGAGCGGGGAGGGCAGTCGGTGCATGGGGAATGTTCGAGATGAAGGGGGTACCTGATGCCTGCCACGCGAGACCGCAGAAAGTGTCAGGCGTTTCGCATCCGGCGCGTTGGCCATCGCCGGATGCGGCGTGGAAGGGGCAGGGTTCAAGCCCCGCGCGGGCCTACCGTGATCCACCAGCCGCCTGCGCCCCGGCGCACGGCGAGCGGGTAGATGGCTTCGAGCATCGCCAGGCTGCGCTCGATGTCGTCGAGCGGAAATGCGCCGGAAACGGCCAGTGCAGCCACCTCGGGGTCGCAGCGCAGGCGGCCGCTGCGGTAGCGCGCCAGTTCCCCGAGCAGCTCGCCCAGCGGCATGCGGTCGGCCGCGAGCATGCCGCCGACCCAGGCCGCCTGCGCAGGGTCGGCGTCGAGCGAAGCGCTGCAGCCATGGGCGTCGAACCATGCCAGTTGCCCGGCATTGACCATCCGGGTTGCCACGGTGGGCAGGCCGAAGCCCAGGCGGACGGCCCCTTCCAGCACCATGACCCGGTGGCGGTCGCCGAGGGCGCGGACTTCGAAACGGGTTGCCTGTGCCTGCAGGCTGCCGAAGGCGGTGCGTACCCGGAACGGGCGCGGCGGCGAGAGCGGATCGGCGGCGGCTTCCACCAGGATCCTGCCTTCGCGCAGGCGCACGCCGCGCGCGCTGGCGTCAAAACGCAGGTCCAGCGCGGTGGCGGTGTCCAGTTCGACCCGGCTGCCATCGGGCAGGCGCAGCTGGCGGCGCTCGCCGGTGGCGGTGCGCTGGTCGGCGCTCCAGTCGCCGCGCTGCCACAGTTGCCAGCCCAGCCAGCCGCCGGGGGCGGCGCTCGACAGCAGCGCCAGGTGCTTGATCGCATTGCGTCGCCCCGCGTTGGCCGGGCGGCCCAGCACCGGCAGGGCAATGGCAGGCGGTACCTGGCCGAAAAGGTCCTGCAGGCGCTCCACCCGGGCCCAGGCGCGGGCGTTGGCGGGCGATGCGCAGCGCCAGCGCTCGCAGGCCAGACGGTCGGCCTCGCTGCCGGCCCCGTCATGCAGGCGCAGCATCCACTCGGCGGCCTGCTCCAGCGCTGCCTGCTCCAGCGCGGCCGGTACCAGCGGGTCTTCCCGGTGCGGCGTGTCAGGGCACATGGGACAGGCAGCCGACGAGGGCGCGCTTCATGTGGCGCTTGACCGTACTCAGGGAGATGCCGAGCCGGCGGGCGATTTCCTCGTAGCCGATGCCGTCGAACTGCGCCAGCAGGAACACCTGGCGGGCATCGCCGGGCAGGCTGTCGAGCATGGCGTCGATCAGGTGCAGGGCCTCGCGGACCAGCGCCTGATGCTCGGCCGAGGGCATGCTTGGTTCGGGCAGTGCCGCCAGGCTTTCCAGATAGGCGCGCTCCAGCGATTGGCGGCGGCACCAGTTGGCCATCAGGCCCTTGGCGACGGTGGTCAGGTAGGCGCGCGGCTCCAGTACGCCCTGCAGGTCGCGCCCGGCCATCAGCCGCGCGAACGTATCCTGCGCGAGGTCGGCCGCGACTTCGCGACAGCCGAGCCGGCCGGCGAGCCAGCCGCGGAGCCATGCGTGGTGGTCACGGTAGAGCGTGACGAGGGTTTCGGATTGGGCCGCCATGAGGTTCACGGGAAGTGGGACTGGGGCGCCTGTTCACCTTCCGGCGGCGTGGCCTGATCCGTTGGTCAATAACAATTGAGAATCGTTATCAATTATGGCGGTGCTGCCGCTGCTTGACCAGCTTGGGCCGCTGACGGGTGCGACCGCCGGAGGGATCTCCACTGCGGCAGGGTGTGCGGGGACGGGGCCTTGGCGGCATGGGTGAAGCTTGCGGAGGGGCTAGGTGATTGCGCGGGATCAAAGGCGTCGCACCTGCCGTGTCCGATACTGGAAAAGCGGGATGATTGCGGCTGAATGGCAGCCGGTGGCGGGCTTGAATCACACCGCCGCAACCGCATCTGAACGAGTATCGCCGGCGACGCCGGCCCCTGATTCGGGATGACCACCATGCGGATGGACAAGCTCACCTCCAACTTCCAGAAAGCCCTGGCCGATGCGCAGTCGCTGGCCGTGGGCCGCGACCACAACATCATCGAGCCGGTGCATGTGCTGGCCGCGCTGCTCGACCAGGCCGGTGGCAGCAGCCGGCCGCTGCTGGCCCAGGCCGGGGTCAACGTGCCGCTGCTGCGCGAGCGCCTGGGCGAGGCGCTGGACGCGCTGCCCAGGGTCTCCGGCCAGGCCGGCAACCTGTCCATGGGCAACGACCTCAGCCGCCTGCTCAACGCCACCGACAAGCTGGCCCAGCAGCACAACGACCAGTTCATCGCCAGCGAGTGGTTCCTGCTGGCCGCCACCGACGACGGCGGTGCGGCCGGCATGGCGCTGCGCGCGGCCGGTGCCGACAGGAAGAAGCTGGAAGCGGCGATCGACAAGCTGCGCGGTGGCGAGACCGTGCAGAGCGAGAACGCCGAGGAGCAACGCCAGGCACTGGAGAAATACACCATCGACCTGACTGCACGCGCCGAGAGCGGCAAGCTCGACCCGGTGATCGGCCGCGACGAGGAGATCCGCCGCACCATCCAGGTGCTGCAGCGCCGGACCAAGAACAACCCGGTGCTGATCGGCGAACCCGGCGTGGGCAAGACCGCCATCGTCGAGGGCCTGGCCCAGCGCATCGTCAACGACGAGGTGCCCGAGGGCCTGCGCGGCAAGCGCGTGCTGTCGCTGGACATGGGCGCGCTGATCGCCGGCGCCAAGTTCCGCGGCGAGTTCGAGGAGCGGCTCAAGGGCGTGCTCAACGACCTGGCCAAGAACGAGGGCCAGATCATCCTGTTCATCGACGAACTGCACACCATGGTCGGCGCTGGCAAGGCCGACGGCGCGATGGACGCGGGCAACATGCTCAAGCCGGCGCTGGCGCGCGGCGAGCTGCACTGCATCGGCGCGACCACGCTGGACGAATACCGCCAGTACATCGAGAAGGACGCCGCGCTGGAGCGCCGCTTCCAGAAGGTGTTCGTCGGCGAGCCTTCGGTAGAGGACACCATCGCCATCCTGCGCGGGCTCAAGGAAAAGTACGCCGTGCACCACGGCGTGGAGATCACCGACCCGGCCATCGTCGCCGCGGCCACGCTGTCCAACCGTTACATCACCGACCGCCAGCTGCCGGACAAGGCCATCGACCTGATGGACGAGGCCGCCTCGCGCATCCGCATGGAGATCGACTCCAAGCCCGAGGAACTGGACCGCCTCGAGCGCCGCCTGATCCAGCTCAAGATCCAGCGCGAAATGCTGAAGAAGGAGAAGGACGAGGCATCGCAGAAGCGCCTGGCCGACCTGGAGGCGGACATCGACGGGCTGGAGCGCGAGTTCTCCGACCTCAACGAGATCTGGAAGTCGGAGAAGGCCGCGCTGCAGGGCACGACCCGGATCAAGGAACAGATCGAGCAGGCCCGGCTGGAGCTGGAGGCGGCGCAGCGCCGCCAGGATTTCGCGCGCATGAGCGAGATCCAGTACGGCCTGCTGCCCAACTTGGAAAAGCAGCTGGCGGCGGCGCAGGAAGTCGAGCGCAAGGATTTCAAGCTGGTGCAGGACCGGGTGACCGACGAGGAGATCGCCGAGGTGGTCGCGCGCTGGACCGGCATCCCGGTCAGCAAGATGCTCGAAGGCGAGCGCGACAAGCTGCTGCGCATGGAGCAGGTGCTGCACACCCGCGTGGTCGGCCAGGAAGAGGCGATCCGCGTGGTGTCCGATGCGGTGCGCCGTTCGCGTGCCGGCCTGTCCGACCCGAACCGTCCCAGCGGCTCGTTCCTGTTCCTGGGCCCCACCGGCGTGGGCAAGACCGAGCTGACCAAGGCGCTGGCCGATTTCCTGTTCGATTCGTCCGACGCGATGGTGCGTATCGACATGAGCGAGTTCATGGAGAAGCACAGCGTGGCGCGCCTGATCGGTGCGCCCCCGGGCTACGTCGGCTACGAGGAAGGCGGCTATCTCACCGAGGCGGTGCGCCGCCGCCCGTACAGCGTGATCCTGCTGGACGAGGTGGAGAAGGCGCACCCGGATGTGTTCAACATCCTGCTGCAGGTGCTCGACGACGGCCGCCTGACCGATGGCCAGGGCCGCACCGTGGACTTCCGCAACACCGTCATCGTGATGACCAGCAACCTCGGCTCGCACCAGATCCAGGAGATGAGCGGCGACGACTCGCCGGAGGCCTACATCCAGATGAAGGCGGCGGTGATGGGCGTGGTGCAGGCGCATTTCCGCCCGGAGTTCATCAACCGGCTGGACGACATCGTGGTGTTCCACCCGCTGGACAAGCAGCAGATCAAGCAGATCGCGCGGATCCAGATGCGCGGCCTGGAGAAGCGGCTGGGCGAGCGCGGGCTGAAGCTGGAGGTGGCCGATTCGGCGTTCGACCTGCTGGGCAACGTCGGCTTCGACCCGGTGTATGGCGCCCGCCCGCTCAAGCGCGCGATCCAGCAGCAGCTCGAAAACCCGCTGGCGTCGAGGATCCTCGGCGGCGAGTTCGCCAGCGGCGACACCATCCACGTCGAGGCCGCTGGCGGCCAGCTGCGTTTCGCCAAGGGCTGATCGCGCCTGGCGGACACCCCGTACGCGGGGTGTCCGCTCATGCCTGCGGGTTATCGGCTGATCACCACGGATCAGCGGTAACCGTTGCAACCAGCGGCCATGGCCGGCATCGGCTCGGCTATGGTCATGGGCCACCCCCGCATCGAGCCTGTGATGTCCACGCCGAACTGGAAGCCCGAAACCATCGCCGTGCATGGCGGCTACCGTCCCGACCCGACCACCCGTGCGGTGGCGGTGCCGATCTACCAGACCGTGGCCTATGCCTTCGACGACACCCAGCACGGCGCCGACCTGTTCGACCTGAAGGTCCAGGGCAACATCTACACCCGCATCATGAACCCCACCACCGACGTGCTGGAGCAGCGCATCGCCGCGCTCGAAGGTGGCGTCGGCGCGCTGGCACTGGCATCCGGGCAGGCGGCCATCACCTACGCGATCCAGACCATCGCCGAGGCCGGCGACAACATCCTGGCCTCCAGCGCGCTGTATGGCGGCACCTACAACCTGTTCGCGCATACGCTGCCGCAGTTCGGCATCCAGACCCGCTTCGCCGACTACCGCGATCCGCAGGCGTTCGCGGCGCTGATCGATGAGCGCACCAAGGCGGTGTTCGTCGAGTCCATCGGCAACCCGCGCGGCAACATCACCGACATCGAGGCCATCGCCGCGATCGCGCACGCGCATGGCGTGCCGGTGATCGTCGACAACACTGTGGCCACGCCCTACCTGTTGCGCCCGTTCGACTTCGGTGCCGACATCGTCGTGCATTCGCTGACCAAGTACCTGGGCGGGCATGGCACCAGCCTGGGCGGAGCGATCGTCGATTCCGGTCGCTTCCCCTGGGCCGAACACAGCCAGCGCTTCCCGCGGCTCAATACGCCGGACGTGAGTTACCACGGGGTGGTCTACACCGAGGCGCTGGGGCCGGCAGCCTACATCGGCCGCGCACGCGTGGTGCCGCTGCGCAACACCGGCGCGGCGATCTCGCCGTTCAACGCCTTCCAGATCCTGCAGGGCATCGAGACCCTGGCGCTGCGCATGGACCGGATCAACAGCAACACGCTGGCGGTCGCGTCCTTCCTGCAGCGGCACCCGAAGGTGGCGTGGGTGAACTACGCGGCGCTGCCCGACCACCCCGAGCATGCGCTGGTGCGCAAGTACCTGCGCGGGCACGGCTCGGGGGTGCTGACCTTCGGCCTGCCCGGGGGCCGCGAGGCCGGGGCGCGCTTCCTCGACGCACTGCAGCTGTTCACCCGGCTGGTCAACCTGGGCGACGCCAAGTCGCTTGCCACGCACCCGGCCTCCACCACCCATCGCCAGCTCGATGCGGCCGAGCTGGAGAAGGCCGGGGTGACGCTGGATACGGTGCGTCTGTCGGTCGGCATCGAACACATCGACGACCTGCTGGCCGACCTGGAACAGGCGCTGGCGCAGGCCTGAGCGCGGGAGTTCAACGGGCCCCCGAGCTCCCCGGGCGCGGGTGGCGCGCGTCCGCTGCGCCACCCGCCGCCGTGCATCGCGCAGGCGGCCTTACCAGGCGATGGTGAAGCGCTGGCGCAGGTGCCGCGGCTGTTCCAGCTCGTCGACCAGGGCCACGGCCAGGTCGGCCGGGCTGATGGTGCCGGGGCCGTCGGCGGTCATCAGCGGCGTGTCGCTGCCGGTGCGGTAGCGGCCGGTGCGCTCGGTCGGGCCGCCGTCGTGGAAGGCCACCGGCGGGCTGAGGAAGGTCCAGTCCAGGGTCGATTCGCCCTTCAGGTCTTCCAGCGCGTCGCGCGCGGCGCGGGCACCGTCATGGAACGCCGGCGGGAACGACGGCGTATCCACCAGCTGCACGCCGTCGGCGGTGTACAGGCTGCCGGCGCCGCCCACCACCAGGTAACGCTTCACCCCGGCGGCGCGGGTGCCGGCGACGATCGCCCGCGAGCCCTGCATGAAGTCGTGGTAGATGTCCGGGTTGCCCCAGCCGGCGTTGTAGGCGCTGAGCACCGCGTCGTTGCCGGCCACCGCGGCCTGTACCTGTGCGGCATCGCTCACGTCGGCGCGGACCACGCGCAGGCGTTCGCGCGCGGCGAGCTTGTCCGGGTGGCGGGCCAGCGCGGTGACCTCGTGGCCGCGCGACAGCAGTTCTTCGAGCAGGGCGCGGCCGACGAAGCCGGTGGCACCGATCAGGGCGACTTTCATGGCGATTCCTCGTGTGGATGGCAGGTCCACAGTGTCCTCCCGGCATGGTGGCGGCGGCAGTCTCCCGGGGCCACAATCACCTTGAAGCCACGCTTCACGATGGCGCGGCGGCAGGAGGGGCGATGGAGAATCTCAGGCGCATGGCGCTGTTCGCGCAGGTGGTCCAGCACGGTTCCATGAGCGCCGCGGCGCGGGCGCTGGGCATGAGTACCTCGGCGATCAGCCAGCAGGTGCGCGCGCTGGAGCAGGAGGCTGGCGTCGCGCTGCTGCACCGCTCGACCCGGCAGCTGTCGCTGACCGACGTCGGCAGCCGCTACTACGCGGCCTGCGCGCGCCTGCTGGATGCCGCCGGCGAGGCCGCGGCCGAGCTGTCGGCGGCCCGCCACGCGCCCAGCGGCGAACTGCGCCTGTCCGCACCGCTGGGCATGGCCGACCATGTCGGGCCGGCACTGGGGGCGTGGCTGCGCGACAACCCGCAGCTGCGCCTGCACCTGCATTTCGAGGATGGCTGGACCGACCTGGTGCAGGCCCGGATCGACCTGGCGCTGCGCTTCGGCCAGTTGCCCGACAGCGACTGGATGGCGCAGCGCCTGGGGACCCTGCAACGCTGGCCCTGCGCCGCGCCGGACTGGTTGCGGCGGCATGGCCCGCCGGCCGATCCGCTGCAGGTGCCGGCCGGCGAATGGCTGGGGCTGGCGCAGGTTCCGGGGCTGGCGTGGCGGCACCGCGCCTCGGGGCAGGAGCGGCGGGTGCCGGCGCATCCGCGCCTGGTCAGCCACAACCAGCCGGCAGTGCGCCAGCTGTGCGTGTCGGGACTGGGCGTGGCGGTACTGACCTGCCTGGACGTCATGCCGCTGCTGGCCGATGGCCGGCTGGTCCGGCTGCTGCCCGAATGGGACGTCCCGGCGCTGCCGGTGTGGGCGGTGACGCCGCACCGGCAGACCCAGCCGGCCAAGGTGCGCCAGGCGATCGAGCTGCTCGGCCGCTACCTGGCGGGCATACCCGGCGTTGGCGACAGCGGGGCCTGAGCGGCCCCGGCATCGCGGCCCCCTCAGCCGGCGGCGGTGCCTGCCCGCAGCGCGCGGTACGGCGGCGTGGCCATGACCATTTCCGCCAGCGAGTGCGCCAGTTCGCGCTCGGCCAGCACCGTGCCGTCGGCACCGTGCTCGAGCAGGTGCTTGACCTCGGCATCGCTGTGCGCGCGCGCCAGCAGGGTCAGGTTGGGGTTGATCGCGCGCAGCTTGGCCAGCGCTTCGCCGGCTTCCAGCGGCTGCGGGATGGCGAGGATGGCGATGCTGGCGCGTTCGGGATGGGCCTCGGCCAGCACCAGGTCGGCGGCGGCGCTGCCGCGGATGCCGGGGATGCCGGCGGCGTGCGCGCGCTCGACATGGTCGCGGTTGTCGTCGATCACCAGCACCGGCACGCCGCGGTCGCGCAGCACCTGCGCGAGGGTGCTGCCGACCCGGCCGTAGCCGATGACGATGGCGTGGTCGTGCAGGTCCAGCGACGGTCCGGGCGGGATGTCCGGCGCTTCCGGCACCGGCAGGGTTTCCTTGTGCCGCGCCTGCCAGCGGTCGAGCAGGCCGAACACCAGCGGGTTGAGCATGATCGACACCAGCGCGCCGGCCAGCACCAGCGACTGCCCGGTGCCGGGCAGGATCTTCAGCGCCACGCCGAGCCCGGCGATGATGAAGGCGAATTCGCCGATCTGCGCCAGCGACGCGGAAATGGTCAGCGCCGTGGCCTTGGAATGGCCGAAGGCGCGCACGATGAAGAACGCCGCGGCCGACTTGCCGAACATGATGATCGCCACCGTGGCCAGCACCTGCCACGGGTGCTCGACCACGATCATCGGGTCGAACAGCATGCCCACCGAGACGAAGAACAGCACCGCGAACGCATCGCGCAGCGGCAGCGAATCGTGCGCCGCCTTGTGGCTCAGCTCCGACTCGTTGAGCATCATGCCGGCGAAGAACGCGCCCAGCGCGAACGACACCCCGAACAGCGCGGCCGCGCCGAACGCCACGCCCAGGGCGATGGCCAGCACCGCCAGGGTGAACAGTTCGCGCGAACCGGTGCCGGCGATGCGCTCCAGGATCCACGGGATCACCCGGCGCCCCACCAGCAGCATCACCGCCACGAACAGGCCCAGCTGCACGAAGGTCCAGCCGATCGACGCCAGCACGCTGCCGAGGCTGTGGCTGCGGCCCTGGGCCTCCGGGCCGAACACGCCGGCGATCACCGGCATCATCACCAGCGCCAGTACGCAGGCCAGGTCCTCGACGATTAGCCAGCCGACCGCGATCTTGCCGCGGGTGGTCTCCAGCAGGCGGCGTTCCTCCATCGCCCGCAGCAGCACCACGGTTGAGGCGGTGGCCAGCGAGAAGCCGAAGATCACCCCGTGCAGCGGCGGCCAGCCCATCAGCGTGGCCACCCCCCAGCCCAGCACCGTGGCCACCGCGATCTGGCCGATGGCCCCGGGAATGGCGATGGCCTTCACCGCCATCAGGTCCTTGAGCGAGAAATGCAGGCCGACGCCGAACATCAGCAGCATCACGCCGATCTCGGCCAACTGGTTGGCCAGCGCCTGGTCGGCGACGAAGCCCGGCGTGAACGGCCCGACCACCACCCCCGCGACCAGATAGCCCACCAGCGGCGACAGCCGCAGCCGGTTGGCCAGGGCGCCAAGCACGAAGGCCAGGCCCAGGCCGATGGCGATCATGTTGATCAGGGCGGTGTCATGGTGCATCGGAACTCGCAGGGGTGGGGGATGTGACGATTCTACGGGCGCGTCCGCCGCAGACAAGGAAACACCGCGCCGGATGCGGACGTGGCGCACGCAAAAAACAATGCCCCGGTTTCCCGGGGCATTGCGCGGAACATCCGCTGCGTCAGGCGCCGCTTACCACTTGTAGCCGATGCGGCCGTAGACGTAGGCGCCGTTGAAACCGGCCGGCGCATAGTTGCTGTAGGGCATCTGGCCCCAGGCGTTGACGCTGGTGAACGCGGGGTTGACCTTGTCCGGGTGCGAATCGAGCACGTTGTCCGCACCCACGGTCAGCGTCCACTGCGCGCTCGGCTTGAAGCTGGCCGACACGTCCATCACCCACTGCGGGTCGTAGCTCTGGTCGAACGCCGGGTTGGTCTGGCGCACGGTGAACCGGCCGTAGCGGGTGGCGTTCAGGCCCAGCACCCAGCGGTCCAGGGTCCAGGTGCCGCCGACGATGGCCTTGTCGCGCGGGAAGGCGTCTTCCAGGCGGCCGATCTCGTCGCGCGCCACCAGCGGCGTGGTCAGGCCCAGGCCGGTCAGCACGCCCGGCGACGGCGCCAGCCGCTTCACCTCGGTCTTGTTGTAGCTGTAGCTGGCGGTCAGGTCCAGGGCGCTGGCGGCCAGCGGGATGTTGTAGCTGCCGACCACGTCCACGCCGCGGGTGCGGGTGTCGGCGGCGTTGTTGAAGTAGCGGAAGGCGGTGACGTTGTTGATCCCCAGCGAGGTCAGCAGCGCGTTGGTCGCCGGATTGGTGTTGATGGTGGATGACAGCAGGATGCGGTCGTCGATGTCGATCTGGAACGCATCGATGGTCAGGTACAGGCGCTCGGCCGGCTGCAGCACCAGGCCCAGGCTGTAGGAGGTGGAGGTTTCCGCCTGCAGCGGCTTGGAACCCAGCGCCTGCGCCACGACGCTGGTGGCCGGGAAGGTGCCCGACTCGACGAACACGCCGTTGGAGTAGTTGCTGGTGATGACCTGGTAGCTCTGCTGGGCCAGCGACGGCGCGCGGAAGCCGTTGGAGACGGTGGCGCGCAGCGCCACCGTGTCGGTGAACGCATAGCGGGCCGAGAGCTTGCCCGAGGTCTTGCTGCCGAAGTCGGAGTAGTCCTCGTAGCGCGCGGTGGCGCCGGCCGACAGCTTGTCGGTCAGGTCGGCCTCGAGGCCGGCATAGAGGGCGTAGTTGTGGCGGTCGGCGTGCACCGCGTTGATCGGGGTGAAGCCGGCGAAGCCCTGCGCGCCGCCGCCGAAATAGGAGTTTGGCTCGCCCGGCGACTGGTTCCACTTCTCCTGGCGGTACTCGGCGCCGAAGGACAGCGTCACCGGGTAGGCCAGGCCCCAGTCCAGCGCCTGCGAGAAATCGGCATTGACGATGTTGTGGGTGTACTCCAGCGCGCCGTCGCGGAAGCGGGTGGGGCTGTTGGCGCCCAGCGCGTAGTTCATGGTGTTGCGCGTGGCGAAGTCGATGCGGCTGTAGCCGTAGTTGTAGCTCACGTCCCAGTTGAAGCCGCCTTCGGTGCTGCCCTTCAGGCCGGCGACCAGCGAACGGTCCTTCAGGTACTGGTTGATCTCCGGCACGAAACCGTCGGGGTAGAGCAGCTTGGTCGCGGCGTTGTGGTTGCGCGAACGGTAGAACGCGAACGAGGTGATGTCGCGGTTGCTGGCGATGGCGGTGGCGTAGCCATGCAGGGTGTCGCTGAAATCGAAGCCGGCATTGGCCGACACCGCGCGGGTATCGACTTCCGGGTCGCCGACCACGAACGCCTTCACGCCCACGCCCGGGTAGTTGCCGGTGTTCGGGGTCGGATTGCCCGGCAGGCCGTAGGCGTTGAACGGGCCGGCGCGGTTGGTGCGGTCCTGGTGCGAGAGCTGGCCGGCGAAATGCACCGTGCCGCGACCGTCGGCGAAGCTGACGCCGGTATCGCCGGAGAGCTGGTACTGCCTGCCGTCACCGGCCGAATACTGGCCCAGGTCCAGCGCCAGGCTGCCGCCCTTGCCGGCGCCCTTGAGCACGATGTTGACCACGCCGGCGATGGCGTCCGAGCCGTACTGGGCCGAGGCGCCGTCGCGCAGCACTTCCACGCGTTCGATCGCCGCCACCGGGATGGTGTTCAGGTCCACGGCCGAGGAACCGCGGCCCATGCTGCCGTTGACGTTGAGCTGGCCGGACAGGTGCCGGCGCTTGCCGTTGATCAGGATCAGCACCTGGTCCGGCGACAGCCCGCGCAGTTGCGCCGGGCGCACGCCGCTGGTGCCGTCGGTCAGTGCCGGGCGCGGGAAGTTGAGCGAGGGCAGGGCGCGCGACAGCGCGGTGGCCAGCTCGGTCGAGCCGGTGGCCTGCAGGACCTCGGGGGTGATGATGTCGATGGGCGACTGCGATTCGGCCACCGTGCGGTCGGCCACGCGGGTACCGGTGACGATCACGGTGTCGAGCGTCTGGGCGCCGGACTGGGCGAAGGCAGGGGCAACCGGGAGGCCGAGGGCGATGGCGACGGCAACGGCGAGCGTACTGGACTTGCGGTTCATCAGATTGCAGCTCCGGTATGAATGAGCGGCACCGGCGGCGACAGGATGTCCGTCACGAGGGGGCGTACGGTGCGTCATCATGGATTAATGGAATTTTTACGCGGTGTCAAATGCCGTTTGGCCCGCCTATGTCGTTGCTGCTGAAAGCATTTCGACCGAAAAGACGTGGCACCCGGCGGGGTTCGGGGGAGGGCATCCCGGCACGAAACCGATGCGAGGGAAGCGTCAGTCAAGTATTCGTTAACGCTAGAATCGCGTCGCAGGAATGTTGCTCAGGTGTACATTCCTTTTCGTTATAACGGACCCCCTCATGATTTCCCTTCGTAATTTCGCCCTGCGCCGGGGCGAGCGCCTGCTGTTGTCCAACGTCGACCTCACCCTGCATGCCGGCTACCGCGTGGGCGTGGTCGGGCGCAACGGCGCCGGCAAGTCCAGCCTGTTCGCCGCCGTGCGTGGCGAACTGGAAGCCGACAAGGGGGATGTGTCGCTGCCGGGCAGGATCCGCATCGCCGACGTGGCCCAGGAAACCCCGGCGCTGCCCGACCGCGCCATCGATTTCGTGCTGGGCGGCGACGACGTGGTGGCCGCGGTGCTGGCCGAGGAAGCCGCCGCGACCGCGCGAGAGGACTGGGAAGCCGTCGCCGACGCGCACCAGAAGATGGCCGAACTGGGCGCCTATGACGCCGAGGCGCGGGCCGGCAAGCTGCTGCATGGCCTGGGCTTCCCGGCCGAGACCCACGGCCGCCCGGTGGCCGCGTTCTCCGGTGGCTGGCGTGCGCGCCTGAACCTGGCGCGCGCGCTGATGATGCCCAGCGACCTGCTGCTGCTCGACGAACCGACCAACCACCTTGACCTGGACGCGGTGTACTGGCTTGAACAGTGGCTGCTCAAGTACCCGGGCACGCTGCTGCTGATCTCGCACGACCGCGAGTTCCTCGACAACGTCGCCACCCACACCCTGCACCTGCACGGCGGCACCGCGCGGCTGTACACCGGCGGCTACACCGATTTCGAGCGCCAGCGTGCCGAACACCTGCGTCAGCAGCAGATCGCGCACGAGAAGGAGCAGGCCGAACGCGCCCACCTGCAGAGCTTCATCGACCGCTTCAAGGCGCAGGCCAGCAAGGCCACCCAGGCGCAGAGCCGCATGAAGCGCCTGGCCAAGATGACCGGCACCGAGGCGGTGCGTGCCGAGCGCGAGTTCCGCATCGAGTTCTCCGAGCCGGCCAAGCTGCCGTTCTCGCTGATCCGCCTGAACCACGTCGAGGCCGGCTATGGCCAGGACGCGGTGATCCTGAAGGACGTCGGCTTCGGCCTGGAGGCCGGCCAGCGCGTGGGCCTGCTCGGCCCGAACGGCGCCGGCAAGACCACCCTGGTCAAGACCCTGGTGGGCGACCTGCCGCCGCTGGCCGGCGAGCGCAGCGCGCACCCGGACATGAAGATCGGGTATTTCGCCCAGCACACGGTGGAGTCGCTGCGCGAGGGCGCCACGCCGATGGACCACTTCCGCGAGATCGACCCGGACGGCGTCAACCAGAATTTCCGCGACTTCCTCGGCAAGTGGAACTTCCCCGGCGACCGCGCGTTCGAGCCGGTGGACGGCTTCTCCGGCGGCGAGCGCGCGCGCCTGGCGCTGGCGCTGATCGCCTGGCAGCAGCCCAACGTGCTGCTGCTCGACGAACCGACCAACCACCTCGATCTTGAAATGCGCGAGGCGCTGGCCGAGGCCCTGAGCGTGTTCGAAGGCGCCATCGTCATGGTGTCGCACGACCGCCACCTGATCGGCCTGGTCTGCGACACCTTCTGGCGCGTGGCCGACGGCGTGGTCGAGCCGTTCGCCGGCGACCTCGACGAGTACGCCGCGTGGCTGCGCACCCGCGCCAGCGCGCAGGGCGCGCGCAGCAAGGCCGACCGCGCCGACAAGGGCGCAAAGCCGGCCGAACCGGCGCCTGCGCCAGTGGCCGCGCAGCCGGCACCGGCGAAGAAGCCGGTCAACCCGCACAAGCTGGAGGCGGCCGAGAAGAAGGTCGAGCAGCTGGGCGCGGCGCTGGCCGACATCGACCGCCAGCTGGCCGACCCGGCCAACTACGCCGATGCGGCCAAGATGGGCCGGCTCGGCGGCGAGCGCGAGGTGCTCGCGCAGCAGCTGGAGCAGGCCGAAGCGGCGTGGATGGAGCTGCTCGACTAGGGCGTGTCGTGTGGGCGCGGGCCGGCGGCTACGCCTGGCCCTGCGCCTGCAGCCACAGGCGGAAACGCCTGAGCGGCTCGCGTTCGGCCCGCGAGCGCAGCCGGGTGAGCCAGTAGCGTCCCAGCACCAGGGTCTGCGCGAAGGGCTGCAGCAGGCGGCCGTCGGCCAGGTCCTGCTCGAACATGCGCAGCGGCAGCAGCGCCACCCCGGCGCCTGCGGCGGCGGCGCTGGCCAGTGCCAGCGAGGAGTCGAACACCGGGCCGCGTGGCTCCACCCCGACCACCCCGGCCGCCTGCAGCCAGCGCGGCCATTCGTCGTTGCGGTAGGAGCGCAGCAGCGGCACCGCGGCCAGGTCGCGTGGCTGCCGCAGGCGTCGCGCCAGCGACGGCGCGCATACCGGCGCGAACGGCGCGTCGACGATCGGCGTGCAGTCCTGGCCCTGCCAGTCGCCTTCGCCGAAGCGGATCGCCAGGTCCAGGCCCTCACCGGCCAGGTCGATGCGGTTGTTGTGGGTCTGCAGGCGCAGCTCGATATCCGGATGCGCAGCCTCGAAATCGCCCAGCCGCGGCAGCAGCCAGCCGGTGGCGAAGGTCCCGACCACGCCCACCGTCAGCACCTCGCGGAAGCGGCCGCCGGCGAAACGGTCCAGGGCGATGGCGATGCGGTCGAAGGCGTCGGTGAGCACCGGGTGCAGCGCCGCGCCTTCGTCGGTGAGCGCCACCCCGCGCGGCAGGCGGTGGAACAGCGTGACCTGCAGGCGCTCTTCCAGGCTGCGGATCTGGTGGCTCAGCGCGGCCTGGCTGACGCACAGCTCCAGCGCCGCGCGGGTGAAATTGAGGTGGCGTGCGGCGGCCTCGAAGGCGCGCAGGGCGTTGAGCGGAAGCTGGGGGCGGATCATGCCTGAGCCATAACGACCGGTGATGGGTAATCGCATTATTCCCGGTATGGGTGCGTAAATCGGGGCTTTGACCCTTGTTTATCTAATGGCTGCTGCTGGTTTTTCGCGCTGGTCGGGCGCGGTCGCCGCTTCCGATAATCGTGGCCATCCCCACCTACGGAGCGCGCCTGCATGATCGACCGCCGCCAGTTTCTCGCCCTCGGCGGTGCCGCGTGTGCCGGCATTGCCGCCGTGCCCCTGCTGGCCCGCGCCGTGTCTGCGCCGGCGGCGGCCGGCTTTGCCGCGCTGGAGGCCGAAAGCGGGGGGCGCCTGGGCGTGTGCCTGTGGCATCCGGCCAGCGGCGCGCGTTTCGGCCAGCGCATGGACGAACGTTTCCCGATGTGCAGCACCTTCAAGTTCCTGCTCGCGGCCGCGGTCCTGGAGCGGGCCGGGCGCGGCGCGCTGTCGCTGGACCAGCGGGTACCGGTGCGGGCGGCGGACCTGCTCGCCCATTCGCCGGTCACCGCGCGCCATGTCGGCAAGGACCTGGGCGTGCGCGACCTGTGCCGGGCGACCCTGACCACCAGCGACAACGCCGCGGCCAACCTGCTGCTGCCGCTGGTCGGCGGGCCGGCCGGGCTCACCGCCTTCCTGCGCGCGCAGGGCGATGCGGTCACCCTGGCGGCGCGCTACGAGCCGGACGCAAACCGCTTCGCGATGGACGATCCGCGCGACACCACCAGCCCGGCGGCGATGGCCGGCAATCTGCAGCGCTTCGTGCTTGGCGATGCGCTGGCCCTGGCCGGGCGCCGGCAACTGGCCGACTGGCTGATCGACAACGAGACCGGCGACGCGCGGCTGCGCGCGGGGCTGCCACCGGGCTGGCGGGTGGGCGACAAGACCGGCAGCAACGGCCGCGACACCAGCAACGACATCGCCGTGCTGTGGCCGCGGCGCGGCGGTACGCCCTGGGTGCTGGCCGCTTTCCTGCAGGGGTCCACGCTGGACGACGCGGGTCGCGATGGCATCCTGCGCCTGGTCGGCGAACGGGCGGCCGCGTACCTGGGCTGAGCCGCGGCGGTGCGTCGGCGGCAGCGGCACGTGTACCCTGTGCGCCAGTTGGGGAAAGGAAACCGCGCGCATGAGCCGCGAGCTGGTCTACCTGTTGTTGATCTTCGCGCTGCTGGTGATTCCGCGCGCACTGCAGCGTTTCTGCGTACCGGCGCCGCTGACCTGCCTGGTGTTCGGCATCGGCGTGATGCTGTGGCTGGGCGATGGCGCGCACGACCCGGTGGTGGGGCTGCTGGCCACGCTGGGCATTTCCTCGTTGTTCCTGTTCGCCGGCCTCGAGGTGGATTTGAAGGACCTGCGGCGCGGCATGTGGCCATTGCTGGTGCACCTGCTGATCCGCAGCCTGACCCTGGCCGGCGTGGCCTGGCTGGGGTGGCGCTACGGCGGCCTGCAGTGGCAGGCGGCGGGCCTGCTGGCGCTGGCGCTGCTGACCCCGTCGACCGGCTTCATCATGGATTCGCTCGCGCGCCTGGGCCTGGACGAGGCGGAACGGTTCTGGGTGAGCAGCAAGGCCATCGCCGGCGAACTGCTGGCGCTGGCGGCGCTGTTCGTGGTGCTGCAGGCCGGCGATCCCGCGCACATGGCGCTGTCCAGCCTGGTGCTGCTGGCGATGATGGTGGGCCTGCCGCTGCTGTTCGTCGGCCTCGGCCGCTGGGTGGCGCCGCATGCGCCGGGCTCGGAGTTCTCGCTGCTGGTGATGGTCGGCCTGCTCGCGGCCTACATCACCTATTCGCTGGGCGTGTACTACCTGGTGGGCGCCTTCATCGCCGGGCTGGTCGCGCGCCTGCTGCAGCAGCGCATGCCGCTGCTGGCCTCGCACGAGAACCTGCACGCGCTGCGCCTGTTCGCCTCGTTCTTCGTTCCGTTCTATTTCTTCAACGCCGGTACCAAGGTGCCCGGCGACGCGCTCAGCTTCGAGGCGCTGGGGCTGGGCGTGGTGATCACCCTGGTCGTGCTGCCGCTGCGCATCGCGGTGGTCTGGCTGCAGCGGCGGGTGCTGTTCGGCGAGAGTTTCATGTCCAGCCTGCGGGTGTCGCTGGCGCTGTCGCCGACCCTGATCTTCACCCTGGTGCTGGCCGGCATCATGCGCGAACGCTTCGACGCCCCGGCGGTGCTGTACGGTGCGCTGCTGCTGTATGCGGCGTTGAACACGCTGCTGCCGTCGCTGGTGCTGCGTGCGCCGCTGAGCGTGGATCCGCTGGGCAAGGACGCCGCGCACGACGTGGCGGTGGCCGAGCCGGCGCCGGTGCCGCCACGCAGCGCTGAACCGGCGGTGATCGATGCCGCCCGGCCGCCTTCCGGCTAGGCCGCGCGCTGCGGCTATGATCCGCTCCCGGGAGCCGCCGCACCATGGGCGGCATGTCGACCGGGGCGGGTGAGTGGATAGCGACAACTGGCAGCGCGTGCGTGAACTTTTCGATGCGGTCTGCGACCTGCATCCCTCGCAGTGGCGGACCGAACTGGCGCGCATGAGCGCCGACCCGGCGGTGGTCGCCGAAACCCTGGAACTGCTGCAGGCGCAGACCGTGGACCTGTCCCGCGCACAGTCGCCGCTGCGCGGCCTGCGTGCGGCCGGCGCGCAGGTCGAGCAGGGCGAAGGCGAGCGGCTGGGGCCGTGGCGGTTGTGCGAGCGCCTGGCCAGCGGCGGCATGGGCGTGGTGTTCCGCGCCGAGCGCGCCGACGGCCTGTACGCGCAGGAGGTGGCGGTCAAGGTCCTGCATGCCGCGCCCGACCCGCGCATCGCCGAGCGCCTGGCCGCGGAGCGGCGCATCCTCGCCGGGCTGCAGCACCCCAACATCGCGCGCCTTTACGACGGCGGCACCACGCCCGGTGGCCAGCCCTATCTGGTGATGGAGTACGTCCGCGGCCAGGCGCTGGACGTCCATTGCCGGCAACGTCGCCTCGACCTGCGCCAGCGGCTGGCGCTGTTCCTGAAGGTGTGCGCGGCGGTGCAGGCCGCGCATGCGCGGCTGGTGCTGCACTGCGACCTCAAGCCGGCCAACATCCTGGTGCGTGCCGACGGCGAGCCGGTACTGCTGGACTTCGGCATCGCGCGGCTGATCGAGAACGACGGCAGCCCGGGCCGCCAGCCGTTCTTCACCCCCGGCTATGCGGCGCCCGAGCTGCGCGCGGGCGAACCCGAGGGCATGGCCAGCGACGTCTACAGCCTGGGCATCGTGCTGGCCGGGCTGCTGGCCGCGCAGGATGCCGCGCGCGGCCCGGCGGCGGGGCAGGCACCATTGCCGCCGAGCCGCCTGGCCGATGCGCGCTGCGCCTGGCGCGGCGCGTTGCGCGGCGACCTGGACGCGATCGCCATGCGCGCGGTGGCCGCCGCGGCGCCGGCGCGCTACGCCTCGGTGGAGGCGCTCGCGGCCGATGTCCGCCGCTACCTCGAGCACCGGCCGGTGCTGGCCCGCGGCGGCGGCGGGTTCTACCGCGGCGGGCGCTGGCTGCGGCGCAACTGGAAGGGCGCAGCGGCGCTGGCCGGTGTCCTGCTGCTGGTGGGCGCTTTCGTCTGCTGGCTGGCCGAGGCCCGCGCCGAGGCCGAGCGCCAGGCGCAGGTCGCCGAACAGGTGAGCGCGTTCCTGGTGTCGATGTTCGAAGCCGCCGACCCGCGCGAAAAGGGCGCGCGTGCCGGCGACGACATCAGCGCACGCGAGGTGCTCGACCGCGCCGCGGCGCGGGTGGACGCCGAGCTTGAGGCATCGCCCGAGGTGCAGGCCCGGCTCAAGGGCGTGATCGGGCTGGCCTACCGCAACATGGGCGACCTGAAGCGCGCCAACCCGATGATGCGCGCCTCTGCCGAGGCGCTGGCCGCGCGCGGTGGCGCGCGCAACATCGATGAGGCCGCACGCCAGTTCAACCTGCTGGCCGGCAGCCATGCCAACAACCGCGACGGCCGCGAGGGCGAGGCGCTGGCGCGGCGCGCCCTGGCCCTGCTCGGGCAGCAGCCGGCGGACAGCTTCCGGGTCGCCCAGTCCTACAACTCGCTGGGGCTGTCGCTGCTGTCCGAGCAGCGCTATAGCGAAGCGGAGGCGGCCTTCAGGCAGGCATTGCAGCGGCATGAACTGGCGCGCCGCGAGCAGTTCATCGGCGTGACCCTGGACAACCTCGGCATGATGTACCGGCGCAAGGGCGAACTGGCCGCGGCAGCGGCGATGTTCGAGCGTTCGACGCCGATCTTCCTGCGCATGTTCGGGCCGACGTCGTTCGACTACTGGTCCAGCCACAGCGAGCGCAGCCTGGTGCTGCTCGACCAGGGGCGGCTGGACGAGGCCATCGCCGCGTTCGAGGCCAACCTGGTGCGCGCGCCGCGCATCTTCGGCGAGCGCAGCGTGTACTACGTCAGCGAAAACAACCGCCTGGCCGGTGCGCTGATCCGCAAGGGCGACTACCTGCGCGCCGACGGGCATGTGCGTACCGCGCTGCGGCTGTCGGCCGAGGTGATGGGCAAAGACAGTTTCAACTACTCGGCGATGCTGGAAACGGCGGCGCAGCTGGCCGAGGCCCGTGACGACCCGGCAGCCGCCGAGGCGGCATGGCGCGAGGCGCTGGCGGTACGCCGCGCGGCGATCGGCGACGGGCACCCGGACACGCTCGACCTGGAATTGCAGCTGGGGTTGTTGCTGGCCCGCCACGGCCACGCCGAAGGCGATGCGCTGGTGCGGCATGCGCATGCGGCGTGGTTGCCGCGGATCCCCGCCGGCAGCGCCAATGGCCTGCGCGTGCGCCAGGGCTGGGCGGAATGGCTGCTGTTGAAGGACCGCCGCGACGACGCCCGGGCGGCGCTGGCGGCGATGGCCGCCGAGGCCGCGGCGGCCAGTCCGGAGACCGCACTGCGCCAGCAGGTGCTGCAGGCCATGCTGCTGCAGCGCGAAGGCGATGCGGCGGCCGTCGCTGCATGGCGCGAGGTGGTGGCCGCGAGTGCGCGCCTGTCCGGTGCCGATTCGGCGCGGACGGCGCGCTGGCGGCTGGCCCTGGCCGGGGCGCTGGCCGCGGCCGGCGGGCGTGGCGAGCAGGAGTCGGCGCGGGCGGCGCCGGTACTGCGCGCGCAACTGGCCGCCAGCAGCCCGCTGCTGCGCGAGCTGCCACCGTCGCGGTGACGCGCCGGCGCGGCTTGCCGCCACCGGACGCAGCGGTTAGGGTCGGGGCATGAAGCGCTCTTTCCTCGCAGGTCTCCTGCCGTTGTTGCTCGCTCCGCCGGTGTCCATGGCGGCACCGGCTCCCTCCGCCGCCGATACCGGCGCTGCCGGGTTCCTGGCGGCCCTGGCCCAGCATTGCGGGCAGGCCTTCGCCGGCCGCGTGGTGGCCAACCAGCCGGCGAGCGCCACGCCCGATCCCTTCGAAGGCCAGGTGCTGGTGATGCACGTGCGCGGGTGCGATGCGCCGGCGCAGGAGCTGCGCGTGCCGTTCCATGTCGGCGAGGATCGTTCGCGGACCTGGGTGCTGACCCGCGTCGGCGATCGACTGCGGCTCAAGCACGATCACCGCCATGCCGATGGCAGCCCGGACAATGTCACCCTCTACGGCGGCGATACCCATGAGCCGGGTACCGCGCAGCGGCAGGCGTTCCCGGTGGACGCCGAGTCGGTGGCGATGTTCGAGCGCGAGGGCCTGGCCGGGTCGGTGCGCAACACCTGGGCGATGGAAGTCGAGCCGGGGCGGCGCTTCCTGTACGAACTGTCGCGACCGGACGGGCGCCTGTTCCAGGTCGAGTTCGACCTCACCCGGCCGGTGGCGGCACCGCCGCCGCCGTGGGGCGCCGATGCCGCCGCAACGGAAAAGGGCGCCTGACCGGCGCCCTTCGGTTCCAGCCCGACAGCCGCCCTCAGCGTGCGCCGAAGCGCGCGCGGCAGCCGCCGTTCACCCATACGCTGTTGCCGTTGTAGCCCCAGTTGCGGCCTTCCACGCACTGGGTCCGGGACAGCTGCTGGATCAGTACCGGGCGGCCCTGGCGGCGTTCCCAGGCACAGGAGCGCATGCGGTTGTCTTCGCTGCTGCACTCGATGCTGTAGTTGGAACCGCCCCAGTTGCCATTGCCATTGCCACCGCCGCCCCAGCCGCCTCCGCGGCCTTCGGCGAACTCGGCGCGGCAACCGTCGCTGACCCAGACCGCGCCGTTGCTGCTGCCCCAGCTGCGGCCTTCGATGCATTGCGACTTGGACAACTGCCGCACCAGCGTGGCGCGGCGCCAGTCGGTGCGGCACACGCGCTGGCGGTTGTCGTTGCTCTCGCAGCGGATGGTGTCGCCGTTGCCGGCATTGCCACCGCCCCAGCCGCCGCCCCAGTTGCCGCCACGGCCTTCGGCGAACTCGGCGCGGCAGCCATTGTCGACCCACACGCTGCCGTTGCCGCTGCCCCAGTTGCGGCCTTCCACGCACTGGGTGTTGGACAGCTGGCGCACCAGCACCGCGCCGCGCCAGCCGGTGTTGCACACGCGCTGGCGGTTGTCGTTGCTCTCGCAGCGGATGGTGTCGCCGTTGCCGCCCCAGTTGCCGTTGCCGCCGCCGTTGCTCCAGCCGCCGCGACCCGGGCCGAAGTCGGCGCGGCAGCCGTTGCCGACCCACACCGTGCCGTCGCGGCTGCCCCAGTTCTGTCCCTCGATGCAGCGGGTGCTGGACAGCTGGCGGACGATGATGGCGTCGCGCCAGCCGGTATTGCAGACCTGCTGGCGGTTGTTGATGCTCTCGCAGCGCACTGCCGCCACGGTGCCGGGGCCGTTGCCATAGGGCGACTGCGCGGCGGCGCTGGTGGCGAGCAGGGCGCCGGGCAGGAGGGCGGTGAGTCCGGCGAGCAGAAGCGGGCGGTTCATGGCGGCGTCCCTGTTCAGGTTTGGATGGGCGAACTATAGGAAGAGTCTGGCTTAAGCGGGCGTGACTGCGCCGCGGATTTGCTCCGCTCGCCGGCCGGCCGCAAAATAGCCGGCTCGCCGGCACCCTCCCGTGCCGGTATTCCCCTGCGGAGCTTTCCATGCGTACCCACTTCTGCGGCCTGGTCGACGAGACCCTGATCGGCCAAACCGTGACCCTTGCCGGCTGGACCGACGTTGCCCGCAACCAGGGCGGCGTCTGCTTCATCGATCTGCGCGATCATGAAGGCATCGTGCAGGTAACGGTGGAGATCGACAACGCCGAGGTGTTCGCGGTTGCCGCGTCGCTGGGCTATGAGGACGTGCTCCAGGTCGAAGGCGTGGTGCGTGCCCGCCACGCGGTCAACGACAAGATGCGCACCGGCAGGGTGGAAGTGGTCGCCAGCCGCATCACCGTGCTCAACAAGGCCGCGCCGCTGCCGTTCCACGCCCACGAGAACCCGGGCGAGGACACCCGCCTGAAGTACCGTTACCTGGACCTGCGCCGTCCGGAGATGCAGCGCATGCAGCGCACCCGCATCAAGCTGGTGCAGGCGCTGCGCCGCCACCTGGATGCGCGCGGCTTCCAGGACATCGAGACCCCGATCCTGACCAAGGCCACCCCGGAAGGCGCGCGCGACTTCCTGGTGCCGGCGCGCATGCACCCGGGCGAGTTCTACGCGCTGCCGCAGAGCCCGCAGCTGTTCAAGCAGATCCTGATGGTGGCCGGCTTCGACCGCTACTACCAGATCGCGCGCTGCTTCCGCGACGAGGCGCTGCGGGCCGACCGCCAGCTGGAGTTCACCCAGCTGGACATGGAGTTCGCCTTCGTGCGCGAGCGCGACGTGCAGGATTTCGTCGAGGACATGATCCGTTCGATCTTCAAGGAAGTGGTCGACGTCGAACTCGACGCGCAGTTCCCGCGCATGACCTGGGCCGAAGCCATGCGCCGCTACGGCTCGGACAAGCCGGACCTGCGCATCGGCCTGGAGCTGGTGGACGTCGCCGCGCTGGTCAAGGACAGCGGGTTCGCCGTGTTCACCGGCCCGGCCAATGATCCCGATGGCCGCGTGGCCGCGCTGCGCATCCCCGGTGGCGCGTCGCTGAGCCGCAAGCAGATCGACGAGTACGCCGCCCATGCCGCCAAGTACGGCGCCAAGGGGTTGGCCTACATCAAGATCGCCGACAACGGCGAGGTCAGCTCGCCGATCCAGAAGTTCTTCAGCGAAGCGGCGTTCGCCGCCCTGGTCGCCCACGTCGGCGCCGGCAACGGCGACATCGTGTTCTTCGGCGCCGGCGGCTACAACAAGGTCTCCGACTTCATGGGCGCGCTGCGGCTGAAGGCCGGCAGGGACTTCGGCCTGGTCACTGAAGGCTGGCGCCCGCTGTGGGTCACCGACTTCCCGATGTTCGAGTGGGACGACGAGGAGCAGCGCTACGTGGCCCTGCATCACCCCTTCACCGCGCCGGCGGTGGACGACGTGGCCGACCTGCGCGCCAACGCCCGCACCGCGGTGTCGCGCGGTTACGACATGGTGCTCAACGGCAACGAGATCGGCGGCGGTTCGATCCGCATCCACCGCCCGGAGATGCAGAGCGCGGTGTTCGAACTGCTCGGCATCGGTGCCGAGGAGGCGCGCGCCAAGTTCGGCTTCCTGCTGGACGCGCTGAACTACGGCGCGCCGCCGCACGGCGGCATCGCCTTCGGCATCGACCGCATCGCCGCGCTGATGGCCGGCACCGAATCGATCCGCGACGTGATCCCGTTCCCGAAGACCACCGGTGCGCAGTGCCTGATGACCGACGCGCCGTCGCCGATCGCCGACGCGCAGCTGGCCGAAGTGCACGTGCAGGTGCGTCCGCAGCCGGCCAAGGGCTGAGCGGCCGATGGCCGGCGTCATCCGTCGCGCATCGCCCGACGACGCCGGCGTGCTGTGCGCGCTGGCCGAGCGTACCTTCGTGGAGACGTTCGGCCACCTGTACCCGCCGCAGGACCTGGCCGATTACCTGGCCACGGCCTATCCACCGGAGCTGCAGCGCAGCCAGTTGCAGTCGGGCGACTACGCCGCCTGGCTGCTGGAGGTCGGCGGCGAGCCGGTCGGCTTCGCCTTCGCCGGTCCCTGCGGGCTTCCGCACGCCGACGTCCGCCCGGGCGATGGCGAACTGAAGCGCCTGTACGTGCTGCGCGGCCACCAGGGCGGCGGCTGGGGCGGCGCGCTGTTCGCGCAGGCCGAGCAATGGCTGCTGGAAGGCGGCCCGCGCACGCTGTGGATCGGCGTCTGGTCGGAGAACTTCGGCGCCCAGCGCTTCTATGCCCGCCACGGTTTCGACACGGTCGGCGAATACGCGTTCCCGGTCGGGCGCACGCGCGACCGCGAGTTCATCCTGCGCCGCCCTGCGCGCGGCGCCTGACTGGCGCCGCTGCACGCCGTGCCCAGGGCGCGGGCGTGTGCGCTCAGCGCGCCTTGCCGAGCACGTGCGAGCCGTTGGCGGTGTGGTGCTCGGGGATCCCGTAGACCTCGCCCAGCGCCTGGATGAAGCCATCCACGTCCTCGCCGCGGAACACGCCGCTGACGCGGTAGGACGCCAGTCCCGGATCGGCCAGCAGCACCGGCTTGAAACTGTAGCGGCCGAACTCGGCCACCGCTTCGGGCAGTGGCGTGTCGTTGAACACCAGCCGCCCGGACAGCCAGCCCGGTGCCGAACCCGCCGCCACCGCCGCATCCGTCACCTGCAGGCGCTGCGCGGCCATGCGCGCGCGCTGTCCGGGGACCAGCACGCCCAGGCGCGTGGCGGGCCGCGCTGCGTCGTTGCCTCCACGCAGTTCCACGCTGCCCTCGTACAAGGTCACGTCGGCGGCCTGGCCGAGCTGCGAGACCTCGAACTGGGTGCCCAGCGCACGCACGCTGCCGGCGGCGGTCTGGACCACGAACGGGCGTTCGCTGTCGCGTGCCACGCGGAAGAACGCGCGGCCACCGTCCAGCCGCACCAGGCGACCGCGCGGGTCGTAGCGCACCTGCACCCGCGTGTCCGCGTCCAGGTCCACGCGGGTGCCGTCCTCGAGCTGCAGCGAACGGCGCTCGCCGATGGCGGTGCGGTAGGAGCTCTCGACCGCCCGTGGTGGCAGCAGCACGAACGCCATGCCGCCGGCGCAGGCCAGCACCAGTGCGGCCGCGGCGGCGCCCAGCCAGCGGCGGCGGCGCGGTACACGGTGCGCCGCCGCGCGCGGGCGTGGGCGCGGCACCCGCACCGCCAGTTCGGGCGCGGTGGCGAACTCGCCCAGCGACGACCACAACGCCTCGATGCGGCCATAGGCGGCTTGGTGCAGTGGATCGGCATGCAGCCATCGCTGCCAGGCCTGGCGGTCGCGCTCGCTGGTGTCGTCGGCACGCAGGCGGACGAACCAGGCGGTCGCCTGCTGCTCCACGGGGTTGCCGCCGTCGTGGGCGGGAGTGTCCGGTCTGCTCATGTTTCCGCCAGTCGCGACTGCAGGTGCAGCAGTGCGCGCATCATGTGTTTTTCCACCGCGCTCACGCTCACCTGGAGCTGCAGCGCGATGGCGGCATAGGTCATGCCTTCGTAGCGCTGCAGCAGGAATACCTCCCGGCAGCGTGGCGGCAGTTCGTCCAGCGCCGACAGCAACTGCTGCAGCCGCTCCCTGCCCGCGTAGACGTGATAGCCGGCCGGTTCCTCACTGGGCAGTTCATGCACGCTGGCATCGAGCGGCTCGTGCTGTACCACGTGGTGGCTGCGGTCGCGACGGAAACGGTCGCGCAGCAGGTTGGAGGCGATGCGCAGCACGTAGGCCTCGGCGTTGTCCACGCGTGTCGGCGAGCGCGCCAGGCGGATGAGCGCCTCCTGCGCCAGGTCCTCGGCATCGGCGTCGTGCTGCAGATGGCGGCGGAAGTAACGCAGCAGCATGGGACGGAAGTGGCGGACGTGGTCCGGCTCCCATCGCATGGCCAGTACCTGGTCTGCGGTGAACGGCATCGCGAAGGAATCCAAGGCGGATGACCCGCCGACGGTAAGCGCTGGCGTGGCACCCGCGCAACCGTGCGGCGGTGGGGTGAGGGATGTGCGTCGCGCTGCGTCTGCGAAGAGGGGAGCCTGCCACAGGCCGCCATCCGACATCGCTTAGGGGAACCAGATGAGAAACACCACACGGGCGTCGAACCGTCCCGGCCGCACCGTCGTCGCCAGCGCGCTGGCCACGGCGCTGGGCCTCTCGCTGCTGGGCATGGCGCCGGCGTCCTTCGCCCAGCCGGCGGCCACCCACCAGTTCGCCGTCGCCAGCCAGCCGCTTGGCGAAGCGCTCAACCGCCTGGCCGAGACCGCGGGCGTGCAGATCATGGTGCCGCCGGACCTGGTCCGCGGCCACACCGCGCCGGCGCTTGCCGGGCAGTACACCGTGCAGCAGGCGCTGGACCGGCTGCTGGCCGGCACCGGGCTGGTCCATCGCAGCACCCGCGGTGGCGTGATCACCATCGCGCGCGCCGCCGCGCCCGCGGCCGCGCCGCGGCCGTCGCCGCCGGCTGCGGCAGCCAACCCCGCCGAAACCCAGGAGCTGTCGACCGTGCAGGTCACCGGCTCGCGCATCAAGCGCGCAGAGGTGGAAGGGCCGTCGCCGGTGATGGTGATCTCGGCCCAGCAGATCGAGAACGAAGGCCATGCCACCGTGTTCGAGGCGCTGGAGTCGCTGGTCATGGCCGGTGGTGCGGTGGAGACGGAATTGTCGGGGGGCTTTTCCGCCAATGCGCATCCGCTCAACCTGCGCGGCCTCGGGCCGGGACGCTCGCTGCTGCTGATCGACGGCCGCCGCGCGGCGGACTATCCGTTTCCCTACGGTGGCCGCAGCAACTTCCAGAACTTCGGCAACATCCCCTCCGGCGCGGTCGAGCGCATCGAGGTGCTGGCCGGCGGCGCGTCGGCGATCTACGGCGCCGATGCGGTGTCCGGCGTGGTCAACGTGGTGCTCAAGCGCAACTACGAGGGCGACGTCTTCAAGCTGCGTGGCGGTACCAGCACGATGGGCGGGCGCGACCGCGCCGACCTGCAGTGGACCGGTGGCCGCCGCGGCGACGACTGGAGCGTGACCTACGCATTGCAGTACTACGAACAGGAGCTGCTCTACGGCTTCCAGCGCAGCGACTGGGACCGGCGACGGAATCCGGCGGCGGACCCGCGCATCGGCGCCGAGCCCTCCGCCATGCTGCGCATCCGCCGCGGCGGCACCAGCAGCAGCAACCCGCTGATCGCGCTGCCGGAAGGGACCTGCCAGAAGTGGGGCGGTGAGTTCATCGACTGGACCTACCGTCGCATCAGCGGCGGCAAGGTGCAGACCCTGGGCGACGCCTGTGGCAGCTGGAACGACGAGCGTTACGTGCACCTGAGCAAGGGCAAGGAGGAGGCCGCCGCCTATGTGTTCGGCACCTACGACTTCAACGACGCGCTGCAGGCCTGGGCGTCGCTGCAGGTGTGGGATTCAAAGGCCGAATCGCTGGGCGGCTTCGAGAGCATCACCGGCCCGCATACCGATGGCGTGGGACGTCGCGGCGACTTCTACGACCCGCAGTTCGGCGCGGTGATCGCTCCGACCCGCTACCTGTCGCCGGTGGACCTGGGCGGCGTGGCGGAGATGAACCAGCACTACAAGGAGCGCTCGGTGGACCTGGCCGTGGGCCTGCGCGGGCGCCTGGCCGAGCGTTTCGACTGGGACGCGACCCTGAGCCGCGCCGAGTACGACTTCGAGCGCACCCGCCGGCGCATGGTCGGCAACCTGGTCAACGATTTCTTCTTCGGTCCCCAGATGGGCACCACGTCCAAGGGCGTGCCGATCCACCAGCTGAACCTCGATCGCTGGCTGCGGCCGCTGACGCCGCAGGAGTACGCCTCGATCTCCAGCCTGGCCCGTTACGAGGCCGAGTCGTGGGTGACCACCGGCAGCTTCGTGCTTACCGGTGACCTGTTCGAGCTGCCGGCCGGGCCACTGGGAATGGCGGTGGTGATGGAGGCCAGCCGCCAGGGCTACGCACTGGACAGCGATCCGCGGGTGCAGCCGGGCGTGGTGCAGCTGTACAACCTGACCGGTACCAACGGCGGCGGCGAGCGCGACCGTTACGCCGCTGGTGTCGAGTTCAGCATTCCCATCGTGGATACGCTGAGGGCGAGCCTGGCCGGACGCTTCGACAAGTACGACGACGTGACCGACGTCAACGACGCCAAGACCTGGAACGCCGGCCTGGAATGGCGCCCGTTCGATTCGCTGCTGGCGCGCGCCAGCTACGCCACCAGCTTCAAGGCCCCGGACATGCACTGGGTGTTCAGCGAGGGCAGCGGCAGCTACGGCACCAGCGTCGACCCGTGGCGCTGCATCGACGGCGGCGCCAACCCGGGGTGTTCGGGCTACAGCTATTCGATGTTCTCGGTCACCCGCGGCGATCCGGCGCTGGAAGAGGAGACCGGCAAGTCCTGGAGCGCCGGCGTGGTGTGGGACATCGCCGACGGGCTGGCGGTCAATGCCGACTACTGGAACATCGAGCTCAACGGCGCGCTCGAGCGCATGGCCAATGCCGAGATCCTGGAGGGCGAGGCCGGCTGCCGCACCGGCCTGAAGCTCAACGGCCAGCCGTTCGAGTTCGCCGCCGGTTCGGGCTACTGCCAGCTGGTCACCGGCCTGGTCACGCGTACCCCGGAGGAGGGCCAGGGCATCGGCCGCGTCACCGAGATCCGTTCGCTGCCGATCAACCAGTCGTACCGTCGTGTGGCCGGCATCGATGCCGGGCTCAACTGGCGGCTGCAGACGGCGCGGCTGGGACGCTACAACCTGCGCCTGAACTGGTCGCACACGCTGGCCTCCGAACGCCAGGTGCAGGCCACCGACGCGGTGCAGAAGGACTGGCGCGACGACCCGGACAACCTGGATTTCCGCAGCCGCATCACCACCGGCGTGGACTGGCGGCTGGGCGACTGGTCGGCCGGCGTGTTCGGCACCCGCTACGGCAGCCTGCCCAAGTACGGCGGCGTCGGCCGCACCGGCGTGCACTTCCTGTGGAATGCCAACTTCGGCCGGCAGATCACCGACAAGGCGGCGTTGAAGCTGTACGTCAACAACGTGTTCAACAGCCTGCACCCGCACGACGAGACCAACAGCAGCTTCCCGTACTTCTACGACGTCTACAGCCCGGTGGGCCGGGAAGTGGCCGTGCAGTTCGAGTACCGGCTGCACTGACGCGGCGAGGCATGCGGAACACCCCGTGCCGGGGTGTTCCGCGCGCGCGGCGTGGATGCCGGGTGATGACGTCCACCGTCCCGATGCGGGACACTGGCGCCATGAACACCGTGTCTGCAGACAAGCCCCGCGTGATCGTGCTGCACGGCATCTGGAATGCGCGGGCATGGGTCGGGCCGCTGGCATGGCGCCTGCGCGCGCGCGGTTTCCAGGTCGGCGTGTTCGGCTATCCCAGCGTGTTCGGCGGGCCCGACGTGGCGGTGCCGTCGCTGATCGGGCGGTTGCGCGGGCAGGGCCCGGTTTCGCTGGTCGGGCACAGCCTGGGCGGGCTGGTCGTGCTGGAGGCGCTGCGACAGGCGCCGGAGCTGGACGTGCCGCGGGTGGTGTGCCTGGGATCGCCGCTGTGCGGCAGCGAAACCGCGCGGGCGCTGGCCGGGCACGGCTGGGCGGCGGCGCTGGGGCGCAGCGGTGGCCTGTTGCAGCATGGCCTGCCGGCCTGGCACGGGCGTGCGCAGGTCGGGCTGGTGGCCGGCAGCGTGCCGCATGGCCTGGGGGCGCTGATGGGCGCGCTGCATGGCGATTCCGATGGCACCGTGGCGCTGGCCGAAACCCGCCTGCCGGGCCTGGCCGACCACTGCGTGGTGCCGGTGAGCCACAGCGGGCTGGTGCTGTCGCCCGAGGTGGCGGCCCTGGTCGCGGCGTTCCTGCGCGACGGGCGCTTCGGCGCGGCCGCCGCGCAGCGGGCGGCCTGACGGGGCCGGGTGCGGGGATCGGGTAGAATCCGCCTCTTGTTCCCTACAGATGTACGGTAGATCCCCATGGGTAGAGGTCCTTCCATCGAAGCCCGCAAGAACGCGTCGGACGCGAAGCGTGGCAAGATTTTCACCAAGATCATCCGCGAGATCGGCGTTGCCGCCCGCGGCGGTGGAGGCGACCCCAACAACAACCCGCGGCTGCGCGTGGCCATGGACAAGGGCCTGGCCGCGAACATGTCCAAGGACGTGATCGAGCGCGCCATCAAGAAGGCCACCGGCGAGCTGGAAGGCGTCGAGTACGAGGAAGTGCGCTACGAAGGCTACGCCCCGGGCGGCGTGGCGGTGATCGTCGACTGCCTCACCGACAACCGCGTGCGGACCGTGGCCGACGTGCGCCATGCCTTTTCCAAGTGCGGCGGCAACATGGGCACCGAAGGCTCGGTGGCCTTCATGTTCAAGCGGCTGGGCGTGCTGACGTACGCCCCGGGCGCGGACGAGGCCTCCTCGTTTGAAAGCCGCATCACCGAGGCGGCCATCGAGGCCGGTGCCGACGACATCGTCGTGTACCCGGACGACGGCTCGATCGACGTGGTCACCGCACCGGAGAACTTCGCGTCGGTGAAGGACGCGATGGAGGCGGCCGGGCTGGCGCCGGACCACGCCGAGATCACCTTCCGTGCCGACAACGACATCGCCGTCGCCGGCGATACCGCGCAGCAGGTGAAGAAGCTGCTGGACATGCTCGAGGACCTGGATGACGTGCAGGACGTGTATTCCAACGTCGACCAGGCCGGGCTGGAGCAGGCCTGACGGCGCGCCTGCGTCCCGTCACGTGAGACGGCGGCCGGCGATGATGGCCGCCGTTTCCTTCCGGCCGCCATGGCAATGACCCGCATCCTCGGCATCGACCCCGGCTCGCAGCGCACCGGCATCGGCATCATCGAGATCGATGCCGCCGGGCGTGCCCGCCATGTCCACCACCAGCCGCTGGTGCTGCTGGGCGCGGCGGATTTCGCCCAGCGCCTGAAGCGGCTGGTGCATGGCGTGCACGCGCTGATCGACGAGTACCGGCCGCAGGAAGTGGCCATCGAGAAGGTGTTCATGGCCAGGAACCCCGATTCGGCGCTCAAGCTCGGCCAGGCGCGCGGCGCGGCGCTGTGCGCGGTGGTGCTGCGCGACCTGCCGGTCAGCGAGTACGCTGCCACCGAGATCAAGCTGGCGGTGGTAGGCCGCGGCGGTGCCGAAAAACAGCAGGTGCAGCACATGGTGGGGTTGATGCTGGGCCTGCAGGGCAGGTTGCAGGCCGACGCCGCCGATGCGCTGGCCGTGGCCATCACCCATGCGCACGTGCGCGCCACGGCCGGACGGCTGGGCGTGAACGTGCGTTCTGCCTGGAGTCGCAAATGACGGTTTTTGTTGTCCACGCCTGTGCATGCCGCGGGTTCCGGCCCCGGTTCCCCGGTTCGCGGAGGGCGTTCACGTGATCGGTCGCCTGCGTGGCATCCTCGCCCACAAGGCCCCACCGTGGCTGGTGATCGACGTGGGCGGCGTCGGCTATGAGCTGGAGGCGCCGATGAGCACCTTCTACGACCTGCCCGACATCGGCCGCGAGGTGGTGCTGTTCACCCACTATGCGCAGAAGGAGGACAGCGTGTCGCTGTACGGCTTCCTGCGCGAGGGCGAGCGGCGCCTGTTCCGCGACGTGCAGAAGGTCACCGGCATCGGCGCGAAGATCGCGCTGGCGGTGCTGTCGGGCGCCAGCGTGGACGAGTTCGGCCGCCTGATCCAGGCCGGCGACATCACCGCGCTGACCCGCATTCCCGGCATCGGCAAGAAGACCGCCGAGCGCATGATCGTGGAACTGCGCGACAAGGCGGCCGACTTTGCCGGTGGCGGCGCGCCGCTGGCCGGGCCGGCGGCCACCGACCCGGTGTCCGAGGCGACGGTGGCCCTGCAGCAGCTGGGCTACAAGCCGGCCGAGGCGGCGAAAATGGCGCGCGATGCGGCGACCGATGGCGACGATGTCGCCATGGTGATCCGCAGGGCGCTGCAATCGGCGCTGCGCTGACCTCACATCCCCCTACATTCCCGGGCGACCGAAACCATGTCCCACGCTGCTTCCCCGCCTGCAACACCGGGCCACCATGGCAAGCCCGGCACCGCCGCCGGCCTGGCGCTGATCGTCGGCGCCATCGGCGTGGTGTTCGGCGACATCGGCACCAGCCCGCTGTATACGCTCAAGGAGGCGTTCTCGCCGCACTATGGGCTCACCAGCGACCACGACACGGTGCTGGGCGTGCTGTCGCTGGCGTTCTGGGCGCTGATCATGGTGGTCACGCTCAAGTACGTGACCATCATCATGCGCGCCGACAACGATGGCGAGGGCGGCATCATGGCGCTGATGGCGCTGGCCCAGCGCACCCTGCGCAACGGCTCGCGCTCGGCCTACGTGGTCGGCATCCTCGGCATTTTCGGGGCCTCGCTGTTCTTCGGCGACGGCGTGATCACCCCGGCGATCTCGGTGCTGGGCGCGGTCGAGGGCCTGGAGGTCGCCGCGCCCGGGCTCGGCCGGTTCGTGGTGCCGATCACCCTGGTGGTGCTCGCCATCCTGTTCGCCGCCCAGCGTTTCGGCACCGAAAAGGTGGGCAAGGTGTTCGGGCCGGTGATGCTGACCTGGTTCCTGGCGCTGGCGGCGGTCGGCATCTGGAACGTGATCGCCGCGCCCGAGGTGCTCAAGGCCTTCAATCCGTGGTGGGCGGTGCGCTTCTTCCTGGAGCACGGCTGGCACGGCGTGTTCATCCTCGGCGCGGTGGTGCTGGCGGTGACCGGCGGCGAGGCGCTGTACGCGGACATGGGCCACTTCGGCGCGCCGCCGATCCGCCACGCCTGGTACTTCTTCGTGCTGCCGTGCCTGATGCTGAACTACCTGGGGCAGGGCGCGCTGGTGCTGCAGCGGCCCGACGCGGTGGCCAACCCGTTCTTCGAGGCGGTGCCGGACTGGGGGCTGTACCCGATGATCATCCTGGCGACCATGGCCGCGGTGATCGCCAGCCAGTCGGTGATCACCGGCGCGTTCTCGGTCGCGCGCCAGGCCATGCAGCTGGGCTACATCCCGCGCATGCGCATCCTGCATACCTCGCACGACACCATCGGCCAGATCTACATCCCCGGCATCAACTGGGGGCTGGCGCTGATGGTGTTCGGGCTGGTGCTGGCGTTCCGCAGCTCCAGCAACCTGGCCGTGGCCTATGGCATCTCGGTATCGGGAACGATGCTGATCGACACCCTGCTGCTGGCGCTGGTGGCGCGCACGCTGTGGCCGCGTGCCCGCCACGGCATCGTCGCGCTGTGCGCGGTGTTCTTCGTCATCGACCTGGGCTTCGTCGTCGCCAACGGCGCCAAGCTGATGCAGGGTGCCTGGTTCCCGGTGGTGCTGGGCATCGCGCTGTTCACGATGATGCGCACCTGGCGCCGCGGCCGCGAGCTGCTGCGCGACGAGGTGCGCAAGGACGGCATCCGCATCGACACCTTCCTGCCCGGGCTGATGCTGGCGCCGCCGGTACGGGTGCCGGGCACGGCGGTGTTCCTGACCGCCGACCCGACGGTGGTACCGCACGCGCTGATGCACAACCTCAAGCACAACAAGGTGCTGCACGAGCGCAACGTGTTCCTGCACGTGGAAACCCTGCCGTTGCCGTACGCGGCGGCGGGCCAGCGGCTGAAGATCGAGCCGGTCGGCGACGAGTTCTACCGCATCCACGTGCGCTTCGGCTTCATGGAGACGCCGGACGTGCCGTTGGCGCTGATGCGCTCGTGCGACCACGGCGGGGTCTACTTCGATCCGATGGACACCACCTTCTTCGCCAGCCGCGAGACGATCGTCGCCACCGCCAACCGCGGCATGCCGGTCTGGCGCGACAAGCTGTTCGCCTTCATGCACCGCAATGCCGCCCCGGCCAGCAACTTCTTCCGCATCCCCGGCAACCGGCTGGTGGAACTGGGCGCGCAGGTGGAGATCTGATGGGGTCGCGGCCTGCGGCCAGGGCCCGGAAAATACGGGCAGTCCTGGCCGCTTGTGCCTACAATCGCCGCTGATGAACATGCCCGAACGCTTGTCCGCCTTTTCCCGGCCTCCGGCCTCCGGCCCCTGGTCCCCATGACCGACAACCGCATCATTGCCGCCGGCGCCACCCGCGAGGACGACGCCGCCGACGCCAGCATCCGCCCGCGCCGCCTGGCCGACTACCTCGGCCAGGCGCCGGTGCGCGAACAGCTGGACATCTACATCCAGGCGGCCAAGTCGCGCAGCGAGGCGCTGGACCACGTGCTGATCTTCGGCCCCCCCGGGCTGGGCAAGACCACGCTCAGCCACGTGATCGCCAACGAGCTGGGGGTGGGCCTGCGGGTGACCTCCGGGCCGGTGATCGAGAAGGGCGGCGACCTGGCCGCGCTGCTGACCAACCTGCAGCCGTACGACGTGCTGTTCGTGGACGAGATCCACCGCCTGTCGCCGGTGGTCGAGGAAGTGCTGTACCCGGCGATGGAGGACTTCCAGATCGACATCATGATCGGCGAGGGCCCTGCCGCGCGCTCGATCAAGCTCGACCTGCCGCCGTTCACCCTGATCGGCGCCACCACCCGTGCCGGCCTGCTGACCGCGCCGCTGCGCGACCGCTTCGGCATCGTGCAGCGGCTGGAGTTCTATTCGGCCGATGAACTGACCCGCATCGTGCGCCGCTCGGCGACCATCCTCGGCATCGACTGCAGCGCCGAAGGCGCCGGCGAGATCGCGCGCCGCTCGCGCGGCACCCCGCGCATCGCCAACCGCCTGCTGCGGCGCGTGCGCGACTATGCCCAGGTCAGGGCCGGTGGCCATATCGACCAGGCCGTGGCGCAGGCGGCGATGCAGATGCTCAAGGTCGACCCGGAAGGCTTCGACGAGCTGGACCGGCGCCTGCTGCGGACCCTCGTGGAGTACTTCGACGGCGGCCCGGTCGGCATCGAATCGCTGGCCGCGGCGCTGTCCGAGGAGCGTGGCACGCTCGAGGACGTGGTCGAGCCCTACCTGATCCAGCAGGGCTTCCTGGTGCGCACCGCGCGCGGTCGCATGGCCACCCACAAGGCGTACCGGCACATGGGCCTGAAGCCGCGGGCGGCACCGGCCGATCTGTTCGTGGAGCAGCCGGACCATGAGTGAGCTCCGGTTCAGTTGGCCGACACGCATCTACTGGGAAGATACCGACGCCGGCGGCGTGGTCTACCACGCACGCTACGTGGCCTTCATGGAACGCGCGCGCACCGAGTGGATGCGGGCGATGGGCTATGGCCAGGAAGCCATGCGCAGCGGCGACGGGCAGGTGTTCGTGGTCCGCGCGATGACGCTGGATTTCCTCCGGCCGGCGCGGCTGGACGACGCGCTGCTGACCACGGTGGAACTGCTGCAGTGCCGCCGTGCCAGCCTGGTGATCCGCCAGGCGGTGCTGCGCGGCGAGCAGCCGCTGGTGACCGCGCAGGTACGGTTGGCCGCGGTCGGTGCCCGCGACTTCCGCCCGCAGGCCATGGACGACACGCTGTACGCCACGCTCAAACAATTCGAAACCCAACACGCGCAAGACTGAGGAACATCGGATGATCGCTTTGCTTCTGGCCCTGCAGGCCACCGTGACCGAGGCGCTGCCGGCGGACGTCAGCGCCGCCGCGGCGCAGACCGTGGCCGGCGCCAGCCATGGCGGCATCAACTACCTGGACCTGATGCTCAAGGCCAGTATCCCGGTCAAGCTGATCGTGCTGCTGCTGCTGGCCGGCTCGTTCATCAGCTGGGTGATCATTTTCCGCAAGGCGCGCGTGTTCAAGGCCGCCGACCGTGCCGCCGACGACTTCGAGAACCGTTTCTGGTCCGGCGCCGACCTCGCCAAGCTGTATGCCTCGGCCGCCGACCGCAACCGCTCGGTGGACGGGCTGGAGGCGATCTTCGAATCCGGCTTCCGCGAGTACAGTCGCCTGAACGGCCGCCGCGGGCTGGACAGCCGCACCCAGCTGGAAGGCACCCAGCGCGCCATGCGCACCACCTTCGCCCGCGAGGTCGACGGCCTGGAGCGGAACCTGGAACTGCTGGCCAACATCGGCTCCAACGCCCCGTACGTGGGCCTGGTCGGTACCGTGTTCGGCATCATGGTGACCATGCACGACATGATCAGCAGCGGCGAGCAGGCCGGCATCGCCTCGGTCGCGCCGGGCATTTCCGAGGCGCTGTTCGCCACCGCCATCGGCCTGTTCGTGGCGATCCCGGCGACATGGGCCTACAACCGCTTCACCACCCGCGTGGAACGGTTGTCGGTGCGCTACGAGACCTTCGCCGAGGAGTTCAGCTCGATCCTGCAGCGCCAGTCCGGCGCCGACGAATGATGCGCGCCACGCGCACGAGCCCGCACAGGAACCGCCCATGATTTCCGGCATTTCCCGGCGCAAGCGCCGCAAGCTCAAATCAGAGATCAACGTCGTGCCGTACATCGACGTGATGCTGGTGCTGCTGATCATCTTCATGGTGACCGCGCCGCTGTTGACGCTCAGCTTCGAGGTCGACCTGCCCACCTCCCACGCCAAGGCGCTGGAGGGCAAGCAGGACCCGGTCATCGTCTCGGTGCTGACCGATGGCCAGTTGAGCCTGAAGCTGCCCGATGCCAAGAACCCCGAGCGCATCGACGCGTCCACGCTGCAGGCGCAGCTGGGCGCGATGGCCGCGCAGGACAAGGGCCTGCGCGTGATCGTGGCCGCCGACCGCGCGGTGGCCTATGAAAAGGTCGTGGCGGCGATGGACGTGATCAAGGCCGCGAAGATCGAGAAGGTGGGCCTGGCGACCGATGCACGCTGACGCTCTGCCGCCGCCGCGCGACCCCGGCAACGAATGGGGCATGCCCGTCGTACTGGCGTTGCTGGTGCACGTGCTGGTCGCGCTGGTGTTCATCATCGCCTGGGTGTGGTCGCCGTCGCGCAGCACCGAGGCTGCCGCGGGCGACCCGGTGGTGGAGGCGAGCCTGCAGCTGTCGGCGGCCGAGGCCGCCGCCGCACGCAGCGCGCTGCGTGCCTCGGAAAAGCTGCCGCCGTTGCCCGAGCCGGTAGCGGACGTACAGCCCGAGCCGGTTCCGGAAGACACCCTGCCGCCGCCGCAGCCGATTCCCGAGCCGCGGCCGCAGGACGCGCCCACGCCGCAGCAGCACAATGCCCAGGAGCGCATCGCGCAGCCGGACACGGTCGACCAGGAGCGGGTCAGCGCGCTGGCCATCTCCGAGGAAAAGGCCAGGCAGGAGCAGGAAGCCAAGCGCCGCCAGGAGCAGATCGACCTGACCGAACGCAAGCGGGTGGAAGAGGCCGAGCAGAAGCTGCGGTTGGCAAAACAGCAGGAAGAGGCCGACCGCCAGAAGAAGCTGGCAGACGAGCAGCGCAAGGCCAACGAGGCCAAGGCCGAGCAGGAGCGCCAGCAGAAGATCGCCGAGATCCGCCGCAAGCGCGAGCAGGCCGAGCGCGAGCTCAAGCTGGCCGAGCAGCGCCAGCGCCAGGTGGCCGATGCCCGCGCGCGCGCGCAGGCCGCCGCGTCCAGCGCCTCGCCGGCCAGCGGCACGCCGCAGGCGTCGCCGGGGCAGGGTGGCACCAGCAACGACCTGACCGCAAAGTACGCCGCCGCGATCCAGCAGGCGGTACTCAACCAGTGGGTGCGTCCGGACACGATCCCGCGCGGCCAGCGCTGCCGGCTGACCATCCGCCAGCTGCCGGGCGGCGAGGTGGTCGACGTGCAGTTCGCTGCCGGCTGCCCCTACGACGACGCCGGCCGGCGTTCGGTCGAGGCCGCGGTGCTGCGCGCCCAGCCGTTGCCATACCGCGGTTTCGAGTCGGTGTTCCAGCGCACGCTGAACTTCACATTCGAGGCGCAGGACCGCTGAATCGCGGCGGCTTCACGCAGATTCCGTCACCCTTGGCGGCGCGCTGCAACGGGCTTTTCGCGTGCAATGCCGCAGCCGGGGCTGGATTTCACCGGATTTTCGTTCACGATTGCGAAAATGTTCATCCGCCTGCTGCTATCCCTTACCCCCTGTTCATCCGATCGTTGAGCACCCCATGAAGAAACCGCTTCGCTGGCTGGCCGCCCTGACCGTACTGCTGTTGCCCCTGGTGGCGATGGCGCAGCAACGGGGGCTGGAGATCGACATCATCGGCGGCAACGCGTCGGCCCTGCCCATCACCGTGGTGCCCATGCCCTACCAGGGCAGCGCCGGTGCGCCGGCCACCGACGTCGCCGCGGTGGTGCGCTCGGACCTGGACCGCTCCGGCCAGTTCCGGACCCTGCCCGAGGCGCAGATCGTGCAGCGCCCGACCCGCGGCAGCGAGGTGCAGTACCCGGCCTGGCGCGCGCTCAAGCAGGACTACCTGGTCGTCGGCCGCGTGCTCGACGCCGGTGCCGGCGCCTACCGCGTCGAGTACGAGCTGTTCGACGTCGCCAAGGGCGAGCGCATGCTCGGCCTGGCGATGACCGCCCGCTCCAACGCGATGCGCGATGTCGCCCACCAGATGGCCGATGCCATCTACGAGAAGATCACCGGCGTGCGCGGCGCGTTCTGGACCCGCATCGCCTACGTCACCGCCAGCGGCCGCGGCGACGCGATGCGCTATGCGCTGATGGTGGCCGATGCCGACGGTTACAACCCGCAGACCATCGTCCGCTCCGCCGAGCCGCTGCTGTCGCCGTCGTGGAGCCCGGACGGCAACCGCCTGGCCTATGTCAGCTTCGAGCGCGGCAATTCGGCGATCTATGTCCAGAACATTTCCACCGGCGCGCGCGATCTGGTCGCCAGCTTCCGCGGCATCAACAGCGCCCCGGCGTTCTCGCCGGACGGCCGCCGCCTGGCGCTGACCCTGTCGCGCAGCGGCAACCCGGAGATCTACGTGATGGACCTGGGCAGCAAGCAGCTGACCCAGCTGACCAACCACTTCGCCATCGATACCGAGCCGACCTGGAGCGCCGACGGCAACACCATCTATTTCACCTCCGACCGTGGCGGCCGCCCGCAGATCTACCAGGTGCCGGCGTCGGGCGGCAGCGCCAGCCGCGTGACCTTCCAGGGCAACTACAACGCCAAGGTGACCGTGTCCTATGACGGCAAGAAGCTGGCCATGGCGCAGGGCAGCGGCAACAGCTACCGGATCGCGCTGATGGACAGCAGCCTGGGTTCGCCGCGCTGGAGCACGCTGTCGCCGGGTTCGCTGGACGAATCGCCCAGCTTCGCGCCCAATGCGAGCATGGTGTTGTATGCCGCCCGCGAGGGTGGTCGTGGAGTGCTGTATGCCGTTTCGGCCGACGCGCGGGTCCGCCAGCGCCTGGTCCTGGCAGACGGTGATGTGCGCGAGCCCGCATGGGGCCCGTACCGCACCGCGCGTTGATAAAATGTTAATATCTGATCCGCATTAAACCCCATCATTGGCTCAGGAGCCTTTAGGTATCGCCATGAACAAGTCCACTCGCGTTCTGCTTGTTTCGCTTCTGTCGGTTGCCGCGCTGGCCGGCTGCTCGAAGAAGGTGAAGGAACAGCCGGCCCAGCCGCCGGTCGACACCACCCCGACCACTCCGTCGACCGGTCCGTCGACTTCCGGCCTGTACGGTCCGGGCGACCTGGACACCGACGCCTGCCTGCGCCAGCGCGTGGTCTACTTCGACTTCGACAAGGAAGAAGTGAAGTCCGAGTTCCAGGCCATCATGGCCTGCCATGCCAAGTACCTGCGTGACCGTCCGTCCTCGCGCATCACCCTGCAGGGCCACACCGACGAGCGCGGCAGCCGTGCCTACAACCAGGCCCTGGGCGAGCGTCGTGGCAATGCCGTGAACTCTGCACTGCAGGCCAACGGTGGCTCGGCTTCGCAGCTGACCGTCGTGTCCTACGGTGAAGAGCGTCCGGTCTGCACCGAATCGGCCGAGTCCTGCTGGTCGCAGAACCGCCGCGTCGAAATCGTCTACACCGCGCAGTAATCGATGCGTACCGGCATCAAGGCGATGATGCTCGTGGTTGCGGCAGCCCTCGTGGCTGCCGCACCCGCTCATGCCCAGCGGCAGAGCCTGGCCGACCGCGTCGGCGCACTCGAGCAGCAGGTCCAGAACAACCAGGCCAACACCGACATGCTCAACCAGCTGCAGCAACTGCGCAGCGGGATGCAGGCGCTGCAGGCAACGATCGAGCAGCTCCAGCACGAGAACGAACAGCTCAAGCAGCGCAGCCGGGACCAGTACCTGGACCTGGATGGGCGCCTGAACCGCCTGGAAGGTGGCGCGGAGCAGGCGCCAGCGCCGGCCGTGCCGGCCCCTTCCGCGGCCAACCCGGCGGCGGCGGAAAAGCCGCCCACCGTGCGCGGCGATGCCGGCGCGGTTGCCGCGGCCGGCGACGAGCGCAGCGCCTACAACGTGGCCTTCGATGCGCTCAAGGCCGGCAAGTACGACGAATCGGCGCGTCTTTTCCAGGGGTTCCTGGAGCAGTATCCCAGTGGCGTCTACGCCCCCAACGCGCTGTACTGGCTGGGCGAGAGCTATTACGCCACCCGCAATTTCCAGCTGGCCGAGGCGCAGTTCCGCGACCTGGTCGGGCGCTATCCGACCCACGACAAGGCCGCTGGCGGCCTGTTGAAGCTGGGCCTGTCCCAGTTCGGCCAGGGCGATGCGGCCAAGGCCGAGCAGACGCTGGCGCAGGTCGTGACCCGCTTCCCCGGCAGTGATGCCGCGCGGACCGCGCAGGACCGCCTGCAGTCGATCCGGCTCGGCCAACAGATCCGCTGAGTCCGGGCGGCGGTGTTTCCAGGGAGCCGGGCCATGCCCGGCTGCCGTCGTTTACGGCATGGCCTATGCCGTCAGCCCCTCCAGAAGTTCCCGCCATGACCGTCGTTTCCCTTTCCAGCGCCGCCGCCACGCCCAGCGAAATCGTGCAGTCGCCGCTGCCGCGGCTGAAGATCACCGAGATCTTCCTGTCCCTGCAGGGCGAGGCCGACACCGCCGGCTGGCCGACCGTGTTCGTGCGCCTGACCGGTTGCCCGCTGCGCTGCGGCTACTGCGACACCGAGTACGCCTTCCATGGCGGGCAGTGGCGCGATATCGACGACATCGTCGCCGAGGTGCTCGGCCATGGCGTGCGCCACGTCTGCGTGACCGGCGGCGAGCCGTTGGCGCAGAAGCGCTGCCTGGTGCTGCTGCGCGCGCTGTGCGACGCGGGGCTGGAGGTCTCGCTGGAGACGTCCGGCGCGCTGGACATCGGCGGCGTCGATCCGCGCGTGTCGCGCGTGGTCGACCTGAAAACCCCCGGCTCCGGCGAACTGGCCCGCAACCGGCTGGACAACCTGCCGCTGCTGACCGCGCGCGACCAGCTCAAGTTCGTGCTGTGCGACCGCGCCGACTACGACTGGGCCAGGGACATGGTGGCCGCGCAGCGCCTGCACGAGCGCTGCATGGTGCTGTTCTCGCCGTGCAAGGACCGGCTCGATGCGCGGGTCCTGGCCGACTGGATCGTCGCCGACCGCCTGCCGGTGCGCTTCCAGATGCAGTTGCACAAGCTGCTCTGGAACGACGAGCCGGGCAGGTGACCACGGGTACCGCGGTGCCCCTTCCATACCGGCGCGGGACAGCGTGCTGGCGTTCCTCCCCCAACCGGAATATCACTCCATGAAGAAGGCAGTCGTGCTTCTTTCCGGCGGCATGGATTCGGCCGCCGTCGTCGCCATGGCCCAGGAACAGGGCTTCACCGTGCACGCGCTCAGCGTGCGCTACGGCCAGCGCCATACCTCCGAACTGGACGCCGCCGCGCGGGTGGCGCAGGCGCTGGGCGTGGCCGCGCACAAGGTGGTGGACGTCGACCTGCGCAGCATCGGCGGCTCGGCACTGACCGACGACATCGACGTGCCCGATGCCGGTGGCGATGGCATCCCGGTCACCTACGTGCCGGCGCGCAACACCATCATGCTCTCGCTCGCGCTGGGCTGGGCCGAGGTGCTGGGCGCCAACGACATCTTCTGCGGGGTCAACGCGGTGGACTATTCCGGCTACCCGGATTGCCGCCCCGCGTTCGTCGCCGCCTTCCAGGCGCTGGCCAACCTGGCGACCAAGGCCGGCGTGGAAGGCGCGGGCATCCGCGTGCATGCGCCGCTGCAGTACCTGAGCAAGGCGCAGATCGCCAGCGAAGGCGCGCGGCTGGGCGTGGACTTCGGGCTGACCGTGTCGTGTTACCGCGCCGACGCGCAGGGGCGTGCCTGCGGCCATTGCGATGCCTGCCGCCTGCGCGCCGATGGGTTCGCCGCCGCCGGCCTGCCCGACCCGACCCACTACGCCTGAGCGAGGCCGCGCCGCGGGTGCCGGATCGCGGGCCGCCCGCGATGCCGTTGTGGCCGATTCACCGGGTAGAACGCGCGCCGTTCCGAATTCTGTTTTCAGGCATCTTGCGCTAGAATGCCCACCCCGGCGCCATGCCGGGTCTTTGTTTGGGCCGTTAGCTCAGTCGGTAGAGCAGAAGACTTTTAATCTTTTGGTCGAAGGTTCGAATCCTTCACGGCCCACCATGATCAGGCAGAGGTCCCGCACATCCGGGGCCTTTGTTTTTGCAGTGGGTGGCGCACGGTTTCTGTGAACTGCGGCAGCTCGCCGCGGCACGGGCCGGCCCTACCATGGAGTTCGTCAGGTTTCACGGCAACATTGGGGGACGCTTGGGTACCCAGATCACGCAACTCCTGCATCGCTGGCAGGGAGGCGACGCGCAGGCGCGGGAGCAGTTGTTCGAAGCCCTGTATTCGGACCTGATGCTGGTTGCCCGCAACCGCCTGTTCAACGATACCGGCGGTACCCTGCAGCCGGCGGCGCTGGTGAACGAATCGCTGCTGCGCCTGCTGGGTTCGGAGGTTGATTTCAAGGACCGCGCCCATTTCATCGCGGTGGCGGCACTGAAGATGCGTTCGGTCCTGGTGGACCACCTGCGCGCGCGGTCCGCGGACAAGCGCGGCGGCAACCTCGTCCAATTGACCCTGTCCCATGCCAGCGACGTGCCCGACGACGACGGCGATGCCTACGACGTGATGGCGCTGCACCAGGCGCTGAGCCAGCTGGCCGAACTCGAGCCGCGCGCGGCGAGCATGGTCGAGCTGACCTATTTCGGCGGCATGAGTCGCGATGAGATCGCCATGGTGATGGGGGTTTCGGCACCCACCGTGGACCGCGACCTGCGTTTCGCCAGGGCCTGGCTCAACCGACAGCTGGCCTGATGCCGAACGCGGAGGAGGCGGCGCGTTGGCGCCAGACCCGCGATCTGTTCGATGCCGTCTGCGACCTGCCACGCACGCAGTGGCGGCAGCAGGTGCAGGAGTACTGTGGCGACCCGGCGCTGGCCGAGGAAGTGCTGCAGCTGCTGCATGCGCAGACCCAGGGCCTGAGCCGGATCAGCAGCCGGCTGGACACCGCGCTGGCGCGTGCGCTCACCCCGGAACTGGCGGTGGGCCAGCGGCTGGGACCGTGGCGGCTGACCGCGCGCATCGCCGGCGGCGGCATGGGCACCGTGTTCAAGGCCGAGCGCGACGACGGCGTCTACCGCCGCACGGTGGCGATCAAGTTGCTGCATGGCATGCCGGGCGCGGGCGAGGTGGAGCGGCTGCAGGCCGAACGGCAGGTGCTGGCCGGGCTCAACCTGCCCGACGTGGCCCAGCTCTACGACGGCGGCACCACGCCCGATGGTTATCCGTACCTGGTGATGGAGTACGTCGAGGGCCTGCCACTGGACCGCCATTGCGCCAGCCATGCGCTGGGCCTGGCGGCACGGTTGCGGCTGTTCCTGGACATCTGCGCGATCGTGCGCTCGGCCCATGAGCGCCTGGTGCTGCACTGCGACCTCAAGCCGGGCAATGTGCTGGTCCGGCCCGATGGCAGGCCGGTGCTGCTCGATTTCGGCCTGGCGCGCCTGCTCAACGATGCGCGCGAGCGCGGAGAAGCGGGCTACTGCACGCCCGGCTATGCCAGCCCGGAGCTGGTGGACGGCGGGCCGGTGGGCGTGGCCAGCGATGTGTACAGCCTCGGCGTGCTGCTGGTGGAGCTGCTGTCCACGCGCCGCTGCGCACGTACGCTGCAGGACAACCAGGCCCCGGTGGTCCTGCCTTCGGCCAACGCGCCGCAGGGCCTGCGCTGGCGCAGGGCGCTGCGCGGCGACCTCGATGCCATCGCCGCCAGGGCGTGTGCCCGCGACGTCGCCGCCCGCTACCGTTCGGTGGAGACGCTGATGGCCGACGTGACGTGCTATCTGGAGCGGCGGCCGGTGGCCGCGCGGCAGTCCGGGCGCCTGTACCGGCTGGTGCGCGGCGTGCAACGCAATGGACGTGGCCTGGCGGTCGCGGCGGGCGCGCTGTCGCTCGCGCTGGTCTTCGTGGCCGGCCTGGTGCAGGCGCGCCGGCAGGCCGAGGAGGAAGCGGCCATCGCCCACCAGGTCGGTGATTTCATGGTCGGCGTGTTCGAGACCGCCGACCCGTTCCTGCGCACCGGGCGCGGACAGCCGGAGCTGTCATCGCGGCAGTTGCTGGACAAGGCGGCGCTGCGCGTCTCCCAGGACCTGGCCGATGCGCCGGCGCAGCTGGCCCGGATGCGCGCGGTGCTGGGGACGGCGTACCGCAATTCCGGCGTGCCGCGCCAGGCCGACGTGCTGCTGCAGCAGGCTTACGACGGCTTCATGGACGCGCGGGTGAATCGTCCAGCGGATGCGGCGGCGGTGCTGGTGGAACTGTCGCTGCAGAAGACCCAGGGCGGCAACGGCGCGCTGGGCCAGGTGCTGGCCGAGCGCGGCCTCGCGCTGCTGCCGGCGACCGCGGCCACGCCCACCCGGGCGCGGCTGCACGGCGCGCGCGGGCTGGCGCTGGTGAACCAGCAGCAGTTCGACCGCGGCGAGGCCGCCTTCGACACGGCGATGGGCCTGTACGCGAAACTGCCGCACTACAGCGTGGCCACCGAGAAGCTGGCGCTGTCCTACAACAAGGGCCTGATGTACCTGCGCTGGGGGCGGTTGGCGTCGGCCGAGCGCGAACTGCGCCACGTGCTGGGCGGAAGCCAGGGCCGCGGCACCAGCATGGCCCTGGCCGCGGAAATGCGCCTGGCGCAGATCCTGCGCGAGCAGGGGCGCTTCGCGCAGGCATTGCCGCTGCTGCAGGCCGGCCTGCGCCATGCCGAGGAACTGTACGGGCCGGAGAGCAGCTTCGTGCTGATGCAGCACGACGGGCTTGCCGACCTGTACCGCGACTGGGGCGACTACGCCGCTGCCGAACAGCAGTACCAGCTGCGCCTGCGCCTGAGCGGGATCATCGACGGCACCGGGTCGGTGGAGTATTCGATGGGGCTGTTCAACTATGGCGAGCTGCAGGAGCTGCGTGGCGACCTCGCCCAGGCCGAACGGCTCTACCGGCAGGCCTGGGCGATCCGCCGCGAGCGGCTCGGTGGGCAATCGCCCACCAGCCTGCGTGCCGAGTCCGGGCTGGGCGCGCTGTTGATGCGCCAGGCGCGCATGGACGAGGCCGGCGCGCTGCTGGTGCATGCCGATGCCGGCCTGGACGCAGTGCTGCCGGCGGACGCGCCCGGACGCATCGAGGCGCGGCTGAACCGCATCGACTGGCACATCCTGCGCGGCGACACCACGCAGGCGCAGGCATTGCTGCGGCAACTGGGCGGGCAGGTGCCGGCGAGCCTGCAGCTGCGCCTGCTGCGTGCCCGCGCGGACCTGGCCGAACGCCGCGGTGAAGGCGCGGCAACGCTGGCGCTGCGCCGCACCGCGCTGGAGTACGCGCGTTCGCTGCACGGCAACGACCGGGTCGAAACCGCGACCTGCCACCTCGACCTGGCCGAAACACTGCTACGGCTGGGCCATCGCCAGCCGGCGCTGGACGCCCTGCGCCAGGCGGCGCCCGCGCTCGAGAGCCGCCTGCTCGCGGATGCACCCGCGCGGCGCAGGCTCGATGGCCTGCGGCTGCTGGCCCGCGGCGGGCAGGGGTGAGCGCGGCCTAGCCCTGCTCGCGCACGATCTCCACCAGCCGCTGCCCGTAGCGCGACAGCTTGCTGCCGCCGATACCGCCGACCCGGCCCAGCGCGTCGAGGCTGGTCGGGCGCTGTTCGGCGATGTTGCGCAGGGTGCTGTCGTGGAAGATGACGAACGCCGGCACGTTCTGTTCGCGTGCCAGTTCGGCGCGCAGGTCGCGCAGCGCGTTGAACAGCGCCAGGTCCTGCGGCTGCACCGCCACGCCGGTGCGCGGCGTGCTGCTGCGGTCGCGCTCGCCGCGGGTGGCCGGCGGTTCGCGGCGCATCATCACCTGGCGGCGGCCCTTGAGCACGTCGCGGCTGGCGTCGGTCAGGCGCAGGCCGCCATGTGCTTCGGGGTCCACCTGCAGCAGGCTGGCGGCGACCAGTTGCCGGAACACGCCGCGCCAGTTGCGTGAGTCCAGCTCCTTGCCGATGCCGAAGGTGCTGAGCGTGTCGTGCCCCAGCTGGCGGATGCGTTCGCTGTCGCTGCCGCGCAGGATGTCGATCAGGTGGCCGACGCCGAAGCGCTGGCCGCTGCGGTAGACGCAGCTCAGGGCCTTCTGCGCGGGGATGGTGGCGTCCCAGGCGGCCGGCGGCGTCAGGCAGTTGTCGCAGTTGCCGCAGGGCCGGGGATAGGTCTCGCCGAAGCCGGCAAGCAGCACCTGGCGGCGGCACTGCATCGACTCGCAATAGCCGAGCAGGTGGTCGAGCTTGGCGCGCTCCAGGTGCTTGCGCTCCTCGCCGGCTTCGCCCTGCTCGATCATCTGCTTGAGCAGCACCACGTCGCCCAGTCCGTAGCACAGCCATGCTTCGGCCGGCTCGCCGTCGCGGCCGGCGCGGCCGGTTTCCTGGTAGTAGCCTTCCATTGACTTGGGCAGGTCGGTATGTGCGACGAAGCGCACGTCCGGCTTGTCGATGCCCATGCCGAAGGCGATGGTGGCGCACATCACCACGCCGTCCTCGCGCAGGAAGCGGCGCTGGTTGGCCGCGCGCACTTCCGCCGGCAGGCCGGCGTGGTAGGGCAGGGCGTCCAGGCCTTCGCCGCGCAGCATGCCGGCGGTCTCCTCGACCTTGCGCCGCGACATGCAGTAGACGATGCCGGCCTCGCCGCGGTGGCCGCGCAGGAAATCCAGCAGCTGGCGCCGGGCGTTGTCCTTCTGCACTACCGTGTAGCGGATGTTGGGCCGGTCGAAGGAACTGATGAAGTGTTCGGCCTGCGCCAGGTCCAGGCGCTCGGCGATCTCGCGCTGGGTGGGCGGGTCGGCGGTGGCGGTCAGGGCGATGCGCGGCACCTGCGGCCAGCGTTCGTGCAGCACCGTCAGCTGCCGGTATTCGGGGCGGAAATCGTGGCCCCACTGCGATACGCAGTGGGCCTCGTCGATCGCGAACAGGGCGATGCGGCTGCGCTCGAGCAGCGACAGGAAGCGCCCGGTCAGCAGGCGCTCGGGCGCGACGTAGAGCAGGTCCAGGCTGCCGTCCAGCAGCTCGCGCTCGACCCGGCCGGCGGTCTCGGCGTCCAGCGTGGAATTGAGGAACTCGGCACGCACGCCGACCTGGCGCAATGCCTCGACCTGGTCCTGCATCAGCGCGATCAGCGGTGAGACGACGATGCCGCAGCCCTCGCGCAGCAGGGCCGGCACCTGGTAGCACAGCGACTTGCCGCCGCCGGTGGGCATCAGTACCAGCGCGTCGTTGCCGGCGGTGACGTGTTCGACGATGGCCTGCTGGTTGCCGCGGAAGGCGTCGTAGCCGAAGACGCGCTTCAGCAGTTCGTGGGCGGGGGAAGACATGCCGACTAGGATAACTGCCCGGTCAAGCCCGGCCGCCCGCTCGCACCCCGTGTCCGCGTCGGGAAAACCGGGGCATGTTCATGTTCGGCGCAGGGCACGAGGCGGCGCGCGTGCACGCGTTACCGCACCGGACCGGGAACATCGGCCATCCTGCGCACCCGCCGGCCCATCCGGACAAGCGCCCGCTTCACGAAAGCGGGCGCGCCGACGGCGAGGGGGATCTGGCAGGCGGATGAAGCAGGGTCCAGGGTTGCGCCGTGCGCAACCCTGGAAAACCGCAGGGCGAACGCCCGAAGGCCTATTGCAAGCACGCACATGATCCCTCTGGAGAACAGCCCCCTTGAGTAAAGGGGGCGCGCCGAAGGCGGGGGATCTGGCAGGCGGATGAAGCAGGGTCCAGGGGTGCGCCGCGCGCAACCCTGGAAAACCGCAGGGCGAACGCCCGAAGGCCTATTGCAACCGCGCACCCGATCCTTCTGGAGGACAGCCCCCTTGAGTAAAGGGGGCGCGCCGAAGGCGGGGGGATCTGGCAGGCGGATGAAGCAGGGTCCAGGGGTGCGCCGTGCGCAACCCTGGAAAACCGCAGGGCGAACGCCCGAAGGCCTATTGCAAGCACGCACATGATCCTTCTGGAGGACAGCCCCCTTGAGTAAAGGGGGCGCGCCGAAGGCGGGGGGATCTGGCAGGCGGATGAAGCAGGGTCCAGGGGTGCGCCGCGCGCAACCCTGGAAAACCGCAGGGCGAACGCCCGAAGGTTTACTGCAGCAGCGAGCGCAGCATCCAGGCGTACTTCTCGTGGGTCTGCAGGCGCTGGGTCAGCAGGTCCTCGCTGGGAGCGTCGCCCGCCTTCTCCGCCTGTTCCAGGACCCTGCGCGCGGTCCGGCACACCGCTTCATTGCCCTGTACCAGCTGTCGCACCATCTCGCGCCAGTCGGCGCTGTCGGTCAGCCCCGGTTCCTCGGCGATGGAGGTCAGGGCGACGAACTCGCGGTACGAGCCGGGGGCGTTGAAGCCCAGCGCGCGGATGCGTTCGGCGATCTCGTCCAGCGCGGTCCACTGTTCGGTGTACTGCGCCTCGAACATGGTGTGCAGCGAATTGAACATCGACCCGGTGACGTTCCAGTGGAAGTTGTGGGTCTTCAGATACAGCGTGTAGGCGTCGGCGAGAAAGTGCGACAGACCGTCGGCGACCTTCTTGCGATCGGCGTCCTTGATCCCGATATCGATGCCCGGCGCCGACGGCGCGGAGGCGGCCAGCTTCTTCTTGCCGGCGTCGGGTTTGCTGCTGTTCTTGGCCTTGGCCATGACGCTTTACTCCTTGTCGGGTTGAATGGCTTCACAATAGCGCCATCGGGACCATACCGGTATTTCAAGTTTTCTCGTTGAACGATTGATGAGCGCTATCGAAAAGGACACTGCCGCGCGCCTGCGCGAAGCCCGCACGGCCATCGACGGGGCGATGAGCCGCGACCGCGGGCGACTGCTCGGGCTGTGGTCGCGCTGGCAGGGCCGGCCGGCCGATGCCGCCGCCGAAGCGGCGTTCCGCGGCCTGCTGGAGCAGTCCCGGGGCCAGCGTCGGCAGCGTGCGGCGCAGCCTGTCGCGATCAGCATGGACGACGCGCTGCCGATCGCGCGTGAAGCCGAGCGGATCACCGCGCTGATCCGCGACCACCAGGTGGTGGTGATCGCCGGCGAGACCGGTTCGGGCAAGACCACCCAGCTGCCCAAGCTGTGCCTGGCCGCCGGGCGCGGCGAGGCCGGCATGATCGGCTGTACCCAGCCGCGGCGCATCGCCGCGCGCGCGGTGGCCACCCGCGTGGCCGAGGAACTGGGCAGCGAACTGGGCACGGTGGTCGGCTACCAGGTGCGCTTCACCGACAAGGTCGGCGAGGACAGCCGCATCAAGTTCATGACCGACGGCATCCTGCTGGCCGAGATCGCGTCCGACCGCTGGCTGTCGCGTTACGACACGCTGATCATCGACGAGGCGCACGAACGCAGCCTCAACATCGATTTCCTGCTCGGCTATCTCAAGCAGCTGCTGCGCCGGCGCCCGGACCTGAAACTGGTGGTGACCTCGGCGACCATCGACACCGAGCGCTTCTCGCGGCATTTCGACGATGCGCCGGTGGTCAGCGTCGAGGGCCGCACGTACCCGGTGGAAGTGCGCTACCGGCCACTGGACGAGGCGCGGCCGGCGGCCACAGAGGGCAGGGGCGGTGGACGCGGGCGTGGCGACGATGCCGACTCGGACCCGGTGTCGGTCAACGACGCCATCGTCGCCGCGGTCGACGAGATCACCCGCCTGGATCCGCGCGGCGACGTGCTGGTGTTCCTGCCCGGCGAGCGCGAGATCCGCGACGCGCACCAGGCGCTGGAACGGCGCAAGTACCGCGAGACCGAGGTGCTGCCGCTGTACGCGCGGCTCTCGGCCAAGGACCAGGACCGGGTGTTCAACCCGGGGCCGAAGCGGCGCCTGGTGCTGACCACCAACGTCGCCGAGACCTCGCTGACGGTGCCGCGCATCCGGTACGTGGTCGATCCCGGCTACGCCCGGGTCAAGCGCTACAGCCCGCGGCAGAAGCTGGACCGGCTGCATATCGAACCGGTGTCGCAGGCCAGCGCCAACCAGCGCAAGGGCCGCTGCGGGCGCATCGCCGAGGGCGTGTGCTACCGCCTGTACGCCGAGGCCGATTTCCAGGCGCGCCCGGAATTCACCGATCCGGAGATCCGCCGTTCCTCGCTGGCCGGGGTGATCCTGCGCATGCTGCAGCTGGGCCTGGGGCGGATCGAGGATTTCCCGTTCCTGGAGCCGCCGGACGAACGCGCGGTTGCCGACGGCTGGCAGCAGCTGGCCGAGCTGGGTGCGATCGACGGCGAGCGCAAGCTCACCGCCATCGGCCGGCAGATGGCGCGGTTGCCGGTGGACGTGAAGCTGGCGCGCATGCTGGTGGCCGCGCAGAAGGCAGGCTGCCTGCACGAGATGCTGGTGATCGCCTCCTTCCTGGGCATCCAGGACCCGCGCGAACGGCCGCCGGAAGCGCGCGAGGCCGCCGACAACGCGCATGCGGCCTTCGCCGACCCGCGCTCGGAATTCCTCGGCATCCTGCGCCTCTGGGAGGGCTACCGGACCGCGCACGAGGACCTGACCCAATCCAAACTGCGCGACTGGTGCGGCCGGCATTTCCTCGGCTTCCTGCGCATGCGCGAATGGCGCGAACTGCACCGTCAGCTGCGCCTGCTGTGCGAGGAGCTGGGCTGGGACAGCAGCAGCGATGGCGCCTTCGGCAAGGCGCTGCTTGCCGCGCCGGCCGCGCTGCCGGCAGGCGGCGATGGCGAAGCCAGGCGCAAGGCCACGCGCGGCGAACTGCACAAGGCGGCGCGGCTGGCACGCGAAGGCGCGAAGCCGGCGAAATCGGTGACCGGGCCGGATGTCCCGGGGGCCGGCGCAGGCGCCCGGCCAGGCAAGGCAAAAACCGACTCTGAGCCCGGTTCCGCCCCGGTACCGGAGAAGGTGCGGGTGGCGGCCTACCAGGCGCTGCACCGGGCGATCCTCGCCGGGCTGCCGACGCAGATCGGCCACCGTACCGAGAAGGGCGACTTCCAGGCGCCGCGCCAGCGCCGCTTCCACCTGTTCCCGGGCTCGGCGCTGGCCAAGCGGCCGCCGCCGTGGGTGCTGAGCGCGACCCTGCTCGATACCCAGCGCGTATGGGGCCTGACCAACGCCGCCATCGAGCCGGACTGGGCGATCGCCGAGCTGCCGCACCTGCTGGCGCGCAAGCATTTCGACCCGCACTGGTCGCGTGCCCAGGGCCAGGTGCTGGCGGCCGAGCAGATCAGCCTGTTCGGGCTGGTGCTGGCGCCGCGCAAGCCGGTGCATTACGGCCGCATCAACCCCGGCGAAGCGCACGACATCTTCGTGCGGCAGGCGCTGGTCACCGGTGAGATCAATACCCGTGCCGGCTTCGTCGCCGACAACCTCAAGGTACTGGAGCAGGCCCGCGAGGAGGAAGCCAAGCTGCGCCGCGCCGGCATCGTCGCCGACGAGGACTGGCAGGCGCGCTGGTACCTGGACCGCATCCCGGCCGACATCCATTCGGCCAGTGGGCTGGATGCCTGGTGGAAGGCGCTGCCGCCCGGGCAGCAGCGCACGCTGCGCTGGTCGCTGGCCGACCTGCTGCCGGGCGAAGGCAGCGAGCAGGAGCGTTATCCGAAGTATTTCGCGCTGGGCGATGCGCGGCTGGCGATGCATTACCGCTTCGAGCCCGGCGCGGCGGACGACGGCGTCACCCTCGACGTGCCGCTGCACCTGCTCAACGCGCTGGACCCGGCGCGGCTGTCATGGCTGGCACCGGGCTTCGTCGCCGACAAGGCCGCGGCACTGATCCGCAGCCTGCCCAAGGCGATGCGCCGCAACTACGTGCCGGCGCCGGACTTCGCCCGCGCCTTCTTCGAGGCATGGCCGCAGCCCTCGGCCGACGACATCCGCGGCGAACTTGCGCGGTTCCTGTCGAAAGCCACCGGCGCGGCGGTGGCCGCCACCGATTTCGACGAGGCGGCGCTGGAGCCGCACCTGTGCATGAACCTGCGCCTGGCCGATGCCGAGGGCCGGCTGCTGGCGATGTCGCGTGATCTCGATGCGCTGCGCGCACGCTTCGGCGAGCGCGCCGGGCAGGCGTTCGCGGCGCGTGCCGGCAAGGCGCTGGCTGCCGAGGGGCTGCGCGAATTCCCGGCCGGCGCCATTCCCGGGCAGGTGCCCGGCGAAGCCGGCGTGCCGGCGTATCCGGCGCTGGTCGATACCGGCGAGACGGCGGCGCTGCGCATCTTCGCCGATCGCAACGAGGCGCTGCTGGCGCATCCGGGCGGGGTACGGCGCCTGCTGGAGATCGCCCTGGCCGACAAGGTCAAGCAGGCCCGCAAGCAGTTGCCGGTATCGCCCAAGACCGGGTTGCTGTACGCGGCCATCGAATCGCAGGAAAGGCTGCGCGGCGACCTGGTAGATGCGGCCATGAACGCGGTGCTGGCCGATGGCCTGGGCGAGATCCGCTCGGCGGAGGCTTTCGAGCTGCGCCGTGCCGATGCCGGCAAGCGCCTGTTCGGCGAAGCGATGGAGCGGCTGCGCCTGGCCGAGACCATCCTCGGCCTGGTAGGCGAGCTCAAGCCGCTGCTGGAAGCGCCGTTGATGGGCTGGGCGCGCGGCAATCTCGACGACATGGAACGGCAGCTGGCGTCGCTGGTCCACGCCGGCTTCCTGCGGCAGACCCCGGCCGACGCGCTGGCGCAGTTCCCGCGCTACCTGAAGGCGATGATCCTGCGCAGCGAACGCGCCAAGCGCGACCCGCCGCGCGACCAGGCGCGCATGCTCGAGCTCAAGCCCTTCGTCGATGCGCTGGAAGAGGCGCGGCTGCAGGGGCAGGCCACGCACCCGCAATGGTCGGCGCTGCGCTGGGACATCGAGGAACTGCGGGTATCGCTGTTCGCGCAGGAGCTGGGCTTCCGCTCCGGCATCTCGCCGAAGAAGCTGGCGCAGCGGGTCGCTTCACTGCGCGGCTGACCCTCCGGCCGGGCCCGCCCGGCGGTGGGCCGCATCGGCAGCTACGGTGTCGCCGCGCGGTGCTGCTCGACGCAGCGCCGGCGTGCGGCATTGACCTGGTCGTGGGCGTAGGCATGCTCGCGGCCGATGGCGCGGCGCAGGTTGTCCATGCGCGCCTGCAGTGCCTGGGTGCGCTTGGCGTCGGGCGCGTTGTCCAGCTGCTCGCCAAGCATCGCCATCTGCTGCTGGTAGGTCGCCACGCGGTCGTTGGAGGGTCCGTAGATCGATGCGGTCGCGGTGGCGATGCACGCGCGCTCGGCGCTGCGATCCGGTTCCGCCGGCGCCGGCGGCGGGCTGCCGCTCTCGCGCAGCGGCGATGGTTCCGGCTCACCGGCCTCCATGGGCGGTGCTGGCGGTGGCGCCGCCGGCAGGCGCTCGCTGCGCAGCTTCATGGGTTGCGCGTTGGCGTCGCAGGGGTGCTCGGAATAGGCGGTTTCCCCGGACTTTCCCTTGCATTTGTAGACCTGGGCCGATGCTCCTGCCGGCAGCAGGAACAGCAGCATGAGCAACAGCTGGGTGGGCATGGCGGGCATGGCGGACCGGGGCAGGGTGCGGGCGCCGTGGTTCGCGGCGCTGAGGAGCGCCCGCCAGCGCGGGCGCGTGGATGGGCGCAGGTTACTTGGTGCGGCGCACCTTGGCGCGGGTGTTGAGCCCGTCCACCTGCAGGTACCAGACCCCTATGAGCCCGGGGCTGATCTGGACCCCCGGCGACTGCTTGCGGACGCCGGGAGCGCGGGCGTCGTCGGTCTGTTCCCATACCTGGCCGTTGTCCAGGGTGTACTGCCGGCCCTTGCCGAAACCGGTGAACTCGCCGACCAGCGTGGCCTTGATCGGCTCGCTGGAGCCGAAATCGAAGAAGCCGCGGTTCTTCACGATCACTTCCTGGCGGCCTTCCTCGCGCGCCTGTTCCAGCGCGGTGGCGGTGGCATTGCGCACCTTGCCCTGCAGCCAGGCATTGAGCGCGGCCAGCTCGTCGGGCGAGAGCTTGTCCAGGCCGGCGGCCTTGAACTCGGCGGTGGACATCTGCTGCTGCAGGTCGCCTTCGACGACGCGTTGCGCCTGTGCGGCGAAGGCCGGCGCGAGCAGCAGGGTGGCTGTGAGCAGGAGGGAAAGGCGCGAGGGCTGCATGGGCGATTGTTCCCGTGGATGGTTGGGCGCTAGTGTAGGGGCATCCGCCCGCCATCAACCGCTGTGAACCGTTCTTCCCTCTCCGGCCTGGATGCCCTGCTGCAACGCCCGTCCTGTGGCGCCCTTTCCGATCCGTTGCGGGAGGCGCTGCTGGCCGCCTGGCGGCAGCCCGGGACCGACACCCAGCCGCGGCTGCCGTGGCCGGTGCTGGCCGACACGCTCGATGCGCTGGCCCTGCTGTCCGCCGACGAGGCGGTGATCGCCGCCGCGCTGCTGTTCGATCTGCCGGGCCTGCGCGCGCGCCTGGCGGAGCTGCCGCTGGGCAACGCGACGGCCGCGGTGCGCGGGTTGCTCGACGGGCAGGATGCCGCCGACCAGGTGTGGGCGCTGCACGCCGGGCGCGAGGCCGGCCGCAACAGCGAAGGCCTGCGCCGGCTGCTGCTGTCCATCGTCCACGACCTGCGTGTGGTGCCGGTGCTGCTGGCGCGGCAACTGGCCTGCATGCGCGCGGCCGACCGCAGCCCCGAGGAACAGCGCCGCGCGCTGGCGCAGCTGACCCGCGACATCCACGCGCCGCTGGCCAACCGGCTGGGCATCTGGCAGTTGAAGTGGGAGCTGGAGGACCTGGCGTTCCGCTTCCTGGAACCGGATACCTACCGCCACATCGCACGCGAAGTGGACGAAACCCGGCTGGCGCGCGAGCGCTACGTCGAAGCGGTCAAGCGGCGCCTGTCGGCGGCACTGGGCGAGCACGGCATCCGCGCCGAGGTCAGCGGCCGGCCCAAGCACATCTACAGCATCTGGCGGAAGATGCAGAAGAAGAAGCTGGCCTTCGAGCAGCTCTACGACCTGCGCGCGGTGCGGGTGATGGTGGACGACGTGGCCGCCTGCTATGCCGCGCTGGGCGTGGTGCACGCGCTGTGGACGCCGATCCCCAGCGAATTCGACGACTACATCGCCCGGCCCAAGGCCAACGACTACCGCTCGCTGCATACCGCGGTGATCGGCCCGGAAGGGCGCACCGTGGAGGTGCAGATCCGCACCCACGAGATGCACGCGCAGGCCGAACTGGGCGTGGCCGCGCACTGGAAGTACAAGGAGGGCGGCAAGGGCGCGGAGAAGGCCTTCGACCGTAAGATCACCTGGATGCGGCAGTTGCTGGAGCAGGCGCAGGACGCGGCCAATCCCGAGGACCTGGCCGGCGCGCTGGATGCCGAGCTGATCGAGGACAGGGTCTACGCGCTCAGCCCCAAGGGCGAGGTGATGGATCTGCCGGCCGGCGCCACGCCGCTGGATTTCGCCTACCACGTGCACACCATGGTCGGGCACCGTTGCCGTGGCGCCAAGGTCAACGGCCGCATCGTGCCGCTGACCTATCGCCTGCGCAGCGGCGACCGGGTCGAGATCATGACCGCCCGCGACGCCGACCCGCGCCGCGACTGGCTGCTGCCGGCCAACGGTTTTCTCGCCAGCAACCGTTCGCGCGAGAAGGTCCGTACCTGGTTCCACAAGCTCGACCGCGCGCGCAATGTGCAGGCCGGGCGCGAACTGCTGGACCGCGAGCTCAAGCGGCTGGGCCTGCAGCAGGCCGACCTGATGCTGGCGGCCAGGCGCTTCCACGCCGACAGTGTCGATGACCTGTACATCCAGGTCGCGCTCGGCGACACCGGGCCCAGCCAGGTCAGCCGCGCGTTGCTGGAAGCGGAGAAGGAGAAGCACCAGCCGGCCGCTGCCGCGCCGCCGCTGCCGCGGCCGACCGCGCGCCGCGAGGGCATCGGCCGTTCCGATTTCACCGTGCAGGGCGTGGGCAACCTGCTGGTGCAGCTGGCGCGCTGCTGCCAGCCGGTGGCCGGCGAGCCGATCACCGGCTACCTCACCCGTACCCGCGGCGTGACCGTGCACCGCGCCGATTGCCCGGCGCTGGCGCGGCTGTCGGCCGCGCACCCCGAGCGCGCGCTGCCGGTGGAGTGGGGCCGCGCCGGCGCGGGCTACGAGGTGGACGTGATGGTCCGCGCCATGGACCGGCGCTGGCTGCTGAAGGACATCACCAACCTGATCGCGCAGGAGGACGCCTACGTGCTCAACATCAACAGCGACCCGCTGCGCGACAGCGGCCGCATGCAGCTGCGGTTGCGGCTGAAGGTGAGCGACTACGGCCAGCTGTCCACGCTGCTGGGCAAGCTCGACGCCTTGCCCGGGGTGGACGAAGCGCGGCGCATGGGGTGAGGCCGGCGTTGCCGGCGAGATCATGGCGGACTGCTAGGCTGGCCGCATGCACAAGGCCCATTCCCGCCTGCCCAGATGGCTGTCGCTGCCCGTCGGCCGCGCGCACCTGTATGCGCGCTGGTGGGTGGCGCGTGGCTGGGACAGCCCGCGTGCCTGGCGTTCGATCGCCATCGGGCTGGTGTTGCTGGCGCTGTTGCTGACGGTGTTCCGGCAGCCGCTGGCGAACCTGCTGTGGCCGGAAACCAAGATCCAGCGCCTGCTCGACGATGGCCACCGCGCGCTGCGCCAGGGCCACCTTTCCGCGGCCGATGGTAGTGGCGCGCGCGAGCTGTTCGAGGCAGCGGCGGCACTGGATCCGGACCGCGGCGACGCGCGCGACGCATTGGCCGACACCGGCCGCGCGGCACTGGAGCAGGCACGGCGGCAGCTGGCCGCCGGCGACGTGCCGGCCACGCGCGCGGCGCTGGAACTTGCGCGGCAGCTGCAGGTGCCACAGGGGGAGCTCGACGCCATCGCCTCGGGCCTGCATCGCCGGGTGCGCGAGCCGGACAGCGTCGAGGACCTGCTGCGGCGTGCCGAGGCGGCGCAGGCGCAGGGGCGGCTGGACGCGGGGGCCGACAGCGCGCTGCCGTTGTACCAGCGGGTGCTGGCGGTGCGGCCGGACCACCTGCGGGCACTGCAGGGGCGCGACGATGCCCTGTCCGACCTGCTGGCCGAGGCAGTGTCCGCGGCGCAGCGCGACCAGACCCAGGTGACGGCCGCCCTGTTGCAACGGGTGCAAGGCTACGACCCCGGGCACGCCGAATTGCCCGCGGCCCGCGCCGCGCTGAATGCGGCGCTGGACCGGCGCCGTGCGCAGGCCGCGCGTGACCTGGCGCGCGGGCGCCTGCGCCAGGCCGCCGACGGCTATGCCCTGGTGCTTGCGGCGGGCGACGACCCGGTGGCACGCCAGGGGCTGCGGCAGGTGGCGCGGGCGTGGGCCGGTGAAGCCGCACGACTGGCCGGCGACTTCCATTTCGAGCAGGCGCGACAGGCGCTGGAGCAGGCCCGCGCGTTGGCGCCGGGCAGCCCCGAGGTGGCCACCGCCGAACAGGCGCTGCAACGTGCGCAGGGCGCGCGCCGGGCGCTGGAGACACGGATGCCCGCTGCCGAGCGCGAGCGCCGGGTGCGGGTGCTGCTGGCGCAGATGGACGGCGCGGCGTCGCACGGGCAATGGCTGTTGCCGCCCGGTGCCAGCGCCTATGACCGTTTCAAGGCCGCGCAGGCGCTGGCGCCCGGCGATGCGCGGGTGAAGCAGGCCGGTGCCCGTATCCTGCCCGCCGCGCGCGACTGCCTGGACCGGCATCTGCAGGGCAACCGCCTGCAGGCGGCGCGTACCTGCCTGGATGCGTGGCAGGCGCTGGCGCCGGGCGATCCGCTGTTGCCGGCGGCGCGACGGCGGCTGGCGCAGCGCTGGCTGGCGGTCGGCAGCGAACGGCTCGGCGCCGGCGACGTGGCATTCGCCAGCCGGGCGCTGGAACAGGCGCGCGCGCTGGACGCGGCGACCCCGGAACTGCCGGCTTTCGCCGAACGCCTGGGCAACGCCAGGCGCTAGGCCAGGAACACCCGCGCCACCACCTCGCGCGCGGCATCCATCGAGAAGTGCCGGGCGATGTTGTCCAGGCCGTTGCCCGACAGTCGCCGCCACAGGGCTTCATCGTCATGCAGCCGCACCACCGCCTCGGCGAACGCCCTGGCGTCGTCGGCGACCAGCACATCCTCGCCGTCGTGCAGGTGCATGCCCTCGGCGGCGCAGTGCGTGGCCACCACCGGCTGGCCGTGGGCCATGCTCAGGTTGATCTTGCCCTTGACCCCGGCGCCGAAGCGCAGCGGCGCCACCGCGACGCGGCCGCCCGCCATCCACGGCACCACGTCGGGCACGTAGCCATGCACCTGCACGCCGGGCTGCGTGGCCGCCAGCGCCCGCAGGCTGTCGGGCACGTCGGCACCGATGCAGTGGAAGCGGATCCCCGGCAGGCGTTGCCGGATCAACGGGAACACCTCGCCGATGAACCACTGCATCGCATCCAGGTTCGGCGGGTGGTTGAAGCCGCCGACGAACACCAGCCCCTGCCGCTGCGCCCAGTCCAGCCCCTGGCCGGCGACTTCATGCAGGTTGGACAGCAGTTCCACCCGCACCGAAGGCGCGTCGACGGCCAACTGCTGTTTCTCGGCGGCGCTGACCAGCAGGGTCACATCGGTCGCGGCCATCACCGCCAGCTCGCTGGCACGGGTGCGCTCGGCGCCGCGCGCCAGGCGCGGGTCGCCGCTGAGCTCGGCACCGCGGCGTTCGCGCAGGTAGTGCAGGTCCACCGTGTCGAACACGGTGCGCGCCTGTGGCGCGTGGCGCCGCAGCAGCGGCAGGCACTCGTTGGCGACATGGTGGCGCACCAGCATCGTCACCTGGAAACGCGGGCCATGCGTGCGCAGCCAGGGGCCCACGCCCTGCAGCCACGGCGCATGCCACACCTCCACGCCCAGCGCCTGCAGGGCCTGGGTGGCGGCGCCGCCGTGTTCGCCGCGGGTGGGCAGGAACACCACATGCGCGCCGCCGGCCAGCAGCATGCGGATCAGGTTGAACTGGCGCAGCGAGGCCGAATCGCGGTCCGGGCGCGGCACCGCCTCGTCGATGATCAGCACCTGGCGCTGGCCGCGGTGCACGAGCGCGGGGCCGGGCACGCTGCCGGCCGGCAGCTGCCGCGCCAGCGCAGCGCGCCATGCGTCGGCGAACACCTGCTGGTTGCGGACCTGCCAGGCCTTGATCCCGCTGCCGGTGTCGGTGCCGTTGCTGGTGCCTTCGTCGTGCACGACGCGGCTGCCCGGCTGCACCAGCACGCGGCGGCCGGCGGCGCGCATCTTGAACGCCAGGTCGGTGTCCTCGTAGTACGCCGGTGCATAGCGCGCGTCCAGCCCGCCGAGCTGCTCGAACAGCGCGCGCGGAATGGCCAGGGCCGCGCCGGAGCAGTAGTCGGCGTCGCGCAGGCTGGCGTAGCGCGGGTCCTCGGCCGATTCGAAACGGCCGTAACTCCAGCAGCTGCCGTCGTCGAACACGATACCGCCCGACTCCTGCAGGCGGCCGTCCGGGTACAGCAGCTGCGCGCCGACCAGGCCGGCCTCCGGGACCTGGGCGAAGGTGTCGAGCAGGGCGTCCAGCCAGCCCGGCTGTGGCACGGTGTCGTTGTTCAGCAGCACCACGTACTGCCCGCGGGCCAGCCGCAGGCCATCGTTGCAGGCAGCGATGAAGCCGCCGTTGTGCGCGCGGCGGTGATGGCGCAGGCCGTCGATCGCCGCCATCCAGGCCGCGGTATCGTCGCTGCTGCCATCGTCGATCACCAGGATCTCGCAGGCCGCGGCGGGCGGGTGCGCGGCCAGTGCGCGCAGGCACGCCAGGGTATGCGCCGCATGGTTGTAGACCGGGATCACGATGCTTGCGACCGGTTGCGCGCTGGCGGGCACGGCGAACGGCGCGAAGGCGGCAGCGGCAGGTGCGTACAGCGGCTCGCGCCGTGGCGGCGGCTGCCGCCGCAGGCGTACGCCGACGCGTTGCAGGGTGGCGCGCCAGCCGCGGGTACGCAGGCTGGCCAGGCCGCGGCGGATCAGGCCGACGATGCGGGCGAGGTGGTAGCGCGCATCGGCCGGGGACATCGACATTCGGTTGCAACTCCAGCTTAAGCAGGTGGGGGCCGGCAGCAGTGCGGTGGCGCGAGGCTGCGTTAGACTCGCCTGAACCTACATTCTCGCATCCCCGTGCCGCGACGCTACGATACCGACGAACTGGACGACGATACCGACGAGCCGGGCACGCCCTGGCGCAACCGGCTGATCACCTGGGGCCTGGCCGCCGCCGCCCTCGGCCTCGGTTTCCTGATCCCGTACACGCTGTACCTGAACTCGCAGGTGACCCAGCGCTTCGGCGAGCTGCGCTGGCAGATCCCGACCCGGGTCTATGCCAGGCCGCTGGTGCTGGCGCCGGGGGTGGCGATGAACGCCGGCACGCTCAGGACCGAGCTGGCGGCGTCGGCCTACCGCGACGACGGCATCGGCCAGAGCCCGGGCACCTACCGGCTGCAGGACGGCCGGTTCACCATTTCCAGTCGTGGCTATGTCGATGTCGACGGGCGCGTGGCGCCGCGCCGGATCGAAGTGGTGGTCTCCGCTGGCCAGGTCGCCTCGCTGCGCGATGCCACGCAGCGCAAGGCGCTCAAGGCCGCGCGGCTGGACCCGGCGCGCATCGCCACCCTGTACGGGCAGAAGCAGGAGGAACGGCGGCTGGTGCGCATCGCCGATGCGCCGGAGCTGCTGGTCACCGGCCTGCAGGCGGTGGAGGACAAAGATTTCAACAGCCACCACGGCATCGACCTGAGCGGCATCGTGCGCGCGGTCTGGGTGACGGTGCGCTCCGGCGGCAAGGTGCGCCAGGGCGCCAGCACGCTGACCCAGCAGCTGGCGCGCAGCGGCCTGCTCGGCATCGGCAAGGAACAGACCCTCACCCGCAAGTTCAACGAGGTGCTGTACGCGCTGATCATGGAAGCGCGCTACGACAAGCCGGTGATCCTGGAGGCCTACCTCAACCAGGTCTACCTGGGGCAGCGCGGCAGCCAGGCGATCCACGGCGTGGCGTCGGGCGCCGAGTTCTGGTTCGGGCGCGATCTGAATTCGCTGACCACCGAGCAGGTGGCGCTGTTGATCGGGCTGGTGAAGGGGCCGTCCTACTACGATCCGCGCCGCAACCCCGAGCGCGCACTGGACCGCCGCAACTTCGTGCTGGGCAAGCTGCACGAGAACGACCTGATCGACGCGGCCGAGTACCAGCGCGCGCTGAAGGCGCCGCTGGGGGTGCCGAAGGTGCCGGGGCTGGTGGCGGCCAACCGCTTCCCGGCCTATATCGACCTGGTGCGGCGCCAGCTTGGCCATGACTACCCGGAAAGCACCCTGCAGGGCGCGGGCCTCAACGTCCTCACCGGCATGTCGCCCTCGGCCCAGGCCTACGCCGAAGGCGCGGTGGCGCATACGGTCAAGTCGCTGGAGAGCAAGCGCCGCCCCGAGCTGCAGGCGGGGCTGGTGCTGACCGACGTGCACAACGGCGACGTGCTGGCGGTGGTCGGCAGCCGCGACGTCGCCGAACCGGGCTTCAACCGCGCCATCGACGCGCAGCGGCCGGTCGGTTCGCTGCTCAAGCCGTTCGTGTACCTGCTGGCGCTGGCACAGCCGGACCGCTGGTCGCTGGCGACCTGGGTCGAGGACACCCCGGTCACCGTACAGCTCAGCCGCGGGCGCAACTGGACCCCGGGCAACGCCGACAACCGCAGCCACGGCACGGTGCGCCTGATCGACGCGCTGGCCCGCTCCTACAACCAGGCCACGGTGCGGGTCGGCATGCAGGTCGGGCCCGAGCGCATCACCCAGCTGATCCACGTGCTGGCCGGGCTCAAGGCCGAGGCCAACCCGGCGGTGATCCTGGGCTCCACCGACCAGAGTCCCTACGGCATGGCGCAGCTGTACCAGTTCCTGGCGTCGGGCGGCGAGATCCAGCCGCTGCACGCCGTGCGCGGGGTGGTCGATGCCCAGGGCACGCTGCTCAAGCGCTACGACAAGACCCCGGCGCCGGCGCAGGAAGGCGACTCCATCGCCGCCAACCTGATCAGCGTGGCGCTGCAGCAGGTGGTGTCCAGCGGTACCGCGTCCGGGCTCAACGCCGACGGCCTGGGCCGGCTGCAGCCGGCCGGCAAGACCGGCACCACCAACGACGGCCGCGACAGCTGGTACGCCGGCTACACCGGCGACCACCTGGCAGTGGTGTGGATGGGCAACGACCAGAACGAGCAGGCCGGCCTGTTCGGCGCCACCGGCGCGATGCGGGTGTGGTCGGGCATCTTCCGCAACCTGCCGAGCCGGCCGCTGCGGGTGAACAGCAAGGGACTGGACTGGCAGTACGTGGCCGCCGAGGGCAACAACAGCACCGACGAAGGCTGCCCGGGCGCACGCCGGCTGCCGTTCGTGGCCGGCTTCGCCCCGGCCTACGCGCCCTGTGCGCCGCAGGCGGTGCCGGAAGAGGAGACCCAGGAAAGCGGCGGCTGGCGCAGCTGGTTCGGGCTGGACCGCAAGGAGCCGGCGGCGGCGTCAAGCACGCCTTCAGACGCGCCTGCGCGATAATGGCGGCATGAACCACACGCTCCCGATCCACCGCGCACTGGCCGTCCTGGCCGTTTCCCTGGCCCTGGCCGCCTGCACCAGCACGCCTGCGCCGCCGCCTGCACCGGTCGATACGACCACGCCCGCCCAGCGCATGGCCGCGGTACAGGCCGCGGCCGGTGCCGACGACAAGGAAGTGACGGTGCAGCCGCTGCGCGACCCGCAGGTGGACGACCTGCGCCAGATCGCCACCGAACGTCGCGAGGCCGGCGACCTGGCCGGCGCCGCCGACGCGCTGAACCAGGCGTTGCTGCTGGTCGAGGACGACCCGGCGATCCTGCAGGAACGCGCCGAGATCGCGCTGCTGCAGGGTGACTGGGGCCGCGCCGAGACGCTGGCGCGCAAGGCGGTCGCGCTCGGCTCGCGTACCGGCCCGCTGTGCCGTCGCCACTGGGCCACCATCGAGCAGACCCATCTGGCGCGGGTGGAGAAGGAAAACGCCGCGTCGGCGCATGCGCAGATCGAAGGCTGCACCGTGCCGGGAATCAAGCGCTATTAACGGCGGGGCCGCCCCGGCCCCGATGCGCGCACGCCGATGTCGCTAGCCACCGCCAGCCGTGAAGCCCTCAGCGCCGACGGCGCGCTCGCCCGGCAACTGGACGCCTTCACCCCGCGTGCGGCGCAGCTGCGGCTGGCCGAGGCCATCGCCGATGCCTTCCAGCAGCGCGACGTGCTGCTGGCCGAGGCCGGCACCGGTACCGGCAAGACCTTCGCCTACCTGGTGCCGGCGCTGCTGTCCGGGCTGAAGACCATCGTCAGCACCGGTACCCGCGCGCTGCAGGACCAGCTCTACCACCGCGACCTGCCGCGGGTGCGCGCCGCGCTCGGGGTCGGCCTCCGCAGCGCACTGCTCAAGGGCCGCGCCAACTACCTGTGCCGCTACCGGCTGGACCAGGCGCGCGGCGAACCGCGCTTCGCCTCGCCCGAGCAGGCCGCGCAGTTCCAGCGCATCGTCGCCTGGGCCGGGCGCACCCGCTTTGGCGATGTCGCCGAGCTCGACGGGCTGGCCGACGACTCGCCGCTGCTGCCGATGGTCACCTCCACCGTCGACAACTGCCTGGGCAGCGACTGCCCGTTCTGGAGCGAGTGCTTCGTGGTGCAGGCGCGGCAACGCGCGCAGGAAGCCGACCTGGTGGTGGTCAACCACCACCTGCTGCTGGCCGACCTGGCGCTCAAGCAGGAGGGCTTCGGCGAGATCCTGCCGGGCGCGCAGGCGTTCGTGATCGACGAGGCGCACCAGTTGCCGGAGCTGGCGGCCGGCTTCTTCGGCGAGGGATTCGGCATGCGCCCGTGGCAGGAGCTGGCGCGCGACTGCCTGGCCGAGTGCCGCGGCGTGGCCGGTGCGCAGCCGGTGCTGCAGCAGCCGGTGGCGACGCTGGAAATGGCATTGCGGCAACTGCGCGCGGCGATGGAACCGTTGCCGCCGCGCGGCACCCGGTGGCGTGCGCTGGCGGCGCCCGACGTGGCCGAAGGCTTCGACGTGCTGGCCGCGGCGCTGGCCCAGCTGCGCGACGCGCTGGCCGTGCTGCGCGAGGCGTCGCCGGGGCTGGATGCGTGCCACGCACGCGCGCTCGAAGGTGCGGCGCGGCTGGCGCGCTGGCTGGGCGAGGATGCGCCGCTGCCCGATTTCGAAAGCGATGACGCCGACGTGGCCGCCGCCGGCAACGACGTGCTCTGGTACGAACTGACGCCGCGCGGCTTCCGCTGCCAGCGCACCCCGCTGGACGTATCCGGGCCGCTGCGCGAACACCGCCAGCGCTCGCACGCGGCCTGGGTGTTCACCTCGGCCACGCTGACCGTCGATGGCGACTTCGACCACCTGGCCGCGCGCCTGGGGCTGGACGATCCGCACACCCTGGTCCAGCCCAGCCCGTTCGACTGGCCGGTGCAGGCGCTGTGCTACCTGCCGCAGCAGTTGCCAGACCCGGCCGCGCGCGGCTTCGGCGCCGCGCTGATCGCCACCCTGCGCCCGGTGCTGGACGCCTCGCAGGGCCGTGCGTTCCTGCTGTTCGCCTCGCACCGTGCGCTGCGCGAGGCCGCCGATGCGCTGCGCGGCGGGCCGTGGCCGCTGTTCGTGCAGGGCGAGGCGCCGCGCGCCAGCCTGCTGCAGCGCTTCCGCGAGTCGGGCAACGGCGTGCTGCTGGGCTCGGCCAGTTTCCGCGAAGGCGTGGACGTGGCCGGCGATGCGCTGAGCGTGGTGGTGATCGACAAGCTGCCCTTCGCCGCGCCGGACGACCCGGTGTACGAGGCGCGGCTGGACGCGATCCGCCGCGCCGGCGGCAACCCGTTCCGCGACGAACAGCTGCCGCAGGCGGTGATCGCGCTCAAGCAGGGCGTGGGCCGGTTGATCCGCAGCGAGAGCGACCGCGGCGTGCTGGTGCTGTGCGATCCGCGCCTGCTCAGCCGTGGCTACGGGCGCGTGTTCCTGGATTCGCTGCCGCCGTTCCGCCGCACCCGCGAACTGGCCGATGTGCAGGCGTTCTTTGCGCGACAATGGCAGCCCGATGCCGACGCGCCGGGCATGGAAACCGCCATGCCGTCCCTTCCCGATCCCGATGTGACCCCATGAAGCTGCTCGCCCTGGAAACCGCCACCGAAGCCTGTTCCGTCGCCCTGCATGTCGACGGGCAGGTGCTGGAACGCTTCGGGATCGCGCCGCGCCGGCATGCGGAACTGACCCTGCCGTGGGCGGAACAGCTGCTGGCCGAAGCCGGCATCGCCCGCGCGCAGCTGGACGCCATCGCCCTGGGCCGCGGCCCGGGCGCGTTCACCGGCGTGCGCCTGGCCATCGCCATCGCCCAGGGCATCGCCCTGGCGCTGGACCGTCCGCTGCTGCCGGTGTCCACGTTGCAGGTGCTGGCGATGCAGGCACCCGGCGACGCCAGCCACGTGCTGGCCAGCATCGATGCGCGCATGGGCGAGGTCTATGCCGCGCGCTGCGTGCGCCGCGACGATGGCCTGTGGGACGAACAGGGCGCGGAAGTGGTGATTGCCCCGGATGCGCTGCAGCTGCCCGACGATGGCAGCCGCTGGGCCGGTGTCGGCACCGGTTTCGCTGCTGCCGAAGGGCTGCTGGCCACGCGCCTGCAGGCCCGCCTGGCGTCGGTCGATGCGCAGGCGCTGCCGCGCGCATCGGACGTGTTGAAGATGGCCGTGCCGGCCTTCGCCCGCGGCGAGGGCATCGCCCCGGAGCTTGTGCAGCCGGCTTACCTGCGCGACAACGTCGCGCTCACGCTGGTCGAACAGCAGGCGCTGCGCGCTTCGCGCTGAGGGCGCCGGCGCGGACGGTGCCCGCCGTGACCGCGTTGCCGTCACGGTGGCCGGCCTGGCGCCGTGCCTGCTGGCCCTGGATCATCTGCGCTCGCCATCGAGCAGCGCATTGAGCTGCATGACGAGTGCGTCGGTGTAACGGGTGCCCTGCGCCGTCGCCGCCGGCAGCGGGGCGGGTGCATCGGCATCGCGCAGTTCGGCATGCAGCCCGCTGCGGACGGCGTAGACCGGGGCGGCGACCTCGAAGCCACGCGCGGGCGGCACGCCGAACAGCGCCCGGTACAGCTGCATGGCATCGAGCAGGGTCAGTGCCGGCCCGGGATGCATGCCGTCCGCGTGGTACCAGGCGAGCGCGCCGGCCTCGGTGGAAAGCCGGCGCAGGCTTTCGGAAATCTCCACGTAGCCGATGCCGGCCTGCAGGGCGGCGGCGCGTTCGGCTTCGACAATCGCCGCCGACGCGCGGGGATGGGCCTGGTAGCTGCCCAGCAGCAGTACCCGTGCGCCGGATTGGCGGCCCGCCGCGGCAAGTGCCTGCACGGCCTGCCGGGACGCCTGGCAGGCAGCCTCGCCGGCGCCACAGAGCAGCTCGCCGCCGCGTTCCTGCAGCACCAGCACCGCCGGCCGGTAGCTGGCCAGTGCCTGCCGCACGCTGCCGGCGGCCACCCGCTGTTCGAGCGTGGCGCCGCCCTGGACGATCATCGCGCTGTGCACGCGCTGGTCGTTGGCATTGGCCAGCGCGGCGAACGTGGCCGGCAGGTTGCCGACATAGGTCAGGCTGTTGCCGACGAACAGCACGCGTTGCGGGGCTGCCGGCTGCATGGCACCCGCAGGTACCTGCATGCCGGCGACGAGCAGGGACAACAGCAGCATCCATCGACGCATGGGGACGATCCGCCCGGGGTGTGCCGGTTCGACCGGACTACCAGTCGATGGTTCCGCGGATCACCGTCTGCACCTGTCCACCGGACCACACGTCGCCGTGTTCGTCGACACGCAGTTCCAGCAGCGCGTCGTGGCCGACTTCGCGGCCCTGGCTGGCGCTGTAGCGGCCGCCATGGCCGGGCAGCGCGCCGCGTTCGTCCAGCCACGCGGCGAGCACCGCATTGGCGGCGCCGGAGGCGGCGTCCTCGAAGCGACGGCCGTTGCCGACGAAGGCGCGCACCGCCAGGTCGTGCGGCTGGCCATGGCTGCGGGCGTAGGCGAACACGCCCATCGCGCCCGTGGCTTCGGCCAGGGTGGCGATGGCGTCCCAGTCCGGGGCCAGGGCACGTAGCGTGGCCTCGTCGGCCAGCTCCACCAGCCACCAGCGGCGGCCGCCGTCCATCAGCACCGGCGGCAGCGTGCCCAGCGCCCAGCCGGCGATGGCCGGGCGCAGCCGCGCATCGGTGGCATCCACGACGTCCATCACCGACGCGCGCGGGGTGCGGATGGCGATGCGGCGGACACCGTCGATCGTGTCCACCCGCAGCGGCAGCTGGCCGGCGATGCCGTCCTGCACCAGCAGGCCGTCGACCGGCGTGGCCAGGCCGCACTCCAGTACCGCGTGGGCGCTGCCGACGCTGGGGTGGCCGGCGAACGGCACTTCCTTCTGCGGCGCGAACATGCGGATGCGGTAGCTGCTGCCCGGCGTGGTGGGCGGGAACACGAAGGTGGTCTCGGGCAGGCGGGTCCAGCGGGCGATGGCCTGCATGGCGGCATCGTCCAGGCCATCGGCGTCGAGCACCACGGCCAGCGGGTTGCCGGTACCGGGGCGCGGGGCGAAGACGTCCAGTTGCAGGAAGCGGCGGGTGGTCATGCGGTGTTTCCGTTGTGAAGGGGTTACCAGTCGAGGCGGCCGTCGATGACCGGCTGCACTTCGCCGCCGATCCAGACATGGCCCTCGGCGTCCAGCTGCACGTGGACCTCGCCGTTGCGGCCGCGCTCACGGCCCTGGCTGGCGCGGTACTGCTGCCCCGGCCCGAGCCGGCCCTGCGCCAGCAGGTGCGCGGCGACCAGCGCGTTGGCGCTGCCGGTCACCGGATCCTCGTCGATACCGACGCCGGGGGCGAAGGCGCGCACCACGTACTGGTAGCCGACATCCGGCCGCGCCGCGGCGGCGAACACGGCCAGCTTGCCGTTGCCGGGCAGGGCGGCGATGGCCGCCAGTTCCGGCCGGTAGCGGCGCAGCGCGGCTTCGTCGCCGGCCTCCAGCAGCCACCAGTCCGGGCCGTTGTTCCACAGTGCCGGTGCCGCGTCCGGATGCGCCAGCGCGGCCAGCCCGGGCGGCAATGGCGGCGCGGCCAGGTCGCGGTGCTGCGCGCGCGGGCTGCGCACGTGCAGCAGGCGGAAACGGCCACCGCCGTGCACGCGCACCGGCAGCAGGCCGGCGGCACACTGCTGGAGCAGACCGCCCTGGTCGTCGGGGGTGGCCAGGCCGTACTCCACCGCCGCCCAGGCAGCGCCGACGCTGGGGTGGCCGGCGAAGGGCAGTTCCATCTTCGGGGTGAAGATGCGGATACGGTAGTCGGCACCGGCTTCCGGCGGCAGGAAGAACACCGTCTCGGACAGGTTCAGCCAGACAGCGATGGCCTGCATGGCGGCATCGTCCAGGCCGTCGGCATCGAGTACGACGCCCAGCGGGTTGCCGGCGCCCGGGCGCGCGGCGAAGACATCCAGTTGCAGATAGCGGCGTGCGTTCATGGTTACGGCCGGTACGGGGGGCCGGCCAGCATAGGGCGGGCGCGCCCGCATCGCGAGCACCCGGCCGGTCGCGGCATGCCACCCGCGCACGCCGGGACCGGCGCCGGTGCAATGCCGTGGCCCGCAACCGGCGGCGCAGGGCGGGGCATGGCTATAGAATCGACGGTTCCGCCCGCCAGTCGGGTCTTTCCCCACCGTGAACCCCCACGCCAATGTCCTCTTCCCCCCTCGTCGATCGCTGGATCGTCCTCAAGTTCGGTGGCACCTCGGTGTCGCGTCGTCATCGTTGGAACACGATCGGGGAACTGGCGAAAAAACATGCGGACGAGACCGGTGGCCGCGTGCTGGTGGTGGTGTCCGCGCTGTCGGGCGTGACCAATGAGCTGACCGCGATCGCCGATGGCGCCGCCGACAGCCGCGAGCGGGTGGCCGCGCTGGTCGCCCGCCACAACGCATTCCTGGCCGAGCTGGAACTGGGCGAGGAGGTGCTGGCCGCGCGGCTGGCGGCGCTGCAGGCGCTGCTCGACGACCCGCGCGCGGCGCAGCGCCCGCTGGACTGGCAGGCCGAGGTGCTGGGCCAGGGCGAACTGCTGTCCTCCACCATCGGTGCGGCCTACCTGCATGGCAATGGCCTGGATTTCGGCTGGATGGACGCCCGGCAGTGGCTGCACGCGCAGCCACCGGCGCCGAACCAGAGCGCCTGGTCGCAGCGGCTGTCGGTGAACTGCCAGTGGCAGGGCGACGCCGGATTCCGGCAGCGCTTCGCGGCCCAGCCCCCGCGCATGCTGATCACCCAGGGCTTCATCGCCCGCCACGGCGACGGCGGCACGGCGATCCTCGGCCGCGGCGGCTCGGACACCTCGGCCGCGTACTTCGGCGCGCTGCTGGGCGCCAGCCGGGTGGAGATCTGGACCGACGTGCCGGGCATGTTCAGCGCCAACCCGAAGGACGTGCCCGACGCGCGCCTGCTGACCCGGCTGGACTATTACGAGGCCCAGGAAATCGCCACCACCGGCGCCAAGGTGCTGCACCCGCGCTCGATCAAGCCGTGCCGCGACGCCGGCGTGCCGATGGCGATCCTCGATACCGAGCGTCCGCACATGCCCGGTACCAGCATCGACGGCAGCGCCGAGCCGGTCCCGGGAGTCAAGGCGATCAGCCGCCGCAACGGCATCGTGCTGGTGTCGATGGAAGGCATCGGCATGTGGCAGCAGGTCGGCTTCCTCGCCGACGTGTTCGACCTGTTCCGCAGGCACGGCCTGTCGGTGGACCTGATCGGCTCGGCCGAGACCAACGTCACCGTCTCGCTGGATCCGTCCGAGAACCTGGTCAGTACCGACGTGCTGGCGGCGCTGTCGGCCGACCTGTCGCAGATCTGCAAGGTCAAGGTGATCGTGCCGTGCGCGGCGATCACCCTGGTCGGCCGCGGCATGCGCTCGCTGCTGTACAAGCTCTCGGACGTGTGGGCCACGTTCGGCAAGGAGCGCGTGCACATGATCTCGCAGTCGTCCAACGACCTGAACCTGACCTTCGTGATCGACGAGGCCGACGCCGACGGCCTGCTGCCGATCCTGCACGACGAACTGATCGAAAGCGGTGCCATGCCGGTCTACGAGGAGCAGGTGTTCGGCCCGCGCTGGCGCGAGATCACCGGCAGCGTGCGCCCGCGCCCGACGCCGTGGTGGCGCGCGCCGCAGTCGCGCGCGCAACTGCTGGAACTGGCCGCGCAGGGCACGCCGCGATACGTCTACCACCTGCCCACGGTACGCGCGCGTGCGCGCCAGCTGCAGGCCGTGGCGGCGCTGGACCGGCGCTACTACGCGATCAAGGCCAACCCGCATCCGGCCATCCTGCGCGCGCTGGCCGCGGAAGGCTTCGGCCTGGAGTGCGTCTCGCTGGGCGAGGTCGAGCACGTGTTCGAGGCGCTGCCGGAACTGGCGCCGTCGCGGGTGCTGTTCACCCCCAGCTTCGCCCCGATCGGCGAGTACGCCGCGGCACTGGCGCGCGGCGTCAACGTCACCGTCGACAACGTCGAGCTGCTGCGGCGCTGGCCCGGGGTGTTCCGCGACCGCGTGCTGTGGCTGCGCATCGACCTGGGGCATGGCGACGGCCACCACCGCAAGGTCAACACCGGCGGCAAGGAAGCCAAGTTCGGCCTGTCGGCACAGCGGGTGGACGAATTCATGGACGTGGCGCGTGGCATCGGCGTGCGCGTGACCGGCATCCACGCGCACCTGGGCAGCGGCGTGGAGAGCAGCGGCCACTGGAAGCAGGTGGTCGACGAACTGGCCGGTTTCGCGCGCCGCATCGGCAGCGTGGAGATTCTCGACATCGGCGGCGGCCTGCCGGTGCCGTACAGCGACGACGACGAGCCGTTCGACCTGGATGCCTGGGCCGCCGGCCTGGCCGAGGTCAAGGCGGTGCACCCGGCGTTCCAGCTGGCGGTCGAGCCGGGGCGCTTCCTGGTCGCCGAGGCCGGCGTGCTGCTGGCCCATGCCACCCAGGTGGTTGAGAAGGACGGCGTGCGCCGTGTCGGCCTGGACGCGGGCATGAACGCGCTGCTGCGCCCGGCGCTGTACGACGCCTGGCACGACATCGCCAACCTGTCGCGGCTGGACGACGCGCGCGATCTCGATTTCAGCGTGGTCGGCCCGATCTGCGAATCCAGCGACGTGTTCGCGCAGCGGGTCAAGCTGCCGTCCACCACCGCCCCGGACGACGTCATGCTGATCGCCGACGCCGGCGCCTACGGCTTCAGCATGGCCAGCCGCTACAACCACCGCGCGCTGCCGCACGAGGACATCATCGACGATGCGCGTTGACCGGCATGCCCCGCATCCCCTTTCGTTCCGCCGCGCCGGCATCGCGCCCCACGCGGCACCCCGCTTGATTCCGGATACGCCATGACAGCTTTCGACAAAGACCAGGTTACCCGCTTCCGTTTCGTCCGCTGCGACTTCGCCGCGGACACCGGCGTGGCGCAACTGGTTTACGCCTTCGACGACGGCCCGGAGATGACCGAAACCGTCACCGTGCCGGGCGCGCCGTTCCAGCTGGACGGTGCGCGCGCGGCGGCGGTGCAGCGCGCGTTGCGCCTGCTGCACCTGATCGCCGGCGTGAGCTACTACAAGGCGGCGGTGCCGGCGCAGGTGGCCATCGACAGCTACGCCATCGACGCCGCAACCGCGGCGCTGGTGGAAACGGTCTATCTCAACGGCCTGGGCGAGTTCGCCTACCGCAACGGCCTGAACCTGCGCGGCCGGTTCCGGCTGCCGGTGGAGGCGCAGGCCGAACCGGCGGCGCAGCCGCTGGGCCTGCGCGAACACGCGCTGGTCGCCATCGGCGGCGGCAAGGATTCGCTGGTCAGCATCGAGGCGCTGCGCCATGCCGGCGTCGCCGCGACCGTCACCTGGATCGGCGGTTCGCAGCTGATCCGCGCCTGTGCCGAGCGCACCGGCCTGCCGATGCTCAACATCGACCGCACGCTGGCGCCGGAGCTGTTCGAACTCAACCGCCAGGGCGCGTGGAACGGGCATATCCCGGTGACCGCGGTGAACTCGGCGATCATGGTGCTGGCGGCGCTGGCGCAGGGCGTGGACCAGGTGGTGTTCTCCAACGAACGCTCGGCCAGCTACGGCAGCCAGATCGCCGGCACCGGCGAGGTCAACCACCAGTGGTCCAAGGGCTGGGCATTCGAGAAGGCGTTCGGCGAGCACGTGCAGCGGCACGTCGCCGCCGACCTGCACTACTACTCGCTGCTGCGGCCGCTGTCGGAGCTGGCGGTGGCGCGGCAGTTCGCCCGGACCGACTACTACGACGCGCATTTCTCCAGCTGCAACCGCAATTTCCACATCCTCGGCGAGCGTCCGGTGAACCGCTGGTGCGGGGTCTGCCCGAAGTGCCACTTCGTGTTCCTGGCGTTGGCCCCGTTCATGCCCAAGACCCGGCTGGTACGCATCTTCGGCCGCAACCTGCTCGACGACGGCGAGCAGGCCGGCGGCTTCGACGCGTTGCTGGAGTTCCAGGACCACAAACCGTTCGAGTGCGTGGGCGAGGGCCGGGAGTCGCGGGCGGCGATGGCAACGCTGGCGGCGCGCCCGGAATGGAAGGAGGACGTGCTGGTCAAGCGCTTCGCCAGCGTGATCCAGCCCACCCTGGCGGCCGACGAGCTGAAGCTCGAGCCGCTGCTGGTCATCGACGGCGAGCACCGCATCCCGGCCGCCCTGTGGGAGCGCCTGCGTGCGGATTTCGCAGCTTGAGGGCAAGCGCGTGGCGCTGTGGGGGTGGGGCCGCGAGGGCCGCGCCGCCTTCCATGCGCTGCACGAACGCCTGCCCGGCCTGTCACTGACGCTGTTCTGCCCGCAGGCCGAAGCCGCCGCCGCGCGCGCTGAAAGCGCCGGCGCGCTGCAGGTGGAAAGCGCGGTCACCGGCGAGGCCCTGGCGCGCTTCGACGTGGTGGTCAAGTCGCCCGGCATCAGCCCCTACACGCCCGAGGCGCTGCAGGCACAGGCACGGGGCACGCAGTTCATCGGTGGCACCTCGCTGTGGTTCAGCGAGCACGCCCGCGCCGACGGCCGCCTGCCGGACACGGTCTGCGTGACCGGCACCAAGGGCAAGAGCACCACCACATCGCTGCTGGCGCACCTGCTGCGCGCGGCCGGGCACCGCACCGGGCTGGCCGGGAACATCGGCCTGCCGCTGCTGGAGGTGCTCGACCCGCAGCCGGCGCCGGAGTACTGGGCGGTGGAACTGTCCAGCTACCAGACCGGCGAGGTCGCGCGCAGCGGCGCGCGCCCGGGCGTGGCCGTCGTACTGAACATTTTTCCCGAACACCTGGACTGGCACGGCAGCGAGCAGCGCTACATCGACGACAAGCTGGCGCTGGTGACCGCCGGCCACCCGCGGGTGGCGGTGCTCAATGCCGCCGACGCGCACCTGCGCGCGCTGCAGCTGCCGCACAGCCAGGTGGTGTGGTTCAACCAGCCCGCCGGCTGGCACATGGTCGGCGAGGTGGTGCACCGCGGCGCGCAGCCGGTATTCGATACCTCCGACACGCCGCTGCCGGGGCGCCACAACCGCGGCAACCTGTGCGCGGTGCTGGCGGCGCTGGAAGCGCTGGGGCTGGACGCGGTGGCGCTGGCGCCGGCGGTGCGCGGCTTCCGCCCGCTGCCCAACCGCCTGCAGCTGCTGGGCGAGCGCGACGGCGTGCGCTGGGTCAACGACTCGATCAGCACCACGCCGCATGCGTCGCTGGCCGCGCTGGACTGCTTTGCCGGGCAGCGCATCGCGCTGCTGGTCGGCGGCCACGACCGCGGCGTGGACTGGCACGATTTCGCCGCGCACATGCGCGACAACGCGCCGCTGGAGATCGTCACCATGGGCGCCAACGGACCGCGCATCCATGCCCTGCTGCAGCCGCTGGCCGATGCCGGCCGGTTCGGCCTGCATGCGGCCGGCGACCTGCCGCACGCGGTCGAACAGGCGCGCGCCGCGCTGGGCGGGCAGGGCGGGGTGGTGCTGCTGTCGCCGGGCGCGCCCAGCTTCGGCGCCTACCGCGACTACGTGGCGCGTGGCCGCCACTTCGCCGAACTGGCCGGCTTCGACCCGGACAGCATCAGCGCGATCCCGGGACTGGGCGTCGCCTGACGCCGCGGGCCGCCGCGCATCCGCCGGCCGTCACCGGCCGCGGGGTGCCCGGCGTGGTGCCGGTGCGGCCCTTTCACGCCGGCCGGGCATAGACTCGGAGCGGTGACCCAACCGGAGTACTCCCATGCGGACCATGCGCAAGTGGCAGGTGGCGTTGCTGGTGGCGTGCGTGTCGGCGGCAATGCCGGCGCTGGCCAAGCTGCAGCAGCGGCCGGTGGAATGGCAGCTGGACGGCACCCGCTACAGCGGCGTGCTGGTCTTCGATGACGAGGGCGACGGACGTCGTCCGGGCGTGGTGATGGTGCCGAACTGGCGCGGGGTGAACGCTTCGGCGATCGAAAAGGCCGGGCGCATCGCCGGCGACGACTACGTGGTGCTGGTGGCCGACGTGTACGGCAGTGCGGTGCGGCCGAAGGATGATGCCGAAGCCGCCGCCGCCTCCAGGCCGCTGCGCGAGAACCGCGCCGTGCTGCGCGCCCGCGCCCGCGCCGCGCTGGATGCGCTGAAGGCGCAGGCCGGCAAGGCGCCGCTGGATGCCTCGCGCATCGCCGCGGTCGGCTTCTGTTTTGGCGGCAGCACCGTGCTGGAAATGGCGCGCGCGGGCATGCCGCTGGCCGGCGTGGTGAGCCTGCACGGCGGCCTGTCCACGCCCAGCCCGGCCGCCGCGGGCAGCGCCAAGGTGCCGATGCTGGTACTCAACGGTGCCGCCGACCGCGGGGTGACGGCCGAGGACATCGCTGCCTTCGGCAAGGAAATGGACGGCGCCGGTGCCGACTGGCAGTTCGTCAATTTCAGCGGCGCGGTGCATTGCTTCGCCGAATCCGACGCCAACAGCCCGCCGGGCTGCCTGTACGACCCGCGTGCGGCCAGGCGTGCGTGGAAGATGATGGACGACTTCCTGGAGGAACGGCTGCAACGCTGAGCCGGCGTCCGGTCCGGCCATGCGGTCCAGCGCGCGGCCGGCGAACCGGCCGCGCAGGGCTCAGTGGCTGCGTTCGACCGCGTAGCGGGCCAGGCCGCGCAGGGCGGCGACGGCATCGCTCTCGGGCAGGCCGTCCAGCGCGCGTTCGGCGGCGTCGGCGTACTCGACCGCGCGCTGGCGGCTGTATTCCAGCCCGCCGGTGGCGCGGATCGCGGCCAGCACCTCGGGCATCGCGGCGGCATCTCCGTCCTGCACGATTCCGCGCAGACGTTCGCGCACGGCCGCGTCCGCATGCGCCATGGCATGGATCAGCGGCAGCGTGGCCTTGCCTTCGGCCAGGTCGTCGCCCAGGTTCTTGCCCAGCTCCTCGGCATTGGCCGAATAGTCCAGCACGTCGTCGGCGATCTGGAACGCGTAGCCCAGCGCCATGCCGTAGTCGTACAGCTGCTGCTGCACGGCCTCGCCGGCGCCGCTGGCCAGCGCACCCAGGCGGGTGCCGGCGGCGAACAGCACCGCGGTCTTGCGCTCGATCACGCGCAGGTAGGCCGCCTCGTCGGTATCCGGGTTGTGGACGTGCAGCAGCTGCAGCACTTCGCCCTCGGCGATGCGGTTGGTGGTGTCGGCCAGGATCCGCATGACCGGCATGCGGTCCAGCTCGACCATCAGCTGGAAGCTGCGCGAGTACAGGAAATCGCCGACCAGCACGCTGGGCGCGTTGCCCCACAGCGCGTTGGCGGTGCTGCGTCCGCGGCGCAGGTCCGACTCGTCCACCACGTCGTCGTGCAGCAGGGTGGAGGTATGGATGAACTCGATGATCGCCGCCAGCTGGTGGTGCTCGGGTCCGGCGCCGCCGGCGGCATGGCCGGCCAGCATCACCAGCATCGGCCGCAGGCGCTTGCCGCCGGCGGAAATGATGTGGTCGGCGATCTGGTTGATCAGCACGACATCGGACGACAGGCGGTGGCGGATCAGGGCATCGACGGCGGCCATGTCCGGGGCGGCGAGGGTCTGGATGGCGGGCAGGCCCAGCGCGGGGCGGAGGTCTTCGGCGATGCTCATGCGATGGCGTCGGGGGGCGTGGGGCGATTATAGGCGGTGCCGCCGGTGACCGGGCGCCGCCGCCGGCACGCCCGTGAATACGTATGCACTGCGCGCCATGGCTCCGGTGCCGCCGCTAAGCTGGCGTGGTTCATCCATGCCCGGCCACGGGCACGTACAAGCCCGGAGGGGCGCTCGATGTCGAACACTCCCTGGTGGCGGGGCGCCGTCATCTACCAGATCTATCCGCGCAGCTTCCTGGACACCAATGGCGATGGCGTCGGCGACCTGCCGGGCATCATCGAGCGGCTGGACTACGTCGCCTCGCTGGGCGTGGATGCGATCTGGGTGTCGCCGTTCTTCCGCTCGCCGATGGCCGACTTCGGCTACGACATCGCCGACCAGCGCGACGTCGACCCGCTGTTCGGCACCCTGGACGACTTCGACCGGCTGCTGGCCAGGGCGCATGCGCTGGGCCTGAAGGTGATGATCGACCAGGTGTTCAGCCACACCTCCGACCAGCACGCCTGGTTCCGCGAAAGCCGGCAGAGCCGCGACAACCCCCGCGCCGACTGGTACGTGTGGGCCGACGCGCGCGAGGATGGCACCCCGCCCAACAACTGGCTGTCGATCTTCGGTGGCGTGGCCTGGAAGTGGGAGCCGCGCCGGCGCCAGTACTACCTGCACAATTTCCTGTCGTCGCAGCCGGACCTGAACTTCCACAACCCGGAAGTGCAGCAGGCCACGCTGGACTACGTGAAGTTCTGGCTGGACCGCGGGGTCGATGGTTTCCGCCTGGATTCGATCAATTTCTGCTTCCACGACGCGCAGCTGCGCGACAACCCGGCCAAGCCGGAAAGCGAGCGCGTGGGCCGCGGCTTCAGCCCGGACAACCCGTATGCGTTCCAGTACCACTACTACAACAACACCCGGCCGGAGAACGTGGGCTTCCTCGAGCGCCTGCGCGCGCTGCTGGACCAGTACCCGGGGGCGGTGACGCTGGGCGAGATCTCCTCCGAGGATTCGCTGGCGACCACCGCCGAGTACACCGCGCCGGGCCGCCTGCACATGGGCTACAGCTTCGAACTGCTGGTGGACGACTACAGCGCCGGCTACATCCGCGCCACGGTGGAGAAGCTGGAAGCGACGATGCGCGACGGCTGGCCGTGCTGGGCGGTGTCCAACCACGACGTACAGCGTGCGGTGACCCGCTGGGGCGGGCACCCGGCCGACCCGGCGATGGCCAGGATGCTGGCCGTGCTGGTGTGCTCGCTGCGCGGTTCGGTCTGCATCTACCAGGGCGAGGAACTGGGCCTGGGCGAGGCCGACGTGCCGTTCGAGGCACTGCGCGATCCCTACGGCATCACCTTCTGGCCCAACTTCAAGGGCCGCGATGGCTGCCGCACGCCGATGCCGTGGACCGGGGAGGCGCTGGCCGGCTTCAGCAGCGCCAGGCCGTGGCTGCCGATCCCGGCCGAACACCGCGCGCTGTCGGTGCAGGCGCAGGACGCCGCAGCGGATTCGGTGCTCAACGCCTTCCGCGCGTTCCTGGCCTGGCGCCACGCCCGCCCGGCTTTGACCGGCGGCGCGATCCGCTTCCTCGACAGCGCCGAGCCGGTACTGATGTTCGAGCGCGAATCGCAGGGCGAAACCCTGCTGCTGGCGTTCAACCTGTCGGCCGCGCCGGTGCGGCATCCGCTGCCCGGCGGCCACTGGCAGGCGCTGGACATGCCCGGCCCGGTCGCGGGCCGGTGCGAAGACGGCGAACTGGCATTGCCGGCCCACGCGGTGTACTGCGCACGGCGCGACTGAGCGTTGCAACCCGCGACGCGGCCCGCAGGGGCGGAGAGCGATCTCCGCCCCTGCGGCGTTCCGCGTCGCGTGCGCGTGTACGGAAGTGAGTGCCGCCCGGCAGCGGCCATCGTGCGCCGCATGCGCTCCGGCGCCGCGGACCGGCGAGGGGCCATGTCAGGGCGCTGGCCCGGCTGAGGCGTGCAACGCGCGTCCCGATCCGGATGGACCGCAGTGCCATCGCGCATGGACGGCGTGCCGGCACGTGTCCGGCGCCCGGCGACAAGCGTCACCGGCCCGCGGGAAAGGTGCGGTGGGTGTCGGCCGCACCGCGATGCAGCGGCCGGCTGCCAGCGCCGCCGTACATGGACGCGGGCGTGGCCATCCCGGCCGTTGGCCGGGCAGGGCGTCGTCGGCGCAGCCGCGGCGGCCTCGACCGCATGGATCGTGACCAGCGTACTCGGCAGGCCGGCCAGGGTGCCGGCCGCGCGCATGAAAAAAAAACCGCTGCCTGGGCAGCGGGTCCGGAATGCGACAACCGGTGAGGGATCAGAACTTGTAGTTCACGCCGATCTGGTAGCTGCGGCCCCACTCGACGGTCTCCAGCGGGCGGTCCTTGCTGCCGGCGTAGGTCTCGTACCTGGAATTGGTCAGGTTGCTGGCCTGCAGGAACAGGCTCAGGCCGCTGAACATCGTGTCATTGCCGAAGCTGTAGCCCAGCTGCGCATCGAGCACGTTCTCGCCCTTGACGTAGCGCAGGGTGCGGTTGCCGTTGAAGTTGCCGATCTCGCCGATGAAGTCCGAGCGCTTGCGCTGGTTCAGGCGCACTTCGAAGCCGTCGTTTTCGTAGTAGGCGGTGAAGTTGTACACGCGCTTGGACAGGCCCGGCAGCATGATCGGGGCGCTGCCGACGCTGGAGACGGTGCCCGGATCCGGCGGGATGGTGATGCTGCTGTCGTTGAAGCTGGCGCTGGCGACCACGCCGAAGCCGCGCAGGGCGTCGGCGAACAGGTCCAGTGGCAGCGAGGCAGTCAGCTCCGCGCCGCGCAGGCTGCCGCCGCTGCCGTTGAACGGCGCGGTGTAGTAGCCGGTCTTGTCCACCACGATGCCCGGCGGCAGGGTGACGCCGTTGGCCTGCAGCCATGCATCCACCTGCTGGGTGAAGTCGTAGCCGTCGCGCTTTTCGGTGTAGATGTAGGTTTTCAGGTCCTTGTAGAACACCGCGGCGGACACATAGGCCTTGTTGCCGAAGTACTTCTCCCAGGACAGGTCGACCGCGTCGGCCAGCCACGGGTCCAGCCGCGGGTTGCCGCCGCTGGCACCGGGCTTGCCGGTGTTGGTGTCCACGCCGAATTCCATCGACGCGCGCATCTCGTCCACCCGCGGGCGCGCCACCTGGCGGGCCAGGGCGAAGCGCACGGTGTTCTCGGCCGGCAGTTCGAACGCCAGGTTCATGCTCGGCAGGAGCTTGAAGTACTTGCTGCCCTCGTTGATCGGTATCACCCGGCTGCCGACCGGCTGCGAGCCGTCCCAGTAGTTGGAGTGCGAGGACTGGTCCACGCGCTGGCCCTGCAGGCCGATGTTGCCGCGCACCGGGATCGAGCCGATCTCGGTGCTGATGTTGGCGCGCAGGAACAGGGTGGCGATCTCCTCGTCCACCGTCCACTGCTTGGGAATCAGGTAGCTTTCGGTGGTGGTGGGCCTGAACACCATGTACCTGGCGACCGCGGCCGGGACGTTCCAGGCCGGGATGCGGCCGGCGCCGGCGAAGCCCAGGTCGACCGGTGCGTACTGCAGGTCGGAGGCGATGGCGGTGATGCCCTGCGCGCCGAGGTTGATGTTGCCTTCGGCCTGGGTCTTGTCCTTGCTGCGGTCGGCGTAGTTGGCGCCCACGTCGATATCGCTGAACCAGCCCAGGGCTTCCGGCGCCGGGAAGTTGAGCGCCAGCTTGAAGCCCTTCAGTTCGTCGTCCACGTGCGGGGTCTTGCCATAGCCCGAACCGTAGATGGTGTTGGTCAGGAACAGCTTGCCGGGGTCGGAGTAGTCCAGGCCCGGGGTGAACCGCGGGAAGTTGCCGCCGGCGAAGTCCAGGCGCACCGAATCCAGTTGCGGGGCGGGCAGCAGCTGCAGGTTGTTTTCCAGGTTGGTCTCGTCGCGCACGGCCTTGGACCAGCTGACGTCGGCCACCAGGCGCACGTCGCCGAAGGCGAACTCGTTGTTCCAGCCGAAGGCCTTGATGCTGTCCTCGCGGTGGTTGTACATGCCGCGCACCAGCGGATAGACGTTGTGCGCGACGCCGCTGGCGAAGCTGCCGTTGCGGGTCACCACGTCGGTCAGGTACAGCGGGTCGTAGCCACCGTTGTAACCGCCCAGGTGGATTTCCAGCTGGTTGGCGGTGTCGTATTCCTTGGCCTTGGTGTAGAACGCGTCGAGCGTGCTGGTCCAGGCATTGTTCGGGCGGAACTGCACGGTGGCCATGACCCCGTCGCGCTTGGCGTTGCCGGTACGGCGCAGCGCCTTGATGCCGTCGGAGTAGAACGTGCCGGCGGCCACGCCGGGGCGCCAGTCGTTGCCGCCCAGCGCCTGCCACGGCTCGTACAGGCCGACCTGGTTTTCCTGCTTGGCCATGTCCGAATGCGAGTAGCCGATGGCCAGGCCGAGGGTGTCGTCGGCGAACTTGTCCACGAAGCTGACGTTGAAGCGGTTGCCGTACGGGTCGACGCCGGCGGCTTCACCCAGCGAGTTCTTCTGGTAACGGCCGCTGACGGCGATCACCCGGCCGCCATAGCTGAGCGGACGCACCGTCTGCATGTCCAGCGTACCTGACAGGCCCTGGCCGACCAGGCCTGCGTCGGGGGTCTTGTACACGGTCACGCCGCTGATCAGCTCGGACGGGTACTGGTCGAATTCCACGCTGCGGTTGTCGCCGGTGCTGACCATCTCGCGGCCGTTGAGCAGGGTGGTGGCGAAGTCGGGCGACAACCCGCGCACGCTGATCACCTGGGCGCGACCGGCCACGCGCTGGGCGGCCAGGCCGGGCAGGCGCGCGATCGATTCGGCGATGCTCACGTCCGGCAGCTTGCCGATGTCCTCGGCCGAGACCGCCTCGACGATCGAGGTGGCGTCGCGCTTGACCGATATCGCGCTCTCGATGCCGCGGCGGATGCCGGTGACGGTGACGGTGTCCAGGTCGACGGCGTCGGCCTTCTTCTGGCCCTCGTCGCCCGTGCTCTGCGCGTATGCGCCACTGGCCTGCAGCGCCAGCGCCGATGCGAGCGCCGCGCTCAACAGGTTGCGCTTGATGTTCAACATTCTCCCCTCTCCCAGGTGATGTCGTTGGATTGTTCTGTGCGTGCGCCCGGATTGGATCCAGGGCTCTGGTCGCCGATGCGATGCGGTCTGGTTGCGACTGTCATGCATGGTAATCAGCAGGCAACGGCGCGGAATCGGCCTGCATACGTATTCAATGCGCCGGCAAGCGGCATGCCCGCCGGGTTTCCGCATGACAACGATGGCAACGGCGCCTCGCGGGCGCCGTCCATGGGAATCGCCGGCTCGCCGCCACCCGGCGGATCATTCCAGCGGCACGAAACGGATCGCCGCGCCACCACCGCGCGCGAGCTTCAGCGTGATGCGGTCGCCGCTGTCGACCTGGCGGATTTCGCGCACGAAGGCGAACGGGCGTTGCTGCCAGTCCGCACCGTCGCCATCGCGGTAGATCTCGGCGCGATAGCGTCGGCCCGGCTCCAGGAAGGCCAACGGCGTATCCAGTTCGCGCGGCTGGTCGTCGCCGACGCTGCCCAGGAACCACTCGCCGCTGCCGCGCGCCTTGCGTGCGATGGTCGCGAACTGCCCGACCTCGCCGTCCAGCACGCGGCTCTGCTCCCAATCCACCGCGACATCCCGGATGAAGCGGAAGGCCTCGGGATGCTGCGCGTAGTGCTCGGGCAGGTCGGCCACCATCTGGATCGGGCTGTACAGCACCACGTACAGCGCCAGCTGTTTGGCCAGGGTGCTGCGCAGCGGCAGCCCGTTGCGGCCCTTCAGGCTGACGATGCCGGGGGTGAAGTCCATCGGCCCGGCCAGCATGCGCGTGAACACCAGCGTGGCTTCGTGTTCCGGCGGGTTCGGCGGCGCGCCCCACGCGTTGTACTCCATGCCGCGCGCGCCCTCGCGCGAGACCCAGTTGGGATAGGTGCGACGCAGGCCGGTGTCCTTGATCGGTTCGTGCGCGTTGACCGCGATGTGCCGCTGCGCCGCCTGCTGGACCACGCGCAGGTGGTGGTTGCTCATCCACTGGCCCTCGTGCCATTCGCGCACCACCGGGCCGCCGGCGTCGTCCTGGCGCTGGATGTCGCCGGCGTCGCAGACATAGCCGGTCTTGACCACGTCCACGCCGTTGCGCGCGTACAGGTCGAGCGCGGCCGGCAGCTGCCGCTCGTAGTGGCTGACCGCGCAGGCGGTCTCGTGGTGGCCGACCAGGTGCACGCCCTTGCCGGCGGCATACCGCGCCAGTGCCGGCAGGTCGAAGTCGGCGGTGGCGCGGGTGAAGTCGAAGCCCCAGCCGTTGGCGAACCAGTTGCCGTCCCAGCCCGGGTTCCAGCCTTCCACCAGCACGCCGCGGAAGCCGTTGGCCGCGGCGAAGTCGATGTAGCGCCGGGTGTTGGCGGTGGTGGCGCCGTGCCGGGGGCCGGTCGCCCAGGTCTCGGTTTCCAGGTGCAGCGACCACCACACGCCGACGTACTTGGCCGGCCTGAACCAGCTCACGTCGCCGATGGCATTGGGCTCGTTGAGGTTGAGGACCAGGCTGGATTCGGCCAGGTCGCCGGCGCGCTCGCCGATCTGGATCGTGCGCCACGGCGTGGCGAACGGCAGCGTGCGCACCACCGCGGCGTCGCCGCTGCCGGGCGTGAGCGCGGCACGCAGCACGTCGCCGTCACCGCGTGCCAGGTTCATGCCGGCGTAGTCCACCAGCGCGGCCTCGTGCAGTGAGATGTGCAGGCCGCTGTCGTCGCGCAGGGTGAGCGGGGTCTGCGCGGTGCCGATCCCGCGCAACGGGGTGTGGCGGTACAGGTACTCCTCGCGGTTCCACTCGAACGCCGGGATCCACCAGGCGGTGGCCGGGCGGGCGAGCGCGAATTCGGTCAGCTCGGCGCGGATCCGCGCTTCGCTCATCCCGGCCTGTTCCGGGAACTCGTAGCGCAGGCCGACGCCGTCGTCGTAGACCCGCAACACCACGTCGAAGCGACGCCCGGGATGGGCGGCGTCCACGGGTTTCTCGGCGAAGCGGGCGCGCAGCTCGTTGTAGTGGTTGCGGGTCAGGCGGCGCTCGCCCCAGGGCTGCTCCCAGGTTTCGTCGAAGCTGCGGCGCGATTGCCCGACCAGTTCGAGGTTGCGTTCCAGGCGCCCGTCGCCGAGCAGGAAGCCCAGCCGCGAGGGCGCGATCACCGCCTGGCCGCGGCGTTCCACGCGGTAGGCGATGCGGCCTTCGTGCTGCGCTTCGAGGGTGACCGCGAGCACGTCGCCGGGCGAGGCGACGCGCGCCAGATCGGCCGCCTGCGCGGCGTGTATGCCGGCCAGCAGCAGGGCCAGGGCGGGCACGATGCGCGACAGGCGGGAGGATGGGCGTGGCAGGGCCATGGCGGGTATCGACTCCGGAGTGCGGGAACGGCAGGCAGGTGCCGCCACTATTCCAGTTGGTGCACAGCGTCATCGCCGGTACCTGCATTGAATACGTATGCACCGGCGGTGCGCATCCCACGGGCGGCCTCTACCATGGCCCGGGCGCCGTGGCGGCGTACATCGCATCCGTGATTCCCGGAGGGGGGAAGCGCTTGATGAAAAGCAAACCGCAGCTGTCGTTCTGGCAGATCTGGAACATGTGTTTCGGGTTCCTGGGCATCCAGTTCGGCTTCGCGCTGCAGAACGCCAATGCCAGCCGCATCTTCGAGACGCTGGGCGCGTCGATGGACGCGGTGCCGGGGTTGTGGATCGCCGCGCCGCTGACCGGGCTGCTGGTGCAGCCGGTGGTCGGCTACCTGTCCGACCGCACCTGGACACGCTGGGGGCGGCGCCGGCCGTTCTTCATGCTCGGCGCGGTACTGACCACGCTGGCGCTGCTGGTGATGCCCAACTCGCCGACGCTGTGGATCGCCGCCGGCACGCTGTGGGTGCTGGATGCCTCGATCAACGTGTCGATGGAGCCGTTCCGCGCCTTCGTCGGCGACCAGCTGGCGCCGCGCCAGCGCCCGGCCGGCTATGCGATGCAGAGCTTCTTCATCGGCGTCGGCGCCATCGTCGCCAGCCTGCTGCCGTTCCTGCTGGCGCGCTGGGGCGTGGCCAACACCGCCGCGCCGGGCGAGGTGCCGGACACGGTGCGCTACGCGTTCTATTTCGGCGCGGTGGTGCTGCTGGCGGCGATCGCCTGGACGGTGTTCAGTACCCGCGAGTACACGCCGGCGGAGCTGGCGGCGTTCGACGATGCCGAGCCGGCCGGCGCACACCGCACAGCCGCGGCCGGTGGCGCGCCGTCGTGGGCGCAGGCCGCGGCCTGGCTGCTGCTGGGCACCGCGCTGGCGATGCTGATCGCCTGGCGCCAGGGCGACAGGATGCTGTACGTGCTGGCCGGACTGTGCGCCGCCTACGGCGTGCTGCTGGCGCTGGCGCGGCTGCTGCCGGGCACGCACATGCTGGCGGCCATCGTCGGCGACCTGCGTGCGATGCCGGCCACCATGCGGCGCCTGGCGTGGGTGCAGTTCTTCTCGTGGTTCGCGCTGTTCGCGATGTGGATCTACACCACCGCGGCGGTGGCCGGTACCCACTTCGGCTCCACCGATCCGCAATCGGCCGCCTACAACGAAGGCGCCAACTGGGTCGGGGTGCTGTTCGGCGCCTACAACGGCTTCGCCGCGCTGGCGGCGCTGGCCATTCCGGCGATGGTGCGCGTCCTCGGCCTGCGCGGGAGCCACCTGCTCAACCTGTGGCTGGGTGGCGCCGGGCTGGTCTCGCTGATGTTCATCAGCGACCCGAAGTGGCTGCTGCTGTCGATGGTCGGGGTCGGCTTCGCCTGGGCCTCGATCCTGTCGCTGCCGTACGCGCTGCTGTCCGACAGCGTGCCGGCGGCGAAGATGGGCGTGTACATGGGCATCTTCAATTTCTTCATCGTGATCCCGCAGCTGGTGGCCGCCAGCGCGCTCGGTTTCGCCCTGCGCGCGTGGCTGGGCGGCGTGCCGATGCACGTGCTGGTGCTGGGCGGCTGCAGCCTGTTCGTGGCCGGCCTGTGCGTGCTGCGGGTCCCGTCGCGTCCGGAGGTGGTGTGATGCATGCATGTCTGTCGATGGTCCGGCTTGCCGCGGCCCTTTCCCTCGTGCTGCTGGCCGGCGCCGCGGCAGCCGCCTCGCGCCCGGACTATGTCGGCACCACCGAGCCGTTCGCCAGCGACGCGGTGTACTTCGTCGTCACCGACCGCTTCGTCAACGGCGACCCCGGCAACGACCATCGCGACCAGGGCGGCGAGCACCCCACCTTCGACATCCCGGTGCATTGCGCGGACGGCATCGACGGCAACATCGGTTACCTCGGCGGCGACTTCCGGGGCCTGCTCGACAACGCCGGCTACATCCGCGGCCTCGGTTTCGGCGCGGTGTGGATCACGCCGATCGTGGACAACCCCGACCAGGCGTTCACCGGCAGCCGCCCGGTGACCTGCAGCAGCAGCCTGACCGACCGCGGCAAGACCGGCTACCACGGCTACTGGGGCATCGATTTCTACCGGCTGGACGAGCACCTGCCGAGCGCGGACCTGGATTTTCCCGGGCTCACGCGCGGCCTGCACGATGCCGGCCTGAAGGTGGTGCTGGACATCGTCGGCAACCACGGCTCGCCGGCATGGACGATGCCGGTGCGGCAGCCGCAGTTCGGCCAGCTGTTCGACGCGCAGGGCCGGCTGGTGGCCGACCACCAGAACCTGCCGCCGCAGCAGCTGGACCCGAAGCACAACCCGCTGCATGCCTTCTACAACACCATCGGCCCGGTCGATGGCGAAAAGGGCTCGATCTTCGACGGCAACCTGGCCGAGCTGTCCGATTTCAACCAGCACAACCCGGCGGTGATGGACTACCTGGTCGGCGCCTACCTGCAGTGGACGGCGCAGGGCGTGGACGCGCTGCGCATCGACACCATCGGCTGGCTGCCGCACCCGTGGTGGCATGCCTTCGTCCAGCGCATCCGCGCCGCGCACCCGGGCATGTTCATGTTCGGCGAGGCCTTCGACTACGACGCCGCGCGCATCGCCGAGCACACCTGGCCGGCCAATGCCAATGTCAGCGTGCTCGATTTCCCGCTGCGCGGTGCGCTGTCGGCGGTGTTCGGCAGGGAAGGGCAGGGCTACGAGGCGCTGGCCGGACCGCTGCATCTGGAAGGCGGCCCGTATGCCAACCCATACGCGCTGATGACGTTCTACGACAACCACGACATGGCGCGGCTGGACGCCAGCGACAGCGGCTTCATCGACGCGCACAACTGGCTGTTCACCGCACGCGGCATCCCGGTGCTGTACTACGGCTCGGAAACCGGCTTCATGCGCGGCCGCGCCGAACATGCCGGCAACCGCGCCTACTTCGGGCAGGATCGCATCGCCGCGGCGCCACGCAGCCCGATATTCGCCCCGCTGCAGCGCATCGCACGCCTGCGCGAGGCCACGCCGGCACTGCAGCGCGGCCTGCAGGTCAACGAACGCCTGCAGGGCGACCAGGCCGTGTTCTACCGCGTGCTGCAGCATGGCCGGACCGCACAGACAGCACTGGTGCTGCTCAACAAGGGCGATACAGCGCAGGCCTTCGAAGTACGCCGCTACCTGCAGGCCGGCACCTGGCGCGATGCGCTCGATGGCGGCACCCAGGTGGTGCGTGATGTGCTGAAGGCGACGCTGCCGGCACATGGGGTCAAGGTGTTCGTGCTCGACGCCGAGGTGCGGCAGCCGGCGCTGCAGGCACGGCTGGACGCGGCGATGGCCGACCAGGCCGCGCGCGACGCACGCCTGGCCCGCTGACACGCGGTGCCGGCGCCGGTATTGGCGCCGGCAGGGGCCGGCATGGGGCGCTGCGACGGTACAATCCCGGCCCCGCCCGATGCCTGCCGCCATGGACACGCCTGCCCCGCAGAACCCGCTCGAAACGCTGCTCAAGGCGGCCATGGAGGGCACGGTGCCGATCAGGGCCTTCATGCAGGGCTTCGTCGCCTCGGAAGTGGTGCTGCTCACCGGCAGCCGGGTCACTCCCGACGGCAGCGGCTTCGATCCGCTGCTGTTCGACAAGCAGGGCGTGCTGCACGTGGCGGTATTCACCGACATGGCGCGGGTCGGCATCCACACCCAGCAGGCGCCGCATACGCTGCGCTGGCTGATGCTGGACGTGCTGCGCCGGGTGCCGGGCGGCTACGGCGTGGTGGTGAACCCGGGCACGTCGCTGGGCTTCGAGATAGCGCCTTCGGGTGTGGGCGAGCTGCTCAGGGACTTCGACTGAGATCCGGGGCGGCTGCCCGGGCGATGCCCGGGTGGCCCGACCACGATCAGGTCACGGACGCGCCTGCGACGACTCGCGCAGGGCCAGCTTCACCGCGATGCTCTGGCTGTCCACCGGCTCGCCCGCGATCAGCGCCAGCAGTTTCTCCACCAGCAGGTGCCCGGCCAGTTTCGTGTCCTGCTGCACCGTGGTCAGTGCCGGCGACACCGACGCCGCCAGCGGGATGTCGTCGAAGCCGGTGACCGCTACTTCCCGCGGGATGTGCAGGCCATGTTCGCGCAGCGCGCGCAATGCGCCGATGGCGATCAGGTCGCTGGCTGCGCAGACCGCATCGAAACGCTGCCCGCCGGCCAGCAGGGCGGCGCAGGCGGCGTGGCCGGATTCTTCGGTGGTGATGGCGTCGTGCTGCAGCGCCGGCTCCGGCTCCAGGCCGCGCGCGCGCAGCGCCTGCGCGTGGCCGCGGTAGCGTTCCTGGAATTCCGGGTAATGGCTGGAGGCATGGCCGAGGAAGGCGATGCGGCGCCGGCCCTGGTCGAGCAGGTGCGCGGTGATGTCGAAACCGCCCTGGAAGTTGTCGCTGCCCACCGACACCCCGGGCTGGCCGGGCAGGGCTGCGCCCCAGCGCACGAAATGCGTGCCCTGTTCGACCAGCCGCTGCAGCCGCTCGACCGATTGGTGGTAGTCGCCGTAGCCGAGCAGGATGATGCCGTCGGCCTTGTTGCTGTCCTCGAAATCGGCGTGCCAGTCGCTGGACAGCTGCTGGAACGACACCAGCAGGTCCTGTCCCCTCAATGCGCAGGCGCGGGTGATCGAGCCCAGCATCGAGTGGAAGAACGGGTTGATCAGCGAGTCGTCCGGGGTCGGGTCCTCGAAGAACAGCAGCGCCAGCGTGCCGGACTGCTGGCAGCGCAGGCTGGAAGCGTTCTTGTCCACCTTGTAGTTCAGCTGGCGGGCTATCTCCAGGATGCGCCGGCGGGTGTCGGCGTTGACCATCGGGCTGCCACGCAGGGCGCGCGACACCGTCGGTTGCGAAACGCCGGCCAGGTGCGCGATATCCAGTGACGTGGCTTTGCCCTTGATGACCATCATGACCGGCAAGGTGAAGGTGCCGGCCATCATGCCATGGGGCGGCGGCGGCCGCGTCCGCCGCGCCGGATCAGCGCAGCGCCGTGGCGCCGGTCCGCCGGCAGACCTCGGCCAGCGCGTCCTGCAGCAGGCGCTCGTGTTCGAAGTCGTGCAGGTCCGGGTCGTGTTCCAGCACATGCGCCTCGTGCCACTCGAACGCATCGGCGCCGTGCAGGTTCCAGGCCTGCTGCAGTTGTCGGTGTGGGTGGTTGCCCATGCGCAGGGTGAACCACAGCCGGTTGCCGATGGTGGACAGATCCCGGGCTGGCCCGGCCCAGCGCTCGCCGCTGGTGGTGCAGCGCACGTGGTAGATGCCGCTGCGGATCGCGCGGCGTTTGTAGTCGGCGATCTGCTGCCGGCGCTGGGGCTTGTCCATGGGAAGCGGGTCCTGGAGGGGTGGATGATATTGCCCGGATAAAAATAGAATGGCAATATTACCCGGGTCAAATAGGGAGCCGGTGCATGAACGATCCCCTGACGGCACCCCATGCCCTGTTCGAAGGCAGTCGGCTGCTGGTCCGCGGTGAGCTGCGCGACGTGGTGCGGGAGGCTGTCGCGCGCGCGGGCACCGGTGCGGACGGGCGCCCGCTGCTGCTGCTGGACGACCGCAGTGGGCAGAGCGTGGACCTGGACCTGCGCGGCGATGCCACGCAGGTGCTGGAACGGCTGCGGGCGCGCTTCCCGCCGGCCGGCGCCGCCGCAGTGCCCGCCACGCGGGAGCGCGGGCGCCCGCGGCTGGGCGTGGTGGCGCGCGAAGTCACCCTGCTGCCGCGCCACTGGGAATGGCTGGCGGCGCAGCCCGGCGGGGCCTCTGCGGCCCTGCGCCGGCTGGTGGAGCAGGCGCGCCGGGCGGACGACGGGGCCGGCGACCTGCGCCAGCGCCGCGAGGCGCAGTACCGGGCGATGCTGGCGCTGGCCGGGGACCTGCCGGGCTTCGAGGACGCCAGCCGCGCGTTGTTCGCGGGCGACGCCGCCGGCTTTGCCGCGCACCTCCGGCAATGGCCCGGCGATGTAGGCAACTACCTCGCCAGCCTGTCGGCAAACGACGCCGGCTGAGGCGGCAGGGTGGGCGGGAACGGGATGGGTTGTTACCATCCCATGTCCCGTTCCCTCCCGGCGCCTGCACCGGGACCCACGGATGCCGGCTGCAGCCGGCCCATATCCCGGCACACAACGCAAAGAGCGAATCCCATGGCCCGCGGCATCAACAAAGTCATCCTGGTCGGCAACCTCGGCAACGACCCGGACGTGAAGTACACCCAGAGCGGCATGGCCGTGACCCGCATCAGCCTGGCCACCACCAGCGTGCGCAAGGACCGCGACGGCAACAACCAGGAACGCACCGAATGGCACCGCGTGGTGTTCTTCGGCAAGCTCGGCGAGATCGCCGGCGAGTACCTGCGCAAGGGTTCGCAGGTCTACGTCGAGGGCGAGATCCGCTACGACAAGTTCACCGGCCAGGACGGCGTGGAGAAGTACACCACCGACATCGTCGCCAACGAGATGCAGATGCTCGGCGGCCGTGGCGAGGGTGGCGGCGGTGGGGGTGGCGGTTACGGCGGCGGCGAACGCCCGCAGCGCCAGTCGGCCCCGCGCCCGCAGGGCGGTGGCTATGGCAACCAGGACCAGGGCGGCGGCGGTTACGGCCAGCGCCCGCAGCGCCAGGCGCCCGCGCAGCAGCCGGCCCCGCCGCCGATGGACGACTTCGCCGACGACGATATTCCGTTCTGATCCAGGCGCGAGATCGCCTGCTCGTGCTGGAGAAAAGCCCTCGTTGCCGGGGGCTTTTCCTTTTTCATCCGCCCTGCGCCGCGCGCTGCGGCGCGGCGCGATATGCAGGTGGCCCGGTCGGCGCGCCGCCGGAACGCGGCGTCATTCCGTCATTCCGTCACCGCGGCCGCCCGCGAGATGCGTCGCGCTTCCTCCGCACCCTTGCGCTCGCTGTAGCGGTCCACCAGATGCTCGCCGTGGCCGCGCACCAGCAGGGTGAACTTCACCAGCTCTTCCATGACGTCCACCACGCGGTCGTAGTAGGGCGAGGGCTTCATGCGGCCGGCGTCGTCGAACTCCTGCCAGGCCTTGGCCACCGATGACTGGTTGGGGATGGTGAGCATGCGCATCCAGCGCCCCAGCACGCGCAGCGTGTTGACCACGTTGAACGACTGCGAGCCGCCGCTGACCTGCATCACCGCCAGGGTCTTGCCCTGGGTCGGCCGCAGGCTGCCGTCTTCCAGTGGCAGCCAGTCGATCTGGTTCTTGAACACGCCGGTGATCGTGCCATGGCGTTCGGGCGACACCCAGACGTGGCCCTCGGACCACTGCGACCACTCGCGCAGTTGCCGCACCCTGGGGTGCTGCTTGTCCACGCTGTCGAGCATGGGCAGGTCGTGCGGATCGAACACCCGGGTCTCGGCGCCGAGATACCGCAGGATGCGTTCGGCTTCCAGGGCCAGCTTGCGGCTGTACGACTGCGGCCGCAGCGAGCCGTACAGGATGAGGATGCGCGGGCGCCGTGCCTCGCCGTGGCCGTCGGCCAGCAGTTGCGTGGGCGGCGGCAGCAGGCGCGTGTCCAGGTGCGCGGGAAGGTCGAAGGGGGATTGTCCGGATTCATTCATTCCATTATTCTAGAAAAATGGAAACAAAAAATGCAATCGCCGCGCTCACCGCCCTGGGCCACGCCACCCGGCTGGCGGCCTTCCGCCTGCTGGTCGAGGCCGGTCCTGCGGGTCGCATGGCCGGGGATATCGGCCAGGCGCTGGAGGTCCCCGGCGCGACGTTGTCCTTCCACCTGAAGGAACTGGTGCATGCCGGCCTGGTGGAGAGCGAGAGCCAGGGGCGTCATGTCTGCTATCGCGCGAACTTCCAGGCAATGAACGGCCTGATCCAGTACCTCACCCACAACTGCTGCGCCGGTTCGGGCAATGCCGAATGCGCGCCGGTGGCCGATCCCGCCTGCGGCTGCTGACCGGGCGGCGGTTCTCCTGCAGCACACCGCCTTCCTCCACATGACGTCCTCGCCATGACCCACAACGTGCTTTTCCTGTGTACCGGCAACAGTGCCCGCAGTGTCCTGGCCGAAGCCACGCTGCGCGCGTGGGCCGGCAACCGTTTCAAGGTGTTCAGCGCCGGCAGCCAGCCCACCGGCACCGTGAACCCGTTCGCCCTGGCCCAACTGCAGGCCGAGGGCATTTCCACCGCCGGGCTGCGGAGCAAGTCCTGGGATGAGTTCACCACGCCGGGGGCGCCGCGCATGGACCTGGTGGTGACGGTGTGCGATTCGGCAGCAGCCGAAACCTGCCCGGTGGTATTCGGGGATTTCCCGCGCACCCATTGGGGGTTGCCCGACCCGGCGGCGGCCGTTGGCAGCGACGACGACAAGCGTGCGGCGTTCAGGCAGGCCCATCGTGTCATCCAGGCCCGGCTGATGGCCTTCCTGGCGCTTCCCTCGTCGGTCTGGGAGGACCGTGCGCAGCTCAAGGCCGCCCTGGACAAGATTGGCTTTGTCGATGCGCGGGACGCGACCGGTGAGTGACGCAGCACCACGCATGGGGTTCTTCGAGCGCTACCTGACCCTGTGGGTGGCGTTGTGCATCGTGGCCGGCACGCTGCTGGGGCATCGCTGGCCATCGGCGTTCGCGCACCTTGGCGGCATCGAATGGGCGCAGGTGAACCTGCCGGTGGCGGTGCTCATCTGGGTGATGATCGTGCCCATGCTGATGAAGATCGACTTCGGCGCGCTGCGCCAGGTCGGCCGGCACTGGCGCGGCATCGGCACCACGCTGTTCGTCAACTGGGCGGTGAAGCCGTTCTCGATGGCCCTGCTGGGCTGGTTCTTCCTGCGCCACGTGTTCGCGCCGTGGCTGCCGGCCGACCAGGTGGATGCCTACATCGCCGGCCTGATCCTGCTGGCGGCCGCGCCGTGCACCGCGATGGTGTTCGTGTGGAGCAACCTGTGCCGCGGCGATGCCGCCTTCACCCTCAGCCAGGTGGCCTTGAACGACGCGATCATGGTGGTGGCGTTCGCGCCGCTGGTCGCGCTGCTGCTCGGCATTTCCTCGATCACGGTGCCGTGGGCGACGCTGGTCATCTCCGTGGGGCTGTACATCGTGGTGCCGGTGATCATCGCCACCGGCCTGCGCGCCTGGGTGATGCGCAACGGCGGGCAGCGGCGGCTCGACGGCTGGCTGGCCCGGCTCGGTCCGCTGTCGCTGGCGGCGCTGCTGCTGATGCTGGTGCTGCTGTTCGGGTTCCAGGGCAGGCAGATCCTGGCCCAGCCGCTGGTGATCGCGATGCTGGCCGTGCCCATCCTCATCCAGGTCTATTTCAACTCGGGGCTGGCCTACCTGCTCAACCGCCGCCTGGGCGTGGCCCACTGCGTGGCCGGCCCCTCGGCGCTGATCGGCGCCAGCAACTTCTTCGAGCTGGCGGTGGCCACCGCGGTAGGCGTGTTCGGCGTCCATTCGGGGGCGGCACTGGCCACGGTGGTCGGCGTGCTGATCGAAGTGCCGGTGATGCTGTCCGTGGTCCACATCGTCAATCGCTCGCGGGGCTGGTACGAGCATCGCCGCGCGCGCTGACGCGCGGCGGCTGGCGCGGCGCCCCGCCAGGCAAGAATCAGGATTTTTCCCGATGCGCCGGCATCGTTCCGGCGCCAGCATCGCACCGGTGCGGCCCGCCACCTGGCCCTGCCTGCCTGCGTGACCGCAGGCGGGGGGCTTCCTGTACCGTGCCGCCATGTCCCCGTGTCCTGCTGGAGCCGTCGAATGATCAAGCGCTGGTCCCCCCTGCTGTTCGCCCTGGTCGCCGCCGGCGCCGCATCGGCCACGCTCGCCGCCGAACAGCGGCCGCGTGCGCGCGAGGCCGGCGTGGTCATCGGTACGCTGGCGACCGGGCCGCACAATGCGATCACCGACGTGGCCGGGGTCGGCGTCGGCCACGCCACCCTGCGCGAGGGCACGCGCCTGCATACCGGGGTCACCGCGATCCTGCCGCATCCCGGCAACCTGTACCGGCAGCGGGTGCCGGCGGCGATCGTGGTCGGCAACGGCTACGGCAAGCTGGCCGGCATCACCCAGGTGCAGGAACTGGGCGAGCTGGAAACGCCGATCCTGCTGACCGGCACGCTGAGTACCTGGAAGGTCGCCGACGCGACGGCGGACTGGCTGTTGCGGCAGCCGGGCATGGAGCAGGTGCGCTCGATCAACCCGGTGGTGGGTGAGACCAACGACGGTTACCTCAGCGACATCCGTGCGCGGCCGCTGACCCCGGCGCTGGTGGAGCGCGCGCTGACCACGCCGTCGCATGCCGCGGTCGAGGAAGGCGATGTCGGTGCCGGTGCCGGTACGGTCGCCTTCGGCTGGAAGGGCGGCATCGGTACCAGTTCGCGGCAGCTGCCTGCCGGCGATGGCGGCTACACGGTCGGCGTGCTGGTGCAGAGCAATTTCGGCGGCGAGCTGACCATCGCCGGCGTGCCGGTGTGGAAGGTGTTGCCGGACCCGGCCGCGTATGCGCGCAGCCTGGCGGTGCCGCCGCCGAGCACCGGCGACGGCAGCATCATGCTGGTGGTGGCCACCGATGCCCCGCTGGACGCGACGCAGCTGCAGCGCCTGGCGAAGCGGGCGCTGGTCGGACTGGCGCGCACCGGTTCGGTGATGTCCAACGGCTCGGGCGACTACGTCATCGCCTTCTCAACCGCGAAGGAGAACCTGCGCAATCCGGACCGGGCGCTGCAGCCAGCGCGCAGCCTGGCCGGCGAGGCCATGTCGCCGCTGTTCCAGGCCGCTGCCGAGGCGACCGAGGAAGCCATCGTCAACTCGCTGTTCCGCGCCCACACCGTGCACGGACACCGCGGCACCGCGGCGGCGCTGCCGCTGGCGCCGGTGCTGGAGGCGGTGCGACGCGCGCAGCTGGCGGCGCCGGCGCCACGCTGACCCCCCGCTGCGGCCGCCTGCGCGCCGGAGTGGGCGCGCGGCCGCGATGATTCAGTTGAGCAGCCGCGCCAGCTGCGTGCGGTTGCTGACGTTCAACTTGCGGAAGATCGAGCTGATCTGCGATTCGATGGTCTTGCGCGAGCGGCACAGGCGCTCGGCGATGGCGTCGTTGCGCAGCCCCGAGGCGACCAGCCCGGCCACCTTGCGCTCGCTTGGCGACAGGCACTTGAGCAGGGGCAGGGCGCGCGCGGCGGCGGCCCCGGCCACGTCGTCGGTGTCGCCGTCCGCGGCCAGGACAAGCAGGTGCTGGGCGTGGCGGAATGAATTGCCGGGCGCCGAACTGATCTCCACGCGCAGGGTCTGCGCCGGGCGCTGCGGATGGGCCAGGATGAAGCTGGCGCGCTGGCCGGGCGCCGCGGCGGTGCCTGCGGCCCCCTCCATCCAGCGGCGCAGCGGCGCCTCGATCGCGCGCGGCAGGCAGCCGTCGCGTTCCGTATCGGCACTCCAGCGCCGGCAGATGCGCTTGGCTTCGCGCGACATGTACGACGGCGCCAGGTTGCCATCCACCAGCAGTGCGGCCAGCGGCAGCTCGTACAGCAGGTCTTCCACGGCCTTGTGCCGCAGCCGGTCGGATTCGAGCATGCGCACGCGCTGCAGGCTGGCATCCAGCAACGGATACAGCTCGGCCAGGAACGCCAGTTCGGCCTCGGACAGCTCGGTGTGGGCGGTGAGGATGCGGATGCTCAGTACCGCTTCCAGCCGGGTGCCGTCCCAGAACGCCAGGTGGATGAATTCGCGCCAGGCCGGCGCCGGGTTCTGCGCCTTGAGCCGTTCGGGTGCAAGCGCGTCCTGCGATGCGATCTGCGAGAACGTGTACCAGCGGATCCGCGGATTGGCGTCCAGGTAGGGCGCGGCCACTTCCAGGCTGGTGACCAGGCGGGTCCCGTCGTCGCCGGCCGTGGCCAGGTGGTGCCGGCCCTGCAGCGGCTGGTAGCCGTCGATATCGAACAGCAGGCTGCACGAATGGCACGGCAGTGCCGCGTTGATCAGCGCCGCGCAGGCCTGCCACAGCGACGCCATGTCCAGTGCCTTCACCAGCGCCGCACGCGCGGACGCCAGGCCATCGGCGCGCGCGCTGGGTGGGGCATCGAGCATCAGCATGGCGTCTCCGGGAAGGTGCGGACGGCGTGGTGGCGGCCTCGCCCGCAGGCAGGCGGCGAATGGCATCGTGGCTATGTAGCAGCGGCCCGTGGTGCTGGCAAGCGGCGCGCATCGCGCGCTGGCGGCGGCGGTGCCCGGCCGGGAATATGCGGGTTTTTCCCGATTCGGGGCGACACCCGGTATGGTCGAATGGCGACGATCAGTTCCGGCCCGGGAAAAAGGTGGCAAGCATGCGACATACGAACGAGCGGCAGCAGGTACCCGTGGAGGCCCGGCCATGAGCGCGACGCCGGCCAGGGTGGTCCTGCACATGCCTTACCTGTTATTCCTGGGCGAGGAAACCAATCCGCTCAAGGCCAAGACCGCCTTCGGCCTGCGCGACTGGAGCGCGCAGGACTGCATCGGCCAGACGCGGCTGCCTGGCGGCACCATCGACCTTGGCCTGGCGGAACTGGACCCGGCTGCCGCGGCCGCCGCCGGCGCGCGCTCGCTGGTGATCGGCGTCACCCCGGTCGGCGGGCGCATTCCCGCGCACTGGAGCCCGCTGTTGATCGCCGCGGTGGAGGCGGGCCTGGACATCGTCAGCGGGCTGCACACGCCGCTGGAATCGGTGCCCGGCCTGGCGCAGGCGGCGCTGCGTTCGGGCGTGCGCCTGGTGGACGTGCGCCGGCCCCCGGACAACCTGCCGCGCGCCACCGGCAAGCGGCGCAGCGGCAAGCGCGTGGCGATGGTCGGTACCGACTGCGCGCTGGGCAAGAAGTACACCGCGCTGGCGCTGGCCCGGGCGATGCGCGGGCAGGGCATCGATGCCGATTTCCGTGCGACCGGGCAGACCGGCATCATGATCGCCGGCGCCGGCATCGCGGTGGATGCGGTGATCGCCGATTTCATCGCCGGCGCGGCCGAGTGCATTTCGCCCGATGCCGCGCCCGACCACTGGGACCTGATCGAAGGCCAGGGCTCGCTGTTCCATCCGGCCTATGCCGGCGTGACCCTGGGCCTGCTGCACGGTTCGCAGGCCGACGGCCTGGTGCTGTGCCACGACCCGCTGCGCACGCACCTGGTCAGCTGGCCGGACTACCCGGTGCCGGGCCTGGTGGTGGCACGCGACCTGTACCTGCAGGCCGCGCGCCTGACCAATCCCGGCGCGCGCCTGGTCGGGGTGAGCCTGAATACCTCGGCGATGGACGCCGCCGCCGCGCAGGAGGCCCTGGAGCGTGCCGAGCGCGAGCTGGGCGTTCCGGCCTTCGACCCGATGCGCAGCCCCCTTGACCGGGCGCTGGCCTCGATCATGGGCTGAGGCCGTGGCCATGCGCACGCTGCACGCCAGGCCGCATGCCTGGAAACTGAGGGAGCCGTTCGCCATCGCCCGCGGCGTGCGCAGCGAGGCGCGCGTGGTCATCGTCGAGCTGCACGAGGATGGCCGGGTCGGCCGCGGCGAGGCCGGTGGCGTCGGCTACCACGGCGAAACCCCGGAAAGCATGCTCGCGCAGATCGAGCAGGTGCGCCCGGCGCTGGAACGGGGCTGCGACCGCCACGAACTGCTGCGGCTGCTGCCGGCCGGCGGTGCCCGGCATGCGCTGGATGCGGCGCTGTGGGACCTGGAGGCAAAGCAAAGCGGGGTGCCGGCATGGACCCGCGCCGGCATCGCCCACTGGCGGCCGGTCGACAGCGCGGTGACCATCGGCATCCGCGACATCGCCGCCTACGAGGCCACCGCGCGTGCGCATGCCGATTACCCCTGGCTCAAGATCAAGGTGGGCAAGGGCTCGCCGCTGGAGGCGGTGGCCGCGGTGCGTCGCGGCGCGCCACGGGCGCGGCTGATCGTCGACGCCAACCAGTCGTGGAGCGTGGAGGAGCTGCGGGCCTACGTGCCGGCCCTGCAGCCGTTCGCGGTGGACCTGCTGGAGCAGCCGGTGGCGGTGGCGCATGGCGACGGGCTGCGCGGCTATGACGGTGCGATCCCGGTCTGCGCCGACGAGGCGCTGTCCACGCACGAGGACCTTGCCGGCCTGGTCGGGTGCTATCAGTTCGTCAACATCAAGCTGGACAAGACCGGTGGCCTGACCGCCGCGCTGGAACTGGCCGCGGCGGCGCGCGCGGCGGGCTTCCGGCTGATGGTGGGATGCATGCTGGGCGGATCGGTATCGGTCGCGCCGGGCATGGTGCTCGCACAGCTGTGCGAAGTCTGCGACCTGGATGGTCCCTGGCTGCAGGCCGAGGACTGGCCGGGCGGCATTGTCTACCGGCATGGGCGCATGTCGATGCCTGCGCCTGCCGTGTGGGGTTGAACGACGCCTGATCGCCACGCACGGGCCGGTCGCGGCGTACGCCTGCAACCGGCCCGGTGCCAAGGATCAATCCTGCGCGCTGGACCAGTCGACGGCCGGGTAGCTGCCCGGGCCCATGAACGCGCGCAGTACCTGCTTGTAGGCCGCGGGCCCGTTCTCGCTGTTGGTGAACAGCACCAGGCTTTCGCCGCTGGCCGGGTCGAGCATGAAGAAGGCCTTGAAGCCGGGGTTGTCGCCCCAGTGCCAGGCCAGGCGCCGGCCATCGGCGTCCTGCAGTCCCACGCCCAGGCCCCAGGCGATGAACGCATCGGCCGGGCCCGGCGACGCCGGATCGTCGGCATCGCTGGCCGGTGTGAACAGCAACGCATGCGTGGCCGGCCTCAGTCCTTCGCCGCGGTAAAGCGCTTTGTGGATGAAGTTGTCGTAGTCATGCGCATTGCTGACCAGGGTCCAGGCGGTGTTCTCCCAGCCGAACACCCGCTCCGCTGCGGGCGTGCCGTCCTTGCCGTGGCCGGTGGCGTTGCGCGCGCGCATCGCCGGGTCGGTGAGGTAACTGCTGCTGGGCATGTCGAACCGCGAGAACACCTCGCGCGAGGCCAGCGCATTCCAGCTGCTGCCGGTGATGTGCTCGAGCGTGCGCTGCAGCAGGTAGAAGCCTTCGCCGGAGTAGGCGTAGTGTTCGCCGGGCGCGAACCGGCTCTCCAATGGTGTGCCGTCGATGGCCGGGTTCGACGGCGATATCTGCCAGTTGGGCAGGCCGCTGGTGTGGGCCAGCACCATGCGCGTGGTGACCTGCCGTGCCAGCGGGTTGTCCCTGGTCCTGGGCGATTGCCAGTAGTCCCACAGCGGTTTGTCGAGATCGAGCTTCCCGGCGTCGACCAGGCGCAGCGCGATGTAGGCGGCCACGACCTTGGACAGCGAGGCGGCCTGGAACACGGTGTCGTCGCCGACCGTGGCCGCCGCGCGGGCGTTGAGCACGCCATGGCAGTACGCCTCGGAGATTCCGTCGCGGGTATGGATCAGCTGCGCACCGGGAATGCCATGCGCGCGCATCGCCGCGTCGAACGCCTCGCGCCTGGCCTGTGCCTGCGCACTGGCAGCTGCCGGGGTCGCATCGCAACCGTGCCGGTCGCCGGTGCCGGGCGCGGCGCACAGCGATGGCGCGGTTCCGATGGAAAGCAGTGCGAGCGCGAGAACGGCCATGCGTGGTGCCTGGATCTTCATCTTTTCCCCGGTCTGTTCGAGAAGGTGGTGTGCATCGTGCGCGGCGATGTCCGCGGATGCAGCGATCTGCAGGGCGAGGCGCGGTAGCGCATCGGCGGCCCGCGCGCTGCTGCGGCATGTGCGGGCCGCGGCAACGATACCGCATCCGCGAGCGCATCCATGCACTGCGCGACGTCTTTTTTTCAGGCGCTTTCGTCGTTGCCCCGAACAGGGTGGCACAGCTTCCGTCGAAGCAGTCGCGGCATGCGAACAATCGGGGTTTCTCCCGATGCGTGGCAGGCGATGTCGCGCCTAGGATCGCTGGCATGTTCCGGGGAAGCGTGCCCACAGGGCCGCCATGCGACCGGAACGCATCCGGGTCCGGTACTGCCTCCCGGCGCTGCCTGTCGCAGCGCCGCGATCCGCTGCCGTGCCCGGACCGCAGGCAACACCGTCCATCGCGACAGATCGCCATCGCCGCAGTGCCTTCCAGCCGAACCATGCCGAGCAACGGGGAGACGAACCATGATGTCCATTGGCCCGCAACAACCGCAGCACCGCCGCCTGTCAATGGCGGTCCTCATGGCCCTGGCGCTGCCGGCCGTGGCATCGGCCGCAGGTGCCGCACATGCGCAGCAGGCGGCGCCGGCAGCGGCCGGCGACCCGGCCGATGGTGGCGATGCCGCGCGTACGCTGGACAAGGTCGAGGTCACCGGTTCGCGCATCAAGCGCGCCGCGGTCGAGGGCCCGTCGCCGGTAGTGGTGATCACCAGTGAGGACATCCGCAAGCAGGGCTACAGCACCGTGGCCGAAACGCTGCAGACGCTGACCCAGTTCAACGGCGATGTCGTCGGTGGCGAGTTCAATGCCAGCGCCTCGCAACCGGATGCCGCGTTCCTCAACCTGCGCGGACTGGGCGTGGGCTATCAGCTGATCCTGCTCAACGGCAAGCGCATGACCGAGTACGCGGCCAGTTCCGGCGCGGCCTCCACCGGCGTCAGCGTCGGCAGCATTCCGGCGGTGGTGGTGGAACGCATCGAGGTGCTCAACGGCGGTGCGTCGGCGATCTACGGTTCCGATGCGGTGGCCGGCGTGGTCAACATCGTCACCCGTGACAACTGGGAGGGTGACCACCTGCGCGTGCGCGGCGGCACCACCACCCGTGGCGGCGGCGATACCGCCCAGTTCCAGTTCAGCGGCGGCAAGGCATGGGGCCGTGGCAGCATCACCTACGCGTTCGAGCAGCTCAACCGCGAGCCGATCTTCTCCTGGCAGCGCGGCAACATCATCCGCACCGGAATGAACGCCCCGGGCAACGCCGGAACCAGCCGCCCGACCTTCGGGCTGGATACCGCGCTGATGGACGCCGGCTACAACGATTATTACTGGCTGGGCCAGGATGGCCGCCTGCTGTACGCCGGCGATGTCGATCCGGCGACGGCCACCACGGCGCTGGAGCACACCTGCCGCACCCTGGGGCGCAATTACTTCCCGATGTACGGCTCGGCCAGTGCCGCACGGCCCTATGCCTGCGGCAACGCCAACTACTACGACGGCGACACCCTGGCCAACAAGCACGACAAGACCTCGGCCTACGTGTCGGGCAACTTCCGCTTCAGCGACGCGCTGCAGGGCTATGGCCAGGTGCTGGTGCAGCGCTCGCGCAGCGAGGCCGCGCACCGCACCAGCATGTACCTGTACAACGCGGGCAGCGCGTACGACGTGGATATCGGCCAGTTCGAATACTGGCGCGCGCTCGACCCCAACGACATCGGCGGCGCGCCGATGCGGCTGTGGGACGAGACCACCCTGAGCGCCAATGCCGGGGTGCGCGGAACCATTGGCGCGCGTTTCGACTGGGATGCCAGCCTCAGTCTGTCGCGCGACGAGATGAAGAGCAGCTGGAAGCAGCTGATCACCGACCGCGTGCACCGCTACCTGTTCGGCGAGGCGGTGGGCGAGGTCGACGGCGCGCCGTTGTACCGCATCGATCCGTCCGTGCTGTTCGGGCCGATCACACCGCAGCAGTATGCGTCGATGGTGGACACCATCCGCAACCGCAACCTGTCGCAGACCGCGCAGGCACAGTTCGTCCTCGGCGGCGCGCTGTTCGCGCTGCCGGCGGGCGACGTGGAGATGGCGTCGGTGTTCGAGGCATCCCACTCCAGGTACGAACTGCGCCCGGATCGCCGCAGCCTGGGCACGTATGCGGGCGCCGACAAGACCTTCAACCATACCGGTGTATCCGGCGGCGGGCCGCGCGACCGTTACGGTGCCGGCGTCGAGTTCCGCATCCCGCTGCTGCAGCGCCTGGTGGCCAATGTCGCCGGGCGCTGGGACAAGTACGACGACATCTCCGACGTCGGCGACGCGATCACCTGGCAGGCCAGCTTGGAATGGCGGCCGTTCGACAACCTGCTGGTGCGCGCAAGCCGGCAGACCAGCTTCATGGCGCCGAATATCATGTGGTTGTATGGCGAACCGGTGACCGGTTACGACGACTACATCACCAACTATTACCTGTGCCGCCTCGACGGCCTGGACCTGACCACCACGGCCGGGCTGGCGCAGTGCGGTGCTGACCACCACGAGAGCGCCTGGTACGTGGAAGGCGGCAACAACAGCCGCCTGCACGAGGAGACCGCCACGTCCAATGGCCTCGGCATCGTCTGGGACGTCAGCGAACGGCTGTCGCTGAGTGCCGACTACTGGGAGATCGACCTCAAGGGCAAGAGCCAGTACCTGGACACCGCCACGCTGATGAGCGAGAACGCCAGCTGCCTGCTCGGGCGGCGCGTCGATGGCACGCCGGTCGATCCGAATTCCGGAGCGTGCGCGGTCTACCTGGCCTATGTGCAGCGCGATGCGGCGGGCAAGGTCACCGAGTATTTCCTGGACGCGATCAACCAGGCCGGCGTGCGCACCCGCGGCGTGGACGCGAGCCTGAAGTACGCCTGGAGCGGCGGCGCGCTCGGCGATTTCAGCCTGAATGCCGGATACAGCCGCACCCTCGGCTACGACGTGCAGGTCGCCGCCGGTGATCCGTGGCAGGACTACATGGGCTGCTCCTACTCGGCGACCTACAGCTGCGGCAACCAGCCGCTGGCGTTCCGCTCGCGCGGCAACTGGACCCTGGGCTGGAATCGCGGCGACTGGTCGGCGAGCCTGTACGGCTACCGCAACGGTGCGCGGGTCAACTACCAGGCCAGCGCGCAGCTGCCGTCGTACGTGCAGTGGAACGCCAGCCTGTCGAAGAAGATCACCGGCAACATGCGCCTGGGCGTGGACGTGACCAACCTGTTCGACCGCTACGGGCCGAAGGACGCGAGCATGACCTGGTATCCGTTCTACCAGAACATCTATGGCATCCAGGGCCGCGCGGTGTACGTGAACCTGGACATCGATTTCTGATCCGCACGGCGGCCGGACGTCCGCCGCGGATGTGTTGCCGCGACATGCGTTGGCACATGTCCCTGCTCCTGGCCCTGCCATGCGAACGCCGCGCCCGCGCGGGAAGCGATACCGCCGGGCCGCGTGCATCCCATCCCTGCGCATGGCTAGAATCGGCCCCGAAGGATTGAATTATCACGGAGGAACGGGATGAAGGCAGGCAAATGGGGGCTGTTGCTGGCCCTTTCGATGGCATCACTGCCGGCGGTCGCGGCGGTGGACCTGGGGCAGTTCATCCGCAAGGATGAGTTCAACGAGATCAAGATCTCGCCGTCCGGGGAGTACTACGCGGCCACCGTGCCGCTGGAGGACAGCACCGCACTGACGCTGTTCCGGCGCGCCGACTTCAAGGTCGTCGCTGTGTTCAGGCCCCGGCGCAACGCGCATGTGAACGGATTCGAATGGGTCAGCGACGACCGCGTGCTCGCCGGGCTCGCCGAGAAGTTCGGCATGCTCGACCAGCCACAGCCAACCGGAGAGATCTTCGCGCTCAAAGCCAATGGCGGTCAGGCCGACCTGCTGGTCGGGTTCCGGGTACAGGGCAACGGTGCCGGTACCCGGATCCAGCCGAAGAAGGTCGAGGACGTGGCCGCGTTCCTGATCGACGGGCTGCCCGGGGATGATCGCCATGCGGTGATTTCGGTCTGGCCGCTGATGGGTGACGAGCCGTTCACCCGTGCCGAGCGGCTGGATGTGGACAGCGGCCGCCGGACCACCCTGGCGCGTGCGCCGGTGCGGCGTGCGAGCTTCGTCACCGACAACGGCGGCGAGGTGCGGCTGGCATACGGTGCCGACGTGGACAACGCCAGCAAGCTGTATTACCGCGAGGCCGCGGGCTCGGACTGGCGCCTGGTCAACGACCAGAACAGCAGCAAGCGGATCGAGGTTCCCCTGGGGTTCTCGGCGGACAACCGGCTCGTCTACCTTCAGGTGCGCGGCGGGGATGACGGCACCGACCGCATCGTCACCTGGGACCCGGTCAGCAACGCGCGCACCGCGGTGCTGCATGACCCGGGGGCCGACCCGCTGTCGATCATCCATCGCAACGGCACCTCGATCCCGGTCGGCGCACAGGTGATGGATGGCCGGCACCGCAACCTGTTCTTCGACGATGCGTCGCCCGAGGCGCGCCAGTACCGGAGCCTGGAGGCGGCGTTCCCCGGCCAGTCCGTGCGCATCACCTCGAGCACCCGCGATGGCAGCCTGCTGTTGATCCGGGTGTGGTCCGGCAACAATCCCGGCGACTTCTACCTGCTCGATACCGCGCAGAAGAAGGTGGCCCATGTGGTCAGCAGCGGCAGCTGGATCGACCCGGACAAGGCCGCCACCGTCGAGCCGGTTACCTTCAAGGCCCGAGACGGGCTCGCCATCCACGGCTACCTGACCCGGCCGCGCGGCACCTCGGGCGCGCGGCCGATGGTGCTGATGCCGCACGGCGGCCCGTTCGGCATCTTCGACGGGTGGCAGTACGACCGCGATGCGCAGATGCTGGCGGCGGCCGGCTATACCGTCATGCAGGTCAACTACCGCGGTTCCGGCAATTACGGCTGGGCATTCCAGACCGCCGGTGCGCGGCAGTGGGGCGGCGCCATGCAGGACGACCTGACCGACGCCACGCGCTGGGCGGTCGAGCAGGGCCATGCCGATGCGTCGAGGATCTGCATCTACGGGGCCAGCTACGGCGGGTATGCGGCGTTGATGGGGGTGGCGAAGGAGCCCTCGCTGTACCGTTGTGCGGCCGGGTACGTCGGCGTCTACGACCTGCCGATGATGCAGCGCCAGGACGGCCGCAAGCGCCGCAGCCTGGGCAACTGGTCCCGGGACTGGGTGGGCGAGGACATGGCCGCGCTGGCGGCGGCTTCGCCCAACCGGTTGGCCGAGCGGATCACGGTGCCGGTGTTCCTGGCGGCGGGTGGCGAGGACGAGATCGCCCCGGTCGAACACACCCGGATGATGGAAGCGGCACTGAAGAAGGCCGGGGTACCGGTCGAATCGCTGTACTACGACACCGAAGGCCACGGCTTCTACACCGAGCCGCACCAGCGCGAGTACTACACCCGGCTGCTGGCGTTCCTGTCGCGGCACCTGGGGGGCGACACCGCGAAGTAAGCGCGGCATGCGCCTGCGTGGGAACGACAACGGCGCCGGGAGGCGCCGTTGTCGTTTCCGCCGGGCAGGCTCAGCGCACCCCGTGCATCATCCGCTTCAGCAGCGGCGAGGCGAGCAGGGCGAGCACGGCGCAGCCCAGGCCGATCCACATCAGCAGCCAGAACAGGTGTTCGTAGCGGGCCGCGGCCTCGGCGATGTCCATCACCCCGCCTTCGGGCACGTCGATGGCGGCGAGCTTGCCGAACAGCGCGGCCAGGGTTTCGGAAAAGGCGGTGGCCAGGAACCAGGTGCCCATCATCAGGCTGACCACGCGAGGGGCCGCCAACTGGGTGACGGCCGACAGTCCCACCGGCGACAGGCACATCTCGCCGATTTCCAGAACCAGGTAAGCCAGCACCAGCCACCACACGCTGGCCATCTGCCCGGTGGCGCCGACATGCTGCGCGGCCAGTGCCAGCGGCACGAACGACAGCGCGCCGGACAGCAGCCCGAACGAGGACTTCACCGGCTTGGAGGGATCCAGCCCGCGCCGGTCCAGCCATGCCCACAGCGCGGCGAACAGCGGTGCAAGCAGCACCAGGAACAGCGCGCCGAGGTAGGTCAGCGACCCGGCGGTCTGCGGCAGTACCAGGCAATCGCGCACCAGCATCACCAGCATCGCCGCGACGATGACGGCGAACAGCAGGCGCGGCGCGCCCGAGCCCGGGGTGCGTTCGGACAGGCGCGCGGCGGCCACGAAACCCAGCGGGGCCAGCAGCAGCGAGGCGATCGACCACGGCAGCGGGGTGCCGTCGCGGATCACCAGCGACGGCACCAGGTCCTTGGTCAGCAGGCGGTCGGTGAAGGTGACCCACGAGCCGTAGGTCTGCTCGTACAGGGTGAAGAACACCAGTGCCATGAAGATCAGCACCATCAGCGCGATCATCTGCTGGCGCTGCACCGGGGTGCAGCGGGTGCCGGTGAACCAGGCGAACCACAGCAGCACGCCGCCCAGCACCACGATCATCAGCATCAGTGCCAGGCTGATCTCGCCGCCGAGGGCGAAGGCACCGTTGGCCGCGGCCCACAGCAGCGCCGCCACCGGTACCACCCCGGCGATGGCGACGGCGTAGATCAGCCATTCGCGCGGCAGCCCGGCGATGCGCTGGCGCAGCGCGGCCGGCTGCGGCGGCTCGGCGTGCCCCTGCAGGTACTTCTGTCCCCACAGGAACATTCCCAGGCCGACCAGCATGCCGATGCCGGCGGCACCGAAGCCGTATTTCCAGCCATAGACCTCGCCGAGGAAGCCGCAGACCAGCGAGGCGAACAGCGCGCCGAGGTTGATGCCGGCGTAGAACAGCGAGAAGCCCGAGTCGCGGCGCGGGTCAGCGCTTCCATCGGCACGGTCGGGATAGAGCTTGCCGACGATGGTGGAGATGTTGGGCTTGAGGAAGCCCACGCCCATTACGATCAGTGCCAGCGACAGGTAGGTCGCGCCCAGCGCGGTGTCGTCGCGCACCACCTCGCCGCCGACGCGGTGCGCGGCGTGGCCCTCGAAGGCCATGCCCAGGTGGCCGAGCACCAGCAGGATGCCGCCGAACACCACTGCCTTGCGCATGCCCAGCCAGCGGTCGGCGAGCAGGCCGCCGAACACCGGCACGCAGTACACCAGCCCGCCGTAGGCGCCAAGCAGGTCCAGTCCGGCCTTGTCGCCGAACAGGTGGTACTTGGTCAGGTACAGCAGCAGCAGCGCCTTCATTCCGTAGAAGGAGAAGCGCTCCCACATCTCGGTGAAGAAGCAGACGTAGACCCCCTTGGGGTGGCCGAGGAAGTCGCTGGACGGAGAGGCGGGGATTGCGTGCATCGGGGCGCCGGCTGCGGAGTCGGCGGCAAGTATAGGAGCCGGGCGGAAGGCGGGCGCGGCGGTGCCCGCCCGGCGCATGTGCTGGCCCTGCCGGCGAACGTGGCGCGGATGCGGGTGTCGCCCTGGCCCGGTGCCGGCGTGCGGCGGGCCACAGGGCATGAGGCACATGCTGCGGCACGGCTGGACTTGCCGTTAAGCGGACGTTAGCGTGGCAGCGTTTTTTGCCAGCCGGAAACTTCCATGAAAAATGCTGCACCCCCGCAGCTCACCTTCCGCGCGGTGGTCCTGGCCATCGTGCTGGCGGTGGTGCTGTCCGCCGCCAACGCCTACCTTGGCCTGTTCGCGGGCCTGACCGTGGCCACGGCCATTCCCGCCGCGGTCGTCTCGATGGGCGTGCTGCGCCTGCTTGGCGGCGGCACCATCCTCGAGAACAACATCGTCCAGACCGGCGCGTCCGCCGGTTCGTCGATCGCCGCGGGCGTGATCTTCACCATCCCGGCGCTGATCCTGATGGGCTACTGGCCCGACTTCAAATACTGGTGGGTGCTGGGCATCGCCGGCCTCGGCGGCCTGCTCGGCGTGCTGTTCTCGGTGCCGCTGCGGCGCTCGATGATCGTCGAAGATCCGCTGCCGTTCCCGGAAGGCAAGGCCGCGGCCGAAGTGCTCAAGGCAGGCGAAAACCCCGGGCCGGGGCTGAAGATCCTCGGCCTGTCGGCCGCCATCGGCGGCGTGGTCAAGCTGGCCGCGGCCAATGGCCTGAAGGTCATTCCCGACAGTTGGGCGGTGGCCGGCTATTTCGCCAACAACAAGGTGATCGGCTACCTCGGCACCGGGCTGTCGCCGGCGCTGCTGGGCGTGGGCTACATCGTCGGCCTGAACGTCGGCATCGTGGTGCTGTCCGGCGCGATCCTGTCCTGGCACATCGCCATCCCGCTGTACCACGGGCTGTTCCTGGGCAGTGATCCGCAACTGGCCGCCGGCATCGCCGGTGCACCGGCGGCCGACGCGGCGTTCGCCATCTGGTCGTCCAAGATCCGCTTCCTCGGCGTCGGCGCGATGCTGGTGGGCGGGGTGTGGACGCTGTTCTCGCTGCGCAAGTCGCTGCTGGCCGGGATCAAAAGCGGCTTCGCCGCCGCGCGCAAGAGCGCCGGCGCGGTGCCGCTGGCCGAGACCGAGCGCGACCTGCCGATGAAGTGGATGCTGGTGGCGCTGGTGCTGTTCGTGCTGCCGCTGCTGGCGCTGTACCAGGCCATCGTCGGCCAGTGGCTGGTCAGCGTGCCGATGACGATCATCATGATCGTGGCCGGCTTCCTGTTCGTTTCGGTGTCCGGCTACCTGGCCGGCCTGGTCGGCTCGTCCAACAACCCGGTCTCGGGCATCACCATCGCCACCATCCTGTTCGCCTCGGTGGTGCTGCTGATGCTGCTGGGCGACGACGGCAAGGTGCAGGTCGGCGGCGCGCCGCTGGGCGCGGTGGCGGCGATCATGATCGGCGCGGTCGTGTGCTGTGCGGCCGCGGTCGGCGGCGACAACCTGCAGGATCTCAAGACCGGCTACCTGGTCGGCGCCACGCCGTGGAAGCAGCAGCTGATGCTGGGCATCGGCGCGTTCTCCTGCGCGCTGATCATGGCGCCGGTGCTGAACCTGCTGCAGGAGGCCTATGGCATCGGCTCCAAGACCCTGCCGGCGCCGCAGGCCAACCTGATGGCGTCGGTCGCCAAGGGCCTGTTCGGCGGCGACCTGCCCTGGACCATGATCATCATCGGCGGCGGCATCGGCGCGGTGGTGATCGCCATCGACGGCTGGCTGAAGAAGACCGGCAAGCGCTTCCGCGTGCCGGTGCTGGCGGCGGCCATCGGCATCTACCTGCCGCTGGAGCTGATGGTGCCGATCTTCCTCGGCGGCCTGCTGGCCCACCTGGTCGCGCGCTTCCACAAGGTGCGCGCCGACGACGAAGAGGCGCTGGACCGCGTGCATCGCCCCGGGGTGCTGTTCTCCGCCGGCCTGATCACCGGCGAGGCGCTGATGGGCATCGCCATCGCGCTGCCGATCGTCATCACCCAGAACCCGGACGTGCTGGCGCTGCCGCTCAGCCTGGGCGCCGCGGCGCAATGGGTGGGGCTGGCAGTGCTGTTCCTGGTCGGCTGGCTGCTGTACCGGGTTGGCCGCAAGGGCGAGCAGGCGTCGCCGGCCAAGGGCTGATGCCCGCGCACGCGCGCTGATCCACCGCGCAAGGCCCCGCTCCGGCGGGGCCTTGTCGTTGCGGGAGCCCGGGCATGACTTCAAGCCTTTGCGCGCGGCGCCCGGCCGCGCCTACCATCCATGGTTTGCCTGCCTTGTTCCGGGAGAATCCCATGAAGCTCCGTCACGCCCTGCTGCCTTTGTGCCTGCTTGCCGCGCTGCCCTCGCTGGCCAGCGCACGCGGCTTCGAAGTCCGCGACATGGTGAAGCTGGACCGCGTGTCCGCGCCGCTGCTCACCGCCGATGGCGCGCAGGTGATCTTCGCCAAGCGCGTGGTCGATGCCGACCTGAAGGCCAGCAGCAGCCTGTGGATCCGCGACCTGCGCACCCGCGACCTGGCGCCGCCCAAGCGGCTCTCGCCGGACGGCTGGAACGTCAACTCGGCCGCACTGTCGGCCGATGGCCGCACCGTGTACTTCCTCAGCGCCAAGAACGGCAGCCAGCAGCTGTACGCGATGCCGGTGGCCGGTGGCGCGCCGCGCCAGCTGACCGACTTCGCGCTGGACGTGGACAGCTACCGGGTCTCGCCGCAGGGCGACCGCGTGCTGTTCAGCGCCGGTGCGTTCCAGGACTGCGGTTCGGACCTGGCGTGCACCGCCGCCACCCGGCTGAAGGAGCGGGAAGAATCCAGGAGCAGCGGCGTGGTGTTCGACAGCATGTTCGTGCGCCACTGGGATACCTGGGCCGACGGCCGCCGCAACACCCTGTTCGTGGCGCCGCTGCCGGCCACCGGCGCCGCCGCGGGCAAGACCGCCACGGCGATCAGCGCCGGCCTGGCCGGCGACGCACCGTCCAAGCCGTTCGGCGGCAACGAGGATTTCGTGTGGTCGCCGGATGGAAAGTCGGTGGTCGCCAGCATCCGCGTGCAGGGCCGGCAGGAACCGTGGTCGACCAATTTCGACCTGTACCGGCTCGATGCCGCCGGCAAGGCCGCGCCGGTCAACCTGACCGCCGCCAACCCGGCGTGGGATGCCGGCCCGGTGTTCAGTGCCGACGGCAAGACCCTGTACTACCGCGCGATGAAGCGCCCGGGCTTCGAGGCCGACCGCTTCGGCCTGATGGCGCTGGAGCTGGCCAGCGGCACGCTGCGCGAGATCGCCCCGCAGTGGGACCGCTCGGCCGACGGCATCACCCTGTCGGCCGATGGCAGCACGATCTACACCACCGCGCAGGACATGGGCGAGCACCCGCTGTTCGCGGTCAAGGTCGCCGATGGCGCGGTCGCCAAGGTGGCGGGCGAGGGCAGCATCTCCGCCTTCGACCTTGCCGGCGACACGCTGGCCTTCACCCGCAACTCGCTCAAGAGCGGCGACCAGGTGTTCACCACCGGCACCGCGGCCGGTACTCCGCAGCGCGCGATCACCCCGAGCGCCGGCGAGATGCTGCCGGACGTCGATTTCGGCAGCTTCGAGCAGTTCTCGTTCAAGGGCTGGAACGACGAGACCGTGCATGGCTACGTGGTCAAGCCGCACGACTACCAGGAAGGCCGGAAATACCCGGTCGCGTTCCTGATCCACGGTGGCCCGCAGGGCAGCTTCGGCAACGGCTGGAGCTACCGCTGGAATCCGCAGACCTATGCCGGGCAGGGCTATGCGGTGGTGATGATCGATTTCCACGGCTCCACCGGCTACGGCCAGGCCTTCACCGATGCGATCAGCCAGCACTGGGGCGACCGCCCGCTGGAAGACCTGCAGAAGGGCTGGGCTGCGGCGCAGCACAAGTACGGCTTCCTCGACGGCGACAAGGCCTGCGCGCTGGGCGCCAGCTACGGCGGCTTCATGGTCAACTGGATCGCCGGCAACTGGAACGAGCCGTGGAAGTGCCTGGTCAACCACGACGGCGTGTTCGACCAGCGTGCGATGGGCTACGCCACCGAGGAACTGTGGTTCACCGAGTGGGAGCAGGGCGGTACCCCGTACGACGTCCCGCAGAACTACGAGAAGTTCAACCCGGTCAACCATGTCGCCAACTGGAGCAAGCCGATGCTGGTGGTGCAGGGCCAGCTGGACTATCGCATCCCGGTGGAGCAGGGCCTGGCCACGTTCACCGCGCTGCAGCGCAAGGGCATCGAATCCAGGTTCCTGTACTTCCCGGACGAGAACCACTGGGTGCTCAAGCCGCACAACAGCGTGCAGTGGCATGACACGGTCAATGCCTGGCTGAAGCAGCACATCGGCCGGTAACGCAGGCAGGGGCATGCCGCAGGCAGTCCCGCCCACGGCCGGGCGGCGGCAGCGGGATGCTGTCCGCGCCCGGCCTTCGCCCCTTCCGCCGCATGCGGCGGAAGGGGGCGACCAGGACGGTTGCGATCCACGGGTCCCTCCCCGCAGGCAGCGGGGAACGGCGGCCCGACATGGCCGCGCGCGCCCAGGCCCTTCATCCGTGATCCGGGGGAAGACACGGGAACCGCGGTTCCCGACACTCACGCATCGAGGGGAGAGACGATGACGGCAGCCGCATCCGGCGCACTCATCAGCAACGACATCATCGTGTTCGGCCTGATCGCCGCCACGCTGGGCGCCATTTTCTGGACGTCGTCCAGCAGCAACCGGCTGCTGAAGAAGTTCTACGGCTTCGTGCCGGCGCTGCTGCTGTGCTACTTCATTCCCGGCATCTACAACACCTTCGGCCTGATCGACGGGGAGACCACGCGGCTCTACAACCCGATCGCGCGCGACGTGTTCCTGCCGGCGGCGCTGGTGCTGCTGACCCTGTCCATCGACCTGAAGGGCATCCTCGGGCTGGGCTGGAAGATGCTGGCCATGTACGTGGCGGCGGTGCTGAGCATCATGCTCGGCGCGCTGGTGGCGTTCTGGCTGATGGGCATCATCCATCCCGACACGGTGGCCGGCAGCACCTGGGGCGGCATGGCCGCGCTGGCCGGCAGCTGGATCGGCGGCGGCGCCAACATGCTGGCGATGAAGGAGATCTTCGAAGTCGACGCGACCACCTTCGGCCAGTTCGCGGTGGTGGACGTCGGCGTCGGCTACGTGTGGATGGCGGTGCTGATCTTCTTCGCCTCGCGGGCCCCGGCGCTGGACCGGCACAGCGGTGCGGACACCACCGCCCTGGACGACCTGCGCGACCGCGTCGCCAGCTACCAGGCGCGGCATGCGCGCATCCCGGCGCTGGGCGACCTGATGGTGATGGCCGGCGTGGCGTTCGGCGCGGTGGCGATCTCGCACGCGGTGGCCGGGCCGCTGTCGGCCTGGTTCGCCGCCCATGTCGGCTGGGCGGCCTCGGTGAGCCTGGACAAGCCGTTCGTCTGGGTGGTGCTGCTGGCGACGCTCATCGGGCTGGGCCTGAGCTTCACCCGCGCGCGCGAGCTCGAAGGCGTCGGCGCCTCCAAGTGGGGCTCGATGTTCCTGTACTTCCTGATCGCCTGCATCGGCATGCAGATGGACCTGCTGGCGCTGCTGGAGAAGCCGTGGCTGTTCGCCCTGGGCGTGCTGTGGATCGGCGTGCACATCGTGCTGCTGTGGCTGGCCGGCAAGCTGCTGCGGGTGCCGTTCTTCTATTTCGCCATCGCCTCGCAGAGCAACATCGGTGGCCCGGCCTCGGCGCCGGTGCTGGCCTCTGCGTTCCATCCGGCGCTGGCCCCGGTGGGCGTGCTGCTCGGCACCCTGGGCTACGCGGTGGGTACCGGCGCGGCCTACGTGGTCGGCATCACCCTGCGCGCGATGGCGGGAGCGGGCTGAACGCTCCGGCCGGCTTGCCGCCACCGCCCGGTGGCGGCAAACCAGCATCGTCCCGCGGCCGGGGCCAACGGCACTGCCGGCATGCTAGGCTTCGCTCCCCCACGCCACGTCATCAACGTGGCGTTTTTGTTTCCCTTCGATCGACAGGAACTGGCCATATGCCGACCGAAAGTACTCCCGCACTCATCAGCAACGACATCGTCGGCCTCGGGCTGATCGCCGCGACCCTGGCGCTGATCTTCTGGCTGGCCAGCGGGCCGACCCCGTTCTGGAGGAAGGTCTTCACCTGGGTGCCGGCCCTGCTGCTGTGCTACTTCGTGCCGGCGATCTACAACACCACCGGCCTGATCGACGGCCATGGCACCAAGCTCTACAACCCGATCGCCCGCGACGTGCTGCTGCCGGCGGCGCTGGTGCTGCTGACCCTGTCGATCGACCTGAAGGGCATCGCCCGGCTCGGCCCGAAGCTGCTGCTGATGTTCGTCACCGGCACCGTGGGCATCATGCTCGGCGCGCTGGTCTCGTTCCAGGCGATGAAGCTGATCCATCCGGCCACCGTGGCCGGGGATACCTGGGCCGGCATGGCGGCGCTGGCCGGCAGCTGGATCGGCGGTGGCGCCAACATGGCCGCGATGCGCGAAACCTTCAATGTCGATGCCACCACCTTCGGCCAGTTCGCGGTGGTGGACGTAGTCTGCGCCAGCATCCTGCTGATGCCGGCCCTGATCTGGCTGGCCGGGCGCGCGCAGGCCATCGATGCGCGCAACGGCGCCGATACCTCGGCCATCGACGACATGAAGCGGCGGATCGCCGATTACCAGGCGCGCAGCGCGCGCATTCCCACCCTGACCGACCTGATGATCATCGTCGGCGTCGGCCTGGGCGTGGTCGGCGCCGCCCACGCGCTGGCCGCGCCGCTGGCGGCGTGGTGCGCGGCGAACATCAGCTTCGCCAGGCAGGCGTCGCTGGACAACCAGTTCGTGTGGGTGGTGATGCTGTCCACGTTCGCCGGACTGGCGCTGAGCTTCACCCGCGCGCGCGAACTGGAAGCGGTCGGCGCCTCCCGGGTCGGCACCCTGTTCCTGTACTTCCTGATCGCCTGCATCGGCATGCAGATGGACCTGCTGTCGCTGCTCGAGCGCCCGTGGCTGTTCCTGCTGGGCGCGATCTGGATGGGCACCCACGTGCTGCTGCTGTACGTGGTCGGCCGCCTGTTCAAGGCGCCGATGTTCTTCCTGGCCATCGGCTCGCAGGGCAACGTCGGTGCGGCGGCGTCGGCACCGGTGGTGGCGGCGGCGTTCCATCCCAGCCTGGCGCCGGTAGGCGTGCTGCTGGGCACGGTCGGCTACGCCACCGGCACGGTGCTGGCCTACATCACCGGGCTGATGCTCAAGTGGATGGCCGGCGCCTGACGGCCCCGCGCGGCGCCCGGCCGCGCCTCCGCGCCGGGCATGAAGAAGGCCGCCTCACGGCGGCCTTCTGTCTTCCTGCCCCGGAACCCGGGCTTCAGCAGCAGCGGAAGCCCTTGCCGCCGCCGAAGCGCGCTTCCTGGCGTTCCCGGAAGAAGGTCTTGTAGTCCATGACCTCGCGCTCGGGGTGCTTTTCGCGCATGTGCCGCACGTAGTTGTCGTAGTCCGGCACGCCGCAGCACAGGCGCGCGGTCTGCACCAGGCGCCGCCAGGTACGGCGGAACGCCTGGTGCTGGCCGGCCGGGACCAGCGCGGTACCCATTACAGGTCCACCTCGTGCGGCTTGAGCGCCACGTACGGGGTTTCATGGTCGGTACGCACCGGCGAACGGCGCGCGGCGGCGACGGTCCTGATCGAATACACCAGCACCGCGAACACCACGAACAGGAACAGCGCGGTGAGGCCGGCATTGATGTAGTTGTTGACCATCACCTGGTGCATCTGCCCGAAGTCCTTGGATGGCGGCAGCAGGTTGCCGGCGGCGATGGCGTCGCGGTACTTGTGCGCCTGCGCCATGAAGCCCACCGCCGGCTCGGCGGAGAAGATCTTGATGAAGCCGGCCGCGGTGGTGCACACCAGCAGCCAGGCCGCCGGCAGCAGCGGCACCCAGGCGTACTTTTCCTTCTTGGCCTTGAACAGCACCACCGCGCACAGCATCAGCGCGACGCCGGCCAGCATCTGGTTGGCGATGCCGAACAGCGGCCACAGCATGTTGATGCCGCCCAGCGGATCGGTCACGCCCTGGTACAGGAAGTAGCCCCACAGCGCGACGCAGCCACCGGTGGCGATGAAACTGGCCACCCACGAGTCGGTGCGGCGCAGCGCCGGTACGAAATTGCCGAGCAGGTCCTGCAGCATGAAGCGGCCCGAGCGGGTGCCGGCGTCCACGGCGGTGAGGATGAACAGCGCCTCGAACAGGATGGCGAAGTGGTACCAGAACGCCATCATGCCGTCGCCCGGCAGCACCGCATGCAGGATCTGGGCGATGCCCACCGCCAGCGTCGGCGCGCCGCCGGCGCGCGAGAGGATGGTGTTCTCGCCGATGTCGGCGGCGGTGGCGGTCAATTGTTCGGGCGAGATGGTGAAGCCCCAGCTGCTGACCACCTGCGCGGCGTTAGCCACATCGGTGCCGATCACCGCTGCCGGGCTGTTCATGGCGAAGTAGATGCCCGGCTCGATGATCGAGGCCGCGACCATCGCCATGATCGCCACGAACGATTCCATCAGCATGCCGCCGTAGCCGATGTAGGCGGCGTGGCCTTCGTTGGCCAGCAGCTTGGGCGTAGTGCCGGAGGAAATCAGTGCATGGAAGCCCGATACCGCACCGCAGGCGATGGTGATGAACAGGAACGGGAACATGCCGCCCTTCCACACCGGGCCGCTGCCGTCGGTGAACTGGGTCAGCGCCGGCATCTTCAGTTCCGGCATCACGATCAGGATGCCGATCGCCAGGCCGACGATGGTGCCGATCTTGAGGAAGGTGGACAGGTAGTCGCGCGGTGCCAGCAGCAGCCATACCGGCAACACCGCGGCGACGAAGCCGTAACCGATCAGCATCCAGGTGATCTGCACGCCGGTGAAGGTGAACATCGGCCCCAGCACCGGGTCGGCGGCGACCTTGCCGCCGTACCAGATCGCCGCCAGCAGCAGGACCAGGCCGACGATGGAGATCTCGCCGATCCTGCCCGGGCGGATGTAGCGCATGTACAGGCCCATCAGGATGGCGATGGGCATCGTGGCCATGACCGTGAACATGCCCCAGGGGCTGTCGGCCAGCGCCTTGACCACGATCATCGCCAGCACCGCGAGGATGATGATCATGATCATGAACACGCCGAACAGGGCGATGGTGCCGGGTACCGGCCCCATTTCCTCGCGCACCAGGTCGCCGAGCGAGCGGCCGTTGCGGCGGCTGGAGATGAACAGGATCATGAAGTCCTGCACCGCGCCGGCCAGCACCACGCCGGCGATCAGCCACAGCGTGCCCGGCAGGTAGCCCATCTGCGCGGCGAGCACCGGGCCCACCAGCGGGCCGGCGCCGGCGATCGCGGCGAAGTGGTGGCCGAACAGCACATGCTTGTTGGTCGGTACGTAGTCCAGGCCGTCGTTGTGGATCACCGCCGGGGTGGCGCGGGTCGGGTCCACGCCCAGCACCTTGTTGGCGATGAACAGCCCGTAGTAGCGGAACGCGACCAGGTACAGCGAGACCGCCGCGGCCACGATCCACAGTGCGTTGATGTGTTCGCCGCGGCGCAGCGCCACGACACCCAGGCAGAACGCGCCGATCAGGGACAGCAGCGCCCAGCCGGCCTTGGAGAAACCTTTCATCGAGTCACCTCGCGGGAAGACCGCTGCAAGAGTCCTCCCGCCGCGGCCGGGGGTCAACGCTCCGGCGGCCCGCCGGCGTGCGACTTTGGTCTTAGGCGGCGCGGCCGCCCGGCCGCAATGGCCCGGCAACGCGTCACCGACACCGGCTCTGGAACAATCGGTTGCGGTGATGGCGATTGGCGCGGCCATGCGCTGCGCCCATTTTCCGGAGATTCCAAGGGAGGCTTGACCATGAGCGACCAGAACTTCGCGCGGGTGCTGCGCGGCATCCGCGGCATGCCCACGTCCGACGGTGCCGGCGTGCGCCTGACCCGGGTGATCGGGACCCCGGCGCTGCCCGATCTCGACCCGTTCCTGATGCTCGACGAATTCGGCACCGACCGTCCCGAGGACTATATCGCCGGCTTTCCCGAGCACCCGCACCGCGGCTTCGAGACCGTGACCTACATGCTCGACGGGCGCATGCGGCATCGCGACAACCACGGCAACGAAGGCCTGCTCACGCCCGGCAGCGTGCAGTGGATGACCGCCGGCCGCGGCCTGGTGCATTCGGAAATGCCCGAGCAGGAGTCCGGGCGCATGCGTGGGTTCCAGCTATGGGTGAACCTGCCCGCGCGCGACAAGATGACCGAGCCGAAGTACCAGGAATTCGCCCCGGAACGCATTCCGCAGGTGGTGCCGGCCGATGGGGTCGGCGTCCGGGTCATTGCCGGGCAGGTGGGCGATGTCCGGGGCCCGATCGTGCAGCCGGCCACCGACCCGCTGTACCTGGACGTGGAGCTGGCACCGGGCCGTGACTGGGCCTACGACCTGCCGGACGGGCACAACGCCTTCGCCTACGTGTTCGAAGGCGCGTTGACGCTGGGCAACGGCGAGGCCGCGCGCGAGGTGGCGCGGCATGAGCTGGCGTTGCTCGGCGGTGGCCGCCTGCTGCGCCTGCAGGCCGGCGCGCAGGGCGCACGGCTGATCGTGGTGGCCGGGCGCCCTCTGCGCGAACCGGTGGCGCGCCACGGGCCGTTCGTGATGAATACCCGCGAGCAGCTGATGCAGGCCTTCATCGACTACCAGGAAGGCCGCTTCTGAGGGGCGCGCGCGCCGCAGTGGGTTCCGGCGCGCCGCCTGCCAGGGCGCCTTACTTGCCGGCGAAGTTGGCGGTCGCGTCGCCGAGCGTGCCGGTCAACTGCTGCAGGCTGGCCAGCTCGGCGACGTCGCCGGCATCGATCCAGATCTGCGCGTAGCGGTTGCGGCCGAGCTTGACCTCGGTGATGCGCCGCGTTTCCAGGCCGGGCATGTCGCGTCCACCCATGTCCAGCTTGTACCAGTACAGCTCCTCGCCGGCGAAGCTGCCCTTCTCGGCGCGCAGCGTGCGGACCAGGCTCAGCCCCGGGTCGCGTGCGGTCAGCATCACGTTCAACACGGTGCGGCCGTCGCCGGTGGTGGCCTTGCAGACGATGAAATCGCTCTGGGCCTGCTCCTGCCACTGCAGGCCGCTGCCGGACGGCAGCATCGGGCACTGCCCGGCCTGTTGCGCGGATGCGCCGGCGCTGCCGGCCAGCAGCAGCGCGCAAGCAACGATACGGACGTGTTTGAGCATGCGTTTTCCCCCGGACGCCGGCCACCGCAGGCGCGACGGCAGTGTTGTCTGTCTGGAACCGAATACACCTGCGGGCGGTGTTGCCCCTGCCCGATGCGCGCGTCCCCGTTGCGCGCCAGCTGTGTTTCCACGGTATTACAAAAACACCGGCCGTCGCAAACCGGGCGGTGGCCGGAACAGCGACGGCCCCGCGTGGGGGCCGTCGCCGGTGCGTGCCACAGGTCGCTTCAACGCGCGTCGCTGCCCACCCACTTGTAGGCCAGGCCGCCGATCAGCGCGCCGAGCAGCGGCGCCACCCAGAACAGCCACAGCTGGCCGATCGCGCCGGGCCCGGCGAACAGCGCCACGGCGGTGGAGCGCGCCGGGTTCACCGAGGTGTTGGTGACCGGGATGCTGATCAGGTGGATCAGGGTCAGCGCCAGGCCGATCGCGATCGGCGCGAAGCCGGCCGGTGCCTTGCCATGGGTGGCGCCCATGATCACCACCAGGAACATCGCGGTCATCACCACTTCGCACAGGAACGCGGCGGCCACGCCGTAGCCACCCGGCGACAAGGCGCCGTAGCCGTTGCTGGCGAACGCGCCGGCCTGGCTGCCGTCAATGGCGAACCCGGCCTGGCCCTGCGCGATCTGCAGCAGGATGAAGGCGGCGAGGATGCCGCCCAGCACCTGGGCGACGACGTAGGGCACCAGGTCCTTGCCGGCGAAGCGGCCGCCGGCCCACAGGCCGAGGCTGACCGCCGGATTGAAGTGGGCGCCGGAGACGTGCCCGAACGCATACGCACCGGTCAGCACGGTCAGGCCGAACGCCAGCGCCACGCCATGGAAACCGATTCCCAGTGGATTGCCGTCACCGCCGAACTTGGCCGCCAGCACCGCGCTGCCGCAACCGCCCAGCACCAGCCAGAAGGTGCCGAGGAACTCGGCCGCCAGTCGTTTCCCCATGCTCATCGTCTGCTCCCCCGCAATGACCCGGAATGGGCACCGGGAACATACCCAAGAACCGGGACGGCGGCGTATTCAAAGCGTTAACCCGGCCCTCAGCCCGGCAGCGGGATGAATTCCTTGTCGTCGCCGGGAATGGTGCCGAAGCGGCCCTGGCGCCAGTCGTCCTTGGCCTGTTCGATGCGTTCCTTCGAGCTGGAGACGAAGTTCCACCACAGGTGGCGCGGGCCATCGAGCGGTTCGCCACCCATCAGCATCGCCTTGAGCGGGGTCATGGCGCGCAGGCGCGCGCGGGCCCCGGGCTCGGGGATGACCAGGTGCTGGACCGGGATGTCGACGCCGTCGAGCTGGGCCTGGCCCTCCAGTACGTAGAGCGCGCGTTCGGCATGCGAGGCATCCAGGTCGATCTCCGCGCCCGGTTCCAGGTCGATGGCGACGTTGAGGGTGTCGGCGAATACCCGCACCGGTGACTCCTCGCCGTAGGCGCGGCCGGCGATCACCCGCAGCCAGGCGCCGTCGCGGCGCTGCTGCGGCAACTGCGCGGCGGAGAAATGGTAGAACGCCGGCGCGGTCTCCTCGTGCGTGCGCGGCAGCGCCACCCAGGTCTGCATGCCGTGCAGCGGGTGTGCGTGGCCGCGTTCGTCCGGCGGGGTGCGTTCGGAATGGGCGATGCCGCGGCCGGCGGTCATCCAGTTGACGTCGCCGGGTTCGATCACCTGCTCCGAGCCGAGCGTGTCGCGGTGGCCGATCCGCCCGGACCACAGGAAGGTGACCGTCGCCAGGCCGATGTGCGGATGCGGGCGCACGTCGATGCCCTGGCCGGGCGTGAACACGGCCGGACCCATGTGGTCGACGAACACGAACGGCCCGACACTGCGCGCCTGCAGGGTGGGCACGGCGCGGCGTACCTGGAAACCGCCGAGGTCATGGACGCGGGGACTGATGATCGTGGTCATGCACGGGCTCCATTGCGGGTACCGGCAGGATGGCATGCGCCGCGCGGGTTTTCTGCGGCGCGGTCATGACGGACTGTTGCCGCGGTGGATCAGGCGCCACCGTCGCGGCGCGAGGCGAGCCGGTCGGCCAGGCGCGTGGGTTCGGGCAGCCGGTAGCGGGTGAGGCAGGCCAGCACCAGCGGCAGGCAGGCCTCTACCGAGACGTGGTGGCCCGGGGAGATGAACAGCGGGTTGCAGCGCGGCTTGCTGCGCAGCACCCAGCCGACCTGGCGGCCCTTGTGCAGCAGCGGCGCGTGGTCGCCACGCTCCGGACCGGGTTCGGTGTAGTCGCCGACCAGCCGGCTTTTGCCCACGCCGATGCTGGGCAGGCCGGTCAGTACCCCGAGATGCGCGGCAATGCCCAGCCCGCGCGGATGGGCGATGCCGTGGCCGTCGACCAGTACCAGCTGCGGCGGCTCGCGCAGTTGCCGCAGGGCCTGCAGCACTGCCGGCAGCTCGCGGAAGCTGAGCAGGCCGGGGATGTAGGGCAGGGCGGTGGGCAGTCGCGCCAGGGTCGATTCGAGCGGCTGCAGGCTGCCGCCATCGACCCGTACCGCCACCGAGCGGGTGGTGCGGCCTTCGTCCTCGAAGCCGCTGTCCACCCCGACCACCCGCGCCGGCAGTGCCGACAGGCGGTCGTCCAGCTCCACCCGCGCGGCCAGTTCGACCTGCTGGCAGCGCAGCTCGGCCAGGGCGGCGGGGGCGATGTCGGCGGGAGGCTGGAAGCGCATGGTCCAAGCCTGCCACACCAGCGTCGGCGCGCAGTGCAGGGCGCGCGGAGCGATGCGGCTACAATCGGCAGGTTGCCTTCCCCCGACCGGAGACTTTCGCAGTGACCCGCAAACTCGTGCTGTTGCGCCATGGCCAGAGCCAGTGGAACCTCGACAACCGTTTCACCGGCTGGGTGGACGTGGACCTGACCGAGCAGGGCCGCCGCGAAGCCGCCGCCGCCGGCCGCCTGATGAAGGAGGAGGGGCTGCAGTTCGACGTCGCCCATACCTCGGTGCTCAAGCGCGCCATCCATACCCTGCAGGGCGCGCTGGCCGAGCTGGGCCAGGACTGGCTGCCGGTGAACAAGTCCTGGCGCCTCAACGAACGCCACTACGGCGGCCTGCAGGGCCTGGACAAGGCCGAGACCGCCGCCAGGCATGGCGAGGAGCAGGTCAAGGTGTGGCGCCGTTCCTACGACATCCCGCCGCCGCCGATGGACCTGGAAGACCCGGGCCACCCGATCCACGACCGCCGTTATGCCGGCCTGGACCGCAACGCGCTGCCGGGCACCGAATCGCTGGCCACCACCCTGGAGCGGGTGCTGCCGTACTGGCACGACGCCATCGCCCCGCAGCTGAAGGACGGCAGGACCGTGCTGGTCACCGCCCACGGCAACTCGCTGCGCGCGCTGTACAAGTACCTCAACAATGTCAGCCGCGAGGACATCCTCGAGCTCAACATTCCCACCGGCATCCCGCTGCTGTTCGAACTGAACGATGACCTGACCGTGCAGTCGTTCCGTTACCTGGGCGACCCTGAAGCGGCGAAGAAGGCGGCCGAGGCCGTGGCCAACCAGGGCAAGGCGAAGTAAAGCCGGCTTGCTGGACGCGTCGAGACACCCGGCTCCGGCCGGGTGTTTCGTTTGTGGCCAGGGGGCAGGGCGGCGTCAGCGGTCGCAGCTGGCCGGCGCGGCCTTGCAGGCTTCCTCGATCCGGTTGTCGCGTTCGGCCGCGTTCTTGCCGGGGACGTAGCCGGCGACCCGTTGGAACATGATCACCGCCAGCACGATGCTCACGATCCACAGGGTGATCTTGATGCGGTCCGCCGCGCCGATGCCGGAAGTGGGCACCGGCGCGGCGGCCTGGAAACCGGCCAGTTGTGTTGGTTCGATACCCAGCGCCGCCGCCACCGCCATCCGCGATTCATGCGCGGCCTTGCCTTCGGCTTCCAGCCGCTGCACGGTGCGCGGGCTGAGCCCGGCCACGGCGGCCAGGTGCTCCTGCGACCAGCCGCGCGCCTCGCGCAATGACCTGATCCGGTTGGCGTCGATCTTCATTTGTTCCTCGTCCACTGTGACTGCCCGGCGATGGTATGTGAGCCGGCACGCTGCCGCGATGCGCCGCGTTGGACCACGACAGCGCTGCGCCAGATTCACGACAGGCCTTGCCGATCAAGGTCTTGCGGGACCGTCGGGCGGTCGTCGCGCCGGTACCCGCCGGCCGGGCTATGCTTGGGCCACGGCCACGGCTGCGCAGTCGGCTTTTCCTTCCAACGCACGGGGGAGCGCATGAACACGTCCACGGAACGGCGCCATTTCTGGCGTGCACCCTTCCATTCACCGGCCTGGCTGGTGCGCGCCGATGGCAGCATCCACGCCGGGCAGGTGCACGACGTGTCGCTGAAGGGCGCGTTGTTCGAATTCGATGCCGGTGGCGACTGCAGGCTGGACGAAGCCTGCCAGTTGCAGGTCGAGCTGTCGCAGGACACGCCGATCCGCATGCAGGCCACCGTGGTGCACGTGGACGGGCGCACCATCGGGCTGCGCTGCGACGAGATCGACCTGGACAGCATCACCGCGTTGCGTCGCCTGATCGAACTCAATGCCGCCGACCCTGCGTTGCTGGAGCGTGAGCTGGGCGCGCTGGTCCGGTACGGCTGAGCCGGCGTGCGCTGGCGTCCCCAGGGGCCGCGCGACACACGTGCCTGCGCGGCCGCGCCGGGTCCAGGCCGGCACGCCGCCACGACCAATGGCAGGTGTCGCCGCCGGCGTGCTCGCTAGACTGCCACCGGTCCCCTTGGGTGGATTGCCGATGTCCTCCATGCCCGCCGGCGTTTCCCGGCCGATGCGTACGACCCGCGGCCGCATCCTGTTCACCGGCGAGCGGCTGTCGGCACGGGTGGCGTGGTATGCGCCGGGCTCGCGCATGCCCGCGCACACGCACGACTGCCACCAGGTGTCGCTGCTGCTGGCCGGCACCCTGGCCGAGCGCGGCAAGGGCGAGGAGGTACGGCTGGGCGTGCCCGCGGTCGGGGTGAAGCCGGCAGGTCTGGCGCATGCCAACGACTACGGGCCGGCCGGCGCGCTGGTGCTGGGCATCGACCTGCCGGGCGACCTCGACCTGCCGCGCGCGATCGGGCTTGCGCCGGACTGGCGCTGGCGCACGCGGCCGGCGTCGCCGCTGCTGGGGCAGGGCGGCGCGCTGCTGTCGGTACTGGCCGCCGGCGCCAGCGCCCCCGATGCAGTCGAAAGCCAGGCCTGGGAGCTGCTCGCGGCGATGGCCGGTTGTGCCGACCGCCGTGGCGGGTCGCCCCCGCGATGGGTCGCGCGCGCCTGCGAGCGCCTGCAGGAGGAGGCGGTGCCGCTGGCGTGGCTGGCAGCGGAGCAGGGTGTGCATCCGGTGTACTTCGCACGGGGCTTCGCGCGCTGGGTGGGCTGCCCGCCTTCGGTGTTCCGCGTGCGCGCGCAGCTGCAGCGCGGGTTGGCGCAGGTGGCCGCGGGCGTACCGCTGTCCGCGGCGGCGCTGCATGCCGGATTCGCCGACCAGGCGCACTTCAGCCGCATCGCGCGGCACCACTGCGGGGTGGCACCGGCACGGCTGCGCGCGCTGTTGGCGTGAGCAGGTTCAATCCGTGCAAGAAACGCGGCCATTTCCGCGCGAGGATGGCGACCCCTTGCCCTGGAGCCGTTCCATGCGCCTGACCGTGCTGGGCCTGCTGTTTGGCTTCATCCTCCCCTTGTCCGCAGCGCAGGCGGCCAGTGCCGAGCAGGCGGCGCACCACCTGCGGCAGTTCCTCGACGGCATCCCCGGGCTGGGGCCGGGGTACGCGGTGGTGGTGGTGGACCGCGAGCGGCAACTGCTCGGCTACACGCGCGGCCAGCGCAACGCCGCCAGCGGCGCACCGCTGGCGCTGCACACGCCGATGTACATCGCCTCGCAGACCAAGTCGTACATGGGGCTGCTGGCCCACCTGCTGGACCGGCGCGGGGTGCTGCGCCTGGACAGCACGCTGGCCGAACACTGGCCGCAGCTGCGCCTGCCCGGCGGTGTCGATCCGGCCGCCTGGACCCTGGCCGACCTGCTCAACCATCGCGTACCGCTGAGCGCGGACGCCATCACCGTGCTGGAAGCCTATGTCCAGGCGCCCGATCCGGCCCTGTATCCGCAGCTGCTGGGCACGCTGGCGAGTGCGCGCCCGCAGGGCTTCGACTACGACAACCTGGGCTACACGATCTACGCCGCGATCCTGCAGCAGCACACCGGCCGCTCCTGGCAGGCATGGCTGCGCGACGAACTGTTCCTCCCGTTGCGGATGAGCGATACCGCAACGCGCACGTCCACTTCGACCCGGCGCAGCTGGCCTACAACCACCAGTGGCTGGGGCCGGCCGATGGCTGGCGGGTGGTGGAACCCAAGCCTGACGCCATCATGCATGCGGCCGGCGGCATGATGACCTCGCCACGCGATCTCGGCCGCTGGCTGCGCCTGCAACTGGGCGGCGCGGCGCCGGCGGGGTTCGATGTCGCCGCGGTCGAGGCCGCGCACGCCATCGGCGCGCAGGTCCAGCGCACCGCACGCAACGCCTACGAACTGCCGTGCGTGGGCTACGCCTTCGGCTGGAACGTCTGCGATTTCGAAGGGCACGTGCTCTACATCCACGGCGGCAGCTACACCGGTGCGCGCAGCATGATGGCGTTCTCGCCGGACCTGGGGGTGGGCATCGGCGTGTTCTCCAATGCGGACAACGCCACCGGCTGGCTCACCTCGCGCACGGTGGTGCAGTTCTTCCAGTACCTGGTGGACCACCCGCAGGCGGCATCGTGGGCGACCACCCGGCAGCGCATGTACCCGCAGCGCGTGGCCGCGCAGCTGCATGACCAGCGCGAGCGCCAGGCGCAGGTGCGCGCGCAGCCGCTCTGGCAGGCGTGGGCATGGCATCCCGATGCCGCGACGCGGGCCGCCTACGCGGGGAGGTTCCGCGGCGAGCGGTTGCCGGTGGAGGCGGTCGTGGCCTCCGAGGCTGACCTGCTGCGGTTGCGGATCGGGGCGCTGGACCGCGCACTGCAGCCAGCGGCGGTCGATCTGTTCGGCGCGCAGGCCGGGCCGCTGGATGTCGCCGAGCCGCTGCGTTTCCTGCGCGATGCGAACGGGCAACTGTCCGGCTTCGAGTTCGACGGCGAACGCTACCTGCGGATTGCCGCCGGCCCAGGCTGAACGCGCATGACGCGAGGCGCAGCGTGCCGCTGCGGAGCCGCGAACCCGGCCAGCCATCGCGTCGATGCTGCTGCCGGCGCCGCCCACGCCGGACCATGACGGCAGGGTGCGTGATGCTGCGCTAGGCTCCACCGGGCCGGTGCGGTGGCGCGTGCGCGTTGCCCGGCCGGCATGCCTTTCCCGACGAGGAGCAGCGCGATGACCGGCAAGAACACGATCTGCCTGTGGTACGACGGTACCGCCCTGGAGGCGGCCACGTTCTATGCGGCGACTTTTCCCGACAGCCGGGTAGGGGCCGTGCATCGCGCGCCCGGCGACTATCCCGCCGGCCGCCAGGGCGATGTGCTGACGGTCGAGTTCACGGTGCTCGGCATTCCGTGCCTGGGCCTGAACGGCGGCCCTGCGTTCCGTCACAGCGAGGCGTTCTCGTTCCAGGTCGCCACCGATGACCAGGCCGAGACCGACCGCCTGTGGGATGCGATCGTCGGCAACGGCGGCGAGGAAAGCGCCTGTGGCTGGTGCCGCGACAAGTGGGGACTGTCGTGGCAGATCACGCCGCGCGCGCTGACCGCGGCGATCAGCGATCCGGACCCGGCCGCGGCCAGGCGCGCGTTCGAGGCGATGATGGGCATGCGCAGGATCGACATCGCCGCGATCGAGGCCGCGCGTCGCGGTTGAGCCGCGCACCGGCGTGCCGCGGGTGCCGTGGCATGACCTTCGGCCTATCCGCGGCACGGCGCCATCGCCTACGCTCGTGGATTGGCCGCGCGCAGGCGCGGCGTTCCCTGCAAGGCCGGAGATCCGCATGACCCTTTCCAAGCTCGTCCCGTTGTCCCTGACCGTCGCCATCGCCGCCTCGCTGGCCGCCTGCGGCGGCAAGGGCGAAGCCACGGCGCCCGCCGCCGACACGCCCGCCAAGCCGGCGTTCGACCTGTCGCAGATCAAGACGCCGTCGGTGTCGTTCAACGTCGCCGACCTGGATCCGGCGGTTGCCGCGTGCAGCGATCTCAATGGCTTCGTCAACGGCAAGTGGCTCAGGGCCAACCCGGTGCCGGGCGACCAGGTGACCTGGGGCAGCTTCGAGATCCTGCGCGAGCGCTCGCTGGAAGTGCAGCACGCGCTGGTGCAGCAGGCCGCCGCGGCCAACGCCAAGGCCGGCAGCGTGCAGGCGCAGATCGGCGACATCTGGAAGACCGGTTCGGACGAAGCCGCCATCGAAGCGGCCGGCATCACGCCACTGCAGCCGGAACTGGACAAGATCGCCGCGCTCGGCGACGGTGCCGCCATCGCCGGCTACCTGCGCGACGCCTATGCGCGCGGCCAGGGCTTCCTGTTCTCGCTGTATGCCAGCCCGGACTTCAAGGATTCGGCCAACGTCATCGCCTACGTCGGCCAGGGCGGCCTGGGCCTGCCGGAAAAGGGCTACTACTTCGACGAATCGCAGGCCAGGATCCGCGAGGCCTATGTCGCCTACATCGAACGGATGCTGGTGCTGTCCGGCGTCGATTCCGCGCAGGCGAAGGAGCAGGCCAAGGCGGTGATGGCATTCGAAACCCGCCTGGCCAAGGCCTCGCTGTCGCGCATCGAACTGCGCGACCCGGCCAAGCGCTACAACCCGGTCAGCGCCGCCGCCGCCGACGCGCAGACCCCGAACTTCAGCTGGACCGCGTTGTTCGACACCCTGAAGGTGCCGGCCAAGGACAAGTTCTCGCTGGCGCAGCCGGGCTTCTTCGCCGAGGTCGACACGATGCTGGCCGAGGTGCCGGCCACGACCTGGCAGGCCTACCTGCGCTTCCACACCGTGGACAACGCGGCACCGTACCTGAGCAGTGCCTTCGAGCAGGCCAACTTCGATTTCTTCAGCAAGACCCTGCGTGGCCAGCAGGAAATGCAGCCGCGCTGGAAGCGCGTGCTGGAGTCGGTGAACGGCGCGATGGGCGAGGCGCTCGGCCAGCTGTACGTGGACGCGGTGTTCCCGGCCGAGTCGAAGGTGGCCATGCAGCATCTGGTGGAGAACCTGTCGGCGGCGCTGAAGACGCGCCTGGAAGGCCTGCCGTGGATGGGCGAGGAGACCAAGAAGAAGGCGCTGGAGAAGTGGGCCAGCTTCACCCCGAAGATCGGCTACCCGGACAAGTGGCGCGACTGGTCGGGCCTGGCCACCCATGGCGACAGCTACCTGGGCAACATGCAGGCCGCGCGCGCCTTCAACTACCGCTACATGCTCGACAAGATCGGCAAGCCGGTGGACAAGACCGAGTGGGGCATGACCCCGCAGACGGTCAACGCCTACTACAACGCGACCAAGAACGAGATCGTGTTCCCGGCCGCGATCCTGCAGCCGCCGTTCTTCGACGCCAAGGCCGACCCGGCACTGAACTACGGCGGCATCGGCGCGGTGATCGGCCACGAGATGATGCACGGCTACGACGACTCGGGCAGCCAGTTCGCCGCCAACGGTAACTTCGACAACTGGTGGACCGACGCCGACCGCAGCGCCTTCAACGGCCGCACCGACCAGCTGGTCGCGCAGTTCGACGGCTATGAGGCGCTGCCGGGCGTGAACGTCAAGGGCAAGCTGACCCTGGGCGAGAACATCGGCGACCTCGGTGGCCTGACCGTGGCGTACGACGCGCTGCAGATGGCGCTCAAGGAAGACCCGTCGAAGAACGTGGCCGTCGACGGCTACAGCCAGGACCAGCGCTTCTTCATGAACTGGGCCACGGTGTGGCGCCGCAACTTCACCGAGGGCGAACTGCGCGTGCGCCTGAACACCGACCCGCACGCGCCGGCCAACTTCCGCGCCAACGGCGCGCCGTCGAACATGCCGTCCTTCGCCACGGCGTTCCAGTGCAAGGCGGGCGACGCGATGGTGCGTGGCGACGACAAGCGCGTGGTCATCTGGTAAACCGCCGGTAGTCCGGCTGGCAACCGACGCAGGGCCCGGCGCATGCCGGGCCTTTGCGTTCGGGCGCCTGGTGCCGTGCACGCCCGCGTGGTGGGCCCGCTGCGGCAATGGCGATGCCCTGCCGGTGGTGGCCGAAGCGCCGGCCTGCAGCCCGCGCTGGCGTCCGTCGAGGGCGACTCAGTCCGCCCGGCGAAGCGGCGCCGCCGCGCGATGCCGTTCGCGCAGGTACAGGAACAGCGGCAGGGCCAGCGACGGACCGACCGCCAGGCACGAAAGCGGCAGCCACAGCCGCGGCATCGCCAGCCTGCGTCCCTCGGCGACCACGAACGCGGCCACGGCGATGCCCGAGACCAGCACGTCCGACCAGGCGAATGCCGCGATGCGCGCCGAGGTGGCCTGCTGCACCAGCAGCGGCAGGTCGAGGCCGTGCGTGGACAGCCACGGAACGAACTGCGACAGCGGCAGGACCGTGCCGGCGATGCAGAGAAGTAGGTAGATGAACTTCACGATGTCTCCTGACGTGGGGAATGCGCCACGCCGCTGGACGCTGCCGGCATGGATGGGGGGTGGGACGGCGCGCCCGCCGGTGTACGACACCGGTGGCGCAGGCGTTGCCGGCCGCTGCGGGTGTCGACGCACCGGCGCCCGTCCAGGGAAAGCGGGGAATCCGCGGTGGAGAGCCAGGTCGCACCCGCGCCGGGCAGTCCGGCGATCAGCGCCATCCGGCTGTTCCCGCGAACCACGACGGCCTTCATCGGACCCTCGTGCGCCCGGTAGCTGAGGTGGCGGGGCGCGATGCGGATGACAGGCTCGTCCGCGTCCGACGCGCAGGCGCCTGGGCGTCTGGCCCAATGCCCGGCGAGGCGCTCCGGCACGGCCACCTGCCATCGCCCGCCAAAGCCGGCAGTGGCAGCAGCCACGGGGTCAACCCCGGCACGTTCTTCATTGCTCTCCCTGGCAGTCCGGCGACCCGGTTGCGACCCGCCGCGGTCGGTCGCGGCCACCGCAGCGCGTATTGTGCGGCATGCAGCCGGCCACCGGGACCGCGGCGATACGACGTTGCGACGTCGCCCCGGAGATGCCGGCGGCGGGCGGCCGTGGTATTGATCGACCACGCCACGGGATGGCGCATCATCGATCATCGGGAGGCACGCATGGTGCCGGAAGCAGGCGGGGCGCACGCGCCGCTGCAGTGGACAATCGCCGCGCTGGCGTTCGCCGCGCACCTGCTGGTCGCCGCGCGTGCGCTGACCCGCGCCAACCGCACCCCGGCTTCGCGCGCGGCCTGGGTGGCGGTGGTGATGCTGGCACCCGGGGTGGGGATGCTCGCGTACCTGCTGCTGGGCGAGACCAGCATCGGCCGCGCGCGGTTCCACCGGGTGGAGCAGGTGCTGCGACGGATGGGCGCGGCCGCGGCCGCGGCGCCGCCGGCCGCACCGGTCACGGTGGTGGACGGCGCGGTGCCGCTGCTTGAACTGGCGCGCACCATCAACGGCCTGCCGGCGGTGGGCGGCAACCGGGTGCAGCTGCTGGGCGATGAGGGCAGCCCGGCCGATGCGCCCGAGCGCGACTGCCGCCGCGCGCTGGATGCGCTGGTCGCGGATATCGAACAGGCCCGCGAGAGCGTGCACATCGCCGTCTACATCTGGCTCGACGACGGCGCCGGTGGCCGCCTGGCCGACGCGGTGGCCGCCGCCGCGCGACGCGGCGTGGCCTGCCGGGTGATGGTCGATGCGCTGGGCTCGCGTGCCTTCATCGACGGGCCACGCTGGAAACAACTGGCCGAGGCTGGGGTCAGGCAACTCAAGACGCTGGACGACATCCACCGCCTGCAGCACGTGGTGTTCAGCCGCATGGACCTGCGCGACCACCGCAAGATCGTGGTCATCGACAACCGCATCGCCTACTGCGGCAGCCAGAACCTTGCCGATCCCGAGTTCCGGGTGAAGCCGGCGCAGGCGCCGTGGATCGACCTGCTGCTGCGTTGCCAGGGGCCGGTGGTGGCGCAGATCCAGTTCCTGTTCCTCAGCGGCTGGATCCCGGAGACCGGCGAAGCCGGGCTGGAGGGCTATGCCGCCGCAGCGGCGCCGGCGTGGCACGAGGACGGCTGCGTGGCCATGGCGTTCGAGACCGGGCCGGTGGCGCGGCACAACGTCATGGCCGACATGTACGTGGCCTGCATCTACGCGGCGCGGCGCGAGCTGGTGATCACCACGCCGTACTTCGTGCCCGATGAATCGATCCTGCGCGCGATCTGCGCGGCACCGCGGCGTGGCGTACGCACCACGCTGGTGCTGCCGCGGCGCAACGACTCGTGGCTGGTCGGGCAGGCCAGCCGCAGCACCTATGGCGACCTGCTGCGCAGCGGGGTGGAGGTCCACGAGTACCCGCTCGGCCTGCTGCATGCCAAATCCCTGACCGTCGACGGGCAGGTCGCCCTGGTCGGGTCGGCCAACATCGACCGGCGCAGCCTGGAGCTGAATTTCGAGAACAGCCTGCTGGTCGCCGACCCGCGGGTGACGGCGGCGATCCGGCGGCGCCAGGACCGCTACCTGTCGGTGTCCGTGCCGGTGACCGTGCAGCAGGTGCAGGGCTGGTCCTTCGCCACGCGGCTGGTGCAGAACGCGGTGGCGATGATGTCGCCGGTGCTGTGAGCGCGCCGGCCCGCCGGGTCAGCTGGCCGGTCGCCCGCGCGCCCGCGCGCGCAGCAGGCCGCGGAACTCGCCGAGCAGGCGCGCATCGACCAGCCGGTTCTTCTCGCGGTTGAGGATGGCCAGGGCATCGTCGGTGTGCAGCGGGCCGCGGTAGGGGCGGCGCGAGGTCAGCGCGTCGTAGCCGTCGGCGATGGTCAGGATGCGCGCCTCCAGCGGGATCTCGTCGCCCTGCAGGCCGTGCGGGTAGCCGCTGCCGTCCCAGGCCTCATGGTGGTGCAGGATCAGCCGCGCCACGGCGGCGGCATCGTCGCGGCCGGTGGCCGCGAACAGGCGCGCACCGCGCTCGGGATGGGTACGCATCTTCTCCATCCGCGGCTCGTCCAGGCGGCCGGGGTGCAGCAGCACGTCGTCGCGGATGCCGATCTTGCCGACGTCATGGAAACGTGCCGCCAATGCCAGCTGCTCGAGCTGGGTGCCGGACAGCCCGCAGCGCTCGCCAAGGCCATGCGCGAGCAGCGAAACCCGGTCGCAGTGCTGGTCGGTGTAGCTGTCGCGCTCGTCCAGTGCGGCGGCCAGCACGGAGATGCCGCAGCTTTCGTTTTCAGGGGGGATGGACAGGCCCGGGGCCGAGAAAGTCGAAGACATGGAGCGCCGCACCGTAGTGGCAAGACGGCCTGGCCGGGAGGAGGGCGGCTATTGTCCTCGCCGCCCCCGTTCCTGGCAAACCTCTCATCCGCTCACCCCGGGCGCAGGGTGGCCAGCAGTGCGCGGGCGGCGTTGAAGCGGTCCGCGCCTTCCGGCAACGGGTGGCGGATGCGCAGCTTGTCCGGGCCGTCCATCTGGTAGAGCCTGGGTTGCTTCTGGATCAGCTGGATCACCGCCATCGGGTCGATGTCGGGCTTGGCCTCGAACACGATGCGGCCGCCGTTCTCGCCCAGTTCCAGTTTGCGGATGCCCAGCGCGTTGGCCTGCAGCTTGAGCTCGGCGATGGCGAACAGGTGCTTGACCGGATCCGGCAGCAGGCCGAAGCGGTCGATCATCTCCACCTGCAGTTCGCGCAGGGCGGCGCTGTCGCGCGCGCTGGAAATGCGCTTGTACAGGGTCAGGCGCGTATGCACGTCGGGCAGGTAGTCCTCCGGGATCAGCGCCGGCACGTGCAGTTCGACCTCGGCGCCGCGCACTTCCTCGCCGGCGTCCAGGTCGGGCAGCTTGCCGGACCTGATCGAGCGCACCGCCCGCTCCAGCAGTTCGGTGTAGAGGCTGAAGCCGACCTCGGCCATCTGCCCGCTCTGGTCCTCGCCGAGCAGTTCGCCGGCACCGCGGATCTCCAGGTCGTGGGTGGCCAGGGTGAAGCCGGCGCCGAGTTCGTCCATCGAGGCGATGGCATCCAGCCGCTTCTGCGCATCGGGGGTGATCGAGCGCTTGTCCGGCACCACCAGGTACGCATAGGCGCGGTGGTGCGAGCGGCCGACGCGGCCGCGCAGCTGGTGCAGCTGGGCCAGGCCGAAGCGGTCGGCGCGGTTGATGATGATGGTGTTGGCGTTGGGGATGTCGATGCCCGACTCGATGATGGTGCTGGCCAGCAGCACGTTGAAGCGCTGCTTCTGGAAGTCCAGCATCACCTTTTCCAGCTCGCGCTCGGGCATCTGGCCATGGGCCATGCCGATGCGCGCCTCGGGCACCAGTTCGGACAGCTCGCGCTGCATCCGGCCCATGCTTTCCACGTCGTTGTGCAGGAAATACAGCTGGCCGCCGCGCGCGAGTTCGCGCTGGAACGCCTCGCGCAGCTGCGCGTTGTCCCACTGGGTGACGAAGGTCTGCACCGCCAGCCGGTTCGGCGGCGGGGTGGCGATGATCGACAGGTCGCGCAGCCCGGCCATGGCCATGTTCAGCGTGCGCGGGATCGGCGTGGCGGTGAGCGTGAGCAGGTGCACGTTGGCGCGCATGGCCTTGAGCGCTTCCTTCTGGCGCACGCCGAAGCGCTGTTCCTCGTCGACGATGACCAGGCCCAGGTCCTTGAACTTCACGTCCGGCTGCAGCAGGCGGTGGGTGCCGACGATCACGTCGATGCTGCCGTCGGCCACCTTGTCCAGCTCGGCCTTGATCTCCTTGGTGGACTTGAAGCGCGACAGCACTTCGACCTTGAGCGGATAGTCGGCGAAGCGGTCGCGGAAGTTGCGGTAGTGCTGCTCGGCCAGCAGCGTGGTGGGCACCAGCACCGCCACCTGCTTGCCGCCGCTGGCGGCGGCGAAGGCGGCGCGCACCGCCACCTCGGTCTTGCCGAAGCCGACGTCGCCGCAGACCACGCGGTCCATCGGCTGCGACGACTGCAGGTCGCGCAGGGTGGCTTCGATCGCGGCCAGCTGGTCCGGCGTTTCCTCGAACGGGAAGCCGGCGGCGAACGGTTCGTACATGGCGCGGTCGATGTCCAGCGCCAGGCCGGCACGGGCCTGGCGCCGGGCCTGGATTTCCAGCAGTTCGGCGGCGACGTCGCGCACCTTCTCTGCGGCCTTGCGCTTGGCCTTGGCCCACTGCTCGCCGCCGAGCGAGTGCAGCGGCGCGGTTTCCGGCGAGGCGCCCGAGTAGCGGCTGATCAGGTGCAGCTGCGCGACCGGCACGTACAGGCGGTCGCCCTTGGCGTACTCGATCTCCAGGAACTCGCCGGGCATGCCGCCGACGTCCATCGCGATCAGCCCGCGGTAGCGGCCGACGCCGTGGTCCTCGTGGACGATGGGCGCGCCTTCGGTCAGTTCGCCGAGGTCGCGGATGATTGCCTCCGGCTCGCGCCCGGCACGGCGGCTGCGGCGCGGCTGGCCGGCGCGTTCGGGGAACAGCTGGCGCTCGGTGAGCACCGCCAGCGGCGGCTCGGCCAGGGCGAAGCCGTCGTCCAGCGGTGCCACGGTGATGGCGAAGCGCGGTGCGTCGGCGGCCAGGAACGCCGGCAGCCCCGGCACCACCGGCGGCCGCAGGTCGGCGGCCTGCAGCACTTCCAGCAGCGCCTCGCGGCGGCCCGGCGAATCGGCCGCAATCAGCACCCGGCCGGGATAATGGTCGAGGAAGGACTTCAGCGCCTGCCCGGCCGGCGCGTCCTTGGCCGCGACCGGCAACGGCGGCAGCGGCTGGTCGCCCAGCGCCTGCGCCTCGGCGATGCGCGGGTGCCCGGCCGGCCACACGTCCACCCGCGGCAGCCGGTTGAACTGCTCGCGCAGGCTGTCCGGCGACTGGTAGATCTCCTCCGGCGGCAGCAGCGGCCGTTCGATGTCGTGGCGGCGCTGTTCGTAGCGGCTGCCGGTCTGTGCCCAGAACGCATCGGCGGCTTCGCCCACGCCGGGCGCGACTACGGTCAGGAAGCCGGCCGGCAGGTAGTCGAACAGGGTCGCGGTGCGCTCGAAGAACAGCGGCAGGAAGTACTCGATGCCCGAGGGCAGCACCCCGGCCTTGAGGTCCTGGTAGAGCGGGCTGCGGCGGGTGTCCACGTCGAAGCGCTCGCGCAGCGTGGCCAGTACCTTCGCCAGGCTGGCCTCGTCCATCGGCACTTCGCGGCCGGGCAGCATCTTCACCGCGGCGACCTTGTCCAGCGAGCGCTGCGATTCGGGGTCGAACTCGCGGATCGAGTCGATGTCCTCGTCCAGCAGCTCGATGCGCAGCGGCGCGTCGGCGCCCATCGGGTAGACATCGAGCAGGCCGCCGCGCACGGCGAAATCGCCCGGGTCCATGACCTGCGGCACGTTGCGGTAGCCGGCGCTTTCCAGGCGGCGCTTCTCCGCGTCCATGTCCAGGCGCTGGCCGACCTGCAGGTCGAAGCTGCCGCCGACGATGTAGCTCAGTGGCGCCAGCCGTTGCAGCAGGGTCTGTACCGGCACCACCACGATGCCGTGGGCGAGCCCGGGCAGGCGGTGCAGCGCGGCCAGGCGCTGGGAAATGATGTCCGGGTGCGGACTGAACTGGTCGTAGGGCAGGGTTTCCCAGTCCGGGAACGGCACCACCGGCAGCGTTGCGTCGTCGCCGAGCAGGGTCTGCAGGTCGGCGACGGCCTGGTGCGCGCCGTGGTTGTCGCGGGTGACCAGCAGCAACGGCCCGGCATGGGCCTGCGCGGCGCGGGCCACGTACCAGGCCAGCGCGCTGGTCGATGCGGGGGCGCGCCACCAGGCGCGGAGCTGGCCCGTGCGGGGCAGCGGCGGAACGGGGTAGGAGGCGTGATGCGGCATGAGACCGCCGATTTTACCGCAGTGCCGGGTGCCGGCCGTCAGGCCCGGACGTCATCGTCACGGTCGATGCTGCCGACCGGCGCATCGACCGGTGCGGCATGGGCCGGCGGCCGCGTAGGCAGCGCGGGTACGCGACCGGCCGGGGGCAGCACCCCCGGTGGCCAGGTGTCGTACCGGCATGCCGTCAGCTGGCCAGTTCCAGCACCATGCGCACCAGGCCCGGGGTGCCGGACGGGTGCGGCACCTGCTTGAAACCCAGCGAGGCGGCCAACTGCAGCATCGGTTCGTTGTCCTGGGCGATGTCGCCGTACATGCGGTCCAGGTACTTGCCGCGTGCCCATTTGACCAGCTTGCGCATCAGTTGCCGGCCCAGGCCCTGGCCGGCAAGGAAGCGGCTGACGAGGATGGCGTACTCGGCGTCGCGGGTGCCGGGGATGATCGAGGCACGCGCTACCGCGCCGACCACGGCTTCGCCCGGCGGCAGCGGCTCGGCCGCGACCAGCGAGATCTCGGTCTTGGGATTGGGATGGGTCAGGCGCTGGGCGGTTTCGTCCGACAACACGTCGACGGCCTGCAGGAAGCGGTCGCGGACTTCTTCCGGTCCGAACAGTGCGAATGCGCCCTGCAGCGGGGCGCCGTCCTCGGGGCGGATGGGGCGGATGAGCAGTTCCCGGCCACTGGGCGCCTTGAAGTTTTCATGCCACGGGGGCATGCGGTTGCGGGTAGCCATGACTTCGGTTCCTCGAGAGTCCGCCGATTCTTGCACCTGTGGCGTGAGGTTCTGTGAACGTGATTCAACCGTGGGAACGCGGCGCTGTCCAGCGCAAGCGTGCTGCGCGGGCCCTGCCGGGCAGGGTCCGTCGTGGCGTGGAGCGCGGTGCCGGGCGCTGTGGCCGCGGCGCTCAATCGCCGTTCTTGATCCACTCCAGCCGTGTCGATGCGCCGGTTTCGCCCAGTTCGCGCTGCAGCACCGGCAAGGCCGGCGCCAGCACCTGGTCGAACTGCCAGGGCGGGTTGAGCAGCAGCATGCCGCTGCCGTTCAGGCGCAGCGGCGAATCGTCCGGGCGCACCATCAGTTCGGCCACCAGTGCCGATTTCGCCGGCAGCGCGGCGGCCTTGCGGAAGAAGGGCAGCAGGCTGCGGCGCTGCTTGATCGGGTACCACACCGCGCACTGGGCCTGTGGCATGCGCGTCAGGATCTCGCGCAGGGTGGCGATGATCTGCGGGTACTCGGCGTCCTGCACCTCGTAGGGCGGATCGACCAGCACCAGCGCGCGGCCGATCTTCGCGGCGCCGGCTTTGGGCGGCAGCAGGGCGCGGACGCTGTCGTAGCCGTTGGCGGCCAGCACCTGCACGCGGCGGTCGCGGGCGAACAGTTCCTTCAGCGCCGCGGCCTCCTCCGGCTGCAGTTCGCAGGCGGCCAGCCGGTCCTGCTCGCGCATGGCCTGGGCGGCCAGCAGCGGCGAGCCGGGGTAGGCGATCAACCCGCCCACCGGATTGTTGGCCTGGATCGCGCGCAGGTAGCGTTCGACCACGTCCGGCAGGGTCGGCGAGGCCATCAGCTGCAGGATGCCTTCGTCGGCCTCGGCGGTCTTGCGGCTTTCCTCGGCCGACAGCAGGTAGCGGCCGCGGCCGGCATGGGTGTCGAGCACGAAGAACGGCGCGTCCTTGCGCTTGAGCGCATCGATCAGCGCGAGCAGGACGATGTGCTTGAGCACGTCGGCGTGGTTGCCGGCATGGAAGGCGTGGCGGTAGTTCATCGGTGCAGTGTACGGGGGCCGCCCGGGGGCGGCTATGCTGGCGGCATGTCCGAACAGCCCGCCCGGGTACTCGTCGTCGAAGACGAGGCCGCCATCGCCGATACCGTCCTGTATGCGCTGCGCAGCGAGGGCCATGCCGCCGAGCACTGCGCGCTGGGGCGGCTGGCGCTGGAACGGGTGCGCGCCGGCGGCATCGACGTGGTGGTGCTGGACGTGGGCCTGCCCGACCTGGGCGGCTTCGAGGTCTGCCGCCAGCTGCGTACCTTCAGCCAGGTGCCGGTGATCTTCCTCACCGCGCGCAACGACGAATTCGACCGGGTGCTGGGCCTGGAGCTGGGCGCGGACGACTACGTCGGCAAGCCGTTTTCGCCGCGCGAACTGGTGGCGCGTGTGCGCGCACGGCTGCGGCGCCCGGCGCAGGCGCTGCCGGCCGAGGCCGGCTGGGTGCTGCAGGGCGCGTTCGCGATCGACCGCGAGGGCCGGCGGGTGCGCTACCGCGAGGCGCTGCTGGACCTGACCCGCTACGAGTACGCGCTGCTGGCGGCGCTGCTGCAGCGGCCGGGGGCGATCCTCAGCCGCGCGCAGCTGATGGAGCGCGGCTGGGACCATGCCAGCGACAGCGCCGACCGTACGGTGGATACGCACGTCAAGACATTGCGCGCCAAGCTGCGCGCGGCCGGGGCGGAGGATGACCCGATCCGTACGCATAGGGGCGTGGGGTATGCGCTGGATGTCTGACATCGCCGTGAGCCTGGCGCAGGCGATGCGACTGCCTTTGAGGCCCGTCTCCCTGCGGGGCGGGAAGGCATGGCCGGCGCGCCGCTGGCGCGGGTGCCTTGAAGTACCTGCGCCGCAGGCATGGGTCGGGGCAGGGAGCGGAAGTCGGGTTGAGCGGCGGTGGCGTCGGGATGAAGCAAGAGCTTTCGCTCCCGCTTCGCGTGAGCGGGTTGCTTTTCTTTGCCCGTGCAAAGAAAAGGTAACCCAAAGAAAGCACGCCCTGCGTCCGCGCCCGACGCGCTGCGCGCACCGGGTCCACTCCGCCGGGGTTTTTCGACGACACATCCATGTCTCGTCGAAAAACGACGTGCTCGGCCGCTTCGCGATCGAGTCCGGGGCAGGCGCCGCCAGACGCCTGCCCGTCCGGCGGGGCGAAGCAGTGCTTCGCCTTTTTCCGCCGAACCCATGCACGTCGCCCTTCGGGTCTTTTCCGGCGGCTCCGTCGCTACGGAAGGGAGCCCGGAAGATCAACGGCCACAGCAACGGCAAAGTCACGAGCCGCAGCAGGTTCGACCATGTGGGGTGGGCGTGCGCCTCGGCCTGAAACTCTTCCTCGGTTTCTTCCTGATCGTCGGCATCGCCGCGTTCTTCGTGATGCGGGTGTTCGTCGACGAGGTCAAGCCGGGCGTGCGCCAGGCGATGGAGTCCACCCTGGTCGACTCGGCCAACGTGCTGGCGGTGATGGCCGCGCCGGACCTGAAGGCCGGGCGCATCGCCGACGGCCGCTTCGCCGCGCACATGGCGACCGCGCAGCGGCGCGACCCGCGGGCGATGGTGTGGCGCTTCCCCAAGCGCAGCATCGATTACCGGGTCACGGTGACCGATGCCCGCGGCATCGTCGTCTACGATTCGCGCGGGCAGGACGTGGGCCGCGACAACTCGCGCTGGAACGATGTCTACCGCACCCTGCGCGGCCAGTACGGCGCGCGTTCCAGCCCGGGCGCGCCGGGCGATGCGGACAGCACCGTCATGCACGTGGCGGCGCCGGTCTACGATCCGGATGACGGCCGCACCCTGATCGGGGTGCTGACCCTGGCCCAGCCCAACGACAGCATCGATCCGTTCATCACCGCCAGCCAGCGCGCCATCGTCGCGCGCGGCGCGTGGCTGATCGGCTCGGCGGCGCTGATCGGCCTGCTGATGACCTGGTGGCTGGCGCGCGGCATCGGCAGCCTGAGCCGCTATGCCAAGGCGGTCAGCGCCGGCGAGCCGGTGCCGCCGCCGAAACCGCGCGGCGACGAGATCGGCGACCTCGGCCAGGCCCTGGAGACCATGCGCCGCAAGCTCGAAGGCAAGGCCTATGTCGAGCAGTACGTGCAGTCGCTCACCCATGAGATGAAGAGCCCGTTGGCGGCGATCCGCGGTGCCGCCGAGTTGCTGCAGGAGCCCCTGCCCGAAGCCGACCGGCAGCGCTTCGCGGCCAACATCGCGCAGCAGGAGCGGCGCCTGACCGAAACCATCGACCAGCTGCTGCGGCTGGCCGAGGTGGAGCAGCATGGCTGGCTGCAGCGGCGCACCGTGGTGGACCTGTCGATGCTGTGCCGGCAGCTCGCCGAGGACGCGGCGCCGCGCCTGCAGGCGGCGCACCTGTCGCTGCACTGCGAACTGCCCGGGCACGCCAACGTGCAGGGCGATGCGTTCCTGCTGCGGCAGGCGCTGGACAACCTGCTGGACAACGCCATCGCGTTCTCGCCGGCGGGCGGGCGGATCGGGCTGCGGCTGGAGGCCGGGCAGGGCGGCTGGGAGGTGGTGCTGTCCGACCAGGGGCCAGGGGTGCCCGATTACGCGCTGGAGCGGGTGTTCGAGCGCTTCTATTCGCTGGCCCGTCCCGGCAGCGGCCAGCGCAGTTCCGGGCTGGGCCTGCCGTTCGTGGCCGAGGTCGCGCGCCTGCACGGCGGCCACGCGTGCCTGCGCAACGGCCCGGCCGGCGGTGCGCAGGCCACCCTGTGGCTGCCGTCCGCCTAGGCCGGCACGCGCGGGGCGGAGCTACTCAATCGGCCAGCGCCGGATGGTCTGCGCGCGGCCGGTCCAGGTGGTAGCCCTGCACCATGTCCACGCCCATCGCGCGCAGCATCTGCAGCGTTGCCTCGTCTTCGACGAACTCGGCCACGGTCAGCTTGCCCATGCCGTGCGCCACTTCGATGATGGCGCGCACGAACACCTGGTTGTCGCGCTCGCTGGGCAGGTCGCGGATGAACATGCCGTCGATCTTGAGCACGTCGGCCTGCAGGTTCTTGAGGTAGGCGAACGAGGAGAAGCCGGTACCGAAGTCGTCCAGGCAGATCGGGCAGCCGGTGTCGCGCAGCGCGGCGATGAAGCGCGCCGCGTCGCCCATGTCCGAGACCGCCGAGGTTTCGGTCAGTTCCACCAGCAGGCGCCGCGGGGCGACGTGCTGCTGGCGCAGCTGGCCACCGATCCATGCCGGCAGCTCGGGGTCGTCGAACGAGCGCCCGGAAATGTTGACGGCGATGGCCGGCAGGTTGGGGTGCGTGGCCAGCAGGCTGATGCTGCGGCCGATCACCCAGCGGTCGATCTCCAGGATCTTGCCGCTCTTTTCGGCAGGTTCGATGAACTGCGCCGGCATGATCAGCTGGCCCGGGTTGGCCTCGTCCTCCATGCGGATCAGCGCTTCCAGGTGCGCCAGGCGGCCGTCGGCGGCATGGTGCACGCCCTGGAAATGCAGGCGCAGCAGGTCGTTCTCCAGCGCGTGCGCGATGCGGTCGTTCCAGGCCAGCCGGGTCGCCATCTCGCGCGAGCTGTCGCGGTCCGGGCGATACACGTTCCAGCGGTTCTTGCCGGTGTGCTTGGCCTGGTACATCGCCGCGTCGGCGTGGGCCACCAGGTCCTCGGCATTGTCGGCATGGGCGGGGAAGTGGGCGATGCCTAGGCTGGTGGTCAGGCGCACGGTGTGTTCGTGCAGGCACAGCGGCGTCTGCGCGATCCGCAGCACGATGCGTTCGGCCAGGTGCTGGGCATCGTCCAGGCTCGCATGCGGCATCAGCACGGCGAACTCGTCGCCGCCGAGCCGGAACAGGGTCTCGCCGCTGCGCACCAGGGTACGGATCTCGACCGCCATGCGGTTGAGCACCGAGTCGCCGGCGCGATGGCCGAAGGTGTCGTTGATGTACTTGAATTCGTCCAGGTCGAAGAACAGCAGCGCGGCCTGGCTGGGAATGCGTTCGGCGGCGTGGAAGAAGCGCGCCAGCTCGTCCTCGAAGCGGCGACGGTTGTACAGGCTGGTCAACGGGTCGTGCTGCGCCAGCCGCACCAGCTGCTCGGCGGTCTGGCGCTCGTGGGTGACGTCTTCCTGCACCCACAGCCGGCCGATGAAGTGTTCCTGCGCGTCGCGCACCGGGTAGGCGTCGTGCATGACGATGCGACCGTCGTGCAGGCGGATCTCCAGCCGCTTGTGCAGTTCGGGCGAGACCGTGGCCTCGTCCATGTGCCGGCGGAACTCCTGCGGGTCGATCATCAGCCGCTGCGACGCGTCCAGCCACTGCCCGGTGGTTTTGCCGACCACGCTGGTGCCCTCCGGGAAATCCCACATGGCCAGGAAGGCGGCATTGCAGTAGGTGGCGCGGTTCTCGTGGCCGACGAACAGGATGCCCAGGTTCATCGCGCCGAGCAGGGCCAGCAGGCGCGCACGTTCCTCCTCCAGCCGGGTCATGAACTGGCGGCGTTCGTCGATCTCGGTCTGCAGTGCCTGTGCATGCGCGAACTGCAGGGCACGCTGCTGCACCAGCTCCTCGACCATGTCGTCGAACGCATCGGCCAGGTGCCCCAGCTCGTCGTTGCCCTGCATCGCTATCGGCCTGGGTTCGCGGCCCTGGCTCAACTCGTCCACCGCCTGGGTCAGGCGCGTGAGCGGTACCGCGAACAGCAGGCCGACCCGCCGGCGCAGCAGCCACATCGCCGGCAGCAGGCCGAGGATGCCGAAGCTGGACACCGCCAGCAGGCCCCACATCAGCACCCGGTCCACCCGTGCCTGCGGCAGCAGGAACACCTGGTACCAGCCCGGGCCGTGGATCTTCGACCATGCCACCCAGTGGCTGCCATCCGGCGAGCGGCCCACGCCGTGGTCGCCGCGGCCATAGGCGATCATCCCGTGCACCTGGGCCAGCAGCGGGTCGTCGAGCGCGGACAGCTGCAGCTGGCCGTCGGCGGCGGCGATGCGCCGGCTGAGCTGCGGGTGCGCGATCAGCGCACCGTCGGCGGCCATGACCAGCTGCACGCCGGCGCTGTCGTTAGTGGTGGTCCGGTCGATCAGGCTCTGCACCAGCACGTCGTGGCCGAGGGTGCCGACCCATCGCCCCTGCCAGTCCAGCGGCTTGATCACCGACACCATCCAGGTATCGGCCTGCCGGTCCAGGTAGACCGGTGTCCAGAACACCTTGCGCTGCGGGTTGCGCCGCGGGTCCGAGCCGCGCATGGTCGGGTAGCCGGCGTTGGTGGCGCTGGCATCGGCGTTGCTGCCCCAGTCCATGCCGTGCGCGTAGACCATCAGGCCGTCTTCGACGAAGTCCATGTAGACCGAGAAGAACGGCGGCACCAGCGCCGGGCCCTGCTCGCGCAGCAGGTCGTAGGCGACCACCGCGCGCATCCTTGCCGAGGCATCCAGGCCCTGCGGCGGCTGGTGCAGGTACAGGGTGGGCGCGCGCTCGGGATCCACCTGCCCGGGCTGCAGCCGCCACAGGCCGTCGGGACTGCGCGCGAACAGCGTATCGAAGCGTGCCAGCGCGGCCTGCCGGTCGGCATGGTCAAGCCGCCACAGCAGTTCCCGCTGCAGGCGCTGCACACTCCGTTCGGCCTGCAGGAACTGGCCCTCGCTGGCCTTTGCACGCAGGTCGACGCTGCGCTGCGCCACCACCGGCACCACCCGGTCGGTGATCACCCGCATCGCCAGGTAGCCGAATGCGCAAAGCAGCAGCAGGAGGGCGAGGAACAGGCCCCATATGCTCAGGGACAGCCGGTGGATCAGCGAAGTACGCGACCTGGCATGCAGCACGTAGGGTTCCTTCGGGGAATGGCGGCGCAGCCAGAGGGGGCCGGGCGGCGGGACAGCGCGGATTCATACTATGTCGCGGCCCGTGTCCGCAACCGGCCGTGGCCGCCGGCGCGGGGTGGTCGCCACGGGGCGCTTCACGCCCACTTCAAATTCGCCACAAACCCCGCCCATCCGCTGCCGCCACGCTGTACCCGTTTCCACACGAGGACGGGTCATGAATTCCCTGAAACTGCTGTTGCGCTTCGCCGTGGTCGGCGGGCTGGTGTTGCTGTTGCTGGTTCCGCTGCTGCTGATCCGCGGCACGATCGGCGAGCGCGAGCGTTACCGCGACCAGGCCATCGAACGGGTCGCGCAGAGCCGTGCCGGCGCGCAGTCGCTGATCGGCCCGGTGCGGGTACTGCCGTGGACCCAGCAGCGCGAGGTCGAGGTGGTCGAGGCGGGCGTGCGCAAGAGCGAGCTGCGGACCGAGCACGGCTATGACCTGCAGATGCCGCGGCAGTTGCGGATACAGGGCGAGCTGCGCCCGGACGAGCGCCGGGTTGGCCTGTTCCGGGTGCCGGTGTACAGCTGGCACGCGCGGGTGCAGGCCGAGTTCGCCGATGCCGCCTATGCCACCGTGCCGGGCCGCGTCTACGGCCGCCCCTACCTGGCGCTGGGCATCGCCGACGTGCGCGGCCTGGTGGGTACGCCGAACCTGCGCGTGGACGGGCGCGCGCTGACGTTGCAGGCCGGTTCGCTGGCGCTGGAGGGTGCGTCCAAGGGGCTGCACGCCATGCTGTCGCCGTTGGGCCACCCCGACCAGGGCACCCTGGCCGAGGGGCGCAGAGTGGAGCTGGAGTTCGTGCTCGACGGCACCCGCTCGCTGTCGGTGGTGCCGGTGGGCGACGACACCCGCGTGTCGCTGGCCTCCACCTGGCCGCATCCGCTGTTCGGCGGCAGCTTCGCGCCCAACGAGCGCCACATCGATGATGCCGGGTTCAAGGCCGACTGGGCGGTATCCTCGCTGGCCTCGGCAGCACAGGAACAGCTGCGCCGCGACCTGCGCAGCGATGGCGGCGCGGTCGAAGCGCTGGAGGTGGCGCTGGTCGACCCGGTCGACGTGTACACGCAGGTCGACCGCGCCAGCAAGTACGGCATCCTGTTCGTGCTGCTGACCTTCGTCGGCTTCGCGCTGTTCGAGCTGATCAAACGGCTGAGGATCCATCCGCTGCAGTACCTGCTGGTCGGGCTGGCGCTGGCGATCTTCTTCCTGCTGCTGCTGAGCCTGTCCGAGCACATCGCCTTCTGGCAGGCCTACCTGGTATCGGCGGTGGCGTGCATCGGCCTGCAGGGTTTCTACCTCAGCGGGGTGTTGCGCAGCTGGGGGCACGGGCTGGGCTTTGCCACCCTGCTGACCCTGCTGTATGGGGTCCTGTACCTGCTGCTGGCGTCGGAGAACAATGCGCTGCTGATGGGCTCGCTGCTGCTGTTCGGGATCCTCGCGGCGATCATGTGGCTGACCCGCAAAGTGGACTGGTACGACCTCGGCGGCGGCCTGCGGTGAACCCGATGCGGCTCAGTACACGGTTGCTCCGGCGGCTGCGGCAAGGGCTGCCGCCGGGGCTGGCGGCAGCGGTGCTGCGGGTGGAGCAGGGCGCTGGCTGGTCCGCTTCGCCGCTGGCGGCACTGGGACTGGGTACGGCCCCGCGCCACGGCTGCCTGCGCCTGCAACTGGACGCAACGCTGGCCGAACGGATCCGCCAGCGCGGCGCCGAAGGCCTGCCCGCGCTGGACGGCGCGGGCCGCTGGCAGGCGCTGGGTCGTCGTGGCCTGCGCTTCAGGGCGGTGCTGCGGGAGCGCCAGGTGGTGGTGTGCGATGCCGTGCACCAGCGGCTGTGGCTGTTGTGGCGCGAACCGGGAACGGCCCGGTGCGCATGCGGTTACTGAAACTGGCACCGGGGCGTGATGCGTTTCCATCATGGACCGGCACTGTTCGCGACCGTCGCGCTGCCGCTGCTGGCCGGCGCGGTGCTCGCCATCGCAGCGGGCTACAGGCGGGTTCCGGCCGGCGGCGCGGTGTTGTCGGTGTTGACCGCGATGGTGCTTGCGTTGGCCGTCGTCGTGCCGCTGGCATCCCGGTGCCCGGCATCACGGGATGTCACCCTGGCGATGCCACGGCTGCTCGCGCCGGAAGAGCGTCGGACCCTGCGGCGCACGACCGTGCTGTGCCCCACCGTCTACCGGTCCAGGCGCGATGGTCGCGACGAATGCCTCGTCTCCGACGGGGATGGCGGCGCCTCGGTCGGCTGCGGTTGAGGCGTTGCTGCGCGGGAAACACGCGGCGCTAGAATTCCGCCATGGACGCCTCTCCCGCCATCGTCGCCCTGCGCGGCACCGACCTGCTGCCGGTACTGGACGACGTGGCGCGCCTGCGCATCCGGGTATTCAACGACTGGCCGTATCTGTACCAGGGCAGCCTGGACTACGAGCGCGACTACCTGGCCGCCTATGCGGCCACGCCGGATGCGGTGTGCGTGGTGGCGCGGGCCGGCGATGAGATTGTGGGCGCCTCCACCGGCCTGCCGCTGCTCGATGACGGCCCGGCGTTCCGCGAGCCGTTCGAGGCGGCCGGCATCGATCCGGCGCAGGTGTTCTATTTCGGCGAATCGGTGCTGCTGCCGGCCTGGCGCGGGCGTGGCATCGGCCATGCCTTCTTCGATGCCCGCGAGGCGCATGCGCGCGCGCTCGGGCGCTTCGCGATGACCGCGTTCTGCGCGGTGGACCGCGACCACGACGACCCGCGCCGGCCCGCCGGCCACCGCGACCACGACGGGTTCTGGCGCAGGCGCGGCTATGCGCGGCAGCCGGGCATGACCCTGCACCTGCGTTGGGACGAGGTCGGCCGCGGCGAGCTGTCGCACGCCCTCACCCTCTGGACCCGTGCATTGGAGCCCGTCGCATGAAGATCGCCGTTGCCCGCTACCGGATCGGCGCCCCGGTCGATTTCGACGCCTTCGCCGGGCGCCAGCGCCAGGAACTGGGGGCCGCGGCCGCGGCCGGCGCGCGCATCGCGGTGCTGCCCGAATACCTGTCGCTGGAACTGGCGGCCACCTTCGACGCGGACATCCAGCGCGACCTGGCGGCGTCGCTGGCGGCGATCCAGCGCTACCGGCAACCGTGGCTGCAGCTGTTCGCCGGCCTCGCCCGCGAGCTGGACATGCACGTGGTCGCCGGCACGTTCCTGCTCGACACCGGCCACGGCCGCTACCGCAACCGCTGCGACTGGCTGACCCCGCACGGTACGCACCTGTGGCAGGACAAGCTGCAGCTGACCGGCTTCGAGCAGGCCAGCGGAGTGATCGAGGCCGGCGACGTGCTCAAGGTGTTCGAGATCGACGGCATCCGTGCCGGCGTGGCGGTCTGCTACGACAGCGAGTTCCCGCTGCCGGTGCGTGCCCAGTACGAAGCCGGCGCGCGCTTGCTGGTGGTGCCCAGCTGCACCGACACCGAGGCCGGCGCCACCCGCGTGCGCGTGGGTTGCCTGGCGCGGGCGCTGGAGAACCGCATGTTCGTCGCGCAGTCAGTGACCGCGGGCATGGCCGGCTGGAGCCCGGCGCTGGACGTCAATACCGGCGAGGCGACGGTGTATGCGCCGATGGACCGCGGCTTCCCCGACGACGGCGTGCTGGCGCGGACCGCTGATGGCCAGCCCTGGGCGATGGCAGAACTGGATTTCGCCGCCTTCGAGGCCAGCCGCGCGCACGCGCAGGTGGCCAACGACCGCGACTGGCCCGGGCAGTGGCGGCCGCCGCTGCAACGCGCCGTGGTATCGCCGGGCTGAGCCCGCGCCGGTGGTGCGCAGGCCCGCTGCCCATGCGCGACCATGACCATTGGCCGGCTCGGCCGCTCCCGGCGCTGGCTAGACTCGGGCCTTTGTCGTGATCGGCCGCGGGCCGGGGGAAATGATGATCAAGCGGTGCTTGCTGGTACTGGGCATGGGGCTGGCGTTCGCCGGTGGCGCGGGCGCGACCGAGCAGGTGGACCTGGACATGGTGGGCAAGATCCGCCAGGAGGCGTTCCACCGCTCGCAGGTGATGGACACCTTTTCCTACCTCACCGAGAGCATCGGACCGCGCCTGACCAATTCGCCGGCCATGACCCGGGCCAACGCCTGGACCCGGCAGAAGTTCGGCGAATGGGGACTGACCAGCGTGCATGACGAGGCGTTCGACGACTTCGGCCGCGGCTGGGAGTTCGAATCGGCCAGCGTGGAGATGCTGGAGCCACGCCTGACCCAGCTGTATGCGCTGCCCAAGGCGTGGACGCCGGGCACCCACGGCACGGTCGAAGGCGAGGTGGTCAAGGTCGACATCAAGAAGCTGGCCGACCTGGAAAAATACAAGGGCAAGCTGCGCGGCAAGATCCTGCTGCTGGGCGACGCGCGCGAGTACAAGCGCGGCATCGAAGCCGACTCGCACCGGCATGACGCCACCTCGCTGGAGGGGCTGCAGGAATTCACCATTCCCAAGTCCGCGGACAAGGACCGTGCCAAGCGGGTCAAGGAGTACGCCGAGCGCCAGGAACTGGTGCGCGCCACCAACGCCTTCCTTGCCGAAGAGGGCGCGCTGGCCTCGATCAGCATCAGCGGCTGGGACAACGGCATCATCCGTGTCGGCGGCGGCGGTTCGCGCAAGGCCGGCGAGCCGGTGGGCATCCCCGAACTGGCCATGATCGCCGAGCACTACAACCAGCTGGCGCGCGCGCTCGAGCGCAAGCAGCCGGTGAAGCTGCGGATCAACGTCGATGCACGTTTCACCGACGAGGCCGACCAGCCGGGCCACAACACCATCGCCGAGATCCGCGGCAGCGGCAAGGCCGACGAGATCGTGATGCTCGGCGCGCACATGGACTCCTGGCACACCGGCACCGGCGCGGCCGACAACGCCGCCGGCGTGGCGGTGATGATGGAAGCCATGCGCATCCTCAAGGCGGTGGGCGCCAAGCCCCGGCGCACCATCCGCGTGGCGCTGTGGAGCGGCGAGGAGCAGGGCCTGATCGGTTCGCAGGCGTATGTGGCAAAGCACTTCGCGCACTATCCCGAGCCGACCGATCCGGCGCAGAAGGCACTGCCGGCCTCGCTGCGCGCGCCCACCGGCCCGCTGCAGAAGCTGCGCGACTACGAGAAGTTCTCGGTGTACTTCAACATGGACAACGGCTCGGGCCGCTTCCGTGGCATCTACGCCCAGGAGAACATCGCCGCGATGCCGATCTTCGAGGCCTGGCTGAAGCCGTTCAACGACGTCGGCGCCGCCACCGTGGCCAGCCGCAACACCGGCAGCACCGACCACATCAGCTTCGACCGCGTCGGCCTGCCGGGCTTCCAGTTCATCCAGGACCGGCTGGACTACTTCAGCAACGTCCACCACAGCAACCTGGACACCTGGGACCACGCCGAGGCCGAAGACCTGAAGCAGGCCGCGGCGATCGTCGCCGCGTTCGCCTACAACGCCGCCATGCGCGAAGAGAAGATGCCGCGCAAGCCGCTGCTGGAAGACTGACCCCACGCACCGCTGCCGGAAACGACAAGGGGCCGCATCGCGGCCCCTTCGTCCTGTTGGCGGTCCTTCGCCGCCGCGGCGCGCGGCGGCGCCGGCTCAGCTCGACGCGGCGCGCACGGCCTCGGGCAGTGGCGCGCTGCGGCCGGTCTGGGTGTCCATCCACACCACCACCACGTTGCCGTCGGAGTACAGCTTGCCCGGGTCCTTCTGGTCGACGATGCGGTGGCCGATGGTCACGCTGCTGGTGCCCAGGCGCTCGACGAACAGCTCGACCACGATGTCGTCGGGCCACACGATCGGCAGCCGGTAGTTGATGTTGGTGTTGGCCACCACCGGGGCGATGCGGTCGTTCATCGACACGCCTTCCACGCCCAGCATCCAGCGCACGCGCGCCTCCTCCAGGTAGGACACGTACTTGGCGTTGTTGACGTGGCCCATCGAGTCCATGTCGCGCCAGCGCACGCTGATCGGTACGCGGGCCAGCTGCTTGTGTTCGGTGCTCATCACGAAACCTTCCTGTTGCGGGGGGCGGCGGCCTTCTTCGCGGCCGCTTTCTTTGCGGGCTTTTCCTTGCGCGGCGGCCGCGCGTCGGGCTTGTTGGCCACGGCCGCGGGCTGCTCCGGGCGCGCACTGGTGGAGGGCAGCAGCCTGGCCAGGAACTGGCCGGTGTACGACTGCGGGCAGGCCGCCACGTCTTCGGGCGTGCCGGAAACCAGGATGGTGCCGCCGCGGTGGCCGCCCTCGGGGCCGAGGTCGACGATCCAGTCGGCGGTCTTGATCACGTCCAGGTTGTGCTCGATCACCACCACGGTGTTGCCCTCGTCGCGCAGCTTGTGCAGCACGCCGAGCAGGGCCTCGATGTCGTGGAAGTGCAGGCCGGTGGTCGGCTCGTCGAGGATGTACAGGGTGCGCCCGGTGTCGCGCCGCGACAGTTCCTTGGACAGCTTCACGCGCTGCGCCTCGCCGCCGGACAGCGTGGTCGCGCTCTGGCCCAGCTTGATGTAGCTCAGGCCCACGTCGACCAGGGTTTCCAGCTTGCGGGCGATGGCCGGCACCGGCTCGAACAGCTTCAGCGCATCCTCGACGGTCATTTCCAGCACGTCGTTGATGTTGTAGCCCTTGTACAGGATCTCCAGCGTCTCGCGGTTGTAGCGCTTGCCGTGGCAGACGTCGCAGGGCACGTACACGTCCGGCAGGAAGTGCATCTCCACCTTGATCAGGCCGTCGCCCTGGCAGGCCTCGCAGCGGCCGCCGCGCACGTTGAAGCTGAAGCGGCCCGGCGAATAGCCGCGCGCGCGCGCTTCCGGCACCTGCGCATACAGCTCGCGCAGCGGGGTGAACAGGCCGGTATAGGTGGCCGGGTTCGAGCGCGGGGTGCGGCCGATCGGCGACTGGTCGATGTCCACGACCTTGTCGAACAGGTCCAGGCCCTCGACCTCGCGGTACGGTGCGACCGGGTGCGAGGAACCGTTGATCTCGTTGGCCGCCAGCGAGTACAGGGTGTCGTTGATCAGCGTGGACTTGCCCGAGCCGGACACGCCGGTGATGCAGGTCAGCAGCCCGGCCGGAATGTCCAGGTCCACAGCCTTGAGGTTGTTGCCGCTGGCACCGCGCAGGTGCAGCGTCATCTTCGGGTTCGGCCTGTGGCGCCGCGCCGGGATCTCGATGCTGCGCTTGCCCGACAGGTACTGCCCGGTCAGCGAGCGCGGTGCCGAGAGGATGTCCTCCAGCCTGCCTTCGCCGACCACTTCGCCGCCGTGCACGCCGGCGCCGGGGCCGATGTCCACCACGTGGTCGGCCAGGCGGATCGCATCCTCGTCATGCTCGACCACGATCACCGTGTTGCCGAGGTCGCGCAGGCGGGTGAGGGTGCCGAGCAGGCGCTCGTTGTCGCGCTGGTGCAGGCCGATGGACGGCTCGTCGAGCACGTACATCACCCCGACCAGGCCGGCGCCGATCTGCGAGGCCAGGCGGATGCGCTGCGCCTCGCCGCCGGACAGCGTGTCGGCCTTGCGCTCCAGGGTGAGGTAGTCCAGGCCCACGTCGACCAGGAAGCCGAGCCGTTCGCTGATTTCCTTGACGATCTTGGCGGCGATCTCGCCGCGCCAGCCCGGCAGGCTGAGCTCGCCGAAGAAGCGCTTGGCCTCGTCGATCGGCAGCACCGCCAGCTCCGGCAGCGGGCGGTCGGCGACGAACACGTTGCGCGCGGCCTTGTTCAGGCGCGCGCCGCCGCACTCGGGGCAGGGCCGTTCGCTGATGAACTTGGCCAGTTCCTCGCGCACCGCCGGCGATTCGGTCTCGCGGTAGCGGCGCTCCAGGTTGGGGATGATGCCCTCGAAACGGTGCTTGCGCTGGCTGCGGCCGCCGTTCTCGGTGAAGTAGGTGAAGGTGATCTGGTCTTCGCCGCTGCCGTACAGCACGGCCTGGCGCACGTCCGCGGGCAGCGATTGCCACGGCGCGTCGACATCGAACCTGTAGTGCTTGGCCAGCGAGGCGATCAGCTGGAAATAGTAGGCGTTGCGGCGGTCCCAGCCGCGCACCGCGCCGGCGGCCAGCGACAGCTCCGGGTGCACCACCACGCGCGCGGGGTCGAAGAACTCGGCCATGCCCAGGCCGTCGCAGCCCGGGCAGGCGCCGACCGGCGAGTTGAACGAGAACAGGCGCGGCTCCAGCTCCGGCAGCGCGTAGTCGCAGACCGGGCAGGAGTACTTGGACGAGAACAGCTGCGGCACCGCCTGCGCGTCGTCCAGCGACTGCACGGTGGCCATGCCGTCGCCCAGCTTGAGCGCGGTCTCGAAGCTCTCGGCCAGGCGCTGCTTGAGGTCCTCGCGCGGGCGGAAGCGGTCGATCACCGCCTCGATGGTGTGCTTCTGGCGCAGCGCCAGCGGCGGTACCGCGTCGATCTCGTGCAGTTCGCCGTCCACGCGCACGCGCACGAAGCCCTGCGCGCGCAGCTGGTCGAACACCTGCACGTGCTCGCCCTTGCGCTCGCGGATCACCGGCGCCAGCAGCATGTAGCGCTGTTCCGGGTCCAGCGCCAGCACCTGGTCGACCATCTGGCTGACGGTCTGCGCTTCCAGCGGGTAGCCGTGGTCGGGGCAGCGCGGGCTGCCGACGCGGGCGTAGAGCAGGCGCAGGTAGTCGTAGATCTCGGTGATGGTGCCCACGGTCGAGCGCGGGTTGTGGCTGGTGGACTTCTGCTCGATCGAGATCGCCGGCGACAGGCCCTCGATGTGGTCCAGGTCCGGCTTCTCCATCACGCTCAGGAACTGCCGCGCGTAGGCCGACAGCGACTCGACGTAGCGGCGCTGGCCCTCGGCGTAGATGGTGTCGAACGCCAGCGAGGACTTGCCCGAGCCGGACAGGCCGGTGATCACGATCAGCTTGTCGCGGGGCAGGTCGAGGTCGATGTTCTTGAGGTTGTGCGTCCGCGCGCCGCGGATGCGGATGAAATCCATCGCCATGGGAGGTCCGTTCTTGGCCGTGCACGGCGGGTACCGGGCGCGGAGGGGGCAGGGGATGCAGCTGACGGCAGTCGATCAGCCTAGCGAGCTTGGGATTTGGGGGCAATTGCCGGAATTGCCAGCGCTCATGCCCGCGCCCGGGCCCGGCGCAGGCCATTGTTCAGGCACGGTTTTCCGCCCCGGGGTCGACTTGACCCGGACGGCCGGGTGCCGGTAAAATTCCGCTTCTGTCCGCCCTCGATGGTGGGCAGCTCCTGAGAATAACTACAGAAGAGACATCCCATGTATGCAGTCCTGGTAACCGGCGGTAAGCAGTACCGCGTCGCGCAGGGTGAGACCCTCCGCGTTGAGAAGCTCGAAGCCGAAGCCGGCAGCGAGATCAAGTTCGACACCGTCCTGATGCTCGGCGATGCCGACGGCATCAAGATCGGCGATGCCCTGAAGGGCGCTTCGGTGACTGCCAAGGTCGTGGCCCACGGCCGCGCCGACAAGGTGAAGATCATCAAGTTCCGCCGGCGCAAGCACCACATGAAGCGCCAGGGTCACCGCCAGTACTACACCGAAATCGAAATCACCGGCATCGCCGGCTAATCCAAGGAGAATCCGTCATGGCACATAAAAAGGGCGTAGGCTCCTCGCGCAACGGCCGCGACTCCAACCCGAAGTATCTGGGCGTCAAGATCTTCGGTGGCCAGGCCATCGAAGCCGGCAACATCATCGTGCGTCAGCGCGGCACCCAGTTCCATCCGGGCGCCGGCGTCGGCCTGGGTCGTGACCACACGCTGTTCGCGCTGGTCGACGGCAAGGTCGAGTTCGCGGTGAAGGGCCCGAAGAAGCGCCGCACCGTCAGCGTCGTCGCGGAAGTCTGATCTCCCGCACGCACGGGTGCCCGGGCCACGGCGTGGGCGCCGCCGACGAAAGCCCCGCTTCGGCGGGGCTTCTCGTTTCCAGATGATCCGCGGGCCGCGTGTGGGCAGGAGGCAGGGAAGGGTGATCCGTTACCGGGCTGTGGCCCTGCTGTGCGGCCTGCTGGCCTGCGCCGGATGCGCGGCCGATATTCCCAGCGACCGTGACACCCTGGCCGTTGCCGGGCCGCTGGTCTCGTTGCAGGCTGAAACCCTGGCCCTTCCACCGGGCTCGCCGCAACTGCCGGCCCTGCTGGCCGATCCGCAGGGCTGGCAGCCCGAGCCTGGCGCCGAAGGCGTCGAGCGCAGCAGTGCCCGTGGCGATTTCGATGCCGGGGGCTGGCTGCGCACGATGGTCTTCAGCTGGGACGGGAGCCGCGGCTGGGAAGTCCACATGGCCTATGGCGAGGGCGAGCGCCCGCCGCCGGCCACGGTACGGATCTGGCTGCGGGCGCCGCAAGGCAGCGGGCAGCCGGACTGGCCGATGGGCGAGGGCACGGTCCGCTATGCTGGCGCCACGCGTACCCTGAGCTACAAAGGCCGCCGTCCGGGCATCGAGGGTCGCGAGGACTTTGAAAGAAGCCTGACCCTTGGCGCGTCCAACCGGGTCGAGCTGGAAGAATCAACCAGCGTCGCGCCCGATGGCGCCCCCGTCCACAAGCGCCGCCAGGTCCTGGCGCGCGATGCGCAGGGGCATCCGCTGGACGACGCGGAACTGCTGGAAGGCGCGGAATACCGCGTCTCCAATCACTATTTCCTGCCCGACGGGCGGGGCAACCCCCGCCGCATCGTGCGCCTGTACCGCGCCGCCGGCGCGGCGCAGGACGCGCCGGTGCTGCGGGCCGAAGTAATTCTGAGAACCTTGCGATACCAAGATGAAACTCGTTGATGAAGCCGAAATCTCTGTAATCGCCGGCAATGGCGGCAATGGCTGCGTCGGTTTCCGCCGCGAGAAGTTCATTCCGCTCGGCGGTCCCGACGGTGGCGACGGCGGCGACGGCGGCAGCGTCTGGCTGCGCGCCGATGAAAACCTGAACACGCTGGTCGACTTCCGCCACGAGCGCATCTTCAAGGCGCAGCGCGGCGAGAACGGCATGGGCCGCCAGGCCTACGGCAAGGGTGGCGAAGACCTGGTCATCACCGTTCCGGTCGGCACCGTGGTCATCAACGTCGACACCGACGAGGTGATCGGCGACATGACCCGCCATGGCGACCGCCTGCTGGTGGCCAAGGGCGGCAAGGGCGGCCTGGGCAACATGCACTTCAAGAGCTCCACCAACCGCGCGCCGCGCCAGGCGCTGCCGGGCGAGGAGGGCGAGCAGCGCCTGCTCAAGCTGGAGCTGAAGCTGCTGGCCGACGTCGGCCTGCTGGGCTTCCCGAATGCCGGCAAGAGCACCCTGATCCGGGCGGTCTCGGCGGCGACGCCGAAGGTGGCCGACTACCCGTTCACCACGCTGTACCCGAACCTGGGCGTGGTCAAGGTGGAGAACTACCGCAGCTTCGTGATCGCCGACATCCCCGGCCTGATCGAGGGTGCGGCCGATGGCGCCGGCCTCGGCGCGCAGTTCCTGCGCCACCTGCAGCGCACCCGGTTGCTGCTGCACCTGGTCGACATCTCGCCGATGGAAGGAGGCGTGGAAGGCGTTTCCCCGGTCGAGCAGGTGCGCGCGATCGAGCGCGAACTGGGCAAGCACGACCCGGAGCTGCTGGAGAAGCCGCGCTGGCTGGTGCTGAACAAGGCCGACCTGATGTTCGAGGACGAGGCGCGGGCCGCGGCCGAGCAGGTGGTCAAGGAACTGGGCTGGACCGGTCCGTGGTACCTGGTCTCGGCACTGGGCCGCGAGGGTACCTGGCCGATCATGAAGGACATCATGGCCTTCTTCGACCAGCAGAAGCTGCTCGAGGCCGAGGCGCGCGAGGCGCAGGGCTGAGGCGACTCCGCTCCGGCGCACAGGAAAAACCCGGCCACGGCCGGGTTTTTCATTGCTGCCGACGCCACGGCGTTCGTTCCCTGCGATGGTTTCTGCGGTGCGGCTGCTTCCCGGAGGCGGTCCCCGCGCGGCGGCGGCCGTTCCTGCCGCTGCCTGGCGGAGCCGGGCGACATAAGCCCGCCGGCAGCAGTTTCCGGCATCGCCCTTCGATGGCCGGGAGTGCGGTCGTCCCTGGATGGTGGGCACGAGGAAACGGCCGGAGCGTGGTTTCCGACATCGCCTGCCGATGGTCCGGAGAGTGGCCGCCACGGATGGTGGGCACAAGGAAACCGCCGGGAGCGGTTTCCGACATCGCCTGCCGATGGCCCGGAGAGTGGCCGCCACGGATGGTGGGCACAAGGAAACCGCCGGAGAGTGGTTTCCGACATCGCCTGCCGATGGCCCGGAGAGTGGCTGCCACGGATGGTGGGCACAAGGAAACCGCCGGGAGCGGTTTCCGACATCGCCTGCCGATGGCCCGAAGGGTGGCCGCCACGGATGGCGGACACAAAAAACCCGGCCTTGGCCGGGTTTCTGGCGTCGGGAGCCGCGCGGCTCCCGATGATCGCGCCGTTCAGGCGGCCTTGAGGGCCTTGATGCGGGCGGTCAGGCGGCTCTTGTGACGGGCGGCCTTGTTCTTGTGGATCAGGCCACGGGCGCTGAAACGGTCGAGAATCGGCTGGGCGACAGCAAAGGCAGCCTCGGCGCCGGCGGCGTCATTGGCATCCAGAGCCTTGATCACCTTCTTGACGGCGGTGCGCAGCATCGAACGCTGAGCCGTGTTACGCGCGTTGCGCACAACGGTCTGCTTGGCGCGCTTCTTGGCGGACTTGATATTGGCCACGGTGGTGGTTTCCTGAAAATCGGTATGGTGGGAACAGCAAGCACGCAAGTATGATGGCTGTCAGAATGAACGTCAAGTCGAGTTGTCAAGGGGGCCGTGGGTGAGTTCACCGCGCATGTTGCGGGGGCTGCTGTCGTTCAGCAGCATGACGATGATCTCGCGGGTGCTGGGGCTCGTCCGCGACCAGGCGATTTCCATCACCTTCGGCGCCAATGCCACCACCGATGCATTCTGGGTGGCGTTCCGCGTGCCCAACTTCCTGCGCCGGCTGTTCGCCGAGGGCTCGTTCGCCACCGCCTTCGTGCCGGTGTTCACCGAAGTGAAGGAGACCCGCCCGCACGCCGACCTGCGCGAGCTGATGGCGCGGGTGTCCGGCACCCTGGGCGGGGTCCTGCTGGTGCTGACAGCGCTGGGCCTGATCTTCACCCCGCAGATCGCCTGGCTGTTCGCCGACGCCGATGCCGCCGACCCGGTCAAGTATGGCCTGCTGGTGGACCTGCTGCGGCTGACCTTCCCGTTCCTGCTGTTCGTGTCGCTGACCGCGCTGGCCGGCGGGGCGCTGAACAGCTTCCAGAAGTTCGCGATGCCGGCGCTGACCCCGGTGATCCTCAACCTGTGCATGATCGCCGGCGCGTTGTGGCTGGCGCCCCGGCTGGAGGTGCCGATCCTGGCGCTGGGCTGGGCGGTGCTGGCGGCCGGCGTGCTGCAGTTGCTGTTCCAGCTGCCGTCGCTGAAGGGCATCGACCTGCTGACCCTGCCGCGCTGGGGCTGGAACCATCCCGACGTGCGCAAGGTGCTGACCCTGATGGTGCCGACCCTGTTCGGGTCCTCGGTGGCGCAGATCAACCTGATGCTGGACACGGTGATCGCGGCCCGGCTCAGCGACGGCTCGCAGTCCTGGCTGTCGCTGGCCGATCGTTTCCTGGAGCTGCCGCTGGGGGTGTTCGGCGTGGCGCTGGGCACGGTGATCCTGCCGGCGCTGGCCCGGCACCACGTCAAGACCGACGGCGAGGGCTTCTCCAACGCGCTGGACTGGGGCCTGCGCATGACCCTGCTGATCGCGGTGCCGGCCATGCTCGGCCTGCTGCTGCTCGCCCAGCCACTGATCGCCACCCTGTTCCAGTACCGCGAGTTCACCGACTTCGACACCCGCATGACCGCGCTGTCGGTCTACGGGCTGAGCTTCGGCCTGCCGGCGTTCGCGCTGCTGAAGGTGGTGCTGCCGGCGTTCTATTCGCGCCAGGACACCAAGACCCCGGTACGCGCCGGCGTGGCCGCGCTGGTGGCCAACATGGTGTTCAACTTCATCCTGCTGGCGGTGCTGTACCAGGTGATGGTGCCCGAAGCGCTGAAGGCGCAGGGCGTGATGGCGGCGCTGGCGGCGCAGCCGGGCCTGCACCTGGCGCTGGGCATCGCCAGTGCGCTGTCCAGCTACCTGAACCTGGCGCTGCTCTGGTACTGGCTGGGCAGGACCGGGGTTTACCGGCGGCGCCCGGGGTGGGGCGGCTACGTGCTGCGGCTGGTGCTGGCCTGCATGGCCATGAGCGCGGTGCTGCTGGCGCTGCTGCACTGGCTGCCGGGCTTCGGCGGCATGGACAAGTGGCAGCGCATCGGCGGCCTGGCGCTGCTGGTGGGCGGCGGTGGCCTGACCTACCTGCTGGCGATGCTCGCCATGGGCTTCCGCCCGCGCGACCTGCGCGGGCAGTGAGGCGGCCGTGCCCGCGCCGCCGCTATACTTGCCGGCTACACATGGCAAAGCGCCGGCCCGCAAGGGCCGGATCCGGGTTTGAATGAGCAGGCTGTTTAGAGACGTCGAGGGCGGGGTGTTGTTCCCGCAGGGAAGCGTGGTCTGCATTGGTGCCTTCGATGGCCTGCACAGGGGCCACCGGGTGCTGGTGCGCCACGCGGTCGAGCGCGCGCGCGCGCTCGGCGTGCCGGCGGTGGCGCTGGCCTTCGAGCCGCTGCCGCGCGAGTTCTTCGCCCGCGACACCCCCCCGCCACGGTTGATGCTGGCCCGCGACAAGGTGGCCACGCTGCGCGGGCTGGGCATCGACAGCGTCGGCCTGCTGCGCTTCGACGCGAAGATGGCGGCCATCACCGCCGAGGATTTCGTGCGCGACATGCTGGTGCGCCGGCTGGGAGCGCGCGAAGTATGGATCGGCCCGAAGTTCCACTTCGGCCACCGCCGCGGCGGCGACCTGGCGCTGCTGCAGGCCATGGGCGCCGAGCTGGGCTTCGCCGCCGGCGAGATCGCGCCGGTGCACCTGAACGGCGAGCGCATTTCCAGTACCCGCATCCGCGAGCTGCTGGTGGCCGGCGAATTCGACCATGCCGCCGACCTGCTGGGCCGTCCGTATGCGATCGGCGGCCGGGTGGTGCGCGGGAAGCAGCTCGGGCGCACCCTGGGCTTCCCGACCGCCAACTTGCGTTTCCCGCGGACGCCCGCACTTTCAGGGATCTACGCCACCTGGGTGCACGGCGTGTCCGGCGATTCCGGGCAGGGCGGGCCGTGGCCGTCGGTGTCCAGCTTCGGCACGCGCCCGACCGTGCAGGGCGTGGAGCCGCTGCTGGAAGCCCACCTGTTCGATTTCCAGGGCGACCTGTACGGCCGCCACATCGAAGTCGAGTTCGTCGCCAAGCTGCGTGACGAAGAGAAGTTCAACGATCTGCCGGCGTTGACCGCGCAGATGCACCGCGACGCCGAGCAGGCGCGCACCCTCCTCAACGAACAACGACTGCGAGCCACTGCGTGAGCCAGGACTACAAAGCTACCCTCCACCTGCCGGCAACGGAATTCCCGATGCGCGGCGACCTGCCCAAGCGCGAGCCGGGCATCCTGGCGCGCTGGGAAGAGCAGGGCATCTATGCGCAGCTTCGCGAGAACGCCCAGGGGCGGCCGCTGTTCGTGCTGCACGACGGCCCGCCGTACGCCAACGGCCAGATCCACCTGGGCCATGCGGTCAACAAGATCCTCAAGGACATCATCGTCAAGTCGCGCTACCTGGACGGCTACGACGCGCCCTACGTGCCGGGCTGGGACTGCCATGGCCTGCCGATCGAGATCGCGGTCGAGAAGAAGTGGGGCAAGGTCGGTACCAAGCTCGATGCCGAGCAGTTCCGCCAGAAGTGCCGCGAATACGCCGAGGAGCAGATCAACCTGCAGCGCGCCGATTTCAAGCGCCTGGGCGTGATCGGCGACTGGGACAACCCGTACAAGACGCTGAGCTTCGACTTCGAGGCCAACGAGATCCGCGCGCTGGCCAAGATCGTCGCCAACGGGCACCTGGTGCGCGGCGCCAAGCCGGTGCACTGGTGCTTCGATTGCGGCTCGGCGCTGGCCGAGGCCGAGATCGAATACCAGGACAAGACCTCGCCGGCGATCGACGTGGCCTACGCCGCACGCGATTCCAGGGCGCTGGCGGCCTGCTTCGGGGTCGAGCTGCCGGCTGGGGTGGAAGTGGCGGTGCCTATCTGGACCACCACCCCGTGGACCCTGCCGGCCTCGCTGGCGGTGTCGCTGGGCGCGGACATCGAGTACGCGCTGGTCGAAGGCCCGGCCCGTGACGGCCAGCCGCGCTGGCTGGTGCTGGCCGCGGCGCTGGCCGAGCGGTCGCTGGCCCGCTATGGCGTGGCCGGGATGGTCGTGCACGGCCATGCCAAGGGCGTGGCGCTGGAGAACCAGCTGCTGGCGCACCCGTTCTACGCCAACCGCGACATCCCGCTGCTCAACGGCGAGCACGTGTCCGACGCCGACGGCACCGGCGCGGTGCATACCGCGCCCGGCCACGGCCAGGAGGACTTCGCGGTCAGCCAGCAGTACGGGGTGATGGATGCGTACACCGCCGGCCAGATCAACCCGGTCGATGGCCGCGGCGTCTACCTGCCTTCCACGCCGCCGGCCGGCGACGTGGCGCTGGCCGGGGTGCACCTGTGGAAGGCGCAGCCGCTGATCGTCGACGTGCTGCGCGGCAATGGCGCGCTGCTGGCGTTCGCCGAGATCCAGCACAGCTACCCGCACTGCTGGCGCCACAAGACGCCGGTGGTGTTCCGCGCCACCCCGCAGTGGTTCATCTCGATGGACAAGGCCGGGCTGCGCGCCGATGCCATGGCCGCCATCGACAACGTCGGCTGGTTCCCGGCCTGGGGCAAGGCGCGCATCGCCAGCATGGTCGATGGCCGCCCGGACTGGTGCATCAGCCGCCAGCGTACCTGGGGCGTGCCGATCGCGCTGTTCACCCACCGCGAAACCGGGCAGCCGCACCCGCGCACCGTCGAGCTGATGCAGCAGGTGGCCGACCGCGTGCAGGAAGGCGGCATCGACGTGTGGTACTCGCTGGACCCGGCCGAGCTGCTCGGCGACGAGGCCGCGCAGTACGAAAAGGTCACCGACATCCTCGATGTCTGGTTCGACTCGGGCGTCACCCACGAGGGCGTGCTGCTGGCGCGCGGCTTCGGCAAGCCGGCCGACCTGTACCTGGAAGGCTCGGACCAGCATCGTGGCTGGTTCCAGTCCTCGCTGCTGACCGGCGTGGCCATCGACCGGCACGCCCCGTACCGCCAGTGCCTGACCCACGGCTTCACCGTGGACGAGCACGGACGCAAGATGTCCAAGTCGCTGGGCAACGGCATCGAGCCGCAGGAAATCATGCGCACCCTGGGCGCGGACATCCTGCGCCTGTGGATCGCCTCGGCCGACTACAGCAACGAGATGTCGCTGTCGCAGGAAATCCTCAAGCGCAATGCCGACGCCTACCGGCGCCTGCGCAACACCGCGCGCTTCCTGCTCGGCAACCTCGACGGCTTCGATCCGTCCCTGCACCTGCGCCCGCTGGAGGACATGGTGGCGCTGGACCGCTGGATCGTGCACCGCGCGTTCGAGCTGCAGGAGAAGATCAAGGCCGCCTACGCCAGCTACAACATGGCCGAGATCGTGCAGCTGCTGCTGAACTTCTGCAGCGTCGACCTGGGCTCGCTGTACCTGGACGTGACCAAGGACCGCCTGTACACGATGCCGGCCGATTCGCGCGGCCGCCGTTCGGCGCAGAGCGCGATGTACCGCATCGCCGAGGCGTTCGTGCGCTGGGTCGCGCCGATCCTGACCTTCACCGCCGACGAACTGTGGGGCTACCTGCCCGGCGAGCATGCCGGCAACGTGCTGTTCACCACCTGGTACGACGGCCTGGCGCCGCTGCCGGCCGACGCGCAGTTGTCGGCCGCCGACTTCGAGCAACTGCTGGCCCTGCGCGAACAGGTGGCCAAGGTGCTGGAGCCGATGCGCGCCAATGGCGCCATCGGTGCCGCGCTGGAGGCCGAGATCACCGTGGCCGCCAGCCAGGAACAGGCGGTGCGCTGGCAGCCGCTGGCCGATGAACTGCGTTTTCTGTTCATCAGCGGCGACGTGAGCGTGCGCCCGGCGACCACCGACGAGGTGTTCGTCAGTGCCCAGCCGACCGAAAAGGCCAAGTGCGTGCGCTGCTGGCACCATCGCGGCGACGTCGGCGGCGATCCCGCGCACCCGGAGCTGTGCGGCCGCTGCGTCGGCAACATCGAGGGTGCCGGCGAAGACCGCCGCTGGTTCTGATCCGCGCGTTACCCGGAACGGATGGTGTGCGATGACGCACCTCCGTTCCATGCCACTCCACTACAGGCGCATTACATGCAAGCAAAGGCTGTCAAACCCAACGCATTGATCTGGCTGCTGGTGTCGGTGGCGGTCATCGGCCTGGACCAGTGGAGCAAGGCCTGGGTACTGGCCAGCCTGCCCGAGTTCACGCCGGTGCCGGTGATCGACGGCTTCTGGAACTGGTACCGCACCTACAACACCGGCGCGGCGTTCAGCTTCCTCAGCGACGCCGGCGGCTGGCAGCTGTGGTTCTTCACCGCGCTGGCGGTGGGCATCAGCGGTTTGATGGCGTTCTGGCTGTCGCGCACCGCGCGCGGCAACTGGCGCGCGGCGCTGCCGTACGCGCTGGTGATCGGCGGCGCCATCGGCAACGTCATCGACCGCCAGGTCCACGGCCACGTGGTGGACTTCATCCAGTGGTACGTCGGCGACCACTACTGGCCGTCGTTCAACATCGCCGATTCGGCGATCGTGGCCGGCGCCATCGGCATCGCCCTGTCCGGGCTGTTCGAGGGGCGCAGCCGCGGGCCCGGGAAGGCGGGATGAGGCGGCACGGTTTCGGTCCCGTTCCCCTTATTTCCCGCCGCCGCCATTAGAATCGCCGCATGGACGTATTGCTTGCCAACCCCCGCGGCTTCTGTGCCGGTGTCGACCGCGCCATCGAGATCGTCAAGCGCGCGATCGAGACGCTGGGCGCCCCCATCTACGTGCGCCACGAAGTCGTGCACAACCGCTTCGTGGTCGACGACCTGAAGCAGCGCGGCGCGATCTTCGTCGAGGAGCTGCACGAGGTGCCGGACGGCAACACGGTGATCTTCAGCGCCCACGGCGTGTCGCAGGCGGTGCGCGACGAGGCCGCGCGGCGCGGGCTCAAGGTGTTCGACGCGACCTGCCCGCTGGTGACCAAGGTGCATTTCGAGGTCGCGCGCCATTGCCGCGCGGGTCGCGACGTGGTGCTGATCGGCCACGAGGGCCACCCCGAGGTCGAGGGCACGATGGGGCAGTGGCGCAGCGAAGAAGGCGCCGGTGCCATCTACCTGGTCGAGGACGAGGACGATGTCGCCGCGTTGCGCGTCGGCCAGCCCGAGAACCTGGCCTACACCACCCAGACCACGCTGTCGGTGGACGACACCCGCAGCGTGATCGCCGCGCTGCGGGCCAAGTTCCCCGCCATCCAGGGGCCGAAGAACGACGACATCTGCTACGCCACGCAGAACCGCCAGGACGCGGTGCGCGAACTGGCGCAGCAGTGCGATCTGGTGCTGGTGGTCGGTTCGCCGAACAGTTCCAACTCCAACCGCCTGGCCGAACTGGCCCGCCGCGAGGGCGTGGAGTCGTACCTGATCGACGGCGCGCACGAGATCAACCCGCAGTGGGTGACCGGCAAGCAGCGCGTCGGCCTGACCGCCGGCGCATCGGCGCCGCAGGTGCTGGTCGATGGCGTGATCGAGCGCCTGCGCGAACTCGGCGCCGGTGGCATCACCGAACTGGCCGGCGAGCCGGAGTCGATGGTGTTCGCGCTGCCCAAGGAACTGCGCCTGCGCCTGGTCGATTGACCACATCGCCGGCCAGCCCCTACAATTCGCGGCTCCGCCGGAATAGCTCAGTTGGTAGAGCGGCGCATTCGTAATGCGTAGGTCGCAGGTTCGACTCCTGTTTCCGGCACCAGCATCGAACAAAGGCCAGGCGTCCGCGTCTGGCCTTTTGTTTTGCCGCGCAGGCGGCGCCCGGGTCAGTGGAACTGCAGGGTCAGCTGGAAATAGCGTCCCAGCGGATCGTCCAGCCCGGCGGACAGGCCGCCGTTGCCGGGCAGGTAGTTCACCGGCTGGGTGTCGAACAGGTTGAGGACGTCCAGCGCCGCGGTCATGCGCGCGCCGATGCGGCGGTCCAGGTGCAGGTTCCAGCGCAGTTGCGCCGGATTGCTGCACTGGTCGTTGCCGCGCTGCGCCGCGGGGCAGTTGCCGGCGGCCGGCCAGGCGCGGGTGCTGCCGGCATAGCGCGCATGCAGCGAACTGCCCCAGCGCGCGCCCTGCCAGTGCAGCGAGGCATTGGCCGCGGTGCCCGGCGTGGCGTGGCCGCGCAGGTCGATCCAGCGGCCGCCGGCGTGCTCGCGGCGGCGCAGCGTCTGCTGGTGGAGCGCGTCGAGCGACAGCCGCCACTGGCCGGCGGCGGAGGTGCGCAGGTAGTCGCCGTGCAGCACCCAGTTGCGCGACACGGTGCGCCCGATGTTGTCGAAATACAGGCGCAGCGACTGCAACCGGCCGCGTTCGTCGAGCAGCCAGGTATCCGCGTTCCAGCCGGCATCGGCCGGGCGCAGGGCCAGGATCTCGTTGCGCAGTTCGACGCGGTTGTGGGTGAGCGACAGGCTGAGTCCGGGCGTTGGGCTCCAGATGGCGCCCAGGCTCTGGTTGCGCGAGGTTTCGGCCCGCACGCCGGTGTTCTCCACCACCTGTACGTCCACCAGGCAGGCGTTGCCAGCGGGGTGCGCGCAGGCCGGCAGCGCGGGCGACCACGCTATGGCTTCGGCGCCAAAGTAGCCCGGCGGGCGCCGCCGTTCGAACAGGCTCGGCGCGCGATAGCCGCGGCCGCCCGAGAGCAGCAGCGACCAGGCCGGCGAGGGATTCCAGCGCAGGCCGGCGCGGGGTGAAAACGAAAGTTCGCCGGCATCGTGGTCCAGGCGGCCGGCCAGGTCCAGGCGCAGCGGTTCGGCCAGCGGCAGGCCGATTTCGACATAGCCGGCGTTGCTCTGGGTGGAAAGTCTGCGCCGGTCGGTGGGCAGGCCCAGTGCCAGTTCGCCGTCCTCGAGCAGCCGGTCCGGGCGCGAGGTCCAGGTTTCGTGCCGCAGGTCGATGCCGGTGGCCAGTTGCGCGGTACCGCCTGCAAGCGTACCCAGGGCGTGGCGCACGCCCCACCACGCCAGCCATTGGTCGGTGCGGCCGCGGTTGCGGCTGCCCGGGAACAACTGCTCGCTCAGGGACGGATCCAGTGGCGTGAATCCCGGGATGTAGCCGTTGGCCACGGCATCGAACAGCCGCGCGCTACGCACCGCGCCCTCGGTCGACAGCGTGGTTTCGCTGCGTTGCCGGCCCAGTCCGGCTTCCCAGCCGCCGTCGCCGCGATCGCGGCCGATGCCGGCTGCAAGGTCCAGTTCGAGGCTGTGGATCGTCGGGCGCACGCTGCCGCCTTCCTCGAATACATGGTTGATCAGGCTGCCGTCGGCCAGGCGCAGGGCCGCCGCCGTCGGCCCCAGTTCGTAGCGCTGGCGGGCAAGGCTGGCGCGCAGTTCTGCATGGGCGTGCAGGCCGTTGCCCGCGTCGTGCCGCCAATGGCCATAGGCGGCGGCGGTGGATGAGGCGGGCTGCAGCGAGCGCGGGCGCGAGCTGTCGTACCAGCAGCCGCTGTCCTCGCGCATGCCGGACGGGCACAGGTAGGCCGGCAGGTAGTACCCGTCGCGGGTCAGCAGGCCGATCGGATAGCGTTGCCGTTCGCGGTGCCAGTCGCGGCGGTCGCCGGCGACGTGGTCGGTCCGTTGCAGGTCGATGCCGAGGAACCAGTCGTCGCCCGCATCGCCGTTGCCGGTGGCGGCCTGCACCCGGTACTGGGCGCCATCGCCCTGGTTGCTGGTGCCGGTCTGCAGCATGGCTTCGGGGCCATCGGCGTGGTCGCGCAGCACGATGTTGACCACGCCGGCCATGGCATCGGCGCCGTAGATGGCCGAGGCGCCGCCGCGGACCAGTTCGATGCGTTCGACGAAGCTCAGCGGCAGCCCGCCCAGGTCGGTGAGGGCGCCCTGCTGCAGCGACACCATGGGGTAGCGCGGCAGGCGCCGGCCGTTGACCAGGAACAACGTGGCGCGCGGGCCCATCCCGTCCAGGCTGGTGGCCGCCGCGGCGCCGCCGGGCAGGTAGGGTGAATCGCCGTCGCGCGCCGCATCCAGCGGCGGCCGCCCGTTCATGCCGGGCAGGTGGCGCAGCAGGTCGAACAGCGAGCCGTAGCCGCTGCGGCGTATGTCCTCGCGTTCGATCACGTCCACCTGCATCGTGGTCTGCAGCGACGTGCGCGGCAGGCGGCTGCCGGTGACATGCAGTGGCGCGAATTCGACGTCCGGTGCCGTCACCGCGGGTGCGGCCGCGGCTGCAGGCGCAGCGGTGGGTCCGGGTGCTGGGCGGGGCGGTGCCTGCTGGCGCCGTACGGTGAATATCCCCCCGGGCGAGCGCGCCAGCCTGACCGGCAGCCCCTGCAGCAGCCATTCCAGTGCGGCCGCGGGCGGCAGCGTGCCGTTGACGCCGGCGCTGTCCAGCCCGGCCAGTTCGCGGGCGTCGAACAACAACGGGGTGTCGCCCTGCCGCGACCATTCGCGCAGGGCCTGTACCAGCGGGCCGCGCGCGACCTGGTAGTCCACCGCATTGCCAGCCGACGCGGCCATGGCCGGCGACGCGACCAGCAGTGCCAGGCACAGCAGGGGCGGGCGCAGGCGGTCGATCAGCATGCCCATCGCGGTGCTCAGCGCACGCTGCGCAGCTCGAGCGTACCGTCGGCGCGCGCGCGCGCGGTGACCGACCAGCCCAGTTCCAGTGCGGACAGCAATGCAGCCTGGTCGCCGGCGGCGAACGTGCCGCTCACGGCCAGCGGCGCCAGCGCCGGATCGGCGATGGCCAGCGGTGTGGCGGTGTAGCGGTTCATCCTGGCGATCACCACCGGCAACGGCGTGGCGTCGAACAGCAGCCGCCCCTGTGGCCAGGCCTCGGCCTGCGGCTGCGGAAGCGGGCTGGCCGGCTCGATGCGGCCCGACGGCAGCACCTGCAGTTGTTGTCCCGGCCGCAGGGCGGCGTGCATGCCCTGCGTACCGCGGCTGTCGATTTCCAGGGCGCCGTCGAGCAGCGCGACGTCGATCCGCCCGTCATCCAGCAGTTCGACCTGGAAGGTGGTGCCGATATCGCGCAGCACGCTGTTGCCTGCCTGCACCCGCATGGCCCGCGACGACGGCGCCACCTGCAGTTGCATCCGGCCCTGCTGCAGTTCGATGCCGCGCCTGCGCCAGCCGAACCGCGCGGTCAGGGTGGTGCGGGCGTCGAGTACCACGACGCTGCCGTCCTCGAGCAGCTGGCGTTGGGGCGCGAAGCCGCTGTTGACGTAGGTATGCGGGGTAGGGTTGCCATCGGTGGCCAGTACCCAGCCGGTTCCGACCGCCAGGCACAGCGCCGCGGCCGCGGCCACCCCGAACAGGGGCCGCCGGTAGAGGGGCCGCCGGACCACGTGGCGGGCGCCGGCGCGCAGCCAGGGATCATCGCGCAGCGTTGCGGCCGACGCGTGCAGCCGTTCGGCCTCGGCCCAGGCGCGCACCCGCGCCGGATCGGCGGCCAGCCATTCCTCGAAGGCCGCCCGTTCGGCGCGGGTGCAGTCGGCGGCGTCCAGCCGTGCCACCCAGGCCGCAGCGCGGGCGAACAGCGCGTCGCGGGGCGGCGTATCGCGCCCGGTCATTCGTCCCCGCCCATGCCGAACGCGTCGGCCCCCAGCTCCCGGCGCAACCCCTGCAGGGCGCGCGCGACGTGCTTTTCCACCGTCTTGGCGGTGATGCCGCGGTGGCGGGCGATCTGGCTGTAGCTCATGCCGGTGATGCGGTTGAGCAGGTAGACCTCGCGGCAGCGCTCGGGCAGTTTCAGCAGCGCCTGGCGCAGGGTGTTGAGCATCTGTCCCGATTCGGCCTGGCGCAGCGGCCCGGGCGTGGAGAACGGCGCTTCGCTCGGCAGGTCCTGTTCGGCCAGCGGCAGGTGCGGTGCGGCGTGCGGTGAGCGGCCGCGGTCGGCCAGGCGATTGCGTGCGATCCGGTACAGCAGCAGTTTCAGTTCCGCGTGCGGATGCTCGCGGTAGCGGATCAGCCGCTCCATGCAGTCCTGCACGATGTCCTCGGCGTCCTCCTCGCTGGTGCCGCGCGCGCGCAGGAAGGCGCGCAGCGGCTCGCGCTGCGTGCGCAGGAACAGCGTGAAGCCATCGCCGAAGGGGGCGGGCGCGACGCCGTCGACCGGGGCACGGGAAGCAGACAGTCGGGGTATCCGTAAGCCAAGTGTGCCGGAGAGTGTACGCAGCACGGCGCCGGCGGGAAGCATCCGGCGGAATACCGGGCGCATTGGTGAACGCGTTCAGGGTCGATGGGCGGCGGGACTGGGGGTGATCGGCACTGCTGCGCGTTCTGCTGTGGTCCCGCAGGCGCGGGATGAGCGGGATGCCGCTGCAACCATGGAGAGAGAAGTGCGAATGAAACGATCGGTATTGAGTATGGCGCTGTCCGGACTGCTGGCCACTGCCGCTTTCGGCGTGGCCGGGGACGCGAACGCGATGGCGGTCCATGTCAACGGTGACCGCATCTTCCTGAGCGGTGATGTCACCCTGGCCGACATCATGGCGCTGCCGGCGATGCTGGCCAAGGCCGAGGCCGAAGGGCGGCCGTTCCGCGAGGTGGTGCTGCGCACGTCCAACGGCGGCGCGCTGATCAGCGGCGAATGGCTGCAGGCGGTGATCCGTACCGCCGGCCTGAACACCATCGTGTCCGGCCGCTGCATCTCCTCCTGCTCGATCATGCAGTCCGGTGGCGTCGAGCGTTACATGGCCGGTGACCTGCCGACCGAGGTCGACTCGGTGCAGATCCACGCCGCCAGCTCCGGCGGCCGCGTGACCTACGGGCCGTCGCCGCGCATGTTCGGCATCTACGCCGGCAACTACGGCGGCGGCATGGACGAGGAGCTGCTGTACAAGGCGCTGTTCCAGGTGACCCAGCCCAACGGCCTGCTGGTGTTCGCCGACCCGGCGCGCACCAACGGCGACTCGGTCAGCTTCGATCCGGACGGCACCGGTCGCGCGGAGGAGACCTTCCCCGGGCAGGACATGTTCAACAACAACATCATGACCTCGGCCGATTACAACAACCCGGGCGACACCCTGCGGGTGACGTCCAACGTGACCGGCGACATCAATCCCGGCTACCTGCGTACCGGCAGGCTGCTGCAGGCACTGGTGGACGACGACTTCGCGCGCTGGACCGACGCCGACTACGGCACCACCTACATCAACCTGGCCGTCACCCTCTACAACCTGGCGCAGGACGGCCCCAACGGCATCGGCCAGTTCTCGCTCCAGGACTATCTGAGCGACCCGGGGATCCAGGCGCTGCTGCGCTCGAAGCTGCGCCTGGACCAGCTCGACAGTTCGGCCCTGGCCGACTCGGCAGGCGTGATCAGCATCGGCAACGGTGCGGTATGGCGGACCGCGGCCACCACCGGCGCGGACCTGATGCGCGTGGACAACGGCGCCATCGTGCTGGAAGGCGGCGCCCTGCGCACCACCGAACTGCGCGTGCAGCGTGACGGCGCGCTGGTCGGGCATGGCGACATCGGCTCGGCGACCATCGACTCCAATGCCATGCTCGGCATCACCGGCCCGTCGTGGCGCGAGGACGGCTTCAGCCGCGTGGTCATCAACGGCCTGCTGATGCCGCGCGGCGGCGACCTCACCACCCACGGCTACGTCAACATCCAGCCGGGCTCGCTGGTGGCCTTCGACGTGACCGAGGCCGGCGGCGCGGCGGCCGGCCGCCTGCGCGTGGGCGGGTTCTTCGACGACGGCATGAACGAGGGCGCGCTGGTCGTGGCGCCGGGCGCGCAGCTGGCACTGAACGTGGCAGAGGGCTTCTATGGCGCCGACTACACCCGCGAGCTGATCGACGGGCCGATCTACATGGCCGGCGCCTACAAGGGCTTCCAGCAGGTCGCGCGCCTGGGCGATGACGCCTACAGCGCCAGCATCGTCGATGGCGAGGTGTTCCGCCCGCGCCACAACTCGCTGCTCAGCTTCAACGTGCACCAGAGCGCCGACGGGCTGTGGCTGACCGCCAACACCGGCTTCGAGCAGACCGGGCTGTTCGCCAACACGCAGTCCGGCGATGGCCTGGGCCGCGCGCTGGCGGCGGCCGCCAACAGCGGTCGCGCCGGCATGAAGCCGCTGCTGGGCGCGCTGCAGTTCTCCGACCGCGACGTGATCCGGCAGCAGGCCGGTGCGCTGCGCGGCGACGCGCACGCCACCCTGCAGCTGGCCGACGCCGCGCTGGTCGACAGCATCGGCAGCGTCATCCAGCACCACCAGTTCGACATGCGCAGCAACGGTGGCGATGCCGATGGCCTGGCCGCGCGTGCGGCGCAGGCGGCGTCGGCGCAGCCGGGCACGGGCAACAGCAGCCTGTTCAGCCAGCTGGCCATGCACCTGGTCGAGCCGGCCGCCAATGGCGAAGGCGAGGGCGGCATGCAGGGCGGCGACAGCCGTCGTGGCGTCGGCATCTGGGGTCGTGGCTTCAGCACCCAGGGCCGGATCAAGGCGCAGGGCGATGTTGCCGGGATGAAGCAGAACATCGGTGGCATCGTGATCGGCGCCGACACCCGCGTGGCCGACGACAAGGTGGCGCTGGGCGTGAGCGTGGCCGCGGCCGACATGTCGGCCAAGGGCCGCGACGGCTCTGATTTCCACGGCGACGTCCGTGCCCTGGACATCGGCGGCTACCTGGATGCGGCCTATGCCAAGGGCTACGTGGCCGCGTCGGTGCGCTACACCGACCTGAGCCACGACACCCGCCGCGGCATTGCCGGCATCGAGGGCCTGGACGCCCCGCTGCGCGCCAAGTACGACAGCGACGCGCTGTCGGCACGCCTGGAGCACGGCCTGTCGTTCACCACCGCCGGTGGCACCGTGGTGCAGCCGCTGCTGCCGGTGGTCGACTACACCCGCCTGTCCAACGCCCGCTTCAACGAAGGCCAGGCCGTCGGCGCGCTGACCGGTCGCAGCGGCAGCCTGGAGAGCGTGCGCGTCGGCGCTGGCCTGCAGCTGTTCAAGAGCTTCCACGGCAGCAACGGCGAGCGCATCACCCCGCACGCGCGGGTGCTGTGGCAGCAGGAACTGGGCGATTCGCAGGCCCGCTTCACCTCGGCCTTCGCCGCGGCGCCGGACCTGACCTTCGGCGCGGCCAGCCAGGACGTGGGCGAGCAGCTGCTGTCGTGGAACCTGGGCGTCAGCAGCCGTGCCAGCGAGCGCCTGTCGGTGATGTTCGACTACGTCGGTGAACGCCGCGACGGCCAGACCGTGAACGGGGTCATGCTGGGCGTGGGTTACCGCTTCTGATGCACCAGGTCCTCCCGGTGGCCGGCGCCGGCCACCGGGAGGCGACATGAACGCGCGCCTTGTGCGCGGGTGCGACAACATGTCGCATGCTGAATCGGGCTCCAGCTGCGCTGGATCATTGTCAATGCCTTTCTAAAGTGATGGGCGAAGCCTAGAATTGCCGCGCTGAATCCGGCAGTCCCGTATACGTTTTCCCCGGCGGTTCATCACCGGGTGGTCGTTCCGCGCAAGCGTGCAAGGGAGTGCCGGACCAGGCCCCCCCTCGCAATTGGATCGACCGATGATTCCGTTGAAATCACTTGGACGCAGCCTGCGTCCGGGCATGCTGCTTGTCCTGTCCGCGCTGTTGGCGGGCTGCGACGCGGCCATCCTCAACCCCAAAGGCCAGATCGGCCAGGACGAGAAGACCCTGCTGATCACCGCCACGGTGCTGATGCTGCTGGTCGTCGTCCCCGTGATCGTGATGACCCTGGCGTTCGCGTGGAAGTACCGCGCCTCCAACACCAAGGCCCGCTACGAGCCCAAGTGGTCGCATTCCACCGCCATCGAAGTGGTGGTGTGGTCGATCCCCTGCATGATCGTGCTGGTGCTGGCGGTGCTGACCTGGCGTTCCTCGCACGCGCTGGACCCGTACCGGCCGATCGAATCCGAGCGCGCCCCGGTGGTGGTCGAGGCGATCTCGATGGACTGGAAGTGGCTGTTCGTCTACCCGGAAGAGAAGGTGGCCGTGGTCAACGAGCTGACCTTCCCGGTCGATGCGCCGCTGAACCTGAAGATCACCTCCGACACGGTGATGAGCGCGTTCTTCATCCCGAGCCTGGGCAGCATGGTCTACTCGATGGCGGGCATGCAGACCAAGCTGCACCTGATCGCCAACGAGGCCGGCGCGTTCGAGGGCATGGCCTCGCACTACAGCGGCTCGGGCTTCAACAAGATGCATTTCACCGCGCACGCGGTGAGCGACGAGCAGTACCGCGCCTGGCTGGACAAGGTCCGCGCCAGCGACAGGCTGCTGGACAAGGCCGCGTTCACCGAACTGGGCGCCGAGAAGAACCATGACTGGTATCCGGTGACCTATTACGGCCGCACCGAAGCCGGTCTGTTCGACTGGATCCTGGCCCGCCACATGGGCGAGAACCACCACTTCGGCATGAAGAAGCACGACCACGCGGCCGCGCCGCAGGATGCCGCCGCGCACGCGGGCCATGACGGCCACGACGCGGGCGACAGCCGGCCGGACGCTGCCGATGACGCCGGACACAACGCTGACGAGCACGCCGCCCATGCCGGGCACGGCGCCTCGGGAGAATGACAATGCTGGGCAAACTGACTATCGAAGCGGTCCCGTACCACGAGCCGATCATCATGATCACGCTCGGCGCGGCCGGGCTGATCGGCCTGCTGGTGCTGGGCCTGATCACCCGCGCCAGGCTGTGGGGCTACCTGTGGAACGAGTGGTTCACCTCGGTGGACCACAAGAAGATCGGCGCGATGTACCTGATCGTCGCCTTCATCATGATGCTGCGCGGCTTCGCCGACGCGATCATGATGCGCCTGCAGCAGGCCGTCGCCGCCGGTGGCGCCGAGGGCTACCTGCCACCGCATCACTACGACCAGATCTTCACCGCCCACGGCGTGATCATGATCTTCTTCGTGGCGATGCCGCTGATCACCGGCCTGATGAACCTGGTCGTGCCGCTGCAGATCGGTGCGCGCGACGTCGCCTTCCCGTTCCTGAACTCGCTCAGCTTCTGGCTGTTCGTGGCCGGCGCGGGCCTGGTGATGATCTCGCTGGGCGTGGGTGAATTCGCGCAGACCGGCTGGCTGGCGTTCCCGCCCCTGTCGGGCAAGGAATACAGTCCCGGCGTAGGCGTGGATTACTACATCTGGGGCCTGCAGGTCTCCGGCCTGGGTACCACGCTGAGCGGCATCAACTTCTTCATCACCATCCTCAAGATGCGCACCCCGGGCATGAAGCTGATGCACATGCCGGTGTTCAGCTGGACCGCGCTGGTGACCAACGTGCTGATCATCGCCGCGTTCCCGGTGCTGACCGTCACCCTGGTGCTGCTGACCCTGGACCGCTACCTGGGCATGCACTTCTTCACCAATGACGGCGGCGGCAACGCCATGCTGTACATCAACCTGATCTGGATCTGGGGCCACCCGGAGGTCTACATCCTGGTGCTGCCGGCGTTCGGTGTGTTCTCCGAGGTCATCGCCACCTTCTCGCGCAAGACCCTGTTCGGCTACAAGGGCATGGTGTACGCCACGGCCTGCATCGGCGTGCTGTCGTTCATCGTGTGGCTGCACCACTTCTTCACCATGGGTTCGGGTGCCAACGTCAATGCCTTCTTCGGCATCACGACGATGATCATCTCGATCCCGACTGGCGTGAAGATCTTCAACTGGCTGTTCACGATGTACCGCGGCCGCGTGCACTTCACCTCGCCGTTGCTGTGGACCATCGGCTTCATGGTCACCTTCGTCATCGGCGGCATGACCGGCGTGATGCTGGCGATCCCGGCCATCGACTTCGTGCTGCACAACTCGCTGTTCCTGATCGCCCACTTCCACAACGTGATCATCGGCGGCGTGGTGTTCGGCATGTTCGCCGGCATCACCTACTGGTTCCCGAAGATGTTCGGCTTCAAGCTGGACGAGACCTGGGGCAAGCGCGCGTTCTGGTGCTGGTTCATCGGCTTCTACGTGGCCTTCATGCCGCTGTACGTGCTGGGCTTCATGGGCGTCACCCGCCGCCTGCAGAGCTATCCGAACGCCGACTACCAGCCGTACTTCGTGGTCGCGATGATCGGTGCCTTCATCATCGGCGCCGGCATCCTGTGCCAGGTGATCCAGATCATCGTGTCCATCCGCGACCGCAAGAAGAACGTGGACCTGACCGGCGACCCGTGGGATGCGCGCACGCTGGAGTGGGAAACCGCTTCGCCGGTGCAGTTCTACAACTTCGCCGTCCTGCCCAAGGGCGAGGAACTGGACGATTTCTGGGAGCGCAAGCAGCGTGGCGAAGCCTGGCCGAAGCCGGCCCGCTACAGCGACATCCACATGCCGCGCAACACCGGTACCGGCGTGGTGATCGGCGCCTTCAGCCTGGTGTTCGGCTTCGCGATGATCTGGCACATCTGGTGGCTGGCCATCGTCGGCCTGGTCGGCATGATCGGCACCTTCATCTACCGCACGTTCGACAATGACGTGGATTACTGGGTGCCGGCCGCCGAAGTGGAACGCATCGAAAACGAACATCGCCGCCACCTGGAAGCGCAGGGGCTGGTGAAGACCGAGGTGAAGGCATGAGCACGACCGCCCACACGCTGAACCATGGCCACGCCGCGCACGCGGCGGACCATGGCCACGACCACGAGCACCACCACGACACCGGCGAGAAGACCATCTTCGGTTTCTGGGTGTACCTGATGAGCGACCTGCTCATCTTCGCCTCGCTGTTCGTCACCTACGTTGTGCTGGCCGGCGGTACCAACGGCGGCCCGGGCGCCAAGGAGCTGTTCGACCTCAAGTTCGTGGCCGGCGAGACCGCGCTGCTGCTGATCTCGTCGCTGACCTTCGGCCTGGGCATGATCGCCATGCACCAGAAGAAGGTCGGCCTGATGTTCACCTGGCTGGTCATCACCTGGCTGCTGGGCGCCGGCTTCATGGCCATGGAGATCTGGGAGTTCAACCACCTGGTGCACCAGGGCTACGGCCCGGACCACAGCGCCTTCCTGTCGGCGTTCTTCGCCCTGGTCGGTACCCACGGCCTGCACGTAAGCGCCGGCCTGCTGTGGCTGCTGGTGATGTTCATCCAGCTCAAGCGCAACGGCCTGACCCAGACCAACAAGACCCGCATGGCGTGCCTGAGCCTGTTCTGGCACTTCCTGGACCTGGTCTGGATCGGCGTGTTCTCTGTCGTCTACCTGTCGGGAGCCCTCTGATGTCCGCACATGACAACCACGCCCACGGTGCCGGCGGCGAGAGCCACGGCAGCGTCAAGTCCTACCTGATCGGCTTCGTGCTGGCGGCCATCCTGACCATCATCCCGTTCTGGGTGGTGATGAGCGGTGGCCTGTCCTCGACCTTCGCCACGGCGATGGTGATCCTGGTCTCCGGCCTGCTGCAGCTGCTGGTCCACCTGGTGTTCTTCCTGCACCTGGACCGCTCCTCGGCCGCGCGCTGGAACGTCAATGCCGGCCTGTTCACCGTGGTGGTGATCGGCATCATCGTCGCCGGCACGCTGTGGGTCATGTGGAACATGAACTACCACATGATGCACTGACGCCGTACGACGCCCCGATCGAAAGCCAGGCCGCCCCCCGGGGCGGCCTTTTCGTTGCGCGTGCGTCGCAGGCGCCGGGCCGGCGCGTGTCCGGGCGGCGCCGGCCGGGTGCGTGACTGCGCTCAGCCGGCCCGCTGCAGGAAGGTCTCCGCATCCACCGGCCGGCCGAGGTGGTAGCCCTGCAGCAGGTCGCAGCCGAGTTGGTCGAGGAATGCGCGCTGGGCCTCGGTCTCCACCCCTTCGGCCACGACCTGCAACTGCAGCGAGCGGCCGAGCGCGACGATCGAGGAGACAATGGCCGCGTCCTCCGGGTTGTGCTCCAGGTCGCGCACGAACGCGCGGTCGATCTTCAGTTCCGAGGCCGGCATGCGCTTGAGGTACAGCAGGCTGGAATAGCCGGTGCCGAAATCGTCGATGGCGATCTTCACCCCCATCGCGGTCAGCGTGTTGAGCCGCTGCAGGCTGTCCTCGACGTCCTTCATCGCCGTGGTCTCGGTGACCTCCAGGGTCAGGTGGGTGGGGTCCAGCGCATGCCGCCGGAGTGTCTCGCGCACCGTTTCCACCAGCGCCGGCGAGGCGAACTGCAGCGGCGACAGGTTCACCGCCATCGACCAGCCGGGGTGGCCGGCATCATGCCAGGCGCGCAGCTGGGCGCAGGCGCGGTCCAGCACCCAGTCGCCGATGGCCAGGATCAGGCCGCTGCGCTCGGCGATGGGGATGAACGTATCCGGGCCCAGCAGGCCCAGTTCCGGGTGCTGCCAGCGCAGCAGCGCCTCGGCGCCGATCACCGGCTTGCCGCTGGCCGGGAACTTGGGCTGGTAGTGCAGCAGCAGTTCGTCGCGCGCGATCGCCCGGCGCAGGTCCTGCAGCAGGCGCAGGCGGCGGCTGGTGCTGGCCTGCATCGCCGGGGTGAAGAACGTGTAGCCGTTGCGGCCGGACTGCTTGGTGTGGTGCATCGCCGCGTCGGCGTGCGCCATCAGCTCGCGCTCGCTGGTGGCATCGTCCGGGTACAGCGCGATGCCCAGGCTGGCGCTGAGCTGCAGCTCGGCGCCGTCGATCAGCAGCGGCTCGGCCACCGCCGCGGTGACGCGTTCGGCGACCACCACCGCATCGTCGGTCGATTCCACCCCGAGTACCGCGACGAACTCGTCGCCGCCGAGGCGGGCGAGGGTGTCCTGCGGCCGCAGCAGCCCGCGTACCCGTTCGGCCACGCGCGCCAGCAGGCGGTCGCCGAACTGGTGGCCGTAGGCGTCGTTGACCAGCTTGAAGCCGTCCAGGTCGCAGAACAGCACCGCGACCGAGGTGCCATGCCGGTGCGCGTTCTCGATCGCCTGTTCGATCCGGTCCTGCAGCAGCATGCGGTTGGGCAGGCGGGTGAGCGGGTCGTGCAGCGACGCCTCCACCAGCTCCTGGTTGGCGCGCGCCAGCGAGTCGGCCAGGTGCCCGGTGCGGTGGTGCAGGCGCCGGTCGAACAGCGAGGCGACCAGGGTGATGCCGATGATGGCCACGGTGGCCACGATCACCAGCACCGCCAGCCAGCGGGTTTCCAGCCCGCCATCGATCACCGCCGCGCAGATGCTGCCGGCCGGGAAGGTCGCGGCGGCCATGCCGGTGTAGTGCATGCCGACGATCGCCAGGCCCATCACCAGCGAGGCGGCCAGTCGCAGCAGCCGGGTATGGCGGCTCTCGCGGCGCAGCCACAGCGCGATCCACAGCGCTGCGCCGGACGCGCCGATGGCGACCAGGATCGAGGCGGCGAACCACAGCGGGTCGTAGTCGATGCCCGGCTGCATGCGCATCGCCGCCATGCCCAGGTAGTGCATGGCGGCGATGCCGCTGCCCATCAGCACGGCGCCGGCCACCAGCCGTGGCAACGGCAGGTGTGGCCGCGACGCCAGCCACAGGGCATAGGCCGATGCGCCGATCGAAGCGGCCATCGAGTACAGGGTGATGGCCAGGTCGTAGCCCACCGGGATCGGCAGGTGGAAGGCCAGCATGGCGATGAAGTGCATCGACCAGATGCCCAGGCCCATCGCCAGGGCGCCGCCGGCCATCCAGCCATACAGGCCGCGCCCGCGCGCCGTCGCCAGGCGTCCGGCCATGTCCAGGGCGGTGTACGAGGCGAGGATGGCGACCAGCAGGGAAAAGACGACCAGGATCGGGTTATAGGTGCCAACCATGCGGGGAGCGTCCGGCGGTTCGTCGATGCAAGAGTGCACCAGACAGCGGCGCCCGGGTGTGCTTCTTTAGTCGTGAGGGTCGCATCGGCTGCGACGGCTGGCGGGTATCCTGTGCCGGCCCCCAGCGAAGGAACCCCGATGGCGAAGAACCGCACCGCCTATGTCTGCAGCGAATGCGGCGCCGAGTACAGCAAATGGCAGGGCCAGTGCGGCGAATGCGGCGCCTGGAACGTCCTGGCCGAGGTGGTGCTGGAAAGCGCGGCCGCGGCGAAGGCGCCGGCCGCGCGCCGCGGCGGCTGGGCCGGCAAGCTCGAGCCGCCGAAGATCACCGCGCTCAAGGACGTGCAGCAGAGCGAGCATGCGCGGGTGTCCACCGGCATCGGCGAGTTCGACCGGGTGCTGGGCGGCGGCCTGGTCGAAGGCGCGGTGGTGCTGGTCGGCGGCGACCCCGGCATCGGCAAGTCGACCCTGCTGCTGCAGGCGCTGGCGAGGATGGCCGGCAGCCTGCCGGTGCTGTACGTGACCGGCGAGGAATCCCTGGCGCAGGTGGCCGGGCGCGCGGTGCGCCTGGACCTGCCGCTGGACGGGCTGGATGCGCTGGCCGAGACCGGCGTCGAACTGATCCTGCAGCACGCCGCCGCGGCGCGCCCCAGGCTGATCGTCGCCGACTCGGTGCAGACGCTGTGGACCGAGACGCTGACCGCCGCGCCGGGCTCGGTCAGCCAGGTGCGCGAGAGCGCGGCACGGCTGGTGCGCTTTGCCAAGGAGACCGGCACCGCGGTGTTCCTGGTCGGCCACGTCACCAAGGAGGGCGGCATCGCCGGCCCGCGCGTGCTCGAGCACATGGTCGACGCGGTGCTGTACTTCGAGGGCGAGAGCGGCAGCCGCTTCCGGGTGCTGCGCGCGTTCAAGAACCGCTTCGGCGCGGTCAACGAACTGGGCGTGTTCGCGATGGGCGAGAAGGGGCTGAAGGAAGTGCCCAATCCCTCGGCCATCTTCCTGTCCGGCGGCAGCACGCGCCAGCCCGGCAGCTGCGTGATGGTCACCCGCGAGGGCACCCGGCCGCTGCTGGTGGAGGTGCAGGCGCTGGTCGATTCCTCGCCGCTGTCCAACCCGCGCCGGGTCGCGGTGGGACTGGAGCAGAACCGCCTGGCGATGCTGCTGGCGGTGCTGCACCGCCATGGCGGGGTGATGGTTGGCGACCAGGACGTGTTCATCAACGTGGTCGGCGGCATCCGCGTGCAGGAGACCGCGGTCGACCTGCCGGTGCTGCTGGCGGTGCTGTCGTCGCTGCGCGACCAGCCGTTGGCGGAGAAGACCATCGCCTTCGGCGAGGTCGGGCTGTCCGGCGAGATCCGCCCTGTACCCAATGGCGAGGAGCGCCTGCGCGAGGCGGCCACCCATGGTTTCAAGCGCGCCATCGTACCCCGCGCCAACGCGCCCAAGGCCGGTTCGGTCAAGGGCATGGAGGTGATCGCGGTCGAGCGGCTGGCCGAAGCGATCGAGGCGGCCTGAGTGGCGCGCGCAGGATCGGCGATGCGCCGCCGGGGGAGTGCATCGATGCGCATGGCCCGGGCCGTGGTCGGGATCGGGCTGCTGGGGCTGCTGTCGGCGCCGGCGGCGCTGGCCGCACCCGCCTGCGCGGCGCCGCTGGCGGTGGCGCGGGCATTGTTCGAGGCCGGGACGTCCGCGCGCTTCCTCGACACGCCCGATGCCCTGCTGGCTCCGGGGTTCGCGCGGGTGATCGCGGCCGAGCGCGATTGCCAGCAGCGCGAGCAGGGCATCTGCCGGCTTGACCATGACCCCTGGCTGGACGGCCAGGATGGCGAGGTGGATGCCGAACCCGGCTACCGGTGGCGGGCGCAGTCGCCGGCAGCCGGCACGGTGGAGGTGCGCTTCCCGGTATGGGGCGAGCCGCACCTGACGCGGTTGGCGATGCGCCGCCAGGCCGACAGCTGCTGGCGGCTGGAGGACCTGGTCACCCACCGCGGGCAATCCATGCGCGCGCTGCTGGCGCGGCCGTTCCCCTGAGGCCGCCGGGGCGGCGTCGACGCCAGGGTCAGCGTGGGTGCCCGAACACCAGTTCGATCACGAACTGGCTGCCGAAGAAGGCCAGCAACAGCAGCACCATCGCGCTCAGCGTCCAGTGCACGGCCTTCACCCCGCGCCAGCCATGCCGGCGGCGGCCGATCATCAGCGTGCCGAACACCAGCCAGGACAGCACGCTGAGCACGGTCTTGTGCACCAGCTTCTGCGCCAGCAGGTCGTCCACGAACAGCACCCCGGTGACCAGGGTCAGGGTCAGCAGGCAGAAGCCGACGGTGATGGTGCGGAACAGCAGCGCCTCCAGGTCGGTCAGCGGCGGCAGTGCGCGCAGCCACGGGCGGAAGTCGCGCCGGCGCAGCGCCCGTTCCTGCAGCCACAACATGATCGCCAGCAGTGCGGCGATGCTCAGCGTCGCGTAGGCCAGCAGCGCCAGCCAGGCATGGGTGGCCAGCCGCCAGCCCAGCGCCCTGCTCGGTTCGTGGCCGTAGCCGTGGTAGGCCAGCAGCAGCAGCGCGGCCATCGGGAACACCAGCACGCCCAGCGCCGCCATGCGCCCGCGCGCGCCGACCACGGTGGTGAGCGCGGCCATGCCCAGCGCCACCAGCGACAGCGCGGCGAAGAAATGCATGTCCGGCCCGCCACTGGTGCGCATCGCCACCAGCAGGTGGTAGCTGCCGTGCAGCACCACCGCCGCGGCCGCCGGCCACAGCCAGGTACGCGACCCGGCGCCACGTTCGGCCGCCAGGCCATGGACGAGCAGTCCGGTGGACAGCAGGTACAGCGCGGTCGCGATGAGAACGATTGTCATCGACACAGTTTCGCATACGCGCCCGCTGCTGGCGATGCGCGCCGCGACGGGGCGGCGGCAGGCGCCGGTGGCCGCTATAATTTGGCCTCTTTGCCAACGTTCCCGCAGGTTGCACCGCATGTTCGAGTCCCTGACCCAGCGCCTTTCCGGCACCATCGAGCGCCTGCGCGGCCGTGGCCGCCTGACCGAGGAGAACATCCGCGAGGCGACCCGCGAGGTGCGCATCGCGCTGCTGGAGGCCGATGTCGCGCTGCCGGTGGTGCAGGCGCTGATCGAGAAGATCAAGGTGCGCGCGGTCGGCCAGGAGGTGCTCAAGTCGCTGACCCCGGGCCAGGCGCTGATCAAGGTCGTGCGCGACGAACTCACCGCGGTGATGGGCTCGCAGGCCACCGACCTGAACCTCAACGTGCCGGCGCCGGCGATCATCCTGATGGCAGGCCTGCAGGGCGCGGGCAAGACCACCACGGTCGGCAAGCTCGCCAAGCACCTGAAGGAAAAGCGCAAGAAGAAGGTGATGGTGGTCTCGGCGGACGTGTACCGCCCGGCCGCGATCGAGCAGCTGAAGACGCTGGCCGAGCAGGTCGGCGTGCTGTTCTTCCCGTCGTCGGCCGAGCAGAAGCCGGTGGACATCGTGCGCGCCGCCATCGACGACGCCCGCAAGTCCTTTGTCGACGTGCTGTTGGTCGATACCGCCGGCCGCCTGGCCATCGACGAAGCGATGATGGCCGAGATCAAGGCCCTGCACGCGGCGGTCAACCCGGCCGAAACCCTGTTCGTGGTCGATTCGATGACCGGCCAGGACGCGGCCAACACCGCCAAGGCGTTCGGCGAGGCGCTGCCGTTGACCGGCGTGGTGCTGACCAAGACCGACGGCGACGCCCGCGGCGGTGCCGCGCTGAGCGTGCGCTACATCACCGGCAAGCCGATCAAGTTCACCGGTACCGGCGAGAAGGTCGACGGCCTGGACGTGTTCCATCCCGAGCGCGTGGCCAGCCGCATCCTGGACATGGGCGACGTGTTGTCGCTGGTCGAGCAGGTCGAGCAGCAGGTCGACAAGGACAAGGCGCAGAAGCTGGCCGAGAAGGTCGCCAAGGGCAAGAAGTTCGACCTCAACGACATGCGCGACCAGCTCGAGCAGATGCAGAACATGGGCGGCATCGGCGGCCTGATGGACAAGCTGCCGGGCCTGGGGCAGATCCCCGAGCACCTCAAGCAGCAGGTGCAGCAGAGCAGGGAAGTGCCGCGCATGATCGCCATCATCAACTCGATGACCAAGAAGGAGCGCCGCAACCCGGGGCTGCTCAACGGCTCGCGCCGGGCCCGCATCGCGCGCGGCTCCGGTACCCAGCCGGCCGACGTCAACAAGCTGATGAAGCAGTACATGCAGATGGAAAAGATGATGGGCAAGCTGTCCGGCGGCGGCATGAAGGGCATGCTGCGCAACATGAAGGGCATGCTCGGCGCGATGGGTGGCAAGGGCGGCCTGCCGTTCCGCTGAGCCCGGTCGCGCGCGCCGCCATTGGCGCCGGCGGAGGGGCTCGGCGATGATGGCGGCTCCCGATTGGAGTGCGGCATGACCCCGGACATCCACCGACGCGTGGACCGCTTCTGCCAGCGCTTCGGCATTGAGCTGCCGATCCTGCTGGCGCCGATGGCCGGCGCCTGCCCGGTGGCCCTGTCCGTGGCCGTCGCCAGCGCCGGCGGCATGGGCGCGATGGGCGCGGTGCTGTCCACGCCGGCGCAGATCGGGCACTGGATGGACGACTTCCGCCGGCAGTCGCAGGGACCGGCCCAGGTCAATGTCTGGGTGCCGGATCCGCCGCCGGTCCGCGACGCAGCGGCCGAAGCGGCGACCCGCGCGTTCCTGCAGCGCTGGGGGCCGGCGGTGCCGGCCAGTGCCGGCGATGCCGCACCGGCCGATTTCGATGCGCAGTTCGACGCCCTGGTCGCGGCACGGCCGGCGGTGGCCTCGACCATCATGGGCGTGTTCTCCGCGGTGCAGGTCTCGCGCCTGAAGGCCGCCGGCATCGCCTGGTTCGCCTGCGCCACCACGCTGGACGAGGCCTTGCAGGCGCAGGCGGCCGGGGCCGACGCGGTGGTCGCGCAGGGCATGGAGGCCGGCGGTCATCGCGGTGCGTTCGTGGACGCGCGCGCCGAGGCGCAGACCAGTGGCCTGTTCGCACTGCTGCCGCGCCTGGCCGACCGCCTCGAGGTGCCGGTGGTCGCGGCCGGTGGCATCGGCGATGGCCGTGGCGTGGCCGCCGCGCTGCTGCTCGGTGCCAGCGCGGTGCAGCTGGGCACGGCGTTCCTGGCCACCGACGAATCCACCATCGCCGAGGCCTGGAAGCAGGCGCTGCCCGCGGCGGAACCGGAACATACCCGCGCCACCCGGGTTTTCAGCGGCCGCCTCGGCCGTGCGCTCGACACCGCCTATGTATGCGCCGCGGAAGCGGCCGATGCGCCACGCCCGCAGCCGTACCCGGTGCAGCGCGGCCTCACCGCCGGCATGCGCCGGCATGCGCAGGCCGACGACCGGCTGGAGGCGATGCAGGCCTGGGCCGGGCAGTCGGCGTGGATGGCGCGGCGCGGCCCCGCCGCCGGCGTGGTGCGGGCGATGTGGCAGCAGGCCCAGGCGCTGCTGTGAACGCGGTGTCCTGCAACGGCGAACCGGTCGATGCCGGGCTGCTCGACGCGGCGCTGGTCAATTACGGGCACTTCACCTCGCTGCAGGTGCGCGCGGGTGCGGTGCAGGGCTGGGCGCTGCACCTGCGGCGGCTGCAGCAGGGCACGCGCGAACTGTTCGATGCCGAACTGGACGAAGCGCGCCTGCTCGACTGGCTGCGGCAGGCACTCGTGGCGCGGGGCATGCAGGATGCCTCGCTGCGCATCACCGTGTTCTCGCGCGCGTTCGACTTCCGCCAGCCGCTGCTGGCGGTGCCGGTGGACGTACTGGTAAGCGTCGCGGCACCGGCGACGGTGCCCGGCCAGGCCCGGGCGGTGCTGCCGGTGTGCTACCAGCGCGAGCTGCCGCAGCTCAAGCATGCCGGCACCCTGCCGCTGTTCCAGCAGCGGCGCCTGGCGATGCGCCGGGGTTTCGATGACGCCCTGTTCGTCGATGCGGCCGGGCGGATCAGCGAGGGCAGTACCTGGAACATCGCCCTGCTCGTCGGCACGGAGGTGGTATGGCCGCGTGCCGAAGCACTGCGCGGCACCGCCGAACAACTGCTCATCGCCGGCCTGGAGCGGCTGGGGCAGGCGCAGGCGTGGCGGGAGGTGCCGCTGGACGCCTTGGGCGGCTTCCGCGCGGCGGTGGCCTGCAACGCCACCGGGATGTGGCCGTTGGCGCGGATCGGCGACTGCCGGTTCGCGGATTCGGAGACGCTGCTGGGACAACTGCGGCACGCCCTGGCGCAGACGCCCTGGCAGCCGCTGTGAACCGGCCTGTTCAGGCAAGGCAGGGGGCGGGCTTGGAATGGGCCGGGGGCGCGGCTATAATCGCCGGCTTACCGCGCCATCCTGGCGACTGGGCTACAAAGGAAAAACCACCATGGTCAAGATTCGACTGACCCGCGGCGGCGCCAAGAAGCGTCCGTTCTACCACATCATCGTCACCGACGTGCGCAGCGCCCGCGACGGCCGCAACATCGAGCGCGTCGGCTACTACAACCCGGTCGCCCAGGGCGCCGAGCAGCGCGTGGTGCTGGACATCGCCGCGGTCGACAAGTGGGTCGCCAACGGCGCCCAGCTGACCGACAAGGTTCGCAACCTGTACAAGGAAGCGACCAAGGCCCAGGCCGCAGCGGCCTGATCCTGGCGGGCCGCGCGCGAGCGCGGCCCGACTGCTTTATGAAGAAAGATTCCGAGCGCCGGATCCTGCTGGGCAGGGTGACCGGCGCTTTTGGTGTGCGCGGCGAGCTCAAGCTCGAGTCCTGGACCGAGCCGCGGCTGGCCATTTTCAACTATCAGCCCTGGATCCTGCGCAGCCCCTCGGGGCAGGAGTCGCAGATCACCGGCGTGCGCGGCCGCGAGGCCGGCAAGACGCTGGTGGCGACCTTCCCCGGGGTGGACGACCGCAACATGGTCGAGGCCATGCGCGGTACCGAGATCCATATCCCGCGCAGCGCGCTGCCGCCGCCCAGGCCGGACGAGTACTACTGGGTCGACCTGGAGGGCCTGGACGTGCAGACCGTGGACGGCGTCAGGCTGGGCCGCGCCTCGCACCTGTTCAACACCGGCGCCAACGACGTGCTGGTGGTGCGTGGCGACCGCGAGCGCATGGTGCCGTTCGTGATGGACGATTTCGTCAAGTCGGTCGACTTCGACGCCAACCTGATCGTGGTCGACTGGGATCCGGAGTTCTGACCCCGGTGCGCATCGACGTCATCACCCTGTTTCCCGAGTTCATCGCGCAGTCCGCCGCGCTGGGCGTGGTCGGCCGCGCGCAGGAGCGCGGCCTGCTCGACCTGCATGGCTGGAATCCACGCGACCATGCCGAGGGCAACTACCGCCGCGTGGACGACCGCCCGTTCGGTGGCGGCCCGGGCATGGTGATGCTGATCGAGCCGCTGCGCGCGGCGCTGGCCGCCGCGCGCGCTGCCGACCCGACCCCGGCGCCGGTGATCTACCTGAGCCCGCAGGGCCAGCCGCTGACCCAGGCCAAGGTGCGCGAACTGGCGGCACTGCCGCGGATGATCCTGCTGTGCGGCCGCTACGAAGGCGTGGACGAGCGCTTCCTGGCCGCCGAGGTGGACCAGGAGATCTCCCTCGGCGACTACGTGCTGTCCGGCGGCGAACTAGGCGCGGCGGTGATCGTCGATGCGGTGACCCGGTTGCAGGACGGCGCGCTGAACGACGCCGAATCGGCGGTGCAGGACAGTTTCGAGGGCGACGGCCTGCTCGATTGCCCGCACTACAGCCAGCCGGCCAGCCATGCGCTGGGCGACGTGCCGGAAGTGCTGCGCTCGGGCAACCATGCCGCGATCGCCCGCTGGCGCCGGCAGCAGTCGCTGCTGCGCACGGCGCTGCGCCGTCCCGACCTGCTGGACGAAGCCCGCCTGGGCAAGGCCGACCGCAGGCTGCTGGACGAGGCCCGGCAGGCCCTGGTCGCCGGAGGGGATGACCCTACTGGCGCCGGGGACGGCGCATAGGCTAGAATTGCGGATTCCCATGGTCCCAGTGCCATGCGGACCGCCAGAACAACAATCGTGCAGCGCAATCCGGCGACTGCATCAGCCCAAGTTGTCGACCCGACACGTCCACCCGAATACATCGGTGCAATCATGAGCAAGCTGAACAAATCCATCGTCGCGGACTTCGAATCCGCCCAGATCACCCGCGAACTGCCGAAGTTCAGCCAGGGCGACACCGTTGTCGTCAACGTCAAGGTCAAGGAAGGCAACCGCGAGCGCGTGCAGGCCTACGAAGGCGTCGTGATCGGCACCAAGAACGCCGGCCTGAACTCCTCGTTCACCGTGCGCAAGATCTCGCACGGCTACGGCGTCGAGCGCGTGTTCCAGACCCACAGCGCGCTGATCGACTCGGTCGAAGTCAAGCGCCGCGGCAAGGTCCGCGCCGGCAAGCTGTACTACCTGCGTGGCCTGGAAGGCAAGGCTGCCCGCATCAAGGAAGACCTGGCCGCCGCTGCGCAGGCCAAGGCTGCCCGCCAGGCCGCCAAGTCCGCCGAGTAATCCCGCCGCGGGCTTCGCGCCCGTCGCCGCGCAACGGCCGCCTTCGGGCGGCCGTTTGCGTTTGCGTGCCCGTGAAGTGCCGCCGTGAGCGGACTGGCCCGCGGCCGCCACTGCCTGCAGCCGGACGGTATCCGGCCGGCACGGATGGGAGCCGGCACCGGGCCAGGCGCTGGAGGAGGAGGGCGGGGAAGTCCGCCGGGCGATGCCCGGGGTGGCGCGGGGCCCGGTTACGCTGCCGGTTCGGCGACGACCACGTCGATGCCGCGGCGCTGCAGGCCTTCGCGCGTGGCCTCGTCTATGCCGGCGTCGGTGATCACCGCATGGATCTGGTCCAGGTAGGCGATGCGGTGCAGGCTGACGCGGCCGAACTTGGAGGCGTCGGTCAGTACCACGATGCGCCGCGCGCGTTCGACCATGCGGTGGTTCAGGCGCGCCTCGGCCTCGTCGTGGGTGGTCAGGCCGAACTGCAGGTCCAGGCCATCGACCCCCAGGAACAGGGTGTCGAAGCTGTAGGGATTGAGGCTGGCCTCGGCCTGGCTGCCCTGCAGCGACAGCGACTGCTTGCGCAGCTGGCCGCCGGTGAGCAGGACGTTGACGCCGGCGGCGTTGGCCAGCTCCCAGGCGATGTTCAGGCCGTTGGTCATCACCGTCACGTCGCGGTGCCCGCGCAGGTGGCGGGCCAGGGTCATGGTGGTCGAGCCGGAGTCGATGATGATGTTGTCGCCGGGCTGCACCAGCTGCGCCGCGCGCGCGCCGATGGACTCCTTGAGCGGCAGGTTCAGCGCATCCTTTTCGTGGATGTCCTGCTCCTGCGGCGGCGTGCGCACCAGGGTGGCGCCGCCGTGGGTGCGCGTGGCCAGGCCCTGTTCCTCGAAATGGCCCAGGTCGGTGCGGATGGTCACCGCCGACACGCCGTAGCGGCCGACCAGATCGGCGACCTGCACCGAGCCCTGCTCGAGCAGCTGCTGCAGGATCTGCTGGCGGCGGGAACGGGTGTTGCGCATGGCCATTTCGTACTTTCTCCGGGAAAGGTCGAGCTTAGCCGTTCGCAAGGTTTGGCGGGGCGGAACTTGCGTTGTGCCTGCGCGGGCCGGCGGTATTGGCCGCGCAGGCGCGCGCGTATTCGTCCAGGCACAGGCCGATGCGGTGCCGCACCAGGGCGCCGGGGGTATTGGCCAGCGTGCCTTCGCGTACCGCGCGGAACTGTTCGGGCAGGTACTGGCTGAGCAGCGCCAGCGGCGGCGCGTACCGTTCCAGGTTGGCGAACAGCGTGCGCACCGCATCCAGCAGCGCCGGTTCGCCCCAGTAGTAGCGGCAGCGGTCGCTGAAGGCGAACGCGCGCAGCCGCCGCAGCGTGTCCGCGTCGCCGTGGTAGTGCGCCTGCCAGTGCCGGGGCTGTGCGGTCATCACCTCGTCCAGCACCTGCGGCAGGCGCGAGCATTGCGCGGCCGGCAGCAACTCGGCTTCGATCGCGGCCAGCGCGAACAACGCCTCGCGGTAGGCGAAAGTCGCGGCGGGGCCGACCTTGAGGATGGCGAAATGGTCGCGCACCAGCGCATGCAGGCCGCTCTCGCGCTGGTAGTCGGTGGAATGCGCCTCGAACACGATGCGCGGCTGCTGCTCCAGGAAATCGGCCAGCTCGGCGGCGGCCGCGGCATCGTAGTCGTGCACGCTGCTGTGGTCGAAATCCACGCCCGGCTGCACCACCATCGCGATCACCCGCTGCCAGGCGTCGCGCAGCGCCGGGGTGTCGAAGGCCTGGCGGTGGATCTCCAGGGTCTGTGCCGCCGCGGCCGGCGTGGTCACCGCCAGCCCGGCTGCCAGCGATGCCTCGCCGCCTGGAACCGGTACTTCGGTACCGATCACGTAGACCGGCGGCGGCAGGCCATGGCTGGCGGCGGTGCGTTCGGCGATGGCCGCCAGTTCGGCCGAGCGCGCGGCGACGATGGCGTCGGGCAGCGGCACCGGGTCGTCGGCGCAGGACATGCTGCAGTCCAGGTGGATCTTGTGGAAACCGGCCGCGACATAGGCCTCGATCAGTACCCGTGCGTGCGCCATCGCTTCGGCCGCGGGCTGCTTCTGCCACGCATTGGGGCCGAGATGGTCGCCGCCAAGGATCAGCCGCCGGCGCGGGAAGCCTTCTGCGTCGGCCAGCGCCTGCACGTAGTCGCGGTACTGCGGCGGGGTCATGCCGGTGTAGCCGCCGAACTGGTCGACTTGGTTGGAGGTGGCTTCGATCAGCAGCACCGTGCCGCGACGGGCCGCCACCTGCAGCGCCGCGCGCAGCACCTGTTCATGGCTGCAGCAGACGCTGTACAGGCCGACGTTGTGGCCGGCGCGGTGGTCGGCGAGCAGGGACTGCAGAGGGGACATGGGCGTACTCACGGGATCAGGAAAAAGTGGGCTGGCAGGCGAGCAGGGCGGCACCGCGCGCCCCGCCGGCATCGCCGAAGCGGGGCGGCACGATCGGCGGCACCTGCACGCCGGCGAACAGGTGCGCGGCGATCGCCGACGGCAGCTGCTGGTACAGCGGCGCGTACTGCGACAGGCCGCCGCCGAGCACGATCACGTGCGGGTCCAGCGCCAGCACCAGCGCGGCCAGGCTGTGGCCGAGCAGGTCGCGGTGGATGTCCAGCGCCTGCCGCGCGCGGGCATCGCCGGCCTCGGCCAGGGCGATGACGTCGCTGGCGTTGCCGGCGCTGCCGCCCAGATGGCGTTCGATCATCGCCACTCCGCTGCCGGAGACATAACGCTCCACGCAGCCGCGCAGCCCGCAGCCGCACTCGAGCAGCGGCAGCCCGTGGCGCTGCAGCAGGTCGGCCGGCACGCTCCAGTGGCCCCATTCGCCGGCCAGGCCGTTGAAGCCGCCGATCAGCCGGCCCTGCACGCAGTAGCCGCCGCCGGCACCGGTGCCGAGGATCGCGCCGAACATGCTGGGGTAGCCGTCGGCGGCACCGCCATGTGCCTCGGACAGGGCGAAGCACTGCAGGTCGTTGCCGAAGCGCAGGGGCCGCTGCAGGCGTGCCTGCAGGTCCCGGGCCACGCACTGGCCGGTGAGCGCCGGCACGTTGGCGCTGAGCTGGCGGCCGCTGCGCCGGTCGCGCACGCCGGGCAGGGCGATGCCGGTGGCATGCGCGCCCGCGCCCAGTGCCGCATCGGCATCGGCGACCAGGCGTTCGACCGCCTGCAGAAAGCCAGGGTAGTCGCCCTGCGGGGTGGCGATGCGCTTGCGCCAGACCACCTGCAACGCCGCATCGCAGGCCACCAGCTCGGTCTTGGTGCCACCGATGTCGATGCCGTAGCAGGTGTCGGCGGTGGACTCAGCCATGGTGGATGGTGACGCCCTTGACCACGCGGTTGACGGTACCGTCGGGGAACGGATTGTCCGGCGTCAACTCCAGCGCGGCCGAGCGCCGCAGCGCATAGAGCTGCGCGAACGGCAGCCACGCCGGCGCCAGCCAGGCATCGGCCAGCGGTGGCACCTGCAGGGTGAAATCATCACCGGCGCCGATATCCGAATGCGGGCCGACCGACAGTACTTTGCCGGCCACGCCGTCGCCCCGCAGTTCTTCCAGCAGGTCCTGCTCGTAGCGGCGCGCCAGCGGTTGCACGCTGCGCAGCATCACCACCAGGGTGCGCGGGTCGAGGGTGGATTTGGGGCCATGGCGGAAGCCCAGCGGGGTATTGGCCATCGCCAGCACGCGGCCGGCGGTCAGTTCCAGCACCTTGAGCGCGGCTTCGCGCGCCAGCGCTTCCAGCGGGCCGCTGGCCAGGTAGATGACCCGCTCGAACGGCTGCGCCGCGAGCGCGGCCACCGGCGCGTCCCAGCGTTGCAGCCCTTGTCGTGCCAGCGCGGCAAGGTCGTGGATGCGCTGGCCGCGCTCGCTCCACGGCGCGCGTTCGAACACCGCCAGCGCCGCCAGCAGCATGCAGCTCAGGCTGCTGGTCATGGCGAAGGCGCGGTCGCAGCTGGCTGTCGGCATCAGCAGCGTGCAGGTATCGGCGCGGCCGGCGCCACGGCGCGCCAGTTCGCCATCGGCGTTGCAGGTGATGTCGAGGAAGCGGGCGTCGTCCACGTCGGCGCGCACGCGCTCGACCGCGGCCACGCTTTCCGGGCTGGAGCCGCTGCGGCCGAAGGACACCAGCAGGGTCGGGCGCTCGCGCTGCAGGTACAGCGCCGGGTGGGTCAGCAGGCTGGTGGTATGCACCGCGCGCACGTCCGCCGGCCACTGCGCATTGAGGTGGTCGGCGACCATCTCGGCGATGAAGCCGGAGCTGCCGGCACCGGTGAACAGCACGCGTTGCGCCGGATCGGACAGGCGCTGGCCAAGGAAGGCCTGCAGGCGCGGCTGGTCGCGTTCCAGGGTGATGGCCAGGGCGTCCCACAAGGCCGGTTGCTGGGCGATTTCGGCGGCGGTATCGGCTCCGCCCAGGCGCTGCCAGGCAGACGGGTCGGTAAGCAGGGTGGCGTCCATTCTTGGTTCCTGTTGGGCCAGCGCACGATCTGCTTTTTCTTTCGAAATGTCAAACATCGAAAGAAAAAAGAAAGAAATCTTTCGGCGAGCTGGAATGCCGGACCTGAACCGGCGAACGAAAGTTTTCCACGCACGGCCTTTCGTTGATGCATCTCGGGTGAAACAGGTGATAAGGAAAGTGGTGCTTTGCACAAACTTTCGTTTTATTAAAAAATCCTTATCTTTTGCTTTCATTTTGTTGACATCTTTCGAATTGCTGCCCTAGAGTCGGCGCAACGCCATTCGGATGCCCACCTGGGCCTGGGGAGCAAGGTGCACAACCGCGTACGACGTCTGCCACTGCCGGTGGCGCTGCTTTCCGTGCTGCTGCTGCCGGTGCTGCCGGTGCATGCCGAGCCGGTGGGCAACCTGCGCTCGGTCAGTGCCGGCGATGGCCGTGACGGCGTGCGCGGCTGGGATCTGCTCACCGACACCGGCGCGCGCATCCGCATCGAGCTGCCGGCCGCCGACATCGTCCGCGTACAGGCCGGGCGCAAGGGCAGGCTGAGCGGGGCCGGCGACAAGGCCGCGCCGATCGTGCTGCCGCAGCCCCGGGCCAGCGTGCAGGCGCACCTGGAACAGGATGCGCAGGAGATCCGCGTGCGTACCGATGCCCTGGTGCTGCACGTGCAGCGCCAGCCCCTGCGCCTGCGCCTGGAGCGGCTGGACGGCGACCAGCCGGTGGCGCTGTGGCAGGAACTGCAGCCGCTGGACCTGGACACCGCACAGAGCGTACAGGTGTTGTCTTCGCAGGCCGACGAGGCATTCTTCGGCGGCGGCCAGCAGAATGGCCGCTTCCAGTTCAAGGGCCGCGAGCTGGAGATTTCCTATTCCGGCGGCTGGGAGGAGGGCGACCGCCCGAGCCCGGCGCCGATGCTGCTCAGCTCGCGCGGCTGGGGCATGCTGCGCAACACCTGGAGCGATGGCAGCTATGACCTGCGCCAGCCCGACCAGGCCACGCTGCTGCACCGCGAAGACCGCTTCGATGCCTACTACTTCGTCGGCGCGGACCTGCCGCGGCTGATCGAGCGCTACACCCGCCTGACCGGGCGCCCGAACCTGGTCGCGCGCTGGGCGCTGTCCTATGGCGATGCCGATTGCTACAACGACGGCGACAACGTCAAGAAGCCCGGCAGTGTGCCCGAAGGCTGGAGCGACGGCTCCACCGGCACCACGCCGGACGTGGTGGAGAGCGTCGCCGCGCAGTACCGCGCCCACGACATGCCCGGCGGCTGGATCCTGCCCAACGACGGCTATGGCTGCGGCTACCGGCAGTTGCCCGAAACCGTGCAGCGGCTGGCCAAGTACGGCTTCAGGACCGGCCTGTGGACCGAGAACGGCGTGGACAAGATCGCCTGGGAAGTCGGCAAGGCCGGCAGCCGCGTGCAGAAGCTGGACGTGGCCTGGACCGGCCCCGGCTACCAGTTCGCGATGGACGCCAACCGCCAGGCGTTCGACGGCATCGTCGACAATTCCGATTCGCGCCCGTTCCTGTGGACGGTGATGGGCTGGGCCGGCATCCAGCGCTACGCGGTGGCCTGGACCGGCGACCAGAGCAGCAGCTGGGACTACATCCGCTGGCACGTGCCGACCCTGGTCGGCTCGGGCCTGTCCGGCATGGCCTACGCCAGCGGCGACGTCGATGCGATCTTCGGCGGCAGTGCCGAGACCTTCACCCGGGACCTGCAGTGGAAGGCCTTCACCCCGGTGCTGATGGGCATGAGCGGCTGGTCGTCGGGGGCGCGCAAGCACCCGTGGTGGTTCGACGAACCCTATCGCGGCATCAACCGCGATTACCTGAAATTGAAGATGCGCCTGACCCCGTACATGTACGGGCTGGTGCACGAGGCGGCGCAGACCGGCGCGCCGCCGGTGCGCGGGCTGATGTGGGACAACCCGCGCGACCCGCATGCGCGCGACGAGACCTACAAGTACCAGTTCCTGCTCGGCCGCGAGCTGCTGGTGGCGCCGGTGTACCGCAGCCAGGCCGCCAGCCGCGGCTGGCGCCGCGACATCCACCTGCCGGCCGGCGGCTGGTTCGACTACTGGGACGGCCGCCGCGTGCAGGCCGGCGCCGAAGGCCGCCGCCTCGACCGCCAGGTGGACCTGGCGACGTTGCCGGTGTTCGTGCGTGCCGGCGCGATCGTGCCGATGTATCCGTCCATGCTGTTCGACGGCGAGAAGCCGCTGGATGAAGTCACCTTCGACCTGTACCCGCAGGGCGACTCCAGCTACACGCTGTACGAGGACGATGGCAATACACGCCGCTACCAGCAGGGCGAATCCAGCACCCAGCGCATCCAGGTGCAGGCGCCGGCGCAGGGCAGTGGCCCCGTGCAGGTGCGCATCGACGCGGTGCAGGGGCAGTACCGCGGACAGCTGGCGCAGCGCCGCTACGGCCTGCGCGTGCTCAACCGACAGGCCCCGGCGGCGGTGCGGCTGGACGACCGCGCGCTGCCGATGCTGGCCGGCGCGGCCGCCTTCGACGCGGCCGAAGAGGGCTGGTACTTCGATGCCGGCGAACGCCGCGGCACCCTGCACGTACGCACCGCGAGCGTGGACATCCGCCAGCCGCTGCAGCTGCGGCTGGATTTCCCGCTGGCCGCGGCCACGGCCGACGACGCCTTCCCGGCGGCTCCGGAACAGGGCCGCGTGCTGCCGCCGGACAGCCTGCTGGTGGTCAACCGCCCGGCCGAGGAAACGGGCTACCCGCTGGAGAACGCCTTCGACGACGATCCGGCCACCTGGTTCCGCACCGTGCGCAACCAGGCCATCCGCACCGGCGCCCACGAATGGGTGATCGGCTTCGGCGAGCGGCGCATGATCGATGGCGTCGAACTGGCACCGCGCAACGACCAGCACTGGAAGCACGGCCAGGTGCGCGACTACGAGATCTACCTGGCCGACAGCAACGGCGAGTGGGGCGAGCCGGTCGCGCGCGGCCGCCTGCCGCTGAACGAAGGCCTGCAGCGCATCGATTTCCCGGCCCATGCCGGCCGCCTGCTGCGCTTCCGCGTGCTCGGCGTGCAGAACCCGGACGGCGACGGCGCCGCGCAGGCCACTGCCGCGCGCGCCATCGACGCGCTGCGGCCGCGCGACGTCGGGCCGATCGCGCTGTCCACCTTCCACATCCTCGAACAACAGCTACCGGAGCGGCCGGCACGGCAGCAATACCTCTCCCGGCTGCCGCTGCCGGCCGCGCTGGCCGGGCAGGTACAGGCCGACCGGGCGTTGCGTGGCGATGCCGGCATGCGCATGAACGGCCTGCTGTTCCGCAGCGGCCTGGGCGTGGGCGCGGACAGCCGCGTCGACCTGGCGCTCAGGGGCCGCTGGCAGCTGCTGCGTGCCGACCTCGGCATCGACGACGCCTGCCGCGCCGCCGGCGGCATGCAGTTCCAGGTCTGGGGCGATGGCCGCCTGCTGTACGACAGCGGCCTGGTGAAGGCCCCGGGCGTGGTCAAGCCGGAACTGGACATCCGCGGCCTGTCCTCGCTGAGCCTGCGCACGCTCGGTGCGCAGGGCAGCCAACCCACCCAGGTCTGTGGCAACTGGGCCAATGCCGTGCTGATCGGCGAGGAGGGCGACTCCGCCGAACTCGTCGCCCCATGACCCCCGCGTAACACCGCTGCTCCCCCAACACACCGACCACGGCCGTCGCGGCCGTGGAACGGGATCGCCATGCCCGCCATCCGCTGTTCCGTGCGTCACCGCCAGGAGAGAACCCCGATGTTGCCAGCCCGCCGCAATCCCACCCGTTGCCTGTTCACGCCGCTGTCGCTGGCCGTGGCCAGCGCCCTGATCGCCATCGCCGCACCCGCCCTCGCGCAGGATGCCGGCAAGGACAAGGAAAAGGAAAAGACCACCGAACTGGCCCGCGTCGAGGTCACCGGTTCCAACATCCGCCGCACCGACGTGGAAACCGCCTCGCCGGTACAGGTGATCAGCAAGCAGGACATCCAGAACATGGGCGCCCGCACCCTGCTGCAGGTGCTGGACAACCTGCCGGCCGCGCGCCCGGCCCAGGTCGATTCCAAATCGCTGTTCACCGGCTCCGACGGCGCCTCCCAGGCCAACCTGCGCGGCCTCGGCCCGCAGGGCACGCTGGTGCTGCTCAATGGCCGCCGGCTGTCGTACTACGGCGCGCCGTCGGGCTTCCAGACCCAGTTCGTCAACATCGACGCCATTCCCGCCGCCGCGATCGAACGCATGGAAGTGCTGACCGACGGCGCCTCCGCGGTGTACGGCACCGATGCGGTGGCCGGCGTCATCAACGTCATCACCAAGCGCAGCTACCAGGGGCTCGAGGTCAGCGGTACCTGGGACACCGCGCCGCGCTTCGATTCCTACGGCGAGAAGCAGGCCAGCATCACCGGCGGCTTCGGCGACCTGTCCAGCGACCGCTACAACGTCTACGCCAGCGTCAATCTGTACGAACGCAACGGCATCCCCGACAGCGAGTGGTACGACAAGAACCCGGCCCAGTTCTACGTCAACAATCCCGATTACATCAAGAACCTGCGCCTGGACACGGGCAGCGCGCCGGGGGTGTTCAACCCGGGCTATTACTTCGCCTTCGATCCGGTGACCAAGGCGCGCGTGGACGAAGCCGCGCCGGGCTGCAAGAACGTGCTGCAGGTGAGCAGCGGCACGCGCTGCATCTGGCAGACGTGGATGAACCGCCAGATCAACGGCGGCGCCGATTCCCGCCGCGTGACCGCCTATGTCAACGGCCATTTCCAGGTGAGCGACGCCACCGAGGCGTTCGCCGAGGTCACCTACACCGACATCGACCTGCGCGCCAACGGCGGCACGCCGCGCGCCTACGGCACCACCACCGGCAACCCGCAGAGCTGGTTCTCGCGCAACACCGGCAACACGGTCAACCAGTTCCTGTATCCGTTCCTCGGCCCGAACAACGAGTACAACCACGCCAGCCCGGAGCTGAAGGCGCTGATGGGCGGCGTGGTCGGCCTGGGCTACCTGCTGCAGGACGTGGGCGGCAACCACTTCGGCCAGCGCAACACCGACAAGAGCTACCGCGCGGTGGCCGGGCTGCGCGGCAGCATCGGCGACTGGAACTGGGAAACCGCCTTCGCCACCGCCGGTTCGCATTCGGTCACCTACCAGACCACCAACGTCAACCTGCGCGGCTTCGAGAAGGCCTTCGGCCCGTACACCATCGACCCGGGCACCGGCCGGGTGATCATTTCCGACCATCCGGCGTACAAGTTCGGTGAGCTCAGCGAAGCCAACGCCGCGCTGATCCGCGAGGCGTTCCCGACCTTCGACATCCAGTCGTGGACCCGCCTGCATACCCTGGACGGCAAGATCGAAGGCCCGCTGTTCGACCTGCCGGCCGGCCAAGTGCGCGCCGCCTTCGGCTTCAACGCCACCCGCGAGACCTTCTATACCCCCGGCAACCAGGACGCCGCCAACGGCCTGATCACCCAGCAGGGCGGCTCGTGGTTCGACGGCAAGCGCAACACCTACGCGCTGTTCTCCGAGGCCGTGGCGCCGATCACCGACAAGCTGGAACTGGACGCCGCGCTGCGCCTGGACAAGTACCCGGGCTTCAGCGCCAACCTGGCGCCGAAGATCGGCCTGAAGTACCAGGCGCTGCCGCAGCTGATGCTGCGCGGTACCTATTCGGAGGGCTTCCGCGCGCCCAGCCTGGCCGAGTCCGGCACCGGTGGCGTGTACGCGCAGATCGGCGGCTACCGCGACGAGACCCGCTGCGCCGAGACCAACGCCATCGCCGGCCTGCTGCGGCAGTCGGCGCGCGGCGTCGACAAGGACCTGGGCAACAGCCTGTGGAACAGCGACTGCAGCCGCAACGTGGCGCGCATGACCCAGCCCAACCCCGACCTGAAGCCGGAGAAGGCCAGGATCGCGACGCTGGGCTTCGTGCTCGAGCCGACCGACTGGCTGTCGCTGTCGGCCGATTACTGGTTCGTGTACCGCCGCAACGAGATCGTCGCGCCGGACTACAGCAAGCCCGAGGAGATCAGCGCGCAGACCCGCTTCCCGATCACCGAGACCGACCTGGCCAACCTGGCCGCGCTGGCCAGCATGTGCGCCGACCCGGCCAGCGGCGTGACCTGCCCGACCACCCTGCCGGGCTACAGCACCGGCAACGTGGCCAGCGTCATCGGCCAGTACAAGAACCGTGGCCGCACCCTGATCGACGGCCTGGACGTGGACGCCCGCGGCCGCTTCGAGCTGGGCGAGTGGGGCCGGCTGAACGTCGGCGTGGCCGCGACCATCGCCAACCGCAACATGTACAACTCCGACGACGCCGACGGCTGGTACTACGGCAACTTCGTCGGCTACTACAACAACCCGCGGCTGCGCGCCACGTTCAACACCAACTGGACCTACGGCAACTGGGACACCGGCTTCTACATCAACTATGTCGGCGGCACCAAGTGGGCGTACGACCGCATCGATGCGCAGGACAACAACGCCGAAACCTGTACCGGCAGCTATGTCGACGTGTCGCCGGGCCAGTGCTCGGGCGCGCCGGCCTGGTGGACGGCCAACCTGAGCGTGAACTGGCGGCCGGTCGAGAAGCTGAGCGTGGGCGTGACGGTGAAGAACCTGTTCAACCGCCTGCCGTTCTACGATCCGAACGACTGGATGAACTTCGCCGGCTACACCAACAACTTCGGCCGCATCTACAGCGTGACCGCCACCTACCGGTTCTGATGCTGCACCGTTGCGTGCTCCCCTGCGTGCATGGCATGAAGGGGAGCACGCCTGCTTCGCCCGCGCGGGGCGTGCCATGGCGGCCGCACCGGGCGTGATTCCAAGCCAAAGAGGACATGCAATGAAACGCAGGGAATTCATCCTGGCCGGCGCCGCGCTGGCCGCCACCAGTCTGTTGCCGGAGACCCCGGCCTGGGCGCGCGGACGCAAGGTGCGGCTGGGCATGATCGGCACCGGCATGCGCGGCCAGGTGCTGCTCAAGGAGCTGCTGCGCCGCGACGACGTGGACATGGTGGCGCTGTGCGACATCGAGCCGGTCATGCTCGGCCGCGCCACCGCCATGGCGGCCAAGGCCGGCAAGCCGGCACCGAGGACCTACGGCGCCGATGGCGATGCCAATGCCTGGAAGCGCCTGCTGGAGCAGCGTGGCCTGGACGGGGTGATCATCGCCACGCCGTGGGAACTGCACGCGCCGATGGCGATCGCGGCGATGCAGGCCAAGGTCGCGGTCGGCTGCGAGGTGGTGGCCGGCATCACCCTGCAGGACCATTGGGACGTGCTCAATACCCAGTTGCAGACCGGTACGCCGTACATGCTGCTGGAGAACGTGTGCTACCGCCGCGACGTGATGGCGGTGCTGCAGATGGTGCGCGCGGGCCTGTTCGGCGAACTGGTGCACCTGCAGGGCGGGTACCAGCACGACCTGCGCGCGGTGAAGTTCAACGACGGCAATCCCGACCACCCCTACGGCAGCGGCGTCGAGTTCGGGCCCAAGGGCTGGTCCGAGGCGCGCTGGCGCACCGAGCACTCGGTCACCCGCAACGGCGAGCTGTACCCGAGCCACGGCATCGGCCCCTGCGCGATGTACACCGGCATCAACCGCGGCAACCGCTTCACCCACATCAACGCCTTTGCCAGCAAGGCGCGCGGCCTGCACGAATACACCGTGGCCAAGAGCGGTGGCACCACGCACCCCAGCACCCGCGTGCAGTTCAAGCTGGGCGACATCGTCACCACCACCCTGGCCTGCGCCAACGGCGAAACCATCCTGCTGCAGCACGACACCTCGCTGCCGCGCCCATACTCGCTGGGCTTCCGCGTGCAGGGCACCTAGGGCCTGTGGATGGACCTCAACCACGGCATCCACATCGAGGGCCGCAGTCCGCCGCACGAGTGGGAGGATTTCAAGGCCTACCAGGACCAGTACGAGCATCCGCTGTGGAAGCAATACGCCGACACCGCCGCCGGTGCCGGCCACGGCGGCATGGACTGGTTCGTGATCCACGCCTTCGTCGAGGCGCTGAAGGCGCGGGCGCCGATGCCGATCGACATCTTCGACGCGGTGACCTGGAGCGCGATCACGCCGCTGTCCGAGCAATCCATCGGCAACGGTTTCCAGACCCTGGAATTCCCGGACTTCACCGGCGGCCTGTGGCAGCAGCGCAAGCCGATCTTCGCGTTCGACGGGCGCTACTGACCGCTGCGGGAGCGCACTGCGGTGCGCTCCCATGCCGGGCCGTCAGGACCTGCCGGGCTGCGCATCGACATCGGCCCCGGCATCGGCGTCCGCCACCGGTGACGGCGGGCAGGCCGGCACTTCGGCCGGCGTCGCCAGCTCCCCGGCATGCGCCGGCGGCGACATCATCCTGGCCCTGCGCCAGCCGCCCCAGCGGTAATAGGCCAACGACAGCAGCATCGACACCAGCGAGCTGACCGGGAAGCTCCACCAGATCGCGTCGGCACCCAGCCGGGGTTGCAGCAGTTCGGCGAACGGCACGCGCACGCCCCATAGCGAGGCGGCCAGGATCAGCAGCGGCGCGATCACCGCGCCGGTGGAACGCACCACGCCGGAAATCACGAAGCTCACGCCGAAGAACAGGAACGACCACACCGCGATGTGGTTCAGGTGGCGCGCCACCGCCAGCGCCTGGCTGCCGTCGGGCAGGAACAGCGCCAGCGAGTGCCGGTCCAGCAGGATCAGCGGCAGGATCAGCACGCCGGTGAGCAGGAAGTTGAACAGCACGCCCTTGCGCGCGGTGCCGCGTACCCGGCTCCAGTGGCCCGCGCCCACGTTCTGCGCAGCCATCGACGAGCACGCCGCGCCGATCGCCATCGCCGGCATCTGCACGTAGGTCCACAGTTGCAGCGAGGCGCCATAGGCGGCGGCGGTATCGGTGCCGTAGTCGTTGACCATGGTCATCAGCATGATCATCGACAGCGAGATCAGCACCATCTGCAGGCCCATCGGCACGCCCTTGACCACCAGCGCCCGCAGGATCGGCAGGTCGATGCGGAACAGCGCCATGTCCTTGCGCCCCAGCCACAGCACGTGGCCGCGCTGACGCATGTAGGCCAGCAGGCCGAGCAGCGACAGTGACTGCGCCAGCAGCGTGGCCCAGGCCGCGCCGGCGATGCCCAGCTGCGGGAACGGGCCGATGCCGAAGATCAGCAGCGGGTTGAGCACGATGTCCAGCGCCACCGACAGCAGCAGGAAGCGGAACGGCGTGCGCGAATCGCCGGCGCCGCGCAGCGCCGCACCGAGGAAAGCGAAGGCGTACAGCGTGGGCGTGGCCAGGAAGATGATGCGCAGGTAGGTCTCGGCCAGCGGCAGCGAAACGGCCGGCGTGCCCATCGCCGCCAGCAGCGGGTGCGCCATGAACCAGCCGGCGATGGCGATCAGCACCGAGATGCCGATGAAGAAGGTGGCACTGGTGCCCATCACCCGCCGCGCCTGGGCCACGTCGCGGGCGCCCATGGCCTGGCCGATCAGGATGGTGGCGGCCATGCCGATGCCGAACACCGAGCCGATCAGGAAGAACATGATGTTGTTGGCGTTGGCCGTGGCGGTCAGCGCCGCTTCGCCGAGGAACTTGCCGACCCAGATCGCGTTGACCGAGCCGTTGAGCGACTGGGCGATGTTGCCGGCCAGGATGGGCAGGGCGAACAGCAGCAGGTTGCGCCCGATCGGGCCTTCGGTCAGCGAGCGGGAGGCAGGGGCGGGGGCGGTCATGGGCGGCGGTCGGCGGCTGAATGCGGACACTAGCACCGCCGGTGTGACGGTGGCCGCGGGTGTCGCTACGATGGTGCCCTGATCTCCCTGCTGGAGGGAAGACGATGCTGAAACAACTGTGTGGCTTGGTCGCGGTGCTGGCCTTGTCGGCCTGCGCCAACTCCGAGCGCCTGATGGACGCCAATGTGCGCCCGTCCGACCATGCCGACTGCCTGGTGGGCACCGAGCGCGGCGAGCCGGTGGCCAAGGGCGTCTCACCGTCGATGCGCAGCCGGCGCTGCAACCCCGACGACCTGAACTGGAGCAGCGACCAATCGCGCAAGGATGCGATGGAAGTGGATTTCAAGAAAAAGCATGACTGAAACGCAACACGGGCCGGCGGCGATCCGCCTGGATGTATGGCTGTGGGCCGCGCGCTTCTTCAGGACCCGCAGCCTGGCCAAGCACGCGGTGGAGACCGGCAAGGTCGAGATCGGTGGGCAGCGCCCGAAATCCTCGCGCGCGGTCCGCATCGGCGACGCATTGCGCGTGCAGCGCGGCGAGGAGATCTTCGAGATCGGCGTGCGCGGCCTCAGCGACACGCGCGGGCCGGCTGGAGTGGCGCAGGCGCTGTACGAAGAGACCGACGCCTCGCGCAGGGCACGCGAGGAACAGCGGCTGCAGCGCGCCGCCGCGCGTGACGGCTACCTGCCGCCCGAGCACAAGCCGGACAAGCGTGCGCGCCGGTTGATCCGCGCGCTCGGCGACATCGACGCGCTGTAGGGCGCGGCTGCATGGCGCAGGCCCGCAGGCCTGCGCCGGTGCCGTACCACCAGCGACGCCGCGGGCAGCGCCCGCCCGCCGGGGCGGTGGCTCAGCGCTTGCCGCTGCCCAGCAGGCCGCTGCCGAGCCGGATCAGGTCGGATACACCGAGCTGGCCGTCGCCGTCCTGGTCGAGCAGGCTGCCGAGCAGGCCGCCGGCAACACCCCCCTGCTGCACCACGTGCTGTTTTTCCTGGCCGAGCATCCGGCCCAGGCCGTCGGCATCGACCTGCGCCTGGTCGCCCGCGGACATGCGCTGGGCCAGGTAGGCCATCACCACCGGCGCGAGGATCCTGAGCAGTTGCCCGGCACGGTCGCTGCCCAGGCCGGTGGCCTGGGCCAGGCCGGCCTCGGCACGGCCCTGGCTGCCGCCGAAGATGTGGCCGAGGATGCCGGCGCCGTTGGTGGCCGGGCTGTTTCCGCCGCCAAGCACCGCCCCAAGCACGCCGCCGATGTCCAGGCCGCTGTGGTTGTCCTGCAGCGCCCCCAGCAGGGCTTCGGCGCCCTGCGGCCGGGCGGCGTTGTTGCCCAGTGCGCCCATCAGCAGCGGCAGCGCGGCGCTGATCGCGCCTGCGGCCTGCTGGCTGTCCAGCCCCAGCTGCTGGGAGACCTGCTGCAGCGGTGCGCCCTGCAACTGGGCAAGAAGATCGTCGGTGAGGCTCATCGGGCGGGTCCTGGCGGTGAATGTGCATGGCCATGGTAGCGCCGCCGGGGACGGGCATGGGCGGCCATGCCGGCGGCGGACCCGGCCGGACGGGCCCGGTACGTGCGCCGCACAGCCATGGGGCGGGGGCATTGGGCGCGGCCCGGCAGCGGACGCCCCGTTGAGCGCCTGTCGGGCGAGGGCGGTGGGTGCGTGGGGTGATGGGCCGGCCGCGGCGCAACCGGCCCCGCCCGCAGGCGGGGCCGGGGACGTTTACAGCACGATGTCTTCCGCGCCTGGCGTGGCCCTGGGGAACCCGGCTTCCGGCCGTGCCGGTGCGAACGGGTCCGCCGGGCCGCTTTCCGCCAGCTTCCTCAACGCCGCCGCGACACCGGCGCCATAGGCCGGGTCGGCCTTGCTGCAGTTGTCCACGTGGCGCTGCTTGATGAAGTCAGGCGCATCGCCCAGCGCGCGCGCGGTGTTGTCGAACAGGCGCTGCTGCTGCGCCGGGTCGTAGCTGCGGAACAGCGCGCCGGGCTGGCTGAAGTAGTCGCTGTCGTCCTCGCGGAAATTCCAGAAATCGGCATCGCCGCGGATGCGCAGCGGCGGCTCGCGGTACTGTGGCTGCTCCTGCCACTGGCCGTAGCTGTTGGGCTCGTAATGCGGCAGCCCGCCGTAGTTGCCGTCCACGCGCATGGCACCGTCGCGGTGGTTGCTGTGCACCGGGCAGCGCGCCGCGTTCACCGGGATCTGGTGGTGGTTGACGCCCAGCCGGTAGCGCTGCGCATCGGAATAGGCGAACAGTCGCGCCTGCAGCATCTTGTCCGGCGACGGACCGATGCCCGGCACCAGGTTGCTCGGCGCGAACGCCGACTGTTCGACGTCCTGGTACCAGTTGTCCGGGTTGCGGTTGAGCTCGAACTCGCCCACTTCGATCAATGGGTAGTCGCTCTTCGGCCACACCTTGGTCAGGTCGAACGGATGGAACCGGTAGGTCTCGGCATCGAGCTCGGGCATGATCTGCACGAACAGCTTCCATTTCGGGAAATCGCCGCGCTCGATCGCCTGGAACAGGTCGCGGCCGTGGCTTTCGCGGTCCTTGCCGCCGAGCACTTCGGCCTGGGCGTCGGTCAGCGCCTCGATGCCCTGCTGGCTGTGGAAGTGGAACTTCACCCAGAAGCGCTCGCCGCCGGCGTTGGTGAAGCTGTAGGTGTGCGAACCGAAGCCGTGCATGTGGCGGAACGTGCGCGGGATGCCGCGGTCGCTCATCACCACGGTGACCTGCATCAGCGCTTCCGGCAGCAGGGTCCAGAAATCCCAGTTGTTGCGCGCGCTGCGCAGGTTGGTATGCGGGTCGCGCTTGACCGCCTTGTTGAGGTCGGCGAACTTGCGCGGGTCGCGCAGGAAGAACACCGGCGTGTTGTTGCCCACCAGGTCCCAGTTGCCTTCCTCGGTGTAGAACTTCAGCGCGAAGCCGCGGATGTCGCGCTCGGCATCGGCCGCGCCGCGTTCGCCGGCCACGGTGGTGAAGCGGGCGAACATTTCCGTCTTCTTGCCGACCTCGGAGAAGAGCCTGGCGCGGGTGTAGCGGGTGATGTCGTGGGTGACGGTGAAGGTGCCGAACGCGCCCGAACCCTTGGCATGCATGCGCCGTTCCGGGATCACTTCGCGGTTGAGGTTGGCCAGCTTCTCCAGCAGCCACACGTCTTCCATCAGCAGCGGCCCGCGCGGCCCGGCGGTGCGGCTGTTCTGGTTGTCCACCACCGGCGCGCCGAAGGCGGTGGTCATGGGCGTGACCGGTGCGTCGCCGTGCTTCTGGGCGGGGGTGGTACGGGTATCGCGCTGCGACTGCGCGGCCTGCGCCGGCGTGGGCGCGACATGGTACGGGCAGGTGGGTTTGCTGTCGTTGCTGCTCATGGCGGGCTCCTGGCTGGCATCTGGAAACATCGTGCGACGACGATAGCTACGGGTGGGTGAAATGGAAAATCGAATGATCCGCTCGGAGTCATAGGCTCCGTCTATGGCGTGACGCGCCGGTTGCGCCGGCTGCCAGGGGTCAGTCGCGGTCGGGCGCGCCCAGCGGGAACAGCGGCCGGTAGGGCCGGGCTTCGGCGACGGCGCGGGCGAACGAAGGCCGGGCGAGCAGGCGCGCCCGGTAGTCGCACAGCGCGCGATGGTGGGCGGCGATGCGGTGCGTCCAGTCGGCGTAGAACAGCGCCGGTGCGGCGGCGCAGTCGGCCAGGGTGAAGGCTGCGCCGGCCGCCCACTGCCTGCCGGCCAACTGGTCCTCTAGCCAGGCGTAGGCCAGCTCCAGCCGTTCCACCGCGCTGGCCAGTGCATCGCCGGCCTTGCCGTCGTCGCCGCTCAGCGCACCGCCGACCGCATGCTGCACCGGACTCATCACGTGCAGGTCGAAGAAGCGGTCGAGGAAGCGTACTTCCAGCGCGGCCTCCGGGGCGTCCGGCAGCAGCCGCACCGGGCCGGCATGCCGCTGCTGCAGGTACTCGATGATGATGCTGCTCTCCACCACGCTGCGCCCGTCGTCCACCAGCAGCGGGAACCTGCGCAGCGGCCAGCGCCGCAGCCATTCGGCCGCATTGTCCGGCGTGTCCGGACCCAGCATGCGGAACTGGAACGGCGTGGCGTTCTCGTACAGGGCGATGAGCACCTTCTGGGTGTACGAGGAGAACGGATGGCCATAGAGCTGCAGCGACATGGGAGCCTCCGCGGCGGATGCCGGCGATGGCAATGTGGGCGGAATGCCGGCGCCGCGCAAGGGGCACGGGCGGCCATGCCGATGCCGTGGACGGCCGCCATCTGCCAGACTGCGCATCGCCCCCGAACCCTCCTGGACCGCCCCGCATGAGCGAACGCGCCACCCGCCTGCTGCACCTGCTGGACGAACTGCGGCGGCGGCGCAACCCGGTGCGCGGTGCGCAGCTGGCCGAACAGCTGGGGGTGAGCCTGCGTACGCTGTACCGCGATATCGACGCGCTGCGCGGGCAGGGCGCGGACATCGGCGGCGACCCGGGCGTCGGCTACCAGCTGCGTGGTGGCTTCCTGCTGCCGCAGATGATGTTCTCGGCCGAGGAGCTGGAAGCGATCGTGCTTGGCGTGCGCTGGGTGGCCTCGCACGCCGACCCGGACCTGGCCGCCGCCGCCGGCGCGGCGCTGGACCGGGTCACCGGGGTACTGCCGGAGAACCTGCGGCTGCAGGTGGAGACCAGCGGGCTGTACGCGCCGCAGTGGCACCCGACCGAGCCGGAGCCCTGGCTGCCGGCACTGCGCCGCGCGATCCGCGCCGGGCATGCGGTGCGCATCCATTACCGCGATGCCGAGGACCGCGCCAGCGAGCGGGTGATCTGGCCGTTCGCGATGGCCTTCCTGGCCGAGGTCCGGCTGCTGGCGGCCTGGTGCGAGATGCGCGGCGATTTCCGCCATTTCCGCGCCGACCGCGTGTTGGCCCTGCACGATACCGGCCAGTGCTACCCGGAGCAGCGGCACCGGCTGCTCAAACGCTGGGGCGAGCAGCGGCGGCAGCGCAAGGCGCTGGCTGCCGACTGCTGACAGCCGCTGTCAGCAGCCCCCGCGCACACTGCCGGCTCCCGCCACAGGAGCTCGCCATGCACACGTTGGTTTTCTACACCCACCCGTTCTCCCGCGGCCGCGTCGCGCGCTGGATGCTGGAAGAGACCGGCCTGCCCTACGAGGAGGTCATCCTCGATTACGGCACCACGATGAAGGCACCGGAGTACCTGGCGATCAACCCGATGGGCAAGGTGCCGGCGCTGCGCCACGGCGACAGCGTGGTGACCGAGAACGCGGCCATCTGCCTGCACCTGGCCGAACAGGTCCCGGACCAACACCTGCTGCCGCCGCCGGGTTCACCGGCACGCGGCGAATGCTACCGCTGGGTGCTGTTCGCCGCCGGTCCGCTGGAGTCGTTCATCAGTGCACGCCGGCATGGCGCGCTGGCACCGGCGAGGGAGGCGGGCTACGGCAGCGAGGCCGACCTGATGCACACCCTGGAAGGCGCGCTTGCAGGCCGGCGGTATCTGGTGGGTGACCGGTTCAGCGTCGCCGATCTGTACATGGCGGCGCTGCTTGGCTACTACATGCGGATGGGCGAGCTCGAGCCCAGGCCGGCGTTCGAGGCGTATGCGGCGGCGCACCTGCAGCGGCCGGCGGCACTGCGGGCCAACGCGCGGGACGATGCGCTGGTGGCGGCGCGGGCGGAGAGTGCCTGAGCGAGGCACGCTGCCCACCGTTGCCGTTGCCGTTGACGTTGCCGTTGACGTTGCCGTGCTTGTGAAGTTGCTCCGCTTTTGACTTCCGGATCCCCTTCCGCAGCGATGGAGCCGACGGACAAGACCCCGCAGGGGCGACGTGCAGGGACGCATGTCGTTTTTCGACACGACAGGGGCGAACCGGAAATAGGCGAAGCACTGCTTCGCCCCGGTGAGCGGGCTGGCGCCGTGAGGCGACTGCCCCGGCCCCAGCTGCATCGCAGCTGGGGCGTGTCGAAAAATCCCGGAGGTGGAGTGGACCCAGCCCGCGTAGCGGGTTGGGCGCGTAGGCAGGGGATCCGGAAGTCAAAAGCCATCGGGCAACTGCAGAATCACGGGCAACCGCAACCGCAACCGCAACCGCAACTGCAATTGCAGGGGCGTGCAGCCAGTGGGCGTGCGCTCACAGCAGCGACTTCATCCGGTACAGCGCTTCCAACGCCTGCTTCGGCGTCAGCTCGTCCGGATCGATCGCCTGCAGTGCTTCCAGTGCCGCCGAGGACACGGGCGCGAACAGGCCGAACTGCTGCGGCGCATCCAGGGCCTGTGGCGCCATCTGCGCGGCGTGGGTCTCGCCACCGCGCTGTTCCAGCTCGGCCAGGCGCCGCCGCGCCTGCGCCACGGTGGCACGGGGCAGGCCGGCCAGCGCGGCCACCTGCAGGCCGAAGCTGCGGTTGGCCGGGCCGTCCTTGACCGCGTGCATGAACACCAGCGTTTCACCGTGTTCCACCGCGTCCAGGTGCACGTTGGCGATGCCGCTGGGACCACCCTCGTGCGGTTCGTCGGCCAGTGCGGTCAGTTCGAAGTAGTGCGTGGCGAACAGGGTGTAGCAGCGGTTGACGTGGGCGAGGTGGCGCGCGACCGCGTCGGCCAGGGCCAGGCCGTCGTAGGTGGAGGTGCCGCGGCCGATCTCGTCCATCAGCACCAGCGAGTGCGCGGTGGCGTGGTGCAGGATGTAGCTGGTCTCGGCCATTTCGACCATGAAGGTCGACTGGCCCTTGGCCAGGTCGTCGCCGGCGCCGATGCGGGTGAGGATGCGGTCGATCGGGCCGATCACCGCGCGGCTGGCCGGCACGAAGCTGCCGATGTGGGCCAGCAGCACGATCAGTGCGTTCTGCCGCATGTAGGTCGATTTGCCGCCCATGTTCGGGCCGGTGATGACCAGCATGCGCCGCTGTGGGTGCAGGTCCAGGTCGTTGGGCTCGAACGGCGCCTCGCGCACCGCTTCCACCACCGGGTGGCGGCCGCGCTCGATCTTCAGGCAAGGCGCGGTGTCCAGTTCCGGCCGCGCCCAGTCCAGCGCCTGCGCGCGTTCGGCGAAGCAGGCCAGTACATCCAGCTCGCTCAGCGCGGCGGCGCAGCGCCTGAGCGGTTCCAGGCGCTCGCCGATGGTATCCAGCAGGCCTTCGTACAGCAGCTTCTCGCGCGACAGCGAGCGCTCGCGCGCCGACAGCACCTTGTCCTCGAAGTTCTTGAGCTCCTCGGTGATGTAGCGCTCGGCGTTGGTCAGCGTCTGGCGCCGGGTGTAGTGCACCGGCGCCTTGTCGGCCTGGCCCTTGCTGATCTCGATGTAGTAGCCGTGCACCCGGTTGTAGCCGACCTTCAGGTTCGCGATGCCACTGCTCTCGCGTTCGCGCGCCTCCAGGTCGATCAGGAACTGGTCGGCATGGGTGGACAGCCGCCGCAGTTCGTCCAGTTCGGCATCGAAGCCCTCGGCGATCACCCCGCCGTCGGACAGCTTGAGCGGCGGTTGCGTGGCGATGGCGCCGGCCAGCAGGTGCGCGCTGTCGTCGTGCGAGCCGAGCTCGGCACGCAGCTGCTGCAGGCGTGGCGAATCCAGCGCCTCCAGCTGCGCGGCGATCGCCGGCAGCATGCCCAGGCCGTCGCGCAGGGTGGAAAAATCGCGCGGGCGCGCCGAGCGCAGCGCCATGCGGGTGAGGATGCGCTCGATGTCGCCGAGCGCGCGGAACGACTCGCGCAGGTCGGCGTCGGCGCCGCGGTCGATCAGCGTCGCCACCGCGTGGTGGCGCTGCTGCAGTACCTCGCGCAGGCGCAGCGGGCGGTGCAGCCAGCGTCGCAGCAGGCGCCCGCCCATCGGCGTCACCGTGCTGTCGAGCACGCCCAGCAGGGTGTTGCGGGTGTCGCCGTCCACGCGCGTGTCCAGCTCCAGGTGGCGGCGGGTGGCGGCATTCATCGCGATCGCCTCGCCGGCGGTTTCCACCGCGATCGAGGTCAGGTGCGGCAGCCGTTGCTTCTGTGTTTCCTCGACATAGCCGAGCAGCGCGCCGGCGGCGGCGGTGGCGCGCGGCTTGTCGTCGATGCCGAAGCCGGAAAGGTCGTGCAGCTTGAAGAAGGCCAGCAGCTGGCGGCGGCCGCTGTCGGCATCGAACAACCATGGCGCGCGGCGGCGCACGCCGCTGCGCTGGCGCAGGAATTCCGGCCAGTTCTCTTCGTCCGGCACCAGCAGCTCGGCCGGTTCCAGCCGCGCCAGCTCGGCTTCCAGTGCGTCCTCGGTCTCGACCTCGTTGACCATGAAGCGGCCGCCGGCCAGGTCGGCCCAGGCCAGGCCGTAGCCCTGCTTGCTGCGCGAGAGCGCCATCAGCAGGGTGTCGCGGCGCTCGTCCAGCAGTGCTTCGTCGGTGACCGTGCCGGGGGTGACGATGCGCACCACCTTGCGTTCGACCAAGCCCTTGGCCAGCGCCGGGTCGCCGATCTGCTCGCAGATCGCCACCGACTCGCCCAGCGCCACCAGCCGCGCCAGGTAGCCCTCGTAGGCATGCACCGGCACCCCCGCCATCGGGATCGGCGCGCCGCCGGAGCTGCCGCGCTGGGTCAGGGTGATGTCCAGCAGCCGCGCGGCCTTGCGCGCGTCGTCATAGAACAGCTCGTAGAAATCGCCCATCCGGAAGAACAGCAGCAGGTCCGGGTAATCGGCCTTGGCCGCGAAGAACTGCTTCATCAACGGCGTTACTTGTGCGGTTGGTTGTACTTCTTTCGTATTCAATGGCTTAAGTGGATTTTTGGAGCAAGTTGTCTTGCTCATGAACATTATCGGTGTATGCCATTACTTGGTAGGTACTTCCCAAGTTGGAGCAACAGCTTACGCGTTTTTCCAATGCTCTTTGGTAGGGTGAACAAGGGCGCAAAACAGGCTCTGGGCAGCTGTGGAGTGTTCATCGGGTACCCATGCGGGACATGGCGACTTGAGAACGACTTCATTGACAGCGGTAGAGGGTAATGATCCCAAGTGGCCATTTGAACCGATTCGCCCCCCGGCGGACATCGATTTACCGACAATGACCGCGGCAGATCCTGCCTAGAGCATCATCCGCACTTCCCGCGTCGTCGGGAGCTCGGGCCATTCGCCGTTCGTCCAGAATTGTTCCAGCGCGCCGCGCACGATGTCCAGGGAGGTCGAGGCGCCATTCCGGTTGCCGAACCGCTGCTTGTTCATGGCTTGCAACCGGAGCATTTCCGTGTCCTGGGCATTGACCCGTTTCAGGAATGGCCAAGCCAGCAGGCGTACTGCCCAGGCCGGCGCCCAGCGGCCTTCGACATGCAGGGCGACGAAGACATCTGTCGTGTCCTGCGTCCGCGGCGTGAAGTGCAGGTCGATCAACACTCGGCTGCCGTTCGCATAGGCATATTCCAGCCGGGTACTGCCGGGTGCGGCGAAGTGCGCGCGTTCGACGATGCGTTTCGATTCGAACAGTCGATACAGCAGCCCGGATTGGGAAGGCATGCCGTGGTACTCGACGGTAAAGCCTTCTGCCGTGGTATGGAAACCGACGGTCGCCGGCACGCGGCGATCGTCGCGCCGGACCAGTCCGGCGTGAATGAAGTGCGTATGCATCGGGTCGAGGAAGTTCTCCATCGCGTCGACCACGTTGGCCGGCCAGCAGGTGCGCCACAGGAAGCGGCGTGTGTTCGGGTCGGTCGCTCGGATCATGGCATTGGGCTCGCTCGCGCCGGTACGACCCGGCCGCAGCCAGACGAAGCCGTCGAGCTCGCACGTGGCGAAGGCGTGGACACGCACGTCGGGCAGTGCGATATCCGGCGGCAAACCAGGGATATCGCACAGGCGCCCATCCGCACCGAACGACCAGCCGTGGTACGGACACGCCAGGCGATCGCCGGAGACGCGGCCGGCGGATAGCGGTGCGTGGCGGTGCGGGCAGCGGTCTTCCAGCGCAATCAATGCACCTGCGCCTGTGCGTGCCAAGGCCAGATGTCTGTCCATGACCGAAATCGCCATCGGCCTCGGCCCGACCTCGTCGGCGCGGGCCACTGCGTACCAGTGCGCGAACAGCGAGGGATGCCAGGGCTTCACAGACGGTACCTGCGCAGCAATGGAATGCCGATCCGGCACGTGGTCGATGACAGCGCATCGACCGCGATGCGCGTGCGCGTCGGAAGGTGGCGTGCGTAGACCGCGCTGTACTCGATCGAGGGCATGCCGCCACGGAGACGTTTGAAGCCTGCTGCACCTGCGCTGAAGTTCAGCCGCCAGCCGTGCTCGAGGCAGGCACGGTAGGCGCAAGCGGTCGTCAATCGATACAGTGCCGACTTTTGCGGCTGCGTTGTGTCATAGCCGACGATGGGCGCTGTAGCCGTGCGCCCCATGCGGAACAGGCCGATCACGCACGTCAGCCGGCCGTCGGCATCACGGAAGCCCTCGAACGCCAGCAGGCCGGCGTGGTGCCAGCAGCGCAGGAACGCCTCGCTGTACATCGGATTGAAACGCGAATACTTGCCGATGTAGAGCAGGGCATATAGTTCGGCGATGCGCGCGTAGTCAGTGTCGGTGATGTCCTGGTCCCGGCAGTGCCGCAACGAGGTCTTCCGCGGCAGCTCCAGATCGCGCTTCAAGTTGCCATGCATGCCGGCCAATGCGCCGATATCGGCGTACAGGTAAACCTGGCGGCTGGCGACGAGGCGGCAACCGGCCGCCTGCAGTGCCTCGAGCCAGTCGGCGTTGTCATGCTCGTTGAGCGAGCGGAACCATAGCGCATGGTGGGGCCAACGGGCGACCGCTTGCTCCAGCAATACACCGGGATCCAGCCACGCCCGCGGCGGGTACAGGTTGGTCGACAACAGCCAGTTGTTGATCGCCACGGCATGGTCGATTCCGGCCCAGCCCAAGGACCGCCCGATCGACGAGATCATGCGCAGCGATGCCGGCGCCATCCAGCCGGGAAGGTAGCGTGCACTCTCCTCAGCGGCGCAATCAGCGTAGGTGGTGCGTGGCGAACAGACCCACGCGTCACCGGCGCGGCCGTCGTGAACGGTCACGGGCAGGTCGCCGGCAGCGCAGCGGATCGTTTCGACGCGCGCATGCAGATTGGATATCAGCGTTTCCGTCGCGCGGCCGGCATGAATCGCCGCGAAGGCACGGGCGCGTGCCGCAAAGCTCTCCTCATCGGCGGCGGCAAGTGCGGTCATGCGCCCAGTGCCTCCAGTGGTTCGCCGTCCCATTCGATGTCGCGTGTCGCCGCCTCGCGCAGGCTGCAGCGCTGCAGGAGCGCCAGCCGTGAGTAGGAAGCCAGGTCGCCGATGCTGCCTGCCGGCGGCAGGCGATCGCCGGGTACCGAGATCACGTCATCCGCACGCTGGAAGTCTCTCAACCACTTTCCAAACCGTCGGTTCCTCACTGCCGCCGGCAACCCCGCCATCGTCATCAGTGCGGCGATCATTTTCGGCTTTGCGGGCCAAGGTTCGCGCAGATCGCCATCGCCGAGCAGCGCCGTCGGCAGATCCGCAGCGAACGGGAATAGGTGCAGACCGCTGGTCGCGCGCGGATTGCATTCCAGCGCCAGCGCTTCGCCGTCGCAGGTTTCGATCCAGTCGAAGGAAACCTGGCCGCTGTATCCGGTCCCGCGAACGAAGGCAGCGACGGCATCGTGGATCGCGGGCCGTCGCACCGGGTCGAAGTAATAGCTCGAGCTGCGCGCCAGCCGATATGCGGGGCGGTAGATCACGTGCGCCAGCAGCCGGCCGCGGTCGGCGATGGCATAGCTGCACAGTTCATCGCCTGCGACGAAGGCCTGCACGACCCAATCGCCCAGCGGCGGCAGCTCCGGCGCATCGCCCGTGATGCCATGAGGGTACAGGCGCACGTGCACGCCGAAGCGTGAGAATTCAGGCTTCACCACGACTGCTCGACCGCGCGCCCATTCACGTGCCTGGGCCAGTGTGCGCACGCGGCCGCTGGCCGGGGTAGGCATGCCGTTGCTGCGCGCGATGCGGACGAACTCCCATTTGCTGTGCAATGCCGCCAGCTTGTCGAATTCATCCACCGCGACGTGCAGTTCGCGTGGCAACGCGGTGCGGTGGCGTGAAAGATGCAGCGCTTCCTCGCAGGTCGGCACCAGCAGATCGATGCCCCGGGCGGTGACAGCGTGGTTGAGGTCGGCGACGAAGCCACGGGCGTCGTAGCGCGGTGACCGCAGCGAATGGGTCCCGGTGACCGAGGACGACCAGCCCGACAGGCGGCACGGAATGCTGTCGGCGATATGCACTTCCCAACCGTGGCGGTGGAAGCGGCGCGCATGGTCCAGTGCCACCGGTGCGCGGCCTCCGAGGATCAGGACCCGACATGTCATCGTTGCCGCTCCCGACGGGGACGCCACTCGTGGCAATGCGAAGGCACGATGCGCAGTCGCGGGGTGGTGCGATGCAGATCATGCAGCCGGGCGAGCGTATCGCGATAGGCAGTGGTGTCTCCGAGCCAGCCGGTGACCAGCGCGGGCGGTGGCGCATTGTCGCGAATCGCCTGCGACGACCAGCTGGCGTCCGCAACCAGGAAAACGGGGCCGTTTCCGTCATCGAACAATGCGCCGAAATGTCCGGCAGCATGGCCCGGTAGTGGCACCAGCAGCAGGCTGGCGTCGCCGAACAGATCGTAGCCATGGCCGAAATGGTCGAATGGCGGTTGCAGTTCCCGCGCCGGTCGGTCTTCGAACCAGTGCAGCGACGCGTGCTGTTGCCGTTCCAGCAAGGACGGCAGCAGGCCCACGCGCAGCGCACCCAGGCGGGAGCGCCCGTGCAGGTCGTCCCACGCCGCGCGCGAACAGGCAACGCGTGCGCCCGCGAAATCGGCCAGCCCACCGACATGGTCCCCATGCAGGTGCGAAACCACCACCCAGCCGATGTCCTCCGGTGCAACGCCATCGCGGTGCAGTTGTGCCGCCAGCGATTCGCATGGTGACAGATTGACGGGCGTGACCAGCCGATACAGCCGCTCCGGGAACCGCGCGGTGGCGTCCAGGAAATGTCCGGAATAGCCGGTGTCGAACAGGATCCGGCCGTGCTCCGGGTGCCGCAGCAGCGTGACCAGGGCGGGAAACTCGCACGCGCGCGGCGAAGCGCCCCGGCGGGTCGCCAGTTCGGGGTGTGTGCAATACCCGGCTTCGTAGAGCCGCCATTCAAGCGGGGCCATGGGTCTCCCACCAGCGTGCGAAGCGGGCGAGGCTGGCCTGCATGTCCGTGTGTGGGCGGTAGCCCAGTTCGCGCTGCGCGCGCGTGATGTCCAGTGTTTGCGAATAGCCGATCACGCCAATGCCGTAGCGGCTCAAGCGGGGTTCCGGCCGGCCAGCCCGCAGCCGGGACAGGCACTCGGACAACGTTGCCAGCGCCAATGCCGGTGCGCGCGGCACCGACACCAGCCTCACGTCGCGGCCGAGTGCGGCGAACAGATTTTCGAGCAGCGTACGCACGCGCACCGGCTCGCCGTTGCTGACGTTGTAGGCGCGGCCGTTGGCGGGCAGATCGGCATCCACGCAATGCGCCATCAGTGCGACGAGGTTGTCGACGTGGGTAACATCAATCAGTGCACGACCGCCGTCGACCAGCGGAAACCAGCCGCGTGCGGCCACGGCCATCAGTCGCGGCAGGATCGCGCGGTCGCCTTCCCCATATACCGCGCGCGGACGCAGGATCAGCGTCTGCATGCCATCTACGCACGCGTCGCGCACCAGACATTCAGACTCCCACTTGCTGCGTGCGTATTCGGTGATCCAGCGTGGCGGGGGAGTGAACTCCTCGCCTACGCCGAACTGGTCGCGGAACCGGAAGTAGATGCTCGGCGAGCCGAGGTGGACGAAGCGGCTAACGCGCTGGCGCCGCGCGGCGTCGAGCAGTCGCGCGGTCGCGGTCACGTTCGCCCTGCGGAACGCCTCGGCGGAGCCCCATGGCGCGGACAATGCCGCGCAGTGCACGACGACGTCGCATCCGGCGAGGAGCGGCTCGAGCGCGTCGCCTGCCAGGTCGGCGGCAACGGGCCGGATCAGGCCGTCGCCGGCAGGCAGCCGGGTCGGATCGCGGCCGGTGGCAATGATCTGGTGTCCGGCACAGGCCAACCGCCGCACGGCGTGGCTGCCGATGAAGCCGGTAGCGCCGGTGACCAGGATCTGCGCCATGCTCAGTACCTCAGTACCGCGCCGGCGAACGACAGGCCGGCACCGGAGCCGACCATCGCGAACAGGTCGCCGCGGCGCAGATCGCCGTGCTCTATCGCGTAGTGCAGCGCCAATGGAATCGATGCCGCCATCTGGTTGCCGTGCGTTTCCAGGATCCGCACCAAACTATCCTGCGGCAACCGCAATGCGCGTTGCAGGTGGTCCAGCGCTTTCACGCTGGCCTGGTGCGGGACCAGCCGCTTCAGATCCCCGGCCGCCACGTTCGCGCGGTCGAACAGCGCGCGCATGAAGCCGGGCAGCTTCTGCGCGGCCAAACGGTAGGTCGCGCGCCCGGACATCTCGAAGCGCGAGGCGGCTGAGAATTGTCCGGCGCCATCGGACAGGCGCACGCGGGTACCGCCGGCGCGCACCTGGCAGAACTCCGTGCCTTCGCTGTGGGTTTCCATGTGTGTAGCCAGCAGGCACGAAGCGTCACCTTTCCCGGCTGCTTCCACGACGACCGCGGCTGCGCCGTCGCCGAACAGGGCGGCGGTGTCCGTATCGTCCCAGTCGAGTCCAGCCGAAGCGACTTCGCCGGCGACCAGCAGCACGCGGCGGAACCGGTGCGTCGCGATCGCCGAGGCGACCAGGTCCAGTGCGACCAGAAAGCCCAGGCAGGTGGCGTTGACATCGAAGGCCGGAATACGGCTGCCCGACAGTCCCAGTCGCCGCTGCACCAATGCGGCGGTGCAGGGGATCGCCTGCTCCATCACCCCGGAAACGCTGATCACCGCATCGACCTGGTCGGCGCGCAGGTCGGCGCGCCGCAACGCATCCTGTGCCGCCTGCGCAGCCATCATCGAAGCCGGCTCGTCGGCGCCGGCGAAATGCCGGTAGTCGATCCCCACATGGCGCCGGGTCCAGCCGTCGGGCTTGCTCCACCGACGGTCGAACTCGTTCGAGTCTACCCGGCGCGATGGGATGTACTCGCCGGTTCCCAGGATGCGCAGCGGTATCGGATGCGGGGAGTCGTGGTCCATTCGACAGGTTCTTCGGTTGAGGTGAGCGAGAGCCTGTTCGACCCATCGAATGGCGGCAAGCAGCGGGAGCGCGGAGCGCAGGTGATGCCCGGGAAGGTATCAAATAGTGATACTTTTTGCGTCGATCAACTCGCTGGAAGGTCAATCATGTCGGGGTCAAAGCTCATCCTGCGCGGTATCCGTGAACTGCTGCGGGCGAGGGGCATGACCTATCGCGACCTTGCCGCACAACTGGGCGTCAGTGAGCCGACGGTGAAGCGCGACCTCAGCCGGGGCAATTTCTCGCTGGGGCGATTGGATCGCATCTGCGAAGTCCTCGGAGTCGGCATGGAGGAGCTGATCCGCGGCGATGGACAGGGCCCGGTCCTGTTGACCGAATTGAGCGACGTGCAGGAGCAAGAGCTGATCGCCGATGCCCGCTTGCTGCTGATCACTTACCTGGTGCTCAACGACTGGAAATTCGCGGAAATTATCGCCGCTTTCCACATCGACGAGAATGAACTGGTCTCGCTTCTGCTCAGGCTGGACGCGATGCGGCTGGTGGACTACAGGCCGCCGAACCGGATCCGCAAGCTGACCGCGCGCAACTTTTCCTGGCGCAAGGATGGCTCGGTCCATCGGTTCTTCATCGAGCACATCCTTCCGGAGTTCTTTGCCGCGCGTTTCGATGCACCGACCGATGGTTTCCACTTCATGGGCGGATCGCTGTCCGATGGTTCGATGCGCTATATCGCTGCGGAAATGTCCCGCCTGGCGCGCGAGTTCGATGCTCTCGCACGCCAGGATGCAGCCTTGCCATTGGAGGCGCGCAGTGGCTGCAGCGCAGTGTTCGCATTGCGCAGTTGGGAGTACTCCGCATTCACCAGGCTACGACGGGCCACCAATCCCAGCCAGTCCCGATAGCGGATGTGATCGCCCGTATTGACGGAACGGAGGGCTGTTGAAAATTGGCTCGGGGAGGGACCGGGTGCTGCATTCCCACCCTCACTTCGCCTTCTTGGCGGTGCCCGGCGACGAACTGCCGCATGACCCCCGCGCCCCTGCCGGTCCAGGTCGCCCGTAGGTAACCTGCGACATCCAGCACGCTGCGGCCGGCTTCCGTCGAGGAACGATGGCGGCGCCGGCAGCCGCGTGGCGGGTCAGTCGCCCGCGTCGAGGGTCCCCTCGGCCAGCGCCACCCGGGAGCCGTCGAGCAGGCCGCGGCTGAGTTTCCCGTTTTCGATGAACAGCAGTTCGCCGTTCTCGCCGTTCTTGATGCTGCTGTCGATGGCGATGACGCGACCGCCGTGGAACGTGCTCACGTGCGGCATCGAGGTATGGCCTACGACGATGCGCTCCAGCCCCAGCTGGTCGAGCAGGTTCTGCACGCCGGCGGTATCCAGGCGCCCGTCGAAGTAGCCGCGGTACCAGATCGGGCTGGTCTTGCCGTCGTACAGCGGCGCGGTGGCCGGATCGGCCTTGACCTCGGCCTTGGGGCGCCCGAGCGATGCCTGGTAGGCGGCATTGGTGGCGACCGGGTCCAGTGCCAGTTGCAGCGCCTCGGGCGAGATGCCGCCGTGCAGGAACAGCGTGCCGCCGACGCGCAGCAGCACCGGACGGGTGCGCAGCCACTGCCCGATCACCGAATCGGCGCCATACAGCTGCGGATAGCTGCGGCCGAGCAGCTGCGCGCTGCGCAGGTACTTGGGGTTGACGTAGCGCAGGTCGTCGTACAGCACCATGGTCTCGTGGTTGCCGAGTACGAAGTGCACCGCACCACCGGCCGCTGCGGCCTGCTGCTGCAGGCCGTACAGCAGCCAGAACACCTCGGTGACCTGCGGGCCGCGGTCGAACACGTCGCCGGCGATCACCAGGGTGTCGCGGCCCAGCGTCCACCGGTCCTGCTCATCGATGACCCCGTTGGCACGCAGCAGTTTCACCAGCAGGCCGTACTGGCCGTGGATATCGGACACCGCGACGATGCGCGCGGCCGGCGGCAGCAGCGCCGTGGCCACCGGCAGCGGTGGCGCCACGGCGACCGGGTGCGGATAGCCGCAGCGTGCCGCAACCGTGGCCTGCGCGTCGTCCAAGGCCTGCTCCTGGACCGCGTCGTCGCAGATCCAGCGGGCGTGCAGGTGGCCGTCCTCCCGGAATACGTAAGGACCGTCGGCATCGACATGCACCGGTTCGGTGACCGGCGGGGCGGCCAGCACGGGGGCACTGGCGAACAGCACGAAGCAGGCCAGGAGCATGCGGCGGAACGACGGATGGCAAGTCGGCATCGGGCTTTCCTGTGGCGGTGGCGGTCCGATCATGCCACGTGCCCAGCATGCGATGGCCGGTGCCGGCTCAGCTGCGCTGCAGCGCGATGCGTCCCGGCGCCTCGGGCAGCGAGCCATCGGCCAGCACCACGCGGTTGCGGCCACGCTTCTTGGCCTGGTACATCGCCGCGTCGGCGCGGGCCATGACCCGCTCGTAGTCCGGATGGCCGTCATGCACGGCCACGCCGATGCTGGTGGTGATGTCCAGCCCGCCGCCGTTGGCCAGCACCACCGGCGACTCGGCCACGCGCCGGCACAGGCTGTTGGCGATCACCAGGGCCTGCGGCTCGTCCACCGCCACCAGGACCACCACGAACTCCTCGCCGCCGTAGCGGAATACATAGTCGCTGCCGCGGGTGAACTGGCCAAGGATGGTGGCCACGTGCTGCAGCGCGCGGTCGCCCACTTCGTGGCCGTGTTCGTCGTTGATCGTCTTGAAATGGTCCAGGTCCAGCAGCAGCACCGCGAAGCTGCTTTGCGATTTGGCCGCCAGTTCGATTTCGCGGCGCAGCACGGTGGGCAGAAAGCGCCGGTTGAGCAGGTTGGTCAGCGTGTCGCAACCGGCGTCGAGTTCGCCGATGCGTTCGAACAGCATGCCCAGCAGGCTGCGGACCTGGCTGACGCGGCCGCGGATATCCTGCAGCTGGGTGGCGCGCACGCGGGCGTCGTTCTCGTCATGCAGGGTGTGCTGCAGGGCATCGTCGATCTCGCCGATGAGCTCGCAGATCTGCCGGGTCTCGGCGCTTTCGCCGAAGCTTGGCACGCCCTTGTGGGTGAACCACAGCCCGAACTCCGAGCCTGCCAGCGACTGGAAGCCGGCGGTGTCGCACTGGCTCGCCAGGGCGTAGAGCAGGGTGTTTTCCCAGTCCAGCAGCAGTGCGCGCTGGCGCTCGCGCTCGGTGCCCACGTTCTGCACCAGCGAGAACAGGCGGTAGGCGGCATCGGTACGCGAGGAGCGTTCGCGCGCGTTGGAATAGGCCAGGGTCATGCCTTCCAGCGCCATGTCGAACGAGGCGGTGAGGCTGGCCACGGCTGCGTGCGCGACCTGGCCGTGGCCCGCCAACGTGGCGATGGACTGGAACAGGCGCTGCTTCAGAACGCGGGTGCCGCGTGTCACCAGGTCCACGGGGATGCCCACGCGGGCGTGGACGTCGCCGATCACGCGCTGCGCGGCGATCAGGCCCTCCACGTCGTCCGGTGTGGCGCGCAGCAGGCCGTTCACCCAGCGTTGCATGGCCGGCTGCAGGCGCGTGCGTACCTGTTCATGCGACAGCAGGCGCGAGGCGCGCGGGTCGCCCATCATCACCTGGTAGAAATGCACCGCCATCTCCGCCGCGCCCGTTTCCGCCAGCGCCGCCAGCACCTGCGCCGCTTCGGGGCCGGCCTCGACCAGGTTCCTGCGCCAGTCGGCGGCAAGGCTGTTGTCGTCGTGGTCGGCGCGGGGAGAGGGGGTGTTGGGCATGGCGATTGCGGGGATGTGGCGGGGCGAAGAGACATTATCGGCCGTAGCCGCTACTGTTTGAGGGCTTATCCGCAACGGTCCATGCCAACGTGTCATCCAGCGCTTTTTCTTTCGCTTTCACTCCAGCGTGTGTGCAACTGCCGGATGTGATCCGGCTCCTTCGCGTTCAGGTTTACCTGCCGCATGGCGCTGCGCCATGTCGGTGATCAGTGCCGGGCCGTTTCCGTTGATGGCGGTGCTGGGTCTGGTCGCGGCCCTGATCGCCTGGTTGTTCGCGCGCGGGATGGCCAGTGCCGCCGATGGCGCGCGCCGCCGCGCCGGCGCGGTGGTGCTCGACGCGTTCCTGCTCGGCGTCCTGGGGGCGCGCGTGGCGCACGTACTGTGGCACGCGGCGGACTATCTGCCGCAGCCGCTTTCGATCATCCGCCTGGGCGATGGCGGGTATTCGGTATGGGCCGGGGTGGCCGTGGCGTCGGCCTATGCGTTGTGGCGGACCCGGCGCCAGGCTCTGCGCAGACCGGTATTGCTCGGGTTGGCCGCGGGCGCCGCGTTCTGGCTGGTCGGCAGCATGGCGCTGTTCGCGGTGCAACGCTCGACCATCGTCCTGCCCGACATCGTGTTGAGCGACATGCAGGGCAGCGCGGTGCCGCTGTCCGCCCACGCTGGCAAACCGCTGGTGGTGAACCTGTGGGCGAGCTGGTGCGGTCCGTGCCGGCGCGAGATGCCCACCCTGGCGCGCGCGCAGGCGGAGCACCCGCAGGTGGCCTTCGTATTCGCCAACCAGGGTGAGGACGCCAGCGAGGTTGCCGATTACCTGCGCGCCGAAATGCTGGCGCCGGGGAACATTCTGCTGGATCCGGAGTCGGAGCTGATGCGCCTGACCGGTGCGCGCGCGCTGCCGACCACGCTGTTCTTCGACGCCGACGGCCGGCTGCGCCGCGCGCACATGGGCGAGCTGTCGCGGGCCACGCTGGAAATGCGCCTGCGCGAGCTGCAATGACTTCCCGATTCCTCCTGCGAGATATGCGATGACCCGTTCCCGTCCCCTCCTGCTGTTGCTCTCGGCCTCGATGCTGGCGCCGGCCGCCTGCGCCCGCGATGGCGGCGCCGCGCCGCCGGCCTCCCCCCAGGCTGCCAGCACCGCCGCCGAGCCGGAGGTGGTCAAGACCCTGCGCGGGCAGGGCGTGGAGTTCATGGGCACGTTCGACACGCCGGTGGGATTGACCGGCTACGCCGGCGTCGCCGGGCAGCGTCCGCTGGCGGTGTACGTGTCCAGCGACGGGCAGCATGCGATCGTGGGCACCCTGGTCAATGCCAAGGGCGAAGACGTCGGTGCGGCCAAGCTCAAGGAGCTGGTGTCCGGGCCGATGGGCGCCAAACTGTGGCAGCGGGTCGAGGCCAGCCACTGGGTAGCCGACGGCAAGGCCGACGCGCCGCGCATCGTGTATGCCTTCAGCGACCCCAACTGCCCGTACTGCAATCGCTTCTGGGAAGCCGCACGGCCGTGGGTGGAGTCGGGCAAGGTGCAGATCCGGCAGATCCTGGTGGGGGTGATCCGCGAGGACAGCGCCAACAAGGCCGCGGCGATCCTCGGTGCGGCGTCGCCGGAGCAGGCGCTGCAGCAGAACGAGCGCGATTTTTCCCGCGGCGGCATCAAGGGCCTGGCCAAGGTGCCGGCCGAGATCGAGGCCAAGCTGCGCGACAACGAACTGGCGATGCTGGAGCTCGGGTTCCAGGGCACGCCGGGCATCGTCTTCAAGGACGCCGACGGCAGCGTGCAGACACGTTCGGGCCTGCCGCAGGGCGACGACCTGCAGGCGGTGCTGGGACCGCGCTGATCGCGGCACCAATGGGTTGAGCACGACGCTGCGGGCGGCGGTGATGTAATAGTCTCCGCCGCACCGGGCTGACTAAGCTGGCGGCGTCCTGCACGGAGCCCGCCATGAGCCACGACCACAACCACGTCCCCAGCGAGATACGCCACGAAAAGCCCCTGTGGTGGGCGCTGGCGCTGACCTCGTCCTACCTGGTGGTGGAGGTGGTCGGGGCGTTCATGACCAACAGCCTGGCGCTGTTGTCCGATGCGGCGCACATGGCCACCGACGCACTGGCGCTGGTGATCGCGCTGACCGCGGTGCGGCTCAGCCGGCGCCCGGCCGATGCGCGCCGCACCTATGGCTACGCGCGGCTGGAAGCGCTGGGCGCGCTGGCCAACGGCGGCCTGCTGTTCGCGGTCGGCCTGTACATCCTGTGGGAGGCCGTGGGCCGCTTCCGCGAGCCACAGGCCGTCGCTTCCACCGGCATGCTGTGGGTGGCCTGCTTCGGCCTGCTGGTGAACCTGATCGCCATGCGCCTGCTCAGTGCCGGCAGTGGCGAGAGCCTGAACGTCAAGGGCGCCTACCTGGAAGTGTGGAGCGACATGCTGGGCTCGGTGGCGGTGATCCTCGCCGCGCTGGTCATCCGCTTCACCGGTTGGACCCTGGTCGATCCGATCCTCGCCGTGCTGATCGGCCTGTGGGTGCTGCCACGCACCTGGGTGCTGCTGCGCGACGCGCTGAACGTGCTGCTCGAAGGCGTGCCCAAGGGCATCGCGCTGGCCGACGTGGAGCAGGCGCTGCGCGGCCATGCCGGCGTCACCGGCATCCACGACCTGCATGTCTGGGCGCTGGGTTCGAGCACGCCGGCGTTGACCGCGCATGTGGTGACGACGGCCACCGGCCAGGATGCGGACACGCTGCGGCGCGCGCTGGCCGCCATGCTGCACGAGCGCTTCGGCATCGATCACGTGACCCTGCAGGTGGAGGCCGACCATTGTGGCGATGCCTGCGCCGTGCACGCGCGGCAGGGCGCGCACGCCGACGGCGACCACGACGGCCACGATCACGGCCATTGAGCGGCGTTGCCGGCGGCTGGCCGGAAGCGGTGTATCCTCGCGGCAGGACACCGGGCAGCGGAGGCCGTGCATGAAAACCGCGCAGGAAATCGTCGATTCGCGCCTCGTGCTGCGTTCGCTCTGTGCCGCGCTGGCGCTGATGGGCATGGCGGCGATGGCGTATCGGGTGCATCAGGTCGCCATCGGCGACATCCCCTTCGATTACTGGCTGCCGGTGTCCCTGCTCGGCGCACTGTATGCCGCATGCCTGTTCGGCCATGTCGCGCTGAAGGGCCGGCTGCCGTCGTTCATGGTCAGGGCCGGCGGTTCGGCCGGCGATTGATCAGCGGGATTGCAGTGGCTGGCAGCCCAGCGCGCTGAGCACCCCATGCAGCGCCGGCACCTGCATCAGCCACGGGGTGGCGATGGTCAGCAGGCCGGCGGTGAGGATGAAGCCGGCCAGCGCCACGCGCAGGCCCGGGCGCTGCAGCCAGCGGCCCATGCGCGCACCGGACCAGGTCAGCGGCAACATCACCGGCAGGGTGGCCAGGCCAAACACGGCCATCACCAGCGCGCCACCGAGTGCGTTGGCCTGCAGCCACGCCACGCTCAGCAGGCTCAGGCTCAGGCCGCAGGGCATCCAGCCCCACAGCGCGCCCAGCGCCAGGCGGCGCCACGCGCGGTCCGCCGGCAGCAGGTGCCGGTGCAGGGGCCGCAGCCATTGCCACAGTTGCTGGCCGGGACGGGCCAGCAGGTCCAGGCGGCCGCCACGGCCGAGCAGGCGCAGCGCCAGCAGGACCAGGGCCAGGCCGGCGGCGACGCGCACGCCCAGCGCCAGGGTGTCGCTGCGCGCCAGCCGCAGGATGCCGCCCCCCAGTCCACCGGCCAGCGCGCCGGCCACGGTGTAGCCGGTGACACGGCCGAGATTGGCCTGCCAGGCGACGCTCAGGGCGCGGCCCGGGGCCATCGCCGGGAAGCCGGTGGCGATGCCGCCACACATCACCGCGCAGTGCAGCCCGCCGAGCAGGCCGGCGACGAACGCAGCGGTCAGGACCGGGATGTCCAGTGGCAACACGTTCAGTCGCGACCGCTCGGCTCGCCGGCACGCGCGTGGGTGTCGCCGGCGGGCGGCGCGGGACGGTCGTTGTCCTCGAGGATGTCCAGCGCCGGGGTGTCGAGATCATCGAACTGGCCGCGCTTGACCGCCCAGACGAAGGCGGCCACGGCCAGCCCCAGCAGGATCAGGCTGATCGGGATCAGCATCAGCAGGATGGCCATCAGGGTGCCTCCATGGGTGTCTTGAGCCGCGCCAGGCGCAGGGCGTTGAGGGTCACGATCAGCGATGACAGCGCCATGCCCAGCGCTGCCAGCCACGGCGTGACCCAGCCGGCCGCGGCCAAAGGCAGCGCCAGCAGGTTGTAGCCGGTGGCCCAGGCCAGATTCTGGCGGATGATGCGCTGGGTGGCACGTGCCAGCGTGATCGCGGCCGGAATCCGGCGCAGGCCACCGCCGGTGGTGACCAGGTCGGCGGCACGGTGCGCCAGCGAGGCGCCTTCACCCATGGCGATGGAGACGTCGGCGCCCGCCAGCACCGGTGCGTCGTTGAGGCCGTCGCCGACCATCGCCACCACCCGGCCTTCGGCCTGCAGGCGCCGCACCAGCGCCAGCTTGTCTTCCGGCGACTGCCGCGCGTGCGCATCGTCCAGCCCCAGTGTCGCGGCCATGCGGCGCACCGCCGCCTCGCCGTCGCCGCTGGCCAGGTGCACGCGCAGGCCCTGCGCGCGCAGCGCGGCCAGCGCCTGCGCGGCGTCGTCGCGGGCGCGCTCTTCCAGTACGAAGCGGGCCGCGGCGCGCTGGCCGTCACCCAGCCACAGTGCGCCATCGTCCTGGCGCGCGGCGGCGAAGTCGGCCCGGCCCAGGCGCCAGTGGCGGCCATCGACCACCCCCTGCACGCCGCGCCCGGGAACCGCCTCGACCCGTGCCGCGCCGAGGGCGGTGGCGTCACCGCGGGTGAAGGCGGCGGCCAGCGGATGGCCGCTGTCGCGCTCCAGGGCCGCGGCGATATCCAGCGCGCCGGCCGTATCCAGCGCGGGGTCCAGCACCTGGGTGGCGGCCAGCACCGGGCGGCCGTCGCTGAGCGTGCCGGTCTTGTCGAACACGATGTCGGTGGCGCGCGCCAGCGTGTCCATTGCGTCCGCACGTACCGCCAGCAGGCCGATGCGGGCCAGCGCGCCGTGCGCGGTGGCCAGTGCCGCCGGCACCGACAGCGACAGCGCGCAGGGACAGCTGATCACCAGCAGGGCGAGGGTGACCTCCAGCGCGCGTTCGGGCTGGTAGTGCCACCAGCCGGCGAACACGACCAGCGCCACCGGCAGCAATGCCAGCACGAAGCGGCTGCCGATGCGGTCGGCCAGGCGGGCCAGCGCCGGCCGGTGCGCCTGGGCCTGTTCGACCAGCCGCGCCAGTTGCGACAGGCGCGTGGAAGTGCCGGTGAGGGTGACGCGCAGTCGCGCCGGACGTTCACGACAGACGGTGCCGGCATAGACCGGCTCGCCGGGCTGCTTGCGTACCGGGGCCGATTCGCCGGTCAGCAGCGCCTCCTCGAACCAGGCCTCCTCGCCGCCGTCGCCGAGCAGCACGCCATCGGCCGGTACCGCTTCGCCGGCCGCCACACAGGCCACGTCGCCGACGCTCAGCGCCGCCAGCGGCACCGCTTCGCGCTGGCCGTCGGCGCGTTCGCGGGTGGCGAAGGCCGGGCGTGCGCGCGCCAGCGCGTCGACCTGGGCGCTGGCCACCGAGCGCGCGCGCTGTTCGAGCATGCGCGCGGCCAGCAGCAGGAACACGAACATCACCGCCGCGTCGTACCACACATGCGGCCCGCCGCGGATGGTCTCCACCAGGCTGGCCAGGTAGGCGAGCAGGGTGGAGCTGGCGATCAGCACGTCCATGCCCAGGCGGCGCTCGCGCAGTTCGCGCATCGCCCCTGACAGGAATGGCCAGCCGGAATAGAACACCACCGGCGTGCACAGCAGGAACGTCAGCCAGCGGAAAAAATCGCGCGTGGGCACCGGCATGGTGCTGTTGAAATCCAGGTACAGGGCTTCTGCCAGCATCATCGCCTGCAGCATGCCCAGGCCGGCGATGCCCAGCCGCAACAGCCAGCGCCGGCGTTCGCGGGTGCGCTGCCGCTCGGCGGCCTCGCTGCCGGCCAGGTACGGGCGGTAGCCGAGCATCGCCAGCCGCTGCAGCGGTGCCGACAGCGCGGTGCGGGCCGGGTCCCAGGCGATGCGGATGCGGCCGGTGACGGCATTGGCGCCGCAGTCGATCACGCCCGGTTCGCGCGCCAGCGCACGATCGATCAGCCAGGCGCAGGCGGCGCAGCGCATGCCGTCGGTCAGCAGGGTGATCTCGCGGCCGCCATCGACCGCGCGGCTGTGCTCGGCCTGCACGTCGGCGCGGTCCCAGACCGCCAGATCGGGCAGCACTTCGCCCACGCGCGCGCCATTGGCGCTGCGCAGGCGGTAATACCCGTCCAGGTCGGCGCTGGCGATCCACTCGGCGGCGGCGGCGCAGCCATGGCAGCAGAACGCATGCGTGCTGCCGTCCAGCGTCGCCATGTGGGGCTGGGCCGGCAGTGTTTCGCCGCAGTGGTGGCAGGTGCCGGTGGCCGCCATGACGGCGGGCGACCGCGCCGGATCGGCGATCACGTCCGGGCTCAGTGTTCCCCGCCCAGCGAGGGAGAGAGGCGGGCGGCATGCTGCTGCTTCGGCAGCCGGCCGTGCAGGCGCCAGCGGCCTTCGCCGTCGCGCAGCTGCACGACCCAGTCGTGCTCGCCGTCCACGGCCTGCTGGACACGCCAGCCCGGGCCCTGCGGCAGCAGTTCCAGGCGCAGGTCGTCGGACTGGCGGGTGGGGTGTTCCAGCACCAGCTGCAGCGGGGCGCCGGTGGCGAACTTGCCGGTGGCCGGGAGTACTTCGACCACGCCGTCCTCCACGCGCAGCACCGCGCTCAGGCCCAGCTTGGCGGCCGCTTCGTCCGGCCCCAGGTCGGTGGTCTGGATCTGCGACACGCGCTGCACCGGATCGGACACCACGTCGGCGCCGCCGGAGCGCACGGCGATGATCACCAGCCCGACGCCGGCCACGATCGACAGCAGCGGCAGGCCGACCACCAGCCAGAACACGGGGACCCGCCAGGGGGATCTGGAACGTTCGTTCATTGCACCGGACCAAAGAAACTGCTTTCGACGACGCGCTTTTCGCCGCCACCCTCGCGCTCGACCACGAAGCGCAGCGCACGGCGGCCGCTGACCTCGCCGTCGGCCACCACGTTCAACGCCACCGGCAGCACCTGCTCGGGACCGGCCTGCACCTCGGTCTGGCCCTGCAGGCGCAGGCCGGCGTCGGCAGGCTCCAGGGTGATGCGGTAGCGCCGGGTTTCCTGGCTCTTGTTGATCAGCTTGAGCGTGTAGTCGTTGGCGATGCTGCCGTCGGCGGACTGCCGGTACAGGGCGTTGCGGTCGCGCAGCACTTCGGCGATGAGCTCGCTGCGATGGCCCACGCCCCACACCCAGGCACCGCACAGCCCCAGCAGGAGCAGGCCGTAGACGAAGATGCGCGGGCGCAGCACGCGGGTCGGCTTGCCGTCGATGGCGTTCTGCGTGGAGTAGCGGATCAGGCCATGCGGGTAGCCCACCTTGTCCATGACTTCATCGCAGGCGTCGATGCAGGCACCGCAGGCGATGCACTCGTACTGCAGGCCGTTGCGGATGTCGATGCCGGTCGGGCACACCTGCACGCAGATGGTGCAGTCGATGCAGTCGCCCAGTTCCTCGGGGGCGAACTTCGGCAACGGCGCGACGTCGGCCAGCTCGCCGTCCCAGGTGATCGTGCCCTTGGCGTGCGCGGCCTGGGTGGCGGCGGACGGATGGCGCCCGGCGCGGAATACATAGTCATAGGCGACCGACGGGATCAGCAGGCCGCGCGCGCGCTCCAGTACGCTGGTCAGGCCGCGCTTGCGCGGGCCGCGCGGTTCGCCGCGCATCGGGTCGTAGGCGATCAACAGCGTGTTGCGGTCGAACATCGCGCTCTGGAAGCGCGCATACGGGCACATGTACTTGCATACCTGCTCGCGCAGGACGCCGGCGTTGCCCCAGGTGGCCAGCGCGTAGAACAGCACCCAGAAGGTCTCCCAGCCGCCCCACTCGAACGGCAGCAGGCGCGCGCCCAGGTCCTTGATCGGGGTGAAGAAGCCGACGAAGGTGAACCCGGTCCACAGCGCGAACAGCAGCCACAGCAGGTGCTTGCTGCCCTTGCGCAGCACCTTCTCGCGGTTCCACGGGCCGGCATCGAGCTTCATGCGCCGCGGGCGGTCGCCCTCGGTCCAGCGCTCCATCCACAGGAAGGTCTCGGTCCACACCGTCTGCGGGCATGCGTAGCCACACCACAGGCGTCCGGACAGCGCGGTCGAGAAGAACAGCGTCATCGCCGCGATGATCAGCAGCAGCGCCAGGAACAGGAAGTCCTGGGGCCAGAACACCAGCCCGAAGATGTAGAACTTGCGTGCCGGCAGGTCGAACAGCACGGCCTGGCGGCCGTCCCACGACAGCCATGGGAACAGGTAGTACATGCCCAGCAGCCACACCACCGCGGCCACCCGCAGGCGGTTGAAGCGTCCCGAGACGTCGCGCGGATAGACCTTGCGCTCGCTGACGTAGAACGAATTGCCCTGTTCGTCCACGACATCCAGCGGAATGCGCTTGCTCATGGCAGGCGTCCGGTGGCGGGCGGCGAGGGCGGAAGCGGGAACGGGCGGTTGACGGTCATGGCGTATGCGGGGCGTGTTGCTGCGCGGGAGCGGTCAGTATCGGTTTGAAACGAATGCAAGGAAGCGACGGATTGTCGCAGCCGCCGCTCAGCGGTCCGGCGGCAGGGCGCGGTTGAAGCGGCTGGCGGGCCGCAGCAGGATCCAGGTGAACAGGCTGGACGAGGCGGTGGCCAGCCAGAACATGGCGAAGCCCAGCGTATAGCCGAGCTCGCGTGAAATCTGCAGGTCCGGGAAGGTCATGTCGCGCAGCGTCAGCGGGTCGACGAAGGCGAAGAACACCATCGTCGCCACGCCGGCGGCGAAAAAGCTGGGCCAGGCGATGGCCCCCACGCGCTGGGCAAGCGGACGTGGGGGGTGGTCGAAGCGTGGCTCGCTGAAGTCGGTCACTTTGCGCTCGTGCTGGCCTTGGTGTCAGCCTGATTATGCGACAACGACCAGACATAGGCAGCGACCAGGCGGACGCGGGTCTCGCCGAGCAGTTCGCGGTGCGCCGGCATGCTGCCGTGGCGGCCTTCGGTGATCGTCTTGTACAGGCTTTCACGGCTGTTGCCGTAGAGCCAGTAGTTGTCGGTCAGGTCCGGCGCGCCGATGTCCTGGTTGCCCTTGCCGTCGACCCCATGGCAGGCCACGCAGACGCCCTCGTAGAGCTTCTTGCCGCGGGCGGCCATGTAGTTGTTCTGCAGGGTTTCCGGGGCCGACAGGGTGCGCACGTAGGCGATGGTGTAGTCGATCGCCTCCGGGCCGCCCATGCCGGTGAGCACGGTACCCCACTCGGGCATGATGCCTTCGCGGCCGTCCAGCACCGTTTCCAGGACGCGCTCGGGCGAGCCGCCCCAGTGCCAGATGTCGTCGGTCAGGTTCGGGTAGCCGATGGCACCCTGGCCCGAGGAGCCGTGGCAGGTGGCGCAGGTGTTGCCGAAGATCGAGCGGCCCAGCGCCAGTGCCTTGGGATCCTTGGCCAGCTGGTCGATCGCCTTGCCGGCATACGGCTTGAAGGTCTGCTCGAGCTTGGCGTCCTCGACGGCCTTCTCCTTGGCATGCTCGCCCTTGGAGGTCCAGCCGCTGTAGCCGGGGATGTTGCCCAGCCCGCCATACCAGAACAGGTAACCGATGCTGAAGAAGATGGTCAGGTAGAACAGGTTGATCCACCAGCGCGGCAACGGCTTGTTGTACTCGGTGATGTCACCGTCCCAGGTATGCAGCGTGTCCTCGGGCTTCGGGTCGCCCGGACGGCGGCGCGCGGTCCACCACAGCAGCCACACGCAGCCCAGGATGTTCAGCGCAACCAGGGCGATGACGTACCACGTCCATCCCATGCTCATCATCCGCGCTCTCCCCCGTTGCCGTATTGCACGTTGTCATCTTCCAGCGGCAGGCGTGCCGCATCCTCGAACTCACGCTTGCGCTTCGGGCTCCAGGCCCAGATCCAGCCGCCGACGAACAGCACCAGCAGCAGCGCGGTCACGATGCCGGAGATCATTGCTGGCCTCCCCGCGGCGCGTGCCGGCCCAGTCCCTGCAGGTAGGCGACGACCGCGTCCAGCTCGGTCTTGCCCTTGACGTCCTCTGCGGCGCTGGCGATCTGCTCGTCGCTGTAGGGGTCGCCCAGGGCCTTGAGCGCGCTCATGTGCCGGGTCACGGTGGCGCCGTCGACCTGGTTCTTCTCCAGCCATGGGAAGCTGGGCATGTTCGACTCGGGCACCACGTCGCGCGGATTGATCAGGTGCACGCGGTGCCAGGCATCGGAATAACGGCCGCCGACACGCGCCAGGTCCGGACCGGTGCGCTTGCTGCCCCACTGGAAGGGACGGTCGTAGACCGATTCCCCCGCCAGCGAGTAGTGGCCGTAGCGCTCGGTCTCGAAGCGCAGGGTGCGCACCATCTGCGAATGGCAGTTGTAGCAGCCTTCGCGGACGTAGACGTCACGGCCGGCCAGTTCCAGCGCCGGGTAGGGCTCGACGCCCTCCAGTGGCTTGATCGCCTCGGCCTGGAACATCAGCGGCACGATCTCGGCCAGGCCGCCGAACGACACGGCGACCGCGATCAGCACCGCCATCAGGCCGACGTTCTTCTCGACTTTCTCGTGGGGATTCTTGTTCTCGCTCATGGGGTTCCTTCCTCCTCAGGCACGCACTTCGGAGGCGTCGACGGGCAGCAGCGGCTGCGGTTCGATCGCGGGGGCGGTACGCCAGGTACGCCAGACGTTCCAGGCCATCAGGCACATGCCGCTCAGCACGACCAGGCCGCCGCCGAGGCGGATCAGGTAGTACGGATAGGTGAACTTCAGCGATTCGACGAAGGTGTAGGTCAAGGTGCCGTCGTCGTTGGTCGCGCGCCACATCAGGCCCTGCATCACGCCGGCGATCCACATCGAGGCGATGTAGAGCACCACGCCGATGGTGTGCAGCCAGAAGTGCGTGTCGATGGCCTTGACCGAATACATCTGCTCACGGCCCAGCAGCTTGGGCATCAGCGCGTAGATCGAGCCGATCGAGATCATCGCCACCCAGCCCAGCGCGCCGGCGTGGACGTGGCCCACGGTCCAGTCGGTGTAGTGGGAGAGCGAATTGACCGTCTTGATCGACATCATCGGGCCTTCGAAGGTCGCGATCATGTAGAACGACACCGCCACGATCAGGAACTTCAGGATCGGGTCGGTGCGCAGCTTGTGCCACACGCCGGACAGGGTCAGCACGCCGTTGATCGCGCCACCCCACGACGGGGCCAGCAGGATCAGCGAGAACACCATGCCCAGGGACTGCGCCCAGTCGGGCAGGGCGGTGTACTGCAGGTGGTGCGGGCCGGCCCACATGTAGACCGCGATCAGCGCCCAGAAGTGCACGATCGACAGCCGGTAGGAGTACACCGGGCGGCCGGCCTGCTTGGGCACGAAGTAGTACATCATTCCCAGGAAGCCGGCGGTCAGGAAGAAGCCCACCGCGTTATGGCCGTACCACCACTGCACCATCGCATCCACCGCGCCGCTGTAGACCGAGTAGGACTTGGTCGGGCCGGCCGGGATGGAGATGTTGTTGACGATGTGCAGCAGCGCGATGGCGATGATGAAGCTGGCGTAGAACCAGTTCGCCACGTAGATGTGCTTGACCCGGCGCTTGGCGATGGTGCCGATGAACAGCACCGCGTAAGCCACCCACACCGCGGCGATCAGGATGTCGATCGGCCATTCCAGCTCGGCGTATTCCTTGCCCTGGGTGTAACCCAGCGGCAGGGTGATGGCCGCGGCCACGATCACCAGCTGCCAGCCCCAGAACACGAAGGCCGCCAGTTTGTCCGATATCAGCCGGACGTGGCAGGTGCGCTGCACCACGTGCAGGCTGGTCGCTATCAGTGCACAGCCACCGAAGGCGAAGATCACCGCATTGGTATGCAGTGGTCGCAGCCGCCCGTAGCTGAGCCACGGTATGCCTTCGCCGAGCGTCGGCCAGTAAAGCTGGGCGGCGATGATCACGCCTACCAGCATGCCCACGATGCCCCAGACCACGGTCATCACCGCGAACTGGCGCACCACCTTGTCGTTATACGTCCCCTGCACGCTTTGCATGCGGCCTGATCCTCGGTCTGAACGGGGAAAATCATCCCCCGTGTGGAGCACTCCGGGCATTGACTTGAATCAATGCGTGTCCCGGGCGGTTTGCAGCCATCCAGGGGGTGTGTTCCATGGATGCCATGCTGAACAGTATATGACGGAGGCCCGGGCGACAGGGTCGCCCGGGCCTCCGATGCATTGCGAGGTGAATCAGCGGGTTACGATCAGCTTGCCCTTCATCATGGCCGAATGGCCCGGGAACGAGCAGTAGAAGCTGTAGTCGCCGCCGGCGGTCAGCTTGTTGCCCGGGAAGCGGACCTGGGTCTTCTGCCCGCCACCGATCAGGGTGGTGTGGGCGATCACCCGCGCATCCTTGGGCTGCACGTAGTTGTTGGCGACGCCGGCACGGATCGCGTCACGGTTGACGCCGGCCATGTCGGCGGTGGTGGAGACCACCACGTTGTGGCCCATGGCGGTGGCCGGAAGCTTGCCGGTGTGGGTCAGCTCGATGGTGACGGTGGCGCAGCTGGCCGAAACGGTGGCTTCCTTGAGATCGAACTGCATCGCGTCGTTGCCCTTGAGCGAGACAGTGCAGTTGCCGGCAGCCTGGGCCGCGCCCGCGGCGCCGACGAGGGCCAGGGCGAGGAGAAGACGGCGCGAGGTTTTCATGGGTATTGCTCCTGTGGGATAGGCAATGGACGCGGCGCGGGGCCTGGTCGTCACGGCCTGGCGCGACACTGCGCCAGACGACGCGCATAGAGTCGTTCCAGGCGGGCTTCATCGCCTTGATCTGGGTCAATCAATCCAGCGCTGGCGCATGCCCGCACGCCATGCATTCATCCACCATCCACCGGTGAGTGCGCGGCCGCTGCCGCCGTCGCGGCGGCAGGGTCGATGGGTGTGTGCGCCAGGGAACTCCCGGGGCTGCCGCGCCGCCCCGGGAGCCTGCCTGGGTGCCGGACCGGCCGCTCAGGCAATGGGTGCGCGCAGGACCGGCATGTCCCAGCCCGGACGCGGTGCGAAACGGTCGCCGTGGCGTGCCTGCAGGGTCCGGAGTTTTTCCACCAGGGCATCGGCGCCGGTGGCGCGGACGTGCTGGATCGGGCCGCCGCGGAACGGCGCGAAGCCGGTACCGAAGATCACCCCGGCATCGAGCAGGTCGGCATCGGCCACCACGCCATCGTGCAGGCAGGCCACCGCCTCGTTGAGCAGCGGCAGGATCAGGCGGTCCTCCAGGTCCGACGGCGCCTGGTAGTCCCTGGCCACTTCCGGCTTCACCGCGCGGCCGTTCTCCCACTTGTAGATGCCCTGGCCATCCTTCTTGCCGCGCTTGCCCGGTTCCACGGCGGCCAGCGCGGCCGGGATCTGCAGGCCCAGGAACGGCGCCAGCTCCCTGCCGACGCTGGCGGCCACGTCCAGGCCGACGGTGTCGAGCAGTTCGATCGGGCCCATCGGCATGCCGAACTTCACCGCGGCGCGGTCGATCACCGGGCCGGGGATGCCTTCGGCATAGGCGGTGGCCGCCTCCAGCATGTACGGGAACAGCACGCGGTTGACCAGGAACCCGGGGGTGCCGGCCACCGGCACCGGGAACTTGCCCAGCGCCTTGCAGAATGCGGCCAGCCGCTGTTCGGTCTCCGGTGCCATGCGGTCGTGGTGGATGATCTCCACCAGCGGCATCTGCGCCACCGGGTTGAAGTAGTGCAGGCCGGCGAACCGGGCCGGCTGCGCGATGTGTTCGCGCAGCTCGTCCAGCGGGATCGAGGAGGTGTTGGTGGTCAGCAGCGCGTCGGCCTTCAGCCGCGGCTCCAGCGCCTGGTACAGCTCGCGCTTGGCTTCGGGGTTCTCGATGATCGCCTCGATCACCAGGTCGGCGCTGGCGACGCCGTCGCCGGCCAGGTCGGGCTTCAGCCGTGCCGCCACTTCCGGGCGCCTGGCCGGATCCTTCACCTTTTTCTCGAACAGGGCCTGGGCACGTGCCATGGCCGGGTCGATGAAGCGCTGTTCGCGGTCCTGCAGGGTCACGTCGAAGCCCTTGTAGGCCGCCCAGGCGGCGATGTCGCCGCCCATCACCCCGGCACCGACCACGTGTACGTGGCGGATGTCCGACGCCTTGCCGCCCAGCGCCTTGAGCCGCTCGGTCAGGAAGAAGATGCGGATCAGGTTGCGCGCGGTCGGGCCGCCGGCCAGCTTGACCACCGCGCGGCGCTCGGCGTCCAGACGTGCCTGGATGCCGCTGCCGCCGCTGCGCTCCCAGGTCGAGATCAATGCGTATGGTGCCGGGTAATGTTCCTTCTTCGCCTTGCGCGCGACCTGCTTGGCCATCTGCGGCGCCAGGATCCTGCGTGCGAGCCAGGTGTTGGTGGCCCAGGCGGTGGCGCGCTGCCTGAACGGCCGGGTCACGCCCGACTGCAGCAGCGATATCGCCGCGTCGACCAGGACCGCCGGTGCGGCGACCTTGTCGACCAGGCCGATGCCGCGTGCGGCCGAGGCCGACAGGGTGCGCCCGGTCAGCATCATGTCCATCGCCGCCGGGGCGCCGACCAGGCGCGGCAGGCGCGCGCTGCCGCCCCAGCCCGGGAAGATGCCCAGCTGGGTCTCGGGCAGGCCGATGCGGGTGGACGGATCGCTGGACGCCACGCGGTAGCGGCAGGCCAGGGCCAGTTCGGTGCCGCCGCCCAGGCAGTGGCCGTGGATCGCGGCGACGGTGGGGCAGGGCAGCTCTGCCAGCTTCTGGTAGGTGGACTGGCCGCGGCGGATGGCGTCGTTGACGGTGCCGCGGCGGTCGAACTCCTGGAACTCCTTGAGGTCGGCGCCGGCGATGAAGCCGGCGGCCTTGGCCGAGCGGACCACCACCCCCTTGGGCGGGTCGATCGCCAGCCGTTCGACGATGTCGCCCAGCTCCAGCAGCACGTCCTGTGACATCGCGTTGACCGGACTGTCGCGGCGGTCCAGGGCGAGCACGACGAAGCCGTCGTCGCGGATCTCGGCCTGCCAGTGAGTGAAGCGGAGCCCATCGAAACCTGAAAGCATGGGACGTTCCATCCGGTTGTGTATGGAGAAGATCGCTATGATCCAGAGGTTGTTTCCCCGGCGTCAAATCCCAATGCTCTGGGAAGCAGGGGCGTTCGTGCCGGCCGGTCGTGGCCGACAGGCTATCCGAACGCAGGTTGCAGGGTGTGTACGTGCCCTTCGCGCGCCTGGCCGTGGCGCGGGGGCGGTGGCCGCAATGTAAACATGCTCTGAAGGACGGTGCGGCGCTCCGGGGACCGGACGCTGAACTTTTTCCGCCACAGGCGGTCTCATTGCCCGACGTCGGTTGGGCTGACAGGAGTGCGGCCCTTTATGGCCGAGGTTGAAACACCGCAGGAGCTGGATCTGGAGCTGGTCCGGCGCGTGCAGCGCGGCGAAAGCGCGGCGTTCGATGTCCTGGTGCGCAAGTACCAGCACCGCATCGTCGCGTTGATCGGGCGCTACATCGCCGACTGGAGTGAATGTCAGGACGTGGCCCAGGACACTTTTGTTCGCGCCTACCGCGCGATCGGGAATTTCCGTGGCGACGCCCAGTTCTATACCTGGTTGCATCGAATCGCAGTGAATACCGCCAAGAATTACCTTGCCGCGCACAACCGGCGCCCGCCGACCGACGATATCGATATCGGCGATGCCGAGCAGTTCGACGCCGGTGCGCGCCTGCGCGACACCGACACGCCCGAACGCGAACTGATGCGGCAGGAACTGGAACAGACCGTGATGAAGGCGGTCGACGCGCTTCCCGAGGAGCTGCGTTCGGCCATCACGTTGCGAGAGGTGGAAGGCATGAGCTACGAGGAAATCGCCCACAGGATGGGGTGCCCGATCGGCACCGTGCGTTCGCGGATATTCCGTGCCCGCGAGGCCATCGACGTGCAGTTGCGTCCGCTGCTGGATACCGCCAGCGCCACCCGTGAAAGGAGCCGCGCATGAATGTTTCCGGCCGCGTCGATGCGGCGGCGGGCAATACCGCCGACAAGTTCGAACTTCATTACCGACAGCAGTTGTCGGCACTGGTCGATGGCGAGCTGCCCACCGACGAGGCGCGTTTCCTGCTGCGCCGGCTCGAGCACGACAGCGAGTTGTCCGGCTGCCAGGAGCGCTGGCAGCTGCTGGGCGACGTGCTGCGCGGCCAGGCCTGCGCCCCGGCACCGGCCGGCTTCGACCTCAGGATCCGCGCGGCGATCGAAGCCGGCGCGGGGCAGGCCTCCCCGGCATCCGAACGGCAGGCGCGTCGCGGTGGCTGGCGGCGCTGGGGCGGGGGCGCCGCGCTGGCGGCCTCGGTCGCGGCCGTGGCCCTGTTCATGGCGCGCGGGCAGTTGCCCGGACCGGCCGTGCCGGAGACCGTGATCGCCACCGCCGCCCAGGTTCCGGCGACCACGGTGGTGGCCGATGCCGACCCGGCCGCGGGTGCCGGTACCGAGGCCGGCACCGAGGCCGGGCTGGCCGCCGCGGCGCCTGCCGTGGCCGCCGTGGCGTTGCGGCGTGCGGATGCATCGGTGCGGCGTGGCAGCGCCACCCGTACCCAGCAGGCGGCGCGCAGCGTGGCCGCACGCCAGGCCGAGCCGGCGCGCGCGGTGGCCGCGCAGGCACCGCTGCCGGCGCTCCGCCGCGATCCGTTCGCCGACCCTGGTGGCGTGCTGCAGGCGCGTCCATGGCCGCGCTCGAGCCTGTCGCCGGCACTGTCGGGCGCCGCCCTGAATGCCAGCGCGCCGACGGAAGGCGGGGCGACCTTCTACCCGTTCGAGCCGCGGCTGCCATCCCAAGGGGGACAGGCGGCCCCGGACGCGCAGCCGGCGCGGCCCTGAGCAGGCACTTCTTCCCGCACCGGCGGCCATGCGCGGCGGGTGCGGTTTCCCGGGATTTCCCCGTCTGGCGCTCGATGCCGGGCGGAGCGTGTTTCTTCACTTTCCAATCGGAGGCTCGAGTCTGATGACCCACCGTATCCATACGCGGCTGTTCGGCCTGCTGGCAATGACCCTGCCGCTGGTCGCCTGTGCCCAGAGCAACGCCCCCACCGCTCCCGCCGAACAGGCGGTCGCCGCGCGCCCGGCTGCGCCAGCCCCGCAACTGGTGAGCGGCCTGCCCGATTTCACCCAGCTGGTGGACCGGGTCGGGCCCGGCGTGGTGAACGTGGAAACCGTGATCGGCCCGCGGCGCGGTCCGCGCATGGCGGGCGGCGCGCGGCCGGACATGGACCAGCTGCCGGAGTTCTTCCGGCGCTTCTTCGGCCCGGACTTCCAGATGCCCCGCGAGGCGCCGGAAGACGGCCCGCGCGGCCGCGGCATGGGCTCGGGCTTCATCATTTCCGCCGACGGCTACGTGCTGACCAATCACCACGTGATCGACGGCGCCGAGACGGTCAAGGTCAAGCTCAGCGACCGCCGCGAGTTCGACGCCAAGGTCGTCGGCAGCGACGAGCAGTACGACGTGGCGCTGCTGAAGATCGATGCCAAGGGCCTGCCGACCGTGCGCGTGGGCGATTCCAATACGCTCAAGCCCGGCCAGTGGGTGGTGGCGATCGGCTCGCCGTTCGGCCTGGACCATTCGGTCACCGCCGGCATCGTCAGTGCCACCGGCCGCAGCAACCCCTACGCCGAACAGCGCTACGTGCCGTTCATCCAGACCGACGTGGCGATCAACCAGGGCAATTCCGGCGGCCCGCTGCTCAATACCCGCGGCGAAGTGGTCGGCATCAATTCGCAGATCTTCTCGGCGTCCGGTGGCTACATGGGCATCAGCTTCGCCATTCCGATCGACCTGGCGATGAGCGCGGTGGAGCAGATCAAGAAGACCGGCAAGGTCAGCCGTGGCCAGCTGGGCGTCATGGTCGGTGCGGTGACTGCCGATATCGCGCAGGGCTTCAAGCTGCCGGACAGCCGCGGCGCGCTGGTCAACCAGATGGTCGAGGATTCGGCCGCTGCCAAGGCTGGCGTGCAGCTGGGCGACGTCATCCGCTCGGTCAACGGCACCGAGATCGCCGCCTCCAGCGACCTGCCGCCGCTGATCGGCGCGATGCCGCCGGGCAGCAAGGTCCGGCTGGGCATCCTGCGCGACGGCAAGCCGCGCGAGATCAGCGTGACCCTGACCGAACTGGCCGAGGACGCGGCACGCCCGGCCAATGCCCCGGCCGCGGCCGGCGGCGACAAGCCGCAGGCCGGCGCCAACGCCCTGCTGGGGCTGGAGGTGGCCGACCTGACGGCCGCCGAGCGCCGCCAGCTGGGGCTGGACGCCGGCGAGGGCGTGCGCATCACCGCGGTGAACAGCCAGGCGGCGCGCGAGGCGCGGCTGTCGCCGGGCATGGTGGTGCTGCAGGTCGGCCGGACCCCGGTCGGCAGCGTGGCCGCGCTCAACCGCGAGCTGGCCGGCTACAGGAAGGGCGACGTGGTGATGCTGCTGGTGCGGGCGGGTGGCAACAGTGCCTTCGTCGCGGTCCGGGCCGGCGGCTGAGCCTGGCCTTCATCAAGCTGTACGCAGGGGCCGCCTCCGGGCGGCTCCTGCCGTCCGGGCCGGCGGTCTGTGCGGGCTGGCCGCCTGGCGTGCGATAATGGCGCGTTATCCTGACGACGCGCCGCGCCGCCGCCACCTTATGTCTGCCGATTCGATGCGGAACATCCGCAATTTCTCCATCATCGCCCACGTCGACCATGGCAAGTCCACCCTGGCCGACCGCATCATCCAGATCTGTGGCGGCCTGACCGCGCGCGAGATGGAAGCGCAGGTCCTGGACAACAATCCGATCGAGCGCGAGCGTGGCATCACCATCAAGGCGCAGTCGGTGTCGTTGCCGTACACCGCGCGCAATGGCGAAACCTACTACCTGAACTTCATCGACACCCCCGGCCACGTCGACTTCTCCTATGAAGTCAGTCGTTCGCTGGCCGCCTGCGAGGGTGCGCTGCTGGTGGTGGACGCGGCGCAGGGCGTGGAAGCCCAGTCCGTGGCCAACTGCTACACAGCGGTCGAGATGGGCCTGGAAGTGGTGCCGGTGCTGAACAAGATCGACCTGCCGACCGCCGACATCGAGCGTGCCAAGGCCGAGATCGAGGCGGTGATCGGCATCGACGCCACCGACGCGGTGCCGGTGTCGGCCAAGACCGGCCTGAACGTGGAGGAGGTGCTGGAGGCCATCGTCCACCGCATCCCGCCGCCGGCCCCGCGCGATACCGACAAGCTGCAGGCGCTGATCATCGACTCCTGGTTCGACAACTACCTGGGCGTGGTCTCGCTGGTGCGGGTGATGCAGGGCGAGGTCAAGACCGGCGACAAGCTGCTGGTCATGTCCACCGGCCGCAACCACCAGGTCGACGCGGTGGGCGTGTTCACCCCCAAGCGCAAGGTCACCGGCAAGCTGTCGGCCGGCGAGGTGGGCTGGATCACCGCGTCGATCAAGGACGTGCACGGCGCGCCGGTCGGCGACACCCTGACCCTGGCCGCCGACCCGGCGCCGGCGCCGCTGCCCGGCTTCCAGGAAATGCAGCCGCGCGTGTTCGCCGGCCTGTTCCCGGTCGACGCCGAGGACTACCCGGACCTGCGCGAGGCGCTGGACAAGCTGCGCCTGAACGACGCGGCGCTGCGTTTCGAGCCGGAAAGCTCCGAGGCGATGGGCTTCGGCTTCCGCTGCGGCTTCCTCGGCATGCTGCACATGGAGATCGTGCAGGAGCGCCTGGAGCGCGAGTACGACCTGGACCTGATCAGCACCGCGCCGACCGTGGTCTACGAGGTGCTCAAGAGCGACGGCTCCATCGTGATGATGGACAACCCCGCCAAGCTGCCGCCGGTCAACCAGGTCGAGGAGATCCGCGAGCCGATCATCCGTGCCAACGTGCTCACGCCCGAGGAGTACATCGGCAACATCATCAAGCTGTGCGAGGAAAAGCGCGGCAGCCAGATCGGCATCAATTACCTGGGCAGCCAGGTGCAGATCAGCTACGAGCTGCCGATGGCCGAGGTGGTGCTGGACTTCTTCGACAAGCTCAAGTCGGTCAGCCGCGGCTACGCCTCGCTGGACTACCACTTCGTGCGTTTCGAGGCCGGTCCGTTCGTGCGCGTGGACGTGCTGATCAACGGCGACAAGGTCGACGCGCTGTCGCTGATCGTGCACCGCAGCCACGCCGACCGCCGCGGCCGCGAGCTGTGCGAAAAGATGAAGGACCTGATCCCGCGGCAGATGTTCGACGTCGCCATCCAGGCCGCCGTCGGCTCGCAGATCATCGCCCGTACCACGGTCAAGGCGATGCGCAAGAACGTGCTGGCCAAGTGCTATGGTGGCGACATTTCGCGCAAGAAGAAGCTTCTTGAGAAGCAGAAGGAAGGCAAGAAGCGCATGAAGCAGGTCGGCCGCGTGGAGATCCCGCAGGAAGCCTTCCTGGCCGTGCTGCAGATGGACAACAAGTGACCGGCGCCTGCCGCCGGGACCCGTGCATAGCGAAGGATGACGAATGAAATGGTTTGAAATCGCCCTGGTGGTGCTGACCCTGGGTTCGGGCCTGGTCCTGCTGCTGGACAAACTGTTCCTGGCCAAGCGCCGCGCGACCAAGGGTGGCCTGCTGGACAGCGAGGAACCGGCGCTCGTCGATTACTCGCGCGCCTTCTTCCCGGTGCTGGCGGTGGTGCTGGTGCTGCGCAGCTTCATCGCCGAGCCGTACAAGATCCCGTCCAGCTCGATGATGCCCAACCTGCTGATCGGCGATTTCATCCTGGTCAACAAGTTCGCCTATGGCATCCGCCTGCCGATCACCAACACCAAGGTGATCCCGACCGGCGAGCCGCGTCGCGGCGACGTGGTGGTATTCCAGTTCCCGGGCCATCCGGACATGCCCGGCGACCCGCAGCGCGGCGAGAATTTCATCAAGCGCGTCATCGGCCTGCCGGGCGACCGCATCGGCTTCCACGGCGACACCCTGTCGATCAATGGCCAGCCGCTGGCCTACGAGGTCAAGGGCGAGTACGTGGGCAAGGGCCGCGGCGCCGAAATGAACGGCGCCACCCTGCTCAGCGAGGCATTGCCGGGCCGCACGCATACCGTGCTGGAGTACCTGGGGCGCGCCAACCCGGCCGGCCAGGGCGACTGGCAGGTGCCGCAGGGCCAGTACCTGGTCATGGGCGACAACCGCGACAACAGCGACGACGGCCGTTTCTGGGGCTTCCTGCCGGAGCAGAACCTGCGCGGCAAGGCGTTCCTGATCTGGCTCAACTGCAGTGGCTGGTTCTGCAAGGACGGCTTCGAGCCGTCGCGGATCGGCTCGGGCATCCAGTAACCTAGGCGCAACCCGGGGGAGAACGCTATGAATCGCAAGCAAGGCGGCATGACGCTGACGTCGTTCCTGATGGTGCTGGCCGTGGTCGGTTTCGCCCTCTACGTCGGCATGAAGCTGTTCCCGATGTACCAGGAGTTCTACGCGGTCAAGACCTCGATGAAGGCCCTGGCCAAGGAGCCGGGCACGTCCGATCCGTCGAGGGCGCAGGAGCTGTTCTTCAAGCGCATGGACATGAACTACTCGGACAGCGTCAAGCGCGACAACATCAAGTTCGACCGCATCGACGGTGGCGTGCGCATGAACGTGAGCTATGAAGTGCGCCGCCCGCTGGTGGGCAACCTCGACATCGTCGGCCGCTTCGAGAACTCCCAGGACCTGACCTCGCACGGTGAGTAGGACGGTGACGCGGGGTGACCGCATCGGCCACCCGTTCCGGGATCCGGGTCTGCTGCAGCAGGCCCTGACCCATCGCAGCGCGGGCGCGCCGCACAACGAGCGCCTGGAATTCCTGGGCGACAGCATCGTCAACCTGATCGTGGCCGAGGCCCTGTTCGCCCGCTGGCCCAAGGCCGACGAGGGCGCGCTGACCCGGGCGCGGGCGGCGCTGGTGTGCGAAGGCGCACTGGCGGCCATGGCCCGTACCCTGGAACTGGGCCAGCGCCTGACCCTGGGGCCCGGCGAGATGAAGTCCGGCGGCCACCGCCGCGACTCGATCCTGGCCGATGCCTTCGAGGCGGTGGTGGCGGCGATCTACCTGGACGCCGGTTTCGAGGCCTGCCGCGCGCGGGTGCTGCCCTGGTTCGACGCGCCGATGGCCGCGGTGCCGGTCGGCAAACCCGAAAAAGACCCCAAGACCCGCCTGCAGGAATGGCTGCAGGCGCGGCAGAAACCGCTGCCGGTCTATGAACTGGTATCGGAAACCGGCGATGACCATGCCCGGCATTTCCGGGTACGCTGCCGCCTGACCGACCCGGACGTGACCACCGAGGGCGAAGGCAGCTCCCGGCGGCTGGCCGAACAACAGGCGGCTGCGGCCGCGATCGAGCAACTGGATTCCAAGTGAACGACACCTCCTCCCACCGCTGTGGCAGCGTCGCCGTCATCGGCCGCCCCAATGTCGGCAAATCGACCCTGACCAACGCCCTGGTGGGCGCCAAGGTCAGCATCGTCTCCAACCGGCCGCAGACCACGCGCCACCGCCTGCTGGGCATCGCCACCTTCCCCGAGGGGCAGCTGGTGCTGGTCGATACCCCCGGGCTGCACCGCCAGCAGAAGCGGGCGATGAACCGGGTGATGAACCGTGCAGCGCGCAGCTCCCTGGAGGGCGTGGACGCCGGCCTGCTGGTGATCGAGGCCGGGCGCTGGGACGAAGAGGACACGCTTGCGTTCAACGTGCTGCGCGACGCCGGCATCCCGGTGCTGCTGGTGGTCAACAAGGTCGACCGCCTGAAGGACAAGGGCGCGCTGCTGCCGTTCCTGCAGGAGATCACCGAAGGCCGCGATTTCGCCGGCGTACACCCGATCTCGGCGCAGAAACGCAATGGCCTGGAAGCGCTGGTGCGCGACGTGCTCAAGCTGCTGCCCGAGGCCCCGCCGATGTTCGGCGAGGACGAGATCACCGACCGCAGCCAGCGGTTCCTGGCCGGCGAACTGGTGCGCGAGCAGCTGATGCGCCAGCTGGGCGAGGAACTGCCGTATGCGACCACGGTGGAGATCGAGCGCTTTGCCGAGGACGGCAACCTGCTGCGCATCGGTGCGGTGATCTGGGTCGAACGCGAGGGCCAGAAGGCCATCGTGATCGGCAAGGGCGGCACGCGGCTGAAGGAAATCGGCGCCAAGGCCCGCCTGCAGATGGAGCGGCTGTTCGGTGCCAAGGTGTTCCTTGAAACCTGGGTGCGCGTGCGCGAGGGCTGGTCGGACGACGAAGCCGCGCTCAGGGCCTTCGGGTACGGCGAGTAACCGGCAGGCGGGCGTGCCGGGCGGTCCGCCCGCCCGCGCCCGCGGCGAGCGCCAATGCGGATCGACGACGAACCCGCCTATGTGCTGCATGCGCGCCCCTGGCGCGAGACCAGCCTGCTGGTCGAGGCGCTGACGCTCGCGCATGGCCGCATCGGCCTGCTGGCGCGCGGCGTGCAGGGACCGAAAAAGCAGCTCCTGCGCGCGGCCCTGCAGCCGCTGCAGTCGATCCGCCTGGATGCGGTGATGACCGGCGAACTGGCGCAGCTGCGCCGTGCCGAGAGCCAGGACGCGGCGCCGCGCCTGCATGGACAGTCGATGCTGGCCGCCTTCTACGTCAACGAACTGGTGCTGCGGCTGGCGCCGCGCCACGACCCCTTGCCCGAGCTGCACCATGCCTATGGCCAGGTCCGCGACCAGCTGGCCGATGCGGCCGGCCTGGCGTGGGCCCTGCGGCGCTTCGAGCGCGACCTGCTCGATGCGCTGGGCTTCGGTTTCGACTGGACCTGCAGCGCGGACGGGCAACCCATCGACCCGGCCGCCCGCTACCGGCTGGACCCGCAGGAGGGGCCGCTGCGCCTGCTGAGCGAGCGCAACGCCGCCGAGCGCCGGGGCCTGGCCACCGGTGCGGCGCTGCTGGCGCTGGCCGCGGACCAGGCGCCGGTCGCGGCCGACCTGGCCAGCCTGCGGCCGCAGATGCGCGCGGTGCTGCTGCACCATCTGGGCGGGCGTGGGCTCAAATCCTGGGAAATGCTGGGTGAGCTGAAGGGCGGGAGCTAGCAACCGCCGAGCAACCAGCGGGCTCAGTGCAGCAGGGCGCTCACCGCCGCGTCGAACTGGCGCCGCGCCATGTCCGACTCCGGCGCCTGGTGCAGTTGCCGTACCGCGCGGCCGAGCCGCGAGGCGCCGACGAAGCCGCAGCTGGCCTGCAGCCGGTGCAGTTGCCTGCGCAGGGCGCCGTCGTCGTGCTGGCGCAGTGCCACCGAAACGGCGTCGCGGGCAACCGGCAGTTCGGACAGGAACAGTTCGCGCAGCGCCACGACATGGGCCTGCTGGCCGTTGAGCGCGCTCAGCGCCGCGCTCTCGTCCCAGTCCGGCGCGACCGCGTCCTCACCCGCCGGGGCGTGCCCGGCAGCGGCCTGGCCGAGGCAGTCGCGGACCGCGGCGAGCAGTTCGGCGCGGGTCATCGGCTTGACCAGCACCCGCTCGAAACCGGCCGCGCGCAGCGACTGCCGGACGCCCGCGCCATTGTCGGCGGTGTGTGCCAGTGCCGGGACCTGCGGGTGCAGTGCGCGCAGGCGCTGCAGCAGCGCCTGGCCGCTGCCGTCGGGGAGATGGGCGTCCACCAGCCACAGGTGGTGGCGGGTGGCGCTGCCCATCTGCAATGCCTGAGCGACCGAACCGGCGACATCGACCGTGGCCGGCAGCGCTTCCAGTGCGGCCCTGAAAAAGCCCTGGCTGGTCGCGTCGTCCTCGACCAGCAGCAGGCGCGGTGGATCCACCTGGGCATGCGTATTCATCTGCTGCCTCCATGTCAGCTGTGCCGGGCATGATTGGCGATGTGGCGCTGCCACGCAAGCGGCGGAAGTCAGGCCGATGTGCATCTGCGACAATGTCACCCCGCAACCCGCAGCCTTCCGCCACGTGGCCCGATCCAGATCCCGCATAGACAAGACCCCGTTCCAGACCGACATCCTCGACCTCAGCCATGACGGCCGCGGCGTCGCCCGCCGTGAAGGCGAGGGCGGCAAGGTGACCTTCGTGGCCGGTGCCTTGCCTGGCGAGACGGTGATGGCCGAGCAGACCGGCAAGAGCCGCCATTTCGACGAGGCGCGGACCGTGGAAGTGCTCACCGCCTCGCCGCACCGGATACAGCCGCGTTGCCCGCATTTCGGCGTCTGCGCCGGCTGTGTGCTGCAGCACCTGGACGAGGGCCAGCAGATCGTGGCCAAGCAGCAGGTGCTGATGGACAACCTGACCCGCATCGGCCACGTCAGCCCCGGCACGGTGCTGCCGCCGCTGGTGGGCGACAACTGGGGCTACCGGCGCAAGGGCCGTTTCTCGGTGCGCCGGGTCGAAAAGAAGGACAAGACGCTGGTCGGCTTCCGCGAGCAGGATCCGCGCTTCGTCGCCGACCTGTCGCAGTGCCTGACCGTGATCCCCGAGATCGGTACCCGGGTGGCGGCGCTGTCGGCCTTCATCGAGGGCCTGGACGGCAAGCGCGACATCCCGCAGATCGAATTCATCGGCGGCGATGCCGCCATCGCCCTGACCGTGCGCCACCTGCAGCCGCTGTCCGACGCGGACCGGCAGGCCTGGCAGGCGTTCGGCCAGCAGCATGGCTTTGCCATCTACCTGCAGCCGGGTGGACTGGAGTCGGTGCATCCGTTGTGGCCGGCCGAAGGCGTGCCGCTGTCGTTCGCGCTGCCGCAGTGGGACGTGGAACTGGCGTTCCGCCCGCTCGACTTCATCCAGGTCAATGCCAAGCTCAACCAGCAGATGATCGCGCATGCGCTGGCGCTGCTGGACGCACAGCCGGACGAGCGCGTGCTCGACCTGTTCTGCGGCCTGGGCAACTTCACCCTGCCGCTGGCGCGTACCGTGCGCGAGGTGGTGGGCGTGGAGGGCGAGGCCGGGCTGGTGGCGCGGGCGAAGGAGAACGCGCAGCGCAACGGGCTGGACAACGCGCAGTTCTTCGCCGCCGACCTCACCCAGGACCAGCGCGGCGCGCCGTGGATGCGGCAGGGCTTCGACAAGCTGCTGCTCGACCCGCCGCGCTCGGGTGCGATCGACGTGCTGCAGCAGCTGCCGCTCAAGCAGTTCAAGCGCATCGTCTACGTCAGCTGCCACCCCGGCTCGCTGGCGCGCGACGCCGGCTACCTGGTCAACGAGCAGGGCTTCACCCTGGTGTCGGCCGGTGCGATGGACATGTTCCCGCATACCGCGCACGTGGAAAGCATCGCGGTGTTCGAGAAAAAATGAAATCCGCGCACAGGGACGTGCGCTGCTCCTGCGAGGGATTCGCATAGGTGAAATCCGTGCACATGGACGTGCGCTGCTCCTGCGAAGGATTCGCATAAGTGAAATCCGCGCGCATGGATGTGCGCCGTTCCTGCGAAGGATCCGCACCAGTCGAATACGCGCACATGGACGTGCGTTGATTCCGTGAGGGATCCACACCTGCGAGGTTCCGGATGGGTATCGAGATCGAGCGCAAGTTCCTGGTCACCGGCGACGGCTGGCGCGCCGCCGCGCACGCCGTCATCCCGATGGCGCAGGGCTACATCAATGACATGGCGGCGATGGACAGCGGCGCGCAGAAGGCCTCGGTGCGGGTGCGCATCCAGGGCGACGCGGCGTACCTGAACATCAAGTCGCGCGAGCTTGGGCATACCCGCCAGGAGTTCGATTACCCGATTCCGGTGGACGAGGCGCGCGCGCTGCTGGCGCTGTGCGTCGGCGGCCTGATCGACAAGCGCCGCCACCTGGTCAGGCATGGCGGGCTGCTGTGGGAGGTGGACGAGTTCCTCGGCGACAACGCCGGGCTGGTGGTGGCCGAGGTGGAGCTGCAGCATGCCGGACAGCCCGTCGACAAACCCGACTGGGCCGGTACCGAAGTGACCGACCAGTCCCGTTACTACAACCTCGCGCTGGCCTCGCATCCCTATACCCGGTGGGATGCGGACGAGCGCGCCTGAACCCCCATCGAAACGAAGGAATCCCCATGCGCATCGACATCTGGTCCGACGTGGTCTGCCCCTGGTGCTGGATCGGCAAGCATCGTTTCCAGCGTGCGCTGGAACTGATGGGCGACAAGGCCCCGCAGGTGGAGGTGCGCTGGCACCCGTTCCTGCTGGATCCGGACGCCGACACCACCCCGGTGCCGCTGCGCGAGGCCTACGCGGCCAAGTTCGGCGGCGCCGAGCGCACCGCGCAGATGCTGGCGCAGACCCAGTCCACCGCCCGCGCCGAAGGCCTGCCGATGGATTTCGACCGTGGCCAGGTCCGGGTGACCACGCTGCCGGCGCACCGCCTGCTGTGGCTGGCCGGGCGTGAGGGGGTACAGGAAGCGGTCGGCGAAGCGCTGTTCCGCGCCCATTTCGAGCAGGGCCGCAACCTGGCCGACCCGGAGGTGCTGGCCGCGGCCGCCGCTGCCGGCGGCATTGCGGCCACGCGCGTCGAGGCCCTGCTGGCCTCGGACGAAGGGCTGGCCGAGGTCCGCGCCGGGCTGGGACAGGCGCAGGCGCTGGGCATCCAGTCGGTGCCGACCTTCGTCATCAACGGCCGCTACGCGGTGCAGGGCGCGCAGCCGCCGGAGGTGTTCGCGCAGGTGCTGGAGAAGGTCGCCGCCGAGCTGGCACCGGCGCCGGTCGCCGGCAACGATGAACCGGCCTGCGGCGCGGACGGCTGCAGCGTCTGACGTGGCGGGCGCCATCTGCGACAATGCCCCGCTTGGCCGTATGGGAATCCGCACATGCTTCTGATCGGCGTCGCCGGTACCACCCTGACCGCACAGGAACACGACTGGCTGCAGCATGACGCCGTGGCTGGCGTGGTGCTGTTCAAGCGCAATTTCGCCTCGCGCGACCAGGTGGTCGAACTGACCGCGGCGATCCGCGCCGCCACCGCGCGTCCGCTGCTGGTGGCGGTGGACCAGGAAGGCGGCCGCGTGCAGCGCTTCCACGCCGGCTTCACCGAACTGCCGCCGCTGGAGGGCTTCGGCCGGCTGCACGCCACCGACCCGGACGCGGCGCTGGCGCTGGCCGAACAGCATGCCTGGCTGATGGCCAGCGAAATCCGCGCTACCGGGCTGGACCTGAGCTTCGCCCCGGTGGTGGACCTGGGGCGCGGCAACCTGGCCATCGGCAGCCGCGCCTTCGCCGAGGACCCGCAGGTCGTGGCGGCGCTGGCGCAGGCCTACGTGCGCGGCATGCACGCGGCCGGCATGGCCGCCACGCTCAAGCACTTCCCGGGCCACGGCACGGTGCGCGAGGACACCCACCACGACACCGCCATCGACCCGCGCCCGCTGCACGAGCTGGAAGCGCAGGATCTGCTGCCGTTCCGCGCCGGCATCCAGGCCGGCGCCGATGCGGTGATGATGGCCCACGTGGTCTACCCGCAGGTGGCGCCGCAACCGGCCGGCTGTTCGTCGCGCTGGATCAACCAGATCCTGCGCGAAAAGATGGGCTTCCGCGGCGTGGTGTTTTCCGACGACATCGGCATGGCGGCCTCGTCCGCCGCCGGTGGCGTCAGCGCCCGGGTCCGTGCCCACCTGGACGCCGGCTGCGACGTGGTGCTGGTCTGCCACCCGGAGCTGGTCGAAGAATCGCTGCAGGCCGTGGCCGGCCGCAGCCTCAACACCGCCGCGCTGCTGGGCCTGATCGCCCACGGTGCCATGGGCTGGGGCGGCCTGCTGGCCGACGCCCGCCACGGCGACACCCGAACCCGTCTGCTCGAAACTCTTGGAAGAACCGCCTGATGTCCAAACTCACTCTCGAACAAGCCGTGGCCCAGGCCGACCTGCTGGTCGATCGCCCCGCCATCGACAAGGCCATCGCCGGCATCGCCGACGCCATCGCGCGCGACTACAAGGGCGAGGTCCCGGTGTTCCTGTCGATCATGAACGGCGCGCTGCCGTTTGCCGGCCAGCTGGCGCTGGAACTGGGCGCGCGCGGCCAGGACGCGCAGTTCGACTACATGCAGGCCTCGCGCTACCACGGCGAGAGTGGTGGCGAGCTGGTCTGGAAGCACCGCCCGGTGTCCTCGCTGTTCGGCCGCCGCGTGCTGCTGGTGGACGACATCCTCGACGAGGGTTTCACCCTGCAGGGCGTGCGCGACTGGTGCCTTGAGCAGGGCGCCACCGACGTCCGCATCGCGGTGCTCACGGTCAAGAAGCACGACCGCTGCCTGGACGGCGTCAAGGCCGACTACGCGGGCATCGAACTGCCCGACCGCTTCGTGTTCGGCTTCGGCATGGACGTAAGCGAATCGCTGCGCTCGCTGCCGGCGATCTACGCGATGAAACAGTAACAGCAAGGCCGGGCATCGGCCGGCACGCGCGATCGCCTCGCGCTGCCGCCCCACGGTCCGCGCCGCGAACCGTGGGCCCCGTCTCCCGCCTGCCATTGCACCCCGGACCCCGGCCAGCTTCCGGGGCGCACGACGCTGGCGGGTGCCGGCCATCGGCCGCTAGGATGACCGGGCCGCGCCCCGCGTCGCCTTCGACTGCGAACAGAACACCAGGAAACAACGATGGACGATATCGCACTGGCCGTGATCGGCGGCACCGGTGTCTACAAGCTTGCCGCGCTGGACGACGTCCAGACCCATGAGGTCCAGACCCGCTATGGGGCGCCGTCCGGCCCGGTGCGCATCGGCCGGCTGGATGGGCGCCGGGTGGCGTTCCTGGCCCGCCATGGCGAAGGGCATTCGATCCCGCCGCACAAGGTCAATTACCGCGCCAACCTGGCCGCGCTGAAGCAGCTGGGCGCCACCCGCGTGCTCGCGCTGAACACCGTCGGCGGCATTGGCGACGACTTCGGCCCGCGCGTCCTGGCCTGCCCGGACCAGCTGATCGACTACACCTGGGGGCGGATCTCGACGCTGTGCGAGGAAGAGGGCAGCGAGGTGCTGCACGTGGATTTCGGCCACCCGTACACGCCGGCGCTGCGCGCCCAGGTGCTGGCCGCGGCGCGTGCGCGCGGCGTCGCGGTGCATGACGGCGGCTGCTATGGCGCCACCCAGGGGCCGCGGCTGGAGACCATCGCCGAAATCGCGCGGATGCGCCGCGACGGCTGCGACCTGGTCGGCATGACCGGCATGCCCGAGGCCGGGCTGGCGCGCGAGCTGGGGCTGGATTACGCCTGCCTGGCGATCGTCGCCAACTGGGCGGCGGGCTGCGGCGACGCGGCCGAGATCACCATGGACGAAGTGCTGGCCAACGTCGCCGCGGCGTCGGCGGGGCTGCCGGCCCTGGTGGGGGAACTGGCCCGGGGGTGATTGTCATCCCGGCCCAAGCTTTGCATACTCAGCGAGTGCGCTTCATTCAGCGTGCATCAATCCATTCATCGAACAAGGTCTCGCATCACCATGCCGAACGGTACCGTCAAGTGGTTCAACGACGCCAAGGGATTTGGCTTCATCTCACCGGAGGACGGCAGCGCCGATGTCTTCGCGCACTTCTCCGCGATCAATTCCAAGGGTTTCCGCAGCCTGCAGGAAGGACAGCGCGTCAGCTATGACGTGACCCAGGGCCCGAAGGGCGCCCAGGCTTCCAATATCACGCCGGTCGAGTGATCCACTCGGCTGTGCCGGAAAAACCCCGCCGAGGCGGGGTTTTTTTTTAGGCCGCCGGACCCGGGAAACGCAATGGACAGGTCATTGGATATCGCCATCGTCGGTTACGGCACGGCCGGCCAGTCGCTGGCCGTGCTGCTGTCGCGCGACGGCCACCGCGTGCAGGTGTTCGAGCGCGCGCCGCGGCCCGGGCCGGTAGGCGCGGGCTTCCTGCTGCAGCCCAGCGGCTTGCAGGTGCTGTGGCGGATGGGCCTGCTGCCGCAGGTGCTGGCCCATGGCGCGGTGGTGCGCCGCCTGTACGGCGAGACGCCCTGCGGCCGCGCGGTGATGGACATGCGCTACGCCGGGCTGGATGCGCGCCTGCACGGGGTCGGCATGCAGCGCGGGGCGCTGTTCTCGCTGCTGGACGCGGCCTGGGAGCATGGCGACGCACTGCACGTGGACCGCTGCATCGGCGCCATCGACGACAGCCTGCGCCGGGTACGCGACCAGCACGGGCAATGGCACGGGCCATTCGACCTGGTGGTCGCCACCGACGGCGCCGCGTCGGCGCTGCGCGCCCAGGTGCGCGGCACGCGGCTGGACCGCGCGTACCTGTGGGGGGCGCTGTGGTGCCTGCTGCCCGCGGGCGACTGGCCGTTCGCCGACGAACTGCGCCAGCGCTACGTGGCGGCGCGGCGGATGATCGGCCTGCTGCCGGTGGGTACGCGCCCCGGCGACGCGGTGCCGCGGTTGAGCTTCTTCTGGAGCCTGCCCGGCGACGGCTTCAGTGCCTGGGAGCAGGCCGGGCTCGAACCCTGGCTCGACGAGATCGGGCAGCTGTGGCCACAGGCGCGACAGCGCCTGCAGGACATCACCCTGCCGTCGCAACTGGCGCGGGCCAGCTACCGCGACGCGGTGATGGACCGCTGGTACCGCGGTCGCCTGGTGCTGGCCGGGGACGCCGCGCATTCGATGAGCCCGCAGCTCGGGCAGGGCGTGAACATGGCCCTGCTCGACGCCCTGGCCCTGCGCGACGCACTGCGCGGCCAGGCCGATGTCGATGCGGCGTTGGCGCACTACCAGGCCACGCGCCAGGCGCATGTGCGCCTGTACCAGTTCTGGAGCCGCTGGCTGACCCCGCTGTTCCAGTCCGACCGCGACTGGATCGCGCATGCGCGCGACCTCCTGTTCAGGCCGCTGGGACGCATGCCGGGCGGGCGCGGGCACATGCTGCGCGTGCTCAGCGGCACCCAGCAGGGTGTGTTCGGCGCGCTGCCGCTGGCGCCGGAGTTCGTGCGCGCGCTGGCCGGCGGCGACTGAGCCGGGGCCGCCGCACGTCGTGCCGTCGCCGCCGGCGCGGTGCGGCAGAATGGGCGGCATCCTCCCGTGCGCAGGGCCGGCCATGAACACCGATGCAGCGCCGTTCGAAACCCACGTGGTATTCAACCAGCCGCCACCGTTTCCCGAGTGCAACCTGTGGCGCGACGACCGCGTGCTGCGCGAAGCGGTCGCGCGCGAAGGCGGCGAGGCGTTCGCCACGCTGCTGGATGACTATGGCGCGCTGGCCGGCGGCGAACTGTACCGGCTCGGTTTCGATGCCAACCGGTACAGGCCGCTGCTGCGCACCCACGATGCGCAGGGCCTGCGCGTGGATACCGTGGATTTCCACCCCGCCTGGCATCGCCTGATGGAACAGGCCAAGGTGCACGGCGTGGCCGGGCTGTCGTGGCGGCAGCCACAGGCCGGTGCGCACGTCGCGCGTGCCGCGTTGAGTTTCCTGCACCACCAGGCGGAAGCCGGCAGCAGTTGCCCGCTGACCATGACCCACGCCGCGGTGCCGGTGTTGCGCCGCGAGCCGGCGCTGGCCGAGTGGGCGGCCAAGGCCGCCGCACCGCACTACGACCCGCGCGACGTACCGATCGCCGGCAAGGCCGGCATCACCGTGGGCATGGGCATGACCGAGAAGCAGGGTGGCTCGGACGTGCGCAGCAACCGCACCTGCGCGACCCCGCTGGCGGGCGAGGGCGAGTACGCCCTGGTCGGGCACAAGTGGTTCCTGTCCGCGCCCATGTCCGACGCCTGGCTGGTACTGGCGCAGGCCCCCGGCGGACTGAGCTGCTTCCTGATGCCACGGCGGCTGCCAGACGGCGCGCGCAACGCCTTCCGGCTGATGCGGCTGAAGGACAAGCTCGGCGACTGGGCCAACGCCTCCAGCGAGGTCGAGTTCTGCGGCGCGTGGGCAAGGCGCATCGGTGCCGAAGGGCGTGGCGTGGCGACCATCATCGAGATGGTGATGCTGACGCGGCTGGACTGCATGCTCGGCGCGGCGGCGGAAATGCGCATGGCGCTGGCCCAGGCACTGCATCATGCGCGGCACCGCCGCGCGTTCGGCCGGCGCCTGGTCGAGCAGCCGCTGATGGCCAACGTACTGGCGGACCTGGCGCTGGAGTCGGAGGCGTCCACCGCGCTGGCGATGCGCGTGGCGCGCGCGGTGGATGCGGCCGCCCGCGACCCGGCGGAAGCAGCGTTCGCACGCGTGGCCACGGCGCTGGGCAAGTTCTGGCTCTGCCGGCGGGCGGCGGGCTTCGTCAACGAAGCGCAGGAGTGCCTGGGTGGCGCCGGCTACGTCGAGGAATCGATGCTGCCGCGCCTGTACCGGCAGGCGCCGCTCAATTCGATCTGGGAAGGCAGTGGCAACGTGCAGTGCCTGGATGTGCTGCGCGCGCTGGCGCGCGAACCGCAGTCGCGGCAGGTGCTGCTGCACGAACTGGAGCAGGCGCGTGGACATGATGCCGCCTACGATGCCGCGTTCGATGCGTTGCCGCCGACAGGCGAGGGCGAGGTGGTCGCCGAGGCCATGGCGCGACGCATGGCCGCCTCGCTGGCGATCCTGCTGCAGGCCGCCACGTTGCTGCGTGCCGGCAGCCCGGTGGCGGCCGCGTTCATCGCCGCGCGGCTGGCGGCGCCCATGCCCCCGGCCTACGGCATGCTGGACGCGTCGGTGGCGTTCAGCGACATCCTGGAACGGGCCGTGCCCTCGCGCTGATACCACCACGGCCACCTTGTCGGCCGCAAGCGCGGCGGCCATGGATCCGCAGAGGGGCCGTGTCGCCGCCACCGCGGGGACCGCGCAGCCGCCCGGCGGGGGCGGCTGCGCGATCGAGACGAGGCTACCCGTTCAGTGCTTGGCGTCGTCGGCCTTCTGGCGGGCCTTCTCGGCCGCGTCGTGCGCTTCGTCGGCGACCTTCTGTGCGGCGTCCGCGGTCGCCGCGCTGGCATTGGCCGCGGCCTCCTTGGCCGCTACCGAGGCATCGTCCGCCGCGGCGCTGGTCGCATTGGCCGCGCGGTCCAGTGCCTGCTCCGACCTGGCGGCCGCCTCGCGGGTGGCGTCGGCAGCGCGGTCGGCGGCATTGCGGGCGGCGTCGGCCGCCGATTCACCGGCGTTGCGCGCGGCTTCGGCAGCGTGGTCGGCCGCGGCTTCGGCATCGCGCTTGGCCTGTTCGGCATTGGGGTCGTTGCAGGCGGACAGGGCCAGCATCAGGCTGCCGGCCAGCAGCGGGACAAACAGCTTCATCGCGTTCTCCTGGTTTGGGGGACGACGCGCGCAGCGTAGGGTGAGGCGGATTCAGATTGCGTCAACGCCGCCGGTGCCTCATGCAGCAACTGCGCGGGCCTGCGGCCAGCGCGCCCGCACCGCATGCGCACGCTGGAGCTGGGAGAGGAGACAAAAAAAAAGCCGCTGGCGAACCAGCGGCTTTTCTGACTTGCGTCGAAGCAGAAGTTATTACTTCTTGGCTTCTTCGGCAGCGTCCTTGGCCTTGTCGGCCACGTCTTCAGCAGCCTTGGCGGTGTCGGCAGCGGCGCCGGCAGCGGCGTCGGTGGCGGCGCCGGCAGCGGCGGCAGCGGCGTCACCAGCGGCGTCAGCAGCGGTGGCGGCGGTGTCGGCAGCAGCCTGGGCGGCGTCGGCGGTTTCGGCGCCGGCGGCAGCAGCCTGGTCAGCGGCGGCCTGGGCGTCGGTGGCGGCTTCGTTGGCCGAAGCAGCGGCGTCCTGGGCAGCTTCCTGCTTCGAGCAGGCGGCCAGGGCCAGGCCCAGGGCCATCGCGATCAGCAGCTTGTTGATGCTCATTGTGTGAATCCTCGTCGTTAGATTAGGCAACGCGCCATTGCGCGCCTTAAACATGATGACAAGCCCATTTGGACTGTCAAGCGACCGCGCATTCATTTTTGTAAAAAAGGCATTAAGCCCAATCAAATCAATTCGATGGCGATGGCAGTTGCTTCGCCGCCGCCGATGCAGAGGGAGGCGATGCCACGCTTGAGGCCACGGCTGCGCAACGCGTTGACCAGCGTGACCACCAGGCGCGCGCCCGAAGCGCCGATCGGATGGCCCAGCGCGCAGGCGCCACCGTTGACGTTGAGCTTGTCATGCGCGATGCCCAGCTCGCGGATCGGAGCCATCGCCACCACCGCGAAGGCTTCGTTGATCTCGAACAGATCCACGTCGCCGACCTGCCAGCCGGCCTTGTCCAGCACCTGCCTGACCGCGCCGATCGGCGCGGTGGTGAACCACTCCGGCTCCTGCGCGAAGGTGGCGTGGGCGACGATCCGGGCCAACGGCTGCACGCCGCGGCGCGCGGCTTCGCCGGCGTCCATCAGCACCACGGCGGCGGCGCCGTCGGAGATGCTGGAGGAGCTGGCGGCGGTGACGCTGCCATCCTTCTTGAAGGCCGGCCTCAGGGTGGGGATCTTGGCGATGTCGGACTTGCCCGGCTGTTCGTCCTGGTCAACCTCGACCTCGCCCTTGCGGGTGGCGACCTTGACCGGAACGATCTCATCCTTGAACGCGCCCGTGGCCTGCGCGGCCTGCGCGCGCCTGACCGACTCGATGGCGTAGGCGTCCTGCTCTTCGCGGGTGAAGCCGAACTTGGCGACGGTGCCTTCGGCGAACACGCCCATGGCCTGGCCGTCGTAGGGGTTGGTCAGGCCGTCCCAGGCCATGTGGTCCACCGCCTGGAAGTTGCCGTAGCGGTTGCCGGTGCGCGAGTTGGGGATCATGTGCGGCGCATTGGACATGGACTCCATGCCGCCGGCGACGACGATGCTGGCCGAGCCGGCCTTGATCAGGTCGTGGCCCAGCATGATCGCTTTCATGCCCGAGCCGCACACCTTGTTGAGCGTGGTGCAGCCGGTGCTGGCAGGCAGGCCGGCAGCGAGCGACGCCTGGCGCGCCGGTGCCTGGCCCAGGTTGGCCGGCAGTACGCAGCCCATGATCACTTCGGAAACATCGGCGGCGGCGACGCCGGACTGTTCCATGGCCGCACGGATCGCCGTGGCGCCGAGGGTCGGGGTGGGGACGCCGTTGAACTGGCCGAGGAAGGAGCCGATGGCGGTGCGCTTTGCGGCGGCGATGACGATGTCGGACATGTGCGGTCTCGGTTGTATCCTGCAACGATTATCGAAAGCCGCCGGCGGGGTGCCCATTGGACCAACGGCACATCCCGGCAGACAGCGGTTTGTCGTTGCAGTATAGAAGGTGAGCCACCGCATGGCCGGCAGGTGGCACTACCCGACGGGATTCCGGTGTCCGGCCAGTCATGGGGGAGAGGGGATGCGCAGCACGTTCAGGGGCTACAACGCACTGGCCGCTTCGATGGCATTGGCGCTGGCCGCATGCGGTGGCGGTGGTGGCAGCAAGTCGAGCCCGCCACCGCCGCCCAATCCGCCGCCGACCTCGCCGCCGCCGACCTCGCCGCCGCCGACCACGACCACACCGCAGCCGGCAATGGACGCGCATCTGGCGCTGACCAACGCCAGGGCCGCGCAGGCGGCCGGCTTCACCGGTGCCGGCATCCGCATCGGCGTGGTCGATTCGGGCGTGATGCGCAACCATCCCACGCTGGCCGGGCGGGTGGTGGCCAATTTCAGCTACGTGGATCCGCGCCGCAACAATCTGGCGGTGGACGACGTGGTCGGCCATGGCACCACGGTGGCGCAGCTGGCCGCCGGTGCCGCCGCCGGGCAATGGCCCGGTGGCATCGCGCCGGGCGCGCAGATCGTCTCGGCGCGCATCATCAACGACGAGCGGCCCAAGGACGACGGGTCCGGGCAGGGCAACGAGGTCACCGGTGGGCTGGGGATGAGCGGCGTCCATGACGACCTGATCCGCGCCGGCGTGCGCATCATGAACAACTCCTGGGGCGGGCTGTACTGGACGCGGCCGACGGTGACGGCGCAGATCGCCGCCGAGTACCGCCCGTTCATCGTCGGCAACGACGGGCTGGTGGTGTTCGCCACCGGCAACGAATCGCGTGCCAATCCCAGCGACATGGCCGCGCTGCCGAGCCAGCCGGGGGAGAACGGTTCGCGTCCGGCGGCCGACCTGGAGCGCGGCTGGCTGGCGGTGGCGGCGCTGGATACGGCCAATCCCAGCCGCCTGGCCGATTACTCCAACGCCTGCGGCGTGGCCAGGAACTACTGCCTGGTGGCGCCGGGTACGTCCGCCTTCGTCGGTCCCAATGCCTCGGCGTCGAACCTGTCCTACTACTACGGCAGTGGCACCTCCTACGCCGCGCCGCTGGTATCGGGTGCGGCGGCGCTGGTGTGGCAGGCCTTCCCGTACTTCGACAACAACCTGGTGCGGCAGACCCTGCTGGGCACCGCCACCGACCTGGGCGATCCCGGCCCGGATGCGGTGTTCGGCTACGGCCTGCTCAACGTCGGCAAGGCGGTGAAAGGCCCGGCCCGGTTCGACTGGGGCGATGTGGCGGTAGGCGTCAACCAGTTGGGGCTGGGGTCGGTCTGGAGCAACGACATCAGCGGCACTGGCGGGCTGATAAAGCGCGGCCCCGGTGCGCTGACCCTGGCCGGCACCAATACCTACGGCGGCGCTACCCGTATCGAGCAGGGCACGCTGGCGTTGCGCGATGGCGCCTCGATACGTTCCAGCGTCACTGTCGTGGCGCAGCCCGACCCGACGGGTGCGGCCCTGCAGTTCATGGGCGGCACGACCCGGGTGACGGGCAACGTGGACAACGGCGCCAGCATCGTGATGCTCGGCGGCGGCAACAGCAGCACCATCGATGGCGACTACCTGCAGCGCAGCGGTGCGCGGCTGCTGATCGCGCTGGGCATCAATGCCCTGCAGGTGACCGGCACGGCCACGCTGCAGGGGGGCGGGGTACTGGTCAACGGGGTGGTGGCCGGCTACGTGCCGCAGGACGGCACGCGGCAGGACCTGATCCATGCCGCTGGTGGCGTCAACGGGCAGTTCGACGCGGCGCCGGCCGCCACCCAGAGTGCCGGGGTGGCGCTGCTGCAGGCCGGCTACGGCTATGACAGCCACAACGCGTGGCTGGACCTGCAGCGGGTCAACGTGACCGCGGCCGCGCGTGCCGCCGGCATGGATGCGACGACGCTGGCCGCGGCGCAGCGGGTGGAGCGTGCCTTCGAGCTGCTCGATGGCGATGCCGGCCTGCGGGCGGGTGCGTTCGCGGCCGGAGCCAGCGCGCTGCAGCAGGGCGGCGGTGGTTTCAATGGGCTGGGCGCGAGCCTGCGCAGCCTCACCGGCGAAGCGCATGCGCTGGCGCTGGCGATGACCTTCGACAGCATCGACATGAACCGGCGGGCATTGTCCGCGCGGTTCGGCGAGGGCGGCAGCCGCGCCGACGGGGCCTGGTCGCGTTCGCTGGGCGGCGGCGGGCAGGGCGGCTACGCCGGTGGCGACTACCGCCTGGGCGGCTGGATGCTGGGCCGCGAGACCGGCATGGGCGATGCCCGGGTGGGCTTCGCGTTCGGGCAGATGCAGGCGCAACTGGCCGGCGGCGAAGCCAGCGACCGCGGCCGCGACCGCCAGACCCAGGCCCGGTTCTATGCCGGGCGCCAGTGGGGCCAGGCGTACGCGCTCGGGCAGATCGGTTTTGGCGGCTTCCAGCGTGAGCTGGACCGCGGCCTGCTGCTGGGCGGTGAACGTGCCGGGGTGATGGCGCGTTACGACGGCCGTTTCCTGTCCGGCAGTGCCGAGGCCGGGTACCGCTTCGACCTGGGTCGGGGCGCGTTCACCCCGTACCTGGGCGCCGACTACGCCCGCATCGACAGCGACGCGTTCCAGGAGCAGGGCGGTTACGGGTTCGGGCTGAGCGCCGGCGGCTGGCATTCCAGCCAGGTGCGGGCCATGGCGGGCATGCGCGGCAGCTACCGCTGGCACGGGCTGGAGCTGAACGGCTATGCCGAGTGGCAGCAGGCGCTGTCCGCCGGTGCCGGGCCGCTGCAGGCACGCTTCACCGGTATCGATGCCTGGGCGCCGCTGTATGGCCTGCAACCCGCGCGCGCCGCTGGATTGTTCGGCGTGTCGCTCGATGCCTGGCTGGCGCGCGATGCGCAGCTGTCGCTGGGCTACGACCAGCGCCTGGGCGGACGCGGCGACAACCGGCAGCTGTCGCTGCGGTTCATGCGCGGGTTCTGAGCCGCCGGCAGCGGACATGCAAAAGGCGGGCGACCGGGTCGCCCGCCTTTTTCGTGCCGGCCGGGTGCCGTGTCTACTCGCCGCGCAGGCGGCTCATGCGCGGCGCGGCGCGGCCCAGCGGCATCTTCAGCTTGCCGATGGCCTCGATGCGGGTCTCGGCGATGCGGTCGGCCGCGCGCTGTGGCGAGACGCCATCGCGCTCGGACTGGTCGAAGATGCGCCCGAGGTTGTGGTAGATGCTGCGGATCAGGCGCATGGCACGCTCGCGGTTGTAGCCGTCGATCTCCAGCGACACGTTCATCACGCCGCCGGCGTTGACCGCGTAGTCCGGCGCCCACAGCACCCCGCGCCGGTGCAGTTCGTCGCCCACCGCATGGCTGGCGAGCTGGTTGTTGGCGGTACCGCAGATGACCTTGGCCTTGAGCCGGTCCAGCTCCTCCATGCCGATGGCGCCTTCCATCGCGCAGGGCGCGAACACGTCCGCGGCGACGTCGTAGATGGCATCGGGCTTGATCGCCTCGCAGCCGTACTCGGTGACCGCGCGCTGCACCAGCACCGGGTCCAGGTCGGTCACGTAGAGCTTGGCGCCGCGCTCGCGCAGCAGCTTCACCAGTTCCATGCCGATGTGGCCCAGGCCCTGCACGGCGATGCTGACCTTGCCCACTTCCTCGTGGCCGAACTTGCGGTTGATCGAGGCCATCAGCGCCTGCAGCGCACCGTAGGCAGTAAACGGGGCCGGGTCGCCGGAGCCGCCATGGACCTGGTGCACGCCGGTGACATAGCCGGTCTCCAGGTAGATCTGTTCCATGTCGTTGACGTCGCTGCCGACGTCTTCGGCGGTGATGTAGCGCCCGCCCAGCGCCTCGACCTGGCGGCCGAATGCGCGGAACAGCACCTCGCTCTTGTCGGTGCGCGGGTCGCCGATGATGACCGCCTTGCCGCCGCCGACGTTCAGCCCGGCCAGCGCGTTCTTGTAGGTCATGGTGCGGCTCAGCCGCAGCACGTCGCGCAGGGCGTCGTCGCTGTTGGCGTAGGGGCGCATGCGCACGCCGCCCAGGGCAGGGCCCAGGGTGGTGTTGTGGATGGCGATGATCGCTTTCAGGCCGGCATCGCGGTTGTGGCAGAACACGACCTGTTCGTGGCCGGAAGTGGCGAGGGTTTCGAAAAGCATGGAAGCTCCGATGGGCGTTACTGCGACAACGTCCGTGATCCTGCAGACAACTGGTGGGCCAGAAAACAAAAATGCGACTTCGTCGTTGCGGTGACGGGTCGCGGGGCGCCATTCTAAAGCATTCGGCGGCCAGCGCATGTTCAGGCTGCCGGGGGGCCGAGGGGCGGGTACCGCTGGGGGCAGGGGCGGCGTGACGGTCGGGTCACGCTGCGCTGCAACCTGACCTGCGCGGCGCGCGGCTCTATCATCGGTTTCAACAGAAACCGAGATGTCGCACGGCCCATGAGCACTCCCGCCCCCCACCTCCCGCAGACGCAGACGGAAACCAGCCCGCTGCGTTTCGTCACCGCCGCCAGCCTGTTCGACGGCCATGACGCGGCCATCAACATCATGCGCCGGCTGATCCAGGCGCAGGGCGCGGAGGTGATCCACCTGGGCCACAACCGCTCGGTGGAGGACGTGGTGCGCGCGGCGCTGCAGGAAGACGCCGACGCCATCGCGCTGTCGTCCTACCAGGGCGGCCATGTCGAGTACTTCAAGTACATGGTGGACATGCTGCGCGAGCGCGGCGCCGGCCACATCCGCGTGTTCGGCGGCGGCGGCGGCACCATCACCCCGGAAGAGATCCGCGAACTGCAGGCCTATGGGGTCGAGCGCATCTACCACCCCAACGACGGCATGAAGATGGGGCTGGTGGAGATGATCGAGGACGTGGTCCGGCGCGCCGGCGATGCCCGCGACGCGGCACCGGCGGTGGACGACGGCGGCGTGCCCGGCATCGGCGACGAGATCGCCATCGGCCGCATGCTGTCGCGGCTGGAGGACGGCGCCTTCGGCGAAGCGGAACTGGCGCACCTGCGCCGGCAATGGCAGCTGGCCGGCGCCAGGACCCCGGTCATCGGCATCACCGGTACCGGCGGCGCCGGCAAGTCCAGCGTCACCGACGAGCTGCTCAACCGCTTCCTGGCCAGCTTCCCGCAGATGCGCGTCGCGGTGGTCTCGGTCGACCCGACCCGCCGCCGTACCGGTGGCGCGCTGCTGGGCGACCGCATCCGCATGAATTCGCTGCGCAGCCCCCGCGTGTACATGCGCTCGATGGCCACCCGCCGCCAGCACGCGGCGATCAATACCGTGCTGCGCGACTGCATCGGCTTCCTCAAGTCGCTGGCCTACGACCTGGTGATCGTCGAGACCGCCGGCATCGGCCAGAGCGACTCGGAGATCGTCGACCTGGTCGATTTCCCGATGTACGTGATGACCAGCGACTTCGGCGCGCCGAGCCAGCTGGAAAAGATCGACATGCTCGACTACGCCGAGCTGGTGGTGCTCAACAAGTTCGACAAGCGCGGCGCCGAGGACGCGCTGCGCGACGTGCGCAAGCAGTGGAAGCGCAACCGCGTGGCGTTCGCGATGAAGGACGAGGACGTGCCGGTGTACCCGACCATCGCCTCGCAGTTCAACGACCCGGGCATCAGCTGGATGTTCGCCAACCTGTGCCGGCTGCTGCGCGACAAGCGCGGAGCGGGGAACGCAGAGGCGGCAGCGCAGGGCGGCTGCGACTGGATGCCGGCCATCGACACCACGCTGAAGGAGCCGCGCGCGACCGTGCTGATTCCCGGCAGCCGCGTGCGCTACCTGGCCGAGATCGCCGAGCAGGGCCGCGCCATCAATGCCCGCATCGAATCGCAGGCCGAGGTGGCCGAGCGCGCCCAGGGCTGCTGGCAGGCGCTGAAGGAGCTGGGCGATGCCGCGCTGCCGGCGGCGCTGGACCTGTACCCGGCCGATGCCCTCACCGACGCGGCCGCCGACACCAGCCTGCGCACCCTGCGCCAGCGCTACAACGACGCGGTGCAGTCGCTGGATTCGGAGGCCCTGCGCCTGCTGCGCGAGTGGCCGGCGCGGTTGAAGTCGATCACCGACGAGGTCAACGAGTACCAGGTGCGCGGCAAGACCATCCGCGTCGAGAACTACCGCGAGTCGCTCAGCCACCAGCAGGTCCCGAAGATCGCCGCGCCTACCTACCGCAGCTGGGGCGAACTGCTGGTGTTCCTGCAGAAGGAGAACCTGCCCGGTTCCTACCCGTACACCGGCGGCGTGTACCCGTACCGTCGCAGCGGCGAGGACCCGATCCGCATGTTCGCCGGCGAGGGCACCCCCGAGCGCACCAACCGCCGCTTCCATTACCTGAGCGTCGGCCAGCCGGCCGCGCGCCTGTCCACCGCCTTCGACAGCGTCACCCTGTACGGCGAGGATCCGGCGCCGCGCCCGGACATCTACGGCAAGATCGGCAACTCCGGCGTCAACATTCCCACTCTGGACGACATGAAGAAGCTGTACTCCGGCTTCGACCTGTGCGCGCCGACCACCTCGGTGTCGATGACCATCAACGGCCCGGCACCGATGATCCTGGCGATGTTCATGAACACCGCCATCGACCAGCAGGTGGAGAAGTACCTGAAGGCCGACCCGGCGCGCTGGGCCGAGGCCGAAAAGAAGATCGTGGCGATGTTCGAAGGTCGTACCCGCCCGCAGTACCACGGCGAGCTGCCGCCGACCAACAACGGCCTCGGCCTGGGCCTGCTCGGCGTCACCGGCGACCAGCTGGTGGATGCCGACACCTACGCGCGGATCAAGGCCGAGACGCTGTCCACCGTGCGCGGCACCGTGCAGGCCGACATCCTCAAGGAAGACCAGGCGCAGAACACCTGCATCTTCTCCACCGAGTTCGCGCTGCGCATGATGGGCGACATCCAGCAGTACTTCGTCGACCACGGCGTGCGCAACTTCTACTCGGTGTCGATCTCCGGCTACCACATCGCCGAGGCCGGCGCGAACCCGATCAGCCAGCTGGCCTTCACCCTGTCCAACGGCTTCACCATCGTCGAGTACTACCTGGCGCGCGGGATGAGGATCGACGACTTCGCGCCCAACCTGTCGTTCTTCTTCTCCAACGGCATGGACCCGGAATACACGGTCATCGGCCGCGTCGCCCGCCGCATCTGGGCGCGCGCGATGCGCGAGCGCTACGGCGCCAACGAGCGCAGCCAGATGATGAAGTACCACATCCAGACCTCCGGCCGCTCGCTGCACGCGCAGGAGATCCAGTTCAACGACATCCGCACCACGCTGCAGGCGCTGTACGCGCTGTTCGACAACTGCAACAGCCTGCACACCAACGCCTACGACGAGGCGATCACCACGCCCACCGAGGAAAGCGTGCGCCGCGCGGTGGCGATCCAGATGATCATCAACAAGGAGCTGGGGCTGAACTTCTGCGAGAACCCGTGGCAGGGCAGCTTCATCGTCGACAAGCTCACCGACATCGTCGAAGAGGCCGTGTACAAGGAGTTCGAGGCGATCAGCGAGCGCGGCGGCGTGCTCGGCGCGATGGACACCATGTACCAGCGCGGCAAGATCCAGGAAGAGAGCCTGTACTACGAGCACAAGAAGCACGACGGCAGCCTGCCGCTGGTCGGCGTCAACATGTTCCTGCCCAAGGAGCACGCCGGCGAAGTGGCGACCGAGATCGAGCTGATCCGTTCGACCGAGGAGGAGAAGGGGCAGCAGATCGAGAACGTGCGCAACTGGCAGCGCAACCGCAATGTGCTGGCCCCGGCCGGCGAGACCTCGCACAGCCACGAAGTGGTCGGCAGCGCCTGCAACGACGACGGTGTCCACGACGGCCACGGCCTCGCCTACCTGCAGAACACCGCGCGCGAGCGCCGCAATGTGTTCGCGGCGTTGATCGAGGCGGTCAAGACCCACAGCCTCGGCCAGATCAGCCACGCGCTGTACGACGTGGGCGGGGAGTACCGCCGGAACATGTGATTGGCCGCGACGGCAGGGCCCCGGGGCGGGCCTTGCCGCGTTGCCGGCACCCCCGGTGGCGCCGGCCGGCCCGCGGGGTGGGGTGGGCAGGATCGTCCGGCCACGACCATGCGCGGCGTCCTGGCGCAGACGATGTCGCATGCGGCATGGCGCGCCGGAATGGGGTGCGCGCGGTCACATGGTTGCGGGCGACGGGCGCATGCGCGTCCGCAAGGATGAACGCCCAAGCGGGCCCGGCGCTGGACGGGGCGATGGCGCTCGGTGACCATAGCCCCGTATGTCCGCCCTCCCCACGCCCTCCGCGAGCCTGCTGCAGCTGCTGCCCGAAGCGGTGGTGCAGACGGATGCGTTGTGGGCGATCACCTACCTCAACCCGGCCTGGCACGCGCTTACCGGGCATCCGCTGGACGCGGCGCTGGGGCGGTCGCTGCTGGAATTCGTGCATCCCGACGACGTGGGCACCCTGCGCTCGGGGATGCCGGTGTTCCGGCTGCGCTTTGCCGCCGGCGATTACCGCTGGGTGCGGCTGCAACTGCAGCCGGAGACCGACGAGGCCGAGCGGGTGATCAGCCGCCAGGGCGTGCTGATCGAGATCACCGAGGTCACCGAGCAGGTGCTGGTGGAGGTCCGCCAGCGCTTCCTGCGCCTGCTTGAGACCATCGACGGCGTGGTCTGGGAGGCCGAGCGCGGGGTGGGCAATACCTTCCTCAGCCCGCAGGTGGAGCGGCTGTTCGGCTACACCGTGGAGGAATGGCGCGCCGATCCGGGTTTCTGGCGCGCGCATGTGCACCCGGACGACCTGGCCGAGGCGCTGCTCATCGACGAGGCCGCGTACAACGCCACGCACAGCTACGCTTACGAGATGAGCTACCGGCTGATCGCCAAGTGCGGCAAGGTCGTGTGGGTGCGCGACCTGTGCCGGGCGGTGGTCGAGCCGGGCCGGCCGAACCGCATGATCGGGTTGATGATCGACGTGACCCGCGAGAAGCACACCGAGCTGGAACTGCTGCGCTCGGACAACCGCTACGCGCTGGCCACCCTCGGCTCCAACGACGGCATCTGGGACTGGGACCTGCGCACCGATGTCATGCACGTGTCCGAGCGCTTCCGCCAGATCGTGGGGATGGGCGACAGCGACCCGGTGCATCACGGCGGCTGGCACTTCCTGCAGCAGCTCATCGACCCCGACGACCGCGCCCGCGTGCAGCTGGCCTACCGCCGGCACCTGTCGGGGAACAGCCCGAACTTCTCGGTGGATTTCCGGGCGTTCCATGGCTCGGGACGGCTGGTGTGGGTGAACTGGCGTGGCGTGGCCCAGTTCGACGACGGCGTTGCCGTGCGCATGGCCGGCTCGCTGAGCGACCTGGCCGAACGCGGCAGCTCCTATGACGCGCTCACCAACCTGCCGGGCCGGCCATTGTTCCGGGCCCGCCTGGCGCACGCCATCGCCCTGCACCGCAGCGAATCCGGGGACGGCGTGGACATGCCGGCGCGTGGCGGTACCACGATGTTCGCGGTGCTGCTGCTGGACCTCAACCGGTTCAAGGCGGTCAATGACAGCCTGGGCCATCATGTCGGCGACCAGTTGCTGCAGCAGGTGGCGCGTCGCCTCGAATCGTGCGTGCGCAACGTCGACCTGGTCGCGCGCATGAGCGGCGACGAGTTCAACCTGCTGCTCGAATCCATCGACCCCGGCGAGGCGGCCGAGCGTGCCCGGCAGATCGCCGCGGCGCTCGAAGTGCCGTACATGATCGGCCCGCATACGGTGAGCAGCAGCGCCAGCATCGGCATGGTCAGCAGCCAGTCCGGGCTGAAGACGATCGACGACTACCTGCGCGCGGCCGATGCGGCCATGTACCGCGCCAAGAGCCGCTCGCTGGGCGTGTGCGTTGCCTCATGACCCGCCTGCCTGGGCTGGCGTTGCCGTGAGCAGTGCCTTGCATGGCGTTTCCCCGGTGCGGGGAGACTGACCGCCCGGCGGGCATGCGTGGTGCGCCCGTGGCAGGGCATGACAGTTCGTGCGGCACCCATGCCGCGCGGTTATGGATGCGCCGCGGCAAGCGCCACGCGAAACATGCCGGATGCCTTGTGCCATGCGCTTTTGCTGTGCATGGACGCAGGCCTGCATGAAGCCGGCGGCGCACTGTCGGGCAGGCCGGCCCGTTGCTACCCTCGGCCGCACTTTCTGCAGACAGGCGGTGGCATGGACAGGCGGCGATTCCTCGGTGGCACGGCATTGGCGGGGGCCCTGTTGCCCCTGATGGGCACGGGCAGCGCGCTGGCGGCGCAACGCGGCGCGCGGTTGCTGCCGCTGCCGCTGGAGAAGGGCGATACGGTGGGGCTGGTCAGCCCGTCGGCGGCCAGCAGCGACCAGCTCAGCCTGCAGCTGGCGCGCGAGGCGATGGAGGCGCTGGGCTTCAGGGTCAGGACCGGCGCCCACTATGGCGCGCGCTACGGCCACCTGGCGGGCACCGATGCCGAGCGCGCCGGCGACCTGAACGCCATGTTCGGCGACCGCCAGGTCAAGGCCATCGTCTGCGTGCGCGGCGGTTCCGGCGCGGCGCGGCTGTTGCCACTGCTGGACTACGCCGCCATCCGTGCCAACCCCAAGGTGCTGCTCGGCTACTCGGACATCACCGCGCTGCATTGCGCGATCCAGGCCAAGACCGGGCTGGTGACCTTCCACGGGCCGATCGGATCGGGCAGCTGGAACCGGTTCAACGTGGACCAGTTCGAGCGCCTGTTCTTCAAGCGCGAACTGATGGAATACCGCAACAGCGTCGATACCGACGACGAACTGGTGCCGCGCAAGAACCGCACCAGCACCATCACCGGCGGCACCGCGCGCGGCGAGCTGGTGGGCGGCAACCTGACGGTACTGACAGCGCTGGCCGGTTCGCCGTACCTGCCCGATTTCAACGGCAAGATCCTGTTCCTGGAGGACGTGGACGAAGCGCCGTACCGCGTCGACCGCATGCTCAGCACGCTGAAGCTGATGGGCGCGCTGGACAGGATCGCCGGCTTCATCTTCGGCGAATGCACCGGCTGCACCCCCGGCGACGGCTACGGCTCGCTGACCCTGGACCAGCTGTTCGCCGACTACATCGCGCCGTTGAAGATCCCGGCCTTCCGCGGGGCGATGATCGGCCACATCCGCGAACAGTTCATCGTGCCGGTCGGCGGCCGCGTGGAAATGGACGCCGACGCCGGCACCTTCCGCTTGCTGGAACCGGTGTTCGCCGGCAGCTGACGACCTGCGGCGGCGGGCGGCTCCCCCTGCCGGCGTGGCGATGCCGCCGCCTATACTGGCGCGGCCGCCGGCCGGCGGTATCGGCATGCCACAGGGAGGAACCGCCATGTCCAGCGTCTGGCTGATGCGTCCGCTGTCGTTGTTGTGGGCGCTGTTGTTCGCCGCACCGGTATTCGCGCAGGCCGTACCGGATGAGGGCGAGCTGCTGTTCCGGGGGGTCCGGGTGCTGGACACCGTGCGCGGCACGCTGGGGGCGCCCACCGACGTACTGGTGCGCGGCAACCATATCGCCGCGATCGGCGCGGCGGCGACGCCCACGGCCGCGGCCACGGTGATCGAGGGTCGAGGCCGCACGCTGATGCCGGGGCTGATCGACGCGCATTGGCACAGTACCTTCACCGCACTGTCGCAGGCGGACATGGTGGCCCTGGCCGCCACCCCGGACCAGCTCGCCGCCCGGGTGGCGGCCGAATCCGAGCGCACCCTGCTGCGCGGCTTCACCAGCGTGCGCGATGTCGGCGGGCCGATCTTCGAACTCAAGGCGGCGATCGATGCCGGCCGCACCCGCGGCCCGCGCATCTGGCCGTCCGGCGCCACCATCAGCCAGACCGCCGGGCATGGCGACATGCGCCTGCCGCACGAGCGCTCGCGGCGCTTCTTCGGCAAGCCGGCGCTGGCCGAGGAGATGGGCGCGACCTTCATCGCCGACGGGCGCGACGAGGTACTCACCGCGGTGCGCGAGAACCTGCGCATGGGGGCCAGCCAGATCAAGCTGATGGCCGGCGGCGGCACGTCATCGGCCTATGACCCGGTGGACGTCACCCAGTACACGCTCGACGAGATGCGCGCCGCGGTGGAGGCCGCCGGGGACTGGGGCACCTACGTCACCGTGCATGCCTATACGGTGCATGCGGTGCGTCGCGCCATCGAAGCCGGCGTGAAGAGCATCGAGCACGGGCAGATGCTGGACGAGGACACGCTGAAGCTGATGGCCAGCCGCGGTGTCTGGCTGTCCAGCCAGACCCTGCGCGCGAGCACGGAGAACATGGACCCGCTGCGCCGCGAGAAGCGCAAGCCGGTGATCGACGGGCAGGCGCGCATGTGGGCCATGGCCAAGCGTGCCGGGGTGCGCATGGCGTGGGGCACCGACTTCCTGTTCGAGCCGGCGCTCAATGTCGAGCAGAACGCCTTCATCCTCGGCCTGCGGGAGTGGTTCACGCCGGCCGAGATCCTGCGCATGGTCACCCACGACAATGCCGAACTGCTGGCGCTGTCCGGCCTGCGCAGCCCCTATCGCGGGCGCCTGGGGGTGGTCGAGGAGGGGGCGCTGGCGGACCTGCTGCTGGTCGAGGGCAATCCGCTGGAGGACCTGCAGGTGATCGCCGACCCGGCGCGCAACTTCGCGGTGATCGTCAAGGACGGGCGCATCGTCAAGGGCGCCGACTGATCATCGCAGGCAGGGCGGGCATGGGGCCCGCCGTGGAGGGGCGCCGCTGCGGCGCCGGCAGACTGCCGCTGCTCCACTACCGGCAGGCGAGGGCGCGATGAAACGGTTGTTCAAGCTCGACATTCTCTTGCCCTGGGCGGCGCTGGCGGTGATGGCCGGCTGTGCGCACCGGGTGCCAGCGGTGGCCGTCGAGGCGGCGCCGGTGGCGCACATCGTGCCGTTGCCACGCTCGCTGGAGACCCGTCCGGGCACGCTGCGGATTGCCGCGGCGGTGGCGGTGGAAGACGCGGGCGCCGCCCCCATGGCCCGGCGTGCGCTGGACGAACTGCTGGCGACGCTGGACATCGCCAACGCGGACACGGGCACGCCGCTGCGCCTGCAACGGGTCGACGACGCCGCGCTCGGAGAGGAGGGCTACCGGCTGGTGGTGGACGATGCGATCCACCTGAGCGCGCGTACCGATGCCGGGTTGCTGCACGCGGTGCAGAGCCTGCGCCAGCTGCTGCCGGCCAGCGCCGGCCCGGCGTACCGGGTGCCGCGGCTGGCGATCACCGACGTGCCGGCCTACCGCTGGCGCGGGCTCTCGCTGGACGTGGCGCGCAGCTTCCTGCCGGTCGATTACCTGGAAAGGCACATCGACCGCATGGCGCTGTTCAAGATGAACCGGCTGCACCTGCACCTGACCGACGACCAGGGCTGGCGGATCGAGATCAAGCGGTATCCCCGGCTGGTGGAAATCGGCGGCGCCAGCGCGGTGCAGGGCGGGCGCGCCGGTTACTACACCCAGGCGCAGCTGAAGCACCTGGTGGCCTACGCGCAGGTGCGTGGCGTCACCCTGGTGCCGGAGATCGACATGCCCGGCCACGTGCAGGCGGCGCTGGCCTCGTACAACGCGCTGGCCTGCGATGACGTGGCCAACCGCGGCACCTACTCGGGCGTGGAGGTGGGCTTCAGCGTGTTGTGCCTGGACAAGCCCGACGTCGTGTACCCCTTCGTCCGCGATGTGCTGGAGGAGGTGGTGGCGATCTTCCCGTCCGCCGAGATCCATATCGGCGGCGACGAGATCAAGCATCCGCTGTACGCCGGGTTCGTCGCACGCGCGGCGGCGATGGTGGAGGCGATGGGGCGGACGCCCATCGTCTGGGAGGAGGGCTCGGTGGCCGACCTGCAGCCCGGCGCGCTGCTGCAGTTGTGGAACGACGACTATGCCATCGATGCGGCGGTCGCCAGGGGGCATCCGCTGATCCTGTCGCCGTGTTCGTACCTGTACATCGATCATGGCAACCATGCGGGCCAGCCCGGCGCCGACTGGTGCCGTGCCGAAGGCGTGCCGCTGGCCCGGGTGTATGCCTTCGACCCGACGCCCTACAGGACGGCGGTGGGCGTGGAAGCGGCCCTGTGGAGCGAGTTCGTGCATACCGATGCCGCCACCGACGAGCGCCTGTGGCCGCGCCTGGCGGCGGTGGCCGAGGTGGCGTGGAGCTCCGCGCCGCGGCGCGGCTATGCCGGCTTCGTGCGGCGCATGGGGGCGCTGCGTCCGCATCTGGACGCACTGGGCGTCCGCTACTACCGCGAGCCGGACCTGGGATGGAACGGCACGGCAGGGGCGCGCTGAGGCCGGTCCCGTGGTACCGCGGCGCGTGCGGGCCACGCTCGGTTAGCATGGCGGTCTGTCCACGAATGAGGTCCGGGCCATGCATCGCCTGCTGGTGGTCGACGACGACAGTGACATCCGCGGATTGCTGGCCGAACAGCTCGGCCGCACCGGTTATGCGGTGAGCACCGCCGCCGATGGCGTCGAGATGCGCCATGCGCTGGCGCGCGAACCCATCGACCTGATCGTGCTCGACCTCAACCTGCCGCACGAGGACGGGCTGGCGTTGTGCCGCGAACTGCGCACGCGCTCCACCACCCCGGTGATCATGCTTACCGCCCGCGCCGAGCCGATCGACCGCGTGCTCGGCCTGGAGATGGGCGCCGACGACTACCTGGCCAAGCCGTTCGAGCCGCGCGAACTGCTGGCCCGCATCCGCAGCGTGCTGCGGCGGACCGAGGCGCTGCCGGCCAACCTGGAGCCGCTGGCGATGCGCCGGGCGACGTTCGCCGACTGGGTGTTCGACCTGGAACGGCGCCACCTGGTGGATCCGGCCGGGTGCGTGGTGATGCTGTCCGGCGCCGAGTTCCGCCTTCTGCGGGTATTCGTCGGCCATGCCAACAAGGTGCTCTCGCGCGATCAGCTGGCCGCACTGAGTGGCGGCCGCAGCTATGAGACCCAGGACCGCGCCATGGACCTGCAGGTCAGCCGCCTGCGGCAGAAACTCGGCGCTGCCGGCGGCCTGATCAAGACCGTGCGCAACGAAGGCTATGTGTTCGCCGGCGTGGTGACCCTGGAATGACGCAGCGGCTGCGGCGGTTCCTGGCCTCGATGACCGGGCGGCTGTTCGTCATCCTGCTGGCCGGCATGCTGGCCGCTGCGATCGGCGCCACCCTGCTGGCCGATACCCACCGCCGCCAGGAGTTCGAGCAGCAGAACCTGATGCGCATGGCCGACCGCCTGCAGGGCTTCGTGGCCCTGCTTGAGATCAACCCCGAACTGCGTGCGCGCCTGCTGGAAACCGGCGGCGCCAGCGTGCATCAGGCGCGGGGCGACGTCCACGCCGGCGCCGAGGACGTGGCGCTGATGGCGGTCCTGGGTGATCGCGACGGGCCGGTGGCCAATGCGCGGGCCTATGTCACCGGCTTCCGCGCCTGCCTGCCGCCGCTGCCGGAGCTGCAGCGGCGGCACATTCCCCAGCAGCTGCGCAAGCATTATCCGGCGGTGATGCCACCGCGCTGCCGCCTGGTGGAGCTGACCCTGGGCGATGGCACGCCGCTGCGGCTGACACTGCAGTACCCGGCAACGGCGCGTATCAGCCTCTTCGCTTTCGATCCGCTGTTCCTGTCGCTGCTGTCGCTGGCCATCGCGGTGCTCGCCTACGTGGTGGCGCGCATCGCCAGTTCGCCGCTGCAGCGGCTGGCCGACGCGGCCACCGAACTGGGCCAGGACCTGCAGCGCGACCCGCTGCCGGTGACCGGGCCGCAGGAAGTAAGGCGTGCGGCCGAAGCCTTCAACGCCATGCAGCAACGCCTGCAGCGGCATATCGGCGAGCGCACGCAGATGCTGGCCGCGATCACCCACGACCTGCAGACGCCGCTCACGCGGTTGCGGCTGCGGCTGGAGAACGTGGCCGATGAACCGCTGCGCGAGCGCCTGATCGCCGACCTGGCGGCGATGCAGGCACTGGTGCGCGAGGGACTGGAACTGGCGCGCAGCGCCGAGAGTGCCGAGCAGCGGGTGGTGCTGGACCTGGATTCGCTGTTGCAGAGCGTGGCCGAGGATGCGGCCGAAGCCGGGCACCGGGTCGTGTTCGAGCAGGGCTGTGGCGCGGTGCTGCCGCTGCGCCCGCTGGCCATGCAGCGGCTGTTCTCCAACCTGGTGGACAACGCCGTCAAGTATGGGCATTCGGCACATATCCGCGCCCAGGCATGGGATGGCCAGGTCGAGGTGCGCATCCGCGACCACGGGCCTGGCCTGGCCGCGGACGAACTGGAGGCGGTGTTCACGCCGTTCCTGCGCCTGGAGACCTCGCGTTCGCGCGATACCGGCGGTGCCGGCCTGGGCCTGACCATCGCCCGCACGCTGGCCGAGAAAAACGGCGCCACCCTGGTCCTGCGCAACCATCCCGATGGCGGGCTGGAAGCGGTGGTCCGCTGGCCAGCGCCCGCCGCGGACGCCCCGCGCCGAGGCTGACCGCCGCCGGACCGGCCGGTTCCGCTGCCCGGTTCCCGCCACGGGGGCTCCACGGGGACTCCACGGGGACTCCACGGGGCGGGCAATCCCCCCTACCATGTGCCCACTCTCCCCCTGCCCGTGCACATGACGTTGCCGCAGCCGTCCGACCGCATCGACCGCCCGGCCCCGTCGTTGGATCGATGCCGTGGATCGTGCCACCGCGGCACTGCCCGCGGCCGCTGGGCCCAGCGCTTCGTGCTGCTGTGGCTGTGCCTGCTGGTTGCGGCCGGGGGTGTGGCCGCGGCCGAGCAGACGCCGCCGCTGCGCGATTACGCCGTGGACATGTGGACCTCGCGCAATGGGCTGCCGCACAACTCGCTGCGCGGCATCGCGCAGACCCCGGAGGGGCACCTGTGGTTCGCCACCTGGGAAGGGGTGGCGCGCTACAACGGGCTCGATTTCGACCTCTATGACCGCAGCACCCGCCCCGGCCTGCTCGACAACGGCATAGGCGCGCTGTACGTGGATCGCGACGGTGCGCTGTGGGTGAGCGACTCGCGCGGCAACGTCCTGCGGCGCACCCTCGACGGTCGCTGGCGACAATGGCCGCAGCACCCGCCGGCGCCGAAGGTGTTGATCCAGGCGATGCAGAAGGACAGCAAGGGCCGGTTGTGGCTGCTGTACGAGGGGCGCGGGCTCGGCTATCTGGCGGCTGACGGACGCATGGTCTACGAGCCGCCGCAGCCGGGCGCACAGGTGAACATGACCCTGTCCAACTGGCTGGCCGTCGATGACAAGGACCGGGTCTGGGTCGGCACGATGGATGGGCTGAAGCTGCGCGGCGACGATGGCGTGCTGCGCGATGCACCGGCCGCCCTGGGCCTGCCGCCGGGCCCGGCCTGGCCCTACCGCGCGCCGGACGGCGTGGTGTGGATCGTGACCGATGGCGCCCTGTACCGGATGCAATCCGGCGGTGCGCGGCGGGTGCACGTGCTGCCCGGGGTTTCCCACACCACCGCGATGCTGCAGGACCGCCATGGCGATCTGTGGCTGGGTACCGAGAACCAGGGGTTGTACCGCATCGGCAGCCACGGCGTGGAGCGCCTGCCGAACAGCCGGCAGATGCAGAACGGGCGCATCACCAGCCTGATGGAGGATGCCGAGGGCAGCATCTGGGCGGGCGGCAATGGCGGCCTGTACCGGCTGCGCGAAACCCTGTTCACCAGCTATACCACCCGTGATGGACTGAGCGGCGATTACGTGCGCGCGGTGATCGAGGACGACCAGCGGCGCCTGTGGATCGGCGGCGCCGCCGGCCTGGACCGGATGGAGCAGGACGGCCGCATCGTGCCGGTGCCGCTGCGCAACAGCGTCGGCAAGGCGCCGTCGGTGCTGAGCGTGGTCCAGAGCCGCGATGGCGCGATGTGGGTCGGCACTTTCGGCGACGGCATCTATCGCATCGACCGCGATGGCAGCAGCCGCCATTACGGCACGGCCAGCGGCCTGGCGGCGGGCAACGTGCGGGTGATGGCCGCCGACCGCAATGGCGACGGCATCTGGGCCGGCACCCAGCGCGGGGTGGTGCGGCTGGGCGCCGATGGCGTGCAGGTGCCCGTGGCCGCCGGGTTGCCGGGGGGACTGGTGACCGCGCTGCGCGACACCCACGACGGCCTGTGGATCGGCACCATCGAAGGCATCCGCATACTGCGCGGAACCACCGTGCAACGGCTGGACGTGGACGGACTGGGCGGTGGCCGCAGCATTTTCGGCTTCACCCCGGTGGGCGATGCGATGTGGGCCACGTCCGACCGCGGCCTGTACCGCTACCGCGACGGTCACCTGGCCCGGGTGGGGCTGGAGCAGGGCATGCCGGTGGATACCGTGTTCGAGATGGTGCCCGACCGCCTGGGCAACGTCTGGATCAGCAGCAACCGCGGCATCCTGCGTACGACCCAGGCTGCATTGGACGCCGTGGCCGACGGGCGCAGCCCGCGCATCGAAGTGGAGCGCTACAACGAGATCGACGGCATGTACAACGCCCAGGCCAACGGCAGCACCGGGCCATCGGCGGTGCTGCGCGGCGACGGGACCTACTGGGTCGCGACCGCCGGTGGCCTGAGCATGGTCGATCCATCGCGGCTGCAGCGGTTCCGCGAGCGGCTGCCGCCACCGGTGGTGGTTGAAAGCGTGCAGCTGGACGGCGTGCCGCTGCATTGGCAGGCCAACGGCGTCACCGCGATTCCCGGCGGGCGCCGGCTCACCGTGGGCTACGTCGGCCTGAGCTACCTGATGTCCGACCGGATCCGCTACCGCACCCGGCTCGAAGGGCTGGACGCCGACTGGATCGGTCGCGGCAACCAGCGCAGCGTGGAATTCATGGGGCTGCCGCCCGGCGACTACACCCTGCACGTGTCTGCCATGCACCCGGGCGGGCGCTGGAGCGAAAGCGAGGCGGCCTGGAAGTTCACCGTCGAGCCGCTGCTGTGGCAGCGGCGCAGCATGCAGGCGGCAGCCGGCATCGTGCTGCTGCTGGCGCTGGTGGCGTTGTACCGGTACCTGATCCACCGCTACAAGACCAGCAACATGCGCCTGGCGCGCCAGGTCGCCGAGCGTACCGCCGACCTGCAGCTGCAGGCCGAGCGCCTGCTGGCGGCCAACCAGGAAAAGACCGCGCTGGCCGAGCGCCTGCGGCAGCAGGCCGTGGCGTTCGAGCGCCAGGCCCACGAGGACCCGTTGACCGGCCTGCCCAACCGCCGCGCCTTCGACGAGGCGCTGGCACGCGACTTCGCCCGCTCCCAGCGCAGCGGCCACCCGCTGAGCCTGCTGGTGCTGGACATCGACCACTTCAAGACCGTCAACGACAGCTGGTCGCACAGCGTGGGCGACCAGGTGCTGCGCGAGGTGGCGCGGCTGCTGGCGGCCAGTTGCCGCGATTCCGACCTGCCGGCGCGACTGGGCGGTGAGGAGTTCGCGCTGCTGCTCAACGACACCGCGCTGGACGAGGCGCAACGGGTGTGCACGCGCCTGCAGGGGCTGTTCCATGCGCAGCGCAACTGGGCCGGCATCGACAACCTGCGGGTGACGTTCAGCGCCGGGCTGGTGCAGCTGGCCGCGGACGACCGCACGCCGTTGCTGTTGTTCCAGCGCGCGGACAAGGCCCTGTACCAGGCCAAGAGCGATGGCCGCGACCGGATCTGCCTGGGTTGACCAGGTGGCCGGCCGTTCCGGCCCTGGCCATCGGCCGGGCGTGGGCGCCTACTGTCGTGGCCAGCCGTTGACGATCTGGCAGAACAGGCGCGCGGTCTGCTCGGTGTCGTACACCGCGCTGTGCGCCTGGTTGGCGTCCCACTCGAATCCGGCGGCCTGCAGCGCCCGCGCCAGCACGGTCTGGCCGTAGGCCACGCCGGCCAGGGTCACCGTGTCGAACACGCTGAACGGATGGAACGGATTGCGCTTGTGGCCGCTGCGGGCCACCGCGGCATTGAGGAAGTTCAGGTCGAAATGGGCGTTGTGGCCGACCAGGATCGCGCGCTGGCAGTTGTACTTCTTCAGCGCCGCGCGCACCGGCGCGAACACGTGCTCCAGTGCCTCGCGCTCGGGCTTGGCCAGCCGGAACGGGTGGTCCAGCACGATGCCGGTGACCTCCAGCGACTTGGGGTCGATGTCGGTGCCTTCGGCCGGCACCACGTGCGCGCAGCTGGTCTGGCCAGGCAGCAGCAGGCCGTTCTCGTCCATGTCCAGGGGGATGGCGGCGATTTCCAGCAGCGCGTGCCGGTTCCAGTCGAAGCCGCCGGTCTCCACGTCCACCACCACCGGCAGGAAGCCGCGGAAGCGTTGCGCCATCGGCGTGAAATCAGCAGTGGTGGCCGAAGGGTCAGCGGTTTGGTTCATCGCGATAGGGTAGCAGAGGCCCGTGCCGGCCCCGTGGCTCAGGCGCCGGGCGCCCGCTCGCGCCGGTGCTTGATCGCGTACATGTCGGCATCGGCGCGGCGCAGCAGGGTTTCCGCGTCGCGGCCGTCGGCCGGGCAGCAGGCCACGCCGATGCTGACCCCGATGCGCGGAAATGGCGAGTGTGCCTGGCGTTGGTCCAGCGCGGACTGCAGCACGCCGGCCACCGCGCGGGCGTCGTCAGGCCCGCTGCAGTCAGGCAGCAGCGCCACGAACTCGTCGCCGCCGACGCGGGCGATGAAATCGCCGTGGCGCAGCGCCTGGCGCAGCCCATCGGCGGTCTCGCGCAGCTGGCGGTCGCCCTGCGCATGGCCATGGCTATCGTTGATGGCCTTGAACCCGTCCAGGTCCAGGTAGAGCACGGCCAGCGGCCGGCTGCCATCGCGCAGCAGCCGGTCCAGCTCCTCGCGCAGCCGGTAGCGGTTGGGCAACCGGGTAAGCGGGTCGTGCGCGGCCATGAACTCCAGCCGGCGCTCGAGCTCGCGCAGTTCGCCGACCGGGTGGCCTACGGCGATGCGCACGCCGTAGGCGGGCAGCCACCTGGCCGACCACTGCATGTCCACCAGCCCGCCGTCGCGGCGGACGTAGCGGTTGCGGAAATGCGGCAGCGGGTGGCCCGCCATGACCCGCTGCACCGCCTGCACGGTGGTGGCGTGGTCCTCGGGGTGGATCAGTTCGGTCATGCAGCGCCCCAGGACATCCTCGGGGCGGTAGCCGATGAGCCGCTCGAAGGCGGCGTTGACCGCCAGGTAACGGCCTTCCGGGTCGACCACGCACACCACGTCGGGCAACAGGTCGAGGATCTCGCCCGGGGGCGGCAGCGTCGAGGGCATGCGGGGACGGCGAGGCGGGGACGGGAAGCAGATTATCGCGCCAGCATGGGTGTCCGGCGGAAGTGGGCGCGCCGGCCCCGCCAGCGCCTGCGGCGTTTGTTACCCTGTGCCGCTCTGTTCCGGATGGCGGCCCCGGTCCGCACTGCGCGAGATATTCCCCCCCATGAAATGGTTTCGCATCGTCCCGATCCTGCTGCTGATCGCGCTCAACACCCTGCTGCACTGCCTGCCGCTGTTTGCGGTGGCGCTGTTCAAGGCATTGCTGCCGCTGGCCGCGGTGCGTCGCGCCTGCAATCCGCTGCTGACCGGGTTGGCCGAGAGCTGGATCGGGGTCAACAGCGCGATGATGGGTGCGTTCACCCGCACCCGCTTCCAGGCCGACATGCCGGCCACGCTCGAGCGCGACGGCCACTACCTGGTGCTGGCCAATCACCAGAGCTGGGTGGACATCCTGGTGCTGCAGAAGGTGTTCAACCGGCGCATCCCGCTGCTGCGTTTCTTCCTCAAGCGCTCGCTGTTCTGGGTACCGGTGCTGGGGTTGGCGTGGTGGGCGCTGGATTTCCCGTTCATGGGCCGCTACAGCCGCAAGCAGATCGCCCGCAACCCGGAGCTGGGCCGGCGCGACATGGAAGCGACGCGGCGTGCCTGCGCGCGGTTCCGCGACATCCCGGTGGCGGTGATGAACTTCGTCGAAGGCACCCGGTTCACCCGTGCCAAGCACGACGGCCAGGGCTCGCCGTTCCGGCACCTGCTCAAGCCCAAGTCCGGTGGCGTGGCCTTCGTGCTGGATGCGATGGGGCAGGGCCTGCATGCGCTGCTGGACGTGACCATCGTCTACCCCGGGGGCATCCCGTCGATGCTGGACCTGATGGCCGACCGCGTGCCCGAGGTGAAGGTGCTGGTGCGGGAGCGGCCGATCCCGGCCGAGCTGGTCGCCGGCGATTACCAGGGCGACCGCGCCTTCCGCGCGCGCTTCCAGCAGTGGATGAACGGCATGTGGCAGCAGAAGGACGAGGACATCGCCCGGCTGCTCGCCGACCCCGGCAGATGACGCGGCCGGGCCCGGGCGCGGCATCGCTGCCGTGCCCGGCGGTGTAGAGTGCGCGCCTGTCCGTTGCAACCAGGAGCCGCCATGACCACCGCCTTCTATCCCATCGGAACCCCCGGCCAGGCCTGGGGCGTGGCGGAAAAAGCGCAATGGCTGGCCCGGCAGCGCGTGCAGCGCAGCTATGCCGACGACGTGCTGGCCCGGATCGATGCCCTGCGCGACCGCTTCGACGTGGCCGGTTACGGGGAGCTGGACTATCCCTCCGGTCGTTACCCGCTGCTGGCCATCCGCAGCCGCGGCTGGGACGACGCCCTGCCGGTCGCGCTGGTGACCGGGGGCGTGCACGGCTACGAAACCAGCGGCGTGCAGGGGGCGCTGAAGTTCCTCGAGCGGCACGCGGCCGATTACGCGGGCCGCTGCAACCTGCTGGTCGCGCCCTGCGTGAGCCCGTGGGGCTACGAGCGGATCCAGCGCTGGAACGCGCTGGCGCTGGATCCGAACCGCAATTTCATCGCCGCCAGCCCGGCCCCGGAATCGGCCGCGCTGATGGCGCTGGTGCAGCCGTTGGCGGGGCGCTTCCTGATGCACGTCGACCTGCACGAGACCACCGACAGCGACGAGAGCGAGTTCCGCCCGGCGCTGGCCGCGCGCGACGGCAAGCCGTTCGAGCCGGACAGCGTCCCCGACGGCTTTTACCTGTGCGCCGATTCGCTCAACCCGCAGCCGGCGTTCCAGCAGGCGGTGATCGCCGCGGTGGCCAAGGTCACCCACATCGCGCCGCCGGATGCGCAGGGCCGGATCATCGGTTCGCCGGTGGTGGCGCATGGTGTCATCGAATACCCGCTCAAGGCGCTGGGCCTGTGCGCGAGCATTACCGGTGCGCGCTACACCACCACCACCGAGGTCTACCCGGACAGCCCGCGCGCCACGCCCGAGCAGTGCGACGACGCCCAGGTGGCCGCGGTCACCGGCGCCCTGGCCTATGCGCTGGCGCACCGCTGAGCGGTCCCGTGCGTACACTGCCGGGCTCCAGCACAGCGGGGCGGCAGGGCATGCACGGGTTTCTGACGGGAATGGCGATGGCCCTGCTGGCCTGCGCCGACGCGCAGGCGGCACAGGCGCCGGCCTATGACCGGCCGGGCATCGGTTTCTCGGCCAGCACGGTGGGCAAGGGCGTGCTCGCCTGGGAGCAGGGCCTGCCCGATGGCAGCCGCGACCGCAGCGGCGGGGTGACCACCACCGCGTGGACGGCCGACACGCTGCTGCGGCTTGGCCTGGCCCCAACCGTGGAGCTGCAGTTGGGCGCGGACACCTGGAGCGGCCAGCGCATCCGCGGCGCCGGCCTGCGCGAGCGTGCCGAAGGCGGCGGCGATGGCAGCGTCGCGCTGAAGTGGGCACCGGCGCTGGCCAGCGACACGCTGACGGTCGCCTTCAGGCTCGGCACCACGCTGCCCTGGGGACGCGCCCCGCTGGGCGGCGATGGCCACGTCCGCGACGCGGGCGTGACCGTGGCCTGGGCGCTGCCGGCCGACACCAGCCTGGCGCTGTACGCCGACCGGCAATGGGGCGCGGAAGGGAGCGGCTGGCTGTTTTCGCCCAGCTACGGGTTCCCGCTGGGCGAGGACGTGGCGGCCTATGTCGAAGCCGGCTACGGCGAAGACGCCCGGCACATGCGCGCCGCCGGCGCGGGGCTGGCCTGGATGGCGACGCCGTGGCTGCAGCTCGACGTTTCGTTCCTGCGCGGGCTGGACGCAGCGACCGCCGACTGGCAGGGCGGCGTCGGGCTGGCGCTGTACTTCGACTGACGCCGCTCCGGGCGGTGCGCACCGCGCGCTCAGCGGCGCCGGCGGATCAGGGTCGAGGAGGCCTGCAGGATGGCGCGGGTCAGCAGCGCCATCGAAGCGACCTCGCCCTTCCAGTGCTGCCAGTACAGCGGGATGTCCTCCCAGGCGCGCGCCTTGACGTAGACCAGGCGACCGCTGTCCAGGTGGCGGCGGACCAGCGGCAGCGGGTTCATGGTCCAGCCCAGGCCGCCGAGATTGGCGTGGACGAAGGCGCGGGTGGAGGGGATCCACCAGGTCGGCGCCTGCAGCGGCTGCTGCGAGCCGGTCAGGCGCTGGGCATAGCGCGCCTGCAGGTCGTCCTTGCGGTTGAATACCAGCACCGGGGCCTGCGCCAGGGCCTGCGCGGTGACGCCCCTGGCGAAGTGGCGCGCATGGAACTCCGGGGTACAGGTGGCGGCGTAGCGCATGCTGCCCAGCGCGTGGATCTGGCAGCCCTGCACCGGTTCGGACAGGGTGGTGACCGCGCCCAGCACCGCACCCTGGCGCAACAGCGCCGCGGTGTGGTCCTGGTCCTCGGTATGCAGGTCCAGCGTGGTGCTGCCGAGCCGGGCGAACGCCAGCGCGGCTTCGGGAAACCAGGTCTCCATGCTGTCGTGGTTCACCGCCACCGGGATGCTGGCGCGCGGCAGGTCGGCGTCGGACAGGCCGATCCGCTCGAACGCGTCGCGCTCCAGCAGCGCGGTCTGCTCGGCCAGGCGCACCAGCACCTGGCCCTCGGCAGTGGCCTCGGTGGGGGTGGTGCGCCGGACCAGCAGCTTGCCGACGCGTTCCTCCAGCGCCTTGATCCGCTGCGATACCGCCGAGGCGGTGACGTTCAGTGCCAGCGCGGCGCGTTCGAAGCTGCCTTCGCGGATCACCGCGGCCAGGGCGCGGAGTTGGGCATGGTCGATGCGCATGATTAAGTATGGCTAATGAGGGTTTAAGAAGTTTAGCTCCACTTCTCGATGCTGCACTGCGACAATTGCCGCCATCGACGCACCCCCGGTGCCGTCCCCCTCATAGCAGACAGGCAGTTCCCCCATGTTTTCCGTCGTAACCGCCCAGGCCACCAGTGCCGCCTGGCTCAGCGGTGCCGGTACCGGCATCGGTCTTTTCGCCGTGGTCGGCGCGCAGAGCGCCTTCATCCTGCGCCAGGGCATCCTGCGCCAGCACGTGATCCCGGTGATCGCCACCTGCTTCGCCATCGACGCGGCCTTCATCTTCGCCAGCGTGGCCGGGCTGCGCACGCTCACCGACCAGCTGCCGTGGCTGACCACGGTGCTGCTGTGGGGCGGCGTCGCCTTCCTGGTCTGGTATGCGCTGCAGTCGGCGCGGCGGGCCGTGGCCGGCGGTGGCGGCATGCAGCTGGATGACAGCGCCGAATCCTCGCGCCGCGCGGCGATGATGGCCGCGGCCGGATTCTCGGTGATCAACCCGCACTTCTGGCTGGACATGGTGGTGATCGGTTCGATCGCCGACAACTTCGGACACGCGCGCATGGCGTTCGCCGCCGGCGTGGTCACCGCCAGCGCGTTGTGGCTGACCGCGCAGGGGCTGGGCGCGCGCCTGTTGACGCCGCTGTTCCACAAGCCCGGCACCTGGCGGGTGCTGGACGGCACCATCGCGGTGATCCTGAGCGTGCTGGCGCTGACCCTGGCGCTGCGCGGCGTCGGTTGATGGCCCGGGCGCTGCGCAGGCGCATCCGCGCGGGCGCCCATGTGGTACCGGGGCGCGCATCCCGTGGTGGCGGCCGCGCATGAGCCAGCCGCGGCCCGCGCTGTGGACCCCGGGGTTCGTGCTGGCGTGCATCGCCAACTTCCTGATGGGCATGTCGTTCTACGTGCTGATGCCGACGCTGCCGTTCCATCTCGTGGAGCAGCTGCGGATCGGCGAGGCCACGGTAGGGCTGGTGTTGTCCAGCTACGTGATCGCGGCGCTGCTGGTGCGGCCGTTTTCCGGTTTCATCGTCGATCGCTTCAACGCCAAGCACGCCTACCTGGTGGCGCTGGCGGCCTACGTGCTGTTCACCTCCGGCTACCTGCTGGCGCACACCGTGCTGGTGTTCGTGCTGGTGCGGCTGGGCATCGGCGTGACCTTCGCGGTGATGAGCACCGCGGCCAACACCCAGGCCATCGACATCATCCCCTCGGCGCGCCGCGGCGAGGGCATCGGCCTGTTCGGGCTGATGAGCAGCCTGGCGATGGCGCTGGGCCCGATGGCCGGGCTGTGGCTGATGGACCACCATCCGTTCCAGGTGATCTTCGAGGCGGCGGTGGCCGCCGGCATCGCCGGCCTGCTGGTGGCGTCGTGGGTGCATGCGCCGCGCAAGCAGCGCGACGGCGCCGCCACGGTGTTGTCGCTGGATCGCTTCCTGCTGGTACGCGGCATCCCGCTGGCGTTGAACCTGGCCGTGATCGGCCTGGGCTACGGCATGCTGCTGGCCTTCGCCGCGCTCCACGGCAAACAGCTGGGCGCCGGCAATACCGGCATCTTCTTCACCCTGATGGCGGTGGGCATGATGGTCTCGCGCGCCTTTTCCGGGCGCCTGATCGATGGCGGCCGGGTGGTGCTGGCGACCAACGGCGGCAGCCTTGCGATCGTCGCCGGGCTGGGATTGATGGCGTACGCGGCCGCGCCGGCGACGTATTACCTGTCCGGACTGCTGGCCGGCTTCGGTTTCGGGGTGGTGTACCCGGCCTACCAGACGATGATGGTCAATCTCGGCGGCCACGCCCGCCGCGGCACCGCGGTGGCCACGTATTTCTGCGCGCTGGACGTGGGCATCGGCGCCGGCATGGTGCTGGCTGGCCTGGTCGCCGCGCGCTTCGGGCTGGGCGCGGCGTTCGCCAGCGGTGCCGGCCTGGCGCTGGTCGCCGGTCTGGTCTACGCGCTGCGGTTGTCGGCACGCTTCGTGCGCGCGCCGCTGCCGCAGGCCGCTGTTGCCGGCGGCGCACGGGCGGACGCAGACGACTGACGACCGGCGGCTTGGCCGGCGCCGGCCTGTGGCAGAATCAATCCGCATGCGGCGGCCGTGGATGGCCGCGCCATTACCCCGGGGGAAGCAATGAAGAAGTACCTGCCCGTCATCGCCGCGCTGTGCCTGCTGTCGGCCTGCAGCCAGGGGATCAAGGGCGTCTATGCCGATGCGATGGGCGTCACCCGGTACAGCTTCACGCCCGGTGGCACGGTCACCATCGAGGCGATGGGCATCTCGCAGGAAACCACCTACGTGCGCGAGGGCGATACCTTGAAGGTGGCACTGCCGCAGAAGGGCGCGTCGCTGAATTTCACCATCAACGAAGACGGTTCGCTGGGCGGTCCGCTCGGCATCCGCCTGGAAAAAGCCGACAGGTAACGGGGCGCGGCATGCGGCCTTCAGCTCCTGCCCGACCGGGGTGCCAGCAGTGGAGCCGGTGATCGTCTCGGCGCTGCTGGCCGCGCTGCTGGCCGGCGCGGGTGCGGCGTGGTGGTTCGGCCGGCGGCGCGCGGATGCGGCCTGGAGTTTCGTCCCCGAGGCCGCCGATGCGGACCACGCTGCCGCCCCGGCAATGGACCCGGCGCTGCTGCCGCGGATGCGCCGGCGCTTCCTGCGCGCCGCGCTCGGCATCGAAGACGACGTGGCGGAGCTGCCCGATGCGGCCGGGCACCGCCAGATCGCCGATACCGTGATCGCGGTGCTGGAGCGCGCCGACCTGTCGCAACGCTACATCCCGCGGCGTCCGCACCTGCTGCCGCAGTTGATCCATAGCGTCAACGACAGCACCGCCTCGGCGCGCTCCATCGGCCGCATCATCGGCAGCGACCCGCTGCTGACGGTCAACCTGCTGCGCATCGCCAACAGCGCGCTGTACCGCTTCCAGCAACAGGAAGTGCGCAGCATCGAGCGCGCGGTGACCGTGGTCGGCAACGAAGGCATCCGCCAGATCATCTCCGCGGCGCTGGTGCAGCCGGTGATGAACCCTCCCGACGGCGATGGCGGCCGGTTCTCGCAGTGGGTATGGGATTACACCCTGCGCATGTCGCTGGCCGCGGCCGATCATGCCCGCAGCGTCGAGCGCGAGGACGGTTTCTCCGCGCAGTTGGCCGGCCTGCTGCGCGGGCTGGCGATGGTGATGGTGGTGCGCGCCACCGCCGACGCCTATTCGCGCCGGCAGACGCTGGCGCCATCGCCGGCACTGCTGCTGTCCCTGCTGGAACGGTGCACTCCGCAGCTGGCGGCGCGGATCGCGCGCGCCTGGCAGCTTTCCGCCGATGTCGCCGCGGCGCTGGAGGCCGGCGGCCAGGGCGTGCCATCGACGCCGCTGGCGCGTTCGCTGCAGGTCGGCGAACTGGCCGCGGCGTTGTCGATGCTGTGCCGGGAAGGATTGCTCGAGGAAGCGCAGGCGCTGGAAACGTTGTCCGCCTGCGTTCCCGGCCATGTCGGTGGCTGGTTGTGGAAGCGGGTCAGCCCCGATGCGCCGGGCGAGGGCTGAGCTGGATGCCGCGGGCGCGGCGCGTCACAGTTGTGATTCCAGCGGCAGCCAGCTGATGACGCGGGTGGTGGCGCGCTGCAGCCAGGTGGTATCCGGCTCGACGACGTAGCCGGCAGGTGGCCTGCGCGCACGGTCCAGCCAGCGCAGCTTTCCGTCGCTGTCCAGGTAAAGGTAGTAGCTCAGGTCGGGACCGGACAGGCGCAGGTACTCCTCGCGCAGCTGCGCGGCCAGCACCGGGTCGTCGAACAGCACGCCCATCTCGGTGTTCAGGTACGCCGAGCGCGGGTCGAGGTTGAAGGACCCGACGAAGCCACGCCGGTCGTCCACGACGATGGCCTTGGTGTGCAGGCTGGCGCCACTGCTGCCGAAGGCCGAGCTGCGGCCGCTGCTGCCGCGCGCCTTGAGCTCATGCAGCTGGACGCCACCGCGCAGCAGCGGCAGCCGGTAGTGCATGTAGCCACTGTGCACGGCAGCCACGTCGTTGGCCGCCAGCGAGTTGGTGATGATGCCCACATGCACGCCGTCTGCCACCTGCTGCAGCAATTCGCTGGTGCCGGTGTCGCCGGGGACGAAGTACGGCGAGATCAGCAGGGTCTTGTGCCGCGCCTGGCCCAGCTCCGCGCCCAGGCGCGTCACCAGCCAGTCGCCGCGGTCGTTGTCGCGGTGCTTGAGCGGCGGGTCGGAATGGACCTGGATGCGGTCGCTCCAGTGCAGTGCCAGGCGCCCGCCGACATAGGTGTCGGTGAGCCGCTCGCGCAGGCGTTGCAGGTAGGGGAGCGCCTCGGCCCGGCGCGCATCCAGCTCGGCACGGGAGACCAGCTGGTCGAGCTGGCGCGCCGACGGCGGGGCGAGGGCGGCGATGGGCACGGCGGCGCGGCTGTTCCAGAAGGCGTCGAAAATGGCGCTGGCCTCGCCGGCGGCCGGGCCGGCCAGCAGCAGGTCCAGGTCGCGGAAATTGACGTCCGGGCGCGCGTCGAAGTACTCGGCGCCGATGTTGCGGCCGCCGACGATGGCGACGCGGCCGTCGGCGATCCAGGCCTTGTTGTGCATGCGGTGGTTGATGCTGAAGACCCGCTGCACCATCTCCAGCAGGCGCCACAGGCCCTCGCGGTTGCGGAACGGGTTGTACAGGCGCACTTCGATGCGCGGATGGGCGTCGAGCGCCAGCAGCTGCGCGTCCATCCCCTTGGCGTTCATGTCGTCCAGCAGCAGCCGCACCCGCACCCCGCGCTGGGCCGCCGCGTACACGTCGTTCACCAGCAGGTGGCCGACCATGTCGTCGTGCCACATGTAGTACTGCAGATCGAGGCTGCGGCCTGCCTGGCGGGTGACCACCGAGCGCGCGGCGAAGGCTTCCAGGCCGTCGACCAGGTAGGCCGCGCCGCTTTGCCCCGGGTGCGCGGCGAGCTGCGCTTCGAGCGCCCGGTCCAGCGCGGTCTGCGCGGCCCGCGGCGGCAGCGCGGTGGAGGGCTCGCCGACCGCGCGCGGGGTGAGCCAGTCGCCCAGCAGCAGGCCATTGGCGACCAGCAGCAGGAGTGCGGCGAGGATGCGGGTGCACAGGCGCAGCAGGCGCCTGCCGCGGGACGGGGAAGGTTCCATGCGTGCATCCTAGCGGGGTCCGGGTGATGCCGCTGCGTCGGGCCATGACGTTCCGGGGGTGTAGGCGGCGGCCGGTCTGGGGGAGAATCGCGGTTTGCCCTGCCCGAGCCCGCCGATGCACAACCGTTCCAGCTCTTTCCGTGCCCCCAGCCTGGTGGTCCAGATCATCATCGGCCTGCTCGCCGGCATCGCGCTGGCGCTGGCCTGGCCGCAGGGCGCGCACGCGGCCGGCCTGCTCGGCACGGTGTTCGTATCGGCGTTGAAGGCGGTGGCCCCGGTGCTGGTGCTGGTCCTGGTGACCGCCTCCATCGCCAACCACCAGCAGGGGCAGAAGACCCACATCCGCACCATCCTGCTGCTGTACGTGGCCGGCACTGTGGCCGCGGCGCTGGTGGGCGTGCTGGCCAGTTACCTGTTCCCCAGCACGCTGCTGCTCAAGGCGCCCACCGACGCCGGGCTGAGCGCGCCGGGCGGCATCGGCGAGGTGCTGCGCACGCTGCTGATGCAGGTCGTCGACAACCCGGTCAACGCGCTGGCCCATGCCAACTACATCGGCCTGCTGGCCTGGGCCATCGGACTGGGGCTGGCGCTGCGCCACGCCGGTGCCGGCACGCGCGCGGTGGTCGGCGACCTGTCCGCGGCGATCACCTGGATCGTGCGCATGGTGATCCGGCTGGCGCCGCTGGGCGTGTTCGGCATCGTCGCCTCGCTGCTGGCCGAGTCCGGGCTGGGCGCGCTGGCGAACTACCTGCACGTGCTGTGCGTGCTGGTCGGCGCGATGCTGTTCATGGCCTTCGTCGGCAACCCGCTGATCGTGGCGCTGACCACCCGCCGCAACCCGTACCCGCTGGTGCTGCGCTGCCTGCGCGAAAGCGGCATCACCGCGTTCTTCACCCGTTCCTCGGCGGCCAACATCCCGGTCAACCTGGAGCTGTGCCGCAAGCTGGGCCTGCACGAGGAAACCTACTCGGTGGCGATCCCGCTGGGGGCGACCATAAACATGGCCGGCGCGGCGATCACCATCTCGGTGCTGACGCTGGCGGCGGTCAACACGCTCGGCATCGCCGTGGACCTGCCTACCGCGCTGCTGCTGAGCGTTGTGGCGGCGATCGGCGCCTGCGGTGCGTCCGGCGTGCCCGGCGGCTCGCTGCTGCTGATCCCGCTGGCCTGTGGCCTGTTCGGCATTTCCAACGACGTGGCGATGCAGGTGGTGGCGGTGGGCTTCATCGTCGGCGTGGTGCAGGACTCTGCCGAAACCGCGCTCAACTCCTCGACCGACGTGGTGTTCGTGGCCGCCGCCGAACAGGCGCGCGGGCGCGGCTGAAGATGGCCCCGCGCCTGACGCCCGCGGTCCGCATCGGCCTGTCCATCGCCCTGGCCACCGGCCTGTACGGGGTGTCCTTCGGGGCGCTGGCGGTGGCCTCCGGCTTCAGCGTCGGGCAGACCGCGGCACTGAGCCTGCTGATGTTCACCGGCGGCTCGCAGTTCGCCTTCATCGGCGTGATCGGTGCCGGCGGCAGCGGCATGGCCGCATTCGGCGCGGCCACCCTGCTGGGCATCCGCAACGCGGTCTACGGTGCGCAGATCAACCGCATGCTGCGGCCGCGCGGCTGGCTGCGCCCGCTGTCGGCGCAGCTGACCATCGACGAATCGGCGGCCACCGCCGCCGGCCAGGACCGCCGGCCGAGCAGCGTCGCGGATTCTGGGTGGCCGGGGTGGGCGTGTACCTGTTGTGGAACCTGTTCACCCTGCTCGGGGCACTGCTGGGCGATGCGCTGGGCGACCCGCGCCGCTGGGGACTGGACGGCGCCGCGGTGGCGGCCTTCCTCGGCCTGCTGTGGCCGCGGCTGCGTGCGCGCGAACCGCTGGCCATCGCCGCGACGTGTGCGCTGGTGACGGTGCTGGCGCTGCCCTGGGCGCCGCCGGGCGTGCCGATCCTGCTGGCGGCCGCGGTCGCCGCGCTGTGGGGTTGGTTCGGGCGCGGGCCGGCCAATGAAGGGCTGGAGCCGGACGTGACCCCCGGGCACGACCCGGCGGGTGCCCGATGAGCCTGTGGAGCTGGGTACTGCTGACCAGCGCGGTGGCCTGGGCGGTCAAGTTCTGCGGCTACCTGGTGCCGGTGCGCTGGATGGAGTCGGCGCGCATGACCCGCGTGGCCGGTGCGCTGACCATCGGCCTGCTGGCGTCGCTGACCGCGATGAACGCGGTGTCCGCCGGGCAGGGCGTGGTACTGGACGCACGCCTGGGGGCGCTGGCGGCGGCCGCACTGGCCCTGCTGCTGCGGCTGCCGTTCCTGGGCGTGGTGCTGGCCGGTGCGCTGGCGGCGGCGGTGCTGCGGCTGCTGGCGTAGCTGCCGGGCGTCGTTGCCGGCGGCGGCGTGGCTCAGAAGCGCTGGGCGGAGGCGAGATAACGCCACTGGCCGTCCGGCATCCTGTTCAGGCCGATGCGGCCGATCCGCAGCCGGCGTACCTGGGTGGCGCGCAGCCCGACCGCGGCGCACATGTGCCGCAGCTGGCCCGGCCGCACGTCCTTGATCGCGAAACGCAGGCGCTGTTCGCTCTGCCAGCTGACCTTGCAGGGCGGCAGCGCGCGCCCCTGGTAGTCCAGGCCGTGGGTCAGCCTCGGCAGCGCCCAGGGGCTGCCTTCGCCGTCCACGTCCACCATGTATTCCTGTTCCAGCGATGCCCCGGTCTCGAGCAGGTGGCGGCGCACGCGCCAGTCCTGGGTAAGCACCACCAGTCCGCAGGCGTCGTCGTCCAGCGGCATCGGCGTTTCCAGGCGCAGGAAGTGGCGGTGCAGCAGGCGGATGCCGGAGGCGTCGTCGGCGAAACGGGCCTCCTCGCGCAGCAGTGCGGACAGGTCCGCGGCGCTGCAGCCGGCCGGCTTGTTCAGCAGCAGCGTCGCCGGCTCGGCCGGTTCGCTGGCGGCACCGGCGGTGAGGGTGACGGTCTGCCCGGCCACCATCGCCTGCGGTGCTTCCACCACCACTCCGTCGACGCTGACCCAGCCGCCCTCGATGTAGTGCCGGGCCTGGGCGCGGGAGCAGTTCAGCTGCGCGGCGAGGCGCTTGTCGAGGCGGATGGGGGTGGTCATCGGGGGCGGGCAGGTGCGGCGGGCGGCGAGTGTAGCGCCTGCCGGGGAACCTCGTGCTCCAGTGCGGTCAGGTACAGGCGCAGGTCGAACTCCAGCTGGTGGTAGTCCGGCTCCATGTGCAGGCACAGCTGGTAGAAGGCCTTGTTGTGCTCGGCCTCCTTCAGGTGCGCCAGTTCATGCACCACGATCATGCGCAGGAACGGCGCCGGGGTATCGCGGAACACGCTGGCGATGCGGATTTCGCGGCTGGCCCTGAGCTTGCCGCCGTGGTTGCGCGACACGGCCGTGTGCAGGCCCAGGGCGTGCTTGAGCACCTGCAGCTTGCCGTCGTACAGCACCTTGCCCAGCGGCACCGACTGGCGCAGGTGGCGTTCCTTCAGCGCCTGCACGTAGTCGTAGAGCTGGCGGTCGCTGCGCACCGCGTGCGGCTGCGGGTAGCGGCGGCGCACGGCCTCGCCTAGGGCACCCTGCGCCAGCAGCTCGCGGGCGCGCTGCTGCAGGTGTTCGGGGTAGCCGGCAAGGTAGTTCAGGGGCTGCATCGGCGGGCGCGGGCGGGTGTGGGCCGGTATCATGCCGCATCGTTCCGATCACGTAGTGCGAAACATGGCAAAGGCGAACCCCCTGCAGGAGCAGCTGCTCAAGGCCGGCCTGGTGAAGAAATCCCAGGTCGCGCAGGTCGCGCGCGAGCAGAACAAGGCGCGGCACGCCAAGGGCGCGCCGGCCGGCCCCAGCGAAAGCCAGCTGGAAGCCGAGCGCGCGCGCGCGGAAAAGGCCGAGCGCGACCGCGTACTGGCCGCCGAGCGCAACATCCAGCGCCGTGCCGAGGAACTGCGGGCGCAGGCGCGGCAGATCATCGCCGACCGCCGGGTGCCGCGCCGCGGCGAACTGGAGTACCGCTTCAGCGACGGCGCGGCGATCCGCACCCTGCTGGTGGACGAGGCGCTGCGCCGGCAGCTGGCCGCCGGCACGCTGGTGATCGTGCGCCACGGCGAGGGGTTCGAGCTGGTGCCACGGCTGGCCGCGGAGAAAGTGCGTGAGCGCGATGCCAGCCTGATCGTGCTCGACCACGGCCAGGCCGGGGAAGCGCCGGCGTCCAGCGGCAATGCCGAAGACGACGCCTATTACGCGCAGTTCGTGGTGCCCGACGACCTGGTGTGGTGATGCCGCCCCGGTGCATTGGCCCGGCGTACAGGCGATTGCGCTAGGCTGGAACCGGGTCACTTCGGAGGAGCCAGCCATGGCCACCGGTTGGGCGGGAGACACCGCCGTTCAGGATCAGATCGACGCCACCGTCGAGGACGCGATCAAGCGCGCCCGCAGCCGCCTGCCCAGCGGACCCGGGCTGGAGCGTTGCGAGGAATGCGATGCGCCGATTCCCGAGGCGCGGCGCAAGGCCATTCCCGGCGTGCGCCTGTGCGTTGCCTGCCAGCAGGCGCTGGACGTGGAGGAATCGGCGCACAGCGGCTACAACCGCCGCGGCAGCAAGGACAGCCAGCTGCGCTGAGGGGCGGGCGGCACGGTAACGGCCGCGCAGGGGCGCCCGTGCGTACGGTCTGGTGCATTGCCGCCGGTGGGGCCTGCAGCGGCGATTGCCCGTTACCGCACCCGCCGCTGCATCGGCACGAAACGCACGCCGTTGGCCGTCTGCGCCGGGCCGCTGCCGATGAAGCCGAACCGGGTGTACACCGGAACCGCGGTTTCGGACGAATTGACCGTGTAGGCGCGGTCGCCGTGGAGCCGCAGCGCGTGTTCCCAGAGCTGGCGCGCGATGCCGCGCCCGCGGGTGTCGTCGCGGACGAACAGGTGCTGGACATGGCTGCCATCGCGCAGGGCGATCATGCCGCACAACCGGTTGTCCTGCTCGGCCACGTAGTGCGCGAACTGCGGGGAAAGCAATCGCTGCACAAAGCTCTCCGCGGTGAATGTGGCCAGCAGCGGGTGGGTGCCGGGCGCAGTGCCGGGCCCGGCATCGAGCAGGTGCCGCGCCAGCGGCGTCACCAGGCCGCAGAGCGCGGCCGCATCGTCCGCGTGTCCATCGCGTACCGTGATTCGAGCTGGCATCGTCCCGTCCCTCGTCGTGCAGGGCCCGAGCATAGCGGTTGCGCCGGATCAGCGCGGTGCGTCGACGGTACGGAAGCTGGTGGCCCAGCGCCGCATCGCGAACAGCCACCACAGCCAGCCGGCGCTGGCGAGCAGCCCGCCCACCAGGCCGATGTGCTGCATGCCCAGGTGCAGGCCGACCTGGCTGCCGATCAGCGCGCCGGCGCCGATGCCGATGTTGAAGATGCCCGAGAACAGCGCCATCGCCACGTCGGTGGCGTCGGCCGCCAGCCGCAATACCTTGGATTGCATCGACAGCGCGAAGCAGATCATCGCCACGCCCCACACCGAGGCCAGCGCGTACAGCATCCAGGCGCCGCCGGTGGCCAGGCGCAGGCCCAGCAGGCACAGCGCCAGGGTGCCGATGGCGGCGAGCAGGAAGCCGCGCGGCCAGCACATGCCCAGGCGAGAGAACAGCACGCTGCCGAAGAAACCCATGCCGCCGAACAGCAGCAGCACCCAGGTGGTCACGTGCGCATCGAAGCCACCGACCTGCTGCACGAACGGCTCGATGTAGCTGTAGCCGGTGAACTGCGCCGCCACCACCACCATCACCAGCAGGTACAGCGCCAGCAATGCCGGACGCCGCAGCAGCAGCGGCAGGCTGCGCGCCGAGCCGCTGTTCTGGCTGGGCAGCGGCGGCAGCAGCCGTGCCAGCACCCCCATCGCCAGCAGGGCGACGCCGCCGATGGCCAGGAAGGTGACGCGCCAGCCCAGCAGTTCGCCGACCACGCGGCCCAGCGGAATGCCCAGCACCATCGCCACCGAGGTGCCGGTGGCCAGCAGGCCGAGCGCCTGCGGGCGCTTGTCCGCCGGCGCGATGCGCACCGCCAGCGAGGCGGTGATCGCCCAGAACACCGCGTGTGCCAGGGCGATGCCGATGCGGCTGAGCATCAGCACGCCGAAGTTCCAGGCCAGCGCCGACAGCAGGTGGCTGGCGACGAACAGCGTGAATACGCCCAGCAGCAGGCGGCGGCGGTCGATGTCGCGGGTGAGCAGCATGCCCGGCAACGAGGTCAATGCCACCACCCAGGCATAGGCGGTGAGCATCAGCCCGACGTGTTCGATGGGCATGCCGAAACTGCCGCCGATGTCGCTCAGCAGCCCGACCGGCACGAATTCACTGGTGTTGAATACGAACGCGGCCATGGCCAGCGCGACCACCCCCAGCCAGCGCTGGCGGTCGCTGCGGACGGCGGGAACGGGCGACGCGGTGTCCGCCGCGGGGGCGGGACACGAGGGCGTGGGAGAGCGGGGCATTGCGGAGGGGAGAGCCGGTGGGGGACGGCCCCTTGGCGGTGCCGCGGCGGGATTTTCGCACGCACCGGCCATACACGGACGGAACGCTGTGGTACGCCCTCGGCGACGGGCCCATGCTCGTCGCCGGCAGAACTCAGCCGTCGCCCTGGATCACGTGCGCCTGGGCAGCGGTGGACGGCCAGCGCCGCAGCCCGCGCTGGAAGAACAGGCTGTTGGGGATCTGCATCAGCGTGCCTTCGGCCGGGCCGCCGATTTCCTGCAGCGTGGTGTAGATCAGGTTGATGTCGATCACCTGGCCCTTCAGTCCGGGCTTTTCGCCGTTCTCCAGCAGTTCGATGCGGTCGCCGAGGCGGAACGGCCGGGTAGTGAAGATCAGCAGCGCGCAGAAGATGTTGGACAGCACGCTCCAGGCGGCGAAGAACGCCACCGCGCCGACCGCGGCGAAACCGGTGAACGCGGTCCACAGGATGGTCGGCGATACCCCGAGCTGGTCGAGGATGGCCACCAGCGCGGCGCTTCCGATCACGAAGTTGGACAGCCGCCGGGCCGCGGTTTCCACCTGCGGCGGCAGCGTGTAGTGCATGCCCAGGCGCGCCAGCAGGCGCCGGGTGAGCAGGCGCAGCAGCCACGCCACCAGCAGGATCAGGATGACGACCAGCGCGGTGTCGAGCAGGTTGATCCATCCGTGCATCCATTCGGGCAGGTAGTTCTTCATCGGTCTGTCTCCTTGCGACGCCGTGCCCGGTCGCGGGCACCTGCGTTGCAACGTTCGGGAAAGCACTGCGTGGCCATGTCGCCGGTACTGCTGTGCCACGGCCTGGGCACGGGCCGGCGCGAGGCCGGCGTACGTACCGCGCACGCCGGGCACCAGCGGCCGCGGCGGGCTTGCCGACGGGGCGCGGCGCCGGCGTCGGTGCGGGCGGCGGTGGACAGGGACATGGTTGGCAGGCGGGGGGCGAAGCGGGATTGTCGGCCAGCCGGCGCGGCCTTGTCAGCCCATGCGTGCGTGGCCGCTGCGCCGCCCCGGCAAAAAGATCGCAGGCGGCTTTAAACCTTTCCGCTGCCCGCCGCATCCAACGGATATGCTCGACGCCACCGTGACCGCCACCGCCCCTTTTCCGCAGGCTGCCGACGACGCCGCGCTGGCGCGTGCCGCCGCCGCAGGCGACAGCCATGCCTACGAGCGCATCTACCGCCGCCACGCCCCGCGCCTGTACGCGCTGCTGTGGCGGCTGTGCGGTGGCAGCGCGGCGCGCGCCGAGGACGCACTGCAGGAGACCTTCATCCAGGCCTGGCGCAAGTTGCCGCAGTTCCGTTTCGAGAGCGCGCTGGGCACCTGGCTGCACCGCATGGCGGTGAACACCGCGCTGATGGAGCTGCGCGCCAGTGCCGCGTTCGAGGCCCTGGACATCGGCGAGGGCGGCATGGACGTGCTGGCGCGGATGCCGGCGTCCAGCCGCTGCCAGGCCACCGGGCTGGACCTGGAGCGCGCGCTGGAGACCCTGCCGCCGCGCGCCCGTGCGGTGCTGGTACTGCACGACATCGAGGGCTGGAAACACCACGAGATCGCCGAGGAACTGCAGATGGCCGTCGGCAGTTCCAAGGCACAGCTGCATCGCGCGCGCGGGTTGTTGCGCGCGCGTCTGGGAGAAACACCATGAACGAACACGATTCCGACCACGACCACGACCACGACGACCTGGCCGCGCGCCTGCGCCAGCTTCCTTCCGAGCGCGTGCCGCCGGCCGCGGCCTGGCAGCACATCGCCGCGCAGCTGCACGAGGCGCCGCGCGAGCGGTCCGCCATCGCCACGCCGCCCCGGCGCCGCCGGCGCTGGCCGTCCGTCGCCGCGGCCGCGGCGGTTGCCGCGCTGACGCTGCTCGGCGCCGGCCGCTGGTGGGCCGTGCAGCCACCGCAGGCGCAGGCCACGCAGGTTTCGCCGCTGGAGGCGCAGGCCGATGCGCTGGCCGCCAGCTACCGCCAGGCGCTGGCGGCGATTCCGCAGGACACCGTGCCCGCCGAGCTCGCCCCGGCGCTGCGCGAACTCGATGCCAGTGCAGGCAGCATCCGCTCGGCGATCGCACAGAGCCCCGATGCCGGCTTCCTGCTCGGCCAACTGCGGCGCACCTACGCGCTGCGCCTGGAACTTACCCGGCAGGGCCTGGATGCCGCCGGTCTTCCCACCTGAAGGAGAATCCCCATGAATGTTTCCCTGCGACACCTGCTGGCCGCCGTCGCGCTGCTGGCCCCGCTGGCCCCGGCCCTGGCGCAGACGCCGGTCAATGAACGCCACGCGCTGTCCAGCGGCGGGCGGGTGGAGATCAGCAACATCGCCGGCTCGGTGAGCGTGCGCGGCTGGGACCGCAACGAGGTGCAGCTGACCGGCACCCTCGGCGAAGGCCAGCGGCTGGAGGTACAGAACAGCGCCAACCGGGTGCAGCTGAAAGTGGTGTACCCGCGCAACAGTCGGGGCAACCGGGGCGCGGTGCTGGAGCTGCGGGTGCCGCGCGGCAGCGAACTGCAGGCCAGCACCGTCAGCGCCGCGCTGGACGTGGCCGATGTCGACCTGCGGCGCCTGCAGGCCAACACCGTCAGCGGCGGCATCACCGCGCGCGGGCAGGCCGGGCAGACCACCCTCAATACCGTCAGCGGCGCGATCCGCTCGCAGCTGCGCACCCCGCGGCTGGAGCTGCGCACGGTCAGCGGCGCGATCAATGCCGCCGGCAGCAGTGGCGGCGAGGTGGCGGCCAACTCGGTGTCCGGTTCGGTCGACCTGGACCTGTCGGCGGTGCAGCGGCTCGACGTCGAAACCGTCTCCGGCGGCCTCGGCGTGCGCAGCGCCGGGCTGCAGCCGGGCGGGCGCATCAGCCTGCAGACGGTCAGCGCGCCGATCTCGCTGGCGCTGCCGGCACGCACGTCCGCGCAGCTGAAGGTCAGCAGTTTCAGCGGCTCCATCCGCTCGGACGTGGGCCAGGTCGAACGCCCGCGCTACGGGCCGGGGAGCAGCCTGGACGCGCGCATCGGCGGCGGCGATGGCGATATTTCCATCACCTCGCATTCGGGCAATGTGAGGGTGGACCTCGGCGCGCGCTGAGCGTCCCCGGCGCGTCCGCCCCGGTGCGCCGGGGCGGACGGCTACAATAGCGGGCTTGCAACGTCATCGTCTGGAGTCGCCATGCCCGTTTCTTCCTGCCCGCAGTGCTCGTCGCAGAACGTCTACCCCGACGGCGCGCTGTGGATCTGCGCCGATTGCGGCCACGAATGGACCCCGGGCGAGGCCGCCGAATCGGCGCTGGTGGTGCGCGACAGCAACGGCAACGTGCTGGTTGCCGGCGACACGGTCACCGTCATCAAGGACCTGAAGGTCAAGGGGTCGTCGATCCCGCTCAAGCAGGGCACGGTGATCCGCAACATCCGCCTGGTCGAGGACGATGCCGAACACATCGAAGGCAACTCGGACAAGATCAAGGGCCTGGTGCTCAAGACCTGCTTCCTGCGCAAGGCCTGAACCACGGCGCGGCAGGCGCCGGGCGCGTCAATGCCCGGCGTGGCGGGCGCTGAGCCTGCGCAGCGTATCCAGCTTGGCCTGGTAGATCGCGCGCTGGCTGTCGCTGCCGCCGAGCGCGCGGGCCCGTTCCAGTTCACGCAGCGCGCGGCGGTTGTCGCCGCTGAGCGAGTAGGCCCGCGCCAGGCCGAAGTGGAACTGGTGGGCGCTGGCGTACAGCCGCACCGCATGCCGGTAGTAGTGGATGGCGGCGGGATAGTCGGCGCGTCGCTCGGCGTCAACGCCCTGCATGAACTGGTAGAACGGGTCATGCTGGTACTCGCGCCGCAGCCGCGCGTCCAGCCGCGCCGCTCGCTGCGTGTCGCCGATGCGCAGGTACAGCGCACCGGCATTGGACAGCGTGGAGGGCAGGTCCGGATCGATGGCCAGGGCCTTGTCGAATGCGGCAAGCGCTGCCGTGGTATCGCCCAGGCGGGTCTCCAGAACGCCCAGGTTGTTCCATGCCGGTGCGAAGCGTCCTTCCTGCTCCAGCGCCAGGCGGAAATGCGCGCGGGCCGCCGCGACCTGGCCGGCAGCCAGCAACTCGGCGCCGCGGTTGTTGTAGAAGTGGGCCAGTGCGCGCCGGTCGGAAACCGGGCGCGGTCCACGGCGGTCGTACAGCACGTTCTGGTCCAGATCCAGGGTGGCGCTGCGGCCGTTGACGCGCAGTCCGACATTGACGTGCCCGGCGTTGTAGACCACGCCCTGTTCCTGGTACCAGCTGACGACCCGCCCGACCTCCTGGACTTCGGCGTCGATGCCCGCTTCGCGCGCCAGGGCGACGAACAGCAGGGTGAACGACAGGCAGTTGGCGCGGCGCTGGGCCCAGGCCTCGGCGACGGTCAGGGTCGCGGCGGTGTCGTACTCCAGTGCCGGATCGGCGGCGGCTTTCGCATCCGGCGCGCTTGGCCGGAACACGAGTTCGACCAGCCGATGCAGGCGCTGCTCCGGGGAGAGGGTGGGGGTGATGACCTCATCGCGCACCTGCTGTTTCAGCGCGGGGGGAATCGCCATGATCTGTTCGGGCGTCGGCGGCGTGACCGGCGCTTCCGGTGGGGCGAGGGTGATGGCGGCGAGCAGGGCAAAGGCGTTCCAAGCGATCATGGCGACCACCGGTGAGGTGCTGCGGCGCTGCCAGTGTATGCCTGTCCGGGGGCGCCGGCGCAGTCGCCGTGCAATCCACAGGCGGTGTGGACCGGGCGCTGGCAAAGATGTGGATAAGTCACGGCACCCCTTGCGCCAGCGGCGTTGCGCGGGGCTGGTCATATTTTCGCCATGCGCACCGCGGGCGCCGGCAACGGGCGGCCCGGCGTACCGCAGGGTCTGCTAGTATCCGCGCCCCAGACGAGGCCGGCCGCCGCACGCCGGCGTGCTCCCGCCGGCCGGCGTTTCCATTCGACCATGACGAAGTTCATTCCCTCCGCCGAGGCGCAACTGTCGCTGGGTCTCGGCAGCGACATTCCCACCGAGCGCCTGTTCTTCGCGGTGATGCCCGATCCGGCCACCGCCTGGCGCATCGCCGAACTGGCCGAGGGACTGCGCGCCGAACATGGCCTGGACGGACGCCCGCTGGCGCGCGAGCGCCTGCACGTCACCCTGCATCACCTGGGTGATTACGCCGGCCTGCCACCGAGCCTGCTGGCGAAGGTGCAGCAGGCCGCGGCGCGGGTGCGGATGCCGGAGTTCGAGGTGTGTTTCGATGAGGTCGGCAGCTTCGCCGGCGGCCGCCAGCATCCGTTCGTGCTGCGCAGCGAGCACGGCGCCGACCTGCTGCTGGGCCTGCACCAGGAGCTGGCGCGCTGTCTGCAGGCCATCGGCAGCCGCCCGGATCCGGGGTTCACGCCGCACCTGACCCTGCTCTACGACAAGCGGCGCCTGCCGGTACAGCCGGTGCAGCCGATGCGCTGGCTGGTGCGCGAGTTCGTGCTGATCCGCAGCTACCTGGGTCAGACCCGCTACCAGATGGAAGGGCGCTGGAGCCTGGGCTGATACGCGCCACCGGGCGGGCCGGCAGCGCGGCGGTCAAGCCGGCCGCGAGGGATGTCGCCGACGCCGCAGCCGGTGCCTAGAATGGCGCATGGACCTGATCCCGATGCCCCTGCCGGCAGACCAGTTGGCCGAGATCGAAGCGGCGCACGCGCAGCCGCCGCGCGCGTACCACAATTTCGGCCATGTGCAGGCGCTTCTGCAGCACCACCGCGACGTCGCGGCCGGACCGGGATGGCGGCAGCCGCGCGAGGTGGCGCTGGCGATGCTGTACCACGATGCGGTGTACGAGGCCGGGCGCGGCGACAACGAAGCGCGCTCGGCGATGATGGCGCGGGCGGCGATCGCGCGCTGGCTGCCCGATGCCGGGGTGGATGCGGAGCGGGTGGCGGCGTTGATCGAGCTCACCGCGCGCCACGGTCGCCTGCGCGGCGATGAACTGGACGCGGATGCGGCGCTGTTCCTGGACAGCGACATGGCCATTCTTGGCGCGCCTCCGGCGGTGTTCGACGCCTACGACCGTGGCATCGCCGAGGAGTATCGCGGCAAGGTGCCGGGTTTTCTGTTCCGGCTCAACCGCGGGCGTTTCCTGAAAGGGCTGCTGGCGCAGCCGCGCATTTTCTTCAGCGATTTCTTCCATGCGCGTTATGACGCGCAGGCGCGGGAGAATCTGCGGCGGGTGACGGGGTAAAGCCTGCTTTGGCTTTGGCTTTCGCTGTTGCCGTTGCCTGCTTGCTCTTTGGTTTTTGCTTTCAGGGCCCCACCCGTAGCGACGGAGTTGACTGACAAGGCGCGGCTGGAGTGGACCCGGAGTGCCGAAGGCACGCAGGGCGTGTAGGCAGGGGCGTGTTGACCAGCCATTCGGCTGTTGAAATGCGCCTCTCTTGGTTGCTTCTCTTTGCACGAGCAAAGAGAAGCAACTCTCTCCTGCGAAGCAGGGGCGAAAGCTCTGCTCTCAAGCTTCTGCTTTCATACTTGCCCCTGGCCATTGAACTTCGCGGTTATCGCCTTGGCCTTGGCTCCTGCCGGCTTGAGAGGCCAAGCAAGGGCTGGAGCGGAGCAGGATCAAGGGCTTTCGCTCCCCTTCGGGGCGCGAGCCACCTTATCTTTGCTCGTGCAAAGAAACGTGGCCCAAAGAGGCGCTTTTCAACAGCCGAATGGCTGGTCAACACGCACCTGCCTCCGCGCCCAGCCCGCTACGCGTGCCGGGTCCACTCCGCCGGCGGGATTTTTCTACGCGACCCAGCTGCGATGCAGCTGGGGCCGGGGCAGTCGCCTCACGGCGCCAGCCCGCTCACCGGGGCGAAGCAGTGCTTCGCCTATTTCCGGTTCGCCCCTGTCGCGTAGAAAAACGGCGTGCATCCCTGCACGCCGCCCTTCGGGTTTTTCCCGCCGGCTCCGTCGCTGCGGAAGGGGACCCGGAAGGCAAAAGCCAGGAGCAGAGCAAAATCACGGCAACGGCAACGGCAACGGCAACGGCAACGGCAACAGCAACAGCAACAGCAACAGCAACAGCAACAGCAACAGCAACAGCATGTTGAGGTTGAGGCTGCCTGGCGGCCCCATGGCCTAGAATTGCTCCATCCTGTTTTTACGACGGCCGCGCTGGCCGACGCGATGAACCCGATCCCCATCCCCACGCCCGACCCGGACCCGCGGCCCACGCCGCCGGAGGAGCCGGGTCCCAACGAGTGCTGCGGCAGCGGCTGTCCGCTGTGCGTACTGGACCTGTATGCCGACGAATTGGCGCGCTACCGGCAGGCGCTGGCGGCGTGGAAGCTGCGCCATCCGGACGCGCAGGACTGACACCGCGTTTCCACCCCGTTCCCGCATCGGCAGGCGTAGGCTTGCCGTTTCCCCGGTCAAGGAAGCTCTCATGGCATATGCGTCGCTGGCTCTGGTGGTGGTGATGGCGTCGAGCCTGCTGGGCGCGCCGGCGCTGGCGGTGGAGCCGGTCAGTCACGGTCGGTTCGAACGGGTGCCGGTTCTGCTGCCCGACGGACCGGTGCAGCGGGTGGTGGTGTGGTTCGCCGGGCAGGGCGACGCCGCGCTGCGGCAGGCGCGACTGCAGGCGCTGCGCCGCGACGGTGCGATGGTGGTGGACGTCGATACCCGCCACCTGGCCGGGGTATTGGCCAAGGCGGGGGGCAGCTGCGGCTTCTCCGCCGGCGACGTGGAGAATTTCTCGCGTTACGTGCAGGCCTATCTGCGCGTACCGACCTACCACCTGCCGATCCTTGGCGGCGATGGCGCCGGGGCGGCGTTGGCCTATGCGGTGTCGGCGCAGTCCGGCCCGGATGTGTTCGCCGGTCTGCTCACCGAGGATTTCTGCCCGCGCCTGGACGATGCGCGGATGATCTGCGGCGACGGTATCCACGGCGGCACGCTGCTGCCGGTGGCACTGGGCTTTCCGTGGCTGGATGCCGCGCCGGGGCGTGCCCCGCGCTGTGCGGCGGGCGAGGTCGAGGCGTTCGCGCGGGCGGTGCCGCTGGCGCGGCGCTTCCAGCGCACTGCCGCCGGCAGCGCGCTGCCGGGCGAGGTCGCCGCGGCGCGGGTACTGGGCGCGCAGCGCGGGGTGAGCCTGCCGCCGGTGCCGCACGAGCTGGACGGCCTGCCGCTTGTGGAAGTGCCGGCTGCCGGCAATGGCGACACCTTCGCCGTGTTCGTTTCCGGCGATGGCGGCTGGGCCGGGCTGGACAAGGAGGTTGCCGGCGCGCTGGCCCAGGCCGGCATCCCGGTGGTGGGGGTGGATTCGCTGCGCTATTTCTGGAGTGCGCGCACGCCGGCCGGTTTCGCCGCCGACCTGGACCGCATCGCCCGCCACTACACGCGGCAGTGGCAGCGCCCGAAGCTGGTGCTGCTGGGCTTCTCGCAGGGTGCCGACGTGCTGCCGGCTGCGATCAACCGGCTGTCGGCCGATACCGCCTCGATGCTGGCGATGACGGCGTTGCTGTCGGTGGGCACGCACGCCGACTACGAGTTCCACGTCAGCAACTGGCTGGGCGGCGATGGCGACGGCTTGCCGATCGCCCCGGAGATGCGCCGGCTGCCGGCGGCGCGCACGGTCTGCGTGTACGGCCAGGACGACGACGATGCGCTGTGCCCGCGGTTGCCGGCCGGTTCGGCGCAGGTCGTGCGCATGCCCGGCGACCATCATTTCCAGGGCGACTATGCGGGGCTGGCGCGGGTGATCCTGCAGCGGCTGCGCGCGCTCAGTTCGTCTGCCGGCGCGGATCCAGCGAAATGAGCCGGGTCACGTCCAGCAGCGCGGCGGGCAGGTGCATGCCGCCCGGCGCGGCGAGGTAGCGCGGGCGCCACTCCGGCGCGAACTTGGACTTGAAGCGGCGCAGGCCGCCGAAACCGTAGAAGCGCTCGCCGTGGCGCGCGACCAGGTTGGCGAAGCGGTTCCAGCGCCCGGCCAGGCGGTGTTCGGCCAGCCCCGTCAGCGGTGCCATGCCCAGCGAGAAGCGGGTATGGCCGTTGGCCGCGCCCCACAGGAACAGTTCGATGAACAGGAAGTCCATGGTGCCCTTGGGGGCATCGGCGGAGTGCCGCATCAGGTCCACCGACAATTCCTGCGCGAGGGGTGCCTGCCACAGGTTGGCGAACGCCACGATCCGGCCACCGGCTTCGACCAGGGCCATCGGGAAACGGCACAGGTAGGCGGGATCGAAGCTGCCCAGCGAGAAGCCCTTCTCGTCGCCGGCCTTCTCCTCCAGCCAGGCGTCGGAGATCGCCTCCAGCGCCGGCAGCAGCGGCGCGACGTCCTCGGCCGGCACCACGCGGAAGCCGAGGCCGCTGCGCCTGCCCTTGTTCCAGGCCTGGCGCAGTTCCGCGCGCGCGCTGCCTTCCAGGCTGAAGCCGTCCAGCGACACCATCGCCTCCTCGCCGAGCTTGACCAGGGTCAGGCCCAGGTCGAGATAGGTCTGCCAGTGCTGGTCGCCGGTCTGGTAGAACACCGGGCGCAGGCCGAGGCGGTCGGCCTCCTCGCGGAACTTCCAGATCAACGTGCGCACCGTGTCCGGCGGGCCGACCGGGTCGCCCATCGATACCAGCGAACCGCCGTAGCGCTGCATCATCACGAAGCCGTTGCCGTCTTCGCTGCGCAGGATCGCCTTGTCGCCGGTCATCGCCAGGCAGGCCTGGGTGTCGTGCGCGCGTGCCAGCAGCGGCCGCAGCTGTTCGAGCAGCGCGGCATCGGGAAGCGGCAACGGCGCGCGCGTGCTGTGCAGCAGCCGCGCCAGCCCGAACACGATCACCACGATGCTGACCAGCAGCAGCGCGCGCAGCGCGCGCGGGGCATTGCCGGAGGTGGCGAACTGCCACCACAGCTCGTTCTGGTACTCGACATGGCTGTAGACGAAGAACAGCAGCCACACCGTGGCCACCAGCACCAGCGCCACGTTGCGCAGCCAGGGCCAGGACCAGGCCTCGTCGAGCAGCGCGCCCTGCCGGTAGAACTCGCGCCGCGCCGCCCACAGCGCCGCCGCCACCAGCGGCAGGGTCAGCGCCACCAGTGCATGGCCGCCGCGCAGCCAGGCCGGGATCGGCAGCACCACGCTCAGCGCCAGCGCGATCAGCCATGCCGCATGGCTGCGCCGCTGCAGGCCCTGGCCGATCAGCAGCAGCAGCACGCCGCCCAGGCTGCCCAGCAGGTGCGAGGTCTCCACGATCGGCAGCGGCGCATGCAGCGCGCGCTGCCGCGGCGCCGGCAGGGTGCCGTCGATCACCAGCAGCGCGCCGACGGCGAACACCGCCAGTGCGATGACCTGCGGCAGCCACGGGCGCAGCACGTTCCAGGCGGTGCTGGCGCCGCTGCGCAGCGGCCGGCGGATGGCGGCCAGCCCAGCCAGCAGGGTGGAGAGGAACAGCGGCACCAGGTAATAGGTGACGCGGTAGGCCACCGCCGCGGCGAGGATGGCCGCCGGCGCCACCTGCGGCAGCAGCTTGAGCAGGCTCCATTCGAACACCCCAAGCCCGGCCGGCACCGTGGAGAGCAGCCCGGCCACCACCGCCACCAGGTACAGCCCGACGAAGCCGATATAGCCCACCCCGTCCTGCGCCGGCAGCAACACGTAGAACGCGGCCGACGCCAGCCCCAGCTCCACCAGGCTCAGCGCGGTGACTTCCAGCACCGTGCGCCGGTCCGGTATCCACACCCGGTGCCGGCGCCAGCCGATGCTGCGGCCGCCGGCTCCGACCAGCAGCCACATCGCGCCGAAACCCAGCAGCAGGGCGATGCCCAGCATGCGCACCCACGGCACGGCCAGCGGCAGCGCCAATGCCGCCGCGCCCGGTTCCAGCCATAGCGCCAGGCCCAGCAGGACCCAGGCACCGAACACGAAGCCCAGCGTGCTCATCAGCACCACCTGGCCGATCTCGGCCAGCCCGAGCCCGGCGTTGCCATAGCTGCGCACGCGGATCGCGCCGCCGGTGAGCGCGGCGAAGCCCAGCGTCTGTCCGGCGGCATGGGCGAGGAAGGCGGTGATCGCCACCCGGCCCGCCGGCAGGCGTCGGTTGGCGCGGCGCAGCCCGATCGCGTCGAACCCGATCAGGCAGCCATAGCTGGCCATGCCCAGCAGCAGCGCCAGCCCCAGCTGAGACCACGACAGCGCATGCATGGCGACGCGGATCTGGCGGTAGCCGTGTTCGCTGAACTCGCCGGCCAGTGCGTGCAGGGCCATGCCCATGATCGCCAGGGTGATGGCGACGCCGGCGAACCGGCGCCAGCCGGCGGTTGCGGGTGCGGGTGGGGCGGCGGGATCGACCATGCGGGGCGGGGGAACAGGGCGCCATGCAGGCGCGGGAGTGCAGAGACTATCGGCATGGCGTGACGATGCTGGCAAGCGGGCGCGTGGCCTTCAGCCGGCGGACGGGTGGGGCATGCGGCTAAGCTGGCGCCCTGCCCATCCGCAAGGAACCTGCCCTGGCCATTTCCCGCCCCAGCCCGTGCCGTGATCGCGCGCACCTGGCGGCCCTGCCGGTGCTGGCCGCGCTGCTGCTGTTCGCCGCTACCGCGGCCTGGCTGCAGATCGCGCGCACCGACCTGGACTGGACGCGCGCCACGCTCAGCCTGTACCTGCACGGCCCGCACGGGCTGTGGCTGCGCGGCGCCTACTGCGTGCTGGCGGTGGCGATCGTGGTGCTCGCCACCGCGTTGTACGCGCAGGCGCACGGCGCGGCACGGCGCGGCCTGCCGCTGGCCCTGTTCTGCGTGGCCGGCATCGGCCTGGCCACGGTGGCCGTGGGCGACAGCTGGCTGCCGCAGCGCGCACCGGCGCTGGCGCCGCTGGTGCATGCGCTGGCTGCGCAGACCGCATTCCTCTGCGTCACCACGGCGATGCTGCTGCAGGCCTGGTGTTTCGGCCGCGACCGCCGCTGGCGCGGCGTCCACCGGCTTGCGTGGTGGTGGGCGTGGCTGGTGTTCGCCGGGCTGTGGCTGCACGTGCTCTGGCGCGACACGCCGCGCGGGCTGGGACAGAAGGCGGTGATCGCGCTGGTGGTCGGCTGGCTGGCGCTGGCCGCCCTGCAGTTGTGGCGGCAACCGCGCCGCCACCGCTGAAACCATCGGTTGCGGGCACAATGGGCCTACATCCACCCACGGGAAAACCCATGATCGAACGTTTCGATACCGGTCCGCGCATGTCGGAAATGACCATCTACCACGGCGTGGCGTACCTGGCCGGGCAGGTGCCCGAAGACACCAGCGCCGACATCGTCGGCCAGACCGAGCAGGTGCTGCAGGCCATCGACGACCTGCTGCGGCTGGCGCCGACCGACAAGCGCCACATCCTGCGCGCGGAGATCTTCCTGGCCGACATGGCCGATTTCGCGGGCATGAACCAGGCCTGGGACAAGTGGGTGCCGGAAGGCGCCACGCCCGCGCGCGCCACGGTGCAGGCCAAGCTCGCCAACCCGGCGTGGAAGATCGAGATCGTCGTCACCGCGGCCGTGCCGTAAGCGTGGCCGGTGCCGTTCCCGGGTCGTCGATCCGGGAACGGGGGAGCGCCCATCGCCCGGCATCGCCGCGCATGCGCCGCTGCCGTCAACCCCGCGCGACCCGCAGTCCGGCGGGTGGCGGCCTCCACGCCAGCGGCACCACCGATCGCGGCCGGCATGGATGGAGCGCGAGGGCCAGCAGCAGTCCGGCAACGGTCAGCGCGCCGAGCCCCATTACCGGCCCCGCTGCCCAGCCCTGCGCGTGTGCGCACGGGCCTGCGTCCAGGACCAGCATCGCCCAGCCCAGTCCCCGCCATTCTCGATTGATCGAACAGGAGGCCGCGCGGTGCGGCCATGCCCGGCGTATCGCGGTCCGGCCGGTATCAGAAGCGCAGCCAGACGGTCAGTGCGTGCAGCAGCACGCCGATCAGGCCGCCGACCAGGGTGCCGTTGAAGCGGATGTACTGCAGGTCGCGGCCCACGCTGAGTTCCAGCTGCTCGACCAGCTTGCGCTCGTCCCAGGCCTTGAGCGTCTGCGCGATGTGCGTGGTCACGCCGCTGCGCAGGCGCGTGGTGAGGCGTTCGGCGCCGGCCAGCATGTGCTGGTTGAGCGCATCGCGCAGCGCCGGGTCGCGGCCGATGGTGGCGCCGAGCTTGCCGAGGTTGCGTTCAAGGTGCGCGGCCAGCACCGAATCCTCGCGCGACAGGTCGTCGCGCAGCTGCTGGTGGATGCGCTGCCACAGGCCCTGCACGTAGTCCTGCACGGCCGGATGGTCGATCACCTGCTGCTTGAGCGCGTCCACCCGCGCGGCCAGTGCGGGATCGTCGCGCAACCGCTGCAGGTAGCCGCCCAGCCAGCGTGCGTAGTCCTGGCGCAGCGGATGCCCGGGTTCGGACAGGATCGCCTGCAGTTCGTCCAGCCCGGCGCGGGCCATGCGCTCGGCGAGCGAATCGCCGATCTCGTCGATCGGTTTGACCCAGTCCACGGTGCTGGCCAGCTTCGGCCATTCCTTGCGGATGTAGCGCACGATCAGCGCCGAGGCACGCTGGCGCACGGTGTCGCTGTCGAGCCAGCCGGCGATGCGGGTCAGGCCCTCGTCCAGCACCCGCTGGTGGCGGTCGTCGGCGGTCAGCAGGCCGAGCAGGTCGCCGGCGGTGGCCGCGGCGTTCCATTGCCGCAGCTGTTCGACCACGAAACCCTGGATGGCCCGGCGCACGGCCGATTCGTCCAGCAGGTCCAGCGCCTGCAGTGCCCAGCCGCGTGCCATGCCGGCCAGCATCCGCGCCTGCTGCGGCTGCGCCAGCCAGTGGCCCAGGCGCGTGGCCGGGTCGAATACCTTCAGCTTGGCCAGCAACGCCTCCGGCTCGAGGAAGTGGTCGCGCACGAACAGCGCCAGGCTGTCGGCGATGCGCGCCTTGCTGCGCGGGATGATGGCGGTATGCGGGATCGGCAGGTTCAACGGGCGGCGGAACAGCGCCACCACCGCGAACCAGTCGGCCAATGCGCCGACCATGGCCGCCTCGCAGAACGCGCCGACCCACGCCCAGGCGCCGTGCCCGCCATTGAAGTGGCTGAGGACGAAGCCGGCCAGCATCGCCAGCAGCATCGCCAGCGCGTACAGCTTGAGCCGGCGCAGCTGGGCGCGGCGCGGATCGGCCGGCGCCACGCTCAATCCTTGTCGCCCGCGCTGCGGCGGAAGCAGTGCGATCCGGCCGGATGCGCCCATTGTCCGGCCTGCGGCAGGCGCCAGCGCGCGCGGCGCTGGCCGCTGTCGGTGGCGAAGTCCGCGCACAGTTCGTAGTGGCTGTCATCGATGCGGCGGTAGCGGTAATCCGCGCCGCCGGCCGGATCGCGCCGCGGCAGGTTGACGCCCGGCTGCGCGGCCAGCGCGTCCATGTCGGGCGGCAGCGCGTCGTGTTCGCCGCGCCATGCGGCAATGGCCGACTCCAGGGTCTGCAGGTCGCCGATGCGGGCTTCGTCCAGCCGCAGCTGCCGCTGCTGCATCGGCGAGTCCATGGTCCATACGCCGGCAGCGACCGCCAGCACCGTGGCGACGCCGGTCGCCCACAGCACACCGCGACCGGAACCGGCGTGGCCGCCGTCGGCGACTTCCTCGCGGCGCAGGTCGCGCAGGTAGTGGCCGAACACGGTGCCGGCGATCGCCGCCACCACCGCGACCTTGAGCACGAAGCGCAGGCTCAGTTCGCCGCCGAGCAGGTTGAACACCAGCGTGGTCAGGTCGCCGATGAGCACGCTGGCGGCGACGAACAGGGTCAGGTAGGTCAGCCAGCGGCGAACCGGCGACAGGCGCTTGATCGGGTTGCGCGCCACGTCGTGGGCAAGGTGGCGGGCGAGGAAGGCGAACACCGGGAAGGCGATGACCAGCGCCGAGATCGACCAGCGGATCGAACCGGTCAGCCGCGCCACCTGCCACTGCGCGTCGGCCGGGTCGGGCAGGGCGTGCTCGAGCAGGGCGAACACCAGGCTGCCCAGGTTCCAGGCGAAGAAGTACAGGGTGCTGAACAGCACCAGGTAGAGGAAGGCTTCGCGCGCCGACAGCGAGGCGCGCGGGCGCGGCACCGGCAGCGCGAAACCCACTTCGGCCCAGCCGTCCAGCACGCCGCGTATCTGCTCGGCGCTCCAGCCGGCGGCGAGCAGGGCCTGGCGCACCTGCTCGCGGTCGTGGCCGCGCATCAGCGCGTCGCGGACGAACTGCTCCAGTTCAGGGGATGCCGAGGCCATGGCCGACTCCTGTGGGGACACGCGCATGGTGACCGCCTCGCCCGCCGTCTTGCAATTCCACCGCCGGCTGCCGGCAGCGCCGGCGCATGCCGCCGGTGCCCTGGCGGAGGCGCGCGGCGTGTCACCGCCAGGGCACTCAGGCTTCGGTGGCTTCCGCCGTGGCGGCGCTGGCCAGGCGCGCGCGCAGCGCTTCCAGCTCCATGCGCAACGCCTGGTTTTCCGCGGTCAGCGAGGCCACGCGCTGGCGCAGGGCGTCCACTTCGCCCGCATCGCCGTCGGCCTGCGCGGGCATGGCCGGCGGCGTCTGTGCGGTATCCGGCTCGGGCGCCGCCCTGGGCTTGCGACGCGATTCGCGCACGCGCCGGGCGGCTTCCTTCAGCTGGTCCTTGCCCCCCTGGGCGGCCGCGCGCTGTTCCGCTTCCGGCAGGCTGGCGACCACCGCCGCGGCACTGAGCGAGATCTCGCCGGCCTTGACCGCTTCGATCACCTCCTGCGCGGCCTGCGCGCTGATCTTCTCGATCAGCGTCACCTGGCTGGCACTGAGCTTGGCTTCGCGGGCGATTTCGGCCTTGGACAGCCTCGGCGCCGGCTCCCATGGCGGCAGATCGGCATCGGCCGGACCGTCGGCGGCCGCCAGCGGTGCCTCGCCCTCGCTCTCCCGGCGCAGCTGTTCCTGCTCGGCGCGGTGCCGGGCCTCGACGATCGCGCGCTTGCGCAGGGCCAGCACGCCGCGCTGGAAGTCGGACACGCTGCGCCGGCCCAGGTGCTGCTCGATCATCCACAGGTGCACGTCCTGCATCGACTGGAAGCGGGTGTTCTGCACCGTCTGGAACGGGATGCCGTGCTTGCGGCAGATGCCGTAGCGGTTGTGGCCGTCGACCAGTACGTTGCCCCACAGCACCAGTGCGTCGCGGCACCCCTCGGCCAGCAGGCTGCGCTCCAGCGCGTCGTGCTCGTCCGGGGTCAGCGGATCGATGTAGGCCTTGAGTTCTTCGTTGACGATGATGTCCATGCGCATGCCGGTGGAACGAGGGGGCGGCATTGTAAGTGAGGCCGGGGGACGGCACGGCCGCGGTGCTTGCCGGCCTGCGGGAAGTCGATCATGCTCGCCTGCCGCGACTGCACGAGGCGGTCATGCTCCTCATTGCCGATATCGCAACCGCCCTGGTCGCGCTGATCCATGCCTGGATCCTTGTCCTGGAGATGTTCCTGTGGACGCGGCCGGCAGGACGCAGGGCCTTTGGCCTGACCCGTGAGTTCGCCGAGCAGACCCGGGTGCTGGCGGCGAACCAGGGGCTCTACAACGGTTTCCTGGCCGCCGGCCTGGTGTTCGGCCTGGTGCTGGGCCCGTCCGGATACGCCGTGCGCGTGTTCTTCCTGGCCTGCGTGCTCGTGGCCGGCCTCTACGGCGCCGCCACCGCCAGCCGCAGGATCCTGTTCGTGCAGGCGCTGCCGGCCGCCATCGCGCTGGCGCTGGTCCTTGCGGCCCGCTAGCCGGCGCCGGGGCAGGACGCCCGCCATTCCCCGCACGGCCACCTCGACGACCCGATGATTTCCCTGTTCCTGAAATCGCTGCTGGGCGCCCTGGCGGTGCTGCTGATCGCGCTGCTGGCCAGATCGAAGAGTTTCTTCATCGCCGGGCTGGTGCCGTTGTTTCCCACTTTCGCGCTGATCGCCCACTACATCGTCGGCAGCCAGCGCTCCGGCGCCGACCTGCAGAAAACCGCGCTGTTCGGGCTGTGGTCGCTGTTTCCCTATGCCGGCTACCTGGTGGCGGTGTACTTCGGCAGCGTGCGCTGGCCGTTGGCGGTGACCCTGGGCGTGGCCACGGCGGTGTGGGTGCTCATGGCGCTGGCGATGATCGTGCTGTGGGCACGGCTGCATCCGGCCGCCGCGGGTGCCTGAGCGCGCCGGTTTGCTGCCAATTGAAACCATTGCCGGCGTGGAAGGCGGCGGGCGGCGCTTCGCGATTAGAATCCGGGTTCCCCCGAACGCCTTCCGGATACCGCGATGACATCCTCCCACGTCCCCCTCCGCGGCAGCATCGTCGCGCTCGTCACGCCCATGCACGAAGACGGCAGCGTGGACTATGCGGCGCTGCGCCGGCTGGTGGACTGGCACGTGGCCGAGGGCACGGACTGCATCGGCGTGGTCGGTACCACCGGCGAGTCGCCCACCGTGGACGTGGAAGAGCACTGCGAGATCATCCGCGTGGCGGTGGAACAGGCCGCCGGGCGGGTGCCGGTGATGGCCGGATGCGGCGGCAATTCCACCGCCGAGGCCATCGCCCTGGCGCGGTATGCGCGGGAAGTGGGCGCCGACAGCCAGCTGCAGGTGGTGCCGTACTACAACAAGCCCGGCCAGGAAGGGCAGTACCGCCATTTCCGGGCCATCGCCGAGGCCACCGGCGAACTGCCGATCGTGCTCTACAACGTGCCCGGGCGCAGCGTGGCCGACCTGCAGCACGACACCGTGCTGCGGCTGGCGCAGGTGCCGGGCGTGGTCGGGATCAAGGAAGCCACCGGCAACCTGGAACGCGCGCAATGGCTGATCCGCGAGGTGCCGGACGGGTTCGCGGTGTATTCGGGCGACGACGCCACCGCGGTGGCACTGATGTTCTGCGGCGGCCACGGCAACGTGAGCGTCACCGCCAACGTGGCGCCGCGGCTGATGCACGCGCTGTGCATGGCGGCGATGGCCGGCCAGGTGCAGGCGGCCATGGCGATCCAGCAGCGCTTGCTGCCGCTGCACAGGCAGCTGTTCGTCGAAGCCAACCCGATCCCGGTGAAGTGGGCGATGCAGCGCCTGGGCCTGTGTGGCGGCACGCTGCGACTGCCGATGACCGAACTGGAGCCGGGCAACCAGCCCAGAGTGGAAGCAGCCCTGCGCGAGGCCGGCCTGCTGGGCTGAGCGTGGCCCGGGCCGCAGTGGTCGGCCCGGACCGGGTGAACGGCGGCGCTCATGCCGCCGGCACCTCAAGAGTGCTCAGTCCTTTTCCAGCGCGATCACTTCGCCCGTCGTCGGGTCCAGCTGGACCTTCACTTTCTCGCCCGCGGCGGTGGTGCCCTTGGCCTTCCACAGGCCGTCGTCGAGCTTGACGTCATGCACGCCGCTGTAGCCGGCGGTGGACAGCTGGGCGCGGATATCGGCCTCGCCCAGCGCCGGCACCGGCTTGTCCGGGTACACGTTGCCGCTACGCGGGTCCAGGCGCACGTCCACCCGCTTGCCGTTGGCACTGGTGGCATCGGCCTTCCACATGCCGTCCTTGAACTCCAGGTCCTCGACCTTGGTGTAGCCCTGCGCCTCCAGCTGCGCGCGCACCTGCGGCGCGGTGAGCGCGTCCTGGGCCTGGGCGGCGCCGGTGCCGGCCAGGGCCAGCGTGGCGGCGAAGAGGGCGGTATGCAGCGGTCGATTGTTCATGGGTTGCTCCTGTCGTATCGGCGCGTTGCTGCGCGTAGAGCGGAACGTAGCCGAGGTTTCCTGTACGCCACCGTGAACCGGCGTCGGCGCGCGGTACGCCGCTGCGCTGCGGTTAACCGACGTGGAGGGCGCGGCAAAAAGAAGTTCACTTCCTGTTCGGCGGGTGTGGCGAGGGCGTCAACGCGCACGCCTCCAAGCTGGATGGCTGGATGGCGGCATGCGGCCGTGGCGGCCGACGGGGCATCGCCCTGCGGCCTGCGCACAGGCGGCAGGCCGCGGCTGGACGATGGTGTCGTCCGCAACCGGCCTGCTGGCGGCGCATGGCGCGTGGCAGACTGCGCGGGTATCCCTCGGCCATGGCGCCCATGCCCTCCATCGCGACTTCCGCTAACTCACCGCGCCGGGTGCTCGCCGCCAGCCTGGTCGGCACCACCATCGAGTTCTTCGACTTCTACATCTACGCCACCGCGGCGGTACTGGTGTTCCCGAAGCTGTTCTTTCCCGAATCCAGCCCCAATGCGGCGCTGCTGCAGTCGCTGGCCACGTTCGCGGTGGCGTTCATTGCGCGGCCGGTCGGTTCGGCGCTGTTCGGGCACTACGGCGACCGCATCGGGCGCAAGGCCACGCTGGTGGCGGCGCTGCTGACGATGGGCCTGTCGACGGTTGCCATCGGCCTGTTGCCCACCTATGCCGGCATCGGCCTGCTGGCCCCGGCGCTGCTGGCGCTGTGCCGGTTCGGCCAGGGCCTGGGCCTGGGCGGCGAATGGGGCGGGGCAGTACTGCTGGCCACCGAGAACGCGCCGCCGGGCAAGCGCGCCTGGTACGGCATGTTCCCGCAGCTGGGCGCGCCACTGGGCTTCCTGATGTCGGCCGGGATCTTCCTGCTGCTGGGCCGGCTGATGGACGATGCCGCGTTCCTGGCCTGGGGCTGGCGCGTGCCCTTCCTGGCCAGCGCGCTGCTGGTGATCGTCGGCCTGTGGGTGCGCCTGAACATCCACGAGACCCCGGATTTCCGCCGCGCGGTAGCGCACGGGCAGCGGGTGCGCCTGCCGATGCGCGAGGTGATCGCCGGCCATGGCTTCGCGCTGGTGGCCGGGACCCTGGCGGCGTTCGCGACCTTCGTGCTGTTCTACCTGATGACGGTGTTCACCCTGGGCTACGGCACGTCGGTGCTGGGCTACAGCCGTGAACAGTTCCTGCTGCTGCAGATGGTCGGCATCCTGTTCTTCGCCGCCGGCATCCCGCTGGCGGCGCTGCACGGCGACCGCCACGGCACGATCCGCACGATGCTGTGGGCGACGCTGGCGATCTTCGTGTTCGGCCTGCTGTTCAAGCCGCTGTTCCAGGCCGCGCACCCGTGGCAGGTGCTGGGGTTCCTGTCGCTGGGCCTGTTCCTGATGGGCCTGACCTATGGCCCCTGCGGCACCATGCTGGCCAGCCTCTATCCGGTGCAGGTGCGTTACACCGGCGCATCGCTGTCGTTCAACCTTGCCGGCATCCTCGGCGCCGCGCCGGCGCCGTATGCGGCCACATGGCTGGCGGGCAGGTTCGGGGTCGGTGCGGTCGGCGGTTACCTGTGCGCCACCGCGCTGGCCACCGCGCTGGCGTTGTGGGCGATCCAGCGCCGCGCCGCGGCGCGGCCCTGATCCGTCCCGCGCGTGGCGGGCAAGAGGGGCCGCCATCCTTGGCGGCCATCGGCCGTCGATGGCCGGGTGCCGGGCATCGTTCCCGGCGGTTCCATGGTGCAGGGCCTGCCGCCATGCGCCGCGCGGCGCCGGCAGGCTCCCGGTGCGATCAGCGGAACAGGCGCTTGAGGGTGCGTCCGAGCCAGCCGCCTTCCTCGTGTTCGCGGGCGAACTTGTTGAGGTGGCGCTTGACGTGCTCGGCGTAGGCCTTGTCGTCGCCGCGGATGTGGTTGAACAGCCAGCGCGAGAGCATGTTGCGCAGGTCGTCGGTGATGTCCTCGCCGGACTCGAAGCGCATGCGGTACTCGGAGACGCGCTTGATGAAGACCTCGTGCACGCGCTTGTGCGCGGCGCAGAACGGGTAGCCGGCCTCCTCCATGAGCTCTTCCTCGAAGGCGAAGTGCGACAGCGTGTAGTCGATCAGTTCGTCGATCACCTCGCCCACGGCGACCCGCTCCATGCTCTTCTGGGTCACATGCAGGTGGTTGAGCATCTCCACGATGCGCATGTGCTGGTGGTCGATGACCTCCACGCCCGTGTTGAGATCGTCCTGCCAGACCAAAAGTGCCACCGCCGCTTCTCCAGGTAGATGCTGTCGGGCGCACTCTAGGCAGGGCGGTGGTGCGGCGCGTTGATCTGGATCAAAGCCCGCCGGCGGTCAGTTCAGGGTCACGCCGTGGACGCGGTTGCGGCCGCCGGCCTTGGCCAGGTACAGCTGGCGGTCGGCCTCGGCGATCAGCGCATGCAGCGTGCAGTTGTGCGCGGGCATGCGGCATACGCCGATGCTGACGGTCATGCGCAGCGTGCTGCCACCCAGGCTCAGCTCCAGGGCGGCCACGGCCGCGCGCAACTGCTCGAAGTGACGGGTGCAGGCGTCCTCGTCCGGTGCGCCGACCAGCAGGCAGAATTCCTCGCCACCGAAGCGGGCGCTCAGGTCCTGCGGACGGGTGTGGGCATGCAGGACCCCGGCCACGGCGCGCAGCGCCTGGTCGCCGGCCTCGTGGCCGAGGCTGTCGTTGATGTGCTTGAAGTGGTCGATGTCGACCATGGCCACCGCGACGCTGCCGGCCTCGGCGCCATGCCGCTCGAGGTGGCGCTGGCTGCGCTCCAGGAAGCTGCGGCGGTTGGGCAGGCCGGTGAGGAAGTCGCGGGTGGCCAGGTCCTGCAGGGTGCCGATCAGCTCCAGCTGGTCGACGTTCTGCGAGACCCGGCAGAAAAACTCCTCGCGCGAGAACGGCTTGCGCAGGAAGTCGTTGGCGCCGTTCTTGAGGAAGCGCGGGATCAGCGAGGGGTCGGAGTTGCCGGAGATGCCGATCACCGCGACCCGGTCGCGCGCGCGCAGTGCGCGCAGGCGCCGGGTCAATTCGACGCCATCCATCCCCGGCATCTCCTGGTCGACGATGGCCAGGCGGATCGCCGGGTCGGCTTCCAGCGCCTGCAGTGCGGCCTGGCCGTCGCCGGCCTCGGTGACCCGGTAGCCGTACATGGCCAGCAGCGAAGCGGCATAGCCGCGCGCCGAGGGCGAATCGTCCACCACCAGCGCCGAAATGCGGCGGTTGCGCTCCAGCCGCTGTACCAGCCACACCAGGTAATCCAGGCTGCCGGGCGTGTTCTTCAGTACGTAGTCGATGATGTCCTGCTGCAGCACGCGCCGGCGCAGGTCCTCGTCGTAGACGCTGCTGACCACGATGGTCGGCAGCCCGCGTTCGACGAAGTAGGCCACCACGCCGTCGCGGTCGCCGTCGGAAAGCACCAGCCCGGTCAGCACCAGGAACCAGTCGTCCTCTGCGTCGAGCAGGGCGCCGGCCTCGGCCAGCGAGGAGGCCACGCTGACCGGCAGTTCCAGACGCTGCTCGATGGCCTCGCGCAGCATCGTGGTGAAGGTGCGCGAGTTCTCGACGAGCAGGATGCGCTGGGGCAGGGGGGTGATCGGTCGGCTGTCGAAGCCGGCCGGCGGCGACACTGTCATGGGTGGGTGGGATCCGGTGGCGGGTCGTCGCATCCAGTTAGCGGCCGCGGCGCGGCGGACTTTAACCCGGCCCCGGCCCCGGCCCCGGCGACGCCGCGATGACGGGCCCGCGGTGCATTGGCCGGGCAGACAGGGCATGATGCCGCCGTCTCTGCTGATGCCGTCTGCCCCATGCGGTTGTTGCTTGTCGAGGATTCCACCGCCCTGCGCGAGAGCCTGGCCCTTGCCCTGGCCGCGGAGGGCCATGCGGTGGACGCGGCCGCCGACGGTACCCAGGCGCTGGGATTCCTGGCGCATTACGACTATGACCTGATGGTGCTGGACCTGGCCCTGCCGGGCGTCGACGGACTCGGGGTGCTGGATGGGCTGCGCGCGCAGCGGCGCGCCACGCGCGTGCTGGTGCTGTCCGCGCGCGACCAGGTCAGCGACCGGGTCGAGGCGCTCAACCGCGGCGCCGACGACTACCTGGTCAAGCCCTTCGCCTTCGACGAACTGCTGGCGCGGCTGAAGGCGCTGGCGCGGCGCCGCTTCGACGACGCCTCGCCGCGGCTGGCCGCCGGGGCGCTGAGCGTGGATACCGCCACCTGCCTGGCGACCGGCCCGGGCGGGGCGATCGCGTTGTCGCCCAAGGAGTACGCGCTGCTGGAGCTGCTGCTGCGCGAGCGCGGCCGCGTGCATACCCGCAACGCGTTGTTCGAGCGGCTGTATGCCGGCAGCAGCACCGCCTCGGACAAGGTGATCGAGGTGCTGGTCAGCACCCTGCGGGCCAAGCTCGCGCGTGCCGGCGTCGATGGCCTGATCGAGACCCGCCGCGGGTTCGGCTATGTGGTCGTCTGAGCGGCGCTGGCTGAGGTCGATCCGGCGGCGCCTGATCGTGGCGCTGGTCGGGGGACTGGGCAGCCTGCTGGTGGTGCTGTTCCTGCTGCTGGACCAGATGCTCGACCACCACCTGTACGCGCGGCTGGACGCGCAGCTGCTCGACCGCGCGCGCGCGGTCGGCGCGCTGCTCGCCAGCGGTACCCCGGTGGATGCGCTGATGCCGGAGTTCCGCGAGCACGGGCACACCGACTTCTACACCATCTGGGACACGGCCGGCGCGGTGCTGGCGCGCTCGTCCTCCAGCGGCACGCAGGCGCTGGCACGCCCCCCGCGGATGCCGGCCGCCGAACCGCTGTACTACGACCTGGTGCTTCCCGACGGCCACCGTGGCCGCGCGGTGGCGCAGCAGGTGGCCCCGGGCCCGGCCGGCGACCCGCGCGCGGCGCTGATCACCGTCGCCATCGAACGCACCGATGTCGACGTGCTGGAGCGGCGCATCCACCTGTCGTTGCTGCTGGTCAGCCTGCTGGCGGCGCTGGGCGCGGCGACGCTGGCGATCGTGGTGGTCAACCGTGGCCTGAGGCCACTGCTGCGGCTGGGCGGCCGGGTGGGGTCGTTGTCGCCGGAAACCGCGCAGGTGCCGCTGCTCGACGCGACGCTGCCGTCCGAGCTGGCGCCGCTGGCCGCGGCCCTGGACAGCGCGTTCGGCCGCCTCTACGACGCGCTGGAACGCGAACGCCGGTTCGCGCGCGACGTCGCCCACGAACTGCGCACGCCGCTGGCCGAGATCCGCACCAGCGCCGAGCTGGCATTGCGCGGTGGCGACCCCGGCCGCGCGGCGGCGGCGCTGGCGATATCGCTGGCGGCGGTGGAACGCATGCAACGCAGCGTCGACGGCCTGTTGGCCCTGTCGCGCTACGAATCGGGGCAGGCCGAACCGCAACCCGAGCCGCTCGACCTGCGCGCGCTGCTCGAACAGCAGCGGCAGGTGCTGGCCCGCGCCACGTCCGCCGGTGCGCACATCCAGCTCGAAGGCGTGGCGGAGTGGTGGACGTCGAGCGATGCCGCCCTGCTCGAGCGCATCGTCGCCAACCTGCTGCAGAACGCCGTCGAATACGCGCCGGCCGGCAGCCGCATCCTCGCCGGGGTGAAGGTGACGGCGGAGGGCGCCTGGCTCGAGGTCCGCAATCCAGCGCCCGACCTGCATGACAGCGACCTGCCGCAACTGGGCGAACGTTTCTGGCGCAAGCGCCCGGAACGGGCGCCCGATACCCACGGCGGGCTCGGCCTGGCCCTGGCACGGACCCTGGCGCGGGTACTGGTGCTGCAGCTGCACTTCCGGCTCGACGCCGGCGACCTCGTCGCCCGCCTTGGCCCGTTCCCGGCGCTGCCCGAAGCCTGAGGCCGCGGGGCCGACACCGGCATTCCATCTCCCGGACCAGCCGCACCCGGTCCCCGGCCATTGCCGGCTGCGGGCACCGGGCGTCGCCGCAGGCAGCGTCTTGGCCGGTATCGCGGTGCGTACCGGGCCCCATCGCCGCCATGGCGGAGACGCAAACGCAACTGCTTCGCACTCGAGCGCCTTAAGCGTTTCCAAAGCCGCGCCGCGCAGACTCCCGGCACCCCCGCACCCCACGTCGAGGTTGTTCGATGTCCTGCCGTACCCGTTTCCTTCCGGCGCTGCCGTTCGGCCTGGCGCTGCTGCTGGCCAGTTGCACCGCGGTGGCTGCCGCCGCACCTGCGGCGATCCGCATGCCGGCCGAGCAGGCGCGCGCACTGGGCGTGCGCAACGCGGCGGCGGTCGCAGCCACCGGCATTCCGCTCGAACACCTGCCGGCGACGGTGGAACCGGCGCTGGAACGCAGCGCGGTGGTGACCGCGCCGTACGCCGGTACGGTGACCCGGGTGCTGGCGGTCGAGGGCAGCCAGGTCGCCGCCGGTGCGCCGCTGGCGCGGGTGCAAAGCCGCGAACGGATGATGCTCGAGGCCGATGCCGGGCGCGCGGCCAGCGAAGCACGGCTGGCGGCGCGGCAGGCGCGGCGCGATGCCGACCTGCTGGCCGAGGGCATCGTGCCCGCCGCGCGTGCCGAGAGCAGCCGCGCGTTGCAGGAGCAGACCGGGGCCACCCAGGCGCAGTTCGCGCGGGCACTGGCGCTGGCGCCGGCGGCCAGGGGTGGGCTGCCGGGCGAATACGAACTGCGCGCACCGCTGGCCGGGCGCGTGCTCGAGCGCAAGGTGGCGCCGGGGCAGGCGCTGGAGGCGATGGCCGCCGCGTTCGTGGTGGCCGATACCTCGCAGCTGGACGTGGCCATACGCGCGCCGGCGGCAGCACGCATGCGCCTGGCGGCCGGGCAGGTGGCGCGCATCGACGGTACCGACGCGCGTGGCCGGATCACCGCCGTGGGCAGCGCGGTCGATGGCGCCAGCCAGACCGTGCCGGTGCGCGCACGCTTCGAGGCCAGCAGCGTGCTCGTGCCGGGCCAGCCGGTGGCGGTGACGCTGGAACTGCCGGCACCGCAGGGAGCGCTGGCGCTGCCGCGCGGCGCGTTGGCACGGGTTGGGCGCGACAGCGTGGTGTTCGCCGCCACGGCTGGCGGCTACCGGGTGGTGACCGTCGAGGTGCTGGGCGAATCGGCGACCCAGGTGGTGGTGCGCGGGCCGCTCGCGGCCGGTACGGCGGTGGCGGTGGCCGGTACCAGCGCATTGAAGGCGCTGCTGGCGGCCGGGGAGTAAGCCGATGCTCGGACGCCTGGTCGAATTCTCCCTGACCCAGCGGGTGCTGGTGCTGGTGGCCGCCGCGGGGCTGGCGCTGGCCGGCGCGCTGGCGTTCCTGAAACTGCCGGTGGATGCCTACCCGGACATCGCGCCGACCCAGGTCAAGCTGATCCTGAAGGCGCCGGGGATGACCCCGGAGGAAGTGGAGAGCCGCGTCGTCGCGCCGCTGGAGCTGGAGCTGCTCGGCCTGCCCAACGGCACGATGCTGCGCTCCACCGCCAAGTACGCCATCGCCGACATCACCCTGGACTTCGCCGAAGGCACCGACATCTACTGGGCGCGGCAGCAGGTTGCCGAGCGCTTCGGCAACGTCGTGCTGCCGGACGGCGTCGGCGGCGGGCTGGCACCGATCGCCACGCCGCTGTCCGATCTTTTCATGTTCACCATCGAGGGCGGCGACCTGGAGCTTGCCGAGCGCCGCGCGCTGCTGGACTGGGTGATCCGCCCGGCGCTGCGCACCATCCCCGGCGTGGCCGACGTGAACGCGCTCGGCGGCGAGGTGAGCAGCTACGTGGTCGTGCCCGACCGCGCCGCGCTGTCGGCCGCCGGCCTGCATTTCCGCGACCTGGCCGACGCGCTGGAGCGCAACAACCGCAACGACGGCTCCGGCCGCCTCGGCGACGGCGAGGAAGCGCTGGTGGTCCGCGCCGAGGGCGCGGTGCGCGGGCTGGAGGATCTGCGCCGGATCGTATTGAAGGTGCAGGACGGCATCACCCTGCGGGTCGGCGACGTGGCCCAGGTGCGCATGGCCGGGATGACCCGCTATGGCGCGGTCACCCGCGACGGCCAGGGCGAGGCGGTGCAGGGCATCGTGGTCGGCCTGCGCGGCGCCGATGCCGGCGCGGTGGTCAGCGCGGTGCGCGCGCGCCTGGCCGAACTGGCGCCGCAACTGCCGGCCGGGGTGCGGGTGGAGCCGTTCTATGACCGCAGCGCGCTGATCGACCGCGCCGTCGGTACCGTCACCAAGGCTCTGCTCGAGGCCACCGTGCTGGTGGTGGTGCTGCTGCTGCTGTTCCTGGGCGAGCTGCGCGCGGCGCTGGTGGTGGCGCTGACCTTGCCGTTCGCGGCACTGCTCACGTTCCTGATGATGCGCGCGTTCGGCATGAGCGCGAACCTGATGAGCCTGGGCGGGCTGGCGATCGCCATCGGCATGCTGGTCGATGCGGCGGTGGTGGTGGTGGAGAACACCGTCAGCCGGCTCGACCCCGATGCGTCCGGCGCGGGCCTGCCGCGCCTGCACCGGGTGTTCGCCGCGGTGCGCGAAGTGGCCGCGCCGGTGGCATCGGGCATCCTCATCATCTGCCTGGTGTTCCTGCCGCTGCTGACGCTGGAAGGGCTGGAGGGCAAGCTGTTCGGCCCGGTGGCGCTGACCATCGTGTTCGCACTGGCCGGCTCGCTGCTGCTGTCGCTGACGGTGATCCCGGTGCTGGCCTCGCTGCTGCTGCGCGAACGCGCCCACAGCGAGCCGTGGCTGATGCGCAAGCTCGATGCCCTGTACATGCCGCTGCTCGACGGCGCGCTGGCGCGGCCGCGCCGCGTGGCGATCGGTGCCGGCGCGGCGCTGCTGCTGGGCGTGGCGGCGTGGTTCGGCGTCGGCAAGACCTTCCTGCCGACCATGGACGAGGGCGACCTGCTGGTGCAGCTGGCCAAGCTGCCGTCGATCGGCATCGAAAGCAGCGTCGAACAGGACCTGGCGGTGGAACGGGCACTCAAGGCGCGCGTGCCGGAGATCCTGCACGTGATCGCGCGGGTGGGGTCGGACGAACTCGGCCTGGACCCGATGGGCCTGAACGAGAGCGACGTGTTCCTGGAGCTCAAGCCCAAGGCGCAGTGGCGCAAGCCGGACAAGGAATGGCTGGCCGACCAGATCCGCACCGTGCTGGAGGATTTCCCGGGCGTCGGCTACGGCTTCACCCAGCCGATCGAGATGCGGGTCAGCGAGATGCTCACCGGCAGCCGTGGCGACGTCGCGGTCAAGGTGTTCGGGCCGGAGCTGGCCACCGTCAACCAGCTCGGCACGCGCATCGCGCAGGTGCTGCAGGACGTGGCCGGCGCGCAGGACGTGCTGGCGCAGACCGCCGAGGGCGTGGAATACCTGCGCCTGCAGATCGATGCCCAGGCCGCCGGCCGCGCCGGCCTGGCCGTGGCCGACGTGCAGGACGAACTGCGCGCGCAGATCGAGGGCCTGCCGGCCGGCACCGTGATCGCACCGGACCGGCGCATCCCGGTGCTGGTGCGCGGGGATGCCGGCGTGCAGCAGGACCCGGCGCGCTTCGAGCGGCTGCTGCTGGCGCGCGGCGATGGCGCCGGCGAGGTGCCGCTGTCGGCGCTGGCGCAGATCGAGCGCAGCACCGGCCCGGTGGCGGTGCGCCGCGAGAACGGCTCGCGCTTCGCCCTGGTGCAGGCCAATGTCGACGGCCGCGACCTGGTCGGCTTCGTCGAGGAGGCGCGTACCCGGGTCGCCGGCGAGGTGCCGTTGCCCGAAGGCTACCGCATCGTCTGGGGCGGCCAGTTCGAGAACCAGCAGCGTGCCGCCGCGCGCCTGGGCATGGTCGTGCCGGTGGCCATCGGCCTGATCTTCCTGGTCCTGTTCTCGACCTTCGGTTCGATGCGGCAGGCGCTGCTGGTGCTGGGCAACGTGCCGTTCGCGATGGTCGGTGGCGTGCTCGCGCTGTGGCTGACCGGGCAATACCTGTCGGTGCCGGCCTCGATCGGCTTCATCGCCCTGCTCGGCATCGCGGTGCTCAACGGCCTGGTGCTGGTCGAGCATTTCAACCAGTTGTCCGCTACCGGCATGGCCATGGCGACGGTGGTGCGCGAAGGCGCGCGGCGGCGCCTGCGCCCGGTGCTGATGACCGCCAGCATCACCGGCCTGGGGCTGGTGCCGCTGCTGTTCGCCAGCGGCCCCGGCTCGGAGATCCAGCGCCCGCTGGCGATCGTGGTGATCGGCGGGCTGGTCAGTTCGACCGCACTGACGCTGTTGCTGCTGCCGGTCCTGTTCCGCCGCTTCGGAGCCCGTTGATGGAACTGCGTCGCCTGAACCTGGTTTTCTCTCCCGTACTGGAGGACGCGGTGATCGCCGCGCTGCTCGACATGCCCGACCTGCCCGGTTTCACCACGCTGCATGGCGAAGGCCATGGCAGCAGCTTCGACAAGGCCAGCAGCCGCGAGCGCGTGCGCGGCCGCGTCGCCCGCGACATGGCCTGGCTGGTGCTGCCGGCCGAGCGCGTGGACGACGTGCTGGACGGACTGCGCCAGCGCCTGCCCGGCGCCGACATCCGCTGGTGGAGCGAGATCGTCGAACGCTTCGGGAGGCTGGCATGAGACGCCTGCGCTCGACCCTGGCGCTGGCCGCGTGCCTGGCCCTGCCCGGCGTGGCACCGGCCGCCACCGATGCCGGCTACCTGCCGCCGGAGACGCTGGTCCTGCAGGCCATCGCCGCGCATCCGCAGGTGCAGGCCGCCGCGGCCGGCGCCCGCCGTGCCGAGGCCGAGGCGCGCGGGCTGGCGGCCGGTGCGCACGAGCCGACCCTGAGCCTGATGTCGCAGCAGCGGCGCGTGCACGGCGGGCTGGACTACCGCGAGTACGAAGCGCAGCTCACCCGTGGCGTGCGGCTGCCGGGCAAGGCGCGGCTGGATCGCGAGCTCGGGCGGCTGGGCCGCGAGGTCGCCGGCCTGCAGCTGGCCGATGCCGAGCACCAGGCCGCGCGCCTGCTGCTGGCGCAGTGGATGGAGTGGCTGCGGGCCGAAGGCGGGGTGGCCCAGGCACAGGCGCAGCTAGAGCTGGTGCAGCGCGACCGCGACGCCATCGCCCGCCGCGTCACCGCCGGCGATGCCGCCCGGCGCGACCTCGACAGCGCGCAGGCCGCGTTGTCGCAGGCCCATGCACAGGCGACCGCGGCGGCGGCACGCTGCGAGGCCGCGCGCATCGCCCTGCGCACCACGTTTCCCTCGATCCCGCTGCCCGGGCGCGCGCCGGCGCTGCCGGAACCGGTCGCCGATGATGCGGGTGCGCAACTGCACATCGACCATATCGTCAGCCGCAGCCACGAGATCGGCGCCGCCGAGCGCGAGGCCGAGCGGCTGGACCGTGCGGCCCTGCGCGCCCGCGCCGAGCGCCGGCCGGATCCCAGTGTGGGCCTGCGCTGGCTGGACGAGCGCGGTGGCGAGGAACGCTCGCTCGGGGTGGTGGTCAGCATTCCGTTCGGCGGCGCGGCGCGTTCGGCCACTGCCGACGCGCAACGCGCCAGTGCCGAGGCCGGCAGTGCCATGGCCGAGAGCATGCGGCGCATGATCCAGCGCGAGGCCGAGCAGACCGTGCGCCACGCCGATGCTGCCTGGCGGTTGTGGCGTGACAGCCGCCAGGCGCTGGAGGCGGTGCGTGCCAGCACCGCCAAGGTCCGTCGCGCCTATGCGCTGGGCGAGGCCGGGATCGCCGAGCTGATCGCCGCGCAGCGCCAGGAGCAGGAAAGCGCGCTGGCCGAATCCGACGCCCGTGCCAATGCGCTGGAGGCGGCCCTGCTCATCCGCGTCGACGCGCACGAGCTGTGGCACGACGCCGGGGACAACGACGCCTGAGCGCGGCGCCGGGCACCGGACACGGCCCGGCCGCGCGGCCGGCCGCTCACCACAGCAGGTCGCGCAGCTTGTACCAGGACATCGCCGCCACCAGCAGCGGGCGGCGCAGCGCGGTACCGCCGGGAAAGCGGTGGTGCGCGATCCGTTCGAACACGTCCAGCCGCTGCGCCTGGCCGGCGATGGCCTCGGCGATGACATCGCCGGCCAGGCCGGTGCTGGCCACGCCGTGGCCGGAGAAGCCCTGCGCGAAGTAGATGTTGGGAGTGAGCCGGCCCCAGTGCGGGGCGCGGTTGCGGGTGATGTCGATGTAGCCGCCCCAGACGTATTCCAGTTCCACGTCGGCCAGCTGCGGGAACACCGTGCGCATGCGCCGGGTCATCGCCCCGCGCAGGCCCGGCGGCGGCAGCGCCGAATAGCTGGCCTGGCCACCGAACAGCAGCCGGTGGTCGCGGCTGAGGCGGAAATAGTCCAGCGCCCAGTTCACGTCGGCCACGGCCATGTCGTTGCCGATCAGTGCGCGCGCGCGTTCGGCGCCGAGCGGTGCGGTCGCGCCGATATAGGTGCCGACCGGCATCATCCGGGTTTCCAGTTCCGGGGCGATGCCCTGCAGCCAGGCATTGCCGGCCAGCACCACGAAATCGGCCTCGACCTTGCCCTGCGCGGTATGCAGCAGCGGGCGCGCGCCACGCTCCAGCCGCTGCACCGGCGAATGCTCGTGCACGGTGGCACCGGCCGCCTCGGCCGCGCGCGCCAGCCCCTGCGCATACGCCAACGGGTGCAGGTGGCCGCTGCCCGGGTCGTACAGCGCGCCGCGGTAGCGGTCGCTGGCCAGTACCTGGCGCAACTGCGCTCGGTCCCACCACTGCAGCGGGTAGTCGTAGCGCCGCGCCAGGGTTTCCATGTCCGCGCGCAGCGCCCGTTCCTGGCGGCGGCGGATCGGCACGCTGGCATGGCCATCGCGCCAGTCGCAGTCGATGCCGTGCCGCGCGATGCGTTGCCTGAGCCGGCGCAGGCCCTCGCGCGAGAATTCGAACAGCAGCCGCGCATCGTCATGGCCGAGCAGCGATTCCAGCGTATGCAGGTCGCAGCCATAGCCGACCAGTGCCTGCCCGCCATTGCGGCCGGAGGCGCCCCAGCCGACCCGTTCGGCCTCCAGTACGGTCACCCGGTAGCCCTTTTCGGCCAGGGCCAGGGCGGCGGTCAGTCCGGTATAGCCGGCGCCCAGTACCGCCACGTCGGCGCGCGCGTGGCCGCGCAGCGGCGCGCGCGGCGCCAGCGGCGGCAGGCTGGCCGCATACCAGCTGGGTGGATAGTCGGGCCGGGCGGCGGCGTCGGGCATCAGGCGCATCGAAGCGGGCGGGCAGTGCAGTCTACGTGTCCCGGCAGCGCGGGGCACGGCGGCATGCGGTTGCCTAAACGCCGGCGCGGCAGTAGCGTGCCAGCAGGCCTGTCCACCGGGGCAGGGCATACAGACCGGTGGCGGGCGCCTGTCATGCCACCGAAGCCGAACCGTCATGAGCTCCCGTCCCCGTTCCCGCCCCCGCAAGCCCGCCGTCGTGCAGGAAGACAGCACCCTGCTGCGCTGGCTCAAGCAGCGCAACATCACCGAGGTCGAATGCCTGGTGCCGGACATCACCGGCAACGCGCGCGGCAAGATCATCCCCGCGGACAAGTTCTCGCACGACTACGGCACGCGCCTGCCCGAGGGCATCTTCGCCACCACCGTCACCGGCGACTCGCCCGACGACTACTACGAACTGGTGGCGCCGGCCGATTCGGACATGGTGCTGCGCCCGGACCCGGACACGGTGCGCATGGTGCCGTGGGCGACCGACCCGACCGCGCAGGTCATCCATGACTGCTACACCCGCAATGGGCAGCCGCACAAACTGGCGCCGCGCAACGTGCTGCGGCGGGTGCTGGCCGCCTACGAGGAACTGGGGCTGAAGCCGATCGTCGCGCCGGAGGTGGAGTTCTTCCTGGTGCAGAAGAACACCGACCCGGACTTCCCGCTGCTGCCGCCGGCCGGCCGTTCCGGGCGCCCGGAGACCGCGCGCCAGTCGTATTCGATCGACGCGGTCAACGAGTTCGACCCGATCCTCGACCTGATGTACGACTACTGCGACGCGATGCAGCTGGACGTGGACACGCTGATCCACGAATCCGGCGCGGCGCAGCTGGAGGTGAACTTCACCCACGCCGATGCCATGGCGCTGGCCGACCAGGTGTTCCTGTTCAAGCGCACCATGCGCGAGGCGGCGCTGCGCCACGGGGTGTACGCCACCTTCCTGGCCAAGCCGATGGAGAACGAGCCGGGCAGCGCGATGCACATCCACCAGAGCCTGCTGCGCATCCGCGACGGCGCCAACGTGTTCGCCGGCGACGGCGAGGGCGAGTACAGCGCGCTGTTCATGCAGTACCTGGGCGGATTGCAGAAGTACGTGCCGATGGCGATGGCGTTCTTCGCCCCGAACGTGAATTCCTACCGCCGGCTGGTGTTCGGCGAGGTGTCGCCGAGCAACGTGGAGTGGGGCTTCGACAACCGCACCTGCGGCCTGCGCGTGCCGATCGACAGCCTGGAGAACAGCCGCGTGGAAAGCCGTTTCGCCGGCTCCGACGCCAACCCTTACCTGGCGATGGCCGCGACCCTGGCCTGCGGCCTGCTCGGCATCCGCGAGAAACTCACCCCGACCGCGCCGGTGGCCGGCAACGCCAAGGCGCCCGGTTACGCGCTGCCGCGCTCGCTGGGCGAGGCGCTGGACGGGCTGGAAGGCTGCGAGCCGTTGCAGGAACTGCTCGGCCGCCGCTTCTGCCGGGCCTATGTCTCGGTCAAGCGCAAGGAGTACGAGACCTTTTTCCGGGTCATCAGTTCCTGGGAGCGCGAGTTCCTGCTGCTCAACGTGTGAACGCCCGCCCGGTGCGCGTTCCGGCCGCCGCGGCCGCGTGAAGGCGGGGCGGGCGGCGTCGCTCCGCCCGGTGCTTCGTGGGACAATGGCCCGTCCCGCCGGTTCAGCCGGCCCCCTCCCGGATCACACTGGAGAACCCATGAATCTGCGCATCCTGACCGCTGGCGTCGCCCTGTCCCTGCTTGCCGCCTGTGGTGGCAAGGAGCAGGGCGCCCAGACCGCCGACGTCGGCGGCGAGGCCAAGGTCCTCAACGTCTACAACTACTCGGATTACATCGCCGAGGACACCATCCCGAACTTCGAGAAGGCGACCGGCATCAAGGTCACCTACGACGTGTTCGACAGCGACGAGATGGTCGAGACCAAGCTGCTGACCGGCGACAGCGGCTACGACATCGTGGTGCCGACGCTGAACTTCTTCGGCCGCCAGATCCAGGCCGGGGTGTTCCTGCCGCTGGACAAGAGCAAGATCCCGAACCTGGCCAACCTCGACCCGGAGGTGATGGCGCGCATCGCCGGCCAGGACCCGGAGAACAAGTACGGCGTGCCGTACATGATGGGCACCACCGGCATCGGCTACAACGTGGCCAAGCTCAAGGAGCGCTTCGGCGGCAGCACCGACATCGCCGGCAGCTGGGACCTGGTGTTCAAGCCGGAGAACATCGCCAGGATGAAGGACTGCGGGGTCACCATCCTCGACACTCCGGCGGACATGATCCCGATCGCGCTGCACTACCTGGGCCAGGACCCGCACAGCACCGATCCGGCCACCATCCAGAAGGCCGCGGACCTGCTCAAGAGCATCCGCCCGTACGTGCAGAACTTCCACTCCAGCCAGTACGTCGGTTCGCTGGCCAATGGCAGCACCTGCCTGGTGGTGGGCTGGTCGGGCGACATCATCCAGGCCCGCGACCGCGCCGAGGAGGCCGGCAACGGCGTGGAAGTGGCCTATTCGATCCCGAAGGAAGGCGCGCCGCAGTGGTTCGACATGCTGGCCATCCCGCAGGATGCCAAGCACCCGGAGAACGCCTATGCGTTCATCAACTACCTGCTCGAGCCGCAGGTGGCCGCCAACAACACCAACGTCACCCACTACGCCAACCCGGTGAAGTCGGCCACGCCGCTGGTGGACGCGGCGATCCGCGAGGACCGCACCATCTATCCGCCGCAGGACGTGGCGGCGAAGATGTTCACCTACGCGATCAACCCGCCGGAAGTGGACAAGCTCTATACCCGGCTCTGGACCGAGATCAAGACCGGGCGCTGAACCACGCGTTCGCACGGTTCCCCGGGAGCCGCAGGGCAACCCCGGGGCCATGGCCCCCTTTCCGCGCGTCGCCCGTGCCTCTGGCCGGCCCCCTTGGACTCCAGGGGGGCTTCCCCCGCGCCGGGCACGGCTGCCGCGCGCTTCCAGCCCAGGGGGCCGTCGAACAGGACGTTCTTTCGTGAAAAAGCGTGGTGTCCCCGGCAAAACGCCGGCACTACACTACGCGCGCCCGTCCGTCCCGCCCGTTCCCGGAACCCTTCATGCCCGTTGATGCCAAGCCCGACATCCGGCCCGACGCCATCGCCCTGAACAGCGAGCCCGGCTACCTGTCCATCCGCGACCTGCGCAAGGAGTTCGATGGCTTCGTCGCCGTCGACGACGTCAACCTGGATGTGCGCAAGGGCGAGATCTTCGCGCTGCTGGGCGGCTCGGGCAGCGGCAAGTCCACGCTGCTGCGCTGCCTGGCCGGCTTCGAGACCCCGACCCGCGGCCGGATCCTGCTCGACGGCCAGGAAATCAATGCGCTGCCGCCCTACGAGCGGCCGATCAACATGATGTTCCAGTCCTACGCGCTGTTCCCGCACATGACCGTGGAGCAGAACATCGCCTTCGGCCTGAAGCAGGACGGCATGGCCCGCGATGCCATCGCCCGCCGCGTCGGCGAGATGCTGGAACTGGTGCAGTTGCAGAAGCTGGGCAAGCGCAAGCCGCACCAGCTCTCCGGCGGCCAGCAGCAGCGCGTGGCGCTGGCGCGCTCGCTGGCCAAGAGCCCCAAGCTGCTGCTGCTGGACGAGCCGATGGGCGCGCTGGACAAGAAGCTGCGCTCGAAGATGCAGCTGGAACTGGTCAACATCATCGAGCAGCTCGGCGTGACCTGCGTGATGGTCACCCACGACCAGGAAGAGGCCATGACCATGGCCACCCGCATCGCGGTGATGGACCAGGGCTGGATCCAGCAGATCGGCAAGCCGGACGACATCTACGAGCAGCCGGCCAACCGCTTCGTCGCCGGCTTCATCGGCTCGGTGAACCTGTTCGAGGGCGTGATCGACGAGGACCTGCCCGAGTACGTCACCGTGCGCACCGCCGACTTCCCGGCACCGATCTACGTCGGCCACGGCATCACCGGCTATGAAGGGCAGCCGGTGGCGTTCGCGCTGCGCCCGGAAAAGGTGCACATCGCCAAGGACGAGCCTGCCGGCGACACCAACAAGGCGTTCGGGGTGGTCGAGGACATCGCCTACTTCGGCAGCCACTCGGTCTACCACGTGCGCCTGCCCAGCGGCGCCAAGATCCTGTCCAACTTCGCCAACATGAAGCGCTGGGACAGCGACGGCATCACCTGGAACGACGAGGTCTGGGTGAGCTGGGACGACAACGACGGCGTGGTGCTGACCTCATGAGCGCGCGCGAGCCGAACCCTGGCGGTTGGCGACGCTGGCTGCCGGGCACCCGCGCCGGCGTGATCGGCGTGCCCTACCTGTGGCTGCTGCTGTTCTTCGCGATCCCGTTCCTGATCGTGCTGAAGATCTCGTTCGCGAAGATGGCGGTGGCGATGCCGCCGTACACGTCCATCGTGGCGTACGTGGACAACGCCTTCACCGTCAACCTCAACCTGGGCAATTACACCCAGCTGTTCGCCGACAGCCAGTACGTGGTCGCCTACCTCAGCTCGATCAGGATCGCGGTGATCGCCACCGTGCTCACCCTGCTGATCGGCTACCCGATGGCCTACGTGATCTCGCGCATGTCGCCGTCGGCGCGCAACATCGCGATGATGCTGGTGGTGCTGCCGTCGTGGACCTCGTTCCTGATCCGCGTCTATGCCTGGATCGGCATCCTCGACAGCAACGGCCTGGTCAACCGCACGCTGCTGGGGATGGGCCTGATCGACGCGCCGCTGCAGATCCTGTACACGCCGCTGGCGGCCTATATCGGCATCGTCTACTGCTACCTGCCGTTCATGGTGCTGCCGCTGTACGCCAACCTGGTCAAGCTCGACCATCGCCTGCTGGAGGCGGCCTACGACCTCGGCGCCAGGCCGTGGCAGGCGTTCGTGCGCATCACCCTGCCGCTGTCGCGCAGCGGCATCGTCGCCGGCTGCATGCTGGTGATGATCCCGGCGGTGGGCGAGTTCGTCATCCCGGAAATGCTGGGCGGGCCGGACACGCTGATGATCGGCCGCGTGCTGTGGGGCGAGTTCTTCAACAACCGCGACTGGCCGCTGGCCTCGGCGGTGGCGATCGTGATGCTGGTCCTGCTGCTGGTCCCGATCATCATCTTCAACCGGTCCCAGCAGCGCGCGCTGGAAGGGAAGCTGGCATGAGCATGGTCCGCGGCCAACGCTGGCTGGGCTGGGGCGTGCTGCTGCTCGGCTACGCCTTCCTGTACCTGCCGATCCTGCTGTTGATGCTGTATTCGTTCAATGCCTCGCGGCTGGCGACGGTGTGGGCGGGCTTTTCCACGCAGTGGTACGGCGAGCTGTTCCGCGACCGGCAACTGCTGGACGCGGCCTGGGTCAGCGTCAAGGTCGCGTTCTGGACCGCGAGCGCGTCGATGGTGCTCGGCACCATGGCGGCGATGGCGATGACCCGCTTCCGGCGCTTCCCCGGCAAGACCGTGTTCGGCGCGCTGGTGACCGCGCCGCTGGTGATGCCGGAGGTGATCATCGGCCTGTCGATCCTGCTGATGCTGGTGTCGATGGGCGGCCTGTTCGGGCTGCCGTCCAAGGGCGTGGTGGCGATCTGGATCGCGCACGTCACCTTCACCCTGTCGTTCGTGACCGTGGTGGTGTCCTCGCGCCTGCAGGAGCTGGACCGCTCGCTGGAAGAGGCGGCCATGGACCTGGGCGCCAACCGGCTCAAGGTGTTCTTCCTGATCACCCTGCCGATCATCGCCCCGGCGCTGCTGTCCGGCTGGCTGCTGGCCTTCACCCTGTCGCTGGACGACGTGGTGATCGCCAGCTTCGTGGCCGGGCCCAGCTCGACCACGCTGCCGATGAAGATCTTCGCCTCGGTGCGCATGGGCGTGAGTCCCAAGATCAACGCGCTGGCCACGCTGCTGGTGCTGGCGGTATCGACCGTGGCGGTCCTCGGCTGGTGGATCTCCGCCCGCGCCGACAGGCGGCGCCAGCGCGACATGCAGCTGGCGCTGCAGGACAACGGTTGATCCGGCCGCAGGCCGGGCGCGGCCGGCGCCTGGCCTGCTGACGCGGGCGCAACGCCGGCGGCGCTACCATGGACGCATCCGTTTCATGCAGGTGCAGCGCCATGGCTTCCTACCCGACCCTCAACCCCTTCGACGGCCGTGACCTGCGCACGGTCGAGCTGATGAGCGCCGTCGCCGTCGAGCAGCGGCTGGCCGCCGCGCAGGCGGCGTTCCCGGCGTGGTCGGGCCTGCCGCTGGAGCAGCGCGGCGTGCTGCTGCGCCAGGTGGCCGCGGCGCTGCGCACGCGCCGCGACGAGATCCAGCGCACGATGACCCGGGAGATGGGCAAGCTGCGCGGCGAGGCGCTGGCCGAGATCGAGAAGAGCGCGGCGGCCTGCGAGTACTACGCCGACCATGCCGCCGGTTACCTCAGCCCGCAGCCGATCCCGACCGAGGCGCAGCGCAGCTACGTGGTCTACCAGCCGATCGGCTGCGTGCTGGCGGTGATGCCGTGGAATTTCCCGGTATGGCAGGTGTTCCGTTTCCTCGCGCCGTCGCTGATGGCCGGCAACGTGGCGCTGCTCAAGCACGCCAGCAACGTGCCCGGCTGCGCCGACCTGATCGCCGCGGTGCTGGCCGATGCCGGCATGCCGGCCGGGGTGTTCGCGGTGCTGCACATCGACAACGAACAGGCGGCCGGGGTGCTGCGCGACCGCCGGGTCAAGGCGGTCACCCTGACCGGCAGCGAGCGCGCCGGCCGCGCCATCGCCGCCAACGCCGGCGACCAGCTGAAGAAGTGCGTGATGGAGCTCGGCGGCAGCGACGCCTTCGTGGTGCTGGACGACGCCGACCTGGACGCGACGGTGGCCGCGGCGGTGAAATCGCGCTTCGACAACGCCGGGCAGACCTGCATCGCGGCCAAGCGCTTCGTGCTGGTCGATGCCATCGCCGACGCCTTCGTGCAGCGCTTCGTCGCGGCGGCCAAGGCGCGGGTGTACGGCGATCCGCAGGACCCGTCCACCACGCTGGCGCCGCTGGCGCGCGCCGACCTGCGCGACGGCCTGCACCGGCAGGTGCGGCAGAGCATCGACCAGGGCGCCAGGGCGTTGCTGGGCTGCGAGCCGCTGGCCGGCACGCATGCGGGCTACCCGGCGTCGATCCTCGACCACGTCGCGCCGGGCATGCCGGCCTACGAGGAGGAACTGTTCGGCCCGGTGGCGGCGATCGTGCGGGTGAAGGACGAGGCCGAGGCGGTGCGGGTGGCCAACGACACCCCGTTCGGGCTCGGCGGCAGCGTGTGGACCGGCGACGCCGCGCGCGGCGAGCGGGTCGCCGCGCAGCTGCAGTGCGGCGCGGCGTTCGTCAATTCCGTGGTCAGGAGCGATGCGCGGCTGCCGTTCGGCGGCACCAAGCGCTCGGGCTTCGGCCGCGAACTGGCCGAGCACGGCATCCGTGAATTCACCAACATCAAGACCGTCTACGTGGCCTGAGCCGGTGCCGGCACGCGCGGTGCGTCAGCCGAACGGGTGATCGATCGACGGACTCTGCGGGGTCAGCAGTTCGGCACCGTCGGCGGTGATGTGCAGGATGTCCTCCAGGCGCACGCCGAACCTGCCGGGGATGTAGATCCCGGGTTCGTCGCTGAAGGTCATGCCCGGTTCGAGCAGGCGGGTGTTGCCGCGGACCAGGTAATCCCACTCGTGCATGTCCATGCCGATGCCGTGGCCGAGGCGGTGGCTGAAGTAGGTGTAGTCCGGGCCGTAGCCGGCATCGACGATGACCTTGCGCGCGGCGGCGTCCAGCGCCTCCATCGCCACGCCGGGGCGCGCCGCCCGCAGCGCGCTGGTCTGCGCGTCGAGCACGATGTCGAAGACCCGGCGGATGTCGTCGCCGGCCTGGCCCAGCACCACGGTGCGGGTGATGTCGCTGGTGTAACCGTCGGCCCTGCAGCCACCGTCGAAGATGACCGGCATGCCCTCGGTGAGCCGTTGCGGCGCATCCGAGCCGTGTGGCGAGGCGGTGTATGGACCGATGTTGACGTCGGCGCTGCCGCGCAGGCCGGTGCGGGCATAGGCCATGGCGACCAGCCCGGCGATGTCGTCCTCGCTCATGCCCGGCACCAGCGCCTTCCACACTGCCTCGTACACCGCCAGCGTGGTCTGGTTGGCCAGGCGCAACAGCGCCAGTTCCGCCGGGCTCTTGATGCGCCGGCAGCCGGCGGTGACCGGCCAGGCATCGACGAAGGTGGCGTGGGGCAGGGCGCCCATGATGCCCTTGCTGCGGAAGAACGGCACGGTCTCCTCGATGCCGATCGTGCCGTTGCCGGCGCCGACGCCGCGCAGCACCTGCGCGACCAGCGCATACGGATCCTCGTCTTCCTGCCAGCCGCGCACGTCGTTGCCGAGCCGGATCTGTTCCAGCGTGCGGCCGCGTTCGAACTCGGGGGTGACATAGACCGGCTCGCCCGAGCGCGGCAGGATCACCCCGGTCAGGCGCTCGCTGTTCCACCAGTGCATGCCGGTGAAGTAGGTCAACGAGGTGCCCGCGCCGATGAACACCGCATCGATCCGGTGCCGCTCCATCAGCTGCTGCGCGCGCGCCAGGCGCTGCGCGCGTTCGCCGGCGCTGATCGGCACCACCCGCTGCGCGACCGGTTGCAGCGCGCGGATCGACGCGGGCATCGCCGCCGCATCGCCGCGGCCCTCGGCAGCAAGCACGCTGCCCGGCTGGCCCAGCACCGGCAGCGCCATGGCGCCGGCGGCCAGCGAGCCGCGCAGGAAATGCCGGCGGCGGTGATCGAAGAGGGCATCGTTGCGCATGGCGTTCCCCGCAGGGCAGTGATGTGGGTCGGAGTGGCCGCGGGCGGTGCGGGCCTACAGCCAGCCGGAACGCTTGAACAGCCGGTACAGCACCGCGCAGACCGCGCCGACGATCAGCACCAGCAGCGGGTAGGCGAAGCGTCCGGCCAGCTCCGGCATGTGGGTGAAGTTCATGCCGTACCAGCTGGTGATCAGGGTCGGTGCGGCCAGCAGCGCCGCCCACGCGCCGAGCTGCTTGACCGTCTCGCCCTGCGCCAGGGTGACCAGCGACAGGTTCACGCTCAGCGCGGTGCCGAGCATTTCGCGCAGGGTGTCGATGGCGTCGTTGACCCGCGCGGCATGGTCCTGCACGTCGCGCAGGTACAGCCGTGCGTCGTCATTGAGCAGCTGCACCGGGTTGCGCTGCAGCTGCGCCAGCGCGTCCTGCAGCGGGGTGACCGCCAGCCGCATCTTGTTGAGTTCGCGCTTGAGGTCGTACAGGCGGATGACGGTGCGGCGCCGGTAGTTCTCGGCGAAGATGTCCTTCTCCAGCGAATCCAGCGTATCGCCGAAGCTGTCGGTGATCGGCAGGTAGTTGTCCACCACCGCGTCGAGCACCGCATACAGGCAGAACGACGGCCCCTGGGCCACCAGGTCGTGCTCGCGTTCCAGCCGCGCGCGTACCGGCGCGTACGACAGTGAGGCGCCGTGGCGCACCGTCACCAGATAGCGCGGGCCGAGGAAGGCATGGGTCTCGCCATAGCGGATGCGCTCCTCGACCACCTGCGCGGTGTGCACCACCACGAACAGCGAGTCGCCGTAGGTCTCCACCTTGGGCCGCTGGTGCGCCTTGCGCGTGTCCTCGATGGCCAGGTCATGCAGCCCGAACTCGGCCTGGACCTTGTCCAGCACGGCGTCGTCGGGTTCGTACAGGCCGACCCAGACAAAGCCCCGGCTGCTGGCTTCGAGCACGTCGCTGATCGAATCCAGCGACAGATTGCGCAGCGTACCGTCCTCGCCATACCAGGTGCAGTTGATGACACAGGGCGGGTTGGCCGGCGCCACCGCGGGAGAAATACCGGGGTCCATGGACCGCATCGTGCCTCAGCCCGGCGCAGGCGCCAAGCCGCGGCGGCCCAGCACCAGTGCCAGCGCCAGGTGGACCGGCAGCAGCAGCACGATCCACTGCATGTTGAACTGGGCCTGCAGCGACAGCCAATGCAGCGGCAGCGACAGCGCGGCGATGGCGGCCAGCGTCCACAGCAGCCAGCCGAACGCACGGCCCGGCAGGCGCCCGCGCAGCAGTTGCCAGGCGCCCGGCAGCAGGGCCAGCGCCAGTGGATTGAGCAGCAGCAGGTTGCGATTGCCCCAGGCGGCGCGGTGTTCGCTGGCACCCCACAGATAGGCCAGCAGCACGCCGGCCACGCCGCAGAACAGCCAGAACGGCAGCGCGACGCCACCGAGCATGCGCCGGTGGCGGCGAGCGGCGTAGACCAGCCCGGCCAGGACCAGGCCGGTCAGCAGCCAGGGCCACCAGGTGCGGTCATGCTCGCCCGGCTCGGGGGCCAGCCGTTGCGGCAGCAGCTCCTGTTCGGCCTGCACCAGTGGGCGTCCCTCGCCGTTGCGCGCCTCGCGCAGGCCGTCGGCCAGCCGCATCGGCACGAACGCCTCCTGCCAGCGCGACAGCGGCTGGTCGGCCCACGGGCCCAGGCCGAGGTCGAAGCCCAGCCACATCCACGGTGACGGCGAGGCCAGCCGCACCGCTTCGCTGCGGTAGGTGTTGCCGCGCGAACGCCCGGACAGCTGCGACTGCAGGCTGCCGCCCATGGCGCGGTCGAGCGCGTCGCGCACCATCGTCGAGCAGTTGGCGGTGAAGTAGTCGTAGCGGTAGCGTGCATTCTCCGGCCGCGAGCGCTCGGCCAGGTCGTCGGCCAGCGCCTGCGCCTGTTGTGGCGGCAGGTCCAGCCACTGGATGGATGCGCCGCGCCCGGCATCGCGGTACTGCGCCAGGTCCTCGTCCAGCGGCAGCGCGACCAGGTAGTACATCATCCGCCCGCGCACGAAGTTGCCGATGAAGTCGGGCTCGGACGGGTCGAAGAAGCCGAAATTGTAGGAAATGGCGGGGCCGCCGCCGGGCTCGGCCACCACCAGCGCGTCGTGGCCGAAACGTTCGAAGAACACCTCGCCGGGCTGCATCGTCACCACGCCGATGCGTGGTGCCCCGGTTGCGGCATCGGCGGCGGGGGTGGCCGCGGCCGATACCACGCCGGCCACCAGCAGGTACAACAGCGCGCACGCCAGCAGGCGTGCGAGCGGCAGCGCACGGCGCAGCGGCCGGGAGAGGCGCGGGGCGGTCAAGCGTCTTCCTGCGGGTCGGGCGGCAGCACGGTGACGTGGAAGGCCTGCACCCGCCGCGCGTTGGCGCGCGCCACCCGGAACACGAAACGGTCCAGGGTGAGTTCGTCGCCGATCTCGGGCAGGTGGCCGATGGCCTCGGTGACCAGTCCGCCGATGGTGTCGTAGTCGTCGTCGGAGAACCCGGCGCCGAAGCGTTCGTTGAAGTCCTCGATCGCGGTCAGCGCGTCGACCACGTAGCGGCCGTCGGCCTGGATGGCGATCTGCGCGGTGTGGTCCTCGGCCTCGTCGTGCTCGTCGTCGATCTGGCCGACGATCTGCTCCAGCACGTCCTCGATGGTGACCAGCCCGGCGACGCCGCCGTACTCGTCCACCACGATCGCCATGTGGTTGCGCGAGAGCCGGAACTCCTTGAGCAGCACGTTGAGCTTCTTGGACTCGGGGATCAGCACCGCCGGGCGCAGCAGTTCGCGGATGGTGGCGTAGCTGTTGTCGGCGACCACGCCGCGCAGCAGGTCCTTGGCCAGCAGGATGCCGAGCACGTCGTCCTTGTTCTCGCCGTGCACGGGGAAGCGCGAATGGCCGGATTCGACCACCTGCTTCATCAGTTCCAGGAATGGCTGCTCGACCGGAAGGGACACCATCTGCGAGCGCGGGATCATCACGTCGCCGACGGTCAGCTCGGCCACCGAGATGGCGCCTTCCATCATGCGCAGGGTATCGGCGGCGATCAGGCCGTCCTGTTCGGCCGTCTGCAGCACGGCCACCAGTTCGTCGCGGGTATGGGGTTCGCCGGAGAAGGCCGCGCTGAGGCGTTCAAGCCAGCCGCGTTTCTTTTCGCCCAGCTCCGGGGGGGTACTACTGTCGTCTTCGGACATCTCTTCGTTCAGGGCACCCGGCGGACCGGGCGGTACGGAAAGTCTAGCAGGATGTCCGCGGGCGCCTGCTCAGCCCGGCGGCGTGTCCGCCGTGGCGCCCGCGGCGGGGGCCGGCACCTCGTTCTCGGCCGGCAGATCCAGGCTGTAGGTGCAGCCGGCCAGGGTCTTGCCGGGGTGGGATTTGACGTTGGACACGCTCAGGATCACAGATTCGATCAGCGCTTCGCCGGTCCTGGCATCGTTGACGTCGCGGCTGACAAGCTCGCGGCCGGCCATGAACTTGCCGTCGGCGTCGTAGCCGGTTTCCAGTTCCAGCGCCTTGGCCAGCGGCCGTGGATCGGCCAGGTCGAGGATTGCCATGATGCTGGAGCCGGCCATGGCGATATGGTCGGACGTATGGCCGAACACGGTCACCGGCGTGTTCAGCATGTACTCGTTCATGAACAGGTTGCCCTGCGGCAGCGGCCGCCAGCCTAGGGCCACCGCCTTGAGCGGATCGGCGGCGATCGGCGCCAGTGCGACGAACTCGCTCACGCCCTGGCGGCACTCGATCAGGGCGGGCAGGTCGATCGCCGGATCGGCGAGTGCGGTGGCAGGCAGCGCGGCGGCGAGCAGCAGCGGGTACATGCGCAGCAACTTCATTGCTCAGCGCTCGCCGGCGTAGGGGTCGGCGATGCCCAGTTCGGCGAGGATCTCGCGCTCGAGCTGTTCCATCGCCTCGGCTTCCTTGTCGTCCTCGTGGTCCCAGCCGAGCAGGTGCAGTACGCCGTGCACGGTCAGGTGCGCGTAGTGCGCGTTGAGTGCCTTGCGCTGCTCGCCGGCTTCGCGCGCGACCACCGGCGCGCAGATCACCAGGTCGCCGAGCAGCGGGAACTTGACGCCCTTGGGCAGTCCTTCGGCAATCTCGGCCGGGAAGCTGAGCACGTTGGTGGCGTAATCCTTGCCGCGGTAATGGCGGTTCAGCGAGCGGCCTTCGCGGGCATCGACCAGGCGGATCGCCAGGTCGGCCTCGCGGATGCGCCCCTCCAGCGCCGCGGCGACCCAGCGCCGGAAACTCACCGCGGCCGGCAGCCCGGCGCGGGGCAGGGCGTAGCTGACGGCGACATCGAGACGGACGGGGCCCTTGGTCATGGCAGGTTCCAGCGATCAGGCAGTGCGGAAGTGCACAGTATCGCGCGCAAGCCGTTTCACTGCGACTTCCACGCGTCCGCGTCGAAGTTGATTTCCACGATCTCGGCGGTGGCGCGCGGGTCGGCGATGCCGGCTTCTTCGGCGGACGCATGGCGGTTGTCGCCCAGCAGCAGGGTGATCTGGCGGACCAGTTGCGCCGCCCACGCTTCCGGCCTCATGTCGTTGGATACATGAAGGGTGCGGCCTGCGCAGCCGCCGGCATCGGCCACCTGCAGGGCAGGGGCCAGCACGCGTGCGGCCCGGTCGGTCAGTACGTCGAGTTCTTCCTGCGGAATACGCGCCTGCGCGGCCGGGGCGCGCAGCCTGAAGTAGCAGCGCTGCCTGCAGGACAGAGAGCCGTTGGAATACGGCGGCCAGTCCTGCGGCGGCAGGTGCATGCTCAGGTGCAGCTTGTGCCCGGCCGGTTGCCCGGCCTTGGCCTTGGCCGCGAGCACCGCCGCGTCGATGGCGGTGGCGGGCGGCGCGTCGCCCGTCTCCGGTCATGCCACCTCCCGCGCGGATCGGTGCCGGGCGTGCCGGCCCTTACCCGGCCGCGGGGTTGACCCGCTGCAGGTCGCGGCGGTCGTAGGCGCTGACGATCCGCGCCACCAGCGGGTGGCGGACCACATCGCGCGATTCGAAGAAGGTGAAGCTCACGCCCTCGACGTCGCGCAGCACCTCGATGGCGTCGCGCAGCCCGGATTTGACGTGCTTGGGCAGGTCGGTCTGGGTGAGGTCGCCGGTGACCACCGCGGTCGAGCCGAAGCCCAGGCGGGTCAGGAACATCTTCATCTGCTCGATGGTGGTGTTCTGGGCTTCGTCCAGGATCACGAAGGCGTCGTTGAGCGTGCGCCCGCGCATGTACGCCAGCGGGGCGATCTCGATGACGTTCTTTTCCAGCAGCTTGGCGACCTTTTCCACGCCCAGCATCTCGTACAGCGCGTCGTACAGCGGGCGCAGGTAGGGGTCGACCTTCTGGGTGAGGTCGCCGGGCAGGAAGCCCAGCTTCTCGCCGGCCTCCACCGCCGGGCGTACCAGGATCAGCCGCTGCACGCGCGATTCGTTCAGTGCTTCCACCGCCATGGCCACCGCCAGGAAGGTCTTGCCGGTGCCGGCCGGGCCGATGCCGAAGTTGATGTCGTGGGTGGCGATCTGGTGCAGGTAGCGCGACTGGTTCTGGCCGCGGCCACGCACGGTGCCGCGCTTGACCTTGATCGCCACATCCTGGGCCTCGTAGGCGCGCTCGGCCACCTGCTCGACATTGGCACGGCTCAGCAGCAGGTGGATGGCGTGGCTGTCCAGGGTGGTGCCGGCGGCTTCATCGTACAGCGCCTTGAGCAGGCGCTCGGCCTCGCCGACAGCCTTGCCCGGCCCGCTGACCCGGAACACATTGCCGCGGTTGGCGATCTGCACGCCCAGGCGCAGTTCGACCTGGCGCAGGTTCTCGTCGAACGGGCCTGCAAGGTTGGCCAGCCGCTCGTTGTCGGCCGGGTCGAGGGTGAAGTCGTGATGGATGGTCGCGGTCATGGATGCAGAAATGGTGCCGATGCGCCCGGTATCAATGCCGCTGCGCCGATGCCGCATTGTCTCACTTCAGCTTCGCGCGGATGCCTCGAGAGGGCGGCAGGGCCGGCGCCACGGCGCCGCGGGCCGTCACCCCGTGCAGGCCGCTACGGATCATCATTGAAATTTAATTATCCATTGAATTAAATAGGGTCATGGAACGCATCCGATCCAAGCCAGCCGCGGACCCTGCCGGTGCCGCCCTGCCGCGGCCTGCCGCGGCGCAATCGGCGCCGGTCGCGCGCAAGCCGCGCAAGCGCGCACCGGGACGGCGGCCCGGCGCCGATGCCGTCGACCTGCGCGAACGGCTGCTGGACGCGGCGTTGGCCTGCTTCGTCGCCCACGGCATCAACGCCACTTCGCTGCGCGACATCGCCCGTCGCGCCGGAGTGACGCCGGCGCTGGTCCACTACTACTTCGGCGACAAGCTGCAGCTGCGGCAGGCGGTCGTGGCCGAGCGGCTGTTGCCGGTCATGGCCACGGTCCACGCCGGCGTGGCCGAGGCGGGGGACGACGTGGCGGCGATGGTGGGCGGCTTCGTCACCGGCATCACCCGCGCGGTGGTCGCCAATCCGTGGCTGCCGACATTGTGGGTACGGGAAATCCTCTGCGAAGGCGGTGCCCTGCGCGGGATGATGATCGAACAGGCCGGGCCGCTGCTGCCGCGCCTGCTGGTGGAGCGGTTGAGCGCCGCGCAACAGGCCGGGCGACTCGCCCCGGCGCTGGATCCGCGGCTGATGGTGGTGTCGATGGTCGGGCTGACGATGTTCCCGCTGGCCAGTGCGCCGATCTGGCAGCAGGTGTTCGGTGCCGGGGAACTGGGCGCCGATGCGGTACAGCGGCACGCATTGGCGATGTTGACGCACGCTCTGGAGCCGGGACATGAATGACCAAGGCATCCCCGTGGCAATGCTGTTGGCGTTGGCGTTGGCCGGCTGCTCGCAGCCGGCGCCGCAGGCGCTGGGCACGCTGGAATGGGACCGGGTGACGGTGCCGGCGCCGGTGTCCGAGCGCATCGTGCGCCTGGACGTGCGCGAAGGTCAGCAGGTCGCTGCCGGTGCGCCGCTGATGCAGCTGGAACCGGCGCAGACCCGGTCGCAGCTGGACGCGTTGCAGGCGCGAGTGCAGCAAAGCGACGCCGCATTGCTGGAACTGCGTCACGGCCCGCGCGTCGAGGACATCGACCAGGCCCGCGCGGCGCTGGCCGCGGCGCAGGCGCAGGCGCGGGAAGCGCAGGCATACCACGCGCGGCTGCAGCCGCTGGCCCGTCGCCAGCTGGTGGCGCCGGCGGAGCTGGACCGCGCGCTTGCCGCCGCGCGCAGCGCACAGGCACAGGTGCGGCTGGCCGCGGCGGTGCTGGACGAACGGTTGCGCGGCAGCCGCAGCGAACAACTGGCGCAGGGCGAGGCCGCACTGGCGTCGGCCCGGGCCACGGCCACGGCGCAATCGGTGCTGCTGGACAAGCTGACGCTGGTGGCGCCGCGTGCCGGCCGCGTCGACAGCCTTCCCTACAAGCTCGGCGACCAGCCCGGGGTGGGGGCGCCGCTGGCGGTACTGCTGGTGGGCGAGGCGCCGCATGCGCGTGTCTACCTGCCGCAGGCGCTGCGCAACCGCCTGGCGGTGGGTGACCGCCTGCGGGTGCAGATACAGCCGGCCGGGCAGGTGTTCGACGGGCGCGTGCGCATGATCCGCAGCGACCCGGTATTCACTCCCTACTTTGCATTGACCGGGCAGGATACCGAGCGCCTGAGCTACCTGGCTGAAATCAGCCTGGGCAAGGAGGCTGCGGCGCTGCCGGTGGGCGCGCCGCTGCAGGTGCTGGCCGACGCGGCGGCGGGGACGCGGTGATGGAGGACGAGGGCGTCGCCATCCGTGCGCGCGGCCTGGTGCGGCGCTTCGGCACGCTGCTGGCGGTGGACGGCGTCGACCTGGACGTGCCGCGCCGGCAGGTGTACGGCTTCCTCGGCCCGAACGGCTCGGGCAAATCCACCACCATCCGCATGCTGTGCGGCCTGCTCACGCCCAGCGCCGGCGAGATCGAGGTGCTGGGCCTGCGCATTCCCGAGCAGGCCGAGGCACTGCGCAGCCGCATCGGTTACATGACGCAGAAGTTCTCGCTGTTCGACGACCTGAGCGTGCGCGAGAACCTGGAGTTCCTCGCGGCCGTGCACGACCTGCCCAGGGCGCAGGCGCGGCGGCGCATCGACGCGCTGGTCGAGCAATACCATTTCCAGGACCGGCAGAAGCAGCTGGCCGGCACCATGAGCGGCGGCCAGAAGCAGCGCCTGGCGCTGGCGGCGGCGGTGATCCACCAGCCGGAACTGCTGTTCCTCGACGAGCCCACCAGTGCGGTGGACCCGGAGTCGCGCCGCGATTTCTGGGAAAAGCTGTTCGAGCTGGCCGATGCCGGCACCACGCTGCTGGTCTCCACCCACTACATGGACGAGGCCGAGCGCTGCCATCGCATCGCCATCCTCGACCGCGGCGTGCTGGTGGCCGACGGTACCCCGGCCGAACTCACCGCCGCGCTGGCCGGGCGCACCCTGGTGATCGATGCCGACCAGCCACGGCAGGCGGCACGGGTACTGTCGGCCTGCGCCGGCGTGGCCAGCGTGGCGCAGATCGGCAACCGCCTGCGCGTGCTGCTGGACAAGGACGCGGGGCAGGCGCCGCTGGCGCAGGCGCTGGAGACGGCGGGCATCGCCGCGCGCCTGCTGCCGCAGTCCGCCAGCCTGGAGGACGTGTTCGTCGCCGCGACCCGGCAGCGCCCGGCGGCCGGCAGGGGCGACGCATGAAGCTGCGCCGCCTGCTGGGGGTGATGACCAAGGAGCTGCGGCAGATGCGGCGCGACCGCATCACCCTGGCGATGATCATCGGCATTCCGGTGATGCAGCTGCTGCTGTTCGGCTACGCGATCAACACCAACCTGCGCGACCTGTCCGCCGGCTTCGCCGACCAGGCGCGGACCTCGGCCTCGCGGATGCTGGCGCGCGACATCGTGGCCAGCGGCGTGGTCTCGCCGGTGCTGGAGGCGGCGACGCCGCAGCAACTGCTCGATGCCATGCGCCGCGGCGAGATCAGCATCGGCATCGTCATCCCGCCGGACTACGAGCGCCGCCGTGCCGAAGGCCGCGAGGCGCTGCAGGTCCTGGTCGACGGCAGCGACAACGCGGTCCAGAGTGCGGCGGCGCAGCTGGCGCGCATGCCGCTGGAGGGCATGACTTTCGACCCGCTGGCGCCGGGTGCGATCAGCGTGGTCAGCTTCTACAACCCGCAGCGCAGTTCCGCGACCAACATCGTGCCGGGGCTGGTGGGGGTGATCCTGACCATGACCATGGTGCTGTTCACCGCGGTGGCGATCGTGCGCGAACGCGAGCGCGGCAACATGGAACTGTTGATCGCCACGCCGCTGACCAGTGCCGAGCTGATGGTCGGCAAGGTCGTTCCCTACGTGGCGGTCGGCCTGCTGCAGACCGGCATGGTGCTGGCACTGGGCGCATGGTTCTTCCACGTGCCGATGGCGGGCAGCCTGTGGCACGTGTTCATCGCCGCCAGCCTGCTGATCGTCGCCAACCTGGCGCTGGGCCTGTTGATCTCGACCCGCGCGCAGTCGCAGTTCCAGGCGATGCAGATGACCTTCTTCCTGTTCCTGCCATCGATCCTGCTGTCCGGCTTCATGTTCCCGTTCTCGGGCATGCCGCGCTCGGTGCAGTGGCTGGCGGAGCTGCTGCCGCTGACCCACTTCCTGCGCCTGATCCGCGGCATGATGCTGCGCGGCGCGAGCCTGTGGGAGCTGTGGCCCGATGCGCTGGCGCTGCTGGTCTTCAGCGCGGTGATGATGGCCGGCGCGATCCTGCGCTTCCGCAAGCGGCTGGACTGAGCGCACGCTGCGCGGTTGTCCACCGCGGGTGTGGATGATGCCTGCGCGAACATGCCGGCAAACCATGGTGCCGCCCGCCACACGCAAGGCCTGCTCGGCTGCTCCGGAAGTGGCCGGCAGTTCACGCCAGGGCGTGCCCGCCGGCCATCGGGCACGATTCAGTCGGCGGTGACGATGCGCCCGCGCAGCGAATTGGTCAGCGCCTCGGTGATGACCACGTCGACGAACTGGCCGATCAGCCGCTTCGGGCCCGGGAAGTTCACCGAACGCATGTTCTCGGTCTTGCCGGTCAGCTCGTTGTCGTCCTTGCGCGAGGTGCCTTCGACCAGCACGGTCTGCACGCTGCCGACCATGCTCCTGGAGATGCCGGCGGCATATGCGTTGATGTGCGCCTGCAGGCGCGACAGGCGCGCGTGCTTCTCGGCCTCGGAGGTGGTGTCTTCCAGGTCGGCGGCCGGCGTGCCGGGGCGGCGCGAGTAGATGAAGGAAAAGCTCTGGTCGAAGCCCACGTCCTCGATCAGCTTCATGGTCTTCTCGAAATCGGCCTCGGTCTCGCCGGGAAAGCCGACGATGAAGTCCGAGCTGATCGAGATGTCCGGGCGCACCGCGCGCAGCTTGCGGATCTTGGCCTTGAACTCGAGGGCGGTGTAGCCGCGCTTCATCGCGCTGAGCACGCGGTCGCTGCCGGCCTGCACCGGCAGGTGCAGGTAGTTGGCCAGCTTGGGCACGTCGCGGTAGGCGTCCACCAGCGAATCGCTGAACTCCAGCGGGTGCGAGGTGGTGAAACGGATGCGGCCGATGCCGTCGATCTCGGCGATGGTGCGGATCAGCAGGCCCAGGTCCGCCAGCTCCCCGTCGCCATACGGGCCGCGGTAGGCGTTGACGTTCTGCCCGAGCAGGTTGATCTCGCGCACGCCCTGCGCGGCCAGCTGCGCGCATTCGACCACCACGTCCTCGAACGGGCGGCTGACCTCGGTGCCGCGGGTATAGGGCACCACGCAGAACGAGCAGTACTTGGAACAGCCTTCCATGATCGACACGAATGCGGACGGGCCTTCGGCGCGCGGCTCGGGCAGGCGGTCGAACTTCTCGATCTCGGGGAAGCTGATGTCCACCTGCGGCCGGTTCTGCTCGCGGCGGGCACGGATCAGTTCCGGCAGCCGGTGCAGGGTCTGCGGCCCGAACACCAGGTCCACGTAGGGCGCGCGCTTGACGATGGCCTCGCCCTCCTGCGACGCCACGCAGCCGCCGACGCCGATGATGACGTCGCGGCCGCCGGCCTTGAGCTCCTTCCAGCGGCCGAGCTGGCTGAACACCTTCTCCTGCGCCTTCTCGCGGATGGAGCAGGTGTTGACCAGCACCACGTCCGCCTCCTCGGGGTTGTCGGTCAGCTCCAGGCCCTCGGCTTCGGCCAGCACGTCGGCCATCTTGGCCGAGTCGTACTCGTTCATCTGGCAACCATGGGTCTTGATATAGAGCTTGCCACGCGCCGGCGAGCGCGCAGCGGCGTCGCGCCCGCGCCCGGGCAGGGGGATCAGTTCGGGGGTATTCATTTCGACGGAAGGCATGGCGGAAACCGCCACGTTCGGCAGGGGGGGGGCTGGCGTCCCGGGCATGGCGCTTATTCCAGACGGGTGGGCGGGCAGGCGGCGCTGGCGCCGCGGCGGGGGGCGATTGTACCGGGGTTGCCGCCGGGGGCGTACCGGCCAGGGCCGGCAGTTGGCATTCCGGCCGGGAAACTGGGACACTTCCGCCCGCAATGAAGACCGCACTGGGGATCGCTGGGGTATTGATCGTCGCGCTGACGGCTGTGCCGGCCAGTGCCGGTACCCTGTACAAGTGTCTCGGTGCCGACGGCGTCTCCAATTACGTCAGCAAGCGCATTCGTGGCGCCAGCTGCAGCGTGGTCGGCAGCTACCGGCCGTCGTCCGCCACCTCCCGGCCGGCCGAGCGGCGGCCGACCTCCGCGGTGGCCACCGCCACGCCTGCTCCCGCTGCCGCGCCGCCGGCAGCGGCGACGTCGACGGCCAGCGCGGCACCGGCCCGTTCCACCGCCGGCCCCAGCCGCGCGCAACGGGTGGTCAGCGGGCAGGTCTATACCTACATGAAGGACGGCGTGCGCCACTACACCAGCGCCCGGCCGGCACAGGTCGCCAGCCTGGGCGAAGTGCGCACCATCCGCTACAGCTACATCGAGCGCTGCTACGCCTGTGGCGCCAACCCCGGGGTGAACTTCGGCACGGTGCGGCTCAACACCCAGGCCTACAGCTCGGAGATCGCCGCCGCCGCGCGTGAGTTCGGGGTCGAGGAGGCCGTGGTGCGCGCGGTGATCCATGCCGAGTCGGCATTCAATCCCACCGCCCTGAGCCGCGCCGGCGCGCAGGGGCTGATGCAGCTGATGCCGGCCACCGCGCGCCGCTTCGGCGTGAGCGACGCCTACGACGCCAGCCAGAACATCCGCGGCGGGGTGCAGTACCTGTCGTGGCTGCTGCGCCGCTTCAACGGCGACCTGACGCTGGCCGCGGCCGGATACAACGCAGGCGAGGGCGCCGTGGACCGGCATGGCGGGGTGCCCCCCTACAGCGAAACCCGGTACTACGTGAAGCGCGTTGCGCAGTTGGCCGACCGCTACCGTGGCGAGCTGGGCTCGCGCCAATGAGTACTTTTGCGCTTAATTCCGGAAGCACGTGACAAAAGTCATGCACTCGTGTTTCATCGCGTTGTGCGGCCGCTGAACGTTCAGCTAAACTCGGGGGAGATTCGATTCTGAGCGGTCCGGTTCCACCGGGCGCAGGCAGCCGCAAGCCACCTAATCAATATCGGAGGGCCGGATGGCCAACGATGGGGTAAACGATCCAGTAAATGCCGGACGCCGGCGCTTCCTGACAGCGACCACCGCCGTGGTCGGCGCAGTCGGGGCAGGTTTCGCAGCAGTTCCTTTCATCAAGTCATGGAATCCCAGTGCCAAGGCCCAGCTGGCCGGCGCACCGGTGAATGCCGACATCAGCGCGTTGCAGGAGGGGCAGCGCCTGGTGCTGGAGTGGCGAGGCCAGCCGATCTGGATCGTCAAGCGCTCCAAGGCGGTGCTCGACGCGCTGCCGACGCTTGATGGCCGCCTGCGCGACCCCAAGTCCGAGAACCTGGACCAGCAGCCGGACTACGTGCGCAAGGCCAGTCCGGAGCTGCGCTCGATCAAGCCGGAAATCTCGGTGCTGGTCGGCCTGTGCACCCACCTGGGCTGCTCGCCGGAGATGGCCGCCGAAATCAAGCCTGAGCCGTATGACCCGGAATGGAAGGGCGGCTACTTCTGCCCCTGCCACAAGTCGCGCTTCGACATGGCCGGACGCGTGTTCCAGGGCGTGCCGGCACCGACCAACCTGGTCGTGCCACCACATCACTACGCCGACGACAACACCATCGTCATCGGTGTCGATCCCAAGGGGGCGGCGTAATCATGGCTGACAACATCCTCGTTCGCGCCGCCAACGGCGTGATGGGCTGGGTCAACGACCGCGCCCCGGCGCTGATGCCGATGTACCGGAAGCACATGTCCGAGTACTACGCGCCGAAGAATTTCAACATCTGGTACATCTTCGGCGTGCTGTCGATGGTGGTGCTGGTCAACCAGATCGTCACCGGCATCTTCCTCACCATGCATTACAAGACCAGCGCGGCGGAAGCCTTCGCCTCGGTCGAGTACATCATGCGCGACGTGGAGTGGGGCTGGCTGATCCGCTACATGCACAGCACCGGCGCCTCGCTGTTCTTCATCGTCGTCTACCTGCACATGTTCCGCGGCCTGATGTACGGCTCCTACAAGAAGCCGCGCGAGCTGGTGTGGATCCTGGGCATGCTGATCTACCTGGCGCTGATGGCCGAAGCCTTCATGGGCTACGTGCTGCCGTGGGGCCAGATGTCGTTCTGGGGCGCGAAGGTCATCATCTCGCTGTTCGGCGCCATCCCGGTGATCGGCAACGGTCTGACCGAGTGGATCATGGGCGACTACCTGCCGTCCGACGCCACCTTGAACCGCTTCTTCGCCCTGCACGTCATCGCGGTGCCGCTGGTGCTGCTGCTGCTGGTGGTGCTGCACCTGGGCGCGCTGCACGAGGTGGGCTCCAACAACCCCGACGGCGTGGAGATCAAGAAGGGGCCAAAGGGCAACCGCTGGTCGCCGACCGCCCCGGCCGACGGCGTGCCGTTCCACCCGTACTACACGGTGAAGGACACCTTCTACGTGTTCGCGATGATGGTCATCGCCGCCTTCATTATCTTCTTCGCCCCGGCATTCGGCGGCTGGTTCCTCGAGCACGACAACTTCACCGAGGCCAACAGCCTGGTGACCCCGGCGCACATCAAGCCGGTGTGGTACTACACGCCTTACTACGCGATGCTGCGGGTCATCCCGCACAAGCTCAGCGGCGTGCTGGTGATGTTCGGCGCCATCGCGATCCTGTTCCTGGTGCCGTGGCTGGACCGCGCCAAGGTCAAGTCCTACCGCTACCGCGGCCTGCTGTCCAAGCTGCTACTGTTCGGCTTCGCGATCAGCTTCGTGTGGCTGGGCAAGATCGGCGCGGGCCCGGGTACCGACCCGGTGGAGACCATCATCGGCCGCTTCCTGACCGCGTATTACTTCCTCTTCTTCCTGACCATGCCAGTGTGGACCAAGCTGGACAAGACCAAGCCGGTGCCGGAGCGGGTGACGACGCATGACTAAGAAATGGATTGCCTTGCTGGCAACGGCCGCTGCCGCGCTCCTGTTCTCGGCCACCACCTTCGCCGCTACCGAAGGAGCGCTGCAGCAGGCCGGCAACGACCTGTCCGACCAGGCATCGCTGCAGCGCGGTGCCCAGGCTTACATGAACTACTGCTCGGGCTGCCATTCGCTGAAGTACCTGCGCTACTCGCGCATGGCATCCGACCTCGGCCTTACCGAGCAGCAGGTGATGGACAACCTGAATTTCACCGGCGTCAAGTTCGGCGAGCAGATCCACGTCGCCATGACCAAGGAGCAGGGTGAAAAGTGGTTCGGCAAGATGCCGCCGGACCTGAGCCTGATCGCGCGCGTGCGCCAGAGCGACTGGGTCTACACCTACCTCAAGTCGTTCTACCTGGACGAGTCGCGGCCGCTGGGCTGGAACAACAAGCTGTTCCCGAACGCCTCCATGCCCAATCCGCTGTGGGAGCTGCAGGGTCTGCAGCACGCCGAGTTCGGCGAGCCCGACGCCGCCGGCGAGCGGCATCCGGAGCGGCTGGTGGTCACCAGCCCGGGCCGGGTGACGCCGCAGGAGTACGACCAGACCGTCCGCGATATCACCAACTTCCTTGAGTACGCCGGCGAGCCGGCCGCGCTCAAGCGCCAGAGCCTGGGCGTGTGGGTGATACTGTTCCTGGCGCTGCTGTCCTTCCTGGCTTACCTGCTCAAGAACGAGTACTGGACGGACGTGCATTGACGCGAGGGTGGGTCGCCGGGCCGCTGGGGGAAGTTGCCCGGCACTTGGCATCGGCAGCGGCTGACTGCACACTCAGGGAAGGTGGCGGACCGCGGGCGCTGGGCCCGCGGCGCCGTAAGGCTGGCGGATTCCGGCCCTTGGAGAGCCCTTGATGGCGGCGAGTGTGCGCATGCGAAATATCCTGACGTTGTTCTCGGCCAATGACGATGTCCTGTGCCACCGGGTGCGGCTGGTGCTGGCGGCGAAGGGTGTCACCTACGATCTGGTGCCGGTCGATCCGCAGAATCCGCCGGAAGACCTCATCGACCTCAACCCCTACCACTCGGTACCGACCCTGGTCGAGCGCGAGCTGGTGCTGTATGCGGCCTCCGTGGTCAGCGAATACCTGGACGAGCGCTACCCGCATCCGCCGCTGATGCCGGTGGACCCGTTGTCGCGGGCGCGCCTGCGCCTGGCGATGCTGCGCATCGAGCATGACTGGGTGCCGCAGGTGCAGGCGATCCAGCTGGGCAACAAGACCCAGGCCGAGGCGGCCCGCAAGCGCCTGAAGGAACTGGTGGCGCAGTCGGTGCCACTGTTCAAGGCGTCCAAGTTCTTCCTCAACCCGGAAATGAGCCTGGCCGACTGCGCGATGGCGCCGATCGTCTGGCGACTCGAGTCACTCGGCATCCCGCTGCCCAAGGATGGCAAGGCGATCGAGGATTACGGCAACCGCATCTTCCGCAACCCGGGCTTCATCCGCAGTCTCACCGAGCAGGAAAAGAAGCTGCGCGACCTGCCGGTCTGACGCATCTGCTGTATGCAGACTTATCGATCACCGCCCATTGGCGGTGATGGTGCTCGATGCCGCGTACACTTGTCACATGAGTGAAGAATCTTTCCGCATGAGCAGCCATCGTCCCTACCTGTTGAGGGCGCTGGTGGAGTGGATCAACGACAACGGCATGACCCCGCACATCATGGTCGACGCCGGCGTGCCGGGCGTGCAGGTGCCGGCCAGCGCGGTCAAGGACGAGCGGGTCGTACTCAACATCGCCGAGCGCGCGGTGATGCGGCTGCACATCGACAACGATGCGGTGAGTTTCACCGCGCGCTTCTCCGGCGTCAGCTTCCCGGTGAACGTGCCGATCGCCGCGGTGCTGGCGGTCTATGCCCGCGAAACCGGTCAGGGCATGGCATTGCCCGACGACATCCCGGGCACCGATGGTCCGGAGCCGCATGACGACGATACGCCACCGCCCACGCCGCCGGATCCACCGCAACCCTCGGGCAAGCGCCCGTTCCTGCGGGTCGTGAAGTAGGCAACACCGCCGCCGCGAGGCGGCGGTTTCGTTTGTGCGCGTGCGTGCGACCAGGGCGCGGCGGCCGCCGCTCAGATGTCTTCGGCTTCCTCGGTGCGTGGCTGCAGCGTGCTCACCCGCGCCGTTGCCGGTCCGACGAAGGACACCAGTTGCCTGCCGCGCAACACCATGCGCCCGCTGTGGCGCTCGACGCCGTCGTAGGAATAATCGAAACGGAAGCTGCGCTCGAAGCCCAGCCAGCCGCTGGGCAGCCGGCACAGTCGCAGCCCGGTCGCGTGCACGCTCTGGTCCAGCCATTGCACGTCCGCGGCCTGGCAGGCATTGCGGCCCAGTTCGGTCGCGCGCTCGGCCGCGGCCCGGGACGCATCCCAGAAGGCATAGCCGATGGCGCCGACGATCATCAGAATCAACAAGGTAGGCATGGCGCCACTTTAGGCGGGCGCGCGCAAAAGCGGAACCACGCCGGTGCGGTGGCGGGTGCGTGCGCATCGGTGGCGAGGCGGCCAGGGATCGGGCGTCCTGCCGCGCTGCCTACCGCGGTGTCCCAGTCGTGCCCGGTGGCGGCTGAGCCGGCGGCGCTTCGACCAGCTTCAGCAGCGCAGCCCAGTCCTGCCGGTTGAAGTCGCACGTCTCTTCGCGGCCCGGCGAGCAGGCCGCTTCCAGCGCTGCCGGCGGTGCATCGGCCTGCGACGGCATGACCAGGCGGCCGGTACGGTCCAGTGGCAGCTTGCGCATGACCACCGTGTTGGCGACGTTGCCGCCGATCAGGTACAGGGTCTGGTCGCCGCCGGCATTGGCGGCCACGACCACTTCGCAATGCGACTTCCAGCGGTCGGCGCCGCCACTGTCCAGTGCCTGGGCCAGGCCGCTGTAGCTGAGTGGCCGGCTGCGCTCGCGCAGGAAGCACAGCAGGTCGCCGGGTGCCGGCTTTTCCAGTGCCGGGTCGGTGAGCCGGTACGGCCCGCCGTCGCCCCCGGTGCGGCGGGCGGCACGGATGTAGTCGATATGCCGTGGCGAACGGGCGAAGCCCGGTACCGCGGCGCGTGCCATGACCCAGGAAACGAAGGCGGCCGACCACGGGTTGTCGACCAGGAAGGCGCGGCAGTCGTTGTCGATCGTGCGTTCGCCGGGCATGGCCATGCAGCTGCGGGCGCCGGGCAGGGCACCCATCGGCGACAGCGTGCCGCTCTCGCGCCAATAGCCGGCCACCCGCTGCCAGGCGATCAGGCCATCGTCGGCCAGGCTGCTGCTCTCGGCCTCGGTGACGGCGAGGCTGGCGATGCGGCCATCGCGGTCGATGAAGGGCCGGTACCAGAGGCGGTGTTCGCCGCAGGCGGCGCGGACGATGGCCTTGGCGATCTCGCCCACGCCATAGCGCGGGGGAATGTCGCAGACCTCCACGGCCATGGCCGGCAGGGCAGGCAGCGACAGCGCACAGCAGAGCAGGAAGCGGTGGACCACGGCAGGTTCCCTTCGGGCGTGCATGCGAGCCTCGCAGAGCCGGCCGTGGCCGTGTCGTGAAATCAGCGGGGCGGCGGACCCAGCTTCAGCGACAGGTCGATCGCCTGCACGTGCTTGGTCAGTCCGCCGATGGAAATGCAGTCCACCCCGTCCTCGGCAATCGCGCGCAGACCGTCCAGGCCGACGCTGCCGGAGACTTCCAGCGGAATGCGCCTGCCGTGCGCCTGGCGGGCGGCGATGCGGACCGCGTCGCGACGCATGGCCGGGGTGAAGTCGTCGATCAGGATGCGGTCGCAGCCGGCGGCCAGGGCTTCTTCCAGCTGCGCCAGGTCCTCGACCTCGACCACCAGCGGCAGCGCCGGCTGGCACGTGCGCGCGGCGCGTACCGCGGCGGTCAGCGAGCCGGCGGCGCGGATGTGGTTTTCCTTGAGCATGACCATGTCGTACAGGCCGAGGCGGTGGTTCTCGCCGCCGCCGCAGCGCACCGCGTACTTCTGCGCCAGGCGCAGGCCGGGCAGGGTCTTGCGGGTATCGAGGATGCGCGCCCCGGTACCGGCCACGGCCGCGACGTACCGCGCGGTGGTGGTGGCGGTGGCCGACAGCGTCTGCATGAAGTTCAGCGATGTGCGCTCGGCGCTGACCAGGGCGCGGCTGCGACCCTGCAGGGTGGCCAGCACGGTGCCGGCGGCGACGTGCTCGCCCTCCCGCACCCGCCAGTCGATCCTGACCTGCGGATCGAGCGCGCGGTGGGTGGCGTCGAACCAGGGGCGGCCGGCGACCACCGCGTCCTGCTTGCACAGCAGATAGGCGCTGTCGGCGGTGTCGGGCAGCAGTGCGGCGGTGACGTCACCGCTGCCGATGTCCTCGGCCAGGGCACGGGCGACGTCGGCCTCGATCTGCTCCAGCGGCGGGGCGGCCGGCGGCTGCGGCACCATCACTTGCCCGGGAAGCCGTCGATCTGCGCGGTGACGATGGCCTCATCGGCCAGCAGTACCGGAATGCCGTCCTCGACCCGGAATACCTGCTTGCGGTCGCGGGTGACCAGCGCCTCGCGCAGCGGTTCGGCCTGCGCGCTGCCGTCGGCACGGGCGACGCCGCCGGCGGCGATGGCGCGGTTCAGCGCTTCGAGCCCGGCGCTGTCCAGCAGGGCCAGCGGTTGGCGGGTATCGGGCGAGACGAGCAGGTCAAGCAGTTTGCGGTCCATCGGGTCGTGGTCTTGCGTGGAAGACGGCTAGAATACGTCTTTGCAGCAGGTGACGGCCAATGACCCCCAATTCCTCCGCGCCGCTCGTCGGCATCGTGATGGGTTCCCGGTCCGACTGGGAGACCATGCAACATGCGGCCCAGAAGCTCGACGCGCTGGGCGTGCCCTATGAAGTGAAGGTGGTTTCGGCGCACCGCACGCCGGACGTGCTGTTCACCTATGCCGAACAGGCCGGCCCGCGCGGGCTGCGCGCGATCATCGCCGGTGCCGGCGGCGCCGCCCACCTGCCAGGCATGATCGCGGCCAAGACCGCGGTGCCGGTGCTGGGCGTGCCGGTGCAGTCCAAGGCGCTGAACGGCATGGATTCGCTGCTGTCGATCGTGCAGATGCCGGCGGGAATACCGGTGGCGACCTTCGCCATCGGCACTGCCGGTGCCGCGAATGCGGCGCTGTTCGCAGCGGCGATGCTGGCGCCGGCGCACCCTGCCATCGGCCAGGCGCTGGAGGCGTTCCGTACGCGCCAGACCGCCGATGTGATGGCCGCCGACGACCCGCGCCAATGACCACGGTCGGCATCCTCGGTGGCGGGCAGCTGGCCCGCATGATGGTATTGGCCGGCGCCCCGCTGGGCCTGCGCTTCGTGGTGTTCGATCCGGCGGCCGATGCCTGCGCGGGGCAGCTGGCGCCACTGCAGGTGGGTGCGTTCGACGATACCGCCGCGCTGGCCGAGTTCGCCGCGCGGGTGGACGTGGTCACCTTCGATTTCGAGAACGTGCCGGCCACCAGCGCACGCTGGCTGGCCGAGCGCAGGCCGGTATTTCCCAACCCGGCCGCGCTGGCCGTGGCGCAGGACCGGCTCAGCGAGAAGACGCTGTTCCAGGAACTGGGCATCCCGCTGCCGCCGTTCGCCGATATCCGCAGCCGCGACGAGCTGGCGGCGAAGGCGGTCGAGTTCGGCATGCCCTGCATCCTCAAGACGCGCCGGCTGGGGTATGACGGCAAGGGTCAGTTCCGCATCCGTGGCGAGGCCGACATCGACGCCGCCTGGCAGGCGCTGGGCGCCCAGGTCGATGCGACCGGCCTGATCCTTGAAGGCTTCGTCGCCTTCGACCGCGAGGTCAGCGTGGTGGCCGTGCGCGGCCGCGATGGCGAGTTCCGTGCCTGGCCGCTGACCGGCAACTGGCATGTCGATGGCGTTCTGTCGGCGAGCCTGGCACCGGCGCCGGCGAGCGTGGCGCAGCACGAGGCCGCCATCGGTTACGCGCGTCGCGTGGCCGAGCGGCTGGACTACGTGGGCGTGTTCGCGCTGGAGCTGTTCTGCCGCGGCGACGAACTGCTGGCCAACGAAATGGCCCCGCGCGTACACAATTCCGGCCACTGGACCAGCGACGGCGCGGAGACCTCGCAGTTCGAGAACCATCTGCGCGCGGTGCTGGGGCTGCCGCTGGGCGATACCCGCGTGCTTGGCTACGCCTGCATGCTCAACTGGCTCGGCCGGATGCCCGATGCGCGTGCGGTGCTGGCCGAGCCCTCCGGCCACTGGCACGACTACGGCAAACAACCGCGCGACGGCCGCAAGGTGGGCCATGCGAACCTGCGCGACGACGATGCCGCGGCATTGGCCGACGCGCTGGAGCGGGTGGGGCAGGCGCTCGCCCGCCAGGCGCAGGTGGAACCGGTGGTGCGCGCGCTGCGCGAGCGCTGATCGCGCCAGCCACCTTGTGCCGCCGGCCCGGGACCGGCAATGCCCCGGGATCAGCCGCGTAGCGGCGCGTTCCTGCGCGTGCCTGCACGCCAGGCGTGGCGATTGCTTGAATCGCAGTCGCCACCAGCCGGGCTGCAACGAAGCCCGCCACAAACCTGGGTGGGGCAGGGCAAACCGGGCAGGCCTTCGCCGATATGCCCGGGCGAGATGACGCCGGGCGGCGGCGTGCAGGCCGCGCGCCGATCGCGCTGGCGATGATGTCGCGTCGCGATGGCTGCATCCCCACATCTCGACCCGGCGCCCGAGCAGGGGCGGGCCGCGGCGAGAGGGCCGCCGTGCCGGGTGCGGCAGTGTCACTCCATGCCGGCGTGGTGCGGGTGCCGGGGGCGGTGGATGCCCGCGGCTGGGCCCGCGGCAAGGGGTATGGCGGCTGGGCAGCGCGGCGGTGCCGTGCGTGTGCCGGGCGGGAGGGTTCCAGGCCCAGGCCTGCCGCCCGGGTCCGCGTCCTCAGCGCAGCCGGGCGCCGACGAAATCCCAGTTCACCAGTTTCCAGAACGCCTGCAGGTAGCGCCCGCGGTCGTCCTGGAAGTCGGCGTAATAGGCGTGTTCCCACAGGTCGCAGGCCAGCAGCGGCGTGCTGTCGCCGGTCAGCGGCGTGTTGGCGTTGCGGGTGGTGACGATGGCCAGGCGGCCATCCGGGTGCTGCACCAGCCACGCCCAGCCCGAGCCGGACAGGGCCAGCGCGGCCCGGTTGAACTCCTCGCGCAGCTTCTGGGTGTCGCCGAACTGGCGCGCGATGCGGTCGGCCAGCGCGCCGTGCGGCTCGCCGCCGGCACGTGGGTGCAGGCACTGCCAGTAGAAGGCGTGGTTCCAGGCCTGTGCGGCGGCTTCGAACAGGCTGCCCTGGCTGGCACGGACGATCTCCTCCAGCGCCAGGTCCGCCAGTTCGGTACCGGCAATGCGGGCGTTGAGCGCATCGACATCGGCACGCTGGTGGTGGCCGTGGTGCAGGTCCAGTGTCGCCGCCGTGAGGTGCGGCTGCAGGGCGTCGCGGGGATAGGGCAGGTCGGGCAGTTCGACGGGCATGGTCCGTTTCTTTTCGGTCTGGGGCGCCGGGAGCCGGCTGGCTCGGCTTACAATCGGCAGCCACGGAGGAAGAGTCTATCCGACCGGACGGACCGTTCCTTCGCAGCAGCTGGGAGATTGCAATGGCGGTGATGGAGCAAATCCAGGCGGAGGTGGAGCAACATCCCCTCGTCCTGTTCATGAAGGGGACGCCGCAGTATCCGATGTGCGGGTTCTCCGCCCGGGCCGTGCAGGCACTGCTGGCGGCGGGCGCGGTCAACCTGCGTACCGTCAACGTGCTCGAGCTGCCTGAAGTGCGGGCCAACCTGCCGCGCTATTCCAACTGGCCAACGTTCCCGCAGTTCTTCATGCACGGCGAACTGATCGGCGGCTGCGACATCATCCTGGAACTGCTGGAGTCGGGCGAACTCAAGCGCATCGTCGCCGAAGCGGGGCAGGCATGAGCGCGCAATCGATCGACGCCGGCAACGCGCCGGCCCCGGGTTCCCGCCTGGACGGGCGCGTCGTGCTGGTCGCCGGTGCCGCCGGTGGCCTGGGTGCGGCGGCGTCGCGGGCCTGTGCGGCCGCCGGCGCCACGGTGGTGCTGCTGGGGCGCAAGGTCGCCAAGCTCAACCGGGTCTACGACAGCACCGCGCAGCTCGGTCCCGAGCCACTGCTGTATCCGCTGGACATGGAGGGTGCCTCGCCGGATGACTATGCCGAACTGGCCGCGCGGCTGGAGTCGGAAGTCGGCCGGCTCGATGGCCTGCTGCACTGTGCGGCCGACTTCGCCGGGCTCACGCCCTTCGCGCTGGGCGACCCGGCGGCGTTCGCCCGTGCCATCCACGTCAATCTCACCGCCCGCGCCTGGCTCACCCAGGCCTGCCTGCCGCTGCTGCGCCAGCGCGAGGACGCGGCGGTGGTGTTTGCGCTGGACGACCCGCAGCGGGTCGGCCAGGCCTACTGGGGCGGCTATGGCGTGGCCCAGTATGGCCTGCGTGGCCTGCTCGATACCCTGCATCACGAACTGCGCAGCAGTCCGGTGCGGGTCAGCGGGCTGCAGCCGCGGCCGATGCGCACGCCGCTGCGGGCGCGCGCCTTCACCCACGAAACCGACTACGAGCCGGTCGACCCGGCGGTCTGCGCCGATGCCTGCGTGCAGCTGCTGGCCGCCGATGGCGCGGCCTGGCGCGGCAAGGTGCTGGAACTGCGCGGGTGACCATCCTCTCCGCCGCGCTGCTGCTGTTCCTGATCCTGGATCCGCTGGGCAACATCCCGGTCTTCCTCAGTCTGCTCAAGCCGCTGGCGCCCCGTCGCCAGCGCGTGGTCCTGGTACGCGAGCTGCTGATCGCCCTGGGCGTGCTGATGGCTTTCCTGTGGGGCGGCAAGTACGCGCTGGAGCTGATGCACCTGCGCCAGGAGTCGGTATCGATCGCCGGCGGCATCGTGCTGTTCCTGATCGGCATCCGCATGATCTTCCCGCGGCCGGAAGGGCTGATGGGCGCGGTGCCGGACGGCGAGCCGTTCATCGTGCCGATGGCGATCCCGCTGGTGGCTGGTCCGTCGGGCATGGCGGCGGTCATGCTGATGGGCAGCAACGAGCCCGATCGGCTGGGGGAGTGGAGCCTGGCGCTGCTGCTGGCCTGGGGGGCCACGGCGGCGATCCTGATGTCGGCCACGCTGCTCTACAAGCTGCTCGGGGCGAGGGCGCTGACCGCGCTGGAACGCCTGATGGGCATGCTGCTCGTCGCGATTTCCGTGCAAATGTTGCTTGATGGTGTCGCTACCTACCTGGCGTCCATTCCGTAAGTCTTTGATTCGCCAGTACGGCCTTTGCTGCAGTGCAAGATGGCTGTCTTGCTGCGGTCATATTTGATGCTTACCGTGTTAACCTTATCTTAACCGTTGCGCATGTAACCGCCGCGGAAGGTACCCCCAGATTCAAGCCGATCAGGCGCCCGGTGGCCCCGGGGCTGATGGATCGCGTTTTTTCCCAATCGCCAACTCGTATCGAGGCTACCCAGAATGAACCACCCTCGCATCCGGATGTCCAAGCTTGCCCTTGGTCTCGTTGCCGCTCTCGCGGCCGCGCCGGCTTTCGCACAGAGCACCTCCGCCGGCGTCGGCGGCCTGGTCACCAACAACGGCGGTACGCCGGTGGCCGGTGCCGAAGTCACCATCACCCACGTCGAGTCGGGCACGGTCAGTCGCGCCACGACCGATACGTCGGGTCGTTACAACGCGCGCGGCCTGCGCGTGGGTGGTCCGTACACCATCACCGTGACCAAGCCGGGTGAGGGCACCAAGACGGAAGAGGGTGTGTACCTGAGCCTGAACCAGGTCAATACGGTCAATACGGCACTGAGCGGCGATCTCGCCGCGACCACTCTGGAAGCCGTGCAGGTCATGGCGGTTGGCGGTGGTTCTGAGATCTTCAGTTCCAGCAAGATGGGCACTGGCACGAACCTGGCCCGCGAGCAGATCGAGGCGCTGCCCTCGATCAATCGCAACATCCAGGACTTCGTGCGCCTTGACCCGCGCATCAGCCAGAGCGACAAGTCGCGTGGCGAGTTGACCGTTGGCGGCCAGAACCCGCGCTACAACGCCATTCGCATCGATGGCGTGAACACCAGTGATACCTTTGGCCTGGAGTCGAACAACTTCCCGACCAAGCGCCAGCCGGTGTCGATGGATGCGATTGAAGCCATCAACGTCGATATTTCCAATTACGACACCACGATCACCGGCGCCACCGGTGCAGTGATCGATGCGGTGACCAAGTCCGGTACCAACGAATTCCATGGTTCGGTCTACGGCGTCTACCGCGACAAGGACATGGTTGGCGACAATCCGACCAACAATGCTCCGTTCAGCGGTTTCAACAAGGAAAAGACCTACGGTGCAACTTTTGGTGGCCCGCTGGTCAAGGACAAGCTGTTCTTCTTCGTGAACTACGAGAAGTTCGAGCAGGATCGTGCAGGCAGCTCGTTTGGTCCGGTCGGTTCGGGTGCGACCAACGAGGTGAACATCACCGCGGCGCAGATCGCCGAAGTGCAGCAGATCGCCAAGGATAAGTACGGCGTCGACATCGGCAGCTTCAACGCGCCGAGCAGCATCAAGCAGGAAATCGAAGAGTACGCGGCCAAGATCGACTGGAACATCAGCGACAAGCATCGCCTCTCGGCGCGTTTTTCGAAGCTTGAGCAGGTTGATCCGACGCTGGCTGGTTCCAGCAGCACCTCGCTGGGCCTGGACAGCCGCTGGTATGCGGTGAACAAGACCGTGGAGACCTCCGTCGCCCAGCTGTTCAGCGATTGGAGCGACAACTTCTCCACCGAATTCAAGATCGGTCGCCGTACCTATGATTCGTTGAGCTCGGTCAACACCAAGATGCCGCAGATCAGCATCGGTTTCCGCACCAGCGCCACCGACAGCGACGTCGCCGCATCGCCCTACCTGAACTTCGGTGCGGACGAGTTCCGTCACGGCAACCAGATCAACACCACGACCGATACGGCTTACGGTGCCGGTACGTGGTACGTCGGTGACCATACCCTGAAGTTCGGCTTCGACTGGGAAAAGAACGACGTATACAACCTGTACGCCCAGAACATCTGGGGCTCGTACACGTTCTCCAGCATCGAGAACTTCCGCAATGGCCATTACGGCGACTATCGCCTGAACGCGCCGGTGCCGGGTCTGGGCATGGATTCGGTGGCCATGCGTTACAAGCACCGCAATACCGGCTTGTTCGTGCAGGACAGCTGGGCGGTGAATTACAACCTGACCCTGCTGTTCGGCCTTCGTGCGGATATCCCGTCGCTGGATGACGTGCCGATGCACAATGAGCTGGTCCAGAAGGTCTATGGGCTGGACAACCGGTACACGCTGGACAAGACCCTGCTGCAGCCGCGCTTCGGCTTCAACTACACCTTCGACAGCGAGCGTCCGACGCAGCTGCGTGGTGGCCTGGGCCTGTTCCAGGGCGCTGCCGCGAACGTGTGGGTCGGCAACTCCTACCAGAACTCCGGTTTCGGTCTGATTGGTTACAACGCCTTCCCGAATGGTATCGCCGGCCTGACCCCGGCCCAGCGTGAGGAAATCTGGGCAAAGCTGCCGGTTTCGCTGGATGCGGACAATCCCACCACGCCGAATCCGGCCGCGGGTTACCAGATGATGGTCAACCTGATGGACAAGGGGATCGAGCAGCCGTCGGTATGGAAGGCCAACCTTGCGTTCGATACCGAGTTGCCGTGGCACGGCATCGTGGCATCTGCGGAACTGCTGCTGACCAAGGTCAACAATGCGCTGTATTTCCAGCGCCTGGACCTGGGGGCTCCGACCTACACGCAGGGTGTCGACGGTCGTAACCTGTACTGGAAGAACCTGTACGGCAAGGCGTCCGGCACGCGTGCAAACGGTGGCATCGTCAATGGCCAGACCATCGCGCAGATCGCTGACACCATTCCGGGCTACGAGAACGTGACCGGTTGGCACAACGATGGCGTGATCCTGTTGAAGAACACCGACAAGGGCCGCAGCAGCCAATTCACCGTCAGCCTGAGCAAGCCGCTGGAAGACACTTGGGGCTGGATGGTGGGTTACACCTACACCGATGCGACGGAAGTCAATCCGCTGACCTCCTCGCGCGCCATTTCCAACTGGCAGAACATCGGCGTGTTCGACCCGAACGACGATGTCGCGTCGACGTCGAACTACGAGATCAAGGATCGCGTCACTGCATCGTTGACCTTCCGCAAGGCATTCTTCGGCAACTACAACACCACCATCACCGCGTTCTACGAAGGCCGCTCGGGTACTCCCTACAGCTGGCGTTACCTGAACGACATGAACGGTGATGGCTATACCAATGATCTGCTGTATGTCCCGGCAGGTCTGGGTGATGTGTTGTTCAGCGGCGGCGCAGCGATGGAGACCTCCTTCTTCGATTGGCTGAAGAAGAACCCCGAGCTGCTGAGCTATCAGGGGCGCGTTGCTCCGCGTAACAGCAGCCGCAACCCGTGGGTGAACAACTTCGACGTGCGTATCAGCCAGGAGCTGCCGGGCTTCTTCAAGGGCCACAAGTCGGAGATCTGGCTTGACATCATGAATGTCGGCAATCTGCTGAACAAGGATTGGGGCCACATCGCCTACCAGTCGCCGTATAGCGACATGCGTGCCGTCGAGTTCGTGGGCGTGGACAAGGCTACGGGCAAGTACGTGTACAACTTCGACGAAAGCAAGGTGTACAAGCGTTTCCTGACCGATCCGGAGTCCCGTTGGTCGCTGCAGGTTGGTTTCCGCTACAAGTTCTGAGCGATCCACTGATCGGAACCAAACGGTAAAACGGCCGGGGCAACCCGGCCGTTTTCCTTTTCATGGGGGCAGCGCTACATTCGACCAACTGTGAAGGCGGAACCGAGGATGGAAATGACGACGAAAGAGGCGGTGGCACGGGCGCTGCCGGTGCAGGATGCGCGGATCTACCCGCGCGGTGGTCTGGACGTGTTGTCTCGGGCGGAGGTCGCGCGCCTGCGCGACGCGTCGAGCGGCGGCATGCACGAGTTGCTGCGGCGCTGCGCGCTGGCCGTGCTCACCAGCGGCAGCGCATCGGACGACCCGCGCGCGGCGCGCGACCTCTATCCCGACTTCGACATCCAGGTGGCGCAGCAGGACCGCGGCGTCCGCATCGACCTCACCAATGCGCCGGCGATGGCTTTCGTCGACGGCGAGATCATCCGCGGCATCGCCGAGCTGCTGTTCTCGGTGGTGCGCGACCTGGCGTACATGGCCATCGAGCTGGGGCCGGAGTATGCCTCGGACCTGGAGACATCCGAGGGCATCACCAACGCGGTGTTCGGCGTGCTGCGCAACGCCCGCATCCTGCAGCCGAGCGAGCCGAACCTGGTCGTGTGCTGGGGTGGTCACTCGATTTCCCGCGACGAATACCTGTACACCAAGCAGGTCGGCTATGAGCTGGGGCTGCGTGGCCTGGACATCTGCACCGGCTGCGGCCCGGGTGCGATGAAGGGACCGATGAAGGGCGCGACGATCGCCCACGCCAAGCAGCGCAGGACCAATACCCGTTACATCGGCATCACCGAGCCGGGCATCATCGCCGCCGAGTCGCCGAACCCGATCGTCAACCACCTGGTGATCATGCCGGACATCGAGAAACGCCTTGAGGCGTTCGTGCGCATGGGCCACGGCATCATCGTATTCCCGGGCGGCGTCGGCACCGCCGAGGAAATCCTGTACCTGCTGGGCATCCTGCTGCGCGAGGAGAACAAGGCGCTGCCGTTCCCGCTGATCCTCAGCGGCCCGACCATCGCCGCGCCGTACTTCGAGCAGATCGACCGGTTCATACGCATGACCCTGGGCGAGGAGGCGGCCAGCCGCTACGAGATCATCGTCGGCGACCCGGTGGCGGTGTCGCGGCGCATGACCCAGGGCATCAAGCGGGTGCGCGAGTACCGGCTGGCGCACAAGGATTCGTTCTTCTTCAACTGGTCGGTGGAGATTCCGCATGAGTACCAGCAGCCGTTCGTTCCGACGCATGAGGCGATGGCTGCGCTGGACCTGCATCACGGTCGTCCGGCACCGGAGCTGGCGGCGGACCTGCGGCGCGCGTTCTCGGGCATCGTCGCCGGCAACGTCAAGGAGGACAGCATGCAGCGGATCGAGCGCTTCGGGCCGTTCAGGATCCACGGCGACCCGGACATGATGCAGGCGCTGGATGCGCTGCTGCGGGCCTTCGTCGAACAGCGGCGCATGAAGATTTCCGGCGAGTATCACCCCTGCTACCAGGTCGTGACCTGACCTGCTGCGCCGGCGCGGTGCCGCGTACCCGGTGCCATCCGGGGCGCGGCATCGGGTTCCGGGCGCTGGCGCCGGTACGTCCGCCTGCTCAGGCCGCCGGCACCCTCAGCGAGGCCTGGTAGCACCCATCGGCTGCCTGCGTGTGGACATCGCCGCCCATCATCTGGACCCGTGCGCGCAACGCCTGCAGGCCGACGCTGTGGCCACGGTGGATGCTGCTGGCCATGGGCGCGGGCAGGTCATTGCTGACCGTGATCCTGACCCCCCGGGCTTCCGGCTGGATGGCGATCTGCAGCCGGCATGGCCCGGGCGAGGGCTCCACGCCATGGTGGATGGCGTTTTCCACCAGCGGCTGGATCGACAGGATCGGTACTGCGACGGCGGGCAGCGTGTCCGGCAAGGTCCATTCCACCTGCATCCGCGCACCGAAGCGCAGTTGCTCGATATCGATATAGCGGCGCGCGAGCTCCACCTCCTCATGCAGCGGGACCTGCCGCGAATCGGTCAGGGCTGCGCGGAACAGGTCGGCCAGGTCCAGCAGCAACTGCTCGGCCTTCTGCGGCTGCTGATGCACGAGCGCGGCCCCGGTATTGAGCGTGTTGAACAGGAAATGCGGGTGGATGCGCGCCTGCAGGGCATCCAGTTCCGCCTGCTTGGCGCGCAGCGCCAGTTGCCGCACGCGCCAGTGGTTCTGGAACGCGAGCAGTACCAGCAGGCCGGCCACCAGCGCCAATGCCAGCGCGCGCAGCACGAACAGGGTGCCTTCGTGGTCGCCCGGCACATGGCGGAAGCTCATCAGCTTCCAGGATGCCGCGGCCATCAGCAGGGTGGTGACCAGCAACAGGCCCAGGCAGGCCCATGCCAGCGGCTGTGGCTTCAGCCGCCCGAGGAGCGGGCGAAGCAGATGGACCAAAGCCAGCGTGCCCAGGGTCGCCCACTGGATCCCCAGCGATGCCAGTCCGAACAGTACCAGCCGGTCGTCCACCGGCGCCGGAGACAGGGCGAGCAGCGCGGCCAGCGCCTCGCCGGCGAGGACCACCGCGATCAGGGTCGCCGGGCTGAGCAGGATGTCGATCGGGCGATGGGGATGTGACACGGCACCAACCTGGGCGGGGAACCGGGATCATAGCCACCGCGGGCGACCGCTGGCTCCCGGGATCGGCCCGCTCGTCGCAATCGTATGGAAATGGACCGGACGCCGCGGTTACTGTCGGTTTGGAAAATCATGGGGAGTGTCATGTCGCTACGGGATGCTGGAACTCCGCGGCCATCGGCAGGGGCTGGGTTTACCTTGATCGAACTGATGGTGACGGTGGCCGTGCTGGCGATCATCGCCATGATCGCCGTGCCTGCCATGCAGGGGCTGATCGCTGCCAACCGCCTCAGCGCCGCATCCACGGAGCTGGTCACCGCCCTGCAGCTGGCGCGCTCGGAGGCCATCCGCCGCAATGCGCCCGTCACGGTCTGCGGCAGCGACAACGGCACGAGTTGTGCCAGCACGACCGACTGGAGCCGCTGGATCGTGACCGGTCGCGACAATGCCGACGGCAGCAGCGAAGTGATCCGCGATTCGGCCGTGTCGGGTGACATGCAGGTCGCCGGGCCGGCCGCTGGCATCCGTTTCCGCCCGACGGGCCTGCTCGATGCGCAGGCCAGCATGACGGTCTGCCTGCCGGTCAGCACCTTGTCCGAGAACCAGCGGGTGGTGACGATGCTGGTCGGTGGTGGAGTCACCACCAGCAAGAACAATGGAGGTGGGACATGTCCATGAACGGCGCCGTCCACGGCCTGCGCCAGCCATCCGGGCGGCATTTTGCACGCAACCAGCGGGGCGTCAGCCTGCTGGAAGTCATGATTTCGGTGCTGATTCTCGGTATCGGCCTGCTTGGCATCGCTGCGATGCAGGCGCTGGCACTGCGCGGCGGGCAGGGCTCGCTGGAAAGCAGCCAGGCGGTGATGCAGACGACGTCAATCGCCGAGGCGATGCGCGCCAACCGGCTCAATGCAGGAAATTATGCGATGGCCATGACCTGTACCGCGGGTTCGGGCGGAAGTCTGGCGCAGAACGATCAGGCAGCCTGGATCAACGCGCTCAAGAGCACGATAGGCGTGGCAGGCGACACCAGTACCTGCGGCCGGATCGAGGCGCTCGGCAACAGCCGCTACCGGATTACGGTTCAGTGGGACGACCAGCGCGCCGGCGGCAGCAGCACCCGCCAGGTGGCAACCGAGGTGCGCATATGAATGGCATGGCTTACCGTGCAGGCCGCCGCCGCTCGGCGGGCTTCAGCCTGATCGAGTTGATGATCGCCCTGGTGCTGGGGTTGATGGTGCTGGGCGCGGCGTTCGTCATGTTCCAGTCCAATCAGAACTCGTTTCGTGCCAACGAAGGGCTGAACCGCATCCAGGAAAGCGCGCGGGTCGCGTTCGAGGTGATGTCGCAGGACATCCGCTCGGCCGGCGGGTCTGCCTGCTCCACGGCCTCGGTCGTGGAAACCACGGGCGCCCAGTCCGATGCGTTCCGTGACAACCCGATCACCGGCAATGCCAGCCAGCTGACCGTGGTTTCCGGGGAAGATGCAGCCTATAAGGTCACGTCATCGACCTCGACCTCCATCACCCTGGATTCGGCGCAGGTTTCCGATGCCACGGACAAATTCGAGGTGGGCGACTGGCTGCTGCTGTGCAATGCGCGAAAGAGTTTCGTGGTGCAGGCCACGAGTGTAAGCAGCAGTACCGTCGGGTTCGCCGCGCTGCCGGGCGGTTACAACCCCGGCACCGACCAGCACGCACCGCCATCCTCCGTGGTGGTGGGGCGGTTGCGCAGCGCGCGCTGGTATGTCGCCGCCAATGGCCGTGGTGGCAACTCGCTCTATGTCTCGCGCTTCGGCGGCGCGGGCGAGGAAGTCACCGACGGTGTCCAGTCGATCGCCTTCTCCTATCTGCAGCAGGGAGGCACGAGCTATACGGCTACCCCCGCCGACTGGTCATCGGTCATCAGCGTGCGTGCCACCATGGTGCTCACCGGGCGGGATGTGGATGGCAAGGCATTGACCCGCAATTCGTCCAATATCTTCAGCCTCCGGAGTCGTACGCTATGAGCCTTTCCGTCGGCACCGGCGGCCCCACTCTGGCGGCAAGCCGCGCGCAGCGGGGCATCACCTTGCTGGTGGTGTTGATATTGCTGCTGATACTGTCGGTCCTGGGCATCGCGATACTCCGCAGTTCGGCCATGCAGGAGCGCATGAGCGCCAACATGCGTGACCGCAGCCTGGCCTTCCAGGGCGCCGAAACCGCCCTGCGTTACGCGCAGGACGTGGTATTGGCCGGGAATTCGGCCTGGGAAGCGGGAACGATCCCGGCAGCCGCCGATTGCACCAGCACAAGTGTCTGTCCGACCGGGTCGGCTGCGGTCTGGGCGAGCCTGCCTGCAGGCACCTACGACACGCGTTTGGGGGCGGCGCCCCAGTATTGGATCGAGTATCTGGGCGTCGGGCCGGGTTACAAGGGCAACTGCGACACCCTGCCGCCTTTGCCGGACTGCGAGAGCCCGCTTTTCCGCATCACCGCGCGCAGCCGTTCCGTCGGGCGGGCGGATGTCGTGCTGCAGGCCAACGTGGCCAGTCGTACCCCATCACCGGGACAATGATCATGAAGCGCAAGCATTCCAAGCACGGGACATCCCAGCCGACCGGGCGCCAGTGGTGGGCCGGTCCTGCCGCGTTCCTGGCCAGCATGCTGGCCTTGCCGGTCAACGCAGGCATCGTGATCCCCGACGATCCGTTGACCACGGCGGCGCGCGTAGCCCCCAACATCCTGTTCATCCTGGATGACTCGGGATCGATGGCCTGGCGCAACATGAACAACCAGGACATCACCGAAATCACCGGCCCCGGCTCGTTCAGCAGCCGGCCCGATGCCAACGGCGTGTCCTCGGGTACCGGCGTCACCACGGAAACCCTGGGCAACTCCAGGCTGTACATGCAGAGCTATGCGACCAATACGCTGTACTACAACCCGGCGGTGACCTACAAGCCGTGGATGGATGCCGACGGCAATCGCCTCACGGGTGGCATGGACTTTACCCGGGTGTACAGCAGTGATCTGGTAGTGACGCACTCCGGTGCCGGAACCAACGGCGGCTCGAAGGATCTGTCGGCGAACATCCAGACGTTCTACGTGCCCAAGAACACCGCCAATACCGCTGCTTCCTATCTTTCCAACGTATCCAATTACTACCGCTACCAGATCATGCCGGGCAGCGGGGACATCCTGCGCGGCGTCTATGGCACGGTGGTGACCACCGCCAAGCAGACGGTGCAGGTGGGTGGCAGCAATACGGCCACCGGTACTCTTTCCAACAATACGGCCGTCGACAACCGGCTGGCCTCGGTATCTGCCGGCGCAGTGCTCGAGATCACCATCGACAACACCAGCTCCAACAATTCCCGGACCCTCGATTACTGGGTTTACGACCCTTCCGGAAATGTCGTCTGCTCCGGCGTTTCGTCGCGCAACAGTTCCGGGTTCTGCCAGGTGCCCGAGACGACCGCTGGCCAATACACGGTCAGGGTGCAGCGCAACACCAACAACAGCACCGGCTACCAGATTTCCGCACAGCGCTACACCACCAACAGCTGTGATGGACAGGGCAGTGGTTATGGCTGGATCGACTGTACCGCGGCGCTGCCTGCATCGCGTACGGGCTCGGCCAATACGGTGGCGGACGAGAAGGCCAATTTCGCTACCTGGTACTCCTACCACCGCACCCGCACCAAGGCGGCCAAGGCAGGTGCCGCCGAGGCGTTCAGTCCGTTGAACAGCAAGGTGCGCGTCGGGTTCCGCACCATCTGGGGCCGCAATACGTTCGACATCCCGGTCCGCGACGGCAACGACGGGCGCTTCGTCAACAACGTGGCCGACCCCACGGTGGCTGGCAGCACCAGCACCACGTCGCGTTCGACCTGGTACAACCGGTTGTTCGCCGCCGGGGCCAGTAATGGCACGCCACTGCAGCAGGCGCTGGACGATGCCGGCACCTACTTCAGCCGCTCCGATTCGAACGGTCCGTATGGCCCCGAATCAGGCAGTGACCAGCTTTCCTGCCGGCAGAACTTCTCGATCCTGACCACCGACGGCTACTGGAATACCTCGACGGTCGACAGTGGCAACGCCGATGGCACCAATGGCAGCACCATCAAGGGCCCCAAGAACAAGACCTATACGTATACGGCGGCGGCCCCCTACAGCGACAGCTATTCCAGGACGCTGGCCGACGTGGCGATGAAGTACTGGAAGACGGACCTGCGTACCGAAGACTACATGGGGAACACGTCCAAGCCGGACAACAACAATGTGCCGGCGACGGACGCCGATCCCGCGTTCTGGCAGCACATGGTCACGTTCGGCATCTCGATCGGCCTGAAGACTACCATGGGCTGGTCGAGCGTCGACAGCGTGCCGGCCAATCCGGCCTGGCCCGACCCGGACACCTCCAATCCGGGCACGGACAACGCGCGGCGCATCGACGACCTGCTGCATGCCGCGGTCAATGGGCATGGCCAGTTCGTGTCCGCATCCAGCCCGTCCGAGTTCACCGCCGGGCTGGGCAAGGCGCTCGCGGCGATCGCGCAGCGCACCGGGTCGTTCTCCAACGTCGCCACCAACTCCGCATCGCTCAATGCCGGCTCCAAGGTGTTCAGCGCCAGCTACGTCTCCGGTACCTGGACCGGTACGGTGAAGGGTCAGACGGTGACCCGTGATGGCGTGGGTAGTGGCTGGACGTCCAGCATTCCGCCACTGGCGACCCGCAAGGTGTTCACCGCTGATGGTGCAACCTTCCCCACGACGAGCCAGCAGGCGACGCTGACGCGCGTCGGCGGGCCGGCGGACTACGCGGTGACGGGGGCGGACAACGCGGCGTACATCAAGGGCGACAGCAGCAATGAAGAGCGCAATGGCGGTCTCCTGCGCAACCGGCCCAGCACCGTGCTGGGGGACATTGTCGGCTCTTCCCCCTTCTATGTGAGGGAGACGGACACCCTGTACGTGGGCGCCAATGACGGCATGCTGCATGCCTTCAACGGCACCAGCGGCCAGGAGCTGTTCGCCTACGTGCCCAACATCATCAATTTCACCCAGCTTGCCACCCTGAGCCGGGGCGACTATTCGCACAAGTTCTTCGTCGATGGCCCGGTGGTCGTGACCAACCGCGCGTTGACGCCCAACAAGAACATTCTGGTGGGCAGCCTGGGCAGGGGCGGCAAGGGCCTGTATGCGTTGAACGTGACCGCACCGGCGTCCGCCACCGCGAGTGGTGTTTCCTTGTGGGAGCGTTCGGAAACCACCGATGGCAACATGGGTCAGGTGCTGGGCCGGCCCATCCTGGCCAATGTGCAGGGAACCACCAATGCCGCCGTCGTTTTCGGCAACGGCGTCAACAGCAGTCACGACCGGGCCGTGCTCGTGGTGCTGAATGCCGTGACCGGTGCCGTCATCCGCGAGATCGATACCGGTGCGGGTTCGTCCTCGGCACCCAACGGTCTTTCCGCGCCGACCGGTATCTACGGTCCTGACGGCAAGACCCTGGCCTATGTGTATGCCGGGGACATGCTCGGCAACGTGTGGAAGTTCGACCTGACCAATACCTCGGCGGCTGCATGGACCGCCACCCGGCTTTTCACTGCGCAGGACGCAACCGGCAAGGCGCAGCCGATCAGTGCGGGCGTCACCGTGGCAACCCATCCGTGGACCAACAAGCGTTGGGTATTCTTCGGTACCGGCCGCTACCTCACGACGGAAGATGCCGATTCCAGCAACGTCAACGTGCAGAGCATGTACGGGTTCATGGACACGGGGGCGACGATCAGCCGTTCAGATCTGACCCAGCGCACCGTCCAGGTGACGTCGGGCACCTCGAGCGGGTACCCGGTGCGGGCCTTCCAGGGGAAGGCCAGCCTGCCTGCCGGATCCAAGGGCTGGTACATCGACCTGCCCGAGGCGGGCGAGCGGATCGTGCAGGACGCCCAGGTGGTATCCAGCTTCCTGCTCACCGCCAGCATGATACCGACCGGCAATGCCTGTGATGCGGATGGCCGCGGTTACATCAATGCGCTGGATGCGTTTACCGGGACCAGTGCGGGCAGCTCCTATTTCGACCTGGACAAGAACTCCTCGACCAACGACACGATCAACAATCTGCCGGTCGGCTCGGTGGACGCGGGCGTGGGCATGCCTACGTTGCCAAACCTGATGCGCGGCGTCATGTTGGTCGCGGGCAGCAACGGCGAAATCGTGGCCGTGCCGACGATTCCACCCCGCTGGGAGCGGGTTTCCTGGCGCGATCTGAAGGGAGATTGAGAAAATGAAGAGTGGGCGAGGCGCTCGGGAATCTGGCTTCAGCCTGATCGAGCTGATGGTGGTGGTGGCGGTACTGGCGATTCTCGCCAGCATCGCATTGCCCAGCTACAACGAACACATGCGCAAGGCGCGCCGGGCAGCGGGTGCGGCATGTGCGGCGGCGGTGGCGCAAAGACTGGAGCGCGTGTACACGACCGACCTGAGTTATGCGGCGGCGCCGAACATCGCCACGTTGACCGCTTCATGCGACAGTGATGCGCTGCTTTATTACACCTTCAGCAGGAATGTCGGTGCGCGTACTTACACGGTCTCCGCCGCGCCCAAGGGCAAGCAGTCGGGTGATTCGTGCGGGACGTTGAGCATCAACCAGTTGGGCGTGAAATCCCCGAGCAGCTCTGGCTGCTGGTAATCCAGCGGCGTGGCACGCGGGGGTCTGGGTCGACAGGGAGGTCGGCCAGGCAAATAAAAAAGCCTGCGATCGCTCGCAGGCTTTTTATCTGGCGCCCGAAGTTGGACTCGAACCAACGACCCCCTGATTAACAGTCAAGTGCTCTAACCGGCTGAGCTATTCGGGCGGGGACGCGCATTCTACGCAGCGCCGCCGGGGCGTGCAAGCCCCGCCGGCGCGTCGCGGGCGCGGGCGTTCAACGCGGGCATGCCGTCGGCGTCCTGGGGCGGGCAGTGCGTGCGCGGCCCGCGTTGTTGACGATCACCCGTGCCAACAGACGCCCCTTGGTGTTGCACAGCGAGATGGTCAGGTTGCTGCCGGCGCTGCGGCCATCGGGCAGGTAGCGGACCTGTCGTCGTCCGGCGGAACTGACGACCCGGATGTGGCGCGATGCCGGGGGTATGTCCTGCCGCACGATGTCGTCCGGTGTGTCGGGGCGGCGGTTGCCATCGCGGTCGAGGAACAGCAGCCAGCCATTGCTCCAGTCGCTCGAACGCGTGCAGGTGGTGCCATCCGTGGAAGGACAGAGCGCGGCGATGCCACGCCTGCTGACCGCGGTGAGGCGGGCCAGGGCGAGGTTGTTGAGCAGCGCATAGGTCGCGGCCCGGGTGCGTTGCCGTTCGATCAGTCCCTCCATGGATGGCAGGGCGACGATGGCAAGGGCCGCCAGGATGAAAGCGCCCACCAGGATTTCCACCAGGCTCATGCCGCGCGGATGCGGCGAGGGAGGAGGGGATGCAAGGGGTGTCCAGGCCATGCAGGGCTTTCCCGTGGAACGGCGCGCAGCGCGCCTGCAGGCAGACTGGGCCGATACGTTGGCGACGGGAATCGGCCGCAGGGTGCAGGCGGGCATGGGAAATGTCCTCAGCCGGCCGTCATCCGTGCGATGGCTATACTTGCCGGTCCATACCGCCGGCGCCGCCATGTCCGACCGTTTCCAGCTCGTATCGCCCTATTCGCCGGCAGGCGACCAGCCGGCCGCGATCGCCAAACTCGTCGCCAACTTCGAGGCCGGCATCGCCAAGCAGACCCTGCTGGGCGTGACCGGGTCGGGCAAGACCTACACCATCGCCAACGTGGTGCAGCAGGTCCAGCGGCCGACCCTGGTGATGGCGCCGAACAAGACGCTGGCGGCGCAGCTGTATGGCGAGTTCAAGTCGTTCTTCCCGCACAACGCGGTCGAGTACTTCGTCAGCTACTACGACTACTACCAGCCCGAGGCCTACGTGCCGGCCTCGGATACCTTCATCGAGAAGGACAGCTCGATCAACGAGCATATCGAGCAGATGCGGCTCGCCGCGACCAAGACCCTGCTGTCACGGCCCGATGCCCTGGTGGTGGCGACGGTCTCTGCGATCTATGGCCTCGGCGCGCCCGAGGACTACCTGTCGCTGCGGCTGATCCTGTCCAAGGGCGAGCGCATCGACCAGCGCGACCTGATCAAGCACCTGACCCAGTTGCAGTACACCCGCAACGAGTACGAACTGCAGCGCGGCACCTTCCGCGTGCGCGGCGAGGTCATCGACGTGTTTCCCGCCGAGTCGGACAGCGAGGCGGTTCGCATCGAGCTGTTCGATGGCGAAGTCGAGCAGCTGGGCATGTTCGACCCGCTCACCGGCGAGAGCCTACGCAGGATGCAGCGCTACACGATCTACCCCAAGACCCACTACGCCACCACCCGCGAACGGGTGCTGGCGGCGATCGAGACGATCAAGGCCGAGCTCAAGGAGCGGCTGGAGCAGCTGTACGCTCAGAACAAGCTGGTCGAGGCGCAGCGCCTGGCCCAGCGTACCCAGTTCGACCTGGAGATGATGGCCGAGGTCGGCTACTGCAGTGGCATCGAGAATTACTCGCGGCACCTGACCGGCAAGGCCGCCGGCGAGCCGCCGCCGACCCTGTTCGACTACCTGCCGCCGGACGCGTTGCTGGTGATCGACGAATCGCACGTGACCATCCCGCAGATCGGCGCGATGTACAAGGGCGACCGCTCGCGCAAGGAAACGCTGGTTGAGTTCGGCTTCCGCCTGCCATCGGCGCTGGACAACCGCCCGCTGCGTTTCGAGGAGTGGGAGGCGCGCTCGCCGCGCAGCATCTACGTATCGGCCACCCCCGGACCCTATGAGCTGCGCGAGTCGGGCGACGAGATCACCGAGCTGGTGGTGCGCCCGACCGGCCTGGTCGACCCGCAGGTCGAGATCCGGCCGGTGGCCACCCAGGTCGACGACCTGATGTCCGAGTGCCACGCGCGCATCAGCATGGGCGACCGCGTGCTGGTCACCACCCTGACCAAGCGCATGGCCGAGAACCTCACCGAGTACCTCGGCGAGCATGGCATCCGCGTGCGCTACCTGCATTCGGACGTGGATACGGTCGAGCGCGTGGAGATCATCCGCGACCTGCGCCTGGGCAAGTTCGACGTGCTGGTCGGCATCAACCTGCTGCGCGAAGGCCTGGACATGCCGGAAGTCTCGCTGGTGGCGATCCTGGATGCGGACAAGGAAGGCTTCCTGCGTTCGACCGGCTCGTTGATCCAGACCATCGGCCGCGCCGCCCGCAACCTGCGCGGCAAGGCGATCCTCTATGCCGACAGGATCACCCGCTCGATGCAGGCGGCCATCGACGAGACCGACCGCCGTCGCCAGAAGCAGGTGGAGCACAACGAGGCGCACGGCATCGTGCCCAAGTCGGTGGCGCGGCCGATCAACGACATCCTCGAGGGCGCGCATGAAGAGGGATCGGCCAAGTCCGGCGCCAAGGGCAAGGGGCGGCGGGTGGCAGAGCCCGAGGCCGACTATCTGTCGCTGGAGCCGGCCAGGCTGGCGGCCCGCATCAAGGAGCTGGAACAGCGGATGTACCAGCATGCGCGCGACCTGGAGTTCGAGGACGCGGCGCGGGTGCGCGACCAGATCCGCCGCATGAAGGAAGCAAGCCTGGGATGAGTCGCGCGCCTTGCCGGTGCCTTGCCCCCGGGCGGGGCGGGGCGCATGGAGGGCGATGTGAAAATTTTTCCGGAAACCTGTTGCTCTTGCCGGATCGCTGGCATAAGATACGCGCCCTCGCAGCAAGCAATTTGTTGCGGCGAAAAGGGCGGTTAGCTCAGCGGTAGAGCACTACCTTGACATGGTAGGGGTCACAGGTTCGAACCCTGTACCGCCCACCACTCCGGTGAGGAGTGGATCAATGACCCGGCAGATGCCGGGTTTTTTGTGGTCGTCGATCCGCGCCGGGCGACCCGCCGGAATGTGTCGTCCAGGCCTGCTTTCCCCCGGTTTCCCGTCGCGCTGGCGCGCGGTGCGGTTGCCGGCCGGACAGAGGGGCGCCGGCACGCGCGCGATGGAGGCGGAATGGCCGCGATTGGTTTACCATCGTGCCCGATCTCCTTCCGGAAAAGGTGGCCCGCGGAAACGCCGGCCGAGCGTGCGACATGAGCACTACCCACTCCTGACGCCAGATTCCGCCACGGCCCTGCAGCAGGCGCCTTCGTGGCGCTTTTTTATTGCCCCGATTCTCCGCAGGCGCATTCCCGCATCGCGTGCTCCGCGATCCGCCGCGACCGGCGGGCCATCCCCCAGGTGAAACCATGATCAACATCACTCTCCCCGACGGCAGCGTCCGTCAGTTCGAAAACCCGGTCAGCGTCATGGACGTGGCCCAGTCCATCGGCGCCGGCCTGGCCAAGGCCACCATCGCCGGCGCGGTCGACGGCGTGCTGGTCGATGCCAGCGACGTCATCGACCACGACGCCGCGCTGCGCATCATCACCGCCAAGGACGAGGAGGGCGTGGAGATCATCCGCCACTCCTGCGCCCACCTGGTCGGCCATGCGGTCAAGCAGCTGTACCCGGACGTGAAGATGGTGATCGGCCCGGTCATCGCCGAGGGCTTCTACTACGACATCTACTCCGAGCGCCCGTTCACGCCCGATGACATGGCTGCGATCGAGAAGCGCATGGGCGAGCTCATCGCGCAGGACTACGACGTCATCAAGAAGATGACGCCGCGCGCCGAGGTGGTCGAGATCTTCAGGGCCCGCGGCGAGGACTACAAGCTGCGCCTGATCGAGGACATGTCCGCCGACATCCAGGCCATGGGCATGTACTACCACCAGGAATACGTGGACATGTGCCGCGGCCCGCACGTGCCGAACACGCGTTTCCTCAAGGCCTTCAGGCTGACCCGTATTTCCGGCGCCTATTGGCGCGGCGATGCCAAGAACGAGCAGCTGCAGCGCATCTACGGCACCGCATGGGCCGACAAGAAGCAGCTAGAGGCCTACATCAAGCGCATCGAGGAAGCCGAGATGCGCGACCACCGCCGCATCGGCAAGCAGCAGGAGCTGTTCCACCTGCAGGAAGAGGCGCCGGGCCTGGTGTTCTGGCACCCGAAGGGCTGGGCGCTGTGGCAGGTGGTCGAGCAGTACGTGCGCCGCGTCTATCGCAGCAGCGGCTACGGCGAGGTGCGCTGCCCGCAGATCCTGGACGTGAGCCTGTGGAAGAAGTCCGGCCACTGGGACAACTACCAGGACAACATGTTCTTCACCGAGTCGGAGAAGCGCACCTACGCGGTCAAGCCGATGAATTGCCCGGGCCACATCCAGGTGTTCAACCAGGGCCTGCACAGCTACCGCGACCTGCCGATCCGCTACGGCGAGTTCGGCGCCTGCCACCGCAACGAGCCGTCCGGCGCGCTGCATGGCATCCTGCGCGTGCGCGGCTTCACCCAGGACGACGGCCACGTGTTCTGCACCGAGGAGCAGGTGGAGTCCGAGGTCCGCGCGTTCCACGCCCAGGCGCTGAAGGTCTATGCCGATTTCGGCTTCGAGGACATCCAGATCAAGATCGCGCTGCGCCCGGAATCGCGCCTGGGTGACGACGCCACCTGGGACAAGGCCGAAGACGCCCTGCGTTCTGCGCTGTCCAGCTGTGGCGTGGAATGGCAGGAACTGCCCGGCGAGGGTGCCTTCTACGGCCCGAAGATCGAGTATCACCTGAAGGACGCCATCGGCCGGACCTGGCAGCTGGGCACCATGCAGGTGGACTTCATGATGCCGGGCCGGCTCGGTGCCGAGTACGTCGACGAAAACAGCCAGAAACGGCACCCGGTGATGCTGCACCGGGCCATCGTGGGCTCGATGGAGCGCTTCATCGGCATCCTCATCGAGCACCATGCCGGCGCGTTCCCGACCTGGCTGGCGCCGGTGCAGGTGGTGGTGGCCAATATCACCGACGCCCAGGCTGAATACGTTCAGCAGGTTCGCAAAACCCTTGCGGAGCAAGGGTTCCGGGTCACCGCCGATTTGCGGAACGAGAAGATCGGCTATAAGATTCGCGAGCATACGCTGCAGCGTGTGCCGTATCTGCTGGTCATCGGCGACCGCGAGAAGGAGAACGGCGCGGTGGCGGTACGCACCCGTTCGGGCGAGGATCTGGGCAGTATGTCGCTCCAGGCCTTCATCGAACGCCTGCAGGCGGAACACAGGCAGTAAGCATCCAGCCCCGGTCCCCGCGGACGCTCCGCCGGGGCCGGTTCGATTCCATCCGGAGATTGCAATATCAGTACCCCTGACAACAAGCAGAATCGTCGCAATCATGAAATCCGCGTGCCGCGCGTGCGCGTGATCGGCAGCGACGGTGAAATGATCGGCGTGTTGACGCGCGACGAAGCGCTGTCGATGGCCGAGGATGAGGGCCTGGACCTGGTCGAGATCCAGCCGCAGGCCGATCCGCCGGTCTGCAAGATCATGGACTTCGGCAAGTTCAAGTTCGAACAGCAGAAGAAGGCCAACGAGGCCAAGAAGAAGAGCCGCCAGGTCGAGATCAAGGAAGTCAAGTTCCGTCCGGTCACGGACGAGGGCGACTACCAGATCAAGCTGCGCAAGATGCGTGGTTTCCTCGAGGAAGGCGACAAGGTCAAGGTCAACATCCGCTTCCGTGGCCGTGAGATGAGCCACCAGGAGCTGGGTCGCGAGATGGCCGGTCGCATCGAGGCGGACCTGGGCGAGGACATCGTGATCGAATCGCGCCCGCGCCTGGAAGGCCGGCAGATGGTCATGATGATCGCGCCGAAGAAGAAGTAACGGCGCCGCGGCCCGGGCCGCAGCCGTACCCGCGGACGGGGAGGGGCCTGGCGTCGGCTTCCCGTCCCGTATTCATTTGCCTGTCCCCGCTGCCGCCTGCGTTTGCAAGTGTGCTGGGGCCCGGGCATAATGGGCGGCCCGGTTCGCCGGGTTTGCTGTTTGCAACACCCAACAGGACCTGCCTGCCTCCATCGGGAGTGCGGGCTTCAAGCAGGCAAGGGCAAGGATGGAAAGCGTGGCGCAAGCCACCGCCCGGCCAGTAAAAAGAGACCATCAAGGACATAGCAATGCCCAAGATCAAGACCAACCGGGCGGCGGCCAAGCGTTTCCGCAAGACCGCTTCCGGCAAGTACAAGGCTGGCCACGCCAACCGTAGCCACATCCTCACCAAGAAGGCGACCAAGCGGAAGCGTAACCTGCGTCAGACGAACCACGTCCGCGCAGAAGACGCAGGCCGTCTGGACCGCATGCTGCCCTACCTCTGAGGAACTGAACCATGGCACGAGTCAAGCGTGGTGTGCAGGCGCGCCGCCGCCACAAGAAGATCATCAGCCAGGCGAAGGGCTACTACAATGCCCGCCGCAAGGTTTTCCGCGTCGCCAAGCAGGCGGTCATCAAGGCGCAGCAGTACGCCTATATCGGCCGCAAGCAGAAGAAGCGCAATTTCCGTTCGCTGTGGATCACCCGCATCAATGCGGCTGCCCGCATCAACGGCATGAGCTACAGCCGTTTCATGAACGGCCTGCTCAAGGCTGGCATCACCCTGGACCGCAAGGTGCTGGCGGACATCGCCGTGCACGACGCGGCGGGTTTTGCCGCGCTGGCCGAGAAGGCCAAGAGCGCGCTGGCGGCATAAGTCCTTCCCCTGCCGGCGCGGTTCACCCGCGGCGGTGGTGAATGAGACAATGCATGGGGAAGGGCGCAAGTCCTTCCCCATTTCTTTTTCCAGCTTGGCCGTTCCCTCTTCCCTCGGGAGGAGGCGCCCCGAGGGGGCGGATGAGGGCGCGCCGCAGGAGCCCGCGGCAGTAGCGGGGTTGAACGCGTCGCCACGCACCGGATTGGGAAACAATCGGTGCATCGGCGTCAGCGCAATCCGACTACGCTAGGATTCGCTCGTGCCCTCACCTCGATCTTCTTCCACCGGAAGGGGACTGGGAGCTCCGGGATATCGCCCCGGCGCGGAACGTGTGAGGCGACCCATCCGAGATCCGTCGATCCATGAGTGACATCCAATCCCTGACCACCCAGGCGCTGGCCGACGTGGCCGCGGCGCAGAATCCGGAAACGCTGGAGAACCTGCGCGTGGCCCTGCTGGGCAAGAGCGGCAGCATCACCGCGCAGCTCAAGCAGCTGGGCGCATTGCCGGCCGACGAACGCAAGGCGGCGGGCGAGGCGATCAACCGCGCGCGTGATGCGGTGTCCGCGGCGCTGGGCGAACGCAAGGCGCTGCTGGAGAACGCGGCCCTGGACGCGCGCCTGGCATCCGAGCGCATCGATGTCACCTTGCCCGGGCGCGATGGCGGGCGCGGCGGCCTGCATCCGGTCACGCGCACCCTGGAGCGCATCACCGAGATCTTCGGCCGGCTCGGCTACGAACTGTCCGAAGGCCCGGAGATCGAGGACGACTGGCACAACTTCGAGGCGCTGAACTTCCCGCCGCACCACCCGGCGCGCGCCATGCACGACACCTTCTACTTCGGCGATGGCCGCCTGCTGCGCACGCATACCTCCGGGGTGCAGGTGCGCTACATGGGCAACCACCGCCCGCCGCTGCGCATGATCGCCGCCGGCAAGGTCTACCGCAGCGACAGCGACCAGACCCATTCGCCGATGTTCCACCAGGTCGAGGGCCTGCTGGTGGACGAGCACTCCACCTTCGCCGATCTCAAGGGCACGCTGAGCGAGTTCGTGCGCGCCTTCTTCGAGCGCGATTTCGAGATGCGCTTCCGCCCGAGCTATTTCCCGTTCGTGGAGCCGGGTGCGGAGGTGGACATCGCCTGGCAGCAGCCCGACGGCAGCACCCGCTGGCTGGAGGTGCTGGGCTGCGGCATGGTGCACCCGAACGTGCTGCGCAACTGCGGCATCGATCCGGAGCGCTACACCGGCTTCGCTTTCGGGTTGGGCGTGGAGCGCTTCGCGATGCTGCGCTATGGCGTGAACGACCTGCGCGCGTTCTTCGACAACGACGTGCGTTTCCTGCGCCAGTTCGCCTGAGGCGCGGCAGCAGGTTCCCACAGGCACACACGGCGGGCGATGGCCCGCACAACGGATCGAGCAACGATGAAATTCTCCGAAAACTGGCTGCGCAGCCATGTCCCCACCGACGCCTCGCGCGACGCGCTGAGCGCGGTGCTGACCGCCATCGGCCTGGAGGTCGAGGACGTGACGGCGTTGGGCCAGGGCCTGGACCACGTGGTGGTGGCGCGCATCGTCGAGGCGGTGCGCCATCCCGAGGCCGACCGCCTGCAGGTGTGCAAGGTCGATGCGGGCCGGGGCGAGCTGCTGCAGATCGTCTGCGGAGCGCCGAACGCGCGCCCGGGGCTGGTGGCGCCGCTGGCCCTGGTTGGCGCGCAGATCGGCGAGCTCAAGATCAAACCGGCCAGGCTGCGTGGCGTGGAATCCAACGGCATGCTGTGCTCGGCCAGGGAGCTGGGCCTGGACAGCGACGCTTCCGGCCTGCTGGAGCTGCCGGATGACGCGCCGGTGGGCACGGCACTGGTCGAGTACCTCGGCCTGCCCGACGCCAGCATCGAGATCAAACTCACCCCGAACCGCGCCGACTGCTTCAGCGTGCGCGGCATCGCCTTCGACGTCGCCGCCGCCACCCGCAGCCAGGTCAAGCCGTTCGCCGCCGACGCGGTGCCGGCGCAGGGCGCGCGCGAGCTGGCCATCACGCTGCAGGCCGGCGCCGAGGCGCCGCGCTACCTGGGCCGCGTGATCGAAGGCGTCGATGCGCGTGCGGCCACGCCTTCGTGGATGGCCGAGCGCCTGCGCCGCAGTGGCGTGCGCCCGGTGTCGCTGCTGGTGGACATCACCCAGTACGTGATGCTGGAACTGGGCCAACCGATGCATGCCTACGACCTGGACACGCTCAAGGGTGGTATCGGCGTGCGCCGCTCGCGCGCCGGCGAAACCCTGAAGCTGCTCGATGGCCGTGATGCGACCCTGGACGACAGCTTCCTGGTGATCACCGATGCCGACCGCCCGGTCGGCCTGGCCGGGATGATGGGGGGCTTCGATACCCGGGTCACCGACGCCACCAGCAACGTGTTCCTCGAGGCGGCGCATTTCGCGCCGGCCGCGATCATGGGCCGCGGCCGCAAGCTGGGCCTGCACACCGATGCCGGCCACCGTTTCGAGCGCGGTGTCGATCCGCAGTTGCCGCGCACCGCGATCGAATACGCCACCCGCCTGGTGCTGGACCTGGCCGGCGGCGTGCCGGCGCCGGTCACCGAGGCCGTGCGCGAGGCGGACCTGCCCGTGGCGGCCACGATCCTGCTGCGACGCGCACGCATCGCGCGCGTGCTCGGCATCGCCATCGACGATACCGAGGTCGAGCGCATCCTGCGCGCGCTGGGCATGGAGGTGGCGCCGGCGGCCGAAGGCTGGAATGTCACCGCGCCGAGCCGGCGCTTCGATATCGCCATCGAAGAGGACCTGATCGAGGAGCTCGCGCGCATCCACGGCTACGAGCAGATCCCGACCACGCTGCCCGCGGGTGCGGCACGCATCGCCATGCCCAGCGAAACCCGCCTGGACGAGCTGAGCGTGCGCCGCCAGCTGGTGGCGCGCGACATGCTGGAAACCATCAACTACGCCTTCGTCGATGCGCAGCTGCTGGACCACTGGTCGCTGCTGGACGATCGCGTGGCGCTGGCCAATCCGCTGTCGGCGGAGCTGGCGGTGATGCGGCCGATGCTGCTGCCGGGTCTGGTGGCCACGCTGGGCCGCAATGTCGCGCGCCAGGCCGGCCGCGTACGCCTGTTCGAACTGGGGCGCGTGTTCGCGCAGCAGGCCGGCGAAGCCGGGCAGGCGCCGCGTGAAACCGTGCGCGTCGCCGCGGCGGTCTGTGGCGATGCCGCTGCGCTGCAATGGGGCGAGAAGGCGCGCAAGGTCGATTTCCATGACCTCAAGGGCGACCTGCAGTCGCTGGCCGCCGCCGCCGGGACGCAGCTTGAGTTCCGTGTCGCGCAGCACCCGTTCGCGCACCCGGCACGGTCGGCCGACGTCTGGCGCGACGGCCAGCGCATCGGCTGGATCGGCCAGCTGCACCCGCGCCTGGCCGCGGCGATGGAGATCGACGTGGAAGTGCTGGCGTTCGAGCTGGACCTGGAGCCGCTGGCCGCGCGTGCGCTGCCACGCGCCGGCGAGCTGTCGCGGTTCCCGGCGGTACGCCGCGACCTGGCCGTGGTGGCGGCCGAGGCGGTCGAGTGGGCGGCGCTGTCGGCGACCATCCGCCAGGCCGCGGGCAGCCTGCTGCGCGAGGTCGTGCTGTTCGACCGCTACGTCGGCCAGGGCGTCGAACCCGGATTCAAGAGTCTGGCTATGGGCTTGATTTTGCAGGACACCTCGCGCACTCTGACGGACCGCGACGTGGACGCCGTGGTCGCCTCCGTGGTGGCCGCCGTCGAGCATGAACACGGCGCCAGGATCCGGGGTTGAAGCGCAGGTAACAGGGAACAGGCATGGCATTGACCAAGGCGGAGATGGCCGACCGGTTGTTCGACGAGGTCGGCTTGAACAAGCGCGAGGCCAAGGAGTTCGTCGATGCGTTCTTCGACGTGCTGCGCGATGCATTGGAACAGGGACGTCAGGTGAAGCTGTCCGGCTTCGGCAATTTCGACCTGCGGCGCAAGAACCAGCGCCCGGGCCGCAATCCCAAGACCGGGGAGGAGATTCCGATTTCCGCCCGCACGGTGGTCACCTTCCGTCCGGGCCAGAAGCTCAAGGAGCGGGTGGAGGCATATGCTGGATCCGGGCAGTAACCGCGAACTTCCGCCGATTCCGGCCAAGCGTTACTTCACCATCGGTGAGGTCAGCGAGCTGTGCGACGTGAAGCCGCACGTGCTGCGTTACTGGGAAACCGAGTTTCCCAGCCTGGAGCCCGCCAAGCGCCGCGGCAACCGCCGCTACTACCAGCGCCACGACGTGCTGATGGTGCGGCAGATCCGCGGCCTGCTGTACGAACAGGGCTACACCATCGGCGGTGCCCGCCTGCGTCTTGAAGGCGAGGGCGCGCGGCAGGAGTCGGCGCTGAGCAACCAGATCATCAGGCAGGTGCGCATGGAGCTGGAGGAAGTGCTGCAGTTGCTGCGGCGTTGACCGCTTCCACGGCAATACGCGTATAATCGCCGGCTCGCCACCACGGTGGCGGCATGCAGTAACGATCGGGGCGTAGCGCAGCCTGGTAGCGCATCTGCCTGGGGGGCAGAGGGTCGTCGGTTCGAATCCGGCCGTCCCGACCAATTACTGTTTGCTGATCAACGGCTTGCACTTCATCGTGCAGGCCGTTTTTCGTTGCGCCGTGCGCGCTGCCACTGCTGAGAGCGGGCGTCGTCGGCAAACCCCGCCACCTTTAACGCGCAGGGGCGTGGAACCGGCTAGATTCGCGCCTTTCCCGGATGTCAGGAACGGACATGCGCGTTGCCCGATGGAGTGTGCTGGTGGGGTTGTGGTTGGTTTCGCTCTCGCAGTTGCATGCGGCTGCGCCGCCCGCCGAACCCGCTAGCACGCCGGACCCGGCGCCGATCCGCGATCTGGAAACCCTGGTGGTGCATGGCGTGCAGCCCGGCCCGGGGTTGTGGAAGGTCAGCAAGGACGACCACGTGCTGTGGATCCTGGGGACGGCGTCGCCGCTGCCCGACCGGATCCAGTGGCAGTCGGGTGAGGTGGAAGCGATCGTCGCGCGCTCGCAGCAGGTACTGCTGCCGCCGTCCTTGTCGTTCAATGCCGACGTCGGCTTCTTCGGCATGCTGGCGTTGGCGCCGGCTGCGTGGAAAGCGATGCGCAACGAGGATGGCGCGAAGCTGGAGGATGTGCTGCCACCGGCGCTGTATGAGCGCTGGCAGGCGCAGAAGCGCCGCTACCTGGGGCGCGACGGTGGGGTCGAGCGCAAGCGGCCGATGATCGCCGCCAGCGAACTGTACGCGGCGGCGATCAAGTCGGCCGGGCTGGGGCAGAAGCCGGTGGTCTGGCCGGTGGTGCAGAAGGCGGCCAAGGCCGCCGGCATCAAGCCGACCTCGACGACGCTGAAGTTCGAGATCGACGACCCGAAGGCGGCGATCCGCGAGTTCCGTGCCGGCGGTTTCGATGACGTGGCCTGCTTCGAGCACAGGCTGGCGTCGGTCGAGCGCGACCTGCCGCGGCTGGTGGAGCGCGCCAATGCCTGGGCGGTCGGTGACGTCGAGGCGTTGCGCCAGTTGCGCCTGGAAGACGCCGATGGCGCCTGCCTGCGTGCCGTTGCCGATTCCGGCTTCGCCCGCAACCGCGGCTATGGCGATCTGCGCGAGCGCGGCTACCGGCACTGGATGACGATCGCCGAGGAGGCGCTGGGCCGGAACCGCGAGACGTTCGCGATGTTGCCGGTCGACGGCCTGCTGGCTGCCGATGGCTACCTGGCCCGGCTGCAGGCGCGTGGCTATGCGGTGGAAACGCCCTGAGCCGGCGCGGCGTCAGCTGGCCGCCAGCAGCCCGGTGATCGCCAGGACCAGGAACAGCGCGGTCAGCGCGCCGAACAGCAGCGGCCGGGCGCGGAAGGTAGCGGGGGGGCGCTGCTCGATGCGGGCGATGCTGGTGCGCAGGATGAGCCCGGCAGGGAAGCCGTTGCGGGCCATGGTGTCGTCGCAGGCATCCGTGCAGGCATTGCATTCGATGCACGAGTCGTTGTGGCCGTTGCGGATGTCCAGGCCGATCGGGCAGGCACGCACGCAGGCGTCGCAATCGGTGCAGTCGCCGAGATGGGCGTCGCTGAAGGTCGGGCGCGGGCCGGCGCTGGCCGGGTGTGCGGCGCGGAACACATAGTCGCGCGCCGTCACCGGATCCAGCAGGCCACGCGCACGCTGCATCACGCTACCGCCGCCGGCCGCGCGTGCGCCGCGTGGCTCGCCGCGCCGCGCGTCATAGTGGATGGACGGGGTGAAGGCGTCGGTCAGCCATGGCTGCACGCGGCCGTACGGGCACAGGTAGGTGCAGACCTGCTCGTGCAGGAACAGCACGTTGGCCCAGGTGGCCAGGGCATAGAAGGCGATCCAGAATACTTTCCAGCCCCCGAGCTCGAAGGCGGGCAAGCCGCCGACCAGGCCGCCGATCGGTGAGAAATAACCAACGAAGGTGATGCCGGTCCACAGCGATACCGCGGCCCACAGCGCATGCCGCAGTACCGGCTCGGTGCGCCCGCCCGCCCGGCCGTTGAGCGTGGTGACGCGCCGCACTGCGCGGTGCAGGCGGGTCAGTACGGTCTGCGGGCAGGCATAGGCGCACCACAGCCGGCCGTACAGGCTGGTGACCAGGCACAGCGCGGCCAGTCCTGCCAGTGCCAGCCACAGCAGCGGCACGATCGCATCGGTGCGCAGGCCAAGGCCGAAGAAGTGGATGCGGCGTGCCTCGATGTCGAACAGCAGCAAGGGGGCATCATGCCAGCGCAGCCATGGCACGCCGTAGAACAGGCCCAGCATCAGCGCCAGCACCAGCCATTGCGCGACATGGCGCCGCTGCACCGGTGCCCGGCGTGTGGGCGCGGCCGGGTGCGCGGTCGCGGAGTAGCCGGGGCGCTGGATGCTGCTCATTCCAGCGGCGGCTCTTCGTCGCCACCGGGCGCGCGCAGCAGCAGGGCGGTCACGCTGCAGGCGCAGAACGTGCCCAGCCACGCCAGGAAGAAGCCGGCGGTATAGCCGAGGCCGCGGCTGATCGCATGTTGCGGAAAGCCGATGCGCTGCAGGTCCAGCGGGTCGAAGAAGGCGAAGAACAGCACCGACGCGACCACCGCGACGAAGAAGCTCGGCCACAGCACCGCGCCCAGCTTCTGTACCGGGGAGGGGGGCGTGGGGGACGAGGTGTCGGGGTCGATCATGGTGACATCGGACGCGGGGCCTGTCGGGCGTACAATCGGTGCTTGCCGCTTCGCCGAAGCGGCGGTGAAGGCAAGGGCGGACTTGCCTTCAGCCTAGGCAGCCCCGGGCCGGGCAGCCTTGATCTGGATCAAGCCATGCCCGGAAGCCGTTCAGCACAATGGCCGCCAGGCGAGGAGCTTTGCAGCGATGAACGATGAACGCCTGCCGCAGCCGGCGGCGGACCTGTGCAGCGAGGAGGAGATCGACCGTCTGGTACGGCGCTTCTACGGGCGCGTGCGCAAGGACGACCTGCTGGGGCCGGTATTCGAGGCGCATGTCGACGACTGGGAGGCGCACATGCGGCACCTGGTCGATTTCTGGTCGGCACTGCTGCGCGGCACCCGCCGTTTCCAGGGCGCGCCGATGCAGAAGCACATGCTGATCGACGAACTGCGCGAGGAACTGTTCGAGCGCTGGCTGCAGTTGTTCCGGCAGACCACGGCCGAACTGGGCAACGTGCCGATGCAGCGGCTGGCCGATGATGCCGCCGAGCGCATCGCCGGCAATTTCTGGCGCCGGTTCCAGATGTCGCGCTGGCCCACGCTGACGGTGCTGGACCCCTAGGGCCGGCCACGGTCCGGGCCGCGCGTGCGGCGGCTCCATTGATCTGGCTCAAGGCGGCCGCGCGCGGCATCGGGCAGTCTGCGTGCATGGACACTCCCCTTGCATTTCCCGATCCCCTGGGCTGGACCTTCGATCCCGACATCCTGCGCCGCCATGACCGGCCGGGACCGCGCTACACGTCCTACCCCACCGCGCCGCATTTCCACGACGGCTACGGCGCCGGGCAGTTCCGCGAGGCCATCGCGCGCAGCAATGCATCGGCGCGGCCACTGTCGCTGTACGTGCACGTGCCGTACTGCACCAGTCCCTGCTTCTACTGCGGCTGCAACCGGGTCATCAGCCGCGACCGTGACAAGGGGGCGCCGTACGTGGACCGCGTGCTTGCCGAAGCGGACCGGGTGGCGCCGCTGTTCGCACCCGGGCGCGAGGTCACCCAGCTGCACTTCGGCGGCGGCACACCCAACTTCCTAGAGCCGGAACAGTTGTCGCGCCTGGTCGAGGGACTGCGCCAGCGTTTCTGCTTCAGCGGCGATACCGGCCGCGATTTCTCCATCGAACTGGACCCGCGCTCGGTCAGTCCGGACGATATCGCCGTGCTGGCGCAGCTGGGCTTCAACCGCGCCAGCCTCGGTGTGCAGGATTTCGACCCTGCGGTGCAGCAGGCGATCAACCGCGTGCAGGGCGTGGACGAGACGCTGGCGATCATCGACGCCTGCCGCCGCCATGGCCTGCGCTCGGTCAACGTCGACCTGATCTACGGCCTGCCGAAGCAGACCCTGGAAGGCTTCGCACGCACGCTGGAAACCGTGCTGGCGGTGCGTCCGGACCGGCTGGCGATCTACGGCTACGCGCACATGCCGCACCTGTTCAAGGCGCAGCGGCAGATCGTCGATGCGGAGCTGCCCGACGCCGAACGCAAGCTGGCGCTGCTCGGGCTGGCGGTGGAGCGGCTGTCGGCGGCGGGGTACCAGTACATCGGCATGGATCATTTCGCGCTGCCGGAAGAAGACCTGTCGCGCGCGCAGCGCGCCGGCAGCCTGCACCGCAATTTCATGGGCTACACCACCCATGCCGACAGCGACCTGCTGGGGCTGGGCGTAAGCGCCATCAGCCGGATCGACAACAGCTACAGCCAGAACCCGCGTGACCTGAAGGACTGGGAGGCGCGGATCGATGCTGGCGGCCTGCCGGTATGGCGCGGGCTGGAGCTGGATGCCGACGACGTGCTCCGTGCCGAGCTGATCCAGCAGCTGATGTGCCATGGCCGCGTGGACGGCCACGCCCTGGCGGCGCGCCACGGCATCGATTTCGAGCAGTACTTCGCCGTCGAACTGGCGGCGCTGCAGCACCTGGCCGCCGATGGGCTGGCCCGGTACCACGACGGCGTCGTCGCCGCGACCCGGCAGGGGCGGCCACTGCTGCGCCTGATCGCCATGTGCTTCGACCGTTACCTGCAGGCGCCGCAGCAGCCGGCACGGTACTCGCGGGCGATCTGAACGCCGCCGCGGGGCGTGGCCGGCGTGCGACGGCCACGCCCGCGTTGGGAACCGCCGCCGCAGCCCCGCCGCGATGGCGGGGTTCGACCGCATGGCATCGTTCGGATTCACAAGCGCGTGCCGATCAGGCAGGCTATCGCGATGCCCGGATGGCGAAACTGGTAGACGCATCGGACTTAAAATCCGCCGGGGGCAACCCCATGCCGGTTCGATTCCGGCTCCGGGCACCAGCATGCAACCTCGAGGGATGGGATGAGCGCCGACATTTCCGCAGCCAGTGCGCCGCGCATCGCCGTCGTCGGCCTGGGCTATGTGGGCCTGCCGCTGGCGGTCGAGTTCGGGCGGACGCTGGACACGCTCGGCTACGACATCGATGCCACGCGCGTGGCCGAGCTGCGCCAGGGCCACGACCGCACGCTGGAGCTGGAGGCCGCCGAACTGGCGGCGGCCACCTGCCTGCGCTATTGCGCCGACGCGGCGGAGCTGGCCCGGTGCAATGTGTTCGTCGTCACCGTACCCACGCCGATCGATGCGTGGGAGCAGCCTGACCTGGAGCCTTTGCGCGCGGCCAGCCAGCTGATCGCCGGGGTGCTCAAGCGCGGTGACCTGGTGATCTACGAATCCACCGTCTATCCCGGCACCACCGAGGAAGTCTGCGTGCCGCTGCTGGAGCAGGGCTCGGGCCTGCGCTTCAACCAGGATTTCTGGTGCGGCTACAGCCCGGAGCGGATCAATCCGGGCGACCGCCAGCGGCGCCTGCCGGACATCCGCAAGATCACTTCCGGATCCACGCCGGAAGCGGCCGAAGTGGTGGACGCGTTGTATCGCCGCATCATCGCCGCCGGTACCTGGCGCGCGCCGTCGCTGCGCGTGGCCGAAGCGGCCAAGGTGGTGGAGAACATCCAGCGCGACGTCAACATCGCCCTGGTCAACGAACTGGCGCTGATCTTCGACCGCCTCGGCATCGATACCCTGGACGTGCTCGAGGCGGCCGGCACCAAGTGGAACTTCCTGCCGTTCCGCCCGGGCATGGTCGGCGGCCACTGCATCGGCGTGGACCCGTACTACCTGCTGCACAAGTCCGAGAGCGTGGGCTACCACCCCGACCTGATCCACACCGCACGCCAGGTCAACAACCGGGTGGTCGCGCACGTGGTGGCGCGGGTGGACGCACTGCTGGCCGGCAAGGGCAAGCCGCTGCGCGGTGCCCGGGTGCTGGTGCTGGGCGTGACCTTCAAGGAGGACTGCCCGGACCTGCGCAACAGCCGTGCGCTGGACCTGGCGCGCCTGCTGGCCGGGCAGGGCGCGCAGGTGGATGCCTTCGATCCATGGGCGGATGCGGCCGAGGCCGAGCGCGAATCGGGCATGCGCCTGGTCGATGCGCCCGCGCAGGGACACTACGACGCGGTGGTGCTCGCGGTCGCGCACCGCCAGTTCCGCAAGCTCGACGCCGCGCGCATACGCGCGCTGGGCGTGCCGGACATGGTGGTCTACGACGTCAAGTCGGTGTGGCCGCGGCACGTGGTGGACGACCGGTTGTAGAATCCGCCATCCCCGGTCACGAGGACGGCAATGCATCGTTATCTGGTCTATGTACTGGCACTGGTCCTGTTGCCGGTATCGCTGGCGCTGGCGGCGCACTGGCCCGCGTGGTACTGGGGCGTCGGCCTGTTCGCCGCGATGGCGCTGATCGGTACCTGGGACATGCTGCAGCGGCGCAGCGTGCTGCGGCGAAATTATCCGGTGCTGGCGCACTTCCGCTACGGCTTCGAATCCATCGGCCCGGAAATCCGCCAGTACTTCGTGCAGAGCGACCTGGAGGACGTGCCGTTCTCGCGCCAGCAGCGCCAGCTGGTCTACCAGCGTGCGCGCAACGTGATGGACGTGGTGCCGTTCGGCACGCTGCGCAGTACCTACGCGGTGGACTACGAGTGGATCAACCACTCGATGGCGCCGACCAGCATCCCGCACCACGACTTCCGCGTGGTCATCGGCGCCGGCTGCGCACGGCCTTACTCGGCCAGCGTGTTCAACATTTCGGCGATGAGCTTCGGTTCGCTGTCGGCCAACGCCATCCGCGCGCTGAACAAGGGCGCGAAGATGGGCGGCTTCTACCATGACACCGGCGAAGGCTCGATTTCGCCCTACCACCGCGAGAACGGCGGCGACCTGGTGTGGGAGATCGGTTCGGGCTACTTCGGTTGCCGCGACGAGCAGGGGCGTTTCAGCGAGGAGCGCTTCGTCGAGAACGCCAATCACGACCAGGTCAAGATGATCGAGATCAAGCTGTCGCAGGGCGCCAAGCCCGGCCATGGCGGGGTGTTGCCCGCGGCCAAGGTCAGCGCGGAGATTTCGGTCACCCGTGGCGTGCCGATGGGTGTGGACTGCGTGTCGCCGTCGCGGCACTCGGCGTTCTCCACGCCGGTGGAACTGCTGCAGTTCGTCGCGCGCCTGCGCGAGCTGTCCGGCGGCAAGCCAACCGGCTTCAAGCTGGCCATCGGCCATCCGTGGGAATGGTTCGGTATCGCCAAGGCCATGCACGAGACCGGGCTGCTGCCCGACTTCATCGTGGTCGATGGCGCCGAGGGCGGTACCGGCGCATCGCCGGCCGAGTTCATCGACCACGTCGGCGTGCCGATGAACGAGGCGCTGATCCTGGTGCACAACACGCTGGTCGGCCTGAACCTGCGCGACCGCATCCGCATCGGCGCGGCCGGCAAGGTGACCAGCGCCTTCGACATCGCGCGGACCATCGCGCTGGGGGCGGACTGGTGCAACGCCGGGCGTGGTTTCATGTTCGCGCTGGGCTGCATCCAGTCATTGAGCTGCCACAACGACAAGTGCCCGACCGGCATCGCCACCCAGGATCCCAGCCGCTGGCGCCACCTGGACCCGACCGACAAGGCCGAGCGGGTACGCAATTTCCACGAGAACACCCTGCGCGCGCTGCGCGACCTGCTCGGCGCGGCCGGCCTGAACGACCCCTCGGAACTGGGCCCGGAGCACATCCTGCGGCGGGTGTCGCCGATCGAGATCCGCTCGATGGCGACGTTGTACCGCTACCTGGCGCCGGGCGAACTGATCGACCGGGTACCGGGCCATGCGGTGTTCCGCGAGTACTGGGCGGACGCGCGCAGCGATTCGTTCCAACCGCCCGCGCGCATCGCGGCGCTGCGCGGCACCAAGTTGCACTGAAACCCACGCCCCTCCCGGGGGAGAGGCTGGGGCGGCGGGTCGGGCACCGGGTGGAAGTACGGTGCCTCGCCGTCGTGGCATGCCCACCGCGGTGCGCTCAGCGCAGCCAGTCGACCACGCTCTCGGCCGCGCGCAGCGCGCTGGCATAGCAGGCGGTGAGCAGGTAGCCACCGGTCGGCGCTTCCCAATCCAGCATCTCGCCCGCGCAGAATACGCCGGGCAGGGCCTGCAGCATCAATCCCGCATTCATCGCCTCCAGGCGCACGCCGCCGGCGGTGCTGATGGCCTCGGCCATCGGCCGCGGCCGCAGCAGGCGCAGCGGCAGGCGCTTGAGCGTGCGCGCCACCGCATCGGGGTCGTCGCCGGCATCCTTGCCCAGCCGTTCGAATACCAGCGCGGCCTTGACCGCATCGATGCCCGCAGCGCGTCGCAGGTGCTCGCCGAAGCTGCGCCCCTTGCGCGGGCGCGACAGGTCGGCATGCAGGCGTACCGCGTCGCGGCCGGGCACCAGGTCCAGTTCCAGCAGCGCATGGCCGTCGCGATTGATGGTTTCGCGCAGGTCGGCGGCGATGGCATAGACCAGGCTGCCCTCGATGCCGTATTCGCTGGCCACGCATTCGCCCTGCAGCTGCTGCGGCCGGCCATGCAGGTCGCGCCAGTGCGCGACGACAGGCTTCAGCGGGCTGCCGGCATGGCGCTGGCGGAAATGCCCGCTCCAGTCGAGGTCGAAGCCGCAGTTGGCCGGCTGCAGCGGCGCGACGTCCACGCCGCGCGCATGCAGCGCCTGCACCCAGGCACCGTCCGAGCCGAGTTCAGGCCAGCTGCCGCCGCCCAGTGCCAGTACGGTGGCGTCGGCGGTCACGGCGATCTCGTCCTCGCCGCACTGCAAGCGCAGCGAGCCGTCGCCGTTCCAGCCCAGCCAGCGATGCTGGACGTGGAAGCGCACGCCCTGTTCCTTCAGTCGCCGCACCCAGCCGCGCAGCAGCGGCGCGGCCTTGCGGTCCAGCGGGAACACCCGCCCGGAACTGCCGACGTAGGTGTCCACGCCCAGGCCGCGCGCCCAGTCGCGCAGGGCATCGGCGTCGAAGCCGTCCAGCCAGGCGGCGACTTCGGCCTCGCGTTCGCGGTAGCGCTGGTCGAACTGCGGGCGTGGTTCGGAATGGGTGAGGTTGAGCCCGCCCTTGCCGGCGACCAGGAACTTGCGCCCGGGCGAGCCCTTGGCCTCGTACAGATCGACCGACAGGCCGCACGCGCGCAGGCGCTCGGCGGCGAACAGCCCGGCGGGACCGCCGCCGACCACCGCCACGCGCGTGCCGGCGCGCCCGGGTTCAGCGGGGCTGGACATCGAGCAGTTCGACGTCGAACACCAGCGAGGAACCCGGCGCGATCGGGCCGGCGCGGCGGTTGCCGTAGCCGTAGTCGGCCGGGATCATCAACGTGCGCTTGCCACCGACCTTCATCCCGGCCACGCCTTCGTCCCAGCCGCGGATGACCTGCTTCTCGCCGAGATCGAAGGTGAACGGCTCGCCACGATCGAGCGAGCTGTCGAACTTCTCGCCATGCCTGTCGGCGCGGCGCTCGTCGTAGATCCAGCCGGTGTAGTGCACGGTGACCCGGGCGCCGGGTACCGCTTCGGTGCCGCTGCCCGGTACCGTGTCGATGCGCTCGAAGGCGGCGATGCTGCCCCCCGGGGGCGGACCGGGCGGGGTGCAGCCGGCGGCAAGCAGAGACAACAGCAACGGCACGAACAGGCGACGCATGGTGGGCTCCAGGTTGAAGGCGGCCGCGCGGGACGCAGGGCGGGCCAGGATAGGGGGCTGCCGGACCGGCCCCGCGCACGCGCAGGCGCGTACTGCACGGGGGAGTCACGGCCATGGCGCGCAAGGGTAGCGCATCGCCAGCGGGTATCATGGCGCGATGGCGAAACTGCTGCTCAATCTGCGTAATGTCGGCGAAGACGAAAGCCGCGAGGTCTGCGAACTGCTCGACCGTCACGGTATCGCCTGGTACCGCACCGAGCCCAGCCCCTGGGGCATTTCCAGTGGCGGCCTGTGGCTGCGTGATCGCCAGGACCATGCGCGCGCGCGGGCCCTGATGGATGGCTACCAGGCCGAGCGCGGGCAGCGCGTGCGCGCCGAACGCGAGGCCGCGCTGCGCGACGGCACCGCCGAGACGTTCGGCTCGCTGCTGCGGCGGCGGCCGCTGTACGTGATCGCGGTGCTGCTGGGCATGCTGGCCGCGGCGGCGCTGGTGCTGCTGCCGTTCATGCTGCTGCGTGGCTGACGCCCGCGCGCGCCGTAAAATATGCCGATGATCGTCAACACCGCCGCTTACCACTTCGTCCCCGTCGCCGATGCCGACGCGCTGGCCACCCGCCTGCTGGAACGGGCGCAGGCGCACGCGCTGCGCGGCACCGTGCTGGTGGCGGACGAGGGCATCAACCTGTTCCTGGCCGGCAGCCGCGACGGCATCGATGGTTTCTACGCCGAACTGAAGGCCGATGCGCGCTTTGCCGCCATGCGCGTCAAGTACAGCTACAGCCGCATGCAGCCGTTCGCCCGGCTCAAGGCCAAGGTGAAGCAGGAGATCATCAGCTTCCGCCGCGACGACGGCCAGCCGCTGGACTACCCGCGCGCACCCTCGGTGGAGCCGGCCACGCTGGCGCGCTGGTTGCGGCAGGGCCATGACGACGATGGCAGGCGCGTGGTGATGCTCGACACCCGCAATGCGCAGGAGTTCGCCCATGGCACCTTCGCCGGCGCCCTTACCCTGCCCATCGCCCGCTTCACCGACCTGCCGGCGGCACTGGAGCCGCACCGCCCAGCGCTGGCCGACGCCACCGTGGTGAGTTTCTGCACCGGTGGCATCCGCTGCGAGAAGGCCGCGCTGTGGATGCGCAACGACGGCATGGACAACGTGCTGCAGCTGGAGGGCGGGATCCTCGGTTACTTCGAGGAGGTCGGCGGCGAGGGCTACGATGGCCGCTGCTTCGTGTTCGACGAGCGCGTGGCCCTGGACCCGCAGTTGCAGCCGCTGGTGGACGACGCGGCGGCCTGAGCCCGGCAGCAGGGGCGCTGGAAAACAGTGTTCGGCCTCCGGCGCCGCGCTAGGGGATGGGAAACCGCGCCGCGCGCCCCATGTCCTGCCCATCCCCTGCCGGAAACCGCCGCATGATTCCCCTTTCCGTCCTCGATCTGGCCCCCGTCTGCGAAGGCGCGACGCCCGGCCAGGCGTTCGCCAACATGCTCGACCTCGCGCGCCATGCCGAGCGCTGGGGCTACCACCGCTATTGGCTGGCCGAGCACCACAACATGCCGGGCATCGCCAGCGCGGCCACCTCGGTGCTGATCGGCCATGTCGCCGGCGGCACCTCGCGCATCCGCGTCGGTGCCGGCGGCATCATGCTGCCCAACCACTCGCCGCTGCAGGTGGCCGAGCAGTTCGGCACGCTGGCCTCGCTGTATCCCGGACGCATCGACCTGGGACTGGGCCGCGCGCCGGGTACCGACCACGCCACCGCCCGCGCGCTGCGCCGCTACTTCGACAGCGCCGACCAGTTCCCGCAGGACGTGACCGAACTGCTGCATTACTTCGAACCGGTGCAGCCGGGCCAGGCCGTACAGGCAGTGCCGGGCGCCGGCATCGAGGTGCCGGTGTGGCTGCTGGGCTCCAGCCTGTTCAGCGCACGGCTGTCGGCGGCGATGGGCCTGCCGTTCGCGTTCGCCTCGCATTTCGCCCCGGACGCTATGGACGAGGCCCTGGCGCTCTACCGCCGCGATTTCAGGCCGTCGGCACGGTTGCGCACGCCGTGGGCGATCCTGGCGCTGAACGTGGTGGCCAGCGAGTCGGAGGCACAGTCGCGACGTTTGTTCACCACCCAGCAGCAGGGCTTCGTCAACCTGCGGCGTGGCCGCCCGGGGCGGATTCCGCCGCCGGTCGACGACATCGAGGCGTTCTGGGAGCCGCACGAGAAGGCCGGGGTGGAGCGGGCGCTGGCCTGCACCGTCCTCGGCGACCCGGAGCAGGTGGGCGAGGGGCTGGCGGCTTTCGCCGCGCGCCACCGGCCGGATGAAATGATGCTCACCGCCAACATCTTCGACCATGGCGCACGGCTGCGCTCGTTCGAACTGGCGATGCAGGCCTGGCAGGCACGGCATTGAGCCCTGTGCCCGGATCGCGGCGGCGCCGGCGCACAGGGCCGGCCGTGGCGATCACGGGCAGTTGGAGCGGGCGGCCGGCCTGATGGCCGCGGTTGCCGCGGCTCAGCTGGTCCAGCGCTGGAACAGGTCGATGCTGTGGCTGACCAGCTGCCCGGAGCCGAGCCCGAAGAACAGGCAGGCGGCGAGTGCCGCGATCCAGTTGAACAGCATCAGCGCGCCGTCGCGCTCGATCAGTGCCAGCGCGAACAGCAGCAGCTGGAAGCCGAACAGATAGTTGGTCAGCGGAATCGGCAGCGACAGCAGGACCCCGGTCATGACCAGCAGCAGCCCCGTGAACACCCGCGCCGGCAGTGGCCATACCAGGGCCGACAGACGCGGCTTGAGCATCCGGTCCAGGCGCCGCAGCGGCCGGTCGATCCGGCCGAGAAAGCGGTGCATGGTGCCGCGCCTGGGCCCGCGCCGGGCGATGAACCCCGGCACCCAGGGCCGCGACAGGCCGGCCATCATCTGCAGGCCGATCAGCAGCACCAGCGGGCCGCTGACCGCGCCACCGATGCCGGGCACGGGAATGAATGCCGGCAGGATGGCGATGAACAGGAATACGCCGAACGCGCTTTCCTGGAGGCCCTGCAGGATCCTGCCCAGCGGCTGCTGTTCCTCCGGATCGCCATGCTCAAACATCGACAGCAGGGTGCGGATGCCCTCGTTGCGGTAGGCGCCCGGCGCCGGGCCGCCGCCGCCTTCCGGCCCGCCGTCCTGCGGCTCAGCCGGTGGTGTCATCTTCGTCTTCTTCCGGCAGCCGGCGCAGCAGCAGCTTGTCGATGCGGGCGCCGTCCAGGTCGACGATCTCGATGCGCCAGCCGGACCAGTCGAAGTACTCGCTGGCGTGCGGGATGCGTCCGAAGAAGTGCATGCACATGCCGGCCAGCGTGTAGTAGTCGCCTTCCTCGGCATCGGGCAGCTCGACCCCGCCCATCAGCTCGCGCAGGTCGTCCACCGGCAGCGAGCCGTCCACCAGCAGCGAACCGTCCTCGCGGGTGACCACCAGTGCATCCTCGTCGGTGTTCTCCGGCGCCTGCAGGCGGCCGACCACCGCGCCCATCAGGTCGCTGATGGTCACCAGGCCCTGGATCTCGCCGTATTCGTCCACCACCAGCGCCATCGACTGGTGTTCCTCGCGGAAGATCTCCAGCAGCTTCATCGCATGGGTGGACTCGGAGACATACAGCGTCTCGCGCAGGTTCTCGAACAATGCATGGGTGTCGCCCTGCAGGCGGCGCGTGACCAGCGACTTGACCTCGAGGATGCCGGCGATGTCCTGGTCGTTGCCGCGGTACACCGGGTAACGCGAGAACGCATGCTCGTGCATGGTCTCCAGGTTCTTCTCGAGGTCGGCGTTGGTATCCAGCCAGGCGATGCGGTTGCGCGGGGTCATCAGGCTGTCGGCGGTGCGGTCGCCCAGGCGCATGACCCGGTTCATCATGTCGCGCTCGTGGATGTCGATCACCCCGGCCTCGTGGCTTTCGGCCACCAGCATGCGGATTTCCTCTTCGGTCACGGACGCCGAGTCGGTGTTGCCCAGCCCCAGCAGGCGCAGCACCAGCCGGGTGGTCCGCGACAGCAGCCACACGAACGGGAAGGCGAGGGTCGCCAGCCAGCCCATCGGCATCGCCACCAGCCCGGCGATGTCCTCCGAACGGGTCAGCGCCAGCCGCTTGGGCACCAGTTCGCCGAAGATCAGCGTGACGAAGGTGATCAGGGTCACCGCCAGCGCCTTGCCGACCGCGCTGGCATAGGCGAAGCCCGGCATCAGGCCCTGGATCCAGGCGGCGATGGCTTCGCCCAGCGCTTCACCGCCGAGGAAGCCGGTCAGCACGCCGATCACGGTGATGCCGATCTGTACGGTGGACAGGAAGTTCTCGGGCTTCTCGGCCAGCGCCAGGGCGCGCTCGGCGCGCTTGCTGGTGGCGGACATCTGCTTGAGCCGGCTCTTGCGCGAGGTCATGACCGACATCTCGGACATGGCGAAGAAGCCGTTGAGCAGGATCAGGGCGAAAACGATGAGGATCAGTTCAAACACGGGTCGCTCCCCGGGTTGTTGGCAGGGAGGGAGGGTGCTTGCGGTGGCGGCAGGGGCTCAGGGGCGTGCCCGGGCGCTGCGGCGGGGGGTAAGGGTCGTCGTCCATAGGGTGCGCCCGCGGAGGGCGCCGGCGCATCTTAGCAAACCGGCATGCGGTGCCTGCAACCGCCTGTTCATTTTCGCGGCCGGAAACGGGCCGGGAATACCCGAGAAGTCATCCAGCCGTCATAATTCGCCCCGGTGCCGTCCCTTCCGCGACGGCGGACAGGCATTTCCAATGTTTTCATTGCAGACCATTTTCGGCTCCGGCAAGCAGTTCTACACCTATCTCGACGAGGCCGCCCAGGCCGCCGCCGACAGCGCCAAGGCGCTGCACGCGATGATGCGCGAAGCCGACCGCGAGCCCGCCCTGGATGCATTCAAGCTGGCGCGCCTGCGCGAGCGCGCGGCCTCGGACAAGATCAGCCAGGCGCTGGTCGACAGCTTCATGACCCCGATCGAGCGCGAGGACATCGAGGCGCTGGGCTCGGCGCTGTACAAGATTCCCAAGCAGATCGAGAAGTTCGCCGACCGCTATGCGCTGGCCACCCAGCACCTTGCGCACATCGACTTCGCCCCGCGCGCGGCGATGCTGGAGCAGGCCGCCGGCGTGGTGGTGGACATGGTCAAGGACCTGCGCCACATGAACATCGACCGCATGACGGCGATGAACGAGAAGCTGCGCGCGCTGGAGAACGAGGCCGACCGGCTGATGCTCGAGCTGTACCGGGAAATCTATTCCGGGCGCCTGGACAACCTGCAGATGTTCCTGCTCAAGGAATTCTTCGAGATCTTGGAGAAGGCCATCGACCGCTGCCGCGAGGCGGGGGTGGTGGTCTACCAGATCGTGTTGAAGAACTCGTGATTGCCATGATGCGGATCCCGTGCATTTCCGGCTTCGGAAGCGGGGGCATCGGCCGTGCCGATGCCCGCGAGCCGCGCTTCCACGTCCCCCTTCCCGCCGCGGCGCGGCAGGACTGCTCGCTTGATCCAAGGGGGCAGCTGCGATGCTGACCCTTGTCCTCGTAGTGATCCTGGCGGCGCTCGTCTTCGAGTTCATCAACGGCTTCCACGACACCGCCAACTCCATCGCCACCGTGGTGGCGACCAAGGTGCTCTCGCCCGGCTGGGCGGTGATGCTGGCCGCGGGCATGAACCTGATCGGCGCGCTGACCGGTACCGCGGTGGCGTTGACCATCGCCAACGGCCTGCTCAACACCAGCGTGGTCGAGGTCACCCCGCAGGTGATCCTGTGCGCGCTGCTCGGCGGCATCGTCTGGAACCTGATCACCTGGTGGAAAGGGCTGCCGTCCTCGTCCTCGCACGCGCTGATCGGCGGCCTGTGCGGTGCCGGCCTGGCCGCCGCGCACAACAACTGGGACGCGCTGATCTGGTCGCAGAACCTCGGCAACTGGGCGCAGAACAAGGGCCTGCTGTGGAAGGTGTTCGTGCCGATGATCACCTCGCCGATCGCCGGCTTCCTGCTCGGCATCGTGGTGATGTGCCTGCTGTGGGCGATCATCGCCGGCATGGCGCGGGCCGGTGGCGTGCTGCGCCGGCTGGCGCGCCCGCGCTGGGTCAACGCGTTCTTCGGCAAGGCGCAGATCGTCTCGGCCGCCTACATGGGCTTCGCCCACGGCCACAACGACGCGCAGAAGACCATGGGCATCATCGCCATGACCCTGATCGGCGCGGAGGCCACCGGCGCACTGGACAACCTGCCGTCGTGGCTGGCGTTCATGCACCCGGACGCGCATGCCGGCGACGGCATCGCCATGTGGATCGTGCTGACCTGTGCGGTGGTGATGGCCGCCGGTACCGCTTCGGGCGGCTGGAAGATCATCAAGACCCTGGGCCACAAGATGGTCAAGCTGCACCCGATCCACGGCTTCGCCGCGGAGACCAGCTCGGCCACCATCCTGACCCTGGCCGCGCACTTCGGCATGCCGGTCTCGACCACCCACAGCATCTCCACCGCGATCATGGGCGTTGGCTTCGCCAAGAACCCGAAGTCGCTGCGCATCGGGGTGATCGAGCGCATCATCTGGGCCTGGATCCTGACCATCCCGGCGGCCGGCGGCTGCGCCTACCTGATCCTGAAAGTGTTCGAGCTGGCCGGCTGGAACTGAGCGGTCGACGCGATTGCCGGCATGCCGGCCGACGCATGCGCAAAGGCCCGCCTTCCCGGCGGGCCTTTCGTTTGTGCGCCAGCGGCGGCTTCAGTTGCGCTGGTACATGGCGCGCACGTCGCGGCGGAACGCGGCCTGGCTGTCGGCGCGGCTGTAGAACATGTGTCCGCCCGGGTAGCTGCGCACCTGCACCCGCTGCGGGTCGCTGCCCATGGCCGGCATCTGGTCCACGGTCAGGATCGAGCCCATGAACGGGCACGACAGGTCGTTCCAGCCATGCACGATCAGCACCTGCAGACGCGGGTCGATGGCCACGGCCTGGCGCAGCTGGGTGACCGCGCCGGCGCGCAGGTCGCCGTTGCGGTCCCACTGGCGGTTCACCTCGTAGCTCAGCGCGTTGTAGCGGGCGTCGACCTTCCAGCCGACCACGCGGGTGACGAAGTCCACCATGGCGGTGGTGGTCGGGGCGATGATGCTGTCCAGCAACGGGTCGTTGGCACGCTGCCCGGGGTCGGTGGGGAACGGGTCGAAGGCGGTGACGTTGGAGTCGTAGCGGCTGCCCAGCGCGCCCTTGTCGCGGAATACCTCGCGCAGGTAGGCCTGGGTTTCCAGGCGGCCACCGGCGCGGCGCACGAACGCCGGGTCCAGGCCGGTCAGCTCGGTGACCCGGCGCAGCATCGCCTCGGTCGCCTGCGGGTCTGAGCGCCCCTTCATCAGCGCGGTGGCGTAGTCGCCGCGGGCGTACTCGACCACGTCGCGCATCGCCGCATCGGTGAGCCGGCCCTGGCGCTCCAGGTGCGCGGCGGCGATCGAGGGCAGGGTCTGGATCCAGGCCATCGGCGAGACGTCGCTGTTGTCCTCCAGGGTCGGGCTCAGGTACGGCGAGACCAGCACCAGGCCGTTCATCGCCACGCCCAGCCGGGTCTGCAGGTAGTGGGTGATGCGCGGACCGCGGTAGCCGCCGTAGCTCTCGCCGGCCAGGTACTTGCGCGCGGTCATGCGCTGGTTCTTCAGCAGCCAGTCGTAGACCACGCGCGACAGGTACTCGATGTCGGCGGTCGGGTTGAAGAACTGCTTCCTCGCTTCCTCGTCGGGAATGCGCGAACGGCTGAAGCCGGTGCCGATCGGGTCGATGAACACCAGGTCGGTGAAATCCAGCCAGGTGCCGGGGTTGTCGCGCAGCGTGGCCGGCGCCGAGGCGCTGTCGCCCTCGCTGCCGAAGGCCACCACCTTCGGGCCCACCGCGCCGAGGTTCAGGTACACCGACGAGGCGCCCGGGCCGCCGTTGAGCGCGAAGGTGACCGGGCGGTCCTTGCCGGGCATGGTGTAGGCGGTGAACACGACATCGCCGATGGCCTTGCCCTGCGCATCGCGCACCGGCAGCGAGCCGACGGTGGCGGTGTAGTCCAGGGTGCGGCCTTCCAGGCGCATGCTCTGGCGGACCGAGGCATCGGCCGGCAGCGCCGCGGGAGCGGCTGCAGCGGCCGCAGCGGCCTTGTCTTCACCGGCGTCGGCGGCGGGCCTGGCCGGGGCGGGCGCGGCGAACAGCAGGCCGGCGCCGAGCGCGGCCACGTACAGCAGGTGTTTCATGCGGATGACCACAGGATCGGGGAGCGGACGATCCTAGGCCCGTGGCGGGAGCGGCAAATGTGCCCAAAGCCATGTGGGGCCGGCCCAAGGGTGCAATCCCGGGCGCGGAGCGGGGCAGGCGGGGGAGCTCCGCCGCTGCCCCGGGGCGTGACGGCGGCCGCGCCTGCGTGCCTGCGCCATCGCCACGACAGCTGCCGCCCGCGCCGGAATCAGACTTCCAGCGAGGCCAGGTCGCCCTTGCTCTCGAGCCACCCCTTCCGGTCGCTGGCCCGCTTCTTGGCCAGCAGCATGTCCATCAGCGAGCGGGTCTGCTCCTCGTCGTCCACGGTCAACTGCACCAGGCGACGGGTGTCGGGGTGGATGGTGGATTCGCGCAGCTGCTGCGGGTTCATCTCGCCCAGGCCCTTGAAGCGGGTGACGCTGACCTGGCCGCGGATCTTCTCGCGCTCGACCTTTTCCAGCAGCGAGCGCTTCTCTTCCTCGTCCAGCGCGTAGAACACCTGCTTGCCCACGTCCACGCGGAACAGCGGCGGCATCGCCACGAACACGTGGCCGGCGGCGACCAGCGCCGGGAAGTGCTTCAGGAACAGCGCAGCCAGCAGGGTGGCGATGTGCAGGCCGTCGGAGTCGGCGTCGGCCAGGATGACCACCTTGCCGTAGCGCAGGCCCGACAGGTCGTCCTTGCCCGGGTCGCAGCCGATGGCCACGGCCAGGTTGTGCACTTCCTCCGAGGCCAGCACGCTGCCCGAGGCCACTTCCCAGGTGTTGAGGATCTTGCCGCGCAGCGGCAGGATCGCCTGGAAATCCTTGTCGCGGGCCTGCTTGGCACTGCCGCCGGCCGAGTCGCCTTCCACCAGGAACAGCTCGGTGCGCGACAGGTCCTGGCTGATGCAGTCGGCCAGCTTGCCGGGCAGGGCGGGGCCCTGGGTGACCTTCTTGCGGACGACCAGTTTCTCGGTCTTCAGGCGCGCGCTGGCGCGCTCGATGGCGATCTGCGCGATCTTCTCGCCGACTTCCACGTTCTGGTTCAGGGCCAGGCTGAAGGCATCGTGGGCGGCGCCCTCGACGAAACCGGCGGCCTGGCGCGAGGACAGGCGTTCCTTGGTCTGGCCGCTGAACTGCGGGTCGGTCATCTTCAGCGAGAGCACGAACGACACCCGGTCCCATACGTCTTCCGGCGCCAGCTTGACGCCGCGCGGCAGCAGGTTGCGGAAATCGCAGAACTCGCGCAGCGCCTCGGTCAGGCCGGTGCGCAGGCCGTTGACATGGGTGCCGTGCTGGGCGGTGGGAATCAGGTTGACGTAGCTTTCCTGCACCAGTTCGCCTTCCGGCAGCCAGGCCACGGCCCAGTCCACCGCCTCGGTTTCCTTCTTCAGGACGCCCACGAACAGGTCGGCCGGCAGCATTTCACGTTCGCCCAGCTCGGTCTTCAGGTAGTCGCGCAGGCCGTCCTCGTAATACCAGGTCTCGGTCTCGCCGGTCGCCTCGTCGGTCAGGCGGACGGTCAGGCCCGGGCACAGCACCGCCTTGGCGCGCAGCAGGTGGCGCAGCGCGCGCACGTTGAACTTGGGGGTGTCGAAATACTTCGGGTCCGGCCAGAAGCGCAGCCGGGTGCCGGTGTTCCTGCGGCCGACGGAGCCGACCACTTCCAGCGGGCTGGCGCGGTCGCCGTCGCGGAAGCTGATGCGGTGCTCGCTGCCTTCGCGCTTGATGTGGATCTCCACCAGCGTGGACAGCGCGTTGACCACGGAAACGCCCACGCCGTGGAGGCCGCCGGAGAAGGTGTAGTTGCGATTGCTGAACTTGCCGCCGGCGTGCAGCCGGGTCAGGATCAGTTCGACGCCGGGGATCTTCTCCTCCGGGTGGATGTCCACCGGCATGCCGCGGCCGTCGTCGCTGACCTCGCAGCTGCCGTCCTTGAACAGCACGACCTCGACCGTTTTCGCGTGCCCGGCCAGCGCCTCGTCCACCGAGTTGTCGATGACTTCCTGCGCCAGATGGTTCGGGCGCGCGGTGTCGGTGTACATGCCTGGGCGGCGTTTGACCGGGTCCAGGCCGGAGAGGACTTCGATGTCGGCGGCGTTGTAACGGGCGTTCATGTATCTCGATAAGGCGCTGATGCGACGGGCAAGTTTGCGGTCTGCCGGGGAAATTTGCACGCCGGTGTTCAGTGCCGGGAGGGGCGGCCAGGGGTATCCTGTGGGCACTGGAAAGTACGCAGCCGGCACCCCATGTGCCGGCGAGAACTCCGGAGGATGACTATGAAATCGTCGAAATTGCTGGTTCTGGCCGTGGCTGCCGCCGCCGTCGTGGCGGTACCGCTGGTGATGGCACAGAGCGCGGACAAGGCCAAGACGGGCGAGGCCGCCCAGAATGCCGCCGCCGACAAGGCGCAGAGCGAGGCCGAGCAGAAGGCCAAGCGCCGCGCCGCCGCTGCCGCCCAGGAAAAGGCCAGGGGCGAGCAGCCAGCCCCGCGCGAAGAGGAAGAAGAGGAAGCCCGCAAGCGTCGCTGATGCGGGTTTCCCGGTGTACGTGGACGCCCCGGCGCAGGCCGGGGCGTCTTTTTTTGTTACGGCCCCGTGGCGGCCGGGCCGTACGCCCGGCGCGGCGCGGGCAGGATTTTCCGCGGTCGCCGCATCCGGTGCTTGGGTGTTCGCGCGACAACCTTTAAACTAGGGCTTTCCGGGAGGCAAGTGAGCCATGACCCCCCTTATTTTCGTTACCGGCGGTGTGGTGTCCTCGCTTGGCAAGGGCATCGCCGCCGCGTCGCTGGCCTCCATCCTCGAGGCGCGTGGCCTGAAGGTCACGATGATGAAGCTGGATCCGTACATCAACGTCGATCCGGGCACCATGAGTCCCTTCCAGCACGGCGAGGTCTACGTCACCGATGACGGTGCCGAGACCGACCTGGACCTGGGCCACTACGAGCGCTTCGTACACACCCGGCTGAGCCGCAAGAACTCGGTGACCACCGGGCGCATCTACGAGAACGTGATCCGCAAGGAGCGCCGTGGCGACTACCTCGGCGCGACCGTGCAGGTGATCCCGCACATCACCGACGAGATCCGCCGCTGCATCGACGAGGCCACCGAGGGCTACGACGTGGCGCTGGTGGAAATCGGCGGCACCGTCGGCGACATCGAGTCGCTGCCGTTCCTGGAGGCGATCCGCCAGGTGCGCACCGAGCGCGGCCCGGAGAAGGCGCTGTTCATGCACCTGACGCTGGTGCCTTACATCGGCGCCGCCGGCGAGCTGAAGACCAAGCCGACCCAGCATTCGGTCAAGGAACTGCGTTCGATCGGCATCCAGCCGGACGTGCTGCTGTGCCGCTCCGAGCAGGCCATCCCCGATTCGGAGCGGCGCAAGATCTCGCTGTTCACCAACGTCTCCGAGCGCGCGGTGATCAGCGTGCCGGACGTGGACGTGCTGTACCGCGTACCGATGGGCCTGCATGCGCAGGGCCTGGACGAGATCGTGGTCAACCAGCTCAAGCTGGCCGACAAGGCCGGTCCGGCCGACCTGTCCGAGTGGGAGGCGGTGCTGGATGCGGCCCTGCACCCGCTGGACGAGGTGACCATCGCCGTGGTGGGCAAGTACGTGGACCACCAGGACGCCTACAAGTCGGTCGGCGAGGCGCTCAAACACGGCGGCCTGCGCCAGCGCACCCGGGTCAACCTCAAGTGGCTGGAAGCGCAGGACCTGGAAGAAGGCGGCATGGCCGCGCTTGAGGGCGTGGACGGCATCCTGGTGCCCGGTGGCTTCGGCGACCGCGGCTTCGAGGGCAAGGTGCTGACTTCCAGATATGCCCGCGAGCACAAGCTGCCGTACTTCGGCATCTGCTACGGCATGCAGGCGGCGGTGGTCGACTATGCCCGCCACGTGGCCGGGCTGGAGGGCGCCAACAGCACCGAGAACGATCGCCAGTCGCCGAACCCGGTGATCGGCCTGATCACCGAGTGGCGCACCGCCAGCGGCGAGGTCGAGAAGCGCGACGAGAAGTCCGACCTGGGCGGCACCATGCGCCTGGGCCTGCAGGAGCAGCGGCTGAAGCCGGGCACGCTGGCGCGCGAGCTGTACGGCAAGGACGTGGTGGCCGAGCGCCATCGCCACCGCTACGAGTTCAACAACCGCTACCGCACCCAGCTGGAGGACGCCGGGCTGGTGATTTCCGGCAAGTCGATGGACGACACCCTGGTGGAAGTGGTGGAGCTGCCGCGCGACGTGCATCCGTGGTTCCTGGCCTGCCAGGCGCACCCGGAGTTCCTGTCCACGCCGCGCGGGGGACACCCGCTGTTCATTGGTTTCATCCGCGCCGCGCGCGAGAAGAAGGCCGGCGGCAAGCTGTTGAAGGAAGCGCGGGCCTGACGCTCGTTTCCGCCTTCTCCCGCGGGGGAAGGCGCACCGTAGGGGCGGACGGGAGGCCGGCGAAGGCCTGGGTTCCCGGTTCCGCAAGGGCCTGGCCCCGGCCCCTCATCCAACCCCTTTCCCACCGGGAGAGGGGCTTCAAACACGAGGTAGTTGAATGAAGCTCTGCGGATTCGAAGTCGGCCTGGACCAACCGCTGTTCCTGATCGCCGGCCCGTGCGTGATCGAGTCGATGCAGCTGCAGCTCGATACCGCCGGCAAGCTCAAGGAAATCACCGGCAAGCTGGGGATGAACTTCATCTTCAAGTCCAGCTTCGACAAGGCCAACCGCACCTCCGGCACCAGCTTCCGTGGCCCGGGGCTGGAAGAGGGCCTGAAGGTGCTGGCCGAGGTGAAGAAGCAGATCGGCGTGCCGGTGCTGACCGACGTGCACGAATACACGCCGATGGACGAGGTGGCCTCGGTCGTCGACGTGCTGCAGACCCCGGCGTTCCTGGTGCGCCAGACCGACTTCATCAAGAAGGTGTGCAGCGCCGGGCGGCCGGTGAACATCAAGAAGGGCCAGTTCCTGTCGCCGTGGGACATGAAGCCGGTCGTTGAAAAGGCGCGCTCCACCGGCAACAACGACATCATGGTCTGCGAGCGCGGCGCCAGCTTCGGCTACAACAACCTGGTCAGCGACATGCGCTCGTTGAGCGTGATGCGCGACACCGGCTGCCCGGTGGTGTTCGATGCCACCCATTCGGTGCAGCTGCCGGGCGGGCAGGGCAGCAGTTCCGGTGGCCAGCGCGAGTTCGTGCCGGTGCTGGCGCGCGCGGCGGTGGCGGTCGGCGTGGCCGGCCTGTTCGCCGAGACCCATCCCGATCCGTCCAAGGCGCTGTCCGACGGCCCCAACGCGTGGCCGCTGGACAAGATGGAAGCGCTGCTGGAAACGCTGCTGGCGCTGGATTCGATCACCAAGAAGAACGGGTTCCTGGAGAGCGCGCTCTGATGGCCGATCGCGGCGAGTCCGCGCAGGAGCGACCCGCGTGAAACGGGCCGCTCTTGCCGTTGCCGGCGTGCTTGTGGCGATGGCGGGCAATGCCGGCGCATGTGCCACCAACCCGCCGATGACCACCCCCGCGCCTGCCGACGCCGCGCGCGCCGCAGACATCGTCGCCGTCATCCACGTGGATCATGTCGCGCGCCTGACCGCCAGGGAGCGGGCTGAGACGGATCGCATGTTTGCCACGGCCGATGGCGGGTTCTTCGTGCCACCCGCGCCTTCCGTGCGCTTCACCGTGAACCGCCTGCTGAAGGGAGAGGTTCCGGTCGATGCGCTGGTCCGCAACGGCCCCACCAGCTGCGAGGTCGTGCTGCAGCAGGGTGGGGACTATGTTTTGTTTGCGATGAAACCACAGGCGCGGGGCGACCGGATCGTGCCGATGAATGGTACCTTTCGCCTGGACAAGACCCCCAACGCCGCCACCCAACTGGCCGCCGTGGAATCCTCACTTACCCACCTCGACCCGAATCAACCATGACCAACATCGCAAAGATCCACGCCCGTGAAATCCTCGACAGCCGTGGCAATCCCACGCTGGAAGCCGAAGTCACCCTGGCCGACGGCTCGTTTGGTCGCGCCGCCGTGCCCTCGGGCGCATCGACCGGCACCAAGGAAGCGGTGGAACTGCGCGATGGCGACAAGACCCGCTACCTGGGCAAGGGCGTGCGCGACGCGGTGGCCAACGTCAACGGCCCGATCGCCGCGGCGCTGAAGGATTTCGATGCGCAGGACCAGGCCGGGCTGGACCGCCGCCTGATCGACCTGGACGGCACCGAGAACAAGGGCCGCCTGGGCGCCAACGCGCTGCTGGGCGTTTCCATGGCCGCCGCGCACGCCGCCGCCGCTTCCAACAAGCAGGCGCTGTGGCAGTACCTGGCCGGCAAGACCGGCGCCACGCCGTCGCTGCCGGTGCCGATGATGAACATCATCAACGGCGGCGCGCACGCCGACAACAACGTCGATTTCCAGGAATTCATGGTGCTGCCGGTCGGCTTCGGCTCGTTCGGCGAATCGCTGCGCGCCGGCACCGAGATCTTCCATGCGCTCAAGTCGGTGCTCAAGGGCCACGGCCTGAGCACGGCGGTGGGCGACGAAGGCGGCTTCGCGCCGGACTTCCGCAGCAACGTCGAGGCGCTGGACACCATCCTGGAAGCCATCGGCAAGGCCGGCTACACCGCCGGCGAGGACATCCTGCTGGGCCTGGACGTGGCCTCCAGCGAGTTCTACGAGAACGGCAAGTACAACCTGGTCGGCGAGAACAAGCGCCTGACCTCCGAGCAGTTCGTCGACTTCCTGGCCGACTGGACCACGCAGTACCCGATCATCACCATCGAGGACGGCCTGGCCGAGAACGACTGGGCCGGCTGGAAGCTGCTGACCCAGCGCATCGGCGGCAAGGTGCAGCTGGTCGGCGACGACCTGTTCGTCACCAACCCGAAGATCTTCGCCGAAGGCATCGAGTCGGGCACCGCCAACGCCATCCTGATCAAGGTCAACCAGATCGGTACCCTGAGCGAGACCCTGGAAGCGATCGCCATGGCCGACAAGGCGCATTACGCGGCGATCGTCTCGCACCGCTCCGGCGAAACCGAGGACACCACCATCGCCGACATCGCCGTGGCCACCACCGCCACCCAGATCAAGACCGGCTCGCTGTGCCGCAGCGACCGCGTGGCCAAGTACAACCAGCTGCTGCGCATCGAGGAAGCCCTCGGTGGCAACGCGCGCTACGCCGGGCGTGACGCGTTCGTCTCGCTCAAGCGCTGACGCCGATGCGTGACTGGCGCTGGCTGCTGCTGGTGCTCGCGGTACTGCTGGCGCTGCTGCAGTACCGCTTCTGGTTCGGGCCGGGCAATTCGGGCGAGGTGATGATGCTCGAGGCCCAGGTCAGCAACCAGAAGCGGGACAACGAAGGCCTGCAGCAGCGCAACGACGCGCTCGCCGCCGAGGTCAAGGACCTCAAGGAAGGCGAGGCCGCCATCGAGGAGCGCGCGCGCAGCGAACTGGGCATGATCAAGCCCGGCGAGAAGTTCTACCGCGTGGTCGAGGATGCGCCGCCCGCGCGGCCGGGCGTGGCCCAGCCCGGCACGCACGATGCCGCGACGCAGGAGGTCGTGCCATGACCACCCAGGTCTGGGCCGTGGTGCCCGCCGCCGGCCGCGGCACCCGCTTCGGCGGGCCCGTGCCCAAGCAATACCTGCTGGCTGCGGGCGAACCGTTGCTGGCGCATGCGCTGGAGGCGCTGCTGTCGCACCCGGGCGTGGCCGGGGTGATGGTGGCTATCGCCGAGAACGATGCCGACTGGCCGGGCTGGAATGACTTCGCCGGCAAGCCGGTACTGATCTGCACCGGCGGCGACAGCCGCGCCGCCTCGGTGCTGGCCGGTTTGCAGGCGTTGCCGGAAAGCGTGCGCGCTGACGATTTCGTGCTGGTGCACGACGCCGCGCGCCCGAACCTGCCGGCCGCCGACCTGGGCCGGCTGCTGGAGGTGGGGCGTGCCGATCCGGTCGGTGCCATCCTCGCCGCGCCGGTGCGCGACACCCTCAAGCGCGCCGGCGACGACGGCGGCATCGACCGCACCGAGCCGCGCGAGCGGCTGTGGCGCGCACTCACGCCGCAGCTGTTCCGGCGCCACCAGTTGACCCGTGCCCTGCTGGAAGCCACCGGCGCCGGTGTCGAGGTGACCGACGAGGCCATGGCCATGGAGCGCCAGGGCGCGCGGCCGTTGCTGGTCGAAGGCGACGAGTGCAACTTCAAGGTCACCACGCCGGCCGACCTGGCCCGCTTCGAGTTCGAGCTGTCGCGGCGTGGCTGAATCCCGCCCGGCGAATCCCGTGCCGGGCCCGAAACGACAACCTGATCCGACGCCATGAATCCTCCTGCCTTTCCTCCCATCCGCATCGGCCAGGGCTATGACGTGCACGCCTTCGGCGAAGGCGACCACGTCATGCTCGGCGGCGTGCGCGTGCCGCACCGTTGCGGGGTGCTCGCCCACAGCGACGGCGACGTGATCCTGCACGCCCTGTGCGACGCGATGCTGGGGGCGCTGGCGCTGGGTGACATCGGCCAGCATTTCCCGCCCAGCGACGACCGCTGGAAGGGCGCGGACAGCAGCGATTTCGTGCGCCACTGCAACGGCCTGCTGCGCGAGCGCGGGTGGCAGGTGGGCAACACCGACATCACCGTGATCTGCGAGCGGCCCAAGGTCGGCCCGCACGCGCAGGCCATGCGCGAAACGCTGGCGCGGCTGCTGGGCGTTGCGCTGGACCGGGTGAGCATCAAGGCCACCACCAGCGAGAAACTGGGCTTCACCGGCCGCGAGGAAGGCATCGCCGCGCAGGCGGTGGTGCTGCTGCTTCCCGCATAATTCCCATTCCGCAGGCGTGTCATCGGTTGCGACCGGGCGTTGCCCGGCGCTCCGCCGGCAGCATCGCCGCCCTCCGCACGGCGTGCCCGGCGGACCCGCCGTCACTGGTGCGGGCCGCTGCAGGCGAGCCGGGCCATTGTTCAGGACCGACATGATGGATCTTCCCCTTGCCTATGGCGCCCCGGTATTGAGCGCGTCGATGCGCAGCGTGCCGGAGGACTTCCAGGTCGACGAACTGCCCGCCTTCGAGGCCAGCGGCGAGGGCGAGCACCTGCTGCTGGACATCCGCAAGCGCGGCGCCAATACCGTGGCCGTGGCCAGGCAGTTGGCGCAGTGGGCCGGCGTGCCGGAAATGGGGGTCAGCTATGCCGGGCAGAAGGACCGGCACGCGGTGACCACGCAGCGTTTCAGCGTGCACCTGCCCAAGCGGATTGCGCCGGACCTGGCGTTGCTGGAATCGGACGAGGTGCATGTCCTGGCCTCCACCTGGCACAACCGCAAGCTGCAGCGCGGTGCGCTGGCCGGCAACCGCTTCACGCTGGTGCTGCGCGGCGTGCAGGGCGAGCGGGCGGTGATCGAGGCGCGGCTGCAGGCCATCGCCACGCGCGGCCTGCCCAACTGGTTCGGCGAGCAGCGCTTCGGCCGCGACGGTGGCAACGTGCCGGCGGCGCTGGCGATGTTCGGCGGCCGCAGGGTGCGCAAGGACCAGCGCTCCATGCTGCTGTCGGCGGCGCGCTCGGCGTTGTTCAACCGGGTGCTCGCCGCGCGGGTGGAGCAGGGCAACTGGGACGGTGCGCTGGAGGGCGAGGTGTGGATGCTCGACGGCAGCCGTTCGGTGTTCGGTCCCGAGCCGATGAGCGAGGCGCTGGCCGAACGCCTGGCGCGGTTCGACATCCACCCCAGCGGGCCGTTGTGGGGCGCGGGCGAACTGCGCGCTGCCGGCGCGGCGCTGGCACTGGAACAGGCGGCGCTGGCCGATGAGCAGGCGCTGGCGCTGCGTGCCGGACTGGAGCAGGCCGGCCTCAAGCAGGAGCGCCGCGCGCTGCGGCTGCGCCCGGCGTTGATGCGGCATGCCTGGCTGCAGGACGACGTACTGGAGCTCGCCTTCGCGTTGCCGCCGGGGTGCTACGCCACCGCGGTGCTGCATGAACTGGGGCCCGTGGCCGACGCCAGCCGCGCCGCGGCGCCGGCGGCGGCGGAGTAAGCCCGCGGCTGTCTTCGCGGTGCGCAGGCGGGCTGCACCCGCCTGGCCGCGCTCAGCGTCGCGCCAGCAGCACCAGCACCGCGCCGGTACCGCCCTGCGCCGGCGGCGCGGAGTGGAACGCGAGCACGTCGTTGCGCTGGCGCAGCAGGCGGTCCACCAGGTTCTTGAGTACCGGCGCGCCGCCATCGGACTGCAGGCCCTTGCCGTGGATGATGCGCACGCAGCCGTGGTCGTGCGCGTGCGCCTCCAGCAGGAACTCGCGCAGCAGCTGCTCGGCCTGGGCGACGCCGGCGCCATGCAGGTCCAGTTCGTCCTGCACCGAGTACTGGCCGCGCTTGAGCCGCTGGAACATGCGTGCGGGCAGGGTGTCGCGGCGGTAGCTGGCCACGTCGCCGGCTTCCAGCGGCGTGCTGGAATGCAGCAGCCGGGCGAACTCGCCAAGCGCCTGGGCCTCGTCCTGTTCGGCCATGCGCGCGCGCGGCCTGGGCCGCGGGCGGGTGATGGCGGGCACCTCCACCTTGCGCAGCGGCGTTACCTCGCCGATGGCCGAGCGGAACAGGGCGCCGTCGTCTTCGTCTTCTGGGTGCGACATGCGCATAGCGTAACGGCTGCGGCAATGGGGAGGGCGTCACGGGAAGGCGGTGGGCGCATTCCGGTATCATGCCGGATCGGGCCATGCCGGCCGGCGTGCAGCACGCCGCCGGGATGGCGGTGGACGGCGCGGCTGCAGTGGCGCCGTCATGGATTCAGCGATTCAGGTCTTCAATGCGCGTACTTGTAAGCAACGACGACGGCGTGGACGCCCCCGGCATCAAGATGCTCGCCGAGGAGCTGCGCAATGCCGGCCACGAGGTCACCGTGGTGGCGCCGGACCGCGACCGTTCCGGTGCCAGCAATTCCCTCACCCTGGACCAGCCGGTGCGGCTGCGCCGGATCGACCACTACACCTGCGCGGTAAGCGGAACGCCCACCGACTGCGTGCACCTGGCGCTGACCGGCATGCTGGAGCACGAGCCGGACATCGTGGTCTCGGGCATCAACAATGCCGCCAACCTCGGCGACGACGTGATCTATTCCGGGACCGTGTCCGCGGCGATGGAAGGGCGCTTCCTCGGCCTGCCGTCGGTGGCGGTATCGCTGGTCACCCAGCGCCATGAGGCACGCAATTTCCTCAGCGCGGCGCGTGCGGCCATCGAGATCGTGGCGCGGTTGAAGGCCGACCCGTTGCCCGCCGACACCATCCTCAACGTCAACGTGCCGGACCTGCCATGGGAGCAGATCCGCGGGTTCGAGGTCACCCGGCTGGGCAACCGCCACCGCGCCGAGGCCTGCATCCCGGCCACCGACCCGCGCGGCAATACCGTGTACTGGATCGGTCCGGCCGGTTCCGAGCAGGATGCCGGCCCCGGTACCGATTTCCACGCGGTGCGTACCGGGCATATCTCGATCACCCCGATCCAGGTCGACCTCACCCGCTACGAGGCGCTGGAAAAGGTGGCCAGCTGGGTGGGCGGGTTGTCCGCCACGCTGGGGCCGCGGGCATGACCCCGCGGCTGCGCCTTTCCCCGGAAGCAGTCGGCAGCGGCATGACCTCGCAGCGGGTGCGCGACCGCCTGGTCGATCGCCTGCGCGAGGTGGGCATCGGCGACGAACGCGTGCTCAACGCGGTGCGGGTGGTGCCGCGGCACCTGTTCATCGACGAGGCGCTGGCCTCGCGCGCCTATGAGGACACCGCGCTGCCGATCGGCCATGGCCAGACCATCTCCCAGCCGTGGGTGGTGGCGCGCATGACCGAGGCGGTGCTGCAGGTGGCGCCCAGGACGGTGCTGGAAGTGGGCACCGGCTCGGGCTACCAGGCGGCGATCCTGGCCGCGGTCGGCCTGGAGGTGTTCACCGTCGAGCGCATCGGCGACCTGCTGCGGCAGGCCCGCAAGCGCCTGCGGCAGCTGGGGATGAACGTACGCAGCAAACACGACGACGGGCGCATCGGCTGGCCCGAGCATGGCCCCTACGACGCCATCGTCGTCACCGCCGCGGCACCGGCACTGGTGGATGCATTGATCGAACAGCTGGCCGTTGGTGGCCGCCTGGTGGCGCCGGTCGGCGGCCCCGGCGGGCAGGTGCTGCTGCAACTTACCCGGCAGGCCGACGGCATCGTGCAGGAGGAACTGGCGCCGGTCAGCTTCGTGCCGTTGCTGTCGGGCATGCTGGACTGACACACGGGAACCTCGCGACGATGAAGATATTCGGGCCGCTGTACGACCGCGCGCTGTACTGGGCCAGCCACAAGCGTGCGCCCACCTACCTGACGGTGCTGAGCTTCATCGAGGCCATCATTTTTCCGGTGATGCCGGAAGTGATGTTGATGCCGATGTGCGTGGCGCAGCCGCGCAAGGGCTGGCGCTTCGCCACCCTGAGCCTGGCCGGTTCGATGGTCGGCGCGATGCTCGGCTATGCGCTGGGCCACTATGCGTTCGAGGCGATAAAGCCACTGTTCGCCGCGCTGGGCATGCTGCCGGCGATCGAGTCGGGCATCGCCACGCTGCAGGCGAAGATGGTCGAATCGCCGTGGGCGGTGTTCACCTTCCTGGTGCTGGGTGGCTTCATGCCCATTCCGATGAAGGTGTTCACCTGGGCTTCCGGTATCGTCGGCGTGCCGCTGCCACAGTACGTGCTGAGCATGCTGGTCGGGCGCGGGAAGCGCGTATACGTGCTGGCGGCGGTGATCCGCTTCGGCGGCGCGCGTGCGGCCGATGCGCTGCGACGCTGGATCGAACCGCTGGGCTGGATCGCGACCGCGCTGGTCGTCGGCCTGGTGGGCTGGCTGGTATGGAGGGCGAAATTCGCATGAATGCAGAGGTAGGGATCAAGGGCGCTTCCAGGGCGGTCGCCGGCATGGCGGCGCTGCTGCTGGTGGCGATGGCGGCCGGTTGCGGCACCGCCACGGTGGTCAAGTCTTCCGGCGGCAGTTCGTCCAGGGCCGCGGCCACGCCGCGCACGTCGGTGCCCAAGCCCGGGCAGACCGCGGTGGTGCGCCGGGGCGACACGCTGTACGCGCTGGCCCGCATCCACAACATCACCCCCGGCGACCTGGCGGCGTGGAATGGCCTGTCCAACCCCAACGCGATCTATCCGGGGCAGACGCTGCGCCTGTATCCGGGTGGCACGGTTGCGTCGCGCCCGGCCACGGGCAGCAGCGGGTCGGCCGCGCGGCCATCGGCACCGCCGCCCGCGGCGACGCCGGCGCCGGCCAACAGCGGCATCGGCTGGCGCTGGCCGGCCGACGGCGCGCTGGTCGGCCGCTTCGTCGCCGGCGAGACCACCAAGCAGGGCATCGACATCGCCGGCAGCAGCGGGCAGCCGGTGCGCGCCGCTGGCCCGGGCGTGGTGGTGTATTCCGGTGCCGGCCTGGTCGGCTACGGCGAACTGATCATCATCAAGCACAACGAGCAGTGGCTGTCGGCCTACGGCCACAACCGCAAGCGCCTGGTCAACGAGGGGCAGAACGTCAAGGCCGGCGACCAGATCGCGGAAATGGGCCGCACCGGCACGTCGCGCGACATGCTGCACTTCGAGATCCGCTACAACGGCAAGCCGGTGGATCCGCTGCAATACCTGCCGCAGAAGTAAGCCACGGCGTCGGGGCCGCAGGCTGGCGGCCCGCCTGCCGTGCCCTGGCGGGATGGAATGCGCGTCGCGGCCGGGCATGGTGCCCGCTCCTGCGTCGTCTCCGGACCATCGGGTATCCGCCTGCCCGGCGGGTGTGCCGTACCGCAGACCGTGGCGTGACAGCGACCGGGCATGCATGCGCGCCCGCCATCGACCAAGGAGCAACAGCATGGACAGACCCCGTTACTGGTTCGCCGCCAAGGAGCTGGGGTGGGGCTGGGGCTGGCCGCTTGCGTGGCAGGGATGGCTCGCCTACGCCAGCGCGGCCGCGCTGCTGGTTGCCAGCTTCGTGGTCTTCCCGCCAGCGGCCGCTCCGGTCCGCTTCGCCGCCTGCAATGCGGGCGTGGTCGTGGCGCTGCTGCTGGCGTGCTGGCTCAAGGGCGAGCCCCTGCGCTGACCTAAAGCCAGGGCGCCGGACACGGGTGAGGGCACGCTGCCGCCGGTCGTGCCTGCCGCGGGCTGGCGCTCCGGCTGTCGACGGTGCGGGTCAGCTGCGCGGGGCGTCCAGGATGAAGGCCGCGACCACGCGGCGGTTTTCGCCGGCCAGCACGTTGAAGGTGCGCGCGGCCGATGCGTTGTTCATCACTTCGATACCGACGCCGCGGGTCAGGCAGGCGGCCATGACTTCCACCGGCGGAAACACCTGGCGCTCGCCCGTGCCGAGGATGAACACGGCCGGGTTCTGTTCCAGTGCCGGCGCCAGGTCGGCCACGCTGAGCTGGCCGGCCGCGGCCACTGCCCAGTCCTCGATCAACTGGTCGGGGGCGAGGATGAAGCTGCGCGCCAGCGTCCGGTCGTTGACCCGGGCCTGATGGCCGTCGGCCGAGCGCAGGGCATAGATGTAGTCGGGCAGTTCGCGGCTCAGTTGCATCGTTCGCTTCTCGGCGGATCAGCCGCGGGGCAGCACGATCTGGCGCTTTTCCCGGGCCGGGCGGTACAGGACGGCGACATGGCCGATGCGCTGGACCAGCGCGCCACCGCTGGCCTGGACCAGCTCGGCGACCATCGCCTCGCGCGCCTCGCGGTCCTCGGCGGCGATCTTCACCTTGATCAGTTCATGGCGTTCCAGCACCTCGTCCAGTTCCGCCAGGAAGGCGGGGGTGACCCCCTTGCCGCCGATCTGCAGCAGTGCTTTCAGATCGTGGGCCATGCCGCGCAGGAATCGGTTCTGGGCCGGGGTGAGGACGATGGACATGCAGTGATTACGGGTTATCAAGGGGGTTCAGGGTATCATGACCACCCCTACAGGCCGCATTCCGATGTCCCGCAGCAAGAGCAGTCAACGCTGGTTGAAGGAGCATTTCTCCGACCCCTTCGTGAAGAAGGCGCAGGCCGAGGGCATGCGCTCGCGCGCCGCCTACAAGCTGGAGGAGCTGCTCCAGCGCGACCGGCTGCTGAAGCCGAACATGGTGGTGGTTGACCTCGGCGCAGCGCCCGGCGGGTGGTCGCAGCAGGTGCGGAGACAGCTGGGCGACAGTGGCCGGGTGCTGGCGCTGGACATCCTGGAGATGCCGCCGCTGGCCGGCGTGGAGTTCCTTCATGGTGACTTCAGGGAAGAAACGGTCCTATCCCAGTTCGAGGCCATGCTCGGCGGCCAGCCGGTAGACCTTGTCCTGTCGGATATGGCCCCCAATAAGAGTGGCATGGATGCGGTGGACCAGCCGCGGATGATGCACCTGGCGGAGCTGGCGATGGATTTCGCCGATCACCATCTCAAGCCGGGTGGGGCGTTCCTGATCAAGCTGTTCCAGGGCGTCGGCTTTGACGACTACGTGCGGGAAATGCGCCGCCGTTACGACAAGGTCGTGATCCGCAAGCCGGAAGCCTCGCGCAAGCGCTCGCCCGAGGTCTATGCGCTCGGGCAGGGCAAGCGCACGCAGATCAAGTAAGCTCGACACCATACGAATCGCGTCAGAAATTAGAGGAACACCGGAGCCGATGAGGATGAACGACCTGACCAAGAACCTCCTGCTATGGGTGGTTGTCGCCGTCGTGCTGATGGTGGTGTTCCAGAGCTTCGCCCCGCGCGGCGGCACGCCGGCGGTCGGCGACGCCAGCAACTACACCCAGTTCCTGCAGGAAGTGGACGCGGGCCGGATCAAGTCGGTGGAGTTCACCGACGACACCACCCTGACCACCAACGCGATCCGCTTCAAGCGCAGCGACGGCAGCGAGGGTTCGCTGTATGCGCCGCGCGACGAGAAGCTGATCGACCAGCTCTACACCAAGAAGGTCGACATCGTGCGCATGAAGCCGGCCACCGGGCCGAGCTTCTGGTCGATCCTGCTGCAGTTCCTGCCGGTGCTGCTGCTGATCGGCTTCTGGATCTTCATGATGCGGCAGATGCAGGGCGGTGGCGGCGGTGCCAAGGGCGCGATGTCCTTCGGCAAGTCGCGCGCCAAGCTGCAGGGCGAGGACCAGATCAAGGTCACCTTCGCCGACGTGGCCGGTTGCGACGAGGCCAAGGAAGAGGTCGGCGAACTGGTCGACTTCCTGCGCGACCCGTCCAAGTTCACCAAGCTCGGCGGCAAGATCCCGCGCGGCGTGCTGATGGTCGGCCCGCCCGGCACCGGCAAGACCCTGCTGGCGCGCGCCATCGCCGGCGAGGCCAAGGTGCCGTTCTTCAGCATCTCCGGCTCGGACTTCGTCGAGATGTTCGTCGGCGTCGGCGCCAGCCGCGTGCGCGACATGTTCGAGCAGGCCAAGAAACACGCGCCGTGCATCATCTTCATCGACGAGATCGATGCGGTCGGCCGCCACCGCGGTTCCGGCATGGGCGGTGGCCACGACGAGCGCGAGCAGACCCTGAACCAGATGCTGGTCGAGATGGACGGCTTCGAGGGCGGTGAGGGCGTGATCGTGATCGCCGCCACCAACCGGCCGGACGTGCTCGACAAGGCGCTGCTGCGCCCGGGCCGCTTCGACCGCCAGGTCATGGTCGGCCTGCCCGACATCAAGGGCCGCGAGCAGATCCTGCGCGTGCACCTGCGCAAGGTGCCGGCCGCCGACGACGTCAGACCGGAAGTGCTGGCGCGCGGTACCCCGGGCTTCTCCGGCGCCGACCTGGCCAACCTGGTCAACGAGGGCGCCCTGTTCGCCGCGCGCCGCGGCAAGCAGGAAGTGAGCATGCAGGACTTCGAGGACGCCAAGGACAAGATCTACATGGGTCCGGAGCGCCGCAGCATGGTCATGCGCGAGGACGAGCGCCGCAACACGGCCTACCACGAGTCGGGCCACGCGGTGGTCGCCATGTCGCTGCCCAAGGCCGACCCGGTGCACAAGGTCACCATCATGCCGCGCGGCTGGGCGCTGGGCGTGACCTGGCAGCTGCCCGAGCACGACCACATCAGCAAGTACAAGGACCGCATGCTGGAAGAGCTGGCGATCCTGTTCGGTGGCCGCATCGCCGAGGAGATCTTCGTCGGCGAGATGTCCACCGGCGCCTCCAACGACTTCGAGCGCGCCACCAAGCTGGCCCGCGGCATGGTCACCAAGTACGGCATGTCCGACGTGCTGGGCACCATGGTGTATGCCGACGAGGAAGCCGGCTACGGCATGCACAGCAAGACCATTTCCGAGGCTACCCAGCAGAAGGTGGACGCGGAGATCCGCCGCATCCTCGACGAGCAGTACAACGTGGCGCGCCGCATCCTGGAGGAAAAGCGCGACATCGTCGAAGCGATGACCGCCGCGCTGCTGGACTGGGAAACCATCGACGCCGAGCAGGTCAAGGCGATCATGGAAGGCCGCAAGCCCTCGCCGCCGGCCGGCTGGGTCGACAAGGGCAAGGGCGACCCGTCCGACGGCGACAAGGGCGGCGACGAACGCCCGGTGGCACCGATCACCGACCCGGCCGGCCAGCACTGAGCCAGCGGCGTCGCCATGCACGCACGACGGGCCGGGTTTTCCCGGCCCGTTGCTTTTATGTCCGGCCTGGCGCGGACCTGACCGTGGCCCCTCCGGGCGCGGCGCCGCGGCCGCCGATGCGTCTGGCCGCGTCTGCCCATCACCCTGACGGCAGGCTTTTGCCCCCGTCCTCGGCTACCCTTCGCAGCATGAACGAACCTTCTCCCAGCACTTCCACCCACATCCCCGAGATGGTGATCGCCACCGTGGCCGGCGTCGCCTTCGGGGTGAAGACCGGCCATTACCTGACGGGCATTTTCATCGGCATCGTGCTGGGCGTGGCGCTCAGCGTGCTGGGCACCGTGGTGCGTGCCAGGAGCCGGCGCTGATGTTCGATACCTCGCCGGTCGTGGATTGTGCCGGCCGGCCGCTGCGGCTGGACCGCCCGCGGGTGATGGGCATCGTCAACGTCACCCCGGATTCGTTCTCCGACGGCGGGCGGCATTTCAGTACCGATGCGGCCATCGCCCATGCGCTGGCGCTGGTCGAACAGGGCGCGGACATTCTCGATATCGGCGGCGAGTCGACCCGGCCCGGCGCCGGGCAGGTATCGGCGCAGCAGGAGATCGAGCGCGTGGCGCCGGTGATCGAGGCGCTGGCGGCGCGCGTGCCGGTGCCGCTGAGCGTGGATACCTTCAAGCCGGAGGTGATGCGCGCCGCAGTGGCGGCCGGTGCCGGCATGGTCAATGACGTGCAGGCGCTGCGCCAGCCCGGCGCGCTGGAGGTCGTGGCCGGTTCCGGCGCGGCGGTGGTGCTGATGCATGCGGTTGGTGGCCCACACGACGCTGGCGTGGCCTGGGACAGCGACGATGTCGCAGGCGACGTGCAGCGTTTCCTCGCCGAACGCCTGTTCGCCGCGGAGATGGCCGGCATCGCCCGCAACCGGCTGGTGGTCGATCCCGGGTACGGCTTCAACAAGGACACCGCGCAGAATTTCGCACTGCTGGCCGCGCAGGAAAAACTGCTGGCGCTGGGCGTGCCGTTGCTGGCCGGGCTGTCGCGCAAGCGCTGCATCGGCGAGGTCACCGGCCGCACCGTTGTCGCCGAGCGCGTGGCCGGCTCGGTCGCCGCACACCTGCTGGCGGTGCAGCGCGGCGCCGGCATCGTGCGCGTGCACGACGTCGCCGCCACGGTCGATGCGTTGAAGGTGCTGGCCGCGCTCGACGCGGTACCGGCGCCCCGTGCCGACCGCGTGGCGCCGCCGCGCTGGCCGGACGAGGACTGATGGCGGCCGACACGCGGCCGCTGGCGATCGCGCTGATGGGCCCCACCGCGTCGGGCAAGACCGCCGCGGCGATCGAACTGGCCCGGCGCCACGGCGGCGAGATCGTCAGCGTCGACTCGGCGCTGGTGTACCGCGGCCTGGAGATCGGCGCGGCCAAGCCCGACCTGGCCGAACGCGCCGGCATTGCGCATCACCTGCTGGACCTGCGCGACCCCTGGCAGAGCTATTCGGCCGCCGAGTTCGCGGTCGACGCCGCCGCCGCGGTGCGCGACATCGTCGCGCGTGGCCGGCTGCCGATCCTCGCCGGCGGTACCGGGTTGTATTTCCGGGCGCTGCTGCAGGGGCTGTCGCCGATGCCGGAAGCCGCCCCGGCCCTCCGCGCGGAGATCGCGGCCGAAGCCGAAGTGGCGGGCTGGCCGGCGCTGCATGCGCAGCTGGCCCGGATCGATCCGGCCGCGGCCCGGCGCATCCATGCCACCGACCCGCAGCGCATCCAGCGCGCGCTGGAGGTGTACCGGCTCACCGGCAAGCCGATCAGCCATTGGCAGGCGCTGCCCGGCGTCGCCCGGCTGCCGGCGCGCGTGCTCAAGCTGGTGCTGGCGCCGGCCGACCGCGCGGTGCTGCATGCCCGCATCGAACGCCGCTTCGACCTGATGTTGGAAGCCGGCTTTCTCGACGAGGTGCGACGCCTGCGCGCGCTGCCGCCGATGGCCGGGGTGCCGGCGCCGCTCGACCTGCCGGCGATCCGCGCGGTGGGTTATCGCCAGGCCTGGCAGTTCCTGGACGGGTGCGACAGCGCCGCGGGTTTCCGCGACAAGGCGATCTTCGCCACCCGCCAGTTGGCCAAGCGCCAACTGACCTGGCTGCGCGGCGAGCTGGACGCGCGCTGGTTCGATCCGGCCACCGATGCCGGCCGCCTGCAGGACGCGGTTTCCCTGTTCCTGGGGCGATGAAGCGCGCCGGGCGGTGTAACATCCCCGTTCCGGGCAGGCAGGGGAAGCCGCATGGCCCGGGTCGATAAGAACAATAAAGAGGAGTTGAAGATGTCCAAGGGGCAATCTTTGCAGGACCCGTTCCTGAACGCACTGCGCCGCGAGCGCGTGCCGGTTTCGGTGTACCTGGTCAATGGCATCAAGCTGCAGGGCACGATCGAGTCGTTCGACCAGTTCGTGGTGCTGCTGCGCAATACGGTCAGCCAGATGGTCTACAAGCACGCCATTTCCACCGTGGTGCCGGCGCGCAACGTGCGCGTGGGGCCGGGCGGCGGCTACGTGCAATCGGCCGACAGCAATCAGGCAGGCGATGACGACAACGAATAAGCAGGACGTGGCGCGTGTTTGACCGCTCCAAACGAGGCGAACACGCGCTGTTGATCCAGCCGCACTCGGGGCGGCTGGAAGAGGATGTGCTGGAAGAGTTCACCGACCTGGCCCGCTCGGCCGGCGCCAGCATCGCGGCCACCGTGACCGCGCGCATCGACCGCCCCAATCCCTCCACCCTGATCGGCAGCGGCAAGCTGGACGAGGTCAAGGCCATGGCCGACGCCACCGGCGCCGACCTGGTGCTGGTCAACCATGCCCTGACCCCGGTGCAGGAACGCAACCTGGAGCGGTTCCTGGAGCGGCGCGTGATCGACCGCACCGGACTGATCCTGGACATCTTCGCCCAGCGTGCGCACAGCCACGAAGGCAAGCTGCAGGTGGAACTGGCGCAACTGCGCCACCTGGCCACGCGCCTGGTACGCGGCTGGACCCACCTGGAGCGCCAGCGCGGCGGTTCCATCGGCCTGCGTGGCCCCGGCGAAACCCAGCTGGAAACCGACCGTCGCCTGCTGCAGAAGCGGGTGGAGCAGTTGCAGAAGCGGCTGGAAAAGGTCGAGGTGCAACGCACCCAGATGCGCCGCGCGCGCGTGCGCAGCGAAATGCCGCGGGTGGCCCTGGTGGGCTATACCAACGCCGGCAAGTCGACCCTGTTCAATGCGCTGACCGGTGCCGGCGCCTACGCCGCCGACCAGCTGTTCGCCACCCTCGACCCGACCGTGCGCCGCATCGCGCTGCCCGGCGGCAACGCCATGCTGGCCGACACCGTGGGGTTCGTCCGCGACCTGCCGCACGAACTGGTGGCGGCGTTCCGCTCGACCCTGAGCGAGGCGCGCGAGGCCGATTTCCTGCTGCACCTGGTGGATGCCGCCGATCCGCTGCGCGAGGAACGCATCGCCCAGGTCGATGAAGTGCTGGAGGCGGTGGGCGCGGGCGAGCTTCCGCAACTGCTGGTGTTCAACAAGATCGACCGCATCGAAGGTGCCGAGGTGCGCCACGACGCGCAGGACGGCGTGCCGGACGAGGCGCGCCGCGAGCGGGTGTGGATCTCCGCGCGCGACGGCCGCGGCCTGGACCTGCTGCAGTCGGTGCTGGGCAAGCGCCTGGGCCTGCAGCACGTCACCGGCCGCGTGCGCCTGCCGCCCAGCGCCGGCCGGCTGCGCTCGCGCCTGCACCAGCTGGAGGTCATCCGCAGCGAACAGGCCGACGAGGAAGGCTGGCTGATCGAGGTGGACATTCCCATCGCCGAGGCCGAGAAGCTGGCTGCCGGTGCCGACGGCCAGGTGATCCGGGCGCTGCTGCCGGAGCGCGAACCGGAGTGGTGAGCAGTAACGCGGACATCAAACCCGGCGTGTAGGCCGGGGCTACCGGCAGGGAGAACGGACGGTGGATCATTACAAGGAGGGGACGATGAAGGCACGATGGAAGTTGGTGGCATGTGCGTTGCTTGCCTGGGCCTCGGCCTGGGCGCAGGCACAGACGCCCGCCGAACCCCGTTACGTCATCAGCAAGGCCGATGAAGTCGACCGGGCCTGCCTGGCACGGTTGCTGGCGCTGGTTCCTGACGGCAACGGGGCGCTGGACCCGATACGGCTGGAGCAGTTCAAGCAGCATCTGCGCACCTGCGGCTGGCCGGGCCTGCCCTCCGCTGGCCGGCAGGGTGTCGATGCCGCGGGCCAGCTGCTGCTGCGGTCCAGTGCCGACAGCGCGTTCCAGGAGCAGGTCATCGACCTGGTGCAGGAGCGGGTCGGCATCGATATCGATGCGTTCGGGTACGCCTGGCTCAACGATACGATCCAGGTGCAGCATGGTCGTCCGCAGCAGTTCGGCACGCTCATCGCGGCGGAGGGCGGCACGCTGGGGTTGTCGCCGAAGCCCGAAAGAACCCCGCGCTTCTGGCGGGATTTCCTGGGACTGCCGCCGGTGGAGGAATGGCTGGCAGGGCTGCAGGCCGCGCTGGACGCCGGCGGAAGCCTCGATGCTGCGGTGCTTTCGCCGCCGTTGGCGATGGGTGCGTATCGGCCGCTGACCGAGCCCGAGCTGCGTCGTCGCGTCGGACGGATGGTCAATCGCGACCAGGACCTCCGTGGCGAGGCGATAGCCGCGATGAGGCAGGGTGATGAAGAACGGCGCAAGGCGCTGGACCGGCAGATCGAACGCATCGATGCGGAGAACCGCGCCAGCCTGCGGGACATCTTCGACAGGCATGGCTTCCCGACCCCGGAGATGATCGGTCGCGACGGTGTCTCGTCCGTGTTCCTGCTGGTGCAGCATGCCGACGACGATCCGGTCTTCCAGGCGCACGCACTGGCGCTGGCCGAGCCGTTGATGCAGCGCCGCGACCTGTCGCGGCAGCAATACGCGATGCTGGCCGACCGCGTATTGCTGGCCCAGGACCAGCCGCAGCTGTATGGGACCCAATACAAGGTCGAGCAGGGCAAGGTCGCGGTGCTTCCGCTGACCGACCCGGAAAACGTGGATGCGCGCCGGGCGCGCATGGCGATGGGCACGCTCGCCAGCTATCTGGATACGGTCGCCAGGCAGTTGGGCGCGACTGTCGAATCCACCGGATCCGGCAACTGAAAGGCAACGGGTCAGTGGAGAGGGGGCGGGAACGAAAGCGTAGCCATGGCGCGTCCTTCATTCCTCATGGCTGCCCTGCATGCATGCGCATGGAGCGGTCCGGCGTCGTGGGTGCAGGTCTTGGCGTTTCTGCCGCCAATGCCTGTTGCCGGTGAGCGGGTTGCCGGTGGCGAGTAACGATCTGGTGACAGTCAGCTGGCCGTCCTGGCGCTATGGTACGCACGGGCCGCGCGCCACAGCAGCACCAGCAGCACGAGGATTGCCAGCGGGCCGATCAACAGGACGTTGGCGATCGAGCCCCACTAGACAAGGTACAGTTGCCAGGTGCAATACGCCTTGGGCGAAAGCTGCATCACCAGCCGTGTATCGGCGTGCGCAAGCCCCGGAATGTCCTGCAGCACCTGCGCCTTGAAGCGGTAGCGTCCGCTGGGGACACGGATGCCCCCGACATCGCGCTCGACGAAGGTGGTCGACCAGCCATGCATGCCGCGCGTGTCGGCTTCCCCCGATGCCACGATCCGCCCATCGGACACACGTGCCAGCGACCACCGGATGGGAATCGGTGTCCCAGCCGATGTCGAAGCAACGCCACCCACCGCGATCTGCAGGTGTTTGAGCGACTCGCTGGTGCGATCGAAGCGGAACGCGAGTGTGCAATGCTCCGGGACGACGATTTGGATTTTCCTGTCGATCATGCCGGCTGGCGCGAGCGCGATGGACACGTCCAGCGGCTTGGCGGTGATCCAGCGCGACCAGGCGGAAAACAGCGACAGCCAGGTGACCAACAGTGCCAGCAGCAGGAGCAACCGACGCTGCCTGTGAAGAAATCCGCGCACAGTGTCCGCTCCGGTCGGCATGCGCTCAGCGGGTGCTCAATCGCGCCAGTGCCTGCCCCAGCCGCACCGGGCTTTCGGCCTTCAGCGCCGGATCGAACTGTGCCACGCCCGGCGGCAGCAGCACGATCACGGTGGAGCCGTAGTTGAAGCGGGCCGCGCCTCAATGAGACCAGGACGTCTGAGAGGTGGGCGCGTCGCCACGCGTCGTGATGTGGCCGCGTCGGAACAGGCCATTACGTCAACCGCGCCAGTGCCTGTCCCAGCCGCACCGGGCTTTCGGCCTTCAGCGCGGGATCGAACTGCGCCACACCCGGCGGCAGCAGCACGATCACGGTGGAGCCGTAATTGAAGCGGGCCGCGCCTCAATGAGACCAGGGCGTCTGAGAGGTGGGCGCGTCGCCACGCGTCGTGATGTGGCCGCGTCGGAACAGGCCATTACTTCAATCGCGCCAGTGCCTGCCCCAGCCGCACCGGGCTTTCGGCCGTCAGCGCGGGATCGAACTGTGCCACGTCCGGCGGCAGCAGCACGATCACGGTGGAGCCGTAGTTGAAACGGGCCATCTCCGCGAACCGTTCCAGCGTAATCCCCTTGCCGCGCCAGTCCTTGCGGGTGATGCGGTCGCCGTAGGCGGGGATTTCCTCGCCGCTCCAGACCGTCTCCACGCCGCTGACCAGCAACGCGCCGACCATCACCTGCACCATCGGGCCGAAGTCGGTGTCGAAGTGGCACACCAGCCGCTCGTTGCGGGCGAACAGGCGTGGCACGTGGGCCACCGCGGCAGGGCCGACGCTGAACAGGCGCCCGGGCACGTGCACGGTTTCGCGCAGGGTGCCGGTCCAGGGCATGTGCACGCGGTGGTAGTCGCGTGGCGACAGGTACACGGTGGCGAACAGGCCGTTGGCGAAGGGTTCGGCAGCGGCGGCGTCGCCGAGCAGTTCGGCGGCGGTGAACGACTGGCCCTTGGCCTGGAAGATGCGACCGTCCTCGATCGGGCCGAGCTGGCTGATGCGCCCGTCGGCCGGCATCAACAGCGCACGCGGGTCGGCATCGGCCACGCGCGCGCCGGGGGCCAGTGCGCGGGTGAAGAAGGCATTGAAGCTGGGGTAGCTGCGTGGATCCGGGTTGGCCGCCTCGGCCAGGTTGACGTCGAACCTGCGCGTCACCGTATCGATCAGCCAGCGCGACACGCGCGGGCTGCGCGAATAGGCCAGCGAGCGCGCCATCGACGACAACAGGCGATGGGGCAGGGCATGGGTGAGCGTGGTCAACAGACTCATGGTGCGGTGGTTCCGGTGAGCTTGGTCAGGTCGCTGGCGATCAGCTTCGGGTCGAACGGCGGGCGCATCAGCCCGGCCAGCCGGCCCTCGGGATCGAGCACCGCGATGCTGGCCGAGTGGTCCATGCTGTAGTCGTTCGGGTTGGTCTTGTAGTTCTTTCCCGGCGCCTTCTGGAACACCAGGCCCAGCGGCGTGGCGAAGCGCTCCAGCGACGGCACGTCGGCGGTCGCGGCAAGGGTGTCCTTGTGGAAGGCGTGGGCGTATTCGCCCAGCCGCGCCGGCGTATCGCGCTCGGGATCGACCGACACGAACACCACCCGCGGGCGCAGGCTTTCGGGGATGCGCTCCCACTGCTTCTGCGCCATGGCCAGTTCGGACAGGGTGGTCGGGCACACGTCCGGGCAGGAGGTGAAGCCCAGGAACACCAGCGTCCAGTGCCCGCGCAGCTCGCCGGGAATCAGGCGGGTGCCGTCGGACTGGCTGAGGCTGAAATCGGGCAGCGGCCGCGGCGTGGGGTAGAAAATGATCGAACCGGCCTGGTGGCCGCCGTTGCCGGCCGGGCCGAATACCTTCTGCGCCAGCAACAGGCCCAGCCCTGCCGCCAGCGCGATGGCCAGGACGATGCCGGTATTGCGGTTGAACATGGACCGTTTCTCCGTAGGGGTGGTGGCGGCCCCGCCAGGGCGGGGCGCGGGTCTGCGGGGGCGGTGGCAGTGCGCGCTGGCGGCCGCTTGCCGGGGCGTTGCGGGCCGATGCCGGGACATCGCCGCAGTTTCGGCTGCAACCGGGCGCTCAATATACCGGGTGCACGCCTATAATCGCAGACCATCCTTGTCCCCCGTATTGCCATGACAGCCCAGGCGGCCGCCGAACTCCACACGATCATCGACCTGATCCGCTACGGCGCCAGCCGTTTCAATGCCGCGGGCCTGACCTTCGGACACAGCTACGACAATGCGCTGGACGAAGCCACCAGCCTGGTGCTGCATACCCTGCACCTGCCGCCGGACCTGGGCCCGGCCTATGGCCAGGCGCGGCTGCTGGCAGAGGAAAAGCAGCAGGTGCTGGCGCTGTTCGAGCGCCGCATCGCCGAGCGCGTGCCAGCCGCCTACCTGACCGGCGAGGCCTGGTTCGCCGGCCTGAGCTTCAAGAGCGACGCACGCGCGCTGGTGCCGCGTTCGCCGATCGCCGAACTCATCCTCAACGGTTTCGAACCGTGGCTGGCCGGGCGCGACGTCACCCGCGCGCTGGACCTGTGCACCGGTTCGGGCTGCATCGCCATCGCCATGGGCCATTACTACCCGAACTGGCAGGTGGACGGCAGCGACATCAACGAAGCCGCGCTGTCGCTGGCGGCCGAGAACAAGGAGCGCCTGCTCGCGCACAACGTCGAGCTGGTCCGCAGCGATCTGTTCGCCGGCCTGCAGGGCCGCGTCTACGACCTGATCGTCACCAACCCGCCGTACGTCACCAACGACGAGACCGACGCGCTGCCGCGCGAATACGCGCACGAACCGGAACTGGCGCTGCGCGCCGGCGACGACGGCCTGGACCTGGTGCTGAAGATCCTGCGCGACGCGCCGGACCACCTGAGCGAGGACGGCCTGCTGATCTGCGAAGTGGGGGATTCCGAGCAGCACCTGGTCAAGCTGCTGCCGGAAGTGTTCATGTCCTGGATCGAGTTCAAGGTCGGGCAGATGGGCATCTTCGCGGTCGAGGCCGCCGAGCTGCGCGCGCACCACGCGCGGATCGCCGAGCTGGCGGCGCAGCGATGAGCTCCAACGCCTTCGGCAAGCTGTTGACGGTCACCACCTTCGGCGAGTCGCACGGGCCGGCGATCGGCTGCGTGATCGATGGTTGCCCGCCGGGGCTGGAGATCGCGCCGGAGGAGTTCGCCCACGACCTGCAGCGCCGCGCCACCGGCAAGAGCCGGCACACCTCGGCGCGGCGCGAGGCCGACGAGGTGGAAATCCTGTCCGGGGTGTACGAAGGCCGCACCACCGGCACCCCGATCGCGTTGCTGATCCGCAACACCGACCAGCGCAGCAAGGACTACAGCAACATCGCCGCGCAGTTCCGCCCGGGCCATGCCGACTACAGCTACTGGCAGAAGTACGGCATCCGCGACCCGCGTGGCGGTGGCCGCTCCTCGGCGCGCGAGACCACCATGCGCGTGGCCGCCGGGGTGATCGCCAAGAAGTGGCTGCTGCAGCGCCACGGCGTGACCGTGCGCGGCTGGCTGTCGCAGTTGGGCGGGATCACCCCGCGTGGATTCGACTGGAGCGCGGTCGAGGACAACCCGTTCTTCTGGCCCGACGCCGCGCAGGTGCCGGAGCTGGAGGCGTACATGGACGCGCTGCGCAAGTCCGGCGATTCGGTCGGCGCGCGGGTGAACGTGGTCGCCGACGGCGTGCCGCCGGGCTGGGGCGAGCCGATCTACGGCAAGCTCGACGGCGAGATCGCCGCGGCGCTGATGAGCATCAACGCGGTCAAGGGCGTGGAGATCGGCGACGGTTTCGCCAGCGCCGCGCAGAAGGGCACCGAACACCGTGACCTGATCACGCCGGACGGCTTCCAGTCCAACCATGCCGGCGGCATCCTCGGTGGCATCGCCACCGGCCAGCAGATCGTCGCCTCGATGGTGCTCAAGCCGACCTCCAGCCTGCGCCTGCCGGGCGCCACGGTGGACGTGCACGGCAATGCGGTCGACGTGGTCACCACCGGCCGCCACGACCCGTGCGTCGGCATCCGCGCCACCCCAATCGCCGAGGCGATGCTGGCGCTGGTGCTGATGGACCAGGCGCTGCGCCACCGCGCGCAGTGCGGCGACGTGGGCACGATGGTGCCGCGCATCCCCGGCAGCCTCGATGGCTGACCGGCGGCCCCGCGTCTGGGTGGCGCAGCCGCTGTTCGACGATACCGTCGCGCAGCTGGCCGCGTACTGCGACGTGGTGGCCACGCCGGTCGTCAGCGCGCACGACAGTGCCGCGCTGGCGGCGCACCTGGCCGGGGTCGATGGCGCCCTGGTCACGCTCAACGAGCGCATCGGCGCGGACGAGATCGCCGGCGCCCGGTCGCTGAAGGTCGTCGCCAACGTCGGCGTCGGCTACAACAACCTCGACATCCCGGCGCTGAGCGCGGCGGGCATCATCGCCACCAACACCCCGGACGTGCTCACCGAGACCACCGCCGACCTCGGTTTCGCGCTATTGATGGCCGCGGCGCGGCGCATCGTCGAATCCGACCGCTGGCTGCGCGAGGGCCACTGGGGGCAATGGTCGTTCACCACCATGCTCGGCGCCGACCTGCACGGCAGCACCCTGGGCATCCTGGGCATGGGTCGCATCGGCCAGGCCATCGCCCGCCGAGGCCATCATGGCTTCGGCATGAGGGTGCTGTACCACAACCGCTCGCGGCTGCCGGCGGAGGTGGAGCAGGCGGTCGGCGCGCGTTACGCAGGGTTCGACGAACTGCTGGGCAGCGTCGATCACCTGCTGCTGGCGTTGCCGTACACCGCGCAGAACCACCATGTCATCGATGCCGTCGCGCTGGCGAACATGAAACCCGGCGCCACCCTGGTGAACATCGCCCGTGGCGGCCTGGTCGACGAGCTTGCGCTGGCCGAAGCGCTGGCCCAGGGCCGGCTGGCCGCGGCCGCGCTGGATGTCTACGAGAAAGAGCCGCAGGTGCGCCCGGAACTGCGGGCCCTGCGCAACATCGTGCTGACCCCGCATATCGGCAGTGCATCGCTGGCCACGCGCCGGGCGATGGTGCAGCTGGCGGTGGACAACCTGCTGGCGGGCCTGGGCATCGGCCCGGATGCCGGCCGCCCGGCCAACGTGCTCAACGCCGGCGTGCTGGCCGATGGCGGTACCGGCATGGGCGATGCCGGCAGCAAGATCGACATCAACAAACGATAGGGAGCCTCCGTGGCTGTCGCCGGAGGTTCCCCGAACCTGGCTCGATGCGTGTCCCCCCATCTCTTTCCTTCGAGTACGCCCCATGAGCAATGAAGTCCGTCGTTTCCACGTAGCCGTTGTCGGTGCCACCGGCGCGGTCGGCCAGACCATGCTGTCGATCCTCGCCGAGCGCGAATTCCCGGTGGGCAAGCTGAGCCTGCTGGCGTCCGAGCGCTCGGCCGGCCAGCAGGTCGAGTTCAACGGCGAAAAGGTCACCATCCAGGACCTGGCCACGTTCGATCCTGCCGGCGTCGAGATCGCCCTGTTCTCCGCCGGTGGCGGCATTTCCAGGGAGTACGCGCCGAAGTTCGCCGCCGCCGGCGCGGTCGTCATCGACAATTCGTCCTCGTTCCGTTACGACGACGACGTGCCGCTGGTGGTGTCCGAAGTCAACCCGGAGGCGGCCCGCAACCGCCCGCGCGGCATCATCGCCAACCCCAACTGCTCGACCATGCAGTTGATGCCGGTACTGGCCCCGATCCACCGCGAGTACGGCATCGAGCGCATCAACGTGGCCACCTACCAGTCCGTGTCCGGCGCCGGCCAGACCGGCATGGAGGAGCTGGGCAAGCAGACCGCGCAGCTGCTCGGGTTCCAGGAGATCGAGCCGGCCAAGTTCCCGGTGCAGATCGCCTTCAACCTGATCCCGCATATCGACGAGTTCCTGGACAACGGCTTCACCAAGGAAGAAATGAAGCTGGTGTGGGAGACCCGCAAGATCCTCGGCGACGACAGCATCCAGGTGAACCCCACCGCGGTGCGGGTGCCGGTGTTCTATGGCCACTCCGAGGCGGTGAACATCGAAACCCGCAAGAAGATCAGCGTCGAGCAGGCGCGCGAACTGCTGGCCGCCGCACCCGGCGTGAAGGTGGTCGACGAGCGCAGGGCCGGTGGCTACCCGACCCCGGTCACCCATGCCTCGGGTACCGATCCGGTCTATGTCGGCCGTATCCGCGAGGATCTTTCGCACCCGCGTGGGCTGAACATGTGGGTGGTGGCCGACAACATCCGCAAGGGCGCCGCGCTCAATGCGGTGCAGCTGGCCGAGCTGGTCGCCAGCGGCGGCTGAGGCCATCCCGGCGGCGGGAGCGGGCGGGGCGCCGGCGCGATGCCGGCGTCCGCGTTTCCGGTGCGGTATTCGGAATCTGGGTCTGCCGGTATATTGCCTGCATGAAACCAAGGGGCAGGGGCGCGATGCGCTCGATACAAGGCGTACTGTTGCTCGCGCTGGGGCTGTACAGCAGCGCCGCGCTTGCCCTCGGCCTGGGCAATATCCGCGTCCTGTCCAAGCCGGGGCAGCCGCTGGTGGCCGAGATCCCGGTGATCTCCAGCGACCCGGGCGAGCTGGAGCGCGCCACGGTGGGGCTGGCGTCGGCGGCGACGTTCGAGCGCGTCGGCCTGTCGCGCCCGGAGGGGCTGGTCGGCGAGCTGCAGTTCCAGTTCGCCCAGGATGCGAAGGGCCGCGCCGTGGTCCGGGTGACCAGCGCGACGCCGGTGCAGGTGCCGGCGCTGAGCTTCCTGATCGAGGTCGACTGGGGGCAGGGGCGGCTGGTGCGCGAATACTCCGCGCTGGTCGCCGCGCCCGAGACCGCCACCGCGGTGGCCGAGCCGGTGATCGAGGCACCAGCGGCGGCCCCGTCCAACCTGATCGTGCGCGAGCCTGCGCCGTTGCCGGCACCAGCACCCGCACCAGCACCACAACCCGCCCCGGCCAAGGCCACGGCCCCGGTCGCGGCGTCCGCCAGGCCGGCGCCGGCAGCGTCCGCGGCGTGGCCAACGGCCACGGCCGCCGGCACGCTGGCGCCGGTGCAGCGCGGCCAGACCCTGTCGGGGATCGCCCGCGACCTGGCCCGCGACAATGGGGTTTCCCTTGACCAGGCGATGGTGGCGCTGCTGCGCGCCAATCCCGAGGCCTTCATCCGCGGCAACGTCAATCTGCTCCGCCAGGGCGCGGTGCTGCGCGTGCCCGGAAACGGCGAGCTGGAACGCATCGACAGCGCCGCTGCACGCGTGCTGGTACGCGAGCATGTCGCGCAGTGGCGCCAGGCGCGCGCGCCGATTCCGCAGCCGGCGGTGGCCGGCGCGGCGACTGCCGCCGCCAGGCCGGCGGCGCCGCCGGTGGCGGCAAACGATGCACGGCTGGAGATCGCGCCGGCGGTGGCCGGTGCGCGGCAGACGGCAGGAACGACGACCGGGCTCGAGGCCGGTGGCGAGGGTGACATGGTGGCGAACGAACAACTGCGGCAGGCCAGGGAAGACCTCGCCACGCGCGATGCGGAACTGCAGGAACTGCGCGAGCGCGTGGCCGAGCTGGAAAAGCTGCAGGCGCAGCAGCAGTCGCTGATCGAGATGAAGGACGGCAACCTGGCCGCGGCGCAGCAGCGCCTGGCCGAGGTCGCGAAGAAGGAGCCGGCAGGTACCGCGCCGTGGGCCTGGCTGGGCGTGCTGCTGCTGGTGGTGGCCGCGGTGGGCTGGTGGCTGTCGCGCCGGCGCCGGCCGTCGCCGCTTCCGCCGTCGCCGGCCGTGGGTGCCGCTGCCGGCATGGAGCTGTCCGCGCTGGCCGCGGCGATGCCGGCGCTGGAGGCGGAAACCGCTGCCCGGGATGTGCCTGGCCAGCAGGGACATGCGCCCGTCGATGACGAACCCGAGGTCGAGGCCGAGGCCGCGCCGTTCTGGTCGAGGCCGTCCGCCGGTGTCCCCGCATCGCGTCCGGCGCGACAGGAACCGGTGCTGCCGCCCGAAGCGGCACCGCTGCCAACCGATGACGACGCGCCGGCGGAGCCGGCTGCACAGGAGACGGACGCCTGGCCGGCCGCCGACATGGCCAGCCTGGCACCGCTCAATCCGGCCCCGGCCGGCCGCGAGCGGCTCGAACTGGCGATCGCCTATCTGGACCTGGGCGATGCGGAGACCGCGCGCACGCTGCTGAACGAGGTGGCGGCGGGCGATGATGCGCTGGCACGCGCCGAAGCGATGGAACTGCTGGGGCGACTGCGATGAGCGGACAACAGGCGGCGGTGAAGCATGAGCGGCGCATCGACTACGTTGAGTTCGCTTCGCGCGACCCCGCGGCGAGCCGGCGCTTCTTCGAACAGGTGTTCGGCTGGAGTTTCGAGGACTACGGTCCGGACTACACCGCGTTCGACGACGGCGGCCTGCAGGGGGGATTTTTCCGCGGCGAGCCGGCGACCAGTGCAGCCGGCGCACCACTGGTGGTGCTGCAGGCCACCCGGCTGTCGCCTTTGCAGGCGGCGGTGCTGGCGCATGGCGGGCTGCTGAGCAAACCCGAATTCACCTTCCCCGGTGGCCGCCGTTTCCAGTTCATCGAGCCGGGCGGGAACGAGCTGGCGGTGTGGTCCCGGCGCGACGCGGATTGAACAGGCGCCCGCCGGGGGATTGCAGCCCCGGCCGCGGCCGGCGACATGAGAGGTTTGACGATGCGCTATGCGCTGGGCGTGGAATACGACGGCAGCGATTTCAAGGGCTGGCAACAGTTGGGTGAGAACGGCTGTGCCAGCGTGCAGGCCACCTTGCAGGAGGCCCTGTCGTCGGTCGCCAATGCCCCGGTGAGCGTGGTCTGCGCCGGGCGCACCGATGCCGGCGTGCATGGCGAGTGCCAGGTGGTGCATTTCGACAGCGACGTTGTGCGCGAGCCGCGCGGCTGGGTGCTGGGTACGACCACGCGCCTGCCGCCGTCGGTGTGCGTGCGCTGGTGCGTGCCGGTGGCCGACGATTTCCATGCGCGCTTTTCGGCGCGGGCGCGGCGCTACCGCTATCGCCTGCTCAACCGCCAGGTGCGGCCGGCGCTGTACCGGCAGACGCTGAGCTGGGAACGTCGTCCGCTGGATGCCGGTGCGATGCACCGCGCGGCACAGGCATTGCTGGGCGAGAACGACTTCAGTTCGTTCCGCAGCGTGCAGTGCCAGGCGCTGCATGCCCGCCGCGAACTGCAGGCGATCTCGGTCGCGCGCCACGGCGAGGTGGTCGAGGTGCAGGTGCAGGCCAACGCCTTCCTGCACCACATGGTGCGCAACATCGTCGGCTCGCTGCTGCTGGTCGGCGCCGGGGAAAAGCCCGAGGCGTGGATCGCGCAGCTGCTGGCGCTGCGTGACCGCACGCAGGCCGGGCCGACCGCGCCGCCGCAGGGGCTGGTGTTCGTCGGCCCGCTGTATCCTGACCAGTGGCAACTGCCGGCCGAGGTGACGCTATGACCCGCATGCTGTTCCGCACCCGCATCAAGTTCTGCGGCATGACCCGCGCCGGCGACATCCGCTTGGCCAGCGAGCTGGGCGTGGACGCCATCGGCTTCGTGTTCGCCCGCGGCAGTACGCGCCGGGTGGCGCCGGCCGAAGCCCGCGCCATGCGCCAGGCGATCTCGCCGATGGTCGACGTGGTCGCGCTGTTCCGTGACAACAGCCGCGAGGAGGTGCGCGAGGTGATGCGCACGGTACGGCCGAGCCTGCTGCAGTTCCACGGCGACGAGGACGACACCTTCTGCCGCGCCTTCAACATGCCGTACCTGAAGGCGGTGGCGATGGGCGGGACCGAGGCGGTCACCGCGCGCGGCCTGCAGCAGACCCACCCGCATGCGGCCGGCTTCCTGCTGGACAGCCACGCGCCGGGCGGCAGCGGCGGCAGCGGCGTGGCCTTCGACTGGTCGCAGGTGCCGGCCGGCCTGCACCGGCCGTTCCTGCTCGCCGGCGGCATCCGCCCGGACACCGTGTTCGATGCGATCACCCGGGTGCAGCCGTGGGGCGTGGATGTCTCCAGCGGCATCGAGTCGGCACCGGGCATCAAGGATGGTGAGCGGATGCGCCGCTTCGTCGAGGAAGTGCGCCGCGCCGACATGCACGAGGTGTCCGCGTAGGCTTCCGCCGTGGCGGCGGGGCTGCTATGCGGCCAACTGCCGCCGCAGCCAGTCCGCCAGCGCCTCGATCCGCGGGTGCCGGTCGCCGCCGGCGGTACACAGTGCCCATTGCCCTTCGGTGTCGACGAACCCCCACGGCGCGACCAGGCGGCCGTTGACCAGGTCATCGGCCACCAGTGGCTCGGGGGCGATGGCGATGCCGAGTCCGGCGACCGCCGCTTCGAGCAGGTAGTACAGGTGTTCGAAGCCAGTGCCCTGGCGCAGCGCCGCCGGGTCCAGGTCGTTGAGCGTGGCCCAGGTGGGCCAGGCCTGGGGCCGCGAACGGGTGTGCAGCAGCGCGTGCTCGAGCAGTGCCTCCGGCGGCTGGTGCACGAGCCGCTGCGCGCCATGCATGGACGGGCTGAACACCGGGCCGATGCGCTCGCTGCCCAGGCCGTGCACGGTCCAGCCGGCCGGCCACGGCGCCTGGCCGAGCAGCAGGGCGGCATCGAGTCCGGCCAGTCGTGGCGCGAAATCGCCATCCTGCGCGGCCAGGTGCAGGGTCAGGCCCGGCAGGTCCTGTTGCAGCTGCTGCAGGCGCGGGATCATCCAGCGCGCCAGCACGCTGCCCGGGCAGCCGAGCACGAAGGCGTCGTTGCGTTTGCCCCGGCGCAGGGCGGCCACGCAGTCGCGCAGCTGCGAGAACGCCCCGGAGGCGGCTTCCTGCAGGCGCCTGCCGGCGGCGGTGGCGCGGATGCCGCGGCCGTCGCGTTCGATCAGGGGGACCCCCAGTTCCTCCTCCAGGGCCCGCACCTGGCGGCTGACCGCGCCATGGGTCACGTGCAGCTCCGCGGCGGCAAGACTGACGCTGCGCAGGCGGGCGGCGGCCTCGAAGGCACGCAGGGCATTGAGCGAGGGCAGGGCGTGATCGTCTTTCATGGCGCACGTCCTTGTGCGCCACCCTGCGGGCGGCTCCGCCGTGAACAACGGCTGTCCTGCCGTTCTTTCATGGCGCACACCTGACCGCCATGGATGGCGGGAATGCCGGTTTTGCAGGAGCAGAAGCCAGCCCTGCGCCATCCTGCGGGCGGCTCTGCCGTGGACAGCCTCTGCCCTGTCGTTCTTTCATGTGAGTTTTTCTAACACAAAAGGGCGCATATATCGATTTTCACCGGCGCGTGCGTGCGCTACGGTGCAGGCCTGTCCTGCCCCGCGTGATGCCATGACCGCCGCACCGATCCCCGATTTCCATGCTTTCCCCGACGCCCACGGGCATTTCGGCCGCTATGGCGGCAGTTTCGTCGCCGAGACCCTGGTCGGGCCGCTGCAGGAACTGGCTGCCGCCTACGACCAGGCGCGGGTCGATCCGGCGTTCATTGCCGCCTACGACAAGGACCTGAAGCACTACGTCGGCCGGCCCAGCCCGATCTACCACGCCGAACGCCTGAGCCGCGACGTCGGCGGCGCGCAGATCCTGCTCAAGCGCGAGGATCTCAACCACACCGGCGCGCACAAGGTGAACAACACCATCGGCCAGGCGCTGCTGGCCGCGCGCATGGGCAAGACCCGCATCATCGCCGAGACCGGTGCCGGCCAGCATGGCGTGGCCAGCGCCACCGTGGCCGCGCGCCTGGGCCTGGAGTGCGTGGTCTACATGGGCGCCACCGACATCGAGCGGCAGAAGATCAACGTCTACCGGATGAAGCTGCTGGGCGCCACGGTGGTGCCGGTGAGCAGCGGCTCGGCCACGCTCAAGGACGCGCTCAACGAGGCGATGCGCGACTGGGTGACCAACGTGCGCGACACCTTCTACATCATCGGCACCGTCGCCGGCCCGGACCCGTATCCACGCATGGTGCGCGACTTCAACGCCATCGTCGGGCGCGAGGCGCGCGCGCAGATGCTGGAGGACTACGGCCGCCTGCCCGATGCGATCACCGCCTGCGTCGGCGGCGGTTCCAACGCGATCGGCCTGTTCCATGCTTTCCTCAACGACCGCGAGGTGAAGATCTACGGCGCCGAAGCGGCCGGCGACGGCATCGCCAGCGGCCGCCATGCGGCCTCCATCTCGGCCGGTCGCCCCGGCGTGCTGCATGGCAACCGCACGTATGTCCTGTGCGACGACGACGGCCAGATCACCGAGACCCACTCCATCTCCGCCGGCCTGGATTACCCGGGTGTCGGCCCGGAACATGCCTTCCTGGCCGACAGCGGCCGCGCGCACTACGTCGGCATCACCGACGAGGAGGCACTGGCGGCATTCCATCGCCTGACCCGTACCGAGGGCATCCTGCCGGCACTGGAATCCAGCCATGCGGTGGCGCAGGCGATCAAGCTGGCGCGCGATCTGCCCCGGGATGCGCTGGTGCTGTGCAACCTGTCCGGTCGCGGCGACAAGGACGTGCATACCATCGCCGCGCGCGAAGGGCTGTCGCTGTGAGTGCCTGCAGCCACCCGCGTTGCGCTCACCGTGCGTCCACCACGTGCTGCGCGGAAAGCCCGCGCATCGCCTGTACGCCGCATTTGATCCGATCCGCCACGGCCGGCAGGCCGGTCCGGTGCGCGCCGACCATGCGCGGCATCGCGCTGGCCTGCATCGTGCTGGCGCTGGCAGCGTGCACGCCGGAGCAGCCCGCGGCCACGCCGGCACCGGTCACCGCGCCGACCCCGACCCCGACCCCGACCCCGCCCGCCGCTCCAGCGCCCGCAGCCGCTACGGAAGCGGGGGATGCCGCGGCGCAGCTGGGCGCCGTCGGCGACCTGCGGATCGGCGCCGCGTTCGGCAAGGCGCCGGGCGATGCGGCCTTCGTATCGGCCGGCATGCGCGAGGCGATGGAGGGCGACTGCGAATACTACGACCGCGGCACCCTGCCGCAGGGCATGTCGATGATGGTGATCGCCGACCACATCGCGCGCTTCGACGTCGATGGCGAAGGCGACCCGGGGGTACGCGTGGACACGCGGCCGGCCACCGCGCCCGTCGCGCCGTTCGGGCTGTGGGTGGGCATGGACGTGGCCGAGGCCCGGAAGCGCCTGCCGGCCGGCGTGGTGGTCAGCCCGCATGCCTATGTATCGCCCAACGGCGACTACCTGACCTGGACCGACGCGCAGGCCAAGCTGGCCTTGCGCCTGGAAACCCTCGACGGCGTGGTGACCTCGATCTACTGGGGCCGGCCGGATGCGGTGGAACTGATTGAAGGATGTGCCTGAGATGACCGTGAACCGTATCGACGAGTGCTTTGCCCGCCTGCGCGCCTCCGGGCGCAAGGCGCTGATCCCGTTCATCACCGCCGGCGATCCGGCGCTGGACGCCACCGTGCCGGTGATGCATGCACTGGTCGCCGCTGGCGCCGACGTGATCGAGCTGGGCGTGCCGTTTTCCGATCCGATGGCCGACGGCCCGACGATCCAGCGCAGTTCCGAGCGCGCGCTGGCGCGCGGCGCCGGCCGCCGCTACGTGCTGGACAGCGTTGCCCGGTTCCGCGCACGCGATGCGCTCACCCCGGTGGTGCTGATGGGCTATCTCAACCCGGTGGAGATCCGCGGGGCCGCCCGGTTTGCCGCCGAGGCGGTGGAGGCCGGGGTCGATGGCGTGCTGCTGGTCGACCTGCCGCCGGAAGAAGCCGGCGAGATCCGCGCCGCGTTCAGCGCCGCCGGGCTGGCCCTGATCCTGCTGGCCTCGCCGACCAGCAGCCAGGCGCGGCTCGATGGCCTGTGCGACGCCGCCCAGGGCTACCTGTACTACGTCAGTTTCGCCGGGGTCACCGGCGCTTCGGAACGGTTGGACAGTGCCGCCGCCGGTGAGCGCCTGCGCCTGCTGCGCAGCCGCTCGAAGGCGCCGGTGGTGGCGGGGTTCGGGATCAAGGACGCGGCCAGTGCGGCGGCGATGGCGGTCGACGCCGATGGCGTGGTGGTGGGCAGCGCGCTGGTCGCGGCGCTGGCCACGGCCGACTCGGTGGAAGCGGCGACGCGCAGCGCCGGTGCTTTCCTTGCGCCGCTGCGGCAGGCGCTGGACGCCTGAGCGGCGCAACCGCCGCTCGCCGGTGCCGGCATGGATAATGCGGGCCGGCCCGGTTCCGCAGGATGGCGCTTGAACGGTTCAATGATGCAGGCCGGTGGCCGCAACCCCGGCATCGACGCGTTGCGTGGTGTCTCGATCGTGATGGTGGTGCTGCACCACCTGGCGCTGCGCATCCCGCTGCGCGATACCGCGCTGGGCGACGTGCTGCCGCGGCGCCTGCTCAACGCGCTGAGCTACAACGGCTACGAGGCGGTCTTCGTGTTCTTCGTCGTGTCCGGCTTCCTGATCGCCTCGCATTCGTTGCGGCGCTGGGGCGCGCTGTCGTCCATCGACCTGCGCGCCTTCTACGTGCGCCGGGCCGCGCGCATCCTGCCATGCCTGTTGCTGCTGCTGGCGGTTTTGAGCGTGCTGCACCTGGCCGGCGTGCCGTTCTACGTGATCGACGGCCAAGGCCAGTCGCTGGGCGGCGCGCTGTTCTCGGCACTGGGCCTGCACCTGAACTGGTACGAGGGCCGTACCGGCTGGTTGCCCGGCGGCTGGGACGTGCTGTGGTCGCTGTCGATCGAGGAAGTGTTCTACCTGGGGTTCCCGCTGCTGTGCCTGCTGCTGCGCCGGCGCACGCCGCTGCTCGTGCTGCTGGCGCTGGCGGCGCTGTCGTTGCCGTTCACCCGCGCCGCCCTGGCGGGCAACGAGATATGGCAGGAGAAGGCCTATCTGCCGGGAATGGCGGCCATCGCCACCGGCGTGCTGGCCGCGTTGCTGATCGAGCGCTGGCCGGCGCCGCCGCGGACCGCGCGGCTGCTGCGCGGGGCGGGCGTGCTGGGCCTGTTGGCGGTGCCGCTCTATGGGCGCGAGCTGTGGGCGTCGCTCGGCAACGGCTACATGCTGGTGCTGACCGGGTCGGCGGCGATGCTGATCGCCGGCCTTCAGCCTGTGCGCGGCGCAGGCGCGCCGATGCGCGGACTGGGCTGGCTGCGTGCCTTCGGCCGGCTGAGCTACGAGATCTACCTGACCCACATGTTCGTCGTGTTCGGGCTGGTGGCGCTGTACCGGCACGGTGGCAGCGACATCCGTTCCGGGTTCTGGTGGTACCTGCCGTTGCTGGGCCTGTGCTGGGCGCTCGGGGCGCTGCTGGCGCGGTTCTATTCCGACCCCTGCGACCGCGCGGTGCGGCGGCGCTGGCTGGGGGCGCACGACGCGCCGGGCAGTGGCCGGCCGGGCGTGGCGCCCGCGCCCCTGGACGGCGCTCGCCCCTAGTGCCGCGCCGGCCTGTCCGCGGCAGGCGCCGGGTGGTCACCCACGCGACCCGCGCCTGGCCGGCGGGATGGTCCGGGAGGGATGGCGGTCGGGCGGAGCGGGGCTGTCATCGCGTTTCCGGGCGATGGCATGGCCCCGGCTCTGTACGCTACCGTCGGTTTGCCGCCGCGCGCTAGACTGTCGGCCCTGTCGCGGCCCCCGGGCCGCCTAGAACGGAACCGTCATCCCGCATGAGCTGGCTCAGCAAATTGATGCCTTCGGGCATCCGCACCGACAACACGCCCAACCGGAAACGCAGCGTCCCCGAGGGGCTTTGGGAAAAGTGCAGCAGTTGCGGTGCCGCCCTGTACCGGCCGGAGCTGGAGGAGAACCTGGAGGTCTGCCCCAAGTGCGGCCACCACATGGCGATCCGCGCCCGGGCCCGCCTGGCGTCGCTGTTCGATGCCGACAGCACCACCGAGATCGCCGCGCGCCTCGGGCCGACCGACCTGCTCAAGTTCAAGGACCAGAAGAAGTACGCCGAGCGCATCAAGGCGTCGCAGAAGAACACCGGCGAGTACGACGCGCTGGTGGCGATGCGTGGCACCCTGAAGGGGCATCCGCTGGTCGCGGCCTCGTTCGACTTCGCCTTCATGGGCGGCTCGATGGGCTCGGTGGTCGGCGAGCGCTTCGCGCTGGCGGCCGAGACCGCGCTGGAAATCGGTGCGCCCTTCGTGTGCTTCTCCGCCAGCGGCGGCGCGCGCATGCAGGAAGGCCTGTTCTCGCTGATGCAGATGGCCAAGACCTCGGCTGCGCTGGGCAAGCTGCGCGACGCGGGCCTGCCGTACATTTCGGTGCTGACCCATCCCACCACCGGTGGCGTGTCCGCTTCGTTCGCGATGCTGGGCGACATCAACATCGCCGAGCCGCAGGCGCTGATCGGCTTCGCCGGCCCGCGCGTGATCGAGCAGACCGTGCGCGAGAAGCTGCCCGAAGGCTTCCAGCGTGCCGAGTTCCTGCTCGAGCACGGCGCCATCGACCAGATCTGCGACCGCCGCGAGATGCGCCAGCGCCTGGCCGACCTGCTGGCGATGCTGATGCGTCGGGAGCGCCCGGCCGACGACGTGGCCGCCGCCTGATGGTGGCCCGCAGGTATTTCGGCACCGACGGCATCCGCGGCCGGGTCGGTGAAGGTGCGATTTCCGCCGATTTCGTGCTGCGCCTGGGCAATGCCTACGGCCAGGCACTGGTGCGCGCGACCCAGGCGCGCGGCAGCGGCCGCAAGCCGCTGGTGGTGATCGGCAAGGACACCCGCATCTCCAATTACATGTTCGAGGCTGCGCTGGAGGCCGGGCTGGTGGCGGCCGGGGTGCACGTGCAGCTGATGGGGCCGATGCCGACGCCGGCGGTGGCGCACCTGACCCGCTCGCTGCGCGCCGATGGCGGCATCGTCATCTCCGCCTCGCACAACCCGCACCACGACAACGGCATCAAGTTCTTCTCCGCGCAGGGCGAGAAGCTCGACGACGCGACCGAGCTGTCGATCGAGGCCGCGCTCGAGCAGCCGTTCGCCACCGTGGCCTCCGAGCAGCTGGGCAAGGCGGTGCGCACGCGCGATGCGATCGGCCGCTATGTCGAGGCCTGCAAGAATTCGGTGCCGCGCGACTTCGACCTGCAGGGCATGCGCATCGTGGTCGATTGCGCCAATGGCGCGACCTACCAGGTGGCGCCGCTGGTGCTGCGCGAACTGGGTGCCAGCGTCGAGGCGATGGGCGTCGAGCCCAATGGCGTGAACATCAACGATGGCGTCGGCTCGATGTACCCGCAGGCATTGGCCGCGCGGGTGCGCGCCAGCGGGGCGCACCTGGGCATCGCCTTCGACGGCGACGGCGACCGCCTGCTGTTCGTGGACAGCGACGGCGTGGTGCACGATGGCGACGACCTGCTGTACCTGCTGGCGATGGACTGGAAGGCCAGTGGCCGCCTGCACGGGCCGGTGGTGGGCACGCTGATGACCAATTACGGGTTCGAGCAGGCGCTGGCGCAGGCCGGCATCGGCTTCCTGCGCGCCGACGTCGGCGACCGTTACGTGCACAAGGCGCTGCTGGATCACCACGGCGTGCTCGGCGGCGAAGCGTCGGGCCACCTGCTGTGCCTGGACCGGGCCACCACCGGCGACGGCATCATCAGCGCGCTGCAGGTACTGGAGGTGCTCAGGCGCCGCGGCACCACCCTGCAGGACGCGCTGGCCGGGCTCAGCCGGGTGCCGCAGCAGACCATCAACGTCCGGGTCGGGCAGGGCATGTCGGCCAAGGACATCGTCCGCTCATCCGGGGTGGTCGCGGCACTGGCCGGCGCGCAGGTCGCGATCGTCGGGCGCGGACGCGCCTTCCTGCGTCCGTCCGGTACCGAGCCGGTGGTGCGGGTGACGGTGGAGGCCGACGACGCCGGTTTGATGCAGACCACGCTCGAGCGCCTGGCCGACGCGGTCAAGGCCGCCGCGGCATGATGAAACGCCCCGGATCCCGGGGCGTTTTGCTTTGGCTTCCCGCCATCCCTGAAGGCAGCCTGGCGTGCCGGCGACATGCGCTGCCCCGCGGCGGTGCCGGGCGCCCGGCGCCTGTCACGGCCCGGCGACCATGCCCCGGCGGTGCGCCTTGAACCGGTTGAACAGTGGCGCGATCACCGGGTTGTAGCTGCTGGCGATGCGCTTGCGCAGCCACTTCGCGGGGCGGTTGCGGATCGCGAAACGGTAGATGTGCTCCGGATCGCCGCCCACCAGGTTGCGGCCGAACGGATGGGTGGTGTGCAGGTAGCGGAAGCCGAGTTCGCGTGCGATCCGCACGTAGTCCTCGTCGAAATCGCCGTAGGGCCAGCACAGGGTGTCGGAGGCTTCGCCCAGTTCGCCGAGCAGCTGCTCGCGCGCCCGCACCAGGTCGTCGCGGATGCCCGCGCACTTCTCCTCGCGGCTGACCGGCCTGCGCAGCCAGCGGGTATGGGTATGGGTATGGCAGTGCATCTCGAAGGTGCCGGCGGCGATGGCCGCGCGCGCCTCGCTCCAGCGCATCATCACCTCGTCGGCGCGGTCCAGGCGGAAGATCGCGTCCTCGCAGCCGCGGTGGTCCGGGGTGGGCGGCAACGCGGCGCCCTGCTGGCCTGCATGCGGGCGCACCTCGCCCTGGCCCATCCAGCCGGTGACCAGGAACACCACCGCGCGCATGCCGTACTTCTGCAGGATGGGGTGGGCGTATACCCAGTTGTCCAGGTAGCCGTCGTCGAAGGTGATCAGGATCGATTTGCGCGGTACCGGCGCGCCGGCCAGGAAGCCGGCGTACTGCTGCATGGTCAGCGCGGTCCAGCCGTCGGCGGCCAGCCAGGCGATCTGGCTTTCAAAGTTCTCCGGGGAGACCGTGATCATGCCCGGCGACGGGCTGACGTGGTGGTGCATCAGCACCGGTACCGACTTGGCGTGGGCCATGTCCCAATTCCTCGAGCCACTGGTGGTAGAGATGTTCGGTGGCTTCGCAATGCCCCGCCGCCGTGAAGCGGTGTTCGCTGCGGATCCAGTCCAGGCCGGCGCGGCCCATCGCCTGGCGGAGTTCGCCGCACGCCGCCAGCGTGCGCAGGGCGGCGGTCAGCGCGTCCCGGTCCGCGGGCGCGACGAGGATAGCATTGGCCTGTTCGGCCACCATTTCCGGAATACCGCCCACGCGCGTGGCGACGATCGGCACGCCGGCCTGGGCGGCCTCCAGGAACACGGTGCCGGCGGCCTCCTTGTGGCTGGGCAGGGCGAACACGTCGAACCCGGCCATCAGCCGCGCGGCGTCGGCGCGATAGCCGGGCAGGTGGACCTGGCGCTCGATGCCGTACTGCGCGCTCGCCGCCTTCAGCCGCGACATGACCGGCTCGCCGTCGCCGACGATCAGCAGGTGCAGTTTCGGGTTCTCCCGGCACAGCGGCGCGATCGCGTCGAGCAGGTCGAGGTGGCCCTTGGGTTCGCGCAGCACGGCCACGCAACCGACGACGACATCGTCGTCGCCGAAGCCCAGCTCGCCGCGTACTCCGGTGCGCAGTTGCTGCAGTTCCGGCCAGGTGCGCGCGGCCGGTTCCTCGCCGCTGTCCAGCGGCGACTGCGCCATCGGCGGGACTACGCCGATCCGCCCCGGGGCGATGCCCCGTTCCTGCAGCAGGCGCATCACGAACCGGCTGACGGTGATCACCCGGTGCGGCAGCCAGGTGTAGGTCAGCAGCGAGTGCACCGGGCTCATCAGGTGACGCGAGCGCACCACCAGCGGGGCACCGGCCAGGCGCGCGCCGGCGGCGGCGATCAGTGCGTCGCGGCGGCTGGTGACATTGACCACGTCATAGCGGTGCGCACGCACCAGGTGGCGTACTGCGGGAATGCCCCGCAGCAGCCGACCCAGCCCGCCCATCTCCAGGGTGTGCACGACGAAGCCGTGGTCGCGCGCCGCCTCGGCCAGGCGGGCGCCGGGCTGGCACAGCAGCGACATGTCGTGCCCGCGCGCGCGCATGGCCAGCAGGTGGCGGAGCAGGTAGATCTCCTGCCCACCCATGCCGCGGGCGGCTTCGGTGTGCAGGATCTTCAGTGGGCGGTCCGTCAGCGCGGCAGGTTGCATGTGGGGGGCGGGTGGTGGGGAGGGGCCGGGGCAGGGCGCCGGTCCGGCGCCCCCGCGGGCGCCCAAATTGTATCCTTTTGTATCAATGTGTCAGCGGCCGGCCGCAAGGCCGATCTGTCACAATATTCAGACGGGCGACAGGGTGCTGCCGGCCCGCATATCCACGACAAGCCAGGAACCGCTGTGAGCAAGATCCCAACCCTCGACATCACCCGCTTCGACAGCGACCGCGAGGCCTTCGTGGCCGAGCTGGGCGCCGCCTATCGCCAGTGGGGGTTCGCGGGCATCCGCAACCATGGCATCCCGCAGGCCGACATCGACGCGGCCTACGATGCCTTCAAGGCCTTCTTCGCCCTGCCGGAGGAGGTCAAGCGCAAGTACCACGTGGCTGGTGGCGGCGGCGCCCGCGGCTACACCCCGTTCGGCGTGGAGACCGCCAAGGGCTCCAAGCACTTCGACCTGAAGGAGTTCTGGCACATCGGCCGGGAAATCGCGGATGACTCGAAGTACCGCGAGGTGATGCCGCCGAACCTGTGGCCGAGCGAAGTGCCCGGGTTCCGCGAGCGCGGCTATGGCCTGTACCAGGCGCTGGACAACCTGGGGTCGCGCGTGCTGTCGGCGCTGGCACTGCACATCGGGCTGCCGCAGGACTTCTTCGCCGACAAGACCAACAACGGCAACTCGATCCTGCGCCCGATCCACTACCCGCCGATCACCACCGACGACATTCCCAACGTGCGCGCCGGCGCGCATGGCGACATCAATTTCATCACCCTGCTGGTCGGCGCCAGCGCCGCGGGGCTGGAAGTGCAGTCGCACGATGGCGAGTGGGTGCCGTTCACGTCCGATGCGGACACCATCGTGGTCAACATCGGCGACATGCTGCAGCGCCTGACCAACCATGTGTACCCGTCGACCATCCATCGCGTGGTCAATCCCCCGGGCGAGCTGGCCCGCCAGCCGCGTTACTCGGTGCCGTTCTTCCTGCATCCGAACCCGGACTTCCTGATCGACGTGCTGCCGTCGTGCATCACCCCGGACAACCCGAGCCGGTATCCGGAGCCGATCACCGCACACGGCTTCCTCGAGGAGCGCCTGCGCGAGATCAAGCTGAAATGAGCAACGAAGGCCGCCGCGAGGCGGCCTTCGCCGTCATGGCCGCCGGCGTGACGGATGCCATGGTGGTGTCCCGCGTTGTCCGTCGATTGTCCTGTGACTGTCCGTAGTGGGCTATCCTTCGCCCACTTTTCACTGGGAGTCGTTCCTGAATGCGCCGCACGATCGTCGCCGGTAACTGGAAGCTGCATGGCAGCCGTCAATTCGCCACCGAACTGGTGGGACAGGTGGCCGCCGGCCTGCCGCTGCAGGGGGTCGAGCTGGTGATCCTGCCGCCGCTGCCCTACCTGGGGGACCTGGTCGAGGACTTCGAGGGCACCGCGCTGGCCTTCGGCTCGCAGGACGTCAGCAGCAACGAGAAGGGGGCCTACACCGGCGAGGTCTCGGCCGCCATGCTGGTGGACGTGGGGGCGAGGTACGGCCTGGTCGGCCATTCCGAGCGCCGCCAGTACCACCATGAAAGCAGTGAGCTGGTCGCCCGCAAGTTCGTGGCCGCGGTGCATGCCGGCCTGGTCCCGGTCTTGTGTGTCGGTGAGACGCTGGAACAGCGCGAGGCCGGGCAGACCGAGCAGGTCATCGCCGCGCAGCTGGCGCCGGTGCTGGAGCTGGCCGGGGTCGATGCCTTCGCCGGGGCGGTGGTGGCGTATGAGCCGGTCTGGGCCATCGGCACCGGCCGCACGGCCAGTCCGGAGCAGGCACAGGTCGTGCACGCCTTCATCCGTGGCGAAGTCGCCGGGCGCGATGCTAGAATCGCCGATTCGTTGCCGATCCTGTATGGCGGCAGCGTCAAGCCCGACAATGCTGCAGAGCTGTTTTCACAGCCTGACGTCGATGGCGGGCTGGTAGGCGGCGCTTCGCTGGTGGCGGCAGATTTCCTGGCCATCGCGAGGGCGGCAGCCGGTCGCTAACGGTGGAATTGTCCGGGACGGATTTCAAATGCTGATGTTGATCCTCAATGTGGTCTATGTGCTGGTGGCGGTCGCGATGATCGCGCTGATCCTGATGCAGCGCGGCTCCGGTGCGGCGGCGGGCTCGGGCTTCGGTGCCGGCGCTTCGGGTACGGTGTTCGGCGCCCGTGGCGCCTCCAACTTCCTGTCCAAGTCCACCAAGTGGCTGGCCGTGGTGTTCTTCGGCATCAGCCTGTTCATGGCCTGGTACGCCAGCCATGGCGCGCGCCCGACCGAGCAGGGGCTGGGCGTGATGTCCCAGGCGCAGGCCCCGGCCCCGGCCGCCCCGGCGGGCGAGCTGCAGTCCGTTCCGCAGGCTGCGGCCGCGGGCGAAGTGCCGCAGGCGGCGCCTGCGGCGAATAATCCGGCGCAGAGCGAAGAAAAGCCCGCCGAGGGCTCGCATAAAGACTGAAGACGGTTACAATACGCGCCGCACTGCAGAGCCGGTGCGCTGACGTAAGTAAGCCCAGGTGGCGGAATTGGTAGACGCACTACCTTGAGGTGGTAGCGACGCAAGTCGTAGGGGTTCGAGTCCCCTCTTGGGCACCATGAGTTTGTTATGCGGGTATGCGGGATGCGGCAGCTCCCGCCGAGGCAAGTCCCGTCAATCCCCATGCGCGGGCGCCTGCAGGTGTCCGGGCAGAGGCAAGAGAGAATCGCTGTGCTGGCCGAATATTTGCCGTCCCTGCTGTTTCTGATCGTCGCCACCGGCATCGGCGTCGCCCTGATGCTGATCGGTCGTTTCCTTGGCCCCCGCAGCCCCGACGAGCAGAAACTGTCGCCGTACGAGTGCGGCTTCGAGGCGTTCGAGAACGCGCGCATGAAGTTCGACGTGCGCTACTACCTCATCGCCATCCAGTTCATCGTCTTTGACCTGGAAATCATCTTCATCGTGCCCTGGACCCAGGTGTTCATGGAGCTGGGCGCCCGCTCGCTCGTCACCATGGGCCTGTTCGTGGGCATGCTGTTCCTCGGCTTTATCTACGTGTGGAAGAAGGGAGCGCTGGAATGGGAGTGATTCAGACTCTCGATGGCCTGATGAACAACCCCATCCCGGAAGGGCGGGTTGACGACATCCTGCGGCCCGAAGGCGACAATCCGCTGCTCGAGAAGGGCTACGTCACCACCAGCGTCGACGCCCTGCTGAACTGGGCGCGCACCGGCTCGATGTGGCCGATGACCTTCGGCCTGGCCTGCTGCGCGGTGGAAATGATGCACGCCGGCGCCTCGCGCCTGGACCTGGACCGCTACGGCGTGGTGTTCCGCCCGTCGCCGCGCCAGTCCGACGTGATGATCGTCGCCGGTACCCTGGTCAACAAGATGGCCCCGGCGCTGCGCAAGGTCTACGACCAGATGCCCGACCCCAAGTGGGTCATCTCGATGGGCAGCTGCGCCAACGGCGGCGGCTATTACCACTATTCGTACGCGGTGGTGCGCGGCTGCGACCGCGTGGTGCCGGTGGACGTGTACGTCCCGGGCTGCCCGCCAACCGCCGAAGCGCTGGTGTACGGCATCCTGCAGCTGCAGAAGAAGATCTGGCGCACCCAGACCATCGCCCGCTGATTCCCTTTCAAGTCAAGAGCACGCCAGCCCCCATGGCCCAGCAAGCACCTTCACTCATCGACCGACTTCGCGCGCGTTTCGCCGGTGCGCAGGTCTCCGTGGTCGAACCGCGCGGCGAAGTGACGCTGGAGGTTCCGTCGGCCGACTGGCATGCCGTCGCCGTCGCACTGCGCGACGAGTTCGGCTTCGAGCACGCCACCGACCTGTGCGGCGTCGATTACCTCGGCTACGGCAGCGACGAGTGGGACACTTCCGACGTTTCCTCGCAGGGCTTCAGCCGTGGCGTGGAAGGCAAGGGCGCCGGCCGCTTCGCCTGGGGCGAGTTCCCCAGCCATGAAACCGCCGATGGCGCGCAGCCCGACGCGCTGCCCAGGCAGCGTTTCGCGGTCGTCGTGCAGCTGCGTTCCTACCAGCACAACCAGCTGCTGCGCATGCGCTGCTTCGCCCCGAGCGAGTCGCTGCCGGTGGTGGCGTCGCTGACCAGCGTCTGGCCGGGCCTGAACTGGTTCGAGCGCGAGGCGTTCGACCTGTACGGCGTGATCTTCGAAGGCCACCCGGACCTGCGCCGCATCCTGACCGACTACGGTTTCGTCGGCCATCCGTTCCGCAAGGATTTCCCGCTGATCGGCAACGTCGAAGTGCGTTACGACGAAGAAAAGAAGCGCGTGGTCTACGAGCCGGTGACTTCGGTCGAACCGCGCGTGGGCGTGCCGCGCGTGATCCGCGACGACGCCCGCTTCGAGACCGCCGAAGGCGAGCGCGCGCAGAGGGAGGCAAGCAAGTGAGCGAGTTCCACCAGGCCACCGGGGCCTTCGCCAGCAATCCCGCCGAAGCCCGGCAGGAGATCCGCAACTACACCATGAACTTCGGCCCGCAGCACCCGGCCGCGCATGGCGTGCTGCGCCTGATCCTGGAGATGGACGGCGAGACCATCATGCGCGCCGACCCGCACGTTGGCCTGCTGCATCGCGCCACCGAGAAGCTGGCCGAGTCCAAGCCGTTCAACCAGTCGATCGGCTACATGGATCGCCTGGATTACTGCTCGATGATGTGCAACGAGCACGCCTACGTCCGCGCCATCGAGACCCTGGCGGGCATCGAGGTGCCGGAGCGCGCGCAGTACATCCGCACGATGTTCGACGAGATCACCCGCATCCTCAACCACCTGATGTGGCTGGGTTCGAACGGGCTCGACCTCGGCGCGATGGCGGTGATGCTGTATGCGTTCCGCGAGCGCGAGGAGCTGATGGACTGCTACGAGGCGGTCTCCGGCGCGCGCATGCACGCGGCCTATTACCGCCCGGGCGGCGTCTACCGCGACCTGCCGGACACGATGCCGAAGTACAAGGAATCGCGCTGGCACAAGGGCAATGCGCTCAAGCGCCTGAACGCGGCCCGCGAGGGCTCGCTGCTGGACTTCCTGGAGAACTTCACCAGCGAATTCCCCAAGCGCGTCGACGAGTACGAAACCCTGCTCACCGACAACCGCATCTGGAAGCAGCGTACCGTCGGCATCGGCGTGGTCACCCCGGAGCACGCCCTGGCGTGGGGCATGACCGGCGCCATGCTGCGCGGCTCGGGCATCGCCTGGGACCTGCGCAAGAAGCAGCCGTACGCCAAGTACGACGCGGTCGACTTCGACATCCCGCTGGGCACCAATGGCGACTGCTACGACCGTTACCTGGTCCGCGTCGCCGAAATGCGCCAGTCCAACCGCATCATCCAGCAGTGCGTGCGCTGGCTGAAGGCCAACCCCGGCCCGGTCATGGTCCGCAACTTCAAGGTCGCCCCTCCCAAGCGTGCGGAGATGAAGGACGACATGGAAGCGCTGATCCACCACTTCAAGCTGTTCAGCGAAGGCTACTGCGTGCCGGCCGGCGAGACCTACGCCGCGGTCGAGGCGCCGAAGGGCGAATTCGGCTGCTACCTGGTCTCGGACGGCGCCAACAAGCCGTTCCGCGTGCACCTGCGTGCGCCGGGCTTCGCCCACCTGTCCTCGATCGATTCGATCGTGCGCGGCCACATGCTGGCCGACGTGGTGGCGATGATCGGCACCTACGACCTCGTGTTCGGCGAGGTCGACCGGTAATGCCGGGCATGCGTACAACGCCCGGTGCCAGCGCGGCCATGCTGCTGCAGGCACCGGTTTCCCAGGATCTGCTATTGGTTGAGGTCGGCCGATGAAGGCGACAGGTAATTTCGAGGCGGCGCGTGACGTCGACCCGATGGTGGTGTTGAGCGACAAGACCCGTGCTCACATCGATCACTGGCTGACGAAGTTCCCGCCGGAACGCAAGCGCTCGGCGGTGCTGCAGGGCCTGCATGCCGCGCAGGAGCAGAACCAGGGCTGGCTGAGCGACGAGTTGATCGCCGCGGTGGCCAAGTACCTGGACCTGCCGTTCGTGTGGGCCTACGAGGTCGCCAGCTTCTACTCGATGTTCGAGACCGAGAAGGTCGGCCGCAACAACGTCGCCATCTGCACCAACATCAGCTGCTGGCTCAATGGCGCCGAGGACATCGTGCGCCATTGCGAGAAGAAGCTGGGCATCAAGCACGGCGAATCGACCCCGGACGGCCGCGTCTACCTCAAGCGCGAGGAAGAGTGCCTGGCCGGCTGCGCGGGCGCGCCGATGATGGTCATCAACGGTCACTACCACGAGCGCCTGACGCTGGACCAGGTCGACGCGCTGCTGGACGGGCTGGAGTAAGGCATGGCACACCACGAATCCAGGGGCCCGGTCGGTCCGGCGCCGCTTCCGCACAACGTGGTCTACACCACGCTGCACTACGACACCCCGTGGTCGTACGAGAACTACCTCAAGACCGGTGGCTACGCCGCGCTGCGCAAGATCCTCGAGGAGAAGATCGCGCCGGCCGACGTGATCGAGATGGTCAAGCAGTCCGGCCTGCGCGGCCGCGGCGGCGCAGGCTTCCCGACCGGCCTGAAGTGGTCGTTCATGCCCAAGGACGCGCCGCAGAAGTACATCCTGTGCAACTCGGACGAGTCCGAGCCGGGTACCTGCAAGGACCGCGACATCCTGCGCTACAACCCGCATTCGGTGGTGGAAGGCATGGCCATCGCCTGCTACGCCACCGGCTCGACCGTGGGCTACAACTACCTGCGCGGCGAGTTCCACCACGAGCCGTTCGAGCACTTCGAGCAGGCCCTGGCCGATGCCTACAAGCATGGCTGGCTGGGCAAGAACGTGCTGGGCAGCGGCGTGGACATCGACATCTACGCGGCGCTGGGCGCCGGTGCCTACATCTGCGGCGAAGAAACCGCGCTGATGGAGTCGCTGGAAGGCAAGAAGGGCCAGCCGCGCTACAAGCCGCCGTTCCCGGCCAACTTCGGCCTGTACGGCAAGCCGTCGACGATCAACAACACCGAAACCTACGGCTCGGTGCCGGCGATCATCCGCAACGGCCCGGAGTGGTTCAAGGGCCTGAGCAAGACCGCCAACGGCGGCCCGAAGTGCTTCTCCGTCTCCGGCTGCGTGCAGAAGGGTGGCAACTTCGAAGTGCCGCTGGGCACCACCTTCGACGAACTGCTGGAAATGGCCGGTGGCCTGCGTCCGGGCCGCAAGCTGAAGGCGGCGATCCCGGGTGGCGTGTCGATGCCGGTGCTGACCGCCGAGCAGCTCAAGGGGCTGCCGATGGACTACGACACCATCCGCGCGCTGGGCTCGGGCCTGGGCTCCGGGGCCATCGTGGTGCTGGACGACAGCGTGTGCTGCGTCAAGTTCGCGTGCCGCATCAGCCAGTTCTTCCACAAGGAATCCTGCGGCCAGTGCACCCCGTGCCGCGAGGGCACCGGCTGGATGCATCGCGTGCTGGAGCGCATCGTCGCCGGCAAGGCCACGATGGAAGACCTGCACCAGCTGCGCACCGTCGCCGGTCAGATCGAAGGCCACACCATCTGCGCCTTCGGCGAAGCGGCGGCCTGGCCGATCCAGGGGTTCCTGCGCCAGTTCTGGGACGAATTCGAGTACTACATCGTCAACGGTCATTCGATGGTTGACGGCAAGAAGGTGGAGGCTGCTGCCGCATGAGCGCGCAACCTGTAAATCCGAGCGAGGCACCCGTGGTGCCGGAAGGACACGTCACCATCGAGATCGATGGGCAGACGCTGTTCGCGCCCAAGGGGTCGATGATCATCCAGGCCGCCGACAAGGCCGGCATTTCGATTCCGCGCTTCTGCTACCACGAGAAGCTGCCGATCGCGGCCAACTGCCGCATGTGCCTGGTCGACGTCGAGAAGTCGCCCAAGCCGTCGCCGGCGTGCGCCACGCCGGTCATGGACGGCATGAAGATCCAGACCCGCAACGAGAAGGCGCTGAAGTACCAGCGCTCGGTCATGGAGTTCCTGCTGATCAACCACCCGCTGGACTGCCCGATCTGCGACCAGGGCGGCGAGTGCGAGCTGCAGGACGTGTCGCTGGGCTACGGCCGTTCGGTCAGCCGCTTCAACGAGCACAAGCGCGTGGTGGCCGACGAGGACATGGGGCCGCTGGTCGCCACCGAGATGACCCGCTGCATCCAGTGCACCCGTTGCGTGCGCTTCACCGCCGAGATCGCCGGTACCTACGAGCTGGGCGGCATGTACCGCGGCGAGAACCTGCAGATCGGCACCTACGACGGCAAGCCGCTGACCACCGAGCTGTCCGGCAACGTGATCGACGTGTGCCCGGTCGGCGCGCTGACCAACAAGGTGTTCCAGTTCAAGGCGCGTCCGTGGGAACTCACCGCGCGTGAATCGCTCGGCTACCACGACGCGATGGGCTCGAACCTGTTCCTGCACGTGCGTCGCGGCGAAGTGCTGCGCGCGGTGCCGCGCGACAACGAACTGGTCAACGAGTGCTGGCTGTCCGACCGCGACCGTTATTCGCACCAGGGCCTGTATGCCGCCGACCGCGCGGTCAAGCCGCTGCAGAAGGTCAACGGCGAGTGGAAGGAAGTGAGCTGGGCCGAAGGCCTGGCCGCCGCCCGCGAGATCCTGGACGGCAACCGCGGCGACGACCTCGGCGTGCTGGTGCACCCGTCCACCTCCAACGAGGAGGGCGCGCTGCTGGCCCGCCTGGCCACCGGCCTGGGCAGCGGCAACATCGACCACCGCATCGACAACCGCGATTTCTCGGACGCGGCGACGGCCGAAGTGTTCGCGGCCCCGCTGGCCGAGATCGAAGCGGCCGACCGCATCGTGCTGCTGGGCAGCAACGTCCGCCACGAGCTGCCGCTGCTGCACGCCCGCCTGCGCAAGGCGCAGACCAAGAACGGCGCGCGGATCTTCGCGGTCAACCCGGTCGATTTCGACTTCGCGTTCAGCCTGGCCGGCAAGCAGATCGTCGCCCCGTCCAGGTTCGCCGAAGCCCTGGCCAGCGCCGAGCTGCGTTCGGCGGTGCAGGGCGGTGGCAACACCGTGCTGATCGTCGGTGGCATTGCCGAGAACCATCCGCAGGCCGCCGCGATCCGCGCCGCCGCGCGCGATTTCGCCGCCGCCACCGGCGCCAGGCTGTGCCGCATCCCGCAGGGTGCCAACGCCGTCGGCCTGTCCCGCGCCGGCGTGTTGCCGGCCGGCAAGGACGTCGCCACGATGCTGGCGCAGCCGCGCAAGGCCTACGTGCTGTACGGCATCGAGCCGGGCCTGGACTTCGCCGACAGCGCCGCCGCGCGCAAGGCGCTGGCCGGCGCCAAGGTGGTGGCGTTCAGCCAGTTCGCCTGCGCCTCGACCCGCGACGTGGCCGACGTGATTCTGCCGATCGGCGCGCTGCCGGAAATCGACGCGACCCTGACCAACCTCGACGGCCGCGAGCAGCAGGCCCGTGCCGGTGGCAAGCTGCCGGGCGAGGCCCGCGAGGGCTGGCGCGTGCTGCGCGCCCTGGGCGGCGACCTGCAGCTGGCCGGTTTCGGCTTCACCGACCTGGCAGGCCTGCGTGCCGGCCTGCAGCCGGTGCAGGTCGACGTGGCCGCCTCGGCGCAGCCGCAGGTGGCGGGCGAGGGCCTGGAGGTGGCTTCGACCGCCGCGATCTACCGCACCGATGCGGTGGTCCGCCGTGCCGAGGCGCTGCAGGCGCATCCGCTTAACAACGCGCCGCGCATCGTGCTCAACGCCGATGACGCCGCGCGCCTGCAGCTGGTGGAAGGGCAGATGGCCAAGGTCGGCACCGATGCCGGCAAGGCGACCCTGCCGGTCGTGGTCGACGCGCGCGTCGCCGCCGGTACGGTCTGGATTGAATCGGGCCACGGCGCCACGGCGCCGCTGGGCGCCGCTCGGGTAACGGTGGTGGCTGCATGAACGAGTTGCTGTTGAACGCGGTCGATCCGCTGCACCAGTGGTTGCTGGCGCTGGGCGACATCGGCATCGTGCTGTGGACGGTGCTGAAGATCCTGGTCATCGCCATGCCGATCATCATATCGGTGGCGTTCTACGTGCTGTGGGAGCGCAAACTGATCGGCTGGATGCACGTGCGCCACGGGCCGATGTACGTCGGCCTCGGCGGCCTGCTGCAGGCCTTCGCCGACGTCACCAAGCTGCTGTTCAAGGAAATCGTGCGCCCGGCCAACGCGCACAAGGCGATGTACGTGCTGGCGCCGCTGATCGTGCTGGCACCGTCGTTCGCGGCCTGGTCGGTGGTCCCGTTCGACTACAAGCTGGTGCTGTCCAACGCCAACGTCGGCCTGCTGTACCTGCTGGCGATGACCTCACTGGGCATCTACGGCGTGATCCTGGCCGGCTGGGCGTCGAACTCCAAGTACGCCTTCCTCGGCGCGATGCGTTCGGCCGCGCAGATGGTCAGCTACGAGATCGCGATGGGCTTCGCGCTGGTCGGCGTGATGATCGCCGCCGGCAGCCTCAACCTGAGCGAGATCGTGCTGGCGCAGCAGGGCAGTTCCGGCCTGTTCGACTGGTTCCTGCTGCCGCTGCTGCCGCTGTTCGTCGTGTACTGGGTGTCCGGCGTGGCCGAGACCAACCGCGCTCCGTTCGACGTGGTCGAAGGCGAGTCCGAAATCGTCGCCGGCCACATGGTCGAGTACTCCGGTGGTGCGTTCGCGCTGTTCTTCCTGGCCGAGTACGCCAACATGATCCTGATCAGCTTCCTGATCTCGATCTTCTTCATGGGCGGCTGGCTGAGCCCGATCCAGGGCTGGGTCACGGTGGACGTGTCGCCCTGGGTCAACTGGATCTGGAACGGCGGTTGGCCGTGGCTGCTGGCCAAGGTCTTCTTCTTCGCCAGTTCCTACATCTGGTTCCGTGCCACGTTCCCGCGCTTCCGCTACGACCAGATCATGCGTCTTGGCTGGAAGGTGTTCATCCCGCTGACCATCGCGTGGATCGCGGTGACCGCACTGCTCGTGTTCTACGGCGTGATCCAGAGAGGCGTTTGATTCATGAAAAAGATCACCCACTATTTCAAGAGCCTGCTGCTGCTGGAGCTCGTCTCCGGCATGTGGCTGACGCTGAAGTACGCATTCAAGCCCAAGTACACCGTGCTGTACCCGATGGAGAAGTTCCCGCAGTCGCCGCGTTTCCGCGGCCTGCACGCGCTGCGCCGTTATCCGAACGGCGAGGAACGCTGCATCGCCTGCAAGCTGTGCGAGGCGGTATGCCCGGCGCTGGCCATCACCATCGACTCGGCCAAGCGCGAGGACGGCACCCGCCGCACCACGCGCTACGAGATCGACCTGTTCAAGTGCATCTTCTGCGGTTTCTGCGAGGAGAGCTGCCCGGTGGACTCGATCGTGGAAACCCATATCCTGGAGTACCACTTCGAGAACCGTGGCGAGAACATCGTCACCAAGCCGCAGCTGCTGGCCATCGGTGATCGGCTGGAAGCCGAGATCGCCGAGCGCCGTGCCGCCGACGCCGCCTTCCGTTGAGGACCGAAAGATGGATTGGGTAAATATCGCTTTCTGGTTCTTCTCGATCGTGGCGGGGCTCTCGGCCCTGTCGGTGATCAGCGTGCGCAACCCGGTGTATGCCGTGCTGTGCCTGATCCTGACGTTCTTCTCCATCGCCTGCGTCTGGCTGCTGGTCGGCGCCGAGTTCCTGGGTGTCACCCTGGTGCTGGTGTACGTGGGCGCGGTGATGGTGCTGTTCCTGTTCGTGGTGATGATGCTGGACGTCGAGACCGACAGCCTGCGCGAAGGCTGGGTGCGCTACCTGCCGGTCGGGCTGGTGGTCGCGGTGGTGATGCTGCTGCAGATGCTGACCCTGATCGGCATCAAGGCCCGCATGGCCGCGCCGTTCCCGGCCGACAATGCCGCCGCGGTCGCCGCCGACAGCTCCAACATCACCTGGCTGGCACGCAGCCTGTTCACCGAATACCTGCTGCCGTTCGAGTTCGCCGCGGTGATCCTGACCGTGGCGGTGATCGCCGCGGTGATGCTGACCCTGCGCCGCCGCACCGGCGTGAAGTCGCAGAACCCGTCGGAGCAGACCCGTGTCCGCGCCAGCGACCGCCTGCGCATCGTGAAGATGGCGGCCGAGAAGCCGGTGCCGCTGACCGACACCACGCACAACGAAGGCGGCGAGGAGGCCAAGCCATGATTTCCCTGGGCCACATGCTCGCGCTGGGCGCGGTGATGTTCTGCATCTCCGTCGCCGGCATCTTCCTCAACCGCAAGAACATCATCGTGCTGCTGATGTCGATCGAGTTGATGCTGCTGTCGGTGAACATCAACTTCGTCGCCTTCTCGCGGCAGCTCGGCGATACCGCCGGCCAGCTGTTCGTGTTCTTCATCCTGACCGTGGCCGCGGCGGAAGCCGCCATCGGCCTCGCGATCCTGGTGACCCTGTTCCGTACCCGCCATACCATCAACGTTGGCGAAGTCGATTCGTTGAAGGGCTGACCCACAGATGGAAATCACTCTCTCCAAGAGTCTGTTGATCGCAGTGGTGCTGGCACCGCTGCTCGGCAGCATCATCGCCGGCCTGTTCGGTCGCCAGGTGGGGCGCAAGGGTGCCCAGTACGCCACCATCCTCGGCGTCGCGGTCAGCTGCGCGCTGTCGATGCACACCCTCTACCAGTTGCTGTGGGGCGGGGCGCAGCCGTTCAACCAGAACATCTACACCTTCTTCGAAGTCGGCCAGTACGCCGCGCACGTCGGTTTCATGGTCGACCGCCTGACCGCGATGATGATGGTGGTGGTGACGTTCGTGTCGCTGCTGGTGCACGTCTACTCGATCGGCTACATGGCCGACGACGACGGCTACCAGCGCTTCTTCAGCTACATCTCGCTGTTCACCTTCTCGATGCTCACCCTGGTGATGAGCAACAACTTCCTGCAGCTGTTCTTCGGCTGGGAAGCGGTGGGCCTGGTGTCGTACCTGCTGATCGGCTTCTACTTCAAGAAGCCCAGCGCGATCTTCGCCAACATGAAGGCGTTCCTGGTCAACCGCGTCGGCGACTTCGGCTTCCTGCTGGGCATCGCCGCCGTGCTGTGGGTGTTCGGCACCCTGGACTACGCGACGGTGTTCGCCAACGCGCCGCTGCTGAACGACCCCAACGCGCTGGTCCAGGTGTGGTCTGGCTCGATCAACCTGTTCGGCCATCCGGTGCAGGTGCTGAGCGAGCCGGTGATCTGGTCGATCGCCACCCTGATCTGCATCTGCCTGTTCATCGGCGCGATGGGCAAGTCGGCGCAGGTGCCGCTGCACGTGTGGCTGCCCGATTCGATGGAAGGCCCGACCCCGATCTCGGCGCTGATCCACGCCGCCACCATGGTCACCGCCGGCATCTTCATGGTGACCCGCATGTCGCCGCTGTTCGAGCTGTCGCAGACCGCGCTGAACTTCGTGCTGTTCATCGGTGCCACCACGGCCTTCTTCACCGGCCTGATCGGCATCGTGCAGAACGACATCAAGCGCGTGGTCGCCTACTCGACGCTGTCGCAGCTGGGCTACATGACCGTGGCCCTGGGCGTGTCGGCCTACTCCGGCGCGGTGTTCCACCTGATGACCCACGCCTTCTTCAAGGCGCTGCTGTTCCTGGGCGCCGGCTCGGTCATCATCGGCATGCACCACGAGCAGAACATGATGAAGATGGGCGGCCTGCGCAAGTACATGCCGATCACCCACATCACCATGTGGATCGGTACCCTGGCGCTGGTCGGTACCCCGTTCTTCGCCGGTTTCTATTCGAAGGACACCATCATCGAGGCCGCCGCGCTGCATGCCCACACCTCGGACAACTGGGTGGCGACCTACGGCTACTGGGCGGTGCTGGGCGGCGTGATCGTCACCAGTTTCTACAGCTTCCGCCTGCTGTTCCTGACCTTCTTCGGCAAGGAACGCTTCCGCGACGCGCACGATGACCACGGCCACGACGCCCACCACCATGACGACCATCATGGACATGGCGCGCACGAGCCGCACGAGTCGCCGTGGGTGGTGACCCTGCCGCTGATCCTGCTGGCGATCCCGTCCATCCTGATCGGTTTCTTCACCATCGGCCCGATGCTGTTCGGCACCGGCTGGAACGGCCATGCCGCGGCAACCGGCGTGCCGGGCCAGACCCTGTCGTTCTTCACCGGTATCGTCGACTTCTACGATCCGGCCCGCGACACCATCGCCGCCGTCGGCAGGGAGTTCTGGCATGGTTCGGTCGGCTATGCGCTGCACGGCATGAAGATGCCGGCGTTCTGGCTGACGGTGGCCGGTTTCATCCTGGCCTGGGTGTTCTACATCTGGAAGCCCGAGCTGGCAGGCAAGTCCCGCAAGGCCCTGGCGCCGGTCGTATCGGTGCTGGAGAACAAGTACGGTTTCGACAAGCTGTGGATCGATGGTTTCGCCGGTGGCAGCGTCAAGCTTGGCAAGGCCGCCCGTGCCGTGGACAGCAACGTTGTGGATGGGGTGGTGAACGGTGCGGCCCGCGTGGTCGAGCTTGCCGCCAACCTGCTGCGCCGCACCCAATCCGGTTTCCTCTACCACTACGCCTTCGTGATGATCATCGGCCTGATCGCCCTGCTGGGCCTGCTGATGCATTTCTCGCGTTGACCTGTACGGAATAAGAAGACGTGTCGAACTGGCCCCTACTCAGTATCCTCATCTGGCTGCCGATCCTCGGCGGTGCGTTGATTCTTGCCGTGCGCAACGCCCAGGCTGCCCGTTGGGCATCCCTGGCGGTGGCACTGCTCACCTTCCTGTTGAGCCTCGGCCTGCTCAGCGGCTATGACCGCGCCGCGGCTGACGTGATGCAGTTCGTCGAGCAGCATCCGTGGATCCCCGCCTACGGCATCGGTTACAACCTGGCGGTGGACGGCATCGCCATCGCGCTGGTGCTGCTGACCACCCTGGTGGGCGTGCTGGCGCTGATCGGCGCCTGGGGCGTGGTCGACAAGCGCGTGAACCAGTACGTGGCCGCCTTCCTGATCCTGGAAGGCGTGACGGTGGGCATCTTCGCCGCCACCGACGCGATGCTGTTCTACGTGTTCTTCGAAGCCATGCTGATCCCGATGTTCCTGATCATCGGTGTCTGGGGCGGTCCGCGCCGCATCTATGCCGCGCTGAAGTTCTTCCTGTACACCTTCCTCGGCTCGGTGCTGATGCTGGTGGCGCTGATCTACCTGTACATCAAGGGCGGCAGTTTCCAGCTGGCCGACCTGTACCAGCTGCAGCTGTCGGCCAGGGAGCAGACCTGGGTGTTCTTCGCGTTCCTGATCGCCTTCGCGGTCAAGGTGCCGATGTTCCCGGTGCATACCTGGCTGCCGGACGCCCACGTGGAAGCGCCGACCGCCGGCTCGGTGATCCTGGCCGCGATCGCGCTGAAGATCGGTGGCTACGGCTTCCTGCGCTTCAACCTGCCGATCGTGCCCGATGCCAGCCACGAGTGGGCCTGGCTGGTGATCGCGCTGTCGCTGGTGGCGGTGATCTACGTCGGCCTGGTGGCGCTGGTGCAGGACGACATGAAGAAGCTGGTGGCGTATTCGTCGATCGCGCACATGGGCTTCGTGACCCTGGGTACGTTCACCGCGCTGTGGCTGGTGCGCGAGGCGGGCAACGCCGACGCCGCCCGTCTGGGCCTGCAGGGCGCGATGGTGCAGATGGTCTCGCACGGCTTCGTGTCCGGTGCGATGTTCTCCTGCATCGGCGTGCTCTATGACCGGCTGCATACCCGCCGCATCGCCGACTACGGCGGCGTGGCCAACGTGATGCCCTGGTTCGCCGCGTTCGCGCTGCTGTTCTTCATGGCCAACTCCGGCCTGCCGGGCACCAGCGGTTTCGTGGGCGAGTTCATGGTGGTGCTGGCCAGCTTCCAGTGGGAGCCGCTGGTGGCGCTGGGTGCGGCCACCACGCTGATCATCGGCGCGGCGTATTCGCTGTGGCTGTACAAGCGCGTGTTCTTCGGCGAGGTGGGCAACGCCCACGTGGCCGGGATGAAGGACATCAACGGGCGCGAATGGCTGGTGCTGGGCGTGTTCGCCATCGGTACGCTGGCACTGGGCCTGTACCCGCGGCCGCTGACCGAACTGATGGAGCCCTCCATCGCCAAGCTGGCGATGCAGATCGCATCGAGCAAGCTGCTGTAAGCGGCCCCGTCGAGAGTATTGATTCCAGGATTTGATGATGACAACGCCGACGCTACTGCCGTTGACCGCCGCCGACCTCCCGCCGTTGCTGCCAGAACTGGTGGTGATCGGCGGGGCCTTCGCCCTGCTGATCCTCGATCTGTTCATCAGCAACCGCCACAAGGTCTGGACCCACTTCCTGTCGGTCGCGATCCTTGCCGTTGCTTTCGCCATGCTGCTTGGCGGCGTGGGCGGGCAGGGCGAGGTGTTCCATGGCATGTTCATCCGCGACAACGCCGCCGACGTCATGAAGACGGTGGTGGTGCTGGTCAGCGGCCTGACCCTGATCTATGGGTGGAGCTACCTGCGCGAGCGCAATCTGTACCAGGGCGAGATCGCGGTGCTGGTCCTGTTCGCCACCGCGGGCATGATGCTGCTGGTCTCCGCCGGCAGCCTGCTGATGGTCTACCTGGGGCTGGAACTGCTGGCGCTGTGCTCGTATGCGCTGGTTGCCAGCAACCGCGACAACAAGCTGGCCGCCGAAGCGGGCATGAAGTACATCGTGCTCGGCTCGCTGGCCTCGGGCCTGCTGCTGTACGGCATGTCGCTGGTCTACGGCGCCACCGGTTCGCTGCATCTTGACGTGATCCACGCCGCCGCCGCGCATTCGGACGAGCGCGTGCTGCTGCTGACCGGCGCGGTGTTCATGGTCGCCGGCGTCGCCTTCAAGCTCGGCGCCGCACCGTTCCACATGTGGCTGCCGGACGTCTACCAGGGCGCGCCGGCGCCGATCGCGCTGTTCATCAGCTCGGCGCCGAAGCTGGCGGCGTTCGGCATGGCCTACCGCCTGCTCGAAGCCGGTGTCGGCCCGCTGTCGGCCGAGCTGCAGTACGTGCTCGCCGGCCTTGCCGCGCTGTCGCTGGTGGTGGGCAACCTGATGGCCATCGCCCAGGTCAACCTCAAGCGCATGCTGGCCTATTCGACCGTCTCGCACATCGGCTTCCTGCTGATGGGCGTGGCCGGCGGCGGCGCCGCCGGGTACTCCTCGGCGATGTTCTACGCCGTGGCCTACGCGATCATGTCCACCGCCGCTTTCGGCGTGATCGTCGCGCTGTCGCGCTCCGGCTTCGAGGCCGAGAGCATCGACGACTTCAAGGGCCTGAATGCACGCAATCCGTGGATGGCCGGGCTCATGCTGTGCGCCATGTTCTCGCTGGCCGGCATCCCGCCGTTCCTGGGCTTCTGGGCCAAGCTGGCGGTACTGGGCGCCGCGGTCAACGGCGGCCTGCTGTGGCTGGTGATCCTGGGCGTGATGAGTGCGGTGGTGGGCTGCTTCTACTACCTGCGCGTGGTCAAGGTCATGTACTTCGACGAGCCGGTGGGCGAGCCGCTGCCGCGCAACAATGACCGTCTCCTGGGCATCGTGCTGGGCGTGAACTGCGTGGCCCTGCTGGTGCTGCCGGTTGCCCTGGGGCCGCTGCTGGCCTGGATGCGCAACGCATTTGCTCATTTGTCATAAAAAGCGATACAAAACGGCGCGATTCATGTAATATGCGCGCACTGAGTTGATGGCGGTGCCGGCAAGCCGGTATCGCCAGACCATCCAGGGATGGTCAACCGGAATGTGGAACGTTCCGGGTTTCAGCGGAATCCCCGGATTTCCTGAAACAATGAAGTAAAAAAAGACTTGCGGTAACGGTCCAATTACTTCATAATTCCGCTTCTGCTGCGGGGTGGAGCAGTCTGGCAGCTCGTCGGGCTCATAACCCGAAGGTCGCAGGTTCAAATCCTGCCCCCGCTACCAGTTCCGGCCTTCTTCAACATCTGTTGTCGAAGGCTGAATCTGGGCTCGCAGGAACGATTGCTTCCGTTCCTGCAACCGGAATCCAGTCACCGGATTCATACCGGACAAAGGGCCCAGTCGGGCCCTTTGTTGTTTCCGCAAAACGAAAAGTCCGGCCGGTTTTTCCCGTTTCCCCATTACCAAATCAAGGCAGGCTGTGAGCGACAAGGCTACTGAAATCGCGAATCTGCTGGGCCCCACCGTGCAGGCGTTGGGCCTGGATCTGCTGGGCGCCGAGTATCTGCCGGCGCCGGGCGGCGCCACGCTGCGTCTGTACATCGACGTGCCGCTGGCCGAGCAGCCCGAGCGCGTGGTCAACATCGACGACTGCGAGCGGGTGAGCCGCGAGGTCTCCGCGCAGCTGGATGTCGAGGATCCGATCAGCGGCAACTACACGCTGGAAGTGTCCTCCCCGGGCGTGGACCGGCCGCTGTTCACGCTGGAGCAGTTCGAGCGCCACCTGGGCGAGTCCGCCAAGGTCGGCCTGAAGCTGCCGCAGGAGAACCGGCGCCGCCTGCAGGGCGAGATCGCCGCGGTGGACGCCGATGCCGGCACCGTGACCTTCGTGGTCGATGGCAAGCCGTTCGTGGCGGCCTTCGACAACATCGACAAGGCGCGCATCATTCCGGACTGGGCCGCGCTTGGCCTGGCTCCGACCAAACCGACCGGTCCGGCCCCCAGGCAGGGGAGCGCGGCCAGGAACAAATCCAATAACGAAACCGCGGCCCGAAAGCCGCGCGCGGAGTAAGCCGATGAGCAAGGAACTTCTGCTGGTAGTCGACGCGGTCGCCAATGAGAAAGGCGTGCCGCGCGAAGTGATCTTCGATGCGATCGAGGCGGCGCTCGCCTCCGCGGCCAAGAAGCGCTATGTGGACCAGGACGTGCTCGCGCGCGTTTCGATCGACCACAAGGACGGCAGCTACGAGACTTTCCGTCGCTGGGAAGTCGTGGCCGATGACGTGGTGATGGAATCGCCGGACCGCCAGATCCGCCTGATGGACGCGATCGACGAGGCCGATGGCGTCGAGGTCGGCGACTACATCGAGGAACAGATCGAGAACCCGGATTTTGGTCGCATCGCCGCGCAGGCCGCCAAGCAGGTGATCGTGCAGCGCGTGCGCGAAGCCGAGCGCCAGCAGGTCGTGGACGCGTGGAAGGATCGCGTCGGCGAGCTGGTGACCGGCGTGGTCAAGCGCGCCGAGCGCGGCAACATCTACGTCGACCTGGGCGGCAACGCCGAGGCCTTCATCCCGAAGGACAAGGGCATCCCGCGCGACGTGCTGCGCGCCGGCGACCGCGTGCGTGGCTACCTGGCCGAAGTGCGCTCGGAGCCGCGTGGCCCGCAGCTGTTCATCAGCCGCGCCGCGCCCGAGTTCATGATCGAGCTGTTCAAGCTGGAAGTGCCGGAAGTCGGCCAGGGCCTGGTCGAGATCAAGGCCTGCGCCCGCGACCCGGGTGACCGCGCCAAGATCGCGGTCATCGCCCACGACAGCCGCACCGATCCGATCGGCGCCTGCATCGGCATGCGCGGTTCGCGCGTGCAGGCGGTGAGCAACGAGCTCAACGGCGAGCGCGTGGACATCGTGCTGTGGAACGAGAACCCGGCCAACTTCGTCATCAATGCGATGGCGCCGGCCGAAGTGCAGTCCATCATCGTCGATGAGGAAAAGCACTCGATGGACCTGGCCGTGGCCGAAGAGCGCCTGGCCCAGGCCATCGGCAAGGGCGGCCAGAACGTGCGCCTGGCCAGCCGCCTGACCGGCTGGCAGCTCAACGTGATGACCCAGGACCAGGTCACCGCCAAGTCCGAGGCCGAGCAGGCCGTCGCCCGCCAGCTGTTCATGGACAAGCTGGAAGTGGACGAGGAAATCGCCGGCATCCTGGTCAGCGAGGGTTTCAGCACCGTCGAGGAAATCGCCTACGTGCCGATCGGCGAGCTGCTGGCCGTGGAGGGCTTCGACGAGGACATCGTCGAGGAACTGCGCGCCCGTGCCCGCGACGCGCTGCTCAACGAGGCGCTGGCGGTGGAGGAGGGCGCCGAGGAAGGCGTGCCGACCGCCGACCTGCTGGCGCTGCCGGGCATGGACGAGGCCACGGCCTACGCGCTGGCCGGAAACGGCGTGCGCACCAGCGAGGACCTGTCGGACCTGGCGGCCGACGAAGTCCTGGAGTTCGGCATCGAGGGCATGGACCTGGAGCGCGCCGCGGCGCTGGTCCTGGCAGCCCGCGCCGAGGAGATCGCCCGTCTGGAGCGCGGCGAATGAGCCAGCGATGAACAGGGCCCTGAGCCGCTCAGGGCGTAGACTCCGCGCTGCCTTCGTCCGTATCGAGGGGGCGCCAACAAGATCATAGGATCCGAATGTCGCAGCAAACCACCATCCGCAAGCTCGCCCAACTGGTCAACACGCCGGTGGAGAAACTGCTGGAACAGCTGGCCAAGGCCGGCATGAAGTTCAGCGGTCCCGACCAGGTCGTGACCAGTGCCGAGAAAGTGAAGCTGCTCGGTTTCCTTCGCCGTTCCCACGGCAAGGACGAGCAGGTCGCCGACGAGGCTGACGCCGCGCCGAAGAAGATCACCCTGAGCCGCCGCACGCAGCAGGAAGTGACGGTCAACGCCGGCCGCAGCAAGACCACGGTCAACGTCGAAGTGCGCCAGAAGCGCACCTACGTCAAGCCGGCCGCCGGCGCGCCGATGGATGCCGATGCCGAGCGCGCCGAGATCCTGCGCAAGCTCGAGGAGTCGCGCCAGCGCAACCTCGACGAGCAGCGCATGCTGGCCGAGAAGGACCGCGCGCGCGACGAGGAAATCGCCAGGCAGAAGGCGGCCGAGGAGGCCGAGCGGCTGCGTGTCGAGGCCGAGCGCAAGGCAGCCGAGGAGGCCGCGCAGGCCCCCCAGGCGCCGGCCCGCGCCGCCGAGGACGAGGACGAGGAGCCGGTGGTGAAGAACGTGCGCCATGCGCCGTCGCCGAGCCGTCCGCACGCCGTGCGCGACGATCGTGCCGCGCATGCCAAGCCGGGCAGCAAGTCGCGCGGCCCGCAGTCGTCCGACGACAACGGCGGCAACCGCTTCGGCGGCCAGCTGCACCTGTCGCCGTCCGACCGCGCCCGCCGCGGCGGCAACAACAGCAATTCCCGTGGCCGCCCGGGCGCACGCGCGCCGCAGGGCCGTCGTGGCGCCGAGCAGTCGCGCGGCGGTGGCGGCAGCCACGGCTTCGAGCGTCCGACCGCACCGGTGGTGCGCGAGGTCGCCATCGGCGACACCATCACCGTGGCCGATCTGGCGCAGAAGCTGGCGCTGAAGGGCGGCGAAGTGGTCAAGGCGCTGTTCAAGATGGGCGTCATGGCGACCATCACCCAGTCCATCGACCACGACACCGCGGCGCTGGTGACCGAAGAGCTCGGCCACAAGGTCGTGCGCGCCGGCAACAACGATGCCGAGGACGCGCTGCTGGCCATCACTGATTCCCACCAGGGCGACGCCGTGCCGCGTCCGCCGGTGGTCACCATCATGGGCCACGTCGACCACGGCAAGACCTCGCTGCTGGATTACATCCGCCGCACCAAGGTCGCCAACGGCGAAGCCGGCGGCATCACCCAGCACATCGGCGCGTACCACGTGGAAACGCCCAAGGGCGTGATCAGCTTCCTCGACACCCCCGGCCATGCCGCGTTCACCTCGATGCGTGCCCGTGGCGCGCAGCTGACCGACGTGGTGGTGGTGGTGGTGGCGGCCGACGACGGCGTCATGCCGCAGACCCGCGAAGCCATCCAGCACGCCCGTGCGGCCAATGCGCCGATCGTGGTGGCGATCAACAAGATCGACAAGTCGTCGGCCGATCCGATGCGGGTCAAGAACGAACTGCTCGCCGAGCAGGTCGTGGCCGAGGACTTCGGTGGCGACACGCAGATGGTCGAGATCTCGGCCAAGACCGGCCAGGGCATCGACGACCTGCTGGATGCGATTTCGCTGCAGGCCGAAGTGCTGGAACTGAAGGCCGTGGCCGAAGGCCGCGCCAACGGCGTGGTCATCGAATCCTCGCTGGACAAGGGCCGTGGCCCGGTCGCGACGGTGCTGGTGCAGCAGGGTCAGCTCAAAAAGGGCGACTACCTGGTGTGCGGCATCCAGTACGGCCGCGTGCGTGCGCTGTTCGACGAAACCGGCCGCCAGGTGGCCGAGGCCGGCCCGTCGATCCCGGTGCAGGTGCTGGGCCTGTCCGGCGTGCCGGATGCCGGCGACGACTTCGTGGTCGTCGACGACGAACGCCTGGCCAAGGACGTGGCGCAGCAGCGCGAGACCAAGCGCCGCGAATCGCGCCTGGTCGCCAGTGCCGGCAGCCGCATGGAAGACATCATGGCGCAGATGGGCAAGGGCGAAGGCCAGCAGGTGCTGAACCTGCTGATCAAGGCCGACGTCCAGGGCTCCGTGCAGGCGCTGAGCCAGTCGCTGGTGGGCCTGTCCAACGACGAGATCCGGATCAACGTGATCCACTCCGGCGTGGGCGGCATTACCGAATCCGACGCCAATTCGGCGGTGGCCTCCAAGGCCACGGTCATCGGCTTCAACGTGCGTGCGGATGCTTCGGCCCGTCGCATCATCGAATCCAACGGCGTCGACCTGCGCTACTTCTCGATCATCTATGACGTGATCGACCAGGTGAAGCAGGTGGCTTCCGGCCTGCTGGGCGTGGAGATCCGCGAAGAGATCATCGGTATCGCCGAGGTCCGCGACGTGTTCCGCAGCTCCAAGTTCGGCGCGGTCGCCGGCTGCATGGTGGTCGAGGGCGTGGTCAAGCGGAACAAGCCGATCCGCGTGCTGCGCGACAGCGTGGTGGTGTTCGAGGGCGAACTGGAATCGCTGCGTCGCTTCAAGGAGAACGTGGACGAGGTCCGCAACGGTACCGAGTGCGGTATCGGCGTGAAGGCCTACAACGACGTCAAGGCGGGCGACCAGATCGAGTGCTTCGAGCGCATCGAAGTGCCGCGCACCCTGTAACGACGCAGTACCGGCCGGCCCGCGCGACGCGGGCCGGCCGCGTTTCCCCCGCAACAACCAGACGAGCGAGATTCCGTGCCCAAGACTTTCCACCGTACCGACCGAGTTTCCGCGCAGATCCGCCGTGATCTGGGCACGCTGGTGCATGCCGCCGTGCGTGAGCACGGGCTGCCGTCGGTCAGCGTTTCGGATGTGGAGGTCACCCGCGACATGGCCCATGCCAAGGTGTTCGTCACCGCGTTGATGCCGGAGCGTTCGCTCGAGGCGGTCAAGGGCCTGCGCGAGCTGGCCGGCGAGCTGCGCATGGGCCTGGCCCGGGCGATGAAGCTGCGCCACGTGCCGGAACTGCACTTCCACTACGATGATTCGGTGGACCGCGGCGAGCGCATCGACAACCTGCTGCGCGACCTGCCGGATGTGCAGTCCGCGCAGTCCGGTGCTGGCGACGAGGAAGGCGAGAAAGCCTGAGCGTTCGAGCGCGTGTCTTCTCCCGGCGGGAAATGTTCGCCGGAGGGGGGGGCGGGCGAAGCGGGCGACGGCGAACCGCGCAGCGCTTCCCGGCAAGGGCCGCCCGAGGCGAAAGCGGCTGATTCCACTCCCCGGCCCGGGATTACTTCGCTTTGCCCGTGCAAGGAAGAGGTGATCCAGAGCGGCGCTTCGCAATTGCCCGATGGCTGGCAAACACGCCCTGCCAGCGTGCCCGACGCGCTGCGCGCCGCGGGCCCACTCCGTCGATGGGATTTTCGCCGAGACGTCCCGGTTTCTTCGAGAACCGGCACCATCCCTGCGTCCCGCCCCGCGGTTTCCCCGCTGGCTCCGTCGCCGCGGAAGGAAGCCCTAAGATCAAAGGCCGAAAGGCAACTGCAACCGCAGCAACAAGGCAGAGCAAGGCACCCCAATGCGTCCCCGTATCCAATTCCGCCGCCTGGACGGCATCGTCCTGCTCGACAAGCCCGCCGGCATGAGCTCCAACACCGCGCTGCAGGTGGCGCGGCGGCTGTTCCGTGCGGAGAAGGGCGGGCATACCGGCAGTCTCGATCCGCTGGCCACCGGGCTGCTGCCATTGTGCTTCGGCGAGGCGACCAAGATCGCCGGCCTGCTGCTGGGCTCGGCCAAGGCCTATGACGCGCAGATCGCGCTGGGCACGACCACCGACACCGACGATGCCGACGGCACCGTGTTGCGGCAGCGTCCGGTGCCGGCCCTCGACGCGCAGGCGCTGCGCCAGGCACTGGAGCCGCTGACCGGGCACATCCGCCAGCGCGCTCCGATCTACTCGGCGCTGAAGCAGGGCGGCGAGCCGCTGTACGTGAAGGCGCGCCGCGGCGACGCCATCGAGGCGCCGGAGCGGGATGTCCACGTGCAGTCGATCGAGATCCTGGAACAGCAACCTGAATGGCTGCGGCTGCGCGTGACCTGCGGCTCGGGCACCTATATCCGCAGCATCGCCCGCGACCTGGGCGAAGCGCTGGGCTGCGGCGCGCACATCACCGCACTGCGCCGGTTGTGGGTGGAGCCGTTCCTGACGCCGCGGATGATCGGCCTGGACGCGCTGCGCGGGCTGGCCGAAGCCGGGGACGACGCGGCCCTGCTGCAATGGCTGCTGCCGCTGGAGGCCGGGTTGAGCCATTTCGGCCGGGTCGAACTGGATGCCCCGCGCGCGCAGCGCTTCTGCATGGGCCAGCGCCTGCGCGACCCTGCGTGGCCGGGCGGGCTGGTGGCGGTGTTCGCGGATGACGGCAAGGCCCTGGGGCTGGGGCAGGTGGACGCGGCCGGCATGCTGGCGCCGCAGCGCCGTTTCAATCTCTGACCGGGTGCCCCCGGCGGGGTCGGATACAGGTTGCGCCTTGTGGCCGCAGGCGCGGATCGTTACAATTCTGCGGCCCTTTGCCGGGCACCGGTCCGCCGTCGGCGGGCCGAATTCCTTAAACGGCGAGCTGCGCGGTGCGTCAACAGCACGTTCCTGCCGGCCACGCATCCAGAGAAAACATCATGTCGATCGACACCCAGAAAGTTATTGAAGACAACAAGCGCGGCGCCAACGACACCGGTTCGCCGGAAGTCCAGGTGGCCCTGCTGACCGCCCGCATCGAGCAGCTGACCGAGCACTTCAAGCAGCACAAGAAGGATCACCACAGCCGCCGCGGCCTGCTGCAACTGGTCAACCGCCGCCGCAGCCTGCTCGACTACCTGAAGAAGAAGGACGTCGAGCGCTACAAGGGCCTGATCGAAAAGCTTGGCCTGCGTCGCTAAGCAACAATCCCCCCGCGGCGCAGCGATGCGCCGCGGTTTTGTTTTTGCAGTTCAGTAGCATTTCCAGGGCCGGAACAACCGGCCGCCCGCCGGTGACAAGGGTCGCCGACGGTCCATTCGCAGACAGCATCCCCAAGGACACCCTCCGTGGCAAAAATCACCAAAACCTTCCAGTACGGCAAGCACACCGTCACGCTTGAGACCGGCGAGATCGCCCGCCAGGCCAGCGGCGCCGTCATCGTCAAGATGGACGACACCGTGCTGCTGGTCACTGCCGTCGCCGCCAAGAGCGCGCGCGAAGGCCAGGACTTCTTCCCGCTGACCGTTGATTACCAGGAAAAGTTCTACGCCGGTGGCCGCATCCCGGGTGGCTTCTTCAAGCGCGAAGGCCGCGCCACGGAGAAGGAAACGCTGATCTCGCGCCTGATCGACCGTCCGATCCGTCCGCTGTTCCCGGAAGACTACAAGAACGAAGTGCAGATCATCGCCACGGTGATGTCGCTGAACCCGGAAGTGGACGGCGACATCCCGGCCCTGATCGGTGCCTCGGCGGCGCTGGCGCTGGCCGGCACTCCGTTCAAGGGCCCGATCGGCGCCGCCAAGGTCGGCTACAAGAACGGCGAGTACATCCTCAACCCGACCGTGTCGGAACTGAAGGAATCGCAGCTGGAACTGGTCGTGGCCGGTACCGCCAATGCCGTGCTGATGGTCGAGTCCGAGGCCGCGCTGCTGTCCGAGGACGTGATGCTGGGCGCCGTGACCTTCGGTCACCGCGAGATGCAGAAGGTCATCAACGCGATCAACGAGCTGACCGTCGAAGCCGGCACCAAGCCGAGCGACTGGGTCGCCCCGGCCAAGAACGAAGCGCTGATCTCGGCGCTCAAGGAAGCCGTCGGCAGCAAGCTGGCCGAAGCCTTCCAGGTGCGCGACAAGCTGCAGCGCCGCGACGCCATCGCCGCGATCAAGAAGGACGTGACCGAGCAGCTGGCCGGCCGCGTCGCCGCCGAGGGCTGGAACCCGGCCGAACTGGCCAAGGAGTTCGGCGAGCTCGAGTACCGCACCATGCGTGATTCGGTGCTGGACACCAAGGTCCGCATCGACGGCCGCGCCCTGGACACCGTGCGTCCGATCAGCGTGAAGGCCGGCGTGCTGCCGCGCACCCATGGTTCGTCTCTGTTCACCCGCGGCGAGACCCAGGCGATCGTGGTCACCACCCTGGGCACCGCCCGCGACGGCCAGATCATCGATGCCGTCTCCGGCGAGTACAAGGAAAACTTCCTGTTCCATTACAACTTCCCGCCGTACTCGGTGGGCGAGTGCGGCCGTTTCGGCGCGCCGAAGCGTCGCGAGATCGGCCACGGCCGCCTCGCCAAGCGCGGCGTGCTGGCGGTGATGCCGACCATCGAGGAATTCCCGTACACCATCCGCGTGGTGTCGGAAATCACCGAGTCCAATGGCTCCTCGTCGATGGCCTCGGTGTGCGGCTCCTCGCTGGCGCTGATGGATGCCGGCGTGCCGGTCAAGGCACCGGTGGCGGGCATCGCCATGGGCCTGGTGAAGGAAGACGACCGTTTCGTCGTGCTGAGCGACATCCTGGGTGACGAAGACCACCTGGGCGACATGGACTTCAAGGTCGCCGGTACCTCCGAAGGCGTGTCCGCGCTGCAGATGGACATCAAGATCGAAGGCATCACCGAAGAGATCATGAAGCAGGCGCTGGAGCAGGCCAAGGCCGGCCGTCTGCACATCCTCGGCGAGATGGCCAAGGCGCTGACCGCGCCGCGCGAAGAGCTGAGCGATTACGCGCCGCGCCTGCTGACCATCAAGATCCACCCGGACAAGATCCGCGAAGTGATCGGCAAGGGCGGTTCGGTGATCCAGGCGATCACCAAGGAAACCGGCACCCAGATCGACATCCAGGACGACGGCACCATCACCATCGCCTCGGTGAACAACGCCGCCGCGCAGGAAGCCAAGCGCCGCATCGAGCAGATCACGTCCGACGTCGAGCCGGGCCGCATCTACGAAGGCAAGGTCGCCAAGATCATGGACTTCGGTGCGTTCGTCACCATCCTGCCGGGCAAGGACGGCCTGGTGCACGTCTCGCAGATCTCCAGCGAGCGCGTCGAGAAGGTCGGCGACAAGCTGAAGGAAGGCGACGTGGTCAAGGTCAAGGTGCTGGAAGTGGACAAGCAGGGCCGCATCCGCCTGTCGATGAAGGCTGTCGAGGAAGGCGAGGGCACCCCGGCCGAGTAAGCCCGGGTACCTGTGCTGCATCCGGAAAGCGGGCCTATGGCCCGCTTTTCTTTTGCGCGGTCGTCGGCGCTGGCATTTCCCTGCACCGGCTGCCGCGAAGTGGCTGGAAGGAGACGCTGGCCATCACCGCGGCATTTCCCGCGCCGCAGGTGCGTGACCTGCCTACAGCGATGCTGCCGGCGCCCGGGCAGCATGGAGGCGGGTTGGCGGAAAGGGACGGGCGATGCGGGAACGACCCGGCTTCGGCCTGGCCACGATGTGGCGATGGAAGGGCGGACCGGTGGCGTGCCCGTTGCTGGGCAAGGCCACCGCAGCCTGCTTCCTGGCCGGCATCGGCATGGTGCTGTGGATGCCGGCGCTGCCGCTTCCCTGGTTGCGCTGGGCCGCGCTGCTGGCCGGGTTGGTGCTCTGGGTGGGCAGCCGCGTGCCCTGGAGTGGTGCGTTGCTGGCCGGTGCCGGCTGGGCCGCGCTGCAGGCCGGCTGGGCGCTGCAGGCGCAGTTGCCACCGGCGCTGGAGCGCGGCGTGGTTGCCATCGCCGGCACCGTGGTGTCGCTGCCCGAGGTAGAGCCCCGGCGGACACGTTTCCGCTTCCGGGTCGACGGCGACGCTGCCCAGCCTGACGCGGTGCGCGGGCGCCTGCTGCAACTGGCCTGGTATGACGATTTCGGCAGCGTGCGGCCCGGGCCACGGCTGGCCCTGCGTGCCGGCTCGCGCTGGCGCTTCCAAGTGCGGGTGCGCGCCCCGCGTGGGCTCGCCAATCCCGGTGGCGCCGATGCCGAGCGCAACGCACTGGCGCGACGGATCGTCGCCACAGGATGGGTGCTGAGGCGCGGTGCGCGGCAACTGGCGCCCCCGGCCGGAATCGATGGCTGGCGCGAACGCATCGCCGGGCGGATCGACGTGGCCATCGGTACTCCCGCCTCGCGCTATGTGCGGGCCCTTGCGGTCGGCGATACCCGGGCGCTGGACGATGGCGACTGGCACATGCTCCGTGCCACCGGCCTGACCCACCTGATCGCGATTTCCGGCTTTCACGTCGGCATGGTAGCGGGCTTCATCGCCGTGGCCGCATCCGCGGTGTGGTGGCTGTTGCCATGGCTGGGACGTTGCTGTCCCCGCTCCCATGCCGCGGCCGTCGCCGCGGTGGCCGGGGCCGCGGGCTACGCGGCGGTGGCTGGTTTCGCCCTGCCGACGGTGCGCACGGTGCTGATGGTGGCGGTGATCGCGCTGGCCAGGCTGGGGCGTCGCCCGGCCAGCGTGACCGGTGCGCTGGCGCTGGCCGCCCTGCTGGTGCTGGGCGGGGACCCGCTGGCGATGCTGACGGCCGGGTTCTGGTTGAGCTTCGCCGGCGTGGCTTGGCTGGCCGGGTGCCTGCCCGAGCGCCTGCACTGGCTGCGTGGCTTCCTGTCCGCCCAGGCGGTGGCCACCGTGGGGCTGCTGCCGCTCACCGCGGTGCTGTTCGACCAGGCATCGCTCGCCGGGCCGCTGGCGAATCTGCTGGCGATCCCGTGGTGGAGCCTGGTGGTAGTGCCACTGGCCCTGCTTGGAACGGGACTGGAGGCGGTGGTGCCCGGTGCCGGCAACTGGCCGTGGCGTGCATCGGCCTGGTGCTTCGAACTGAGCTGGCCAGCGCTGTCGTGGCTGGGGGGCAGCCGCTTCGCGTTGTGGTGGCTGCCCGAGGCCGCCGGCATGGCGCTGCCACTGGCCCTGGCCGGTGCGGTGTGGCTGCTGCTCCCGCGCGCGGTCCCGGGCAAGGCACTGGCGCTGTTGCTGTGGTTGCCATTGCTGTGGCCGGTACGCGAGCTTCCACGGCATGGCGAGGTGGAGCTGGTGCTGCTCGACGTGGGGCAGGGGTTGTCGGTCCTGGTACGCACCCGCGACCACCGCCTGCTCTATGACGCCGGGCCGGCGGTGCGCGGTGGCTTCGACGCCGGCGAGCGGGTGGTGGTGCCGGCGCTGCGGGCGCTGGGGGTCAGCCGGCTCGATGCCGTGGTGGTCAGCCATGGCGACAACGACCATGCCGGCGGTGCCGAGGCCGTGCGCAGGGCGGTACCGGTCATGGACTGGCATGCTCCCCCGGGCATGCGCCCGGCGCTGGCGGCCCGCCACTGCGGCAAGGGCCTGCGCTGGCAGTGGGACGGCGTACGGTTCGAGTACCTGCATCCGCACACCGGCTTTCCCTACCTGGGCAACGAGTCCAGCTGCGTGCTCAGGGTCGGGTCGGCACATGGCGCGGTGCTGCTGGCGGGCGACATCGGCGAGGTCATCGAGAACGGACTGGTGCGGCGGCAGCGGCCGTCGCTGCGGGCCGAGGTGGTGGTGGCCCCTCACCATGGCAGCGCCGGCTCGTCGCTGCCGGGATTCGTATCGGCCACGCAGGCGCGCCTGGTGCTGGTGTCGGCCGGCCATGGCAACCGCTTTGGCCATCCCCGGGCGGAGGTGGTCGAGTGCTGGCGCGCGGCGGGAGCCGAGGTGCTGGCGACGCCCGCCAGTGGCGCAGTCAGGGTCTGGCTGGGGGCGCAGGGCCTGCAGGTGCGCGAGCGCCGGCAATGGCGGCGTCGCCTGTGGGATGCTGCTGGGCGGGCGCGGGCGGCTGTTATCCTATCGGAGGATGAAAACACGGCCGTCGTGCCGGAGGGTTGAAACGTGTGGGAACTGGTCAAGGCCGGCGGTTGGCCGATGGTGCCGCTGCTGCTGTTGGGCGTACTGGCTTTGGCGATTGTCCTGGAGCGCTTCTGGAGCCTGCGGCGTAACGAGGTGCTGCCGCCGGGGCTGGGGCAGGAAGTCCGCAACTGGGCGGCGCGCGGCAAGCTGGATGCTTCCCACATCGAATCGCTGCGCGCGAACTCGCCGCTCGGCGCGCTGCTGGCCGCGGCGCTGGAAGCCCGCAACCGTCCGCGCGACCAGATCCGCGAGCGCATCGAGGACACCGGTCGCCACCTGGTGCACCGGATGGGCCGCTATCTCAACGCGCTGGGCACCATCGCCTCGGCCGGCCCGCTGCTCGGCCTGCTGGGTACGGTGATCGGCATGATCCAGATGTTCCTGGGCATCCTCGACCATGGCGTGGGCGACGTGAACCAGCTGGCCGGCGGCATCGGCAAGGCGCTGGTATGCACCGCCACCGGCATGATCGTGGCGATCCCGGCGCTGATGTTCCACCGCTATTTCCGCGCGCGCGTCGACGGTTACGTGATCGAGATGGAGCACGAGGCCGGCGCGCTGCTGGATACCCTCGACGGCCGCCCGGCGGTGATGGCCGCCGCCAAGCCGGCCCCGCAGGCAGCGGCAGTGGCCAAGGCCTGACCCCGCATGCGCATCCGCAACGACCGGGCCCAGGAAGAGCCGCATATCGATCTGGTGCCGCTGATCGATGTGATCCTGGTGCTGATCATCTTCTTCGTGGTCACCACCACCTTCGACGCGCGCTCCACCCTGCAGGTGCAGCTGCCCACCGCCAGCGACCAGCGCAATGCCGAGCCGCCGCGCTCGCTCAGCGTGCTGGTCAACGCCGATGGCCGCTATTTCATCAACGACCGCGAGGTGCTGCGCACCGACGTGGAATCGGTGAAGCGGACCATCGTCCAGGTCGCCGGCGATGACCGCGGGCAGACCGTGCTGCTGCGCGCCGACGCGCGCACGCCGTACCAGGCCGTGGTGACGGTGCAGGATGCGCTGGGGCAGCTCGGCTTCCGCCGCATCGCCATCGCGACCGCGCCGGAGGTGCAGCGATGAGCACGAACGAGACCCCCTGGCAGACCTACCGGCGCCTGCTGGTTTTCGCACAGCCTTATCGCGGGCTGCTGATGATGGCCGCGCTGGGCATGCTGATCGAAGCGGCCGCCGGTGGCGGCTTCCTGATGCTCATGAGTCCGATCACCAACAACCTGGTGAACCCCAAGGACATCAACTGGTGGATGCCGCTGGCCATCATCGGCCTGTTCCTGCTGCGCGGCGTCGCCGGATACCTGACCGACATCGGCATGGGCAAGGCCGCGCGCAGCATCGCCCGCGACCTGCGCGTGCGCGTGCTGGGCAAGTACCTGCGCCTGCCCGGTTTGCAGTTCGACAACGAGCCGGTGCCGTCGATGCTGGTGCGGCTGGGCTCGGACAGCGACCAGGTGGCGCAGGCCGCGGTCGATGCGATGAAGGTGGTCCTGCAGCAGTCCCTGCAGGTGCTGGTCTCGCTGGCGGCGATGCTGTGGTACAGCTGGCAGGTGACGCTGGCGATCTTCGTGCTGGCGCCGCCGCTGGCATGGGTGATGAACAAGGTGGCCAAGCGCTACCGGCGCATCAGCCACCGCATCCAGGAGAGCGGGGCTGAGCTGCTGCAGGCCGCGGACCAGACCCTGTCCAGCCACCAGGAAGTGAAGATCTACGGTGCGCAGCGCAGCGAGCTGGACCGCTACGGCGCGCTGGCCGATACCAACCTGAAGCTGGCGATGAAGGTGGAAGCCACGCGCAGCATCTCCTCGGCCATGGTACAGCTGATCGGTGCGGTGGGCCTGGCGGCGCTGTTGTTGATCGCCGGGCACGAGGCCGCCGCAGGGCGCCTGTCGGTGGGCGACTTCGTCTCGATGATGCTGGCGATGATGACGATCATCCCCGCGCTCAAACAGCTGACCAACGTGCAGAACATGACCCAGCGCGGGATCGCCTCGGCGCAGCGCCTGTTCGTGGTGCTCGATGCCGCGGACGAGCCGGACACCGGCACGCGGGGCCTGCAGCGGGCCGAAGGGCTGCTGGAGTTCCGCGACGTCACCGCGCGCTACCCGGGGCAGGCGCGGCCGGCGATGGAAGGCGTCAGTTTCGTCGCGCGCCCGGGCACGGTGACCGCGATCGTCGGGCGTTCGGGCAGCGGCAAGTCCACCCTGATCAAGCTGATTCCGCGCTTCTACGAGCCCGAATCCGGGCAGATCCTGCTCGATGGCCACCCGGTGCAGGAATACCGCCTGGCCGACCTGCGCCGGCAGATCGCGCTGGTCGGCCAGCAGGTGGTGCTGTTCGATGGCAGCATCGCCCAGAACATCGCCTACGGCGAACTGCAGGACAGCAATGCCGAACGGCTGCAGCAGGCCATCGTCGGTGCCAATGCGCGTGAGTTCGTCGAGCAGCTGCCGCAGGGCGTGGACGCCCAGGTCGGTGCCAAGGGCGGGCGCCTGTCCGGCGGACAGCGCCAGCGCCTGGCGATCGCCCGCGCCATGCTCAAGGATGCGCCGATCCTGATCCTGGACGAAGCCACCGCGGCGCTGGACAACGAGTCCGAACGGCTGGTGCAGGATGCCCTGCAGCGGCTGATGCCCGACCGCACCACGCTGGTGATCGCGCACCGCCTGTCCACCATCGAACACGCCGACCAGGTGCTGGTGATGGACCAGGGGCGGATCGTCGAACGCGGTACCCACCAGGAGCTGTTGGCGCTGGGTGGGCTTTACGAGCACCTCTACCGGATGCAGTTCCGGGAAAGGCAGGTCTGATGGCCGGCAAGGGAACGCAGACGCCGCCATGGTGGTATGACGGCGCCCCGGTGCCGTGGACGGCGCGCCTGCTGGCGCCGCTGTACGGCGCCGTCGCCGGCCTGCGCCGCGGGTTCTATCGCCGCGGCTGGCTGCGCAGCCGGCAGGTGCCGGTGCCGGTGATCGTGGTCGGCAACATCACCGCCGGCGGCACCGGCAAGACACCGTTGACCATCGCGCTGGTTGAGCGCCTGCGCGAGGCCGGCTGGAAGCCGGGCGTGGCCAGTCGCGGCTACGGCCGCGACGAGGCTGGCACCGCCCGCTGGGTCACCCCGGACCTGGCGCCCGGCCTGGGGGGCGACGAACCGGTACTGATCGCCTGGAAGACCGGTGTACCGGTACGCGTGGACCGCGACCGCGTCGCCGCGGCCCGGGCACTGCTCGCGGCTGGCTGCGACGTGGTGGTCTGCGACGACGGCCTGCAGCATTACCGGCTGGCGCGCGACATCGAGATCGAAGTGGTCGACGCGCAGCGGCGCTATGGCAATGGCCTGCTGATGCCGGCCGGCCCCCTGCGCGAGCCGGCGGCACGGGCGCGCGACTGCGATTTCCGGGTGGTCAACCTGGGCCAGGCCAGCGACGCCGGACAGGTGCCGCCAGGGTCCGGGTTCGGCGAATGGACGATGCGCCTGCGCATCGACAGCGCCCGCCCGCTGCGTGGGGGGCGCGAACGCCCGCTGCATGGATTCTCCGGGCAACGGGTGCACGCCGTTGCCGGCATCGCGCATCCACAGCGCTTCTTCCAGATGCTGCGCGCGCGCGGCATCGGCGTAGTCCCGCATGCGTTCGCCGACCACCATCGCTACCAGGCATCGGACCTGTCCTTCGGCAGCGAGCTGCCGGTGCTGATGACCGAGAAGGACGCGGTGAAGTGCAGGGCGTTCGCCACCGACTGGCACTACGCGGTGCCGTTGCAGGCCGAGTTGCCCGCGGCATTCTGGGTCGCGCTGCTGGACCGGCTGGGCAAGCTGGCGCGGGCGTGATGGCCGCGCCGCGGGCGTGCCTGCCGGCAGTGCGTGGGAGGCTGCCGCGGGCCCGGCGTGAAGGGCAAATGCGAACCCGGTCGAAACCTGGCCACGCGGCCGTGCGTCGCGACGGTTCCAGCCTTTATCCTCACCGCGGATTTCCTTCCCCGCGTGGCCATGCGGCCATCGCGCGGTGAGGGACCGTCAAGTGTTGCCCGCAGCGGGCAAGGAGTGCAGATGAACGTGGTTCCTGAGTTCGTGGTGGCGATCCCGGCGCGTCATGCGTCCACCCGCCTGCCGGGCAAGCCGCTGGCCTTGCTGGCCGGGCAGCCGATGGTGGTGCACGTGGCGCGGCGCGCCCTGGCGGCCGGCGCGCGCGAGGTGTGGGTTGCGACCGACGACCGGCGGATCGCCGATGCGCTCGATGGCCTGGACGGCATATGCGTGGCGATGACCCGCGATGACCATGCCTCGGGCACGGACCGGCTGGCCGAATGCGCGCGCCACGCCGGCTGGGACGAGCAGGCCATCGTGGTCAACCTGCAGGGCGACGAGCCGTTCGCGCCGGCAGCGGGCATCCGCGCCGTGGCCGCGACGCTGGCGGCCAGCGGTGCGCCGATGGCGACCCTGGCCACCCCGGTGGAGGACGCCGCGACCCTGTTCGATCCCAATGTGGTCAAGCTGGTGCGGAACGCCCAGGGCGACGCGCTGTACTTCAGCCGCGCGCCGATCCCCTGGCACCGCGATGCCTTCGCCCGTTCCACGGCGCAGCTGCCGCAGGCGCAATGGCTGCGCCATATCGGCATCTACGGCTACCGCGCCGGTTTCCTGCAACAGTTCGCGGCGATGGCGCCGGGCACGCTGGAGCAGATCGAATCGCTGGAGCAGCTGCGCGTGCTGGAGGCCGGCTTCCGCATCGCCGTCGCGCTGTCGCCCGAGCCGTTCCCGCCGGGCATCGATACCCCGGAAGATCTCGCGCGCGCGGCCGCGCTGCTGGAGACCGTGCGTTGAAGCTGCTGGTGGTGTGCCTGGGCAACATCTGCCGTTCGCCGATGGGCGAGGGCGCCCTGCGCGCGCGGATCGAGCGCTCGCCGCTGGCCGGGCGGGTGGAGGTGGACTCGGCCGGCACCGCCGGCTGGCACCGTGGCAAGGCACCGGACCCGCGGGCGGTGGCCTGCGCCCGGCGCCACGGCGTGGATATTTCCGGGCTGCGTGCGCGCCAGCTGCAGTCCGACGACTTCCTGCGGTTCGACCACATCCTGTGCGCGGACCCGGACAACCTGGACGAGGCCCTGGCGCTGGCGCCCCCGCAGGCGCGCGGCAAGGCCGCGTTGCTGCTGCCCTGGGCCGGCATCACCCGCGCCAGCACGGTGCCGGACCCCTACTACGGCGGCGATGCGGATTTCGAGCACAGCTGGTCGCTGCTGGAAGCGGCGGCCGAGGCGGTGGTCAGGCGCCTGTCGGCCCGGCCCGACTCCGGCATAATCGGCCCATGAACGCTCAGCCTGCGATGGATCTTCCCAAGTCCGGCATCTGGCTCAATGCGGCGCCGTCCACGTTGCAGGACCACGCCGGCCGTCCACTGGTGCTGGCCTTCGTCAATGCCGCCTCGGTCTGGTGCGTGCAGCGGCTGCTCGAAGTACTGCAGTGGCAGGCCCGCAACCCCGGGCGCCTGCAACTGCTGGTGGTGCAGGTGCCGCGCTTCGATTTCGAGCGTGAACCGCAACCGGCGCTGAAGCTGCTGCGCCGGCACGGCGTCACCGCGCCGATCCTGCTGGACGCGCAATGGGAGGCATGGCGACGTTTCGGCATCGAGGCATGGCCGACCCTGCTGCTGCTCGATGCCCAGGGCCAGGAGCGCGAGCGTCTGGTGGGCGCGGCAGGCGACCTGGAGCGCAGCCTAAACGCCCTGTGCGAAGGGCTGGCGCAGCCACGTGACGAGGACCTGCGCCCGGTTGCGGAAACCAACGTGGAACCGCGCCTGCCGCTGCGCTTTCCCGCAGGCCTGGCGGCCAGCGCCGACCGGCTTTATGTCGCCGATACCGGCCATCACCGCATCCTCGAATGCACCCACGGCGGTCGCGTGCTGCGCCAGTTCGGCGTCGGCAGTGCAGACCTGGTGAACGGGCCGGCAGCCGATTGTGCATTCAACCGGCCGCATGGGCTGGCGCTCGAGCGCGAGGTGCTTTACGTCGCGGACACCGGCAACCACGCCGTGCGTCGCATCCACCTGCCGAGCGGGCAGGTCGACACCCTGTGCGGCACCGGGCGCGCCGGTGATCCGGTCGCCGGCGTGCTCTCGCAGCCCTGGGACAGCCCGCTGAACCACCCGCTGGACATCGCCATCGCCGACAACCAGCTGCACATCGCCATGGCCGGCGACAACCATGTCTGGAGTTATGACCTGGGCATCCGCTCGCTGCGCTGGCGTGCAGGCGCGGGCGCGGTGGAAGTGCGCGACGGCGGTGGCCACCTGGCGGCATTCGCCCAGCCCTGCAGCGTGGTGGCGGTGCAGCAGGTGCTGTACGTCTGCGACGCGCTGGGTTCGGCGATCCGTTCGGTGCAGCTGCGTGGTGATGTGGTGCAGACGCTGGTGGGGCAGGGGCCGTGGGAGTTCGGCAATGCCGACGGCTCGCGCGCCCGCGCGCACCTGCAGTATCCGCAGGCCATCGCGATGGGCAGCGAGTCGCCGCTGCTGTGGATCGCCGACGCCGGCAACGGGTGCCTGCGCATGCTGCGCCTGGGCGGTGGCGACCTGACCACGGTCAACCTGCCGCGGCGCCTGCACGGCCCGGCCGCGCTGGCGGTGGCCGCGGGTGCGGTGTGGATCGCCGAGACCGATGCCCATGCGATCCTGCGTTTCGACCCGGTCAGCGGCGAACTGGGCCACGTGCCGATCGAGGAATGAGCGACACGGCGACAAGCGGGTTCGACGGCAAGGCGTATGCGGCGGCGCTGAGCACGGCGCCGGGCGTCTACCGCATGTATGCGGCCGACGACACCCTGTTGTACGTCGGCAAGGCCGGCGCGCTGCGCAAGCGCGTGGGCAGCTACTTCAACGGCTCGCCGAAGAGCCGGCGCATCATGATGATGCTCTCGCAGGTGGCGCGGATGGACGTGACCGTCACCCGCACCGAGGCCGAGGCGCTGCTGCTGGAGAACCAGCTGATCAAGTCGCTGGCGCCGCGCTACAACGTCTCCCTGCGCGACGACAAGACCTATCCGCAGGTGCTGCTCACCCGCGAGCAATGGCCGCGCATCGCGCTGCATCGCGGCCCGCGCTCGGTGCCCGGACGCTACTACGGCCCGTATCCGGGCGTGGGCGCCGTGCGCGAGACCCTGAACCTGATGCACAAGCTGTTCAAGCTGCGCAGCTGCGAGGACAGCGTGTTCCGCAACCGCTCGCGGCCGTGCCTGCAGTACCAGATCGGCCGCTGCAGCGCGCCCTGCGTGGAACTCGTGGCGCAGGCCGAGTACGACGAATCGGTGCGGCGCGCGGCGTTGTTCCTCGAAGGCCGCAGCGACCAGCTGGCCGACGAACTGATGCAGGCGATGCAGCAGGCCAGCGACGCCCTGGAGTTCGAGCGCGCCGCGCGCCTGCGCGACCTGGTCGCGTCGCTGCGCAGCATGCAGAACCGGCAGTACGTGGACGGCCGCGCCGCCGACCTGGACGTGCTGGCCTGCACCATGCAGGGCGCAAGCGCCTGCGTGCTGCTGCTGGCCTTCCGCGATGGCCGCAACCTCGGCACGCGCGCCTTCTTCCCGCGTACCAACGGCGAGGACAGCGCCGAGGAAGTGCTGGCCGCGTTCGTGTCGCAGTACTACGCCGAGCATGCGCCGCCGCCGGAAGTGCTGCTGGACCGCGAGATTCCCGATGCCGAAATGATCGAAGCGGCGCTGGCCACGGCTGCCGAGCGCAAGGTCGTGCTGAAGTGGAACGTGCGCGGCGAGCGTGCCGGTTACATCGAACTCGCCAGCCGCAACGCGCAGATCAGTCTGGTCAGCGAACTGGACAGCCGCGGCGCGCAGCATGCGCGCAGCGAGGCGGTGCGGCAGATGCTGGGCTTGGCCGAACCGGTCCGGCGCGTGGAGTGTTTCGATATCAGCCACACCATGGGCGAGGCCACGGTGGCGTCCTGCGTGGTGTTCGACGCGGCCGGCCCGGTGAGCGCGCAGTACCGGCGCTACAACATCAGCGGCATCGAGCCCGGCGACGATTATGCGGCGATGCGCCAGGCCATCGACCGCAGGTTCCGGCGCGCGCTGGAGATGGAGCAGATGCAGGCGCCAGATGCCGACTCCGGCGACGGCAGGCGTCCCCGCGCCACGCCGCGCAGCGGCGACCTGCCGGCATTGCCGGACGTGCTGCTGATCGATGGCGGCGCCGGGCAGCTGGCGCAGGCGCAGGCCGCGCTGGCCGACCTTGGTGTCGAGGGCGTGCTGCTGGTGGGGGTCGCCAAGGGCGTCGAGCGCCGCGCCGGCCACGAGGCGCTGGTGTTGCCCGATGGGCGCGAGATCCGCCCGGGCGCGGCATCGCCGGCGCTGCAGTTCATCCAGCAGGTGCGTGACGAAGCGCACCGTTTCGCGATCACCGGGCACCGTGGACGCCGGCAGAAGGCGCGCATGACCAGCCGGCTGGAGGATATTCCGGGCATCGGTCCGCGACGCCGCGCCAGCCTGCTCAAGCATTTCGGTGGACTGGCCGGCCTGAAAGCGGCCGGTGAGGCCGAGATCGCGCGCGTGGAAGGCATCAATGCCGCCCTTGCAACGCGCATCTACGCTAACCTTCACGGACTGTCGATCCCGGATCCGGCAGCGGAGTAAAGCTGTAATGACCCTGACCGTACCCACCTGGCTGACGTTGCTGCGGATCGTGATGATCCCGGTGCTGGTGCTGGTGTTCTACCTCCCGTACACGTGGACGAACTTCGCCTCCGCCGCGGTGTTCGGGCTGGCGGCGATCACCGACTGGCTCGATGGCTGGGTCGCGCGCCGCTACCAGATGCATTCGGCGTTCGGCGCATTCCTCGATCCGGTGGCGGACAAGCTGATGGTCGCGGTGGCGCTGTTCCTGATCGTGCAGGGCCATCCGACCGCATGGATGGCGTTCTGGGCCGCGGTGATCGTCGGCCGCGAGATCGCGGTGTCTGCGTTGCGCGAATGGATGGCCGAGATCGGCCAGCGCGCCAAGGTGCGCGTGGCGATGATCGGCAAGATCAAGACCACCGCGCAGATGATCGCGCTGTTGTGCCTGCTGTACTCGGTATCGCCCAACACGCCGGTGACCGACATCTGGATGGGCGGGCCGATATTCCACATCGGCGACTGGATGCTGGCGATCGCCGCGATGCTGACGCTGGTGTCGGCGGTGCAGTACCTGCGTGCCGCCTGGCCGAGCCTGCGCGAGGACGAAATCGCCGCGCGCTCGCAGGCAAAAAAAAGATGAAACAGGGCTGTTGACAGGTAGGCGATTGCATGTAGAATTTCGCCTCCCAAGCGGGAATAGCTCAGTTGGTAGAGCGCAACCTTGCCAAGGTTGAGGTCGCGAGTTCGAGTCTCGTTTCCCGCTCCAGTTCGATGAAGTTTCCGGGTTTTCAACGGGGCATCATCAAGGGATTCACCTCGTGTATATCGAGCAGTCAAGCGACTGCGTGCGGGATGCACAGGGAGGCCAAGAGCTTCCCAAGAGCGTGAAGAAAGTTGTTAAAAAGGCTGGCGCAACACCTACGAAGTCTGTAGAATGCACGGCTCCCAAGCGGGAATAGCTCAGTTGGTAGAGCGCAACCTTGCCAAGGTTGAGGTCGCGAGTTCGAGTCTCGTTTCCCGCTCCAAATTACGAAAAGGCCCCGCGAGCGGGGTTTTTTCATATCGGGAGGAAGTTTTTCCTCCTGTACAATCAGATTATTCTGGCCTGGTAGCAGAGTGGTTATGCAGCGGATTGCAAATCCGCGTACGCCGGTTCGATTCCGACCCAGGCCTCCAGATTTGATATTCGACCCCTGAGAAATCAGGGGTTTTTCTTTGCCTGTCGTTCGCCGGGGCAGGGCAGCGGAGCGACTCGGCAAATCCGGAAACAGCGAAACCGGGGCCAGATTCGAATTCTCCTCCCGGGCGCCTGCCGGCTCGGGGCGTACATGGAGAATTCGACTCTGGCCCCGGTTTTCGGGTTCAGGAAGCCGCGCCGGTGGTGCCGGCGCGGTCGTGTGGCTCAGGGGCGGGTGGTGGTCGCGTTGGCCGCTGCGGCTGCGGCCGCGCAGCGCGGTGCCGGGCCACGGCAACGCTGGCGCGTATCGCCGGTCATGTCCGTTTTGAACACGTCGCCATCCTCGGCGTACATCGACGCGCCGGCAGCCGGCTGCCCGTAACGCACCTGCAGGCCGATGCTGGTGCTGCGCATCGCGTTGCGGCCCTGCTCGCGGCCCAGCAGCAGCGAGAACAGCCAGCCGCTGTCCAGCTGCAGGTCCATGCCCGCACCCAGCGCCAGCGTGTCGTCGTTGTAGCTGCGCATGGCCAGCACGTAGTCGGCGTCACGCGGGCGCTGCAGGTAGTTCACCGCCACGTCGCCGCGGTTCTCCAGTGCCCCGCGGTACTCGATGCGCCAGTGCGGGCGCCAGCTCAGCCGCTCGCGCTGGAACATCATGCTGCCTTCCAGCCCCAATGCCAGCGTGCTGTTGTCCACCTGCTGCCGGCCATAGCCTAGCCCATAGGCACCCAGCCCGTTCTCGCGGTAGCCGTCCAGCGTCGCCCGGTGGCCGTCGTAGCGGCCATAGCCGGTCAGGTTCAGCCCCGACGCGCTGCGGTGTTCGTAGCCGAAGGTCAGCGCCCCGAACCACTGGTCGCCACTGCGCGTGGCCTGGGCGCTGGCATTGGCCAGTTCGCTCCAGCGGGTCAGGTCGAAGTCCAGCCGGCCGTTGGCCAGCAGGCCGTCCACGAACAGGTGCTCGCCCAGCCGCCACAGGCCGTAGACCGCCAGCGAACGCTGGTCGGCGTCGACCTTGGACGGGCTGTCGTCGAAGTCCGTGCCCTGCCTGCCCCAGCTGCCTGCCAGGCCCAGCAACACGTGCTCGCCGACCGCGCGGTCCGCGCCCAGGGTCAGGCCACCGGTGTTGAAGTCGAAGCCGCCGCCGGCGCGGCCGTTGCGGCCGGTCGTGCCGAAGGTCGCGGTACCGGCCAGCCACATGCCCCAGCCCTGCGGCAGCGCCGGCAGGGCCGCTTCGGCCACGCGCCCGACCGGCATCGACAGCCCCGGCACGCCCGCGCTGCCGGCGTAGGCCAGGGCGAGGTTGACGCTGTTGGCGTTGCGGCCCGAACGCACCTGTCGCAGGCGGTCGCGGATGTTGTCGCCCTGTACCTGGGCAAAGCGCACGCTGGCGTCGACCTGGGCCTGCAGGCTGCCGCTGACCTGCGCATCCAGCGTCGGGTCCGGGCGCGCGTTGACCATCAGCGTGATCGTTATCACGCCGGTGAGGTAGTGACTGGTCGCCGCCTGGGTGGCGGTCAGCGTGGTCGTGCCTTCGCCCACCAGGGTCACGGTACGGCCGTTGAGCGTGGCCACGGCGGGGTTGCTGCTGGTGAAGGTGAATGCGCCGGGGCTGTTGCTCCGCGGGAGCGGCAGCTCGAAATCGGCCTGGCCGTACATCTTCTGCAGGTCGCCGACCCAGCCCAGGTCCGGCGCGGCCACCAGTTCGGTGGCGCTGTCCGCCTCGCCTTCGCCGGCCAGGTTGTAGGCAGCCACGGTGAACACGTAGTCCACTCCGTCGGCCAGCCCCTGCACCAGGATCGGCGAACCGCTGCCGCTGGCCGTGACCACGCCCGCGGTGGCGGCCGCGCGCAGGCCCGCCGTGCGCAGGGCGCTGCCCTGCGGGGTGGCGACCACCCGGTACCCCTCGATGGGCGCACCACCGGTGAACGCCGGCGGCACGAACGCCACGCTCACCTGCCCGGGGCCGACCGGCGTCAGCGTCTGGATCTCCGGCACGCCCGGCGGCACCGGGTCGATCCGGAACGTGCGCGTGGCCGAGGCCGCGCGATGGGTGGCATCGCCGGCCTGGGTGACCACAACGGTGCAGCTGCCGGCCTGCACGAAGGCCAGCTGGCCGTCGGTCGTGACCGTGCACACGTTCTGGGTCTGCGAGGCGAAGGTCACCGGCAGTCCGGAGTCGGCGCGCGCGGACAGCACCGGCACCTGGTCGAAGCGCTGCGTGCCCACTTCCTCGAAGATCACCGTCTGCAGTACCTGCGGCACCACCGGTGCCGAGGGCGCCGACGGCGCGCTGTTGCCGGCCGCGGCCGAGGCGGTGACGGTGAAGGTGTAGCTCACCCCGTCGGTAAGTCCGCGCACCGTGATCGGCGAGCCGCTGCCGCTGGCGGTGATGCCGCCGGGCTGCGCGGTGACCGTGTAGGTCACCGGCTGGCCGGTGGCCGCCGATGGCGTGAATGCCACTTCCACCTCGCCCGAGCCGAGCACGCTCACCTCGCCCACAACCGGTGCCTGCGGCACCAGCGCGGTCACGCTGAACGATTGCGTCAGCGACGCTGCCAGGTGGCTGGCATCACCGTCCTGGTGCACCGTCACCGTGCAGGTGCCGGCGCTGGCAAAGCCCAGCACCCCGGCGGCCGTGACCGTGCACACCGACGGCGTGGACGACGCGAAGCGCAGCGGCAGGCCCGAGTCGACCGAGGCCACCAGCGTCGGCGTGGTGCCGAACGCCTGCGCCCCCGGGTTGGCGAAGGTGATCACCTGGGTCACCGCCGTGGTGACTTCGTTGGAGGCCGCCGACGACGGGCCGGTGCCCGCGCTGTTGGTCGCGTTCACCGTGAAGGTGTAGCGGGTACCGGTGTCCAGGCCGTTGATCGTGATCGGCGAAGTGGTTCCCACGAATGGCGCACCCGGCACCGTCGGGCTTGGTGTCACCGCATAGCCGATGATCGCACTGCCGCCACTGGACGCCGGTGCGCTGAAGGCCACCGATACGCGTCCGGGACCGGTCACCGTGGCGGTGCCGATGGTCGGCGCGCCCGGGGCCACCGCGTTGACGGTGAACGAACGGGTGACCTGGGTCGCGGCCAGATAGCTGCCGTTGCCGGCCTGGTCGGCATTGATGGTGCAGGTGCCGGCGGTGATGAAGGTCAGCGCGCCGCCGCTGGTGATCGTGCACACCGCGGTCGTGGATGAACTGAACGTCGGGGTCAGCCCGGAATCGGAGGTTGCGGTCAGCGTCGGCGTGGTGCCGAAGGTCTGCGCCCCCGGATTGTTGAAGGTGATGGTCTGGACCGCTGCCGGGGTGATGCTGTTGGAGGCACTCGACGCAGGCCCCGTGCCGGCGATGTTTTCGGCGCTGACGGTGAACGTATACGGCTGGCCGTTGGTCAGGCCGGTCACCACGATCGGCGAGCCGGCGCCGTTGATCGGCGCCACGTCCGCCGGGCTTACGGTGACCGTGTAGCCGAGGATGCTGCTGCCGCCGGTGTTGCCCGGTGCGACGAAGGCGACGCTGGCCTGGGTGTCGCCAGCAACGGCCGTGATCGAGGTGGGTGCAGCAGGCACCACCGCATTGACGGTGAACGACTGGCTGACCTGGGATGCGGCCAGATAGCTCGAATCGCCAGCCTGGTCGGCATTGATGGTGCAGGTGCCGGCGGTGACGAAGGTCAGCGCGCCGCCGCCGGTGATCGTGCACACCCCGGTCGTGGACGAACTGAAGGTCGGGGTCAGGCCCGAATCGGAGGTCGCGGTCAGTGTCGGCGTGGTGCCGAAATTCTGCGCCCCCGGATTGTTGAAGGTGATGGTCTGCGGTGCGGCCGGGGTGATCGCGTTGGACGCAGCCGACGCCGCGCCGGTAAGCGAGGCGCCGTTGGTTGCGGTGACGGTGAAGCTGTAGCTCACCCCGTTGGTCAGGCCGGTGACGGTGATCGGCGAGCCCGAACCGGTACCGGTATTGCCGCCGGGGTTGGCGGTCACCGTATAGCTGTTGATGCTGCTGCCGCCGTTGCTGCCCGGCGCGGTGAAGCTGACCGTGGCCTGCTGGTTGCCGGCGGTGGCCGTGCCGATGGTCGGCGCATCGGGGGCGACGGCGTTCACGGTGAAGCTGTGGCTTACCGTGGTGGCGGCGTTGGTGGATGCGTTGCCGGCCTGGTCGGCATCGATGGTGCAGGTGCCGGCACTGACGAAGGTCAGCGCACCCGCGGAGGTGATCGTGCACACCCCGGTCGTGGACGAGCTGAAACTCACCGTCAGCCCGGAATCGGAGGTGGCGCCCAGGGTCGGCGTGGTGCCGAAGTTGTAGTTGCCCGGCTGGGCGAAGGTGATGATCTGGTCGGCCTTGGGGGTGACGCTGTTGGAGGCCCCCGAAGCCGTGCTGGTGCCGATCCCGTTGGTTGCTGTCACCGTGAAGGTGTAGGCCGTGCCGTTGGTCAACGATCCGACCGTGATCGTGCACGCCGCTGGGCCGGCGCAGCTGCCGGTGGCGCCACCGGGGTTGGCGGTGGCGGTGTAGGTCGAGATGGGCGAGCCGCCATTGCTGGACGGCGCGGTGAAGGTCACCGTGGCCTGGCCGTCGCCGGCGGTGGCCGTACCGATGGTCGGTGCCGGTGGGGCTGTCGGGATGGCGACGGTGTGGGTGCTGCCGCTGCTGTAGGACGCGATGCTGTTGCCGGCGTTGTCGATGACGTTGGTCGAGCCGTTGAGGTTGATTCTGATCGTGCCGTTGCCGCTGATCGAGGCGATGGTGACGTCGACCGTGCTGCCGCTGGACGCCGACACGCTGGCGATGCTGCCGGTCGCGCCGCCGGTGCCCACCAGGGTGAAGTCGTCGGTGGAGATGTTGTTCACCGGCTCGCTGAAGGTCACCGTGAAGGCGATCGAGGCGTCGGTGCTGGCAGGCGAACCGCTGACCACGATGCTGCTGACACTGGGGGCCACGCCGTCGATGATCAGGGCTTTGTTCGCACCCAGCGAGTTGGCCGCGCCCGGTACGGGCAGGGTCAGGGTGGCGTTGTTGCCGGTCGTGTCCTTGATGGTGCCGCCGTTGAGCGACAGCGAACTGGTCGATACGTAATCCAGGTCGGCACTGGTGTTGCCGGAAACCACCGTGTAGCTGAAGGTCAGCGTGCTGGTGCCGCTGCCGCTTGCGTAGTTGACGATGCGGTCGGTCGCGCCGGTTTCCAGGGTCAGTTGCGGCGTGCCGGTGACTGTCACCATCTTGCTGAAATTGACCTGCACCGACAGCACATCACCGATCTTGTAGGTCCCGTCGGCGTTGCTGGCCGTGACCGAGCTGACCGTGGGCACCACGCCGTCGATGACGATGTTTTTGTTCGCGCCCAGCGAATTGGCCGCACCAGGCGCTGGCAGCGTCAGTACCGCGGCGTTGCCGGACAGGTCCTTGATGGTGCTGCTGTTGAGGGCCAGCGCGCTGGTGGTCACGTAGTCTAGGTCGGCGCTGGTGTCGCCAGCCTGCACGGTGTAGTTGAAGGTCAGCGTGCTGGTGCCGCTGCCGCTTGCGTAGTTGACGGTGCGGTCGATCGCGCCGGTTTCCAGGGTCAGCTGCGGCGTACCGGTGACGAACACGTTCTCGCTGAAATTGACCTGCACGGAAATGACGTCGCCGGCCTTGTAGGTACCGTTGGTCGTGCTGGAGTTGATGCTGGAGACGGTGGGCGGCGTGGTGTCGGGCAGCCGTACGTTGCTCACATTGATGTTGTCGATGGCGAAGAAGTTGGCCTGCGCCGGGCCCGCCACGGTGATGCGGAATTCATCGATGCCGGCGAATGCTGCAACGCCCGATGTGTCCACCGTGTTCAAGGGCCAGTTGCCCCCCGGGCCGCTGATCGAGAAACCCAGGTTGGCGCCGGGTACCTCCATGCCATTGAGGTAGCCGGTCACGGTGAAGTAGACGGTGGCGCCGCTGCCGTTGTCCGTCGCGGAATACTGGAAACTACCCAGGTCGAAGACGCTGTTGTCGTTGGAGGCGACCCGGAACGAGTTCAGCGGTTCGCCGTCGTACGCCGCGTCGCCGTAGTAGATGCCATCGCCGGTACTGAAGTACAGGTCACCTGCCGCGATATAGATCTGGGCGGGCGTGTTCGTATACACGCTCACGTCCCACCCCGAGCCGACGATGTTGTCGACACTCAGGCCGGTCGCGCCGCTTCCCGATACCAGCGGCGTGTCGCCGCCCCCGGAGCCGAAGGTCGTGGTTCCGTTGGTCGGGGTGGCGGCCACGGCCAGCGGGCTGGCCAGCAATCCGACCAGAAGCGCCACGGCCGGTGCGGCTTTCCCCAGCAGGGCAGTCCTCCGCCGCAGCCACGCCCGCAGGCGCGAGGCTGGAGTGACATCGTGGATGATGGTCGACATGCGTTTCCCCTGGACAGCATAGGCAAAGGGGCGGACCCCCCGATGGCGGCCCGCCCACGTAAATGAACCCTTCAATATCCCCTACCGTAGAAAGCAGCCGGATCCGATCACGCCCCGGACGGGCCCTGTCGCAACGTCGGTGTCCTACGCGCCCGCTCGCGCAGACGCGGTGAATCTAGCAGTCCTGGGCGGGCTGCGGGAAGTGGAATCGGCACCGGGGGGGCGGGCACGGGCCCGGGCAGGGGGCGGCATGGCCGGGGTGTGCCGCGGACGGCTCCGCTGGCAGACGACGGTGGCCCGGGGCAGGGGCGGCCAGGGTGTTCCGGCGCACTCCCGGCCCACCATGAAGACCTGGTACGCCGGGCGTGACGCCTCCGCGGCGACTGCACCGGTGCTGGCAGTGGCGCTGCCGCGGATACAGGGGATCGCGAATGGTTGCCGCCACGCCGGTGGGAGCGGCGCCGCGCCGGCGGTCACCTGCGCGCCGGCGGAGTGTGGTCGGCAGGTGGTGGTGCGGATGACGACGGGCACGGCGGTGGCCCCGGTCGACCACCGGGGGTGACGGGCAAGGGGACGGGCGCGCCGGCCGGCGCGCCCGTACGATCACGGCACGAACAGGTAGTAGTCGTGCGCGGCGCGTGCCAACTGGGCAATGGCGGCATCGCGCGCTTCGCTGGAGGCGCGCGAGCGGATGAACACCGCCGCCACCACGTGGCCGCGGCCATTGGGCAGTTCGATCACACCGACGTCGTTGATCACGTCGCCGACGGTGCCGGTCTTGTGCGCCACCGGCGTGCCGCTGGGCAGCATGCCCCGCAGCCGCGCGCTGCCGGTGCGGGTGTCGAGCATGATCTGCTGCAATACGGCGGTCGAGGCCGGCGACAGGATCTCGCCCTTCCATGTGCGCTGCAGCAGCTGCGCCATGGCGCGGGCGCTGCTGGTATCGCGCGGATCGGCGTTCCAGGCGTCCATGTTGGTGCGCCGCTGCTCCTGGCTGCGCTCGCTGCGCGACAGCTCGCTGTAGGCGGCCGGCCCCAGCGGACGCGCGTGCGAGGCGGCATCACCGTAATAGTTGGCCAGCAGCTCCCATATGTAGCGGTCCACGCGCAGGCCATCGACGCCCAGCGCGCGCATGCGCTGCTGCACCGCTTCGGGGCCGCCGCCGGTGCGCACCAGGATGTCGGTGGCGTTGTTGTCGCTGACCGTGATCATCATGTGCAGCAGGTCGCGGATGGTGATGGCCGAACCGGCGCTGAGGTGGGTGTCCATCGGCCCGCCCATGTCGGGGTAGATGTCCTCCGGCCCCAGCAGCACCTGCTGCTGCAGGCCCAGCTTGCCTTCGTCGACCAGTTTGAGGATGTGTACCGCCACCGGCACCTTCATGGTGCTGGCCATCGGCAGCGGCTGGTCGGCGTTGAGGTAGACCGCGCGGCCGCTTTCCAGGTGCACCAGCGCCGCGCCGACGTCGCCCGGGAGCTGTGCCGCAAGACGCTCGGCCTCGGCCTGCAGCGCGGCCGTCTGCGCTGGCGCCGGCCGCGCCAGGACCGGTGCCGGCGTAGCCCACAGGCTGCCCAGCAGCAGGGCCGAGGCCAGCAGGGACGCCTGCAGGCGCGGGTGCGGGGAACGACGGACGCGGACGGTCATGAAAGATCCTCTGGCAACGGAACGGATGTGAAAGCGCGACCGGCATGGTAACGGCATGGCGGAGCCGCGCGGCACCCCCGGGCGTAACGAAGGCCACCCGCCGGCGGGTGGCCTTCAATGCGTCTTCTTCCAGGCAGCGATCGGGATCGGCGGCCTGGCAGCCGTTGCGGCAGGGCCTGGCTCGTGCCTGCAATGCATGGATCCGGCCTGCATGCCAGCGCCCTGTCGTTGCCGCAGGGGGGAGGGCAGCTACGCTGCGGCGTTCGTGTCAGGCGGTGCGGACCGGTGGCGCCTTGCGGGGCGCGGGGCGGCGATGGGCATGTCGGGCGCCTCCTGCCGGCAAGCGCCGGAGCGGTGTGGCCGATGCGAGCCCGGCGGCGGGCTCGCCGCCGCCGGTCAGCCGGCCACGCTCATCGCGGTGGCCGGGGTGCGCGCGTCCGGCCAGCGCCGGAGGATGGCGTCGCGGATGCCGGCCGCGTCGATGCCGGCTTCGGCCAGCAGGTCTTCGCGACTGGCATGGTGCTGGAAGCTGTCCGGCAGGCCCAGGTGCAGCACCGGCATGACGATGGCTTCGGCGTTGAGCAGTTCGGACACGCCCGAGCCGGCACCGCCGGCGACCACGTTGTCCTCGACCGTGACGAACCCCTCGTGGGTGCGGGCCAGTTCGAGCAGCAGGGTCCGGTCCAGCGGCTTGATGAAACGCATGTTCACCACGGTCAGGCCGAGCTCGCGGCCGACCTGCTCGGCGGCGGCCACGGTCGAACCGAACGCAAGGATGGCCAGGCGCTGGCCCTGCGCGCGCAGCTGCGCCTTGCCGACCGGCAGGGTGGACAGATCGACGCCCGGGGCTACGCCCGGGCCGGTGCCACGCGGGTAGCGCACCGCCGCCGGGCCCTTGTACTGCAGGCCGGTGCTGAGCATCTGCCGGCATTCGGCTTCGTCGGCCGGGGCCATCACCAGCATGTTCGGCACGCAGCGCAGGAAGCTCAGGTCGAGGTTGCCGGCATGGGTGGCGCCGTCCGGGCCGACCACGCCGGCACGGTCGATGGCGAACAGCACGTCCAGATCCTGGATGGCGACGTCGTGCACCAGCTGATCGTAGGCGCGCTGCAGGAAGGTGGAATAGATCGCCACCACCGGCTTGGCGCCCTGGGTGGCCATGCCCGCGGCCAGGGTCACCGCGTGCTGCTCGGCGATGGCCACGTCGAAATAGCGCTGCGGGTATTCACGGCTGAAACGCACCAGGCCCGAGCCCTCGCGCATCGCCGGGGTGATGCCCATCAGCTGCGGCTCGGCGGCGGCGGCATCGCACAGCCAGTCGCCGAACACGTCGGTGTAGGTCGGCTTCTTCGGCGCGCTCTTGGCTGGCAGGCCCTTGCTCGGGTCGAACGGGCCGACGGCGTGGTAGCCGATCTGGTCGCCTTCGGCCGGCTCGTAGCCCTTGCCCTTGGTGGTCATGATGTGCAGCAGGTGCGGCCCCTTCTTGCCCCTGAGGGTCTTGAGCGTGGACAGCAGCAGCGGCAGGTCGTGGCCGTCGATCGGGCCGGTGTAGTGGAAGCCCATCTGCTCGAACGCCGTGGAGGGCACGAACATGCCCTTCCACTGCTCTTCCCAGCGCTTGACGAAGCGCGCCGGCGGGCTGTGGCGCTTGTCGCCGAGGATCTTCTTGCCGCCCTCGCGCAACGCGTTGAGGGTGCGGCTGGCGGTGGCGCGGCCGAGCATCTTGGTCAGCCCGCCCACCGCCTCGGAGATGGACATGTTGTTGTCGTTGAGGATGACCAGCACGTTCGGCTCCTCGTCCATGCCGCCGGCATGCGCCAGCGCCTCGAACGCCATGCCTGCGGTCATCGCGCCGTCGCCGATCACCGCCACCATCCGGCGCTCGTCGCCCTGGCGTTGGCGGGCGATGGCCATGCCGAGCGCGGCGGAAATCGAGGTCGAGGAATGGCCGACGCCGAACGTGTCGTACTCGCTTTCCTCGCGCTTGGGGAACGGCGCCACGCCATCCTTCTGCTTGACCGTGTGGATGGTGTCGCGGCGGCCGGTGAGGATCTTGTGCGGGTAGGTCTGGTGGCCCACGTCCCACACCAGCTGGTCGACCGGGGTGTCGTAGAGGTAGTGCAGGGCGACGGTCAGTTCGATCACGCCCAGCCCGGCGGCGAAGTGGCCGCCGCTCCGGCCCACGGATTCGATCAGGTAATCGCGCAGCTCGCCGGCGACCGCGGTCAGTTCGGTTTCATCGAACGCGCGCAGGTCGTGCGGGGTCTGGATGCGCGACAGGCGCGGATAGCGGACGGAGTCGATCATTTTCTTCGCGTTTCAGCCGGACCGGTATTTTCGCCCCCATTCCGGGGTGGGGCAAGCAAACCGCCGGTGGCGCGGGCCGCCGATGGGTACTTCGGGGGCGTGGATGCGGGCGTGGTTCAGCTTGTGCCGGGGGCGTTCTGGTGGCGTGCGCGCTTTTCCGCGCCCGGGCACAAGCGCCGGCGGTTCACCGCTGCCGCGCTACGGCGAGCGGGCCGGCGGCGGTGGCTGGGCGCGCCGGGGCAACGGTGCCGGCGGGTCGGGCCGGGTGAATGGAGCCGTGCCGCGCGCAACGGGCATGGGCCGGCCGCTGTTGCGCGGGGTCAGGCGCTGCGTCGCAACGCCTTCTTCGGCAGCTGTGCCTTCAGGAACGCCATCTGGTCGGCCAGGATGTTGCGGTTGGACAGGATCAGGTGCTCGATCCAGCTCGGCCGGTACGGGACCGCCAGCAGCGGCATGTTGGCCTGCTGCGGGGTGCGGTTGCTCTTGCGCGAATTGCACTGGAAGCAGGCGCTGACCACGTTTTCCCAGATGTCGCGGCCGCCCTTGGACAGCGGCATCACGTGGTCGCGGGTCAGGTGCGGGCGGCTGAACTGCTGGCCGCAGTACAGGCACAACTGGGCGTCGCGGGCGAACAGCGCGGTATTGGTGAGGTTGGGGGTCGGGTCGATGGCGCGCGAGCGGGCATGGCCGCGCGAGGCGATGATCGGGTGCAGGTCCAGGCCGCTGCGCAGGCCGCTGGCGCGGTTGATGGCGCCATGCACGTGCAGGCAGGGATCGCCCAGGGTCCATGCCACCGCGCCGCGGGCATAGAGGCAGGAGGCCTCCTGCCAGTTGATCCAGTCGAGCACGCGGCCATGCGCATCCAGCGACAGCAGTCGCACGGAACCGAGGCGGTGCAGGGAGGGCGGGAGCGAAAACTCCACGTCCGGAGCGGATGCGGCGACTCCGGTATCGATCAGACCACGCGGTGTAGTGTCTGTCTCCATCGGGAAAACAGCTTATACACGAAGCGTGACAGTTTGTGTAAACCCGGCCGCCATCGACGATGGCGGCCGGGCCGGGCTCACTCGCCGAAGCGCGCGGCGTCCATGGCCATCAGCGGCTCGGCGCCGCTCTCAATGCTGGCGGCATGGGCCAGGGTGCGCGGCAGGATGCGCGCGTAGTAGAAGCGCGCGGTTTCCAGCTTGGCCTGCCTGAAGGCCTGCGGGTGGGTGGATTCCTGCGCCGCGGCCACTGCGCGCGCCCACCAGTAGGCCAGGGCGACGTAGCCGCTGTAGAACAGATAGTCCCAGCTGGCCGCGCCCAGTTCTTCCGGGTTTGCGGCCGCGCGCTGCAGGACGGCGCTGGTCAGCTGGCCCCATTCGCGCGCCCTGGCGCCGAGCACCGGCAGGAATTCGGCGACGGCGGCGTTGCCGGCATTGGCGGCGATGAACGCCTCGATCTCGGCCAGGAACAGCTTCAGCCCCGCACCCTGCGACATGGCGGTCTTGCGGCCGATCAGGTCCAGCGCCTGGATGCCGGTGGTGCCTTCGTACAGGGTGGTGATGCGGGCGTCGCGGGCCAGCTGCTCCATGCCGTGCTCGGCGATATAGCCGTGGCCGCCGAAGCACTGCTGCGCGTTGTAGGTGGACTCGATGCTCCATTCGGTCAGGCACGCCTTGACGATGGGCGTGAGGAAGCTGACCAGGGTCTCGGCATCGGCGCGCACCTGCGCGTTACCGGCGCTCTGCGCGGCGTCGAGCTGGGTGTAGGCGTGCGCGGCGAGCAGCCGGCCGCCCTCGGTCAGCGCCTTGATCGACAGCAGCATGCGGCGTACGTCGGGCTGGGCGATGATCGGATCGGCCGGCTTGTCGGCCAGCTGCGGCCCCTTGGGCGCGCGCGACTGCAGGCGCTCGCGGGCATAGGCCAGGGCGCCCTGGTAGGCGCGCTCGGACTGCGCCAGGCCCTGGATGCCGACGCCGAGGCGGGCGGAGTTCATCATCACGAACATCGCCTGCAGGCCCTTGTGCGGCTGGCCGACGAGGTAGCCCTGGGCGCCGTCGAAGTTCATCACGCAGGTGGACGAGCCGTGGATGCCCATCTTGTGTTCCAGCGCGCCGCAGCGCAGGGCATTGCGCTCGCCCATCGTGCCGTCGCGGCCGACCTTGTACTTGGGGGTGACGAACAGCGAGATGCCCTTCGGCCCGGGCGGGGCGTCGGGCAGCTTGGCCAGCACCAGGTGGACGATGTTCTCGCTCAGGTCGTGCTCGCCGGCGGTGATGAAGATCTTGGTGCCGGTGATGGCGTAGCTGCCATCGGCGTTGGGCTCGGCGCGGGTCTTGAGCAGGCCCAGGTCGGTGCCGGCATGCGGCTCGGTCAGGCACATGGTGCCGGTCCAGGTGCCGGCCACCAGCGGCTTGAGGAAGGCTTCCTTCTGCCAGTCCTCGCCATAGTGCCTGAGCGCTTCGACCGCGCCGTGCGACAGCATCGGGAACAGGCTCCAGGCCAGGTTGGCCGAGGACACCATCTCGCTCAGCGCCATGCCCAGCGTCTCCGGCATGCCCTGGCCGCCGAACTCCGGCGCGGCGGTCAGGCCGGTCCAGCCGCCTTCGACGAACTGCGCATAGGCCTCGCGGAAGCCCGGGGTGGTGGTGACCTCGCCGGTCGCCTTGTCCAGCGTGCAGCCATGCTGGTCGCCTGCCGCGTTCAGCGGTGCCAGCACGCTGGCGCTGAAGCGGCCGGCTTCCTCGAGCACGGCGTCGATGACGTCCGCGCTGGCGTCGGCGTGGCCCATCGCGGCAAACAGCGACTCGGCCTTGAGCACGTCGTGCAGGGCGAAACGGAGGTCGGTAACGGGTGCCTTGTAGTTGCTCATCGGTGCGATCTCTGCTGGAACGGTAGGGGGAGGCGGGTCAGCGCAGCACGCCAGGCAGGCCCGGCGCCTGGTTCAGGGTGTTGCGCGCCTTCACCTCGAAGCTGCGCTGCTTCTTTTCTTCGGGCGTGGCCTTGACCGTGCCTTCCAGTTCGTAGAACAGCGAGCGGCCGCCGGCCAGGGCGTCGGCCACGACGATGCGGGCCGGCGAGGCCGGCTGCAGGCGGACCTTGATCACGTCGGCCGATTCGGGGCCGATGGACAGCCCCGGGGCGGCGTTCAGGGTGCCGGCGGCTTCGTCGCCGACCTTGATCCGCAGGGACACGTCGTCGAAGCGCATCGGCATCGAGCTGTAGTTGCGCAGGCGCAGCTCCACGTCCCAGCTGCCGTCATTGGCGACGGTGAGCTGCTGGATGCCGGCGGCGGGTTCGGAAACCCGCTTCACCATGCCGCCGCCGCATGCGGCGAGGGTGAGGCTGAGAACTGCGGTCAGGACGTACTGTGGGCGAAAACGCATACTGCTCGGTCCTCGGGATCCGGAGGGGTTGGCCAAAGGATACTACGCCGTATGGCGGGCATGGCCGGGGGGCGATGGTGCGGCCGATGGCGGAACTTCCGCGCAGGCTCATCTAGGCATATGAGGGGACCGACAGCGTCGCCGCATTCGCATATACCGGAGAGGGGTTGATCAATGCGTTCATTCAAGTTGTTGCCGCTGGCAAGCGCGATCCGTGGCGGCCTGGCCGCCACCGCGCTGTGCGTGGCCATGCCGGCGCTGGCCGCACCGCCGCAGTTCGATATCAACGGTGGCCGCATCGAGGAGGTGCTGCCTGAATTCGCACGCCAGGCGGGCCTGCAGATCATCGCGCCGGCCGCCATGGGCGACGAGGGGCGGATCGAGGTCGGGCAGCTGAAGGGGCAGATGGATCCGCGGCAGGCATTGAACCGCCTGCTCAGCGGCACCGGGCTGGCGGTCGCCTCGGACGACGGCCGTACCATCACCCTGCGTGCCGCCACGCCGATGCTCGCTTCGCTGGGCGGGCTGGGCGGGCTGGCCGTGGCGCAGGCCGCCGAGCCGGAGCCGGTGGCCGCGGCGCCGCAGGAGACGCCGGCCAGCGGGCCGGTCAACACGCTGGACCAGATCACCGTGGTCGGCAGCCAGATCAAGGGCAGCAAGTCGGCGGCGATCCTGCCAGTGGCGACCCTGCAGGCCGAGCAGATCGAGGCCACCGGCGCGGTTTCCGGCGACGACCTGTACCGCTCCATCCCGCAGATGGGCAATGTGTCCTTCAGCGGCACCAATGGCGGCAACAGCTCCAACTACGCGCGCGGCGACATCGCCTCGGTCAACCTGCGCGGGCTGGGCGTGGGCAACACGCTGCTGCTGATCAACGGCCGCCGCACCGTGGTGCACCCGACCAGCCAGGCCGACGGCAACCTGGTGCCGGTGCTGACCTACAACGCCAATACCGTGCCGGTGGCCAACCTGCGCCGGGTCGAGGTGCTGCTCGATGGCGCCGCCGCGATCTACGGCACCGACGCGGTGGCCGGCGTGGTCAACAACGTGCTGCGCGACGACATGGACGGCGGCACCCTGAGCGTGCAGAAGGGCGTGGGCGAGGGCACCCACCTGAGCGACGTGTCGGTCAACGGCATGTGGGGCAGGAACTCCCAGGACCTGCGCTCCAACGTCACCATCGCCTTCAACTACTACAACACCACCGGCCTGAACTCGCTGGACCAGGACTGGACCCGCAGCGGCAACCGCATCGACGACTTCGCCGGTACCCCGTACGCAGGCCTGGCCGGGGTGGACAACCGCAATACCAACAGCCCGTGGGGCAACTTCACCGCCAACGGCGCGCGCGTGTCGCAGAACGGCAAGTGGCTGACCACCGCCGCCGGCGCGTTCCACGTCAAGCCGACCAGCAACGGCAACTGCGGCGCGACCCTCGGCGACGGCCTGTGCATGCAGTCCGGCAGCAAGGCCACCTCGGGTGCCGACGCCAACCTGCGCGACAACCACCAGTCGCTGTACCCGGTGTCGATCGCGCCGGACGTGCGCCGCATCAACGTGTTCGCCACCGGCAAGCACGATTTCGAGAACGGCATCTCGCTGTTCAGCGAGGCCGGCCTGTACGACTCGCGCGCCTACAGCCTGCAGAACGGCGTGAACACCATTTCCTCGCTGCCGATGACGGTGGCCGCCAGCAATTACTGGAATCCGTTCGGCGCGATGTACCTGCCCGACGGCACGCTCAACCCGAACCGGCTGCAGGGCCTGAACATCGGAGCCGATGGTCTGCCGGTGACCATCACCAGCTATCGCTTCGAGCGCCCGACCCGGATCGAGGTCAAGAACACCCAGGTACGCGCACTGGCCGGCCTGCGCGGCTACCACTTCGGTTTCGACTGGGAAAGCGCGGTGCTGTACTCCAAGGCCAAGGTCGAGGATACCCAGGACGCGGTGAGCATGACCCTGTTCCAGCAGGCGCTGGCCGATTCGACGTCGGCGGCCTACAACCCGTTCTGCGGCGGCTGCAACGACTGGAGCAAGCTGGACCGGTTCTTCTACAAGGCCAGGCGCCAGAGTGAGACCGAGTTGTACCTGTGGGACGTCAAGGCATCGCGTCCGGACCTGTTCCGCACCTGGGCCGGCGACGTCGGCATGGCGACCGGCCTGGAAGTGCGCCATGAGACCCAGCGCGACGACCGCGATGCCCACGTCGACGGTTCGCTGACCTTCACCGATGCGATCACCGGCATCCAGTACCCGAGCGACATGTACGGCGTCAGCCCGACCCCGGATACCTATGGTTCGCGTACCGTCGCCGGCGTGTTCGCCGAGTTCTCGGTGCCGCTGGTCTCGCCGGGGATGGACATCCCGCTGGTGCGTTCGCTGGACCTGCAGGTGGCCGGCCGCGCCGAGCGCTACAACGACTTCGGCAGCGTGGCCAAGCCGAAGCTGGCGCTGGGCTGGCAGATCATCGACGGCCTGACCGTGCGCTCGTCCTGGGCCAAGGGCTTCCGCGCGCCGAACCTGGAGCAGGTCAACGCGACCATGGTCAGCCGCTCCAACAGCCGCACCGACTGGGTCCAGTGCCTGGCCGACGTGCGCAGCGGCGCGCAGGCTTCGATGGCGGCCTGCAAGGGCTACACCGCCTCGACCACCGCGCGCCGTTCGGGCAACCCGGACCTGAAGCCGGAAACCTCGACCAACACCAGCGCCGGCATCGTGTTCCAGCCGCAGTTCATCCCAGAGAACTTCGGCCGCTTCACCTTCGCGGTGGATTACTACAAGTACGCGCAGGAAGGCATCATCGGCCTGTTCGGCGAGGGCAACGCGCTGATCCTGGACTACGTGCTGCGCCAGCAGGGCAGCAGCAACGCCGACGTGGTGCGCGCCGACCCCACCGCTGACGACATCGCGCGCTACGCCGGTACCGGCCTGGAGGCCGCGGGCAAGGTGCTCTACGTCAGGGACCAGTACGTCAACCTCGAGCCGCAGACCGTGCGCGGCGTGGACTACAGCTTCAGCTGGGCCTCGCCGGAAACCCGCGCCGGGCGTTTCGACGTGTCGCTCAACGGCACCCGCCTGATCGAGTTCTACCGCCAGCGCTCGCCGGCACTGCAGGCACTGGAAGACGCCAAGGGCAGCGGTCTGGTCGATCCGTCGATCCGGGTCACCGGCGGCGGCAACCTGATCGGCAACGGCGGCAACCCGCAGTGGAAGTGGTCCGGCACGCTCACCTGGCGCTACCAGCAGGTGTCGGTCGGCGCCAGCGCGCGCTACAGCAGCTCGTTCGTCGAGAACGGACTGGTGCTGGCCGACGGCACGCCGTGGACGGTGAAGTCGCAGACCCTGGCCAACGCCTTCGTCAAGTACGACTTCAGGGGCGATGGCTGGGTGGACGGACTGTCGCTGAAGGTGGGCGCCAACAACCTGGCCAACAAGCGGCCGCCGGTGTCCAGCGACGCGTTCGGCTATTCCTCGGCGGTGTACCAGGCCTATCCGCGGTACTGGTACGTCAATGTGACCAAGGCGTTCTGATGACCCCGGGCGTTGTCCGTGAAAACGCCCGGCAGGTGCCGGGCACCGCGGGGGTGCCGCGATGAGCGCGGCACTGGCGGCGGAGCGTTCGTTGTGGCTCGCCGAGCACGTGCTGCCGTGCGAGCCGGCCCTGCGCGACTGGCTGCAGCGGCGCTTGCCGGTGCGCCAGGACGTGGACGACGTGATCCAGGAGACCTACGCCATCCTGGCGGCGATGGCGGACGTGTCGCACGTGCGCCAGCCGCGCGCCTACGTGTATTCGGTGGCGCAGTCGGTGGTGCTGCAGCAGCTGCGGCGCGCGCAGGTGGTGTCGATCGAGGCCGTGGCCGAGATCGAGCGGGTGGCCATCGGCGGCGAGGAGGCGTGTCCGGAACGCACCGCGTCCTCGCGGCAGGAGCTGGCACGGATCGGCGCATTGATCGACAGCCTGCCGGACAAATGCCGGCAGGCTTTCGTCCTGCGCCGGGTCGAGGGCTACTCGCAGCGCGAGATCGCCCAGCGGATGCAGATCAGCGAGAACACCGTGGAGAAACACATCTGCAAGGGAATCCGGGTATTGATGGATTCGATGAAGCGCGACGGGAAAGACGCGGAAGAGGGCAGGGAACGGCTCGGAGCAGGAGGAACACGCCATGCGCGCACACGATGAACGCAGCATCGACGATATCGCCGCGGCCTGGGTCGCGCGCGAGGACCGGGCGCCGCTGTCCGCCGGCGATGCGATGGCGCGCGATGCCTGGCTGCAGGCCGATGTGCGCCACTTCGGTGCCTATGCGCGGGCCCACGCCGTGCTGGCGCGCACCGCGCGTGCGCGTGCGTTGTCCAATGGCACGGCCGCGATCGCCGCCGATCCTGCGCCGCCGCGCTTCCGGCGTGCGCGGCGGGTGCTGCGCTGGGCGGCCGGCATGGCGGCGGTACTGAGCCTGCTGGCGATCGGCGTGCACCGCCAGCACGACGACGCCGAGTACTACGCCACGCGCCGGGGCGAGATCCTGCGGGTGCCGCTGGAGGATGGCTCGGCGATCACCCTGGATTCGGACTCGCAGGTGCGCGTGCACTACACCGGTGAGCGGCGCAGCATCACCCTGCTGCAGGGCGAAGCGCTGTTCGACGTGGCCAAGAATCCCGGCCGCCCGTTCGTGGTGCGTGCGCAGGAGACCGACGTCACCGCAGTGGGCACCAGTTTCGCGGTCAGCCTCAACGAGCGCCGCAGCGGCGGTGTCGAGGTGCTGGTGCGCGAGGGCGTGGTGGACGTGGCCGATACCCAGGGCGCGGTGGCACCGGCGCGGCTGCTGGCCAACTACCGCGCGCTGGCCAACCGCAGCCACGGCATCCGCATCGAGGCCGTGCCCGCCGAGGACCTGGAACAGCAGCTGGCCTGGCGCGAGGGCATGTTGTCCTTCAACGGCGACACGCTGTCGGTGGCGGCCGCGCAGTTCCTGCGCTACAGCGATACCCGCATCGTCATCGACGACCCGGTGGTCGGCAGCCGCCGCATCGTCGGCCTGTACTCGGCCAGCGACCCGCTGGGCTTCGCCCGCAGCGTCGCCCTGAGCCTGGGGCTGGTGGTCGAGCAGCAGGGCAAGGTCGTGCGCCTGCGCACCCCGGAGAGCGCGCCGCACGCGGCGCATTCCATGCAATGACTCTGGATTGAACCCATGAACATGAACCCCCGCCGCACCCGCGCGCTCGCCTTGCTCACCGCGCTTCTGCTGTCCACCGGGCAGGCCAGCGTGGCCGCCACTTCCGCCGACAGCGCGCTGCTGATCCGCGGTGCCATGGTGTTCGACGGCACCGGTCGCCCGGCGTATCCGGGCAGCGTGCTGGTACGGGACGGCCGCATCGCGGCCATCGCCGCTGCCGGGCAGGTGCTGGCCGCGCCGAAGGGCGCGCGCGTGGTCGACGCCCGCGGCCAGGCGCTGCTGCCGGGGCTGTTCGACCTGCACACGCACTGGACGCCCAATGCGCGCCCGGCCGAGCTGCCGCAGATCGCCAACCTGTACATGGCCGCCGGCGTCACCACCGTCAGCGATTTCCACGAGCCGCCGGAAGCGTATGCGCCGCGCCGCGCGTGGCTGGCCGACATCGCCGCGCCGGACGTGAAGTTCGCCGCGCGCATGAGCACGCCGCTCGGCCACGGTGCCGACTGGGGCGACGAGAACACCACCCGCTGGGTGAATTCGCCGGAGGCCGCGCGCGCCGGCGTGCGTGCCGTGGCCGCCTACAGGCCGGACTTCATCAAGGCCTTCACCGACGGCTGGCGCTATTCCAACGCCGCCGACAACAGCAGCATGGACGAGGAGACCCTGGCCGCGCTGGTGGACGAGGCGCACAGGCACGGGCTGAAGGTGTTCTCGCACACGGTGATGGTCAAGCGTGGCAAGGTCGCCGCGCGCGCCGGGGTGGACGTGATCGCGCACAGCGTGCAGGACATGCCGGTGGACGGCGAACTGGTGCAGCTGATGCGCGAGCATGGCACCGCCTATGCGCCGTCGCTGGCGGTGTACTTGCCCGCGCGCGTGGATGGCAGCGGTGCCGCGGGCACCCGCCCGGAGGTGCTGCGGCAACGCGAGCGCAACTTCGCCGATGCCCTGCGCAACGTGAAGACCCTGCACGATGCCGGCGTCCCGGTGGTGGTCGGGACCGACGCCGGCATGACCGGCACGCCGCACGGTGCATCGACCCTGCGCGAGCTGGAGCTGCTGGTCGAGGCGGGGCTGACCCCGGCCGAAGCGCTGGTCGCCGGCACCGCCAACAGCGCCCGCGCGCTGGGCGTGGACGACCGCGGCACCATCGAGGTCGGCAAGCGTGCCGACCTGCTGCTGGTGAAGGGACGGCCATGGGAGCGCATCGCCGACATCCGCAACACGCAGCGGGTCTACGTCGCCGGCCGCCAGGTGCACGGCCAGGGCACGGTACTGCCGGCCGGCAACCGCGCGCTGTCGCTGCCGGCTGAGCCGGTGGCGCCGCTGGTCGACGATTTCGAGCGCGCCGACGGGCGCACCGCGCTGGATACGCTGCGCATCGACGAAGCCGATGGCGGCAACGACCGCACCGTGCAGGTCAGCGAAACCGTCGCCCGCGAGACCGGCGGCAAGGCGCTCTCGGTCCAGGCCCGGCTGTCCACCAAGCCCACGGCGTATGCCGCGGCGATCCTGCCGCTGAGCCGCGGCTCGGTCGCCCCGGTGGACCTGCGCGCGTACCGCGGCATCCGCTTCGACGTACGCGGCGGCACGCCTGCGCTGCGGCTGGAGGCCAGGGCGCTGGGCGACCGCCGGTTCATCGCCCCGGTCGATGCCGCGCCGCAATGGCGCACCGTTGAAATCCCGTTCTCCGCGCTGCAGGGCCAACCGCCCTACCGCGGCAAGGGGCCGGTAGCCGAATGGAAGGGCGACGACGTGCAGCAACTGGTGTTCTCCGCCGGCGGCGAGGCCGGCGGCAAGGTGTGGTTCGAGATCGACAACGTGGGCTTCTACTGAGGGTGCGGGCGATGGGCGCGAGGCGGGCGTGGTTCCGTATCCGGCTGGGTGCCGGGCTGTTGGCCTGCGGCACCGGGGCGGCCTGGGCCGCCGGGCCGGACGTGCTGCAGGTGCTGGACGCCTATGCGCCGCGCCAGGCGCAGGTGGCGCAGGCATTGTGGCGGCAACCCGAACTGGGCTACCTGGAAGAGCGCTCCTCGCGCCTGTTGCAGCAGGAACTGCGCGAGGCGGGTTTCCGCATCGAGACCGGGGTGGCTGGCATGCCCACCGCGTTCGTCGCGTCCTCCGGCACGCGTGGCGGCGGCCCGGTGATCGCGCTGCTGGCCGAGATGGACGCGCTGCCGGGCATGGCGCAGGCGGCCGAGCCGGTGCGCCTGCCGATCGATGGGCAGGATGCCGGCCAGGCCTGCGGCCACAACCTGTTCGGCGCCGCGTCGGTCGGTGCCGCGCGTGCCGTCGCGCAGTGGCTCCAGGCCACCGGCACGCCGGGTGAGGTGCGCCTGTACGGCACGCCGGCCGAGGAGGGTGGTTCGGGCAAGGTCTACCTGGCCCGGGCCGGGCTGTTCGACGACGTGGACGTGGTGCTGCATTGGCACCCGGCCGCGGAGAACTCGGCGGCGCAGGGCACCAGCCTGGCCAACATCAGCGGCAAGTTCCGTTTCCACGGCCTCGCCGCGCACGCGGCGATCGCGCCGGAGCGTGGCCGTTCCGCGCTCGATGCGGTGGAGGCGTTCAACCACATGGCCAACCTGATGCGCGAACACGTGCCCGACGGGACCCGCATCCACTACGTGATCAGCAATGGCGGCAGCGCGCCGAACGTGGTGCCGGATTTCGCCGAGGCCTACTACTACGTGCGCCATGTCGATCCGGCGGTGGTGCGCGAGGTGTTCGCGCGCCTGCGCAGGGCAGCCGACGGCGCGGCGCTGGGCACCGGCACCACGGTCGAGTTCGAGCAGACCGGCGGGGTGTTCTCGCTGCTGCCCAACGACACCCTGGGGCAGGTGATGCAGGCGGCGCTGGAGCAGGTCGGCGGCGTGCGCTACGACGCGAAGGAGCAGGCCTTCGCGCAGACGCTGCAGCAGAGCCTGGAGCGGCGCCCGCCACTGGACGCGGCGATGCAGCTGCAGCCGTACCGCGCGGACGTGGCCGGCAGCGCGTCGACCGATGTCGGCGACGTCAGCTGGAACGTGCCGACCGCCGGCCTGGGCACCGCCACCTGGGTGCCGGGCACGCCGGCGCACAGTTGGCAGGCGGTGGCCGCATCGGGTGCCTCGGTGGGCGCCAAGGGCGCGCTGAACGCGGCCAAGGCGCTGGCCTTGGCCGCGGTGCGCTTGTTCCAGTCGCCGGATATCGTCGGCAAGGCCAGGGACGAGTTCGGCCAGCGGCGCGGCGCGAACTTCCGCTACGTGCCGCTGCTGCAGCGCGACGCGCCGCCGTTGGATTACCGGCGCAAGCCTTCGGCGCGATGAACGCGACCGCTCAGTCGACCGGTGCCATCATCTTCAGCGGCGCCAGGTCGTAGCCCATGTCGGTGGCCTGGCGCCTGAGCCGCTCGAGCAGGGCGTCGTCCATCGACGGCGTGCGCGACAGGATCCACAGGTATCTGCGCCCCGGCTCGCCGACCATCGCCCACTGGTAGTCCGGATCCAGCGCGATCACCCAGTAATCGGCCCACGCCCACGGCAGCCAGGACAGCCAGTCCGGTGCGAAGCGGACCTGCAGGCGCCCCGGGTGGCCGCTGACCGGGCGTGCGACGCCCTCGGCTTCGATCATGTCGCCGTCGCTGGTGCGGCAGCGGTTGAGCACGCTGATGCGGCCATCGGCGCGCAGCCGGTAGCTGGCGGTGATGTCGGCCACGCATTTCTTCTGGAACGACACCGGCAGGTGGGCGATCTCGTGCCACTGGCCGGCATAGCGGTCCAGCTCGAAGCGCCCGACCGATTCGACCGGCGATGCCGCCTGTGCGGCGGAGGCGAGCAGCAACGACAGGGGCAACGACAGGAGCAGGCGATGGTGCATGGTCCGTGACCTCCTTGGTTGGGATGCAGGCTATGCAAAGCCGCGGGCGGGGAAGTAAAGGTTTTGTTGATGCGGGGCACGGCGCCTGCGCGTCAATCGGCGGCTGCCGCGATCGGCACGCGGCCGCGGGCTGATTGCAGGCGCTGAAAAAAAATTTGCGTGGAACGCTTGCCGAAACTGGAAGACCTCCGTATCATGCGCGTCCTCGCCGGCGGGAACGTCGCGAAGACAAAGTGGCCGGGTAGCTCAGTTGGTAGAGCAGGGGATTGAAAATCCCCGTGTCGGGGGTTCGATTCCCTCCCCGGCCACCACGAATACAAAAGGCCTGCAGTAATGCAGGCCTTTTTTTCTGCACGCATGGCCGCCGGTTGTGCGAAGGTGCCGGCATGTGGCGCCGGAACCTTCGCCTGCAGGCGCTGGCCCGGTCAGTCGTTCATCCCGGTGCGGGAGGGCAACGACGGCTATGGACCTGCGCAAGCTGATACTGGCACTGGCCCTGCTGGGTGCTTTCATTCCGTTCGCCAAGACGCTGCATGCCAGCTACCAGGTGCAACGGCAGCAACTGCTGGACAGCACCCTGGAAAGCAACCTGGCGTACGCCACCAAGCTGGCCAAGAGCACTGACGATTTCGTGCAGTCGGCGCAGTTGCAGCTGGACTACACCGCCCAGCTCCTGGTCGATGAGATGGACGACCCGGCCCGGCTCGATACGGAAGCCGCCCGCCTGCGGCTGACCAGCAAGAGCTTCAATTCCATCGTCATCTTCGACAATACCGGCAAGGTGCTGGCGACCTCGCCGGAAACGCTGCAGTTGCAGGGCAAGGTACTCGCCAGCGCCGCGGTCAGGGAGTCGATCCGCTCGCGCCAGCCGCTGATCAGCCGGCCCTACCTGTCGGCGGCGGGTAATTTCATCGTGCTCATGGTCAGCCCGATCCGCGACCCGCGCGGCGGGTTCCTCGGCGCGATCGGCGGTGCCATCCACCTGCAGAAGGAGAACATCCTTGACCGGCTGCTTGGCCAGCACTTCTACCACGACGGCTCCTACCTGTACGTGGTCGACAGCGAGGGGCGGATCATCTACCACCCCGACCTGAGCCGCATCGGCAAGGTGGTGGCCGGCAACCAGGCGGTCGACGACGTGACCCGTGGCGGCAGCGGCACGGCCTCCATCGTCAACAGCAAGGGCAAGGTCATGCTGGCCGGGTATGCCCCGGTCGCCGCCACCGGCTGGGGCGTGATCGCGCAGCGTCCGCGCGATGTCACCCTGGCGCCGCTGACCTCGTTGATGCGCACCGTGTTCGTCAAGACGCTGCCGCTGGCCCTGGTCACCGTGCTGCTGCTGTGGTGGTGCGCGCGCATCATCGCCCACCCGCTGCGCATGCTGGCCTACGGTGCGCGCAACATGGACCAGCCCGGCACTTCGCAGCGCATCCGTTCGGTGCGCTCCTGGTACTTCGAATCGCGCGAACTGAAAAAGGCGATGCTGCTGGGCATCGGCCTGTTCCAGAAGAGCATCAGCAAGCTGCGCGAGGACGTGAACACCGATCCGCTCACCGGACTGGGCAACCGCCGCCATCTGCAGGCGCGGGTGCAGGAACTGCAGGAGCGGGCCACGCCGTTCGCGGTGGTGTCGCTGGACATCGACCATTTCAAGCGGGTCAACGACACCTGGGGCCACGACGTCGGCGACCTGGTGCTCAAGCAGCTGGCCATGCACATGCAGGACATCTCGCGGGTGGACGACGCGCCCTGCCGGGTGGGCGGCGAGGAGTTCGTGCTGCTGTTGCCCGGCGCTTCGGTGGCCAGCGCCGCGCAGGTCGCCGAACGCCTGCGCCTGCAGATCGAGCGCGCCAACATGGCACCGGTCGACCGGGTGACGGTTTCGCTGGGCGTGTCCGCCTGGCCGGAAAGCAGCCAGGATATCGCCACCGTGTTCAAGACCGCCGATGAGATGCTCTACGTGGCCAAGCGCGGCGGACGCAACCGGGTGGAGATCTACACGCCGCCGGCCTGAACGGCTCGGCATGCGCGCATCCGGCGTGGGGCCGGGCAAGAAAAAACCCCGGGGGATACCCGGGGTTTTCCGTTTGGTGGAGCCAGGGAGGATCGAACTCCCGACCTCGTCATTGCGAACGACGCGCTCTCCCAGCTGAGCTATGGCCCCGTACTTCTCTGGTGAATGCAGTGCGCTGGGTGGGGGCGGGACCCCGTCAGCCGTGTGACTGCATCACATCGCCAGCGAATTCTAACGCGATGCCGGCGCCGTCGCCAAGAGGGGCTGCAGCAGCGTCTGCAACTGCTCGCGGCGCCAGCCGCCGAGCGCGGCCGGCCAGTCGCCGCCCTCCAGCAGCGCTTCCAGGTGCCGGCGCGAGGCCAGCAGGCCGTCGGGCAGGCCGAGGTCGGCGCTACGCCGGGCCACCGCGTCCTGCAGGCGCTTGAGCGCGGCCTTGTTGCCATCGGTGGCGGCCAGCGCCTGCGGTGCCTGGTCCTCGTCGGCCAGCGGCGTCTGCAGCGCCTGCCATACGGCCTGGGCCAGCTTGCGCGGCGCCTTCGGGAAACGTTCGAACAGCCGCAGCAGCGCCTCGTAGTCGGCCGGCGGCGTGCGTGCCAGCAGCGTGGCCAGTTCGTTGTCCAGGATCCAGCTGCGCGGCCGGTCGCTGTGCCGGGCCTGCTGGTCGCGCCAGCGCAACAGGCGCAGCAGGCGGCGCTGCGCGTCCGGTTCGAGGAACTGCGCCGCGCGCATCGACAGGTGCGGCCAGCGCTCGCCCTCATCGTTCTCGACCGACGCCAGCAGCCGCTGCGCGTCGTCCTGCAGCCAGTCGCGGCGGCCGAGTTCGCGCAGGCGCGCGTCGATCGCGTCGTGCAGCGCGAACAGGTACTCCACGTCGTCGGCGGCATACTCGAGCTGCGCGTCGGACAGCGGCCGGCGCATCCAGTCCGAACGGGTCTCGCCCTTGGGCAGGACCACGCCGGTGATCTGCGCGACCAGCTTCTGGTAGCCCATGCCGCCGCCGATGCCGGCCAGTGCGGCGCCGATCTGGGTGTCGAACAGCGGCCGTGGCAGGACGCCGCAGGCGCACTTGAACGCGACCAGGTCCTCGCTGGCGCTGTGCATGATCTTGAGGATCGAGGCATCCTCCAGCCATGGGCGCAGGGCATCGGCCATGCCCGGTACCAGCGGGTCGATCAGCAGGATCTCGTCGCCCACCGCCATCTGCACCAGCGCCAGTTGCGGCCAGTAGGTGCGTTCGCGGATGAATTCGGTATCCAGGCCGATGCGGTCGGGACGCTGGCGGTAGCGTTCTTCCAGTTCCGCCGGGTGTTTGATCCAGTGAGCCACGTCTATTCCATCAACTGCAGGGTTTGCCCAGGCAGGCGAGAATAGCCTAACGTCGCAGCGCACCCGAGCGCGCAGAGCCTGTATGGGAGGAAGTTTGCGTACAACCGGCCCGTTGGCCTGCCTGGCCCTGTCCGTCGCGCTGGCGAGCGCCGCCTGCAGGCAGGAGCCGCCTGCGGCCAGCGCGCCGCAGCCGGTGGTGGCCGAGCCGGTGGCGCCGGTCGCGGCGCAGGAGCTGCAGGTGGTCGCCGCACCGGACCCGGCCGCGGTGCCGCTGCCGGCCTGGTCGCCGCCGCCGGTCGAACTGCAGCCGGAGCAGGTACGCGACGCGTTGAAGCGGGCGGGCGTGGCGCTGGCCGAAGACCGCCTGTACCCGGCGGCGGACGACGCGATCCCGCTGTACCTGGCGGTGCTGGCGGTGCAGCCGCAGCAGCGCGAGGCCAGGCGCGGGCTGGAGAAGGCTCGCACGCGCCTGCTCGCTTCGGTCCGCGCGCTGCTGCAACAACCGGAAGAACAGCGCAAGGCGCTGGCCCAAGCGGCCACCCAGGCCGCGGTACTCGTGTACCTGGCGCCGGAGGGCAGGGCGGAGCTGGAGCTGCAGCAGCGCGTACAGGCGGCGCGGCGCCTGCTGGCGCTGAACCGCTCGGGCGAGGAGGCGCTGCGCAGCGGCAGCCCGGCACTGGCCGCCGGCGCATTCGCCCAGGTGCTGGAGCTGGAACCGGGCAACAGCCGCGCCCGGCAGGGCCTGGCCGCGGTCGAGAGCGACCTGATCCGGCAGGCGGAGGACGCCGCGGCGCATGCCGATTTCAACGCGGCGCTGGAGTGGCTGCAGCGCGCCTCGCGCATCCGCGAGGACGCGCCGACGGTAGCCGATGCGCGGGTGCGGATCGAGGCGATGCGCATGGCCCAGCTCGCCGCCCTGCGCGACGGCGGCCTGCGCGATCTCACCTCGCCCAAGGGGCTCAAGGCGGCGCGCGAGAAGCTGGAGCAGGCGCTGCGCATCGCCGCGCCCGGCGACGCGGCGGTGGCGGTGCTGCGGCAGCGCATCGACCTGGTCGCCCATTACGGCAGCTTCCGTCCCGGCCAGGTGTTCAGCGACGCGCTGCAGGACGGTGGGCGCGGCCCGCAGATGATCGTGGTGCCGCATGGCGGCTTCCAGATGGGCGCCGGCTACGGGGAGCCGGGCGCCAGCGACGCCGAGCGCCCGCAGCACTACGTGCGCTTCGACCGTGGCTTCGCGATCTCCATCACCGAGGTGACGGTGGCCGAGTTCGGCCGCTTCGTGGCGGCGACCAATGCGCGGCCGCGCGCGACCCGGCGCGGGCATTCGATCGTCTATGACGAGCGCAGCGGCAATTTCGTGCGCCGCAACGGCGCCGACTGGCAGGCCGGCTACAACGGCGCCAAGGCGCCGCCGGACAACCCGGTCATGCATGTCAGCGTGCGCGACGCCGAAGCCTATGCGGCCTGGCTGTCGGCGCAGACCGGCCGCCATTACCGGCTGCCGAGCGAGGCGGAGTTCGAGTATGCGCTGCGCGCCGGCACCACCGGCCGCTATCCCTGGGGCGATGCCGGGGTGCCGCCGGAAGGCAGCGGCAATTTCACCGGCAGCCTCGATGTCTCGCCCAGCGGCCGCCACTGGAAGAATGCGTTCCTCGGCTACGGCGACGGCTACTGGGGCGCGGCACCGGCGGCCAGCTTCCGCGCCAACGCCTGGGGCCTGCACGACATGGCCGGCAACCTCAGCGAGTGGGTGGCCGACTGCTGGCATGCCAGCTACCGGCGCGCGCCGCCCGATGGCGCGGCCTGGTACAACCCGGGGTGCCGGCAGCGCGTGGTCCGCGGCGGCAACTGGGCCAACGCGCCGGAGCAGACCCGTGCCGCCTGGCGGCTGTCGCAGGACTCGGACGTGACCAGTGCGCGCATCGGCTTCCGGCTGGTGCGCGGCATCTGAGGCGGCGCGCTACCATCGTCCCGTCCAACCGTTCCCGGCGGAGTCCACCATGCGACAAGATCCTCTCGGCAACCCGCCTGGCAACCGGCGCCGCGGCATCGGCGGCGGCCTGCGCTGGCTGATCCTGATCGGCTTCGCGGTCTACGGTGGCTGCTATTACTTCGGCAACCGTGCCGTGGACCCGTATACCGGCGAGAAGGTGCTGATCGACAAGACGCTCGATGCCGAGGGCGAGAAGGCGCTGGGGCTGCAGGCCTACCAGCAGATCATGGCGCAGGAGCGGCCGGTCGATCCCGATGCCCAGGTGGCGCGGCAGATCCGCGCGATCGCCCAGCGCCTGATCGCCAAGGTCGACGTGGTGGAGACCGCCCTGGCCACCGAGCACGGCCAGCCGCCCAACCATTTCTCGCGCACCTTCGACTGGGAGGTGAACGTGCTGCAGTCCGACCAGGCCAACGCGTTCTGCCTGCCGGGCGGAAAGATGGCCGTCTACACCGGGCTGGTGCCGGTGGCGCGCAATGCCGACGCGATGGCGGTGGTGATGGGGCATGAGATCGCCCACGCGCTGCTGCGCCATGGCGCGCAGCGCATGGCCCAGCAGAAGCTGACCGAGATCGGGCAGATGGCCGGTGCCGCCGGTGGCATGGACGCGCAGCAGCAACAGATGCTGATGTCGGCCTTCGGCTACGGCTACCTGCTGCCGTATGCGCGCAGCCACGAAACCCAGGCCGACGAAGTCGGATTGATGCTGGCCGCCGCGGCCTGCTTCAACCCCGAGGAAGCGGTGCCGCTGTGGGAGCGCATGGGGGCGGCCAGCGGCGGCCAGGCGCCGCCGGAGTTCGCCTCGACCCATCCCAATCCCGGCACCCGTATCCAGAACCTGCAGGCATTGATGCCCAAGGCGATGGAGTACCGGCAGCGGTTCTGTGAGACCGCGCAGGCACGCTGAGCGGCGGTACCGGCCGCTGTTCCCGGCCGGCGAGGCCGGGCGCGTTGCGTGGCCTCATGGCGAAGCAGGCCCGCCCTCGGCACGCCTGGCGGGCGGCAGGGCGGGGAGGTGCCGTTGCTAGGAGGCACCGCCGGTCGCGATGACCTGCACGTCCAGCACGCCATCGCCCACCCGCGCCTGCAGCGCGTCGCCGGGCCGGACCTGGGTGGTCGAACGCACCAGCGCACCATCGGTGCTGCGGGTGACGATCGCATAGCCGCGCGCGACCGTGGCCAGCGGGCTCACCGCCTCCAGCGAACGGGCGATGCCGCGCAGGTGCATGGCGTCGCGCTGCAACTGGCGCGCCATGGCCGCCTGGGCGCGTGGCGCCAGTGCGTCCAGGCGCCGGCGCAGCAGTGCCATCCGCTGCGCGGGCTGCACCGCGCGCAGTACCGAATGGCCATGCGCCAGGCGCGCGCGGCGCTGTTCCAGTTGCCGCTGCCACGCGCCGTGCAGGCGCGCGTATGCCGCCTCCTGGCGTTGCCGCAACAGCGCCAGACGCGCCTGCGGGCCCTGCGCCTGCAGCCGCAGCGCGGCACGGTCGGCGCGCTGCATCGCCTGGCCCAGTGCGTGCGCCTGCAACTGCGCCAGCCGCCGCTGCAGGCCGTGCAGGCGCGCGTCGAGATCGCGCCGGTCCGGCACCAGCAGCTCGGCGGCCACCGACGGCGTGGGTGCACGCAGGTCGGCGGCGAAATCGGACAGGCTGAAATCGGTCTCGTGGCCGACCGCGGAGACGACCGGCGTGGCGCTTGCGGCGATGGCCCGCGCCAGTTGTTCGTCGTTGAACGCCCACAGGTCTTCCAGCGAGCCACCACCGCGGGTCAGCAGGATCGCGTCGTAGCGGCCGCTGGCATCGGCGCGGCGCAGCAGTGCGGTGATCTGCGCGGCCGCAGCGTCGCCCTGCACCAGGGTCGGCAGCAGTTCCACCTCGAGCAGGGGGAAGCGCCGCGCCAGCACGCTGAGCACGTCGCGCACCGCCGCGCCGCTGGGCGAGGTGATCACCGCCAGCCGGCGTACATGGGCCGGCAGCGGTCGTTTGCGCGCCGGGTCGAACAGGCCTTCGGCCTGCAGCTGCGCCCTGAGCGCCTCGAAGGCGCGGCGCAGCGCGCCTTCGCCGGCTTCTTCCATGTGGTCCAGCACCAACTGGTATTCGCCGCGCGCCTCGTACAGGGTCAGGCGGCCGCGCGCCAGCACGCGTACGCCCTCGCGCGGGACGAACTTCAGCCACTGGCTCTTGGGCCTGAACATCGCCGCGCGCACCTGCGCGCGTGCGTCCTTCAGGGTGAAGTACAGGTGCCCCGACGCAGGGCGGCTGACATTGCCGAGTTCGCCTTCCACCCACACCAGCGGGAACGCGCCCTCGAGCAGGTCGCGGGCGAGGGTGTTGAGCTGGCTGGGGCTGAGGACGTTGTCCATGGTCGGCGCGAGGGAACGGGACGCTATTGTTCCCGCGCGCGGGCGCCAAAGCCAATGCCTGGGCTGCCGCTCACGCCGCCGCTATCGGGAATCGTGCGCCGGGTCGTGGCGTTGCAGCGCCCAGGCCACGTGCTCGCGCACCAGCCCGGATGGATGGTCGAGGCGGCTGAGCAGCGCCTGCCGCGCCGCAGCCGAGGGGGCCGCGTTGCCCAGCGCCACGGCGATGTTGCGCAGCCAGCGTTCGTGGCCGCTGCGGCGGATCGGGCTGCCTTCGGTACGGCGCAGGAACTCGTCCTCGTCCCATGCGAACAGCTCCGGCAGGGTGGCGGTGTCCAGGTCGTTGCGGGCGCGGAAATCCGGCTCGTCGGTGCGCCGCGCGAACTTGTTCCAGGGGCACACCAGCTGGCAGTCGTCGCAGCCGTAGATGCGGTTGCCCATCAGCGGGCGCATTTCCAGCGGGATGGCGCCGTCGTGCTCGATGGTCAGGTAGGAAATGCAGCGGCGCGCATCGAGCCGGTGCGGGGCGATGATCGCCGCGGTCGGGCAGATGTCGATGCAGCGCGTGCAGCTGCCGCAGTGCGCGCTGGCCGGCGCATCCACCGGCAGCGGCAGGTCGACGTAGATCTCGCCGAGGAAGAACCACGAGCCGCCGTCCTTGTCGATCAGGCAGGTGTGCTTGCCGATCCAGCCCAGGCCGGCGTTGCGCGCCAGCGCGCGTTCCAGCACCGGCGCCGAATCGACGAACACGCGGTGCCCGAACGGCCCGATCTCGGCGGCGACGCGCTCTGCCAGTTTCTGCAGGCGGTTGCGCATGAGCTTGTGGTAATCGCGGCCCAGCGCATAACGCGCGACGTAGGCGCGTTCGGCGTCGTCCAGCGTGGCCCAGGCCCCGGCATCGTCCTTGTGGCCGTAGTCCAGCCCCACCGAGATCACCCGCACCGTGCCCGGCAGCAGTTCCTGCGGCCGCGCGCGCATCGCGCCATGCCGGGCCATCCATTCCATGGTCCCGTACAGGCCCTTGCCCAGCCAGTCGGCCAGGTGCGCCTCGTCCTCGCGCAGTTCGATGCCGCTGATGCCGCAGCGCTGGAAGCCGGACTCGCGCGCGAGCTGGCGGATGCGCAGCGACAGCTGCGCCATGTCGGCGGTGGCAACGGCTCCTGGCATGGTGCAAGTATAGAATCGTGGGCATGAGCCAGCCCGACGGATTGTTCGATACCGCTGCCGCGCGCCGCATCGACGCGCAGGCCACCGCCGCGCTGGGCGGTGACGGCTACCTGCTGATGCAGCGCGCCGGGCAGGCCGCCTGGCAGTGCGCGCTGCAGTACTGGCCGCAGGCGCGGCACGTCGTCGTGGTCTGCGGCCCGGGCAACAACGGCGGCGACGGCTATGTGCTGGCGCGGCTGGCGCGCCAGTCCGGGCGTGCGGTGTGCGTGCTGCACCTGCCCGGGCATGCGCCGCGCACGCCGCTGGCGCAGCGTGCCTGTACCGACTACCTGGCCATCGGCGGCCAGGTCGAGCTTGCTCCCGATTGCCTGCGCGAGGCCGACCTGGTCGTCGATGCGCTGTTCGGGATCGGCCTGGACCGCGCGCCCGATGCGGAGGCGGCGCAGTTGATCGCCGCGGTCAACGCCGCGGCCGCGCCGGTGCTGGCGCTGGACGTGCCCAGCGGCGTCGACGCCGACAGCGGCGCGGTGCCGGGTGCGGCGATCCATGCCGCGCGCGTGCTGCAGTTCATCGTGCCGCACCGCGGCCTGCACACCGGTGCCGCGCTGGAGCACGCCGGGCAGCGGCTGCTGGCCACGCTGGATGTTCCCGCGCAGGCATTCGACGGCATCGCGCCGGCCGCATCGCGCTGGAGCGAGGCGCTGCTGCCGGCGCAGTTGCCGCCGCGGCGCATCAATACCCACAAGGGCGAGTCCGGCCACGTCCTGTGCCTGGGCGGCAACCATGGCAGTGGCGGTGCGCTGATGCTGTGCGCGGAGGCCGCGCTGCGCAGCGGTGCGGGCCTGGCCAGCGCGGCCACCCGCCCGGCGCACGTGGCGCCACTGCTGGCGCGCTGCCCCGAGGCGATGGCGCATGCGGTGGAGGATGCCTTCGACCTGGCACTGCTGCTGGCGCGCGCCGGTGTTGTCGCACTGGGACCCGGGCTCGGCCAGGACGACTGGGCGCGACGGCTGTGGGCGGCAGCGCTGGATGGCGGCAGGCCGCTGGTGGTGGATGCCGACGCGCTGAACCTCCTGGCGCAGCAGCCGCAGCCGCTTGCCACCGCGGTGCTGACGCCGCATCCGGGCGAAGCGGCACGCCTGCTCGGCGTCGATGCCGCGGCCATCCAGCGCGACCGTTTCGCTGCCGCCCAGGCACTGGTGGAGCGTTTTACGGCGGTGGTCGTGCTCAAGGGCGCCGGCACCGTGGTCGCCGCGCCGGGGCAGCGGCCGCGGGTGATCGCGGCGGGCAATCCGGGCATGGCGGTGGGTGGCATGGGCGACCTGCTGACCGGGGTGATCGCCGCGTTGCTGGCACAGGGGTTGTCGCCCTTCGATGCGGCCAGTACCGGTGCGCTGCTGCATGGCCTGGCGGGCGATGCGGCGGCCGCGGACGGACAGCGCGGAATGCTGCCGCGCGACCTGCTGCCGCATCTGCGCGCACGCGCCAATCCATAATGACGGCCATGATCGAACTGTTCCTTCCCGATGCCGCGGCTACCGACCAGTTGGGAGCGGCCCTGGCCGCGACCCGGCCGGGGCGCGCGGTGGTCCACCTGCACGGCGACCTGGGTGCCGGCAAATCGACCCTGGCGCGCGCCCTGTTGCGGGCGCTGGGCGTGCAGGGGGCGATCCGCAGCCCCACCTACACCCTGGTCGAACGCTACCCGTTGCCGGGCGGCGAGGCGTGGCATCTGGACCTGTACCGGATCGGCGATGCCGGCGAACTGGATTTCCTGGGCCTGGACGAGGCTGAGGCCGACCTGTGGCTGGTCGAGTGGCCGGAGCGGGGCGGCAACGCCCTGCCGCCGCTGGACCTGCGGGTGGCGCTGGACATGCAGGGCCAGGGCCGCCGGGCGCGGCTGCAGGCCAGCTCGGCGGCCGGGCAGGCATGGCTGTCGCGGCTGGAGCAATCGGGCCACTTGCAGGGGTTTCCTGCTGCCTGATGGAAGGAAGGTGTGGCAGGTTGCGGATTATTAAGGGAAAAGATGTTGCAATTACGCAATTCCGGTGATTGAATCCGCCCATGCCCAAGGGAAACCGCCTGATCGCCCTGTCTGCCTGTGTCGCCGGACTCTGTCTGGCCGGCGCTTCAGCGTGGGCGGGAGAGATCCGCAGCGTCGCCGTGCAGGCCGGTAGCACCGGCACCCGTGCCGAGATCCAGCTGGCCGGCGGTGGCAGTTACAAGACCCTGTCGCTGGCCGGGCCCAACCGGCTGGTCGTGGATTTTCCGGATTCCACTGCCGTGCGCGGGCTCAAGCTGCCTGCCGCCGCGGGGGTGGTCACCGCGGTGCGCACCGGCACGCCGGCGCCCGGCACGTTCCGGGTGGTGTTCGACCTGGCCGAGTCGGTGGCGGCGTTCAAGCCGCAACTGCAGGGGCAGGGCGCCGAATCGCGGCTGCTGATCGAGTGGCCCGGCGAAGCCAAAGTCGCCAGCGTGCAACCGACGCCGGCTGCCGTGCCCGTGGCGGCCGGCCCGACGGCACAGCCCGGCGGTGCCGAGGCGCGTCGCGAGGCGGCCCGTGCCACGGCGGCACTGACCGCGGCGGTGGTCCAGCAGGCGTCCGCCGCGCCTGCCCCGGCTCCCGTCACCAGTACGCCTGCCCCCACCACGACGGCGGTGGCCGCGACGAACACGCCTTCGCCGGCCGCCATCCTCAATGGACAGGCGACCGTGCCGGTCGTGGTCGCTTCCGCGCCCGCGCCGACCCCGGCGCCTGCACCTGCACCGGCCGATGAACAGCCGGCGCCGCGTCCGGTCATGCCCAGCGATGCCTCGCGCATCCGCATGCAGGCCGGGATGCGCACCCTGGTGGTGGCGATCGATCCCGGCCACGGCGGCCAGGACCCGGGTGCGATCGGCCCGACCGGCAAGCGCGAGAAGGACGTCACCCTGGCGGTGGCGCGCGAACTGGCGCGGCAGGTCAACGCCACCCCCGGCCTGCGCGCCTACCTGACCCGCGACACCGACGTGTTCATCCCGCTGCCGCAGCGCGCCCAGCGTGCGCGTGCGGCCAAGGCCGATATTTTCATCTCGATCCATGCCGATGCCGCCGAGAACCGCGCCGCGACCGGCTCGTCGGTGTACGTGCTCTCCACCAAGGGCGCGTCCTCGCAGCGTGCGCGCTGGCTGGCGGACAAGGAGAACGCGGCCGACCTGATCGGCGGCGTCAGCCTGCAGCGGACCGAGGGCACCCTGGCCAACGTGCTGCTGGACCTGGCCCAGAGCGGCAACATGAAGGCTTCCGAAGACGCCGCCAGCCACGTGCTGGGTGGGCTGAAGCGGATCGGCAACAACCACAAGCCGAACCTGGAGCGGGCGAACTTCGCGGTGCTGCGCACCTCGGACATGCCGGCAATGCTGGTGGAAACCGCCTTCATCTCCAACCCGGACGAGGAACGCCGCCTCACCGATCCGGCCTACCAGCGCCGCGTCGCCGGTGCCGTGCTCGATGGCGTGCACACCTATTTCAGCAGGCAACCGCCGCCGGGCACGCTGTTCGCCGCGCGCGCGCAGGCCGAGATGGAAGCCGCCGCCGGTACCGTGGCCGGCGGCAGCAAGTAAGCGCGCCGCGCGCCAGTGCCGTGTGCCCTGTCCAGGCGCGCGGCGGCAAGCATCCGGATCACGCCCGTCATCTGTCGGCATCCGCGCGTTGCCCGCGGTGCAGCCTGTCGCTGGCGGCGTGAGGGACGGTTGGCTGCTACGCCCGGCGGCAGGCGGCTATCATCTGCCAATGCGTGATAGCGACTTCATCCCCCTGCTGCTCCCCGCCGGTCTGCTGGAATGCGCGGCATGAGCAGCATCCGTCCGTTGCCCGAGATCCTGATCAACCAGATTGCCGCCGGCGAGGTGGTCGAACGCCCTGCGTCGGTGGTCAAGGAACTGGTCGAGAACGCGCTCGATGCCGGCGCCACCCGTGTCGACATCGACCTCGAAGAGGGCGGCGTGCGCCTGATACGCATCCGCGACAATGGCGGTGGCATCGCCGCCGCGCAGTTGCCGCTGGCGGTGTCGCGCCATGCGACCAGCAAGATCGCCTCGCTTGACGACCTGGAGTCGGTCGCCACGCTCGGCTTCCGTGGCGAGGCGCTGCCGTCGATCGCGTCGGTCAGCCGTTTCACCCTGGCCTCGCGGCAGCCGCAGGACGAGCACGGCGCGGCGCTGCAGATCGAGGGCGGCAAGATCGGCGAGGTGACCCCGCGCGCGCATGCCCCGGGCACCACCGTGGAAGTGCGCGAGCTGTTCTACAACGTGCCGGCGCGGCGCAAGTTCCTGCGCGCCGAGCGCACCGAACTGGGCCACATCGAGGAATGGCTGCGCTCGCTGGCGCTGGCGCGTCCGGACGTGGAGCTGCGGGTATCGCACAACGGCAAGCCGTCGCGCCGCTACAAGCCCGGCGACCTGTACTCGGATGCGCGCCTGGGCGAAACCCTGGGCGAGGATTTCGCGCGGCAATCGCTGCGCGTTGACCACAGCGCGGCCGGCCTGCGCCTGCATGGCTGGATCGCGCAGCCGCAGTATTCGCGCGCCAGCGCCGACCAGCAGTACCTGTACGTCAATGGCCGTTCGGTACGCGACCGCAGCGTGGCGCATGCGGTGAAGATGGCCTATGGCGACGTGCTCTACCACGGCCGCCAGCCGGCCTACGTGCTGTTCCTGGAACTGGACCCGGCGCGGGTGGACGTCAACGTGCATCCGGCCAAGCACGAGGTGCGTTTCCGCGATTCGCGGCTGATCCATGACTTCGTCTATCGCACGCTCAAGGATGCGCTGGCCGAGACCCGCGCGGGCCTGGAGCCTGCGGCCGGCCTGCCGGGTGCGGCCGCCGCGCCGTCCCTGTCCGCGGGCGCGCAGGCCGGTGCCTACCTGTCGCGGCCGCCGGGCAGCACCGGTGGTGGTGGCTGGGCACCGCGGCAGTCGCCGCTGGGGCTGCAGGTGTCCGAGGCGCCGGCGGCCTATGCCGCGCTGTATGCGCCGCCGGCCGACGCCGCGACACCGGCCGCGCTTGCTGGCGGCAGCCCGGGCCTGCCGGCGACGACCGCCGACAGCGGAGTGCCACCGCTGGGCTATGCCATCGCGCAGCTGCACGGCATCTACATCCTGGCCGAGAATGCCGAAGGCCTGATCGTGGTGGACATGCATGCCGCGCACGAGCGCATCGGCTACGAGCGCCTCAAGACCGCGCACGATGGCATCGGCCTGCATGCGCAGCCGCTGCTGGTGCCGATCACCCTGGCGGTGGGCGAACGCGATGCCGACACCGCCGAGCGCGAGGCGGCGACGCTGGCCGAACTCGGCTTCGAGGTGACCCGCTCCGGCCCCGGTTCGCTGCACGTGCGCAGCATTCCTGCGCTGCTGGCCAATGCCGAACCGGAGGGGCTGCTGCGCGACGTGCTCACCGACCTGCGCGAACACGGCCAGAGCCGGCGCGTGGCCAGCGCGCGCGATGAACTGCTTTCGACCATGGCCTGCCATGGCGCGGTGCGCGCCAACCGGCGGCTGACGGTTCCGGAAATGAATGCCCTGCTGCGCGACATGGAAGCCACCGAGCGCTCCGGGCAATGCAACCACGGCCGCCCGACCTGGGCGCGCTTTTCGCTGGCGGAGATCGACCGCTGGTTCCTGCGGGGGCGTTGACGATGAAACGATGGGCAGGCATGGCACTGCTGCTGGCGGCGATGGCGACGGCCGGTTGCGGTGGCGGCGACCGGCCGGCACCGGGGCCCGACGCGCCGCGCTTCGATCCGGCGTTCCTGATGAACAACGACATCTGGCGCGAACAGCGCCAGGCCGAATTGCTGCAGCCCGATGGCTGGACCAGCCTGATCGGCCTGCACTGGCTGGAACTGAAGGCCCACTACATCGGCAGCGGCAGCACCAGTGGCATCCGCCTGGCGATGGGCCCGCCACGGCTGGGCATGGTGGTGCACGAGGCGGGGCGCTACTGGTTCACGCCCGAGCGGGGCGTCGCGGTGCAGGTCGACGGCAAGCCGGTGAAAGGCCGAATCCCGTTCCATGCCGATGACGAGCCCAGTCCCACGATGATCACCTTCGATGGGGGCAAGGGCACGTTGAGCCTGATCCATCGCGGGCCGCGCCACGCGCTGCGGGTCAGGCACGCCGACGCTCCGGCACGCGCCCATTTCGGCCACCTGGAGTATTGGCCGGCCGATGCGTCCTGGCGCATCACCGCGCGTTTCATGCCGCACGATGCCGGCAAGACCCTGCCGGTGGTCGACATCACCGGCCTGACCACCGAACAGGCCAACGCCGGCGCCATCGAATTCGAGCGCGATGGCCGCACCTGGCGGCTGGAGGCGCTGGGCGAGCCGGGCCGGCCGCTGTTCGTGATCTTCGCCGACCGCACCAGCGGCCACGGCAGCTATGCCGCCGGCCGCTACATCGACCTGGAGACGCCGGACGACAAGAGCCAGGTGGTGATCGATTTCAACCGCGCCTACAACCCGCCGTGCGCGTTCACCCCGTTCGCCACCTGCCCGTTGCCGCCGCCGGAGAACCGGCTGGACCTGCCGGTCGAAGCCGGCGAGAAAGCCTACGTCAAACCCGCACAGGAAGACGCGACATGAAATGGATGATCCGCGCCGCGGCGCTGCTGCTGGGATCGGTGATGCTGCTGGGCACGCCGGCGCCGTTGCTGGCGCGGCAGGTGCCGGCGGCCGCTACTCCGGCCAAGGCGCCGCCGGTGCCGCTGCTGTGGAAGGCGAGCGGGCCCAAGGGCGCCGAGCTCTACCTGCTGGGTTCGTTTCACCTGCTCAGGGCCGATGATTACCCGCTGTCGGCGGACGTGGACGCGGCCTTCGACGCTTCGGGCCAACTGCTGTTCGAGCTGGCGCCGGAGGAAATGAACTCGCCCGCGCTGGCCACGCAGATGGCGCAGGCCGCACTGCGCCGCGATGGCCGCCTGCTCAAGGACGAACTGGATGCGGATACCTGGCGGCGACTGCAGGATTACGCCGCCGCCAACGGGCTGCCGATCGATCGCCTCGCCGGACTCAAGCCCTGGTTCGTGGGGCTGACCATCAGCCTGGGACAGATGGCGCGGCAGGGGCTGGATGCGCAGGCCGGGCTGGACCGGCACCTGATGGCGCGCGCCGCCACCGCCGGCAAGCCGGCGCAGGGGCTGGAGAGCGCGGCGGCGCAGATCGCGATGCTCGATGGCATGAGCGGCGACGAGCAGCGGCAACTGCTGCGCGAGGCGCTGGAGCAGGTGGACAAGGGCGACGAACAGAGCCGGCGCCTGCACGACGCCTGGCGGCGCGGCGATGACGTGACCCTGTGGCGCGACATGGCCGCGCAGATGAAGCGCGACTACCCGGCGCTGTACCGGCGCATCAACACCGAGCGCAACGATGCCTGGCTGCTGCCGTTGCAGGAGCGCCTGCAGGCCGGGCAGGGCACGACCCTGGTGGTGGTCGGCGCGTTGCACCTGCTCGGCAGCGACGGCGTGGTCGAGAAGCTGCGCGCGCGTGGCTACAGGGTCGAGCGGATCTGTTCGGCCTGCACCTCGCCCGCGCGGCGTGCTCCGGCGGCAACGGCGCCAGCGGCCCGCAGCCGCAACTGAGGCGCGCGGTGCCAGGCCGGGGTTGCGGCCGCGGCCACACAAATGCGAAGGCCGACGCTTGCGTCGGCCTTCGTGCTTTCAGCGGTTGCCGCGGGTCTTGCCGGCCGGTGGTGGCGCCGGCGGCGGCTCGGGCGTCTTGCCGCCGGCGGCCGGCGGGCGGCCGAAGCCTGCGCCCATGCTGCGCTGGAATTCCTGCCACAGCTCCAGGTTGCGCTCGGTGAGCTGGTTCATCATCGCCCACGGCGTCTGCCCGAGCAGGTTGCCCATCTGCTGGCGGAACTGCTGCTGCTGGTCCAGGAACACCTGCATGCTGCGCTCCAGGTAGTTGCCCATGAAGCCCTGCAGCGAGTCGCCGTAGAAGCGGATCAACTGGCTCAACAGCTGGGTGGACAGCATCGGTTCGCCGTCCTGCTCCTTGTCGGCGATGATCTGCAGCAGCACCGAGCGGGTCAGGTCCTCGCCGCTCTTGGCATCGCGTACCTCGAAGTCCTCGCCATCCAGGATCAGCTGGCGGACGTCCTCGATGGTGATGTAGCTGGAGATCTCGGTGTCGTAGAGCCGCCGGTTGGGATACTTCTTGATGATGCGGGTCGCAGCCATTAAGCAGTCACTCTTCCTTCACGGTAGGGGCGCAGCATGGCGCAGTGCAGCAGGCCTTGCAACCGCCATAAGTACAGGGGGGATGCCCCGGGGAGGGTGTCGGTGGCGGCGTGCAGCATCGATGCCATGCTGCGCAGCATGGGCCGCCAGAACGGCCGCGGCGGGCGGCGCCGGGGCTTACCAGCCCATGTGGTGGCCACCGTTGATGTCCAGGTTGGAACCGGTGATCCAGGCGGCTTCCTCGGCGACCAGGAAGGCCACCGCATAGGCGATCTCCTCCGGTTTGCCGAGGCGCCCGGTGGGGATGTCGGCGATGATCTTGGCGCGCACTTCCTCGGGTACCGCCATCACCATGTCGGTCGCCACGTAGCCGGGCGAAATGGTGTTGACGGTGATGCCGAAGCCGGCGTTCTCGCGCGCCAGGGAGATGGTGAAACCGTGCATGCCGGCCTTGGCCGCGGCGTAGTTGGCCTGGCCGTACTGGCCCTTGAGGCCGTTGATCGAGCTGATCTGGATCACCCGGCCCCAGCCGCGCCGGCGCATGCCCTCGATGACCGGGCGGGTGACGTTGAACACCGAATTGAGATTGGTGTTGATCACCTCGTGCCACTGTTCCGGACTCATGCGGTGGAACGTGGTGTCGCGGGTGATGCCGGCATTGTTGACCAGGATCTCCACCGGGCCCACCGCCGCTTCCACCGCCTGCACCAGCTGCTGGCCGCCTTCCGGAGTGGACACGTCGCCCGGCAACAGCGCGATGTCGTAGCCGCGGGCGCGCATCTGCTGCTGCCAGAGGTTGGCCTTCTCGGCATTGCGGAAATTGGTGGCGACACGATGGCCCTGGTCGGCCAGGCGCTGGCAGATCGCGGTACCGATACCGCCGGTGCCGCCGGTGACCAGTGCAATACGGGATGTCGTCATGGTGTGCGCTCCAGGCGCAGGCGCTGGGGAACCCTGGATTCTATGTGAACCGGGCGCCCTCACGGCAATGGCCGCGCGGCGGGGATGGCGTCGCGGCGCAGCCGGCCCGGCTGGAAGGCGGCCACCGCGCGCTGCAGCAGCGCCGGCAGCGCGTCGATGCCCTCCAGTTCGGCGGCTTCCTGGCCGAGCGCGGCCCACAGCCAGCGCAGCGTCGGCAAGGGATCGGTGGCGTCCACCGGCCGTGCCGCCAGCGACTTGGAGAGCTTGGCGCCCTGCGCGTCGAGCAGCAGCGGCAGGTGCAGGTAGCGCGGCTGCGGCAGCCCCAGCGCGCGCTGCAGCAGGATCTGCCGCGGCGTGGAATCGAGCAGGTCGGCGCCGCGCACCACGTCGCTGATGCCCTGCGCGGCATCGTCCACCACCACTGCCAGCTGGTAGGCCCAGCAACCGTCGGCGCGCAGCAGCACCACGTCGCCGACCGCGCGGTCCACCCACTGCCCGAAGTGGCCCTGCAGGCCATCGTCGAAGGCGACATGAGTGTCGTCGGCCACGCGCAGGCGGATCGCCGGGTGCGGCCGCTGGCGACCGCCGACGCAGTGGCGGTGGATGCCGTGTTGGCCGGCCAGGTCGGTGCGGCTGCAATGGCAGGGGAAGGCCCTGCCGTCGGCCAGCAGGCGTTCGAGGGCGGCGCGGTAGAGGCCATGGCGGCGGCTCTGGTACTGCACCGGTTCATCCGGCTGCAGGCCGAACGCGGCCAGCGTTGCCAGCTGCGATGCGGCGGCACCCGCCACTTCGCGCGGCGGGTCCACGTCCTCGATGCGCACCAGCCACCGGCCGCCGGCATGCCGGGCCAGAAGCCAGCTGCCGAAGGCGGCCAGCATCGACCCCAGGTGCAGGGGGCCGGTGGGCGAGGGGGCGAAGCGGCCGCGGTAGGGGGAGGAAGGCATCGACGTGGAAGGCAGCGAAGCTGAATCGTCGGTCAGAATCGCGCTTGAATTCAACCTGTCCGCACCGCAGATTTAGCGTGTTCATCCAACCCCTACCGGACCCTTCCGCATGTTTACCCGTATCGGCCTGTTCCTGTTGACCAACCTTGCCGTGCTGATCCTGGCCGGCATCGTGATGTCGGTGCTGGGCGTCAACCCGTCGCAGATGAGCGGCCTGCTGGTCATGGCCGCGATCTTCGGCTTCGGCGGCTCCATCATTTCCCTGCTCCTGTCCAAGTTCATGGCCAAGCGTGGCACCGGCGCGGTGGTGATCACCGAGCCGCGCAACCCGACCGAGCGCTGGCTGCTGGACACCGTGGCGCGCCAGGCCAAGGCGGCCGGCATCGGCATGCCGGAAGTGGCGGTGTACGACGGCCCCGAGATCAATGCCTTCGCCACCGGCGCCAACCGCAACAACGCGCTGGTGGCGGTGTCCACCGGCCTGCTGCACAACATGAGCGAGGAAGAGGCCGAGGCGGTGCTGGGCCACGAGATCTCGCACGTCGCCAACGGTGACATGATCACCATGGCGCTGCTGCAGGGCGTGCTCAACACCTTCGTGATCGTGCTGGCGCGCGTGGTCGGCGGCATCATCGACAGCGCGCTGTCGGGCAACCGCGACAGTGGCCGCGGCTTTGCCTACTACATCATCGTGTTCGTGCTGGAGATGGTGTTCGGCCTGTTCGCGACGATGATCGCGATGTGGTTCTCGCGTCGCCGCGAGTTCCGCGCCGACGCCGGTGGCGCCAGCCTGGCCGGCCGCCAGAAGATGATCGCCGCGCTGGAGCGGCTCAAGCTCAACCACGGGCAGAGCACGCTGCCGACGCAGATCGCGGCGTTCGGCATCGCCGGCGCGACCGCCAAGAAGCTGTTCCTGAGCCATCCGCCGCTGGAGGAGCGCATCGCCGCGCTGCGTTCTTCGACGGTGGCGTAACCGGTTCGACAACCCGCGGTACCCCAAGGACGCCCGGCAGATGCCGGGCGTTTTTCATTGGAGCAGCGTTTCCGCTCTCGCTCTCGCTCTCGCTCTTGCTTGTGCCTTGGCTCCTGCGCTTTTGACTATGCATCCCCTTCCGCAGCGACGGAGCCGACGGGAATAACCCGAAGGGCGGCGTGCAGGGACGCACGCCGTTTTTCTACGCGACAGGGATGTCGCGTAAAATCCCGGCGGCGGAGTGGACCCGACGCGCGCAGCGCGTCGGGCGCGTAGGCAGGGCGTGCTTTCTTTGGGCCACGTTTCTTTGCACGAGCAAAGAAAGGTGGCTCGCGCCCCGAAGGGGAGCGAAAGCCTTTGATCCTGTTCCCGCCCTTGCTCTGGCTTTCCCTGGACGTCTGTACCAACGCGATAGTCAAAGGGCCAAGCCAGAGGCCAAGCATGAAAGCGGAAGATTGAAAGCAGAGCTTTCGCCCCTGCTTCGCAGGAGCGAGTTACTTCTCTTTGTTCGTGCAAAGAGAAGTAACCAAGAGAAACACGCCCCTGCCTCCGCGCCCAGCCCGCGCAGCGGGCTGGGTCCACTCCGCCGGCGGGATTTTTCGACGAGACATCCATGTCTCGTCGAAAAACGACGCGCGTCCATGCGCGCCGCCCTTCGGGTTATTCCCGTCGGCTCCGTCGCTGCGGAAGGGGAGCCGGAAGTCAAAAGCAACAGCACCAGCAACAGCAACAGCCAAAGCCAAGGCCAAGGCCAAGGCCTTCATCTGGTGACATTGAATGGGGGAGCAGCCGCGGGCCGCCGGTTCGCGGCTCCCGCAACGGACGTCATGCCAGAAACAGAAACGGCGCCCTCGCGGGCGCCGTCCGGGATCGCGGGAAAGGCCGGATCAGAACTTCGGATCGAACTCGGCGGCGTGGCCGGTGTTGACGATCACCTTCTGCAGCGCCTCGCACACCTTCAGATTGCCGGCCACCACCTGCTGGGTCTCCGGTCCCTTGTCGTCCATGCGCGCCAGGGTGGCGCCGCGGTAATTGCAGACCTTGCCGCCGGCCTCGCGCACCAGCAGCACGCCGGCGGCGATGTCCCATGCCTTCACCCCGGCCTCGAAGTAGGCATCGGCGCGGCCGCAGGCCACGTAGGCCAGGTCCAGCGCCGCCGAACCGGTACGGCGGATGTCCTCGGCCTGCACCAGCAGGGTATCCACGGTCTTGAGCTGGCTGCCGGCACGGGCGCGCTCGCGCGGGGCGAAGCCGGTGTGGATCATCGTGCCTTCCAGGTCCTTGCGCTCGGCCACGCGGATGCGGCGGTCGTTGAGCACCGCGCCGGCGCCCTTGGAGGCGGTGAACAGTTCGTTGCGCAGCGGGTCGAAGATCACCGCGTCGGTGGGTTCGCCATTCTCGACCAGGGCGATCGACACGCAGTAGTGCGGGAAGCCGCGCAGGTAGTTGCTGGTGCCGTCCAGGGGATCGATGACCCACATCTGCCGGCCGTTGCCCTGCAGGCCGCCTTCCTCGCCGTAGATGCCGTAGTCCGGGTAGGCGCGCTTGAGTTCCTTGACGATCACCTTCTCGGCGTCGCCATCGACTTCGCTGGCGTAGTCCATCCGGCCCTTCTGCACCACGTTCAGCGCTTCGAGCTTGTTGATGTTGCGCAACAGGACGTTGCCGGCGAGGCGTGCGGCCTTGACCATGACGGTGACGGCGGGTTTCTGCATGGCGAAGGGCTCCCGTGAAGGCGAATGGGTCGGACTGGCGGAGGAAAAGAGCGGTCCCGGCGCACGGGCCGGCCGCGCAGTTTACCATCTGCGGCTGTCCCGCTCCTGACTTTTTTCGCCATGTCCGCTTCCACCCGCATCCGTTTCGTCCTCGTCGGCACCCAGCATCCCGGCAACATCGGCGCGGCGGCGCGGGCGATGAAGACCATGGGGCTGTCGAGGCTGGTGCTGGTGGCCCCGGAGCAGCCGCTGGACGAGGTCGCCTTCCGCCGTTCGGCGGGTGCCGAGGACGTGCTGGGCGATGCCCCGGTGTTCGCCACCCTGGCCGAGGCGGTGGCCGATTGCCGGCTGGTACTGGGCTGCACCGCGCGTGCGCGCCGGGTCCAGCTGGAGGAGCTGCTGCCGGAGGTGGCCGGCCAGCGTGCGGTGGCGCGGGCGGCCGAGCCGGCGGAGGTGGCCTTCGTGTTCGGCCGCGAGCGCACCGGCCTGAGCAACGACGAGCTGCAGCTGTGCCATGCCGCGGTGCACATTCCTTCGGATCCGGAGTTCAGTTCCTTGAACCTGGCCGCGGCGGTCCAGGTGCTGGCCTACGAGGTGCGCATGGCGCAGCTGGAAGGGCAGGCCGCGCCGCCACCGGAGCCGGGGTACGGCGAGGCGCCGGCCAGCCACGCGCAGCTGGAGGGGCTGTTCGGGCAGTTCGGCGACACCCTGGACCAGATCGATTTCCACAAGGGCCGCGCCCCGGAATCGGCCATGCGCAAGCTCCGCCGCCTGTTCATGAAGGCCGACCTGTCCGAGCAGGAGGTGCGCCTGCTGCGCGGCATATTGTCCGACGCCCAGCGCATGGCCAGGCTGGCGAACGAACGGCAGAACTGAGACATCCGTCATTCGGGTTTTTTTCGGATAGTCTGTGTGGACACTCTTGGGGGAGCGCCGGTTTGCGTGTTTCAAGATGGCTCTGGGGGGCCGTGCTGGTGCTGTCCGTGGCGTTGCCCGCCGTGGCGGCGGCAGCCGAGCGTTCGGTACTGGTGCTGGGGCGTCTGAGCGACGACCCGAAGTCGCACTACGAACAACTCAAGCCGCTGCTGGACTACGTGATTCCAAGGATGCGCGACGTGGGGATCGTCGAAGGCCGCATCCTGATGGCCAAGGACATGCAGCAGATGGCCAGCTACCTGCGGCGGGGGCGGGTGGACTGGGTGACGGAGACGGCCGGTACCGCCATGGCGCTGCGCCAGCGCAGCGGCGCCGAGCCGCTGCTGCTGACCGAGCGCGGGGGTGTGGCGGCCTACCATAGTGTGTTCTTCGTCCGCCGCGACAGCCCGATCAACACCCTGGAGGAGCTGAAGGGGCGCTCGCTGGCGATGCAGAGCGTCTGGTCCACCAGCTCCTACCTGGTGCCGGTGATGGAACTGCTGGCCCATGGGGTGCGCCCGGAAATCCTGCTGACCCCGCAGGACACGCCCACCGCCGACACCGTGGGCTATGTGTTCGCGCGCTCGGAGCTGAACATCTCGACCTTCGTGCACAAGCGCGTGGTCGACGCCGGCGTGGTCAGCAGTATCGACTGGCTCGACGAGCGCCGGGTGCCGGCGGTGTTCCGGCGCGACATGCGCGTGCTCTACGAGACCGAAGACGTGCCGCGCGCGGTGGAAATGGTGCGGCCGGGCATGGATCCGGCGGTGCGCAGGCGGCTGCAGGAGGTACTGCTGGAAGCCAGCAACGACCCGACGGCCGGCCCGGCGCTGCGCAAGTTCTTCGGTACCTCGGCGTTCCATCGCCTGGACCCGGCCAGCCAGCGCGCGCTCGACCGGCTGCGCGCCGGCCTGGCCCGGGTGCGCATGGAGGTCGAATGAAACGGCCGCGCTTCGGGCTGCAGGCCCGCTTCCTGTGCGTGGCCGCCGGCGCGGTGCTGGTGGTGATCGCGATCGTCGCGGTGCTGCTGGCGCGGCAGGCGGCGGCCCAGCGCGAACTGCTGCAGGCCAGCAGCAGCGTGGTCAGCCAGGTGTTCGACGACAGCGTGCGCGAACAGGGGACGTCGCTGGCGACGTCGCTGGCCGACGCGCTGGTCAATCCGCTGTACTTCTCCGACCTGGACGCGATCGGCGCGCTGGTGCGCAGCACCGCCAGCCAGAAGTCGGTCAGCTACGTGCTGGTGCACGACGCCGAGGGCCGGCTGATCCACGACGGCTCGGTCGAGGTCGCCGGCTACGGCCGGCAGATGCAGGACCCGCTGGCGCAGGGCGCGATCAACGCCGAGCAGCTGCGGATGCAGGAGTCGCCGATGGTGCTGGAGGTGGACCTTCCGCTGCGCATCGGCGAGCAGCGCATCGGCGGGCTGCGGCTGGGCATGGACCTGGCGCCGGTACGCGCCCAGGAGGCCGGGGCCAAGGCCGCGCTGGAGCAGCGCATGGGGCTGGCCAACCGCCGCCAGCTGGCCTGGGTGATATTGATGATGGTGGCGCTGGTCGGGCTGGCGTGCCTGGTGGCGCTGTACGTGCAGCGCACCCTGGTGCAGCCGGTCCGCTGGCTTGGCGCGACCGCGCGCCGCATCGAGGCCGGCGACTACCAGGTCGAGCAGCAGGACACCCGCCGTGGCGACGAGATCGGCGAGCTGCTGCGCACGTTCGGGCGGATGGGCCAGAGCATCGCCCGCCACGACCGCGAAGTGCGGCAGATGGCCTACACCGACTCGCTCACCGGCCTGACCAACCGACTGGCGTTCCGCGAGGCGCTGGACCACCGCCTGCTTGGTGCCCGCGCCTCCGGCCAGGGGCTGGCGCTGCTGTTCATCGACATCGACGAGTTCAAGCGGGTCAATGACACCCTCGGCCACGAGGCCGGCGACGACGCGCTGCTGCAGTTCGCCCAGCGCATCGCCGCGGCGGTGGGGCAGGATGGTGGCGACGACGCCCTGCTGGCCCGCTTCGGCGGCGACGAATTCGTGATCCTGATCGGCAACGACGCGGGCCGCGTGGAGAACATGGCCACCGCCCTGGCCAAGCGCCTGGTGGCCGACCTCGGGTCGCCACTGCAGGTGCAGGAGCGCGAAATCTTCCTGGGCAGCTCCATCGGCATCACCCTGTTCCCGGAGGATGCCACCGACGCCACCGGGCTGCTCAAGAACGGCGACATCGCCATGTACCAGGCCAAGCTGGCCGGCAAGAGCTGCTTCCGCTACTACAGCCGCGCGCTGGACCATGCGGTCGAGCGGCGCCTGCACCTCGAACAGGAACTGCGCGGCGCCTGGGAGCGCGGCGAGCTGCACCTGGTCTACCAGCCGATCTTCCGCACCCTCGACCGCATGCTGATCGGCGTCGAGGCGCTGCTGCGCTGGCAGCACCCGGTGCTGGGCGCGATCCCGCCGTCGATGTTCATCGACATCGCCGAACAGAGCGGGTTGATCCAGACCCTGGGCCCGAAGGTGCTGCATGCGGCCTGCCTGCGGGCGCGGCAGTGGCCGTGCAACGGAGCCGGGGAGGAGCTGTTCGTTTCGGTCAACGTGTCGCCGCGGCAACTGCGCAGCGGCGACCTGGCAGCGGCGGTGGAGCAGTGCCTGCATGTCTCCGGGCTGGCCGCCTCGCGCCTGCACCTGGAACTGACCGAGACGGCGGTGATCGGCGACGAGATGCTGGCCGCCTCGCTGCTGGAGAAGCTGCATCGCACCGGGGTCAAGGTCTGGCTGGACGACTTCGGCACCGGCTTCTCCGGGCTGAGCCACCTGCGCCAGGTGCCGGTGGACGGGGTCAAGATCGACAAGAGCTTCGTGGCCGACCTGCAGCGCGACCCGGACGACCTGGCCCTGACCAGCGCGATCATCGCGATGGCCCATGCGCTGGGGATCACCGTGGTCGCCGAGGGCATCGAGCACCAGGCCCAGTTCGACCTGCTCAACGAGCGCGGGTGCGACCTGGTGCAGGGCTACTGGCTGGCACGCCCGCTGGATTCGGACGATCTGGTGCGGCTGCTGGACGCCGCGCCGAACCCGGCCTGAAGGCCGCCACCGGCGCACGGCCGCCGGTGCGCCGCCGCGCGCCGGTCAGAGCGGGCGCTTGCCGGTGTCGCCGGCGATCTCGCGCACCAGTTTCGGTACCAGGTAGCCGGACAGGCGTACCCGCAGCGCGGCGTGCAGTTCCAGCGCGCGCGCGTCGTCGACCTCGAAATGGGCCACGCCCTGCACCCGGTCCAGCTGGTGCAGGTAGTAGGGCAGCACGCCGGCGGCGAAGCTGCGCTCGCTCAGCGCGGCCAGTACGTCGATGTCGTCGTTGACCCCGCGCAGCAGCACCGCCTGGTTGAGCAGCTGCGCGCCGGCGCCGCGCAGGCGCGCCAGCGCGGCATCGACGCTGGCGTCGAACTCGTTGGCGTGGTTGGCATGGATCACGAAGGCCAGCGGCCAGGGCAGGCCGGCCAGCCAGTGCACGAGTTCGTCGTCCACGCGTTCGGGCAGCACCACCGGCAGCCGGCTGTGGATGCGCAGGCGGCGCACGTGGGGGATCGCGGCCAGCGCGGTGGTCAGCTCCGCCAGCTTGGCGGTGGCCAGCGCCAGCGGGTCGCCGCCGGACAGGATCACCTCGTCGATCGACGGGTCTGCGGCAATGGCCGCCAGCGCCTCTTCCCAGGCGCCGCGGGCGGCGTTTTCCCCGGCATAGTCGAAATGGCGGCGGAAACAATAGCGGCAGTTGATCGCGCAGCTGCCGGTGGCCACCAGCAGGGCGCGCCCGCGGTACTTCTGGATCACGCCGGTGGCCTTCTTCGCCGCGCCGTCGCCGACCGCGTCGAAGCTGAACCCCGGAACCACCCGCATCTCGGCATCGACCGGCAGCACCTGCCGCAGCAGCGGGTCGGCCGGGTCGCCCGGACACATGCGCGCGGCAAAGCCGCGCGGTACCCGCAGCGGGAACTGCGCCAGCGCCTGCGCCGACACGCCCAGGTCGGCTGCTCCCAGTCCCAGCCCGGCCAGCAGCTCGGCCGGGTCACGGATCGCCTGCCGCCAATGCGCCTGCCAGCGGCCGGCGGGCAGGGGGGCGGGGGATTCCTGTGGAGCGGGGGCGAGGGCTGCGGTTATCATGGGCGACCAGAAAAACAGATGCCCGCCTTAGACGGCGGGCGTTCCATTCTAATCCGGCCGCCACGCGCGCGCCGGTTTTGCCACTTATCAGGAGTTCCAGCATGGCCAGCTACGGCATGAACGACGTGAAGAACGGGATGAAAATCCTGGTCAACAACCAACCGGCTGTCATCATCGACACCGAGTACGTCAAGCCGGGCAAGGGCCAGGCGTTCACCCGGGTGAAGTACCGCCTGATCAAGGACGGCCGCACCCAGGAAATCACCATGAAGTCGACCGATTCGCTGGATGCCGCGGACGTCGTCGACACCGACATGAACTACATGTACAGCGATGGCGAGTACTGGCACTTCATGGACCCGGAGACCTTCGAGCAGGTGCAGGCGACCAAGGCCGGCATGGGCGGCGCCGAGAAGTGGCTCAAGGGCGAGGAGTCCTGCGTGGTGACCCTGTGGAACGGCGAGCCGATCGCCGTGCAGCCGCCGAACTTCGTCGAACTGAAGATCACCGAGACCGACCCGGGCGTGCGCGGCGATACCTCCGGCGGCGGCGGCAAGCCGGCCACCCTGGAAACCGGTGCGGTGGTGCGCGTGCCGCTGTTCGTCGGCCAGGACGAGGTGATCCGCGTCGACACCCGCTCCGGCGAATACTCCGCGCGCGTCAAGTAAGCCCATGCGCGAACCCGCCGGCGTCGAGCAGGCTGTCGAGGAACCGGTCCGCGAGGACCGGTTTCCGCATGAGCGGGTGGTGAACTTCTGCGACGCGGTGTTCGCCATCGTCATCACCCTGCTGGCCATCGAGCTGCGCCTGCCGGGCAGCGAGCTGATCGAGCGGGTGGGCGCCGACCAGGCCTGGGGCGAGACCTCCAGCGTGCTGCTGGCGTACGTCATCAGCTTCTTCGTGACCGGGCTGTTCTGGGTCGGGCACATGCTCACCTGGAAACACGTGCGGCGGGTCAACGCCAAGCTGGTGTGGCTGGCCCTGCTGCAGTTGTTCTTCGTCGTGCTGATGCCGTTCGCGACCCGCCAGGTATCCGAGCATTTCGTGGTCTATGCGCTGGTGCTCACCGGCATTTCGCTGTTTTCCTGGCTGCTCCGGCGCACGGTGGTGGCACAGGAGGACCTGCGCGCCCGGCTCGGCGCGGCGCAGGCCCGGCTGCTGCTGGTGCGCGGGCTGATCCCGCTGCTGGTGTTCTCCTGCGCCATCCCGCTGGGCCTGTTCGTCCCGGGGAAATGGGCGGCGCTGGTGTTCGCGTTGGTTTTCCCGCTGTCCATGCTCGCCCGGCGGCGCATCCTCGCCCGCGGCGGGTGAGTGCGCGCCACGGGCCCGGCCCCGGAAGGAAGCTCTGCAATGACAACCCCTGAAACCGCGGCGTCCCGCTGCGACCTCCTGATCGAAGCCGGCTACGTGGTGCCGGTCGAGCCGCATGCGGTGGTGCTGGAAGACCACGCGGTGGCGGTCAGCGGCGGCCGGATCGTGGCGGTGCTGCCGCGCGCCGAGGCGCGCGCGCGCTTCCAGGCCGCCGACGTGGTGTCGCGCCCGCAGGCGGCGCTGATCCCGGGGCTGGTCAACGCCCACACCCACAACCCGATGACCCTGCTGCGCGGGATCGCCGACGACCTGCCGCTGATGACCTGGCTGCGCGAACACATCTGGCCGGTCGAGGCGGCGGTGATCGGCCCCGAGTTCGTCGCCGACGGTACCACCCTGGCGATCGCCGAGATGCTGCGCGGCGGTACCACCTGCGCCAACGAGAACTACTTCTTCGCCGACGTGCAGGCCGCCGTGTACAAGAAGCACGGCTTCCGCGCGCTGGTCGGCTCGGTGATCATCGACTTCCCCAGCGCCTGGGCCCGCAGCGACGACGAGTACTTCGCCCGCGCCGGCGAGCTGCACGACCAGTGGCGCGGCGACCCGCTGATCGGCACCGCGTTCGCCCCGCACGCGCCCTACACGGTGAACGACGCCAATTTCGAGCGGGTGCGGATGCTGTCCGACCAGCTCGACATCCCGGTGCACCTGCATACCCACGAGACCGCGCAGGAAATCAGCGACTCGATCAGGCTGCATGGCCAGCGCCCGCTGGCGCGGCTGGACCGTCTGGGCCTGGTCAACGACCGCCTGATCGCGGTGCACATGACCCAGCTCACCGACGCCGAGATCCACCTGTGCGCCGAGCGCGGCGTGCACGTGGTGCACTGCCCGGAGTCGAACCTGAAGCTGGCCTCGGGCTTCTGCCCGGCCTGCGCGCTGGTGCGCGCGGGCGTGAACCTGGCCATCGGCACCGACGGCTGCGCCAGCAACAACGACCTGGACATGTTCAGCGAGAACCGCACCGCGGCGATCCTGGCCAAGGCCGTGGCCAACGACGCCACCGCGCTGGACGCGGCCACCACGCTGCGCGCGGCGACCCTGGGCGGCGCGCGTGCGCTGGGTTTCGGTGAGAAGATCGGCTCGATCGAGGTCGGCAAGCAGGCCGACCTGGCGTGCGTGGACCTGTCGGCGCTGGAGACCCAGCCGCTGCACCATGTGCTGTCGCAGCTGGTCTACGCCGCCGGCCGCCACCAGGTCAGCGACGTGTGGATCGCCGGCCAGCCCAAGCTGGTGCAGCGCGAACTGGTCGGCATGGACGTGGCGGCGATCACCGCCAATGCCCGCCAGTGGCGCGACCGCATCCGTTCCATCCGCGCCTGAGCGCGGCGGTTTCACGAGGACCCTGAAATGACCGCAGCACCGACGTCCAACAACTTCGATCAGGCCGAACTGGACAAGTTCGCCGCGCTGGCCAACCGCTGGTGGGACGCCGACGGCCCGCAGAAGCCGCTGCACGCGCTCAACCCGGTGCGGCTGCAGTACGTGGCCGAACGCGCCGCGCTGCGCGGCGCCCGGGTGCTCGACATCGGCTGCGGCGGGGGCCTGCTCAGCGAAGCGCTGGCGAAGCAGGGCGCGCAGGTGACCGCCATCGACTTGGCGCCGGAACTGGTCAAGGTCGCACGCCTGCACGGGCTGGAATCCGGGGTACAGGTCGATTACCGGGTGCAGGCAGCCGAGGATCTGGCCGCCGAGCAGGCCGGCACGTTCGACGTGGTGACCTGCATGGAGATGCTGGAGCACGTGCCGGACCCGGGCGCGATCATCGCCGCCTGCCAGCGCCTGCTGCGTCCCGGCGGCAAGCTGTTCCTGTCCACGATCAACCGCACTCCGGCCGCGTTCGCGGTGGCGGTGGTCGGCGCCGAGTACATCGCCCGGCTGCTGCCCAGGGGCACGCACCACTACCAGGAGTTCATCAAGCCGGCCGAGCTGGGCGCATGGCTGCGCCAGTCCGGGCTGCAGCTGCAGGACGTCAGCGGCATGGCCTACGAGCCGTGGCGCAACCGCGCGCGCCTGAGCCGGCGTACCGACATCAACTACCTGGCCTTCGCGGTCAAGCCGGACCAGGCCTGACCGTGGCCGCGTTCCCGCCGGTGGTGCTGTTCGACCTGGATGGCACCCTGCTCGACACCGCACCGGACTTCGTGGTCACCGCCAATGCCATGCGCCAGGCGCGCGGCATGCAGGCGCTGGCCGCCGAGCGGTTGCGCCCGGTGGTGTCCAAGGGCTCGCGGGCGATGCTGGCGGTGGCCTTCCCGCAGATGGCCGAAAGCGAGCGGCATGCGCTGGTCCCCGAGTTCCTGGATGTCTACCAGTCGCTGATCGGCCGCCACGCGCGGCTGTTCGATGGCATCGCCAGCATGTTGCATGCGCTGGAGCAGGCGGGCAGCCGCTGGGGCATCGTCACCAACAAACCCGAATACCTGGCGCGGCTGATCCTGCCGCAGCTGGGCTGGGAGCAGCGCTGCGCGGTACTCATCGGCGGCGACACCCTGGCCGAGCGCAAGCCGCATCCGCTGCCGCTGCAGGTGGCCGCACAGCGGATCGGGCTGGCGCCACAGCACTGCGTCTACGTCGGCGACGACGAGCGCGACATCCAGGCCGCATCCGCGGCCGCCATGCCGTCGGTCGCGGCGCTGTGGGGCTACCGCCCGGACGGCGACGACCCGGCGCTGTGGCAGGCCGACGTGATGGTGGCGACTCCGGCCGCGCTGCTGGAGCCGGCGGCCTGGCCGTGGCCGCGCGGGCTGCGCGCGGACCGCACGGAGGCGGTTCAGTCGGCGCAGCGGCGGTAGTCGAACCGGATCTCCAGCGGCATGCCGTCCGCTCCGGTCCCGGAAATGGCGGCGCGCAATCGCGTGCCGTCGCGCCGGTATTCGATGCGCTGGGGGAAATCATGTCCGGGGTTCGCGAACACCACCCAGCCATCGCCACGCCCGGCGATGGCGAACACGGTCGGCGCCGCGCCGTTGGGCTGGACATGGAAACCCGCCTCGCCGCCGGCAGGCACCAGGCGCATGAATTCGAACGACTCGGTGCCGCCGCCGCGTAGCGTGCGCGACATGCCCAGCAGCGCACCGCCGGCTTCCGGCAGCCAGGCCTCCTCGATCTTCCGTTCCGCGCTGCCGCCGCACCATTGGCCCGCGAGCCAGTCGAATTCGCCGGCCACGGCGGTCCCACCTGCCAATGCCATGCCCACCCCCAGCACCATTGCCGCCTTTGCCATGTTCCCGCCTCCTCGATGGATGGGGGCAGGCTAGCGGCGCCCCTGCCGCGGCGCTTGTAAAAACGCGCAGCGCGCGGTTCGATGGCGCATGGACTACAGCGAGCATCCGCCGCCGCCGGGACTGCGGCGCCACGTGCGCTGCCTGTGGGTGCTGCGCGACGCTGCCCCTGATGGCGAGCCGCAGGTGATCTATCCGGACGGTTGCTGCGAACTGCTGGCCGAACTGGGCGTGCCGCTGCGCTTCCACGGCGCCGACGGGCAGGTCCGCGCCGACCAGCCGTTCTGCTTCGCCGCCCAGCAGCGCGGCCCGATCCGCCTGCAGGCGACCGGTGCGGTGTTCTGCATCGGCGTGCGGTTGGCGCCGGCGAGCAGCGCGCTGGTGGCCGGCGCGCGGTTGCCGGCGCTGCGCGACCATGCCCCCGACCTGTACACGCTGGACCCGGGGTTCGCCACGCGCTTCGGCGAGGCCGCGCATGCGTGCGCCGCCACGCAGTCTCCGGACCCCCTGTGGCGCCTGTTGCACGGGCAGTGCGCCGGTTTCACGCCCGATGCGCTCATCGAGCGCGCGGTGGCCATGCTCGACGCGGCAGATGGCGACCTGCGCATCACCGCACTGGCACAGCGGCTCGGCACCGGACTGCGCACCCTGCAGCCGCGCTTCCTTGCGGCGGTCGGCATGACCCCGAAGGAGTACGCCCGCGTGCGTCGCCTGCAGGCGCTGCTGCGTACGCTGGATGCCGAAGACGCGGACATCGCCGATGCCGCCGCACGCCATGGCTACAGCGACCAGGCCCACGCCACGCACGACCTGCTCAGCTGGACCGGCACCACCCCGGCCCGGCTGCTGCGTGCGCTGCGCGGCGACCGGCACGGCGACGATGCGCTGCGCCTGGCGGCGGCCTTCGTGCGCGGCACCAGCGCCCGGCCCGCGGCACTGGCGCGTGGCACACATTGCAGGATGGCAACGCGCCGTTCCGACGGCACCTGATCCCACTGCTGGCGCCTGCCCGGTGGCCGCCAGCGGCGCAGGACGGCAGACGGCGGGCGGGCGGATTCTTACAATGGGCGCATGACTGGATCTGATTCGCTGGACGGTTTCCTGGACAAATGGCGCGAGCGCTGGCCCGAGTGGTCGCTGGTGGACCGTTTCGTCGCACCGGAACTGCATCGCCGCACCGTGGCGTGGTTCGCGCTGCTGCAGGAATTCGACGACATGCTCAACATCGCCGGCGATCCGTTGCCCGCCAATGCCAAGCTCGGCTGGTGGGGCGAGGAACTGCGCAGCTGGGCCGGGCAGCGCTCGCGGCATCCGCTCGGACGCGTGCTGGAGCCGGTGCGCGCGCCCTGGGCGCAGCTGGCCGAAGCCCTGCCGGACCTGACCGAGGCCCGCGATGTCGTGGCCGATCCAGCGCAGGCGCGCAGCACGCTGCAACGCTTCGCCGATGCGGTGGCGGCGGTGGAGGCGGCCCTGTTCGATACGCCGCTGCAGTCCGCCGCCGGTGATGCGGTGCTGACCCAGCTGCTGGCGCAGCGGGTGCAGGACCTGGGCGCCGCCGCGGTGCCCAGCGCCGCCGGTGGCGAAGCCGCCTGGCAGCAGGTTCTGCTGGCGCGCTGGCCGGCGCGGGTCGCGGGGCCGCGGCCACGCCGGCTGTATGCGGCGCTGGCCCGTGCCCGCCTGCAGGCCCGCATCCGCGGCGGCGACTACCAGCCCGCCCCGGCGGCGCTGCTGTGGCGTGGGTGGTGGGCGGCGCGGGGCTGATCGCCCGAGGCCCGCGGACGCCGGCGATCGTCGACGGCAGGGGCCTTGGCCGGCGGCAGTCGGTCGCCATGGAAGGAACAGGTCACGCCGGAGGAGCGGTGAGCGGCTCGCTTGCCCTGGTCGGATAGGTGAGCAGGTAGAGCAGCACCAGGATGCCGGCTACCGGCGCCAGGCTGATCAACTGCCACCAGGGGTTGAAGCCCGCGTCGCGCAGGCGCCGCGTGCAGGCCGCGAGCCACGGCACCAGCACCAGCAGCGAAGCCAGCTGCAGCGGCAGCGGGCCGACAGCCTCTGCAAGCAGTTGGGCGAAGGCCAGCAGCATGGCCACGGCCAGTGCGAACCACCAGAAATCCGCGCGTGGCGTGGTGCCTTTGAACTCCAGGCCGCGCAGTACGCCTTCGCGCATGGCCTGCAGCGCCGGCTGGCTGGGCGCCGGCTCGCCCTGCAGCAGGCTCCCGGCCGGTACTTCGAAGACGGCGGCCAGGGCCCGCAGGGATTCGGTGGAAATCTTCGCACCCGATTCCAGGCGCTGGATGGTCCGCAGGTTCAAGCCGCTCAATGCGGCCAGTTGCTCCTGCGACCACTGGCGGGCGAGGCGCAGTTCGCGAAGTCGGGTGCCGTTGACATGCATGGGGATTCCTCGGGGCAGTGGGCTCGGGTTGCCACCATCATCCTGCCGGATGCCGCCAACGGTGAGGACATGCCCCCGACATGGACCCGACACGGCCCCGGCGGCGCAGTCTCCAGGGGCGCGGGACCGTCGGCAAGGCGGCCTCGGGCCCGGGAGCCGTGCGGCGGCCATTCCCCGCCTCTGGGGCTCCCATCGGGCGACGCGGGGAGCGGCGCAGGGGGGTGAGAAATCCGGCGCCCCGCGTCCGTGCCGGGTGCGGACGGGCTACTTGCCGCGTTCGAGCACCAGCAGCGGGTCGATGCGGGTGTCGAACCAGTTCATGCCCCAGTGCAGGTGGGGCCCGGTCGCGCGCCCGGTGGCACCGACCGCGGCGATCACCTGTCCCTGCGCGATGCGGTCGCCGACCTTCACGTCGATCCGCGACAGGTGCAGGAAATTGGAACTGATGCCGAACCCGTGGTCGAGCACCAGGGTGCCGCCGGTCAGGTAAAGACCCGGGTCGGCGAAAGTGACGATGCCCGCGGCTGGCGCCTTCACCGGGGTGCCGGTCGGCGCGGCGATGTCCATGCCCGAATGGCCGGCGCCGGGCTGCCCGTTGTAGACCCGGGCATTGCCGAAGCGGCCGCTGATGCGGCCCTGGACGGGCCACAGGAAGGTCTGGGCGAAGTCGGTGCGGTTGTCGTCGCGTTGGCGCGCCTCGGTGACCCGGGCCTGTTCGCGGGCAATGCGTTCGGCGATGGCCGGCGGCGGGTTCACCGTCTTCGGCGGCACGCCATTGACCCGTTCCAGCGGCCAGTCGCGCGCCGCCACCGCGATCACCGCGGTCTCCTCGGAACCATCCGGGCGGTGCACCTGCACCTGCAGCGGGCCGGTCTCGTCGCGGCCGATGCCGAACACCACGCTGCCGTAGCCGCTGACCCGCAGGTCGCGGCCGGCATGGCGCACGCGGCTGCCGGCTGGCACCTTGCCGATCACCATCGCGCCTTGCGAGGCGCTGGCCGGGAACACCACGCGGTTGTCGATCAGGTCGGCGATGCCGTCCTGCGCCAGCACGCCCTGGGCCGCAAGCAGGGGGGCGGCGAACAACAGCACCCCCGACAGGAGCATCGAGCGCATCAGCGGGCGTAGGTCATGCGCTGGCCGGCCGGGCTGCCGACCAGCCGGCTGCCGTCCCACACCCGCTGGCCGTTGACCCAGGTCGAGGCGATGCGCGAGCGGAAGGTGGTGCCTTCGAACGGCGACCAGCCGCACTTGGACAGCACGTCCTCGCGCCTGACCGTGAACGGCACGTCCTCCACCAGCACCAGGTCGGCGAAATAGCCTTCGCGCAGGAAGCCGCGTTCCTCCACGTCGAACAGCTGCGCCGGGGCGTGGGCGAACTTCTGCACCACCTGTTCGCGGGTGAGCTTGCCCTCGTGCACGCGTTCCAGCGCGGCGACCAGCGCGTACTGCACCAGCGGCAGGCCGGACGGCGCCTGCGCGTAGGGCTTCTGCTTTTCTTCCCAGGTGTGCGGGGCATGGTCGGTGGCCAGCACGTCCAATACGTCGTCGGCCAGCGCGGCGATGATCGCCTCGCGGTCGGCCACGTCCTTGATCGCCGGGTTGCACTTGATCAGGTTGCCCTTGGTGGCGTAGTCCGGGCGGGCAAAATGCAGGAAGTGCACGCAGGTCTCGGCGGTGATCTGCTTGCGGCTGCCATCGGCACGCACCAGCGGGCCCTTCTCGAACAGCGCCAGTTCGTCGGCGGTGGAGATGTGCAGCACGTGCAGGCGGGTGCCGTGCCTGCGCGCCAGCGACATCGCCAGCCGGGTCGACTTGATGCAGGCTTCGCGCGAACGGATGTCCGGGTGCATTTCCGCGGTCAGCGCATCGCCGTACTTTTCCTGGAACGCCTTCATGTTGGCGTCGATCATCGGCGTGTCTTCGCAGTGGGTGATGATCGGCGTGGGGCAGTCGCGGAAAATCGCGTCCAGCGTGTCCGGGTCGTCGACCAGCATGTTGCCGGTGGAGGCGCCCATGAATACCTTCACGCCCGGCGCCTTCTTCGGGTCGAGCATGCGGATGGCGTCCAGGTTGTCGTTGCTGGCGCCGTGGTAGAAACCGTAATTGGCCCATGCGCGGCCGTGCGCCAGCGCGTACTTGGCTTCGAGGATGGTCGAGTCCAGGGTCGGCGGGTTGGTGTTGGGCATGTCCATGAAACTGGTGAGGCCACCGGCAACGGCCGCCGCCGACTCGCTGGCGATGTCGCCCTTGTGGGTCAGTCCGGGTTCGCGGAAATGCACCTGGTCGTCGATCATGCCCGGCAGCAGCCAGCGGCCGGCGGCATCGACCACTTCCTCGCCGGCGCGCGGCGCCAGCCCGCTGCCGATCAGGGCGATGCGGCCGTCCTCGATGCGCAGGTCGCCATCGAAGGTGCGGCCCTCGTTGACCATGCGGGCATTGGTGATGAGCGTGGAGGACATGTCAGTGTTTTCCTGTGCAGCGGCAAGAGGGGGAATGGGCCTTGTCCGGAACCGGGTCGAAGCCGCCGGGATGGAGCGGGTGGCAGCGGCCCAGCCGGCGCAGCGTAAGCCAGCTGCCCCGCAACGGGCCGTGCAGGCGGATCGCGTCCATCGAGTACTCGGAGCAGCTGGGGACAAAGCGGCAGCGCGGCCCCAGCAGGGGGCTGATGAAGCGCTTGTAGAAGCGCAGCAGGGCGATGAGGAGTCGGCTTATCACCCCTGGATGATAAGCCAGCTGGCATTGCCCAAGGATTTGTCGCACGATGCCGGACAGGTGGCAGGCGGACTTGGGACGCCGGCCGCCCACCGGGGTACGCCGCTCGTGCCCGGTCACGTTCCGAACCGCGCGGGAGGGTCCGGCGATGCCGCCGGGCCGTTCCGGGGCAGCTCGGGCATCCGTTCATGTCGGGGCGGTCGGCGCGGTTGCCGCTGCTGGTCGGGTAGGCTATAAAGGCCCGCTTTCCCGGGCCCCGGGGGAAACAAGGAAGAGCGTTTCGTGGCTGCTAAAAAACCTGCAAAAAAGGCCGTCAAGGTCGCCAAGAAAACCGCCAAACCTGCAGTCAAGAAGGCGGCGCCGAAGCCGGTAGTCAAGAAACCGGCCGCCAAGCCCGCCAAGCCAGCTGCGAAGAAGGCGCCTGCCAAGAAGGTGGTGGCCAAGAAGGCCCCGGCCAAGCAGGCAGCGCCCGCCAAGAAGACGGTGGCCAAGAAGGCCCCGGTCAAGAAAGCCCCAGTCAAGAAGGTGGCCGCCAGCAAGGCCCCGGCGAAGAAGGTGGCCGCCCCGGCGGCCAAGGTGGCCAAGGCCGCCAAGCCGGTGGTCAAGAAGGCCGTCGCCAAGACCGCGGCCAAGGCGTCCAAGTCCCCGGTCAGCAAACCCGTCGTCAAGTCCGTACCGAAGCCGGCTCCCAAGCCGGTGCCGGCCAAGCCTGTCCCGGCCACAGTCGCCAAGACGGTACCCGCCCCGGCCCCCGCGCCGGCGGCCAAGGCACCGGCTTCGGCAGCCAAGGCCCCGCAATCCAAGAATCCCGTGCCTGTTTCGAAATCCCCCGCAAAGACCGCAATCAAGTCCGCCGCACCCGCCGCCGTCCGTCCGGTCGGCAAGGTTGCAGTTGCCGTAACCGCACGCTCGGCCGCCCCGGCCCCGCGCAGCAAGCACAAAGTGGTCGAATACAAGACCGACGAGGCGACCGGTCGCCCGATCCTGCCGGCCGGCTACAAGCCCTCGGCGGACGAGGAGTACATGAGCCCGCTGCAGCAGGAGTACTTCCGCCAGCGCCTGCAGGACTGGCGCGCCGACCTGGTGGAGGAATCCAAGCAGACCATCGAGAACCTGCGCGAGGAAGTGCGCGACATCGGCGATGAGGCCGAGCGCGCCACCCGCGAGACCGAGAATTCGCTGGAGCTGCGCACCCGCGACCGCTACCGCAAGCTGATCGGCAAGATCGACAGCACGCTCAAGCGCCTGGAGTCGGGTGACTACGGCTACTGCGTGGACACCGGCGAGGAAATCGGCCTGGAGCGCCTGGAGGCGCGCCTCACCGCCGAGCGCACCATCGATGCGCAGGAACGCTGGGAACACATGCAGAAGCAGCAGGGCGATTGATTCCGGTCCCCGCTGTCGACAAAGAGCCCCGCCTTGCGCGGGGCTTTTTGTTTGCGGCGTTCGCGCCGGCGGCGGCCCGGTCGTGCAGCCGCCATCGCCCCGGGCTACTGCAGGTCGCGCAGGTTCAGGCGCCTCAGCGTGGGGTTCCTCCACGCGGTGAGGCCCGCCACGCCCAGCACCGCGCAGCCGCCGACCACCACCGCCGGCACCAGTCCCAGCAGCCGCGCCATGGTGCCGGCGTAGAACGCACCCAGTTCATTGGACGAACTGATGAAGATGCCGTTGATCGACGACACCCGGCCACGCATCTCGTCGGGCGTGGCCAGCTGCAGGATGGTCGAGCGCACCACCACCGACACGCCGTCGAACGCGCCGTAGAACAGCAGGATCGCCGCCGACAGCCAGAAGCTGCGCGACAGGCCGAAGCCGATCACGCACAGCCCGAAGCCGGCCACCGCGTACAGCAGCACGCGCCCGGCGTTGCGGTGCAGCGGGTGCCGGGCCAGCCACAGGCCCACGCATACCGATCCCAGCGCCGGCGCCGCGCGCAGGATGCCCAGGCCTTCCGGCCCGTAATGCAGGATTTCCTGGATGAAGGCCGGCAGCATCGCCACCACGCCGCCCAGCAGCACCGAGAACATGTCCAGCGCCATCGCGCCGAGCATCACCGGTGTGGACAGTACGAAACGCGCGCCCTCGGCGATGCTGGCGAAGATCGGCGCGCGGGTCTGCGGCGGTGGCGCTTCGTGCACGCGCAGCAGGGCCAGCGCAGCCATGGCCAGCGCCGCCATCGCCGCGGCCACGGCATAGGCCAGGGCCTTGCCGCCCCAGCCGACCAGGACGCCGCCCAGCGCCGGACCGAGCACCATGCCGGCCTGGAACACCACGCTGCCGAAGCCGGCCCCGCGCGCGTACTGCCCGCGCGCCAGCACCCGCGCGAACAACGCGTTGTAGACCGGCGACAGGAAGGCGCGGACCATGCCGGTCAGGGCGATCGCCAGGTAGATCGGCCACACGCCATGGAACGGCAACGCGCCCAGCGCGACCGCGCACAGGATGGCGGCGGTGGCTACCAGCCCGAGGCTGGCCGCCATGCCCAGGCGGCGGCGTGGCAGGTGGTCCACCAGGTAGCCGGCGAACGGCGCCACGCAGAAATAGGGCAGCACTTCGGCCAGACCGACCAGGCCCAGCGAGAACGGATTGCGGGTGATCTCGTAGATGTGCCAGCCGACCGTGACCGCGACGATCTGGTAGGACAGCATCGCGGTGATGCGGTAGGCCAGCAGGTGCGCGAAGCCAGGCTGGCGCAGCAGCGCGCCTACGCCGGCATCGCCGCTGCCGGCGGTCACTGTGGTTGCGACCGCGCGGTGTCGCGGATGAACGACAGCATCGCCGCCAGCCCGTTGCTGCGGGTCGGCGACAGGTGCCGGGCCAGGCCGATGGAGGCGACGTACTCCGGCTCGGTGGCCAGGATCTCGGCGGCGGGGCGGCCGGAGTAGACGCGCAGCGCCAGATAGATCAGCCCCGAAACGATGGCCGAGTCGCTGACCGCGTGGAACACGAGCCGGTCGGCATTGCCTTCCGGCACGATCCATACCATCGACTGGCAGCCGTGCAGGCGGTGCGCCTCGGTCTTCCACGCATCCGGGAAGGGCGGCAGCTTGCGGCCGAGGTCGATCAGGTACTGGTAGCGCTCGGACCAGTCGCCGAAGAAGGAGAATTCGTCGGCGATCGCGGCCTGGGCTTCGGCGGCGGTGGCTTCGAGCGGGAAGGGGGTGTCGGTCATCTTGGTTCCGTCAGGGGAGGGCCTTGCCGTCCGCGGCATGGCTGGAGCGGCGCCGGATGCGCCGGCCGGGCATTGGCTAGGCGCGCTTGCGCACCCAGCGCACGCCCTGCGGGGTGTCCTCCAGCACGATGTTCTCCGCCGCCAGCTGCTCGCGGATGGCGTCGGCACGGGCGAAGTCGCGGGCCTGCTTGGCGGCGATGCGTTCATCGATCAGGGCCTGGATGCGGGCATCGTCGTCGCTGCCCGCGCCGCGGCCGAACCACGCCGACGGTGCCTGCTGCAACAGGCCCAGGGCCAGCCCGGCGCCCAGCAGTTCGCCCTTCAGGCGCGCCTTTTCGCCGGCGCTTTCGGCCTTGCGCGCCTCGCTGGCGATGCGCGCCACCTCGGCCAGCGCCAGCGGCGTGTTGAGGTCGTCGTCCAGCGCGGCCTCGACCGCGGCCGGGATCGCGGCGCCGGCGTCGACCTCGTCCAGGTCGCGCAGCGTGCCGTACAGCCGGTCCAGGGTGCGCACGGACTGCTCGATCAGGGCGTCCGACCAGTCCAGCGGCTGCCGGTAGTGCGCCGACAGCAGCGCGTAGCGCAGCGCTTCGGGCGGGTGCTGGCGCACCAGGTCGTGCACGCGCTCGATGTTGCCCAGCGACTTGCTCATCTTGGCGCCGCCGAAGTTGAGCATGCCGTTGTGCAGCCAGAAGCGGGCGAAGGTACGCCCGCCGTGGGCGCATTCGCTCTGCGCGATCTCGTTCTCGTGGTGCGGGAACTGCAGGTCGACGCCGCCGGCATGGATGTCGATGGTGTCGCCCAGGTGGGCGGCGGCCATCGCCGAGCATTCGATGTGCCAGCCCGGGCGGCCGCGGCCCCAGGGCGATTCCCAGCCGGGCAGGTCGTCGCTGGATGGCTTCCACAGTACGAAATCGCCGGCGTCGCGCTTGTACGGGGCCACCTCGACGCGGGCGCCGGCCAGCATTTCGTCCGGGTCGCGCCGCGACAGCTTGCCGTAGCCGTCGAAGGTGGCGACCGCGAACAGCACGTGGCCTTCGGCGGCATAGGCGTGCCCGGCCTCGATCAGCCGCTCGATCATGGCGATGATCTGCGGGATATGGGCGGTGGCTTCGGGCTCGATGTCCGGCGGCGCCACGCCCAGTGCGGCCATGTCGTCGCGGTAGGCGGCGGCGAAGCGGTCGGTGATCGCCGAGATCCGCACCCCCTGTTCGCGGGCCGCTGCATTGATCTTGTCATCGACGTCGGTGATGTTGCGGGCGTAGCGCAGGCCGCCGAAGCGGCGCCGCAGCAGGCCTGCGAGCACCCCGAACACCACCGGGCCGCGGGCGTTGCCGATATGCACGTAGTTGTAGACGGTCGGGCCGCACACGTACATGGTCGGGGCGGCCGGGTCCAGCGGGGCGAACGGCTCCAGCTGCCGGGTCAGGGTGTTGTACAGGTGCAGGGCCATGGGCGTGCCGTGGGAGCGAAAACAGAGCCGGCAATTCTAGCGGGCCGGGGCCGGGCGGGCACGCCCGGGCTGTGCAGCGGCGCGATGGACGGGTAATGTTCAGCCTCCATCCCTTGTCGCGCCTACACTATATCGGTGGTCATCCCTCATCCATCTCCGTTGAAGTGTCGATGAAGCACGCTCCCGTGTCGCTGTCCATGGCCTGCCTGCTGGCCGTCTCCGCCATGCCGGCCGGGGCGCAGAACGCCGACCTGCGCAACCGGGTGGTGGTCGTCGAGAACGTGCGCTACGACTATGCGCAGGTGCTCAACGTCGAGCCGGTGTTCCAGACCCTGCGCGCCACCCGCACCGAGGAGCACTGCGAGCCCGTCTCCACGCTCACCCTGGCGCCGGTGGAGGTCAAGGGCGAGGAGCAGAAGGGTGGCTTCCGCCGCTTCTGGGATTCGGTCAAGGGCATCTTCAGCCACCAGGACGGCGAGGAAGAGGCCGATGCGGAGGTGCGTGCGGCGGGTGCCGGCAACAATGGCGCGCTGCTCACCCCCGAATGCCGCATCATCGAGGTGGGGCGCGAGTTCCGCCGGCCCATCGCCTACGACGTGGATTACGTCTACAAGGGCATCAAGTTCCGCTCGCGCCTGCCCGAAGACCCCGGCAACCGCCTCAAGCTGCGGGTGTCGATCACCCCCGAGCTGGGCGAGGGCCTGGAACAGGGACCGGCCAATCCCTGATTGCTGCGCCGCGGCACTTGCGTGGTGCCAGGGCGCGTGCGACCATGCGCGACGATGAAGGCGAACAGCTTCCAGCACGAAACCAGCACCGCCCGGATGGCCTCCGGCATGACTTCGCGTGCCCGCCGACCGGAATCCCACATATTCGCTGGGTAAACCGGAGCCTCGTGCTGTCTGTTCGGAAAACCCAGCCCCCGGCTGGGTTTTTTCGTTTCTGTTCCACGAAAGTTTCAACTGCAATGAGCCGCGCGTCCGCGCATCCTGCCGCCGGCAACGGTGGTCCCCCGCACCAGCAAAGGATGGATCGATGTCTGTGAAGCACTTCTTGAACACCCAGGACTGGAGCCGCGCCGAACTCGACGCGCTGTTGACCCAGGCGGCGCTGTTCAAGCGCAACAAGCTGGGCGACGACCTGAAGGGCAGGTCCATCGCGCTGGTGTTCTTCAACCCGTCGATGCGCACCCGCACCAGCTTCGAGCTGGGCGCGTTCCAGCTCGGCGGCCACGCCATCGTGCTGCAGCCGGGCAAGGACGCGTGGCCGATCGAGTTCGACCTGGGCACGGTGATGGACGGCGACACCGAGGAGCACATCGCCGAAGTGGCGAAGGTGCTGGGCCGCTACGTCGACCTCATCGGCGTGCGCGCCTTCCCGAAGTTCGTCGACTGGCAGTACGACCGCCAGGACATCGTGCTCAAGGCATTCGCCAGGTACTCGCCGGTGCCGGTCATCAACATGGAGACCATCACCCATCCGTGCCAGGAGCTGGCGCATGCGCTGGCGCTGCAGGAGCACTTCGGCAGCAGCGACCTGCGTGGCAAGAAGTACGTGCTGACCTGGACCTACCACCCCAAGCCGCTGAACACCGCGGTGGCCAACTCGGCGCTGACCATCGCCACCCGCATGGGCATGGACGTGACCCTGCTGTGCCCGGACGAGCAGTACATCCTCGACGAGCGCTACATGGGCTGGGCCGCGCAGAACGTGGCCGAAAGCGGCGGCTCGCTGACGGTCAGCCACGACATCGAAAGCGCCTACCGCGGCGCCGACGTGGTCTACGCCAAGAGCTGGGGCGCACTGCCGTACTTCGGCAACTGGGCGCCGGAGAAGCCGATCCGCGACCAGTACAAGCACTTCATCGTCGACGAGGCCAAGATGGCGCTCACCAACAACGGCGTGTTCAGCCATTGCCTGCCGCTGCGGCGCAACGTCAAGGCCACCGACGCGGTGATGGATTCGCCGCAGTGCATCGCCATCGACGAGGCCGAGAACCGCCTGCACGTGCAGAAGGCGATCATGGCCGCACTGGTCCGCTGATCCTTCCCGCCGCTTTCCCTTTACCCGATTCAGCAACGGCGGCCCGCGCGTCGCCCAACGAGATCCCCCACATGACCACTCCCAACGAATCCCGCGACATCGTCCTGGCCTTCTCCGGCGGCCTGGACACCAGCTTCTGCGTGCCCTACCTGAAGGAGCGCGGCTGGAACGTGCACACCGTGTTCGCCGACACCGGCGGCGTGGACGCCGAGGAGCGCGAGACCATCGAGAAGCGCGCCGCCGAACTGGGCGTGGCCAGCCACGTCACCGTCGATGGCGGCCCGGCGATCTGGGAAGGCTTCGTCAAGCCGTTCGTGTGGGCCGGCGAGGGCTACCAGGGCCAGTATCCGCTGCTGGTGTCCGATCGCTACCTGATCGTCGATGCCGCCCTCAAGCGCGCCGCCGAGCTGTGCACCAACGCCATCGCCCACGGCTGCACCGGCATGGGCAACGACCAGGTGCGCTTCGACCTGGCGGTGAAGGCGCAGGGCGATTACCGCATCCTCGCCCCGATCCGCGAGATCCAGAAGGAGCACACCCAGACCCGCGCCTACGAGCAGGCGTACCTGGAGGAGCGCGGCTTCGGCGTGCGCGCCAAGCAGAAGGCCTACACCATCAACGAGAACCTGTTGGGCGTGACCATGTCCGGTGGCGAAATCGACAGGTGGGAAGCCCCGGGCGAGGGTGCGCGCGGCTGGTGCGCGCCGCGCAGCGCGTGGCCGATCGAACCGCTGACCGTGACCTTGAAGTTCGTCGAGGGCGAGGCGGTGGAACTGGACGGCAAGGCGCTGCCGGGCGAGCAGATCCTGGCAAGGCTCAACAAGCTGTTCGCCCCGTACGGCGTCGGTCGCGGCGTGTACACCGGCGACACCGTGATCGGCCTCAAGGGCCGCATCGTGTTCGAGGCGCCGGGCCTGACCGCGCTGCTGGCCGCGCACCGCGCGCTGGAGGACGCGGTGCTGACCAAGCAGCAGAACCGCTTCAAGCCGGACGTGGCGCGCAAGTGGGTGGAACTGGTCTACGAAGGCTTCTATCACGACCCGCTGAAGACCGACCTGGAGGCGTTCCTGCAGTCGTCGCAGGGCAAGGTCAACGGCGAGGTGGTGCTGGAGACCCGTGGCGCCCGCGTCGATGCGGTGGCGGTGCGTTCGCCGCACCTGCTCAACGCCAAGGGGGCGACCTACGCGCAGTCGGCCGACTGGGGCGTGGAAGAGGCCGAGGGTTTCATCAAGCTGTTCGGCATGAGCTCCACGCTGTACGCGCAGGTCAACCACGGTTGATGCCGGCGTCCTTCCCGCCACGGCGCGGGAAGGGTGCCTGCAGACCCCGGCCCGCCCGCGCCCCTGGATTCCGGGGCGCGAATGCGGTCAACGCCTTCGATGGGCGCCCGCATGCGGCCGGGCGTTCCCGCCATCCTCGTTTCCCGTACGCGCCAGCCGCCTGCCACTGACAGCTCCCGACAGACCATGACCGACCTGCTCGAATCCACGCTCTCGCACCTGGAAAAGCTGGTGTCCTTCGACACCCGCAACCCGCCGCGCGCGATCACCACCGGCGGCATCTTCGATTACCTGCGCGCGAACCTGCCCGGGTTCCAGGTCGAGGTGGTCGACCACGGCGCCGGCGCGGTGAGCCTGTACGCGGTGCGTGGCGCGCCGAAGTACCTGTTCAACGTGCACCTGGACACGGTGCCGGATTCGCCGCGCTGGAGTGCCGATCCGCACGTGATGCGGCGCCTGGACGACCGCGTGGTCGGGCTCGGCGTATGCGACATCAAGGGCGCCGCGGCTGCGCTGGTGGCCGCCGCCAACCGCACCGACGGCGATGCGGCGTTCCTGTTTTCCTCGGACGAGGAAGCCAACGACCCGCGCTGCATCGCCGCCTTCCTGGCCCGCGGCATCCCGTATGAAGCGGTGCTGGTGGCCGAGCCGACCCTGGGCGAGGCGGTGCTGGCGCACCGCGGCATCAGCTCGGTGCTGATGAAATTCAGCGGCCGCGCCGGCCATGCCTCCGGCCAGCAGGACGCGGCGGCCAGCGCGCTGCACCAGGCCATGCGCTGGGGCGGCCGCGCGCTGGACCACGTGCAGTCGCTGGCGCATGCGCGCTTCGGCGGCCTGACCGGGCTGCGCTTCAACATCGGCCGCGTCGAAGGCGGCATCAAGGCCAACATGATCGCGCCCGAGGCCGAGCTGCGTTTCGGTTTCCGCCCGCTGCCGTCGATGGACATCGACCAGCTGCTGGCGACCTTCGCCGGTTTCGCCGAGCCGGCGGCCGCGCACTTCGAGGAGACCTTCCGCGGCCCGAGCCTGCCGTCCGGCGACATCGCCCGCGCCGAGGAACGCCGCCTGGCCGCACGCGACGTCGCCGAGGAGCTGGGCCTGCCGATCGGCAATGCGGTCGATTTCTGGACCGAGGCCTCGCTGTTCTCGGCCGCCGGCTACACCACCATGGTCTACGGTCCCGGCGACATCGCCCAGGCCCACACCGCCGACGAGTTCGTGACGCTGGAGCAGCTGCAGCGCTACGCCGGTTCGGTTCTCACGATCCTGCAGCGCGGCGCCTGATCGCCGCGTTCCACCCCCACGACAGACGAACTGCCCACCATGCAACCCCACCGCCAGACCCGCCAGACCATCGTGCGCCTGCTTTCGAGCATGGCCAGCGCGAAGGAAATCAGCCAGTACCTCAAGCGCTTCTCGCAGCTGGACGCCAAGCGCTTCGCCGTGGTCAAGGTCGGCGGCGCGGTATTGCGCGACGACCTGGAGGCGCTGACGTCCTCGCTGTCGTTCCTGCAGGAAGTCGGGCTGACCCCGATCGTGCTGCACGGCGCCGGCCCGCAGCTGGATGCCGAGCTGTCGGCCGCCGGCATCGAGAAGCGCACCGTCAACGGGCTGCGCGTGACCACCCCCGAAGCGCTGGCGATCGTGCGCAAGGTGTTCCAGCAGTCCAACCTGCAGCTGGTCGAGGCGCTGCAGCAGAACGGCGCCCGCGCCACCTCCATCACCGGCGGCGTGTTCGAGGCCGAGTACCTGGACCGCGATACCTACGGGCTGGTCGGCGAAGTGAAGCGGGTCAACCTGGCGCCGATCGAGGCCAGCCTGCGCGCCGGTTCGATCCCGGTCATCACCTCGCTGGGCGAGACCCCGAGCGGGCAGATCCTCAACGTCAACGCCGACTTCGCCGCCAACGAGCTGGTGCAGGAGCTGCAGCCGTACAAGATCATCTTCCTCACCGGCACCGGCGGCCTGCTCGATGCCGATGGCAGGCTGATCGATTCGATCAACCTGTCCACCGAGTACGAACACCTGATCCAGCAGCCGTGGCTGCACGGTGGCATGAAGGTCAAGATCGAACAGATCAAGGACCTGCTGGACAAGCTGCCCGAGGAATCCTCGGTATCGATCACGCGCCCGGCCGACCTGGCCAAGGAGCTGTTCACCCACAAGGGCTCGGGCACCCTGGTCCGCCGCGGCGAGAAGGTGCTCAGGGCGACGTCGTGGGAGCAGCTGGACACCGCGCGGCTGAAGGCGCTGATCGAATCCAGTTTCGGCCGCCAGCTGGTGCCGGACTACTTCGAGAAGACGAAGCTGCTGCGCGCCTACGTCAGCGAGCATTACCGCACCGCGGTGATCCTCACCGACGAGGCGGAAGGCGTGTACCTGGACAAGTTCGCGGTGCTCGACGACGCGCAGGGCGAAGGCCTGGGGCGCGCCGTGTGGAACGTGATGCAGGAGGAAACCCCGCAGCTGTTCTGGCGCTCGCGCAACGGCAACCCGGTCAATCATTTCTATTACGCCGAGTCCGACGGCTGCTACAAGCTCGACCACTGGAAGGTGTTCTGGTTCGGCGCCAGCGACTTCGACCGCATCCGTGGCTTCGTCGAGCATTGCGCCCGGCGCAAGCCCAGCCTGCAGGGATGACGTCATGACCCGGTCCGCGGCCGACGCCTGCTGGAGCACCGTGCCGGAGCTGCGCGGCACGCATGTCGCGCTCGAACCGCTGTCCATGGCGCATGTGCCGGCGTTGCGCCGGGCGCTGGGCGAGGGCGGGCTGTCGCGCCTGTGGTACGCCAACGTGCCGGCACCGGATGCGCTGGAGCGTTACGTGGTGGCGGCACTGGAGGCGCAGGCGCAGGGCAGCGCGCTGCCGTTCGTGGTCGCCGACAGTGCCGGCGAGGTCGTCGGCTGCACCCGCTACTACGCGCTCGATGCCGGCGTGCCGCGGCTGAACATCGGCTACACCTGGTACCAGCGGCGGGTGCAGCGCACCGGCCTCAACACCGAGGCCAAGCTGCTGTTGCTGCGCCACGCCTTCGAGGCGATGGGCTGCATCGGCGTCGGCTTCGAGACCAGCTGGTTCAACCAGGCTTCGCGCGCGGCCATCGCCCGGCTCGGCGCCCGGCAGGACGGGGTGCTGCGCAACCACCGGCGCCACGCCGACGGCACACCGCGCGATACCGTGGTTTTTTCCATCATCGACAGCGAATGGCCGGCGGTGCGCCGCCATCTGCAGTCACTACTGGATTCGCATTCATGACCGACAGGAAATTCTCGCTGGGCATCGTCGGTGCCCGCGGCCACACCGGCGCCGAGCTGATCCGGCTGATTGCCGCGCACCCGCGGATCGAGCTGGCCTTCGTGTCCTCGCGCGAACTGGACGGGCAGCTCGTGGCCGACCACAACGCCGGCTACAGCGGCCCGCTGCGCTATGAGAGTCTCGATCCGCAGGCGGTGGCCGCCAAGGGCGCCGACGCGGTGATCCTGGCCCTGCCCAACGGCAAGGCCGAGCCCTTCGTGGCTGCGCTGGACGCCAGCCGGCCCGAGACCGTCATCGTCGACCTGTCCGCCGACTACCGCTTCGACAACGGCTGGTACTACGGCCTGCCGGAGCTTACCCGCAATGATTACGCCGGCCAGAAGCGCATCAGCAACCCGGGCTGCTACGCCACCGCCATGCAGCTGGCGATCACGCCGCTGCTGTCGCAGCTGGCCGGGCCGCCGGCCTGTTTCGGCGTGTCGGGCTATTCCGGCGCCGGTACCGCGCCGTCGGACAAGAACAACACCGAGCTGCTGCGCGACAACCTGATGCCGTACGCGCTGGCCAACCACGTGCACGAGCGCGAGGTGTCCACCCGGCTCGGCGTGCCGGTGGAGTTCATGCCGCACGTCGCCCCGCACTTCCGCGGCATCACCATGACCGTCAACCTGTGGCTGCAGCAGCCGCTCACCCGCGAGCAGGTGGTGGCGCTGTACACGCAGCGCTACGCCGGCGAGGCGCTGGTGGAGGTGGTGGACGATGCGCCGTGGGTCAGCCGCATCGCCGGCCGCCATGGCGTGCAGATCGGCGGCTTCACCCTGGCCCCGGGCAACAAGCGCGTGGTGGTGGTGGCGACCCTGGACAACCTGCTCAAGGGCGCGGCGACGCAGGCACTGCAGAACCTCAACCTCGCGCTGGGCCTGCCCGAACTGACCGCGATCCCGCATTGACCCGCCCCAAGCCCATTCCGAGAGACTTCCGATGACCAACCTGTTGTGGCAGAAACCCGGCGTCGCGGTGGACGCGAAGATCCAGGCCTTCCTCGCCGGCGACGACGTGATCCTGGACCGCGAGTTCTTCCTGCACGACATCCAGGCCAGTACCGCGCATGCCGAGGGCCTGCAGCACATCGGCATCCTGTCGGCCGGAGAGCTGGCCGCGCTCAAGCGCGAACTGGCGCTGCTGGCCGATGATTTCCGCAGCGGTGCGTTCGTGCTGGACGAGCAGTACGAGGATTGCCATTCGGCGATCGAGGCGCGCCTGACCGAGCGCCTGGGCGATGCCGGCCGCAAGATCCATACCGGCCGCAGCCGCAACGACCAGATCCTGGTCGCCACCCGCCTGTGGCTGAAGGAGAAGCTGGCACGCCTGGCCGCGCTCAGCCGCGAGGTGGCGAAGGTGGCGCTGGACCGCGCCGTCGCCGAGCAGCGGCAGCCGCTGCCCGGTTACACCCATATCCAGCGCGCCGTGGTGTCCTCGGCCGGGATGTGGTGGGCCGGCTGGGCCGAGGCCTTCATCGACAACGCGGTACGCGCCGCCGATACGCGTCGGCTGATCGACTGCAACCCGCTGGGCACGGCCGCCGGCTATGGCGTCAACCTGCCGCTGGACCGCGAACACACCACGCGTGCGCTGGAGTTCGCGCGCATGCAGATCAGCCCGCTCTATGCACAGCTCTCGCGCGGCAAGTTCGAACTGGCCGCGCTGGAGGCGCTGGGCGGGGCCACGCTGGACCTGCGCCGCATCGCCTGGGACCTGTCGCTGTTCACCACCGGCGAGTTCGCCTTCGTGGCGCTGCCGGCGCAGTACACCACCGGCAGTTCGATCATGCCCAACAAGCGCAACCCGGACGTGATCGAACTGATGCGCGCCACCCATGCCAGCGTGGCCGCCGCGCGTACCGAGATCGAGCAGCTGCTGTCGCTGCCGTCGGGCTACCACCGCGACCTGCAGGCGTCCAAGGGCGCGATCTTCCATGGCTTCGGCCGCGGCCTGTCGGCGCTGGAACTGCTGCCGGCGCTGCTGTCCAACCTGGACTGGCGCGACGACAACATCCGCGCCGCCATCGATTCGGGCATGTACGCCACCGACGTGGCGGTCGAGGCGGCGGTGGCCGGCGTACCGTTCCGCGAAGCCTACAAGGCGGCCGCCGCGGCGGCCGACACGGCCGGGCAGGGGCGCACGCCGGAAGGCAGCCTCGCCGCGCGCGTGTCGCCGGGCGCGGCGGCCGACCTGCGGCTGGACGAACTGCAGGCCCGCTGGGCCGCGCTGTAGGTCCATGCGGCGCACGCGCCGCGCGCAGGACGCCGGTTGGTTGGAAACGAAAGCATCGTCCACATCCGCCGCGCGGCAGTGCAACATGCGTGGCGGTACTTCCCGCCCTGGAGCACGACGTGAAGCTGTACCTGGTGATGGCCATGCGCAGGCCGGCGTTCGACGCGAGCGTGATCGAACCGCACAAGGCTTTCCTCGATGCGCTGCGCGCGCAGGGGCGGCTGCACCTGACCGGCGGCTTCGGCGACGGCAGTGGCGGCGCCTACGTGCTGTGCAACGTCGACGACCTGGCGCAGGCACGCGCCATCGTCGCCACCGATCCGCTGGTCCTGCAGGACTGCTCGGACCTGACCGTCCACGAATGGAACACGCGTTGAGCCCATGAACGACACCGCGCCTTCGCCCTTCGCCGAGCAGGTGCTGCCGCCGTGGCGGCGGGCGGTGCTCAAGGTCGGCAGCAGCCTGCTGGCCGCCGATGGCGGCGGCCTGACCCCGCGCTTCGCGCTGGGGCTGGCGCAGTTTGTCTCGGCCAACCTGCTGGCCGGCCGCGAGGTGGTGATCGTCTCCTCCGGCGCGGTGGCCGCCGGGCGCGCCATCGTGCCGAGAGCGGCCGAGGCCAGCGCGACCATGGCAGCGCGGCAGGCGCTTGCCGCGCTCGGCCAGGCGCAGCTGATCGCCCTGTGGCAACGCTTCTTCGAGCGCCCGGTGGCGCAGGTGCTGCTCACCCACGACGACCTGCGCAACCGCCGCCGCTACCTCAACGCGCGCGCCACGCTCAACGAGCTGCTGGCACTGGGCGCCTTGCCGGTGGTCAACGAGAACGACACCGTTTCGGTGGACGAGCTGAAGCTGGGCGACAACGACAACCTGGCGGCCATCGTCGCCGCGCTGGTCGATGCCGACGCGCTGTTCATCGCCACCGACATCGAGGGGCTGTATACCGCCGATCCGCGCCGCGACCCGCAGGCGCGGCCGGTCGACGAGGTCGTCGAGCTGACCGCCGCGGTGATGGCGATGGCCGGCGGCAGCGGCAGCGCGGTCGGCACCGGCGGCATGCATACCAAGCTGCAGGCCGCGGCCAAGGCCGGTGCCGCCGGCATCGATACCTTCCTGTTCAATGGACGCAGTGGCGAGGTGGTGCGCGGCCTGGCGCAGGGGCGCCTGCGCGGTACCCGGCTGCACGCCGGGCGTTCGCGCATCGCCGCGCGCAAGTACTGGCTGCGGCATGCGCCGATCGAGCCGGGGGCGATCCTGGTCGACGCGGGCGCGGCGCGGGCGCTGCGCGAGAAGGGTGCTTCGCTGCTGCCCGGTGGCGTGGTCGATGCGCTGGGCGAGTTCCGCCGCGGCGACATGATCGAGGTACGGGTGGACGGCGAGGGCGGGCAAGCCTGCGTGGCGCGCGGCATCAGCCAGTACTCGGCGGTGGACGTGCGCCGCATCGGCCGCCGCCACACCCGCGAGATCCAGGCCATCCTCGGCTACACCTATGGCGACAACGTGATCCACCGCGACGACCTGGTGCTGCTGCCGTGACCGCCCCGGCGCACGACAGCCGCGACCGGTCAGCATATTCCCGGGAGCTGTACGCATGACCGACATCAAGACCCTCGCCGGGCAGTGCCGCGACGCCTCGCAGGTGCTGGCGCGTCTTTCCGGCGATGCACGGCGCGGACTGCTGGCATCGATGGCCGATGCGCTCGACGCCGATGCCGGCGCCATCCTGGCCGCCAACGAACGCGACCTGCAGGCCGCGCGCGACAAGGGCGTGGGCGCGGCGATGCTCGATCGCCTGGCCCTGGACCGGCAGCGCCTGGCCGGCGTGGCCAACGCCCTGCGCGAGGTTGCCGCGCTGCCGGACCCGGTAGGCCAGGTGACCCGCGACGACACGCGGCCCAATGGCATCCGCGTGCAGAAGGTACGCGTGCCGCTGGGGGTGATCGCGATGATCTACGAGGCGCGCCCGAACGTCACCGCCGACGCCGCGGCGCTGTGCATCAAGGCCGGCAACGGCGTGATCCTGCGCGGCGGCTCGGAGGCGATCCATTCCAATACCGCGATCGCCGCCGCGCTCAAGCGCGCCCTGCGCCAGGCTGGCGTACCCGATGCCGCGCTGACCCTGGTGGAGGACCTGCGCCGAGAGACCATGCTGGAGCTGCTGCAGCTCAACGACATCGTCGACCTGGCGATCCCGCGCGGTGGCGAGGGCCTGATCCGCTTCGTCGCCGAGCATGCGCGGGTACCGGTGATCAAGCACTACAAGGGCGTGTGCCACCTGTACGTGGACGACAGCGCCGACCTGCAACTGGCGCTGGGCCTGCTGCTGGACGGCAAGGTGTCGCGTCCGGCGGCCTGCAATTCGCTGGAGACCCTGCTGGTGCATGCCGACATCGCGCCGCGCTTCCTGCCGCTGGCTGCCGACGCGCTGCGCGCGCGTGGGGTCGAGCTGCGCGGCGATGCCGCCACCCGGGCGCTGGTCGCCGGCGTGGCGCCGGCGGACGAGGCCGACTACGCCGCCGAATACCTGGACCTGATCCTGGCGGTGCGGGTGGTCGATTCGCTGGATGCGGCGATCGCCCACATCCGCCGCCATACCTCCGACCACACCGAAGTCATCGCCACTGGCGATCCGGCCCATGCCGACGCCTTCGTGCACGCGCTGCGCTCGGCGGTGGTGATGGTCAACGCCTCCTCGCGCTTCTCCGATGGTGGCGAACTGGGCCTGGGCGCGGAGATCGGCATCTCCACCACGCGCCTGCACGCCTACGGCCCGATGGGGCTGGAAGCACTTACCGTGGAGCGCTTCGTGGTGCGTGGCGAAGGCCAGGTCCGCTCGTAACCGCGCGGCCCGGCGTTGGCCGCCGCGCAGCGCGCGCACCCGGGCGCGGCGTGCTCAAGCCCAGTGGTCTTCGAGCTGCTGTGGCTTGCAGGCGAACCATGCCGCGACCAGCAGCACCAGCGAGCACAGCATCAGGAAGGCGAACGATCCTGCCCAACCGCCGCTGAGGCCATGCAGCCAGCCGAACAGCAGCGGGCCGAGGCTAGCCAGGCTGTAGCCCACGCCCTGCATGAAACCGGACAGTGCGGCCGAGCCGGCCGGGGTGCGGGTGCGCAGGTTGATCAGGGTCAGCCCCAGCGGGAACGTCGACGGCCCCAGGCCGGCGATCGCCACCCACAGCCACGGCGCCTGCATCGGCGCCCACAGCAGGCCGGCGAAAGCGACGGCATTGAGCCCGACCACCAGCATCGCGATCGGAAACGGGTTGCGCATGCGTACCGCCAATGCCGGCACCAGCAGCGACGGCAGCAGGCCGATGGCCGAGTACAGCGCGACCATGACGCCGCCGAAGGCTTCGCTCGCGCCAGCCTCGACCATCACCTTGGGCAGCCAGGTGAACAGCGAATAGGTGCCCAGCGAGGTCATGCCGAACATCAGCGCCATGCCCCAGCCCAGCGAGGTCTTCCACACACGCCCGGGCGCGTGCGCCACGGCGGTGTCCGCCGCGTGCCGGGGCCGCGGCGTGCGCCGGGCCAGCAGCACCCACGGCAGCAGCGCGGCCAGCGACAGCAGCGACCACATGCCCAGCGAGACTCGCCAGTCGAAACGGTCGGCCACCGGCACCGCCAGCAGCGCCGGGACCATCGTGCCGGCCTGCAGCACGGTGATGTAGAGCGTGCTCAGCGTGCCGACGCGGTCGGCGAAGTAGCGCTTGACCAGCGGCGGCACCACCACGTTGCCGATGCCCATGCCGGCCAGCGCCACCGCCGAGCCCGCCAGCAACATGCCGACGCTGCCTGCGCTGGCGCGCAGCAGCAGGCCGGCGGTGGCGAGCAGCATGGTCAGTACCGCGGTGCGTTCCAGCCCGATCCAGCGGATCAGGCGCGGGGTGCCCAGCGCGAACACGGCGAACGCGGCGGTAGGCATCATGCCGAGCACGCCGGTCATGGTGCTGCCGAAGTCGAACAGGTGGCCGAGCCGGTCCAGCAGCGGTGTCAGCGAAGTGACCGCGCTGCGCAGGTTGGCCGAGACCAGGATGATGGCGGCGAAGGCCAGCAGGCGGCCCTTGAGCAGCGAAGCCCGTGGTGCCGTGGACGCGGAATTGGACATTGCGTGGCTCCGGCGCGGACGACGCGCGACCGCGCAGTCCGCGGAATAACGAAAGGAACCGCCGGGAGCGGTTCCTGGCATCGCCCGTCGATGGCCCGGCGGGTTCGGCATGGTGGCGAAAAAACAAAAGCCGGCACAAGGCCGGCTTTTGTCGAACTGGTCGGGGAGACAGGATTCGAACCTGCGACCTCTACGTCCCGAACGTAGCGCTCTACCAGACTGAGCTACACCCCGAAGGAGCCGCCTATGATAACGGCGAGGGGTGGGCCGTGCAACTGTTTTCAGTGTCCATCCGGGCCATCGCGCGCGGCCGCCGGCATCGGCGCGTGCAGTACGAAAAAGCCCGGCCGACGTTGCCGTCGGCCGGGCTTGCGTGTTTCGACCCTTGGTCGGGGAGACAGGATTCGAACCTGCGACCTCTACGTCCCGAACGTAGCGCTCTACCAGACTGAGCTACACCCCGCGAAGGAGGCGGAAAGATACTCCCCGGCACGCATTCTTGCAATACCGCGGGCGTGTTTTCCTATCGTTTCGCTTCGGTCCTGCGCTGCTCGCGCGCCTCGAACCACATGCCGTTGAGGATGGCGGCGGTGGAGGCCAGGCCGACGCCGAGAATCCAGGCGAAATACCACATGGGGAAACTCCTTGGTGTGTCGTTGTCAGTAGGCGTTGGGGTTTTCGCCCATTTCCTGCAGCGTCGTCTTGCCCTTGAGCACGCGGTACACCCAGATGGTGTAGGCGATGACGATGGGCAGCAGCAGCACGGTGGCCAGCAGCATGATCCACAGGGTCAGGTGGCTGGACGAGGCGTCCCAGGCGACCAGGCTGGAGCCGGGCTGGCTGGAGGACGGCAGCAGGAACGGGAAGGCCGCGAAGCCCACGGTGAGGATGATGCCGGCGATCGACGCGCCCGATGCGATGAACGCAAGTCCACCGCGACGCCTGCGCAGCAGAACCGCCGCGGCGAGCGCGCCGAGCAGGCCGGTCGCCGGCGCGAGCAGCGTGGCCGGCATGGTGGAGTAGTTGTGCAGCCAGCCACCGGCGGCGGTGATCGCCACGCTCTTGAGCAGCGGGTTGCTGGCGCCGTCGGTCACCACCTGCGAGGTGATCGCATAGCCGGGCAGGCCCAGCGCCACCCACGCGCCGCCGGCGGCGAACAGCACGAAGCTGATCAGCGCGGCGATGCTGCCCAGGCGTGCCGAGCGCTCGGCCACCGGACCGTCGGTCTTGAGCACCAGCATGGACGCGCCATGGGCGACCAGCATGGCCACGCTGAGCAGGCCGGCCAGCAGCGCGAACGGCGTGAGCAGGCCGAAGAAGCTGCCGGTGTAGAACACGCGCTGGGTGTCGTCGAAGTGGAACGGCACGCCGAGCAGCACGTTGCCCACGGCCACGCCCATGATCAGCGCCGGCACGAAGCCGCCGACGAACAGCGCGCGGTCCCAGTTGTCGCGCCAGGCCTGGCTCTGCAGCTTGCCACGGTACTTGAACCCGACCGGGCGCAGGATCAGCGCGAACAGGATCACGAACATGGCCAGGTAGAAGCCGGAGAAGCTGACCGCGTACAGCGGCGGCCACGCGGCGAAGATCGCGCCGCCGCCCAGGACCAGCCATACCTGGTTGCCTTCCCATACCGGGCCGACGGTGTTGATCACCAGGCGGCGTTCCTCGTCGGTCCTGGCCACGAACGGCAGCAGCGTGCCCACGCCCAGGTCGAAACCGTCCATCACCGCGAAACCGACCAGCAGCACGCCCAGCAGCAGCCACCAGATCACGCGCAGCGTGGTGTAGTCCAGAAAAATGAAATCCATGAGTGTGCTCCTGCCTCAGGCCTGGCCGGTGGCATGGTGGGAAACGGACGGCTGCGGCGCGGCCAGGGCGTCGCCCGGGCCCTTGCGGATGGCCTTCAGCATCAGCTTGATCTCGATGATCATCAGTACCGTGTACAGGGCCACGAACCCGGCCAGGGTCAGCACGATCTGGTGCAGGGCCAGGCCGGAGGCGGCGTAGAAGGTGGGCAGCACGCCTTCCACCGCCCACGGCTGCCGCCCGTACTCGGCGATGAACCAGCCGCACTCGATTGCGATCCAGGGCGCCGGCAGCGTCCACAGCGCGATCTTCAGGAACGTGCGCTTGTCCTGGAAGTTGTGGCGGCAGGAGTAGTAGAACGCCACCGCGAAGAAGGCGATCAGGTAGAAGCCCAGGCCGGCCATCACCCGGAACGTCCAGAACAGCGGCAGTACCCGCGGCACCGTGTCCATGGCCGCCTGCGAGATCTCCTGCGGGGTGGCGTTGAGGATGTCGTCGCGGTAGCGCTTGAGCAGCAGGCCATGGCCCAGGTCCTGCCAGTGGCGGTCGAACATTTCCCGCGCCTCGAGGTCGTTCTTGTTGGCACGGATGCGCTCGAGCGCGCCGTAGGCCAGCTGGCCGCCGCGGATGCGGTGCTCGGCCCGCTCGACCAGCTCCAGGATGCCGGGGATCGGCTGGTCCAGCGAGCGGGTCGCGATCAGGCCCATCAGGTACGGGATCTTGACCGCGTAGTCGTTCTGGTGGGTCTGCTGGTTGGGGATGCCGAAGGCGGTGAAGTCCGCCGGGGCACGCTCGGTCTCCCACATCGCCTCGATCGCGGCCAGCTTCATCTTCTGGTGCTCGTTGGCGGCGTAGCCGCTCTCGTCGCCGAGCACCACCACCGACAGCGAGGACAGCAGGCCGAACGCGGCGGCCACCGCGAACGAGCGGCGGGCGACGTCGTGGTGGCGGTTGCGCAGCAGGTAGAAGGCGCTGATCGACATCACGAACACCGCGCCGGTGACATAGCCGGCCGACACCGTGTGCACGAACTTGGCCTGCGCCACCGGATTGAACAGCACGGCCATGAAGTCAACGACTTCCATGCGCATGGTTTCCGGGTTGAACACCGCGCCCACCGGGTTCTGCATCCAGCCGTTGGCGATCAGGATCCACAGCGCCGACAGGTTGGTGCCCAGCGCCATCAGCCAGGTCACGGTCAGGTGCTGGACCTTGCTCAACCGGCCCCAGCCGAAGAAGAACAGGCCGATGAAGGTGGCTTCCAGGAAGAACGCCATCAGGCCTTCGATGGCCAGCGGTGCACCGAATATGTCGCCGACGTAATGGCTGTAGTAGGACCAGTTCATGCCGAACTGGAACTCCATCACGATGCCGGTGCCCACGCCCATGGCGAAGTTGATGCCGAACAGCACGCCCCAGAACAGCGTCATCCGGCGCCAGACGTCCTTGCCGGTCATGACGTAGACGCTTTCCATGATCGCGATAAGGAACGAGAGCCCCAGCGTGAGCGGGACGAAGAGGAAGTGGTACATCGCGGTGAGCGCGAACTGCAGCCGCGACAGTTCTACGACGGTCGGATCGATCATGGCCTGGCTACCTTGCGGATTGCGTGCATCATGGGGGAGTGAAGGGGGGAGTGCCGTGAATTTTCAATAATGAATGGTGATCCCGCCCTTGACCTGGATCAATGCGACATGGCGTCGCAGCAGTGAACGTGCCGCGCGCGTGGATGCCATCATGCGCGTCCCGGCGAATCGATCCCTCCCTGCAGGTTGCCCGTCTTGAGTGAAATCCCACCCCCGGCCGATGCCGCGCGCCAGCAGCGTCGCCGGCACCAGCAATGGCTGTCAGCGCTGGCCGCCACCGCACGCGGGCAGCAGCGGATGGCGGCGCTGGCGGCCTGCCTGTCCGGCGCGCTGCTGGTGGCGCAGGCCGCTGCGATCGCCTGGCTGGTCCAGGCCGTGCTCGTCGAGCACCGCCCGCTGGCGCAGCTTGCCCCGGTGTTCGGTGCACTGGCGCTGGTCCTGCTGTCGCGCAGCGCGCTGGGCGGGCTGGCGCAGAAGGCGGCCGGCGAGGTTGCCGATGCCGCGCGGCTGGCGCTGCGCGAGCAGGTCTACCGGCGCCTGTTCGAGCGCGGACCGCTGTGGCTGCGGCGCCAGCGCAGCGGTGAACTGGGCGAGCTGCTGCTCGCCCATGGCGACGCCATCGAGGGCTACTACGCCGGGTTCCAGCCGGTCCGTGTCGAGGTGATGGTGGTGCCGCTGCTGATCGTGGCAGCGGTGGCCTGGGTCGACTGGACGGTGGCGCTGATCCTGCTGTGCACCGGGCCGCTGGTGCCGGTGTTCATGATGCTGGTGGGACTGGGCGCGGAAGCGGCCGGTCGTGAGCAGCTGCAGGAACTGGCGCGCATGGGTGGGCATTTTGCCGACCGCATCAAGGGCCTGGGCCTGTTGCGCCTGTACGGGCGTGGCGAGGACGAACTGGCCGGTATCGCCGCCGCCGCGGAGGGCGTGCGCGTACGCAGCATGAAGGTGCTGCGCATCGCCTTCCTGTCCTCCACCGTGCTCGAGTTCTTCGCCTCGGTGAGCGTGGCGATGGTGGCCCTGTACCTGGGCCTGAGCTACCTGGGCATGCTGGCGCTGCATGCCACGGTGCCGACGCTGGGCGCGGGCGTGTTCTGCCTGCTGCTGGCGCCGGAGTTCTATGCGCCGCTGCGGCGCCTGGCCACGCACTATCACGACCGCGCCAACGCGCTGGCCGCCGCCACCGAAGTCGAGCGCCTGCTCGACGGCGGCGACCCGGCGGCGGATGCCACCGTGCCCGTGCCCGCCGTGCGCGTGCCGGAACCGGCGCAGGCGCGGGCACCGCTGCTGGCGGCGGCGGCGCTGGTGCTGCGCCCAATCGGCGCCGGCCACGACGTGGTGACGGATTTCTCGCTGGACATCGATGCGGGACAACGCCTGGCCCTGGTCGGGCCCAGTGGCAGCGGCAAGAGCACCGTGCTGGAGGCGCTGGCGGGCTGGTTGCCACCGCGCGGTGGGCGCATCGCGCTGCGCGACGGCGTGCGCGTGGGCTACGCCGGGCAGCGTCCATACCTGTTCCACGGTTCCATCGCCGACAACCTGCGCCTGGCCGATCCCGGCGCCAGCGACGCGCGGCTGCGCGCGGTGGCCGAGGCCGCGCAGGTGATGCGCTTCGCCGCGCAGTTGCCCAAGGGACTGGACACGGTGATCGGCGAACGGGGCTTCGGCCTGTCCGGTGGCGAGGCCCGGCGCATCGGGCTGGCGCGGCTGCTGCTGCGCGATCCGGACCTGTTGCTGCTGGACGAGCCCACCGCCTTCCTGGATCCGCGGACCGAGGCCGACCTGCTGCAGTCGCTGGCCTGTTTCACCCGCGGCCGCGCGGTGCTGATGGCCACCCACAGCGCGCCGGCGATGCAGTGGGCCGATCGCGTGGTGCGGCTGCATGAGGAGGTCCGCGCATGAGCGGCGACGATTCCCTGCGCACGGTGTTCGCGCGGCATCGCGTACGGCTGCTGCTGGCGGTGGTCCTGCTGTTGCTGACGATGCTGGCCGGGGTCGGCCTGCTGGGGCTGTCCGGCGGCTTCCTGACCTCCGCCGCGCTGGCCGGGGCGCTGGGCGCAGGGACCACCTTCAACTTCTTCTCGCCCTCGGCGGGGATCCGCGCCCTGACCTTCGTGCGCATCGTTTCGCGCTACTTCGAGAAGCTGGTCGGCCATGACGCGACCCTGCGCATCGCCCGCGACCTGCGGGTGTGGTTCTTCCGCCGGGCGTTGCCGCTGGCGCCGGCACGCCTGGGCGGCACGCGTACCGGCGAACTGCTCGCGCGGCTGATGTCCGATATCGGCGAGGTCGATGGCCTGCTGGTGCGCGCGGTGGGGCCGCTGCTGGCGCTGGCCGGCATCGCCCTGGCCAGCATCGCCGTGGCCGCCGCCATCCATTGGCCGGCGGCGGTGGCGTTGCTGCTGCTGTCGCTGCTGATCGGCATCGGCGTGCCGTTGCTGGCGGTGCACAGCGGCGACGCGGGCGAAGCCGAGCGCGCGCGGCATCGTACCCGGCTGCGCACGCTGGCCTACGAAGGCCTGGAAGGCGCCGCCGACCTTGCCGCGCTGGACGCGCGCGATGCCTGGCGCGCACGCGTCGACGGCGCGGCGCGCCAGCTCGCCGGCGACGACCACCGCCGCCGCGGCCGCCTGATCGCCGGCAACGTGCTGCACTCGGCCTGCGCCGGGCTCGGCCTGCTGGCAATGCTGTGGCTGGCGCTTTCCGCCTTCCAGGACGGCCGGGTGACGGCGCCCCTGGCCGCCGCGCTGGTGTTCCTGACCGTGGCGTTGCTGGAAGTCGCGGCCGGGTGCGGGCTGGCCTGGCAGGCGCTGCAGTCGGCACGCATATCGGCCGGGCGCCTGCAGGCCATCGTCGAGCAGCCGCCCTCGGTATCCGACCCGGCGCATCCGCGTCCGCTGCCGGCGCCGCCGGCCACGCTTTCGTTCGAGCAGGTGGTGTTCGCCTGGCCCGGCGAGAGCCGGCGCGTGCTCGACGGCATCGACCTGCAGATACGGCCCGGCGAGCGCATCGCCATCGGCGGTGACAGCGGCTGCGGCAAGACCACGCTGTCGGCCCTGCTGCTGCGGCTGTGGGACCCGCAGGCGGGGGCGGTGCGCTGGGGTGGGGTGGACCTGCGCGAGGTCGCGCAGGACGATTGGCATCGCCATGTCGCCTGGTTGCCGCAGGGCGCGCCGGTGTTCGCCGGCAGCATCGCCGACAACCTGCGCCTGGGCCAGCCGCAGGCCGACGAGGCGCGGTTGTGGGCGGTGCTCGAACAGGTAAGGCTGGGCGACTGGGCGCGCCGGCAGGGCGGGTTGTCGGCCTGGGTCGGCGAGAACGGCGCCACCATGTCCGCAGGCCAGGCGCGCCGCCTGGCGATGGCACGCGCGTTGCTGCGCGACGCCCCGCTGATGGTGCTGGACGAACCGACCGAAGGCCTGGACGTGGATACCGCCGAGGCGCTGCTGGTCGACATGGCCGCGGCCCTGGGCCCGCGCAGCCTGCTGATGATCACCCACGGCCACCTGCCCGACGGGGTGGTGCACCGCCAGTACCGGTTGCAGCGGGGGCGTCTGCTGGAAGTGGGTGGCGAGGCGCAGGGCTGAGGCCGGCAGGAACCGGGTGCCGGCCGCGACCGGCACCCTCGCTGCGTCCCCGGTCGAAGGTGGCGTTTTCCCCGTGCGGGCCGTGCCGGGCAACCGGCCGGCGTGCACCTGACGCACGCCAGCCGCAGGCCGTAATGCGCGTGGTCATCGATAGCGGGTGCCGCTGCCTGGTGGCGAGGGGGCCGGGGTGCGCCGGTGGCGTTTGTCCGTTTGCGCCGGCGCTTCCTCGCGCACGCGCAGGAAGCGGGCGAAGCGTGGCAGGCCGTTGGCGGTCAAACCGGTGTAGCGATAGGTGACCAGGCTGCCGATCGCCGGGGGTGCCATGCGCTGCGCGTCCTTGAAGCCGCTGCCGATGCGGAAGCGGACGCCATCGGCGCGCTCCACCAGCAATGCACCCAGCATGCCGGCGTACCGGCCCTTGCCGGGCAGGTGCGCGACCACCCGCGCGTCGGCATCGTTCCAGGGCTTGAGCTTGAGCAGGCCGGCGCTGCGGCCGGCAATGTAGCGGTTGTCCTGGTGGTGCAGCATCAGCCCTTCGCCACCGGCGGCAACGGTGGCTTCCAGCTGGCGACGCAGTGCGCGGGTGTCGGCGATGCGTTGTTGCGGGATCAGTTCCAGCGTCGGCGAGGCGGTGCGCTCGAACAGGACGCGCAGGGCTGCCAGGCGCTGGTCGAAGGTGCCGGGGTGTGCGGGCAGGTCGAAGACCATCAGGCGCAGGCTCCGCCAGGCGGCCGCATCGGGCGGGTAGCGGCGCACGGTGCTGCTGGCGTGTTCGAAGCGGCCGCGTCCCGCCCACAGTTCGCCGTCCAGGGGCTGCCGCGGCCAGCCGCGGGTGAAGCCGTCCGGGGCGTCGACGCGGTTGCCGGCGCGGGTCCACAGTGCATGCCCGTCCCAGCGTGCGCGGACGCCGTCGAGCTTCTCGCTCACCCAATACCGGGAGACGTCCGGCCCGTCGCGCCATTGGCTGGCCAGCATCGGCGAAGGCGCGGCCGCGGCAGCGCTCCATGGCAGCAGCAACAGGTACAGCAGCACGGTCGGCAGGTGTCGCATGCGCCCTCCAGGCGGTGGCGGAGGGACAGCATGGCGGCGCAGCCGGGGTGCCGGCATCGGGCGCAGGCGGCGTGCGGTGTGGGCCTATGCCACACCGCACCGTCGGTCAAAGGCCGGGGAGCGTATCGAGGAAGCCGCCTACCGCCGGGCCGAAACGGTCGTAATCCACCAGGAAGGCGTCATGGCCCTGCGGCGAGTCCATGCCGATGAACTGTGCGTCGGCACCGCCCGCGCGCAGGCCGTCGGCGATCTGCTGCTGCTGTTCGACCGGGAACAGGATGTCGGTGTTGGCGCCGATGGCCAGCACCCGTGGCACGTGGATCTTCGCCAGCCCGGCCATGACGTCGCCGTCGCCGTACTCGGCCAGGTCGAACCAGTCCATCGCACGGCCCAGGTACAGGTAGCAGTTGGGGTCGAAGCGGCGCACGAAGCGGCGTGCGTGGCCTTCCAGGTAGCTTTCCACCTGGAACTCGAGGCCGAACGGATCGTCGTCGCCCTGCTCGGAATCCAGCCGCACGCGGCCGAAACGGCCGTCCCACTCCAGTGCCGAACGATAGGTGATGACACCCAGCTTGCGCGCCATGCGCATGCCCGATTCCGGGTAGTGGGCGTCGTCGTAGTCGCCGCCATTCCAGGCCGGGTCGAGGCGGATGGCTTCGCGCTGCAGCGAGCGGATGGCGATGGAGAAGGGCAGGGCCTGCGCGCTGCCGGAAATGTTGATGTGGGTGCGGGCGATGCCCGGGTGCTGCAGCAACAGGGCCAGCGCGGTCATGCCGCCCATCGAGTTGCCGATCAGGCACGCCAGCTGCTGAATGCCGAGTGCGCGCACCACCCCGGCGGCCGCGTTGGCGATGTCCTCCACCGACAGTTCGGGGAACGACAGCCGGTACGGCCTGCCGGTGGCCGGATCCAGCGAGGCCGGGCCGGTGGAGCCCTTGCAGCTGCCCAGCGAGTTGACGCAGACCACGAACCAGCGGTCGGTATCGATCGGCTTGCCGGGGCCGAGCATCGGCTCCCACCAGCCGGGCGCGGGGTTGCCGGGATGGCTGGCGGCGTGGGCGTCGGGCGACAGCCCGGTGACGATCAGGATGGCATTGCCGGCATCGGCGGCCAGCGTGCCCCAGGTTTCGTAGGCGATGCGTGCGCCGTGCAGCTGGCCGCCACGCTTCATCGGGAATGGCGAGGCCATTGCGTGGAAACGGCTGCCTTCGGGGATGAACTCGGTCATCTGCCGATTCTACCGGCCGTGCACCGATACGGGGATGGCACGCAATGCCCCGGCGTTATCAGGGCATGAGCCGTGGTTACCACGGCCGCGGTGATCGGTGCCGCAGCTGTCGCCGCATGATGGTGCCGGCAGCCGGAACGGAAGCGGGCGGGCGCTGCGGCGCGCCGGTTGCCGGGACTCAGCGGGCCTGATCGGCGCGCATGGACAGCCAGCCGTGGATCAGCCCGGCCTGGAAGAACGGCACGGGGGGCTGGAAACCGCCCGCGGCGATGATCGAAGCGATCTGCTCCGGGGGCAGTATCCCGACATCCCGGGCATAGGCGGCACGCATGCGCTCCAGGGTGTCGGCCGGAACGTCGGCTGCGGCCATCAGGCTCATCCATGCGCGCAGAAGCACCTCGTAGGCGGGCGACTGCACGTCCGAGGCCAGGTCGGAGCTTGCGAGCATCGCGCCCGGTGCGAGCCGGCGCGCGATGCCCTGGAAGAACCCGGAGCGGGCTGCCGGATCGAGAATGAACTGGGATACCAGGAAGCAGGTGGCCGCGTCGAAGCTGGCCGTGTCCGGGAGCGATTCCAGGTAGCCTTCATGGAAATGGCAACGCGCCGAAATACCCTCCCGTTCGGCCGCCTGGCGGCACAGGGCGAGCATCGCGCCGGACGGTTCCACCGCGGTGAACCGCCAGCCGGGATGCTGCCGCGCGAGATGCATCAGCTCCGCGCCGGTTCCGAGCCCCACGCAGAGGATGCGCGCATCCGGCGGCAGCGTGGCGAAAGCCGAATCCAGCAGCAGGTGCAGGCAATCGCGGATCGGGTGGGTCTTGGCCCACTGCGCGTCGTAGCCGGCTGCCTGTTGGTCGAACAGCAGTTTGATTTCGTCCTGGTTCACCGCATCCGCTCCGACGTGTGGGTCACGGTTGGCCGAGCGTGATCCGCAGCGGCTCACCCGCAGGCAGGACGACCTTCACCGGTACCGATTCCACGTCGCCGTCCTGGCGCATCGCGGTGCCGCTGGCGGACAGTCGCGCGAATACCTCCACCTCGCGCAGCGCGGACAGCTTCTGAGTCGGCATCGGGCTGTCGCCGTCGTCGAGCGTGACCGTGAGCGGTCCGGCCTGCGCCGGGTGGCGTTCGACCGCGACCGGCATCGGCGGGCCGCCGGGAACGCGGGCGATGACGAACACGGTGTCCTTGCCAGCGGCGACGCGCGCCTGCAGCGACGGTGCCAGGGTGACCTGCACGGTGATGGCATGGGCGCCGGCGCTGCCGGCCGCGGGGGGAGCCAGGGCGGGCGTGGAAGGCGGCATCCCGGCGTCGGCACGGGCGGCGTCGATCTGTTCGCGCAGCGCCGCGGCGGCATTGGGTTCCAGCCGCGGCAGCAGGCTTTCCCAGGTGCGCACGGCGGCTTCATCCTGGCCGCGCTGGCGCTGCACGATGCCGATCAGCCAGATCGCGCGCTGGTTGTCCGGCGCCACCTTGCGGGCGCGTTGCAGCCATTCCACGCCGGTGTCGTCGAACAGCATTTTCGGATGTGCGCGGGCGCGCGCCTGCGCCGCTTCGATCAACAGCTCGGGCTGGTCGGGGTCGAGCTTCAACGCGCGCTCGAACGAGGCGGCGGCATCGGCCACACGCCCGAGCTCGAGCTGCGAGCGGGCCAGCAGGACCCAGCCTTCGGTGCGCTCGGGGTGCTCGTCGAGCACCGCGCGCAGCTGTTCGACCGCCTGCTCCAGGCTCTGCGGCGGCGCCTCGTCCGGCGCCTGCAGCGCCGCCGGCGTGCCCAGCCACAGGTACAGGCCCACGGTGGCGACCGCGATCGAGCCGACCAGGGTGCCCCAGATGGCGCGCTTGCCGGCGCGCAGCAGCGGCCACAGCATGGCGCCGCCGGCAATGATGGCCAGCAGTGCGGCCAGCGACAGGAATACCGCCTTCACCATTCGCGTTCATCCTGGTTGGCATCCGCGGCGGCCGGGGCGGGCGCGACGCGCCCACGCCGGCTCACGTGCACGAACAGCAGCACCGCGCCGGCCAGCAGCAGGACGCCGGGGCCCAGCCACAGCAGCAGGGTGCTGCCTTCCATGCGCGGGCGGTAGAGCACGAATTCGCCGTAGCGCTCGACCAGGAACTGCTTGATCTGCGCATCGCTGCGGCCTTCGCGCATCAGGTTGAGGACCTCGCGGCGCAGGTCGTGGGCGATCTGCGCGTTGGAGTCGGCCAACGACTGGTTCTGGCATTGCACGCAGCGCAGTTCGGCGGCCAGCGCGTGGAAGCGCGCTTCCTCGGCACGGTCGCGGTACTGCAGCGGGGCCGGGTCGCCCATCGGCTGCGCCATCGCCAGCCAGGGCAGGCACAGCGCGAGCAGCATGGCCGCCAGCCGCATCATCGCGCGGTCTTCCCGCCGGCGCCGGCCTCGATCTTCTCCAGCGCCGGGATCAGCTGCCGGTCGAGCACGTCCTGGGTGATGGCGCCGCTGTACTTCCAGCGCACGATGCCGCTGCCGTCCACCAGGAAGGTCTCCGGCGCGGCGGCGATGCCCCAGTCCAGCGCGGTGCGGCCTTCTTCGTCGGCCACCACCACCATGTAGGGATTGCCCAGCTGTTCCAGCCAGCGCAGGGCGTCGGCGCGCTCGTCCTTCCAGTTGTAGCCGATCACGCGCACGCGCTTGGTCTCGGCGAACCGGGTGAGGATCGGGTGCTCGTCGCGGCAGGTCGGGCACCAGCTGCCCCACACGTTGAGCAGGTAGGGCGCGCCGCGCAGGTCGTGGCCGCTGACCTTGACTGCGGGGTCGTGCAGCACCGGCAGCGAGAAGTCCGGCGCGGGCTTGCCGATCAGCGCCGAAGGCAGGCTGTCGCGGTCGGGCCGGTCGGAACGGCTGACGCCATAGAGCATCAGGCCGACCAGGCCCAGGAAGAACAGCGCGCCGATGATCAGTGCGACCGGCGGCAGGCGGTGGGGAGGATTCGGAGTGGGCGAGGTGTCGGACATCAGGATTTCTCGGGCAGCCGGCGGAAGCGGCGGTCGACGGCGGTGACGAAGCCACCCAGGGCCATCAGCAGCGCGCCCAGCCAGATCCAGCGGACGAAGGGCTTGACCTGCACGCGGACCGCCCAGGCACCATCGCCCAGCGATTCGCCGAGTGCAACATACACATCACCGCCCAGCGCCGGATGGATGCCGGCCTCGGTCATCGGCATGCCGCCGCTGGCGTACATGCGCTTTTCCGGGTGCAGCAGGGCGACCTCGCGGTCGCCGCGGAATACACGCACGTGGCCGCGGTCGGAGTGGTAGTTGGGGCCGTCGCTGGCGTCCACGCCCTCGAATGCCAGGCGGTAGCCGCCGGCCTCGACCGCGCTGCCCGGCGTCAGCGCCACTTCATGCTGGATGCTAAGCGACTCCACCAGCAGCGCGCCGACCAGGAACACGGCGATGCCGGCATGGGCGATCAGCATGCCCCAGGTCTCGGCGTTGGGACGGCCACCGCCGCGCAGGCGCTGCCACAGCACGTACACGGTGCCGGCGCCCACCCATACCGCGGCGGTGATGCCGACGGCGGTCTTGAGCTTGCCCTGCGGCGCCATGAACCAGGCCACCACGCCCAGCAGCACGGCCAGCACCGCCCATGGCGCCAGCAGGGCGAGCGGGCGCAGGCCCTGTTCGCGCTGCCAGCGGGTCAGCGGGCCGAACGGCAGCAGCAGCACCAGCGGCGCCATCAGCAGCAGGAACAGCGTGCCGAAGTAGGGCGGCCCCACCGAGACCTTGCCCAGGTCCAGCGCATCTGCCAGCAGCGGGTACAGCGTGCCCAGCAGCACCATGGCGCAGGCACAGCTGAGCAGCAGGTTGTTGGCCAGCAGCAGGCTTTCGCGCGAATTGAGCGCGTAGGCGCGGCGCGGATCGGCCGGGCCGCCCATCGCAGGGGCCCGCAGCGCGTAGAGCAGCAGCGCGCCACCGATCACCAGCGCCAGGAACACCAGGATGAACAGGCCGCGTGCCGGGTCGGCGGCGAACGAGTGCACGCTGGTCAGCACGCCCGAGCGCACCAGGAAGGTGCCCAGCAGCGACAGCGCGAACGCGGTGATGGCCAGCAGCAGGGTCCAGCCGATGAACACGCCGCGCTTTTCCGTGGCGGCCTGCGAATGCAGCAGCGCCGCGCCGGCCAGCCATGGCATGAAGCTGGCGTTCTCCACCGGGTCCCAGAACCACCAGCCGCCCCAGCCCAGTTCGTAGTAGGCCCACCAGCTGCCCAGCGCGATGCCCAGGGTGAGGAAGGCCCAGGCCACGTTGGTCCACGGCCGGGTCCAGCGCAGCCAGCGCACGTCGATGTGGCCATCGAGCAGGGCGGCGACGGCAAAGGCGAACGGCACCGCGAATCCGACATAGCCCAGGTAGAGCATCGGCGGGTGGATGATCAGGCCCGGGTCCTGCAGCAGCGGGTTCAGGTCGCGGCCCTCGACCGGCGCCGGCAGCAGCCGCTCGAACGGATTGGAGGTGAACAGCAGGAACGCCAGGAAGCCCACGCTGATCAGGCCCATCACCGCCAGCACGCGCGCCATCACCGGCGGCGGCAGGCGCCGCGAGAACCCGGCCACCGCCGCGGTCCACAGCGCCAGCACCAGCGTCCACAACAGCAGCGAGCCCTCGTGCGCGCCCCATACCGCCGAATAGCGGTAGATCATCGGCAGCAGCGAATTGGAATTCTCGGCCACGTAGCGCAGCGAGAAATCCTGGCGCACGAAGGCCGCGGTCAGCACCACGAACGCGCCCAGCACCATGACCAGCTGCAGCGCTGCGGCCGGGCGCGCGATGGCGATGAAGGGGGCGATGCCGCGCTGCGCGCCGACCAGCGGCAGGACGCTCTGCAGCAGTGCCGCCAGCAGCGCGAGGATCAGCAGGACCTGTCCGATCTCGGCGAGCACTCAGCGCGACTCCGCCGGCGTGGCCGCGGCCGGGACCTGGTGCTTGTCATGGGCCACGCCCATCTTGTCGGCCAGTTCCTTGGGCATGTAGGTCTCGTCGTGCTTGGCCAGGACGTCCTCGGCCACGAACACGCCGCCGGCCATGCGCCCGGTGGCGACCACCGCCTGGCCCTCGCGGAACAGGTCCGGCAGGATCTTGTCGTAGGTCACCGGCAACCGCGCGTCGCCATCGGTCACCTCGAAGCGCGCCAGCAGCGCACCCGGGGCGCGCTGGAACGAGCCCTTGGCGACCATGCCGCCGAGGCGGAAGCGCGCATCGGGCGCGACCTTGCCGGCCTTCACCTCGGCCGGGGTGTACAGATAGGCGATGTTGCGCTGCAGGGCGGTGGCCACCAGTGCGGCGGCGATGCCGGCCACGGCAAGCACCAGCAGCACCAGCAGCAGGCGGCGGCGTTGCACGGGACTCATCGGCTCAGTTCCTCGTCGCCGGGCGCCGCGGCCGCGGCATTGCGGCTGGCGCGCGCCAGGCGGTTGCGTACCTCGCGCAGCTGCCGCCGCACCTGCAGGCGCGGGATGGCGAAGTCCCAGGCCAGGACCACGAAGAACACCGCATAGGCCAGGGCCACGTACTGGAAGTAGGTCATGTCAGTTTCTCCACGCGCTCGCGTACCCAGGCCTTCCCGGCCTCGCGGCGCAGGTTGTCGGCACGGGCGCGGGCCAGCAGCGAGCCGGCGAACCAGAACTTGGTGGCCAGCACCATCAGCCACAGCGGCAGGATCATGCTGTCGTCCATGCTGGACTCGCCGAACATGCGGATGGTCTGGCCCTGGTGCAGCGAGTTCCACCACACCACCGAATAGCGGATGACCGGCAGCAGCACCACGCCGACGATGGACAGCAGCCCGGCGGCGCGGGCGGCGGCGCGGCGGTCGTCGATGGCGCCATACAGGCCCATCACCCCCAGGTACAGGAACAGCAGGATCAGCTCGGTGGTCAGGCGCGGGTCCCAGTCCCACCAGGTGCCCCACATCGGCTTGCCCCAGATGCTGCCGGTAAGCAGGGTGATCAGGGTGAAGGCGGCGCCGATCGGCGCGCAGGCCATGGCCAGGATCTCGCACAGCTTGACCCGCCAGACCAGGGCGATGGTGCTGTAGAACGCCATCAGCCCGAACACGAACAGGCTCATCCAGGCCGAGGGCACGTGGATGTAGAGGATGCGGAAGCTGTCGCCCTGCTGGTAGTCGGCCGGCACCACCGCCAGCGCCTGCCACAGGCCGAAGGCGAACAGCGGCAGCGACGCCACGTAGCACCATGGCGACCAACGGGCGGCGAAAGCGTCGAAATAGGCAGGGGACCCCAGCCGATGGAACCAACCTGGCAAACCTTTGAACATCCGCTCGCTCGTCGAGGAAAACGATGGCGGGGTGGACCCCTCCCACCCCGTTGCCGGGCACCGCGAAGCACGTGCGCCCGGCGGCTCGTGAAGATTAGCCGAAGACGGCGCGGTTGGCACGGCCAGCCCGCGCCGTGGCGGTCACTTCAGGGTGAGCGTGCCCTTCATCAGCGCCGCGTGGCCGGGGAAGCTGCAGAAGAAGGACAGCGGCGCGCCGGCGGCGGTGAGCTTGGCCACCGGGATGCTGAACGAGGTGCTTTCGCCGCCGCCGACCACCTTGCTGTGGGCGATCACGCGGGTGTCCCCGGCCTTGACGTAGTCGGCCGCCAGCCCGGCCTTGATGCCGTCGGCGTCGATGCCGTTCATGTCGGCGGCCTTGGCGACAACCACGTTGTGGCCCATCACGTTCTTGGCCATCTTGCCGGTGTGCTTGAGGTTGATGGTGAAGCTGGCGCAGCTCTTGGGTACGTCGATGTTGGCCATGTTGTAGCGCATGGCGTCGTTGCCCTCCAGGTTCACCGAGCAGCTGCCGGCGGCATGGGCGGCACCGGCGGCACCGAGGGCCAGGGTGGAGGCGAGGATCAGTTTGCAGAACATCTTCAAAGCTCCTGTCTGCGGGGATGGGCACGCGGCTGCGGGCGAATGGCCGGCCATGCTGTCGCCGGCGTTCGGGGTTGGCAAGCGACGCAATGTCGCAGGCCCGGAGCATGCGCCGGACGCTGCATGCCCGGTCTTCACACGGCCCGGAACGCCGGGCCGGCATGGCGCCAGCACGGCTCCGGCGCAGCCGCCCGCGACGGCCACCGGCGGCGCCCGTATGCCGTGGTCGTGGGAGCCCCCGGGAGGGTCAGGAGTTGGCGATGCGGATCGCTGCCGCGGCGGTCAGCGGTGCCAGCAGCAGGCTGACCACCAGCCCGGCGCCAAGCAGCAGCAGTGCGCCGCTGGCGTCGAAGCCCTGCGCTGCCGCGGCCACCGCGCCGGCACCGAACACCAGCACCGGCACGTACAGCGGCAGCACCAGCAGCGCCAGCAGGATGCCGGAACGGCGCATGCCCACGGTGAGCGCGGCAACCACCGCGCCGAGCAGGCTCAGCAGCGGCGTGCCCAGCGCCAGCGACGCCACCAGCACCGGCAGCTGCGCGCGCGGCAACTGCATCAGTTCGGCCAGCAGCGGGCTGACCAGCACCAGCGGGAAGGCGGTGGTCAGCCAGTGCGAGAACACCCGCACCGCGACCAGCCACGGCAACGGCACCGGCGACAGCAGCCATTGCTCCAGCGAGCCGTCCTCGGCATCGCCGCGGAACAGGGTGTCCAGCGACAGCAGCCCGGCCAGCAGCACCGACAGCCACAGCACCGCCGCGGCCACCCGCTGCAGCAGGTCAGGATTGCCGCCCAGGGCCAGGGCGAACAGGGCCACGACCAGCAGCGCGAACAGGATCGGCTGAGCGGCGTCGCCGCGGCGCCGCCACAGCAGCTTCAGGTCGCGCGCGAGCAGCGCCCGGGCGGCGTCGAGCAGCGAGGGCTGCGGGCCGGGCAGGCTCATGCGGCGGCCTCCACCGCGGCCGAGCCGAGGGTGAGCGTGCGGTTGCGCACCGGTGGCGCGGCGTAGGCGCCATGAGTGGTGACCAGGGCGGCGCCGCCGCTGCGCAGGTGTGCTGAAATCATGCGGTTGACCAGGTTGATGCCGTCCAGGTCGAGGTTGGCGTAGGGCTCGTCCAGCAGCCACACCGGTGCCGGCGACAGCCACAGCCGGGCCAGCGACAGGCGCTTTTTCTGGCCGGCCGACAGCTGCCGCACCAGGGTGTCCTCGTAGCCGGCCAGGCCGACGATGGCCAGCGCGTTGCCGGGCATCTGCCGCACCCGGCGGCCCTGCAGGCCGCACAGCACGTGCAGGTTTTCCAGCGTGCCCAGGTCCTGCTTGAGCGCGGGCAGGTGGCCCAGGTAGGCGATGTAGCGCGAGCGGTCGCCGGCGCCGGCGGCACGGCCGTCGATCTGGATCGTGCCTTCGTCGGCGCGCAGCAGCCCGGCGAGCACGCGCAGCAGGGTGGTCTTGCCGGCGCCGTTGCCGCCCTGTACCAGCAGCGCCTCGCCGGCGTCCACATGCAGGTCCAGGGGCCCGAACACCGGGTCGTCGTTGCGGGTGAAGCGCAGTCCGCGCGCGTCTAGCAGCGGCGGGGTGTTCAGGGTCGCGGTCATCGGATCGGGCGCTTCCGTCCTTGGGTGGGAGCGCAGGCAGGCTGGCGCATCGGGCGCGACATTATAGGCATTCCCGCCGGTGCCGAAGCGCGGGCCGGGCGGCCGTTGCCGCCGGCATTGCGTAAACTCGTCGTTTCCCTTCCCCCGACGCCGACGCATCGATGCAACCGCAGACCAAGCTGCCCAAGGTGGGCACCACCATCTTCACCGTGATGTCGCAGCTGGCCGCCGAGCACGGCGCGGTCAACCTGGGCCAGGGCTTCCCGGATTTCCCGGCGCCGCAGCGCCTGATCGACGAGACCGCCAGGGCCATGCGCGAGGGCCTGAACCAGTACGCGCCGATGACCGGCGTGGCGCCGCTGCGCCAGGCCATCGCGCAGAAGGTACTGGACTGCTACGGCGCGCAGGTCGACCCGGACACCGAGATCACGGTGACGTCCGGCGGCACCGAGGCGATCTTCAACGCCATCCATGCGGTGGTGCGGGCCGGCGACGAGGTCATCGTGCTCGACCCGGCCTACGACTGCTACGAGCCGGCCATCGACCTGGCGGGTGCGCGCGCGGTGCATGTGGCGCTGGACCCGCGGACGTTCGCCGTCGACTGGGACAAGGTGCGCGCGGCGATCACGCCCAAGACGCGCATGCTGATGGTCAACACCCCGCACAACCCGTCCGGCGCGATGCTCTCGGCCGCCGACATGCAGGCGCTGGCCGACGTGCTGCGCGGCACCGGCATCTACCTCATCTCCGACGAGGTCTACGAGCACATCGTCTACGACGGCGCCCGCCACGAATCGGCGCTGCGCTACCCGGAGCTGCGCGAGCGCGCCTTCGTGATCTGTAGCTTCGGCAAGACCTACCACTGCACCGGCTGGAAGATCGGCTACGCCATCGCCCCGCCGGCGCTGAGCGCCGAGTTCCGCAAGGTGCACCAGTACAACACCTTCACCACCTACGGCCCGGCCCAGTATGGTTTCGCGGCGATGATCCGCGACGAGCCGGAGCACCACCTGGAACTGGGTGCGTTCTACCAGGCCAAGCGCGACCGGTTCCGCGAGCAGCTGCTGACCACGCGGCTGCAGCCGCTGCCGGTGCCGGGCGGTTACTTCCAGCTGGTGGACTATTCGGCCATCAGCGACCTGCCGGACCATGAGTTCGTGAAGTGGCTGACCATCGACAAGGGCGTCACCGCGATCCCGCTGTCGCCGTTCTACGAAACCGCGCCGGCCGGGCAGCGCCTGGTGCGGCTGTGCTTCGCCAAGAACGACGCCACGCTGGACGCGGCGATCGAGCGCCTGGTGAAGCTGTGACCGAGGAGTCGCTTGGCAACGACTGGAAACTGAAGTTGCGCTATGGGCGCGCCACCACGCCATTCCAGCATTATTCGCTCGTCGCCGACGGCGTTGCCGGCGCGCTCGCGGACGGCTTCCAATGCCGTCCGGGGCCGGCGGTGATGGCGATGAAGGGATGGGCCACGGATGCGGACGAGGCCGTGGACATGCTCCGTTTCATCTGCGGCAAGGTCGGCTTCGAGATGGCGGGGCGGGTTGAAATCCACGAGACACCGCCGGACCAGCCGCCGCGCGGAAATCCTTTCGGCTACGACCTCGCGTTCGTGCCTTATGACGGTGAGGGTGATACCGATGAATGACCTCCGTATTTCACTGGTACAGGGCGACACCCGCTGGCACGACCCGGCAGGCAACTGCGGGCACTATGCGGCCCTGCTGGCGCCGCTGGCCGGCAGCACCGACCTGGTGATCCTGCCGGAGACCTTCACCAGCGGCTTTTCCAACGACGCCATCGACAAGGCCGAGGACATGGACGGCGCGACCGTGCGCTGGATCCGCGAACAGGCCCGTGCACTGGGCGCGGCGGTCACCGGCAGCGTGCAGCTGCGCGTCGATGGCGGGGTCTTCAACCGCCTGCTGTGGGCCACGCCCGATGGCGAGCTGCGGCACTACGACAAGCGCCACCTGTTCCGCTATGCAGGCGAGCACAAGCGCTATGCCGCCGGGCGCGAGCGCCTGTGCGTGGAGCTGAAGGGGTGGCGGATCAATCCGCAGATCTGCTACGACCTGCGTTTCCCGGTGTTCTGCCGCAACCGCTACGACGTCGAGCGCCCCGGGCAGATGGATTTCGACCTGCAGATCTTCGTCGCCAACTGGCCGTCGGCGCGCGCCCATGCCTGGCGCACGCTGGCGCGCGCGCGGGCGATCGAGAACCTGTGCTACGTGGCCGTGGTCAACCGCGTGGGCGTGGACGGCAACGGCCTGCATTACGCAGGTGACAGCGCGCTGATCGACTTCCTGGGCCAGCCGCAGGTGGAAATCCGCGAGCGCGAGCAGGTGGTGACCACCGTGGTCTCGGCGCAGGCGCTGGCCGAGCACCGCGAGCGCTTCCCGGCGATGCTCGATGCCGATGCCTTCACCCTGGGCTGACCCGGGGCGACGCTGAACGCCGGCCGGATGGCGCGGCCGGTACCTGTCTGCGGACGCGGGCGCGCTGCTAGGCTCGCCGCGTCCCTTGCGAGTGGAGAACGAACCATGAAGATCCTGGCGGGAGCCCTGCTGCTGGCGGCTGGTGTCGTTGCGCCGTCCGCGCACGCGGCCGGCAACATCGACTGCGAACTGCGTTTCAACCTGTCCGGCTGGTCGATCTTCTACAAGACCGCCACCGGCAACGGCACCATTACCTGCGACAACGGCGCCAGCATCCCGGTGAAGATCCGTGCCAAGGGCGGCGGCCTGACGGTCGGCAAGTCCACGGTCAGCGATGGCCGCGGCAAGTTCACCGGCGCCTACAGCGTCAACGACCTGATCGGCACCTACGGTGGGGCCGAGGTCCATGCCGGCGCATCCCGTTCCAGCAACGCCCAGGTGGTGACCAAGGGCGACATTTCGCTGGCCCTGGCCGGTACCGGCCGTGGCTGGGACCTGGGCGTGGGTTTCGGCAAATTCGTGATCGAACGGCGCTGAGCCGGTGTGCGCGTGACCCGCGTGGCGGCCGCAGCGTCCGTCCGCCGCGGGCAACGCGCCCAGCATCACCCGCGGCCCGCTCACGCCGGGTGACAGCGACTGCGGCAACGGGCGTGTAGCGCCCCTACGCGAACGCCCGGCGCTGGGCCGGGCGTTCGCAGTCATGCGCGGGCAGGCGGGCCGTGGCGGCCGGCCTGCGCATCAGCCGCCGCGCGGCCCGCGACCGCCGCCGCCGGGACGACCACCACCGCCGGGACGGCCGCCGCTCGGGCGGCCCGCCGGACGGCCGCTGCCGCCGGGACGGTTGCCGCCGCGCGGCGCGCCGGAAGGACGGTTGCCGGCCGGACGCGCGCCGTACGGGCTGAAGCCCGGGTTGGCGTGGTCGGACGGGAAGCTCGGGGCATTGCCCGGATGGCCGTAGGGATGCTTGCGCTGACCCTGGCCTTGGCCCTGGCCCTGACCGGCGGACTGGCCGCCGCCCTGCGGACGCCCCTGGCCACTGCCGGTGCGCCCGGCGCCGCCGGCACCCGGGCGCGGCTTGCCGTACGGGCGGCCCTGGCCTTCGCCGGCCGGGCCACGGCCGGGGCCGCGGTTGCCGGACGGACCGGCGTTGCGGTGGCCGCTGGGCCCGGTGCTCACGCCTTCGGGCACGTACCAGGTGCGGAACGCGGCGGGATTGCCTTCCGGCAGGCTGCGGTCGCCCTTGGGCTTGCGCTGCTTGAACGGCTTCTGCGACTGCTTGGCCGCCGCTTCGCCGCTGACGGTCAGGCCGCCCTTGAAGCCGCCGCCCTTGCCGCCACGGCCACGGCCGCGGTCTTCGCGCAGGGTGTCGAAGCGGCGCAGTTCGCGGCCTTCGTCGGCGGTGTTGTGGCCGTTGACGTAGGCATTGCCGCGGCCGCCTTCGCGCACGCGCACGGTGGTCTTGGCCGCCTTGCGCTGGCCTATCACCGGCTGCAGGGTCAGCGCCGACGGCGCGCCTTCTTCCAGCTTCAGCTCGGCGCGCAGCGCCTCGACCTGGGCATTGGGTAGTTCCACCGACTGTCCGCGCAGCAATTCGCGCGGCAGTTCGACCTTGCCGTAGCGGGTGCGCTTGAGGCGGCTGACCTGGCAGCCCTGCGATTCCCACAGGCGGCGCACTTCGCGGTTGCGGCCTTCCTTGACCACCACCCGGAACCAGTCATGCGAGTCGGTGCCGCCGATGCGTTCGATCTCGTCGAACTTGGCCGGGCCGTCTTCCAGCGCGACGCCGCGGGCGAGGCGGTCGACGACGTTGTCCGGCACCTTTTCCTGGCCTTCCGGGGCGCGCACGCGCACCACGTACTCGCGCTCGACCTCGAACGACGGGTGCATCATGGCGTTGGCCAGCTCGCCGTCGGTGGTGAGCAGCAGCAGGCCGGTGGTGTTGATGTCCAGGCGGCCGATGGCGATCCAGCGCGCGCCCTTGAGCGGCGGCAGCGACTCGAACACGGTCGGGCGGCCTTCGGGGTCCTCGCGGGTGGTCACTTCGCCTTCGGGCTTGTTGTAGACCAGTACGCGCGACGGGTCGGTCAGCGCGCTGGCGACGAAGCTGCGGCCGTCGAGGTCGATCTTGTCGCCGCTCTTGACCGACATGCCGGTCTGCGCGGTCTCGCCGTTGACCTTGACCAGGCCGTCGGCGATGCGCTGCTCCAGCGCGCGGCGCGAGCCCAGGCCGGCCTGGGCCAGGACCTTGTGCAGGCGTTCTTCCAGCCGGGGCTGCTCGACAGCGGCTTCGCGCTTGAGCGAGAGCTTGTTCAACGACGGCTTGCGGGGGGTGTCACTCATTCTGTTTGGCTCCGGCCGGCGCTTTCTTCGTCGGCCTCAGGTTCGGGATCGGCTTCGTCAACAGCCACGGTCGTCGTCGCGACGGCGTTGTTTCCGGTGTCTTCCACTTCCGCCGCGCGCTCTCCCGGCGCGGCGTCGGGTTCGCCCGTGGGGGCGGTGTCGGGTGCGGCGTCCCCGTCGTCCGGGGCTGCCGCGGTGTCGGTGTCGCCGTGGCCGGCATCATCGTCCGCTGCGGCGGCTTCGGGGGTGGCCGCGGCGGCGGCGAGCGGGGCGGCCAGCTGGCCGTCGTCGCCCAGCGGCAGCTGCGGCTCCAGTTCGCCGATGTCGCGCAGTTCGGACAGCGGCGGCAGTTCGTCCAGGCGCTTGAGGCCGAAGTAGTCCAGGAACGCGCGGGTGGTACCGAACAGCGCCGGCTTGCCGGGCACGTCGCGGTGGCCGACCACGCGGATCCATTCGCGCTCTTCCAGCGCCTGGATGATGTTGCTGCTGACCGCCACGCCACGCACCTGCTCGATCTCGCCGCGGGTGATCGGCTGGCGGTAGGCGATCAGGGCCAGCGTCTCCAGGGTGGCGCGGGTGTAGCGGGTCTTGCGTTCGGTCCACAGCCGCGAGACCCAGCCATGCACCTCGCGGGTGATCTGGTAGCGGAAGCCGGAGGCGACCTCGACCAGCTCCACGCCGCGTCCCTGGCAGCCTTCGCGCAGCAGTTCCAGCGCGCGTTCGACGCTGCCCGGCGGCGCCGGCTGCTCCTCGGGGAACAGCTCCTGCAGCTGCGCCAGGGTCAGCGGCTGGCTGGAGGCCAGCAGCGCGCCTTCGACGATGCGGTTGATCAGCGGTTGATCCATGTGTCGGGAATGTCGCTCAGGCGGGGTCGGTGGTGTCGGCGTCGTCGAATTCGCTCGAAAACTGCAGCGGCGCGTTGGTGTTGCCGGCGGCCAGCGATTTCACGTAGATCGGCGCCAGCGGCGCTTCCTGGACGATGTCCAGCAGCTGTTCCTTGGCCAGTTCCAGCAGCGCCAGGAAGGTGACCAGCACGCCGAGCTTGCCTTCCTCGGCGGTGAACAGGGTCTCGAAGCGGTAGAACTTGCCGTCCTCGAGCTGTTCCAGCACGTCCCCCATGCGCTGGCGCACGCTCAGTGCCTCGCGCTTGATGGCGTGGCCGCTGAACAGCTCGGCGCGCTTGAGCACGTCGTGCAGGGCCAGCAGCATTTCCTTCAGGTCCACCGGCGGCGGCACCTTCACCGTGGTCCGGTCCGGCACGAAGGCGTGGGCCGGGGTGGTATCGCGGTCCTGGCGGGGCAGGGCGTCGATGTCCTCGGCGGCCTGCTTGAAGCGTTCGTACTCCTGCAGCCGGCGCACCAGCTCGGCGCGCGGGTCGGCTTCCTCGCCATCCTGGCTGGGCGGGCGCGGCAGCAGCATGCGCGACTTGATCTCGGCCAGCATCGCGGCCATCACCAGGTACTCGGCCGCCAGCTCGAAGCGCAGCTCCTGCATGACGTTGATGTACTCGACGTACTGGCGGGTGATCTCGGCGACCGGGATGTCCAGGATGTCCAGGTTCTGCCGGCGGATCAGGTACAGCAGCAGGTCCAGCGGGCCTTCGAAGGCGTCGAGGATGACTTCCAGCGCATCCGGCGGGATGTACAGGTCCTGCGGGATCTGCAGGACCGGCTGCCCATGCACCACCGCCAGCGGCATTTCCTGCTGCTGCGGAACGGTGGGCGGCGCTGGCGGGTTCGCGACGGGCGCGAGTTCTGAAGTCATCAGGGCGACATCGGGTGTTGCGAGCCTTTACGTTCCGGGTTCCCGCCCGGGACAGGGTCCAGCCTTCTGGATTGAAAGCCATGCGCGCCTGTCCGGCGTGCGTGCACATCAACAACGCGACATGCCGCGCTGTCATGCGGCAACGTCATCGCGAGGAGGTCGTCTACACAGTCCGGGACGGAATCGCGGATCGGTCGGACGGCGGTGGCCTTGCCTGCCGCCGCTCCGGGCCGTTACAGGCCGGCTGCGTGCAATGGCGTAAAGAGTAATCGCCCCGGCCGGGCGGTGTCCAGCGTCCAGGCGCTAGACTTGCCGGCCATCATTCAGCGGACAAGGGAGCGGCGAGCCGTGTGGTATGTGATCGAAGGCTACGACGGGCAGGATGTGCTGGCGGCGCGCCTGGCCGCGCGGGCGGCGCACCTGGCGCGGCTGCATGCGCTGCAGGAGCAGGGGCGGCTGCTGCTGGCCGGCCCCTGTCCGGCGATCGACGCCGAGGACCCGGGCGCGGCCGGCTTCAGCGGCAGCGTGGTGATCGCCAGCTTCGACGACCTGGACGCGGCCCGCGCCTGGGCCGGCGCGGACCCCTACGTGGCGGCCGGCGTCTACCAGCGGGTCGACGTGCGGCCGTTCCGCAAGGTGTTGCCGTGAGCCGGGTCGAGCGGATCCGGGCGGCGCTGGAGGCCGCGTTCGCCCCGACCCGGCTGGAGGTGGAGGACGACAGCCATCGCCATGCCGGCCATGCCGGCGCGCGCGACGGCCGGGGGCATTTCAATGTGCGCATCGTCAGCACGGCGTTCGCCGGGAAGCCGCCGCTGGCGCGCCATCGTGCGGTGTACGCCGCCCTGGGCGGGATGATGCAGACCGATATCCACGCGCTGTCGATCGAGGCGCGGACACCGGCCGAAGCCGACGCCTGAACCGGGGTGGGGGCGGACGGGGCCATGCGCCCTGTCCGGGACGGATCGCGGGCGCGCCGGGGCGGCCCTGTCGGGTGAGGGATCGCCTGTAACAAATTGTTTACAAATCGGCATGGAAACGCTTACAGTCGCCGCGACCCCGGTCTGCGGAGGGTATGGCGGTGGCGAAACCGGCAATCACCATCAAGGATGTTGCCCGTGAGGCGAAGGTCTCCGTCGCCACCGTGTCGCGTGCCCTCAACGGCCACGAGAACGTCGCCGAACCGGTACGCCAGCAGGTGCTGGAAGTGGCCCGCCGGCTCCGCTACGCCCCGCACGCGGCCGCGCGCAGCCTGAGCAGCCGCAGCACGCAGACCATCGGCCTGGTACTGCCCGACCTGCATGGCGAGTTCTTTTCCGAACTGATGCGCGGTATCGACGGCGTCGCGCGCATGCACCGCTGGCACCTGCTGGTCTCCAGTTACCACGGCGACCGGGAGCAGCAGGGCGTTGCCCTGCAGGCCATGCGTGGCCGCGTCGACGGCCTGCTGGTCATGTCGCCCTATACGGCCGACGCCGGTTTCCTGATGGACAACCTGCCGCCGGCACTGCCTACCGTGCTGATCAACACGCCGGTGGTGGATGGCCAGTACCCGGCGTTCGGCATCGACGACCATGCCGGCGCCCTGGCCATGACCCGCTACCTGCTGGAGTCCGGGCATCGCCGCATCGCCTTCATCGCCGGCCCCGACGGCAACCATGACGCCGGCGAGCGCCAGCGTGGCTTCGAGGACGCCATGGCCGCATCCGCCGCCGCCGAGGGCAGGGTCCTGGCAGGCGGCTTCGACGAGGCATCCGGGTACGCGGCCGGGCAGGCACTGCTGCGCGAACCGCGCCTGCCCGATGCGGTGTTCGCGGCCAACGACATGATGGCACTGGGCTGCCTGTACGCCTTCAGCCAGGCGGGCGTCCGCGTGCCGCAGCAGGTTGCGCTGGCGGGATTCGACGACATCCCGCTGGCACGTTTCGTTCACCCCTCCTTGACCACGATGCAGGTCAGCATCGCCGATCTCGGCGGGCGGGCGACATCGCACCTGCTGCACCTGATCGACCGTGACGATGCATCGGAAGGGGGCGCTGGAACGACACTCGTCCCCCGCTTGATCGTGCGCGACTCGACGTCCCGACGAGAGATTTCCTGATCCACCGCCGATGCGCCGGAGTCCCCGGCGGCAAGGCGCCCGAACAAACCGAATGGCAGCCGCGCTGCCGCACCCGGAGAGCAACATGAATCATCCCGCTACCCGCAAGACACATCCCGCCCGCAGGCTGCTCAGCTGTGCGCTGGCAAGTTGCCTCCTGCTTGGCGCCGCGCCGGCGTTCGCGCAGAGCACCGGCGCCACCATCCGTGGCCAGGTGATGGCCGATTCGGCCCCGGCCGGTCAGGCGCAGGTGACCGCGACCAACCTCGCCACCGGCCTGACCCGCAGCGTGCAGAGCAGCGCCAATGGCAGCTACTCGCTGGCCGGCCTGCCGCCGGGCACCTACCGGGTGGACGTCGCCGCCGGTGGCAAGACCAGCAGCCAGAACATCACCGTGCAGGTCGGGCAGACCGCGACCGTCAACCTCGGCGTCGGCGGCATGGCCGAAACCTCCGGCGGCAGCGCCACCACGCTGGACGCGGTACAGGTGACGGCGCAGGCGCCGATCGAGACCCGGACCTCGGAGATCGCCACCTACATCACGCCGCAGCAGATCCAGGCATTGCCGCAGGCCACGCGCAACTTCCTGGCCTTCGCCGACACCGTGCCGGGCATGAGCTTCGAGCAGAACCCGACCAACGGCGCCACCAAACTGCGCGGCGGCGTGCAGAGCGCCAACAACGTCAACGTCTACATCGACGGCGTCGGCCAGAAGAACTACGTCACCCAGGGCGGGTTGACCGGCCAGGACTCCAGCCGCGGCAACCCGTTCCCGCAGCTGGCGATCGGCGAGTACAAGGTCATCACCTCCAACTACAAGGCCGAGTACGACCAGATCAGTTCTGCGGCGGTGACCGCGGCGACCCGGTCGGGCACCAACGATTTCTCCGGCTCGTTCTTCTGGGACTACACCAACCAGAACTGGCGCGAATCGCGCGAGGGCGAGAAGAACGGCGCCGGCAAGACCCGTTCGGGCGAAAAGCAGTATGGCGCGGCGTTCGGTGGCCCGATCGTCAAGGACAAGGCGCACTTCTTCGTCACCTACGAGGCCAAGGAATACAACGCCCCGCAGGACCTGACCCCGGGCGAGGGACGCACCGCCGCGGACCTGCCGCAGGCCTGGCGCGACCAGCTGGGCGCGGCCAGCACGCCGTTCAAGGAAGATCTGTACTTCGGCAAACTGGACTGGTCGATCAACGACGAGAACGTGGTCGACCTGAGCTACAAGCGCCGCGAGGAAAGCGACATCAGCAATGTCGGCGGCCAGAGCGCGCGCAGCTACGGCACCGACGTCGGCGTCAACGAGGACCGCTACGATCTGCACTGGCAGTTCTCCAACAGCAACTGGCTCAACGACGCCCACCTCACCTACGAGAAGGCGTTCTGGAGCATGGAGCCGGCCAACTACGGCAACGGCATGGTGCTCACCGACGGCTCGTCCAACGACGGCAGGCAGATCTTCCGCATCGGCGCGGGCAACGGCGGCCTGCAGAACAAGGGGCAGAAGGGCTGGTCGATGCAGAACGACACCACGTTCTTCGGCTGGGAAGGCCATACCGTCAAGTTCGGCATCAAGTACAAGCAGGTGGACCTTGAGACCACCGAGCAGCAGCCGTACAACCCGCAGTTCTACTACGACATCAACCAGGGCGGCATGGTGCCGTACTTCGTGCGTTTCGGCAGCCCGGCCATCGGCACCAGCGGCGGTACCGTCACCTCGAAGAACAAGCAGTTCGGCCTCTACATCCAGGATGACTGGGACGTCACCGATCGCCTGATCCTGAACCTCGGCCTGCGCTGGGACTACGAGAAAACCCCCTCCTACCTGGACTACGCGACCAGCGCCGACGTGCTGGCCTCGCTCAATACCCAGGATCCGCAGGCAGGCGCCGCGGTGGGCCAGACCTATGCGCAGACGCTGGCGCTGGGCGGCATCGACATCAACCGTTTCATCAGCACCGGCAACAACCGCAAGGCGTTCAAGAGCGCCATCCAGCCGCGCATCGGGTTCTCGTATGACCTCAGCGGCGACGAGCGCCACGTGCTGTTCGGCGGCATCGGCCGCTCCTACGACCGCAACCTGTTCGATTACCTGCAGCTGGAGCTGACCAAGGCCACATTCCCGACCCGCGAGTTCATGATCAACTCGCCGGGCCACGCCTGCGACCCGGCCGCATCCAACTGCCTGGCCTGGAACCCGCAGCTGCTCGACCGCGAATACCTGATGTCGCTGGCCAATTCGTCCCAGGCCGGCCGCGAGGTATGGATGTTCGACAACGACCTGAAGACACCGTACTCGGACCAGGTCAGCCTTGGCATCCGCAACACGTTCGAGCTCGCGGGCCACGACTGGAACACGTCGGCGACCCTGCAGCACATCCGTTACAAGGATGGCCTGTTGATCATGCGCGGCAACCGCCGTGGCGACGGCAGCTACTACAACGCCTCCGGCAGTCCCTGGAGCGGTGGCGGGCTGCCGGGGCTGGGCGGGCTGATCCTGGCGACCAACGGTTTCCAGTCCAGGAGCAACGCACTGCTGCTCAGTGCCGACAAGCCATACACGGCCGAGAGCCCGTGGAATCTCAATGTCGCCTACACCTTCACCGATGCCAGGCAGAACATCCACGAGAAGGATCCGGTCTACGGCTGGTACTTCCCCGGCGGAGGCTGGTATGACGGCGCGTGGACGCCGCGCCACCGCGTGGTGGTCAGTGGCTTTACCGATCTGCCGTGGGGCATGAGCGTTGCCGGCAAGCTGACCCTGGCCAGCAAGACCAAGCGCTGGGACGTCGACGGCACCAGCGGCTACGAGCGTCCACGCAGCTGGGAGCCGGACGGCACCTATGGCTTCAAGCAGTTTGACATGTCGCTGACCAAGACCTGGGACACCGGCACCGACCTGAAGCTCAAGGTCCGTGCCGACGTGATCAATGTGTTCAACTGGACCAACTGGGGCGGGTACGGCATCAACTGGAACACCGGCGTGATCAACAGCTGGGACCAGTACGCCACCCGCACCTTCAAGCTGTCCTTCGGCCTGGACTGGTAAGGCCACGCGCCCGGCCGCCGGCAATGGCGGCCGGGCCGCCGCCGCGCCAGCCTCCATCCCACGGTTCCACCAACGGAAAGCGTCTTGAGCATCCCGCGTACCACCAAGCTGTTGCTGTGCACCGCCGCCGGGCTCGCACTGGGCCTCCTGGGCGGGTGCGGCAAGGCGCCCGAGCCGACCCCGAAAGTGGTGCCCCAGGTGATCCTGATCGAGCCGGACCTGCCGCCGCGGCCGATGAAACCCGAACTCCCGCCGCTGTTCGACGACATCGAGCGGCGCACGTTCCAGTTCTTCTGGGACACCACCAACGAGCGCAACGGGCTCACGCCGGACCGTTATCCGTCGCGTCCGTTCGCCAGCATCGCCTCGGTCGGTTTCGCCTTGACCGCCTATCCGATCGGCATCGAGAACGGCTGGGTCAGCCGCACCCAGGCGGTGGACCGAACCCTGACCACGCTGCGCTTCCTGCGCGACGTGCCGACCGGCCCGCAGCGCACCGGCAAGGCCGGCTACAAGGGCTTCTACTACCACTTCCTGGACATGCACGACGGCCGCCGCTACGACAGCTGGGTGGAGCTGTCCAGCGTGGATACCGCACTGTTGCTGATGGGCGTGCTGTTCGCGCAGTCCTACTACGATGGCGACGACGCGCGCGAGAAGGAGATCCGCAGGATCGCCGACACGCTCTACCGGCGCGTGGACTGGCAGTGGCTGCAGCGCAACAAACCGCTGGTGTCGATGGGCTGGTTCCCCGAGAGTGGTTTCATCCAGCACGACTGGATGGGCTACAACGAAGCGATGATGCTCTACGTGCTGGCGCTGGGCTCGCCGACGCATCCTGTCGAGCCCGATGCGTGGACGGTGTGGACGCGTACCTACGACAACGACTGGGGCGTGTTCCAGGGACAGGAATACCTGTCGTTCGGGCCGTTGTTCGGCCACCAGTACAGCCACGTCTGGATCGACTTCCGCGACATCCAGGATGCCTACATGCGCGAGCGCGGCATCGACTACTTCCTCAACAGCCGCCGCGCCACGCTGGCCCAGCGCGAGTACGCCATCGCCAACCCGATGCAGTGGAAGGAGTATGGCGAGAACGTCTGGGGGCTGACCGCCGGCGACGGCCCGCAGAACACCACCCAGGAATACAAGGGCGAGCAGCGCCAGTTCCGCCATTACTCGGCGCGCGGCGCCGGCCTGCGCGAGAATTTCGACGACGGCACCATCGTGCCGTCGGCGGCGATCTCCTCGCTGCCGTTCGCGCCGGAAGTGGTGATTCCCGCCACCCAGGAAATGCACCGGCGCTATGGCGATTACCTGTACTCCAGCTACGGCTTCCTGGACTCGTTCAACCCCAGTTTCGACTACGACATCCCGCTCAAGACCGGGCGCCTGATCCCCGACCGCGGCTGGGTGGCCAGCGACTACATCGCCATCGACCAGGGGCCGATACTGGCCGGCATCGCCAACTACCGCGACGAGTTCGTCTGGAACGTGATGAAGAAGAACCCCTACATCCGCAAGGGCCTGGAGCGCGCCGGCTTCGCCGGTGGCTGGCTGCTGCCGGAAGGGGAGGAGTGGCAGCCGCTGCAGAAGGACGACAAGGCCGCGGCCGCGCGCGCGGTGGGCATCGCCGAATCGCGGGCCGCCGCCGCGCAGGAACAGAAGGCGGCGGACAAACCCGCCGCGCGGCCACAGTAGGGCGGACCGGTGACGCTGCGCCTGCCCGTCCTGTTGTGCCTGGTCCTGCTGGCCGCCTGCGCGCGGCCGCAGGAGGGCATCACCCTGCGCTTCTGGGCGATGGGGCGCGAAGCCGAGGTGGTCGGCGAACTGGTGCGCGAGTTCGAGGCGGAGAACCCCGGCATCCGTGTCGAGGTGCAGAACATCCCGTGGACGGCGGCGCACGAGAAGCTGCTGACGGCCTATGCCGCGGATGGCCTGCCGGACATCTGCCAGCTCGGCAATACCTGGATACCCGAGTTCGCCACCCTGGGCGCGCTGACCCCGCTGCAGCCGTACGTGGACGCGTCGCGCGAGGTCGTGCCCGCCGACTACTTCCCGGGAATCTGGGATACCAACGTGGTCCAGGGGCAGCTGGTCGGCATTCCCTGGTACGTCGATACCCGGCTGCTGTTCTACCGCAAGGACCTGCTGCGCAAGGCCGGTTACGACCACCCGCCGCGCGACTGGGCCGAGTGGGAGCGGATGAACGAGGCGCTGAAGCAGGTGCTCGGACCTGGCCGCTACCCGGTGCTGATGCCGCTCAACGAGTTCGAGCCGCAGCTGTCACTGGCGCTGCAGCAGGACGATGCGCTGCTGCGCGACCACGACACCCGCGGCAATTTCGCCAGCCCCGGGTTCCGCCGCGCGCTGGGCTTCTACGCCAACATGTTCGAGCAGGGCTGGGCGCCGAAGATGTCCGAGACCCAGATATCCAATGTCTGGGACGAGTTCTTCCGCGGCTTCACCGTGTTCTACCTGTCCGGGCCGTGGAACATCCGCGAGTTCCGGCAGCGCCAGCCGGCGTCGCTGGAGGGTGAGTGGGGCACCGCGCCGCTGCCGGGCCCGCACGGCCCGGGGGGCGGCATCGCCGGCGGCACCAGCCTGGTGGTCTTCCAGTCGTCGCCGCACAAGCAGGCGGCATGGAAGCTGGTCGAGTTCCTGTCGCGGCCTGCGGTACAGCAGCGTTTCCACGCCATCATCGGCGACCTGCCGCCGCGCCGCAGCGTGTGGAAGCGCGCGGCGCTGGGCGAGGACCCGCTGGCCGCCGCGTTCGGCGAGCAGCTGGAGCGGGTCCGGCCCACGCCGAAGGTACTGGAGTGGGAGCGCATCGCCCAGGAGATGCGCATCGTCAGCGAACAGGTGGTACGCGGCGGCCTGGACCAGGATGCCGCGGTCAGGCGGCTGGACGCGCGCGTGGACGACATCCTCGCCAAGCGGCGCTGGATCGTCGAACAGCAGGCAGCGCAGGAGGCCGCACGATGAAGCGGGGCATGCTCGCCGGCTGGGTGTTCGCCGCGCCTGCACTGATCGTGATCGGGGTGTTCTTCGGGCTGCCGGTGCTGTCGGCATTGGCGTTGAGCCTGACCGATTTCGACCTGTACGCGCTGGCCGACCCGCACAACCTGCGCTTCGTCGGCCTGCACAACTACCTGGACCTGCTGCGCACGCCGATGTTCTGGAAGTCGCTGGGCAACACCGCGTATTTCGTGGTGCTCGGCGTGCCGCTGTCCATCGCCCTGTCGCTGGGCGCGGCGATGCTGCTCAATGCGCCGGTGGCGCGTTTCAAGCCCTTGTTCCGTACCGCGCTGTTCGCCCCGGTGGTGACCACGCTGGTGGCGGTGGCGGTGATCTGGCGCTACCTGTTCCATACCCGCTACGGGCTGGTGAACTGGACGCTGGGGCATGCCGGCATCGACCCGGTGGACTGGCTCGGCGACCCGCACTGGGCGATGCCGACCATCATCCTGTTCGCGGTGTGGAAGAACTTCGGCTACAACATGGTGATCTTCCTGGCCGGGCTGCAGGCCATCCCGCGCGACCTGTACGAGGCCGCGCGGATCGACGGCGCCTCGCGCTGGAAGCAGTTCCTGCACATCACCCTGCCGATGCTCGGGCCGGTGCTGCTGGTGGTCGGGGTGATCACCGTGTCCGGCTACTTCCAGCTGTTCGCCGAGCCCTACGTGATGACCCGCGGCGACCCCCTGCAGAGTACGGTCAGCGTGCTGTATTACATGTTCGAGGAAGGCTTCAAGTGGTGGAACCTGGGGCGCGCCTCGGCGGTGGCGTTCCTGCTGTTCCTGATCATCCTGGGTGTGACCACGCTGATGCTGCGCTTCGGCCGGCGCAGGGAGCTGGTATGAGCCGCGAGATCGGTCAATCGCGCGCCTGGGGCGGCTGGATCAATGGCGCCCTGCTGGTCCTGGCGCTGGTGAGCCTGGCGCCGCTGGCATGGATGCTGTCGGTGTCGTTCATGCCCAGCGGACAGGCCTCGCAGTTCCCGCCACCACTGCTGCCGGCGCAGCCCACCCTGGACAACTACCGCGAACTGTTCGCGCGCACCGGCATGGCCGGCAATTTCCTAAACAGCCTGGGCATGTCGGTAGGCATCACCCTGGGCTCGCTGCTGTTCAACACCCTGGCCGGCTACGCCTTCGCCAAGCTGCGCTTCGCCGGCCGCGAGCGCGTGTTCCAGGCGCTGCTGGCGGCATTGGTGATCCCGGCGCAGGTGGCGATGCTGCCGCTGTTCCTGCTGATGAAGCAGCTGGGGCTGGTCAACACCTGGGGCGGGGTGGTGGTGCCGGCGCTGGCGAGCGTGTTCGGCATCTTCTTGGTGCGGCAGTATGCGCGCTCGATCCCCGACGAGCTGCTGGAGGCCGCACGCATCGATGGCGCCAGCGAGGCGCGGATCTTCTTCCAGATCGTGCTGCCCATGCTCAAGCCGGTGCTGGTGACGCTGGCGATTTTCACGTTCATGGGCGCATGGAACGATTTCATGTGGCCGTTGATCGTGCTGACCGACCAGGAGCACTACACCCTGCCGGTGGCACTGGCCTCGCTTTCGCGCGAGCACATCATGGACGTGGAAATGATGATGGCCGGCGCGGTCATCACCGTGGTGCCGGTGCTGGCGCTGTTCCTGCTGCTGCAGCGTTATTACATCCAGGGGCTGCTGCTGGGCAGCGTGAAGGGGTGAGCCGGCGTGCCTGCCAGGGCCTGCCCCGCGCGTCCGCGGGTGCATGGGCAAGGAGGGCCGGGCGCTCCGGAGCCGCCGGCGTCGCGCCCGTGAGGGCGACGCAGAACTGCCGGACCACCGCCTGCAGCCGCCCTGAGTTCTGCGAAAATCCCACCATGGCCGTTGCCCCCGCACCGAGATCCACCGCGATGAGAATGTTCCTTGCCGCCATGCTGTTTTCCACCGCGACGCTGGCCGGCAACGGCCTGGCCGCCGAGACGGGAAGCCGGGTGCTGGCGAAGTTCGACGACATCGGCGCCTGGCAGCTGATCACCTCGCCGCAGGTCAGCGGCTCGCTGCGGCCGGTGACCGGCAACGGCGGCCGCGCGTTGTGCCTGGACTACGACTTCCACGAGGTGTCCGGCTATGCCGGCATCCGCCGCCGGCTGGATGTCACCTGGCCGGACAACTACCAGGTGAGTTTCGGCCTGCGCGGCGATTCGCCGGCCAACGACCTGCAGTTCAAGCTGATCGACGCCAGCGGCGACAACGTGTGGTGGGTCAACCGCAGCGGTTACAGCTTCCCGAAGGACTGGACCCGGGTGAGCTACCGCAAGCGCCACATCGAAAAGGCCTGGGGGCCGGGCCAGGACCGGGTCCTGCGGCGCAGCGCCGCGGTGGAGTTCACCATCTACAGCAAGGTGGGGGGCAAGGGCACGGTGTGCTTCGACCAGCTCACCCTGCAGCCGCTGCCGAAGGAGGACACCTCGGCACTGACCACCACGGTGATCGCCGACACCGCGACTGCGCTGCAGCAGCGCATTGCCGACGGAAAGCCGGATACGGTGTGGATCAGCGGCGGGGTCAAGCAGCAGACCGTCAGCCTGGACCTGGGCAAGGTGCGTGAGTTCGGCGGCGCGGTGATCCAGTGGGTGCCGGGGCTGGAAGCCTCGCGCTACGTCGTGCAGGCCTCGGTCGACGGCCGCGACTGGCACCGGCTGCGCGAGGTGACCGCCGGTGGTGGCGGCCGCGATTGGCTGGCCCTGCCCGAGACCGAGGCGCGCTACCTGCGGTTCGATCTGGTCGACGGGCCCAGCTGGCGCTATGGCATCCGCGACATCAGCCTGAAGCCGCTGGAGTTCGCCGCCACGCCCAATGATTTCGTGCGCTCGGTCGCGCGCGACCTGCCGCGCGGGTCGCTGCCGCGGGGCTTCTCCGGCGAGCAGCCGTACTGGACCCTGCTGGGCCTGGACGGCGGCCGCGAGCAGGCGCTGATGGGCGAGGACGGCACCCTGGAGGCGGCGCGCGCCGGCTTCAGCATCGAGCCGTTCGTGGTGCTCGACGGCAAGGTGCTGGGCTGGGCCGACGTGAGCGCCAGCCAGCGCCTGCAGGACGGCTACCTGCCGATTCCCTCGGTCGAATGGAAGCACGACCGATTCGGCCTGCAGGTCACCGGTTTCGTGCAGGGCCGCCCCGAGCAGGCGCAGCTGGTGGCTCGTTACCGCCTGCACAATCCGGACAAGGTGGCGCACGAGTACCGGCTGGCGCTGGCGGTGCGGCCGTTCCAGGTCAACCCGCCCAGCCAGTTCCTCAATACCGTCGGCGGCGTGAGCCGGATCGAGCGGCTGGCGATCCAGGGTGCCCGGGTGGCGGTCAACGGCCAGCCGCGGGTGTTCGCCGCGATGCCGCCCGATGCCGGTTTCGCCAGTGCGTTCGACAGCAAGTTCGACGTCACCCACCTGGCCGACAAGACCCTGCCGGGCACGCGCGAGGTCAGCGACCCGGGCGGGCTGGCGTCCGGCGCGATGCTCTACACCTGGAAACTGGAGCCGGGGCAGAGCCGCGAGGTCGCGCTGGTGCTGCCGCAGACCGGCAACTGGTCGATGCCCGGCCGTTTCGACGCGGACAAGGCGCAGCAGCAGGTCGCGGCGATGTGGCGGCAGAAGCTGGACCAGGTGCGGCTGCAGTTGCCCGAGGCCGGCCAGCCGCTGGCCGATACGCTGCGCACCGCGCTGGCGCACATGCTGATCTCGCGGGTGGGGCCGAGCCTGCAGCCGGGCACGCGCTCGTATGCGCGCAGCTGGATCCGCGACGGCGCGATGATCTCCGAAGGGCTGTTGCGGCTGGGCCGCGAGGACGCGGTGCGGCAGTACCTGGAATGGTATGCGCCCTACCAGTTCGACAGCGGCATGGTGCCGTGCTGCGTGGACGCGCGCGGCAGCGACCCGGTGCCGGAAAACGACAGCCACGGCGAGCTGATCCATGCCATCGCCAGCTATTGGCGCCACACCGGCGACCTGGAATTCCTGCAGCGCATGTGGCCGCACGTACTGGCCGCGTGGGGCTACATGGAAGACCTGCGGCTGAGCGAGCGCAGCGAGGACAACCGTGCGCGCAACCCGGGCTTCTACGGGATGATGCCGGCGTCGATCAGCCACGAGGGCTATTCGGCCAAGCCGGTGCATTCGTACTGGGACGATTTCTGGGCGCTGCGTGGCTACAAGGACGCGGCCGACATGGCCGTGGCGCTGGGCCTGGCCACCGAGGCCGAAGCGATGGCCGCTTCGCGCGACCAGTTCCGCCAGGACCTGGACGCCTCGCTGCGCGCCAGCATGGCCGCGCACCGCATCGACTACCTGCCGGGCTCGGTCGAGCTGGGCGATTTCGACGCGACCTCGACCACCATCGCGCTGGCGCCGGGTGGCGAGCAGGGGCGGCTGCCGCAACCGGCGCTGGACACCACCTTCGAGCGCTACTGGCAGCAGTTCGTCGAGCGCCGCGACGGCAAGCGCCAGTGGAAGGACTACACCCCGTACGAGTGGCGCAACGTCGGTGCCTTCGTGCGCCTGGGCTGGCGCGAGCGCGCCTGGGAGGCCAGCGAGTTCTTCTTCCGCGACCGCGCGCCGCCGGCCTGGAACCAGTGGGCCGAGGTGGTGTCCTCCACGCCGCGCACGCCGTTCTTCGTCGGCGACCTGCCGCACGCGTGGGTGGCTTCGGATTTCGTGCGCTCGGCGCTGGACATGTTCGCCTACGAACGCGAGATCGACGACGCCGTCGTGCTTGCCGCCGGGGTGCCGGCGGCATGGCTGGCGGGCAAGGGCATCGCCATCGAGGGGCTGCGCACCGCGCACGGCCCGCTGCGTTACTCGCTGGTGCGCGACGAGCGGGAGTTGACCCTGAAGGTCGCCGACGGCCTGCGCCTGCCCAGCGGCGGGCTGGTGCTGCCATGGCCCTACGCGGGCGAGCCTGGGCAGGCCCGCATCAACGGCGAACCGGCGGCGTGGTCGGGCACCGAACTGCGGATCACCACGCTGCCGGCGAAGGTCGAGATCGAGATCCCCGCCGACCTGCGCCGCAGCGAGCGCGGCCGGCGCTGAGGCGGCCGGCGGCCGGCGATGCCGCCGTCGGCTCAGCCGGTAGTGCGGGCGCGGCCGGTGTGCGCGTGCAAGGGCGCGCTCGATCGCGCGGCGATGCGGGCCCCGGCGCCGCCGTCGTCGATCTTCCCGCGCAGGAACCGGCGTTGCCGCCTGTTCCAGGGCGGCGTCTGCTCGATACCGGTTTCCAGCGGCAGCCGGTGGCCGCGGGTGAAGCGCACGATGGTGGGGTCATCGGCGGCCAGGCCGCGCGGGAGGAAGAGATTGCGCATGCGCGTGCCGGGCCTGGTCCCGCGCGGCGCGGGCAAACACGCATGCTGCGTCCGGGCGTCCGGGCGTCCGCGCAAAGCCCCGGCCTGGGGCTCAGCCGGCGCGGACCGCGCGCACGATGGCGGCGGCCGCGGCGGCCGACTGCCTGACCTGGTCCCACTGGCCACTGCGGATCCAGGCATCCTGCACCATCCACGAGCCGCCGATGCAGAGCACGTTCTTCTGCTTCAGGTAATCGGCGGCGGTGTCCTCGGTGATGCCGCCGGTGGGGCACAGTTTCAGTTCGGGGATCGGCCCGGCCACGCCCTTGATCATCGCCAGCCCGCCCACGGCGGTGGCCGGGAACAGCTTGCAGACGCGGAAACCGCGTGCCAGCAGCGCCAGCAGTTCGGTGGGCGAGGCGGCGCCGGGCACCACCGGCAGCGGCGCCTTTGCCAGCGCCTCGGCCATGTGCGCCGGGGTGCCCGGGGTCACCAGGAAGTCGGCGCCGACGTCGATGGCCTGGCGCATCTGCTCGACGGTCAGCACCGTGCCGGCGCCCACCACCACGTCGGGCAGCTCGCGCTTGAGCATGGACAAGGCGTCCATCGCCACCGGCGTGCGCAGGGTCAGCTCGATGGCCGGCAGGCCGCCTTCGAGCAACGCGGCGCTGACCGCGCGCGCCTGGTCGAGGGTGTGGACGGTGACGACGGGCAGGATGCCGGCGGCGGTGAGCAGGTGTTCTGCGCGGTCCTGGTGCTGGGCGATGGTCATGGCGGGGTTCCGGTGGGGCGGGGCGTGGTGCGGGCCGTGGAGGTCAGGCGTCCTTGGCTTCGTGCGGGGCCGCGGCAGCGGCGGCGTCGTGGCCGAGTTCGTACTCGGCGTCGTACGCCCATACGCTGCCATCGGCCCGCGCCGGGCCGCAGGAGATCGAAATGGCGCCCTGGTCGGCAGGGCCGACGACGCGGCGGTTCATTGCGAACAGGTTGCGGCCCAGGTCGTGGCCCGCCGGCGCGGTATTGGCGGCGACGGCGCGGGTGGCCCACTCGGTGGCGTCCACCAGCACTTCCAGGGTGCCGGCCTCGCCGTCCAGGCGGATGATGTCGCCCTCGCGGATACGGGCGATCGGGCCGCCACGGGCGGCTTCGGGGGTGACATGGATGGCGGCCGGGATCTTGCCCGACGCGCCGGACAGGCGCCCGTCGGTGACCAGTGCCACGCGCCGGCCCTGGTTCTGCAGCAGCCCCAGCAGCGGTGCCAGCGAATGCAGTTCCGGCATGCCGTTTGCCCGCGGCCCCTGGTAGCGGACCACGGCGACGAAATCCTGCGGCAGGGCGCCGGCGGCATGCAGCTTGTTCAGCGCCTGCGGCGCGTCCACGACCACGGCCGGCGCCTCGATCGTGCGGTACTGCGGCTTCACCGCCGACAGCTTGATCAGCGAGCTGCCGATATTGCCCTTGAGCAGGCGCAGCCCGCCCTGGGCTTCGAACGGCTCCGTGGCCGGACGCACGACCTCGGTATCGGCGCTGTGCGCGACGGCCGGCGCGTAGACGACCTTGCCGTCGATCAGCCGCGGCTCCTGCGCATAGGCGCGCATGCCGCCCTCGGCGATGGTCGCCAGGTCGTCATGCATCAGGCCGGCGTCCATCAGTTCGCGGAACACGAAGCCCGGCCCGCCGGCGGCGGCGAAACGGTTCACGTCGGCGTCGCCGTTGGGGTAGACGCGGGCGAGCAGCGGCACGATCTGCGAGAGCTGGTCCATGTCGTCCCAGGTCAGCACGATGCCGGCCGCACGCGCCACCGCGATCCAGTGGATGGTGTGGTTGGTGGAGCCGCCGGTGGCCATCAGCGCGACGACGGCGTTGACGATGGCGCGCTCGTCGATCAGCCGCCCCAGCGGGCGGAAGTCGCTGCCGAGCGCGCAGATCTCCAGCGCGCGCGCGGTGGCGGCGCGGGTGAGCGCATCGCGCAGCGGCAGTTCCGGGTTGACGAAGGACGCCCCCGGCAACTGCACGCCCATCGCCTCGAGCAGCACCTGGTTGGAGTTGGCGGTGCCGTAGAAGGTGCACGTGCCCGGCGCGTGGTAGGAGTCGGCCTCGGCCTGCAGCAGTTCCTCGCGGGTCGCTTCGCCGGCGGCGTAGCGCTCGCGCACCTCGGCCTTCTTCTTGTTGGGTATGCCCGGGGTCATCGGCCCGGCCGGCACGAACACCGCCGGCAGGTGGCCGAAGGCCAGCGCGCCGATCAGCAGGCCCGGCACGATCTTGTCGCATACGCCCAGGTGGATGGTGGCGTCGAACATGTCGTGGCTCAGGCCGATGGCGGTGGCCTGGGCGATGATGTCGCGCGAGAACAGCGACAGCTCCATGCCGCCGCGGCCCTGGGTGACGCCGTCGCACATCGCCGGCACGCCGCCGGCGACCTGCGCGGTGGCGCCGAGTTCGCGCGCGGCATCGCGGATCAGCTGCGGGTAGTGCTCGAACGGCTGGTGCGCCGAGAGCATGTCGTTGTAGGCGGTGATGATCCCCAGGTTGGGCGTCACGTCACCGCGCAGCCGGCCCTTGTCGGTCGGGCCGCAGGCGGCGAAGGCATGGGCGAGGTTGCCGCAGCTCAGGCGCGAGCGGAACGGACCGGAGCGCAGCGCGGCATCGATGCCCGCCAGGTAGGCCGCGCGCGACGGGGCGCTGCGCAGGCGGATGCGTTCGGTGATGGCGTGGATTTTCGGATGCAGGCTCATGGACGTTTACCGGCGGGGAAGGGGGAGCGGGGCGCTGCGGAACGGCGGGCGGGTGCGGGGTGGCGGCCGGGGATCGACGACAACCTGCTGCCGCGGGTCGAGGCGCCGCGGTGCGCGGCTGGCGTTCGCCGTGATCAGGCGCACCAATGCACGCGCAGCTTGGTGCCGGGGGCGTCGATGGCGGCCAGCACCGGGTAGCGGTGCACGTCGCCCGAGGCGAGCGCGGCCTCCAGGACCTCGAGCTTCTGCCGGCCGCGCAGCAGCAGCAGGCGGTTGCCGATGGACGCCAGCCCGCGTGGGGTCAGGGTGATGCGCAGGTGCCAGTCGCGGGCGACCGGGCAGCCGCTGGCATCCAGCGCCGCATACGGCTTGCTGCCGTGCAGGGCGCGTTCGAGGTCGCGCGAGCCGGGGAACAGCGAGGCGGTGTGGCCATCGTTGCCCATGCCCAGCACGACCAGGCAGGCCGGCTGCGAGTATTCCGCCTGCAGGTTGGCGTCATGGACGCATTCGGCCAGCGATTTGCCCACGCGCACCAGGGGGTCGAAATGCGCGCCCTCGGCAAGGTTGAGGAAGCTGTGGCGCACCAGCCAGGCATTGCTGTCGCGGTCCTGCGGCGACAGCCAGCGCTCGTCGGCCAGGCCGACTTCCACGCGCGCCCATTCCAGCGGCTGCTCGGCCAGCAGTTCGTAGACCGGGGCCGGCGTGGTGCCGCCGGACAGCAGCATGCGCGCGCGGCCGCGCTGGGCGATTTCATGGCCCAGGATCGTCGCCATCTCACCGGCGACGTTCTCGGTCCAGGCTTCCTCGTCGGAGTGGCGGACGAGGGTGAGGCGTTCGGCGAGGGCGCTCATGCGGTTGCTCCGGACGGGGCCTGCTCCAGGTCCAGCGCGTATGCGGCCGCACCCAGCAGGCCCGGGGAGGGATGGACGATGGCCAGCGACGGCACCTGCGACAGGGTCGCGCTGAAGCGGCCCTTGTTCTCGAAATGGCTGCGGAACCCGGAATGGCGCAACGGCCCGAGCAGCCGCGGCACCAGCCCGCCGGTCAGGAACACGCCGTCCCAGGCGCCCTGGACCAGTACGGCATCGCCGGCGACGGCGCCGAAGATGTCCATGAACACCTCGATCGCGCGCATGGCGACCGGGTCGCCGGCGGCGGCGCGTTCGCTGACCTGCGCGGGCTGCAGCTGCCCCGGGTCCTGGCCTGCGATCTCGCTCAGCGCCCGGTGCAGGTTGACCAGGCCGGGACCGCAGATCAGCCGCTCGTTGGAAACGCGGCCGAACTGCTGGCCAAGGATCTGCAGGATGCGGATCTGTTCCGGGGTGGTCGGCGCGAAACTGGCATGGCCGCCCTCGGTCGCCAACGGGTAATAGCGGCCGTCGCGGACCACCAGCCCGCCCACGCCCAACCCGGTGCCCGGGCCGATCACGCAGTAGTTGCGCGGCAGCGAAGGCGCGGCCGGCTGCCAGGCGGCGCCGCCGGTCTGCACCACGTCGGCCGGCTGCAGCAGCGCGACCGACATCGCCTGGGCGACGAAGTCGTTGATCAGGTGCAGCTGCGACAGGCCCAGCTGCGCGGCGGTACGCGAGCGCGAAATCACCCATGGGTGGTTGGTGATGCGCGCCTCGTCGCCATCCACGCGCCCGGCCACCGCGAACACCGCGCCGCGGGCACGGGCGCCGCGCTCGCGCAGGTAGCAGGCGGCGGCATCGGCCAGCGAGGCGAACTGCGCCACCGGGTACTCGCCGATGCTGCCGGGGTCCAGCGGCGTGGCGCTGCTGGTATCGGCCAGCGCGAAGCGCGCGTTGGTACCGCCGATATCGGCGACCAGCACGTGTCCGGCGGGGCCGTTCACAGTGCGTCGTCCGAACGCTCGTCGGCGACGATCGCCGCGGGCAGGAACAGGTGCGCCTGGTCCGGGCCCCAGCTGCCGGCCGGATACGGCTGCATCGGCAGGTCGGCGGCCTTCCAGGCGTCGGTGACGCTGTCGATCCAGGCCCAGGCCGCGCGTACTTCGTCGTCGCGCACGAACAGCGCATGGTTGCCGTTGAAGGCATCCAGGAACAGGCGCTCGTAGGCGATGCGGCGGTGCAGGCCGGTGGGCACCGACAGTTCCAGTTCCAGCGGCTGCAGTTCCAGCGCACCCCATTCCGGGCCCGCCAGCGAGCTCATCAGCCCCAGCTGGATGTTCTCCTGCGGCTGCAGCTGGAACGTCAGCCGGTTGGGCTGGGCGTGGCGCCGGTCGGGGCGTTCGAACAACCAGTGCGTGACCGGCTTGAGGTTGACCTCGATGCGGGTGGTGCGCTCGGGCAGGCGCTTGCCGGTGACCAGGTGGAACGGCACGCCGGCCCAGCGCCAGTTGTCGATGTGCGCGGTGACGCCGACGAAGGTCTCGGCCTCGCTGCCTTCCGGCGGCTGGTACGCCTGCGCCGGCTGGCCATTGATGGTGCCGGCGGTGTAGCGGCCGCGCACGCTGTCCTTGGCGGCGTGGCGGGCGTCGAGCGGGCGCAGTGCGCGCAGCACCTTGACCTTCTCGTCGCGGATGCGGTCGGCTTCGAGCGAGGCCGGCGGTTCCATGGCCACCAGGCACAGCAGCTGCAGGATGTGGCTCTGCACCATGTCGCGCATCGCGCCGGAGCGCGAGTAGTACGAGTCGCGGCCGTCGACGCCGTCACTCTCGGCCACCATGATGTGCACGGACTCGATGTAATTGCGGTTCCACACCGCTTCCAGCAGGGTGTTGCCGAAGCGCAGCGCCATCAGGTTCTGCACCGCCGCCTTGCCCAGGTAGTGGTCGATGCGGAACACCCGGTCCTCGTCGATCAGCGCGCCGATCGACTGCAGGATCTGCGCGGCGCTGTCGCTGTCCGAGCCGATCGGCTTCTCCAGCATCAGCCGGTGCGGTGCGGACAGCGCGCCGCCCAGGGCCAGGCCCTCGCAGGTGGAGATGTACAGGCCCGGCGGGATCGACAGGTAGCTGACGCAATGGCGGCCGTTGAACTCGCGCACCGCGTCGGCGATCGAGCCGGGGTCGCGCAGGTCCACCGAACGGTAGTCGATGCGTCGCAGCAGGTTGTTGATGTCGTCCTGGCTGGCCTGGGGCAGCGCCTGTTCCAGGCGTGGCCGCAGGATGTCGCGGAACTTGTCGGTGTCGTGCGGCGACAGCGCCATCGCGCGCACCCGGAAATCCTCCGGGAGCAGGCCGTCGCCGAGCAGGCGCAGCAGGGAAGGGAACAGGTAGCGCTGGGCCAGGTCGCCTGTGGCACCGAACAGGAGGAGGGTGTCGTGCATGGCTCGAGTTTCGTGTTCTGGTGACATCGTTGTCAATTGCCCTTCGCTATGTTCTGGTTGCTGTTCCGGTGGGGGTCCCGCGGCTCCGGGCCGCGCCTGCGCCGTACCCGGGAGCGGGCAGCGGGCGGGCCTGGAGGGGGGCGGTCCGGGCGTGTCTGCATGCGCCGGTGCGGGCTTCCACGGGCGCTGCCGCGAACCATGGATGGTGCCATGGGACAACGCTTGCGTGGCAGAATGTTTCCACTGTATTCGTATTCGGAAGCGGTCGTCCCGACCGCATTGGCGGCGTGCGTCGCCATCCACTTCGCCGGCCGCCGTGGGCATGGCCGGATCCAATGAGGCAGGCGATGGCGGACGTGCGGTTCGACGGGGTGCGCAAGGTCTACGACAACGGCCGGGTAGCCGTGCACGGGGCCAGCTTCGACATCGCCGACGGCGAGCTGATGGTGCTGGTGGGGCCATCGGGCTGCGGCAAGTCCACACTGCTGCGGATGGTGGCGGGGCTGGAGGAAATAAGCGACGGCACGCTGTCCATCGGCGGGCGCGTGGTCAACGACGTGGCGCCGAAGGACCGGGACATCGCCATGGTGTTCCAGAACTATGCGCTGTACCCGCACATGACCGTCGCCGAAAACCTGGCCTTCGGGCTGAAGCTGCGCGGTCACGACAAGGCCGAGATCGCGCGGCGGGTGCAGGGCGCCGCCGACATGCTGGGCCTGGGCGGAATGCTCGACACGTTGCCGCGGGCGATGTCCGGCGGGCAGCGCCAGCGCGTGGCGCTGGGGCGGGCGCTGGTGCGCGAGCCGGCGGTGTTCCTGCTGGACGAGCCGCTGTCCAATCTGGATGCCAAGCTGCGGCACTCGGTGCGTACCGAGATCGCGCACCTGCACCGCAAGCTGGGCACGACGATGATCTACGTCACCCATGACCAGGTCGAGGCGATGACCCTGGGGCAGCGCATCGTGGTGCTCAACGACGGCATGGTGCAGCAGATCGACACGCCGATGGCGCTGTACCAGCGGCCGGCCAACCTGTTCGTCGCGGGCTTCCTCGGCAGCCCGGCGATGAACACGCTGAAGGGACGGCTGCAGGCGCTGGCAGGCGGATACTTCGCGCTGGACATGGACCAGGAAGGACGGGTTCCGCTCGGCCGTGCGCCGCTGCCGGCCGCCTGGTCGGGGCGCGAGGTGGTGGTCGGCGTGCGTCCCGAGCACCTGCAGCCGGGCGCCGGCGAGGCCGCGTTCGGGGTGCTGATCGACAGTATCGAGCCGGTCGGCAACGAGATGTTCGTGAACCTGCGCCATGCCGGCCGGGCGCTGGTGATGCGGGTGCCGCCGCAGGTGCTGCCGGCGGCGGGCGAGGGCATCGACGTGGCCGTCGTTCCCGCGGCGCTGCACTTCTTCGATGCGGCCAGCGGCCTGCGCCTGGATGCGGCGCAGGCAGCCTGATCAGCGCGCCAGGCCGTCGAGCAGGTCGAGGCGTTCGACCGTTCCGCCCGCCACTTCCAGTGCGCCTGCGGGCAGGTCCAGCGGCAGCACCGCCAGTGCCAGCGTGCCGGCGCTGCTGGCAACGGTGCCGACGCTGGCGCCCGCCTGCGTCACCGTGTCACCGGGACGGCTGGCGACGTCGCCATGAAGCAGTACCAGCGAACGCTTGGCCTTGCCCAGGAAATGGGTGCGCGCCACGATTTCCTGGCCGGGGTAACAGCCCTTCTTCACGCTGTAGGCGGCAAGCCGGTCCAGCCCCAGCTGCTGCGGCGTCCACTGCTCCTGCTGCGAGGCGTCCAGCCGTGGCAGCCCGAAGCGCAGGTCCCACTGGCGCCAGGCCAGCTCGGCGGTGGCGTCGTGCGGGGCGCTGCCGGCCGTGGTCAGGTGGAGGGTGCGCGGACAGGCCGCGGTGCCCACGTCCAGCTCGATGACGCCCCCTTCGAGGTGGGCCAGCGCGGCGCCCTGGGCGCGCAACGGCGGCTGGAGCGCTGCTTCGATGGCCAGGGCGTCGGCGCGGGCGATGTTGACCTTGCGCCTGAATACGAAGCGCCGCAACTGGTCGGCCATCGCCTCGACGCCGCCGTCATGGCAGACCAGCAGCAGTTGCCCGGCATCCAGCCGCAGCAGCTGGAACACCGCCAGCACGCGGCCCTTGGCGGTCAGCCAGGCGTTCCATTGCCAGTGGCCGTCGGCCAGCGACGGCACGTCGTTGGCGAACTGGGCCTGGGCGAAGGCGACCGCATCCGGGCCGGAAAGGGCCAGTACCTGGGGCTGGCGCAGTGCGCGCAAACCGCTGAAGAAGGGGGCGAGGTTGTCAGACACGTGAACGGGGACTAAAATTTGTGCGTTGCGAGACCGACCATGATAGGCCAAACAACCCCCACTCCCGAGGACGGAACCCCAGCCCCGCCGGAACCGGAGAAGCAGCCGCTTCCCGATGCCGGAGCGGTACCGCAGGAAATCGGCGGACGCGGCGGACTTGATCCGGTGCGTTACGGCGATTGGGAGAAAAACGGTCGCTGCATCGATTTCTGAGCAGCGTCAGCCAACGCGGCAACCGCCGCCCAGCCGAGATAACGAGTCAGCGAATGGCGAACAGACCCCGCCCCCTTTCTCCGCACCTGCAGGTGTATCGCTGGCAGATCCAGATGGCCACCTCGATCCTGCATCGAGCCACCGGCATCGTTCTGTCCGTCGGAGCCCTGATCATTGCCGGCGGCCTGCTCGCCCTGATGATGGGCCCCGAGTCCTGGAACTGCTTCACCACCCATGCCAGCGCCTGGTACGGGAAGGTGATCCTGTTCGGCTGGACCTGGTGCTTCGCCTATCACCTGTGCAATGGCATCCGCCACATCGTCCAGGACTTCGCCATCGGCTACAGCAAGCCGACCTTCATCCGCAGCAGCTGGCTGTCGGTGATCGGCTCGCTGGTCATCACCGCGCTGGTCTGGGCCTACGTCTGCTTCGGAGGCGCCGCATGAACAATTTCCGCACCCCGCTGAAGAATGCGCGTGGCCTCGGCAGCGCCAAGTCCGGCACCGTGCACTTCATCCACCAGCGCCTGACCGCCACCGCGCTGGTGGCGCTGACCCTGTGGTTCCTGTGCTTCGTGCTGAGCCTGATCGGCGCCGACTACGTCACCGCCGTCACCGCCGTGGCCAAGCCGTGGAACGCGATCGCCCTGGTCGGCTTCCTGGTGGCCATGTTCTGGCACGCGCAGCTCGGCCTGCAGGTCGTGCTCGAAGACTACATCCACAATTCGCTGCTGGCCCTGGCCCTGCAGACCTCGGTCAAGTTCGTCGCCGTGCTCGGCGCGATCGTCAGCATCTTCGCGGTCGCCCGCGTCGCGCTTGGGAACTGATACATGTCCGCTTACAACATCACTGAACACAAGGTCGACATGGTGGTCGTCGGCGCCGGCGGCGCCGGCCTGCGCGCGACCTTCGGCCTGGCCCAGAAGGGCCTGCAGACCGTGTGCATCACCAAGGTCTTCCCGACCCGCTCGCACACCGTCGCGGCGCAGGGCGGCATTTCCGCCGCGCTGGGCAACATGGGCGAGGACGACTGGCGCTACCACTTCTACGACACCATCAAGGGTTCGGACTGGCTGGGCGACCAGGACGCCATCGAATACATGGTGCGCGAGGCGATCCCGGCGATCATCGAGCTGGAACACTACGGCGTTCCGTTCAGCCGCACCGAGGACGGCAAGATCTACCAGCGTCCGTTCGGCGGCATGACCACCAAGTACGGCGAAGGCCCGTCCGCGCAGCGCACCTGCGCCGCCGCCGACCGTACCGGCCACGCCATGCTGCACACCCTGTACCAGCAGTCGCTGGCGCACAACGCGCGCTTCATGATCGAGTACTTCGCGCTCGACCTGATCTTCGACGAAGAGGGCGTGTGCCGCGGCGTGCTGGCGCTGGACATGGCCGAGGGCACCCTGCACCTGTTCCGCGCCCATGGCGTGGTGCTGGCCACCGGCGGCTACGGCCGTGCCTATTTCAGCGCCACCTCGGCGCACACCTGTACCGGTGACGGCGGCGGCCTCGTGGCCCGTGCCGGGCTGCCGCTGCAGGACATGGAATTCGTGCAGTTCCACCCGACCGGCATCTACGGCGCCGGCTGCCTGATCACCGAAGGCGTGCGCGGCGAAGGCGGTATCCTGCGCAACAGCAGCGGCGAGCGCTTCATGGAGCGCTACGCACCGCATTACAAGGACCTGGCCTCGCGCGACGTGGTCAGCCGTTCGATGACCATCGAGATCCGCGAAGGCCGCGGCGTCGGCGAGCACAAGGACCACATCCTGCTCGACCTGACCCACCTGGGCCCGGGCGTGATCGACGAGAAGCTGCCGGGCATCGCCGAGAGCGCGCGCATCTTCGCCGGCGTCGACGTGCACAAGCAGCCGATCCCGGTGATCCCGACCGTGCACTACAACATGGGCGGCATCCCGACCAACTACCACGGCGAAGTGGTGCGCAAGGTCGGCGACAACCCCGATGCGGTGGTGCCGGGCCTGTACGCCATCGGCGAGGCGGCCTGCGTGTCGGTGCATGGCGCCAACCGCCTGGGCTCCAACTCGCTGCTCGACCTGGTGGTGTTCGGCCGCGCTGTGGCCAACCGCTGCGCCGAGACCATCAAGCCGGGCGCGCCGCACAAGACCCTGGGTTCGGACGCCTGCGACAAGGCGCTGGGCCTGCTGGACAAGCTGCGCCATGCCAATGGCGACACCCCGACCGCCGTCATCCGCGACCGCATGCAGCGCACGATGCAGGCCGACGCCGCGGTGTTCCGCACCAGCAAGACGCTGGCCGAGGGCTGCGCCAAGATGGCCGAAGTGTTCGATTCGTTCCAGGACGTCAAGGTCTCCGACCGCTCGCTGGTCTGGAACTCGGACCTGATCGAGACCTACGAGCTCAACAACCTGCTGCTCAACGCCGTGGCCACCATCAACTCGGCCGAGCAGCGCAAGGAAAGCCGCGGCGCGCATGCGCACGAGGACTATCCGGAGCGCGACGACGCCAACTGGATGAAGCACACGCTGGTCACCGTCGACGAGAAGGGCAAGTGCAGCTTCGACTACCGTCCGGTGCACATGTACACGCTCACCGACGACGTTGCCGTCGTGCCGCCGAAGCCGCGCGTCTACTGATCCGGGGAACCTACGAACATGGCTGAATTTGCACTCCCGAAGAACTCCCGGGTCACCCAGGGCAAGCACTTCCCCGCCAAGAGCGGCGGCAAGAACGTGCGCACCTTCAAGATCTACCGCTGGAGTCCGGACGACGACCAGAACCCGCGTACCGACACCTACGAGGTCGACCTCGACGCGTGCGGCCCGATGGTCCTGGACGCGCTGATCAAGATCAAGAACGAGATCGACCCGACCCTGACCTTCCGCCGGTCCTGCCGCGAGGGCATCTGCGGTTCGTGCGCGATGAACATCGACGGCACCAACACGCTGGCCTGCACCCGCGCCATCTCCGACTGCACCAAGGCCGAGGTGCCGATCTACCCGCTGCCGCACATGGACGTGGTCAAGGACCTGGTGCCGGACCTGACCCACTTCTACGCGCAGTACGCGTCGATCAAGCCGTGGATCCGCACCCAGACCCCGGCGCCGTCGGACCGGGAGCGCCTGCAGTCGCCGGAAGACCGCAAGAAGCTCGACGGCCTGTACGAGTGCATCCTGTGCGCCTGCTGCTCGACCAGCTGCCCGAGCTACTGGTGGAACGGCGAACGCTACCTGGGCCCGGCGATCCTGCTGCAGGCCTACCGCTGGATCATCGACTCGCGCGACGAGGACACCGGTGCGCGCCTGGACGATCTGGAGGATCCGTTCAAGCTGTACCGCTGCCACACCATCATGAACTGCGCCCGGACCTGCCCGAAGGGGTTGAACCCGGCGCTGGCGATCGCCGAGATCAAGAAGTTGATGATGGCGCGCCGCGCCTGATGCGCCGGCCCGCGCGATGCCCCGCGCATCGCGGCCATGGCGGCACCGGTCCCTCGGGCCGGTGCCGTCTTCGTTTACGCCACGGCCCGCCCGTGGCATCGGCAGGTGAGCGATGAGCCCTGAAGACGACATCGAACTGAAGAAGCTGCGCTGGCGCTGCCGGCGCGGCATGCGCGAACTTGACCAGCTGTTCGGGCGCTATCTCGACCAGCGATGGGGGCAGGCACCGACAGCCGAGCGCGCTGTTTTCCTGCAGCTGCTGGAAACCGAAGACGACAAGCTGTGGCGCTGGTCCATGGGCTACGAGGCTTGTCCCGATGCGCAGCAGACGACCCTGCTGGAGTACATCCGCACCCTTCCGCTGTGAGTGGCGGCCCTCGCGCTGGCAGGCCGGCGCGATGTGCCTGCTGGGCCTGCTGGCCGCCGTCGCGCTGGTGAACTGCGGGTTGCCGCGCACCGTCGCATGGCCTGCGGCGGTGCTGGCCGCAGGCCGGGGGCTGGCCCAGGCACGACGCGGACTGCGCCAGCCGGCACGACGGCTGCGGGTGCCGCTGCCACCGGCCGCGGCCGATGTGGACGGCAGCGCGATCCAGGCGCTGGAACTGCTGGAACGCGGCCCGCTGCTGGTGCTGCGCTGGCGCGGTGACGGGCGGCGCGGGCACCTGCTGTTCTGGCCCGATACGCTGCCACGCGCGCGGCGACGTGAACTGCGACTGGCCGTGCGTGCCCACGCCGTTTCCCGTTAGCCGGCGGGGATGGCAACATGGCGCCACTCCATCGGCACACGCGCATGTTCAGACCCTTACCCGTCGCAATCGGATTGCGCTACCTGCGGGCCAAGCGCCGCAACGGCTTCATTTCCTTCATCTCCATGGCCTCGATCCTCGGCATCGCGCTCGGGGTCACCGTGCTGATCACCACGCTGGCGGTGATGAGCGGTTTCCAGAAGGAAATCCGCGACCGGCTGCTGCAGATGTCCGCGCACGCCACTGTCAGTGCCGATGGCGCACCGATGAGCGACTGGCAGCATGCGGTGGACGTGGCGATGCGCGATGCGCGCGTGGCCGGTGCCGCGCCCTACATCGAGATCCAGGGCATGCTGGCCGGCCCGCGGGTGCAGGGTGCGATCGTGCAGGGCGTCGATCCGGCGCTTGAGCCGAAGGTGTCGGTGCTGGGCGAGAAGATGCAGAAGGGCTCGCTGGACAGCCTGCAGCCGGGCGAGTTCAACATCCTGCTCGGCAAGGAGCTGGCGTTGTGGCTGGGCGTGGACGTGGGCGACAGCGTGGTGGCGACGCTGGCCGAGATCCAGGGCACCCCGGTCGGCGCGATGGCGCGGACCAAGCGCTTCAAGGTCAGTGGCATCTTCGAGGCCGGTTCCAACGAGATCGACCGCGGCGTGGCCTTCGTCAACATGCGGGACCTGGAGCGGGTGCTGCGGGTGGACGGGGTGACCGGCGTGCGCCTGAAGCTGCACGACATGGACCAGGCCTACACCGTGGCGCGCGACCTGGCGCTGAACCTGGAGGGCGTTTACCGGGTCAGCGACTGGACCCAGGAGAATGCCAACCTCTACCACTCGCTGCGCATGGAAAAGACGGTGATGGGCATCCTGCTGTCGCTGATCGTGGCCATGGGCGCATTCAACCTGGTGTCCTCGCAGGTGATGCTGGTCACCGACAAGCAGGCCGACATCGCCATCCTGCGCACGCTGGGGCTGACCCCGCGCGGGGTGATGCAGGTGTTCATGGTGCAGGGTAGCCTGATCGGGCTGATGGGCACGGTGGCGGGCGTGGTCGGCGGCATCACCCTGACCCTCAACCTGGAGCGCATCCTCGGCCTGATCGAGTCGACCTTCGACATCAAGCTGCTGCCGGAAGACGTGTACTACATCACCGGCCTGCCGACCGACATGCAGACCGGCGACATCGTGGTGATCACCGCGGTGGCACTGCTGATGAGTTTCCTGGCAACGCTGTACCCGGCCTGGCGCGCGGCGCGCACCCAGCCGGCGGAGGCGCTGCGCTATGAGTGAGAACGCGAGCATGCAATCGGTGATACGCGCCGAAGGGCTGGCCAAGACCTATGCCGAAGGGCGCATGCACACGCCGGTGTTCGACGGCCTCGAACTGGACGTGGCACCGGGCGAAACGGTGGCCATCGTCGGTGCGTCCGGTGCCGGCAAGAGCACCCTGTTGCACCTGCTGGGCGGGCTCGACGTGCCGACCGCCGGCGAGGTGTACGTAGCCGGCCAGCGCATGTCGGCACTGTCCGATGCGCAGCGCGGGCGCCTGCGCAACACGTCGCTGGGCTTCGTCTACCAGTTCCACCACCTGTTGCCGGAGTTCACCGCGCTGGAGAACGTGATGATGCCGGTCATGCTTGGCGGCAGCGGCGTGGCCGACGCCGAGCAGCGGGCGCGGGCGCTGCTGGAGTCGGTCGGGCTCGGCCATCGGCTGGAGCACAAGCCGGGCGAACTGTCCGGGGGCGAGCGCCAGCGCGCGGCGGTGGCGCGGGCCCTGGTGAACCGCCCCGGCTGCGTGCTCGGCGACGAGCCCACCGGCAACCTCGACGACAAGACCGCGGCCACCGTGTTCGAACTGATGCTGGAATTGAACCGCGCGCAGCGCACCAGCCTGGTCCTGGTCACCCACGACCGCGGCCTGGCCCGGCGCCTGGACCGGGTGCTGGAGCTGCGCCAGGCGCGGCTGCACCCGCTGGCGTCCAGCGAGGTCTGAACGTCCGCCCGGGTGCCGGACTGGCCCCATCCGGACGCGGGCTGAACAGGGCCGCGCCCATTGCTTGCGTGTCACATGGCGCGGTGCAAGATGGGGGAAGTATTCCCGAGCAGGAGGTGCGTCATGAAACGTCTGGCAATCGCCCTATTCGCCGTCGCGGCGCTGGCTGGCTGCGCCACCACCGGCAAGCTGTCCAGCAGCGAACGGCTGCAGCTGTATCGCGCCCATGCCGGCGCACCGGTCAAGGATTTCCAGTACTTCGGATCCCTCAACGGCTGGACCGAACTCGGCGACAGCGCGCTGGCGGTATGGACCAAGCCCAATGAAGCCTGGCTGTTGAACCTGAGCGGCCCGTGCATGGACCTGTCCTATGCCCCGGCGATCAGCGTGACCAACATGATGGGCCGGGTATCGGCCAAGTTCGACCGCGTGATCGTGCGCGGTGGCGGCCCGAACATGATGCGGGTGCCATGCCGGATCGACACCATCCAGCCGCTGGACGTGAAGGCGCTGCGCGCGTCCGAGAAGGAACTGCGCGAGGCCAGGATCGAGGCGCGCGCCGAGGACCAGGGCGGCAACTGACCCGGCCAGGCAACTGGCAAGGGGGCTGGAAACGGCCCCCCCACCTGGGGCTCAGGGGGCGTCGGGCGCGACGTAGCCGGCCGGCTTGTCGGCGCCGCCGCCGAACAGGAACTTGACCAGTTCCTGCTCCAGGAACGCGCGGTGCTTCGGGTCGCGCGGCGACAGCCGGTTCTCGTTGATCAGCATGGTCTGGTGCGCCAGCCACGCCGCCCAGGCCTGCTTGCCGACGCCGGCGAAGATGCGCTGGCCCAGTTCGCCGGGGTAGGGCACGAAGTCCAGGCCTTCGGTTTCGCGTTGTTCGTACTGGCAGAAGACGGAGCGTGGCATGCGGTGTTCCTGTCGGTGGAGCGGGCCGCCTCAGTGGCGGTCGAGCAGCTTGCGGATCGGTGCCGGCAGGCCCAGCGCGGGCAGGTCGGCGCGGGCGACCCAGCGCAGGTCGTCATTGTCGCCCACCGGTGCGCGCAGGGCGACCTTGCGCAGGTGCAGCGGCTGCAGGTGCAGCCGGTAGTGGCTGAAGGTGTGGACGATCAGCGGCAGTTCGCCCGCGGCGTCGTAGTCGCCGTCGATGTTGCCGTCGAACCAGGCGCGCAGCCCGGCATCGGTATCGGCCTGCGGCAGTGTCCACAACGAGGCCCAGATGCCGGTGGGCGGCCGCCTGCACAGCAGGATGCGGCCCTGGTGGTCCTCGAGCAGCAGGGCGCGCGCCTCGCGCTCGGGCAACACCTTGCCCGGCCTGGGCGTGGGCAGCGAATCCACCCTGGCCTGCGCGTGCGCCGCGCAGCTGTCGCGCAGCGGGCACAGGATGCAGGCCGGGTTGGCGCGGGTGCACAGGGTGGCGCCGAAGTCCATCTGCGCCTGGGTGTAGTCGGCCATGCGGCCGGCCGGCACGTGCTCGACATGGTCCTGGGCCAGCGCCCACAACTGCCTCTCGACGGCGGGCAGTCCCGGGTAGCCGGCGATGCCGTGGTAGCGGGTCAGCACGCGCTTGACGTTGCCGTCGAGGATCGGGAACGGGTCGTTCCAGGCCTGGCCGAGGATGGCACCGGCAGTGCTGCGGCCGATGCCGGGCAGTGCCAGCAGTGCCTCCGGATCGCGCGGCAGGTCGCCACCATGCTGCTCCACGCAGCGCCTGGCCGCGGCGAGCAGGTTGCGGGCACGGGCGTAGTAGCCCAGCCCGGCCCAGTGCGCCATCACCGCGTCGTCGTCGGCCGCCGCGAGGTCGGGCAGGGCCGGGAACGATTGCACAAAGCGCTGGAAGTACGGGATGACCGTGGCCACCTGGGTCTGCTGCAGCATGATCTCCGACAGCCACACCCGGTAGGGCGTGCGCGGATGCTGCCAGGGCAGGTCATGGCGGCCATGGCGGTCGAACCAGTCGAGCAGGCGCGCGGAAAAAGCATCGGCGGACCGGCTCATGCGTGCACCCGTACCTGCGCCGGGAGTGGCCTCGGTGGCGCCCGCCGTGATGCCGGACGCCACGCTTGCGTGCGCCATCAGCTGCCCAGCGCCTCCGGCAGCAGCGCATCGACGAAGGCTTCCGGGTCGAATACGCGCAGGTCTTCCGGGCGCTCGCCGATGCCGGCGAAGCGGATCGGAATGCCGAACTCACGGGCCAGCGCGAACACCACGCCGCCCTTGGCGGTGCCGTCGAGCTTGGTCACCACCAGGCCGGTGACGCCGGCGGCGGCGTGGAACTGGCGCAGCTGGTTCAGCGCGTTCTGGCCGGTGGTGCCGTCGATCACCATCAGCACTTCATGCGGCGCGGTGGCGTCGATCTTGCCCAGTACGCGGCGGATCTTGCTCAGCTCGTTCATCAGCCCGGCCTGGGTGTGCAGGCGGCCGGCGGTGTCGGCGATCAGTACGCTGGTGCCGCGTGCCTTGCCGGCCTGCAGCGCGTCGAACGCCACCGAGGCCGCGTCGGCGTTCTGGCCCTGGGCAATTACCGCCACGCCGTTGCGCTCGCCCCACACCTGCAGCTGCGCCACCGCGGCGGCACGGAAGGTGTCGCCGGCGGCCAGCATCAGGCTGTGGCCCTCGTCCTTGAAACGCTTGGCCAGCTTGCCGATGGTGGTGGTCTTGCCGACACCGTTGACGCCGACGGTGAGGATCACGAACGGCCTGGCGTCGCGGTCGATGACCAGCGGCCTGGCCACGGGCTGCAGCAGCGCGATCAGGTCGACGCGAAGCGCGGCGAGCAGGGCATTGGCGTCGGTGAATTCGCGCGACTTCATGCGCTTGCGCAGGTCCTCGACCAGCGCGGTGGTGGCCGGGACGCCGACGTCGGCGGTCAGCAGCGCGGTCTCGATCTCGTCCAGCAGGTCGTCGTCCAGCCGCGGGTTGCGCGAGAACAGGCCGCCGAAACTGCGGGCGAAGGCGCTGTTGCGCAGGCGGTCACGCCAGCCGGGTTTGCCCGCCGCGGCGGCCGGGGCGGCATTGGCGGGGATCAGGGCGGCATCGGCCGTATCCATCGCCGCCGGTGCCTGGACCGGTACGGCGATGTCCGCGGCTGGCGCGGGTACCACGGCGGCAGGCGCTGGCGCGACGGATCCGGGCGCCGCTCCGGCGTCGCTGGCGGGAGCCGCATCGGCGATGTCCGCAGCCGGAACCGGCGGTTCGGCGGGCGCGGGGATGGCCGAGGCCAGTTCCTCGGCGCTGAACTGCGGGGGCTTGCCGACCGCAGGCGCGTCCTGGGGTTTCTTGCGACGGAAAAAACTGAGCATGGAAGAGAAAAACCGGGGCAGGTGGACATGCTACCACCGGCGCTGGCGCCGGCCGGTCCGCAGGAGCGTGAAACGGGCTAAAGTCGGCGCCTGGCCGGCCGATGACAAGGCATGAACGCGATTCCCTCGATTGCCGCCTCCGGCATGCGCGTGGCCGTGATGGGCGTGCGCGTGGCCGCGCAGAACATCGCCGTGCAGCCGGTGCAGCCGGTGGGGCCGCGGCAGGTGCTGGCGGTGCAGACCATCGCCGGTGGCGGCGCCAGCGCGCAGGTCACCAGCGGCGAGGGCGCGCCGGACATGGTCGCCGACCTGTTGGCGGCGCGGACCTACGAGGTGGCCTTTGCCGCCAACGCGGTGGTGATCCGGCGCAACAGCGAAATGCTGGGGACGCTGTTCGACGCATTCGCCTGACTCCCGCGCCCGGGGAGGCCCGGCGCAGCGCCGGGCCAGCGTGGGCCGGCTGCCCCCCTTGCGCGCAAAGGGGGCTCTGGACTCAGGCCGACAGTTCCAGCAACAGCTTGTTGAGCCGGCGCACGTAGCCTGCCGGATCCTTGAGGCCGTCGCCGGCGGCCAGCGCCGCCTGGTCGAACAGCACCCGCGCCAGATCGTTGAAGCGGTCCATGTCGGGCTCGGCGTCGAGCTTCTCGATCAGCGGATGCGCCGGGTTGAACTCGAACACCGGCCTGCTCTCCGGCACCTTCTGGCCGCTGGCCTCCAGGATCTGCCGCATCTGCAGGCCCAGGTCCTGCTCGCCGATGGCCAGGATCGCCGGCGAATCGGTCAGGCGGTGGGACACGCGCACTTCGGCCACGTCCTCGCCCAGCGCGGTCTTGATCCGCGCGGCCAGCCCTTCCTTGGCCTTGGCGGTCTCTTCCTGCGCCTTCTTCTCTTCCTCCGAATCCAGCGTGCCCAGGTCCAGGTCGCCGCGGGCCACGTCCACGAACGACTTGCCGTCGAACTCGTGCAGGTAGTTCATCAGCCACTCGTCGACGCGGTCGGTCATCAGCAACACCTCGATGCCCTTCTTGCGGAACACCTCTAGGTGCGGGCTGTCCTTGACCTGCAGGTAGCTCTCGCCGGTGAGGTAGTAGATCTTGTCCTGGCCCTGGACCATGCGGCCCACGTAGTCGGCCAGCGCCACGTCCTGCGCGCCGTCGCTGCCGTGGGTCGAGGCGAAGCGCAGCAGCCCGGCGATCTTCTCGCGGTTGTTGAAGTCCTCGGCGGGGCCTTCCTTGAGCACCTGGCCGAATTCCTTCCAGAAGCGCTGGTAGTCGGCGGGCGCGTCCTTGGCCAGCTTTTCCAGCATGTCCAGCGCGCGCCTGGTCAGCGCCGACTTCATCGAGTCGATCACCGGCCCGGACTGCAGGATCTCGCGGGAGACGTTCAGCGGCAGGTCGCTGGAGTCGACCACGCCCTTGATGAAGCGCAGGTACAGCGGCAGGAACTGCTCGGCCTGGTCCATGATGAAAACGCGCTGCACATAGAGCTTCAGGCCCTTGGCGGCGTCGCGGTGGTACAGGTCGAACGGCGCGCGGCCGGGCGTGTACAGCAGCGAGGTGTATTCCAGCTTGCCCTCGACCTTGTTGTGGCTCCACGCTAGCGGGTCGGTGAAATCGTGGGCGATGTGCTTGTAGAACTCCTGGTACTCGGCGTCGCTGATCTCCGACCGGGGCCGGGTCCACAGCGCGTTGGCCTTGTTGACCGCCTCCCACTCCGGCGCCGCCGGCTGCTCCTCGTCCTGCGCTTCCCGGCGCATTTCGATCGGCAGGCCGATGTGGTCGGAGTATTTCTTGACCAGGCTGCGCAGCTTCCAGCCATCGGCGAAGCCTTCCTCGCCGTCCTTGAGGTGCAGCACGATGCGGGTACCGCGTTCGGGCTTGTCGATGGTGGCGACCTCGAACTCGCCTTCGCCGCGCGAGGACCAGTGCACGCCCTCGCTGGCCGGCAGCCCGGCGCGGCGGCTGTAGACGTCGACCTGGTCGGCGACGATGAAGGCCGAATAGAAGCCCACGCCGAACTGGCCGATCAGGTTGGCGTCCTTCTTCTGGTCGCCGGACAGGTTCTTCAGGAAATCGGCGGTGCCCGACTTGGCGATGGTGCCCAGGTGCGCGACGGCCTCGTCGCGGCTCAGGCCGATGCCGTTGTCGTCGATGGTCAGCGTGCGCGCGGCCGGGTCGGCCTCGATGCGGATGCGCAGCGCGCCGTCGCCTTCCAGCAGTTCCGGCCGGGTCAACGCCTCGAAACGCAGCTTGTCGGCGGCATCGGCGGCATTGGAGACCAGCTCGCGCAGGAAGATTTCCTTGTTCGAGTACAGCGAGTGGATCATCAGGTGCAGCAGCTGCTTCACCTCGGTCTGGAAACCGCGGGTTTCCTTGTGGGCTTCGGCGGTCATCGTCGGGTTCGCTCCATGGTTGCCTGGCCGCGCGTTGGCGGCCGATGGCCTCACGGATGTGGGCCGGATGGCGGATTTCAAGATCGATGGGCGCTTCGGGCGGGCGTGCGACCGGGCCAGGCGGCCGATTCGGCTTATCATGCGGGCCCGTTCCCGTCGCCTGCCGCATGCCCCGTCCACCACGATTCCACGCCCCGGCTTCCCGGCGTCCCGCGCATGGCGGGGAAGGGCAGGTGCGCATCATCGGTGGCCGCTGGCGCAATACGCGGCTGCAGGTGCCGTCGCTGGAGGGCCTGCGCCCGACCAGCGACCGCGTGCGCGAGACCCTGTTCAACTGGCTGATGCCCAGGCTGCCCGGTGCGCGGGTGCTGGATCTGTTCGCCGGCAGCGGCGCGCTGGGGCTGGAGGCGGTGTCGCGCGGCGCTGCCTCGGCGCAGCTGGTCGAACGCGATCCGGCGCTGGCCGCGGGATTGCGCGGCGTGGTCGAGCGGCTCGGTGCCGCCGGCCAGGTGCAGGTCGCCGCCGCCGACGCGCTGCACTGGTTGCAGACCGCCGCGCCGATGCAGGCCGACATCGTGTTCATCGACCCGCCGTTCGCCGCCGGCCTGTGGCCGCAGGTGTTCGAGCGGCTGCCGCGGCACCTGGCCGCGGACGCGTGGCTGTACGTGGAGGCGCCCGCGGACGCCGTGCCGCAGGTGCCTGCAGGCTGGCGCCTGCACCGCGAGGGCGGCACCCGCGACGTCGGTTATGCCCTGTACGTTCGCGCCGCTGCTACACTTCACGACGACCTGAACGCGACTCCGTCCGCATGACCCAGTCCAACCCGCGCATCGCCGTCTATCCAGGCACGTTCGACCCGATCACCAACGGTCACATCGACCTGGTGCACCGGGCCGCGCCGCTGTTCGAGAAGATCGTGGTCGGCGTGGCGCAGAGTCCGTCCAAGGGGCCGACGCTGCCGCTGGCGCTGCGCGTGGAACTGGCGCGCGAGGCGCTGGCCCGGCATGACAACGTCGAGGTGGTGGGTTTCGACACCCTGCTGGCGCACTTCGTGCGCTCGATGCATGCCGGGGTACTGCTGCGCGGCCTGCGCGCGGTGTCCGATTTCGAGTACGAGTTCCAGATGGCGAGCATGAACCGCCACCTGATCCCGGAGGTCGAGACCCTGTTCCTGACCCCATCCGAACAGCACAGCTTCATTTCTTCCTCGCTGGTGCGCGAAATCGCCCGGCTCGGAGGCGATGTGTCCGGCTTCGTGCCGGCCACGGTGCTGGAAGCGCTGCGCAAGGCACGCGAATCCCGCGTGGGCGCCTGACCCATCCCAACAGCTGCAACGAATCCAAATAGAGGGAGACGATCCATGAAGAACACGATGCGCGTGATGCTGGCCGCTTCGCTGGTGCTGGGCTTCACCGCCTGCAAGAAGGAAGAGGCCGCTCCGGCCGCCGAGGCGCAGCAGGCGCTGGTGGCCCCGGCCAAGGACGACGACGCCGGCTGGCGCAAGTACCTGCAGGCCGTGGCCGTGCAGAACATGGGCAACATCACCAACAACCCGTTCCTGTACTACCTGGTGCCGGAGTCGGACCCGGAGTTCGCCGCCAAGTACGAGCGCCAGGTCGAAAGCGCCACCGCCGCCATCGGCCGTGGCGTGTCGCCGGGCAACATGCTGGCCTTCGGTTCGTCGGCCTCGTCGAAGATGGCCGACCTGATCGAGACCGCGTTCAAGGGCGTGCAGGCCGATTCCATGAAGGGCGTGCGCGTGGTGTACATCGGCGATGCCGCCGACAACGCCCGCGTGCAGACCATCGTGCAGCCGACCGGCGCCGATTACATCTTCGTTGAAGCCAAGTGACCCGTGTCCGGCCGGGCGTGCCTCGCGCATGCCCGGCCACTGCCGGCCCGGCAACGGGCCGCATGGAGCCGGTGGCGCCAAGCGCCCCCGGCCTGGCGTCGGCAGGCGCGGGCATGGAGCCGTTCCATGTCTCTGAAAATCAATGAGCTCTGCGTCAACTGCGACGTCTGCGAGCCTGCCTGCCCGAACAAGGCCATCTCGATGGGCGAGACGATCTACGTGATCGATCCGGCCCGTTGCACCGAATGCGTCGGCCATTTCGACGAGCCGCAGTGCGTGGTGGTGTGCCCGGTCGAGTGCATCGACCCGGATCCGGACATTCCCGAGACCCACGACCAGTTGCTGGCCAAGCTGTACGCGCTGCAGCGCGACCACCCCGAACTGTACGAACCGGAGACTCCCTCGGCATGAAACATTTCGCGCGCTCCTTCCTGTTGTTCGCGCTGGTGCTGGCACCGGCGGCATGGGCGGCGCAGACCGCGCCGCAGGCGCTGGCCACGCACCCCGACGGCGCGGCGATCGCCAGCGGCCACGAACTGGCGACCAAGGCCGGCATGGAGATCCTGGCCAAGGGCGGCAACGCGTTCGATGCCGCGGTGGCGGTGTCGTCGACGCTGGCCGTGGTCGAGCCGATCAGTTCCGGCCTGGGCGGTGGCGGGTTGTTCATGCTGCACGACGCGCGCACCGGCAAGGACGTGATGCTCGACGCGCGCGAGACCTCGCCGGCGTCGGCCACGCCGGAGCGTTTCCTGGATGGCAACGGCGACCTGGACCGCGACCGCTCGGTCAACGGGCCGTGGTCGGCCGGCATCCCCGGGCTGCCCGCGCTGCTGGTGCAGGTCGCACGCGAACACGGCCGGCTGCCGTTGTCCGAGTCGCTGGCGCCGGCCATCCGCGTGGCCACCGACGGCTTCCCGGTGTATGCGCGCATGGCACGCGGCTATGCCGCGCGGCGCGAGGTGATGGAGCGCTATCCCGGCACCCGCGAGGTGTACCTGCGCAACGGCCGTCCCATCGCCGAGGGCGACATCTTCAAGCAGCCGGAGCTGGCCCATACCCTGCGGCTGCTGGCGGACAAGGGCTTTGACGGCTTCTACCGCGGGCAGACCGCGCAGAAGCTGCTGGCCGGGGTGAAGAAGGCCGGCGGCCAGTGGACCGCCGCCGAGCTGGCCGGCTACACGGTGAAGGCACGCGAGCCGATCGTGTTCGACTACCGCGGCTGGAAGATCACCACTGCGCCGCCGCCGTCCTCCGGCGGCATCGCGCTGGCGTCGATGCTGCAGATCCTGGAAGGCTGGGACCTGGCCGGGCTGGACGACGCGCACCGCACCCACCTGGTGGTGGAAGCGATGCGCCGGGCCTACCGCGACCGTACCTTCTTCCTCGGCGATCCGGACTTCGTGCAGATCCCGCAGAAGGTGCTGACCAGCCGCGACTACGCGCAGGGGCTGCGCGCGACCATCCACCCGGACAAGGCCACCCCGAGCGACCTGCTGTCGGGCAACCCGACGCCGCTGGAGGACGACGAGACCACCCACTTCTCGATCATCGACGGCGAAGGCAACCGCGTCGGCGGCACCCAGACGGTGAACCTGCTGTACGGCTCGGGCTTCATCCCGGCCGGCACCGGCGTGCTGCTCAACAACGAGATGGACGACTTCGCGCTCAAGCCGGGGACGCCCAACGCCTTCGGCGTGATGGGCTACGAGGCCAACGCACCGAAGCCGGGCAAGCGCATGCTCAGCTCGATGACGCCGACCTTCATGGAGAACGACGAGAAGGTGATCGTGATCGGCACCCCGGGCGGCAGCCGCATCATCACCATGGTGCTGCTGGGCATCCTCGGCTACGACGCCGGGCTGGATGCGCAGCAGGTCGCGGCGCTGCCGCGCTACCACCACCAGTGGCTGCCGGACGAGATCTCGGCCGAGAGCGGCGCGTTCACCCCGGAAGTGGCGCGCCAGCTGCAGGCCATGGGCCACAAGGTCGACCTGCCCGGCGACAGCGCCGACGGCGGGCGCGGCTCCAGCCACGTGTGGGGCAACCTGCAGACGGTGGAATGGAACCGGCGCAGCAATACCCTCAGCGGCGGCAGCGATCCGCGCAACCCGGTCGGCAGCGCCGAAGTGCGCAGGACGGGCAAGGGCGACTGAGTCCCCCAACGCACGCCGAAGCTGGCACGAGACCCCGCCGCGAGGCGGGGTTTCGCGTTCAAGGCCCGCCGTCCGCGCTCAGCGCTCGAGGCCGCGCAACACCCCGGCCAGCGTGCGTACCGCGGCTTCCAGTTCATCCGGCGCGTGCGCGGCGAAGCCCATCAGGAAGCCGCTCTGGTCCGCTTCCCCCGCGTATAGCCCGCCCAGCCCCAGCAGGTCGATGCCGGCGCGGCGGGCCGCATCCACCGCCCTGGCTTCGGGGATGGCACGGGTGAGGAGGCAGGGCATCTGCATGCCGCCGGCCGGCACGCGCGGCTGCAGGTAGCCGCCGAGATGGCGGCCGACCAGCCGCGCCAGCAGGTCGCGGCGCTCGCCATAGAGCTGGCGCATGGCGCGCACGTGCGCGCCGAAATGGCCGCCTTCGATGAAGCGGGCCAGGGTCAGCTGCGGAACCGGTGCGCTATGCCCGTCCAGCAGCGTGCGCGCCACGGTCATCGGTTCCACCAGTGCCGGCGGCAGCAGCATGTAGCCGATGCGCAGGCCGGGGAACAGCGATTTGGTGAACGTGCCGATGTAGATCGTGCGCTCGTGGGGGTCCAGGCCCTGCACGCAGGCGGTGGGTTTGCCGGCGTAGTGGAACTCGCTGTCGTAGTCGTCCTCGATGATCCAGGCGCCGTGCCGCCGCGCCCATTCGATCACGGCCAGGCGCCGGTCCAGCGCCAGCGTGGCGCCGGTCGGGAACTGGTGCGACGGGGTCAGGAACACCGCGCGCGCAGGTGCCGCCTCGTGCAGCTGCTGCACGCGCATGCCATCGGCGTCCACCGGCACCGGCACGCATTCCAGCCCGGCGGCCTCGAACGCGCGCCGCGCGCCGTGGTAGGCCGGGTCCTCGATGAAGATGCGGTCGCCGGCATCGAGCAGCACGCTGGCGCACAGGGCCAGCGCCTGTTGCGAACTGGTCAGCACCAGCACGCGTCCGGGCGTGGCGCGGGCGCCGCGTTCGAGATTGACGTAGTCGGCGATGGCCTGGCGCAACGCTTCCATGCCCTGTGGCGGGCTGTGCAGCAGGGCGGCGCTGCCATGCTCCCTGAGCACCTGCCGTTGCAGGCGTTCCCAGGTCTGCAGCGGGAACTGGCGGGTTTCGGGCAGGCCGGGGGCGAAGGCGCGCGGGGCCAGGAAGTCGCGCACGCCACCGTCCCGGAACAACGCCGCGCCGCGCCGGCTCAGGGCGGCGGCCAGCGGTGCCGGGCCGGCCCGGCGCGCCGCGGTGCGGCGCCGCCGCACGCGCTCCGACACGAAGCTGCCGCTGCCCACGCGCCGCTCGATGAAGCCTTCAGCGTGCAACTGGCCATAAGCGGCCTCGACGGTGTCGCGGGAGACCGCCAGCGAGCGGGCCAGCGCACGCGATGCCGGCAAGGGCCGGCCCACGTCGATCGCGCCGTCGAGGATCAGCTGGCGCAGGGCGCGCTGGACCCGTGCGTGCAGCGGCAGCGCGGCATGCGCCGGGTCGGCGACCCAGGCCTTGACCGATTCAAGCTGGGCGTGGCGGAACAATTGGTCGGTATCCAGGTGAAAAAGTGGATGGGTAAATCAGTCCATTACGCAGCTATAAAACAGCCCCGGGCCCGCCCCGTCAACCGCCTGGAGCCACCGTCCACCCATGCCATCCCCCGCCGTTCCCGCACTTCGCCTGCGCGACCTGCCGCACCCGGTCATGGCCGGGCTGGTCTCGGTCATCGTCAACTACGGCGGCACCTTCATCCTGGTGTTCCAGGCCGCCAAGGTCGCCGGCCTCGGGCCGCAGCTGACCGCCTCGTGGGTAGGGTCGGTCTCCATCGGCGTGGGCCTGACCGGGCTGCTGCTGAGCTGGCGCTACCGTGAGCCGATCATCACTGCCTGGTCGACGCCGGCCGCCGCGTTCCTGGTCACCGCGCTGGCGACCACGCCCTGGGCCGAAGCGGTGGGGGCCTTCCTGCTCTCGGCCGCGGGCTTCGTCATGCTGGGCCTGTCGGGCCGGTTCGAACGGGTGATCCGGCGGGTGCCACCGGCGGTCGCCGCCGGCCTGCTGGCGGGCATCCTGCTGCAGTTCGGGATCAAGGCGTTCGCGGGACTGGACGTCGACCCGCTGCTGGCCGCGGTGCTGATCCTGGCCTACGTGGTGCTCAAGCGCGTGAGCGCGCGCTATGCGGTGGTCGGCATCCTGCTGGCGGGGCTGGGCCTGCTGCTGGCACAGGGACGCATCGACCTGGGTGGGCTGGAACTGCGCCTGGCCACGCCGGTGTTCACCATGCCGGTGTTCACTTTCAATGCGCTGCTGGGCGTCGCGTTGCCACTGTTCCTTATCACCCTGACCGGGCAGTACATGCCGGGCATGCTGGTGCTGCGCAACGATGGCTTCCGGACCCGGGCCGATCCCATCGTCACCACCACCGGGCTCGGTTCGCTGCTGATGGCGCCGTTTGGCTCGCATGCCATCAACATCGCCGCGATCACGGCGGCGATATGCACCGGGCGCGAGGCGCACGAGGATCCGTCCAGGCGCTGGATCGCCGGTGTCGCCGCCGGGGTGTTCTACCTGCTCGTGGGCATGTTCGGGGTGACGCTGGCGGCGCTGTTCATGGCGTTGCCGGCGACCTTCATCACCACGCTGGCGGGGCTGGCCCTGCTGGGCACTCTGGGCGGCAGCCTGGCCGCGGCGGTGGCCGATGCGCGCACCCGAGAGGCGGCACTGATCACCTTCCTGGCCGCGGCCGCCAACATCACCCTGTTCGGCATCGGTGGCGCGTTCTGGGGGCTGGTGATCGGGTTGCTGGCGCACCTGCTGCTCAACGTCCGGCTGCCGGCTGGCAGGCAGCCGGCGCTGGCCGACACGGGAGCAAGCCGTCCATGATCCCGACCACCCTTACTTCGCACGAACGCCACGGCCGCTACCCGCAGGCGCTCGCGGTCGACGATTTCCGCCGCAACCTGGCGGCAGTGCAGGCGCGCATCGCCGCGGCCTGCCACCGCGCCGGCCGCGACCCGGCCGGGATACGCCTGCTGCCGGTGAGCAAGACCAAGCCCGAAGCCAGCCTGCGCCTGGCCTACGCCGCGGGGTGCCGCCTGCTGGGCGAGAACAAGGTGCAGGAAGCGCACCACAAGTGGGAGGCGATGCAGGACCTGGCCGACCTGCACTGGTCGGTGATCGGCCACCTGCAGACCAACAAGGCCAAGCTGGTGGCACGCTTCGCCA